>Ga0209935_1000031_pt1 | contig 781204 bp, 709 predicted proteins | sample ThiBio_1000_plan_2_FD_183958 | JGI IMG/M metagenome (GOLD analysis project Ga0209935, IMG submission 183958) | Wastewater bioreactor microbial communities from Cape Town, South Africa - Thiocy_cont_1000_plan (SPAdes) | ecosystem: Engineered > Bioreactor > Thiocyanate-remediating >... | reverse complement strand
ACGCTTCCTCTCCACGCTCGGTCACCCTTGCGCAGTTGCGCTTCACTTCGTTCGCTGTGATCAACTTACGACGGGACTTTCACCCGTAGGAGTGCGCCCATGCTGGGCGCACAAGCCCGGCGGCGCTTCGCGCCGACACGCCCATGCCATTCAATATGCCCTCAGGAAAAACTAAAGATGCGGCATGAGCCAGAACCACAATGCCACCCCCATCACCAGCCACAGCGCCACGATCATCACTGCCCCGAACCGGCTCCGCGGCTTGGCGCCTTCCGCCAGCATCCATTCATCGGCCTGAATACGGCATTGCGCCAGCACATCGGATGGCAGCAGCTTCACAGTCAACCAGATCAGCACGGGCAACAAGATCACATCGTCCACATAACCCAGCACCGGAATGAAGTCTGGAATCAGGTCAATGGGACTGAGCGCATAGGCCACCACGAACAGCCCCAGCGCCTTGGCATACCAAGGCGTGCCGGGATGCTTGCCGGCAAACCACAGCGTCACGCCATCACGCTTGATCCGCCTGGCCCAAGCCTTCAAGGTGACGCCGATGCTCATGCGGCCCCGCGCTGCACTTCGATCGTGACATGCGACAGTTCGTGAATATGCGCGAGCAGTGCCTTGTAGTGCGCGGGCTCCTGGGGCTCCCGAGCCACCAGTGAGACGATGGCCGCGAAATGCCCTGGCCCCACCTGCCAGACATGCAGATCTGTAACCTCGCTTCCCGTCGGCTCCACGGCCTCCCGAATCTCCTGCCGCACTTCCTCGCCCTCGACTGCCGCATCGAGCAACACGCTGCCGGAGTCCCGGATCAGCCCCCATGACCAGCGGGCAATCACCAGCGCGCCCACCACACCCATGACCGGATCAGCCCACAGCCAGCCGTAGCTGCGGCCGAGCAGCAGCGCGACGATGGCGAATACGGATGTCAGCGCATCGGCCAACACATGGATGTACGCGGCGCGCAGATTGTTGTCGCGGCTCTTGCCTGGCACATGATGGTCGTGATCGTGGTGGTGATGTCCATGATTGTGACCGTGATGCGCATGGTCGTCCTTCAGCAGCCAAGCGCAGACCAGGTTGACGCCCAGGCCCACGACAGCCACGGCGATCGCCTGGTTAAAGTCGATATGGATGGGTTGGGTGAGCCGTACCAGACTTTCCCAAGCGATCAGCAGGGCAATCAAGGCCAGGACGATCGCGCTGGCGAAGCCGGCCAGATCGCCGAGCTTGCCCGTGCCGAAGGTAAAGCGCGGATTGCCCACATGCTGGCGCGCAAAGCGGTAGGCCAGCGCGGTAATCAGCATCGCGCCCGCATGGGTGGACATATGCCATCCATCGGCCACCAGCGCCATGGAGCCGTAGATCGAACCGGCCACGATTTCCACCAGCATCATGCTGGCCGTGAGAGCGATCACCAGCCACACCTTGCGCTCATTGCGCTGGTGGTCGCTGCCGAGAAAGAAATGGTCGTGGCCTGAGGCCGAGGGGGTATAGGTCATTGTCATCGGGGAGTCCCTGTCATCTGGAAAAGGTCGCCGGCGGGCGGCGGGTTTATTTCATGTAGGCTCGGATGACCTCGACCATTTCCTCGCCGCCCTGGCGGCGCTCCTTGTCCGTTTCAACTTCCAGGACGTGCTCGCGCAAATGGTCTTCCATCACCTCGGCGGTCAGGCCATTGACCGCGCCGCGCACTGACGCGATCTGGCGTAGCACTTCCACGCACGCCGCGTCTGATTCCAAAGCGCGCTCGATGCCTTCCAACTGCCCTTTGATGCGGCGAACACGGGCGACCAGCTTGTCTTTCTGGCGAGAGGTATGGGACATGACAGCCGACAATTAATATAGTCTAGGGGGCTATATTATAACAACAGCAAAGACGGCATGAGGCGCAGCCGGAAAACCCGACAGCGCGTTGCCGGGCGTGACGCCCGGCAATTTCAACGCCGCCGCCTGAGTGCCAGCGAAGGCGGCGGCGTTCTGATGGAGCTGTTGGGCCTTCAACACCGGGCGCGGCCACCGCCGCGCCCGGATTGGGCTTTTACCGCGCCCAGGACGGAACGGCCTGGGCGCGGTGCTGATCGCGGTTATTCCTTCGTTTTGATGAGCCACCACACGGCGCGCGGCAAGGCGCGTCCCGTGATGGGGTGAATGTCGGCGAGGTCGGCGCGCGTCGTCCAGCCCGAGGGCGGGAGGTAGCCGCACACGTCGCCATCGCCGCGCCAGCGGCGGGCGCGCACCGTGCCGGGCGCGTAGATCGCCGCCATGCGCGGGCGGCTGGTCGTGGTGCGGGTCATGGGGCGGTTCTCCTTCCAGCGAAGCGCCCCGGTCAAGGCCGGGGCGATTGCCATTGGCGCGGGTCAAGCAGCCAGCGCCTCGGCGGGTTCATCCGCCATTACCTCGGCATCCTCCGGGGCGTCCTGTTCCGGGCCTTCCTCCTGCGCAGCTCCCTGCGAGCCTATGGCCTTGAAGATGGCGGGCATCCAGCCCGTACCATCGGCCAGTCGTTCGGCTTCGCTGGCAATGTCGGCTTTCTTCAGCTTTGCCAACCGGGTGACGTGCTCGGGCGCGTACTCGCCCACGGCTCGCAGAATCACGGCCTTTGGAACATGCCGGAAATACCCCTCGGCAGTCGGCTGCCACCACGCGGCCATGTCCAGCCCCACGGCCTGCGCTAGTTCCGCGCCCGGCTGCTGCACCGTGGCACGCGGCGTCACCACGTCCACCGTCGAAGCCACGCACACGGCCAGCAGCTTGACCAGTTCGCCTTGCTCCATCGCCAGCAGCGCAGCGAACAGTTCGGCGCTGTCCTCGGGCAGCTTCTCGCCCCATGCCTGCTGCGCCTCGTGCAGAGCCACAGCAGCAGGCGATTCCGGCCAGTCCGGGGCCATGCCTTCCAGCCTGTCCTGCACCGTGAGGCGAACCCCCAGCGGCAGATCGTGGCCGTAGTGACTGCCCTGCAAGATGGTTTGCACCATGCCATGCACCAGCGCCGCCAGCGCCACCTGCGGATGCCGGGCGACTTCGGTTTGCAGCGCGGCGGTGCGGTGGGCGCTCAAGCGTTGGGCCAGCCGGTCGGACATGGCTGCGGCCTTGGGTGCTTCGTCGGCATCTTCGCCGTCGTCGTCGCCTTCGATTTCCGCGCCGCTAAAACCTTGGCGCAGCTTCTCCAGCGTGCGCAGCGCCTTGGCCTCGGCTTCGCGCAGCAACCCGCGATGAATGACGGCTTCGCCGTTGCGGTCGATGGTGACGATGGCACCGGCTGCGGCCTTCACGCTCGCGGCATAGTCCAGCAAGCCATCCTCCAATGCCTGCAACTGCTCGCCCAGGCGCTCGCCTTCTTCCTGCAAGGCTTCGGCCTTGTCCTCGTCGTCGGCGTCCATCGCGGCATCAATGGCTTCGGCCACTTCCTGCATCTTGGCCTGCAACTTCTCGATGCGCTGTGCGTCGCGCTTGCCCGGTGCGCGGCGCTCCCTCGGCGCACGCTGAAAGGCGTGCAGGTCGGCATGGGTCACGCCCGGCGTGGCATCCACCCATGCCCAGCCCTCGGTGCGGATTGTGTCGGCAATGCTCGCCAGCTTCTGGCGCACCAGCGTTTCCAGCAGAGCGGCATCGTTGAGGTACACGCCCGCATCGCCTTCCGCGAACAGGTCGCGGCGGATGCCTCCGCCTGCCTGCTCGTAGGTGTCCAACCCGACAAAGCGCACCAGCGGATGCGATGCCCCAATCTCGCGCTCGGTCAGCCGCTCGCGCAAGTTGGACGGGTTGCGCTGCCACTGTGGCGCATCATAGAACGCGGCCTCCTGCGCGGCGTGGTCGTCGGTGATGGACAGCGCCATCAACTGATCCAGCGTCACGGCATCGGCGCGATAGTCGGCCATCAGGCGGGGCGAGACATTCGCCAGCTTCAAGCGGCGCTGCACCACCAGCGGCGTGACGGAGAAATCCGCCGCAATGTCCTCGATGGGCCGGCCCTCGGCCACCAATGCCGCAAACGCTTCAAACTGATCTGCGGGGTGCATGGCTTCGCGCTGCACGTTTTCGGTGAGGCTGGCCGTGCGGGCCGTGCCATCGGCCACCTGCAGGCAAGGCACCTCCCAATCCTTGGCGATGCGGTGTTTCTTCGCCAGCAGCTTGAGGGCTGCAAGGCGTCGGCCACCGGCCACCACCTCGTAATGCTCGCCATCAGCGGCGGGAATCACGATCAGGTTTTGCAGCAGGCCAACGCCCTGGATGCTCGCGGCCAGTTCGGGGATGGACATGCGCGGGGTCTTGCGCACATTGCGGCCCGTGGGGCGCAGCACCAGCCGCGACAGCGGAACCAGAATCATGTGCTTGCTCGGGTCGGCGGCTTGCAGCACGTTCGCTGCGCTGCTGGCTGCGGTGTGGACGGCGCGGGCTTCGGTAGTGGTAACGGCGTTCATGGTGAATCTCCAATAAGTGAAACAAGGAAATGGAGGGGAACCGCCCCTCCGGCGGGGGAACGGTTCAAGCCTTGAGCTGGCGCATACCATCGGCCAGCAGCCACAGGGCACGGTTCAGCCGAATGTCGGAATCAATGCCCTGCACGGGGCGGGTCTGCTGCCTGCGTCCGTTGGTGCTGCGCCCGGACAGGCCGCCTTTGGTGAGGTTTTCTTGAGTGCGGTTGAACACGCTCCACAAGTCCGGGCGGCGGTCGTCGAAGCGGCGCGGCATCAGAATTTGCGATTCGGTGACAGGCGCTGGCTTGTCCGGGTCGTCGTACTTCAACGCCAGCGCAGCACGGGCGAACACCTCCGATTCGCCATCGTCCAAGGTGATGCCGCGCATCAGGTCGCGCGATTCCTTCACCCGCTCGAAGCCGCTCAACACCTCATAAGCGCCTTCGATGACGTGCCCGGCCACGTTGCCTTTGTGGGGTACGCGCACATCGGCCACGGTGTCACCGCACACCAGCCCATTGCTGCACACGAAGCGGAACATTCCGGCCAGCATCTGGTAGCTGCTCGTGCCGTCATGGGAGTTCAGCAGCACGATTTCGTTAGCTTCCGCGCCGTTGATCTGGCTGGCATGGCGCAGGCGCAGCATGTGTTTCGTGTGCTCGCGCTTGCCTTCATCGCGCACGCGGGTCTGCGTCACCATGAAGGGTTGAAACCCCTCTTTGCGCAGTTCGGTCAGCACGGCGGCGGTGGGGATATAGGCGTACCGCTCGGAACGGCTCTCATGCGGTGCATCCGCGAAGATGGACGGGGCCACCCTGCGAATCTGGTCATCGGACAGCGGGTAGCCGCTGCGCAGCGCCGGGGAGTGGGAAGCGAAACGGGTTGCAAGCATGTCGTTCTCCTGAACAAAAAGGCTGTTGAAGAAAACCGCACACCGGATTCCTAGATTCGGAGCCCAGCCTTTCGGCTGTTCGGTGCGGTCGGCACGAGGAACCCGGTTGGCCCTGTTGCCACCGTCCTTCCTGAGTTCATCGCCCGCGACGGTCAGGAGCGCGCGGACGGGGGCCGTCAAGGAGACAAGCGCAGGGTTGGTGCGGCCCGCAGGCGCAGCCGAGGACACGGCCCTGCGCGCCTTGACGGCACACAGCCGCGGGCTACAGTCGCGGTGAAGGTGATGAAGTCAGGGAAGACGGCTGGACATGGCAACGGCCGTCCCTACACACCGACCGCACGGCAAGCGAAGCGCGCAGGCCCGAAGCTGGAAGCCGGGCCGGAGGCGTCAGCCGAGCGGAGCGAGGGAACGATGGAAGCCCGAAGGGGCGAGACGCCGCAGGCGGCTCGATGCGCCACGCGCACGACAGCGCGACCGGCTATCTCCCAGGTGGCCGGGGACGCCCAGCCTTCAAAGTGGAATGAACAACTGGATCAGGATGAGCAAACGCGAGGCATCGTCGATCTGCGGCTGATGTTGTCTGGCCGATCCGGCGCAGCCGGTTCGGCGGTCTTTGAGGGGTGCCAAGCATCGCGCGGCGGGGATAGCCCGCAGGGCTTTCCCCTGGAGGCAAGCGAAGCGCGCAGCGCCCCGTCAGGGGCGCGTAGGCATCATGCCGAGTCGTCAGGACGCAGGCTGGATTCCGCAACCGGCATCCACGGCGATGACGAGTCCAGCAGGTATCGCGCACCGCGCGCGTACAGACCCGACAGCCCGGTGGGCTGGTAGAACCCGGTGACGCGGCGCCGGAACTGTGCGCCGTACTCGTTGGTGTAGATCACCGCGTCGCCGATCTTGAAGCGCAAGGGCTGGCCGTTCTCCGGCGCGAACGGCTTGAGCGCATCGTGCTGCGCCGTGATTTCGATGATGTAGTCGTGATGGCTGCTCATGGCATTGATCTCCTTCGATGGTCGAGAAAGCACAAGGAGCGCCTTGCGGCGCTCCCAAGGCCAGGTCAGACAGCGATCCGCCCGGCCAAGCGCGCATCGCGCGCATAGGCGCTCAACCGCTTCTCGGCGCGGAAAGACAGGTCACGCTCGATCGGCAACCCCAGCCGCCCGCGCACCGCTGCCAGCTCGCCCAGGCTGACCCAGCCGATTTCCGGCATCCCCAGGCCCAGGTCGCAAAGACCAAAGACGTGGTCGTGGTCGTCGGGATCAATCTCGGTCAGCAGCCAGGTCGCGCCCGCATCGGGCGTGAACAGCTTGACTACGGGCGCCGGATCGAAGTCCGGGTTCTCCAAGGATGCGCGGCCGTTGGCCAGCAGCAGCGCACGCTGCTCGTCGGTGATGAATGCGTAGTTCATGCTGAACTCCTGAAAGGATGCCGGGCGGAATTGCCCAGCCCCTGCGGGTCACGGCGCAGCGCAAGCCGTCAAGGGGCACGACGGCCGCAGGCCGCAAGCGCCCATGGCGCGCCGCCCTTTACGGCGCGAACGCCGTGGCACCATGGGGAGACAGCAAGCCGCCACACCCCACCATCCAGCTACACCCGGTCTTGGCAAGCGCAGCGCGCAGGCCCTGGTCAGCAAGTTGGGCCGGAGGTGTCAGCGATGAGAGCCCGCATGGGGCGAAACCCGCAGGGGTTCAATGCGCAGCACGACAGCGTGGCCGGCCATGCTCCAGTGGCCGGGATCGCCCTGCATCTGCGGTGAAACAGAAAAACGCCTTGGGTGACGATGCTGATCACCTTGATCAATTTGCAGGAAGGATGCGACTACGAAACGCGTGCGCGTTCACCGTAGTCGCAGGCTCACATCGTCTGCGGCGCGTTATTTGACCGAGGTCACGACGTAGCCGTCACCCTCTTTCTTGAACCCGACGTGGACTTTCGCGCCCACGGCGAGTTTGTCGTACAGGGCCTTGTCCTTGACGCCAAACGCCATGGTCATCGCGGGCCACCCCAGGCTCTTGACGGGGCCATGCGCAAGGGTGACCTTGCCCTGGACCGCGTCAAATTCCTTCACCACGGCATCGGCCTCATGGGCCGCGGACTTGGCGGTGCCTTTGGCGTCCATGCCTTTCATCATGTCCTGGCACTTCTTGGCATCCATGTCCTTCATGTCCATGCCCTTCATTCCCTTCATATCCATGCAGTTCTGCATGCCCTTGCCCTCCATCTTCATGCCGCCCATGTCACCGGATTGAGCGAAGGTGATGGCGGAGAAAGACAAGGCTGCGATCAGCGTTGCGGTTGAGACGAGTTTCATGATGAGTTTCCTTTTCTGAGCTTTAAAAATGGGCCGGCCTTCTGGCAGGCCCCGGATGGAACGCGGTCACTTGGGATGGCCCGCGTTGGAGAGTCATGCGCTGGCGCTCACGACTCGGGATTCGCGCATGCCTTGACCTGGGCTTCGTAGCGTGCCTTTCGCATCCGGTTTTCTCCGGGCGTCGTTTGAGCACGCGGCCCATGATCCAGCGGCAGCACCAATGGGGCAGGCAGACATTTCACCCGCTGGCCGGAGGCGCTGTCGACTCTGGTGGTGACCGCTTGCGCAGCCCCGGCCGCTTGCCGGGCGGCACGTGCTTTCTCGATGGCCTGGAAGTCGGGGCCGGCCAGCGCGGGCAGAGAGACACCCAGCGTCAGGGCAGCAATGAGGGGGAGATACGATGTTTTCATGATGGTTTCCTCAGGTTGGCTGGATTCAAAAGTTCGAGAGGGCCTCATCGGATCAATCCAGCCACCGGCAGAACGCAACGCGCACAGGCCATCGCAGCCGTGCGTCTCCAGCATCGAAGAACCAGGTTGGAATCGGCGCCGCCGTCGCGTGCGCGAGCCAGGCCGCCGGCGCTTGTTCTCGCGCTTCGCCCTCGCCGGTGAAGGCATGGGCAACAGGAGCCGGTGCGATGACACAAGCCGCGCAGGTCTGACAATCGCCGGCGCTGCTGGACAGCGGGCGCGAGACCGCCGCCGTCATCACCGGGCCGGCATGCTGAATCTCCGCGACGGAAACGGCAGCATGCGCCACCGTGCCCAGCAGCAGTGACAGGCACAGGCAAAGCGCCGCCGCACCCCACGCGCGGTAGCCACCGGAGGAGCATTCAAGCGGCCGCACGATGACGCCTCCAGAACATCCACGGCGATGCCTTACGTTCGCGCGACCGGCGCATCAACAGGTAGGCCGCGGGAATGACGAACATCGAGAGCAACGGCGCCGTGACCATCCCGCCCACCATCGGCGCGGCGATGCGTTGCATCACCTCCGAGCCTGTTCCCGTGCCCCACATGATCGGCAGCAGGCCGGCCAGGATGACGGCCACCGTCATCGCCTTGGGGCGCACGCGCAGCACGGCGCCTTCGCGAATGGCATCCAGCAGATCGGCCTCGCTGGTCTTACCCTGGTCGGCACGCTCTTGCCAGGCGTTCTTGAGGTACAGCAGCATGATCACGCCGAATTCGGCGGACACGCCGGCCAGCGCGATGAAGCCCACGGCGCCCGCGATCGACAGGTTGTAGCCCAGCAGATACAGCAGCCAGATGCCGCCCACCAGAGCGAACGGCAGCGCCGCCATGATCAGCAGCGCCTCACCGAACGCGCCGAAGGTCAGGTACAGCAGCACGAAGATGATGAGCAGCGTGAATGGCACCACCACCTTGAGCTTGGCGGTGGCGCGCTCCAGGAACTCGAACTGGCCCGACCAGGAGATCGAGTAGCCCGGCGGCAGCTTCACTTGCTTTTCGACGGCCTGCTGCATGTCCTGCACGGCGGAGCGCAGATCCCGATCCCGGATATCGACATACACCCAGCCCGACAGGCGCGCGTTCTCGCTGCGCAGCATCGGCGGCCCGTCGGCGACGCGGATGTCGGCCACATCGGAGAGCACCAGCCGCTGGCCGCTTCCTGTCAGCACGGGCAGGACGCGCAGCTTTTCCAGCGAATCGCGCATCTCGCGCGGATAGCGCAGGTTGATCGGGAAGCGCTGCAGGCCTTCCACCGTCTCGCCGATGTTCTCGCCGCCCACGGCGGATGAAACCACCGACTGCACGTCGGCGATGTTCAACCCATAGCGCGCCGCGTCGTCGCGCCGGATGTTCACATCCACATAGCGTCCGCCGGTGAGCCGCTCGGCCAGGGCGCTGCTCACGCCCGGCACGTCCTTGAGCGTGCGCTCGATCTCGCCAGTGAGGCGGTCGATGGTCGCCAGGTCCGTGCCCGCCACCTTGACACCCACCGGACTCTTGATGCCCGTGGCCAGCATGTCGATGCGATTGCGGATCGGCGGCACCCAGATGTTGGACAGGCCCGGCACCTTGACGATGCGGTCGAGTTCCTCAACCAGCTTGTCGGTCGTCATGCCGGCGCGCCACTGGTCGCGCGGCTTGAATTGGATCGTCGTCTCGAACATCTCCAGCGGCGCGGGGTCGGTCGCGCTCTCTGCGCGGCCCGCCTTGCCGTAGACGCTCGCGACCTCCGGCACCGTCTTGATCAGGCGATCGGTCTGCTGCAGCAACTCGGCCGCTTTCCCTGCCGACAGTCCTGGCAGTGCCGAAGGCATGTACAGCAGGTCGCCTTCGTCCAGCCGCGGCATGAACTCGCCGCCGATGTGCCGCAGCGGCCACAAGCTGGTAGCCAGCACCACGAGCGCCACCACGAGCGTGAGCTTCGGGGCGCGCAACACCCTGTCGAGCAGCGGCCGGTAGACCGCGATCAGCAGGCGATTGAGCGGATTGTTCTTCTCGTCGGGGATGCGGCCACGGACCAGGTAGCCCATGAGCACCGGGATCAGGGTCACCGACAGGCCTGCCGCAGCCGCCATGGCGTAGGTCTTGGTGAACGCCAGCGGGGAGAACAGGCGTCCTTCCTGCGCTTCCAGTGTGAACACAGGCACGAAGGACAGCGTGATGATCAGCAGCGAGAAAAACAGCGCCGGCCCCACCTCCGCCGCCGATTCGCCGATGACGTGCCATCGGGCCGTCCCTTCAAGCGTCTCGCCAGGGTGTTCATGGCCCCAATGCTCCAGATGCTTATGGGCGTTCTCGATCATCACCACCGCCGCGTCGACCATCGCACCGATGGCGATCGCGATGCCCCCCAGCGACATGATGTTGGCGTTGACGCCCTGGTAGTGCATCACGATGAACGCCGCCAGGATGCCCAGGGGCAGCGAGATGATGGCGACCAGCGCCGAGCGCAGGTGGAACAGGAAGAGGAAGCAGACCACCGCAACGACGATGAATTCCTCAATCAGCTTGTGCGTGAGGTTCTCCACTGCGCGTTCGATCAGCCCCGAGCGGTCGTAGACCGGCACGATCTCCACACCTCGCGGCAGGCTGGACGCCAGGCCCTGGAGCTTGCCCTTGACCGCAGCAATGGTCTGCAGCGCGTTCTTTCCCGAGCGCATCACGATCACGCCGCCGACGGCCTCTCCCTCGCCGTTGAGTTCGCCGATGCCGCGCCGCATTTCCGGACCGATCTGCACCCGCGCTACGTCGCCCAGACGCACCGACACGCCGGCGGCTGTCGTCATGAGCGGCACCTTCCTAAAATCTTCCAGGCTCCCCAGGTAGCCCGAGGCGCGCACCATGTACTCGGCCTCGCCGAGTTCGAGCACCGAGCCGCCCGTCTCCTGGTTCGCGCGCTGGATCGCCTCCACGACCTTGGTGTGCGGGATGCCGTAGGCCGCAAGCTTGTCCGGATCGAGCACGATCTGGTACTGGCGCACCATGCCGCCCACGGAAGCGACCTCGGCCACGTCGGGCACGGTCTTCAGCTCGTACTTGAGAAACCAGTCCTGCAGCGCGCGCAGTTGCGAGATGTCCATCTTGCCGCTGCGGTCGATCAACGCATACTCGTAGATCCAACCGACGCCGGTCGCGTCTGGACCCAATGAGGCTTTGGCCTGGGCGGGCAATCTCGACTGCACCTGGTTCAGGTATTCGAGCACCCGGGAGCGCGCCCAGTATGGGTCGGTTCCGTCCTCGAACAGCACGTAGACAAAGGAGTCGCCAAAGAACGAGTAGCCGCGCACCGCCTTGGCCCCCGGCACCGAAAGCATCGTCGTGGTCAGCGGGTACGTGACCTGGTTCTCGACGATGCGCGGCGCCTGACCCGGATAGGTGGTGCGGATGATGACCTGCACGTCCGACAGGTCGGGCAGCGCATCCAGCGGTGTGCGTTGCACCGCATAGATGCCCCAGGCGCTGAGCGCCACGGTGGCCAGCAGCACGAGGAAGCGGTTGGCGATGGACCAGCGGATCAGCTTGGCGATCATGGCTTGCCTCCGGCCGCCATCGGCGTGACGCGAGTGAGTTGCGGCAGGTCGTCCGCGCCCATGAAGAACTCGAAGCTCACGCGGTCGCCGACCTGCACCTTGGGTGCCGAGCCGTCAGGCGGCAGCTTGAAATCCATCGTCATCGGGCCCCATTTCAGCGTGGGGATCGCACCGTGCGACAGGGTCAGCGCGTCCTTGCCGATGCCGACGACCTTGGCCTCACCGGAATGCCGCGGCGCGCTGGCGGCCATCGGGACCGGCGGTGAAGCTGCTGCCACCGCCGACGGCGCGCTGTTCAGGCGGGCTTCGACGCCCTTGAGGCTGGCCTCCGAATCGATCAGGAATTGCGACGACACGACCACGCGCTGGCCGGCCGAGAGGCCGTGCTTGATCTCGGTCTGGCCACCGCTCTCGATACCGGCATCGACTTCGGCGGGACGGAAGCGCCCGTTGTCTTCGGCCACGATCACGACCGTGCGTTTGCCGGTCTGGATCACCGCCTCGGTAGGCACGAGCAGCGTCTTGTCGGGGCGCATGTCCACGAAGTTCATCGTCACGAACATGCCCGGCACCAGCCGGCCGCCCGGGTTGGCAAGCTCCATGCGCGCCTTCAGCGTGCGCGTGCTCGGGTTCACCTCGGGCAGGATCGCCTGCACCTTGCCATCGAAGCTGCTGCCGGGCGCGGCCGGGCTTCTGGCCTGCACCTTGGCGCCCGGTCGCAGCAGCGCGGCCTGGCTCTCCGGCACCTCGGCGTTGGCCCATACGGTGGAAAGGCTGTTGATGCGGAACAGCGTCGCACCCGGCGCCACCGTCATGCCTTCGCGCGCCAGCACTTCGACCGCCACTCCGCCGAGGGGCGCGCTCAGCGTGATGCGCGGCTGGGTCTGGCCGCTGCGCTCGACCAGCGCGATCTGGGCATCGTCCATGCCAACCTGACGCATGCGCTGGCGCGCACCGTCCACGAGTCCACCCAGGTCCGTGCCTTTCATGCGCCGTACCGACAGGAACTCTTCCTGCGCAGCAATCCAGTCCGGGACATAAAGGCTGACCAAGGGCTGCCCTTTGGCAACCGGGTCCAGCGTGGCGCGCACGTGCAGGCGCTCGACATAGCCGGTGGCACGCGCCTGCACGATCGCCTGGTCGCGCTCGTTGAAAGCGATGCTGCCAACAGCGGACAGCTGCGGCGACAGCGTGCCTTCGGTCACTTCAGCGGTTCGCACGCCGAGGTTCTGCTGGATGCGCGAGCTGACGGTGACCTTGCCCTGGTCCGCATCGCCGTCGGCGTAGACCGGCGACATCATCATGTCCATGAAGGGTGACTTGCCCGGCTTGTCGAACTTGTTCGCCGGTACCATGGGATCGTTGTAGTACAGGATCTTCTTGCCATTGGCGGGATCGACGTCGCCGGCCTTGAGGCCGGCCGCGATATGCCGCCGCGTGGCGTCCTCGCCCGACTCATTGGCAGGCGCAGCAACAGCGGGAGTCGCCGCTTGCGGCGATGCCATGCCACTGGGATTCGAAGGCGTGGCCGGCATGTCGGCTCCGTGGCGCATGCCGAGGGTGTAGAGGCCGTAGCCGGCGGCGCCCAGCACGCCGGCGGCGACGAGGGCCATCACGAGGTTTTTGGTTTTCATGGGAGGTCTCTCGGTTGTGCTCAGGGGCGGGGTGCGGCCGTGTCGTGACCAGCCGGCACCAGGTAGTTCAGTTGTGCCCACAGGCGCGCCGCGCCCATTTCCAGGCGCAAGCGTTCGACGCGCGTGTCAATCTCGGCGCGGCGTGCCTCTAGCACCGCGGTCAAGGTGCCCGCGTTGCCGCGGTAGGCGGCGATCGAGGCGCGCGTGCGCTCGGTGGCCAGTGGCAGCAGCGAGCTGTCGTAGCGCGCCAGGCGCTCTCGGTCGCTGCGCCATTCCTGCAGCATCGCCAGTGCCTCGGCCACATGGGCGCGCGTGGCTTCCTCGCGCTCGGCGCGCTTTTGCTCGACACTGGCGAGCTTGGCGGCCAGCTCGCGGTCCTGGCGGTTTTTCTGGTCCCACTGCAGCGGGATCGAAACATTGAGCGAGACCATGTTCGAGTAGGCCGGGCCGCGCTGGCTGTACATCAGCTCGACGCTCACATCGGTCTTCTTGTTGGCTTGCGCGATGTCGGCTTCGGCCTGCGCGACCTCTTCCTGCTTTTGCATCACGGCGATTTCAGGGTGGTGGGCCAACTGGGCTTCCAAATCCTGCGGGCTCAGGCGAACCATATCCAATGCCGGAACCGAGCCCAGGGGATCGCTTGCGACGGAGCCAATCCAGCGCGCCAGTTGCGTGCGGGCCGTGGCGACCTGGCGCTCGGCCTGCTCGATGCGGTCGTCGATCTGGGCGACCGCCGAACGGGCGGCGAACACATCGGCTTGCGTGCCGCGCCCGCCCCGGTAGGCGGCATCAGCGGCGTCGATCTGCAGGCGCGCTTCGTCGCGCTGGGTCACCAGCATGTCGCGCACACGCTCCTGGAAGAGACGGTCCAGCCAGGCCAAGGCGGTGTCGCGCTGCAGGTTGGCGAGCGCCAGGCTGCGCCCGGCCTCGGCGACTTCGGCCTCGCGCTCGTAGCGCCCGGCACGGGCCTTGAGTTTGTCTTCGCGTGTGAACTCCTGCATCACGCCGATGGAGCGCATGGTCATGAAGTCGCGCGTCGGGCTGAACCGATCCGCGCCGTTGACGGGCAGGTTGTTGATGCCGAGCTTGAGGGTGGGGTCTGGCCGCTGTCCGGCGGCGACCGCCATGTCCCGTGCGGCCGATGCCGTCGCATCCTGGGCCACGAGCGCGCGAGAACGGGTTTGTGCCAGGCGCAGCGCCTGATCCAGCGTCAGGCCGTCGGCGGCATGGGCTGCACCGGCGCCCATGGCGAATGCCGCAACGATGCCGGCAGCAAGCCTGCGCCATGGCACAGCGCCGCCCGGCGTGCGGAAAGAAAAAGAGTCGATGAACATGGGATCTCCAGTTGACGAATGCCATCAGGTCGAATGGAGCTTGGCGGGGGCGAGCGGAAACTCGCGGACACGCGCAAGCGCGACCGATCGGTCTGGTTCAGCCGGCTCAGGCCGGCCGCACCAGCGTCAGGAGATCAAATGCGAAAACAGCAGTGCAGGATGGCGTGCGGCGGAGACGCCGCGACGCGCCGGAATATCACGTCGGCCGAAGGCCAGCCATGCCCGAGAGGCTCGGGTTGCACCGGAAGGGTGTAGAGGGTCGTCAGCAGCGCCGCGGGTACGGTCGGGGCCGACGCATGGTCGGCGCTTTGCTGGCCGAAACGGCAGTGCTCTACGCACAAGTTGGCGGCGTTGTCGTCGATTTGGTCGCAGCTCGCCATGGCGGCCATGTCTGACGTTGCGACCATGTCGGGCGACACGGCCATCGCAGCACCGGCCTCATCACCGGGCATCGCCGCGGCCGACGCATTCAGGGCCATCGTCGGAAGCGACTGCGGCATGCCCGACAGTGCGGGGCAGGCGTAGGCAGCGATGGCCAACTGGCCGAAGACCAGCACACCGAGCATCAGCCGGCAGACGAATCGCCTGAACATGCGCGTCATCGTCATGCGGCCACCCCATCAGTGCGGTGATAGGCTTCAGCGCCCGGCCGCACGGATCTGCGTCGGCCGGCAACGCTTGCCTGCGCAACGAGGCTCGGATCGGCGATGGCCGGATCTAAGTCCTGCTCCCCGGTCAGCGCGGCGATGATCGAACAGGCCGAACCTTCTGGCGCTTTGGCGCAGCAATCGGCCAGATTTTCCAGCGCCGAGGCCATCGACTGCAGGTCGGCCACGCGCTCCCGGATCTCCGCGATGCGTTCGCGGGTGATTTCCCGCACGCGCAGCCGATCACGCTTGGTACTCAAGGACATCAGTTCGGCGATGTCCTCCAGCGAGTACCCCAATGCCTGAGCCCGCTTGATGAAGCGCAGACGACGGACATCGTCCTCCGAATACTGCCGGAAGCCGCCGTCCACGCGATCCGGCGCAGCCAGCAATCCACCGCGCTGGTAATAGCGCACCGCCTCCACGCCAACGCCTGCCGCGTCGGCGAGTTTGCGTATGGTGAATGCATGGGTCGGCATGGGGAAAAGAATGGCTCAGGCGATCGAACGACGAAAAGACTCTATGTCTGTTGTTTGGTACGTAGTTTAGGCGGTCTTGCCGGCGCATGTCAACACAGCCTTCGCCTGCTGCCAGTGCTTGCGCACAGGCGTCTTGCCCTGCGCCATCGATAGATCTGTTTGACTACGCTTCCCGCTGCGCTGCAGAGACCAGCTCGCCAAGGATGCCGCACTCTTTCGCTTGATGTCCTGCGGAGCAGCGGGCGCGCAGCGTCGTCAGTTGCCTTTCCAGTGCTTTCAAGCTGGTCAGGCGGGCACGCACCCTCGCAATCTGCTCGTCGACCAGCCGGTTGATGTCCGCGCAATCCTCATCCGGACGGGATGTGAAGTTCAGGAGCCGCCTGACATCGGCCAGAGGAATGTCCAAGGCCCGGCAGTGGCGGACAAAGGACAGTCCATCGATGTGTTCCGTCCCGTATACCCGGTATCCATTGGTCTGCCGAGCTGGCGGCGGCAACACCCCCGTCCTCTCGTAGAACCGGATCGTGTCGGTGTCCACGCCGGTGGCGTGGCTCAACTCGCCAATTTTCATCGCAGAACACTCACATGTTGTCAGGACATGCATCGTAGCCGCTTGACCTTGGAGCTACTCCAAGGTGTGAAATAGCCCTTGTAAATGAAAGCACAAGGGGAACGGCACCTGTCGCAACGCTGTCGGCGTCTGCGCTTTGGCTCTCCTGCGCGGAGACTGGCAAAGCTGGCCCGTCTCACCACCTGACTCTTGAAGAAGAACGGATCGATCCATGAAAGCAGACACCGAAACCTCCTGCACCACGGCGTGCTGTTCAGCGAGCGCCATGAGCGCAGCGGCGACCGTTGAGCCACTCGTGACCCACTTCGGGATAGCCAACATGGATTGCCCCAGCGAGGAGGCTCAGATTCGCAAGCGCTTGGCGCAGGTCGATGGCGTCCGGGATATGGCTTTCGACTTGACCCGTCGCCGCCTTGAGGTCACACGCGAACCAGCTGGACAGAACGCCATCCTGCGCGCGCTGCACGACATCGGCATGCGGGCGGTCGTGGAACCCGCGCCGCAGCAGGTCATCTACTTCATCAAGGAGATGGACTGTCCCAGCGAAGAGCGCCAGTTGCGCTCGATGCTGGAGCCACTGGCGGGCGTGCAGGCGGTGGACTTCGATCTGAAGGCCCACACGCTGACGGTGACCCATTCGCTGACCGATACAGCCCCGATTGCCAGGACCATCGAAGGCCTGGGAATGAAGCCGGTGGAAAAGACGGCGGGCAGCATGCCAATCGCTGTCGAAGCCCTCATCCCCAGCACGGCGGCGTCGCAAACCCCGGCACCGGCGACAGGGAACGGTACACGCTTCCTTATTCCGAACATGGATTGCCCTACCGAAGAGGCAACGATCCGCAAGCGCCTTGGTGCGGTCGATGGCATCGAACGGCTGGATTTCGACCTGATGGGGCGACGGCTCGATGTCCAGCACCGTCTGCCCGACCCCGCGCCGATCCTCAAGGCCCTGAACGATGTAGGCATGAAGGCCAGCATTGAGCACGCTGACGACACCGGGCCGCAGGGCCAGGCCGTGTACCTGATCGAAAAAATGGACTGCCCGACCGAGGAGGGCCTGCTGCGCAAGGCGCTCGAAGGCATGCCTGGGGTGAAGGCCCTGGATTTCAACCTGATGGGCCGCACGCTGACCGTGAGCCACGAGCTTGTCGATCTGGCTCCGGTGACCAGCGCGATCGAGCGGCTCGGCATGGCTCCAGTGCTCCAAAGCGCCTCCGACCCGGCGCCATCCGCTCCCCGTGAGTTCGGCACCGGCATCTCGCGCGGGCAATGGATTCGGATGGCGGTCTCCGGCGTGCTGGCGCTCGGCGCGGAGGCCATGGTCTTCGCGGGTGCTCCCGAGGCCTCCTGGCCCATCATTCTTGCTTGCCTCGCGGCCATCGGCCTGGGTGGGGTCGAGACCCTCAAGAAGGGCTGGATCGCGCTGAAGACGCGTTCGCTGAACATGAACCTGTTGATGACGGTCGCCGTCATCGGCGCGGCGCTGATCGGCCAGTGGCCCGAGGCGGCGGTGGTCATCTGGCTCTTCGGCATCGCCGAGATGATCGAGGCCTTGAGCCTGGATCGGGCCCGCAATGCCATCCGCAAGCTGATGGACCTGGCGCCAGAGAACGCATTGGTGCGCCAGCCCGACGGTCAATGGCGCGAGGTCAAGGCGGATACCGTGCCACTCGGAAGTGTTGTGCGGGTGCGTCCGGGCGAACGCATCGCACTGGATGGCGAAGTCGTCGCGGGACAGTCGTCGGTGAACCAGGCGCCGATCACCGGCGAAAGCATGCCGGTGGAGAAGACCGCCGGTGCCACGGTCTTCGCCGGCACCATCAACGAGCGCGGCACGCTGGAGTTCCGCGTTACCTCGCGCAAGGGCGAAACCACCCTCGACCGCATTGCACGATCGGTCCAGGAAGCGCAGGGACAACGCGCGCCCACGCAACGCTTCGTGGACAAGTTCGCCGGCATCTATACACCCGCGGTGTTTGCGCTTGCCCTTGCCGTGGCGGTCATTCCTCCGCTCGCTTTCGGGCAGCCCTGGTTCGAATGGGTCTACAAGGCGCTGGTGATGCTGGTCATTGCCTGCCCCTGCGCATTGGTGATCTCCACGCCGGTTACCGTGGTCAGCGGCCTGGCAGCTGCCGCACGCCGAGGCATCCTGGTCAAGGGCGGTCTTTACCTCGAACAAGGGCGGCACCTGAAATCGGTGGCCCTGGACAAGACCGGGACCCTGACCCATGGGCGCCCCGCACTGACCGATGTCATATCGCTGCGCGGCCTGCCGAAGGAAGAAGTTCTGCGCATTGCAGCGAGCATCGATGCTCTGTCGGAGCATCCTGTGGCCACCGCCATCGTGGCGGGCTACAACCAACCGCATGCCCAGGTGGACAAGTTCGAGGCGATCCCTGGACGCGGCGTCAAAGGCAACGTCGATGGAGATGTCTATTACGTCGGCAACCACCGGCTGATCAAAGAGCTGGGACTTTCAACACTTGAGGTCGAGACTCAGCTCGATGCGTTGGAGTACCAGGCCAAGACCGTTGTGCTCCTCGCCACGGACCAGCAAGTACTCGCCCTGCTGGCCGTGGCCGACACAGTGCGCGACACCAGCCGGCAAGCGATCGCCGAACTCAAGTCGCTGGGAATCGAACCAGTCATGTTGACTGGCGATAACGCGAAAACCGCGCAAGCCGTGGCTGCCCAGGTCGGCATCACCAGCGCCAAGGGCGAGTTGCTGCCGCAGGACAAGCTGCAGGCAATCGAAGAACTGCTCTCACGCGGGCCAGTCGGCATGGTGGGCGACGGCGTCAACGACGCACCGGCATTGGCCAAGTCGAGCATAGGCTTCGCAATGGGCGCAGCTGGCACCGACACGGCAATCGAAACGGCCGACGTCGCATTGATGCAGGACAACCTGCGCAAGCTTCCAGAGTTCATCCGGCTGTCACAGCGCGTAGCCGGCATCCTGACGGCCAACATCGTCTTTGCGCTTGGAACAAAGGCGGTGTTCATGGCCTTGGCCTTTACTGGACATGCAAGTCTGTGGCTGGCGATTCTGGCCGACATGGGTGCCAGTCTGGCGGTCGTTTTCAATGGGATGCGCTTGCTGCGGTCGTCTGAGGACATCAAGCCACATGGCCATTGATAGGGCTGTCTTGCGGATGTACCTGTTGGCCGTGACGGTGCTTGCCGCCGACGTAGCGACCAAGGCGGCCATCGTCGCGTGGATTCCCTTGTATGGCTCCCATGAAATCACGCCATGGTTCAACATCGGGCATTGGCTGAATCCAGGCGCGGCCTTCAGCTTCTTGGCGCAGGCGGGTGGGTGGCAACGCGGCTTTTTTATTGTTATTGGCGTCGCTGCTTCTGCCTTTCTCACCTGGCTCATTGCCCGCGAGAAGACTGCAACACCTGAGGCCGTGGGCTATGCAGCAATTCTCGGCGGCGCGCTCGGCAATGTTCTTGATCGAGTGCGGCATGGGGCCGTGGTGGACTGGCTCGATTTTCATTGGGGCGATTGGCACTGGCCTGCGTTCAATGCAGCCGACGTTGGCATCACCCTGGGAGCGGGGCTTCTGCTGATCGCCGCGTTTCGCGGCCGCGGCCGAAACGGCGCAGATTCCCATTCGCCAGCACGATGATCCAGATTTTCATTGACACATGCGGAGCCGTGAGCACGGCTTCGGAGAAACCGATGTCCCACTCGGCGCTACCACTGCCGCCTGCAAATGCACGCTGAACTCGTTCTCAAGACGCTAATGATGGGCGTCGTCGAAGGCATCACGGAATTCTTGCCAGTCTCCTCGACGGGGCATTTGATCCTAGCGGGCAATGCGCTCTCATTCCTTGCGAAAGAGAAGCGCGACGTCTTTGAAGTGTTCATCCAGTTCGGCGCGATGCTCGCGGTCATCTGGGAATATAGGGCTCGTCTGGCAAGCGTTGTTGTCTCAGCGCATGCCGACCAAGGCTCCCGCCGGTTTTTAGTGAACCTTGCCATTGCATTTATGCCCGCGGCAGTGCTCGGACTGCTGATTGGATCTCATGTGCAGAGGCTGCTTTTCAGTCCGGGGCCGGTGGCCGTCGCACTCGTTGTCGGTGGCATCGCGATCCTGTGGGCTGAGCGACGCCCCGTGCAAGTGAAGGCTGAGCGTGCCGAACAGATCAGCCGAATCGACGCACTGAAGATTGGTTTCGTGCAGTGCCTTGCGCTCTGGCCGGGTACTTCGCGCTCAGGCGCGACGATTATCGGCGGGCTATGGTTCGGGGCTTCGCGGCAGGCTGCGACGGAGTTTTCGTTTTTCCTCGGCATTCCAATCTTGGGGGCCGCCTCGGTATACAACCTCTTCAAGCACTGGGGCGCATTGTCGAGCGACGACATCGGCGTTTTTGCAATGGGTTTCATTGCTTCTTTCGCATTTGCGCTGCTTGCGATACGCCTTCTGATGCGTTATTTGACCGGACATGGATTTGGAGTTTTTGCGTGGTATCGCATTGCACTGGGAACGCTAATCTTGGTAGCGGTCGCCACGTAACCTTTCACTGGCGATGACGACGACCCATGTGGACGCTGTTGAAGGCCTTCTGCACAACAGGCCGTGGCGCAGGGCCATACGTGCAGCGAAAGGTGCGCGGCGTAGTTAGCCCCATCATTTTTCGCCGGCAACAGGCAAATCTTCGTTTTAGAACCTTCGCTCGCACTGCATCGTGCAACGCCCAGTGGTCCGAGTCATCGATAAAATGAGAATCAATAACATTTATACATCATGAAAATGCTTTCTCTTTGCGCCAGGCGATTCCTGGCAATAGCCGCGTTGTTCGCACTCTGGTCGGCTTCTCCCGCCTGGGCTGCCGCCCCTGCCGCCAGCGACCAGGCCAAGCAGACCTGGCAATTGCTGGACTACCTCGCGGTTGACTACGGCGGCGCGGTGAGCAACGGCCAGATTCAAAGTGCCAGCGAGTACGAGGAGATGAAGGAGTTCGCGGCAACCGCCGCACAGCAGCTTGCCGCACTGCCGAGCACTGCGGCGCTGCCCGAGTTGCAGCGGCAGGCCAAAGCGCTCGGAGACCTCATCGCCGCAAAGGCGGACGCCAAGGCCGTGGCCGACAGCGCCCATTCGCTGGCCGCAGCGCTGGTCAAAGCCTATCCGTTTCCGCTCTCGCCGACCCAGCCGCCGGATCTCGCACGCGCCAAGGTGCTGTTTGAAGCCAACTGCGCGGCATGCCACGGGGCAACCGGTGCAGGCGACGGCCCGCTCGGCGCCAAGCTCGAACCGCCGCCGATCGCCTTCACCGATCGTGATCGTGCCCGTTCGCGCAGCGTGCTCGCGCTGTACCAGGTCATTTCTCAAGGCGTGACCAGCACGTCGATGCCCAGCTTCGCCACGCTCTCCGACGAGGATCGGTGGGCATTGGCATTTTTCGCCGGCACACTGTCGCATGACGATGCCATGCGCGCACGCGGCGAACAGTCCTGGGGGCGAGACGCCAGCGCCAAGGCTGTCTTTCCCGACCTGGCTGCTGCCGCCACCTTGACCGAAGCCGCCTTGTCCGAGCGGATGCCCCCGGACGCAGCCCGCGACCTCACCGCCTATGTTCGCCGCCACCCGGAAGTCACCGCTGCCGCGAGCGGCTCGGGCGGACTGGCCTTGGCCCGCACACGCCTTCAGGAGAGCCTTGCCGCGGCGCGCGCGGGCGACCGGGCCAGCGCAACGCGCCTGGGCCTGTCGGCCTACCTGGATGGATTTGAGCCTCTGGAGCCGGCATTGCGCGCACGCAACCAGACACTTCTCACGGAAGTCGAAAACGCCATGCTGGCCTATCGCGGCGCGCTCGCCGGCGGGAAACTGGAACAAGCCGATGCCACGGCGCAGAAGCTGGACTATCTCTTTGCCCAGGTGGACGCCGAACTCGGCGCGGACAAGGCAGACCCGCTGACCACGTTCATCGCCTCCCTCACCATCCTGCTGCGCGAAGGGGTTGAAGCGCTGTTGATCGTCGTGGGCATGCTGGCCTTCCTGAAGAAGGCAGAACGGCGCGATGTGCTGGGCTATGTGCATGGCGGCTGGATGGCCGCACTGGCTTGCGGTGGCCTGACCTGGGCGGTGGCCACCTACTTCGTGAGCATCAGCGGCGCAAGCCGTGAGGTGACCGAGGGGGTTTCATCCCTGTTTGCGGCCGTTGTGCTGCTGAGCGTCGGGCTCTGGATGCACCAGAAAAGCACGGCGGGCAAGTGGCAGGCCTACCTGAAGGAAAAACTCTCCGCAGCCATGACGCGGCGTTCGGCATGGGCATTGTTCGCCTTGTCGTTCATTGCGGTCTACCGCGAAGTTTTCGAGACGGTGCTTTTCTATTCGGCCCTGGCCGGCGACGGCAACAATGGAGCCCTGCTCGGTGGATTGGTGGGCGGAGTGGCCGTTCTGGCCGTCCTCGCATGGTTCATGCTGCGCACCAGCGCCCGCATGCCGATCGGCAAATTCTTCAGTCTCAGCTCGATCCTGGTAGCGGTGCTCGCGGTCGTGCTCGCCGGCAAGGGGGTTGCCGGCCTCCAGGAGGCCGGCCGGTTGAGCGCCAGCCCGATCCATTGGCCGCGCATCGAAGTGCTTGGCATCTATCCGTCAGCGGAAACCGCCATTGCGCAAGCCGTGGTGCTTGCCGTTGCTCTGGCAGGCTTTGCCATGAACGCCGTGAAGGCGCGAAATCCCCGGCCCGCGTGAAACAAGCCGGCGTCACTGCCGAGCGTGACTCCTGGAAAAAATCGCGCTCAGCAAGAGATGACGCTATCCGGCACAGCAGGACAGCTGCTTCACGTCCTTGCTGAAGGTCTGCGCCGCGAGCTTCAGGCCCTCGACCATCGTCAGGTAGGGGAATAGCTGATCGGCCAGCTCCTGCACGGTCATCCGGTTGCGGATCGCCAGCGCCGCCGTCTGGATCAGTTCGCCCGCTTCCGGCGCGACCGCCTGCACGCCGATCAGCCGTCCGGTGCCGGCCTCGGCAACCAGCTTGATGAAGCCGCGCGTGTCGAAGTTGGCCAGCGCCCTCGGCACGTTGTCGAGCGTGAGCGTGCGGCTGTCGGTCTCGACGCCGTCGTGGCGCGCTTGCGCCTCGCTGTAGCCCACCGTCGCCACCTGCGGATCGGTGAACACCACGGCCGGCATCGCCGTCAGGTCCAGCGTCGCGTCGCCGCCGGTCATGTTGATGGCGGCGCGCGTGCCGGCCGCCGCCGCGACGTAGACGAATTGCGGCTGGTCGGTGCAGTCGCCGGCCGCGTAGATGTGCGGCGCGCTGGTACGCATGGTGTGGCTGACGAGGATGGCCCCCTGGGGATTGACCTCGATGCCCGCCGCTTCGAGGTTCAGCGTGCGGGTGTTCGGCGCGCGCCCCGTGGCAATGAGCAGCTTGTCGGCGCGCAGCTCGCCGCGATCCGTCGTCAAGATGAACTCTTCCTCTGCATGGGCGACTCGACTGGCCTGGACATGCTCCAGCACCTCGATGCCCTCGGCACGGAACGCGGCCGTGACGGCTTCGGCGACGGCGGGGTCTTCGCGAAAGAGCAGTGTGCTGCGCGCGAGGATCGTGACCTGGCTGCCCAGCCGGGCAAAGGCTTGCGCCAATTCGACTGCCACCACCGACGAACCGATCACGGCCAGCCGCGAGGGAATGGCATCGCTCGCCAGCGCCTCGGTGGAGGTCCAGTAGGGAGTGCCCTTCAAGCCAGGAATCGGCGGGAGCGCGGGGCTCGCACCAGTGGCGATGAGACAGCGGTCGAAGGCCACCGTGCGCTCACCGCCTTCCGCCAGTTGCACGGTCAGGCAGTTTTCATTCATGAAACGGGCCTCGCCATGCAGCACGGTGATAGCCGGGGTGCTCTGCAGGATGCCTTCGTACTTGGCATGGCGCAGCGCATCGACGCGGCCTTGTTGCTGGGCCAGCAGCCGCTCGCGCAGAATGGACGGCGGCGTGGGCGGCAGGCCGGCATCGAACGGGCTTTCCCGGCGCAGATGCGCAATGTGCGCGGCGCGGATCATGATTTTGGACGGCACGCAGCCGACATTGACGCAGGTGCCGCCGATGGTGCTCCGCTCGATTAGCGTCACGCGCGCGCCTCGCTCGACCGCCTTGAGTGCCGCCGCCATCGCCGCGCCGCCACTGCCGATCACGGCCACATGCAGCGCCCGCTCGCCACCACCGTGACTCGGTTCGCTGCCCAGCCAGCCCAGCGCCTTGCCCAACAAGCCCGCAGCCTTGTTCGGCGTGTCGGACACCCGTGCGCGGTAACCGAGCGCGGCCATCGCCGCGACCAGCGGACCATGGTTCATGTCCGCATCCGCCTCGACCTCGGCCCGTCGCCGCGGATAGGACACCGAGGCCGAGCGCACCCCGGGCACCTTCTCCAGCGCCTCTCTGACGTGCTCGGCGCACGACGCGCAGGTCATGCCGTCGATGTGCAAGGCGATCGCTTCGGCCATGGCGGGCAACCTCACTGCTTGACGGTGGCGGGGTAGCCCGCGTTTGCGGTGGCCTTGGCCAAGGCCCCGGCGTTGGTCTTGGCATCGTCGAAGGTCACGACGGCTTCCCGCTTTTCATAGCTGACCTCGGTCTTCTGGACCCCGGCCACCTTGAACAGGGCCATCTTGACCGTGATCGGACACGACGCGCAGGTCATATCGGGCACCGACAGTGTGACGGTCTTGGTGGCGGCCCACGCCGGAGCGCCCAGGGTAACGGCCAGGGCAATAGCGGTGGCAAGTTTCTTCACGGTGGATTCCTCTCAATAGAACAACGGCAGGACGTACGGAAAAGCGAGGGCAATCAAGACCAGCGCGACCACGATCCAGAAAATGATCTTGTAGGCCGTCCGCACGCGGGGCACGGCGCAGACCTCATCCGGCTTGCAGGCGTGAACCGGCCGGAAGATGCTGCGCCAGGCGAAAAACAGCGCCATCAGGGCCGCGCCGATGAAAATCGGCCGGTAGGGTTCCAACACGGCCAGGTTGGCGATCCAGGCGCCCGAGAAACCGAGCAAGACCAAGATGAGGGGGCCGAGGCAACAGGCCGACGCAAGAATGGCGGCGAGGCCGCCAGCGGCCAGGGCGCCACGCCCGCTCTTGGGTTCCGACATATGGTTTTCCTTCCGGGACTTCGCTTGATGCTGTAAGGTTACTTCCGTAGTCAACTACGGAGTCAAGCGTCATGGAAAGCGCCTCGGACAATCTGACCATCGGCGCCTTTGCCAAGGCGGCCACAGTCAATGTGGAGACGATCCGGTTCTATCAGCTCAAGGGCTTGTTGCCCCAGCCGGAGCGGGCCTACGGCCGCATCCGCCGCTACGGGCCGGCAGATGTGGCGCGGGTGAAGTTCGTGAAGTCAGCCCAGCGCCTGGGGTTCAGCCTGGATGAAATCGGCCAGCTTCTGAAACTTGAGGACGGCACCCATTGCAATGAGGCGGCGGAGCTGGCCTCGCTGCGGCTGGCCGATGTGCGCGCCCGCCTGGTGGACCTCACACGGATTGAGGCGGCATTGTCGAAATTGGTGGGTGAATGCGACGCGCACCATGGCAATGTGTCCTGCCCGCTGATCGCGGCATTGCACTGCTGTTGAGCGGAGAAGTTCGGCCGTTCACCTCGCGGCGAAGGGGCGGACAGGCAAGCGCGGCGCGCGAACCAGATTTAAGGTATTGAGCCGGAGGCGCGATGGGATCAAGACCGGATGGCCACAATTCGGCGCGATAGTGCCCTTTTGCACATTAATTCAATAAATGTTGTATTATCGAAATATGAAAGAGACCCAAGCCGTTTCCGCCCTCGGCGCCCTGGCCCACACCCAGCGCCTGCGGGTTTTCCGCGCCCTGGTGGTCGCCGGCCCCGAAGGGCTGACACCCAGCGCCCTCGCCGACCAGCTCGACGTGGCCCGCAATTCCCTGTCCTTCCACCTGAAGGAGCTGGCCCATGCCGGCCTGGTCACCATCGAGCAGCAGGGCCGCAACCTGATCTACCGCGCCGACTTCACCCAGATGAACGGACTGCTCGGCTACCTGACCGAGCACTGCTGCCAAGGCAGCACATGCGAGGTCAGTGATTCCTCCTCTGCCTGTACTTCCTGCTGAAAGGATCTCCCCATGAAGCGCTTTCACGTTCACCTGCACGTCGATGACCTGAACCGCAGCATCGGCTTCTATTCCCAACTGTTCGCCGCGCAGCCCGCGCGTGTCGAGGGCGACTACGCCAAGTGGATGCTCGAAGACCCGCCGGTCAACTTCGCTATCTCCACACGGGGCAACAAACCAGGCATCGACCATCTGGGCATCCAGACCGACGATGCGGAGGAATTGGCCGTGCTGAAGGCACGCGCCGAGGCGGCCGACATGGCGCTGCTCGACGAAGGCACCACCACCTGCTGCTACGCGCGCAGCGAGAAGCACTGGATCACCGATCCGCAGGGCGTGGCCTGGGAACACTTTCATACGCTGGGCAGCATCCCGGTCTTCAACGAAGCGGCGCCTGCAACGGGTTCTGCCGCAGCCTGCTGCGCCCCGGCGCGCGGCAAGCCGGTGGGCGTTGCGGTGAAGCCGGCTTCGTCCTGCTGCTGATGTGAGACATCCATGACCACCAACAAGACCTACAACGCCCTGTTCATCTGCACGGGTAACTCGGCCCGCTCCATCCTGGCCGAAGGCATCCTCAATGAATTGGGCCAGGGGCGCTTTCGCGCCTACTCGGCGGGCAGCCACCCCAAGGGCGAAGTCCACCCGCTGGCGCTTGCCACGCTGGAACGGCTGCATATGCCGATCGTCGGCTACCGCAGCAAGAACTGGGACGAGTTCGCGGCGCCCGGTGCACCGGAGCTGGATTTCATCTTCACGGTGTGCGACAACGCCGCCGGCGAGGTCTGCCCCGTATGGCCTGGGCGCCCGATGTCAGCGCATTGGGGTGTGCCTGATCCTGCAGCCGTTGAAGGCACCGACGAGCAGAAGCGCAAGGCGTTCACGGATGCGGCGCTGACCTTGCGCCGGCGCATTGAGCTGTTCCTGTCGCTGCCATTGCAGCGGCTCGATGCCATGTCGCTGCAGCACGAGCTGCGCAGCATTGGTACGAAGTGAGGTCTGCGCGATGAGTGTTGGAACCCAAACGGCCGGCCGCGTGCCGGCCACCTCCACCATGAGCGTCTTCGAGCGCTACCTGAGCGTGTGGGTGCTGCTGTGCATCGTCGCCGGCATCGCGCTGGGCCAGTTCGCACCCAACGTATTTCAGGCCATTGGCCGCATGGAGATCGCCCAGGTTAATCTGCCGGTCGGTCTGCTGATCTGGATCATGATCGTGCCGATGCTGCTGAAGGTGGACTTCGGTGCGCTGGGCCAGGTCAAGCAGCACTGGCGCGGCATCGGCGTGACGCTGTTCGTCAACTGGGCGGTCAAACCGTTCTCGATGGCGCTGCTGGCCTGGATCTTCGTCCGCCAGGTCTTCGCTCAGTGGCTGCCGGCCGACCAGCTCGACAGCTACGTTGCCGGCCTCATCCTGCTGGCCGCCGCGCCCTGCACGGCGATGGTGTTCGTCTGGAGCCGGCTGACCGGGGGCGATCCGGTATTCACGCTGTCGCAGGTGGCGCTGAACGACACCATCATGGTGTTTGCCTTCGCGCCCATTGTCGGCCTGCTGCTGGGCCTGTCGTCCATCACGGTGCCGTGGGCCACGCTGCTGGTATCGGTCGGCCTGTACATCGTGATTCCGGTCATCCTGGCCCAGCTCTGGCGCCGTGCTCTGCTGAACAAGGGCCAAGCCGCCTTCGACCGGGCGCTGGAGCGCATCGGCCCGCTGTCGATCGCGGCGCTGCTGCTCACGCTGGTGCTGCTGTTCGCCTTCCAGGGCGAGGCCATCATCCGCCAGCCGCTGGTCATCGCCATGCTGGCGGTGCCGATCCTGATTCAGGTGTTCTTCAACTCCGGCCTGGCCTATTGGCTCAGCCGCAAGGCCGGCGAGCAGCACAGCATCGCTTGCCCCTCGGCGTTGATCGGCGCCTCCAACTTCTTCGAGCTGGCTGTAGCGGCCGCCATCAGCCTGTTCGGCTTCCAGTCCGGCGCGGCGCTGGCCACCGTGGTCGGCGTGCTGATCGAGGTGCCGGTGATGCTGCTGGTCGTTCGGATCGTCAACCAAAGCAAGGGCTGGTATGAGTGCGGCCCGAACCCTGCCCGCAGATAAGCAAGGCATTTCCCATGAGCAGTATCACGATATATCACAACCCCGTCTGCGGCACGTCGCGCAACGTGCTGGCCCTGATCCGCAACAGCGGCGAGGAACCCACGGTCATCGAATACCTGAAGACACCGCCCGACCGCGAAACCCTGCAACGCCTGATCACGGACATGGGCGTGCCGGTGCGCGCGGTATTGCGCGAGAAGGGCACGCCCTACGCGGAACTCGGCCTCGATGACCCGAAGTGGAGCGATGCGCAGTTGATCGACTGCATGCTCCAGCATCCCATTCTGATCAACCGCCCTATCGTGGTGACGCCGCTGGGCACGCGGCTGTGCCGGCCTTCGGAGGCCGTGCTGGACATCCTGCCGCAATCACAGCGCGGCGCGTTCAACAAGGAAGACGGCGAAGCGGTCGTGGACGCGGAAGGCCGCCGTGTCTGAATCCAGAATCGACCTACCCAATATCGACACCGCGCTATTCCAACTGCCCGATACCCAACGGCTGCTGACACCCGAGCGCGCCACGCACGCGCCGCGCTTCCTATTGCTCTATGGCTCGCTACGCGAGCGCTCGTTCAGTCGCTTGGCCGCTGAGGAAGCGGCTCGCATCCTGCGCGCGCTCGGCGGTGAGACGCGCATGTTCAATCCCTCGGGCCTGCCACTGGTGGACGATGCACCCGCCGACCATCCCAAGGTCAAGGAACTGCACGAGCTGGCCCAGTGGGCCGAAGGCATGGTGTGGAGTTCGCCCGAGCGCCATGGGGCCATGACGGGGTTGATGAAGACGCAGATCGACTGGATTCCGCTGTCGGCCGGCGCAGTGCGCCCGACGCAGGGCAAGACGCTGGCGGTGATGCAGGTCTCGGGCGGCTCGCAGTCCTTCAACGCCGTCAACCAGATGCGCGTGCTGGGCCGCTGGATGCGGATGCTGACCATCCCCAACCAGTCCTCGGTCGCCAAGGCGTACCAGGAGTTCGACGAGGCCGGGCGCATGAAGCCCTCGGCCTACTATGACCGCATCGCGGACGTGATGGAGGAGCTGATGAAGTTCACCCTGCTCACGCGCGATGCGGCGCCGTACCTCGTGGACCGCTACAGCGAGCGCAAGGAAAGTGCGGAAGCACTGAGCCGGCGCGTCCAGCAGACGGCTATCTGAACACTCCCCCTAAAAAACAAGCACTTCACTCACCAATCCGTCGTGACGCTAATCTGATGCGCCATCGCAGCGACAGAAACGGATCGGAGAACAGAATGGGAATTTCCAGCAGCAAGGTCTACAAGCAGGCCGATGAGGCCGCTGCGTTTGCGCATATCAGGGAGCTCGCAGAAAAGGAACCCGTCGATGACGAGACGGCTTCGGAATTGTGGCTTGAGGCAGAAGCCATCGTGGACACCTACATCGAGGCCGCTGAGTCGCGGTCCATAGAGGACTTGCCCTCCAGGCAGGAACTGGGCGAGTCCTGCTTTTGGCTGTTGTTCCAGACGAAAGTTTTGCGGGAGGACGAGCATTACCGGCTGATCGTCGAACTGCTGTCGCCACAGCTCGGGCTGTCCCTGTTCGATTTGCTGCCCCGCGTCCGAAAGCTCCGCGAAGCGGCCCTTGACGCACTGGAGGCCATGGTCAAGAAGCCATCAATGGATCGTCCGACAGCGCCGCAAGCGTGCGAGGACGACCTTTTCTGATGGGAAGCTGGTGGCACCTCCGAGCCGAAATTCTCGTATCAGCGATACGAGAATTCATCGGCTGCGGAAGATCGAGCGTCAGCACCGAACGTCCGCGCCATCTGGCGCAGCACAGTCGGCAGTTCGGCCTGGTCGCCGTCCTCCAGAACACCGTTGATGACTTCGAGCGCGAGCGCCGGGTCGCTGCGGTACAGCTCGGCCATCGCTTCGTCATGGGGTCTGCTTTTCATCAGCCCACCAGCGCTTCCAGTTCCTCGAACGCCAGGCGCGGCAAGCGCCGGCCTTCCTTGGCCACGTTGACCTGCAGGGCGGCCCGCGCCACGTCCAGCACCTCCCGCGCCAGGGCATAACCGCCCTTGGCCTGCATCCAGCCCAGCACATCCGCCAGATGCCAGATCGACGCGCTGCCCTCATGCACCGGCGCCGGGAAGCTACCCGGATGGGCCAGCATCAGCTTGCGCATATTCTGCCGCGACACGCCCACGATGTCGGCCACATCGGTCAGCCCAACCAGATCAGGCGCCACTTCGATCAGCCGGGCCGAGGGTGCGGCACGGCGCACATCGGCCAGCGCGCTGCGCACTGCCTCATCTGCATCCACCGCCTCGCGGGTAAATTCCAGCGCCAGCCGCCCCGGCTGCCCGATGCCGACCAGGGCATCGTCGCAGCCGGCTTCACCCAGGCGCTCGACCAGTGTCTGCGAATCGCGGTCGTCATCGGTGAGCTGGTATTTGAGGGTAAAGGTGTATTCCATCGCGCTATTCCTGGGTGCCATCGTCATCCGCCTCGCGCTGCTGGCGGTCCATGGTGCAGTTGTCCACGGCGCGCCGTAAGGCGCGGGCATGGTTGCCGGGGTTCTTCGGCGTGCTCCATACACTGGTAATGCAGAACTCGCCGCAACGGCATTCCTCATCGTTGTACGGGCAGTACATCCGCCCCCAGGCATGGCTACCGCCGACTTCGACACGCCAGCCTTGCCCTTCGGCGTGTCGCAGCGCATCCTCGACCTCTTTCTTCGGGTGAGAGGAACGGGCCATCAGCGACCTCCAGTATGGGGATGATGCGCAAGGTTGTCAAGTGACAACCTTGCTGCAAGGCTTGGTGACCCACGCTCGAATTGTCGCGACAGCGTCGCGACAATTCGGCGGGCCTGATTTCCGACACGAAAGGCTGGCAACGCCGCGCCTGCCGCAGCCGACGGCATCTTGCCGTTCATGCGGACGCCTGCTCGGTGCGTTGCGCCCCGGTGATCGTCTTGCGCCGGTTCGCCACCAGCTCGGCGGCCTGCCGCACCGGATCGTCCTCCGTGTGGACGTACCGCATGAACATCGCCACGGTCTTGTGCGCCGTCAGCGCCATGCCCACCTTCACCGGAATCCCCGAGTTGGCGATGTCAGTGGCCGAACGGTGGCGGATGCCATGCGTGCCCACGTGCGTAGCGCCCGCCGCCTTCAGGATGCGGCACCAGGCACCGTAATACTCGCCCTCGGTGAGATGCTTGGCCGGGTCGTTCGGCGACGGCAGCACGTAGGGGCAGCCGTCCCGGCGCGGCGCGGTGGACAGCAGCCGGTAGGCTTCCTCGCTCAAGGGCTTGGACATGCCACCTGTCTTGCTATCGGGCCAGACCACGCGGCGGTTGTCCAGATCCACCCATGCCCATTCCAGCGAGATGATCTCGGAGCGCCGCCCGGCAAACTCGAATTGCAGGCGGATCGCCAGCGGGATGACGTAGTTCTCCAGCCCTTCGGCCTCGATACCGTCAAGGTGCCGGAACAGCTTGCCCATGTCCTCGTCGCTGATGAGGTGGGTGGCCTTGCCGTCGGGGTACACCGGGACGTGGCGGCATGGGTTGGTGCCGTCCGGCCGATAACCCCAGACCTCGGCCAGGTTGAACATCTTGCGCATGACGCTGAAAGCGCGGTTCGCCTCGGCGGGCTTGTGCGCCATCTTCTTCATCGCCCCGGCCACGTCCGGGCGCTTCACGTCCTGAACCTTGATGCGGCCCAGGAAGGGGACGATGCAGCGGTCGATGACGCCCTGGTAGCCCCGGCGGGTGCTGGGCTTGTTGCGTTGCTTGGAGTGATCCTCCATGAACTTCACGCACAGTTCCGTGACCGTGGGCGCCTTGCGCGCCGCCGCCTTGTCGGCGGCCGGGTCGCCGCCCCGGCGTACCTGGGCCAGCCATTCCTGGGCCAGCGAGCGGGCCTGCTCGACGGTCAGTTCGCCATACAGGCCCAAAGCGGGTTTGCGGCGCTCGCCGGCGTTCGTGCGGTACTGGAGCATGAACACCTTGCGGCCCGCTGGTGTAATCTTGCACAGGAAGCCGGGCACCAGCGTGTCCCGCAGTTCGACGGCCTGCGCCTGGGGTTGTGCCGCATCCACTGCGGACTTGGTGAGCTTGATTTTTGCCACGATGACTCCTCGGAAAGACCCGGTTTCCAGGGGCCACATGGGAGCCACGAGGCAGGAAGCCGGATCAGGTTTCAGAAAGCACCGGCATATGATGAACGCGCCTAAGTTATTGATAAACCTGCTGTATCTGGCTTCGGCGTAGTCCAGCGAATTACGGTACTGAAGTCAGTGTGAAATGAAAAAACGCCACGCAACAGCGCAGCGTCGGATGGAAAAAAGGGCTCAGTACCCCCGCGCCACATCCACAAGGTTAAGCAGCGGCTCGCCCGCGCGCAGGCGGCGCAGGTTCTCCAGGCACTGGCGCGCCACGGTGTCGGCCGAGGCCTGGGCCGCGATGTGCGGCGTGACGAAGGCCTTGGGATGGGCCCAGACCTTGTTGCCGGGCTGGGGCGGCTCGTCGCGCAGCACGTCCAGCGCGGCGCCGGCCAGGTGGTCTTCGTCGAGCAGGGCCAGCAGGTCGTCTTCCACCACCTGCTCGCCGCGCCCCACGTTGATGAAGTAGGCGCCACGCGGCAGCAGGGACAGGGTGCGGCGGTCCAGCAGGTCGCGCGTCTCGGGCGTGAGCGGCAAGGCGCAGACCAGGATATCGCTGGTGGACAGCAGTTGCTTCAGACCTTCGGCACCGCTGTGCGTGGCCAGGCCTGCAATGCTCTTGGCACTGCGGCTCCAGCCGGCGACGGGGTAGCCGACGGCCTGCATGGCGCCGGCCACGAAGCGGCCGACCTCGCCCAGGCCCAGGATGCCCACGCGGCAGTCTGCGCTGGCGCGCACGGGGCGGCGCAGCCAGTCGCCGGCCTGCTGCTGGCGCGCGAACAGGTCCAGCTCGCGCGTGTGGCGCAGCGCGGTGCCCACCACGTACTGGGCGATTTCCACATGCTGCTGCGGATCGACCGTGCGCGCCACGGGCAGGCCAGCCGGCAGGTCGGGCACGGCCAGCAGCTTGTCCACGCCCGCGCTGGGCGCGCACAGCAGCTTCAGGCCCGGATAGGCAGGCAGCACGCCCGGCTTGAGGCTCCAGGCGAGCATGGCCTCGACCGCGTCAGCCGGCGCTTCTTCGCGGTGGCCCCAGACCTGCACGCCGGGCGCCAGCGAGCGCAGCGAATCGACGATGGGCGCGCCCATGCTCGGATGGATGTTGACCAGAATTCCCATGGTTTCCTTCAGTCCTTGTAAGAAGGGTCTATGCGGTCCAGACGGCGCAGCAGGCCGGGCCAGGCCAGGCCTGCGCCCTTGCCCTTGGTGACCTGGCGCGACTGGTTGACCGCATCGGCAATGATGTCCTGCGGGATGCGCGTGAGCTCGCCGCCGCCCGACTGCGCCAGGATCTGGATGCGGCAGGCCGACTCCAGCGTGTACATGGCCAGCACGGCCTCGGCCACGTTGCGGCCGCAGGTCAGCAGGCCGTGGTTGCGCAGGATGAGGAAGTTGCTGGCGCCCAGGTCATCGACCAGGCGCGGCTTCTCGTCGTCGCGCAGGGCCACGCCTTCGTAGTCGTGGTAGGCCAGGCGCGCCAGCGGGAAGATGGACTGCTGCGAGATGGGCAGCAGCCCCTCCTTCTGCGCCGAGACGGCCACGCCGTAGCGCGTGTGCGTGTGCAGCACGCACTGCACCTCGGGACGGCCGTCGTGGATGGCGCTGTGGATGACGAAGCCGGCCGGGTTGACGTCGTACTCGGTCTCCATCAGCGGCCGGCCCTCGTGGTCCACCTTGACCAGGCTGGACGCGGTGATCTCGTCGAACAGCATGCCGTAGGGGTTGATCAGGAACTGGTCGGGCTGGCCCGGCACGCGCGCCGAGATGTGGGTGAAGATCAGGTCGTCCCAGCCGAAGTGGGCGACCAGCCGGTAGGCGGCGGCCAGCTCGATGCGGGTCTGCCATTCCTCGGCCGTCACCTGGCGGCGGACCTCGGACATCGTGGTGTCGTTGCTCATGGGGTGTACCTCTTGGTGGACATCGTGGTGGACATCGTTTGGAGAAAGCATCCGCCGGTTCAGCGCCCCATCGCGTACTGGTCGCGCAGCTCGCGCTTGAGCACCTTGCCGATGGCGCTGCGCGGCAGCTCGGCAATGAAGCGCAGGTCCGCCAGGCGCTGGGTCTTGCCGGCCCGCTGGTTGTACCAGCCCATGATGTCCTCGGGCAGGGCCGGCTGCCCCGCGCGCGACACCACGTAGGCCACGGGCGTCTCGCCCCATTGCTCGGAAGGCACGCCGACCACGGCCACGTCGTCCACGGCCGGGTGGGCGCGCAGCTGGGTCTCCAGGTCGCTGGGGTAGATGTTGAAGCCGCCGCTGATGATCATGTCCTTGCGGCGGTCGAACAGGGTGAGGAATCCATCGGCATCGAAGCGGCCCACGTCGCCCGTGCGGATGAAGCGCTTGCCCGTGGGGTCGAACCATTCGGCCTCGCGCGTCTTGGCAGGCTGGCCGTGGTAGCCGGTCATCATGCTGGCCGAATGACCCACGACCTCGCCATCCTCGCCGGGGGCGACCTCGCGGCCGTCCTCGTCGATGAGGCGGATGTCATGGCCCTCGGCGGGCCTGCCCACGGTGTGCAGCTTGTCCTGGTGCAGATGGGCTTCGAGGATGCAGGTACCGCCGCCTTCGGTCATGCCGTAGAACTCGGTCAGGCTGCCGGGCCAGCGCGCCACCACGTCGGCCTTGAGCTCGGCCCGGAACGGCGCGCTGGTGCAGAACTTGGCGCGGAAGCTGGACAGGTCATGCTCGCCGAACTGCGGCAGCGCCATGATGCGCTGGTACTGCACGGGCACCAGCATGGTGTGGGTGACGCGGTGCTGCTGGGCCAGCTGCAGGTAGCGGGCCGCGTCGAATTTGGGCATCAGCACCACGCAGCCGCCGCTGCCCAGCGTGGGGAAGAACACCACCAGCGTGGTGTTGGAGTACAGCGGCGTGGCCAGCAGCGTCGTGCCCTCGGGGCCATAGCCGTAGACGCTGCCCCGGTTGATGTGGGCCCAGCGCATGCCGTGCGACTGCACGATGCCCTTCGGAACCCCCGTGGTGCCCGAGGAATAGATGATGTTGAACGGCGCGGCCGGCTCCACGCTCACGGGCGCGGGCTGCGCGCCTTCGGGCGCCAGCCAGTCGTCAAAGGCCCGGCCGGGCGCGGCACCGTCCAGCGAAATGCATTGCAGGGCGCTGTCTGCAGGCACCAGGTCCTGGGCCGCCTTGTCGAGGAACAGGTGGCGCGCCTGGGCATCGCGCAGCATGGAGGCCAGGCTGTCGGCCGTGGAGGACGGCGCCAGCGGCGCAACCACCACGCCCGCGCGCAGGGCGCCCAGGAACAGGGCGGCATAGCGCACCGAGTTCAACGCGCAGATGGCAATCGCCTGGCCAGGCTGCACGCCGTCGCGCTGCAGCGCGGCGGCCACGCGGTCCATGAGGGCGTCAAGCTGCGCGTAGCTCAGCGTCTGCTGGTCGTCGCGCAGGGCCGCATGGGCAGGCTGCTGGCGCGCGTGGCTGCGGATCAGCTCGGCCAGCGTGGTGAAGGGCGCATCGGGCGAAGGCAGGGAGACAGTCATGAGGGACTCCGTTTCACGAATTCACGAATCTCAAGCGGACTGCGCCCGCCAGCCCCCTGGCCCTGCGGGCGCATTGGAGGACAGGCCTACTTGGCGGCCAGGCCCAGGCGGTCGATCAGGACCTTGTCCTTGGCATAGGCCTCGCGCACCCATTGCGCATAGTCGGCGCCGGAGCGGTACCAGGCGTCCTGGTTCAGCTGCTTGAGCACCTCGATGTGGCGCGGGTCATCCATGGCTTTCTTGAAGGCGTCGTGCAGCTTGCGCACCACGGCCGGGTCCATGCCCTTGGGACCGGCCAGTCCGTAGGGCGAGGTGGAGACCACGCCATAGCCCAACTCCTTGGCCGTGGGCACCTCGGGCCAGCGCTGGGTGCGCTTTTCGCCGAAGGTCATGAGCAGGCGCATCTGGCCGCCATCCACATAGGTGTCCCAGCCCGAGGCATCGCTTTGCGCGGCCACGTGGCCGCCCAGCAGGGCCTGCTGCAGGTCGGCGTTGCCCTTGAAGGGCACGTGGTTGAGCGTGACCTTGGCGTTCTCGGCCAGCTCCTCCATCAGCAGGTGGGGCGAGGAGCCTATGCCGGTGGAGCCGTACTCGATCTTGCCGGGGCTCTTGCGCGCGGCGGCAATGTATTCGTTGAAGCTCTTGTAGGGCGAGTCCGAGCGCACCGTGAAGCCGAAGGTGTAGCCCGAGACGCCGATGATGTAGGTGAAGTCCGTGACCGGGTTCCAGGCCGTCTTTTGCATGTGCGCCATGCGCAGCATGGACATGGGGAACTGGGTGATGGTGTAGCCATCGGGCTTGGCCGTGCGGGACATGTTGCCCGGGCCCAGCGTGCCGCCCGCGCCGGGCTTGTTCTCCACGATGATGGTCTGGCCCAGCTGCTTGCCCGCGATGTCGGCCAGGGTGCGCATGTGGCGGTCGGTGGAGCCGCCTGCGGGGAAGGGCACGATCAGCGTGATCGGGCGCGTGGGAAAGTCGCTGGCCTGGGCCCATGCCGGTGCGCTGGCGCCCGTGGTGGCCACAAAGACAACAGCCGCATGCGCAAGGCTGCGGCGGCCAATGGAAATCTGCATATCTGTCTCCTGCATCTCTGAACCAGGTGGGGCCGGGGCACATGCCTTGTGTGCCGCTCTGGCCAGGGCCCGGATGCTTCACCCGGGCCCGTTGGCACCGCCTCCCGGTGCGGTGCCTTGCGTTCTTACAGCGACTGCACCAGCTCGGGCACGGCCTGGAACAGGTCGGCCTCCAGGCCGTAGTCGGCCACCGAGAAGATCGGTGCCTCGGGGTCCTTGTTGATCGCCACGATCACCTTGGAGTCCTTCATGCCGGCCAAGTGCTGGATGGCGCCGGAAATACCGGCCGCAATGTACAGCTGGGGCGCGACGATCTTGCCGGTCTGGCCGACCTGCAGGTCATTGGGCGCATAGCCTGCGTCCACCGCTGCGCGGCTGGCACCGATGGCGGCGCCCAGCTTGTCGGCCAGGGGGGTCATGACTTCGTTGAACTTCTCGCTGCTGCCCAGCGCGCGGCCGCCGGAGACGATGATCTTGGCGGCCGTCAGTTCCGGGCGGTCGTTCTTGGTGACCTCGCGGCCCACGAAGCTGCTCTTGCCGTTGTCGCCAGCGGCGGCCAGCTGCTCCACCTGGGCGCTGCCGCCCGTGGTGGCCGCTGCGTCAAAGCCCGTGCCGCGCACGGTGATGACCTTGATCTTGTCGCTGCTTTGCACCGTGGCAATGGCGTTGCCGGCGTATATGGGACGCTCGAAGGTGTCGGCGCTGTCCACCTTGGTGATGTCGCTGATCTGGGCCACGTCCAGCTTGGCTGCCACGCGCGGCGCGGCGTTCTTGCCGCTGGCGGTGGCGGGGAACAGGATGTGGCTGTAGTTCGAAGCAATTGCCAGCACCTGGGCCGCAATGTTCTCGGCCAGGCCGTCCTTCAGGCTGGCGCCATCGGCGTGGATGACCTTGGCAACGCCAGCGATCTGGGCAGCGGCCTGCGCAGCGGCGCCGGCATTCTCGCCCGCCACCAGCACATGCACGTCGCCGCCGCAGGCCAGGGCCGCAGTGACGGTGTTGAGCGTGGCGCTCTTGATGGAAGCGTTGTCGTGTTCTGCAATAACGAGGGATGTCATGTCGCTGTCTTCCTTAGATCACTTTGGCTTCGTTCTTGAGCTTGGACACCAGCGTGGCAACGTCCGGCACCTTCACGCCAGCGCCGCGCTTGGCGGGCTCGGCCACCTTGAGCGTCTTCAGGCGCGGGGCCACATCCACGCCCAGCTCTTCAGGCTTGACGGTGTCCAGCTGCTTTTTCTTGGCCTTCATGATGTTGGGCAGCGTGACGTAGCGCGGCTCGTTCAGGCGCAGGTCGGTGGTGATGACGGCCGGCAGGCTCAGGGCCAGGGTTTCCAGGCCGCCGTCCACTTCACGCGTGACATTCACCTTGTCGCCAGCGACTTCAACCTTGGAGGCGAAGGTGGCCTGGGGCAGGTCGGCCAGGGCCGCCAGCATCTGGCCGGTCTGGTTGGCGTCGTCGTCGATGGCCTGCTTGCCCAGGATGATCAGGCCGGGCTGTTCCTTGTCCACCAGGGCCTTGAGCAGCTTGGCGACGGCCAGGGGCTGCAGCTCCTCGGTGGTCTCCACCAGGATGCCGCGGTCGGCACCGATGGCCATGGCCGTGCGCAGGGTTTCCTGGCACTGGGCCACGCCGCAGGAGACGGCGATGACTTCGGTGACCACGCCCTTTTCCTTGAGGCGAACGGCTTCTTCGACGGCGATTTCGTCAAAGGGGTTCATGCTCATCTTGACGTTGGCGATGTCCACGCCCGTGCCGTCCGACTTCACGCGGACCTTCACGTTGTAGTCCACGACACGTTTGACGGGTACAAGGATTTTCATGAGAAAGCTCTTTCCTGGTTTTTGAAGTACGACCTACGCAAGAAGGAACAAGGCAAGCGGCTTGCCATGGGGCGCAGCACGTTGTCGCATCCTGTTTGCGTAAGTCCTGTGAAGATGGGCGGTCAGCGGGCCAGGCCGGCCAACCGCTCGTTGATCAGTGCATGGGCCTGGTCCATGATGCCGGAGATCAGCTGCTGGACCGTGGGCACGTCGTGGATCAGGCCGGCCACCATGCCACAGGACCAGACGCCTGCGTCCATGTCGCCGTCATGCATGATGCGCGGATAGACGCCGGCCACCTCGGGCGCGATGTCGGCAAAGGTGATGGCCGCGCCCAGCTCGCGCTCCTTTTGCAGCAGGCGCTCGGTGGCCGGGTTGGTCAGCACGCGCTCGGTGTTGCGCAGCGGACGCATGACCAGGCGCGTATCCAGCTCGCTGGCCGCGACGATGGCCTGCTTGACGTTGTCGTGCACGGGCGCTTCCTGCGTGGCGATGAAGCGCGTGCCCATGTTGATGCCCTCGGCGCCCAGCGCCAGCGCAGCCACCAGCGAGCGGCCGTCGGCCATGCCGCCCGAGGCGACGAAGGGAATCTTCAGTTCTTCGGCCGCACGCGGCAGCAGGATGAAATTGGGGATGTCGTCCTCGCCCGGATGGCCGCCGCATTCGAAGCCGTCCACGCTGATGGCGTCGCAGCCGATGGCCTCGGCCTTGAGCGCATGGCGCACCGAGGTGCACTTGTGGATGACCTTGATGCCGGCTTCCTTGAGCGCGGGCAGCCATTTCTGCGGGTTGTTGCCCGCCGTCTCCACGACCTTGACGCCGCCTTCGATGATGGCCTTGACGTAGCCCGGGTAGTCGGGCGGGTTGACCGAGGGCAGGAAGGTCAGGTTGACGCCGAAGGGCTTGTCCGTCATCTCGCGGCAGCGCGCGATCTCGCGCGCCAGCAGCTCGGGCGTGCGCTGGGTCAGGCCCGTGATCAGCCCCAGGCCGCCCGCGTTGGAGACGGCGGCGGCCAGCTCGGCCAGGCCCACATGGTGCATGCCGCCCTGGATGATGGGGTGCTCGATGCCAAAGAGTTCGGTGATGCGTGTCTTCATGTCGATGTCACTCCACTGCAATGCCCTTGTCGCGGATCAGCTGGCCCCAGCGCGTGTAGTCCTGCTGGATGCGCTGGCCCAGCTGGGCGGGGTTCTGGTAGGCGGCGATGGCGCCTGCGTTGAGCAGCTTTTCCTGGATGTCCTTGTCGGCCAGGATCTGCTGCACTTCGCTGGCGATGCGGTCGACCACGGCCTTGGGGCTACCCTTGGGCGCCAGCAGGCCGCCCCAGGAGACGGCGTCGTAGCCCTTGATGCCCTGCTCGGCAATGGTCTTGGTATCGGGCAGCATGGCCACGCGCTGGGGCGATCCCACGGCGATGGCGCGCAGCTTGCCGGCCTGGATGTGGGGCAGCGCGGCCACGAGGTCGGCATACATGATGGGCACCTGGCCGCCGATGGTGTCGGTGATGGCGGGCACGCCGCCCTTGTAGGGCACGTGCTGCATGTCGAAGCCGGCCATCTGCTTGAGCAGCTCCATGCTCAGGTGGCCGAAGCTGCCGGCGCCCGAGCTGGTGTAGTTGAGCGCGACCTTCTGCGCCTTGGCGTGGGCGATCAGGCTCTTGAGGTCGGTGACATCGGGCAGCAGCGTGGGGTTGACCACGATGACGATGGGCAGGTCATAGACCGTGGCCACGGGCGTGAAGTCCTTGACGGTGTCGTAGCCGGCCTTCTTGTACAGGTGCGGCGCCAGCAGCGTGGGCGTGGCCAGCATCATCAGCGTGTAGCCATCGGCGGGGCTCTTGGCGACCTGCACGGCCGCGATGGAGCCGGAGGCGCCAGGGCGGTTTTCCACCACCACGGTCTGCTTGAGACGCTCGCCCAGCTTCTGGCCCACGATGCGCGATGCCGTGTCGGTGGGGCCGCCCGCCGGGAAGGGCACGACCAGCCGCAGCATCTTGCTGGGCCAGCCGGTCTCGGCCAGGGCGCCGCCGGCCAGGCCGGCCAGCAGCGGGGCTGCGGCCAGGGCCAGAACGCTGCGCCGCGTGGGGCGTGCCGGGGATGCGGGATTGCGCGTGTACATGAAGTCTCCTCTCAAAGCTGTCTCAGCAGTCGTCGGTGGCGGCCCGCTGCTGCGGGCCGGAAAAATCAATCAAGCTTTGCGCCGGCTTCTTCCACCAGCGCCTTCCAGATGGGCATGTCGCGCTGGTAGTTCTCGCGGAAGGCCTGCGGGCTGTTCATCAGCGGCATGAAGCCTGCTCCCACGGTGCGCTCCAGCACCTTGGGGTCCTTGGCGATTTCGCGAAGGTGGCCGTAGAGCTGGTCCACGATCTCCTTGGGCACGCCGGCCGGTGCGCCCATGGCCACCCAGCCGTAGATGGCGTAGGCGTCGTCGGTGACGCCCTGTTCATGGATGGTGGGCAGCTTGGGCAGGATTTCCATGCGCTCCTTGCCGGTGACGCCGATGGCCTTGAGCTTGCCCGAGTCGATGAAGGGCTTGGTGTTGAGCGCGCTGGAAAAGCACATCTGCAGCTGGCCGCCGATCAGCTCCTGGATCATGGGCGCCTCGCCCTTGTAGGCGGCGTGGGTCATGTCGGCGTCCATGGTCTTGCTCATGTAGGCACCGGCCAGGTGGGCATACGAGCCCACGCCCCAGGAGCCGTACGAGAGCTTGCCCTTGTTGGCCTTCACGTAGGCCAGCAGCTCCTTCATGTTGTTGGCCGGCACCGAGGGATGGACCACCAGGGTGACGGGCGCCGCCGCGATCTGGGTGACCAGGGCGATGTCCTTTTGCGGGTTGTAGGGCAGCTTGGTGTAGAGGAACTGGTTGATCAGCATGGAGGTGCTGAGCGAGACCAGCAGGGTGTGGCCGTCGGCGGGCGCCTTGACCACGGCGTCCGTGCCCAGGATGCCGGCCGCACCCGCGCGGTTGTCGATGACCACGGGCTGGCCCACGCGCTTGGCCAGGGCCTCGCCGATGGTGCGCGCAATGATGTCGGTGGCGCCGCCCGCGTTGAAGGGCACGACCACGCGGATGGGCTTGGTGGGCCACGCTGCCGGCTTGCCGGCCTGTGCGAGGGCGCTGGTGGCGCCCGTGGCCAGCAGGCTGGTGCCGCCGATGGCGGCCAGCCCTTGAAGAATGTCGCGGCGTGTGACTTGGTTGCTCATGGTTTTGTCTCCTGGGTATTGCTGTCTATGGGTGCCGTCTTGGTGCGGCATGCAAACCTGGCGGGGCCGGGGACCGGGCATCAATGGCCCCCGTGGAATCAGTCGCGTGATCGGTCCTCTTATCCCTGTTGCGCGGGGGTCTCGGGCAGGGTCAGCACGCCCTTGGACTGCAGCTGCTGCAGCTGCTCGTCGCTCATGCTCAGCAGCCGGTGCAGCACCTCGCGCGTGCCCTCGCCCAGCGTGGGCGGTGCATGGCGGATGGGCAGGCGCTGGCCGTCCAGGCGGTAGGGCGGCGCGAACACGGGCGTGGTGCCGACCACGGGGTGGGGCATGTCCTGCAGCAGGCCGCCACGGCGCGTGCGCTCGCTGGTCAGGGCCTCGTGCAGGCCGGCCACGCGGCCGCAGGGGATGCCGGCGGCCGTCAGGCGCTCCAGCAGCAGATCGCGCGGGAAGGAGCGGATCAGTTCCTTGAGCATGGGGCCCAGCTCCAGGCGGTTCTTGGCGCGGTTGACGTTGGTGGAGAAACGCTCGTCCTCGACGATGTCGGGGCGCATCACCACCTGGCGGCAGAACTTGTCGAACTGGGCGTTGTTGCCCACGGCGATGATCAGCGGGCCGTCGGCCGCCTCATACATGCCGTAGGGAACGATGGAGGGGTGGGCATTGCCGTAGCGCTCGGGGTCGTGGCCCAGCTGCATGGCGTCCAGGCCGTAGTAGCCGGTGATCATGATGCCGCTGTCGTACAGCGCCATCTCGATGAGGCGGCCCTTGCCCGTGCGCTCGCGGCGGAACAGCGCGGCCAGGATGGCCTGGGCCGCGTACATGCCGGTCATGAGATCGACCACGGCCACGCCGAACTTGAGCGGCGGCGTGCCGGCCTCGCCGTTGAGCGCCATGAGGCCCGCCTCGCCCTGGATGACCAGGTCGTAGCCGGGGCGCTTGGCCTCGGGGCCGCTGCTGTCATAGCCGGCCACGGCGCAGTAGATGATGCCGGGCTTGATGGCCTTGAGCTGTTCGTAGCCCAGGCCCAGCTTCTCGGCGCCGCCGGTCTTGAAGTTGTGGATGACCACGTCGAACTGGGGCAGCAGGTCGTGGACGATCTTCACGCCCTCGGGGGTCTGCAGGTCCAGCGTGATGGACCGCTTGTTGCGGTTCATGCTGTTGTAGTAGGTGGTCTCGGTCTTGCCGATGCGCAGACCCCAGTCGCGCGTGTCGTCGCCGCGACCCGGGTGCTCGACCTTGACCACTTCGGCGCCGAAGTCGGCAAGCACCATGCCGCACAGCGGCCCCGCGAACACGCGCGAGAGGTCGAGCACGCGCACACCCTCCAGCGGGAAGTCGATGTCCTGGTTCTGATCGTTGTGGCTGTCGGCCATGTGCGTTGTCTCCTTGGAAAGTCTTTTAGGTCTTGAGCGGTTTCAGCCGCGCAGCTTGGTGAAGTCGGCAGCGCGCTTTTCGAGGAAGGCGCCAATGCCTTCGCGCGATTCCTCGCTCTCCTGCGAGCGCACCATGTACTGCGCCTCCAGCTCCAGCTGCTCTTCCAGCGTGTTGCGCGGCGCCTGGCGGCACAGGTCCTTGATCAGGGCCATGGCCTGGTCGGGGCCGGTGGCCACCTGGGCGGCCAGCGCCACGGCGTCGGCCTGGGCCTGGCCCGGTTCGGACAGCCGGTTGACGGGGCCCAGGGCGTGCAGGCGCTCGCCGCTGATGCGCTCGCCGGTCAGGCACAGCTCGGTCAGCACCTGGCGCGAGACGAACTCGGCCAGGAAGGCGGTGGCGCCGCCATCGGGCGTGAGGCCGACCTTGACGTAGGCGACCGAGAACACGGCGTTCTTCGCCGCCACCAGCATGTCGCAGGCCAGGGCCAGCGACAGGCCCGCGCCGGCCGCCGCGCCTTCGACCGCGGCGATCACGGGCTTGGGAAAGTCGCGCACGCTGCGGATCAGGTCATGCAGGCCTTCGAGCTTGGCACGTCGCTCCTGCACCGGCAGCTCGCGGCGCTTGGCCAGCTGGCGCAGGTCGCCGCCCGCGCAGAAGTGGCCGCCCTCGCCCGTGAGCACCACGGCGCCCACGGTGGGGTCGGTCGCCGCGCTCTTGAGCGCCGCCGAAACGGCCGCGTAGAACTCGGGCGACAGCGCATTGCGCGCGGCCACGTTGTTGTTGGACAGCACCAGCACGGCGCCTTCGCGGCGGGTCAGCAGGACTTGGTTCGCTTCGGTCATGGCGGCTTTCCTTGGCTCAGTGTTGCGAGCCGAGTGCGATGTAACGCGACAGATGGTGGTCCTCGTCGCCGAACTGGTGGTCGATCATGACCAGGCGCTTGGCGTAGTGGGCCAGGGGCAGCTCCCAGGTCATGCCGATGCCGCCATGCATCTGGATGCTTTCCTCGGCCACCAGGGTGCCGATGCGGCCGATGCTGTACTTGGCGGCCGACAGGGCCTTCTCGCGCGCCACGCGGTCTTCGTCCGCAATGGCGGCGGCCGCGTTGATCACGGCCGAGCGCGCCTGCTCCACTTCCAGCAGCAGGTCGGCCATGCGGTGCTGCAGGGCCTGGAAGCTGCCGATGGGCACGCCGAACTGCTTGCGCGTGCGCAGGTACTCCAGCGTCTGGTCCTTGGCCACGTCCATGGCGCCCACGGCCTCGGCGGTCAGCGCCAGCACGGCGTAGCCGCTGATACGTTCCAGCAGGGACAGGCCCTGGCCTTCTTCGCCCAGCAGGGCGTCTGCGCCGACCTGCACCTTGTCCAGCACCAGCTCGGCCGCACGGCCGCCCTCGATGCGGTTGTAGCCGCGCTTGGCGATGCCTGCGGCATTGCCGGGGACCAGGAACAGGCTGATGCCGGCCTCGTCGTACTGGCTGCCCGAGGTGCGGGCCGAGACCAGCAGCAGGTCGGCCTTCTCGCCGAAGGCGACCACGCCCTTGGCACCGTTCAGCACCCAGCCGTCGCCGCTGCGCACGGCCGTGGTGGCGACGTTGTTGAGCTCGTAGTGGCTGCCGGGCTCGTCATGGGCCAGGGCCGCAATGGACGTGCCGCCGATGATGGCTGCCAGCTGTTCCTTTTGCGCATCGCTGCCGGCCGCGATCAGGGCCTGGCCCACGACCAGGGCGCCCAGCAGCGGCTCGGCCACCAGGCCGCGGCCCAGGCATTCGAAGACCACGCTGATGTCGAAGCCCTGGCCGCCGAAGCCGCCAGCGTCTTCCGGGAACAGCGCGCCGATGGCGCCGATGTCCGCGAACTGCCCGTACAGCAGCGGGCTGTGGCCTTCCTCGCCATAGGCGACGTGGTTGCGCGCCTCGATGGCGTACTGCTCGGAGACGAAGCGGTTGAGGCTGTCCGCCAGCATGCGGCGGTCTTCGGTGTGTTCGAAGTTCATATTCCGTTTTCCTTGCCAGATCAGAGGCCGAGGATCATCTTGGAGATGATGTTCTTCTGGATTTCGTTGGAGCCGCCGAAGATCGACAGCTTGCGGTAGTTGAAGTACGCGGCGGCGGCCGTGGCGGCAGCCGCGTCGCCGATGGCGGGCTGGTCGTAGCCGGCCTGCAGGGCCTCTTCGATGAAGGGCGCGGCGTAGGGGCCCATGGCGCGGCGCACCAGGGACAGGATTTCCTGGCGGATCTCGGTGCCGCGGATCTTGAGCATGGAGCTTTCGGCGCCCGGCACGCCGCCGCCGGCCACGGCGGCGATCACGCGCAGGTTGGTGGTCTTCATGTTCTCCAGGTCGATCTCGACCTTGGCCAGGCGGGCCGCGAACAGCGGGTCCTGGGTCAGCGGCTTGCCGTTGCGCAGCATGCGGCCGGCGACGGCCTTGAGCTTTTCCAGGCCGGCCACCGAGAAGCCCACGCCCGCGATGTTGGTGCGCTCGTAGGTCAGCAGGTACTTGGCGTAGGTCCAGCCCTTGTTCTCCTCGCCGACCAGGTTTTCCACGGGCACCCTGACGTCGGTGAAGAAGACTTCGTTGACCTCGTGCTCGCCGTCCAGCGTGATGATGGGGCGCACTTCCACGCCGGGCGAGTTCATGTCCACCAGCAGGAAGCTGATGCCCTGCTGCGCCTTGGCCTCGCGGTTGGTGCGCACCAGGCAGAAGATCATGTTGGCGTGCTGGCCCAGCGTGGTCCAGGTCTTCTGGCCGTTGACGATGTAGTGATCTCCATCGCGCACGGCCGACGTCTTTACCGAGGCCAGGTCCGAACCCGAACCCGGCTCCGAATAGCCCTGGCACCACCAGTCGGCGCCATTGAGGATGCGCGGCAGCCAGTGGGCCTTCTGCGCCTCGTTGCCGTACTTGATCAGGACGGGGCCCAGCATGCTCAGCCCGAAGGGCACGATGCGCGGCGTGCCCGCCAGTGCGCATTCATGCTCGAAGATGAATTTCTGCACCGCGCTCCAGCCCGGGCCGCCGTGCTGCTCGGGCCAGTGGTTGGCCAGCCAGCCGCGCTCGTTGAGGATGGCGTGCCAGCGCTCCATGTCCTGCTTGCTCAGTTGCAGGCCGTTCTTGACCTTGTGCGACAGGTCCTCGGGCAGCTTGTCCTTGAGGAAGCCGCGAACCTCGTCGCGGAAGGCCAGTTCTTCAGTCGTAAATTGCAAATCCATTGCTATTCCCCAGTAATCCGTGGCGTTGTAAGCCGTTTGCAGCCCTGAAATTGGCGTGCCCTAAGCGAGGGACGCCGAGCAAGGGCCGCCCCGCAGCAAGGGCGTCGTTCCCCTCCCGCGAAGCGAGAGAGGGGGAAGCGGCGCCAGCCGCTCAGGGGGTGCTTATTCAATAAATTTCGAACAGGCCTGCGGCGCCCATGCCACCTGCGATGCACATGGTGACCACGCCCCACTTGGCCTTGCGGCGCCGGCCTTCCAGCAGGATGTGGCCCGCCAGGCGCGCACCCGTCATGCCGAAGGGGTGGCCGATGGAGATGGCGCCGCCGTTGACGTTCAGGCGCTCGTTGGGAATGCCCAGCTTGCGCTGGCAGTACAGGGCCTGGGAGGCGAAGGCCTCGTTGAGTTCCCACAGGTCGATGTCCTCGACCTTGAGGCCGTGGCGCGCCAGCAGCTTGGGGACCGCGAAGACGGGGCCGATGCCCATTTCGTCAGGCTCGCAGCCGGCCACGGCAAAGCCGCGGAAGGCGCCCAGCGGGGACAGGCCCAGGCGCTCGGCCTGCCTGGCTTCCATCAGCACGCAGGCCGACGATCCATCGGACAGCTGCGAGGCATTGCCAGCCGTGATGAACTGGTCCGGGCCCTTGACGGGTTCCAGCTTGGCCAGGCCTTCCAACGTGGTGGAGGCGCGGTTGCAGTTGTCCTTGGTGGCGACCACGTCGCGGTAGGTGATCTCGCCCGTGTCCTTGTTCTTCTCGGCCATGCGCGTGGCGCAGGCAATGATTTCGTCCTTGAACAGGTCGGCGGCCTGGGCGGCGGCCGTGCGCTGCTGGCTTTGCAGCGAGAAGGCGTCCTGGTCCTCGCGGCTGATGCCGTAGCGGCGCGCCACGATGTCGGCCGTGTCGATCATGGCCATGTACAGCGCGGGCTTGTGCTCGACCAGCCAGGGGTCCATGTCGGTGGGCAGGTTGTTGCCGGGGCGGATGCCCGAGATGGTCTCGATGCCGCCGGCCAGCATGGCGTCCACGCCCTCGGCCACGATGCGGCCCGCCGCGATGGCGATGGACTGCAGGCCCGAGGCACAAAAGCGCGTGATGGTCGTGCCCGCGATGGACAGGGGCAGCTCGGCGCGCAGCACGGTCTGGCGGCCCAGGTTGCGGCCCTGGAAGCCGTCGGGGTTGCCGCAGCCCAGGATCAGGTCCTCGATCATGGCCGGGTCGATGCCCGAGCGCTCGACCGCGGCCTTGACCGAGAAGGCCGCCAGCTGGGCGGCGGGCGTGACGTTGAACTCGCCGCGGTGCGACTTGGTCAGGGGCGTGCGGGCAGTGGAAACGATGACGGCTTCGCGCATGGTCGGTCCTTGCTTGTCTCTGGAAAATTGTTGTGGTTGTGCACGGCCCTGCCCGCTCTGCGTTGGACGAAGCGGGTCAAGGGCATGGCGGGGAAACGCGGGGGCGGCTTACGCTGCCTTGTTCAAGCTTTCGAAATCGCGGCCTTCGGCCACGAGCTTTTCGAGCAGGGGAGCGGGCTTCCAGAACAGCGCGTCTTCCTTGGCGAATTCGCGGATGTCGGCCAGCACCTTGTCCAAACCTTGCATGTCGGCCCACTTCATGGGGCCGCCACGAAAGCGCGGGAAGCCGTAGCCGGACAGGAAGGTCACGTCCACGTCCAGCGGGCGCAGGGCAATGCCCTCCTCCACCACCTTGGCGCCTTCGTTGACCATGGCGGCCATGTAGCGGCGCATGATTTCCTCAGGGGTGAACTTGCGCGGCGTCACGCCCTTCTTGGCGCGCTCGGCATCGACGATGGCCAGCACTTCGGGGTCGGGCTGGCCGACGCGCGCGCCCTGCGGGTAGAGGTAGAAGCCACGGCCCGTCTTCTGGCCGAACCAGCCGCGCTCGCAGACGCGGTCGGCCACTTCGACGTAGCGGGCCTTGGGATCGCGCGTGGCCGCGCGGCGCTTGCGCGTGGCCCAGCCGATGTCGCCGCCGGCCAGGTCGGTGACCTGGAACGGGCCCATCGGGTAGCCGAAGCCGCGCACGGCCTCGTCGATCTCGTAGGGGCTGGCGCCGTCTTCCATGATGTAGTCGGCAGCCTGCTTGTAGACGGCCAGGATGCGGTTGCCGATGAAGCCGTCGCAGACGCCGGCACGCACGGGCACCTTCTTCATGCGCTTGGCCAGCTCGAAGGCCGTGGTCACCACGTCGGGCGCCACCTTGGCGGGCACCACGATCTCCAGCAGCTTCATGATGTTGGCGGGGCTGAAGAAGTGCAGGCCGATCACGTCCTGCGGGCGCGAGGTGGCGGCGGCAATGGCGTCGATGTCCAGGTAGGAGGTGTTGGTGGCCAGCACGGCGCCGGGCTTGCAGACGCGGTCCAGTTCCTTGAACACGGCCTTCTTGACTTCGAGGTCCTCGAACACGGCCTCGATCACCAGGTCCACATCCTTGATGTCGTCATAGGAGGTGCTGGGTGTGTAGCGCGCCATGACGGCGGCCTTGGCCTCCTCGGTCATGCGGCCCTTGGCGATCAGGCCGTTGTAGACCTTCTCCACATTGGCCTGGCCGCGCGCGATGGACTCGGCGTCGCGCTCGATCATGGTCACCGTGAGGCCCGCGTCCAGCGCGGACACCGTGATGCCGGCGCCCATGGTGCCGCCGCCGATGACGGCGATCTTGGCAAAGTGGCGCGGCGCAGCGGCCTTGGCTTCGGGAATCTTGGCGGTTTCGCGCTCGGCGAAGAAGGCATGGATCAGGCCGGCGCGCTGCGGGCTGTTCAGGCATTCCACGAACAGGGCGCGCTCCTTGGCGATGCCTTCGTCGAAGGGCAGCTCCACGGCGGCGCGCACGCATTCCACGATCTTCAGCGGCGAGAACAGGCCGCGGCTCTTCTTGGCGGTCTCGGCGGCCAGCGCGTCGAGTTCGGCCAGGGCAGCAGCCTTGTCGGCAATCTCGATGTCACGCGTGCGGCGCGGCGCGGTATTGGTTGCCAGCAGCTCGTTGGCGTAGGCCAGGCCTGCGGCCGTGGCGTCGGTGCCGTCCACCAGCTTGTCCACCAGGCCGGCGGCCAGCGCGGCCTTGGCAGACAGGTGCTTGCCGCTGAGCATGAGGTCGGCGGCCGCCTTCACGCCCATCAGGCGCGGTGCGCGCTGCGTGCCGCCGGCGCCGGGCAGCAGGCCCAGGTTGACTTCGGGCAGGCCGAGCTTGGCAGCCGGCAAAGCCAGGCGGTAGTGGGCCGACATGGCCACTTCCAGGCCGCCGCCCAGGGCCGGGCCATGGATGGCGGCGACCACGATCTTGTCGGAGGCTTCAAGGCGATTGAGCACCTCGGGCAGCGAGGGCGGCATGGCGGGCTTGCCGAATTCGCGGATGTCTGCTCCGGCGATGAAGGCCTTGCCCTCACCCACGATGAGCACGGCCTTGACGGCGGCATCCGATTCGGCCTGCTCCACGGCAGCCAGCAGGCCGGCGCGCACGGCCTGGCCCAGGGCATTCACGGGGGGGTTGTTGATGCTGACCACCAGCACGGCACCATCAAGGCGGGTCTGGACCACGGAAGCCTGGGCTTGTTCGCTCATCTGTATGTCTCCGAACTTGGGTTTTCCACTCAAAACATCCATTCTTGCTACGACAATGGTTCTTTACAATCCCATGAATGATTGACAGACTGTAAAAAAATCTTTGACATTGAAGCGCTTGCGCGCCTTCCCCCCTCTATTCGCTGCGCGAGGAGGGGGACGACACCATCGCTGCAGGGCGGCACGGCCGGCGTAGGCCCTTGCTCGGTGTCCCTGGTTTTGGAGCCCCGCCCATTTCCTAGGCTGTGGGCGAAGCAAAGTATCTGGACATATCCATGGATCTGAACTCCCTGACCCTGCTGGTGGAAATCATCGATAGCGGCAATCTGAGCCAGGCGGCGCGCAAGCTGAAGATGACGCGGGCCAATGTGAGCTATCACCTGACGCAGCTGGAAAAATCGGTGGGGGTGCAGCTGGTGCGGCGCACCACGCGGCGCGTGGAGCCGACCGAGGTGGGGATGCGGATGTACGAGCATGGCCGCGCGATCCAGAACGAGATGATGTCGGCGCGCGAGACGATCACGTCGCTGGGCCAGGGGATGGCGGGCCGCGTGGGGCTGAGCGTGCCCAGCGGCTATGGGCAGATCGTGATGAGCGACTGGCTGATCGAGTTCAAGCGGCTGTATCCGGGCATCGTGCTGGATGTGCTGTTCGAGAACCGGGCCGACCATTTGCGCGACGAGGTGGACATCGCCATCCGCGTGATCCAGGAGCCGCCGCTGTCGGTGATTGCGCGCAGCCTGGGCAATGTGCACTACGTGGCCTGCGCCTCACGCGAGTATGCGCAGCAGCACGGCCTGCCCACCACGCTCTACGAGCTGCGCAACAGCCCGCTGATCACGGCCGGCGTGATGGGCCGCCAGCTGCGCCTGTCGGCCTACCAGGGAACGGACCGCCAGGAGGTGCTGCTGGCGCCGACCATGATCTCCGAGCACTTCCCCTTCCTGCGCCAGGGCATTCTGGCGGGCCTGGGTGTGGGCCTGGTGCCCGACTACGTGGTGCAGGACAAGGTGGCCAGCGGCGAGGTGGTGCTGACCCTGCAGGAGTACCGCCTGAGCATCTTCGGCACCCACATGTACCTGCTGTACCTGCCCGACCGTCATCAGACGCGAGCCGTGCGCACCTGCATCGACTTCCTGCTGGCCAAGGCCGGCCAGGGCGGCAGCGGCAGCGGCGACGCTGCCGCCACCTGACTCAGCGGCGGTACCAGCCGCCGGGACGCTGGTACCAGCCACGCGGCCCATGGTCCCAGCCGTGCGGACGCCAGCCATAGCCAGGGTGCGGCGGCGCGGCCCAGTAACCGGGGCGCCAGGCATAGCGCCCCCCACCCCAGCCCCAGGAGCCACCGATCCAGACATGGACCGGCGAGGGAGCGACCGGAATGACCTCGGTCTGCAGCGGCGGCGGCGCCATGGGCGCGTAGACCACCTCGCCCGAAGGACCTACGGGATAGGCAGGCGCCACCACGCAGCCGGTTAATGCCACGGTGGCGGCAGCCAGGACCAGGGCCGGAACCAGGCGACGGCCCGGCGTTTGAATCGATACAGACTTCACGATGCACTCCTGGCCGCGCTTAGTGCGGCCATGCAGATACAACGAAAAAGCCCCTGCCGGTTGTTGACAGGGGCTTGTGAAGCCTGGGTAAAGATCAAGTCTGGCTGTACGTGAGGTTGAGACGGGCCCTACATCCAAGGGTTCAAGACGCGCACTCCATGAACATGGAAGGGCTCGAAATCCTTGATGTTGCGGGTCACCACGCACAAGCCATGCACCTTCGCCGTGGCCGCGATCAGGCTGTCGGCCAGCGGCCGCGGCGCAGGCACGTGGTAGGCCGCGTTTTCCATGGCAACCATCGCATCCACTGGCAGCACTCGCCCCTGAAAGGCCGTGAACACGCGTTCCACCAGCCAGCGGCGCAGCACCTGCCCGGCAACCGGGTCTTGCCGGGCTTTCAACTGCACGCCTTTCTCCAGCTCCATCAGCGTGATCGCGCTGATGAAAAGGGACTCGGCCGCGACCGATTGCGCCCAGGCCACAACGCCATCGTTCGCGCGGCCCGACGATGCCTTGCGCAGTTCGGAAACGATGTTGGAGTCCACCAGATACATCAGGACAGGTCCACGGCGCGCGGCAAATCCTTCGTGCGCTCAATGTCGAAATCGATATCGGCGGCCTCGGGCATGGCCAGCAATTGAAGAATGTTCCGGGTCTGCCCCGACAGTTCACGGAATTTCTCAATGCTCATCAGCACGTGGGCAGGTTGCCCCCGGTCCAGGATGTAGACCACGTCATCACCACTGGCCGCTTTCTTGGCAGCGGAAACATGCTGGTTGAATTCACGGCTGCTGAAGGTCGAAATCTGCATGACGCACCTCCGTCAAAGAAAATGCTTGTACGTTACTACATTCGCAAAAATGGAGTACCGGACAAGCATTTCTGATGGGGCTTCGGGAAGCGGAGCCCAGTCAATGACCGGGCCCCACTGGACAGGCTCCAGCGTGTCGAACCTGATCCTGAATCAGAGGTTCTGCGCGTTTTGCAGCGCGGCAATGCGCTCTTCGATCGGCGGGTGGGTCGAGAACAGCTTGCCGATGCCACCGGCAATGCCCATGGCGGCCACGCTCTTGGGCAGCTCGCCGGGGTGCATGCCGCCCAGGCGGGCCAGGGCGTTCATCATGGGCTGCTTGCGGCCCATGAGCTGGGCGGCACCCGCGTCGGCGCGGAATTCGCGCTGGCGCGAGAACCAGGCCACGATGATGGCGGCCAGGAAGCCCAGCACGATGTCCAGCACGATGGTGGTCACGTAGTAGCCGATGCCGGGGCCCGAGCTGCTTTCGTCGTTCTTGCGCAGGAAGCTGTCCACGGCATAGCCGATGACGCGCGACAGGAAGACCACGAAGGTGTTCATCACGCCCTGGATCAGGGTCATGGTCACCATATCGCCATTGGCGATGTGGGCGACCTCGTGGCCGATGACGGCCTCCACCTCTTCGCGCGTCATGCCTTCCAGCAGGCCCGTGGACACGGCCACCAGGGCCGAGTTCTTGAAGGCGCCGGTGGCGAAGGCATTGGGCTCGCCCTCGTAGATGCCGACTTCGGGCATGCCGATGCCGGCACGGTCGGCGAAGCCGCGCACGGTGTTGACGATCCAGGCCTCATCGGCGTTGCGCGGCTCGTTGATCACGTGCACGCCCGAGCTCCACTTGGCCAGCGGCTTGGAGATCAGCAGCGAGATGATGGCGCCGCCAAAGCCCATGATGAAGGCGAAGCCCAGCAGGGCCCCGAGGTTCAGGCCATTGGAGGTCAGGAAGCGGTTGACGCCCAGCAGGCTGGCGACGATGCCCAGCACCACCACGACGGCGACGTTGGTCAATAGAAAAAGTGCGATGCGTTTCATCAGTGGGTTCTCCACAAAGTGGGGAAAGGGGGAAGGATCTGGGCCCTGCAGCGTTGAAAAGTGAGGGCCGCACCGGCTGTTTTCAAGCCGGGTCCTGCGCCGTTGTCATTCCTTGTTGTGATGCTTGTACGGAACGGGGCGCCCGGAACACGAGAGAGTCATCATAGAAGGAAAAGTTCTCGTTTTCGCGCCACCAGCCGGGCACGCCCAGCACCGGCAAGGGCGCAAAAGGCTTGGCCGCCAGCGTGTCCGGCTCCAGCCAGGCGCTGGCGGCCAGCCAGGCGTCGATATCCGCTGCGCCAGAAGCCGGCGTGACGCCTGCACCATCCGTGTGCACGCACAGCACATGGGCCGTGATGGGCTTGCGCGGCTGCACCAGCTTTTCCAGCAGCGCATGGCCTATGGGCAGCAGCCTGGCCTGGCGCCATAGTGCGCGCTGCTCCACGAAGAGCTGGTGCCAGCGCCGGTGGCGCAGCGCCTCGCACAGCGCGGCCGGCGCCAGCAGCAGGGCGCCGTTCTCGTCCAGCACGGTGACGGCATCGCGCAGCGGCCCGCGCTGCGCGCCCACGCCCGCCTGGGCAATGGCGCCGGCCTGCAGGGCATTGCAGCGCTGCTTGAGCGCGGGCCAGCGCAGCCAGATCAGGCCGTTGAAGAAGTCATGCAGGTTGTCGCGCGTGGGAATGCAGCGCGTCTCGAAGATGAATTGCTCGTAGGCCATGCCTTCGGGCAGGTCGTGCTGGGGCACAAAGCGCCAGGGCAGCGCCTGTGCGTCGGCCAGTGACTGCAGGGCCTGCCAGACCGGCCGGCCCTGCGCCACCCGCTGGCAGGCCGCCCTGCCCTGCGTTTGCAGCCCCTGCAGCCAGGGCGCATTCCAGTCGATGGGAAACGTCAATTGCCGGACGGCCTGGACTGCGCCTTGGCCAGGCGCTTGTCACGCACGGCCACGCGCGAGGTGCCCTCGTCGCGCATCTCGAAGGCCTGCGTGGCCGCCAGCAGCTTGGTGAGCGTGGCATAGCCGTAGTTGCGCGCATCGAACGAGGCCTTGTTGCCGATCTGCGCGCCCACGGCGCCCACATGGGCCCAGCCGCTTTCGTCCTGCGTGGCGTTGACGGCGCTGCGCAGCATGTTCAGCAGGCGCGTGTCCTGGCGCAGCTCCTGCGAAGGAACGCGCAGGCAGGGGCGCTGCGGCTCGGGAACGGACAAGGAGGCAGGTGCCTGCTCGGCCTGGGCCGGCGCGCGTTCCTTGCCGGCACCGTTGGGCGGCTGGGGCACGGCGGCGGCCGATGCAGCCACGGGCGGCACCGCCGCCTGGCTTGCCTCATGCGCGGCGTCCTGGCCATTGCCGTTGGCGGGCGCCGCCTCGCCCAGCGCTTCCAGGTACAGGAAGCGCGAGCAGGCATTGACGAAGGGTTGGGGTGTCTGCGCCATGCCGAAGCCGTAGACGGCCGCGCCCTTGGAGCGCAGGTGCATCACCAGCGGGGTGAAGTCGGCGTCGGAGGAGACGATGCCGAAGGCGTCGGGCCGCTCGGTGTAGAGCAGCTCCATGGCGTCCACGGTCATCGCCATGTCGGTGGCGTTCTTGTGCTTGGAGTAGTCGAACTGCTGCATCGGCCGCAGTGCGAAATCCAGCAGCTTGCGCTGCCAGCCGCTGAGCGAATGCTTGGTCCAGTTGCCGTAGGCGCGGCGGATGTCGATGACGCCGAAGGTCGACAGCTCGGTCAGGATCTCGTCGATCATCTCGGCCGGCGCGTTGTCGGCGTCGATCAGCAGGGCGATGCGCGGTTGCGGCTCAGGCATGGCAATCCTCTGGCGGGTGGCAGTCCCGCCAGCTTAAACCAGCTTCCAGGGCAGGGCTTCGCCGGAGCGCAGCGGCTTCAGTTGCGCCTCGCCGAAGGCGAAGCTGTCCGGCGGCGTCCAGCTCTCGCGCACCAGGGTGATCTTGCCGGTGTTGCGCGGCAGGCTGTAGAAGTCCGGGCCGTTGAAGCTGGCGAAGGCTTCGAGCTTGTCCAGCGCGCCGGCATTGTCGAAGGCCTCGGCATACATCTCGATGGCGGCGTGGGCGCTGTAGCAGCCCGCGCAGCCCGTGGCGTGTTCCTTGAGATGGGCCGCGTGCGGCGCGCTGTCCGTGCCCAGGAAGAACTTGGGCAGGCCGCTGGTGGCTGCCTCGACCAGGGCCAGGCGGTGCGTCTCGCGCTTGAGCACGGGCAGGCAGTAGTAGTGGGGACGGATGCCGCCCGTGAAGATGGCATTGCGGTTGAACAGCAGATGCTGGGGCGTGATGGTGGCGCCCACGAAGCGGTCGGCCTCGGTCACGTACTGGGCGGCTTCGCGCGTGGTGATGTGCTCGAAGACGATCTTGAGTTCGGGGAAGTCGCGGCGCAGCGGGATCAGGTGCTGGTCGATGAAGGCGGCCTCGCGGTCGAACAGGTCGATGTCGCTGCTGGTGACTTCGCCGTGCACCAGCAGCAGCAGGCCTTCGCGCTGCATGGCTTGCAGCGTGGGGTAGATCTTGCGCAGGTCGGTGACGCCGTGGTCGCTGTTGGTGGTGGCGCCAGCCGGGTAGAGCTTGCAGGCCACGACGCCGGCCGCCTTGGCGCGCACGATTTCCTCGGGTGGCAGGTTGTCGGTGAGGTACAGCGTCATCAGCGGCTCGAAGGCCATGCCCTCGGGCACGGCCGAGAGGATGCGCTGCTTGTACTCCAGCGCCTGCTCGGCGGTGGTCACCGGCGGCTTGAGGTTGGGCATGATGATGGCGCGCGCAAACTGCGCGGCCGTATGCGGCACCACGCTGCGCATGGCTTCGCCATCGCGCACGTGCAGGTGCCAGTCATCGGGACGGGTGATCGTGAGGGTGTTGGTGGAGGCGGTCATTCCGCCATTTTCCCATCGCCGCGAAACCGCGGGCCAATTGCGGGGCACGCCACCCTCGGGACTGGCGCGTGGCTAACGCGGTCGCAGGTGCTGCGGCCCCAGCTGCTGCAGGTTTTGCACGCCGATCAGGGCCATGTTGCGCCGCATCTCGGCCGCCAGGATGGCGATGGCGTGCAGCACGCCGGCCTCGCCGCCCACGGCGCCCGCATAGTTGAAGGGCCGGCCCACGAAGACGAAGTGCGCGCCCAGGGCCAGCGCCACCAGCACGTCGTTGCCCCTGCGAAAGCCGCTGTCGATCATCACCGGGTAGTCCGGCCCCAGCGCCTCCACCACCAGGGGCAGCATGTGCAGGGGCGAGACCGCGCCATCGAGCTGGCGGCCGCCGTGGTTGGACAGGATGATGGCGTCGGCCCCGGCATCGCGCGCGGCCAGCGCGTCCTGCGGGCTGAGGATGCCCTTGACCACGAGGCGGCCCTTCCAGCGCCGGCGTATCAGGGCCAGGTGTTCCCAGCTCAGGTGGTCGCGTGCGCCGAAGTCGCGCGTGACGGTGGACGAGAGAATGGGCGCGCCGCGCGTGGCCTGCGAGTTCTCGAAGTGCGGCATGCCGTGCCGCACCAGGGTGCGCAGCGCCGTGCCCAACAGCCAGCGCGGATGGGTGATGCCCTCCCAGGCCAGGCGCAGGCCGGGCCGCAGCGGCGTCGAGAAGCCCGCGCGGATGTTGTTCTCGCGGTTGCCCGACACGGGCGTGTCCACGGTGACGACCAGGGTGGCGAAGCCTGCGGCCTCCACGCGCTCCAGCAACTGCACGATGCGTTCGGTCTCGCCGGGCACATAGGCCTGGAACCAGGCCTGGGGATTGGCCTGGACCACCTCCTCCATGCGGATCAGCGAGGTGCCGCTCAGGATGGCCGGGATGCGGGCGGCCGCCGCCGCGCGCGTCTGCACCAGGTCGCCCCGGTAGGCCGACAGCGCGCTGATGCCCATGGGCGCGATGCCGAAGGGCGCAGCCCAGGTCTGGCCCAGCAGCGGCGTGGCCAGCGTGCGCCGCGAAGTGTCGGTGAGCACGTGCGTCACCCAGCGGTGGGCATCGAAGGCCTCGCGGTTGGCGCGCAGGGATTTGTCGGTCTCGCAGCCGCCGCTGACGTAGGCGAAGATCGGCGTGGGCAGGTGGTGGCGCGCCGCCCGCTCGAAATCATCGAGCGACAGGATGCGCCTGAGCCTGCGCGGCGTGGCGGAGGCCTGGCCCGCGCCCAAGAGTGCGGGCAGGTGTGCGGGCAGGGGTGCGGAGGAACTGGGGGTGTCGAGCCGGTCGACCTCGATTGGGGCTGCCATGGTCAGTTGATCTGGAACTTGCCCTCGCGGATCAGCTTGCCCCATTTGGCGTGCTCGCTGCGAATCCACTCGCCGAACTGCGCGCCATTGGCGGGCGTGGCCATGCTGCCTTCCTGGGCCAGCTTCTCTTTGACCTCCTTGGTGGCCAGCAGCTTCATGGTCGCGTCGGCAATGCGCTCGGCGATGGGGGCGGGCAGGTTGGCCGGCCCCACCAGGCCCAGCCAGGTGGAGGCCTCGAAGCCCGGATAGCCCTGCTCGGCCACCGTGGGCACATCGGGCAGCGACGGCACGCGCTGGGCCGAGGTGACGGCCAGCGCACGGATCTTGCCCGTGGCCAGTTGCGACATCACCGACACCGTGTTGCCGAAGTACAGGTCCACCTGCCCGCCCATCAGGTCGGTGAGCGCGGTATTGGCGCCCTTGTAGGGCACCTGCAGCACCTCGATGCCCGCGCGGCGTGCCAGCATTTCCCCGGCCAGGTGGCCAACCGTGCCATTGCCGGCCTGGGCGATGCCGTAGGTGCCGGGCCTGGCCTTGGCCGCCTTGATGAAGTCCTGCAGGTTCTTGAAGGGCGAGTCGCGCCGCACGGTCAGCACCACGGGCTGCAGGGCCACGCTGGCGATGGGCGTGAAGTCCTTGAGCGCATCGAAGGGCATCTTGGCGTAGAGGCTGGGATTGATGGCCAGGTTGGCGGCCTGCCCCATGCCGATGGTGTAGCCGTCCGGCGCGGCCTTGGCCACGGCATCCAGGCCGATGTTGCCGCCCGCGCCGGGCTTGTTGTCTATGACCATGGTCCAGCCCATGGCGATGTTGAGCCGGTCGGCCACCAGGCGCGAGGTGGCATCCGTGCCGCCGCCGGGCGGAAACGGTACGACCAGGCGCACGGGCCGCTGCGGCCATTCGCCCTGGGCCAGCGCCAGTGCAGGAAAGGCCGTGGCCAGGGCGGCGGCAGCGCCGCCCAGAAGATGCCGTCTGCGCATTGTCATTGTTTGTCTCCTTGGAATCGTTATGGCGGGAAAAGTCGGGCGCAGCCTGCGCAGGGGACGCTAGACCGGCAGGCCCTTGGCGCGCAGCACGGCGTCGAAGCGCTCGGGGTCGGCCGTGCCGCTGCGGTTGGTCTCGCGGATGACGGCCTCGCGGGCCAGGTGGGCCTGGCTGCGGCGCAGCACCTCGGCGGCCTCGGCCGCGGGCACGGCGATCACGCCGTCGGCATCGCCCACGATCAGGTCGCCGGGCAGCACGGCCAGGCCGGCGCAGGCCACGGGCACATTGATCTCGCCCGGGCCGTCCTTGCTGGGCCCGCGGTGCGTGTGGCCGCGCGCAAAGATGGGCATGCCGTCCTGCGCCCATTCGCACAGGTCGCGGATGGCGCCGTCGATGACCAGGCCACCCAGGCCGCGCGCCAGGCAGGTGGTGCGCATCAGGCCGCCGACCAGGGCCTGCGAGACATCGCCGCCGCCGTCGATGACCAGCACATCACCGGGCTGCACCATCATCAGCGCCTTGTGGATCATGAGGTTGTCGCCGGGCCGCACGCGCACGGTGACGGCGGGTCCGCAGAGAACGGCCTCCAGCCGCGCGTGGTACTGGCGCAGGCCGATGGCGCCGACATTGCGGCTCATGGCGTCGCCGATGGCGGCCACGGGAATGGCCTTGAAGGCCTGGACGACGCCGGCCTCGGGACCTGCGGCGCGCGGATGGATGCGGTAGCCCGCAGGCCATTGGCTGGATGGGGTGGTCATGGCAAATCTCCGGGAAAAACAGCTCAGCGCAGAACCTCGGGGTTCACGCAGTGGGAAGGGTCGGCGGGGCTGCCCTGCAGCCAGCCCAGCACATTGGCGGCGGCCATGCCGGCCATGGCCGCCAGCGCGGCGGGCGTGGAGCCGCCCACATGGGGCGTCAGCACCACGTTGTCCAGCGCGGCCAGGGCGTGACCCGCAGGCAGGGGTTCCTCGGCCATGGTGTCCAGGCCGGCGGCGGCCAGGTGGCCGCTGCGCAGGGCGTCGATCAGCGCCGCCTCGTTCACCACCTCGCCCCGCGCGGTGTTGACCAGCAGGGCGCCGCGCGGCAGCTGGGCGATGCGGCCGGCATCGAGCAGATGGCGCGTGCGGGCATTCAGGGGCACGTGCAGGCTGAGCACATCGGACAGGGGCAGAAGCTCGTCCACCGAGCCCAGCATGCGCACGCCCGCCACGGCGCCGGGCCCTGGGGCGCAGGCCGGATCGAACGCAGGGTCGAACGCTGGATCGAAGGCCACCACCTGCATGCCCAGCGCCAGCGCCACGCGCGCCACGCGCTGGCCCACCTGGCCAAAGCCCAGCAGGCCCAGGGTGCGGCCGCTCAGCTCCAGGCCGTCCTGGGCGCGGGACCAGCGGCCGGCGCGCAGCTCGGCATCCATCCAGGCGATGCGGCGGGCGGCCGCGAACATCAGGCCCAGCGTCATCTCGGCCACGGCCTGGGCATTGGCGCCCGGCGTCACATAGACCGGAATGCCCCGCTGGCTGGCCGCGGCCACATCGATATTGCTCACGCCCACGCCGTGCTTGGAGATGACCTTGAGCGTGGGACAGGCCGCGATGGCAGCGGCCGACAGCGTGGCCGTGCGCGAGATCACGGCATCGACGCTCTCGCGTGCCAGCACGGCGGCAACCTCGGCCTCGCCGCCGCCGTCTTGCAGGTACAGCACGCGGCAGTGCGCCGCCTGCAGGCGCTGCAGCCCGGCGGGCGCCAGGCGTGGCGCGGTCACGAAAACGGTGGGCGGGTGGGTAGTGGCGGTCATGGAAACGGGCAATTCGCTTTGTCGATGCACCGCATTCTTGTGAGCGCCACCCATTCCGTCCATTCGATAATGTTCATTCAAACATCACTTTTATTCATCAATGGACCTGCACCTGCGCGACCTGCGCTTCTTCGAGATCGTGGCCGACCTCGGGCACCTGGGCCGGGCCGCAGAACAGCTGGGGCGCACCCAGCCCGCGCTGAGCAAATGCATACAGCGCCTGGAACTGACCGTGGGCGGCGCGCTGTTCGAGCGTGCCGGGCGCGGCATACGCCTCACGCCGCTGGGCGATGTGCTGCTGGCCCGCGCGCGCATGCTGCGCAATGCCAGCCAGGAGGCGCTGCGCGAGGTGCGCGACTTCAACGAAGGCCATGCCGGCCATGTGCGCATCGGCAGCGGGCCGGTGGCCGCCGACCACCTGCTGCCCGAGCTGTGCAGCAAGGCACTGGCCGACGGGCGGCGCATCACCATCAGCATCGTGATCGGCCCCAGCTGGGAACTGCGCGACCGCCTGCGCGAGGGCCAGCTGGACCTGCTGATCGGCCTCACGGCCGAGGGTGATCCGGAGCTGGTCTCCCACCCGATCGCCGAGGACGTGGTGGTGGTCGCGGCGCGCCAGGACCATCCCGTCTTCGAGCGCCAGCGCATCACCATGGCCGCGCTGCTGCGCCATCCCTGGGCCCTGCCCAGCGCCAACATTCCCAGCCGGCAATGGCTGGACCAGGCCTTCACCTCGCGCGGCATGCCGGCGCCCACGGTGCAGGTGGAGGCGGGCTCCATACCGCTGCTGCCGCGCATGGTGGCCAAGACCGATCTGCTGACCTTCGTCTCGCGCCACACGCTGCGGCTGGAGCGCAGCCGCACGCTCAGGGAAGTGCGCCTGCCGGCCACCACGCTGCGCCGCCACCTGGGCGTGACCTGCCGGCGCGACGGCTATCTGTCGCCCGCGGCCCGGCACATGCTGGAGCTGCTGCGCGCCGACGGCCAGGCCCTGTTCGGCGAGGATGCCTCGCCTCTGGACGAGGACTGATTCCAGCGGTCCGGGGCTAGGGCCCCGGCCGCGCGCGCGCATCGGCCAGGCGCAGTAGGCCCGCCAGGTCGACGATGGTCAGCCGGCCATAGGCGGCCTGCAGCAGGCCGCGCTGCTCCAGCAGGCGCAGCTCCTTGTTGATGGTCTGGCGCGAGACCGACAGCATGGCGGCCAGGTCGCTCTGCGAGATGCGCAGCACCACGCCCTGCCCGTCGGGCGCGGGCTGGCCATGCGTGGGGGCCAGCCGCGCCAGCAGCTCGGCCACGCGGTTGTCGATGTTGCTGAAGGCGTGGCGCTGCTGGACGACGATCAGCTCGTGCATGCGTGCCAGCACCAGCAGGCAGATGTCCTTCCACAGCAGCGGATGGGCATCGAGCAGGGCCAGGAAGGACTCGCCGGGGATCTCCACCAGCACGGTGGGCTGGTGCGCGTGGTAGTCGTAGACGAATTGCGTGTGCTCCAGCAGCCGCGCCAGGCCCACGATGTCGCCCGCGCTGTGCATGGACAGCACGAAGCGCGAGCCCGTGGCGTCCACGCCGCCCACTTCCACGCAGCCCGAAGCCACCACCAGCACCTCGCGCCGCTTGGGGTCGGCGGCGCGCACCTGCTGGTGGCGCTCGTAGCGGCCCAGGCGGGACAGCGCCGTCAGCTCATCCAGCACCTCGGGCGGCCAGTTGCGCAGCATGCGGCACAGGCCCAGGGCGCGGCGGATCAGCGCCGAAGGGTCGGCCACGGGAGCAGGCTTGGAGCGCATGGTTCTCTCACGATGTCGAAGGCCCCGGGTTAGTCCGGTGCCCATGTACCGCCATTTGTCAATGGCTTGACAGAGTGCATCCCCTGTCGCTCGGGATAGTAGCAAGCAAGCCACCGGGCAAAGCATCCGGGGCGCTACCAAGGAGACAAGTTCGTGAAGCACAAGCATTGGCTGGCCGCCGGCGGCATGGCGGCCCTGGGCACGTCCGCGTGGGCCCAGGGCAGCGTGGAGATGTTCGGCATCGTCGACGTCCACATCAACAGCGCAAGGTCGGGCGCCACGCGCCTGAGCCGGCTGGAGGACGGTGGCAGCGCGGCATCGCGCATCGGCTTTCGCGGCAGCGAGGACCTGGGCGGCGGCCTGCGTGCCCAGTTCATGCTGGAGGCCGGCGTGGCACCGGACACGGGCCTGGGCACCATTCCCGGCCCGGGCCTGGCCTTCACGCGGCAGGCCTGGGTGGGGCTGAACAGCGGCTGGGGCGCCGTGGAGATGGGCCGCATGTACACGCCCATGTTCGGCGCGCTGTTCCGCGCCGATCCGCTGGGCATGAACGCGCTGTTTTCCTCGCTGAACCTGGTGTCGGCCACCGATGCCCAGGCCGGCCTGCGGCCGTTTGCGGCACGGGCCAACAACCTGGTGCGCTACCGCACGCCGGCAGGCCAGCCCTGGCTGGCGGACCTGGCCTATTCCTTCGGCGAAGCGGCTTCACCGAACAGCAGCAACGGCCGCCTCTACGGCGCCACGCTGGGCTGGAACCAGAAGCCCTGGTTCCTGGCCTACAGCTTCCAGAAGTCCGTGGAAGGCAGCGCCGCCGCACCCGTGGCCGCACCCGCCACCAGCCAGTACCAGGCGTTGTCGGCCAGCTGGGAAGCCCTGAATGGGCTGCGCCTGACGGGCAACTACGTCATCAACCGCGTGGACCGCGCCGGCACACCCAAGGCGAGGCTGGCGCAGCTAGGCGCCGATTGGAGCGTGGATGCGCGCTCCAAGCTGCTGGTCTCGGTGGCGCGGCGCGAGGTGGGCGGCACGGACCGCGCCCAGAACACCTGGACGCTGGGCTACGACTACGCGCTGAGCAAGCGCACCGTGCTCTACGCGCGCTGGCTGCAGCTGGGCAACGCGGCCAATGCCTCGGCCGCCATTGCCAACGTGCCGGTGGCCGCCCACAGCGGCGACGGCGTGCGGTCCCTGGCGCTGGGCGTGCGCCACAACTTCTGAGGGATACACATGACCGACAGCCATTGCTTCGACACTTCCCGGCTCGACGCGCTGTTCGCGCCGCGCTCCATCGCCGTGGTCGGCGCCTCGGACCAGGCCAGCAAGATCGGCGGCATTCCGCTGGACTACCTGCTGCGCTTCGGCTACGGCGGCGCGCTGTATGCGGTGAACCCGCGCGCCAGCCGCGTGCAGGGCCTGCCCGCGCACGAGCGGCTGGCCGCCATCGGCGCGCCGGTGGACCTGGCCATCGTCGCCGTGCCGCAGTCGCAGGTGGCCGGCGTGCTGGAGGATGCGGCCGCCGCGCGCGTGCAGTCCATGGTGCTGTTTTCCTCGGGCTATGCCGAGACCGGCTCCGACGGCACGGCCGCCCAGCAGGCGCTGGCGCGGCGCGCGCAGGAGGCGGGCATACGCCTCATCGGCCCGAACTGCCTGGGCTTCATGCGCCCCGGCCACCAGGTCTACGCCACGTTCTCGCCCGCGCCGGGCGGCGGGCTGGTGCGGCCCGGGCGCATCGGCATGGTCAGCCAGTCGGGCGCCTTCGGGGCCTATGCCTACAGCCTGGCGCGCGAGCGCGGGCTGGGCCTGTCGCTGTGGGCCACCACGGGCAACGAGGCCGATGTGCAGCTGGCCGATGGCCTGGCCTGGCTGGCCCAGGACCCCGAGACCGACGTGATCATGGCCTACATGGAGGGCTGCCGCGACGGCCCCCGGCTGCGCGCGGCCCTGGCCCTGGCGCAGGAGCGCGGCAAGCCCGTGGTCATGTGCAAGGTGGGCACCAGCGCCCTGGGCGCGGCCGCCGCCGCATCGCACACGGCCTCGCTGGCGGGCAACGATGCGGTCTATGACGCGGTGTTCCGCCGCTACGGCGTGCTGCGCGCGCATTCCATCACGGACTTCTTCGCGCTGGCCGCCAGCGCCTCCATCGCGCAGGCCCCCAAGGGGCGGTCCATCGGACTGTTCACGGTCTCGGGCGGCGTGGGCGCCATGATGGCCGACGACGCCAGCGCAGCCGGCCTGGACGTGGCACCGCTGTCCGACGCGGCCCAGCGCCAGCTGCGCGAATGGGTGCCGTTTGCCGCGCCGCGCAACCCCGTGGACATCACGGGCCAGGTCACCAACGACATGACGCTGCTGGAGCGCAGCGCCCGCCTGATGCTGGCCGACCGGCAGTTCGACAGCTGGCTGGGCTTCTTCGCGGCAGGCGGCCTGTCCGACGCCTTCTGGCCCGTGCTGCAAAGCCTGGTGCAGACGCTGCGCACCCACCATCCCGACACCCTGCTGGCCGTCAGCACGCTGTGCCCGCCCGAGCGCCGCGATGCGCTGGAGGCGCTGGGCTGCCTGGTGTTCGCCGACCCGGGCGCGGCCATACGCTGCATTGGCGCGCTGGCCCGCCTGCATGAAACACCGCAGGCGCTGCCCGCGATGGCCGATGCAGGCAGTGCGCTGCACCTGGCGGCGGGCACGCTGTCGGAGCAGCGCAGCATGGCCCTGCTGGCCGAGGCCGGCGTGCCCGTGGTGCCGCACCGGCTGGTGCGCACGGCGGCCGAGGCAGCGCAGGCCATGCAGGAGATGGGCGGACGCATTGCCCTCAAGGTCTGCAGCGATGCCATCGCCCACAAATCCGACGTGGGCGGCGTGGCACTGAACCTGGCGGATGCGGCCGGCGCCCAGGCCGCCTTCGACCGCATCCTGGCCAATGCGCGCCAGGCCCGGCCCGAGGCGCGCATCGACGGCGCGCTGGCCGCCCCCATGGTGCAGGGCGGCGTGGAGTGCATCGCCGGCGTGCACCGCGACCCGGTGTTCGGCCCGGTGCTGATGTTCGGGCTGGGCGGCATCCATGCCGAGATCCTGCGCGATGTCTCGCTGCGCCTGCTGCCCATCACGCGCGACGACGCGCTGGCCATGGTGCGCGAGCTGCGGGCCTTTGCCGTGCTGGACGGCGCCCGCGGCCGCCCCCGCGTGGACCTGGACAGCATTGCCGACACGCTGTGCGCCCTGGCCGGCTTTGCGCAGCGCGCAGGCGCCACGCTGGAAAGCGCCGAGATCAACCCCCTGATCGCCCGCCCGCGCGAGGACGGCGGCTGCGTGGCCGTCGATGCGCTGGTCATCGGCAGGGAGGCTGCATGAAAGCCAATGCCCATTCCATCTCCCACCCGGAGGCCACCATGAACACACCCCTGCTGCGCACCGCCGCACTGACCTGCCTTGCCCTGGCCTGCAGCGCCGCGCCGGCCCAGGACGGCTATCCCGCCCGGCCCGTTCGCATCGTCGTGCAATACCAGGCAGGCGGCTCCACCGACACCGTGGCGCGCATCCTGGCCGAGGGCCTGACCAAGCGCCTGGGCCAGCCCGTGGTGGTGGACAACCGCAGCGGCGCGGGCGGCATCATCGGCACCGAGCATGTGGCCAAGAGCGTGCCCGACGGCCACACCCTGCTGCTGACCGTGCCCGGGCCCATCACGGCCAACCTGGTGCTCTACAAGAAGCTGCCCTACGACCCGCGCACAGAGCTGCGCATGGTCTCGGACGTGGTCTCGCCCTCCATGGTGATGGCCGTCAACCCGGCCGTGCCGGCCAAGGACTTCAAGGGCCTGGTCGAGGCCGTGCGCCAGTCGCCGGGCAAGTACGCCATGGGTTCCTGGGGGGCGGGCACGCAGCCGCACCAGGTCCAGGTCTTCATGGACAAGGCCTACGGCCTGCAGTCGCTGCACGTGGCCTATAAGGGCGAGGGGCCCATGTCCATCGACCTGATCAGCGGCGTGATCCAGATGACGCTGGGCTCGGCCGCTACGCTCAAGCCCTTCATCGACGCCGGCAAGCTGCGCGCCCTGGCCGTGGCCGGACCGCGCCGCAGCAAGGCCCTGCCCGATGTGCCCACCTTTGCCGAGCAGGGCTACCGCGAGCCCGTGTATGCCATCACGGGATCGATCTCGCTGATGGCGCCCGCGCGCACGCCCGACGCCATCGTCGAACGCCTGGGCCGCGAGGTCGCCGCCGTGATGCGCGAGCCCCAGGTGCGCCAGCGTGTCGAGGCGCTGGGCCTGGAGGCCCAGGGCAACAGCCCGTCCGAGGCCAGCGCCGCCTACGCCGCCTTTTTGCCCGTGGCGCTGGACCTGGCGCGCTCCACGGGCGTGACCCTCGACTGACCCCCCTCCTGCCCTGAAGAAAACAATGGACATGAACCCGACCCCTCCCTCCCTGCCCGAAGTCCGCCGTGCCCTGGCGCGCTCCATCGGCCTGGCCGCCTTTGTCTACGGCTATCCGCTGATAGAGACCTACCGCACCTGCCGCCTGCAGACCGATGCCGGCGCCGCACGTGCCACCGGTTTGGGCCTGGACATGCGCGGCGACTTCGACACGCTGCACCACAGCCAGCGCCCCTCCACCCATGAGGACCGCGACGTGGTCACGCCCGCCAACGACCTGCTGTACTCGCTGGCCTGGATCCACCTGGCCGACGGCCCGCGCCTGCTGACCGTGCCCTCCAGCGCTGCGCATCCGGGCCGCTATTTCGTGCTGGCCCTGTACGACGCCTATACCGAGAATTTCGAGAACCTGGGACCGCGCAACTGCGCGCCCGAAGGCGAGACCGTGGTCCTGGTCGGGCCGGGCGGCCAGGTGCCGGAACACCTGGCCGGCCACCGTCTGGTGCACTGCCCCAGCAACCTGGTCTGGCTGATCGGCCGCACCGTGGTGGGCGATGCGCCCGACTGGCCTGCAGCCCGCGCACTGCAGGCCGACATCCGGCTGGAGCCCGCGCCGGGCGTGCCGAAAGGAGGCCGCCCGGCCGCCGTCACGAACTGGGTCGGCCCGCCCGTGGACGCCATGGCGGCCGCCTTCGAGAACCAGGAGCCTGCGGCCGAGGTTGCGCCGCGCTTTTTCACCAACCTCTGCCATGCGCTGGCCGAGGCGCCCGGACGCAAGGAGGACCAGGGACTGCTGGCCTGGTTCGGCCAGGCCGGCCTGGTGGCCAGCGCCCACATGGCGTGGGAGCAGCTGGAGGAGCCCGTGCGCGAAGGCCTGACCGAGGGCTTTGCCGACGGCGTGTGCACCGTGGCCGCCATGGGGCGCAACCGCCGTCCCCGGCCCTGGACCATGACGCCGTCCACCGGCCGCTACGGCAGCGAGTACCTGGGCCGCGCACGCACCGCCTACCTGGGCCTGGGCGCGCTGGCCACCAGCGAGGCCATCTACGCCGCCGCCCACCACGACGCAGGCCTGCAGCCGCTGGACGGCAGCCAGCGCTATGTGCTGCGCTTCAATGCCGCCGACATGCCGCCGGCCGACGCCTTCTGGTCGGTCACCCTGTATGACGCCGACCGCTTTCTCTACGGCAACGAGATCGGCCGCCACTCCATCGGCGACCGCACGCCGGGCTTGCTGCGCGAGGCCGACGGCAGCCTGCAGATCGACCTGGGCCATGCCCGGCCGGCACAGGGCGCCGCCAACTGGCTGCCCACGCCGCACGGGCGCTTCTACCTCATCCTGCGCATGTACCACCCGCAGGCAGGCGCGCACCAATGGCCTGTTCCGCCTCTGCAGCCCGTGGCCGCATGAGACACGCCATGGACCTGACCGCACTGGCCGAGGAGGCCGTCATCCACACCTGCCCGCTGTACGAGATGCGCCGCATGCGCGCGGCCACCTCGCCCCGGCGCAATGCGGCCGGCGAGGCCGCGCCCGCACCGCTGCGCTGGTGCAACCAGTTCGTGCATGCGCGCCAGTTGCTGCGCGCCGGCACCAGCCGCGTGGTCACGCCCAACAACGACACGCTCTACACCAACGCCTGGCTGGACCTGGGCGCCGGGCCGCTGGTGATCGACGTGCCCGACACGGCGGGCCGCTACTACGTGCTGGGCCTGCTGGACTTCTTCACCAACCCCTTCGCCCACCTGGGCCAGCGCCTGACGGGCACGGCTGCGCGCTCCTTCCTGGTCACACCGCCGGGCTGGCAGGGGGCGCTGCCGCCACCGTTCGATGCGCCCGGCGCACACATTGCCGCGCCCACGCCCTGGCTGTGGGTGATAGGCCGCATCCTGGTCGATGGCGAGCACGACCTGCCCGCCGTGCACGCGCTGCAGGACGGCTTTGCGGTGCGCCCGCTGGCCGACTGGCAGGCGGGCACGCCCTCGCAGGCCCGTGCCTTCGACCCGGACTGCGATCCCCAGGCCCCGCCAAATGCCGAGCACTATGCAGCCCAGGTGAATGCCGCCTTGCGCGACAACCCGCCGCCGGCAGGGCATGCCGCACGGGTCGCGCGCTTTGCGGCCGTGGGCCTGGGCGCCGGGCTGGGCGCACCCGATGCGCAACAGCAAGCCGCACTGCAGCGCGCCCTGGACAGCGTGCTGCCCCGGCTGCGCGCAGCCAGCACGGGCCGGCGCCTGGACTCGGGCTGGGAACTCCCCGCCCTGGTCGAAGGCAGTTTTGGCGACGACTTCCAGGCCCGCGCCGAAATTGCGCTCAAGTACATCGGCATGCTGGAAAGCCGCGAGGCCATCTACCCGCTGGCCTGGCATGACGCCCAGGGCCTGCCCCTGCACGGCAGCCGCCGCTACCGGCTTCGCTTTGCCCCAGGCGCGCTGCCGCCCGTGCAGGCCTTCTGGTCCCTGACCCTCTACGGCGCCCACGACTGCATGCTGGTGGACAACCCCATCGACCGCTATGCCATCGGCGACCGCACGCCGGGCCTGCGCCCCGACGCTGATGGCGATGGCGATGGTGGGTTGACTATCCACATCAGCCACGCGCCACCGGCCAGCGAAGACCACCGCGCCAACTGGCTGCCCGCGCCGCGCGAAGGCTTTTACCTGTGCCTGCGCGCCTACATGCCCAGTCCCGAACTGCTGAACGGCCGCTACGCCCTGCCCCCCATCGAACCAGACCCGGAGACCCCATGAACGCCAGAGACGACGACAAGCCCTTCTTGCTGGTGGGCACCGGCAGCGAAACCGTGGCGCCGGGCCTGCACATACTGCGCGGCCAGGGCCAGTCCTTCGTGGCCGAGACCGACGCGGGCCTGGTGGTGATCGACGCCGGCCCCGGCGGCAAGGTCAGCCAGGACATGATCGCCAGCCTGCGCCAGCTCAGCGATGCGCCCGTGCATGCGCTGTGCTACAGCCACGGCCACATCGGCTACAACGCGGGCGTGCCCGCCTGGCTGGAGCATGCGGCCGCGCGCGGAGAGCCTGTGCCGCGCCTCATCGCGCACCGCAACCTGCCGCGCCGCCAGGCGCGCTACCGCGAGACCCGGGCGCTGCAGCACCGCATGGCCGAGATCCAGTTCAACCGCAGCGCGGGCTTTTTCGAGCACCGGCTGGACATGCACGAGCCCACCGAAACCTTCGACACGCGGCTGGAGATAGGCAGCGGGGACAGCCGCATCGAGCTGTTCTGGGCGCCGTCCGAGACCGACGACGCCATCGCGCTGTGGAGCCCCGGCCAGCGCGTGCTGTACGGCGGCGCGGCGCTGCTGGACTCCATCCCCAACATCGGCACGCCCTTTCGCACGCTGCGCGACACCGTGCGCTGGGCCGACACGCTGCAGGCCATGGCCGCGCTGCGCCCGCTCAAGGCCGTGCGCGAGTTCGGTCCCGTGATCGAGGGCGAGCAGGCCGTGCAGCAGGTGCTGCTGCACACCGCACAGGCGCTGCGCTGGCTGCGCGCCGAAGTCGTGCGCCTGATGAACGAGGGCATGAACGAGCAGCAGGTGCTCGCGGCCATGGACTATCCGCAGGAACTGTTCGGCGTGGAGTGGATGAAGCCCACCTATGGCGACCCCAGCTACATCGTGCGCGACATCTACCGTTCGGAAAACGGCTGGTGGGACCGCAACCCGACCACGCTGCACCCGGCCCCGCCCGAGGCCGCAGGCGCCGCCATCGCCGATGCCATCACCGACAAGCCCGGCCTGGTGGCCAGCGCCCAGGCGCTGGCGGACGCGGGCCAGTGGCAGCTGGCCCTGCATGTGATCGACGTGCTGGCCACCGCGGCCGGCGACGCGCCCGAGATCGGCCAGGCCCACAGCCTCAAGGCCGCCTGGCTGCGCGAGCGTGCGCGCGAGGTGGACAGCTATGTCTCGCGCAACCTCTACCGCGTGGGGGCCGACATGATCGAGCAGGGCCGGCAGGCGCGCCTGGGGCTGCGCTGACGGGGCCGCGCACAGGCAAGGCGACACAAGGCGACACAAGGAGACAAGTGCATGAAGACGATGAAGAAGCACGGCATGGCCCTGGCACTGCTGCAGGCCATGGCCTGCACGGGCCACGCCCAGCCGGCGCAGGATGCCGGCAACTACCCCGCCCGCCCCGTCACGCTGATCGTGCCCACGGCCGCCGCCGGCGGCACGGACACCATCGCACGGGTGTTTGCCGAAGGCCTGACCCGGCTGCTCAAGCAACCCTTCGTGGTGGACAACCGGCCCGGCGCCAACGGCCTGGTCGGCGTGGAGCAGGCCGCGCGCGGCGCGCCGGACGGCTACCGGCTGCTGTTCACCTACACGGCGTCCATGGCCGTGAACCCCAGCCTCTACCGCAAGGTTCCGTATGACCCGATCAAGGACTTTGCGCCCATTGCGCAGATCGGCCGCGCGGGCAATCTGCTGCTGGTCTCGCGCGATCTGCCCGTGCATTCGCTCAAGGAGTTCGTGGAGCATGTGCGCGCCCGGCCCGGCCAGCTCAGCTACTGTTCCTGGGGCCAGGGCTCGGGCGGGCACCTGACCATGGAATTCCTGCTCAAGCAGGCCGGCCTGCAGATGCAGCATGTGCCCTACAAGGGCAGCAGCCCCTGTGTGCAGGGCCTGCTGGGCGGGCAGGTGCAAGCGGCGTTTGCAGACACCTCTTCCACCGTGGAGCTGGTGCGTGCGGGCCGCGTGCGCGCCATCGCCCACAGCGGCGACAAGCGCATTCCCAGCCAGCCGGACCTGCCCAGCCTGACCGAGGCGGGCTACCCGTTCCACAACTATTCCTGGTACGGCGTCTTCGCGCCCGCCAAAACGCCGCAGCCCATCGTGGACAAGCTCAACGCCGCCATCAACCAGTTGCTGCAGGACCCGGCCACGGCCAAAAAGCTGGGCGAGCTCAACCTGACCGACCTGCCCCGGACCACGCCCGCGCAATTCGCCGACACGCTGCGCCAGGACCTGGCGGACTGGGGGCGGCTGGTGCGCGAGGTGGGTGTGCAGTTGGACTAGCAGCTCACTCGGCGACGATGCCCGTCCTGCGCACCACCTCGCCAAAGCGCTTGAGGCGGTCGGACATCATGGCCTCGAAGGCGGCGGGGCTCATTTCCTCGGGCGGGGTCACGCCCCGGTCCTGCAGGCTGGACACCATGGCCGGCGCCGTGGCGGCCTGGCGCACGGCCTTGAAGAGGGCCTGCACCACGGGCGCGGGCGTGCCGGCCGGCGCAGCCAGGCCGGTCCATGAGCTCATGTTCAGCTGCGGGTAGCCCACCTCGGCCAGCGTGGGCACATCGGGCAGCTGCGCCACGCGCTGCTCGGAGGCCACGGCCAGTGCACGGACCTTGCCTGCCTGGATGTGGGGCAGCATGGAGATGAGGTTGTCCAGGAACACCTGCACCTCGCCCGCCAGCACCGAGGTGACCAGCAGCGTGCCGCCCCGGTAGGGAACATGGGTGATGTCCAGGCCCGCATCGGCCTTGAACATCTCCATGTTGAGCTGGCCCATGCTGCCCGTGCCGCCGCTGCCGTAGTTGAGCTGGCCAGGGTGCTTTTTGGCATAGGCGATGAATTCCGCAAAGCTGCGGATGGGCAGGCTGGCGGGCACGACCAGCACATTGGGCAGGCGGCCCAGGATGGCGATGTTCTCGAAATCCTTGATGGGGTCGTAGCCCACCTTGGGCTGGGTCAGAGGATTGGCCAGGTGGCTGCTCTGCGAGGACACGACCAGGGTGTAGCCGTCCGGCTTGGCGCGCGCCACGGCCAGCGCGGCCACCGAGCCGCCCGCGCCGGGCCGGTTCTCCACGACGATGGGCACGCCCAGGAAGCGTGCCATGGGCTCGGCATACTGGCGTGCCATGGCATCCACCGAACCGCCCGGTGGGAACGGCACGATGAAGCTGATCTGGCGCGTGGGGTAGCCGGTGGCCTTGCCTTCGGCGGCCAGCGCCGCAAGCGGCGCCAGCATCCCCAGGCCCAGCCCCGCGCTAAGGACACGGCGGCGGGAAGGGTAGCTGGCAGCCTGGCGGGCGATAGGGGTCATGCTCATGTCTCCTCCTTATGGAAATACCTCGGCTGCGCCCGGCCATCCGGGGCGCCCTGGGGGCGCCCTGGGCGTGCCCTGCTTACTCGGCCACGATATGGGCCTTGCGCACCACCTCGCCGAAGAGCTTCAGGCGCTCGGCCATCATCTTCTCGAAGGCGGCGGGGCTCATCTCCTCGGGCGCGACCACGCCGCGCTCCTTGAGGCTGGCCACCATGGCAGGCGCGGTGGCGGCCTGGCGCACGGCCTTGTGCAGCGTCTGCACGATGGCGTCGGGCGTGCCCGCAGGCGCCGCGATGCCGGTCCAGGAACTCATGTTGAGCTGGGGATAGCCGACCTCGGCCATGGTGGGCACGTCGGGCAGCATGGGCAGGCGCTGCTCGGAGGCCACGACCAGGGCGCGCACCTTGCCCGACTGCACATGGGGCAGCATGAAGACCAGGTTGTCGAGGATGAACTGCACCTCGTTGCCGATGGCCGCCGTGACCAGCGGCGAGCCGCCACGGTAGGGAATGTGGGTGGCGAAGATGCCCGTGGCGGCCTTGAGCATTTCCACGTTGAGCTGGCCCATGCTGCCGATGCCGGCGCTGCCGTAGTTGACCTGGCCGGGGCGCTTTTTCACGTACTCGATGAACTCCTGGAAGTTCTTCACGGGCAGGCTGGAATGCACCATCAGCGCATTGGGCTGGCGGCCCAGGATGGCGATGTTCTCGAAGTCCTTGATGGGGTCGTAGCCGATCTTGGGCTGGGTCAGCGGATTGGCCAGGTGGCTGCTTTGCGAGGACACGACCAGGGTGTAGCCGTCCGGCTTGGCGCGCGACACGTACTGCGTGGCGACCGAGCCGCCCGCGCCGGGACGGTTCTCCACCACGATGGGCACGCCCAGGATGCGCGACAGGGGCTCGGCGTACTGGCGGCCCATGATGTCCACCGAGCCGCCGGGCGGAAACGGCACGACCAGCGTGATCGGGCGCGAGGGGTACTTGTCATCGGCGCGTGCGGCCATCGGCGCCAGCGCGGACAGGCCCGCCAGGCCAAGGCCTGCGCCCAGCAGCTTGCGGCGGGTGGGGAAGGATGCATTCACGGACAGGTTTTTCATGGGTATCAGCGGAGTCAAGGATGGTCGAAGATGGCGAGGGCCACGGCCTGGGCGCGCGGCACGAAGGTGGCCAGCTCGCAGTACTCGCGCTCGGTATGGGGATGGCCGCCCACGGGGCCGGTGGCGCACAGCGTGGGCACGCCCACCGAGGCCGTGAGGCCGCTGTCGGCCGCGCCGCCCGTGAACTCGCCCTGCACGTCGAAGCCCAGCGACTGCGCGCCGCGACGGTACAGCTGCAGCAGCGCATCGGGCGTGGGCGCCATGGGCAGGGTGCGGCGCACGGCGGTGACGCGGCCCTGGGTGCGGGGCACGGATTCCTCCTCCACGATGGCGCGGATGCGCTCCATCAGCGCATCGGGATCGGTCTGGGCCGTGTAGCGCACATCGAGCTCGGCCTTGGCATGGGGCGCCACCATGTTCGGCACGATGCCGCCCTGCAGCACGCCCACATTGGTGGTCGTGCCCGTGGCGGGATCGGTCAGCGCATGCAGGGCCAGCAGCTTGCGCGCCATGGCTTCCAGCGCGCTGGCGCCGGCCGCGTGGTTGATGCCGGCGTGGGCGGCCACGCCCTGCACCTCGAACTCCACGGCCATCGATCCCTTGCGGCTGGTCACCAGGTTGCCGCTGACGCGGCCCGGCTCGGCGTTGAAGACGGCGCGCGCACCGCGCACCGTATCCATGATGGTCTGGCGCGTGGCGGGCGAGCCGATCTCCTCGTCGCACGAGAAGAACAGCTTGAGCGGCGCGCCCAGGCCGCCGCAGCGCGCAAAGGCCTCGGCCACGAAGACGTTGAGCACCAGGCCCGACTTCATGTCGGCCACGCCGGGACCGTAGGCCCGGCCTTCTTCCACGCGGAAGGGGCGGCGCGCCACGGTGCCGGCCGGAAAGACCGTGTCCATATGGCCCATCAGATAGATGGGCGCGCCCTCGCCGGGCCCGGGCACGTCGGCATGCAGCAGCACGCCGTAGCCGGGAACGTCCTCGAAGCGCACGGCCACGCCGGCCGCCTCCAGCCGCTCGCGCAGGGCCTGGGCCACGGCCAGGATGCCGGCTTCATCGCGGCTGCCGCTGTCGATATCGACAATCCTGTGCAACAGATCTTGCATGGCCTGCTGCTGGCCGCCCAGCCAGTCCAGCAGTCTCGCGCGCTGCTGCACGCGGCTTTGTTCGAGGGTATCGTGCATGGTGGAATCTCCAGAGTGCATGCAGTGTTGCACGCGACCCCCTATTTTGCAACACACGTTGCATATACAAGAAAAACATGAAATCACCATTGCAAAAAGCCGCGCTGCTGCTGCCGCAGCGCCTGGCGCAGCAGGGCGCGGAACTGACGGCCAGCGAGCAGACGCTGGCCCAGACCCTGGGCAGCGACTACCCGCATGCGCTGCTGGAATCGGCCACCGCCCTGGCAGCGCGCACAGGCACCAGCGCCTCGACCGTGGTGCGCCTGTTCGCCAAGCTCGGCTATGCCAGCTATGCCGAGGCCCAGCGCGAGGCGCGCGGCGAGGTGACGGCGCTGCTGCAGACGGCTGCCCAGCGCGCGCCCGTGCTGCTGGGCGCGCAGCGCAGCCTGAGCGAGTGCGTGGACGATGCACTGCTGCACGACCAGCACAACATCCAATCCACGCGCGAAGGGCTGGACATGGCGGCCTTCGAGGCCATGGCCCGGCAGCTCGCGCAGGACGAGGGCCGGGTGTTCGTGCTGGCCCAGCTCAACAGCTCGCCGGTCTCCGCCTGGCTGGCCCTGCACCTGAACATGTGCCGCCCCGGCGTGCAGCAGCTGGATGCAGGCGCCATCGCCCCGGCCGACCAGCTGCTGTGGGTAGGCCCCACCGACACGCTGCTGGCCTTCAGCGTCAGCCAGTATTCACGCGGCACCTACGAAGTGGCGCAGCGATTTTCGGAAGCCGGCGCCCGGGTGCTGGCCATCACCGACAGCCCCACGGCCCCCCTGGCCACCGTGGCCCACCACTGGCTGCAGGTGCGCACGGCCAATGCCTCGCCCTTTCACTCCTACACGGCCGCCTTCTACCTGTGCAATGCCCTGGTCTCGGCCGTGGCCCAGTTGCGCCATGCCGATGTGTCCGAGGCGCTGGCCCGGCGCGACGCGCTGTGGAGGGAGTTCAACCACCAGCTGATCAGGACGCCCGAGCCGCGCGGGCCGGCTCGCGCCGCGCGCAAGCCACCCGCGCGCAGGTCTTCTACATAGACCAGTAGTACTTGAAGCTCAGCGTGGCCTCGCGATCCACGCCGCGGAAGATGCCTGCGAAGTACTTGCGGTTGAACAGGTTGTTGATGTTCAGCGCGATGCGGTACTGCGGCGTCTCGTAGGCCAGCGCCAGGTCGGCCAGCGTGGCGGAGTCGTTGATGTTCAGCGTGCCGTCCGCCGCCACGTTGTAGGGAGAGCGACCCTTGTAGCGCAGGCCGCCGGCCACCATCAGCCCCGGCACCGCGCGCGGGCGGTAGTCCAGCCACAGGCTGGCCATGTGGCGTGTGGTCTGTATGGTCTGGCGGCCGATTTCGGCGGGCCGGTTGCTCTGCGTGGTGCGCGGGTCCAGGTAGGTGTAGCTGGCCAGCGCGTTCAGCTCGCGCGTGAGCGCGAAGCGGCCTTCCAGCTCCAGCCCCGTGGAGCGCACCTCGCCCGTCTGGATGCTGAAGCGCGGGTGGTCGGGGTCCAGCGTGGTGACGTTGGTCTGGCGCAGGTCGAAGACCGAGGCCGTGATCAGCGAGGTGCTTCCCGGAGGCTGGTACTTCACGCCCGCCTCGTACTGCTTGCCGCGCCGGGGCTCGAACGGATTGCCGTCGTACTGCAGGCCCGTGACCGGATCGAAGGAGGTCGCATAGCTCGCATAGGGCGCCCAGCCGCTGTCGAACAGGTAGAGCAGGCCCGCGCTGCCGGTGGTGGCGCTGTCGCTCATGCGCGGCTGGGTGCTGCTGTTCTGCGTGGTGCGCGCCTGGTCATGGCGCAGGCTGAGATTGGCCACCCAGCGGTCCCACTTGAACTGGTTGAGCGTGTAGATGCCGGTCTGGCGCAGGTCCGTGCGGCTGTCCTCCAGCTCTGGATAGGCGATGGACTGGCCATAGGCGGGGTCGAGCATGTCCAGGTCGGGCACATCCCAGCCAAAGCCCAGGCCGCCGCGCTCCCTGTACTTCACATGGTCCATGCCGAAGGCCAGCCGGTGCTGCAGCCCGCCCCATCGCAGGTCCTTGTGCAGGCGGGTGTCCAGCGCCAGCGTGCGGCCCTTGGTGCGCTGGGCCAGGCTGGCGCGCGAGACGCTTCGGCCGTCGGCCAGCACGTCCATGGCGTAGATATGGCGGTAATCGATGTCGATGGTGGAGTAGCGCAGGTTCTGCGTGAGCTGCCAGCCGCTGTCGGTCTGGTGCGAGAACTCGTAGCCCAGCGATCGCGTGTCGCGGTCGAAGCGGTCGAAGGACGGGTCGCCGGCCGTCAGGTGCGCAGGCAGGTCCTTGATCTGCGGGTAGGTGAACAGGCTGGGCCACCAGGACTTGGGCGTGCCGCGCTCGCGCGAGTAGCTGCCCAGCACGGTCAGGTGGGTGCGGCCGGAGAGGTTCCAGCGCAGCGAGGGCGCGATGGAGATGCGGTCATCGCGCGAGCCCACGGTGCGTCCGTCGCTGTCACGCGCCTTGAGGTTGAGCCGGTACAGCAGGTCGCCCGAGGCATCCAGCGCGCCGCCCAGATCGGCCGTGGCCTGGGCGCGCTGGTAGCGGCCATAGGACAGGCCCACGCTGTTCACATGGTCGGCCTCGGGTTTCTTGGAGACCACGTTGATCACGCCGCCCGGCCGCCCCTGGCCAAAGAGCACGGAGGCCGGGCCCTTGATGACCTCGATGCTGTCCAGCTCGTCGATCTCGTCGTTCCACGAACCATAGGTGCCGGCCGAGAACTGCCGCAGGCCGTCCTTGTAGTAGGAGCTGCCATCGCTGAAACCCCGGATGATGGCGCCCGTCATGCGCAGGTCCGCGCCCGTGACTTCGGTGGACACGCCGGCCGTGTACGACAGGGCCTGCTCGATGCTCTTGGGCGCCTGGTTCTGCAGCTGTTCCTGGGTGACGATGGAGATGGAGCGCGGCGTCTCGATCAGCGGCGTGTCCAGCTTGGTGCTGGCGCTCCTGCCGCTGCCCACGTAGCTGCCCGGCGCGGCCATGCGCTGCGATGTCACGTTGACCGTGGACAGCGTGGTGCTCGCCGACGCCTGCGGCGCAGGCTCAGGCGCAGGCGCCTTTCGCAGCGTGAACGTGCCCTGCTCGGTGCTGTGCGCGGTCACGCCGGTGCCGGCCAACAGCCGGTCCATGGCCTCCTGCGGCGTGAAGCTGCCCCGGAGGGCCGGCGCCTGGCGGCCGCCCAGCACGGCTTCGTCGTACAGCACCTGGAACTGGGTCTGGCGGCCAAAGGCGCGCAGCGCGTTGATCAGCGGCTGGGCCGGCTGGTCAAAGGCCAGCCGCTGTCCGGATGACGGCATCGGTGAAGAGGCGGCCGGCTGCTGAAGCTGTTGCGCACGGGCGGACGGCGCGGCGCCCATGCCGGCCACGGCACCGGCCACCAGCCACGCCAGCAGGCGCGGACTGGCCTGCGGGCCGGCGCCCTGCTCCTTCATGTTCCTGCGTCGGGCATGTGTGCCCCTGCCTGCGAATTCCCTGCCTGCTGCTTCTTGCGCTCTCATTGCCACTCCGTTGCTGTGCCGTTGCACGGGCACGCGACGGGCAGGCCGCAGGCAGCCGTCGCGGGCGATCAGGAACCGCGCCGGACAAGCCATGCCAGCCCACCCGCGCATGCGCGTCAGGTGTTGCGGCCGTTGGCTGGGGCGTGAGGGACGAGCGCCCTCGGTGGTCCTTGGCTGGCAGCCGTGCGGGCCTGGAAAATCCACGCCCCTGCCCCTATAGAAGCCAAAACCGGTGCAAAGCTGGAACCTGGGGTTGTCCACCAATTTGAAACAAATTGTTTCCCATCCTTCGATTCATCCCCGCACGATCAGCCAACCTCCGCCGCTGCGCGGCTGCACGCGCACCGCAATCAAGGCCGGCAGCGCGCGCACAAAGCGCTCGGGCGCGGCCGTGGCCAGCAGGCCCGAGACACGCAGGCGGCCCAGCGACTCGTCGCCCAGCTCCACGGGCGCACCCAGATAGCGCGACAGCTCCTGCGCCACCTCCGCCAGCGGCGTGCCGCTAAAGCGCACCTGGCCCGTGCGCCAGTCGCCCACGCTGTCCGCATCGGCCACCACGGTGCTGTGCCGGCCGGCGCCGTCCACAGCCACGCCCGCGCCTGCCGCCAGCAGCAGGACATCGCCCCCGGCCCGGTCACGCTCGGGCCGCAGCTGCACCTTGCCCTCCAGCACCTTCACCACCAGCCGGGGCGGCCCGGCGCGCACATTGAACGCGGTGCCCACCACCCGGACGCGGCTGGCGCCGGAGTCCACGGTGAAGGGCCTGTCCGGGCCGGGCGTGACCTCGAAGAAGGCCTCGCCCCGATCCAGCACCACCTCGCGGCGGCGCGGGTAGTAGCGCACCTGGAGTTCGCTGTCCACGTTGAGGGCCACGCGCGAGCCATCGGGCAGCTCGATGCTCTGCGTCTGCCCGGGCGCCGTGCGGGCCTGCAGCGTATAGCCTGGCGTGTGGTCCCAACGGTACCAGCCACCCCAGGCCAGCAGCGAGACCACCGCCAGCACGGACAGGGCCGCCGCAGGGCGGCCGGGCCAGCGGGCAAGAACGCGCTGGCGCGGCGGCGCGGCCGCTGGTGCAGCGCAGACGGCAGGCGCGGCGGGCGGCACCGCTGCGCCGAACTCATCGGGAAACAATTCCCTGAGCTGTGGCGCGCCATGCCAGTGGCGCGACATGCCTTCGAAGATGCTGCGGTGCAGCGGGTGGGCGCCCAGCCACGCATCCAGCGCGCGCTCATCGGCGCCCGTCCAGTCCGGCTGCTGGCGGCGCACGAACCAGTCGGCCGCCCTGTCATGCAGCCCCACCAGCTCCTGCGGCGAAACGCCCGGGGGAAGTTCGTTGCTCATCGTGTGTTCTCTGCGGCGCCCGGCCGCTGCTCGTCTGCGCGCAGCAGGGCACGCATTTGCTCGGCGCTGGCGTAGCGTACGCGGATCTCGCAATAGGACAGTGCCCGGCTCAGGTGGCGCGAGACCATGCGCACGGTGATGTCCATGCGCTCGGCCGTCTGCTCCAGCGTCAGTTCCTGCACGCGGTGCAGCACGAAGGCCTGGCGCTGGCGCTCGGGCAGCTCGTTCAGGGCATCGCGCAGCCGGGCCAGGCGCTGGCGGCGCTCATCGTCCAGCGCATGGTCGGCTCCGTCGCGGGCCGGCAGGGCCTCGACCTCGTCGCGGCAATCCTCCACGGACACCAGCCGCACACCGGCCTGCTGCGGCGCCGTGCGGTGCGCGAAGGCCGCCACGCTGCGCACGACCTGATGCAGATAGGGCCGCTCTTCGTCCACGGGCAGGCGCTTGTCGGCCGACAGCATGCGCACGAAGACTTCCTGGGAGGCATCCTCGATATCGGCCGGGCTCTTGAAGTACCGCGCCAGCATGCGCTGCAGCGGCTTGCGCCAGCGGGTGTAGAGACTGCGGGAATGGCCACCGGGCTCTCCCGGGGCGTCGTCGCGCTTCATGGCAGGCATGGCACGGCGGACGTGGAAGTTGTCCGGTGGCGGGGAAATGGGGGCGGGATCTGGAGCACGGTGCAAACAGCTGAGCCGGCGATTGTATCGAGAACGATTCTCATCATCGTCTCGCCGCGGCCACAAAAAAAGGGGCGCCGAAGCGCCCCTTGATTGCCGTGCCCGCAAGGGCCGTACCGGTTCAGTGCTGCAGGATCTTGTTGAGGAATTCCTTGGTCCGGGGCTGGCGCGCTTCCGGGTTGCCGAAGAATTCGTCCTTGGAGCAGTCCTCCAGGATCTTGCCGCCCACGTCCATGAAGATCACGCGGCTGGCCACCTTGCGCGCAAAGCCCATTTCGTGGGTCACGCACATCATGGTCATGCCTTCGTTGGCCAGGCCGATCATCACGTCCAGCACTTCGCCGACCATTTCGGGGTCCAGCGCGGAGGTGGGTTCGTCGAACAGCATCACGATGGGGTCCATGGACAGCGCGCGCGCAATGGCCACGCGCTGCTGCTGGCCGCCCGACAGCTGGCCCGGGAACTTGTCCTTGTGCGCCGTCAGGCCCACGCGGTCCAGCATCTTGAGGCCGCGCTTCCTGGCGTCGTCCGCGCTGCGGCCCAGCACCTTGACCTGGGCAATGGTCAGGTTCTCGGTCACCGACAGGTGCGGGAACAGCTCGAAGTGCTGGAACACCATGCCCACGCGGCTGCGCAGCTTGGGCAGGTTGGTCTTGGGATCGTGCACGGCCACGCCGTCCACGAAGATCTCGCCCTTCTGGAAGGGCTCCAGCGCGTTGATGGTCTTGATCAGCGTGGACTTGCCCGAGCCCGACGGGCCGCAGACCACCACGACCTCACCCTTCTGGATGTTGGTGGAGCAGTCGGTCAGCACTTGAAAGCTGCCGTACCACTTGGAAACGTTCTTGAGTTCAATCATTGCAATTCCTCAATGGGGTGCTGGCTCATCGAATGATGGCAATCTTTTTGTGCAGGCGCTTCACTGCCCAGGACAGCGAATAGCACAGCACGAAGTAGGTCACGCCAGCGGCCAGATAGGATTCGATGGGACGGCCGTAGTTCTTGCCGGCCACTTCGAAGCCCTTGAGCATGTCGTAGGCACCGATGGCATAGACCAGCGAGGTGTCCTGGAACAGGATGATGGTCTGCGTCAGCAGCACGGGCAGCATGTTGCGGAAGGCCTGGGGCAGCACCACGAGGCGCATGTTCTGCCCATAGGTCATGCCCATGGCCTGGCCCGCGAAGACCTGGCCGCGCGGAATGGACTGGATGCCCGCGCGCATGATCTCGCTGAAGTAGGCCGCCTCGAAGGCGATGAAGGTGATGATGGCCGAGACCTCGGCGCCGATGGGCCGACCGATGATCAGCGGCATCAGCAGGAAGAACCACAGGATCACCATCACCAGCGGCACGGAGCGCATGCCGTTGACGTAGAGCGTGGCGGGCACATCGAGCCATTTCTTGCCCGACAGGCGCATCAGCGCCAGCAGCGTGCCGAAGAGCACACCGCCGATGGTGGCGATGACGGTCAGCGTCAGGCTGAAGTACAGGCCCTTCAGCACGAAGTTGCTGAACAGGTCCCAGGTGAAGAACGACCAGTCGATTTGCAGGTTCATGTCAGTGTCCTCCGCCGCTGGCAGCGATCAGGCCCGGGACGCGCGAGCGCTTCTCGATGAAGGCCATGATGCGGTTGATGGCAAAGGCGGAGACCACGTACAGGCCGGTGACGGCCAGGTAGATCTCGATGCCGCGCGAAGTCTCTTCCTGCGCCTGCATGGCGAACATGGTCAGTTCGGCCACGGACACGGCAAACGCCACGGACGAGTTCTTGAACACGTTCATGGTCTCGCTGGTCAGCGGCGGAATGATGATGCGAAACGCCATGGGCAGCAGCACGTAGCGGTAGTACTGGAACGTGGTGAAACCCAGCGCCATGCCCGCATAGCGCTGGCCGCGCGGCAGCGCCTGGATGCCGGAGCGCACCTGCTCGGCGATACGCGCCGAGGTGAAGAAGCCCAGCGCCAGCACCACGAGCACGAAGCCCGGCAGGGACTTCAGCGCGGGGAAGATGGACGGCACCACGTGGTACCACATGAAGATGTGGACCAGCAGCGGAATATTGCGGAACAGTTCGACCCAGGCATTGCCCAGCCGCACGATCCACGGCCGGTCGGGCAGCGTGCGCAGCGTGCCGATCAGCGAGCCGACGATCAATGCGATCAACAGCGACAGCAGCGACACGGAAATGGTCCAGCCCCAGGCCGACAGCATCCAGTCGAGGTAGGTGATGTCGCCGTTCTTGCCGAAGCAGCTTTGACCGACCTCTTGGGTAATGGTGTCCTGGCAGAACACCTGCCAATCCCAACTCATAGGAGCACCTCTTTATTCAGATTCTTGATAAATGCACTACCGGCAAAAACGGCGCCGCAACAAAAAACGCCCCTTCCAACCGCATGGCAGAAGGGGCGGCATTCAGCTGGTGCTTACTTGACTTCGTACGACTCCATGGGCTTGTCGTTGGGGTTGGCCCATGCGTCCTTGGTGGCGTCGGACAGCGGCAGGCCGACCTTCACGTTGGCCGGGGGAATCGGCTGCATGAACCACTTGTCATAGAGCTTGGCCAGCGAGCCGTCGGCGATCTGGCGCTTGATGGAGTCGTCCACGGCCTTCTTGAAGGCGGGGTCGTCCTTGCGCAGCATGCAGGCGATGGGCTCGACCGACAGGGTTTCGCCGACGATCTTGTAGTCGGCAGGTGCCTTGGACTTGGAGATGTTGGCGGCCAGGATGGAGCCGTCCATGATGAAGGCGTCGGCACGGCCGGTTTCCAGCATCAGGAAGCTGTCGGCGTGGTCCTTGCCCATGACTTCCTTGAAGGTCAGGCCGTCGGCGCGCTTGTTCTTGCGCAGGGTCTGCACCGAGGTGGTGCCCGTCGTCGTGACGATGGTCTTGCCGTTCAGGTCCTTGATGCCGGTGATGCCGGAGTTGCCCTTGACGGCGATGCGCACTTCTTCCACATAGGTGGTCACGGCGAAGGCCACATCCTTTTGGCGGGCCTGGCTGTTGGTGGTGGAGCCGCACTCGATGTCCACGGTGCCATTGGTCACCAGGGGGATGCGGTTCTGCGAGGTGACGGGCTGGTACTTGATGTCCAGCTTGGCCAGGCCCAGCTGCTTCTGGATGTCGGCCAGCACGCGCTCGCCCATCTCGGTGTGGAAGCCCACGTACTTGCCATTGCCCAGCGTGTAGCCCAGGCCGGAGGATTCACGCACGCCCAGCGTCACGGCGCCGGAGGACTTGATCTTGGCCAGGGTGTCGCCAGCCTGCGCAAAAGCGCTGCCTGCAGCCAGGGCGGTCACGGCGATGGCCAACAAATGCTTCTTCATACGGGTCTCCTGAGATGAGAACGAAAACGGTCTTGATGAGAACGGTCGAGTCGCCTTGTGGGCTGGCTCGAACTATCAACGATGTGACACATATTGTGCAATCACGCACGGTGCTGGAGCACCGACACGTGCTAGGGCTTTCCAGCACGTCAGCCAGATTCAGGTAAGCAACTGCCGTGCCATGGCACGCGTTTTTTGCCCGATCCAGCGCGCCTGCGGGCCTGCACACGGCGTGGCTGCTGTGCGCGCACTCTAATGCCATGCGTGGCAGCACAGCCAATGCCGTTTGCAGAAACCCTTATGCATGCCATGCATAATAGGTGTTTACCCTAGGCATAACCCATGCACCAAGTCGGTCTCTTGACGGGCTTTGCTATGCACCAGCGTGCAGCAAAAAGGGGCTCGAGAGCCCCTTTGTCTTCATGTGTGCCGCCTGGCGTGTCAGCCGATGGTCTCGCCCTGCTCCAGCAGGAAGTTCCACAGCGCGCCGGCCACGCCCTGGGGCGCATCCTTGCTGGTGGGTTTTTCGCGGTAGGCACGCACTTCCATGTCCATGCGGAAACCGTCGTCACCGGCAGGTGCGGCGCTGACCAGGCGGCCGGCCTCCAACTCGTTGCGCACGGCGCTGAATGGCAAAAAGGCCACGCCATGGCCTTCCAGCGCCATGGCCTTGAGGCCTTCGGCCATGTCGGTCTCGTAGACGCGCTCCAGGTGCACGGCCTCGGCCGCTTCCTTGAGGATGAGCTCCGTCACGCGGCCCAGGTAGGCGCCGGGCGCATAGCCCAGGTAGGGCAGTGGCTGGCCCTGGCGGCCCGGCAGCTGGTGCAGCGGCAGGCCGTCGGCGTCGGGCTTGGCGTAGGGGGCGAGCACCTCATGGCCCAGGCTGACCATCTCGTAGCGCGCCGGGTCAAGCTGGAAGGGCTGGGACGGATGGAAGTAGGCGATCAGCAGGTCGCAGCCGCCTTCGACCAGGCGCATCACGGCGTCGTGCACGTTGAGCGCGAATAGCCGGCTGCGGAACGGCCCGAACTTGGCCTGCACGCTGGAGACCCAGTTAGGGAAGAAGGTGAAGGCCAGCGTGTGCGGCACGGCAAACCCCACCATGCCCTTGCCCGCGCTGACATGGGCCCGCAGCATGGTGCGCGTGCTCTGCAGCGACTGCAGCATCTCCAGCGCCTGGTCATACATGGTCTTGCCGGCCGGCGTGAGCCGGGTCGGGTAGGAGCTGCGGTCCACAAGGTCGGTGCCGGCCCAGGCCTCCAGTGCCTGGATGCGGCGCGAGAACGCAGGTTGCGTCACATGCCGCAGTTGGGCGGAGCGGCTGAAACTGCGTGTTTCAGCCAGGCTGACGAAATCTTCTAGCCATTTGGTTTCCATGCCCGCCATTATCCGCTGTGATGGAAGGCACCCCCTGAGCGGCTACGCCGCTTCCCCCTCTCTCTCCGGGAGGGGGACGGCACCCTCGGTGCGGGGCGACCCTTCCTCGGTGCCTCCACGCCGGGGCATGCCCGTATCAACGTCCCGCATGGGCCGCCACACTGAGGAAACCGCCATCTGATGCGGCGCTCGTATGCGCACATAATGGCGCTGCGCCGCATTTACCCAATGTGACATTTTTTCCTCACGGCCCCCGGCACACGACGCCGAGGAAGCTCAGTGACTGCATCTGCCCCGCCATGTGTAATTTTCTGACTCCCCGCGTCCATGTCATCCCCTCCCACCGAAAACGGCGCCGCTGAGACGCCTTCCCAGCCGGACGAGCCGCGTTCGCTGCGCATCGAGGACTGGCTCACCGTGGTCATCATGGCCCTGCTGGCCCTGATCACCTTCGCCAATGTGCTGGTGCGCTACTTCACCTCCTCTTCCTTCGCGTGGACCGAGGAAATCTCGGTCTTCCTGATGATCCTGCTGGCCATGGTCGCGGGCTCGGCGGCCGTGGCGCGCAACGCCCACATCCGCATCGAATACTTCGCCGAAGGCGGCAGCGCCCTGCGCAGGAAGCGCCTGGCGCGCTTCGGCACGCTGATGGTGGCACTGCTGTTCGCGGTGATCGCCGCACTGAGCGTGCGCGTGGTCTGGGACGACTACCGTTTCGAGGAAACCTCGCCCGGCATTGGCGTGCCGCAGTGGTGGTATTCGATGTGGCTGCCCATCTGCTCGGCGCTGATCACGCTGCGCGCGCTGCAACTGTTCCTGCGCCAGGGGCGCCCCGGCGCCTTCGTGGACGAGGAGAAGGCGCCATGATCGCGACCCTGCTCTTCATCGCCTTCCTGGGCCTGATGCTCCTGGGCGTGCCCATCGGCGCGGCCCTGGGCCTGGCAGGTGCGGCCGCCATCGCGCTGGCCAGCCCCGACACGCAGTGGTTCGGCCTGCTGGCCGTGCCGCAGAACTTCTATGCGGGCCTGGGCAAGTACCCGCTGCTGGCGATTCCGATGTTCGTGCTCGTGGGCTCGATCTTCGACCGCTCGGGCGTGGCGCTGCGCCTGGTGAACTTCGCCGTGGCCATCGTGGGCCGCGGCCCCGGCATGCTGCCCCTGGTGGCGATTGCCGTGGCCATGTTCCTGGGCGGCATCTCGGGCTCGGGCCCGGCCAATGCCGCTGCCGTGGGCGGCGTGATGATCGCGGCCATGAGCCGCGCCGGCTATCCGGGCAGCTTCTCGGCCAGCGTGGTGGGCGCGGCTGCGGCCACCGACATCCTGATCCCGCCGTCCGTGGCCTTCATCATCTACTCGGTGCTGGTGCCCGGCGCCTCGGTGCCGGCGCTGTTTGCGGCCGGCATGATCCCCGGCATCCTGGCCGGCGTGGCGCTGATCGTTCCGGCCGTGTGGATGTCGCGCAGGCACAGGATGGGTGCGCTGGAATCGTCCATGCCGCGCCCGCCGTTCTGGCGCAGCCTGCGCGAGGCCTCCTGGGGCCTGGCCGCCCCGGTGCTGATCCTGGGCGGCATGCGCGCCGGCTGGTTCACCCCTACCGAGGCCGCCGTGGTGGCCGTGTTCTACGGCCTGTTCGTGGGCATGGTGATCCACCGCACCATCACGCTGCGCGACCTGTATCCCATCCTGCGCGAGGCCGGCGAGCTGTCGGCCGTGATCCTGCTGGTGGTGTCGCTGGCCGGCATCTTCGCGTTCTCGCTGTCCACGCTGGGCGTGATCGATCCGGTGGCCAAGGCCATCGTGGAATCGGGCCTGGGCGAGTACGGCGTGATGGCGCTGCTGATCCTGCTGCTGATCACCGTGGGCATGTTCCTGGACGGCATCTCCATCTTCCTGATCTTCGTGCCGCTGCTGCTGCCGATCATGCAGCACTACCACTGGGACCCGGTGTGGTTCGGCGTCATCCTCACGCTCAAGGTGGCGCTCGGCCAGTTCACGCCGCCGCTGGCCGTGAACCTGATGGTGTCCTGCCGCATCGCGGGCGTGCGCATGGAGTCCACCGTGCGCTGGGTCGGCCCCATGCTGCTGGCCATGTTCCTGGTGATGATCGCCGTGATCGCCTTCCCGCAGCTGGCTCTCTGGCTCCCAGCACGCCTGGGCTACTGATTTCCCAAAAATTCAACAAGGAGACCTTCGCAATGAAACTTCGCACTTTCCTCGCCAGCGGCCTGGCCGCAGCGGCGGCCCTGGCCCTTTCGTCCGCTCCCGCAATGGCGCAGACACCGGCCAAGTACAAGAGCGAGTACCGCATGTCGCTGGTGCTGGGCACGGCCTTTCCCTGGGGCAAGGGCGGCGAGATCTGGGCCAACAAGGTGCGCGAGCGCACCAACGGCCGCATCAACATCAAGCTCTACCCGGGCGTGTCCCTGATCCAGGGCGACCAGACGCGCGAATTCAGCGCGCTGCGCCAGGGCGTGATCGACATGGCCGTGGGCTCCACGCTGAACTGGTCGCCCCAGATCAAGGAGCTGAACCTGTTCGCCCTGCCCTTCCTGATGCCCGACTACGCGGCCGCCGACGCGCTCACGCATGGCGAGCCCGGCAAGCGCCTGTTCCAGCGCCTGGACAAGGCCGGCGTGGTGCCGCTGGCCTGGGGCGAGAACGGCTACCGCGAGATCAGCAACTCCAAGCACGCCATCAAGACCCCTGCCGACCTCAAGGGCCTGAAGATCCGCGTCGTGGGCTCGCCGCTGTTCCTGGACACCTTCACCGCGCTGGGCGCCAACCCCACGCAGATGAGCTGGGCCGATGCCCAGCCCGCCATGGCCAGCGGCGCCGTGGACGGCCAGGAGAACCCCGTCTCGGTCTACATGGCCGCCAAGCTGCAGTCCGTGGGCCAGAAGCATCTGACGCTGTGGGGCTACATCAACGATCCGCTGATCTTCGTGGTCAACAAGGACATCTGGGCCACCTGGACCAAGGAAGACCAGGACATCGTGCGCCAGGCCGCCGTGGACGCCGCCAAGGAGCAGGTCGTGATCGCGCGCAAGGGCATGATCGAGGCCGACAAGCCCCTGCTCAAGGACCTGGCCGCCAACGGCGTGACCGTGACCCAGCTCACGCCGGCCGAGCGCGAAGCCTTCGTCAAGGCCACGCGCCCCGTCTACGACAAGTGGAAGCAGCAGGTCGGCGCCGACCTGGTGGATGTGGCGGAGAAAGCCATTGCCGCGCGAACTCGTTAGAATGCTATCGGTTGATCGCACACTCCGGTAGAAGCAAAAGGCCCCGCTCTGCGGGGCCTTTTTTTCGCCATCCTGCTTCGCAAGGACGACCAGGACTTCAGCCCGCCCATCAAGGCATGCCTTGCTGCGAAGCCGGTCCAGCGAAATGGCACAGGCACAGCCCCTGCTGCCTATGGGGCAGGGGCACGGGCAGCGGCTCCCGCGTCCGTCGCGCCACCCAGCAACATATCTGCCCCCATCTCGCACAGCAGCTCCTCCAGTGCGCCCGAGGCGATCAGCGGCGAAGCCTCCAGCGAGGCAAAGCGCACCGTGCCCAGCACGGCCCGCGTGGCCACGTAAAGGCGCGCATAGGACAGCGAGGGGCCGCCCCAGCGCTGCAGGTGGGCGGCCATGCGCTCGGCGGTCTCGCGCATGGACAGGGCAATGCGCTCGTCACCATCCTGGCGCCAGGCAAAGCGCGCCAGCTTGCGCTGCGCGGGCGTGCGGCCCGCAAAGCCCTCGACGATGCAGGCGACCACGCCGCGCGCCACGGCCTCGCGCGGCAGGCCCTGCTCCGACGCCTGCTCCAGCCAGGCCTCGATGGCAGCGACGGCCGCAAGGCGCTGGCCATCGACCATGGCGCGCAAGACGGCCTGCTTGTCGGGGAAGTACTGGTAGAGCGTGCCGATGGAGACGCCTGCGCGCTCGGCAATGCGATTGGTGGTGAGTGCGGCTTCGCCCTCCTTGACCAGAATCTGAGCTGCTGCCTGAACAATGGCCTGCAGCGTGCGCTGCGCACGGGCCTGCAAGGGCTGTCTTCTTCTCTGGGATTCAGTGGTAGCGGAGGTATGGGAGGGCATGCGGCAAAACCTGAGCACAAGGCGAGTTTTCTGCCCGGAGTTTAAGCACTACAGTGGCCGACCATTGCAGCAAATCCCAAGGAATACACCATGAAGAAGCATCAGCACACCGGCGTGTGGGAAGCCCTGCCGTGAAGGGCGTGCAACTGCTGGCCCTGGCCGCCGCCCTGTTCGACACGGCGGCCGCGCTGGCCCACTTCGCCTGCATCGTCTGGGGGGGACGTGGGCTGCGGCTCATGGGTGCCGGCGAGCGCATGGCGCGCATGGCCGAGGCCGGGCACTGGTATCCGCCGCTGGTGTCGGCGGCCATCGGCGTGGTGCTGTCGCTGCTGGCAGGGTATGCGCTGGCAGGCGCGGGCCTGCTGGGCCCCCTGCCCTTCATGCGTCCGGTGCTGGTCGGGGCCGGCCTGGTGCTGGTGGCGCGGGCCGTGGCCTATCCGTGGTTGAAACCACGCTTTCCGGACAACAGCGACCGCTTCTGGCATGTGTCCTCGGCCATCTGCCTGGTCATGGGGCTGCTGCACTTGGCAGCAGCTGCCGGGATGGCACAGGGCTGAATCCGGCCTCAGGCCGTGACCGGCGAGACCAGCGGGCGGCCTTCCAGGTGGCAGCGCATGTTGGCGATGAAGCGGTCCACCGAGGCCTGCACGGCTTCGGGCGACCAGCCGCCCACATGGGGCGTGAGCACCACGGCGTCCAGGTCCAGCAGTTCGGCCGGTGGCGCGGGTTCGCTTTCGTAGACATCCAGGCCCGCGCCGGCGAGGCGGCCTTCGCGCAGGGCGGCGGCCAGGGCGGCGGTATCGACCACGCTGCCGCGCGCGATATTGACCAGGTGGCCCTGCGGGCCCAGTGCGTCCAGCACCTGGGCGTTGACGAGATGGCGCGTACCCGGGCCGCCCGGCGTGGCGACCACCAGCACATCGGCCCACAGCGCCAGGGACAGCAGGTCGCCGAAGTAGCGGTGGGGCAGCCCGCTGCGCGGGCTGCGGTTGTGGTAGCCGATTTCCATCTCGAAGCCCAGCGCGCGCTGGGCGATCTTGGCGCCGATGGCGCCCATGCCCAGGATGCCCAGGCGCTTGTGCGAGACATTGGGCGGCAGCGGCATGGCGGTGCGCCAGACGCCGTCGCGCGTGGCGCGGTCCAGGCGCACCAGGCCGCGCACGGAGGCGATCAGCAGGCCCATGGCATGGTCGGCCACGCAGTCGTCATTGGTGCCTGCGCCGTTGCCCACGGCAATGCCGTGGGCCTGCGCATGGGCGACATCGATGTTCTCGTAGCCCGCGCCCAGCGCGCAGACCAGCCTGAGGGCGGGCATGCGCTGCATCTGCGCGGCCGACAGGCCGATGGAGCCTATGGTCAGCACGGCCTGTATGCGCGTGCCGTGCTCGGCGATGGCGGCCTCGCACTGGGCGGCGTCGGGCGCGTAGAGCAGGTCGAAGGAGGGAAAGGCCTGGGCCATCTGGCGCAGATGGGCCTCGGTATTGAAGTTGAGGACGAGCAGGGCAGGTTGCATGGCAGGAAGGCGGCGCCCGCCGCCACAGGGCGGGCCTTGGGGGAAAACCTCATTGTGCGCCGGCCGGCCGGGTCCAGCGCTACAGGTCCAGCACCAGCCGGGCGGATTTCGCGCGCGAGCAGCAGGGCAGGAACTGGTCGCAGGCGGCCTGCTCGTCCTCGGTCAGGTACATGTCGCGGTGCTCGGGCTCGCCCGAGAGCACACGCGTGAGGCAGGTGCCGCACACGCCCTGCTCGCACGAGGTCTGCACCTCCACGCCGATGCCGGCCAGCGCCTGGACCACGGTCTGCTCGGGCGCCACGCGCACCACCTGGCCGGTGCTGGCGATCTCGATCTCGAACCCGGCATCGCCCTCGCGCTGCACGGCCTCGCCTGCAAAGAATTCGTAGTGCAGGCGGTCCTCGCTCCAGCCCGATGCGCGAGCCATGCCCAGGGCCGCGTCCATGAAGCCGCGTGGGCCACAGACATACAGGTGCAGGCCCGCCTGCGGGGCGCCCAGCAGCTGCGCCATGTCGAGCGCGCCCTCGCCATCCACATGCAGGTGCACGCGGTCGGCCCAGGGCATGGACTGCAGCAGGGCCGTGAAGGCCATGCGCTCGCGCGAACGCGCGCAGTAGTGCAGTTCGAAGTCGGCACCCTCGCGCGCCAGCTGGCGCGCCATGGCCAGCACGGGCGTGATGCCTATGCCGCCGGCCAGCAGCAGATGCCGCGCAGGGCCACCCGCATGCAGCGCGAAGTGGTTGCGCGGTGCGCCGATGGCGATCTGCTGGCCTTCCTGCACCTGTTCGTGCACGGCGGCCGAGCCGCCGCGCGAGGCGGCCTCGCGCAGCACGCCGACCACGTAGCGGCCCGTGTCCTGCGGGTCGTTGCACAGCGAGTACTGGCGCACCAGGCCGCCGGGCAGGTGCAGGTCGATGTGCGAGCCGGCCGTGAAGGCGGGCAGGCTTTCGCCGTCCAGCGGCACGAGTTCAAGGCTGCAGATGTCCTGCGCCTCGGCGCATTTGCGCGCGACGCGCACCTGGAGGATGGGGTTGGCTTGCATGGGAAGAAATCGCGGAAAGGGATGGGTTCGGAAAAATCAGGCCGCCGCCAGCGCCCGGGCGCTGGCCTCGCGCAGCCGGCTGATCACGCGGCGCGCGCGGTTGGGGCCGGCGTCCACGTGGATATCGATGACGGGGCGCGCGCCAAAGCGCTGCTGGTTGCGGAACTGGGCCTCGATGACGACCTTGTCCTCCTCGAAGGTGGCAGCCGTCTGGTCGATCACCAGGCGCGTGGTGTCCTGCATGTCGGGATGCGGGTTGGTGGCAATGGTCCAGAAGTAGTGGGCCGAATGCTCGGTCTCCGGCGTCACGCCGTGAAATCCCCGCATGTGAAAGCCCTCGCGCTGCGGATCGTCGAGCCGGCCGCTGCCTGCGTCCATGGCGCCGGTCCAGATGCGCACATGCGAGGGGTGGAACTCCACCTCCTGCCAGCGGTCGATGCGGCCCGCGAACGGCCAGGCCGCCGCATAGGTGGGCGGCGGGTCGGAGTCGGGCATCCAGCGCAGCACGGTGACGCTGTCCCCGTCCTGGCGGACCTGCAGCTCCGCATTCATGTGGATGCCGGCATTGCCACCAATGGTCTTGAGGTGCACATAGCCCAGGTGGCTGAGGTCCAGCAGGTTGTCGTGGATGAGCTGGTAGGGCGCGTCGTAGTGGTAGACATCGCCGCCGAAGCGGTAGCGCGCATCGCCGTGCACGGGATAGGCGGGCGGCTCCTGCGCGGGCACGGAATCGGGTGTGGCGCCCATCCAGATCCAGAGGATCTGGTCACGCTCGCGCAGGTCGAAGGACTTGACGCAGGCCTTGGGCGGTATGCGCTGCTGGCCCGGAATCTCCAGGCACTGGCCGGCGCGGTCGAACAGCAGGCCGTGGTAGCCGCAGCGCAGGCCGCGCGCCTCCACCGTGCCGCAGGACAGCGGCAGTTCGCGGTGGCAGCAGCGGTCCTCCAGCGCGGCGACGCTGCCATCGGGCGTGCGAAACAGCACGACGGGCCGGCCCAGCAGGGTGCGTGCCAGTGGCGCGTCCTGCAGCTCCCAGGCAAAGCCGGCGACATACCACTGGTCCAGCGGGAAGGCAGGCGTGGAGGCGGGTGCAATGGTGGTGCATTCGGTCATGGGGTTCTCCTTCTTGTCGGCAAGTCGCGCTCAATGCGCCGACAGCGTGCGGCCCGTGGCTGCGGGCCTGCCGGCTTCGGGCCCCTGCAGCCGGTGCAGCGACACGATGCAGGCCGCGAACACGAAGGCCAGGCCATAGCCCACATAGAGCTGGCTGGGCGACCACGCGGCGTCCAGCAGCGAGCCCGCGACCATGGGCGAGACGATGGCGCCGATGCGCCCTATGCCTATGCCCCAGCCCACGCCGGTCACGCGCACCTCGCCGCCATAGACCATGGGCGCGATGGCATAGAGCCCGGCCACGCAGCCGTTGACGAAGACGCCGATCAGAAAAGCCAGCGCATACGACAGCAGCAGCGAGCCCGGATTGCTCACGATGAAGCACAGCAGCACGGCCGTGGCCAGCATGAAGCCGGCCAGCGCGCGGTGCACGGGATAGCGCGCCGCCAGCAGGCCCAGCAAGGTGGCGCCCAGGATGCCGCCCAGGCTCAGCAGCACACCGCCGGTCACGCCCTGCTCGGGCGTGAGGCCCGAGGCGGCCAGCAGCTTGGGCGTCCAGCTCATGACGAAGTAAAAGCCGAACATCACCGCGAAGAACGACAGCCAGACCAGCAGCGTGGGCCGGCGCAGGCCCGGCGCGAACAGCTGCAGCGGGCCCCGCCTTGAGCGCTCCGCCGCCGATGGCGCGGCAGGCGGCAGCGCAGCCAATGCGGGCAGGCCCAGCCGCCCGACCAGGGCATTGAGCCGCTGCAGCGCGCCGGCCGGGCGCCGCGCCAGCAGGAAGTCCATGGATTCCGGCAGTCGCCACCAGGCCAGGACCAGCACGCCCAGCGTCACGCAGCCGCCGAACAGGAAGACCGCGCGCCAGTCATGGCGCCCCAGCAGCCACACCGCGATGGAGCCGCCAATGCTGGCGCCCAGCGCGTAGCCCGTGGACTGCAGGGTGACGGCCAGGCTGCGCCAGCGCTGCGAGGCGTATTCGCTGGCGATCACGTTGCTGCAGGCCAGGATGCCGCCCACGCCCAGGCCCGTGAGCACGCGCAGCGCCGCCAGCTGCGTGGCGCTCTGGCTGAAGGCCGAGCCCAGCATGCCCACGCCCGAGAGGGCCAGGCAGGCCAGGATCAGCGGCCGGCGGCCCAGCCGGTCGGCCCAGGGCGCGATCAACAGCGATCCGCCCGCCATGCCGAACAGGCCTGCACTGAGCAGAAAGCCCAGCTGGGCGCCGCTGAGCTGCCAGTGCGCCGACACGGCAGAGGCCGTGAACGCCATGACCAGGACGTCGAAGCCGTCGATCATGTTGAGCACCATGCACAGGGCTATGACCGACCACTGGAAGCGCGTCATGGGCCGCTGGTCGACGCTTGCACGCAGGTCGGCGCTCATGGCCGCAGCTCCCGCAACGGGCAGTTGGACGATGCGGCGGCGCAAGGCCGCTGCAGCCATGGAACAGGGGTAGAGGCAGTCATCGTGGGTCTCCTTGGGTTGAAGCTCTGTGGGAGCTTTCTTGTGTTCTCAACACATCATTACGTATGCTGAATGTGATTCAGTTTACTGAATGAAAATCGGCGCCAGATACCGGGATTTCCCCGATCAGGCGGGGCCGCGCAGTCTCGGACGCGGAGGCGGCCGGGCCGCTGTCAGTCGGATGAGGAAGCGTCGAGGGCGTCGCGTGCGTCGTGCAACTGCACGAACTTGCGCAGCAGGCGCTTGAACTCGGCCTGCTCCTCGGGCTCCAGCGCGGCCAGCATGCGGTTGTGCAGTTCGTGCACATTCGGCACGAAGCCGCCCAGCATGGCCTCGCCCTCGGCCGTGAGCGTCAGGCGCCGCTGGCGCCGGGGCAGGATCTCGCGCAGCACCCAGCCCTTGGCCTCCAGTCGCGCCGCGATGTCGGCCGTGGTGGAGTTGTCCAGCGCCACCAGCCGCGCCAGCGTTACCTGGTCGATGCCCGGTTTTTCCTGCAGCATGCGCAGGATGGCGTACTGCACGGGCGTCACGTCCGGCCCCAGCACGTCGCGGAACAGCTGCGCCGCGATCTGCTGCGCGCGCCGGATCAGGTGGCCCGGCTGGTCGTAGAGGTCGATGGAAAGCGGATCGGAGGCGGAGTGGACCATCGGTGGCGGCAGGCCTTGCGGCCCTGGGGTTGAAGCCCGCCGAGATTACCCCATCCCCGGCGCCGATCCTGGATGCGCGCCGGGCCATGGCCGGCCTCAGGCCACCGCGGCGGCAGGCTGGGCCGCTGCTGCGGCCACCGCCGCCGCCTGCTGTTCCTGCGCAATCCATTTGTCGATGACCTTGCGCGACTGCACGCCGCCCGCATCGATGTTGAGCTTGAGCAGCTTGCGGTCGGGGTGGGCACTGAGGTTGCGCTGCTGCAGCTCCAGCATCTGCAGGTCTTCGCTGAAGATCTTGTGCTGGCCCTCGCGTATGCGGTCGGTGACTTCGGCATCGCCCGGATTGAAGCGGCGCGCCATTCCCCAGAAGTACCACATGGATTCCTCGGTCTCCGGCGTGATGAAGTCCACCACCATGCTGTAGACCTTGTGCTCGTCGGGCGCGTCGTAGCCGCCGTGGCCTGCGTGGGCCACGCCGACCTCGATCAGCACATGGCTGGGCGGGGTGAAGCGGCAGACCTGCCAGCGGTCCACGGGCACATCGTCGGCCAGGCCGTTGCTGCGCAGCGCCATCTTCCAGAACGGGGGCGCGGGAATGTCGTTCATGAAGCGGCTGGTGACCACCTCGACATCGGCGCCCTCGCCGCGCGTCTCGGTCTTGCAGGGCGTCTCGTCGATCTCGGCCTGGCCGATGGAGCTGGCGTGCACATAGGTCTCGTGCGTCAGGTCCATGAGGTTGTCGATCATCAGCCGGTAGTCGGCCTGGATGTGGAACATGCCGCCGCCATAGGCCCATTCGGGGTTGTCGTGCCAGGGCAGCTTCGGGATGAGCGCGGCATCGGCCAGCGCCTTGTCGCCGGGCCAGACCCAGATGAAGCCATGGCGCTCCTCGACGGGATAGCTGCGGATCTCGGGGAAGCCGCGCACGCGCTGGCCCGGCATGGCAATGGTCTTGCCGTCGCAGCCCATCTCCAGCCCGTGGTAGCCGCAGACCAGCTTGCCTTCGCAGACAAAGCCCAGCGACAGGGGCGCGCCGCGGTGCGGGCAGAAATCCTCCACGGCGGCAACGCCGTGCTGCGCGCGGTAGAAGGCGATGCGCTCGCCGCAGATGCGACGGCCCAGCGGCTTGTCCTGGATCTCATCGGACGTGGCGGCCACGTACCAGGTGTTCTTGGGGAATGTGCTCATGGGGGTCTCCTTTATGGGTGGGGTCCGCAGTCCTTGGCGCTGCGGTGGCTGGGGCGCAGGCGGCCGAGGCCGCCGGCGCACATCAAGGGCAGATCAAGCGCAGATCAAGCGCAGATCAAGCGCGGGTCAGGCTCGGATCAACTGCACGCCAGGAACCGCATGGCTGCCGGGCTCGCTCACGGCTTCGCGCAGGTTGCGGCGCGCAATGCGCGAGTGCTCTTTCATCAGCGCCTCGGCCCGGGCGCCCTCGCGCGCGGCAATGGCGTCCAGCACCTGGCGGTGCTGGTCCTGGGCCACCATCAGGCTGTGGCGCGCACGCGGGGATTCGGCCCGCGCCAGCACAAAGCCCGAGGGCGAGGCGAAGGGCATGCGCACCACGCGCTCCAGCTCGCGCTGCATGACGCTGCTGCCGGCCATGGAACGCAGCAGGTCGTGGAATTCGGAGTTCAGCGCCACATAGCGCGAGAAGGCCTCATCGCCCCAGTCGGGCGTCTCCAGCACGCGGTCGATGGCATCCAGGCAGCGGCCGGCCTGCGCCAGCAGCGGCTCGGCCACGCCGCGCTCGGCCGCCCAGCGCGCGGCCAGGCCTTCCAGCGTGCCGCGCAGTTCGATGGCATCGGCCACATCGGCCTCGGAGAACAGCCGCACGCGGTAGCCGCGCCCGCCGGCCATGGCTTCGAGCAGGCCTTCCTGCTCCAGCCGCATCAGCGCGGCGCGCACCGGCGTGCGCGAGATGCCCAGGCGCTGCACCACGGTGAGCTCGGCGATGCGCTCGCCTGCGGGCAACTCGCCCGCAAGAATCATCTCGCGCAGTTGCAGCTGGGCCTTGATGACCTGGGAATGGCTTTCCGCTTCGGAGGCGGCGGGGGCAAGCTGGGGGCTCATGGGGCTTTGTCTGGATGGAATGGCGTGAATGTATACATCCAAGGCGATCCATGGTGCACTTTTCCGCAAAAACACGGGAAAACACCAATCAAATGTATACAACCAATCCCAGCAAAGACAGTGGCCCGCCTGTTTGTATACAGCACCATGGCATCATGGCCGGCTCCCTTTTTCCCCTGCCGCTGCAACCCAGGAGGTCACCCTTGCCGACGTTTTCCCGACACCCCGCCATGGCCGCCCACATCCTCAACCTGGCACGGGATGCCAGCGCCGATGCGCAGGCTCCGCAGGCCTATCCGATCAAGGACTTCTTCCGCAATCCGGAACGCGGCTTCTTCCGCCTGGCCGATGACGGAAGCATGCTGGGCTTCATGCAGCCCGTCAGCGTGGACGGCCATCCGGCGCGCATGAATATCCATGTGCAGGCGCTGGAGGGCAGCACCCCTGTGGGCGAGCCGCGCCGCATCACGGCCGAGACCGAGCGCGACATCAGCAACTTCTTCTGGAAGGGCCCGGATGTAGTGCTCTACCAGAAGGACTTCGGCGGCGACGAGAACTTCCACGTGCTGGCGGTCAACGCGCGCAGCGGCGAAGCCACCGACCTGACGCCCTGGGAAGGCGTGCGCGCCAGCATCGAGGACGACCTGGAAGACGACCCCGACCATGTGCTGATCAGCCACAACCGGCGCGATGCCGAGGTCTTCGACGTATACCGCGTGAACGTGCATACGGGCGCGGCGCAACTGGTGGCGCAGAACCCCGGCAACATCGTCGGCTGGCAGACCGACCACGCAGGCCGCGTGCGGGCCGCCGTGGCCAGCGACGGCCTGAACAGCGCCCTGCTCTACCGCGACGACGAGGCCGGCGAGTTCCAGCCCCTGATCACCACCGACTACCGCACCAGCGTCAGCCCGGCCTTCTTCACCTTCGACGACCAAAAGCTCTACGCCCTGTCCAACCGGGGCCGCGACAAGCTGGCCCTGGTGGTCATCGACCCGGCCCGGCCCGACGAGGAAGAAGAAATCTTCGTGCCCGAAGAAGTCGATCTGGGCGCGGCGGCCTATTCGCGCAAGCGCCGCGTGCTCACCCTGGCCGCCTACCAGACCGACAAGCCGCAGTACCGCTTCTTCGATGCCGAGACCGAAGCCCTCTACGGCCGGCTGGCTGCGCAGTTGCCGGGCTACGACTTCGCCATCCAGGGCGCCAACCGCGCCGAGGACAAGTTCATCGTCGCCGCCTTCAACGACCGCACGCCGGGCGCGCGCTACATCTACGACGCGGCCGCCGACGCGCTGACCAAGCTGGCCGACATCAACCCGGCCATCCCCGAGTCCGCCATGTCGCGCGTGCAGCCCGTCAGCTACACCAGCCGCGACGGCCTGACCATCCACGGCTACCTGACCCTGCCGGCCGGCCGCGAGCCCAGGAACCTGGCCTGCATCATCAACCCGCACGGCGGCCCCTGGGCTCGCGACGGCTGGGGCTACAACCCCGAGGTGCAGTTCCTGGCCAACCGGGGCTTTTGCGTGCTGCAGGTGAATTTCCGCGGCTCCACGGGCTATGGCCGCGCGTTCTGGGAAGCGGGATTCGGCCAGTGGGGCCTGAAGATGCAGGACGACATCACCGACGGCGTGCACTGGCTGATCGACCAGGGCATTGCCGACCCTGCGCGCATCGGCATCTACGGCGGCAGCTATGGCGGCTATGCCACGCTGGCCGGCGTGGCCTTCACGCCCGACCTGTATGCGGCGGCCGTGGACTATGTGGGCGTGTCCAACCTGTTCACCTTCATGAAGACCATTCCGCCCTACTGGAAGCCGCTGCTGGACCAGATGCACGCCATGGTGGGTGATCCCGAGCGCGACAGGGAGCGCCTGGCCGCCACCTCGCCGGCCCTGCATGTGGACCGCATCAAGGCGCCGCTGTTCATCGCCCAGGGCGCGCGCGATCCGCGCGTGAACAAGGACGAGAGCGACCAGGTGGTGAAGGCGCTGCGCGAGCGCGGCGTCGAGGTGCAGTACATGGTCAAGGACAACGAGGGCCACGGCTTTCACAACGACGAGAACAAGTTCGAGTTCTACGAGGCCATGGAGCAGTTCCTGGTCACGCACCTCAAGCCCTGAAGCCGTCCAGGCACCCGGCCTCCCGGTCCCTCGGCCGCCCCGCGCTACAGCACGGCGGGCTCCCCGCTTTGCTGCAGCGCCCACATGTCCGCATAGCGCCCGCCCGCCGCGACCAGCTGGCCGTGGGTGCCGCGCTCGACGATGCGGCCCGCGTCCATGACCAGGATCTCGTGCGCATCGACCACGGTGGACAGGCGGTGGGCAATCACCAGCGCCGTCTTGTTGCGCGCGGCGCTTTGCAGCTCGGCCTGGATGGCGCGTTCATTGGCCGAGTCCAGCGCCGACGTCGCCTCGTCGAAGATCAGGATGGGCGGGTCCTTGAGCAGGGTGCGCGCAATCGCCACCCGCTGCTTTTCGCCGCCCGACAGCTTCAGGCCGCGCTCGCCCACGCGCGTGGCATAGCCCTGGGGCGTGGCCTCGATGAAGTCGTGGATGCGCGCGGCGCGCGCGGCCGCCACCACCTGCTCGCGGCTGGCGCCAGGGCGGCCGTAGGCGATGTTGTATTCCACCGTGTCGTTGAACAGCACCGTGTCCTGCGGCACGATGCCCACGGCGCCGCGCACGCTGTCCTGGGTCAGCTCGCGCAGGTCGTGCCCGGCGATGCGCACATGGCCGGACTGCACGTCGTAGAAGCGGAAGATCAGCCGCGCCAGCGTGCTCTTGCCCGAGCCCGAAGGGCCGACCACGGCCACGGTCTTGCCGGCGGGAATGGTGAAGCTCACGTCCTTGAGGATGGGCCGCTCGGGGTCATAGGCAAAGTCCACATGCTCGAAGCGCAGCTCGGGCGGTGCGCCATGGGTCTGCAGCGGCTGGGCGCCGGGCGCGTCGGCCACCTCGCGTTCCTTGTCCATGAGGGTGAACATGCGCTCCAGGTCGGTCAGGCTCTGCTTGATCTCGCGGTAGATCACGCCCAGAAAGCCCAGCGGGATGTAGAGCTGGATCATGAAGGCGTTGACCATGACCAGGTCGCCCAGCGACAGGCGGCCATCCACCACGCCCTGCGTGGCCCGCCAGAGGATGGCGACCAGGGCCGTGGCGATGATCAGCTGCTGCCCGCAGTTGAGCAGGCTCAGCGTGCTCTGGCTCTTGAGGCGAACGCGGCGCAGCGCCTCCAGGTTCTCGTCGTAGCGCCGCGCCTCGAAGCCCTCGTTGCCGAAGTACTTGACGGTCTCGTAGTTCAGCAGCGAGTCGATGGCCTTGGTGTGGGCCGCCGACTCCTGGGCATTGGCCTCGCGCCGAAAGCGCGTGCGCCACTCGGTCACCGTGACCGTGAACGTGATGTAGAACACCAGCGCCGCCAGCGTGATGGCCGCGAACCAGATGTCGAAGCGCAGCGCCAGGATGCCCAGCACCAGCGCCATCTCGATGAAGGTGGGCAGGATGCTGTAGAGCGAATACGAGATCAGCGACTCGGTGCTGCGCACGCCGCGCTCGATGTCGCGCGTCATGCCGCCGGTCTGGCGCTCCAGGTGAAAGCGCAGGCTCAGCGCATGCAGGTGCTCGAAGGTGGACAGCGCAATCGCCCGCGAGGCGCCCTGCGTGGCCTTGGCAAAGACCAGGTCGCGCAGCTCGGTGAACAGCGAGCTGGAAAAGCGCAGCAGCCCGTAGGCCAGCAGCAGGGCCACGGGCACGACGAGCACCGCGCGGGCATCGCCGGCCTTCAGATCCAGCGCATCGACCAGGTGCTTGAGCAGCACCGGCACGCCCACGTTGGCGAGCTTGGCCCCGATCATGAAGCCCAGCGCCGCCAGCACGCGCCACTTGTATTGCCACAGGTAGGGCAGCAGGCGCCGCAGCGCGTTCCAGTCCCGCGACGGTGCCGGGGTTGGGACTAAGGGTAAATCCGTAGGGGAAGCGCTCTCGCGTCGCATGAAAGACAATTCTCGGTTGTTATATTGACCCGATTGTGCCCATGCCACCCCGCCCAGACCTCCCGCCCCATCCCTTGCCCGCAGACAAGGAGCTGGTTCTCAAGGTCATTCCCATGCCTGCCGATGTCAACGCCAATGGCGACATCTTCGGCGGCTGGGTGATGGCGCAGGTCGACCTGGCAGGTTCGGTGCTGCCCTCGCGCCTGGGCCAGAGCCGCATGGTCACCGTGGCCGTGAACGAGTTCATCTTCAAGCAGCCCGTGCGCGTGGGCGACATCCTGTCGTTCTACTCCAGCGTGCAGCGCGTGGGCCGCACCTCGGTCACGGTCGATGTCGAGGTCTATGCCGAGCGCTTTGCCGACCAGGGCCGCTTCGTCAAGGTGACCGAGGCCCTGCTGACCTACGTGGCCATCGACGGCCAGGGCAAGCCCCAATCGCTGCCGGACAACGACCAGGTGCGTTCCTGGCGCGCAGCGGCCGAGCGCAATGCAGAACGCAAGCAGCAGCAGGCCGGCTGAACCCGCCCATCTGCAGCCATGAAAAAAGCGACCTTTGCAGGTCGCTTTTTCATTTCCGGCGCAGGGGTGGCTCAGGCCAGCGAGGGCGTGACGCGCGGCTGCAGCGAGGCGGCCGCGCTGGCCGCGGCCAGCGCAGCGGAGCTGCTGGCGGCGCTGTCGCTGGAGGCGGCCGACGAGGAAGACAGGCTGGAGGCGCTGGATGCCACAGCCGAACCCGACGAGGACGAGCGCGGCGAGGAGCCGGCCTCGATCTGGCCCGTGAGCTCGCCGCCCTCTTCGATCACCACCTTGCCGTAGCGGATCTTGCCGCTGACCTTGCCCGTGCCGTAGATGACCAGCTTCTCGCGCACGGTCAGCGTGCCGTCGAACACGCCATGGATCTCGGCGATGTCGATTTCGGCCGTGCCGTGGAAGGCACCCTGCTCGGCGATCTGGATCACGCGCGAGTCCATGGTGGCTTCCACCGTGCCTTCGACGACCAGCGTGTCGCAGTCGGTGATCTCCACGCCCTTGAGCTTGATATTGGGGCCTACGGTGAGCTTGCTGCCCTGGGAGTCCTGCGCCACGGCCGATGCCTGGCGCTGGGCGGTCGACGGACTTGTCACGCTGGAGCTGGGCGTGACGGCACCGGAGGGGCTGCCGCCCGTACCGGTGGCGCCTATGCCGCTGCCCAGGGTGTTGCGGGAGGTGAAAGCATCGTTGTCGCGCTTGCCAAAGAACGGGTTCTGAACAGCCATGGGTGGGTCTCCTTCGGAAAAATCCGATGCTACGCACACGAACTGGCAACAAATGCCGGCATCTCGCAAGAAAAGTAACCAGATGGTTCTCCCGTTTCATGTGCTTGCAAGCCTTTCTCGATCACACACCGCGCATGTGCAGGTCGCGCAGCGGACATGCGCAAATCAATAGGTGCATCTACACTTATTTCCATTCCAGGCCACCTGCCCCACGCCCCATGACCTCCTCCACCTCAAGCGCCGCCAGTCCGGTCTGCACCTGCTTCATGGTGCGCAGCCTGTCGCGCAAGATCTCCCAGCTCTATGACGACACGCTCGCGCCCAGCGGCCTGCGCGGCACGCAGTTCAGCCTGCTGGTGCAGGCGCGCAATGCGCCCGACGGCCCGCCCACCGTCTCGGCCCTGGCCGAGCAGTTGCACACCGACCGCACGACGATGACGCGCAACCTGCGTACGCTGCAGCAGGCCGGCTTCATCGACCTGGTTCCTGGCGCGGATGCGCGCAGCCGCTGCGTGGTGGTCACGCCCGAAGGCCGCGCCCGCATCCGCGAGGCTGCCGCCCTGTGGCGCCAGGCCCAGCAGCGCGTGCGCGAGCTGTGCGGCAGCGAGCAGATCGGCGCGCTGGAAAGCCTGGTGCTGGGCATGCTGCCCGTGCTGGAAACCGCCACGCAGGAGAGCGCGGAATGAGCGCCGCCCTGTCCTCCGCAGCCCCTGGCGCTGCGGCCAGCGGGTCCGCGCATCCGTTGGTCAGTGGCCCCATCGCCTCCACCCTGATGCGCCTGGCCGTGCCCAACATGGTGGCGCTGAGCATGTCGGTGCTGGTCGCCGTGGCCGAGACCTACTACGTGGGGCAGCTGGGAACCGTATCGCTGGCGGCCATGGCCCTGGTGTTTCCGCTGGCCATGCTCACGCAGATGATGAGCAACGGTGCCATGGGCAGCGGCGTGTCCTCGGCCATCAGCCGCGCGCTGGGCGCGGGCGACGGCGCGCGTGCCTCGGCACTGGCCCTGCACTCCATCGTCATCGGCACCATCGCAGGCCTGCTGTACTCGCTCATCTTCGTGCTCTGCGGCGCCACCTTCTACAGCTGGCTGGGCGGGCGCGGCGAGGTGCTGGCAGCGGCCACAGGCTTTGGCGCCGTGCTGTTCAGCGGCGCCATCCTGGTGTGGCTGTGCAATACGCTGGCATCGGTGGTGCGGGGCACGGGCAATATGCGCATGCCGTCGGCCGTGATCTTTGCGGCCTCGCTGGTGCAGATCGCTGTCGGCGGCACGCTGGGGCTGGGCCTGGGACCCATGCCGCGCTGGGGCATGCCGGGCGTGGCCGTGGGCAACATCGTGGCCATGGCACTGGCCGTCGCAGTCTTCCTGGCCTATCTGCAATGGGGCCAGCAGCGCCTGCAACTGGACTGGCGCAGGCCCCGCCTGGCCTGGCCCATGTTCCGCGACATCCTGCGCGTGGGGGCCCTGGCCTGCCTGTCCCCCGTGCAAACGGCGCTGGCCGCGCTGCTGCTGACAGGCATGGTCGCCCGCCTGGGCCCGCTGGCACTGGCCGGCTACGGCATTGGCCAGCGGCTGGAGTTCCTGCTGATCCCCATGGCCTTCGGCGTGGGCATGGCCGCCGTGCCCATGGTGGGCATGGCCATGGGCGCCGGCCAGGTGGCCCGCGCGCGCCGCGTGGCCTGGTCGGGCGGCGCCATGGCCGCCGCCCTGCTGGGCGTGCTGGGCCTGGTGGTCATGGTCTGGCCGCAGCTGTGGTCAGGCATCTTCACCGGCGACCCGGCCGTGCGCGCCTATGCCGACCTCTACCTGCGCACCGTGGGCCCGGCCTTCGGGCTGTTCGGCCTGGGACTGGTGCTGTACTTCGCCTCCCTGGGCGCAGGCCGCGTCTGGGCTCCCGTGCTGGCCGGCACGGTGCGCCTGCTGATCGTGGTGGTGGGCGGCGGCTGGCTCATGTCCAGCGGCCTGGGCAGCGCCCAGTCGCTGTTCATCCTCGTGGCCGTGGCCATGGCCGCCTATGGCGCAGGCACGGCCTGGGCCGTGTGGCGCGCGCGCTGGGGGTGAAGACACGCAAAAAAGAAGGCCCGCAGTCAGCGGGCCATGCTTCAAGAAACGATGTACGCCGCCGTCCCCGTGGACAGCAAGCTGCCATCGGCCCCCAGGAATTCCATGCGCGTGTTGGCCACGCGCGAGCCCAGCCGCAGCACCTCGGCGCGCAGGATGAATTCGCTGCCGATGCCGGGGCGCAGGTAGTCCACGCGCAGGTCGATGGTGCCCAGGCGCGAGAAGCGGTGCAGGCGCTGCAGCGGTGCGTCGTCCATGTGCTTGGCGCCGATGGCCGCCATGACGGCCAGGCCCCCCATGGAGTCCAGGCCGGCGCTGATCACGCCGCCGTGGATGCGCTGGTAGGCCGCGTGGCCTATGAGCTCGGGCCGCATGGTGATGCGGCCTTCAACCCGCTCGGGCAGCACTTCGGTGATGCGCAGCCCCAGCACCTGGTTGAAGGCGATCTGGCGCTCGAACACCTCGCGCAGCCCGGCGATGAACTCGGGCTCGAACTGCACGGGCGCCTCGGAGGCCCCGGAGGCCTTCGTGGATTTCAGCACTGGCTGAAGTCCGGCTTGCGCTTCTCCATGAACGCGGTGAACGCCTCCTTGGCAGCAGGCCCGCCCATCAGCTTGCCGAAGCTCGTTCCCTCCTCGGCCATGCGCTCGCGCACCAGGCCGGACTGGCCGGCCTTCATGAGGCGCTTGGTCTCGATCAGGGCCGACAGCGGCTTGGCCGCCAGCTTCCTGGCCTGGGCCTGGGCCAGCGCATTGCATTCGCTGGGCGGCACGACGCGGTTGACCAGGCCCACTTCCAGGGCGGCTTCGGCCAGGAAGGGCTCGCCCAGCAGCAGGGCCTCGGCCGCGCGGTGGTAGCCGAGCATCTGGGGCAGCAGCAGGCTGGAGGCCGCTTCGGGGCACAGGCCCAGGTTCACGAAGGGCAGCGAGAAAGCCGCGTTGTCGCCCGCATAGACCAGGTCGCAGTGCAGCAGCAAGGTCGTGCCGATGCCTACGGCCGGGCCGCAGACGGCGGCGATCACGGGCTTGGGAAAGGCGGCAATGTAATGCAGGAAGCGCCAGACGGGGCGCTGCTCGCCCTCCGGCCTGGCGGCGCCGCCGGCCGACTGCTTGAGGAAGTCGGCAATGTCGTTGCCCGCGCTGAAGATGGCCATGTCGCCCTGGAAGACCACGCAGCGCACGGCGGCGTCTTCGCCGGCCTGGGCCAGCGCATCGGCCATGCTGGCGTACATGGCCTCGGTGATGGAGTTCTTCTTGTCTGCGCGGTTGAAGGTGATGGTGCAGACACCGGCTTCGGTGTGCACGAGGATGTCCTGGGTGGTTTCGCTCATGATGGTCTTGCCTTGCTTATTCCTTGAAATACACGATCTGGTGGCTGCTCGCCAGCATCACGCCGGCCTCGCTCCACAGCTGGGCGCTCTGGTCGAAGAAGCCGTTGCGAAATTCCTGGCCGCGCGCCTGGGCCAGCAGGTGGCCCGTGCCTGCGGCAGCCAGTTCCTCGCGCCCCGCATGGAAGTAGACGGTGATGGACACCGTGCCCGCCGGGGTGCGCTGTGCGCGGCGCAGCCACACGCGCGGGAAGAATACGTCAGCCAGGCCGGCCAGCGCGCAAAAATCCAGTGCGCGCGGCGGCTCGTCGCGCACCCACAGGCGCGTGAGGCTGTCGGTCTCGCGGCCATCCCAGGTCTGGGGAATGATGCCGTCGAGAAAGCGCATGTCGTAGCGGTTGAGCCATTCCACGCCGCCCAGCGGCGGGACGCGCTGCACGGCGGCGGGCGACGGCACCTCGGGCATGGCCAGGTCGGTGCCGCCCCAGGTGCTGCGCCGCACGGCCGTGACGGCCGTGGCCGTGGTGACGACCTGGGCATCGCCATCCTGGTCGGGCTGGGTGATGGTCAGCAGCCAGTGCTGGGTGGAGCGGTTGGTGCGAACGGGGCGGGCCTCGATGTCGAAGCGCCCCGCGCCCAGCGCGGCCGCGTAGTTGACGGTGATGGACAGCGGATCGCCCAGGCACAGCGGATGCTGCTGGATGGCCCGCACCAGCGCGGCGGCGGTGATGCCGCCGTATGGGCCCACCATGTTCCAGTAGTCCTGCGTGGTCTGGCCCTGGTAGTGGCCCACGGCGCCGGTGGGGGTGAGCGCCACGGCCTGGTCGAGAGGATGGATGTCTGTGCTCATGGCAAACGAGTGTGATGGCAAGCGGCGCCCGCGTCCGTCAAGCCGGCGACTCTGCGGGTGAGGGAAAGCGCGGGTGGGCCGCGGCGGCCGGCGCCTTGGTCCAGCCCGAGAACACGTCCACGGCCCGGCCCCAGAGCGCGTCGCGCATATCGGCGCGGAAGAAGCCGAAATGCCCTATGCGCCGCAACTGCAGGGCCTTGGGTTCGATGCGCTCGATGCGGCTGGGGGCATTGGCGTAGAGCGCGAACAGGTGCTCGGTGCCGCGCCAGGTCATGAGTTCGTCGTCGCTCATGGACAGCGCCATCACCGGAAAGCGCACGGCGGCGTAGCTGCGCGCGGCGGCCTCGCCCTCGGCACCCACGCTGTAGCGCGGATTCAGGCACCAGCGGCGCCACTGCAGCATGACGCCGGCCGGCAGGTCGCCCACCTTGCGCAGGCGCCTGCCCGGAAAGTAGCCGCACAGGCGCGTGGCCACGGGCACCAGCACATGCCAGAAATAGGGAACCAGGCGCTTGAGGCGGGGCGCATTGTCGCGCCAGTAGCCGCTGCCGGCCGCAATGCTCAAAAGGCCGTCCACCAGCTGCGGGGAGCGCAGCAGGCCCGGCAGCTGGGCGCCCAGGCTGTGGCCGATCAGGAACAGCGGCTGGTCCGGCAGCTGCGCCTTGGCATGGGCGATGACCGCCTCGTAGTCGCGCGCCCAGTCGCACAGGTCGGCACGCACCTGGCGCAAAGAGCCTTGCAGGGAATCGCCATGGCCCCGGTAGTCAAAGCTGGTCACCCGATAGCCCTGGCCCGCAAGCCAGGTGGCAAAGGCCTCGTAGAAGGCCTGGCGCACCCCCATGGCCCCGCCGATGACCACGCTGGCGCGCGGCGGGCCAGCGGGCGTGTAGACGCGCAGCGCCAGCGTGGCGCCATCGCTGCTGAGTTGGTGTTGTTCCATGGCTGTCTCCTGGTCGGTGCCGTTTCTGTGCCGGCTCGCATGGATGGGAAAAAATGGGATGAGCGAAAAAGACAAAGCCCCGCGAACGGGGCCTTGAGCAACGGTCAGACCCGCTCGAAGATGCCGGCGGCGCCCTGGCCCATTCCGACGCACATCGTCACCATGCCGTAGCGCAATTGCTTGCGGCGCAGCGCATGCACCACGGTGGCCGAGCGGATGGCGCCTGTGGCACCCAGCGGGTGGCCCAGGGCGATGGCGCCGCCCATGGGATTGACCTTGGCGGGGTCCAGCCCCAGCGTGTTGACCACGGCCAGCGACTGGGCGGCAAAGGCTTCGTTGAGCTCGAACCAGTCGATGTCGTCCTGCTTGAGGCCCGCATAGCGCAGCGCGGCCGGGATGGCTTCGATGGGGCCGATGCCCATGATGGCCGGCGGCACGCCCTTGCTGGCATAGCTCACGAAGCGCGCCAGCGGCGTGAGGCCGAAGCGCTGCACGGCGGCGCCGCTGGCCAGGATCAGCGCGCCTGCGCCATCGCTGGTCTGCGAGCTGTTGCCGGCCGTCACCGAGCCGCGCGCCGCGAACACGGTGCGCAGCTTGCCCAAGCCTTCCAGGCTGGTGTCGGGGCGTGCGCCCTCGTCCAGCTCCACGGTGCGCGTGCGCACCACGGGTTCGCCCTTGGCCAGGTCCAGGCTCCGGTCAGTGACCTCGATGGGCGTGATCTCGTCCTTGAACTCGCCGGCCTGCTGCGCGGCCAGGGCACGGCGGTGCGACTCCAGCGCAAAGGCGTCCTGCGCATCGCGCGAGACCTTCCACTGCTGGGCCACCTTCTCGGCCGTCAGGCCCATGCCATAGGCAATGCCCACGTCGCCATCGCGCTCGAAGATGGACGGCGACAGCGAGGGCGCGTTGCCCATCATGGGCACCATGCTCATGCTCTCGACGCCGGCCGCGATCATCACGTCGGCCTCGCCCACGCGGATGCGGTCCGCCGCCATGGCCACGGCCGACAGGCCCGAGGCGCAGAAGCGGTTCACGGTGATGCCACCCACGCTGGTGGGCAGCCCCGCCAGCACGGCGCTGATGCGCGCCACGTTCAGGCCCTGCTGGGCCTCGGGGATGGCGCAGCCGCAGATGATGTCCTCGATGGCAGCCGGGTCCAGCCCCGGCACCTGGGCCAGCGCGGCCTTCAGCGTGGTCGCCAGCAGGTCGTCGGGACGGTAGTTGCGGAAAAAGCCCTTGTGCGACTTGCCGATGGGCGTGCGCGTGGCGGCGACGATGTAGGCGTCTTGGATTTGTTTCATGTCTTGTCTCTCCTCGATCTGCCTCAATTGCGGACGGGCTTGCCGGTGTTCAGCATTCCGAGAATGCGTTCATGCGTCTTGGGATGGCCGATCAGGTGGCAGAACGCCTTGCGTTCGAGCTTCATCAGATAGGCCTCGTCCACCAGGGTGCCCGCATCCACGTCGCCGCCGCAGACCACGTTGGCGATCAGGCTGGCCACATGCTGGTCGAACTCGCTGATGAAGCCGCCGTCACGCATGTTGACCAGCGAGCCCTTGATGGTGGCCACGCCGCTGCGTCCCGCCACGGGGAAGCTGCGCGGCAGCGGCGCACGCCAGCCGCCTGCGGCCATGGACTTGGCCTCGTTGATGGCGACGAAGAGCAGCTCGTCCTTGTGCGGCACGATGAGGTCGCTGTCCAGCAGGTAGCCCAGCTTGCGCGACTCGATGGCACTGGTGCCCACCTTGGCCATGGCCGCGGCCGTGAAGCCTTCGGTCAGGAAGGGCAGCAGGTCCTTGCCCGTGCTGGTGGCGGCGTTCTCTGCCGCGCGGCGCGCGATGTAGGTCAGGCCGCCCGCGCCGGGCACCAGGCCCACGCCGACTTCCACTAGGCCGATGTAGCTTTCCATATGCGCCACGCGGCGCGCGCTGTAGACGGCCAGCTCGCAGCCGCCGCCCAGCGCCATGCCATGGATGGCCGCAACCACGGGCACCTGGGCGTAGCGGATGCGCAGCATCAGGTTTTGCAGCTCCTGCTCCACGCTTTCGATGGCGTCGGCGCCGCCGATCACGAAGGCCGGCATGGTGGCTTCCAGGTCGGCGCCCACGCTGAACGGCGCATCGCCCGACCAGATGACCATGCCCTGGAAGTCGGTCTCGGCCACGTCCACGGCCTCCATCAGCGCTTCCATGACTTCGGGGCTGATGGCGTGCATCTTGTTCTTGATGCTGGCGATCAGGATCTGGCCGTCCAGCGTCCAGGTGCGCAGCGCCTTGGATTCGGCGATCGTGGTGCCGGCCGTCTTCCAGTCGGGCAGGCTGTCTTCGCCCAGCAGCTTTTCGGGGAAGATCTGGCGCTCGTAGACGGGCAGCACGCGGCGGGGCACGAACTGGCCCTTGGCAGGGCTCCACGAGCCCTGCGCCGTGTGCACGCCGCCAGCCTCGGCCACCGGGCCTTCGAAGACCCACTTGGGCAGAGGTGCCTTGCTCAATGCCTTGCCGGCATCGATGTCCTCCTGGACCATCTTCGCCACTTCCAGCCAGCCGGCTTCCTGCCACAGCTCGAACGGGCCCTGCTTCATGCCGAAGCCCCAGCGCATGGCCTGGTCCACGTCGCGGGCGGACTCGGCAATGCTCTCCAGGTGGATGGCCGCGTAGTGGAAGCTGTTGCGCAGGATGGCCCACAGGAAGCGGCCCTGCGCCCCCTCGGCATTGCGCAGCAGCTTCAGGCGCTCGGCAGCGGGCTTCTTGAGCATGCGGCCATAGACCTCGTCGGCCTTGCCGCCTGCGGGCACGTAGTCCTCGCTGTCCAGCTCGAACTGCAGGATGTCGCGGCCGACCTTCTTGTAGAAGCCCTTCTTCGCCTTCTGGCCGAGGTTGCCCAGCTCGATCAGCTTGGCCAGCACGGGCGGCGTGCCGAAGCTGGCGTAGAAGGGATCGGTCTCGGCGCTGAGGTTGTCCTGCAGCGTCTTGATCACATGGGCCATGGTGTCCAGGCCCACCACGTCGGCCGTGCGGAAGGTGCCGCTGGATGCGCGGCCCAGCTTCTTGCCGGTGAGGTCATCGACCACGTCGAAGGTCAGTCCGAAGTTCTCGACCTCCTTCATGGTGGCCAGCATGCCGGCGATGCCGATGCGGTTGGCGATGAAGTTGGGCGTGTCCTTGGCGCGCACCACGCCCTTGCCCAGGCCGCTGGTGACGAAGGCTTCGAGCTGGTCCAGCACCACGGGCTGCGTGGTCGGCGTGGCGATCAGCTCCACCAGCGGCATGTAGCGCGGCGGGTTGAAGAAGTGGATGCCGCAAAAGCGCGGCTTGATCGCGTCGGGCAGCGCCTCGGACAGCTTGGTGATGGACAGGCCCGAGGTGTTGGACGCCACGATGGCGTGCTTGGCCACATGGGGCGCGATCTTGGTGTACAGATCGAGCTTCCAGTCCATGCGCTCGGCAATGGCCTCGATGATCAGGTCGCAGCCCTTGAGCAGCTTGAGGTGCTCCTCGTAGTTGGCGGGCTGGATCAGGTCCGCGTCCTCGGCCACGCCGATGGGCGAAGGCTTGAGCTTCTTGAGGTTGGCGATGGCGCGCTCGGCGATGCCGCTTTTCGGGCCTTCCTTGGCAGGCAGGTCGAACAGCACCACGGGCACCTTGACATTGACCAGATGGGCCGCGATCTGCGCACCCATCACGCCAGCGCCGAGCACGGCGACTTTCTTCACATTGAATCGGGACATGGATGTTCCACAAGTGGGAGGAAGGAGGCCGCTGCGGCCGCCTTCCGGAATGGTTTACTGCACGCGCACCCAGGTCTGGGTGCGGCCAAAGGGGCCGATGGAGCCGCGCACCTCGAGCTTGGCGCCGCCCTCGATGGGCGTCAGGCGCAGGGTGTAGGTCTTGCCGTTTTCGGGGTCGAGGATCTTGCCGCCTTCCCAGACGTCCTTGCCCTCGGCCTTCTTGGCGCCGCGGATGATCTCCAGCCCCTTGAGCGGCTGGCCCTTGCGGTCGTCAGAACACTCGGTGCAGGTGGCGGCCGGATCAGCGCCCTTGCGCAGGATCTGCTCGATGCGGCCCGTGACCACGCCGTCGTTCTCGGCCACGCGGATCTCGGACTTGGCTTCGCCGCTCTTGTCGTCCACGCTCTTCCACAGGCCCACGGGCGTCATCTGCGCCTGCGCCGCGACGGCCGTGAGGCCCAGCACCATTGCTGCCAGTGCTTGATATGCCTTCATTTCAAACCCCTTTCGCCTAGAAAGGCGCACAGACCACGCTGATGCGCACAGCCCGTGCTCCCATGTTGGAGTGAAGCCGTTCAGGCCAGCGCTGCGTCCGTGTCCATCAGGGACTTGCTGCCCGCGCGGGCCGTGCGCATCAGCGTCGCGGTCTCGGGGAACAGCTTGGCGAAGTAGAAACGCGCGGTCTGCAGCTTGGCCTGGTAGAACGGGTCGGTGTTGCCCTTGGCGATTGCACGCAGCGCCACCTGGGCCATGCGGGCGAAGAAGTAGCCGAACACCAGGTGGCCCGCCACACGCAGGTAGTCCACAGAGGCGGCACCCACCTCGTCGGGGTTTTGCATGCCCTTGAAGCCGATCTCGGTGGTGAACTTGGTCATCTGGTCGCCCAGGTAGGCGATGGGATTGATGAACTCGGCCATCTTCTCGTTGACGCCCTCTTCCTCCACCAGTTGCGCCACCAGCTTGCCGAACTTCTTGAGCGATGCGCCCTGGTTGCCCAGCACCTTGCGGCCCAGCAGGTCCAGCGCCTGGATGCCGTTCGTGCCTTCATAGATCATGTTGATGCGCGCATCGCGCACGAACTGCTCCATGCCCCATTCGGTGATGAAGCCATGGCCGCCATAGACCTGCTGGCTCATGGTGGTGGCCGTCCAGCCGTTGTCGGTGATGAAGGCCTTGACGATGGGGGTCAGCAGCGCCACCAGCTCGGCGCTGTCCTTGCGCACCTTTTCGTCTGGGTGGTTGAACTCCTTGTCGATCAGGAAGGCGCAGTAGGTCACCAGCGCGCGGCCGCCTTCGGCATAGGCCTTGGCCGTCAGCAGCATGCGGCGCACGTCGGGGTGGACGATGATGGGGTCGGCCGGCTTGTCCTTGGCCTTGGTGCCCGACAGGCTGCGCATCTGCAGGCGGTCCTTGGCATAGGCCAGGGCATTCTGGTAGGCCACCTCGGTCAGGCCCAGCGACTGGTTGCCCACGCCCAGGCGGGCGGCATTCATCATCACGAACATGGCCTGCAGACCCTTGTTCGGCTGGCCCACCAGGGTGCCGATGGCGCCGTCGATATTGATCTGAGCCGTGGCATTGCCATGGATGCCCATCTTGTGCTCCAGCGCACCGCAGAAGATGGGGTTGCGCTCGCCCAGCGAGCCATCGGCCTTGACCACGAACTTGGGCACCACGAACAGGCTGATGCCCTTGGAGCCCGGGGGCGCATCGGGCAGGCGGGCCAGCACCAGGTGGACGATGTTGTCGGTGAAGTCGTGCTCGCCAGCGCTGATGAAGATCTTGTTGCCGGTGATTTTGTAGGTGCCCTCGGGCGCGCCGGCCACGGGCTCGGCCTTGGTGCGCAGCAGTCCCAGGTCGGTGCCGCAATGGGGCTCGGTCAGGCACATGGTGCCGGTCCACTCGCCGCTGGTCAGCTTGGGCAGGTACAGCTTCTTTTGCTCTTCCGTGCCATGCACATGCAGGGCCTCGTAGGCGCCGTGCGACAGCCCGGGGTACATGGTCCAGGCCTGGTTGGCGCTGTTGAGCATCTCGTACAGCGCCGAGTTCACCGCAAAGGGCAGGCCCTGGCCGCCATAGGCCGTGTCGCAGGACAGCGAAGGCCAGCCGCCTTCCACGTACTTCTGGTAGGCCTCCTTGAAGCCCTTGGGCGTGGTGACCTCGTGGGTTTCCTTGTTCAGCACGCAGCCCTCGGCATCGCCGCTGATGTTCAGCGGAAACGTCACATTGGCCGCGAACTTGCCCGCCTCTTCCAGCACGGCGTTGATGGTGTCGGCATCGACCTCGGCATGCGCCGTCATCTGCCGGTAGTCATCCGTGACCTTGAACACCTCGTGCATGAGGAATTGCATGTCGCGCAGGGGCGGGTTGTAGCTGGGCATTTGTCTTCTCCTGTGTTGGCGGGGTTTGCAGTGGATGCGGTGAAAACGGTGAAACTGAAAAATCAGGTCGGGCTGGCGTAGCGCGCCAGAATGCTCTCGAAGCCGTCGATGGCGCGCTGCATGGAGCCTTCGTTGCGCAGGAAGCGCGCCTCGTAATGCAGGGCCAGGATCAGGCCGTGGATCTCGAACAGCAGCTGGTTCTCGTCCAGGTCGGCACGCAGGTCGCCGCATTCGCGGCACTGCACGATGGTGCGGCGCATGGCTGCGTGCCAGGTCTGGACCGAGGCCGTCAGCGCATCGCGCACCGGCCCCGTGCGGTCATCGAACTCCACGGCGCCGCTGATATAGATGCAGCCCGAGTCCAGCTCGATCGAAGTGCGCTTCATCCAGTTGTCGAACAGCGCGCGCAGACGCGCCACGCCGCGCGGCGCCTGAAGCGCCGGGAAGAACACTTCCTGCTCGAAACGGTCGTGGTATTCATGCACCACGGAAATCTGCAGCTCCTCGCGCGAGCCAAAATGCGCGAACACGCCCGACTTGCTCATGCCCGTCAGCTCGGCCAGAGCGCCGATAGACAGGCCCTCAAGGCCAATGTGCGTGGCCAGGTTGAGGGCAGCCTCCACAATGGTGGCCTTGGTCTGCTGACCCTTGTGCAGCGCGCGGCGCGGCGCCGGTGCGGCAGCTTCGTGCACGGAAGAGCCGGCCTTGGGATCGGCATTGGAGTTGGCCGGAGAGCGGGCGGTGCGGCGTGGGGCGGAAACGCTGGACATGCGAAATTCTTGTTAAAACGAACGTTCGTGCTATTTTGCATGGAAAGCTTGTCGCGGCGAAGACATGCGGGGGAAAACACCTAGCAACCCGAAGCCCCCTCCACCGCGTGCCCATGAAAAAAGCCACCGGCACAAGCGGGTGGCTTTGCTGCAGAGCGGACCCTGGGGTCCGCTGGGCCATGTTCAGACCATCAAGGCCAGGCTGGCTTCCAGATGCTCGGTCGGCAGGCGGCGGAAACCCGAGCGCGCGTAGCGCTGCAGGCGGCCCAGCGCGAACGATGTCAGCACGCTGGCGGCCACCTGTGCATCGACCGTCGGGGCGGAGGAGCCCAGCGCACCGGCGGCGGGGCGCAGGCACTGGCGCAACGTGGATTCGATGCGGTCGAAGAACTGGTTCATGCGGGCCTGCAGACGCTCGTGCTCGAAGACGATGGCATCGCCCACCATGACGCGCACCATGCCGGGGTTGCGCTCGCCGAACTGCAGCACCAGCGAGATCACGCGGCTGGCCTGGCGCATGCCATCCACTGCGGGCCGCTCTTCCTCCGGCACATCCCGCCCGACGATCTGCTGCACCAGCGTGAAGACGGATTGCTCGATGAACTCGATCAGTCCTTCGAACATCTGGGCCTTGCTGGCGAAGTGGCGGTACAGGGCCGCCTCGCTGACGCCCAGGTGAGCGGCCAGCGCTGCCGTGGTGATGCGTTCTGCGCCGGGCTTTTCCAGCATGGCCGCAAGCGCCTGCAGGATCTGCTCGCGCCGCTCCCCGGGTTTGGGGCGTTTGCGCGCAGGCGTGGGGGCGGAAGCGGAGGCGGCTTCGTCGGAAACGACATCAGCGCCAGGAGCGGATAAAGGCGACAGGACTTCAGACTCGGACATAAGCAGATCAACTATTTGTAAGTAATTCTCTCACAGCCCTCGGCGGCAACTCCGCACAAAGCTGTCCCCATGAGCGCAACCGTCAGGATCGCGTCCCTGTTGGCTGCGCTGCTACTGTTTCCGAGAGCACGGCCGGCATTTGCAATGGAAGCTCCAAGCGTACCAGCAGGCCCTTGCCCTGCGCGCCGGCGCCAAAGGCCAGAGTGCCCTGGTGCAACAGGGCGATTTCATCGGCAATCGCCAATCCCAGCCCCGTTCCATCGCCGGACGCACCCTGGGCGCGGTAAAAGCGCTGCGTGATCTGCGAGCGCTCGGCCTCGGGCACGCCGGGGCCATCGTCCTCGATCTCCAGGAAGGCCCACCCTGGCGGCTCATCCGCAGACTGCCCCGCGCCATGGTACATGCCGCAGCGCAGCGTGACGCTGCCGCCGGGCGGCGTGTACTTGATGGCGTTGTCCACGAGATTGGATACCAGTTCGCGCAGCAGCCAGCTGTGGCCCCAGACACTGGCCAGAGCAACGTCAAGGCCGAAGTCCAGCCCCTTGGCGCTGGCCTGGTCGAAGAACATTTCCAGCATGCTTTCGCACAGGTCCTTGAGGTCCACCTGCTGCAGCGGCTGGACTTCGGCATTGCGGGCGTCGGCACGTGACAGCGCCAGCAGCTGGCGTGCCAGCTGCGAGGTGCGCCGCGTGGCGTCGCGCAATTGCTCGATCTGCGTCACGCTGAGCACCACCTGGGCCTCGGTGCCCTTGCGCCTCGCCTCGGCCTGGGCAGCCTGCGCGCTCAGCGCCCAGGCCTCGACCTGGGCCTGCAAGGCCGCCAGAGGCGTGCGCAATTGATGGGCGGCATCGGCCACAAAGCGCCGCTGGCCTTCGGCCTGGGCGTTGACCAGTGCAAACAATCGGTTGAGCGAGCGCACCAGCGGGCGGACCTCGGCGGGCGAGCTGTGCTCAGAGATGGGACTGAGGTCGCGCGGCGAGCGCCGCTCCACAGCCTGGGTCAGGGTCAGCAGCGGCCGGAAGGCCCGGCTGACCGACCAGTAGATGGCAATGCCAGCGCCCGCGATCAGCAGCACGCTGGGCAGCAGCACATGCAGCAGCAACTGGCGCACCCATTGCTGGCGTACGTCGCCACCGTCGGCCAGCACGAGCACCATTTCACCGGCGCCATAGGTTTCGGCGCGCATGACGGCCACGCGGTAGGTCAGGCCGTCATGCTCCTGGCTGTGGAACTCGGCCAGCGGCGTGGAAGGCACATCGAAGCGGATCCAGGTGTCGCCGGCAACGACATGGCCCTGCAGGTCGCCCACGGCATATCCGACGTCGTTGCCGCGCTGGCGCAAGACTTCCTCGATGGCGGGCGTCAGCGCGACCAGCGGCGGCGTTCCCTCGGCAATCGACGGTGCCAGCACGGAGTCGGCCAGCGCGGGCAGCAGGCGCAAAAGGCGCTGGTCATGCTGGGTGGAGGCCTCGTCTGCCGAGCGGTAGCCGAACCAGCCGCCCATCAGCGCCAGCAGCGTCAGCGGCACCACCAGCAGCACCAGCAGGCGAAGTCGCAGATTGGCTGTCATGGGCGGTCAGCGCCTGGGGCCATGCGCCATGTCCGCATCAGGCAACGGTATGCGAGAGTTCCAGCCGATAGCCGAAGCCCCGGATGGAGCGTAGGGCCACGCCGTGCGGCTCCAGCTTGCTGCGCAGGCGAGAGACATAGACCTCGACCGCATTGGGCGTGATCTCTCGGTCCCAGCCCGTGAGCGCCTGCAGCAGCTTGTCCTTGCTGGCCGGCTTGGGCGCGTGGATCAGCAGGTATTCCAGCACGGTCCATTCGCGCGGGCCCAGGTCGATGGGCAGCAGCTTTCCCTCGCTCTCATCGTCTTGCGCAGGCTGGCGCGCGCCGGCGCGGCGGCCTGCCGTGTCCAGCTCGATGGGACCGAAGCTGAGGACGGCCGATGTGGCTGCCTGTGATCGGCGCAGCAGCGCGCGCAGCCGGGCCAGCAGTTCAGGAAGCTCGAAGGGCTTGACCATGTAGTCGTCGGCGCCCTGGTCCAGGCCCTGCACGCGGTCCTGCAGCGCATCGCGCGCCGTCAGAATCAGCACGGGCATGGCCGAGCTCTCCACCGCGCTGCTGCGCAGGCGGCGCGTGAGCTCCAGCCCGTCGATACCGGGCAGGCCGATGTCGATCACGGCCAGGTCGAAGGCTTCCTGGGCCAGCACCTCCAGGGCGCGCTCGGCACTGCCGACCCAGTCCACGGCATACCCCGCATCGGACAGCCCCAGCTTGATGCCACTGGCCACCATCACATCGTCTTCCACAAGAAGCAAACGCATATCAAACCTAAAAAACAAAAGCCGCCCAAAGGCGGCTTGCAGCAGACCGGCCCAGGCCGTCAGACCACGCCCGGGCCATGCGCGATGGTAACGCGAACCGCAAAGTCCGCGCCATCGGGCCTCAATGGCTGCGGATCATGGTGCCGTAGGCCTGGTCGGTCAGGATTTCCAGCAGCATGGCATGCGGCACGCGGCCATCGATGATGTGCACGGCGTTGACGCCGGCCTTGGCGGCATCCAGGGCGCCGCTGATCTTGGGCAGCATGCCGCCCGAGATGGTGCCGTCAGCGAACAGGGCGTCGATCTCGCGCGCCGTGAGGTCGGTCAGCAGGCTGCCGGCCTTGTCCAGCACGCCGGGGGTGTTGGTCAGCAGCACCAGCTTTTCGGCCTGCAGCACCGTGGCCAGCTTGCTGGCGACCACGTCGGCGTTGATGTTGTAGCTCTCGTTTTCCTCGCCAAAGCCGATGGGGCTGATCACGGGGATGAAGGCGTCATCCTGCAGCGCGCGCACCACGCTGGGGTCGATGGAGACGATGTCGCCCACCTGGCCCACGTCGTACTCGATGTTCGGATCCTTGTTGTCGACCATCTTGAGCTTGCGTGCGCGGATCAGGCCGCCATCGCGCCCTGTCAGGCCCACGGCCTTGCCACCGGCCTGGTGGATCAGGCCCACGATGTCCTGCTGCACCTCGCCGGCCAGCACCCATTCCACGACTTCCATGGTCTCCGCGTCGGTCACGCGCATGCCCTGGATGAACTCGCCCTTCTTGCCCAGGCGGTTCAGGGCCGTCTCGATCTGCGGCCCGCCGCCATGCACCACCACCGGATTCATGCCCACCAACTTCAGCAGCACCACGTCTTCCGCGAAGTCGGCCTGCAGGGCCGGATCGGTCATGGCGTTGCCGCCATACTTGATGACCATGGTCTTGCCATGGAACTTGCGGATGTAGGGCAGGGCCTGGGCGAGGATTTCGGCCTTGTCGCGGGGGGCAATCGAGAGGATATCGTTCATGGTGCTAGCCCGGGGGCGTGGAAGTAGTCAACAACAAGGCGGGCATTGTGCCGCAACTGCGCGGCAGTGTTGCATGCCCGGATGACGGAACGCCCATGGCGCCCGGTCATCATCCATTGTTCTGCATCCAGCCCGGCAGCTTGAAGCGCACGATGGCCAGATAGGCCACCACGTAGCTGACCACGAACAGCAGGCAGAACCCCACCAGGACCGGTGTATTGCTCCAGAACAGCAGCGCAGGCACCACGGTCAGCAGCGTGAAGGCCCACAGATAGGGGGAGGTCCGGTTATTGCGGCGAAGCATGCGCCGGGCCAGATCATCGTCGAACACGCCGCGCACGATGCGCCGGTAGATCAACTGGTGGAAATGCAGGGCATCCGCCATGCCCGGCGACATGCCGCGCATCAGCTTGCGGTAGATGGAGAACACCGTCTCCCAGACCGGATAGATCAGCAGCAGCATGGGAAACCATGGAGAGACTGCGGAATTGCGCTGCACCAGGGCGATGCTGGCCAGGGCAATCGCCAGGCCCCAGACATAGGCTCCGCCATCGCCGGCAAACATCATGCCGCGCGGGTAGTTCCAGACCAGGAAGCCGCAGGTGGCGGCGGCCAGAGTCACCAGCATAGCGGCCAGCGTGCGGTCGCCCACCTGCAAGGCCACATGGGCCAGCGCCAGGCAGATGATGGTGGCCACCATGCCAGCCAGCCCGTTGTATCCGTCGATGATATTGAAGGCGTGGGGCAGGCCTGTCAGCGCCAGCACCGCCAGGCCCATGCCCAGCCAGGGCATGGCAGGACCCAGCGCCTGTTCCAGCCAGGGCCAGCCGAGCCGGGGCACAGTGAGGCCGCACAGCAAAACAGCCAGCACGGCGCTCAGCAGGGTCAGCAGCAGCCGGTAGCGCACGCTCAGGCGCTGCGAGACATCCTCGATGACGCCGCCGGCCACGGCCGGCAGCATGGCAGCCAGGCATACGACGACCCACAGCTGCATGCGCAGCGACGAAGGATCTCCGCGCATGCTCAGCCAGGTGCCGACTCCCCAGGAGACAGCCAGCCCGAGGTACATGGGCACACCCCCCAGCCGGGGCACCTCGCCCATGTGGAAACGCTGAGGCTTGTCGTATCCGTAGGAGGACGTTGCGGACCGCCGGGCCCAGCGCAGCAGCAGCGCACAGCCGATGAAGGAGACCATGAAGGCCAGTACCGACATCCAGATCACGATGGTTCTCCACGCAGGCTGCGCAGCGAGGGCGCTGCCTGCGGCAGGGCCCTGGCCTTGCGGTAGGCCGGGCGGCTCCACAGCCGCAGCAGGCTGGCCACGTGCCATGCGCCGTGGCGCAGGCTGCGCCGGCTCGCCCTCTGGCCCGCATGGACCACAGGCAAACCGCCGCGCCTGAGCTCTCCGCCCAGCACCCGCAGGCGAAGGCACAGATCCACATCCTCACAATACATATAGAAACCTTCGTCAAACCCACGCAGCCGCAGCCAGCTGTCCCTGCCCAGCACCAGACAGGCCGCATTCACCCATTCCACACGCCGCTCCACGCGCCCGCGCAGCTTGCGCCGCAGCAAATTCCACAGCGATGGCAGCTCCCGTTCGAAATCCTGCAGGGCTCCGTCTTCACCGATCTGCGGGGGATAGGCCAGGGCCAGTCCCGGACGGGCCACCAGCGCCAGAAGGTCTTGCAACGGCTCCTCCTGCTCGCTCCAGAACACATCGGGATTGATCACGCAGACAAACGGCTCCCGTGCGCTCGCCAGCGCCCGGTTGTGGTTGCAGCCGAACCCCAGAGGCTGCGCATTGCGCCGGATCTCCAGAGCAAAGGGCCAGCCGGCCACGGGCGCCTGGGGCTCCGCCTCGGGAATGTTGAGCGTCAACACCACACGGGACACCGGCGCAAGGCGCGCCGAGGCCAGGCACTCAAGCAGCCTCTGGATATGAGCGCCATGTCCGTGGCTCACCACCGACACGACCAACGATGAACCCATCAATGCCGCCCTTCAGATCTTCAAATTCCCGCACGGGAATCACGCGCCGCAGAAACGGCGGCACAGAGTATTCCGCCGACGGCCTTCGTCAAGCGTCAGCGGCCATGCCGTAGTGCAAAAAAATGCAACAGCCGCGCAATATGTCATTACCCGGCCATGCCATGCCGTCACTGCAGTGGCCGGGATTATGATGCGCGACAATCTGCCGCCCGGACTTCCGGGATTTTTTGCGCCCTGACGTGGGCGCAGCTTGCTGCCCGCTGCGGACTGGCCAAGGCCGTCTGGCGTGAATGAATACGGCCGCGGCACCTGCTCCCAGCGGAGAGATTGCCCGGCGCCCCATTTCCTATGACCACACCCATTCCCGATCCCCACGTCTACCTGCGCACCGTCGATCTGAACGAGCGCACGTCGCTGTCCGTGCTGGCCGGCCATGTCCGGGCCCAGGCGCACATACTGGATCTGGGTTGCGGCAGCGGTGCACTTGGAGCCTTTCTCGCCGAGCACAAGCAATGCGTCTGCGACGGCGTCACGCTGAGCCAGGAAGAGGCCCGCCATGCCGCGCCCTTCTACCGCCATGTCCATGTGGCCGACCTGGAGGATTGCGATCTGGACCAGCTCTTCGGCGATGCGCGCTATGACTACATCGTCTGCGCCGACGTGCTGGAGCACCTTCGCCAGCCCGAGCGCATCCTGGCTGCATGCCGCAAGCGGCTGACACCTGAAGGCCGTCTGCTGATCTCCGTACCCAATGCAGGCTACAGCGGCCTGGTGGCAGAACTGCTGCATGGCGAATTCCGCTACCGCGAGGAAGGCCTGCTGGACCGCACCCACCTGCGTTTTTTCACGCGGCGCTCGCTGTCGCGCTTTATGGCCGAGCAAGGCTGGCAGGTGGACGACATCGACACCATCGAACGGGCGCTCCCCGAATCCGAATTCCGCGTCGCCTACGACAGCCTGCCCCCTGCCGTTGCCCGCCACCTGCTGGCCACGCCCGATGCACTGGCCTATCAGTTCATCGCCAGTGCCGCCCCGGTGGCCCAGGCACAGGCCATCGAGCCGCCGGTGAACTATCCACAGGCACATGCCCTATTCACGGCACAGCTCTACATGGCACGCGCTGGCCGCTATGACGAAGAAAGCAAGCTCTCCACCACGGGCATCATTGGCCAGGCACGCCAGACACTGCGCTTTGCGCTGCCCGACCACAACACTTCACTGAGCCATCTGCGTCTGGACCTGGCCGACCGGCCGGGCTTCATACACCTGCATCGGCTGGCCTTGCTCAATGCGCAAGGCGCCGTCGTCTGGCAATGGCTGCCCGAGGATTCGGACGCTGCCCTGCTGGGGCAACGCCCGCATCATCAGCTCGTGTGGAATGGACTTCATCCGGCAGGCGCCTTCTCGCTGATGCTGCTTCTGACCGGCGATGACCCCTGGTTCGAACTGCCCATTCCCGCAGAAACCCTGGCTGCACTGCGTGGCGCCTCGCTGGAGATCGAGATGGGATGGCCCATGTCGGCCGACTATCTGGCGCTGGCGGGCGCCGTGCAACCGCTTGAACGGCAGATCGCGCAGGAGCGCAGCCGGGCCAATGATCTGCAGGATCAGTGGCACACACAGCGCATGCGGCTTGAGCAGCAGCACGCGCAGGATGTCCAGCAATTGGAAGAGCGAAGCGCTGCGATCCATAGGCTGCAGCACCGCAACGCCCTCCTGGAAGACAGCCACCAGTCGCAGAGCAAGGAGCGCGCCATCTGGCAGCAAGAGGCCACCCGCGTGCAGCGGGACTTCGCGCGCCTGGAGCAGCACCTGCGCGATATCGAGAACTCCACCGTCTTCCGGGCCACGCGCCCTCTCGTCCACGCCAAGATGCGCATTGACCGCCTGCTGGGCCGCACGCCCGTGCCTGCCCCTGTCCTCCACACACCCGTGCCCCAGCCGATGCCGCAGCAACCCGTCGATGTGATCGTGCCCGTGTACCGCGGCCTGGACGACACGCGCAACTGCATCGAATCCGTTCTGGCCAGCCCCTGCCGCACGCACTGGCAACTCGTGGTCATCAACGATGCCAGCCCGGAGCCCGAAGTCACGGCCTGGCTGCGCGAGAAGGCTGCGCAGGAGCCCCGCATCACTTTGCTGGAGAACGAGGAGAACCTCGGCTTCGTCGGCACCGTCAACCGCGGCATGGCGCTGAACACCGCCCATGACGTGCTGCTGCTCAACAGCGACACCGTGGTTGCCAATGACTGGCTGGACCGCATCCGCCAGGCTGCCTACGGCGATGCACGCATCGCCTCCGTCACGCCGTTTTCCAACAACGCCACCATCTGCAGCTACCCGCGCTTTTGCGAGGGCAACGACCTGCCGCCCGGCATGGACACGGCCGCCATCGACGCACTGTGCGCGCGCACCAACCCCGGCCAGGTGGTGGAGGTGCCGACCGGCGTGGGCTTTTGCATGTACATCCGCCGCGACAGCCTGAACGCCGTCGGCCTGTTCGACACCGAGCACTTCGGCAAGGGCTATGGCGAGGAAAACGACTTCTGCCAGCGTGCCGCAGCCGCTGGCTGGCGCAACCTGCATCTGCTGGACACCTTCGTGCTGCACACAGGCGGCGTGAGCTTCGGAGAAAGCAAGAGCCCTCGTGAACGTGCCGCCATGGAAACCCTGCGCAGGCTGCATCCGCGCTACGAAGCCGATGTCATGGCCTTCGTCCAGGCCGACCCTGCGCGCACGGCACGCCTGGCGCTGGATGTGGCACGCCTGCAGGCCGAGGCAGCGCAGCAGCCCGTGGTGCTGGCCGTGCTCCACGATCGGGCGGGCGGCACCGTGCGCCATGTCCGCGAACTGGCGCAGTTCCTGCAAGGCAAGGCACTGTTCCTCATGCTGTCCCCAGCCGCAGGTGGCGTCGTGGTCCTGCGCCGTGCCGAGGAGAAGGAAGCCTTCGAGCTCGCCTTTCGCATCAACGACCAGATGGAGGAGCTGGTGCAGGCCCTGCGCCAGCTGGGCGTGGTGCACGTGCACTACCAGCATCTCCTGGGCCACAGCGAAGCCATCCTGGACCTGCCCGCACGCCTGGGAACGGCCCATGACTTCACGGCCCATGATTTCTACACCTACTGCAAGAATATCTCGCTGACCGGCATCGACAACCGCTACATCGAGCCGCCCCGCGCGGGCGAATGCGGCTGCTGCGAACCAACGGACACATCCCCCTATGCCGGCACCGTGGCCCAGTGGCGCCACCGCAATGCGCTGCTGCTGAACAACGCGCGCCATGTGCTGGCCCCCAGCCAGGACACAGCCAGCCGGATCGCCGGCTTCGTGCCCGGGGCACGCGTCCAGGCCGTTGCCCACACCGACATGCCGGCACAGTTGCCAACCCCAACGGCACGCACATTGGCCGCCACGGCCCCACTCAAGATTGTCGTGCTGGGAGCCATGAGTGCCATCAAGGGGGCCGACGTGCTTGAAGCCGTGGCCATCGAAGCCGCCAAACGCGGAGCTCCTGTGGAATTCCATCTGCTCGGCTATGGCTACCGCAGCCTGCAGACCCAGCCACGCGCACGCCTGACGGTGCATGGTGGCTACAAGGAAGATGAACTGCCTGCGCTGCTGGATTGGCTGCAGCCCGACCTGGCCTGGTTCCCCGCCCAATGGCCGGAGACCTACAGCTACACCCTGAGCGCCTGCCTGGCCGCCGGGCTGCCGATCGTCGCGCCCGACATAGGGGCCTTCCCCGAAAGGCTGGCAGGCCGCGACTGGTCCTGGGTCATGCCCTGGGACGCCAGCAACGCCCAATGGCTGGACTTCTTCGCGCAAATACGCGAACGCCACTTCATTGAAGGACAGCTGCCGCAGCAACCGGCCGCAACAGGGAGTGCCGCCGCCCAGCCGGGAGCGGCTTTCTATGGCGACGGTTATCTCCAGGGGCTGCAGCCGCGCGATCAGGCCCTGCTCCAGCCACTGGATGCGGCCTTCCTGGCCACACATCGCCTGCAACGCCAGGACCATGCTGCAAGATCGGGGGCCTTGATCCTGCTGGCCCACCTGCGCTCGCTACCCATCCTGCGCGGCGTGGCCAGGCGCATTCCCGCGCACTGGCAACGACGGGTCAAGAATTGGCTGCAGGCCTAGGCGCCGCCCCTCCAATGGCAGGCCAGCGTTTCAACCAACGCTTGGCCGCCTGAATGCAGGGGCGTTCCACACAATGCCAGGACAGCAGGGCCAACGCCAGAATCAGCCCCAGAGACAACAGCAAGCTGACCCACAGCGGCCACACCCTGCGCAGACACAGTTCAACGACGGCTTGCTGCACAGGGAAAGCGTAGATGTATACGCCATAGGACAAATCTGCACGCCAACGGCTGCCAGCCTTCGGATTGCCCACGAAGGCCACATAGAACGTCCCGCAGGCAATCAGGGCCCAGACGGCAACCTGCCGCCAAAGCGCAGCGTCAGTCAGCAATGCGCATACGATGGCGCCCAATGCAATGGCAGCCATCCATGCACGGGGACGGACGCGGTAGGCTGCCATCGTGCTGCCCAGAAAAAACGGCACGCCAAAGCCACAGAAATCCCGCCATCTGAACAACTCGGCCACCGTACCACCTGTGGCTGCCAAGGCTTCATCCCACCCTCCGCTGCGGGCAAGCTGCCAAGCAATCGCCAGCAGGAAAGCCGACAGGGGGTAAATCCAGCGGCGTCCTCTGGCAAACCATGCCAGCGACGCCAGCAGCAGGTACATGAAAAGCTCGTAGCGTATGGTCCACAGTGAGCCATTGACCGCGCGCGCGAACGGGTTTGACTCGAACACACCTGGAAGGGTCTGGACGGTCGCCAAGCCCATCACATTGTTCAGGAAGTTGATCCAGGTTCCTCGCGCAGCCCAGTATTCAGTGGACGGCATCGTGGTGACGGCCCAGCCCAGCACAAAAACCGAAAACGCGACAGCTACCGCCAGACCTGGGAAGATGCGCATCAAGCGCTTCAGCCAAAAGGCGCGCCACATGGGTGCCCGCATCCAACTCTCGCAAACCAGATAGCCGCTGATAAAGAAGAACACATAAACCGCCAACGACCCCAGGCTATGGCCCGGAAATGGCACGGGCAGATGGAGTCGATACAGGAAATCTCCGTGCGCCGCGAAGACGGCCAGAGCCGCCGCAAGGCGCAGTAGATCAAAGCGGTTGCCGATGCTTTGGGAATTCTCCATGCAACACTAACCCCCTGCCAAACTCAAAAACGATGCGCCAGACGTTTGAAACGCAAGGCGGGAGCCTCTACCAGATGCCAGGAGGCATAACCGGCAACCAACGCCAGCATGAGCGCGGCCAGAAGGCTCCAGGCAAACGGCAAGTGTGGCCACATCGCCTGCACTGCCTGCTGTATCGGGCATCCCAATACATAGATGCCATATGAAGGGTCTCCTGCCCGGTGCAGCCAGGAAAAGACAGGGGCGCGCAAAGATCCAAGATAGACCAGAAGCGGGGGAAGCAGCAGCAGCCCCGCCGTATGCTGAAGCTTCAACCCGAAGAACAGCACGGCAGACAACGGCAGCAGTACCAGCACCATCACACCGCCGTGCTCAGCAAACCGCTGTTGCCACAAGGCAAGCAGGCTGCCGAAGGCAAAGTAGGCAGGATACTCAAACCAATGCCGCATTGACCCTGTCAGGTCCGCATTTCTCATTGCCAAAAAGAAGGCCAGATAGGCCAGAAGCACGGTACATGCCAATGGCCTCCAGCGGAAAACCCCCAGGGCGCCAGCACCCACAAGGACGGCGTAGCACAACAGCTCCAAGGGAATCGTCCATAAGGGGCCATTCATCAGTCCTGCCAGTGGATTTGCAGGGAACACGCCAGGCATCACGACATAGGCTTTGACCAGCAAGAGATTGCGCCAATGCGCCAGCGTTTCCGGATGAATCAGGAATTCGCCCAGTGGCAACGACGTGAAGATGGGACCGAACAGAAATACGCTCAACAAGACGGCGACAAGCATGCCTGGCCAAAGTCGCAGCAGCCTTTTGAAAACGAATGCCAGAACCCGGGGATCGCGCAACCAGCTCAATGTGACAAGAAAGCCGCTGATGCTGAAAAAGGTCATCACGGCCACTCCGCCCACCATGTCTGCGTGCAGCCACCCGGGAGGCTTGGTGCCCGTGATGTGGAAGTGATGGCTGAATACCACGGCAGACGCTGCAGCCATGCGCAACACATCGAAGCCATTGTGATGCGCAGGCCGCGCCGTGAGGCCAGGAGCACTCATAGCGAGCTCAGCTCTTGCCCAACAAAAGCAAAATCTCGTTGTTGCGCAGCCACTCCTCAGGGTAGCGCCCCGCAAGCGCCTCGGGAATGGCCATGTCCACCTGGCGCCGCTCCTCACGCAACACCTCAAAGCCGGCCTGACGAGCGATATCGACCAGTTCGTCTGCCGTCAACCGGTTCAGCGCCTGGTACTCCTTGAAGACAAAGCGCTTGTAGCCATCGACACCGAAATCGGCAAAGCCGAAGTCCACCTCGGCGGCGTCCAGCGGACCTTCATGCTTTTCGATGATGCTCCACAACTCCTCCTCCGACGCCAGCAAGTGGTGCCAGGGCACATCGTCGTAGCGGCGCAGGTGCGAGCCCCAGGGAGAATGAAACAAGGGCTCGATCTGCAGGAAGAACACGCCTCCCGGGCGCAGGCAAGCATGCAGGTCGGACAGGATCGGCAGCACCTTGTCGCGCTGCACATGCTCGAAGGTGGACCAGCTGAGCAATCCGTCATAGTTCGCATGACGGCCGGCCAATGGCGAATTCGGCACGATGGTCTCGAAGCTCAGCGCAGCGGGAATGCGCGACATGCCCAACTGCTCGCGTGCAATGCGGGGCAGCTTGGCGTATTCCTGACGGATATCGATGCCATGGATGGAGGTTGCGCCATGGCGCAGCACCAAAGCCAGATCGGTGATGCCATCGCCGCAACCGAAATTCAGCAACCTGGCCTTGGACAAATCCAATGACTGTCCGAGCCAGTCATGGGCCAGATCCGCTGCATAGTTGAAATGCGCACGAAACCACTCATCGGTGATCTTGCCGGCGTCCCATGGCGCCAGGCCCAACAGTCGTTCCTGCAAACGCAGCATCCAACTCATGCAATCGTCCTCTCTATTCTGTCTACAACCCTGTCAACACGCTCACAGCCGCTGAAGCACATAGGCATCCTGGTGGTTCCAGAAATGCACAAGTGATCGATGGCGCAGCGCATCGGTGCCCCAGGTCTCGGCAATACGGTCCAGGACGAATTGCTCGGAAGTGAACGCCGTTCCATACTCATTGGCATCGATGGCATGCGACTCGCTGGACGGGGCAAAGAAAAATCCCTCGTCATCCAGCTTCACGCTGTCGAAATCTGCGGCCTTCATGCCGTGCGTGCTGAAAACCAGCAACCCGCCAGGAGCCACCGCATCGCGCAACACCTGCAGCCAGCGCGTCCAGGTCGAGCGCGGCAGATGGCTGAACAGCGAGAGCACGAACACCAGTTCGTACTGCTGCGGCCAGCGTACCTGCTCCGGCACGCTGGCCGACGCAAAGCCCTTCACGCCGAAGGTCTGCTGCGAAAAATCCACAGCATCGACCACGATGTCCGAGACCGTGACCCGTTCCGCCCCCAGCGCCTTGACCAGGTGCCGCGTAAAGCGGCCGTGACCACTCGCGAACTCCAGGACGCTGGCCGTGCGCAGCAAAGGCTTGTCCACGGCTTCCAGCAGCAGCATCAGCTCCGACAGCGTGCGCCAACCGTCGGCGAAGTAGTCGCGCAGGGGATTCAGGCTGGAAGGGTGGCCGCAGAAAAATCCGAAGATATCGTCCTGGGGCGAAATCCGGCACTCCAGCCCCATGATGTTGGAGAACGAGCCCACAAGGCCATGGGCCTCAATCAGTTCATGCGCCTGAAGCAGCGTATCGCGCTCGCTGCGGGCCCGCACCAGGACCTGGGCTGCTCCAGCCAAGTCTCCTTGAACCAAAAGCTGCTGCGCCTCAAGCAACAGTCGCTGTCCTTCACTGGTTATCGCGGGGGAAGAATTCGTTGTATTCATCGGTATATCAAAAATTGCGAGAGATCGGCTTTGCCGCCGACCTCAGCTCACCAGGCGCCTCAACCCGGGAATCGAAAAAAGAGTCAGCGAGGTCAGGGCAGACAAGGCAAACACCACCAGCGTCAGTACTGGCCAGTATCCGCCTGCCTGCGGCAGGCCATAGCCCCAGCGCGCCAGCATGTCGATCCAGAATGGGTGGATGGCATAGATGCCCAGGGTCGCCTTGCCCAAGTGGTTGACCCAGGCGGGCACGGCTTGGGGCGGCAGGCGCAATGCCAGCAAAAACACCGAGAAAGTCAGCAACATCGCAAAGGGGCTGCGGTTGCTGTAGAAAAGCACGAAGGCCCAATCCTTGAGCGCCGGATAGGCCACCGCCACGCCAACCGCCATGCCAGCAACGGCCAGCAAGACACCGGACACAAGCTGCCAGGTGGCAACGCGCACCGGACGCCGCAGCAGATAGTAGCCGCCCAGAAAATAGACCACAAACAAGGGTGCCAGACCGATGAAACTGGCATGTGATGTCTTTTGCAGCGTCTGAGCGATGGAGGCAAACCAGGTCATTCCTGCCGCCACCATCAAAAGGTGGCGCCAGCCTGGCCCCTCCCCCACACCCAGGACTGCGTAACGCATGGCCGGCATCATCAGATATAGGCCCAGCATCATGTACATGAACCACAGGTGGTACCAGGGGCTACCCAGCACGACATCCTGCACGATACCGGGCCAAGTGATGCCGCCCCACATCCATTCACGCCAAGTGAAATAGAACACCGACCAGAACAGCAGTGCAGGCAGCAGGCGGGACAATCGCTGGCCGACAAAACCCCAGGGATCACGCTCGGCGGGACGCGCAAGCAATACGGCGCCTCCGACCATCACGAACATCGAGCTGCCGAAACGCCCTGCCGCATCGCCGATATTGGCCACCCACCAGCCCAGGCTGTGCATGTCTACCTGAGAGACCCGCAGAACCGCCGTGTGCACCATGATCACGGCGAAGGATGCCAGCACCTTGAGCAGATTCAGGCGCGGATCGACACCTCTGCTCGCCTCGCCGGTGGATGAAGCGTGGTGCTGCAATTGTGTCGACTCCTGCGCCATCATTCAGCTCCAGTGGTGAGGAAGGCGTACCAGCCCAGGCAGCGGCTTTGGAAAGATGAAGCGCAAATGCAGGAACTGGAACCACTCGTCATAGACGGCCAAGCCTGTCTCGTCGAACAGGAAGGCACTGATCACATAATCACCGCTGTGCAGCGGCAGATCAGGAAAGGTCAGCACCGTCTGCCAGGTTCCATCCGCCAACTTGCGCGGGAACACACCATCTTCATGGGTTGCCAGCGAGGTGATTCCCACCCCCTTGGACTGTTCGATCATGAAGCCTATGTGCGGGCGTTCGTTGCCGCGCCCACGCGCCGTGATGGTCACGACCAGGTCCTGGCTCTGCAGCAGACCAGGCTGATCACCCACGGGCTCGGCCAGATCCTTTACATCCACAGAGAGGATGCAGGCCGTGCCGCTGTCGACGGCAGCTACAGGCCCAGATGACGGAGCCTCTGCTTCACACACCTTGGCATCCTCTCTACCTCCCAAGGTTTCGGATACAGCTGCACCGTTCAATGCCTGCTGCTCGCGCTCCTGGCGCTCCCGGGTGTGCATATCGTAGGCAGCAAGCACCTGCTCTGTATCACCGAACTGCGCCACCTGCCCTCCGCGCAGCCACAGCGCAGCATCGCAGAGATGGCGAATGTGATATGGACTGTGGGAGCAGAACAGGATGGTGCAGCCGCTGTTGCGGAACGCCATGATGCGCTCTATGCATTTCTTCTGGAAATGCTGGTCGCCCACAGCCAATGCCTCATCGATGATCAGCACATCCGGCTGCACCGCCGTCACCAGCGCAAATGCCAACCGAACGGTCATGCCTGACGAATAGGTCTTGACCGGTCGCTCCATCGCCTCACCCAGCTCGGCAAATGTAGCAATCTCAGGCTCCAGCTCGCGCATGCGTTCGGGACTGATACCAATCAGGCTGCCGCCGAAATACAGATTGTCCCGGCCGCTGAAATCAGGGTGGAAGCCCGCACCCAACTCAAGGATGGCCGTCACCCGGCCCACCCGCTCTATCGTCCCGCAACTCGGCTGCAAGGTGCCCGCCAGCAGCTTGAGTAGCGAACTCTTGCCTGCGCCGTTGTCGCCAATCACGCCAATGCACTGGCCGCGGCGCAGCTCGAACGATACATCGCGCAGCGCCCAATGGCTGCGGTGCGTGGCAGCGCCCGTCAGCAGCGCCTTGAAACGTGCACGCGGTGACGGATAGAGCTTGTATTCCTTGCCCAGGTCACGCACGCGCAGGACCAGATCTTCGGGCAGCTCGACATGCTTGGCGTTCATAGCCAGTCCACCAATTGATCGCGGCTACGCCGCACCAGGCCGTTGAGCAGTATGGCCAGCACCAACAGCCATGCGGCAATCGCCACCCACACGGAGATCTGAGGCCACAGCCCCTGAAGCAATACGTTCTGGTAACCCAGCACCAGCGCCGTCATGGGGTTGGCCCAGAGCACCCAGCGCCACCGCTCGGGGAACAAGGCCAAGGGAAACAGAATGGGCGACAGATAAATCCCCACCGACAAAAGGAAAGTCACCAGCTGGCCTACGTCACGCAGCGCCGCCGTCAAGATGGCCAGTGCATAGGCCAGCAGTGCGCACAGCAGCAATTGACCCAGCAACAGTGGTGCCAAGGCCAGCATTGATGCGTTCAATCCATGCTGCGGCAGATAGGCCAGAGCCACCAGCACGAGCAACGGCCCGAAGATCACGCTGCTGGCCAAGACGGCCCGCAGGGGGAACAGCACAGGCGGCAAAGGGTTCTTCTGCAGGATGCCGCCCGCCTCAATGAGACTGTTCATGCCGCGCGACGTGGCATCGCAGAACGCCATCCAGGGCAAGGCGCCCACGACCAGGAACGCACCTACGGCATGCGTGGGCGCGTTATCCCCCAGGCGCATGGAGAACACCACGTCAAAGACAAGATAGTAGGCTGCCACCGTGAGCAGCGGCTGCAGATAGGGCCAGAGCACGCCAGCGGCCGTGCCTGCATGGCGAGCCGCCACCTCGCGCCGGGTCATCACCCACAGCAGGCTGCGGGCCTGCCACAGCGCGCGGCATTCGCCGAGTAGAGAGTACATGCGTTGTAAAGCAAAAGCGCCGCGCCCCAGAAACGGTGGCGCAGCACTTCATTCATGCCAAACTTGCGATTTTCGCGCATTACACACGTGATGTGTCACTGCTACATGGGTAGCTTGCGCAAAGATTGTCAGTTTTTGCAGCCACGAACCAGTGCCCGCGGCTCCTTTGGCGCTTAGCGCTTGCTAACACCCGCGCTGTAGGCGCGGATTGCCTCGGCGTCGATCTTGCCCTTGCCCTGCAGCTTCTCGACTTCCGCATCGATCGCGGTTTGCACAGCCTTGTTGCGCACTTCGGTCAGCAGCTGCTCCCTCACTTCGGAATAGGGTTGCACGCCGGCCGGGCGACGAGCCTCGAGACGCAGGATATGGTAGCCGAACTGGGTCTTCACAGGTTCGCTGAGCGAGCCTGGAGTCTTGAGCGCAAAAGCCGCCTGATCGAATTCGGGCACCATCCGTCCACCCTCGAAGTAACCCAGATCACCACCCTTTGCAGCGCTACCCTTGTCAGCCGAATTCTCCTTGGCCAATTCAGCAAAGTCTGCACCCTTCTTGAGTCGGTCCAGCAGTTCCTCAGCCTTGCTCTTGGACTCAGGTGTGTCGCCCGCAATCAGGATGTGACGCACTTGGATCTGCTCCAGATGCTCGAAGCGCGTGCGATTGGCGTTGTACACATTGCGGGCCTGAGCCTCGGCCAGTTGGTCGGACAGCTTGTGCTTGGTCTGCATTTGCAGCAGCCAAGCATCTGACAGGACCTTGTCACGGGCCAACTGCAGCGCAGCGGATACATCCGCCTGTTTTTCCAGGCCTTGCCTTTGCGCCTCATCGGCCAAAGCACGGCGGATGTAAAGATTGGAAACAACTTGCTCGACCTTCTTGGGATCGGCCAGAAATTGGCTGCGCAGCGGCTCTGGCATGCGCTGGGCATCTGTATTTACATCGGCTGCCGTGATCTTGGACGGACCATCCATCAGGACCTTGGCATCGTCGGCCCAGGCCGAGGTGCACAACAGGCAACCAGTCACAAGGGCCAGACTCACCGAGGTGTGCGACAGGGAGGGAAAAACAGACTTGATCACTTGCATGGTTGGTGTGTTCTCTCAATACAAATAAAAAAAGCGGGACTTGCGTCCCGCTTTTTTGAGTGCTATTTAGGCTTTAAGTTGCTTGCTCACGCAAACAAATTATTGAGCCACAGGACGCACGTGGCGGTGAGGCCAGGTGATACCGTAGGTGCCAGAGAAGCCAGTGCTTGCGCTGGGGTTGGTCAGCTTCTGGAAGGAAGCGCCCACGATAGGCAGACCAGCACCACCGTTGTTCACGTTGGCGTTAGCCCAGCCGCGAGTGTAGGCAGAGTTGCCAGTGTCTTGGCGAGCAACCGTGGCACCCAGCACCGAGGTACCGGAGTCAGCGAAGCTCAGCACGCTGGTTTCGCCGCAGAAGCGAACTTGCTGCACTTGACCAGGCGACAGGATGGCGCCGCTTTCCTTGAACTCTTCTTCACGACCGTAGAAGGTCTGGCCATCAGCGTTCACGCAGATCTTGGCATCGCCAGTCGAGCCGGTGACCGCAGTGTTGCCGCCGTGGAAGAAGGCCGTGCCATTGACGCCCAGGATGTCCGAAGAGAACACGCGGAACGCTGCGTCAGCTGCTGCAGTGCCCGAACCATTGTAGTTCAGAGCGACGCTGTAGCGACGGGTGGGCATGGAGAACACCCAGTCAGTCTTGCCGGACACAACAGCGTCGTTGGCATACTGGTTCAGCACGTTGCGGGTTGCCAGCTGTTGCGACAGCGCCTGAGCCTGAGCCAAGGGAGCGGTAGCGCCAACGGCCGTGAAGTAAGGCGTCGACATGTCGGGCAGGTCGTATTCGCCAGCAGCGATCACGGGGTTCGTGAAGCTGCCACCGGAAACGGCGCCAGCTGCAGTCTTGCTAGTGCCGACATTCAGCGTACGGAACAGCGGGTCAGCCGTCACGTTGTTGGCAGTCGCTGCGTCAACAGAGTTGGCACGCTGAGGGAACAGCACGAAGTTGCCGCGAGCAGGCACGCCATTAGCCACTGCGGTCAGAGCCGTAGCAGCGCCGGAGAACGTGGTGGTCTGGGGCACGTTCATGATGTACCAGTCACCCAGCAGACCTGTGGTCGGGGTAGCCAGGCCAGCCGCAGCAGCGTCACCTTCCACCGTGTAGTTGGTGTTCAGAACAGCAGTGTTCAGGACAGAGCTGTCGCACTCAGCCACGCCAGCAGCGTTGTGCTTGATGGTCTTGTACAGAGCCGAACGTGCACCGGTAGTACCACCACCGTAGACAGAAGTGCTCGGGATGTCAGCCATGTTGAAGATTTCAACGTAGCCTTCACGCGAACCAGCAGCTTGGGCGTCAGCCGACAGCTTGGGGTTCAGACGAGCGGTCGTGCCGTTGAAGAAGCCAGCCTTGCCAGCCACCTTGCCACCGTCCACTGCCATGGGAGCCGAGTTCAGCTTGGGCAGCGTGCAGGTGTTGTCGGAGCTGACCAGTTGCAGGATGCCGTTGGAACCTTGGGTCACAGCAGCAGTCCACACGTCCTGGGGCGACAGGAAGACTTGGAAGTCCATCAGGTCGTCAGAGTTGGCAGCGCCACGGAAACGAACCTTCACGGCCTTGCCGTTCAGAGTGTCGGTGTTCACCAGGTGCAGCACGGTCATGTTGCCGTTCTGGGCGGTGAAGTAAGGCACCACCAGGTTGTGACCCGTGCCGCCTTCGTTCAGTTCAAAACCAGTTGCATTGGAAAGACCCAGCTGAGTAGCAGAAGGAACAGCACCGTTACCGCGGATCACGTCGGCCGATGCCGCACCTGCAAAGCCCAGGCCACCAACCATGGCAGCAATGCTCAGGGCCAGAACATTTTTCTTCATAAGAACTATCTCCAGTAAAAAAGATAAGGTAGTTGCAACCACCACGATTGATCGCCGAGGAATCGTAGCACAGCCAGTTAAGCCAACATGTGGCTTTTTGGGAGCACGCAAGCATGATTTTGCGAAAAAAACAACACTTGCCTGGCTGGCGCCGCTACAGGGACGGCGAATTATCCCTGACATTTATCTTTGAGCCCAGCGGTTTCTGGGGTCAGTCCAGGAAAAGCCACCACTGACCGTCTTCAAGCACCCACGCTTCGGTGATGCTGATGGGCACATCGACCCCAGGCATGCTTGGCGCCGTGGTCGTGAAGTTACGACGTATCACGCAGCGTTCGGGATCACAGTTCGTCGAAAGCCGCTCCCCCCCCTTCAGTGTGGTCGCCACACCGTTCTCCAGGCGGAAGCGCTCCTTGGTCTTGAGCGCGCGATAGGAAGGCGTGAGGTAGGCGTATGCCGCATCCAGCTCCCCCGCCTGACGCGCCTTCAGATAGGCAGCCGAGCGCTTGTTGACAGTATCTTCAGGTCCCTGGGCCTGATCCGACGTTGTGGCGCAACCTGCCAGAACGGTAGCGCAAGCCAGGCCCACGCCCCATTGCAGCCAACGCGGGCGCAGCACCGAGGCAGAGACAAGTATCGAGTGGTTCATGCGTTTTATATCTCCAGAAAAAGAGGTGGGGTTGGAGGCCCGTGGCCTTCAAACGTTCCCAAGGAACACAGCGACTTCAGCGCGGGACTGGCGTGAGAGGACCGACCTCCACAGAAGCCTTTGACGAACCGGCAGGAGGCAGTGACGACGAAGATGATGACTTCAGTGTGGGCGCCAAGGCACGCATCTGCTCACGCAGATCGTCACTGACTTCACGCACGTCGATGTCAGTTCGCACGACACGAGGGGTGATGATGACGATCAGTTCGGTTCGTGCACCCGAGTTGTTGGTGGAACCAAACAGGTTGCCAACCACGGGCAGATCATACAAATAAGGTATTCCGGAACGACCTTCACTCGAATTTTCCTGGATCAGACCACCCATGACGATGGACTCCCCTGATCGCACAGCCACACGGCTCGATATCTGCCGCTGCAAGAAGGCACGTTGTTGAGTCACTTCATCCCTGGCTCCCACATCCGTCACGGACTGATTGACTGTCATAGTGACAAGATTTCCGGCATTGACAGAAGGGACGACCTGCAAATTTACGCCTGTGTCCTTGTACGAAAAATTGTCGATGGTGGTCCCTGAAGTACCAGTGACGGTGGTACCGGATTTGTAAGGCTGCTGCGTACCTACAGCGATAGCCGCCGGATGGTTATCCAGCACCATCAGCGTGGGACTCGCGACCACCTTCACCTGGGTCTTGCCCGCCAGAGCAGTCAGCACAGCTTTGATATTGCCCAAGGAGTTTTTGAGCGTGTAGTTAAAGCCCTGTCCAAGGCTCAAATCAGCCAGTCCTCCTGTGGCAGCGTCCAAGGCTGCAGCACCGGGCGGGCGGCCTTCCCCACCTTGACCCAACACCCCGCCATTCCCGCTATAGCCTTTATTGCCCACATCGCCGCTGAAGGCCCACTGCAATCCATAGCGCAATGTGTCATTGAGCGTCACCTCCACAATGCTGGCTTCAATCAACACCTGGGTGGGCGGCAGATCCAGCTTCTTGAGTGACGCTTCAATACGCTCGTACTCTGCGGGCGTGCCCCAGACAAGAACCGAGTTGTTGAGTTCATCCGCCATGACCCGGACGCTGCCCAACGTGGCAGTGACCGAGCCCGTGCCTTGGCCGGTGCCCGTCTGGTTGCCGAACCCAGATGTCATCCCGGACCCAAACCGCTGACCCGAATTCGAGCCGAATCCGCTATTGCCGAAACTGCCGCTGCTACCGAAGCCGCCACTGCTACCGAAGCCGCCACTGCTACCGAAGCCGCCACTGCTACCGAAGCCGCCACTGCTACCGAAGCCGCTATTGCCGAAACTGTTGTTACCAAAGCCCGAGGCTCCCGAAGTGGACGTTCCCAGCCCGGGAGCAACCCCACTGTTCGCCGTACTGCCAGAGGATGCGCCGCCAAAGATGCCCGCCAGAACACCCGCAAGGTGCTTGGCATTGCCGTTTTGCACGCGATAGATGTTCAACTGAGGCGCTGCGCCTCCGGAGCCCGGCTGGTCCAGCTTGGCGATCCAACGGCGCGCCTCGTCCAGGTAAGCGGCGCGTGGCGTGATGACAAGGATGCTGTTGAGCCGTTCAATGGGCATGATGCGCAGCGCGCCGAACAAGGGGTTGGCTTCCGTAAGCGCTGCAGCCCCCGCTGCCGCATTCGCCGCAGGTGCCGCACCCGCAACACCACTGGTGCCTGCCCTGGCCGCACCCGCGGCTGCAGGCGCTGCTGCACCGCCGCCCCCACCATTCATCAACTGCAAGGCAGCGCTGACTTCCTGGATGGAGACATATTTAAGAGGGAACACCCCTACCGACATTCCCTCGAGCAGGTTCACGTCAAAAGTGCGCACCATGTCCAGCCAGCCTTCGGCCTGCGCCCGAGATCCCGCCATGACCAGCAGATTGCGGATGTTGTCCACCCGCACGATGGCGTCGCCAGGCACCATCGGGCGCAAGATGGCCGCCATCTCGTTGGCGCCAATGTACTGAAGGGGCACGATGATAGTCCCGTAGCCTGGGGCCAGCGGAGTGGATGTCGTGGCTTGGCGCACCGTGGCACCAATGCTCTTGAGGGCGTCGACACGGCCGACATGGTAGGTGCCGCGCGCATCGCGAACCATGGCCATGCCGTTGGCCTGCAATGCGGTCTCCAGCAGATTCAGCGCCTGGTCGGCAGGAATATTGTTGCGAGTGCTCAGCGTGACATTTCCCGCAATCGGGGGGTGAAGCACGTAGTCCAGGCCAAGAATGTCTCCCAGCACGGTACGCACCACTTGGGCCAGCGGAGCATCTTCGAAGTTGAGCTTGACAGGCGCTCCTGTCACCGGAGGAAAGGTCTTGGCCTCGCCCAGCAATTTTCCAGTGCCCTCGAGAATCCGGGGCTGCTGCGATTGCGCCGAATCGTCAGACTTCTTGCCCGCTTGCTCTTCACCATCCGGGAGAAATACATAGTCGCCCTGAGAAAGATCGGTACGGAAATGGCTGACGAAATTATTCTTTGCAGGCTGCGCGCAGGCCAGCAGCAACTGGCACACGGCAAGCGCCAATGCGGTTCGGATAGGACGATTAGGCAGTTGCATAAATTTTCTTGACTGATTGTTGGGTTCCTGGCGCTTAATCAGCGCACGGCTCCGTCGCCAGGGCTCCCTGCTGGGGATGGAGCGGGCCTAAGAGTTCGACTTGCATCACGTGGATCAAAAACTGCAGCGGCTTGCGGCGAAGACTGCCCTTGATACACAGGAGCAGTAGTTCTCGGACGGCTACTTGGCGATACCGCGGGCTCTTTGTCCATCGCTGCCTTGGTCAGGGCGATCCTGCGTTGCACGCCGTTGCGCTCCAACTCGATTTCCCGCCCTTGCACGCTCAACAGCTTCCACCCGCCAAGGCTCTGGCCCAGCATCAGACGCTGCTCCTTGCCCTCATACTGCACGATGGCCCCAACGACAGGGCCATCAAAGACCCCGGATATCTTGGCCATCGCCCAATGATCAGGCTCTGGAGGAGGCTCATCCTTCTTGGGTGGTGGAGGAGGTGGTGGTGGAGGTGGCGGCCTGCGACTGAGGGCGAATAGAGGCCGCTCCTGCATCTGTAGCAGCAATTGGTCGTCCTTCCGGGACTCTGGCGACGGTGCCTGCGGCTGCTTGGGAAGCAGCGCCTGGATGTCCGCCTTGACAGGGGCAGGCGGCTGCCATGTGCTGTTCTTGATATCCAATTGCGGAGTGAACCAGGCCCAGGCCAGCCCCCCCACAAGCAGTACCAGGATGGACGCTGTCGCCCAACCCAACCAGTTGATCTGCTTCACGATGTCTTGCTCCGGAGAATGCTGAAGGTGAACTGCGCACTCAACCTCGGAGCAACTTTGGGGCTGACATTCAGAAGCCCGGCCTGAAGGTTGAACTCGACGTCTTCGAGCCAGATGGTGGGCGTTATGTCGCGCAGGGATATGAGTGCCATTTGGATGGCTGGCCACTCCCCTTCGGTAGACATGATGACGTCAATGCGTTCATAGGGGCCTTCCTCCGGATTGGGACGGACTTGGCTGCTCACAATAGACAAACCAGCTCGATCCATTGCCGTGCGCAAACGCTGTTGTATGGCATTGCCAGTCTGGGTGGTATCGTTCTCCCCCGGATAGATGTGGTTGGCCTTGGCCTGTGCAACGCGCTTCAGAGCCTGCTGGATCTCTTCTTCCTGTTGCTGCATGCCAAGAAGCCGGGCATAGCGCGGCTCCAGCGTGGCCAACTGCTCCTGCCCCCACTGATGCTTCGCATGCACCCACAGCCCGACCAAGATCAGGGGCAGCAGCAGCATTCCGACCAGCACAGCCAGGATGGCCCACTGGCGCCAAGCCCGCTTTGAATTCATATTTGTCATGCGCCTTCCTGTGGAGGGTGTTGCCCTTCGGGCGCATCCGATGCCGGATTTTCCTTGGGCGCATCCTCTGATGCATGCAATCCAAGAATTGCAGGATCGATTACAGCTTCCAGTGCAAAGCTCTCCTTGCTGGAGCGGGAGGCGCGCGTCACCGCGCTGGGCAGGCGGACTTCACGAAAACCTGGCTCCCGCGACAGCAGCTCGACCACTTCGGAGGTATTGTCACTCAGGCCTTGCACGCTCAATTTCGTGCCCTTGATCTGTACCCGCTGCACTGCCGTGTCGTCAGGCAGCACCCGGGTCAGCGCGGCCATTACTCGAACATGGTCAATCTGCTGCTGCTGGCGAGCGAGGAGTTCGGACACACTTTCAGCTTCGGCCATCAATCCTTGCCGCTTGCCAACCACTTCCGAGGTGGACCGGGTCAGCTTGGCAAGTTGATTACCAGCATCGATGGCACGCAGCCGCAACTGCGCCGTGGGAGTGATGGCCAATCCGATAGCCAGAACCAGCGTCCCGAGCAGGCCAGCCACCAGCCAGCGTCGTTGCTTTGCCTCAAGCTGCAGCCTGCGCTGCTCACCAAAGCCGGTCAACATGATCGGGTTTGCCCCGGCGTTGACCCAGACCTCAGGTACCGAGCCCTGCGGCAAGTTGGCGTAATGCTCCTGCAACTCCTCTGCAACCAGACTGCGGGAAGTGATTACCACATCCACTTGCTGTGCAGCAGACAGCTGCGCGCCCGGGCGCACGACATGAGCCCAAAGTGTCTGATCTTCCCCGAATGGCGACATGGTCTGCACATCCAGTAATACAGCACCTTGCAATGCTTTAGGCGGCATGGACGGCAAGCGCAGACTGCGCAAAAGCACCTTGTCTGCAGAGAGCAAAACGGCGGCATACGCAGTCGACGCTCCTTCATTCGTCTGTATGCGCTCTCCCCAACGCAGACGGTCCCCTCGAACTAGTGCAATGGTGCCTGCAGGCACATTCACTCCATGGACTTGCATCGGCGAGGAAGGCATGCAGCGGCGTAGCAGCGGCAGGCGCTCCAACTGCTGCCAGGCTTCCCGCAGTTGACCTCCGAGCGAACTCAGGTCAATACCAAACAGCTTCGCATCGGAAGTCAGCAACGACATATTCCTTGCCACCCCTTCAAACGTTGTGCCATGTCGAAATTCTTCCTTTCTTGGCAAATAAGGCGCTATATGCGCCCCCTCCAGGCCTGGGAGGCCGAGAGAAGGACCCATGGCAGATTTCCCGGCCGGCCTCCGCCAGCCAAATCCACTTGGCGCACGACCAAGGCATCGCCCGCTCCATCAAAGGGCACCTTGGCAATGAATGAAAACCGGGAGCTGGCAATACCTTGCTGCAGTGTGACGCCTCCCTCCTCCAGCCACGGCCGCATGGATTCTGGTGAGGCCGCCGGATTGACACTGCCCCGACCATCAGAGTCCGCGACGATAAAGTCCCGGATGCTGGCAAGAACTCCATAAGTCATGCCAGGCACCTGCAACAGGTCTTCTGGAGCATCCCAGGCTGGCCGCAATGGCCGTGTTCCACCCGACACCAGCCGGGCCTGAACAATGGCCTGCGCCAAAGCATCGGCTGCCCCACCGTCCATGCCTGCGGCCCGGGACAAGAGACGCGACAAAAGCGCGGGGGGAGCATCGTTGATGTTGACCAAACCACTCCAGGGGGTGATGGCGACATCTATTATCCTGCCCGCCACTGGCACGGGCACCACCGTAAACTCACGGACATCCATGGGTTTGAGCGCCATGCGCTGTAAAAGCTGATAAATGGCGGCCTCGCCAATGGCTCGCGATTCCGTAGTCTGGCGTGCCACCCCGGCTATTGCAGCCTCCCTGCGCACGACACCCCCAAGGCTATTGGCGAAAATGGCCATGGCCGCCACAATCCACAGTACAAGCACCAGCGCCATGCCACGCTCGTTCAACCGCTCCCGCAGAGGCTTCGCACTGTCGAATCTCATCAGAACTAGCCTCCTCCCAGCACAGCCCTACCGGAACTTGCGGGATTCGACCCCGCAGGCGTACGCATGGCAATGATTGTCAGTGGCCATGGGCCACGATCCGTCTGCACCTCGATCTGTACGGCAGATGGCAGTTCCTTGTCGATGTCCTTCTCGGGGCCCCATTGCGGCTGCCAATGTGCCACACCCAACCGGGCGTTCTGGTAACGCAAGGCAAAAGCAGTGACGCCACGATCAAGCACATAAGACTGGCTTTGGGCCCAGTCAGGCTCGACATCCTGGCCCTGCCATGGTGCGAAGCGCAGCACCAGCGCATCGCCTTCGACAGACAGTTGAAAATGGGTGCGCCCGCCCGCACCGAAGCGTGCAGGCATGATGCCCAGCCAGCGCATTCCCTGGGGCCCGCCCTGGAAGAACAGCTCGCTTTCCCCCTGCTTGCGAATGCCTGCCAGCCGCCTTACACCCGAGGCCTGACCCATGACCGAGCGCAGAAAACCAACGGACACGCGCAGATGGTCCATTCGATCAAGGCGCGCATCGACACGCTCCTGCGTCTGCGATACCGTGGACATCACCGATGCCAGGCCCAGCGTGAGCATGGACAGCAGAACCATGGCGACCAGAAGCTCGACCAGAGTGAAGCCTTGCTGGCGCGCCTTCATCGCGTCACCTCACCTGGCTGCAAAGGCCGCTGGGGACGCAGGGTTTCATACAGCCAACTGCGCCCCTCCGCCGTGATGGTGATGCGCAAGGTATGCAATGGCACCGCTCTCTCTGGTAAATCGCTGACAGGAAATGGTGCCGAGGCCACTTGCCAGGCATAAGGGCCGTCCTGCCCAGATGTTTGCACTCCGGCAGCGTCAACCATTGGAAATGCATCCATCAACGAATCTGCCAGCAGGGCTGCCCCCTGAGCTTGTTCGAGCTTTGCGACGCCACGCGCCGATCCACCCACGGCGCGATAGATCATCGCAACCGAGATAGCCATGATGGTCAACGCCACCAACAGCTCCAGCAAGGTCATGCCCCGCACCCGGGTGCGGGCTCCAGCGCGCCGACGCACTACAGGGCCTCTTTGGTGACTTGGCCGGACAGCCAGTCCACACGCAGACGCACGCCGCTGCCGCTTTGCGCGCGGGCGAGCGAAATGCTGCCGCCCGTGGCACCGCCCTCGGGCAGGAAGACGATGGTCTGGCTGCCGTCAGGCAGGGCCATGCCGGCTGCCGTGGTCAGTTGCACCGTCAGGCTGTCGGGCAGCTTGGCCGTGGCCTGGCCGGCGATGCCGTACTGCCGACTATTCGTATTGACCGCAAATGCCACGGGCATGCCCTGCAACGTGGCCTGCTGGCGCGCCTTGCGCAGCAGGGCCGTCACGTCCTGCACCGTCTGCCTATAGTCCACGGCATCGCGCAGCTTGCCCATGGCAGGCGGCACGATGCCGATGATGGCGGCAAGGATGCCGAAGACCACCAGCAACTCGATCAGCGTGAAACCATGGGCGCGCTTCAAGACATATTCCCGGCACGGAGGCAGCGTTGCACTACGGCGTCAGACCAGCAACTTACTTGGTGTTGCGGATATCGGAGGCCTCGCCCTCGCCACCAGGTGTGCCGTCGGAACCCAGCGAGAGGATTTCCAGGTCGCCATTGGCAGCCGGGTAGGTGTAGCGGTAAGGGTTGTTCCAGGGATCATTCGGCACGCCACCCTTCAGGTAAGGGCCTGCCCAGCCGGCGACGCCAGCGGGCTGCTTGACCAGCGCATCCAGGCCTTGCTGCGAGGTGGGATAGCGGCCCACGTCGAGCTTGTACAGCTCCAGCGCCTTTTCGATGTCGGCAATCTGCACGCCGGCCGTCTTGGTCTTGGCTCCGCCCAACTGGTTCAGCACCTTGGGGCCGACCAGGCCGGCCAGCAGGGTCAGGATGGCCAGCACGACCAGCAGTTCGATCAGCGTGAAGCCACGCTTGCGGGCGCGGGAGGACAGTTGCTTTTGCATGCGCATCATCTTCTACATACCTTTCAGACAATTCAGATTCATCAGACGGCCAGATCGTTGACGGACAGGATTCCGAGCAGGATCGACACGATGATGGAGGCGATAAGGATACCGAGGACCAAGATCAGCGCCGGCTCCAGCATGGTCAGGAGGCGTTTGATCGCGTTTTCGACCTCGCGGTTCAATATGTTGGACAGCTCCAGCATCATGTCGCCCAGGCGGCCGGTTTCCTCGCCCACCCGCACCAGATTCAGGGCCAGGGGCTCGAATTCTCCGGTTTTCTGGGCAGCATGGGCCATGCGATGGCCTTCCTTGACCATGGGACCCATTTTTTCCAGGCGCTCGCGGATGGCGACGTTGGAGACCGTGTCGCTGGCAATGCGCAGTGCGGTCAGCAGCGTGACGCCGTTGCCCAGCAGCGTGCCCAGCGATCGGCTGAACAAGGTGAGCTGGTACTTGCGCACCACGCCACCCAGGCCCGGCAGGCCCAGCAGCCACGATTGCCAGGTCTGGCGGCCCTTGGGGCTCTTGGCCCAGCGGGAAAAGGCCCAGCCCAGCGCGCCCAGCACGATGAACACCGCCCAGCCGTAGCTGCGAAACGCATGGCCCAGCCCCATCACGAACTGCGTGGGAAGGGGCAGCGCGTCGCCCATGTCGTTGAAGAGCTGCTCGAACTGCGGGACCACGAAGCCCAGCATGGCCACCAGGGACAGCACGGCCACGCCCAGCAGGATGGCCGGATAGATGGTGGCCGAGACCACGCTGTCGCGCAGGGCACGCTGGCGCGCCATGTGTTCCACCAGCCGGTTGAGCACACCCGACATCTGGCCGCTGGCCTCGCCCGAGCGCACCATGTTGATATAGAAGTCGCCGAACAGGTCATGGTGCTTGCCCAGCGCCTGGCTCAGCGGCATGCCGGCCTTGACGCTGTCGAGCACGGACTGGAGCATGGCCTGCATCTGCACCTTGTGGCTCATCTCCACCAGGACCTTGAGCGCATTGTCCAGCGACAGGCCGGCACGCATCATGATGGCCAGTTCGGTGGTCATGCCCTGGATGTCGTCGGCCTTGATGCGGCCTTTCTTGAGCGCACGCGCCGCCAGCGGCACATTGCCCAGGCTTGCGGCTTCCTCGACCTTGATGGGCGACAGGCGGCTCTTGCGCAGGTGCACCACCACCTCGGCCACGGCCGCAGCGGAAAAAGTGCCCTTGACCATCTGACCGCGGCTGTCCACGGCCTCCCAGCTGTAATCAGGCATCGCTCTGGTCCTGGGTCACGCGCAGCACTTCGTCGAGCGTGGTGACGCCCGAGGCCACCTTGCGCAGGCCGTCGTCATAGAGGCTCAGCATGCCGCTCTTGGCGGCCATGGCATGCAGGGCGTTGGCATCCTGGCCTTCGATGATGGCGCGGCGCAGCGGCTCGTCGATGACCATGAGTTCGTGGATGCCGGTACGCCCCTTGTAGCCCGTGCCGCGGCAGTGCTCGCAGCCGACGGCGCGGTAGATGGGCGAGCCCTCGCGCAGAAAGCGCTTGGGGCCGCTGCCCTCGATGGCGGCCGTCGGCAGTGTGTCGGGCTGCTTGCAGCGCGAGCACAGCGTGCGCACCAGCCGCTGGGCCAGCACGCCGTTGACCGAGGAGGTGATCAAGTAGCTCTCCACCCCCATGTCGCGCATGCGGGTGACGGCGCCTGCGGCGGTGTTGGTGTGCAGCGTGGACAGCACCAGGTGACCTGTCAGGGCGGACTGCACGGCGATCTGCGCGGTTTCTCCGTCACGCATTTCGCCGATCATGATGATGTCCGGGTCCTGGCGCAGGATGGAGCGCAGGGCGTTGGCGAAGGTCAGGTCGATCTGGGGATGGACCTGGATCTGGTTGATGCCGTCGAGCTGGTATTCGACCGGGTCCTCGACGGTGATGATCTTGTTGGAAACCGCGTCGATCTTGGACAGGGCTGCATACAGCGTGGTGGTCTTGCCAGAGCCCGTGGGGCCCGTGACCAGCACAATGCCGTGCGGCTTGGCCAGCAGCGTGTTGAATTTCTCGAGCGTGTCCGCCTCGAAGCCCATGCTTTCCAGACGCAACCTCACGCTGGCGCGGTCCAGCACCCGCATGACGATGCTCTCGCCATGCACCGTGGGCGCGGTGGAGACGCGCAGGTCCAGTTCGCGGCCCTTGGCGCGGGTCTTGATGCGGCCGTCCTGCGGCAGGCGGCGCTCGGCAATGTCCAGATGGGCTAGCAGCTTGACGCGCGAGCCGACGGCCGCGCTCAGCCGGGGCGGCACGAGTTCGGCCGCGTGGATCACGCCGTCCATGCGGTAGCGCACCTGCAGGCCGGCTTCAAAGGGCTCGAGGTGGATGTCGGAGGCGTGCAGCTCGATGGCGCGGGAAATGATGCCTGTGACCAGGCGGATGACGGGCGCCTCGCTGGCCAGGTCCTTCAGATGTTCGACGAAGTCGCCACCCGTGGCGTCCGATTCCCAGTCCTGGCCTTCTTCCCCTTCGGGTTCCTGGCCTGCTTCGGACAGTGCCTTGCGGATGTCGGCCTCCAGCGCCAGCACGGGCTTGATCTGCAGCCCCGTGGCCAGGCGCAGCGCCTTGGTGATGAAGGGGTCCTGAGGCACGGACATGGCCACTTCGAGCACGCCGTCCTGCAGTGAAATGGGGCAGACGCACTGCGCATCCAGAAAGCTGGCCAGCAGGCCCGGCACGTCGGGCAGCAGGTCGGGAAACTCTTCCGCACGCAGCCAGCGCATCTGCAGCTGCTCGGCCAGCGCCTGGGCCACGTCGGTTTCCGCCACCACACCCAGCTGTACCAGCACCTGGCCCAGGTAGCCGCCCAACTCCTGCTGCGCCTGCAGGGCGTTTTGCAGATCGCGCTCGTTCAGCTTGCCGGCGGAAAGGAGGCGTTCGCCCAGCCGCCCCTTGATCGGGGCTTCGACAGCGGCAATCGGTTCCATGAGGTGATTGGTGGAAGACATTGCCGCGGATTATCCACTGTCGCCGCATCCCCCGCCAAAGGCATTGCATGCGACACCCAGGGGCGCCGCCTTCCCGTCATCAACTGTTACGTGCGCAATCGTGCGGCGCGATGCTGCGCTGCACGATGAAAAGTGGCCTCAGGCGGTTCCAGGCGTTGTCAGGTGGTTCAAGGCGGCTTCAAGCCGCCTTCACCGCCTCCGCGGGCAGGCCGCTGGCATCACCCCAACGGCGCTGGGCCATGACCAGCAGCCCCTCGAAGATGAGGTTGTCCACCAGTTCGAAAGGCCGCGTCATGCTGGGCACCATCTTCCAGCCGGCGCCGCCGGCCATGACGCAGGCAGGCTCCATGCTGCAGTGCATGTAGAGATGCTGGTACATGCGCTCCACGGCACCGGCGATGGCGTAGGTGCCGCCGCTGGTCAGGGCGTCGCTGGTGTTGGTGGGAAATGGCGTGACCGCGCCCGTGGGCACATGCAGGCCGGCCGTGCCGCTTTCCAGGGCGCGCAGCATGATGCCGTGGCCCGGAAGAATCAGCCCGCCCATGAAGTGGCCATGCTGGTCCAGCGCGTCCACGGTGACGGCCGTGCCGACCATGACCACGATCAGGGGCCGCTCGGGGCCGCGCTGCAGGATGTGCTGGCGCGCACCGATCATGGCCACCCAGCGGTCCGCACCCAGGCGCGACGGAAAATCGTAGCCATTGGTGACGCCGGCCTCGGCTGCGCTGGGCACGGCCCACTGCGGCTCGAAATCCCAGCCCAGCATCATGTCGATCTGGTCGTGCACGCGCCGTCGCGCCGTGTCGCCAGCCACCACGCAGCCCAGCATGCGCGTGGGCGTGGGCAGGTCGCTCCACGGCCCTTCGGCCAGGTGCTCGATGTGCTCAAGGAACTCGGCGCCGTGCGCCAACAGGGCAGCGCCAGGCCGATGCGCGTCGTACATCGCCCATTTCAAGCGGGTGTTGCCGATGTCTATGGCCAAAAAAGTCATGGGCGGGATTATCGGAGTTTTCCGGAGGATAGCGTCAGCCATGGACGACAACTGAGTGAGGACGTGAACGCAAGAATGGCGCAAATGTCAAAAATCCGGGAGCGCTCCTGCCCGGCAGCGCGCGCTGCCACTGTTAGGCGTTACATTGGCCTTTCCGTTTTTCCACCCACCAACAGGAGTCACCCATGGGACTTTTCAGTTTCATCAAGGAAGCCGGCGAAAAGCTGTTCGGCGGCAGCGCCGCACAGGCAGCCGAGCCTGCGCAAGACCTGAATGCCAAGGCGGCCAAGGCCATCGAGACCTATATCGGCACGCAGAACCTGGGCGTCAGTGACGTGAAGGTGCAGTTCGACGGCTCGCAGGGCAAGGTCACGGTGCTGGGCACGGCACCTACCCAGGCGGCCAAGGAAAAGGTGACGCTGTGCTGCGGCAACGTCTCCAGCGTGCAGTCCGTGGACAACCAGATGACGGTGACCAACCCCGAGCCCGAAGCCCAGTACCACGACGTGGTGCGCGGCGACACGCTGTCGGCCATTGCCAAGAAGTTCTATGGCGATGCCAATAAGTACCCGGTGATCTTCGAGGCCAACAAGCCCATGCTGAGCCACCCCGACAAGATCTACCCCGGCCAGAAGCTGCGCATTCCGGCAATCTAAGCCCCCCCTGAGCGGCGTCGCCGCTTCCCCCTGAGGGGGACGACACCCTCGCGGCGGGGCGGCCCTTGCTCGGTGTCTCTGACCTGGCTCATGCCAGTTCTGGATGCCGCGAATTAGACCTACCCCGCTCCGAGAAAGGCCGCAATAGCGGCCTTTCTCAATGAAAGATTCAGTATTTACCGCTCAACAGCGCACCGAATCGCGGAACGGCTGTCGGCAAGCCCAGGCGCTTGAGCATCATGAACGTCGTGGCCACCGAGGAAGACAGTACCGGCAGGCCCACGCGGTCCTCGATGGGCTGCACCGAGGCCAGCGAGGGCATCTGCACGCAGGCCGAGGCGATGACCGCGTCGGCATTGGCCGTGTTCAGGCGCCGCGTGATCTCGATGGGTGCGCGCGCATCCTGGGCGCCCACCTGCAGGTTGTCGGCAATCTCCAGCGAGATGCTGTCCACCACTTCGATGCCTTCGTTCTCTATGTAGTCGATGACCAGCTGCGTCAGCGGCTTCATATAGGGCGCCAGCAGCGCCACCTTCTTCGCGCCGATGGCGTGCAGGCCATCGACCAGGGCGCCGGCGCTGGTGACCACAGGCGCGGGGCCGCCGTTGTCCACGGTGCGCTGGTGCAGGCGCGTCTCGGAGACACGGTGGTAGCCGCGCCCCATGCTCATGATGGCCACCAGGCAGGCATAGCCGAGCACATCGACACGCGCATCCGACAGTTCCAGCGCGCAGCGGTCGCTGTCGCCGTCCATGGCAGCCAGCTCCTCCTTGGTCACATGCTTCATGCGCATGCGGCTGGAGTGAAAGGTGAAACGCTCGGGCGCCAGGGCCTCGCGGGCCCGCAGGATGGCGGGGATCTCGGTCTCCATCGTGGTGTTGGAGCTGGGCACGATCTGCCCGATACGGAAATGGTTTTTGGCTGTCATGTCAATCCATCGTGATGTGGTTGGCCTTGATGACCTTGCCCCAGTGGTCCGTCTCGCGCTGGACCAGGGCGGCCAGCGCCTGCGGGCCGAGGAATCGCGGCTCCACGCCCTGCAGGGCCGCGCGCTTTTGCACGTCAGGCGACTCCAGGGAGGTCTTGAGCGCGTCCGACAGCCTGGCGATGGCGTCGGGCGGTGTGCCCGCAGGCGCGAACAGGCCGACCCAGGCCTCCAGCTCGAAGCCCGGCAGGCCCGCTTCTGCGGTGGTGGGCACATCGGGCAGCATGGGATGGCGCGTCTTGCTGGTCACGGCCAGGGCCCTGAGCTTGCCCGTCTGCACATGGCCCAGCACCGAAGGCGGCGTGGTGATGAACATCTGCACCTGACCGCCCAGCACGTCCTGGATGGCCGGGCCGGACCCCTTGTAGGGCACATGCGTGATCTGGGTCTGGGTCACCTGGGCGAACACGGCCGTGCCCACGTGCGACAGCGAGCCATTGCCCTGCGACGCATAGTTGACCTTGCCCGGGTTCTTGCGCAGGTAGGCAATGAATTCCTGCAGACTGTTCGCCGGCACCGAAGGATGGACGGCGATCACATTGGTGGCGGCCACGATCAGTCCCACGGGCACCAGCTCGGACTGGGCCCAGGGCAGCTTGGGAAACAGCGCCGGATTGCCCACGTGGTAGGCCGAATACGAAGCCAGCAGCGTGTAGCCGTCCTTGGGTGCCCTGGCCACCATCTGGTAGGCAATGTTGCCGCTGGCCCCGCCCCGGTTGTCCACCACGACCGACTGCCCCAGCAGGCGCGACATCGGATCGGACGCCAGGCGTGCCGCCGTGTCCACCACGCCTCCGGGCGGATTGGGGACCACGAGGGTGATGGACTTGGCTGGAAAGGCCTGGGCCTGGACGGTTCCTGCGCCCAGCAGGGCGGCCGCTGCCAGGCCGGCGGCCTGCAGCACAATGCGTCGATTCATGCTTGTCTCCATGTTCTCTTTGTACCGGCGCATTCTTGCGGGCCTGCTCGCGGTCGAAAAGCCGTATCTCGTTGATCCATCCTTCGTCTCTGGTGGAGGATGGGAATGATCAACCTCCACCGCTTCGATCTGCTGACACTGCGCCTGTATGTGGCCGTGGTCGATGCCGGCAGCCTGACGGCCGGCTCGCGCACGCTGGGGCTGTCACTGGCAGCCGCCAGCAAGCGCGTGGCCGAGCTGGAGCAGCACTGCGGCGTGACCCTGCTGGTGCGCAGCAAGCGCGGCGTCACGCCCACGCCCGCCGGCCAGAGCATGTACCACCATGCCGTGGACGTGGTGGCCCGGCTGGAGCATCTGGCCCTGGCCATGGACGACTTTCGCAGCGGCGCCACAGGCCAGTTGCGCCTGTGGGCCAACAACTCGGCGTTCGCAGGCTTTCTGCCGCGGCTGCTGGCCGACTTCATGGCCTCCCACCCAGGTGTCTCGGTGGACCTGGAGGACGCGCTGAGCGAGGAATCCGTGCGGGCCGTGCTCAGCGGCGTGGCCGAACTGGCCATCATTGGCGAGAACACGCCACTGGAAGGGCTGAGCACCCAGGTCTGCGATGTGGACGAACTGGTGCTGGTCATGCCGCGCGGCCATGCGCTGGACACGGACGACGACTCCCCCGTGCCCCTGGCCACCGTGCTGGACCACGACTTCGTGAGCCTGGCCCGCTCCACCTCGCTGATGCGGCGCATTGCCGCTGAGGCCGAGTCCATCAACCGGCCGGTGCGGATCCGCATCCAGGTGCGCAGCTTCGATGCCATGTGCCACATGGTCTCGGTGGGTCTGGGCCTGGCCATCCTGCCGCGCGCGGCCACCGCGCCGCACCTGGCCGCGCGGGCACTGCGGCTGCGCCCGCTGGGGGCGCTCAACACACGGCGCCGGCTGTTGCTGGCCATGCGCTCGCAGGCCACGCTGTCGGGACCGGCCCAGGCCCTGGTGGACATGGTGGCCGCCCGGGCGGCGGCGCTGGGGTTCGCGCAGCCGCAGCGCTGAGCGACGCCAGGTCGGCGCCGGCTTACTGGCGCCAGGGCAGGCCGCGCAGGCGCCAGCCGCCGACATGGCCGCGCTGGCTGTTGGCGTCCACATCGCCCTCAAAGCCTTCGAGGATGTTGTAGGCCTCGATGCCCAGTTGCGCTGCGCGCTGGGCAGCGGCCACCGAGCGCACGCCGCTGCGGCACAGCAGGACCACCTTGCCGCCCTCAGGCACGGCGGCGCGCAGCTGGCTGTCGAAATCGGGGTTCATGGCCATGGACGGCCACTGCTTCCAGGCCACGGCCACGGCGCCGGGTACGCGGCCCACCCACTCGCGCTCGGCATCGGTGCGCACGTCCACCAGCGCGGCTTCACCGGATTGCAGCCATTGCCAGGCAAGTTCGGGAGGAATGTCGCCTGCATAGCCCTGTGCGGGCTGGACGGCCAGGGGAATGGCTGCGGGAACGGGAGCGTTTGCGGACATGGATGGGCTTTCTTGATAGGACGCGGTTGTGTGCCCGGCAAGAATAACCGTCCAGCCCGACTGGCGCCGCCTCGCCGGTGCCCGGATCGCCTATTCCCAGGGCGGCAGCAGCCTGTCGCGCAGCACCTGGCGCTGCGCCTCCCAGCCCGGCATCACGCTGGCCACCGTGGCCCAGAAGCGCGGGCTGTGGTCCATGTGGCGCAGGTGGGACAGCTCGTGCACGACCACGTAGTCGATGACCTCGGGCGTGTGCTGCATGAGCCGCCAGTTCAGGCGGATGGCCCCTGCGGTGTTGGCGCTGCCCCAGCGCGTGCGCGCGCTGGTCAGGCGCAGGCTGGTCCATTGCACGCCCAGCAGCGGCGCATGGCGCTGCAGGCTGGCCGTGAACCAGGAGCGGGCCTCGCGCAGCATCCAGGCCTGCACGCAGGCACGCACCTCGGCAGCCGATGCGTCTGGCGCCAGGGGCAGGTGCAGGGACTGGCTGCCGTCGGCCGCCTGTTCGCGGTGGACCTGGCGGGTGCGCAGCGGCTGGGCTTCGCCACCGGTGAGAAGCAGTGCCAGGGGACGCCCCAGATAGTCGATCTGGCCGCCGTGCTCCCACCGGATGCGTGCCGACTGCTGGGCCCGCTGGCGCTGTCCGGCCTCCTGAAGCTTGCGCAGTATCCAGCCCGACTTCGCATCCAGTGCCTGCCCGATGGCCGTCATGCTCACCCATGCGGGCGCGCTGACCACCAGCCCCTGCGTGCCGATGGTGAAGCCTATGGTGCGCCGGCGCGACCGCTGCAACCGAAAGTGCAGCACCTGCCCCTGGAGAACCGCCTGCTGGTTGGCTTGCGGATGAACGAAGGAACTGTGCACGGAGCCGGCGGGCGGGGTGGGTGCAGGTGCAGGCAAAGCCTGCGGCGCTTCGGGTTGAGCGGATCGCTCACGGCGCGGCCTCAGCCCGCCGTCCTGTCTTTCCGCGGCGGGCGGCACCAACCAATCCCAGGAACGCTGTGCCGTGTCCGCCATGCCGATTCCTGCCTCAGGCGCGGTAGGCCTCGGGGTCGAGGCGCTGCATCTCGGATTCGATCCAGTTTTCGACTTCCACCATCAGCTCCTCGTGCTTGCGGCCCACGGAAGGGATGGGCTTGCCGATGGAGACATCGACCACGCCCGGCGTCTTGATGAAGGCCTTGCGCGGCCAGCACTTGGCCGAGGTGACGGCAATGGGCACCACGGGCACGCCGGTCATGATGGCCAGGCGCGTGGCGCCGGTCTTGTACTCGCCGCGTTCGCCGCGCGGGATGCGCGTGCCTTCGGGGAACATGATGACCCAGGTGCCCTGGGCCAGCAGGCGCCGGCCCTGCTCCACGACCTTGTGGAATGCGCGCGACCCGTGCTTTCGGTCGATATGGATCATGTCCATGCTGCCGATGGACCAGCCGAAGAAGGGCACCATGAGCAGTTCCTTCTTGAACACATAGGCCAGCGGGCGCGGCATGATCGCCGGCATGAGGAAGGTTTCGTAGGTGGACTGGTGCTTGACCAGCAGCACCACGCCCTGCTTGGGGTCGGTGGGCAGGTTCTCCATGCCCTGCACGCGGTGGCGCACGCCCATGATCACGCGGGCGCTGTCCACCGACAGCTTGAGCCAGGCGCGCGCCACGGCATAGACGCGGCGCGGCCCGCCGCCCAGCCAGCGCGTGAGCAGCACGGCCAGGGTGTAGGGGATCACGGTGATGCCCATCCAGAGCATGTGGAGGGTGGAGCGGATCAGGGACATGGCGGCAGTGTGGTGCAGAAAGCGGCGCAGCGGCCGGGCGGCTGGCCCGGGCCTTGCGCCCTCAGGAATCGGAATTCACAAAGATAGCATTGTGCGCAGGACAGCAGGCCGGCGGCGCATGGACAAAGCGCTGTTCGGGCGTTCAGGCGTTCAGGGAGCCGGTGCGGCATCTGCCGGAACCAGCGCATCGGCCAGCGCGGCCAGGCTGGCATGGCGCCGGGTGCCGGCAGGCAATCCGGGCGGAAGTTCGCCGTCCAGAGACACTCCGGCGCTGGCGCCCGTGCAGACCAGGTGCAGGCGTGCGCCCATGGCCGCTCCGGCCTGCAGGTGGGCCACGCAGGAACCTATGACCCACAGCTGCTGCCCCTCGACGCCGAAGCGCTCGGCAATCTGCTCGAACAGCGCCGTGCCGGGCTTGCGGCAATGGCATTCCTCGTCCGGGGCATGGGGGCAGTAGAAAACCGCATCGACGCGCGCGCCTGCCGCCGCCATTTCGCGATGCATGCGCGCGTGCACGGCATTGAGCTCGGTCACGTCGAACAGGCCCCGGCCCAGGCCTGGCTGGTTGGTGGCGACCACCACATGCCAGCCCGCCCGGTTCAGGCGCGCCACGGCTTCCAGCGCACCGCGCTGGGCCTTCCAGGCCTCGGCCGAGCCGATGAACCCCTCTTCACCGATCTGGTTGAGGGTTCCGTCACGGTCCAGGATCGCAATTTTCATGGTCGGGTCCCAAGAATGTCAGAACTCAATTGCGCGCGTCCCAAGACGAGGGACACCGAGGAAGGGCCTAGGCCGGCCGCGCCGCCCCGCACCGAGGGTGTCGTCCCCCTCCCTTGCGAAGCAAGTAGAGAGGCGCCGTGCCACGGGGGGAAGGCGCGAAGCGCCTCAGGGGGTGCTCCATTCACGCCAGTCGCGAAAGGTCCGCCACGCGGTTCATGGCTTCGTGCAACGTGGCCAGCAGGCCCAGGCGGTTGGCCTTGAGCGCCCGGTCTTCGGCGTTGACCATCACATGCTCGAAGAAGGCATCGACCGGGGCGCGCAGCGCGGCCAGAGTCTGCAGGCTGGCCGTGTAGTCGCCGGCAGCAAACTGCTGCTGCGCCTTGGGCGCCACCGATTGCAGGGCTGCGTACAGGTCCTTCTCTGCCACCTCGGCCAGCACGGCCGCGTCGACCTGGGCCTGCACGGCCTGGTCGGCCTTCTTGAGGATGTTGCCCACGCGCTTGTTGGCGGCGGCCAGGGCCGGTGCCTCGGGCAGCTCGCCGAAGGCGCGCACGGCTTCCAGGCGCTTTTGCACGTCGGACAGGCGCTGCGGGCGCAGGGCCAGCACCGAGTCCACTTCCTGGGCCGAGAAACCCTGCTCGCGCAGGTTGCCGGCCAGGCGGTCGTAGATGAAATCGGCCAGCTGGGGCGTGGCGTCCTCGATCTTGTCGCCGAAGGCGGGCAGCACGCTGACCAGCAGGGTTTCCAGGTCCAGCGCCAGGTCCTTCTCGACCAGCATGCGGATCACGCCCAGGGCGTGGCGGCGCAGCGCGAAGGGGTCGCGGTCGCCCGTGGGCAGGTTGCCGATGCCGAACATGCCGACCAGGGTTTCCAGCTTGTCGGCCAGGGCCACGACCACGCCGGCGTTGCCGCGCGGCAGTTCGTCGCCCGCAAAGCGGGGCTTGTAGTGGTCCTCGATGGCATCGGCCACGGCCACGTCCAGGCCGTCGTTGAGCGCGTAGTAGCGGCCCATGGTGCCCTGCAGTTCGGGAAACTCGCCCACCATGTCGGTCACGAGGTCGGTCTTGGCCAGTTGCGCGGCCAGGTCGGCCTGCTGGGCCAGGCCCGTGTCGCCCAGCTGGCGGGCAATGCTCTTGGCGATGGAGCGCACGCGCTCCACGCGCTCGCCCTGGGTGCCGAGCTTGTTGTGGTAGACCACCTTGCCCAGCCCGTCCACGCGCGAGGCCAGGGTCTTCTTGCGGTCCTGGTCGAAGAAGAACTTGGCGTCGGCCAGACGCGGGCGCACCACGCGTTCGTTGCCGCCGATGACGGCGCTGGCATCCTGGGGGCTGATGTTGCTGACCACCAGGAACTGGTGGGTCAGCTTGCCGGCGGCGTCCAGCAGCGGGAAGTACTTCTGGTTGGCCTTCATGGTGAGGATCAGGCATTCCTGCGGCACGTCGAGGAATTCCTTCTCGAACTCGCAGACCAGCACATTGGGGCGCTCGACCAGGGCCGTGACTTCGTCCAGCAGGGCCTCGTCCTCGATGGGACGGACACCGCCGCCCACGCGCTCGGCAGCGGCCTGCAGCTGGCGCGCGATCTCGGCACGGCGCTCGGCGAAGCTGGCGATGACGGCGCCTTCCTCGCGCAGCTGCGCGGCGTAGTCATCGGCGGAGCGGATGACCACGGGATCGACCGCCGCCTCGAAGCGGTGGCCATGCGTGGCCGTGCCGGCCGTCAGGCCCAGGGCCTTGACGCCGATCAGCACCTCGGTGCCGTGCAGCACCACCAGGCCGTGGGCCGGGCGCACGAAATGGACGCTGCTCCAGCCGTCGGCCAGTTGGTAGCGCATGACCTTGGGGATGGGCAGCCGGGCAATGGCTTCGTCCAGCGCCTTTTGCACGCCGTCGGCCAGCATCACGCCGCGCACGGTGGAGGCGTGGAACAGGGCTTCGGCCTTGCCTTCGCCCTGGCGGGTCAGGCTGGCAACGGCTTCTTCGCCGGCGCCCAGGGCGGCCAGCTTCTTGATCAGTGCGGGCGTGGGCTTGCCGTCGGCGTCCAGGCCCACGGAGACGGGCATGAGCTTTTGCGACACGGCCTTGTCCTCGGCCTGGGGCAGCACTTCGGTGATGTGGGCGGCCAGGCGGCGCGGCGAGGCATAGGCCGTCAGGCGCGCTTCGCTGGAGGCCAGCAGGCCCTGGGCCTTGAGCTGCTCGAACAGCACGCCGGCAAAGGCGTCGCCCAGCTTTTGCAGCGCCTTCGGGGGCAGCTCTTCGACAAACAGTTCAACAAGAAGATTCGATGCGTTCATGGTCTGGTGTTCTCTCGGTGCAGCGGTGTCCGCCTCAGGCGGCCTTCTTGCCCTGTTGTTCGGCGGCCTTGGCCAGCTCGGCCAGCACTTCGTCGGCATGGGCCTTGGGCGCCATGGGGAAGCCCAGGCGCGCACGGCTGTCCATATAGGCCTTGGCCACGGCGCGGGCCAGGTTGCGGATGCGGCCGATGTAGGCGGCACGCTCCGTCACGCTGATGGCGCCGCGCGCATCGAGCAGGTTGAAGGTGTGGGCGGCCTTGAGCACCTGCTCGTAGGCCGGCAGCGCCAGCTGTTCGCCGATCAGGTGGTTGGCCTGCTTTTCGTGGGCGCTGAAGGCGGTGAACAGGAAGTCGGCGTCCGAGTGCTCGAAGTTGTAGGTGGACTGCTCCACCTCGTTCTGGTGGTAGACGTCGCCGTAGCTCAGGCCGTCGGTCCAGGTCAGGTTGTAGACGTTGTCCACGCCCTGCAGGTACATGGCCAGGCGCTCCAGGCCATAGGTGATCTCGCCGGTGGCGGGCTTGCAGTCGATGCCGCCGACCTGCTGGAAGTAGGTGAACTGGGTCACCTCCATGCCGTTGAGCCAGACTTCCCAGCCCAGGCCCCAGGCGCCCAGCGTGGGGTTTTCCCAGTCGTCCTCGACAAAGCGGATGTCGTTCTTCTTGAGATCGAAGCCCAGGGCCTCGAGCGAGCCCAGGTACAGCTCCAGGATGTTGTCGGGCGCGGGCTTGAGCACGACCTGGAACTGGTAGTAGTGCTGCAGGCGGTTGGGGTTGTCGCCGTAGCGGCCGTCCTTGGGGCGGCGGCTGGGCTGCACGTAGGCGGCCTTCCAGGGCTCGGGGCCCAGGGCGCGCAGGAAGGTGGCGGTATGCGAGGTGCCCGCGCCCACTTCCATGTCATAGGGCTGGAGCAGCGCGCAGCCCTGGTCGGCCCAGTAGGACTGCAGCTTGAGGATGATTTGTTGGAAAGTGAGCATGACTTGTTTCAGGCGTCGCACGCAGGCCGGGGCCGCGCCGGTGAATGAGAGGCGGCTCGCGCCGCGCAAACGACGATTTTAAGGCGCCGCCCGGCCCTGCGCCGTGGCGCGGGCCTGCGGCCCCACGGCAGACGCTCCACAGGGCGATCTGCATCAAAAAACGGAGCAGGCGACACATGCCGGCAAAGGCCGTGGCGCGCGAAGCCCCGAAAGCCCGCCTTGCACGACGCATCCGGATCATTTTTTGACAATTCACCGGGGCAGCGGCCGGTGGCCGTTCGCCACGCCGCCATGCACGCCGCCTAGAATGGCCCATTGACCTTTTTTGTCGTGGACCACCACCGCCCCGGAGCCTGCCATGAACCTGATGAACATCATCACCAAGCAACTGATAGAGATCATCGAGTGGACCGATGACTCGCGCGACACGCTCTCCTACCGCTGGCCCGACGACGACAAGGAAATCAAGAACGGCGCCCAGCTCATCGTGCGCGAGTCGCAGCAGGTGCAGTTCGTCTCGGCCGGCCAGTACGCCGACCTGTTCAGCCCCGGCAAGCACACGCTGACCACGCAGAACATTCCCATCCTGTCCACCATCCAGGGCTGGAAGTACGGCTTCAACTCGCCGTTCAAGTGCGATGTCTACTTCATCAACACGCGGCTGTTCACGGGCAACAAGTGGGGCACCTCCAACCCCGTGATGGTGCGCGACCAGGACTTCGGCGCCGTGCGCCTGCGCGCCTTCGGCACCTATGACTTCCGCATCGTCGAGCCGGCCAAGTTCCTCAAGGAAGTGGCGGGCACGGACCAGAACTTCCGCATCGACGAGTTCGCCGACACCATGCGCTCGCGCATCATCAGCGTGTTCACCGAGTCGCTGGCCAAGGCCCGGGTGCCCGTGCTGGACGTGGCCCAGCGCTATGGCGAGCTGGGCGATGCGCTGCTGCCGCTGATCAACCCGGCCATGACGGACAAGTACGGCCTGGAGATCACCAGCTTCGTGCTGGAGAACGTGTCCGTGCCGCCCGAGGTGGAGCAGGCCATCGACAAGCGCTCCAGCATGACGGCCATCGGCAACCTCAACGACTACGTCAAGTACCAGATGGGCCAGACCATGACCACGGGCGGCGAAGGCGCTGCCGCAGCCACCCTGCCCGCCACCATGGCCATGGGCTTCGGCATGGCGCAGGAGATGATGAAGAGCATGCAAAACGGCGGCGGCGCCGGCGGCGCACCGGCCGGCCAGGCCTCCGACCCGTTCTCGCCTGCCGCCGCCCAGGCAGCCCAGGCGCCGGCAGCGCCCGCCGCCGGTGGCCTGCAGGTGCTGACCCCGGCGCAGGCGGCCCAGGTGCTGGGTGTGAGCGAGGCCGATGTGCTGGCCGAGATCCAGGCCGGCAACCTCAAGGCGCGCCAGATCGGCAGCCAGTGGCGCATTGCGCAAGCCGCACTCGATGAGTTCCTGCGCGGCTGACATTTCCGTGGTTTGACCCCTTGCGGCGCCAGGCCCTGCCTGGCGCCGCGTCCCGTTTTCCAGGACCGATGCCGTGAGCGCGCCCTCCTCCAGTTCCTCCAGCACCTCGACTTCCCCCGCCTCCGGTTCCTGGGAGGCCGCTGCCGCCGCGCCGGCCATGGTGCGCAAGCACCCCTGCCCCGAATGCGGCGCCAACCTCGAATGGAATGCCCAGGCCCAGGCGCTCAAGTGCCCGTACTGCGGCACCACGGTGCCCTGGAGCGAGGAAACGCGCGAGGAACTGGGCCGCGATGTGGTCGAGCAGGACCTGGCCGAGGCGCTGCGCAACCCCAAGTCCGGCCGGGGCTGGGGCACGGAGGACCGCTACGAGGTCCAGTGCCAGAACTGCCGTGCGATCTCGGTCTTCGTGAACCGCACCGTGGCCCAGCGCTGCGACTTCTGCGGCTCGCCCTCCATCGTGGCCCACGAGGGCCAGGGCGATGCCATCACGCCGCAGAGCATCCTGCCCTTCAAGATCAGCGACGGCCAGATCCGCGACCGCATACGCCAGTGGTACGGCAGCCGCTGGTTCGCGCCCAACCGCCTGAAATCCGCCGCGCTGACCGACACGCTGCACGGCGTCTACCTGCCCTACTGGACCTTCGACGCCCACGCCAGCGCCGACTGGCAGGCCGAGGCGGGCTTCTACTACTACACCACCGAGTCCTACCGCGACAGCAACGGCAACGTGCAGACGCGCCAGGTGCGCCATGTGCGCTGGGAGCCGGCCTCGGGCAGCCTCGCCCATTTCTTCGACGACGAGCTGGTGCCCGGCACCGTGGGCGTGCACGCCAACCTGCTGCGCCAGGTGGAGCCCTTCCCCACCACCACCGACCTCAAGCCCTACACGCCCGAGTTCGTGCGCGGCTGGACGGTGGAGCGCTACCAGATCGACCTGGGCAAGGCCGCCCAGGTCAACGTGCAGGACATGGACGAGCAGCTGCGCGCCCTGTGCGCGCGCCAGGTGCCCGGCGACACCTACCGCAACCTGCAGATGCAGCGCGAGTACCAGGGCCGCACCTTCAAGCACATCCTCGTGCCGGTCTGGCTGGTGGGCTACACCTACGGCAGCAGGACCTTTCAGATCATCGCCAACGGCTACACGGGCCAGATCGCGGGCGAGCGCCCCTACAGCGCCCTCAAGATCACGCTGGCCGTGCTGGCCACGATCATGGTGCTGGCGCTGCTGTGGGTGATGTTCGGACAGTAGGCCAGCTGCCGCTCACCACGCGCTCCAGACCTCTTCGGCAAGCCCGAAGGCGGTGCTCGCGCCGGAACCTCCGGTGACCGCCACCACGCGCGTGGCCTCGTCGGGCGCATGCACCACGCAGGGCGCGTCCTGCGCACTCGGGTAGACGCCAACCCAGCGCTCTACCACCTGCGCATCGCGCAGGTGCAGGGCCTCGTTCATATGGCGCAGCATCAGCCGGTCCACGGCTTCGCTGGCAAAGGGCGGGGGCGCTGCGCCGTAGTGGTGGGAGTCGCCCACCACCAGGCTGCCGTCGGCGCTTTGCACGGCGATCAGGTGGATGCCGTGGGCCAGGCTCTCGCCCTCCTCCCGCTCCAGCTCGGCGCGCAGCGCGGCGGCTTCGGGCAGGGCGCTGTAGCCCTCGTATCTGACCATGCTCAGGTCCCCCATGACCGAGCCCTTGAGCTGCAAGCCCGGCTGCGGCCGCACGCGCAGCATCTGCAGCTGGCACAGCTGGATGCGGTGCGGCGCCCACAGGCCGGCGAACAGGCCACCCGGGTCGGCGTTGTTGCAGACCACCACGCGTTCGCCGTGGTAGCTGGCGCGGGCGCTGCGCACCCGGGGTGCCGCCACCTCGAGCACGGCCTCGCCAAAGCGGAAATCCACGCCCATGGCCTGCTCCAGCCACTGCGCCAACCTGGCAATGGCTGTGCGCGACTCCACGCGCAGCTCATGCGGGCTGTAGAGCACGGCGCTGAGGTCTTCGGTGCGCAGTGCCGGGTGGCGTTCGGCGGCCTGGGCCGGCGTGAGCAGCTCGCAGCGCTCGCCCATGGAGGTGCTCAGAAAGGCGTGGAGCACGGCCTCGGCGCTGGCCCGGCGCGCCGTCAGCCACAGCCCGCGGTGCACGACCTCGATGCCGGCCTGCGGCGCGATCTCGGCCCAGGTATCGCGCGAACGCATGGCCCGCTGCCAGTGGGCGCCCGCCTGCTGCCCCGTGACAGTGACAAAGCCGAAATTGCGGATGGAGGCGGAGATGCAGGCCGCGTCGCGCTCGATGACGAGCACGCTGCGGCCACGGCGCGCAGCCGCATAGGCGTGGGCCAGGCCGACAATGCCGGCCCCCACCACGATCAGGTCGTAGTTCTTCATGGGAGAAAACAGAGGAGAGGGAAAGGAAAAAAGTCAGCGCTGGCGCCAGCGCTGCGTGCGCCGCTGCACCCAGGCATCCAGCGCCGCGATCAGCAGCCGGCCCGCAGCGGCCGTGGCAAAGATCAGCGTGGCCATGGCGGCGGCCGGCGCGGTGTCGCCCGCGTCGTCCATGGCCAGCACGGCCACCGAGGCCAGCGTGGTCTCGGGCGAGTACAGGAACACCACGGCCGACACCGTGGTCATGGCGTTGACGAAGAAATAGCCGGCCACCTGCATGACCACGGGCAGGCATACCGGCAGGTGCACGCGCCACAGCAGCGTCCAGAAGGCCACCCCCATGGAATCGGCCACGCGCTCGTACTCGGCATCGAGCTGCTGCAGCGCGGCCAGTTGCGTGATGTGCGCCACCGAGAAGAAATGCGCCACCGAACACAGCACCAGGATGGCCATGCTGCCGTACAGGAAGTGCAGCGGATTGCCCTGGGCATTGAAGAACAGGATGTAGCCCAGGCCCAGCGCCAGCCCCGGCACGGCCATGGGCAGCGTGGCCACGGCATGCAGCCACTGGCGCGTGCGCGCCCAGCGTACGGGCTTGGCCACCAGGTAGGCGGTCACAAAGCTCAGCACCGCGCCCAGCACGGCCGTGGCCAGCGCCATGGACAGCGAGTTGCCATAGCTGGCCCAGCCGCCGCCGTCCATCATGTCGAAGCGGTAGTTCTTGAATGTCAGCGTGAGGTTGTACGGCCAGTAGCTGACCAGGGAGGCCAGCACGGCCGTGCCCATGACGGCCAGCAGCGCCAGCGCCACCAGCGCGCAGTAGGCGAACAGCGCGCGGTCCAGCGGCGCATGGGGCTGGGGCACCAGCGGCACGGAGCGCACGCCCATGGTGGCCGCCTGGCGCGCACGCAAATGGCGCTCGGCCGCAAAGGCCAGGCCGGCCGGCACCAGCAGCAGCATGGCCACCACCGCACCCATGGACAGGTTTTGCTGGCCGATGACCTGCTTGTAGATGTCGGTGGCCAGCATGGCCGTGTTGCCGCCAATGACCTTGGGCACGCCGAAGTCGGTCACCACGAGCACGAAAACCACGATCCACGAAATCATCAGCCCGTAGCGGCTGGCCGGCAGCGTGACCTGGCGGAAGCTGCGCCAGCGGCTGGCGCCCAGCGTGGCGGCCGCCTCGTACAGGCGCGCATCGCCCGAGGCCAGCGTGGTGCACAGAATCATCAGCGCATGCGGAAAGGTCCAGAGCACCGAGCCCACGATGATGCCGAAGGGCCCGTAGGCCGAGCCCCCCTGCAGCCAGCCCTTGAGCAGGCCCTGGCTGCCGAACAGGTAGATCAGGCTGATGGCCATGAGCAGCGAGGGCGCCAGCAGCGGCACCAGGGCCAGCGCGCGGAACCAGCGCGCCAGCGGCATGCAGCTGCGCACCACGCCATAGGCGTAGGCATAGGCCAGCAGCACGCAGACCGTGCTGCTCACGGCCGACAGCCACAGGCTGTTGAACAGCGATTGCGCCACGCCCGGCATGCGCGCATAGGTGATGAACTGGGCCAGACCCGTGAAGCGGCCCGTGTCGTCCCAGAAACTCCTGCCCAGCAGGCTGGCCACCGGCAGGGCGATGGTGGCCAGCAGCCAGGCCAGTGCGCCCAGCACCAGGGCGCCCAGCCACCAGCGCTCCCAGCCTGCGCTGCGCCCCTGCGGACGCACGGGTCCTGCAGGCGCGCTGCGGCGGGCGCAAGCGGAGCGGTCCACCGGCACCGGCACGGAAACGGCCGTGTCCATGGGATGCGCGCTCATGCGGCCTTCCTCGCGTCGGGCGCCGCCAACGGCTGCAGCGCAGCGGCGGGCAGTTCCATCAGCACCTCGCCCTGCAGCCAGTCGGGCAGGCCCACGTCATGGCGCAGGGGCCACTGGGCGTCAACCTGGCATTGCAGCGTGGGGCTGTACAGGCGCACCAGGGCCATCGATCCGAGGAAGGAGGTCTCCACCACGCGGGCGCGCAACAGGTTGGGCAACGCCGTGGGCTGGGCCGGGTGCAGCACCACGCTTTCCGGACGCACGCCGACCAGCAGCGCGTCGCCACGCTCGAAGCCGGCCAGCGCACAGCGCAGGCTGGCTTCGCCGATGCGCACCTGGTCCGCCCCCTCGGCCGTGGCCGGCAGCAGGTTCATGCGGCCCACGAAACCGGCCGCGAACTGGCTCACGGGCTGGGCATAGAGCTGCTCGGGCGAACCCTGCTGCTCGATGCGGCCCTGGTGCATGAGCACCACGCGGTCGGCCATGGACAAGGCCTCTTCCTGGTCGTGCGTGACCATGATGGAGGCGATGCCCAGCTGGCGCTGCAGCTGGCGGATCTCGCTGCGCAGCTCGGTGCGCACCTGGGCATCGAGCGCGGACAGCGGCTCGTCGAGCAGCAGCAGGCGCGGCCGGGGCGCCAGCGCGCGGGCCAGTGCCACGCGCTGCTGCTGGCCGCCCGACAGCTGGGCCGGGTAGCGCTGGGCCTGCGCGCCCAGACCCACCAGGGACAACATCTCGGCCACGCGCTCGCGCGCCTGCGCCGCAGGCTGCCCGTTCAGCCCGAAGGCCACGTTCTGCGCGGCCGTCAGGTTGGGAAACAGCGCATAGCTCTGGAACACCACGCCGAAGCCACGGCGCGCGGCCGGCCAGCGCGTGATGTCATCGCCCTGGAACAGCACCCTGCCCTCGTCAGGCATGTCGATGCCGCAGACGATGCGCAGCAGCGTGGTCTTGCCGCAGCCCGAAGGGCCGAGCAGGCTGACGAACTCGCCCGCCTCCACGTTCAGGTCAATGCCGCGCAGCACCTGCTGCTCGCGGTAGCGCTTGGCGATATGGTCTATGCGCAGCATGGCGTGGCTCCGGCTTACTTTTTCTCTGCCTTGGCTTCGTAGCGGCGGCTCCACTCGGCCAGGATGCGCTCGCGGTTGGCCGCGGCCCAATCGAAGTCGTTCTTCGCCAGCCGCTTTTCGAGGTCGGCAGGAATGAACTCCAGCTTTTCCTGCGCCTCGGGCAAGGCCAGCACGGCGAAGTTGGCGGCGTAGAGCTTGTTGGCCTCGGGCGTGACGGCCCAGTCGGCCAGGGCCTTGGCGGCTTCCTGCTTCTTGCTGGTCTTGAGGATGGCCGTGGCCTCCACATCCCAGCCCAGGCCTTCCCGGGGGAAAACGATGTCGATGGGCGCACCGTCCTTCTTGGTCTTGCTGGCTCGGTATTCGAAGCTCAGGCCCACGGGAAACTCCCCGGCCCCTGCCTGGCGGCAGGGCTTGGAGCCGCTGTGCGTGTACACGCCCATGTTCTGGTGCAGGCCGTCCATGTAGGCCCAGCCCTTGTCCTCGCCCATGATCTGCAGCCAGGCCGCGACCATCAGGTAGCCCGTGCCGCTGGAGGCCGGGTGGGGCATGGTGATCGTGCCCTTGAACTCGGGCCTGACCAGGTCGGCCCAGCTGGCGGGCACCGGCAGCTTGCGCTTGCCGGCCTCCACGGTGTTGAAGCAGATGGCCGAGGACCACAGGTCCATGCCCACCCAGGTTGGCTGGGCGCGCGGATCGCGCATGTTGGCTCGCACCTTGTCCAGGCCCTTGGGCGCGTAGGGCTGGAGCATGCCCTGCTTGTCCAGCAGCATCAGCGAGGTGGCGGCCACGCCCCAGATCACGTCGGCCTGGGGATTGGCCTTCTCGGCCAGCAGGCGGGCCGTGATGATGCCCGTGCTGTCGCGCACGAACTTGAGTTCGATCTCGGGATGGGCCTTCTCGAAGCCGCTCTTGTAGGCCTTGATCTGGTCGGCCTCCAGCGCGCTGTAGACCAGCAGCTCGGTCTTGGCCGCGTGGGCCAGGGAGGCGAAGGAGGCGACGGTCAGCGCCGCAGAGGCAATGGCGAGGCGGCGGCCCAGGGAGGCAAGGGTGTGGCGCATGGCGTGTCAGTTCCGTTGTGGGTTCGTGGACAGGCGGCAGGGTCGCCACCTCTGACACCCACTTTAGGAAGCGCAGGTGAAACGCCCGTGTCACACAACGGAAATTTCGCGAAGCGGGTATTGGCGGATTTGGGTGCCCTCCGCCCCCTAGGCGCCCCCCGCCCCGCCCCCACCCTCTTCAGCGGCGCAGCTTTACCCTGCCCGGGCGCTCAGCCTGGGCCGTCTGCGGCTGCAGTGCATCCAGCAGCCGGTCCTGCAGGCGCGCGCGGTGTGCCAGGTTCTCATCCAGCCGCGCGGCCAGCGCGTCGATGTGATCGCGCATCAGTTGCTCGGCGCGCGCCATGTCGCCGGCGGCCAGCGCATCGACGATGGCCTCATGGTCGGCATTGGAGTGCTGGGCCTCGGTCTGCGACTGGTACAGCGCAGACACCAGGGTGGTGCGCGCCGACAGGTCGGCCATCATGGCCGTGAGAAAGCGGTTGCCCAGTTGCTCGGCCAGGCAGACATGGAAGTCGGCCAGCAGCACGCTGCGCTGGCCGGCGTTGTCGGCCTCGGCGATGGCGCCGCGCTCCTGGGCCACATGCTCGCGCAGCGTGCGTATGGCCGCCTGCAGCGGCCGGCCCGCGTCGCGCAGCATGCCGGACTCCAGCACGCGGCGCGCGGCATAGGTTTCCTGGGCTTCCTCGAACGAGGGCTCGACCACGTACCAGCCCTGGCGCGAGCGCACCTCGACGAAGCCGCGCGCCTGCAGCTGCATCAGCGCCTCGCGCACCATGGTGCGGCTCACACCGAAGACCTCGGCCAGCTCCTTTTCGCCCAGGCGTTCGCCAGGGCGCAGCTTGCGCTCGACGATGGAGCGCATGACGCGCTCGGCGATCAAGGCCGGCCCGGTGGCCGGCGCATCCTGCGGCTCGGACATGGCGGCCTCCTCAGGCTGCGGCCGGAATGCGGCGCGGGCGCAGCGTGGCCATCACCCAGTACACGCTGCCGCCGATCAGCACGCCGAAGAACCAGCCGTAGGTGCCCCACCAGACCGGCAGCAGGCTGGTGAAGTTGGGCAGGATGGTGGAGAACACGCTGCCGATGCCGGTGGCAATGAGCGCGTTGACGTTCCAGCCGCCCTCGTAGCGGTACTCGCCATGCTCGTCATACAGCGCCGCCACGTTGATGTTGCCCTTGGCCACCAGGTAGTAGTCCACCAGGATGATGCCCAGCAGCGGCCCCATGGTGGCGCCGATGGCGTTCACGAAGTGGGCAGCGCCGCCCTCCCATGGTGCAAAGGGGTAGAGAGCCAGGGCGATCAGTGCGGCGATGTATCCGCCGCGCTTGAAGTCGATGCGCTTGGGAAACACGTTGGAAATATCGAAGGCCGCCGAGACGAAGTTGGCCACCACGTTGATGCCCAGCGTGGCCACGGCAAAGGTGACGGCGGCCAGCAGGGCCAGCACCCAACTGTCGAACTTGGCCGAGATCTGCTCGGGGTGCAGCAGCACCTCGCCATAGACCTTGAAGGCCGCAATCGTGGTGATGCCGGCCACCAGCGAGAACGCGATCAGGTTCACGGGCAGGCCCCAGAGGTTGCCCTTGGCGACCGCTTCCTTGTTCTTCGCATAGCGCGAGAAATCGCAGAAGTTCAGGTACAGCGCCGCAAAGTAGGTGATCCAGGTCGCGCCCACGGCCATCAGCGCCCAGAAGCTGCCCGGCGCGCCGCTCACCCCCGCATCCTTGGTCTTGTCCAGCAGCACATCCATGGGAATGCCGTGGTCGAAGCTGAAGCCGCCGGCCTTCACGCACAGGCCGATGGCCAGCACCAGCATGGCGATCCACACGGCAGGCCCGGCCCAGTCCTGGAATCGCCGCACGGTCTCCATGCCCCTTTGGATGATCAGCAGCTGCAAGGCCCAGATGACCACGTAGCAGATCACCTCCAGACCCGAATGGCCCAGCCAGTGCGTGGTCTGGTGGAAGGATAGCAACGCCTCATTGCGCACCAGCAGCGCCACCATGGCGCCCGAGGCCGCCGCCGTCTGCGCCCCGTACCAGAAGCAGGCCACGATGGCTCGCACCAGGGCAGCCAGATTCGCGCCCCATACCCCGAAGGACGCACGCGCCAGCACCGGATAGGGCACGCCGGTCTTCTCGCCCGCATAGCCCACCAGGTTCATCAGAAAAAAGATGACCAGGGAGCTGATGCCGATGGCGATCAGAAAATTGACGAAGCTGCCGCACAGCAGAAACAGGCTGGCCGCCAGGTAGTAGCCCCAGAGGCTATGCACGTCCGAAGTCCAGACGTTGAAGATGCTGAAGGCGCCCCAGCGGCGGTCCCTGGTGGGCGCCAGATCTTCGTTGTAGAGACCTGGCGAGGGGTTGCGGATGTCCATTGATGCGCTCCTTGACCACGAGTAATCACTGACACAAGACCAGCCGAAACCCATGATCAGCTGGCACACAAACTGGCACGCAAACTGGTATGCAAGAAGTGTGCCTTTGGGCGCAGGAGTTTTTTCCCGGGACATACCCGGCCACCGCAGGCCTTCGGGCTGCGGCGACATGGTGAAATATGGAGCCGGACCTCCCCTCCCTCCAACCCCGCCATGTTCGTCACGCAGCTCAAGTCCTTTTTCTGGGTCGCCCGCCTTGGCAGCATCACGCAAGCCGCGCGCCAGCTCGCACTGAGCCAGCCCACCGTGACCACCCAGATCCGCGCGCTGGAAGAGCACTACGGCGTGGAGCTGTTCCATCGCCAGGGCGGACGGCTGTCCATCACCGATGCCGGCTTGCGCCTGCTGCCCCAGGTCGAGCAATTGCTGCTGCAGACCATTCAGCTGGAGTCGGCGCTGCGCCATTCGGGCGATGCCAGCCAGGGCCAGCTGCGCATAGGCGCGACGGCGCCCTACTACGTGCTGGACATTGTCAAGCGCTACCAACGGCGCTTCGAGCGGGTGGAAGTGGCCATCGTGGGCGGCAACTCGCGCCAGATGGTGCAGGCGCTGGTGGACTACCAGGTGGACCTGGCGACCTCGTCACACCTGGAGAGCGATTCGCGCCTGCTGCGCGTGGAGTTGGGCCAGGACCCGCTGGCCCTGCTGGTGCACCGCAGCCACCGGCTGGCGCAGCGCACCATGGTGCAGGCGTCCGATCTGGTGCACGACACGCTGATCCTGCGCGAGCGCGGCTCCATGACGCGCCAGCTCACCGAACAGATGCTGGCCGCCGCCGGCCTGGCACCGCGCCACATCATGGAAATCGCCAGCCGCGAAGCCATCCGCGAGGCCGTGATCCGCGACATGGGCATCAGCGTCTTCGCCCGGCATGAAGCCTCGGCCCACCCCGACATCGTCGTCCTGCCCTTTGCAGGCCCCGTGCCGCGCCTGCCCGAATACCTGTACTGCCTGCGCGAACGCCGCCAGGCCCGGCTGATCGCCGGCTTTCTGGAGGAAGCCGTGCCGGGCGGGGTGCTGCCGGACCAGATGTGAACCGGCTCAGGCCAGCTCGGCATCCGCCAGCAGCGGCTGCTTGAGGTCCTTGTCCGACAGCGACATCTCCACATTGAGCTGCGGCCATTGCACGCCGATGGCAGGGTCATCCCAGGCAATGCCGCGATCGGCCTGGGGCGCGTAGAAGGCCGTGGCCTTGTAGAGGAAGTCGGCGCTGTCGCTGAGCACCATGAAGCCGTGGGCAAAGCCTGGGGGCACCCACAGCTGGCGGTGGTTGTCTTCCGTCAGCTCGGCGCCCACCCATTGGCCGAAGGTCGGCGAGCCCTTGCGGATGTCCACGGCCACGTCGAACACGGCGCCGCGCACCACGCGCACGAGCTTGCCCTGGGCATGGGGCGGCAGCTGGTAGTGCAGGCCGCGCAGCACGCCTTTCTTGCTGCGGCTGTGGTTGTCCTGCACGAACTGGTGGTCCGTGCCCGTGGCCTGGTTGAAGGCCTGCTGGTTGAAGCTTTCGAGGAAGAAGCCGCGATCGTCACCAAACACCTTGGGCTCGATCAGCATCACCTCGGGGATGGCCAGGGGTGTTGCCTTCATGCGTGCACCTTTTCCTTGAGGATCTGCAGCAGGTACTGGCCGTAGCCATTCTTGGCCAAGGCCTGGCCCAGCGTCTCGAGCTGGGCGCGATCTATCCAGCCCTGGCGGAAGGCGATCTCCTCGGGGCAGGAAACCTTCAGGCCCTGGCGCTGCTGCAAGGTGGCGATGAACTGGCCGGCTTCCAGCAGGCTGTCGTGCGTGCCCGTGTCCAGCCAGGCATAGCCACGGCCCATGAGTTCCACATTGAGCTGGCCCTTGTCCAGGTACAAGCGGTTGAGGTCGGTGATTTCCAGCTCGCCGCGCGCCGAGGGCTTGATGGACTTGGCCAGCTCAACGACCTGGTTGTCGTAGAAATACAGGCCCGTGACCGCGTAGTTGCTCCTGGGCTGCTTGGGCTTTTCCTCCAGGGAAAGAACCCGGCCCTGGGCGTCGAACTCGGCCACGCCATAGCGCTCGGGGTCCTGCACGTGGTAGGCAAACACCGTGGCGCCCTCGCTGCGCGCGTCAGCGCGTTCGAGCAGGCGGGGGAAGTCGTGTCCGTAGTAGATGTTGTCACCCAGCACCAGGGCGCTGGGGGCGCCGGCCAGGAAGTCTTCGGCGATCAAAAAGGCCTGGGCCAGGCCATCCGGGCTGGGCTGGACTGCATATTCGAGCTTCAGGCCCCATTGCGAACCGTCGCCCAGCAATTGCTCGAAGCGCGGCGTATCCTGCGGGGTGCTGATCACGAGGATCTCGCGGATGCCCGCGAGCATGAGAGCGCTCAGCGGGTAGTAGATCATGGGCTTGTCGTAGACCGGCAGCAGCTGCTTGCTGATGGCCAGCGTGGCCGGGTGCAGGCGGGTGCCGGAGCCGCCCGCGAGGATGATGCCTTTGCGTGTCTGGTTCATGTCCTGGATCCTGGGGTTCTGCTGAAGCGCGCAGCCGCGCTCAGATGATTTCCTGCAGCATGCGGTCCACGCCTGCCTGCCAGTGGGGCAGGCGCAGGCCGAAGGTCTGCTGCAGCCGGTCGGTGTTCAGGCGGGAATTGTGCGGACGCTGCGCCGGGGTGGGAAAGGCGCTGGTGGGCACGGCAGCTATGCGCTGCACCTTCCAGGGCCGGTCGGGCGCGAGTTCGCGGGCGCGGGCGATCACGTGGCTGGCATAGGCATGCCAGGTGGTCTCGCCACCGGCCACCAGGTGGTACAGGCCCTGGTCGCCAGGTTGGCGCTGCAGCTGGCGAATGGCATGGGCCGTGACGTCGGCGATGAGGTCCGCGCCCGTCGGTGCGCCCCATTGGTCGTCGATCACGCTCAGTGCTTCACGCTCCTGGGCCAGGCGCAGCATGGTCTTGGCGAAGTTGCCGCCGCGCGCCGCATAGACCCAGCTGGTGCGAAAGATCAGGTGGCGGCAGCCCGAAGCCTGGATCAGCTGCTCGCCTTCGAGCTTGCTGCCGCCATAGACGGACAGCGGCGCCGTGGCCTCGGTCTCCGTGCGCGCAGCGCTGCCGCTGCCGTCGAAGACGTAGTCCGTGCTGTAGTGCACCAGCAGCGCGCCGGTCTGCGCCGCCTCGCGGGCCAGCACCTGGGGAGCCAGCGCATTGAGCAGCCGCGCCTGTTCCGGCTCGCTTTCGGCCTTGTCCACGGCCGTGTGGGCGGCGGCATTGACGATGACATCGGGACGCAGAGCGCGCACGGTCCGTGCGAGTTCATCGAGGCGAGAGAGATCGCCGCACAGGCCCTGGCCACCGGCGTCGCCCTGGCGCTCCAGCGCAATCAACTCGCCCAGCGGCGCCAGGCTGCGCTGCAGCTCCCAGCCCACCTGTCCATTGCGGCCCAGCAGCAGCAGCTTCATGCGCCGGCTCCCTCCGTGTACTGGCGGCTGACCCATTCGCGGTAGGCGCCGGACTGCACATCGGCCACCCACTCGGGATTGTCCAGGTACCACTGCACGGTCTTGCGGATGCCGGTCTCGAAGGTCTCCGCGGGCTTCCAGCCCAGTTCGCGCTCGAGCTTGCGCGCGTCGATGGCATAGCGCCGGTCGTGACCGGGGCGGTCCTTCACATAGGTGATCTGGGCAGCGTAGCTGGTGCCATCGGCCTTGGGGCGCAGCTCGTCGAGCAGCGCGCAGACGGTGTTCACGATCTCGACGTTGGGCTTTTCGTTCCAGCCGCCCACGTTGTAGGTCTCGCCCAGCCTGCCGGCCTCCAGCACGCGGCGGATGGCGCTGCAATGGTCGCGCACATAGAGCCAGTCGCGCACCTGCATGCCATCGCCATAGATGGGCAAAGGCTTGCCGGCCAGGGCGTTGACGATCATCAGGGGGATCAGCTTCTCGGGGAAATGCAGCGGGCCGTAGTTGTTGCTGCAGTTGGTGGTCAGCACGGGCAGGCCGTAGGTGTGATGCCAGGCGCGCACCAGGTGGTCGCTGGCGGCCTTGCTGGCCGAGTACGGGCTGTTGGGCTCGTAGTTATGGTCTTCGGTGAAGGCCGGTGCCGCTGGCGCCAGGCTGCCATAGACCTCGTCGGTGGAGACATGCAGGAAGCGGAAGGCCGCCCTGGCCTCGGCATCCAGCGCGCTCCAGTAGCCGCGCACGGCCTCGAGCAGGCGGAAGGTGCCGACCACGTTGGTCTGGATGAAGTCCTCGGGGCCGTGGATGGAACGGTCCACATGGCTTTCGGCCGCGAAGTTGACCACGGCGCGCGGCTGGTGCTCGGCCAGCAGGCGGGCCAGGACTTCGCCATCGCCGATGTCGGCCTGCACGAAGACATGGCGCGCATCGCCCTGCAGGCTCTCCAGGCTCTTGAGGTTGCCCGCGTAGGTGAGCTTGTCCACGTTGAGCACCGGCTCATCGCCGGCAGCCAGCCAGTCCAGCACGAAATTGGCGCCGATGAAGCCGGCGCCGCCTGTGACAAGAATCATGGTTCAACCTTGCAAAATTTCATTGTTCTTGGTTCGGGGTTCAGGCAGCAGCCTGCCGTGCTGCCTCCCGCGCGACCTGGGCATTGTCGGCGTTCACCAGTGAAAAAGCCCGCAGGAGGCGGGCTTTTTCCTTCAGGACACGCCTTTTACACACCAGGGCGTATTCACTGGCCCTGCCAGCGGCGCAGCACCAGCGAGGCGTTCGTGCCACCGAAGCCGAAGCTGTTGGACAGCACGGTGTTCAGCTGGGCATCGCGTGTGCGCGTGACCAGGGGCATGTCGTTCAGCGCGGGATCGGGCGTGTCCACGTTGACCGAACCCGCGATGAAGCCCTTGTTCATCATGATCATGCAGTAGATGGCTTCCTGCACGCCGGTGGCGCCCAGCGAGTGGCCGGTCAGCGACTTGGTGGAGGAGAACGGCGGCACCTGGTCGCCGAACAGCGCGCGCATGGCGCGCACTTCCTGCATGTCGCCCACGGGCGTGGAGGTGCCGTGGGTGTTGATGTAGTCCACGCCGCCTTCGAGGCCTTCAAGGGCCTGCTGCATGCAGGCGATGGCGCCGTCGCCCGAGGGCGCGACCATGTCCTCGCCATCGCTGGTGGCGCCAAAGCCCACGACTTCGGCCAGGATGTTCGCACCCCGGGCCTGGGCGTGCTCCAGGCTTTCCAGCACCACCGCGCCGCCGCCACCTGCGATCACGAAACCGTCGCGGTGGGCGTCATAGGCGCGCGAAGCCTTTTCGGGCTGGTCGTTGTACTTGCTGGACATGGCCCCCATGCCGTCGAACAGCAGTGCCATGCCCCAGGACAGCTCTTCGCCGCCGCCGGCAAACATCACGTCCTGCATGCCCCAGGCGATCTGCTGCGCCGCTGCGCCGATGCAGTGCGCCGAGGTGGAGCAGGCCGAGGTGATGGAGTAGTTGATGCCCTTGACCTTGAAGTTGGTCGCCAGGCAGGCGGACACCGTGGAGCTCATGCAGCGCGTGACCTGGTAGGGCCCGACGCGGCGAATGCCCTTTTCGCGCAGCGTGTCGGCCGCCTCGATCTGGTTGGCCGGCGATCCGCCGCCCGAGCCCATGATCAGGCCGGTACGCGGATGGCTGACCTGCTCGGGAGCCAGGCCGGCCTGGGCGATGGCATCTTCCAGCGCGATCTGCGCATAGGCAGCGGCATCGCCCATGAAGCGCAGCTGCTTGCGATCGATACGTGCCTCGACGTCGATCTCCGGCACACCGGCCACCTGGCTGCGCATGCCCAGTTCGGTGAACTTCGGCATGGCCTTGATGCCAGTGCGCCCCTCGCGCAGCGAGGTCTCCACGGTATCGAGGTCGTTGCCGATGCACGAGACAATGCCCGCGCCGGTGATGACTACGCGACGTTTGGTCATGCTGCCGTTCCCTGGCCTTCACCCTCGCGCAGGAACAGGCCCACGCGCAGGTCATTGGCGACGTAGATTTCCTTGCCATCGGCCAGCAGGCGTGCATCGCCGATGGCCATGTTGAGCTTGCGCTTGATCACGCGCTTGATGTCGATTTCGTAGGTCACGAGCTTGACGTCAGGACCCACTTCGCCCGTGAACTTGACTTCGCCGGCGCCCAGCGCACGGCCCCGGCCGGGAAGGCGCAGCCAGGTCAGGTAAAAGCCGATCAGTTGCCACATGGCGTCCAGACCCAGGCAGCCGGGCATGACGGGGTCGCCCCGGAAATGGCAGTCGAAGAACCAGAGATCAGGCTTGATGTCGAGTTCGGCGACGATCTTGCCCAGGCCGTGGGCGCCACCATCCGTGTCGATGTGCGTGATGCGGTCGAACATCAGCATGGGAGGCAGTGGCAGACGCCCGCTGTCTGCGGAAAACAGCTTGCCTTCGCCCGAAGCGATCAGTTGCTCATACGAAAAAGAATCGGCCATTGTCTAACTTGCTCCACGGCGGCACTGACGCCACCTCTATCTCTGAATGGGTGCGGCCCGCAGCGGACCATGCAGCCGCGCATTATCGGGGCTGAACGTTGCCAGACTGCAACAAAACCCCGAGGCCGCATCAAAACTCTGCCACAAAAGCCACGCCGACCCAGGTCGCGGGACTTGGCTACAGCCCCTGAACCGAGGCCCTGCGGCGGCCGATCCAGGCCACCAGCAGCACCGCCGCAGCAGCGGCGCACAGCGGGACCAGACCTGCTGCATTCACCCAGCGCGCAAACGGTGTCAAGGCCTCGCGGCCCTGCACACTGGCCTCAAGCACCGCGCGCTCGTAAGGCACCAGCGCGTGCGTCACCATGCCCCGGTGGTCGATGGCCACCGTGGCGCCGGTATTGGTGGCGCGCAGCATGGGGCGCTCGAACTCCAGCGCCCGCATGCGGCTGATGGCCAGATGCTGGTCGATCGCCACGCTGTCGCCAAACCAGCCGATGTTGCTGAAATTCACCAGCACCGTGGGCGCCGTCGCTGCATTGCCGAAATGTGCACCCAGCTCTTCGCCAAACAAATCCTCGTAGCAGATGTTGGGTGACAGCCGCTCGCCAGCCCAGGCCATGGAAGGCTGGCCCAGCGCGCCGCGGTTGAAGTCGCCCAGCGGTATGTTCATCATCTGCGTGAACCAGCGAAACAGCGGCGGGATGAACTCCCCGAAGGGCACCAGATGGTGCTTGTCGTATTGGTAGTCCTGGATCTGGCCAGGCTGCCAGCCCACGACCGAGTTCGTATAGCCGGCCTCTTCCGAGCCCAGCGGAATGCCCAGCAGCGCCGCCTGCCGGCCTCCCTTCTTCAGATATGGTTCGCGCAGCAGGTCCAGGTATTCCTCGGGCAACTGCTGGGGCAGCAGGGGCACGGCCGTCTCGGGTGCGACCACCAGCTGCGCCGTGGCCGCGCGCAGCTCCCGCCCGTACCAGCCCAGGGCCAGCGGAATGCCGCTGCCGGCCTCGAACTTCTCATCCTGCGGGATATTGCCCTGCAGCATGGCCACGCTCAGCGCTGGCCGTTCGGCCGATGGTGCATTGATGGCGGCATCGCGAAGCCACCACAGCCCGCCCCAGGCCAGAACCAGGGCCGCCACAGTGGCCGCGCACCGTGCAGGCCGAAGGGCTTGTCCGCCCCGCGAACCGGCCGCCAAGGCGGCCAGCCAATACGCCAGCCAGGACGCCACCGCCCCCGTGCCGTAGACGCCGATCCAGCGCGGCAGCACCGACAGGGGCCCTTCGACGTGGGCATAGCCCCCCGCGCCCCAGGGAAAGCCGGTCCACAGCCAGCCACGCGCCAATTCGGCCAGCAGCCAGACGGCGGCGAAAAGCAAGGCGCCGCCCGCCGTGCTGGTGGGGCGCAGCTTGTGCCAGCCCCAGGCGGCCACCGCGTAGTAGCTGCCCAGGAAGGCCGCAAGCGCCAGCACGGCGGCAACGGCCAGCGGCGCAGGCAGTCCGCCATAGACATGCATGGAGATGAACAGCCACCAGAAGGTGGCCACCAGCCAGGCGGTGGCATAGAGCATGGCCCGCCCCGCCGCCTGGGCCGGGCGCTGTGCCGTCTGCAGGGCGCGTGCCAGCACGGCCAGCGACAGAATCTGCAGCCACCACAGCGGGCGGCCATAGCCGCCGACCAGGCTCAGCGGCCCGTCGCCCTGGCCGCGCGCCCAGGGCCAGGCCAGCGACAGGGCCTGGGCTGCCCCCGCAAGCAGCAGCAGCACGCCCAGGGCGAGCCGGCCCATGCGCCGGCCGTCTTGCGAAAAAGCGGAAGAACTGGACAGGGGCATCGGCCAGGTACGGGAGAGATGTCGGTGGGGATAGAAAGGGGCAGCCTCAGCTGCGCAGCAGACTGTCGGCTGCGGGATCGCGCACCACCTTGAACCAGCGCACGGCGCCGCCCTTGGTGTGCAGCACGGTGAATTCCAGGCCGGCCAGATGGATCTGCTCGCCGCGCTTGGGCACATGGCCCATTTCGTGGGCGATCAGGCCTCCGATGGTGTCGAACTCATCTTCGGGATCGCGGGCATGCAGGGCGACCTCGAAGGCTTCGTTCACATGCTCGATGGTGGTGTCGCCCGCCACGCGGTAGCTGTTGTCGGCCAGGGCGAAGATGTCGCCCTCGTCCTCGGGGATGTCGAACTCGTCCTCGATCTCGCCGACGATTTCCTCCAGCACATCCTCGATGGTCACCAGGCCTGCCACGCGGCCGAACTCGTCGATGACCACGGCCAGATGGTTGCGGTTGCCCCGGAACTCGCGCAGCAGATCATTCAGGCCCTTGCTCTCCGGCACGAAGGCGGCGGGGCGCAGCAGGGCGCGGATGTTCAGGTCCGGTGAACGCTGCAGCTTGAGCAGGTCCTTGGCCAGAAGGATGCCGATGATGTTCTCGCGCTCGCCCTGGTAGACCGGGAAACGCGAATGTGCAGTGGTGATGACCTGGTGCAGCAGTTCATCGAACGGAGCGTCGATGTTGACCAGGTCCATGCGAGGGGCTGCGACCATGACGTCGCCGGCCGTCATGTCGGCCATGCGTATCACGCGTTCGAGCATGACGCGGGACTCGGGGCCGATGACCTGGTTGTCCTCGGCGTCGGCCAGGGTCTCGATCAGCTCGTCAGGAGAGTCAGGGGCCGGGTGGATGAACTCGGCCACCTTTTGCAGGAAGCTTCGCTTGCTTTCCTTCTCGGAAGAGCGCGCAGGATGGGGGTCGGACACTGTCTTGGAGTGCAGGACGTGCGGTAGTGAAACAAGCCGCAAGGATAGCGGATTGCTCCGTCACCCCTGCATGCGCTGCGCCAATTCCCTTTGCGGCGTTTTGCGCCTATTCGCCGGCCTGGTGGCGGCCATCCTGCACGCCACGGCGGATTTCCTGCACGTCGGCCAGGAAATCCCAGAACTGCTTGGCCTGCTTCTTGAGCTGGTAGTCCACCTCGCCGATGTGCTCGGTCATCAGCGACGCCATGTGCGTGTCGATGCCGGCGGGCGGCAGCTGCAGGTAGGCCTCGGACTCGGAGCCATCGCGCTTGATGGTGGCGCCGGCCTTGCGCGCAATCTTGAGCATGGCCGTGTTCTCCGACAGCGCGTGGATGAACATCATGGACACGCCCTTGGTGCGTGCATGGATCACCGCGCGGTTGAACAGGCGCCCGCCGTAGCCGCGGCCGCGTGCCTGCTTGAGCACGGAAACGCCGAATTCGGCGCAGCTCTTGTGCTCGGGATGCGAGGCAAAGGCCAGATGCGCCATGGCGATCAGCTCGAGCCGGCGGTTGTAGATGCCGAAGATGTCGTCGCGCTCGAAATCAAGCTGCATCGCATAGCGGCGAACCTGCTCGTCGCTGGCCGCATAGCCAAAGCGCAGGTAGCGGTCGCCTTCATCGAGCTTGAGCAAATGCGCCACCACGCGTTCGCGGTGGGACGGGCCCAGCGAACGAATGGGCACCATGGACGCGGAGCGCCCATCGGGACGGTGCGGCTGGCCTGCGCTCGCACGCAACATGTCCCGGCCGGCCTGCCAGGACGCCTTCAACCAGTCTTTGGATGCATTCATGGCTCAAATATAGGTAAAAACCCGAGGTCGAGCAACGAAGATACTGCAATGCAACAAAACCGTAAGGTTTTGGCATGCAAACCAATTTCCCCTCCCTGCAACACCCGACGGCCTGGCGCCTGTCGAGCCCGAAGGCTACAAAGGCACGGCCGTGGTCACCTTGACGCGGTCCATCACGAAGCTGGTCTTGCAATCCTGCACGCTGGGATGCTTGAGCAAGGTGTCCATGACGAAGCGCGTGTAGTGCTGCATGTCGGCCACGACCACACGCATCAGATAGTCCATCTCCCCGGTCAGCGACACGCACTCCACCACTTCGGGCCAAGTCTGCACGCTGGCGCGGAACACGTCCATGGGGTTGCGCTTGCTGGTCTCGGTGTACTTCTCCAGGCGCACGTTGAGATAGGCGGTCAGCCCCAGGCCCACGGTCTCCGGCTGGACCAGGGCCACATAGCGGTCGATCACGCCGCTGTCTTCCAGGCGCTTGACCCGGCGCAGCACGGCACTGGGAGACAGGCCGACCTGCTCCCCGATGACGTCATAGGTTTCCCGGCCGTTGGCCTGCAGGCGGCGCAAAATGGCCCGATCCAGTTTGTCGATGGTGTGCGTGGCGCTCATGGCGGTGGACTCGTAAATAAGTACGGATTTTTTCAGGGTTAACCCGAATTAACCAGTTAAATTGCGATAAACAAAAGAATTCCGCAATTTTCACGCATTCCGCATTTTCCCACCAAGGGCAAACGGCAAAAAGCTGAAGCCCCTCCCGCCTACAGTGACAGCACTGATCGCAAGCCCGCAGGCCATGCCTGGGGCGCCCGAAACACTGTCCTGCACAAAAAGGCCGGAGACCCCCATGAAAGCCCCGCTGAACCTGGCCCAGTTCCCCGCTCGCGCACAGACGGCCCGGTGCGCGCAGGACATGGGCGCGTGCGGCCTCAGCGGCAGTCGGCGCTGCCTATACTGCGGGGATCGCCTCCATTTCGCTTCACGCCATGACGCCCCGCCACGACGCCACCCGCGCCATGCCACGCCATGCCCGTGCATCTGCGCCAGTACGTGCACCTGCGGCAGCCGGCCCGCAGCCGTCGGCCCGGATGGCGCGGCGCAGCCTGCTGGCGGCCCTGGCCGCCCTGCCCTGGCTGCCGGCTTCGGCACAGCCCCAGCCGCCCCCGACAGCCTCGACAGCCTTGACAGCCCCGGCGCGCGACGCGAAATCCGACGCCCTGACCCTGATCGTTCCCTATGCAGCCGGCGGCCCCCTGGACCGCACGGCGCGTCCTCTGGTCGAGGCCAGCTCCGCGAAGCTGGGGGCCATCCACATTCTTTACGTGCCGGGCGAAGGCGGCGCCAAGGGCTCGAACATGGTGGCCCAGGCCACGGCCCAGGACCGCTTGCTGCTGATGGGCGCGGCCGCCACGCACGCCGTGCTGCCCTGGCTGCAGCCCCAGCTGGGCTACGACCCGCTGCGCGACTTCCAGCCGCTGGTGCTGGTGGCGCGCATGCCCAATGTGCTGGTGATGCGCAGCGATCTGGCGCGCCAGTGGCGCATACGCACGGCGCTGGACCTGCAGCGCTTTCTTGCCAAGCACCGCCAGCCGCTGCGCTATGCCTCGGGCGGGCCGGGCAGCAGCGGGCACCTGTCGGGCGAGATGTACCAGATGCTCACGCGGCTGCCGCTGCTGCATCTGCCGTTTGGCGGAACGCAGCCGGCGCTGTCGGCCCTGCTCGACGGATCGGCCGATCTGCTGTTCGACAGCCTGGCGTCCTCGCTGCCGCACATCCGTGCAGGCCGGCTGCAGGCCCTGGCCGTGACCACGCTGGAACGCGTGCCGCTGCTGCCCGAGGTGCCCAGCCTCAACGACACGGTACCGGGCTTCAACCTCGCCAACTGGTTCGGCCTGTTCGCGCCTGCCGGCTGGCCCGCCGACCTGGCCCAGCGCCATGCCGCCGTGTTCTCGAAGGCCATGCGCAGCAGTCCGGTGCAGGAAACGCTGACCGCCATGGGCGTGCTGCCCGAAGACCTTCAGCTGCAGGAGTTCGCGCGCTTTGTGCGCTCCGAGCACAGCAAATACGGCCTGCTGGTGCAGGCCGCCCGAATCCGCCAGCTCTGAGCCGCGCAGGTGCCTTGCCTGCCCCCGGCCCGGGGCAGCAATGACAAGATCCCTGGAGAGCACCATGATGAGCACCGCAGCGACCCCCACCTCGTCCCACGCCCCCGCCCACGCCCCCGGTGTGGCACCCGTGGTCTACGGCCAGGCCGACCGCCCCCCGCGCGGCGACTACAGCCGCGCCAGCGACGACTACACCTGCGCGCAGGACTACGACGCCTACACCGAGGCCGACCACGACACCTACCGGCGCCTGTACGAACGCCAGTCCGCCCTGCTGCCGGGACTGGCCAGCCAGCACTTCATCGACGCCCTGCCCTCGCTGGGCGCCAAGGACCGCATTCCGCGCTTCGAGGAAGTCAACGAGCGCCTGCGCCGCGCCACGGGCTGGGAGATCGTCGGCGTGCCGGGCCTGATTCCCGAGGTGCCCTTCTTCTCGCTGCTGGCCAACCGCAAATTCCCGGTCACGGACTGGATCCGCAAGCCCGAGGAGTTCGAGTACATCGTCGAGCCCGATGTCTTCCATGACCTCTTCGGCCATGTGCCGCTGCTGTTCAACCCCGTCATCGCCGACTATATCCAGGCCTATGGCCAGGGCGGGCTCAAGGCCGCCGAGCTGGGCGCCTGCGAGATGCTGTCGCGACTGTACTGGTACACCATCGAGTTCGGGCTGATCCGCGAGCAGGGTGGCCTGCGCGCCTACGGCGCGGGCATTCTGAGTTCTTCGGGTGAGCTCAACTACTCGGTGCGCAGCCCCGAGCCGCAGCGCCTGCCGCTGTCGCTGGAGCGCGCCATGCGCACGCTCTACAAGATCGACACCTACCAGCACACCTACTTCGTGATCGACGACCTGCAGCAGCTGTTCGACCTCACGGCCGCCGATTTCGAGCCGCTGTACCGCCAGCTGCGCGATCAGCCGACCATCGCGGCCGATGCGCTGCTGCCCGGTGAAGTGGCCCTGCAGACTTCCGCGTCCTGAAGCCGCTCGCGCAGCTCCAGGCAAAAGCGCCAGACGCGCTCGTCGAACACCAGCTGCACATGGGCCACGTCGTCCAGGCGGTGCGCGTGCTGCCCTGGCAGCGTGGCCACGGGGAAGGGAAAGACGATGTTGTCGCAGCAGCTCCACCAGCAGCTGAAGGCCACCTCGGGCGGCGGCGGCCCCAGGCGCTGCAGCCAGGAACTGTCCTCGCGCATCTGAAGCGCCGGCAGGCCATGGGCGAAGCGCGCCATCCAGGTGCCGCGGTGCGGCGTGGCCAGGGTCACCACATGGGCAGCCAGTTGCCGACGCTCCTGCGCGGACAACCGGCCCAGCCAGGCACGCACCACCAGCCCGCCCATGCTGTGGGCCACGATCAGCGGCGCCCGCCCCGTGGCCTGGGCCATGCGGCGTGCGCAGGCATCGAGATCAGCCACCATGGCGTCGATGGATGCGCCGTGCGCCGGCTCCAGCGTCATGGCCGCGCAGGCAATGCCGCGTTCCTTGAGCCGCCGCAGCCATGGCGCCCAGACCGCGCGATTGCAGAAGAAACCGTGGACCAGCACCATGCCGACCTGGCCTGTGACCGGGCTTGCGTTTTGTCCTGCGGCCGGGTCACCTGGCCAGCCATCGGCCTCGGCATGGACCCGGAAGGGCAGGCGCCAGCCAAACACCTGCACGGCCAATGCCCACTCGGCGAGCCAGGCTGCCGCCACCGTGCGCCAGGCGGGCACGGGTGCGCCGGCCTTGCGCACCACGCGGCGCATCAACACCATCTGCAGGCCCAGATGCAGGCCCGGCCAGCACAGGCCCGGCAGCGCTCCTGCCAGCGCCAGCCCGCGCGATTCCGGCCACCACCATGCCAGCCAGGCCATGGCGCCGGCCAGCGTGCCCAGCGCCACCATTTGCAGAATGCGTGCGTTCACGGCAGCCCGCCCTCCCTGAAAAAAACGCCAACGTAGCACACAGCGGCCGCACTTTCGTAGGGACGCCGGCCCTTGCCTAGGACAACCCCGCGTAGACCGCAAAGCACCCGCCTGACCAGAATCAGCCGCAGCGGTGGCCGGCCGACCGGCGCCTGCCCCTTTGCCGTTCCCCTGTCTCACCAGCAACCCAAGGTACCCTGCATGGACGCTGCGCCCTGGCTCAAGAACTATCCCGCCGATGTGCCCCACGAGGTGCATCCCGAGCAATACCGCTCGCTCACACATCTGCTGGAGGAAGCCTTCACCCAGCATGCGGACCTGCCCTTTTCGGTCTGCATGGACCGCTGGATGAGCTACCGCGAGCTGGACCAGCTGTCCACGCGCCTGGGCGCATGGCTGCAGGGACTGGGACTGGAGCCCGATGCGCGCGTGGCCATCATGCTGCCCAATGTGCCGCAGTTCGCCGTGAGCATGGCGGCCGTGCTGCGCGCGGGCTACACCTGCGTCAACGTCAATCCGCTGTACACCCCGCGCGAGCTGGAGCACCAGCTCAAGGACTCGGGCGCCACGGCCATCATCATCCTGGAGAACTTCGCCCACACCCTGGCCGACGTGATCGAGCGCAGCGCCATCCGCCATGTCTGCGTCACGGCCATGGGCGATCTGCTGGGCGGCATGTATGGCAGCTGGATCACCTTCGCCGTGCGCCACCTGGCCAAGATGGTGCCGGCCTACAGCCTGCCGCTGGACGGCGAGGGCGGCACGGTGCGCGAGGTCACGACCTTTTCCCAGGCGCTGGCGCGCGGTGCCCAGAAAGAGCTGCGGCCCAGCCAGGCGGGACTGGATTCGGTGGCCTTCCTGCAATACACGGGCGGCACCACCGGGCTGTCCAAGGGTGCCGTGCTCACCCACCGCTGCATCGTGGCCGCCACGCTGCAGGCGCATGCCTGGTTCACGCCGGCCCTGCACGGGCGCGTCAGCGCGCAGGACACGCACATCATCGCGGCGCTGCCGCTGTACCACATCTTCGCCCTCACGGTGAGCCTGTTCGCCATGCGCATGGGGGCCAGCCTGAGCCTGATCCCCAATCCGCGCGACATCCCCAAGTTCGTCAAGGTGCTGCAGAAACGGCCTTTCCACATCCTGCCGGCCGTCAACACCCTGTTCAACGCCCTGCTCAACAACGCCCAGTTCCGCGAGCTGGACTTCTCGCAGCTGCGCGTGTCGCAGGCCGGGGGCATGGCCGCCAGCGAGGGCACGGCGCGCCAGTGGCAGCAGGTCACGGGCAGCGTGATGATCGAGGGCTGGGGCATGAGCGAGACCTGCGCCATCGGCACCAACAACCCCGTCACCGCCACCGCCTTCAGCGGCACCATCGGCCTGCCGCTGCCGGGCATCTCCATCGCCATCAAGGACGACGAAGGCCGCGATCTCCCGGCCGGCGAGGCCGGCGAGCTGTGCATCAAGGGCCCCAACGTCATGCGCGGCTACTACAACCAGCCTGACGAGACCGCCAAGGCCTTCACGGCCGACGGCTACATGCGCACCGGCGACATCGGCGTGATGGACCAGGAAGGCTACACCCGCATCATCGACCGCAAGAAGGACATGATGGTGGTCAGCGGCTTCAACGTCTATCCGAACGAGCTGGAGAACGTGATCTCCATGTGCCCCGGCGTGCTCGAATGCGCGGCCGTGGGCGTGGCCGACGAGCGCCAGGGCGAAGCCATCAAGGTCTACGTGGTGCGCAGCGACCCGGCGCTGACCGAGGACCAGGTGATGCGCTTTTGCCATGACCAGCTCACCGGCTACAAGCGCCCGCGCACGGTGGAGTTCCGCGACGAACTGCCCAAGACCAACGTAGGCAAGATCCTCAGGCGCGCCCTGCGCGATCCCGCCTGAAACCCGCACGGCCGCAGCTGTAGCCCACGCGTCAGCCGTGGCTGCCTGCGGCTGTTAGCCTCGGGCAAAAGCTGCCCACCTCCTCATGACAACCTCCGCCCCAACCAGCGACAGCGCCGCGCTGCCCCCCGGCATGACCGTGCTGGAGCGCGGCTGGCTGTCGGCCAACAACATCGTCTTCGCGGCCGACCCTGCCGATCCGCAGGACGACGGCGCGGCCGTGGTCGATACCGGCTACGTCAGCCATGCCGATCAGACCGTGCTGCTGATCGAGCAGACGCTGGCTGGCCAGCCGCTGGCGCGCATCCTCAACACCCATCTGCACAGCGACCACTGCGGCGGCAATGCCGCACTGCAGGCGCGCTGGCCGCAGGCCCGGACCTATGTCGCGCCGGGCCAGGCCGAATTCGTGCGCCACTGGAATCCCGAGGCGCTGAGCTACACCCCCACCGGCCAGGAATGCCCGCCATTTGCGCTGACCGGCGTACTGCAGCCCGGCGCCAGCGTGCGGCTGGCCGGGCGCGACTGGCAGATCCATGCCGCGCCGGGGCATGACCCGCACTCCATCATCCTGTTCGAGCCTGCCAGCCGCACACTGATCTCGGCCGATGCGCTCTGGGAAAACGGCTTCGGCGTGGTGTTTCCCGAAATCGAGGGCCTGCAGGCCTTCGAGGAAGTGGCCGCCACGCTGGATGTGATCGAGGCCCTGGCCCCGCTCACCATCGTCCCCGGCCACGGCGGCGTTTTCACGGGCGTGGCCGCGGCGCTGGACACGGCGCGCCGCCGCCTGGACGGCTTTGTGCGCGCCCCCGAGCGCCATGCCCTCTACGCGGCCAAGGTGCTGCTCAAGTACCGGCTGCTGGACTGGCAGCGCGTGCGCACCACTGAACTGCTGGCCTGGCTGGACGCCACGCCCTACTTCGGCCTGCTGCATACAGGCTATTTCAGCCACGAGACCGCCGAGCACTGGAGCCGCACGCTGGTGGATGCGCTGGTGCAAGCGGGCGCGGCGCAGCGCGAGGGCGAATGGGTTCACAACGCCTGAACGAAACAGATCCGCGATAGGCGCAAACCACGCCAATCACATCACCGGCCGCAAGCACTGCGCAGCTGCGGCACCACGGGCAGCATCTTCATCGACCGCGTGCGCAACCTGGGCAGCCCGATGCGCGACACCTTCAACATCGAGGACATCGAGATCGTCAAGGGCGCCTCGGGTTCCGAGTACGGGCGCAGGCGCCCTGGCGCCCGCCAATCTCTACGATCCCGGCGTCAGCGATGCGATCACGGGCCAGGACATCCGCTATGCCGGCCAGATCAACGAAGGCCACACCAAGACCCTTGCGCTGTACGCCTTCATGGCCTGGGAGCTCAGCGCGAACCTGAGCCTGCAGCTGAACGTCTACAACCTCGCCAACCAGCGTTACATCGCCAGCCTGAACAGCGACGGCGCGCGCCACATCCCGGGCGGGGCGCGCTCGGCCAGGCTGGTCGCCGCGCTGAAGTTCCGAGACAGGGCTGTTGCTGGGCGGCAACGGCCATCCATTCACTTATCAGATTATTCTTATATTTTTATTAGGAATCATTACCATTCTCAATCCAGGCAAAACTGCCTGATCCAGCCAGCACCGGCAAGCCAAGACAGCTCTCCAGCCGCCCGCGCAACGCCGGCCAGCAAGCCAGCATGTTCACTGCCCATCCCGCTTTCCGCTCAACCATGGCGAACTCCAACTCGTACATCAAAAGCCGCAAACACGACAGCGCTGGCCGCTCGCCGTCGGCCGGCATCATCGCTGCAGCCGCGGCCCTGGCCACCCTGGGCCTGCCGGCCGTGGCCCAGACACAGACGCCCAGCGCCAGGACCGTGCCCAGCCTCAAGGAAGTGACCGTCGAAGGCTCGCGCAGCACCGGCTACGAACCCGCACAGGTCTCCTCCCCCAAGTTCACGCAGCCGCTGGTGGACACGACGCAGACCATCTCCGTCATCAAGGAGCAGGTGCTGCAGGAACAAGGCGCCACCACGCTGACCGAGGCGCTGCGCAACGTGCCCGGCGCCGGCACCTTCTACGCGGGCGAGAACGGCAACACCAGCACGGGTGATGCCATCTACATGCGCGGCTTCGACACCTCCAACAGCATCTATGTGGACGGCGTGCGCGACGTGGGCTCCATCTCGCGCGACGTGTTCAACACCGAGCAGGTGGAAGTCACCAAGGGCCCGGCCAGCACCGACTACGGCCGCAGCGCGCCCACCGGCGCCATCAACATGGTCACCAAGCAGCCCAGCCTGGCCGACAGCTTCGGCGCCTCGCTGGGTGCGGGCTCGGGCAGCTACAAGCGCTCCACCGTGGACTGGAACAAGAGCCTGACCGGCATGGGCGGCGCGGCCTTCCGGCTCAACGCCATGGTGCAGGACGCCGGCGTCGCCGGCCGCGACCGCGTGGCCAATGACCGCTGGGGCATCGCACCGTCGTTCGCCTTCGGACTGAACACCGACACGCGCACCTACCTGAACGTGCTGCACGTCAAGCAAAGCAATGTGCCGGACGGCGGCGTGCCCACCATCGGCCTGCCCGGCTACAGCAACACCGATGCGCGCCTGAACGCGGGCCGCCCCGTGGACCCCAGCCGCTTCTACGGCACCAGCGCCGACCACGACGACGTGACGGCCGACATGGTCACGCTGCGCGTGGAGCACGACTTCACGCCCGACACCACGCTGCGCAACACCACGCGCTGGGGCCGCACCAAGCAGGACTACCTGCTCACGGCCTTCATGACGCTGTCCAGCAACAACAGCAGCAATCCCGCCGACTGGACCGTGTCACGCAGCCTGCCGACCTTCAAGAACCAGGTCAACGACATCGTCACCAACCAGACCAACCTGACGACCAAGCTGGCGACGGGCAGCGTGCGGCACGAGCTGAGCACCGGGGTGGAGATCACGCGCGAAAAGCAGAGCAACTACGGCACGGGCACCACGGGCGCCTGGCCCAATGCCAGCCTCTATGACCCGCAGGTGCCCAGCTCCGGCCTGAACTGGTCGCGCAACGGCGCCGACAGCAAGGGCTCGACCGACACCTTCGCGCTGTACGCCTTCGACACGCTCAAGTTCAACGAGCAATGGCAGGCCAACGCCGGCCTGCGCCTGGACCGCTACAAGACGCAGTACGACGCACGCGCCGTCTGCGGCGGCCGCAGCGGCCCGGCCTGCGGCAGCAATCCTGCAGGCACCGTGCTGCCCAGCGCCGTGGGCCTGGAGGCCTCCGACACCCTGCTGAGCTGGAAGATCGGCGGCCTCTACAAGCCCGCGCCCAATGGCAGCGTGTACGTGAACTACGCCCTGTCGCAGCAGCCACCGGGCGGAGCCAACTTCACGCTGTCCACGGCCGCCAACAACGCCAACAACCCCAACATGGACCCGCAAAAGGCCAAGACCGCCGAACTGGGAACCAAGTGGGAGCTGATGGACAAGCGCCTGCTGCTGACAGGCGCGCTGTTCCGCACCGAGATCACCAACGAGATCGTCACCAACCCTGACGGCACCGTGGGGCAGACCGGCAAGAAGATCGTGCAGGGCCTGGAGCTGGGCGCCACGGGCCAGATCACGCCCGCCTGGGGCGTGACTGCCGGCTACACGCTGCAGGATACCAAGGTGGACACGGGCGCCACCGTGGCGCAGGACGGCTCCAGCGGCCTGACCTATACGCCCAAGAACGCCTTCTCACTGTGGACCAGCTACCAGTTCCCGTTCGGCCTGACGCTGGCTGGCGGGGCGCGCTACTCGGGCGGACTCAAGCGTGGCACCGACGGCGCCGTGGGCACGCCCAACTTCACCGATGCCTACTGGGTCTTCGACGCCATGGCCAGCTACCGCATCAACAAGAACGCCGACATCCAGCTGAACTTCTACAACCTGTTCGACAAGGAGTATGTGGGCGCCATCAACAAGAGCGGCTACCGCTATTTCCCGGGCACGCCGCGCTCCGTGCGCGTGACGGCGAACTTCCGCTTCTGAGTGGATGCAAGACGGGCGGCCGCGCCGGCCTCGCCGCGCGCAGAGCGCCGACAATCCCAGTACCGCCCCGGCCCCGCCGGGGCTTTTTCCATGCGAGGAGGACCCGCACCATGATGCTGCACATTCCCGACGTGCTCACGCGCCAGCAGGTCACTGCGATCCGCACAGCCATCGACGCCGCCGACTGGGTGGATGGCCGTGCCACGGCGGGCAGCCAAGGCGCCCGGGTCAAGCGCAACCGCCAGTTGCCCGAAGACTCGCCCGTGGCACTGGAGCAGGGCCGCACCATCGAGCAGGCGCTGGCGGCCAATGCGCTGTACTTCAGTGCCGCCCTGCCCGCGCGCACCATGTCGCCGCTGTTCAACCGCTACGCGGACAGTGAAACCTATGGCCTGCACGTGGACGGTGCGGCACGGCGCCTGCCAGGCGCGCAGCAGTGGATGCGCACCGATGTGTCCTGCACCCTCTTCCTCTGCGATCCCGAGGACTACGATGGCGGCGAGCTGGTCGTGGTGGACACCTACGGCACGCACGAGGTCAAGCTGCCGGCCGGCGACCTGATCCTCTATCCCTCCACCAGCCTGCACCGCGTGGAGCCCATCACCCGGGGCGAGCGCGTGTGCGCCTTCTTCTGGGCGCAAAGCATGGTGCGCGACGACACACGCCGCGCCATGCTGTTCGAGATGGACCAGACCATCCAGCGCCTGCGCGAGAAGCTGGGCGAGACCGATGAAACCCTCAGCCTCGCGGGCCAATATCACAACCTGCTGCGCATGTGGGCCGAGACCTGAGGGATCGGATCCCTTCAGGGCTTGTGCTTTTCCGCGCAGCCGATCAGGTGGTTGTAGCTGTTGGACATGCACTGGTACATGGCCTTGGAGCGGCCCGTGGAGGCCTGGCAGTCGGCCACCGTGGCGTGCGTGCGCGCCTCGCGGAACTTGCCCGCGGTTGCATCGAACTGCGCCTGCGTGATGTAGCCGCCCTTGAGGTTCTTCTGGCCGTTCTCGACCATGGTGTCCACCTGGCTGCGGATGTTGTCCACGGCGGCTGCGCAGTTCAGCGGCACCTCCTTGGAATCGACCTTGCTCAGGCCCTTGGCCACGCCGTCCGCCAGCTCGCGCACCTGCTTGGGCAGCTTCTTCGTGCCGTCGGGATTGCGCTCTTCGCCAAACCGGCCCGAGCCTGCGCCCGAGCTGCCATTGGGCGAGACCTTGATCTGGCCGGCATCGGCCTGGTCGACGGGCAGCTGCGAACCGTAGTGCGTGCGCCCTTCGGCATCCACCCATTTGTAGACGGGCTGCGCCGCCGCCGTGCACGCCCATGCAAGACCCAGCGCGACCCAGGCCGCGCGGCTCCCTGTTGTTGTCATTCTTGAAACCCCTGCGGTATCCGGGGCCGCGGCATGCGACCCGCCAGTCGGTAACCAAGTGTAGCGCCGACAGGCATCGCCGCACCCCGCAGGAATGTCAAGTGCGGCTCAGGGCAGATCCTTGCTGGGGTCGGGCGTGGCCGCATCACGCGGGCCGATGGTGCCCAGGCGGCTCTTGAGCGACTGGGGCTGGCCCGTGATCAGCGCCGCGTAGTTGGTGGTGTTGGACAGCACCTTCTTCACATAGTCGCGCGTCTCGGTGAAGGGCACGTTCTCGGCCCAGATGGCGGCGTCGAGCACCGGGCCGTTGCGCCAGTTGCGCGGGCGGCCGGGGCCGGCGTTGTAGCCGGCCGCAGCCAGCGCCATGGAGCCGTCGAAATCGTCCAGCGCCAGCTTCAGATAGGCGGTGCCTATGGTGATATTCACATCGCGGTCATTGATCATGGACGGGGAAAAGTCCGTCATGCCGATCTTGCGCGCCGTCCACCGGGCCGTGGCCGGCATGACCTGCATCAGGCCCGAGGCGCCCACGCCCGAGCGCGCATCCATGATGAAGCGGCTTTCCTGGCGGATCAGTCCATAGACATAGGCAGGGTCCAGCCCGATGGAACGCGAGCGCGCCAGCACCGTGTCGTGGAAGGGCATGGGAAAGCGCTGGCTCCAGTCGGCAAAGCTGCGGGTGCGCTCGCTGGTGTTGATGCAGCGGTCCCAGACCTGCTGCTGGCAGGCCAGGTCGGCGGCAGCCAGCAGTTCGCGGTCGTTCATGCCGCCGGCCTGGTGCAGGTTGGTGGCGTAGTTCCATTCACGCACGCCTTCGCTGCGCAGGCCGTTCTGGATGGCGTAGAGGCCGCGCACCAGGCTGGGGTTGGCGCGGGCGGCGGCCTTCTCCTGTGCCGTGGGCGGCGCAGGCGGCGGTGGGGCCGTCACGCGCTGGCCGATGTCCTCCAGCGCCAGCTGTTCGTAGAAACTGCCGGGGCCGGCCATGTCCTCCAGCAGTTGGCGCGCCTCGGAGCGCTCCTGCTCGCTGGGGCGGCCCGACAGCAGGGCGCGGGCCTTCCAGTAGGTCCATGTGTGTTCGGTGCGCTCAGGTCCCATGGCGTCGATGGCGCGGCGCACCGTGCGCCAGTCGCCTGCACGCAACGCGGCACGCACCTTCCAACCCAGCAGTTCGTCGCTGAGATCGCCGTCCTTGCGCACCTTGCCGAAATAGGCCGCAGCCTCGGGCTGCAGCTTGAGCGCGGCCTGCTTGCCGATCACGCCCCAGGCCCAGTTGTTCTCTTCGGCCGTCAGCCGGGCACCCCAGCCGCCTTCCAGCTGGGTGGCCGCCGCCGCCGGGTCGCTGGACGCCATGCGGATCAGCGCCAGCAGCGCCAGTTCCTTGGGCACGGCACCGCGCACGCGCGTCTGCCCGGCAAGGTATTTCGCCGGCGAGGCGAACACCTGCGCCACCTGGGGCAGGGCCTCGGGCGCGACGATGGCCACGGCATCGCGCGTAGCCTTCTGGCGATTGGCCTCGGCCGACTGGCGTGCCTTGCGCCAGACTTCGGGCTCGCTGATCTGCTTGGCTGCGTACAGCTCGCCGGCAGCATAGGTGCAGCCGTCGTCGGCGTCGCGCTGGGCCCACCACAGGTCGCGCACCTGCTGGCCAAGATTGGCGGCAGGCTGGCCCTTGAGGTTGTCGATCAGCAGGGCATAGCAGTTGACGGAACGGTCATCGCGCATGCGAAACGCACCATGCACCTGGTCGAACATGCCCCAGTCGCGCCGCTGCCCCAGCAGCAGCAGCCAGTCATTGCGCAGCCGGTCTTCCTGGTAGGTGCCGGGCCAGCGCTTGAAAAACCCCAGAATCTCGTCGGCACTGGCTTCTTCGAGCCGGGCCTTGAGTTCCCAATAGGCGGCCCAAGGTTCGAGCACATGGCCACGCGCAGAAGGCAGCAGCTGCGTGAGCTTGGCCTTGTCGCCCTTGCGAAAGGCCTGCTGCATTTCCAGCAGGACGTCGTCGCCACGGTTTTGCGCCAGCGCAGGCGTGGCTGCGGTGGTCCAGAGGGAAGCCGCCAGAAGCGGTGTCAAAATCTTCAGCCAGTGCATGGAGGAAATTATCTGATGGACAAAGCAGCCCTGCGCCGCAGCTTGATAGACCAGCGCCTCAACCTTCCCGACCGATTGCAGCGCGCCGACGCGCTGCAGCAGGTCATGCGCTTTTGGCTGATACAGCGGCCCGACAGCATCATCGGCGCCTATTGGCCGATCAAGGGGGAGTTCGACCCGCTGCCAGCGCTTCACCGGTGGAAGGAAGATGGCGAGCTACAGGGTACCCCACAAAGACGCCGCATCGGATTGCCGGTGATCGACAAGCAGCGTAAGACACTCAGCTTTCACGCCTGGTACCCGGGCTGTCCCATGGAAGAGGACGCCTATGGCATCCCCAAGCCCAAGGACACCGAAACCCTCACCCCCACCCTGCTGTTCGTGCCCTGCGTGGGCTACGCGGCCGGTGGCTACCGCCTGGGCTATGGCGGCGGTTTCTACGACCGCACCCTGGCCGAGCTGCAGCCCAGGCCCTTCACCGTGGGTCTGGGCTACGGCTGCGGCTATGTGGACGAGTTCGAGCCCGAGCCGCATGACCTGCCGCTGGACGCCATCTTGAACGACCACGGAGTCGTCTGGCCGGTGTAGAACAAGCACCCCCTGAGGCGCTGCACGCCTTCCCCCTCTCTGCCCGCTTCGCGGGGGAGGGGGACGACACCCTCACTGCGGGGCGGCCCTTGCTCGGTGTCCCTCGCTTTTGGCCGCGCCGGTTTCTAGCGCTGTGCTTCTTTAGTTTGCTGTCTCGCGCTGCGCCTGCCATTGATGCCAGCCGCGGGCTCGCAGGTCGCAGGCGGGGCAGGTTCCGCAGCCGTAGCCCCAGTCGTGCAGCGTCTCGCGCGTGCCCTGGTAGCAGGTGTGGGTGTCGCGCTGGATGAGGTCCACCAGGGTGTCGCCACCCAGGTCGTGGGCCATTTGCCAGGTCTGGGCCTTGTCTATCCACATGAGCGGGGTTTCGATGCGCAGGCGCCGCTCCAGGCCCAGGTTCAGGGCGAGCTGCATGGCCTTCATGGTGTCGTCACGGCAGTCGGGGTAGCCGGAGTAGTCGGTTTCGCAGACGCCGGTGACGATGACCGACAGGCCGCGACGGTAGGCCAGCGCGCCGGCCAGGGTCAGGAACAGCAGGTTGCGGCCGGGCACGAAGGTGTTGGGCAGGCCGTCGGCCTGCATGGCGAAGGCCACGTCCTCGGTCAGGGAGGAGCCGCCGATCTGCTGCAGCACGTCCAGCGAGAGAACATGGTCGTCACCCAGACGCGGTGCCCATTCGGGAAAGTCCCTGGCCAGCCGCTCACGCACCTGCTGGCGCACCTGCATTTCCACGCTGTGGCGCTGGCCGTAGTCGAAACCCAGGGTCTCGACGCGCTCGTACATCGACAGTGCCTGCGCCAGGCAGGTGGTCGAATCCTGGCCGCCGGAAAACAGGACCAGCGCAGCCGTGTGGCGCCCCGCTGGCGCCTGGGGGGAAGAGCTATCGTTTTGCATGGCACGCATTAGAGCGCGCCCAGGCAGCGCCCGGCTCCTACATGGGTTTTCCTGCCATGCTTGCTAAGCTGTAGGGCCTATCGCGAAGGTTGCGGCCATGCTCACGCTCTATATCGGCAACAAGAATTACTCATCCTGGTCCATGCGCCCCTGGGTGCTGATGCGCCAGGCCGGCATTGCTTTCGAAGAAGTCATGCTGCGCTTTGACAGCTTCGACGAGCAGTCCGCCTTCAAGCAGCGCGCCCGCGCGCTGTCTCCCTCGGGCCGCGTGCCCGTGCTCATGGATGAAGGCATGGCCATCTGGGACAGCCTGGCCATCTGCGAGTACCTGGCCGAGAAATTCCCTGAAAAACACCTGTGGCCGACCCTGGCCCTGAACCGCGCCCGCGCGCGCAGCCTCTGTGCCGAGATGCACAGCGGCTTCGGCGCGCTGCGCTCGCTGTGCCCAATGAACATCGAGGCCCAGTTGCCCGAGGTCGGCGCGCGGCTGTGGGCCGAGCGCGCGGACCTGCGCGACGATGTCCAGCACCTGTCCGAGCTGTGGCAGCCGCTGCTGTCCACGGCCAGCGGCCCCATGCTGTATGACCAGTTCAGCATCGTCGATGCCTTTTTCGCGCCCGTGTGCATGCGCCTGACGACCTACGAGCTGCCGCTGGCCCCGGCCATCGACGCCTACGTGCGCCGCGTGCGCGCCTTGCCGGGCGTGCAGGACTGGGTGCAGGGCGCACTGGCCGAGCACGATTTCCGGCCGTTCGAGGAGCCCTACCGCAGCGCGCCTGCGGCCGGCTGAGCGGCGCACCAGCAAAAGTCGGAGCACTGCTGCGCTGGGGTGGGCGCGGCCTGCGCAATGCCGCGGTTGCGGAGCCAGTGCAGCGGCCGTCCGGCTGGCGCTGCTTGAGTTCGTCTCCAGAAAGAATCCGGAAGAAAGCATGCGCTCGGCACTCCATCGGTGCGTGGAGGCAGCCCGCCATCATGTCACCGCCCAGGCCCTACCATTGCGGCATGAGCGAATTTCAGGTGTACATGGTGGGCGGCGCGGTGCGCGACCGTCTTTTGGGGCGGGCCGTGCATGACCGCGACTGGGTGGTGGTCGGCGCCACGCCCGAACAAATGTCCGCGCGCGGCTTTCTGCCAGTGGGGCGGGACTTCCCGGTCTTCCTCCATCCCGAGACGCACGAGGAATACGCGCTGGCGCGTACCGAGCGCAAGAGCGGCCTGGGGTACCGGGGTTTCGTCGTGCAGGCGGCGCCCGATGTCACGCTGGAGCAGGATCTGGCCCGGCGCGACCTGACCATCAATGCCATGGCCGCTCCTGCGGACTGGGATGGTGAAAGTGCCATCACCGATCCCTACCACGGCCAGGCCGATCTTCAGGCCCGGGTGCTGCGCCATGTGACCGGGGCCTTCCGCGAAGACCCGGTGCGCATCCTGCGCGTGGCGCGCTTCGCGGCACGTTTCCACGAATTCACGGTGGCGCCGGAAACCATGGCTCTGATGCAGGAGATGGTGGCCGGCGGCGAGGTGGATGCCCTGGTGCCCGAGCGCGTGTGGCAGGAGATCAGCCGTGGCCTGATGGAGCGCCGCCCCTCGCGCATGTTCGAGCTGCTGCGCGAGTGCGGTGCGCTGGCCGTGCTGCTGCCCGAGCTGGAGCGGCTGTGGGGCGTGCCCCAGCGCGCCGAGTACCACCCCGAGGTCGATACCGGCGTGCACGCCATGATGGTGCTGGACATGGCCGCACAGCTCGACGCCCCCCTGCCCGTGCGATACGCCTGCCTGGTGCACGACCTGGGCAAGGGAACGACGCCGGCCGATGTGCTGCCGCGCCACATAGGCCATGAGCAGCGCAGCGCCCGGCTGGCCGAGAAAGTGGGCGAGCGTCTGCGCGTGCCCACGGACTGCCGCGAACTGGGCGACGTGGTGGCGCGCGAGCACGGCAACATCCACCGCAGCGGCGAACTCAACGGCGCCGCCATCGTCCGCCTGCTGGAGCGCTGCGACGCCATCCGCAAGCCCGCGCGCTTCGAACAGGCCCTTGCGGCCTGTGAATGCGACGCGCGGGGGCGCCTGGGTTTCGAGGACCGGCCCTACCCCCAGCGCGCCCGCCTGCGCGATGCGCTGGCTGCCGCGCTGTCCATCTCCACCTCGGACATCGCGGCCCAGGCCGCCGCGCGCGGCAAACAGGGCAAGGCCATAGGCGAGGCCGTGCAGGCGGCACGCGCGCAGGCCGTGGCAGATTGGCTGGCGCAGGCGGCCTGAGCGCAAAGGCCGCCACACACGGGAATCAGGCTCGCGCCACGGGCAGGACCAGTCGCAGGCACACGGGCTGCTCGCCTCCTGCCGTCAACAAGGCCACGCTGCCGCCCAGCCGCTCGGCGATGCGCCGCACCAGGTACAGCCCCAGCCCGGCGCCGGGCCGGTGCTGGGCGTTGCGGCCACGGTAATACCTTTCGAACAGCTGGTCCTGGTCCGCCTGGGCAATGGGCTCTGCCGGATTCGAGACCTGGATCTCCAGACCCTCGCCCTGCCTGGTCACGTCCAGGCGGACCGATTCGCCCTCGGGCGTGTGGCGGTCTGCATTGGCCAGCAGATTGCGCAGCGCGATGCGCAGCAGGCCGGCATCGGTGATCAATTGCTGCGTGCCCCCGCCCAGTTGGCAGACGATGCGGCCGGGCGCAAAGTCCAGGCACAAGCCATCCACCAGCGCATGCAGGTCGCACGGCTGCAGGCGCGGCTCGGCATGGGGCTGGGGGTCGGCCATGCGGTCGTCGGCCAGGCAGTCGTCCACCAGGGCCAGCAGGCGCTGGGCGGCTTCGCGGATGTTGCGGCTGCGTGCCAGCGTCTTGTCGGGCGGTGCAGCCAGATTGCGCGCCAGTTGCTGCGCACTGGTCAGGATGATGGCCAGCGGCGTGCGCAGTTCGTGCGAGACCATGGCGACAAAGTCGCGCTGCTCCTGGCGCACCCTGCGCTCCAGCGCCAGCGCCTCGCTGAGTTCGCTTTCGCGCAACTGTCGCTGCCGCAGTTCCGCCTCCAGCCGGACCTGCTCGCGCTCTCGAATGCGGCGCCTGCGCTCGTATCCGCCGATGATCCAGCCACTGAGCAGCAGCATGTGCGCCATGGTGCCCAGCGCGGACGCATGCGTGGACACCAGCGCGGTCAGCGCGTTCATGGGCAGCCAGCCCAGGTTGCGCAGGAAAGAGATCAGCACGCCGGCATAGAAGATGCCGAACGCCAGCATGAAGAACCGTGCCGGGGCGTGGCCGCGCCGCCACAGCCAAAGGGCGAATGCGAGAAAGCCCACGGTCAGCGGCAGGGTCATGGCCTGCACCGGGACCATGCCCGCCGAGTAGTGCCCCGACACCACCAACAGCATGCAGCACAGGCTGAACAGCCACAGCAGCGGCACGATCTGGCGTACCAGCCGCGGATACAGCGATGCCAGCTCCAACTGCCTGCAGGCCAGTTGCATGGAGATCGCCAGGGCGCCGGCAATGCCGCATCCCAGCAGGCGGTCGCTCCAGAAACCCGGCAGGCCCGTCAACTGCTGCACCAGCCCCAGCGATACCACCTCATTGAGCACGCAGACGCTGAGATAGGCCAGAAACAGGCCGCTCACCGGAGCCCGCGTGCCCAGCCAGAACACCAGTTGCACGCCAATCAGCAGCAGGTACAGCCCGAAGTACAGGCCGAACGAGAGGGCCTCGCGCCGCGTATGGTTGTCGAACGCCAGTCGCTGCCACAGATCGATACGGGTGACGAGCGCGTTGCGCGCACGCAGGCGCACCAGCAACTCGTATGACCCGGCGGCAGCAGGTTCGAACTGGAATGCGGGACTGCGGTAGTCCACCGGCCAGGCGTGACGCGGAATCTCTTCGCCGCTGCGCCCCAGCAGCTGCCAGGGGTCGCCAGGCCGGCGCACATGGACCTCCACCTCATCGAGCAGGGCATTGCCCAGCAACAGCATCCAGCTGCCGGGCTGCTGCACCTGCAGCGGCATGCGCAACCAGACCGCCGCCTGCGTGAAGCTGGCGTTCAGGTGCCCTGGCATCGCCTTCCACCCGGGCGCCAGGTCGGCCTGCCGGACATCGAGCAGGCCCGAAGCGTCATCGAGCCGCTGCCACTGCCCTGCGGTCTCCTGCATGGGCACATCGGGGTCCAGCACGAGGGTCCGGGCCTGGAGCAGCAGTGGGCACAGCAGCCAGGCCAGCACGATGAGGGTTGCACGGTAATATCGCATCTGAAGTCCACCACGGGGCCGCCAGCGTACACCAGCTGTCTGCGCTGTCACCCGCCTGCCCTCCTCCCAGTCCATGCTTGATGTGATCCTGCTCGAAGACGAGCCCGTGCTGCGCCATGAACTGGGCGAGTTCCTCGAATCCCTGGGCTATGCACCGCAGTGCGTGGCCAGCCTGCAGGAGTTCGACCGCCATTTCGATGCGCGGCGCCACCGGCTGGCCATCATCGACATCGGCCTGCCCGACGGCAACGGCCTGGCGCTGATCCAGCGCCTGCGCCAGCAGGGCCAGCAACTGGGCATCATCGTCTTCAGCGCGCTCAACAGCAGCGCCAACCGCATCGACGGCCTGGAGATCGGCGCCGACCACTACCTGGGCAAAGGCTGCGATCTCGACGAGCTGGAAGCCACCCTGGCCGCCCTGGTGCGGCGCCTGGGCCTGCAGCAGCGCCAGGCGCCGTGGCTGCTGCAGCTTGGCCCCAGCCGCCTGCAGCCCCCCGCCTCGCCCCCTGTGGCGCTGTCACACCAGGACCTGCTGGTGCTGCACTGCCTGATGGGCAAGGCAGGGGCCAGCGTCAGCCGCCGCCAGATCGTGCAGGCGCTGGGTGGAGACTATCTGGTCTACGACCAGCGCCGCCTGGACACCCAGATGCGCCGGCTGAGGCGCAAGGTGCAAGAGGCCAGCGGCCAGCAGCTGCCTGTCAAGACGCTGCGCAACAGCGGCTATTGCTTCTATCTGCCGGGTGAAGTGCAGGCCTGAGGAAGGGCCTGAAGGCGCCCGGTCCTTGCGGCCCGGCAACCATCAGACGACCGAGCGCACCCAGCGCACGATCTCGCCGGCAGGCAGCGCGCCGGAGACACGGGCGATCTCGCGTCCTTCCTTGAACACCACCATGGTCGGGATGCTGCGGATGTTCCAGGGCGCGGCAGCGTGGGGGTGCGCCTCGGTATCGAGCTTGGCCAGCTGCACGCCGGGCGCCAGCGCCTGAGCCGCCTGCTCGAAGGCCGGAGCCATCATGCGGCAGGGGCCGCACCAGGGGGCCCAGAAATCGACCACCACGGGCACCTGGCTGCGCCCCACATGCCTGGCGAAGCTCTGCGCATCCAGCGCCACGGGCTGGCCGGTGACCAGCGGTTGATGGCAGCTGCCGCAGTCAGGCGCGCTGCCCAACTGGTCGGCCGCAATGCGGTTGGTGGTGTGGCAATGGGGGCAGACGAAATGCAGCTTGTCGGACATGGGCGGCCTCTTGTTGGCGAGTCATGGGGGCAATTGCATGCATATACGGGCGCTGCGCCCATGCTTCAAGCCATGCTCAGACCAGCTTGGCGATCAGGGCGGCAATCACGCTGAGCAACACGGTGCTGGCAATGGGCAGAAAGATCACGCGGCCGAACAGGCGAAAGCGGAAGTCGCCCGGCAGGCGGCCCAGGCCTATGCGTTCCAGCCAGGCGTGCAGGCCATTGAACAGCAGCAGGGCCAGAAAGATGACGAGGAGCCAGCGGATCATGGCGCCGAGTGTACGGCGGCGCGGGACCGGGCCATACAGAGTACACCGCGTCATGCACACGACATATGGACTGCCTACATTGCCGCTGTCCCCCCCCTCTTCATCGCCTCCAGGCCGACCACCACGAATTCGCCATGCAACGCAACCGCCGCCTTCTTCTTGCCGCAGCCCTGCCCGCCGCCTTGCTGATGACCGCCTGCGCCAGCGCACCTGCGCCGACAGCCCGACCCGGCGCCATCGACAACAGCGCCCTGCAGCGCAGCGACTTCCGCGCGCACCAGGCCACCTATGGCCTGGTCTACCGCCTGCCGGCCGATGCCACCGCCATCCTGGACAGCCAGGTCGCACCCGTGGTGCACGAGCAGTTGCTGCGCCTGAAGCTGGTGGCCGAGGCCAACACCTTCAATCTGCCCCATGTCACCGTGGTGCATATCCATAGCGCCGACCCCTCCACGCCGCGCAAGATGCTGGCGGCCCTGCCGGCGCTGCCGCCCGTGCTGCAGGACGTTCACCTGAAGAATTTCTACACCACCGAGGCCGCCAAGGGGGCCGGCAAGCCCTGGTGGCTGGACCTGGGCATCGTCAAGTCCGGCCCGGCCTACGATGCCATGATGGACTTCAACACCCGCGCCACCGCCGCCATGGCGCCGCTGCGCGACGGCCCGCTGCCGCGCGTGACGGGACCCGTCTATGCCCGCATGAACGACTCTGCCAAGGCCATGGTGCAAAGCGTGGGTGTCAGCGGCATCAACCAGGTGCAGGCCGGCAAGGAGGTGCGCAGCCACAACCCGCACAACACCCTGGTCTACAGCGAAGCCACCTTCACGCCCGAGATCGAGCGCGCCATGGGCGAGACCGCCGCGCGCCTGAACCGCATCCTGCCCGGCGGCTTCACGACCACGTTCGAGAACCTGTCCATCGTGGAGCTGGGTTTCTCGGGCAACGTCACGCGCGAGATCTACCGCATCAACCTCAAGGACCAGACGGCCTACGAGGTGAGCAACGGCCGAAGCGTCCAGCGCTGAGGCCGGGGCAGAGCTCTGGCCGGCGGCTACAGGCGGTGCGTGCGGTCGCCGCGCACAAAGCCCATGGCGTCCCAGGGCTCCACGCCCTTGGCCAGGCCGATGACCTTGAACAGCTCGCCCATCTCGTGCTCCATCATCAGCTTGGTGGCCATGGCGCGCGGGCCCTGGGCCAGTGCGTCGAGCTTGGGGCCCAGGCCGCAGTTGATGAGGAAATGGGCCTGCGAGGTATAGCCCAGCACCTCGAAGCCCGCCTCCTGCGCTGCCACGGCCGTGCCCGTGAAGTTCACATGGGCCGTGATGTCCTTGAGGCCGACATCGGCCAGCGGATCGTCGTCCACCTTGTGCAGCCGGTGGCACACCAGGGTGCCCATGTGGCGCTGCGGGTGGAAATACTCGGATTCGCCAAAGCCGTAGTCGATGAAAAATGCCGCGCCGCGCGCCATGCGCTCGCCCAGCGTGCGAATGAAGGCCTCGCCCTGCGGGTGGATTTCGGTCAGGTAGTCGTGCTCGCCCTCGATGTCCATCGGCGGGCGCAGTGGCGTGGGCCTGTCTTCCCAGCCCAGGCTGCCGTCCGGCTGCAGCACCACGCCGCGCTCATGCCAGACACCTGCCTTGCGCACCAGCAGCTGCACGGGCATGGCATCCAGCACCTCGTTGCCGATGACCACGCCTTCGAGCCTATCGGGCAGGGCATCGGCCCAGTGCACCAGGCTTTCGTACTTCACCAGCCTGAGCTGCTGTCGCGCACGCAGCGTGCCCGACAGGTCGACGATGGTGTAGCGGTCCGGCCGCACGCCCAGGGCCGCCAGCTCGTCCAGCACCTGCAGCGCCAGCGCGCCCGTGCCGGCGCCAAACTCCCAGACTTCGCGGGTGTGCGTGCGCTGCAGCGCCTCGGCCACCTGGGCGGCCAGCAGTTGGCCGAAGACCGGGGACATCTCGGGCGCGGTCACGAAATCGCTGCCCGACGATGGCATCAGCCCGAACTTGGCGGTGTCATTGGCGTAGTAGCCCAGGCCCGGCTCGTACAGCGCCAGGGCCATGAAACGGTCGAAAGCCAGCCATCCGCCCGAGGACGCAATCTCTTGCGCAATACGGGTTTGCAGGGCGGCCGTTAAAATTGAGGGTTCTGTCGTCACGATCCGTACATTGTCCTCGAATGTCCTCACCTGCCCGAACACGCACAGTTTTGGTGACCGGCGCGGCCCGCCGCCTGGGGCGCGACATCGCGCTCGCGCTTGCCAGCGCCGGTTGGCAGGTGGCCGTGCACTACCGCGACTCCCACGACGAGGCGCTGGAGACGGCCGCCACCTGCGCTGAACTGGCCGGCGACAGCGCCGCCCTGGATGCCGATTTCTTCAACGAGGACTCGGTGCGCTCCCTGGTGCCGCGTGCCGTTGCGCACTTCGGCCACCTGGACGCCGTGGTCAACAACGCCTCTCTGTTCGAGCATGACGACGCCGGCAGCTTCAGCTACGTGGCCCTGGAAGCCCACCTGCGCAGCAACACCGGCGCGCCCATCCTGCTGGCCCAGGCGCTGCATGCCCATATCGAGGACCGCGTGGCGGCCGGCGAGGAGCATGCCAGCGGCGCCGTGATCAACATGCTGGACCAGAAGCTCTGGAACCAGAACCCCGATTTCCTCAGCTACACGCTGTCCAAGGCAGCGCTTGAGGCCGCAGGCACCATGCTGGCGCTGGCCCTGGCGCCGCGCGTGCGCGTGGTCGGCGTGGCCCCGGGCCTGACGCTGACCAGCCACATGCTGAGCCAGGAGCGCTTCGAGGCCCTGCACCGCCTCAGCCCGCTGGGCCGCTCGTCCAGCGCGGCCGACGTGGCCGCCACCGTGTGCTTTGCGCTGGACAACCAGTCCATCACGGGCACTACGCTGCTGGTCGATGGCGGCCAGCACCTGCAGCGCTTCGAGCGCGACTTTTCCATGATGTAGGCGCCTGCCCGCGCCCATCCCCACACTCCACGGCTTTTCCCCATGAACTCCGCCACCGGACAACAGATCCTGACGCTCACGGGTTTGCGTTTCGACGCCAACCTGGGCATCCTCGCCCACGAAAAACAGATGCCCCAGCCCATCCAGGTCGATGCCGAGCTGAGCCTGGGCACGCAGCCGCTGGCTCCGCGCGACGACGACATCCTGCATGTGCTGGACTACCGCAAGGTGCGCCAGATCATCATCGATGAATGCACGGCCGAGCATGTGAACCTGCTGGAGAGCCTGATCGGCAAGCTGGCCCAGCGCCTGATGCAGCTGCCCGGCGTGATGGGCGTGCGCGTGAAGATCGCCAAGCTCGAAATTTTTGACGACTGCGAAGTGGCCATTCGCGTCGAGACAGGACAATGGTGAACCCCATGAACGCAGTGACCGACAACCCCTGGCTGGCCGAAGAAGCCGCCGCCGACGCCCCCGCAGACACCGCAGGCGGCAACCGCATCAAGATCGAGCGCGAGCAGATCAAGCTCGAAAAGCGCCTGTGCCGCGAGGTGGGCCGCGCCATCACCGACTTCAACATGATCGAGGAAGGCGACAAGATCATGGTCTGCATGTCGGGCGGCAAGGACAGCTACACGATGCTGGACGTGCTGCGCAAGCTGCAAAAGCGCGCGCCCGTCAAATTCGAGCTGGTGGCCGTGAACCTCGACCAGAAGCAGCCCGGCTTTCCCGACCATGTGCTGCCCGAGTACTTCAAGAGCATCGGCGTGGACTACCACATCGAAACGCAGGACACCTACAGCGTGGTCAAGCGCGTCGTGCCCGAGGGCAAGACCACCTGCGGCCTGTGCTCTCGCCTGCGCCGCGCCATCCTGTACAAGGTGGCCGACGAGCTGGGCTGCACCAAGGTGGCCCTGGGCCACCACCGCGACGACATCGTGCAGACGCTGATGCTCAACATGTTCTACGGCGGCCGCATGAAGGGCATGCCCCCGAAGCTGGTCTCGGACGACGGCAAGCATGTGGTGATCCGCCCGCTGTGCTACGTGCCCGAGAAGGACACCGTGCGCTGGGCCCAGTACCAGAACTTCCCCATCATCCCCTGCAACCTCTGCGGCAGCCAGGACGGCCTGCAGCGCGTGGCCGTGGGCGAGCTGCTGCGCGAATGGGACAAGAAATTCCCGGGCCGCGTGGAAAGCATGTTCCGCGCCATGGGCCACATCGTGACCACGCACATGATGGATCCCGAGCTGCACGACTTCAAGAACGCCAAGGCCACCGGCATTGCCGACCCCAACGGCGACATGGCCTTCGACCATGAAGAGATGCCAGTGTCCGCATCGCTGCCCGGTCTGCAGGTGGTACAACTGTCGTCCTGACGGCTGAACCTATCACAATCGCCCCACTCCAACCAAGGCCCGTGCAAACGGGCCTTTTTTCGACCAAGGAGTACACCATGAAGCTGCGCTGCATCCATGTCCTGGCCATCGTGGCCACGGCCTTGCTCACCGGCTGCGCCAGCGTGCGCGAAGTCCAGAGCACCGTCCAAAGCTATTCCACGCTGGGCGCCCTGCCCGCGCCGCCCACCTACCGCCTGGAAGTGCTGCCCTCGCAACGCGAGGCGCAGACGCATTTCGCGGCCATCGAGTCCCAGGCCCAGCAGGCCCTGGGCCGCGTGGGCCTGCAGCGCGACGACTCCCGGGCCAGCCTGATCGTGCAGATCGGTGCCGACGCTCGCTATGCGCGCGACTACGCCGCCTGGCCCTACTACGACCGCTGGGGCGGCCCGCGCTGGGGTTGGGGCCTGGGCTACGGGCGCGGCTGGGGCATGGGCTTTGGCGGCAGCTTCATGTTCGACGGCCCGCCGCTGGAGTACTACCGCGCCGTCAGCATCGTGATGCGCAACGCCACCACGCAGCAGATCGTCTACGAGACCTCGGCCCAGCGCCAGGATGTGTGGACCGACGACCCGGCCATCTTCGGCATCCTGTTCGACGCTGCGCTCACCGGCTTCCCCAACCCGCCCAAGGGCTCGCGCGTGGTGCGCACCACCATCGGTCCGGTGCAGCAGGGTGGCGCGCCGGCGCAGCCGCCGGCCCAGGGGGCACCTGCAGCGCAGGCCGTGCCGGCCACGCCAGCACCCGCCCGGTAAGCCATCGCGCGCCCAAATCAAAGGCCTGCAGACGCAGGCCTTTTTTGCATGGTGATGGCGCTTGAAGCAGTGCCTCAGTGCACATGCTCCATATCCGGCACGGCAGCCATCAGCGCGCGCGTGTACGCATGCTGCGGTGCATCGAGCACGGCGCCGGCCTCGCCGGTCTCGACCAGTCGGCCGCGCTGCATGACGCCGATGTCGTCGCACATGTGGCGGATCACGGCCAGGTTGTGGCTGATCAGCAGGTAGGTCAGGCCGAACTCCTCCTGCAGGTCGCGCATGAGGTTGAGCACCTGGGCCTGGACCGAGACATCCAGCGCCGAGGTGGGCTCGTCGCAGATGATGAACTCGGGCCGGCTGGCCAGGGCGCGCGCAATGGCGATGCGCTGGCGCTGCCCGCCCGAGAACTGGTGCGGGTACTTGCGCGCATCGTCGGGCTTCATGCGCACGCGGCGCAGCGCCTCCTGCACGCGCTCGGCCGTCTCGTCCTTGCCGGCCGTGAGGGCCAGCACCTGCAGGGGTTCGGCAATCAGCTCCTGCACGGTCCAGCGCGGGTTCAGGCTGGCATACGGGTCCTGGAAGATCATCTGGAAGCGCCGGCGCATGGCCACGGTCTGCGCGGCCGGGCTCCACTTGTCCACGCCGTCGAACAGTACGGTGCCGCTGGTGGGCGGCGTCAGCCCGGCCACCATGCGCGCCACCGTGGATTTGCCCGAACCGGACTCGCCGACCAGGCCGAAGGTGGAGCCCCTGCGGATCGAAAAGCCGACGCCGTCCACGGCCTTGAGGATCTTTTTGTCCTCGCGCGCCAGCAGACGGGCCAGCCAGCCGCTGGACAGGTCGAACTCCTTGCACAGATCCCTGACCTCCAGCAGGGCAGCCGCGGGCTCCTGCGCTCCGGCCCCGGGCTGCCAGGGCACGGCGGGCGCGGCCGGGCCGCCGCCCACCTCGGGCACGGGCAGGCGCTGCACGCGGTGGTGCACGCTGGGAATGGCGCCCATCAGCACCTGGGTGTAGGGCTGCTGCGGCGCGTCCAGCACCTGGCGCACGGGGCCGGTTTCCAGCACGCGGCCCTGGTACATGACCATGACGCGGTCGGCCGTCTCGGCGATGACGCCCATGTCGTGCGTGATCAGCATGGCGGCCGCGCCGCGCTCCTTGCACACGCGGCGCAGCAGGGCAATGATCTGCGCCTGCACGGACACGTCCAGCGCCGTGGTGGGCTCGTCGGCAATGATGAGTTCGGGCTCGGCGCACAGCGCCAAGGCAATGGCCACGCGCTGGCGCATGCCGCCCGAGAACTGGTGCGGATACTGGGCCATGCGCTCGCGCGCCTGCGGGATCTCCACCTCTTCGAGCAGGGCCAGCGCGCGTGCCTCGGCCTCCTTCTCGGAGACGGGCAGGTGCGTGCGGATGGTCTCCATCAGGTGCCGGCCCACGGTATAGACCGGGTTCAGGCTGGTCAGCGGGTCCTGGAAGATGGAGCCTATGCGCCGGCCGCGTATGCGCCGCAGGTCCTCGCCGCGCAGCGTGTCGATGCGCTCGCCGCGCAACTGCACCGTGCCGGCCGAGATGCGGCCCGGCGGCTCGATCAGGCCGATCACGGCGGCGCCCGTCATGGACTTGCCCGCGCCAGACTCGCCGACCACGCCCAGGATCTCGCCGGGCGCAATGTCGAAGGACACATCGTCCAGCACCTGCACGGGGCCCTTGTAGGTGTCGAAGGTGACGGACAGGCCGCGAACGCTCAGCACCGCAGGCTGTGCGGGGGGCTGCCCGGATTGTTGTGTCGTGCTCATTGCAGCTTGGGGTTCAGTGCGTCGCGCAGCCAGTCGCCGACGAGGTTGACGGACAGCGCCAGCGCCAGCAGCACCAGCGAGGGGAACAGCAATATCCACCACTCGCCCGAGAACAGGAAGCCCTGGCCGATGCGGATCAGCGTGCCCAGCGAAGGCTGGGTGGGCGGCAGGCCCACGCCCAGGTAGGACAGCGTGGACTCGGCCACGATGGCATGCGCGAAGCTGATGGTGGCGATCACCAGAATGGGCGCCAGCAGGTTGGGCAGGATGTGGCGCACCAGGATGGCCACGCGGCTGCGGCCTATGAGCTGGGCCGCCAGCACGTAGTCCTTGTGCTTTTCCACCATCACCGCGCCGCGCACGGTGCGTGCGTACTGCACCCAGTCGGACAGGCCGATGGCCACGATGATCACGAAGACCGCCATGTCGTCGCGGTAGCCCTCGGGCAGCAGGCCGCGTGCGATGCCGAAGACCAGCAGCGCCACCAGGATCACGGGAAAGGTCAGCTGCACATCGGCGATGCGCATCATCAGCGTGTCGAACCAGCCGCCCGCATAGCCGCAGACCAGGCCCAGCGGCACGCCGATCAGCAGGGACAGCCCCACGGCCGACACGCCCACCAGCACCGACATGCGCAGCCCGTAGAGGATGGCGCTCCAGACATCGCGGCCCTGGTCGTCCGAGCCCAGCGCGTACAGCGTGCCGCTGGTGCCCGCCTGGCCCGGCGGCGTGAAGGCATCCATCAGGTCCAGATTGGCCGGATCGAAGGGGTTCTGCCACGCCAGCCAGGGCGACAGCAGCGTGGCCGCCACGATCAGCGCCAGCACCAGCGCCGCCGCCTGCACCAGGCGCGAGCGTGCAAACGCGCGCTTGACCGGCGAGTCGCTGGCGCGCCAGCCCGTGGGAGGGATTGCTTGTTTGGCGGAATCGGTCATCGGTTTCTCAAGCGGGGGTCCACGATCACGTACAGGAAATCGACGAGCAGGTTGATGCCCACGTACAGCAGCGCGATGAACATCAGGTAGGCGGCGATCAGCGGCACGTCCACGCCCTGGATGGAGGAGATGAACAGCAGGCCCACGCCGGGCCACTGGAACACGGTCTCGGTGACGATGGCAAAGGCGATCAGGGAGCCGATCTGCAGGCCCGCGATGGTGATCACGGGAATCAGGGTATTGCGCAGCGCATGGCCGAAGTACAGATCGCGCTCACGCAGCCCGCGCGCACGGCCGAAGCGCATGTAGTCGGCGCGCAGCACCTCCAGCATCTCGGCGCGCACCAGGCGCATGATCAGCGTCATGTTGTAGAAGCCCAGCGTGATGGCCGGCAGGATCAGCGCCGACCAGCCCGAAGCCGTCAGCAGCCCGGTCTCCCAGCCGCCCAGCTTCACCGTCTCGCCGCGCCCGAAGGACGGCAGCCAGCGCAGCTCCACGGCAAACAGGTAGATCAGGGCGATGCCGATCAGGAAGGTGGGCAGGGACACGCCCACCAGCGACACCGTCATGATCGAGCGGCTCAGCCATCCCTCGCGCCGTATGGCCGTGTACACGCCCAGCGCCACGCCGATGACCAGGGCGAACAGCGCCGCCGTCATCGCCAGCTCCAGCGTGGCGGGCAGGCGCTCGGCAATGATCTCGGTCACGGGGCGCTTGAGCCGGTAGGAGATGCCCAGGTCGCCCTGCAGCACCTTGCCCACGTAAGCCAGGTACTGCAGCGGCACGGGCTTGTTGAAGCCCAGGCTTTCCGTCAGCGCCTCGCGCTCGGCAACCGTCGCGTCCTCGCCCAGCAGGCTGATCGTGGGATCGCCGATATGGCGGAACACCATGAACGAGACAAAGGAGACGGCCAGCAGGACCAGGGCGGACTGGCCCAGCCGGCGCAGCAGATGGACCAGCATCGGCGCTTACTTCTTCTCGAACTTGACGAACTTGAAGTGCAGCGCGTTGTCCGGGTGCACGGGCACATTGAGCCGGGGCACGGACGCGAAGTGGATCACCTGGTCATGCAGCGCAATGTAGAAGCGCTCCTTTTGCACGGTCTCCCAGATGCTCTTGATGGTGGCATCGCGCTTTGCCTTGTCGCTCTCCGAGGACAGGGACAGGATCTTGGCATCCACATCGGCATTGCTGTAGTGCGTCGCGTTCTGCGCGCCACGGCTGTCCTTGCCGCGCGTATGCACCAGGAAGTCGAAGATGTAGGCCGAGTCGTAGGTGGGCACGCCCCAGCCGTACAGGTAGAAGTCGCTGTCCGCCTTGGTCAGCGAGACGCTGTGCATGGCGATCGGCCGGGCCGAGACTTCGGTCTTGATGCCGATGCGACCCAGGAAACCGGCCACTGCCGTGGCGATGGCCTCGTCGTTCACATAGCGGTCGTTGGGCGTGTTCAGCGTGATGGTGAAGCCGTTGGGGTAGCCCGCCTCGGCCAGCAGTTGCTTGGCCTTGGCGGCATCCGCCTTGGGATAGGCCGCAAAGGCCTTGTCGTAGCCGTTGACGAACGACGGCGCGATCACGCCCGTGGGAATCGACAGGCCGCGCATCACCGAGCGCTTGATCGCATCGCGGTCGATGGCCAGCTCGATGGCCTGGCGCACCTTGGGATCGGCCAGCGGATTCTTGCCCTTGACGTTGCTGCTCTTGAGCTCGGCCGCACCCACGTTCAGGCCCAGGAAGATGGAGCGGTTCTCGGGGCCTTCATTGATGCGCAGGCGCTTGTCCTGCTTCAGGCGCGCCACGTCCTGCGCGGGAATGTCCTGGGCGAAATCCACCTCGCCCGACAGCAGGGCCGCCACGCGCGTGGCCGGCGACTTGATGGGCAGGTAGACCAGCTCGGTCACCTGCAGCGGGAACTGGCCCTTGCCCCAATAGTCGGGGTTGAGCTTCATCACCGTCTTCGAATCGACCTCGCGGCTGGCCAGCACATAGGCGCCCGTGCCGTTGGCCGCGCGCGTGGCGCCATTCTCGGTCTTGCTGGCCGTGTCCTGCGTGGTCTCGGCGCCGTTGGCCTTGGACCACTTCTCGCTCATGATGAAGAGATTGGTCAGGTTGTCGGGGAAGATCAGGTTCGGGCCCTTGGTCTTCACATGCACCGTGAGATCGTCCACGGCCTTGGCCTCCTCCATCGAGGACAGCAGGGACTTGACCTGGGCGTTCTCGCCCTTGGCGCGGTTCAGCGAGAAGACCACGTCGCGCGCCGTGAACGGCGTGCCGTCATGGAACTTGACGTTGGGGCGCAGCTTGAACTCCCAGACCGACGGGTCGGAGGTCATCTTCCACGAGGTCGCCAGCGTGGGCACCAGCTTGCCGTCGGCCGAGCGGATGACCAGGGTTTCGTAGATCTGGTGCAGCAGCACGAAATTGGTGCCCACGTTGAAGGCATGCGGGTCCAGCGAAGTCGGATCGGAGCCGCGCGCCCAGCGCACGGTCTCGGCCTGGGCCAGCGCGGCCGAGGTCAACAGGCCTGCGGCCAGCAAAGAACTGCCCAGAATCTTCATGATCATTTGTCTGCTCCCCTGTGGATTGATTGGAAAGGCGGCGGCCATGCGGCGCAGCAGCCCGGGCGCCGCAAGAAGCGGGCCATATAGGTGCGCCCCACTTTAAATAACTTTTTCAGCTTGTTGAATTGATTTTTATACTTAAAAGCCATTTCCAAATAACAAGACTGCCGCCGCGGCCCGCCAATGGTGTGCGGCCATCATGGACAGGCCAACGGCTTTGACAGCTAGTGAAAACGCGAAAGACCGACACGGCCCGCTCTGGCAAAGGTTTGCAATCGGGCACAGGTCTGCGCCGCACGGCGTGCTAATTTCAGGCCCTGTATCGAGCCTGCGGGTTGCCGCGGAAAGGAAGCATCCATGAAGACATCCATTGCCAGCGCACTGCTGTGCGCCATGCTGGGCCTGGGCGCCCTGCCTGCCCAGGCGTCGGGCCTGGGAGACTCGCTGCGCCAGGCCTCGGGCCTTGGCGGTGACAAGGCCGCCGCCAGCAGCGAAGGCGCCGGCTCCGGCCTTGGCGGCATGCTGGGTGCGGGGGCAGGCGGTGCGGGCGCGCTGTCCGCCCTGGGCCTGAGCCCCTCGGCCACGGCCGGCAATGCGGCAGGCGTCATCTCCTACTGCATGAAGAACAACTACCTCAATGCCGACAAGGCGGCCCAGGTCAAGGACCAGTTGCTGGGCAAGCTGGGCATGCAAAAGCAGGAAGAGCCCAAGGACACGGGATTCCAGAACGGCCTGGGCGGCCTGGTCACCGGCGCCAACGGCAAGAGCTTCAGCATCGACAAGCTCAAGGGCGACCTCAAGGAAAAGGCCTGCGACTTCGTGCTGGACAACGCTAAATCGCTGATCTGACCCCCTGAGCGGCTGCGCCGCTTCCCCCTTCTCGCTTCGCGGAGGGGGACGACACCTTCGGCTGGGCGCCCCCGCCGCGAGGCGGCTCTTGCTCGGCGTCCCTGAGTGGGGCCGCGCCAGTTTCAACGGCGGCGCGCGATGCAGGCTTGCCTGGCTTGCGGGACAATGCCTGCTCTTTTTGCAGCACCCCACGCCAGCCCCTCATGCAAGCCACGCGCATCATTGCCATCCGCCACGGAGAAACCGCCTGGAATGTGGACGCCCGCATCCAGGGCCATCTGGACATTCCTCTCAACGACCTGGGCCTGTGGCAGGCCGCCCAGGCCGGCAAGGCCCTGGCGGGCGAGCCGGTGGCCGCCATCTACAGCAGCGATCTGCTGCGTGCCTATGCCACGGCCGAGGCCGTGGCCGCGACCACGGGCGCGACGCTGACGGCCGACAAGGGCCTGCGCGAACGCTGCTTCGGCAGCTTCGAGGGCCAGACCTTCAACGATATCGAGGCGTCCCACCCGGAGGACGCGCTGCGCTGGCGCAAGCGCGATCCCGAGTTCGTGCCCGCAGGCGGCGGCGAGTCGCTGCTGATGCTGCGCGACCGCATCTCGGCCACGGTGAACCGCCTGGCCGGCCGCCACGCAGGCGAGCAGATCGTGATCGTGGCGCATGGCGGCGTGATGGATGTGCTCTACCGCCTGGCCACGCACCAGGAAGTGCAGGCACCACGCACCTGGGCGCTGGGCAACGCGGCCATCAACCGCCTGCTGTGGACGCCCCAGGGCCTGGGCCTGGTCGGCTGGGGCGATGTGCAGCACCTGGAAGGCGGTGCGCGCGACGAGGTTTTCAGCTGAACGCCCGCACTGCAGCGCAGGCCCTCATTCCACCTGGATATTGGCGGACTTGACGATCTGCGTGTAGCTCGCCTTTTCCTTCTTCAGGAATTGGGCGAACGTGGCCGGCGTGCCCGAGCCGGGCGTGGCGCCGCTGTCCTGCAGGCGCTTGCGGACCTCGGGCAGCTTCAGCACCTCGGCCAGTTCGGCGGCCAGGCGGCTGACCACGGGCTCGGGCGTGCGGGCGGGGGCGAACAGGCCGGTCCAGGCTTCCAGCTCGAAGCCCTTCAAATCAGGAGCCTCCGCAAAGCTCATCACCTCGGGAATCACGTCGATGCGCTGTGCCGAGGTCACGCCCACGCCTTCCAGCTTTTTCTGCTGCACCAGCGGCGTGGCGCCGGTGGTCATCAGAATGCCCAGATCGACCTGGCCGCCCATGACCTCGCTGGTGACCTGTGCCACGCCACGATAGGGCACATGGACCAGGCGGATGCGGGCACGCTCCTGCAGCCGCTCCATGGCCAGGTGCAGCACCGTGCCCACGCCCGGGGTGGCATAGGTCAGCGCGCCGGGCCGGGCGCGGGCCATGCTGATCAGCTCGTTGAGGTTGTGCACGGGCAGGCCAGGGCGGGCCACGATCACCATGGGCGCCACCGAAGTCAGGCCCACGGGAGCCAGATCACGCTCGGCGTCATAGCGCACGGAGGAGTTCACCAGTTGCGCAATGCTCACCGGCCCGTCAAAGCCCAGCAGCAGCGTGTAGCCATCGGCATGCGAGCGCGCCACCTTGCTCACGCCCAGCACGCCGCCGGAGGCCGGCACGTTGTCCACCACCACCGACTGGCGCAGCCGCGCACCCAGCTTTTCGGCCACCAGCCGCGCCGTGGCGTCCACATCGCTGCCCGCGCCGAAGGGCACGATCAGCGTGATGGGCCCGCCTGCCGGCCAGGGCTTGCCCGCGCCCGGCGCGGCATGGGCGGCGGGTGCAGCAGCAAGGGCCGCAGCCACTGAGGCGGCAGCCGATAGCAGGGAGCGTCGGGACAGGTGCATGGAGCGTGGGCATGCGCGGCGCATGCCGGCGAAGGCGGTGCGGGCTGGCAATGGCCTGCAGGGCAGGGACGGCCAGCGCGTGGAAAGCGGGCGATTCTGCCATAGGGCGCAATTTTCCTGCCACACGCTTGCCACGAAGCCCTATTTATTGCAATCCGTTTCAACCCTTGTGATTCCGTGTCCTAGGGTTCTCGCCTAAGGCGCTGCCCCGCCGTCATGCCCAGAATCGGCTGACCATGCTCTCACCCAGCCAAGTCATTGTCTTCGCCACTCCTGCCTTTTTGCTGCTGATCGCGCTGGAATGGGGCGTGAGCCTGTGGCGCGGGCGCAATGCCTACCGGTTGGCCGACGCCATCAGCTCCATCAGCCTGGGCATGCTCAGCCAGACCAGCGCCGTCTTCACCCAGCTGCTGCGCATAGGTCTGTACACGCTGGCCTTCGAGCACCTGGCGCTGTGGCGCAACGATGCCTTCTGGACCAGCATTCCCGGCTGGCTGCTGGCCCTGCTGTTCTACGACTTCTGCTACTACTGGCTTCACCGCATGGGCCACGAAGTGGCCGTGCTCTGGGCCGCGCATGCCGTGCACCACCAGAGCCAGGACTACAACCTGTCGACGGCGCTGCGCCAGACCAGCTCGGGCGCGCTGCTGGGCTGGCTGTTCTACCTTCCCATGGCGCTGGCCGGCGTGCCGCCGCTGGTGTTTGCCATCGTGGGCCTGATCGATCTGCTCTACCAGTTCTGGGTCCATACCGAGCAGGTGCGGCGCCTGGGCTGGTTCGACCGCTGGTTCTGCGCGCCCAGCAACCACCGCGTGCACCACGCCGTCAATGACTGCTACCTGGACAGGAACTACGGCGGCATCCTCATCGTCTGGGACCGCCTGTTCGGCACCTTCAAGCCCGAAGACGACAGCGAGCCCTGTGTCTACGGCACGCGCGGCCTGCTGCAAAGCTGGGATCCGCTGTGGGCCAACGCCGTGGTGTACCGGCAACTCATCCATGACAGCTGGCATGCGCGGCGCTGGGGCGACAAGCTGCGCGTCTGGCTCAAGCCGCCCGGGTGGCGCCCTGCCGACGTGGCGCAGCGCTTTCCCAGGCCGGCCTTCGACCTGGACGCGCACCGCGTGCTCTACGCACCGGACATGCAGCGCAGCCTGCGCTGGTTTGCGGGCCTGCAGTTCGTGGCGCTGATCGCCGGGGTGTCGCTGTTCCTGTGGCATGCCGACCAGTCCTCGACGGCGCGCAATGCGCTGTGGTTTGGCGTGCTGCTGGCCTGCCAGTGGGCACTGGGCGCGGCCATGCAGGGGCGCATCAGCCTGTGGGTGGCCCTGGCCATCGAGGCCGGCGCGCTGGCCACCGCCACCAGCGTGCTGGACATGCTGCACTGGCACTGGCTGTTCAAGCCGCTGGCCATGGTCTTTGCGCTGATCGCTGTCATGCAGATGTGGCGCGGCAGCGCGGCGTTCTCGGCGCTGGCGAAACCCGCGCGCGGCGCCTGCTGGCTGGCCGCGGCGCTGGCGGCCTCGATGGCGGGCGACGTGTTCCTGATGCTGCCCGATCTGTTCATCCCGGGCCTGGCCAGCTTCCTGCTCGCCCACCTGGCCTATATCGTGCTGCTGCGCCAGGACGCACCCTGGTTTGCGCACCGGCCCTCGCTGGCCGCCACGCTGGCCCTGGGCGCGGGCATGTATGCCGTGCTCTGGCAGGGCGGCCTGCCCGCCGCGCTGCGCCTGCCCGTGGCCGCCTATGTGCTGGTCATTGCGCTGATGGCGGCGCAGGCCCTGGGCCGCGCGCGGCATCTGGGCGGCAAGGCGGCCTGGCAGGTGGCCATGGGTGCCTGCTTCTTCATGGCCAGCGACTCGCTGCTGGCCATCAACCGATTTGTGCAGCCCTTCGACGGCGCGCAAGCCGGCGTGCTGACCACCTACTACGCGGCGCAGTTGCTGATCGTGCAGGGCTGGCTGGCCCGTGGCGCATCGACATCAGGGTTGACCCGAGGCAGCTCGCAAGGCACAATGGCGGGATCGCATTTTCAGGAGTCCTTCCGTGGACAGTGCCAGTTCAACCAGTGACAAACAGCGCGCCGCAATGGCTACGCTTCTGGCTGACTGACCGACTCCTGTGAAGGGAGCGGCCATGTCGGCCGGCTTCCTTCCATTGCTGCGTTTCCCCTTGGATCTTCGCGCCCGCCCGGCGCTGCAGTTGCGCTTGGCATGCATCAGGTACGCCGCTCCTGCACCGAAGATTCCAATGGCTGTTGATCACTGACCGCGTGCCCGTGTGGCTGCCATCGAGCAGCGCGCGGCCCACGCTGCTTGACGGCCCTGCCCGCGGCAGTCTTCCTGGTTCGCCAAGGAGAAAGCCATGTCCACACCGTTCGTCCGCCCCGCAATGCAACGCCTGCAGCCTGCCACTGCCGCGCCCTGCCCCGGCGCCACCGGCACGCGCGTGGCTGCCTCCCAGGCAGCAATGCAGGCCAAGGCACAGGCACAGATGCAGGCCCAGGCCCCATCGGCCATGGAGCACGCCATGCACCTGGACCTGCAGACCCACTGGCCCACGCACCGCATCCGCAGCTTTCTGAGCCTGCAGCCGCGCTGAGCGCGCGCCGCAGCCTTGCCCGCCCCATCGTCAGAAAGGAGTTCCCCCATGGACCCCGATCCGAGTCGATCTTGCCCTGACCCCTCCGATACGGTCCGGCCGCACATGCCTGCGGCCCTTCCGCCCCTTCCCAAGGCCCCGGCCGGGAGACCCGCGCACGTCCATTGACGGATAGGTGCCGGGCTTCTTTCGGCCGCAACGAAAGAAGCCCGCCATGCAACACGTCATCACCGCGCTGCGCACCACGCCGGCAACCACGCCCGCCACAGCACCCGTCTCCACACGCGCCAGCCGCACCTCCCACACCACCCGCGCCAGCACCTTGCAGCTGGCCCTGCAAGCCGCCATTGCGGCACGCCACACTGGGCAACTGCACACCCTGCTGCAGCAACACGGCCCCGATCTCTTCGCCCATGCCCTCGTGGCGCTCACGCAGCGCCAGCAGGCCGACGTTCTGTCCCTGCTGGCGGCGCAGGAGCGCGCCGAGGTCTACCGCCATCTGCCCGCCCACGCGCGGCGCCAATGGCTGCAGTCGGCCACCGTGGCCCGCCCGCCGCTGCGCCGCCGCCTGCTGTGCGCCTGCCAGCGCAACTGGCACTGGCTGCGCGCCACCCTTCGCTCGAGCCAGGCCTGAGCCACCGGGGAGGTCGCCATGAAAAACCTCAAGCACCTGTTCCAGGCCTTTTTGCGCAGCCGCCACGCCCTGGGGCTGTTCCGGCGCAATGCCCTGCCCTCGGGCACGGCCGTGCACCACTCGCGCTCGGTATCGCCGACCCTCACGCGCGAGCTGCTGCGCGCCTCGCGCGATGACATCGCCGCCGTGCTGGCGCGCACCGGCTCCAGCGAGGACGGCCTGACCCGCGAGCAGGCCCGCGCCGCGCTCACGCGTCTCGGCCCCAACGAGGTCGAGCACGAAAAGCCGCTGCCCGGCTGGCTGCACCTGTGGTACTGCTACCGCAATCCCTTCAACCTGCTGCTGACGCTGCTGGCCGTGGTCTCCTACGCCACGGAGGACATGAAGGCCACGGTCGTCATCGCCTCCATGGTGCTGCTGTCCACGCTGCTGCGCTTTGTGCAGGAAGGCCGCTCCAACCGCGCCGCCGCGCGGCTCAAGGCCATGGTCAGCAGCACGGCCACGGTGCTGCGCCGCAATGGCGGCCCCACGGCTCCTGCAGATGCCGACTCCGCAGACGCCCCGCACAGCGGCTTCGGCCAGCAGGCGCGCCGCTACGAGGTGCCGCTGCGCGAGGTCGTGCCCGGCGATTTCGTGGTGCTGTCGGCCGGGGACATGATTCCTGCCGACTGCCGCGTGCTCAGCGCCAAGGACCTGTTCGTGAGCCAGTCCGCCATGACCGGCGAATCCCTGCCCGTGGAAAAGCGCGCCGACGCCAGTGCATCGAATGGCACCGGCGTGCTGGACGCCAGCAACCTGCTGTTCATGGGCACCAACGTGGTCTCGGGCACGGCGCTGGCCGTGGTGCTGGCCACGGGCAACCGCAGCTATTTCGGCACCATTGCCACGCGGGTGACCTCCAACGACCGCGCGCCCACGGCCTTCGAAACCGGGGTCAACAGCGTCAGCTGGCTGCTGATCCGCTTTGCGGCCGTGATGGTGCCCGTGGTGCTGTTCATCAACGGCTACACCAAGGGCGACTGGGCCGAGGCCTTCCTGTTCGCGCTGTCCGTGGCCGTGGGCCTGACGCCCGAGATGCTGCCCATGATCGTGACCTCCACCCTGGCCAAGGGTGCCGTGGTGCTGTCGCGCCGCAAGGTCGTGGTCAAGCGGCTGGACGCCATCCAGAACTTCGGCGCCATGGACGTGCTGTGCACCGACAAGACCGGCACGCTGACCCAGGACCGCATCGTGCTGGAGCGCCACACCGACGCCTTCGGCCAGCCCTGCGACGAGACGCTGCGCTTCGCCTACCTCAACAGCCACTACCAGACCGGCCTGAAGAACCTGCTCGACCATGCCGTGCTGGAACACGTGGAGCTGCACACCCAGATGCGCGTGGCCGAGGACTACCGCAAGGTCGATGAGATCCCCTTCGACTTCGAGCGCCGCCGCATGTCCGTGGTGGTGGCCGAGCGCGGCCACCACCACGAGCTGATCTGCAAGGGCGCGGTCGAGGAAATCCTGGGCGCCTGCACCCGGCTGCGCGAGGGCGACGGCACGCGCCCGCTGGACGAGGAGCAGCTGGCCCGCGTGCGCCGCGTGACGCGCGAACTCAACCGCGAGGGCCTGCGCGTGGTCGCCGTGGCCATGAAGGAAGTGCCGCCGCACAAGAGCGACTACGGCGTGGCCGACGAGTCGGAGCTGACCCTGATCGGCTACATCGCCTTCCTGGACCCACCGAAGGAAACCACGGCCGAGGCGTTGGCCGCCCTGGCCGCGCACGGCGTGGCCGTCAAGCTGCTGACCGGCGACAACGAACTGGTGGCCGCCAAGGTCTGCCGCGATGTGGGGCTGCCCGCAGACCACATCATCCTGGGCACGCAGATCGAGCACATGAACGACGAGATGCTGCGCCAGACGGTGGAGCGGCATCAGCTGTTCGCCCGGCTCACGCCGCTGCACAAGGAGCGCATCGTGCATGCGCTGCGCGCCAACGGCCACATCACCGGCTTCATGGGCGACGGCATCAACGACGCCCCGGCCCTGCGCGCGGCCGACATCGGCATCAGCGTGGACAGCGCCGTGGACATCGCCAAGGAAGCGGCCGACATCATCCTGCTGGAAAAAAGCCTGATGGTGCTGGAGCAGGGCGTGATCGAGGGCCGGCGCACCTTCAGCAACATGCTGAAGTACATCCGCATGACGGCCAGCTCCAACTTCGGCAACGTGTTCTCGGTGATGGTGGCCTCGGCCTTCATCCCCTTCCTGCCCATGCTGCCGCTGCACCTGCTGGTGCAGAACCTGCTGTACGACCTCTCGCAGATCGCCATCCCCTTCGACAACGTGGACGACGAACTGGTGCGCCAGCCGCTGCGCTGGAACCCGGCCGACCTGGGCCGCTTCATGGTGTTCTTCGGGCCCATCAGCTCGCTGTTCGACATCCTGACCTTCGCGCTGATGTGGTTCGTCTTTGCCGCCAACACGCCCGAGCAGCAGACGCTGTTCCAGTCGGGCTGGTTCGTCATCGGGCTGCTCACGCAGACGCTGATCGTGCACATGATCCGCACGCCCAGGATCCCCTTCCTGCAAAGCCGCCCTTCCTGGCCGCTGCTGCTGGCCACGGCGGCCGTGATGGCGGCCGGCATCTTCCTGCCGATGGGGCCGCTGGCCGGCTACTTGAAGCTGCAGGCGCTGCCGGCGGCCTACTTCCCGTGGATGATTGCCATATTGCTGGGCTACGCTTGCCTGGCCACGCTGCTCAAGCGCGTCTACATCCGCCGCTACGGCTGGCAGTGACGCACCCTTCAACCCATTCACCAGGAAAGTCCGGAACCCCATGCAGGCCCTGCAGAACCTCAACCCCGGCGCCATGCTGGACACCTTCGTCAGCCTGACCACGGCCTTCGTGTTCGGCGCCCTCATCGGCCTGGAGCGCCAGGTGCGCCAGCGCACGGCGGGGCTGCGCACCAACACCCTGGTCGCCGTGGGCGCGGCCGTCTTCGTGGACCTGGCCGTGCGCCTGGGCGGGGCCGAGGGCGCCACGCGCGTGGTGGCCTACGTGGTCTCGGGCGTGGGTTTCCTGGGTGCGGGCGCCATCATGAAGGAAGGGGCCAACATCACCGGGCTGAACACGGCGGCCACGCTGTGGGGCTCGGCCGCCGTGGGCGCCTGCGCGGGCGCCAGCCTGGTGGCCGAGGCCGGCCTGGCCACGCTGTTCGTGCTGGCCAGCAACACCTTGCTGCGCCCCGTGGTCAACCGCATCAACCGCCGCCCGGTGGATGACGAATCCACGGAGTCGACTTACTACGTCTACGCCATCTGCCACCGCGGCGCCCAGGGCGATGTGCGAGAGCAGATGCTGGAGCTGCTGGAGAACGCCAGCTACCCCGTGCGCGGCGTGGAAACCCATGCCTTCGGGCCGCAGGACACGGAGATCGAGGCCATGCTCTACGCCACCTCGGTGGACTCCGACGAGCTGGACCGCGTGATCGCCGCCATCGAGGCCCTGCCCGGCGTGCTGCAGGCCTTCTGGAACGCCGGCACGGAGGAGTGAGCCTGCGTCAGCTGGCGTCGTCGCCCGGCACGGGAAGGCCCAGGTGGCGGTACGCCGCCTGGGTCGCCATGCGCCCGCGCGGCGTGCGCTGCAAAAAGCCCTGCTGGATCAGGTAGGGCTCGATCACATCCTCGATGGTGCCCGCCTCCTCGCCGATGCTGGCCGCGATGTTGTCCAGGCCCACGGGGCCGCCGTCGAAGCGGTGCACCACGGCCTCCAGCAACTTGCGGTCCATGATGTCGAAGCCCTGGGGATCGACATCAAGCATGGCCAGCGCGCGGTCGGCCAGCTCGCGCGTGATGCTGCCGTCGCCGCGCACATCGGCATAGTCGCGCACGCGGCGCAGCAGGCGGTTGGCAATACGCGGCGTGCCGCGCGAGCGGCGCGCGATCTCGAAGGCGCCCTCGTCGTCAATCGGCGCGTTCAACAGGCCTGCACTGCGCCGCACGATGCGCGCCAGCTCCTCGGCCGTATAGAACTCCAGCCGCGCCACGATGCCGAAGCGGTCGCGCAGCGGGTTGGTCAGCATGCCCGCGCGCGTGGTCGCGCCCACCAGCGTGAACGGCTGCAGGTCCAGCTTGATGGAGCGCGCCGCCGGCCCCTCGCCGATCATGATGTCGATCTGGTAGTCCTCCAGCGCCGGATAGAGGATTTCCTCGACCACGGGCGACAGGCGGTGGATCTCGTCGATGAACAGCACATCGTTGGCTTCGAGGTTGGTCAGCAGCGCCGCCAGGTCCTTGGGCTTTTCCAGCACGGGGCCGCTGGTCTGGCGCAGGTTCACGCCCAGCTCGGCCGCGATGATGTGCGACAGCGTGGTCTTGCCCAGGCCCGGCGGGCCGAAAAGCAGCACATGGTCCAGCGCCTCGCTGCGCTTTCGGGCCGCGCCGATGAAGATCTCCAGCTGCTCGCGCGCCTTGGCCTGGCCCACGTACTCCTGCAGCAGCTTGGGGCGCAGGGCGCGCTCCATGGCCTCTTCCCCGCGCGAGACCGGCGCTGCCGAAATCATGCGCGGCTTTTCCGGTGCCTTGTCGGGCGCGAAACCGCCCTGCGGAAAGCCGCCCTGCCCGAAATCGTCGGTATGGATGCTCATGCGCCGCTCACTTGGCCAGCGCCTTCAGCGCCAGCTTGATGCCTTCGGTCACACCCACGTCGGGCGGCAGCTTCTTGAGCGCGGCGGCCGCATCCTTGTCGGAATAGCCCAGCGCCATCAGCGCCTGCACGATGTCGTTCTGGTCGTTGTTCACGAACAGCGACTGCGCGCCCGTATCGGCGCCGATCTTGCCCTTGAGCTCCAGCAGCAGGCGCTCGGCCGTCTTCTTGCCGATGCCCGGCACCTTGACCAGGCGGCCTACCTCCTGCAGCGTCACGGCCTGGGCCAGGTCCTCCACGCTCATGCCGCTGAGCACCGACAGCGCCATGCGCGGGCCGATGCCGGTGATCTTGATCAGCTCGCGGAACGCCTGGCGCTCGCTGTGCGTGCCAAAGCCGTACAGAAGCTGCGCATCCTCGCGCACCACGAAGTGCGTCAGCAGGCTGACCCTGGCCCCGCTGGCCGGCAGGTTGTAGAAGGTGCTCATGGGCACCTGCACCTCGTAGCCCACGCCGCCGCAGTCCACCAGCACCTCGGGCGGGTTTTTTTCCAGCAGCGTTCCTGTCAATTTGCCTATCATTGGTGTCCTTTGCCGCCCCAGGGGCGGCTTTTCATGCCCGTCCGCAACCGAACGCCGGCCCATTCACAGGGTATGGCACCACGCCCTCGCGCTGGCCGCCGCCCGGAATCTCTGGAATTATCCGCGTGATCCTGCGCCACACATTCACACCCCACGACAACAACCGGTTGAGCCATCTGTGCGGCCCGGCCGACGCGCACCTGCGCACCATCGAGATCGCACTGGGCGTCAAGATCGCCCACCGCCACGAGCAATTCAAGATCGACGGCCCCAAGGCCAAGGCCAACGACGCACTGGAGCTGCTGCAGGCCCTCTACGAGATGGCCGACGACCCCATCCTGGACGATTCGCTGCAGCTCATGCTGGCCGGCGACACCGAACTCATCGAGCAGCCCCTGGACGCCATCCAGCTGTCCACGCGCCGCCCCGACCTGCGCGCGCGCACGGCCAACCAGTCGGCCTACCTGGAGAACATCGCCCGCCACGACATCACCTTCGGCATCGGCCCGGCCGGCACCGGCAAGACCTACCTGGCCGTGGCCTGCGCCGTGGACGCGCTGGAGCGCAGCGCCGTGCAGCGCATCGTGCTCACGCGCCCGGCCGTGGAAGCAGGCGAGCGCCTGGGCTTTCTGCCCGGCGACCTCACGCAGAAGGTCGACCCCTACCTGCGCCCGCTGTACGACGCGCTCTACGACCTCATGGGCTACGAGAAGGTGCAAAAGGCCTTCGAGCGCAATGTGCTGGAGATCGCGCCGCTGGCCTTCATGCGCGGGCGCACGCTGAACAACGCCTTCGTCATCCTGGACGAGGCGCAGAACACCACGCCCGAGCAGATGAAGATGTTCCTCACGCGCATCGGCTTCGGCGCCCGCGCCGTGGTCACGGGCGACGTCAGCCAGATCGACCTGCCCAAGGGCGCCCTGAGCGGCCTGATCGATGCCGAGCGCGTCTTGAAGCGCGTCAAGGGCATCGCCATCAACCACTTCACCAGCGCCGACGTGGTGCGCCACCCGCTGGTGGCCCGCATCGTGGACGCCTACGACGCACGCGGCCAGGCCCCTGCGCGCCGCGCCGCACCGCGCCTTGCAGCGCCTTGATCCCGACAGCCACAGCAGACGCCCGCCCACGGGCGCTCCAAAGCTCAAGCCCAAGCACACGCCCACGCACTCCCCCATGTCCCTGAACCAACTGCAACTGTCCCTGCAATTCGCGCGCTTTGCCGAGGCACCTGTCCACCGCGCCGTGCTGTCCCGCAGCAAGGTCACGCGCTGGATACGCCATGCCCTGGCCGTCGATGCCGAAATCACCGTGCGCATCGTCGATGCCGAAGAAGGCCAGCAGCTCAACCGCGAATACCGCCAGAAGGACTACGCCACCAACGTCCTGACCTTCGACTACCAGCAGGAGCCCACCGCCATGGCCGACCTGGTGCTGTGCGCCCCCGTGGTCGAGCGCGAGGCGCGCGAGCAGAACAAGACGCTGGAGGAGCACTACGCCCACCTGCTGGTGCATGGCACGCTGCATGCCCAGGGCTGGGACCATGAAACCAGCGAGCAGGACGCCGAGGAAATGGAAGCCTACGAGACCGAGATCATGGTCGAGCTGGGCTTTGCCGACCCCTACGCCAAGTAGGCGGCACCAGGGCCCACGCGGGCCTCAGCGCGCCGTATCGATGACGACCCGGCCGCGCACCTGGCCGGCAAGCAGCCTGGGCGCCAGCGCAACCGCATCGGCCAGGCCCGCCTCTTCGGTATTGCGCTCCAGCACCTCGCGCGGCAGTTCGGCAGCCAGCCGCGCCCAGGCCTGCTCGCGCCGCGCCTGCGGCGCATAGACGCTGTCGATGCCCAGCAGCGACACGCCGCGCAGAATGAACGGTGCTACGGAAGCCGGCAGGTCCAACCCCTGGGCCAGTCCGCAGGCTGCCACGCAGCCGCCGTAGCGCAGACTGGCGCACACATTGGCCAGCGTATGGCTGCCCACGCTGTCCACGGCCGCCGCCCAGACCTCCTTTTGCAGCGGCTTGCCGGGCGCATCCAGGCTGCTGCGCTCCACGATCCGCGCCGCGCCCAGCGCCTTCAGGTGCTCGGCCTGTTCGGGCCGCCCGGTGCCGGCGTGCACCTCGAAACCCAGGCGCGACAGCAGGGCCACGGCAATGCTGCCCACGCCGCCATTGGCCCCCGTCACCAGCACGGGGCCGCTGGAGGGCGTGATGCCCTGCGCCTGCAGCGCCATCACGCACAGCATGGCCGTATAGCCGGCCGTGCCTATGGCCATGGCATCCCGTGCGCTGAAGGCCTCGGGCCGGCGGATCAGCCAGTCGCCGTTCACGCGCGCCTGCTGGGCGAGCCCGCCCCAGTGGGTCTCGCCCACGCCCCAGCCATTGAGCAGCACGGCATCGCCGGGCTGGAAACGCGCGTCCTCGCTGTCCAGCACCGTGCCGGCCAGGTCGATGCCAGGCACCATGGGGAACTGGCGCACCACGGGCGAGCGTCCCGTGATGGCCAGTGCATCCTTGTAGTTGAGCGTGGAATGCGAGACGGCCACGCGCACCGCGCCGGCGGGCAGGCTGGCTTCGTCCAGCTCCACACACTCGGCACGGGTTTCACGCGGTACGGGTTGGGTCAGCAGCAAGGCTTTGAACATGGGGTCTCCAGCAAGGCAGTGGCAAAGGAATCCAAAGGCAATCAGGACTGCGGCGCGCCCAGCACGCCGCTGCGGCACAGGCGGGCGATGGCCTCGTCCGCCATCCCCAGCTCCCGCAGCAGCGCAAGGTTGCCATCGCCCAGGACGGGGGCCGGCGCACCCGGCAGGGGCTCGGCATCCATCCACCGGAACCCCAGTCCCGGAGTGTCCACCGCAGCGCCGCCGGCGCCATAGCTCACAGGTGACACGGTGCCGGCAGCGCGGGCCTCGCCCAGGAACTCACCCAGGCGCCGCACCCTGGCGGCAGGCACGCCCACGGCGTTGAGCCGGGCTTCCATGTCCCGTGCGTTGCGTGCGGCGAAGGCCTCGGCCAGACATGCCTGCAGTCGCTGCAGCGCGGACGCATCGCGCGCGGCAACAAAGCCGCCCTCGGGCGCGTTGAAGGCATCGAGGTCCAGCAGCGTGGCGTCCTCGCACAGGGCATCGAGCCCCAGTACGCTGGCGAGCCTGCGGACCTGCTGCGGCGTATTGGCGGCCGTGGACAGACAGCCGTCGGCGCACCGGTAGGTGTCGGCCGCCGGGCTCCCCGTATAGCCCCGGTTGCCCACGCGCAGCTCCATGCTGCGCCGCATGATGGAAGAGGTGTTCCGCCGCGAAGGCGTGATCGCGCCCACGCCCGTCATCGAATCCACCAGCCCCTTCACCAACCTGCAACTGGTCCGGGCCGGCCTGGGGCTCAGCGCCGTACCCGACTCCACGCTGCAGGCCTCGCCCCGGTCGCTGGGGGTGCGCAGGGTGCATGTCACACCCGCCATCTCCATGGGCCCCGTGGCGTTGATCTACCGCAGCGCCGTCGCCAACCCGCGCGTTGTCCTGCTGCGCGCCACGCTGGGCCTGCCCGGCCCGGCGGTGGAGCCGCCCTAGTCGTCAGGCGGCCGCCACGCCGGCGCGATCCTGTCCTTTTGCGCAAAGCAGCCCTGACCCCGCCGCCATGCCGGTGCGACAGCCCGCCCGATGGTCCGGCACTAAGATCGGCCTCGACCTATAACACCGGCCTGGCCGCGCAAGGCCTCGGCGGCCTGCCGATGCCTGGCCCCAGGAGGAGACAACACCCATGTGGGACATCGCACTGCTCATGAGCGCCGCCTTCGTGGCCGGCGCGCTCAATGCCGTCGCCGGGGGCGGCAGCTTCCTCACCCTGCCCGCTCTGGTCTTCACCGGCGTGCCGCCCGTGGCCGCCAACGCCACCGGCACCGTCGCCCTGCTGCCCGGCTACATGGCCGGTGCCTGGGGTTTTCGCCAGGACATGGAGCCGCCGCCCGGCCTGGGCATGCGCGGCGTCATCGTGCTGTCGCTCATCGGCGGCTCGCTGGGCGCGGCCCTGCTGCTGGTCACGCCCGACCACCTGTTCCGCAAGGTCGTCCCCTGGCTGCTGCTGGCCGCCACCGCCATGTTCGCCTTCGCGCCCCAGCTCAGGCGCATGGCATCACGCGGCAGCGCCGAGCATGCAGCCCATGCCTCACCCGTCAAAGCCGGCGCCGGCATGCTGGCCGTGGCCATCTACGGCGGCTACTTCAACGGCGGCCTGGGCATCCTGCTACTGGCCCTGTTCGGCCTGCTGGGCCAGACCAGGCTGCATGCCATGAACGGCATGAAGAACCTGGTCTCCGCCCTGCTCACGGCCATTGCCGTCGCCATCTATGCGGCCGGCGGCGTCGTGCAGTGGGAGCAGGCCCTGGTCATGATGATCGCCGCCACCGCAGGCGGCTACGGCGGCGCCCGCCTGGCGCGCCGCATCCCGCCCGAATGGCTGCGCGCGGGCATCGTGCTGACGGGGCTGGTGATGGCGGGGGTGTTTTTCTGGAGGCAGTGAGGCCAGAAAGCTACTTCTTCGGCGCCGCACTCTGCGCTGACTTCGATACGCGCTTGCCTGTGGATTTTTCCGGCGTCGCCGCATCCGTGTCTGGCTGAGGGCCGCTCTGTGGCAGGGCCAGGGCTTGCGCAAGCGAATGCAACCGCTCTTCGATACGCTTCACGGTTTCCAGTGTTTCGTCACCGACGCGGGTATCCAGATTCATTTGCGAACTATCGCTGTCCATGCCCGAAACGTGCGGCGCCGCAAAGGTCTGCTGTAGCCGAGCCACGACCTCGGCAGTCATTGAGCGCCGGTTCTCTTCGGAAGCGGCATCCAGCAGATCCTTCAGCTCCTGAGGGATACGCATGTAGATGGTTGGGTCGTCGCGTGCCATCCGCGCACTTTGCCATGGAACACACTTGCCATTCTCTATGCACAGTGCATAGAATATTGAGTGCATAGATCGTGCATAGAAAGCCCGAGTCATTGAAGCGACGACAAAGGAATCGATATGGCTGCGTCACGGCACTCAACGAACAAGCCCTGCACGATGGACACCGCTGCCTGGCCCACCATGCAGCAAATGATCGCCCTGTCCATTGCCCGCGCAGAGAGGGGGCTGGTTGCCCTGATCGAAACACGCTGTGCCGACATGGACTGGCATGACGCGGATGTAGAGGTGGACCTGGCCGCAGACCTGGCGCTGAACCACATCCGGCAAATCCGGCACAAGGTATTCGAGGACGCCAGTGAATTCGACAACGAGTGGTACCTCGCCCGCGCAGCCATCGCCCTGGCAGCCCAGGCCTTCAACCGGCCACAGAGCCTCTACGCCCGGCGCCTGAAACTGCTCCTGCAACTGTTTGATGAAGCACCGTCCTTTGTGGAATACGCGGAGCATGGTCCGGAAGGTTGAGGGCAGAGGCTTCTCTGTCGCATCCAAGTCAGCAGCCTTTCTGAGCTGCCTACGCGGCAGCGAACCTGAGCGCCCCCCGCGCCGGGCGGCTCCGTTTTCTGAGTTGCCTACGCGGCAGCGAACGAGCATCTTGTTCGTTGATGTGACCGGACCTTTTTCTGAGCTGCCTACGCGGCAGCGAACGACGCCGTGCAAGGCTGCCTGGCCCAGATCGATTTCTGAGCTGCCTATGCGGCAGCGAACATCAATACTCTTCTGTTCCTGTTTCTGTTCCTTTTCTGAGCTGCCTATGCGGCAGCGAACAAGGTGCGCGCTCGGGCTCATGTCCCCGATGCTTTCTGAGCTGCCTATGCGGCAGCGAACGTGGCTGGGTGGTGGACAACGTGAACCGCAACTTTCTGAGCTGCCTATGCGGCAGCGAACTCGCTGCAGCCATCGCAGCCCAGGCCAAGGAATTTCTGAGCTGCCTATGCGGCAGCGAACGCGCGCCAGCTCGGTGACGGCGTCCACCAGCATTTCTGAGCTGCCTATGCGGCAGCGAACTAGACAAAAATCCTCCCAATTCATTGATTTTTAAAGAACTTTCACCCCTAACCCGAAAACACCCCAAAATTCCGAGGCGTCGCCAAGTTGTTGATTTGAAAGGCGACCCCACAGGCCGCCAGAAAAAGGGTCAGAACCAGGGAACAGCAGTTCCCAGGCTCAGCCCGTAGGTGTTGAAGCCTTCCTGGCCCGCCGTGCCCTGCACCGCTTTCTGCTCCACGAACAGGCAAAACGGCTGGCCGGTGCTGGCGCTGCGCAGTTGAACGTAGGGCAGGTCCGGGGTGCGCTCCACGCTGTCGGGGATGGCGGCCGCAGCCTGTTCGGCGGTTTCTCCCTTGCGCCGCATGCGGCGGCGGCGCAGGCGGTCGGGGCTGGTCTTGAATTGCCGGCGTTGCACCAGGCAGGGCACGGCGCCCTCTGGTACCAAAGCTGGCAGCGTGCAGTGCACGTGATCGCGCATGCCCTGCAGCCAGGGCTGTTCCATCAGGCAGCGCAGCGCGGCTTCACTGCCATGCAGGCGCAGGATGGTGCCCAGAGTGCGCGGACGCAGGCTGTAGCCGGGAAAGCTGATGCCTATGTCCGCGCTGCCCAGTTGCACGAGCGCGCGGTGCAGCTTGGTGACCAGCGCGCCCAGCAGGTGGGCGTGGCTGAATTCCGGGTCAGGCAGCAGCGTGATGTCGATGTAGTGCGAGGTCATGGCCATCAGCTCGCATCGCCGAAGACGCCGCCACGGATCAGCACGGCCATCACGAAGTGCTGCTGCTCGACGGGAGGCACCTTGTCCTTGAGCAGCCAGTCGTCCAGCAGGGTGTAGAAGTCCTGCTTTTGCTTGGGCTGGCGCCAGGCCTTGCCCTGGGTGGTGACGGAGCCGTAGGGCTCGACCGCGATAGGGCCCAGGTCCTGCGCGCCGTCGTACCAGGTGTCGATGGTGCGCAGGGCGTTGCCGATTTTCTGGGAGTGGATGGCGGCGACCTCCTGGCCTTTTTCCCCGATCTGGTAGAGCGTCTTGCTCTTTTTGGTGCTGCCCTTGTCGAGGATCAGTTCCTGCGAGGGGAAGACTTCCTGGCCCGCGCCCAGGCGCACAAAGGCCGTGATCTGCAGCAGCACATGGGCCTTGCCCTCAAGGCCGTCTGCGATCACGCTGCCCAGCGCCGCCACTTTCTCGTCAGGCTGCTCCAGCGTGCGCAGGTTGTGGGCCAGCGCATCGAACGACCATGCCTGCCCGGCCTTGCCATCCTTGAGCTGCACCACCTGCACCTGCACGCTTTCCGCGCCCACGCGGTTGCGCCACAGAAATCGCCCGTTCGCCAGGTTGGCCGCATAGCGGTTGGCCAGTTCGGCAAAGCCCTGGGCCGAGGCATAGGTCTGGACGGTCTGCGCGAGCCTGGCCTGGTATTCGGCGCTGTTGCAGGCAGACGGCGTGCCCGCGCCAGACAGCACGCGCAGCGTGAACTGCACCTTGAGCGTGTCGGCATCGGCGGGCAGGGCTGCCACGTCCACGGTCTGCAGGTTGGGGTTCTCGATGGCAGCGTCGAGCTTGGCCGGGTCCTGGTCCTTGGTCTTGAGGCGGTTGGAGATGGTGCCGCGCACGGATTTCTCGCGCAGCTTGACGGAGGGCCAGGAGGCGGAGGCCGCCCGGTCATCCCAGTTGCCTGCGTGGAAGACGGCGTCGGAGGGGTCGAGCTTGCGTTCGAAGGCGAGGACGGATGCGGTCTTGAGGGTGCTGGACATGGTGTTCAATCCTTTGGCAATACGGTGTGAAAGGCGGCGGTGCAAGGACGCGGGTCAGGTGTATGCATAGCTGTCGTCGTCTTCCTGCTCCTGGGCTGCGGCGTCGTCAGGGTCGGCCACGGTTGCGGGGTCTGGCACGTAGCCGCTGCGGCAGCGGTAAAGGCCCCGCTTTTCATCGGTGTGCGCATGCCACAGCAGTTGCTCCAGATGGGTGAGGCGGTGCGGGCTGATCCATTCGCCCAGCGAGTAGACCGACTCCACGAAGCGCAGCGGCGTGGTGGCATCGCGGGCGTTGAGCACTTCGCCTGCGGCATGCGATGGCGAGAGCGCCGCATAGCCCACGGGCACAGGCACGATCCACCCGCTGCCCGGGCCGCGCCAGGGGTCTGCCCATGGCTGCTTGCCATCGGCAGGCGGGGGCTGGCCTTCGGCCGCTGCCACGGGCTCGTGGTTGAAGCGCGATGCATGCAGCCAGGCGTCGAGCAGCGTGGTGTGCGCCGCTTTGTCGCGCAGCCTGTGCAGGCGGTCGGCCAGCAGGTCGTCACGCCCCACCAGGGCGAAGCCCGGCAGCCACTGGCGCCGCCATTCTCGGAACTGTCGGCTGCGCTCCGTGGCGTCTTCTGCCAGCACGGACAGCCTGGGGCGCACGCGCCTGCCGGGCGCGGCACGCGATGGCAGCAGGCTGCCGCCGGCCACCCGCATTTGCGACAGGATTTGCCCGGCTTCATCGGCCCATTGCTGCATCGGCTCGGCAGCGCTTTGCACCAGGGTCGGGGCCGAGTTGGAGCCAGGGACGCGTTTTTCCGAGACGGTGAAGACCAGGGAGATGTCGAGGTGGATGCGCCCTTCCTCCACGATGGCGGCGGTACTGCCGTCCTTGTCCACCGGGTTGCGCGTGAGGTTGAAGCTGCGCACATAGCCCTGCGTCACCTGCTCCTGATGGTGGTGGCAGACCACGCCCACCGCGTGCAGGCGCAAGGGGATGCCGGCCTGCGCCAGCTTGCGCTCCAGCGCCCACATCAGGCCGGTGAAGGCGGTGATGGAGGGGAAGCCATGGGTGAGCGGGCTGGAGATGGCGTTGGCGTTCTGGACGCGCAGATGGGGGAAGGTCAGGATGGCCTGCGGTTGTGGCGATTGCCTCATACCACGCCCCCCCTGTGCATCACCAGTTCATCATGCGTTTTGCGGATAGGGATATAGGCCGGGGCGTCCAGCCTTTTGCGCAGTTCACGCAACTGCTGCACAAAACCACCCTCATCGGTCAGCAGCTCTTTCCGCCACACACGCGCCTCGGCGTCGCCCACAGGCAACTGGCCGAACAGCTGGCTGTTGAGCCAGTTGGCAAAGCGTTTGCCTACCTCGGCAGGCCAGTCCATCCAAAGCCATTCGCGGGCGAAATCTGCTTCATCGCGCAGTTCGGCCCGCAATGGGTCCAGCCACAATTGCTCTTCACGCACCAGCTTGCCGAAGCGTTCTGAGTCGCAGCTCCAGCCAGCTGGCAGGGCCTGCTGCACTTCGCCGGCGAGCGAGACCATTTCATCGATCAGCGCATCGACGAAGGCTTCGCGGCGCTCGCGCGTTTGCAGGTTGGGCTCCGGGTCGGTCGCAAGGAAGGCACGCAGCTTGCGCACCGTGCTGCGCACCTCGGGACGTCCGATGAACAGCTTGTCGAACACGGAGCTGGCATGCACCGGCAGCCGTACATCGCTACTGCGCCAGACCGGTGGCAGCGAAGCCAGCAGGTAGTTGACCCCGCCACGCTCGCTGTTGAGCTGGGAAATATTCTGTGGCTTTGTCCCTCCCATCTTCTGGACGGCCAGCCCAGGGTAGTCATGGAAGACGCCGTCATGCGCCTTGCGCTCGCGCCGCGCCTGCCGGGCCGCCTTGTTGCTTTCCCCAAAGCGGTCTTCCTGCACCTGCGCATGCACGGCATGCGCCAGCGAGGTGGCAAACAACGGCGCCAGCAATTCATAGCCTTCATCGGCACAGGCATCGCTGCCCGTCAGCCAGTACAACTGCTTGGCCCGCGTGTGCGAACTGGGTATGCCCGCGCGCGGCTGGGTCAGGCCGACGAAGGCATCGCGCAAGCCCATGGCCTGCTGCGGGTCCTCATGCAAGGCTTGGAGCGCGCCCGGGTCTTGCGCCAGCAGCGCGGCCAGCAGGCTGGTGCCGTCCACCTGGACCTTGAGGAACTTGTAGACGTCAAGCGCCGCCGCATTGCCCACCACATCGCCAGAGAAGGACTGCCCCAGCGCATGGCTTCCCAGTTCCTGCAGCACGGGCAGGCCGGCCGGCTCCACATAGAGATTGGTGCCGCGCGCATCGGGATGTATGGGCTTGAGGGAGTGGGTGACGGCCTGGATTTGATCGACGCGCTTGGCAGCACTGGCCACCCAGGTATCACGCAGGAATGATGCGACGAGTTCGTCACGCTGAGGATCGTCAGGCTTGAGCTTTTCGAGCTTGGAATGCAATCGTTCTTGCAGGAACTGGTCGATTGCCGCACGAAAACCTGCCTTGCGCCCTGTTGCCGGGGCGTTGGACATAGGGATCACCTTTCGTGAGAAATGAAAGATAATTCCTCGGTCAACGAACTGACCGAGGAACTTGATGTTGCGACTGGAAAGTCGTCATAACGCTCTTCTGAGCGCGTGATTGCTAGCCACTGTGACCTCTCTTTCTTGGTTAGCGCCTTGAGAGCACGTTGTTGACACAGTCACCACCTGTTGTTAGCGCAGCAGGTGGTGGCATTCCATAATTCCAACCAGTCAACTCTTCACGATAAACCGCAGGTTTAAATAACCAACTTGGCAGCTGGATCGTAGCCGCTACGTGGTATCTTCGCAACCGCTTTCGAACAGGAAGCTCAGAAAAGTCACCTCTTCAAGATGACCGCCACATTTCTGCTGAACAAGCAGCGCCTTTGCCACTGAAGTGCTTCAACAGGCTGCCAAGTGGCAACCTTGCCAACCCAAAGATCAAGCGGCACTGCCAATCCGTGCAACACAGATAGCCGAAATCGACTCGCCTTCATGGAGTTGGAGTTTGGATGATCAAAGCAGAGATGCGCCCCATACACCCAGGTGAAGTCCTGCGCGAGGACTACCTGAAGCCCATGGACATGAGCGCCAACGCGCTGGCCAGGCACCTGCACGTTCCCGCCTCGCGCGTGAACGACATCGTGCTGGAGCGGCGCGGCATCACGGCCGACACGGCGCTGCGGCTGAGCCGCTTCTTTGGGGGCGACGCGCAGTCCTGGCTGAACCTTCAGACCGCCTACGACCTGCGCACGGCAGAGCTGAACGCGGAGTTGCAGGCGTCCGTGAGGCAAGTTCATCCGATGCAGCTGCATACCGCCTGATCCTCAGGCCCGGCCCACAAAGCCCAGCACGCCATGCCAGCGCCAGCCCTGTGCCTTGTCGGGCAGGCTGGCCGTGGCGTACTTGCTTGCACAGGCATCCAGCGCCAGCCCCTTGCCCTCCGCCAGGGCAAGCAGTTCATGCATCAGGTCGGCCTGCCCCCATGCAGTGACCGCCCCCTTCCGTAAGTCCAAGGGCTCCCGGTGCAGCAGGCTGTCCTGCACCAGCACATGGAGCTTGTCGCCCCGCCGCTGGCCATCGACCACGCGGTGCAGTTGCAGGCCCTCTTCCTCCTCATCCGGCAGAAACACCACATCCACGCGCGGCAGCGGGTCGTAGCGGAAGCGCTGGAACTGCGGCAGCAGGCCCGTGAGCCAGAAGCAGGCTGGGCTGGCCCAGTGCAGGCTGGCGGCGCGCAGCACCGGCGTGGCATCCGGGCTGTCTGCGGGGCGCGGCAGCATGGTGTCGTGCAGGCGGGCGTGTTCCAGGTCCACGAGGTTCCTGGCCGGGTGGAACTGCTCCCTGGCCACTTCGATGCGGGCTCGGGCGTCCACGGGCCAGAGGGGCTCGCCCTTGGTGTGCTTGGCCAGCAGCGATTGCAGGTCATGCGAGCGCAGGTGGAAGTACCGCGCCGTGTCCGCCTTGTCATCCACCGGCTCCATCTCGAAACCCGGCTTGCAGAATGCCGCCCGGCCTGGATGCTCGAAAGCGCGCAGGTTGCTGTCCAGCACCCGCATGTTGGCCTCCTGCACCGCACCCGACCGGTGGCGCCGCACGCGTCCGGCCAGCTGGATCAGCGAGCGCATGGACGAGGGCTCGACCACCGCCCAGTCATAGTCGTGGTCGCGGCCCACTTCGGTGACGGGGGAGCCGAGCACGATGAAGAGGTGTTCGACCTCATCGTTGGCATCAAGCAGTGCGCGGATGGCCGGCCTCTGGAAGATGGGGTCTGCGCCGTCGGGGGAGCGGCGGTCCAGCACGGTGTCCAGGTGCCGCTCGATGCTGGAACGCGCCAGCAGCGGAAATTGCGAGTGGTAGACGCACAGGTGCACTCGCACGCCCGGCGCGGGAGCGCCCTGGCCAAACATGGCCACGGCCACGTCGAACAGCGGTTCGATGTTGGCCATGCGGATGAGGCCGAAGCTCACGCGCTTGCCGCTGGCGGGGTCAATGCCATGGTTGCCCGGCTGCTGGTGCAGCTGCCATGCATGCTCCAGCGCGATGCGCGCAAAATCCCGGCGCCGCGCGGCCGGGTCCAGCCCCTGCCAGCCGGCAGGCAGGGGAGCGATGGCAGCCAGGCGCCGCACCTCGGCCCGGGCGAGCTGGGCCACGCGCTTTTGCACAAAGCCTTCATGGCCTGCACGAAACCCTGCACCATCGGCACAGTCCAGCGCCTGCTGGTGGAATTCGTCCACCCACAGACAGCAGATGGCCACTGGCTCGCCGGGCCGCTCGCCGCGATGGCGCTGGAAGATCTCGCGCCCGGCGCGGTAGGCCAGGTAGAGCCCCTCCACCAGCGCTGGCGGCAATGTGGCCGAGGACAGCAGCACGCGTGAGCCCAGCAGGCCCGCCCAGTGCACGAGCCGCGTGAGCGCGGGCAGGTCGGCCATGTCGAAATCATCGGGCTCGTCCAGTACCAGGTCGCCCGTCATGAGGCGCAGCATGGGCGCGATCTGGCGGCCGCCGCGCAGGCTTTCAGTGGCGGGCGTGAGGTGGTCCACGGTGCAGGCCAGCACGGGCGCGGCGATCAGCGAGCGCACCTGCGCATCGTCGGTCAGGCGCTGCAGCAGTGGGTGCTGGTCATTGCCGTCGAACAGGACTTGCCCGCCTTCGTCGAGCAGCGCCTGGCGCGAGGCCGAACCCGTGGCCTCGGCCTGCGCTTCCCAGTACTCGAACAGCGCGCGGCTGGCCGCGCCGCCGACCTTGATGGCGAGCTGGTCGTCGCCCAGTCCCAGGTCGTTCTGGAACACCCGCCCCGTCTGCAGCGTGAGCGTGCGCAGGCCGATGGCGAAGGCACAGCGCATGCCCACGCCCGGGTCGGCCAGCGCGTTCATGATGCGGGCATTGCCCAGCGTCTTGCCGCAGCCGGTGGAAGCCATGTTGACGATGAAGCCGCCCTGGCTGGCGGCCCGGTGGCGCACGCTGGCAGCCAGGTCGGCAGCCTTGTCCTGCCACTGGAAGCGCGCGTTGCTGCTGCGCTTCTTGAGGCCGCGATGGCTGCGCAGTGCCGGCAGGCTGCGCGCCAGCGTGGGCAGCGAGCGCGCCACCAGCGTGGCATGGGCCTGCACGCCAAGCAGGTGCTCGTCCAGCGTCTGGTTGAAAGCGGACGCGGCGCCTGGAGCTGCACTATTGCGCCGGGTGTTGGCGTACAGCGGATAGCCCGCGTTGCGGAAAGGCTGGCGGCGCGCCTCGTCCTCGATGCTGGAGTAGTGGTGGTCGGCCAGCATCAGGCACAGGCGCGAAAGGTGCAGCGTGAACGGATCGCCCAGGCTTGCAGCGTCAAGCGACCGGCCCGTCAGTTCCTGCAGTTTGAGCGCATAGCGCGCCGCCTGCTTGCGCCAGGCGGCCGTGGCCACCGGAAGGCCCTGCGGGAAGTCCCAATGGGAGCGCACTTTTGCCGGATCGGCTTTCTCGCGCGGCTCGTTCCAGTCGGCGCTGATGCACTGCAGCAGCTGCTCGATCTCATTGCTGTTGACGAAGCGCGGGCGCGCGCCGAAGCGGCACCATTGGCGGCGGTCGGGCTCCAGCTCGTCGTCGGACTCCTGCCGGCCTGCAGCGACCGGCATGCAGGGCAGCCGATGGTGTGTCAGAACCAGCCAGGCCACGGCGGTGGCCAGCGGCGGCAGCGCCTTGAACGGCAGAAGCTGGCTGGCCTGCGGCTCGTCCAGGCCATCGCGCAGAAGGCGGCCGCTGCGGTGATCCAGCCATTGCGCCTCAAAGGCCCGGGCGTCGGCAGCCTCATCCACACAGGCTGCCAGCCTTTGCAGCCATGCCGCGTCGCTGTCGCCGCCCACGAAAGCCTGGAACAGCCGCACCGACACCCATTCATGGCGGTAGTGGTTGCGCTCGCGCAGGCCCGGATTCTTCAGCCGGTCCTGGAATGCCCTGGTGGCCTTGCCCAAGTCATGCACCAGGGCCGCCAAAGCGGCCAGCGCCGTGATCAGTGGCAGGTGGTGCCAGTGGCTTTCGTCTTCTGCGCGCAGCACGTTGCTGGCCGTGGTGTTGGTGGGCACGGCGCCTTCGGCGTTGAACTGGCGCCCGTCGCCCACGACCCACAGCAGTTCGCTGTGGTCGTGCCCGCGTATCCAGTGGCAGGCCACGGCGGTGTTCTTGCGCGCGCTCTGGCGCAGCAGCTTGCGCACGGTGTCGAGCCCGGCCGCGGTGATGGGCGTCTGCCAGGTGCGGTCGCCGCGCCGCTCGGCAAACTGGTCGAGGATGCGGCGCGTTTCGGTGAGGGCGCGCTTGCTGCACTGGGAGACGAAGAGCACGTTCATGTGCCGCCCTCCTGCACAGCGCCGGGCGTTGTGAGCGTGGCGGGCGCGCCGGCCATGCGCGCCGTGTCGACGGCAATGCGCTTGAGCGTGTCGATGATGAAGTCCAGCGATTCGCTGCGCGTAAGGGCCTCTATGCATTGGCGGCGAAATTGCGGCTCGTCGTCGCCGCGCATGGCCGACAGGAAGGCCTGGGGCAGGATGGCGGCATCCTTGACCAGGTCGGCCGCATCGAACACCAGGCCGCCGCGCCGCGTCTTGCCATGCAGAACGGCTAGGCCGTGGGGCAGGCCCAGCACCCAGGTGGCCGTGGCGCCCAGTCCGTAGGCCAGGTAGTTGCCATGGTCCAGATAGCGGTTGGCTGCATCGGTGCCGGTGCCGCGCTTGGCGCGCGTGAATTCGCCATATCCCACGGTGTCCACGGCGAGCTTGAACAAGGCCTTGGTCAGCCGTGCCTCATCGGTCAGCAGTGTCATGACATCGGGCGCATTGGCCATCAGCGCCGCAAATTGCTGCACCAGCGCCTTGAGGCGCTCCATGTCCACGGAAAACCCTGCTTCGCGCAAGGCTCGTGCGCCCCATTCCTGCTGCATCCGCTGCAATCGCAAAGCCTGCAATTGCTTGGCGGCATGCAGGCGCAGTTCATCGTCAAACCAGAATTGGACCCAGGCCTGCAGGTATTCAGTGGGGCGGTACTCGCTTTGCGGAGTGAGCCAGGCGACTTCAACGTCAACTTCATTGGCGCTGAACAAGGGCGTGCCGCCGCCACCACAAAAGCCCACCAGCACCCCAGCCTTGGCCAGCTCCCGCATGGCCGCCTGCGTGATGGAGGTGCCGGTGCCCAGCAGGATGCTGGTGGTGTTGGCAATGGGAATATTCCAATACAGGCTGCGCTTGCCGGCATCGGTCACATATTCCACCCGCCCGCCATTGACCAGGACACGGCAGTGCTCAAGGTAATAGATGTTGGCGCGTTTGGAATGGAGAATGGTCTTGAGATCCTGGCCTTTGATGTCCTGCATTGCAGCCTCCCGCAGGCAGTTGTATCAAATTGCCAATCCCCTTCAATGGCCTGCCCCAGGAATAAAAAGGCGCCTTGCTTCCACAAGGCGCCTTTCTTTACATCCCAGTGAATGATCACTGCATCTGCTTCAGATTCCCAATCCGCACCAGCATTTCCGTGAACATCTGCATGTCGGCGCGCAGGTCGGGCAGTTCCTTGTATTCGAGCGCGTTGTGCGCCGTGTACTTCTTGCCGGGCATGGCGGGGCCGAAGTTGATGGCGTTGGGCATGAGCTTGGCCGTGGTGCTGCCGGCCGTGGGCACGGGCTTGGCGTCCAGGCCCGTGGTGTCGCCGAAGATGTTGAGCAGGGTGGACAGCCAGGCGCCCTTGGGGTCGCGCGCCATCCAGTTGCCCTGGGTGTACTGCAGGGTGAGGGGAACCTTGGCGGCCTCGCTCCAGCGGGTGATGCGCTGCTCGACTTCGGTGCGCAGCTGCTCGGGCGTCTTGCCGCGCGGCATGCGCACGTTGGTGGTGACTTCGAGCTTGCCGTCGGCCGCCTTGATGAGGTTGGGCGACAGGGTCAGCGGGCCCATGAAGTCGTCTGCATAGGCAACGCCCAGCTGCTTGCCGAAGTAGTCGAGGCCGAAGGCGCCGTTGATGTAGCGCAGGGCGTTGCTGTAGGCATTGGGCTGGACCAGGGCCACGCCATCGGTGGGCATGAGCACCTGCTGCAGGAACAGCGTCAGGCGCGGCACGGGGTTGACGCCTTCCTCAGGGCGCGAGCCGTGGGCCGAGGTGCCCGTGACCTTGACGGTGGCCGTCGCGCCGCTGTGCTGTATGTCGATGGTGAACGGTCCGCCCTGCCCGGCATAACTGGTGGTGAAGTCACCCTTGGCCGCCTGCAGGCGCGCGGCGATGGCGGCAATGGCGGCTTCGTCGCTGGCCGTGATGGTGGCGGTGGCGGTCTGGGCAATGGCGTTGGCCGAGGCGGCGCCGGCCATGGCGGTGATGGCCGGGCGGGCGGGGTCGGTCTTCACGTCGTCGAACACGGCCTTGAGCGCGCCCGAGCCTTTTTCCGCGACGACGGCCGGGTACTTGCTGTCCAGCACGATGTTGTAGGCAGGCAGCGTGGTCTTGCCCTGGTAGTACTTCATGGCGTCGCCGCCGGTTTCCTCGGTGGTCTCGATCATGAGGCGTATGGCGCGCGACAGGGGCAGGCCGCTGTCCTTGACGGCCTTCATGGCGAATAGCACGGTGGCGATGGAGCCCTTGTCGTCGATGGTGCCGCGCCCGTACAGCTTGTCGCCCACGCGCGTGACCTTGAAGGGGTCGATGGCCTGGCCGTCCAGCACCCATTCGGCGGGGACGACGGGGACGACGTCGGCATGGGTGAGGATGCCGAATTCATCGGTGCCCGAGTTCGAGGCGCTCGCGGTGTTCGCAGGCAGGGTGACCTCGAAGATTCGGTTGTCCACGTTGCGGTACTGCAGGCCGAAATCCCTGGCCATCTGCTGCACCAGTTCGCCGAAAGCCAGGATGGCCGGGCTTTCGTGCGGCGGCACCTTGGCATCGCGCACCGTGGGCAGGGCCACCATGCGCTCGATGCTGGCCAGCACCGCCTGCTCCTGCGTCAGCCGCGTGTACAGGCCCAGCAGGCGGGCGATGTGGTTGAGTTCATCCCCCGTGAGCGCGGCGCCTGCGGCATGGCGCTGCACGGCCTGGGCGATGGCAGGCTGCGCGGCCGCGGCCTGCTTCAGGAAGCTGGCGAAGTCGGTAGGTGCCGGCTGCGCCTGGGCCAGCGCGTCCAGCGCGGGCTTCTTGAGGGTGTCGGCGCCGGCCGCGCCGCTCCACGCCAGGGCCATGCTCATGGCAAGGGCCAGGGTGGAGGCTTTGAACGGATGGTTCTTCATGGTCGTCGGTCTGTCGATGAATGCTGAGGCCGCAAGAATACGGTCTTTGCAGGCATGTTCCGACCAGGCCGCGCTCGCAGATCGCGCCAGAATCCGCCCCAGAACAGCAGGTCTGCGGCGCGCTATGCCGCGGTGGCCGGAGCTATCGACAGCGGAATGGTCACGGGCCCGTCGTTGAGCAGGTGCACCTGCATGTCGGCCCCGAAGCGGCCCGTGGCGACTTCCGGGTGCAGGGCGCGCGCCCGCTGCACGATGTAGTCGTACAGGCGCTCGCCCTCGGCCGGTGGCGCGGCGCGCGTGAAGCTGGGGCGGTTGCCGCCGCCGGTGTCGGCCGCCAGCGTGAACTGGCTGACGATGAGCAGGCCGCCGCAGGCGCCCTGCCCGTCCAGGTCCTGCACGCTGCGGTTCATCTTGCCCGCGTCGTCGGCAAAGATGCGCAGCTTGAGCATCTTTGCCAGCAGCTTGTCGGCCTCGGCCTCGGTGTCGCCGCGCTCTGCGCAGACCAGGGCCAGCAGGCCGGGGCCTATGCTGCCGGCGACCTGGCCGTCGATTTCCACGCGGGCCTGTTTCACGCGCTGCAGGATGCTGATCATTGTTCGGGGTTCGGGTTCTTGTCGGTGGATGGGGAAGGAGTGTCCGCCTGGCCTGCCGCCTCGATGGCGGCTTCCATGGCGGTCTGCATGCCCAGGGGCAGCAGCTCGATGCGCGCATACAGGCCGGGCACGGCCTGCAGCAGTTCGGCCTCGATCTCGGTGCGCAGCCGGGCGGCGCGGGCCACGCTCCAGTCGCCGGGCACATGCATGTGCAGGTCGGCAAAGCTGCGCTCGCCGGCACGCCGGCTGGAGATGTTGTCGAAGACCACGCCATGCTCGCGGTGCGCGTGGCGGTCCAGCACGGTGTCGATGCGCAGGCGCTCGGGCGCGTCCAGCGCCTGGTCCATCAGGCCCTGGGACGACTGCCAGACCAGTTGCGCGCCCTGCACGCAGATGTTGATCGCAACCCCTATGGCCACGGCCGCGTCCAGCCAAAGCCAGCCTGTGAACGCTGCGCCCATCAGGCCGATGACGACGCCGGCCGAGGTCCAGACATCGGTGAGCAGATGGCGGGCATCGCCCTCCAGCGCCATGGAGCGGTGCTGGCGCGCCGAGCGCAGCATGGCCACGGCCAGCAGCCCGTTGAGGGCGGAGCTGACCACGGACAGCGCCAGGCCCCAGCCCAATTGCTCCAGCGGCTGCGGGTTCCACAGCCGCGCCAGCGCCGCCCAGGCGATGGCCAGGCTGGCGCCGATGACCAGGATGCCCTCGAAGCCCGCAGAGAAGTACTCGGCCTTGTGGTGCCCATAGGGATGGTCGGTGTCCGCCGGCCGCTTGGCGATGGTGACCATGGTCAGCGCGAACACGGCGCCGGCCAGGTTGACGAAGGATTCGAGCGCATCCGACAGCAGGCCCACCGAACCCGTGAGCCACCAGGCCAGGGTCTTGAGCACGATGGTCAGCAGGGCCACGGCCACCGAGATGCGCAGCAGGCTGTGCGGCGCCATCCAGCCGGCCGCGGAAGCGGGGGCGGTAGCGTTGGCAGTAGAGGGAGTGGGTTCGGCCATGCTGCGCTGCGGTACGTGGGGGGGTGCTTCGGATTAGACCACCGCGTGCCCACCGCGTGCGCGAGCCGCATGACAGAATCCGCGCCATGAATGGATGGCAGCGAGCAGCGGGGTGGGTGCTGGCCTGGGCCCTGGCCGCAGGCTGTGGCGCGGCCTGGCTGGCGCATGGGCGCCTGCAGTCGCTGCGCGAGGTCTTCGACACCGATGCCCGCATCGCCCACCGGCTGCTGAGCCAGCGCATGGTGCAGCACGACGCCGTTCTGGGCACGCTGGCCCTGCTGCAGCCGCGCCAACCCGCATCCGGCCAGGCCTCATGGAAGCAGTTGCCGCGCCTGTATCCCCAGGTGCTGGATGTGGCGCGCCGCGCGGCCACCGCAGGCCAGCCCTGGCCCGAGACCTGGCCGCCCGGCATGGCCGAGGCCGAGCGCCGCTCCCAGGCCAGCGGCCAGGCCGAACTGGCCCTGGCCGACCTGGTCCGGGGCCGGCTGTACCTGGTGCAGGCCGGGCTGCCGGCCAGCTACGCGCTGCTGCTGGACCTGCGCGCCACGATTCCCGCCGACGAGTGGCCGCTGCCGCCCGCCACCAGCCCGGTGCGCGCATGGCTGGCCCTGGGCGGGCAGGAATTCGTGATCCAGCCGGGCCGAGCCGCCGCGCACGGCTGGAACACATGGTCGTGGGAGGTGAGCAAGACCCTGGCCTCGCCCAGCCAGCCTCTGGTGCTGCACCTGCGCCAGCCGCTGGACGCCACGGTGCTGCCCTGGACGGCCATGCTGGGCTGGGCCCTGGGCTGCGCGCTGGCGGTGGGCGCGCTGCGCACCCTGCTGCGCCAGCGCGTGGCCCGCCGCCGCGCCGAGCAATTGCTGCAGCTGGGCCAGGTGGCGCGGCTCAATACGCTGGGCGAACTGGCGGCCGGCATGGCGCATGAGCTGAACCAGCCGCTGACGGCCGTGCTGTCCAACAGCCAGGCCGCGCGCCGCCTGCTGGCCGAGGACCCGCCCGAGATGGACGCCGCACGCCAGGCCATGGGGCAGGCTGCCGAGCAGGCCAAGCGCGCATCGGCCGTGGTGGGCAGGCTGCGCCGCCTGGTGGAGCGGCCGGGGCTGGCGCCCCAGGCCGAGCCGCTGGATCTGGGCCAGGCCGTTGCCGAGGCGCTGTATCTGCTGGAGCCCGAGCTGCGGCGCCGCCAGGTTCAGGTCATGGTGCAGGCCGCCGATCTGCCCGCCGCCCAGGCCGACCCCGTGGCGGTGCAGCAGATACTGCACAACCTGCTGGTCAATGCACTGCAGGCCATGGACGAGCAGCCGCCCGCAGCCCGCCATCTGCGGGTGGAGCTGGCACGCCGCGACAGCCGCCTGATGGTGGCCGTGCACGACAGCGGCCCCGGCGTGGCGCCCGAGATGCGCCAGCGCCTGTTCACCCCGTTTGCCACGGGCCGCGCCCAGGGCCTGGGACTGGGCCTGACGCTCAGCCAGAGCCTGGCCGAATCCATGGGCGGCAGCCTGGAGCTGGCCGCATCCGCCGCCACCCCGCCGCAAGGCGGAGCGCGCTTCGAGCTGCTGCTGCCTGCGGCCCATGGCCCGGCACCTGCCGCACCCAACGCCCCTAAGGAACCACTGACCCCATGACTGCCGCGCCCGCCCAAGACCTGTCCCCGCTGATCCATCTGGTCGATGACGACGAGGCCGTGCGCGACAGCCTGGCCCTGCTGATCGGCACCGTGGGCCTGCGCGTGCAGTGCTGGGCCGATCCGCTGGCCTTTCTCGACGGGCTGGACCGCCAGGGCATAGGCGCCATCGTGCTGGACGTGCGCATGCCCGGCATCGGCGGGCTGGCCCTGCTGGGCCGGCTGATGGAGCAGGGTGTGGACCAGCCCGTGATCATGCTCACCGGACATGGCACGGTGGACATGTGCCGGCGCGCCTTCAAGGCCGGCGCGGCCGAGTTCCTGGAAAAGCCCGTGGACGACGAGGTGCTGATCGATGCGCTGCAAAGCGCCGTGCGCCAGCATGTGCAGTCGCGCGAACGCCAGCAGGCCGACCGCGATGCCCAGCAGCGCTTTGCGCAGCTTTCCGCGCGCGAACGCGAGGTGCTGGGGCTGATCGTGCAGGGGCTGACCAACAAGGAGATAGGCCGCAGCCTGGAGCTGTCGCCCCGCACGGTGGAGACGCACCGCGCCAACCTGTTCGCCAAGCTGGATGCGCCCAGCCTGGCGCAGCTCATACGCCGCTACGCCAGCCTGGCCGATCCGGCGGCAGGCGCCTGAAGCTCCACCGCCGCGCCCAGCGCGCCTGGCTTCTCCGTATTTCTACGCAGCGGCGCGCGTAACCGTCCGAATGGTGCGCGGCGACGGCATTTTCTACAGTGCATGCATGCCGTCCGGGCTTGTGTCCCGGGCCGTCCTGACCCCCAAGGAGAAGACCATGCAACGCCGCACCACCAAGCTCGCCACCCTCGCCGCCCTGACCCTGGGCCTGATCGCCACCGCCGCCCAGGCCGATGCCGTGCGCACGGAAAAGAACATGTCGCTGGAGCTGGCCAACCAGATCGCCGCACGCAGCGTGGCCGCCTGCGCCGCCGACGGCCATGCCGTCACCGCCACCGTGGTGGACCGCGCCGGCACCGTGCGCGCCGTGCAGCGTGCCGACAACGCGGGCCCCCACACGCTGGAGGCCAGCCGCCTGAAGGCCTACACGGCCGCATCGGCCAAGAACAGCACGCTGGCCATCATGGAGGGCGCGCAGAAGAACCCCGGCGCCGCCAACCTGGTGAATATTCCCGGCTACCTGCTGCTGGGCGGTGGCCTGCCGGTGAAGGTGGGCAACGAGGTGATCGGCGCCGTGGGCATCGGCGGCGCGCCTGGCGGCCACCTGGACGACAAATGCGCCCAGGCCGCGCTGGGCCAGGTGCAGGAACTGCTCAAGTAAGGCGCCCGCAAGGGCTACCACACTGCGCCGCACCGCGCCCGGCCGCGCCTGCCCTTGATGCGGCGCTGCAAAAAAAAGACAGGCCGCCACGGCGGCCCCTGATGCCCGACAGCCGCACGCGCCCCCACGCGTCAGCGGCCGCTCACCCTCGCACAAGAGCGCTATCAAAATCTCTGCGATTCCGCTATAAATCCCCAGCGAGGGGGACGCATGCCAGAGAACATCGATGCGCAAGACACGGGGCCCGATGATGCGCTGTTGCGGCTGATAGCAGACACGGCTCCGGCCATGCTGGCCTATTTCGATGCGCGCACGCTGCGCTGCCGCTTCGCCAACATCAACTACGCACGCAATTTCGGCTTGACGCCCGCCGAGGCCGTGGGCAAGACCGTGCGCGAGATCGTGGGCGAGGCCGTGTGGCAGCTCATCGCGCCGCAGGTGGAGCGCGGCCTGCGCGGCGAGCATGTGCGCTACGAGCGCGAAGTGCCCCAGCCGGACGGCCCGCCGCGCCATATCGAGTCGCTGCTGATGCCGCACTTCGAGCAGGGCCGGCTGCAGGGCGCCGTGGTGCAGATCACCGACGTGAGCCACCACCACCATGTGGCGCAGAAGGTGCGTGACAGCGAAGAGCGCATGCGCAAGTTCACCGAGGTCACGACCGAGGCCATCGTCATGCACCGCGACGGCCTCATCATCGACGGCAACGAGGCCCTGTCCCGCCTGGCCGGCTACACGCTGGACGAGCTGATCGGCCGCCCCATCCTCGACTACATCTGCCCGGAATTCCGCCTCTACGCGCTGCAGTACATGCGCAGCGGCCGCGAGGACCGTTTCGATGGCGCCCTCCAGCACAAGGACGGCCACCGCATTCCCGTGGAGATCGAGGCCAAGACCATGCCGGCCGGGGGCAGGCCCTACCGCATCGTGCTGGTGCGCGACATCACGCTGCGCCAGCTGGCCCAGGAGCGCATGGACTTCCTGGCCCAGCACGACCAGCTGACTCAGCTGCCCAACCGGGTGCGCCTGATCCAGATGCTGCGCCAGGCGCTGTCGCTGGCCTCGGTCAAGCAGCGCACGCTGGCCGTGCTCCTCATCGACCTGGACCATTTCAAGACCATCAACGACTCGCTGGGCCACCAGGCCGGCGACCTGCTGCTGTGCGAGGTCGCCCAGCGCCTGCGCGGCAGCGTGCGCGCCCATGATCTGGTGGCGCGCGTGGGCGGCGACGAATTCGTGGTCGTGCTCACCGATGATCCCGATCCGCAGGAGACCGAGACCCAGGCCAGGCACCTGCAACGCATCATCGAGGCACCCTGCACCATCGACGGCACGCCGCTGGTGGTCTCGCCATGCATGGGCATCGCCATGTACCCGGGCGACGGAAAAAGCGCCGAGGAACTGCTCAATCGCGCCGAAAGCGCCACGCACACGGCCAAGGACAGCGGCCGGCGCAACCTGCAGTTCTACGCACCCGCCCACGGCGGCCAGGCCACCCAGATGCTGATGCAGGAGCAGCAACTGCGCGGCGCGCTGGAGCGCGGCGAGTTCGAGCTGCACTACCAGCCCCAGACCTTCACGGCCGATGGCCGGCTGGCGGGCTTCGAGGCCCTGGTACGCTGGCGCCACCCGCAGCGCGGCCTGGTGCTGCCCGGCGAGTTCATCGGCTTTGCCGAGGCGCGCGGCCTGATCTCGGCCATAGACCACTGGGTGCTGCGCGAGGCCTGCCGCCAGGCTCGCCAGTGGCAGGACGAGGGGCTGCGGCCCGTACCCCTGTCCGTGAATGTCTCCGCGCTGGAATTTCGCCAGCGCAACATGGCGCGCGAGGTGGCCCTGGTGCTGGAGGAAACCGGCCTGGAAGCGCGCTGGCTGCACATCGAGCTGACAGAGTCCACGCTGATGCACACCAGCGGCCAGGTGCAGGACACCTTGCAGGCGCTGCAGGCCCTGGGCGTGGGCCTGGCCATCGACGACTTCGGCACCGGCTATTCCTCGCTGGCCTATCTGCGCCGCCACCCCATCAACCAGCTCAAGATAGACCGGTCCTTCATCGCCGACGTGCCCGATAGCGAGGACGACACGGCCATCGTCACCGCCATCGTGCAGATGGGCCACAGCCTGCATCTGGACATCGTCGCTGAAGGCGTGGAAACACCTGCCCAATTGGAGCTTTTGCGCGACCTGGGCTGCGGCATGATGCAGGGGTACCTTGTGGCGCCGCCCATGCCGGCCGACAGAGCGCGCGCCTGGCAGTTGCACAACAGTCATCCAGTCCAACGACAATAGCCCATGGTTTCGCTTCACAACCCCTCGCAGGCCTCACGGGCCGCAGCCACCTTGCACACCGACCCCCAGCGGGCCCTGGAGCATGTACAGCAGATCTACCGGGAGCAGATAGAGCACCTGCGCACGAACATGCAGCGCTTCGTCTCCGGTGAAACCCCGGCCGCCCCCGTCCACGCCTACTACCCCTTCGTGCGCATGCATACGGCCACCGTGTCACGCGCGGACACGCAGCTGGCCTACGGCTTTGTCGAGGGGCCGGGCACGCACGAGGCCACGCTCACGCGGCCCGACCTGTTCTCGCGCTACTACGCCGAGCAGTTCCGCCTGCTGATCAAGAGCCACGGCGTGCCGCTGGAAGTGGGCCTGAGCGACAAGCCCATCCCCATCCACTTCTCGTTTGCCGAGAACGACCACATCGAAGGCACGCTGTCGCGCGAGCGCCGGCAGCTGATGCGCGATGTGTTCGACCTGCCCGACCTCGAGGCCATGGACGACGGCATCGCCAACGGCACCTGGCGCCCCCAGCCGGGCGAGGCCCTGCCGCTGTCGCTGTTCACGGCCCCGCGCGTGGACTATTCGCTGCACCGGCTGCGCCACTACACGGGCACCCAGCCGGAGTGGTTCCAGAACTTCGTGCTGTTCACCAACTACCAGTTCTACATCGACGAGTTCATCCGCCTGGGCCACGCCGAGATGGCCCGGGAGGACAGCGAGTACGTGGCCTTCATCGAGCCCGGCAACGTGGTCACGCGCCGCACCGGCCTGCCGGCCCAGCCCAATGACGAGCTGGGCACGCCGCCGCCGCGCCTGCCGCAGATGCCGGCCTACCACCTGGTGCGCGCCGACCACAGCGGCATCACCATGGTCAACATCGGCGTGGGGCCGGCCAATGCCAAGACCATCACCGACCACATTGCCGTGCTGCGCCCGCACGCCTGGATGATGCTGGGCCACTGCGCGGGCCTGCGCAACAGCCAGCAGCTGGGCGACTACGTGCTGGCCCACGCCTATGTGCGCGAGGACCATGTGCTGGACGAGGAGCTGCCGCTGTGGGTGCCCATTCCCGCGCTGGCCGAGATCCAGCTGGCCCTGCAGCAGGCCGTGGCCGACGTCACGCAGATGGACGGGCCCGACCTCAAGCGCATCATGCGTACCGGCACCGTGGCCAGCACCGACAACCGCAACTGGGAGCTGCTGCCCAACAACCTGCCCCAGTTGCGCTTCAGCCAGAGCCGCGCCGTGGCGCTGGACATGGAAAGCGCCACCATCGCGGCCAACGGCTTCCGCTTCCGCGTGCCCTATGGAACGCTGCTGTGCGTGTCCGACAAGCCGCTGCACGGCGAGATCAAGCTGCCCGGCATGGCCAACCACTTCTACCGCGAGCGCGTGGACCAGCATCTGCGCATCGGCATGCGCGCCATCGACATCCTGCGCGAGGGCGGCACCCAGCGCCTGCACAGCCGCAAGCTGCGCAGCTTCGCGGAGGTGGCGTTCCAGTAGCGCGGCCACCTTCTTCCAAGGACCCCGCTTCGCACCGCCATCCAGGGACGCACATGCCATCCACGCTGCCCACCCTGGATTTTTTCTCCATGACCTCGGTCGTGGCCCTCAACATGATGGCCATGTCGGCCGCCCTGCCGCTGGCCATGGGGCGGCGCGTCAGCGGTGCCGCGCGCCATGCCCAGCATTTCTTCCTGATCCAGGCCGGTGCCTGGATCTTCATCCTCATCGCCAGCCGCCTGCCGCAAGGCCTGCTCTCGCGCGAACTGCTGTCGCTGGGCGCAGCAGCCTGCGCGGCATCGGCACAGTGGCAGATGGCGCGCGCCTTGCGCGAATGGCTGGGGCCCCGGCCGCCCTGGCTGGAACGCGGCCTGATCGCGCTGTGCTTTCTGGGGCCGCTGGGCTTCACCCTGCTGCTGCCCCACTTGTCCTTGCGCACCGGCTGGTTCAGCGCCGCCCACGGACTGAGCCTGCTGGCGCTGGCCGGCCTGTGCCTGGAGCCACGCCGCCCCGTGGCACGCAGCTGGCGCTATCTGATGTGCGGCGTGGCCGTCTTCATGGGGCTGGTACTTCTGGTGCGCAGCTACCTGGCCCTGGCCACGCCCTTCCTGCCCAGCTTCACGGCCGACAGCGGCGCCAACCAGATATTCGCCCTGCTGGTCACGCTGAGCAGCACGCTGCTGATGGTGGCCGTGCTGGTGGCCTGGCGCGACGAGACCAACCAGCAGCTGCGCGACATGGCCTTGCAGGACATGCTCACCGGCCTGCCCAACCGCCGCGCCCTGCTGGAGCGCGCCCCCGCCATGCTGGCGCATGCCCAGCGCCACCGGCAGGCCCTGGCCCTGGTGATGCTGGACCTGGACCACTTCAAGCATGTCAACGACGAATACGGCCATGCCATGGGCGACCGTACGCTGTGCCTCTTCGCCCGCCTGCTGCAGCAGCAATTGCGCAGTGACGAAATCGCTGCGCGCTGGGGCGGCGAGGAGTTCTGCCTGCTGCTCTACACCACGGACGACGGTGTGGATACCCTGTGCACCCGGCTGCAGTCCGCGCTGCTGCAGGCCTCGACGCAGACGCTGGGCTTCGAAATCCGCTTCAGTGCCGGCTGCGCCCACGCGCCCCAGGTCTGGGACGGCCTGCGCCTGGAAATGCTGCTGCCCGCCGCCGATGCCGCCCTCTACGCTGCCAAGCGCCGCGGGCGTGACTGCTGGACGCAGGTGCGGCTGAGCCCACCGCAGCAGCAGGCCTGCGCCGATGCGCCTGCTGTATCGGAGACGTCGGAGACGCCGGATGCGCCGGCCAGGCCCGCACTGGCCGCCAAGCCTGCGCGCTAGCCCCGGACCCCAGGAAAACGCTCCATGCCCGCGCTCTTCGACGCCCTGAACCTGCGCAAGCGCTACGGCGACACCACGGTGGTCGATGACCTGTCCTTTTCCATCGCTCCCGGCGAATGCCTGGGCGTGATCGGCCCCAATGGCGCGGGCAAGACCACCACGCTGCGCATCTGCCTGGGCCTGACGGCACCCGATGCGGGCCATGTTCTCTACCACCCCGAAGACGGCTCGCCGCCGCTGCACATGCCTGCCGATGCACTGGCCATCAAGGCGCGGCTGGGCGTGGTCTCGCAGAACGACACGCTGGACCCCGACTTCAGCTGCGCGGAAAACCTGGGCGTCTACGCGCGCTACTTCGGACTGGGTACGGCGCAGATGCGTGACCGCATACCGCAGCTGCTGGACTTCGCGGCGCTGTCGCACAAGGCCGCGGCCAGGCCGGGCGAGTTGTCCGGCGGCATGAAACGGCGCCTGTCCCTGGCGCGCGCCCTGGTCAACGACCCGCGCCTGCTGCTGCTGGACGAACCCACCACGGGCCTGGACCCGCAGGCACGCCACCTGATCTGGGAGCGTCTGCAGTGGCTGCTGCAGCAGGGCAAGGCCATCTTGCTGACCACGCATTTCATGGACGAGGCCGAGCGCCTGTGCTCCCGGCTGCTGGTGCTGGACCATGGCCGCAAGATCGCCGAAGGCCGCCCGCGCGAACTCATCGCCGAGCACCTGGAGCCCGAAGTGGTCGAGGCCTACGGCAACGGCGCCCTGGGCCTGGCGCATGACGCGGCACTGCGCCCCCTGGCCGGGCGCACCGAGGTCAGTGGCGACACCGTCTTCTTCTATACGCACGACGCGCGCCCGCTGCTGCAGGCGCTGGCCGCGCACAGCCACCTGCGCACCCTGCACCGCCCGGCCAACCTGGAGGACCTGTTCCTCAAGCTCACCGGCCGACAGATCAGAACCGACGGCTGAACCACCATGACCGAACCCGCATCGGACACCCCCAGCATCTGGCGCCCGCCCGACCTGTCGCTGCGCTGGTGGCCGGTGTTCCTGCGCAACCTGCTGGTGTGGCGCAAGCTGGCCCTGCCCAGCCTGATCGGCAACATCGCCGAGCCGCTGATGTGGCTGGTGGCCTTCGGCTACGGCATGGGCGCCTTGGTGGGCGAGGTCACCGTGGGCACCACGGGCCGGCAGGTGCCCTACATCCTGTTCCTGGCCAGCGGCTCCATCTGCATGAGCGCCATGAATGCCGCCAGCTTCGAGGCGCTGTACTCGGCCTTCTCGCGCATGCATGTGCAAAAGACCTGGGACGGCATCATGAATGCGCCCATCAGCCTGGACAGCGTGCTGCTGGCCGAGATGCTCTGGGCCGCCTTCAAGGCGCTGTTCACGGTCACCGCCATCCTGGGCGTGATGCTGGCGCTGGGCATCAGCCACTCGCCCAGGCTGCTGGTGGCCTGGCCCGTGCTGCTGTGCGTGGGCATCATGTTCTCCAGCATCGCGCTGATCTTCAACGCCCTGGCCAAGGGCTATGACTTCTTCACCTACTACTTCACCCTGGTGCTCACGCCCATGATGTTCCTGTCCGGCGTGTTCTTCCCGCGCGAGCAGCTGCCCGAGGCCGTGCGCCTGGCCTCGGACTGGCTGCCGCTGACCAATGCCGTGGAGCTGGTGCGCCCGCTGTTCATGGACGAGTGGCCGGCCCACCCGCTGCGCCACGGCCTGGTGCTGGCCGCCACCACGGTGGCGGCCTACTGGTTTGCGCTGGCGATGACGCGCAGGCGCTTCAGGGCCTGAGATCCGGCCGTTCTTCAGCGCGCTGCGGCGCGGATCATGTCCACCGCCTTCTCCGCGATCATCACCGTGGGCGCATTGGTGTTGCCGCTGACGATGCGCGGCATGACCGAGGCATCGACCACGCGCAGGCCCTTGATGCCGTAGACGCGCAGCTGCGCATCGACCACGTCCATGGGCCCCGGCCCCATGCGGCAGCTGCCCACGGGGTGGTAGATGGTGTCGGCATGGCTGCGGATGAAGGCCTCGATGCCCGCATCGTCCTGCGCGCCGGCCGAGGCCGGCATCTCGCGCCCGCCCAGGGCCGCCAGCGCCGGCTGGGCCAGGATCTCGCGGGCGCAGCGCACGCCGTTCACCATGCGCCGCAGGTCCTGCGCGTCGGAGAAAAAGGCCGGATCCACCAGCGGCAGGGCCAGCGGGTCGGCACTGGCCAGGCGCAGGCTGCCCCGGCTGGCCGGCTGCAGCACGCAGACATGCAGGGAATAGCCGTGGCCCCAGACCGTCTTGCGCCCATGGTCCACCAGCTTGGCCACCACGAAGTGCAGCTGCAGGTCGGGCGCAGCCTCGCCAGGGCTGCTGCGGATGAAGCCGCCCGCCTCGGCAAAGTTGGTGGTCAGCATGCCGCGCCGCTGGCTGCGCCATTGGCCCACGGCGGCCAGCAATCTGCGTGCGCCCCCCAGGGACAGGCCGAAGCTGTCGGTCAGCTGCGCGCCATCGACCACCAGCACCACATCCGGGTGGTCATGCAGATGGGCGCCCACGCCGGGCAGGTGGTGGACCACATCGATGCCCAGCGAACGCAGGTGATCGCCCGGCCCCACGCCAGACAGCATCAGCAGTTGCGGCGACAGCAGCGCGCCGCCGCTGAGCAGCACCTCGCGCCGGCAGTGCAGTTGCTGCACCGTACCGCCCTGCAGGTACTCCACGCCCACGGCGCGCCGGCCCTCGAACAGAATGCGCAGCACCTGGGCACCCGTTTCCACGCGCAGATTGGGCCTGGCACGGTGCGGCGCCAGATAGGCCTTGGCGACGTGGTGGCGCTCGCCGTTGCGCTGGGTGACCTGGTACAGGCCCACGCCCTCCTGCGCCTGGCCGTTGAAATCCGCGTTGTGCGCATGGCCGGCCTGCACGCCCGCCTGCACGAAGGCCCGGGACAGCGGGTTGGGATCGCGCAGCTCGGCCACGTTCAGCGGCCCGCCCGTGCCGTGCCAGGCGTCGGCGCCGCGTTCGTTGTGTTCGGCGCGCAGGAAATAGGGCAGCACCTCGCTCCAGCTCCAGCCCGGGTTGCCCTGGGCGGCCCAGTGGTCGTAGTCGGCCGGCTGGCCGCGCACATAGACCATGGCGTTGACCGCGCTGGAGCCGCCCAGCACCTTGCCGCGCGGCTGGTGGCCACGCCGCCCGCCCAGGCCCGGCTGGGGCACGGTGGACAGGCCCCAGCTGTGGCGCCCGCCCTTGGCCATGGCGGCCATGCCTGCCGGACAGTGGATGAGCACGCTGGAGTCGGGGGGCCCGGCCTCCAGCAGCGCCACCTGCGTCTCGGCATCCTCGCTGAGCCGCCCGGCCAGCACCGAGCCCGCCGAGCCGCCTCCGATCACGATGTAGTCCAGCATGCCTCCCCCTCCCCTGCGGTGTAGCCATCCACTGTTGCAGTCGCCTGCGCGGCGCCGCAAGCCGGGGCAAACCCGGTGGATGCTCCGAATCCCGCTACGATCGCTGGATCGCATTCACGTTCGCATTCACTTTGTTCGTTTGAGGAGACTGACAGTCATGGCAATTCAAACCGTAGGCATCATCGGCGCAGGCACCATGGGCAACGGCATCGCGCAGGCCTGCGCGGTATCGGGCATCGACGTGGTCATGGTGGACATCTCCGATGCCGCCGTCCAGAAGGGCGTGGCCACCGTCTCGGGCAGCCTGGACCGCCTGATCAAGAAGGAAAAGCTGACCGAGGCCGACAAGGCCGCCGCCCTGGCCCGCATCAAGACATCGACCGACTACGCGGCGCTCAAGGGCGCGCAACTGGTCATCGAGGCCGCCACCGAGAACTACGAGCTCAAGGTCAAGATCCTCAAGCAGCTGGACGCCCTGCTGGATGCCGACGTCATCGTCGCCACCAACACCTCGTCCATCTCCATCACCCAGCTGGCCGCCGTGACGGGCCGTGCCGACAAGTTCATCGGCATGCACTTCTTCAACCCCGTGCCCATGATGGCGCTGGTGGAGATCATCGTCGGCCTGCAGACCAGCGACGAGACGCACGCCACGGTCAAGGAACTGTCCGAGCGCCTGGGCAAGAGCCCCATCACCGTGAAGAACGCCCCCGGCTTCGTGGTCAACCGCATCCTGGTGCCCATGATCAACGAGGCCTTCTTCGTGCTCGCCGAAGGCCTGGCATCGGCCGAGGATATCGACGCCGGCATGAAGCTGGGCTGCAACCAGCCCATCGGCCCGCTGGCCCTGGCCGACATGATCGGCCTGGACGTGTGCCTGGCCGTGATGGAGGTCTACCTCAAGGAATTCGGCGACAGCAAGTACCGTCCCTGCCCCCTGCTCAAGGAAATGGTGGCCGCCGGCCGCCTGGGCCGCAAGACGGGCCGCGGCGTGTACAGCTACTGATACACCGCCCCCAAGGCCAAGCGAAGGCGAAGGCAGCTCAGGCTGGCCTTCGCCTTTTGTTTTGGTGGCCGCGCGCTACTTGGTTTTGCGCACCAGCGCCAGCATGTCCTCGATGACGATGTGACGTATCGACCTGAGCATTCTCAGGTGGGCACTTCTTGTGGAATGGTCCATTGCAGAGTCGGCAGGCTGGTGGAGCTGGCCAGCCTCGAATTCTGCGATCAACGTATCGGCCTGCGGAGCCAGCATGCCAAGCATCCTGTCGAGCACACGTCCGCTTGTGCTCTGGGTCAGGCCCAAGGCCGTACCTGCGGCCAGCAGCTTTCCGTAGGTCACGTCGGCAAAGAAGGCCGCACCCGCAAGCGGAACCGTCAGCCGCTCCTGTGGCCATACCGCATGTTCATCGGCGTAAGCCCGCGTGTGATAGACGGCGGTGCTCAGGAGATCGTAGAACGGCGCCAGCCTGACGCCGCCCCGGTCCACCAGGAACGACAGATTCTTCAGATGACTGTCGCTGTTGCCCACCAGGGTGTTGAACAGCAGCCACTGATAGATGCCCATCCGGGCTTGCGCCTTTTCGCGGCAGCGGTCCATCAACGACGCCAGTGTCTGGATGCTGGCTCCTTGATATTTGAAAGTCCGGGCCAGGTCGAGCAGTTGGCAGGCATCCACCACATGCAGTCGCAGCCACTCTTGGGACGCTTCATCAAACACGCGGTCAAAGCGGTTGATGACATAGGCCGGCTCGGGCGTGTACAGCAGGTGTACCGGCGGCACATCAAGCCCCAGGCGCCCGGCAAGCTTCATGGTGAAGGCCTCGTTGACGGTCGAGTGCGGATAGCCTTCGGCCGTGGAGTCCGGCTTGAGGATATGGCTGGAAGCCGTCCCTTGGAAGGGTTCCTACAGGCGAGCGGTTTTCTCGTCGTACAGCACCACCATTTTGTGCTGCGCTCCAGCCAGGGACATGCGCTTGGGTGATCCGGCATGCAAGGATGTGCGCGGCAAGTTCCTGAGTCTTAGTGACAGTTCGCCGAACTCCAGCCTCCTTGCGCCGCGCTCGGCTGCACCCGCCCCAGGCGGCAGCAGGACCAGGGATCCGGCCGATTCCGCGCCAAGGGCCTGCAACAGGCCGAAGGCATCGTGCTCATTCACCTCCAGCTCTTTGCTGATCGCACTGCGCAGTGCTTCCTCGGGCAGCAGGTTGTCGAAGAACCATTGGACGCTGCGGTGCGTAGATCCGTCGATGTGCCTGCGCTTTGCCAAGGAAATGCCGGGCGCCAATGGGAAAGCGCGAGGGTCGCCCATCCACTCCTCCTCATAGGCAAAGCCCCAGACATCCCTGTTTTCGACCAGCTTTCCGGCAAGCCGGCCGTTGATGAATACGTCCAGGATGCGTGCGGTCACGGCCTGTTCTTTTCGAAGGCGGTGCGGAAGAACGCATCGTCCGAGTCGCGGGCACCGGGCTCCTCCCTGACTTCAGCGGCTGGCCCTCCGTCCGGTGCGCCCTGGCGCGTTCGGTACTCGTGGGAACCATGGGACTCAGGTGGCAGCCTGGCCTGGCGGCGCTGCAGATAGGCCTGCTCGGTTCCCTCGGGAAGGTCGATGAGCACCTCGATTCCCAGTTCGGACAGCAGTTGCAGCACGCGCCCAAACTGGACCGTGGGCTTGCCGCGCTCCACGTCCCGCACAAAGACATGGCTCACGCCTGCGGCGCCTGCTGCATCGTCCTGGCGCAAGCGCCGCGCCTTGCGAACGGCCCATACCGCGTCACCGAGTGCATCCACAGAGTCGATGGAGATCTTCATGGCTTCAATGAAATCGAAAGCATGGTTTCGATCTTATCGATCGGCAATGGCGCTGGCAATGAATCGAAACGAACTTATCGATTTTCATCGATCAGCTTCCCAAACCTCAGAAAACGAAAGCATTGCTTAGATATTCATTTCGTTTTCAACCGTCCTCTGCGCGACTGCACCCATCCCTGGCCTGCTCTAAGGTCCATGCGCAGGAGACACGCATGGACATCAACACCCCCACCCCGCCGCCCGAAGGCTGCATCAGCTGCGAAGTGCGCGGCCATGTGCTGCTGATCGGCATCAACCGTCCCGCCAAGCGCAACGGCTGGACGCCCCCCATGTTCCAGCAGCTGGCCGAGGCCTATACCCGGCTGGACGACGACCCGCAATTGCGCGTGGGCGTGCTGCATGCGTTCGGCAGCCATTTCACGGCGGGGCTGGACCTGCCGGTGATGGCGGAGTACCTGCGCTCGGGCAGGAAGGCCATCCCGCAAGGCCTGGTGGAGCCGCACGACTACGGCCTGGTCGGCTACCGGCGCCGCGCCAAGCCCATGGTGGTGGCGGTCAAGGGCATTTGCTTCACGGTGGGCATCGAGCTGATGCTGGGCGCCGACATCGTGGTCGCGGCCGACGACTGCCGCTTTTCCCAGCTGGAGGTGCAGCGCTGCATCATGCCCACGGGCGGCGCCACGCTGCGCATGGCCGAACGTGCGGGCGTGGGCAATGCCATGCTGCACCTGCTGACGGCCGACGAATTCGACAGCGCCGAGGCCTATCGCCTGAACTTCGTGCAGAAGGTGGTGCCGGCCGGCGAGGAGCTGGCCGAGGCGCTGCGCATTGCCGAGCGCATTGCCGCCCAGGCCCCGCAGGCCGTGGTGGCCACGCGGCTCAATGTGCTCAAGGCCATCGAGCTGGGCCAGGCCGCCGCCGTGGCCGACTTCATTCCCGTGCAGCAGCGCCTGGCCAGCAGCGAGGATGCGGCCGAGGGCGTGCGCTCCTTCATCGAGAAACGCCCCGCTCGCTTCACGGGCCGATAGGCCCCCTCGGTCCCTCGACCCCTGCGGATCTTCACCTTCCGATCCGAAGGGGTTTTTCAAATTAAGTTGTGCACAATTTAATTGACAGCAATAATTAAACCCATGCCCAGCAGCCACCCCCTTCCTCTCGACAGCTCCGAACTTCTGCGCCTGGACAACCAGGTCTGCTTCGCGCTGTACTCGGCATCGCTGGCCATGACCAAGCTGTACAAGCCCCTGCTCGATGGCATCGGCCTGACCTATCCGCAGTACCTGGTGATGCTGGTGCTGTGGGAGCGCGACGGCCTGACCGTGTCCGAGATCGGCGAACAGCTGTATCTGGATTCGGGCACGCTGACCCCGTTGCTCAAGCGCCTGGAAGGCGCGGGCCTGCTGGAGCGGGTGCGCGATGCGCAGGACGAAAGGCGCGTGCGCATCACGCTCACGCCGCAAGGCCGGGCGCTGCGCGATGCGGCTGAAAAGATTCCCGCCTGCGTGCTGCAGAGCACGCAGTGCACGCTGCCCGAGTTGCAGGCGCTGACGCAGCGACTGGGCGCACTGCGCCAGCGGCTGGTGCCGCGCCGCAGCGATTGACGACCACCCACAGACGATTTCCTCCACCCGTCCGCACCGCCGGACAACTTTGCAAAAGGAAGACACCATGGCCCAGCTCGAAAAAGTCCTCTACACCGCACGTGCCCACACCACCGGCGGCCGCGACGGCGCCTCGCGCACCGATGACGGACGCCTGGATGTGACCCTGTCCTCGCCAGGCACCAGCGGCACGGGCACCAACCCCGAGCAACTGTTCGCCGCCGGCTACTCGGCCTGCTTCATCGGCGCCATCAAGGCCGTGGCCGGCAAGCAGAAGATCAGCCTGCCGCAGGACCTGGCCATCGACGCCGAAGTGGACCTGGGCACCATCCCCAACGCCTACGGCATCGCCGCGCGCCTGAAGGTCAGCCTGCCCGGCATGGACAGGGCCGCCGCCCAGGCCCTGGTGGACGCGGCCCACCAGGTCTGCCCCTACTCCAACGCCACGCGCGGCAACATCGACGTGCAGATCACCCTGGCCTGATCAGGCCCAGTCCGGCCTCTGCAGCCAGTGCAGCCTGCGGCCCAGGAGGTCGTAGCGGGCGTGACAGGTCAACGGCCCGTGCAGCACATCGGCTGCATAGCTGACCAGCGCGATCTCGCCCACGGCGGCCTGCCAGTGCTCCTGCATTGGCAGGCCGCTCATCCATTGCAGCACCTGGTCACGGGGCCAGGCAGCGCTCCAGGCGCCCAGCGTCACATGGGGCACGTAGGGGCGCATCGCCTCGGTCAGCGCCAGCCCTGGCCCTGTCTGCGCGAGCACGCCATGCAGTCCTTGCAGCGTGCAGCCGTCCGGCCTGTCGTCGCGCACCTGAAGGTAGGGCGCCATCTCGAAACTTCCCCAGCCACCGAACTCCAGCTGCAGCGGCGCGGCCGGCAGGTGCTGCAGCGCGAGCAGGTTGCGCGACAGTTGCGCCGCGCCGTAGGCCTGCGGCAGTTGCGCACCGCCATCCAGAAAGCCCGCGGTGGCCAGGGTCACGTGCAGTTGCCGCTGGCAGTGCGGGACCAGCGCCGCGCCCAGCCAGCGGCGTGCCTGCGCACAGGCGGCTTGCACGGCGTCGCGCACAGGCGGGGCCAGCGCCTGCATCGTCACCACCCAGACCGCATAGCGGCCACGGCCGAGGTGCCAGGCGCTCCAGTCGTCGGATGGCCCGGCCGCACTGGCGATGGCATGGGATTGCAGGAAGTGGGGCAGCAGCGGCACGGCGGGCGGATCGGCGTTGTCGGGCGGACGCAAAGCTTAAGCCAGCCCGGCGACAATCGCCCCATGTCTGCCACACCATACGATCCTGATCTGAGTGCCGTCCCCGATGCCGGTTCGCACGCCTATGCCCGGCTCACGCCCGACGCCGTGCTCGACGCACTGGCCTCGGTCGGCCTGTGGGGCGATGGCCGGCTCACGGCCCTGGCCTCCTACGAAAACCGCGTCTACCAGGCCGTGCTGGAGGACGGCGAACGCGTGGTGCTGAAGTTCTACCGCCCGGGCCGCTGGAGCCGCGATCAGATCCTGGAGGAGCACGCCTTCAGCGCCGAGCTGACGGCCGCCGAAGTGCCTGCCGTGCCCCCGCTGGTGCTGGCAGGTGCCACGCTGCACAGCTACGCGGGCTTTGATTTCTCGGTCAGCCCCTGGCGCGGTGGCCGCCCGCCCGAGCTGGACGATTTCGAGGTGCTGGAGTGGACCGGGCGCTTCCTGGCCCGCATCCACACCGTGGGCGAAGCCCGCCCGTTTGTGCACCGGCCCGCGCTGGATCTGGCCACCTTCGGCCACGACTCCATGCAATGGCTGCTGGACCGGAAAATGATTCCGCTGGAGGTGGAATCCACCTGGAAAGCCGCCTGCCAGCGCGCCCTTGAGCTGATGGCACCCGCTGCCGACGGCCTGAGCGCAGCCGGCCACTTCGGCCTGCACAGCGCGCGCACGCTGCGCCTGCACGGCGACTGCCATCCCGGCAACGTGCTGTGGACGCCGCTGGACGACGAAGGCCATGGCGGCCCGCACTTCGTGGACCTGGACGATGCGCGCACGGGCCCGGCCGTGCAGGACCTGTGGATGCTGCTGTCGGGCGACCGCAGCCAGCGCACGCGCCAGCTGGGGGCCCTGCTGGATGGCTATGAACAGTTCCGCCCCTTCGACCGCCGCGAGCTGGCCCTGATCGAGCCGCTGCGCACGCTGCGCCTCATCCACTACAGCGCCTGGCTGGCGCGGCGCCAGGACGACCCGATCTTTGCCATCAACTTCCCCTGGTTCGGCACGCCCGACTACTGGCGCGGGCAGGTGGACATGCTCAACGAGCAGATCGAGGCGATGCAGGAAGAGCCTCTATACGCCTGAGGCCACCGGGCCGCCTGCCTGCCGAAGACAGAGATCTTTACAAATTGTCCAGACCCCCTGCGCCCTATCCAGGGCTGCGGGTTCCGGGGTATTCTCGGCCCGAAATCCCACCGGCCATGCCCTACTCCGCCTTCCCCCCTACGCTGCCCAACCCGCTACAGCCCTTGCCTGCCGGGCAGAAGGTGCTTGTGGTGGACGACGTCCCGGACAACGCCGCCATCATCTGCCAGGTGATCAAGGATCTGTGCAGCGTGCTCATGGCCCACACGGGCGAGGACGCGCTGACCCTGGCCCGCCAGTACCTGCCCGACCTCATCCTGCTGGACATCCGCATGCCCGAGATGGACGGCTTCGAGGTCTGCCGGCGCCTGAAGGCGGACCTGGAAACCGCCCACATCCCCGTCATCTTTCTCACGGCGCTGACCGAGCCCCATTGCGAGGAACTGGGACTGAACCTGGGCGCGGTGGATTTCGTGACCAAGCCCTTTCGCCCGCCCGTGCTCAAGGCGCGTGTGCGCACGCATCTGGAGATTGCACAGCAGCGCAAGATGCTGCAGCTGCTCTCGCACAGCGACGGGCTGACGGGCACGGCCAACCGGCGCTTTTTCGGCGCCCAGCTGGAGCGCGAGTTCATGCGCCTGCAGCGGCTGGGCGAGCCGCTGTCGCTGGTGATGATCGATGTGGACCACTTCAAGGCCTACAACGACCACTACGGCCATCTGGTCGGCGATGAATGCCTGAGCCAGCTGTCCCAGGCCATACAGGGCGCGCTGCACCGGCCTGGCGACCTGCTGGCGCGCTATGGCGGCGAGGAATTCGTCTGCCTGCTGCCCCATACGGCGCTGGACGGCGCGGTGCTGGTTGCGCAGGGCATCGTCGATGCGCTCAGGGCGCTGGACCTGCCCCACGCCGCCTCGCCCCTGGGCCATGCGCTGACCGTCAGCCTGGGTGTGGCCAGCATGGCGCCTTCGCCCGACAACAGCGCCGACCAATTGCTGGCCGATGCCGACCGGCGCCTGTACCTCGCCAAGAACGCGGGCCGGGACCGTATCGTCTGGGCGGGGTGAACCGAAGCTCCCCCTGAGCGGCTGCCCTAGGCTGGGCCAGGCGCACCTTCCAGGGCGACGCATACGCTTAAGCGTTAGCAACGCCCGTCGACGCGGCAGGCCGGTACGACCTGACCGCTGGCGTCGCGCCATTGCAACTGGCTGGCGGGTGTCTGGGAGGGCGCTGCAGGTGCGGGCTCCTGCGGTGTTTGGGTGGCGGAGCGCTGCGGGTCGTGCAGCACGGTGGACGAGCCCACGCCCACACCCACCCGCGCGCCGCCCACGCCCGTGGAGGCGCCCACGCCGGCGCTGCCCAGGACCTGGCCGCTCTGGTTGACGCCCACGCCAACGCCCAGCGGCCCCACGCCCGTGCCGACGCCGGCGCTCAGCCCGCCGCTGCCCAGCCCGACGCCCACCGATACCGGGCCGACGGGAATGCCTATGCCCACGCCGCCGCCTACCGAGCCGCAACCGGCCAGCAGCAGCGCGCAGGCGGCAAGCGCGGCACCAGCCGCCTTGCGCAATGGCGGGCAGGTGATGAAGGCGGTGGGTGGAACTGGCATGCCGGACTCTCTGGACAAGGGAAAACACAGGGACGGCCACAGGGTACACCCGCCCGCCTGGCGCACGATGCCAGCGGTATGCCCGGGTGCATGCCAGGGGCTCGGAGGCGGCGAAACACCCAGGACACGCGGGTTTCTTAGAATTCACCCATTGGCCTGCGGGTCATTCCAGATTCCATGCGCTCCCGGACAGTGCCGCGGCGCCTCGGGGCGCAAGGCCTGCGCGGCGCCTCTTTCCCTCGCTTTCGTCTTCTTCGCGTTCCCTTTTTCTATGCAAACCCGTTGGCCGCCCTATGCGTGGGTGTGTTTTTCCATGTGCGTGGGTGTCATGGGCACGGCCCTGGCCAGCCCGCTGTACCCGCTGTACCAGCAGGCCTGGGGGCTGCAGCCCAGCCACATCACGCAGATCTTCGTGGCCTACATGTTCGGCGCACTGGCCAGCCTGCTGTTCCTGGGCCGGCTGACCGACCGCTTCGGCTTTGTCGCCGTGCTGCGCGCCGGGCTGATCCTGATGACGCTGGGCGTGCTGGCCTCCACCGTGGCCTGGAACGTGCCCAGCTTTGCGCTGGGCCGCGTGGTGATCGGCGTGGCTTCGGGGCTGATCACCACCTCGGCCTCGGTGGGCATGACCCGGCTCAACAACCGGGGCGACCTGCAGCGCGCCGCGGCCACGACCAGCCTGACCATTGCCTTCGGCTTCGGGCTGGGCCCCGTGGTGGGCGGGCTGATCGCGCAGTGGCTGCCCTGGCCGCTGGTCACGGCCTACATTCCGTCGCTGGGGCTGGGCCTGCTGGCCGTCTATGCGCTGTACCAGGTGCGCATCGCCGAGCCGGCGGAGCTGGCCTCCACCCAGGCACGCGCGCTGCACTGGCGTGATTTCATGCCCACCATCACCCTGCCCGAGCGCCGCTTTGCGCGCCACTACGCGCTGGGCGGCATGTGTGCGTTCTGCGCCTTCGGCATGTTCAGCCTGTTCGCATCGCTGGCGCCCAGCTTCATGCAGCGCATGGTGCCCTGGCATGGGCCGGCCGTTTCGGGCCTGTCCATCGGCGTGATCCTGTTCCTCTCGGCGGGCTTCCAGTACCTGGCGCGCCCGCGCCCGACCAAGGGCTCGGCCATTCTGGGCTTTGCCTGCCTGGTGGCCTGCAACCTCCTGCTGCTGGTCAACAGCTTTGCGGGCTCGGCCTTGCTGTTCGCGCTCAGCGTGATCGCCACGGCGGCGGGCCACGGCCTGTGCAACCTGGCGGGCATGTCCATCGTCAACAAGGTCTCGACACCGGCCACGCGCACGGGCCTGCTGTCCACGTACCTGGTGGTCGGCTACCTGGGCACCATCGTGCCCATCCTCGGCCTGGGCTGGCTCTCGGACCACATCGGCATCACCGAGGCCCTGGTCGCCTACTGCATCGTCATGGGCGCGCTGGCCGGCTGGCTGTGCTGGATGTGCACGCGCACGCCCACGCTGCCCATGCCCAAGCACTAGGGCCTGTTCGCGCCCACGCGCAGGCTGTTCAGCGAAAGTGCGGCCCCGGCCCGTCCTTGGCCAGGCAATCGCCGTCATTGCGCAGCGGGCAGACCTTGAGGGACAGGCAGCCGCAGCCAATGCAGCCGTCGATCTGGTCGCGCAGCTGGGTCAGCCCCTGGATGCGCGCATCCAGCGCATGGCGCCAGCGCGCGGACAGCGCGCTCCAGTCGGCCTGCGTGGGCGTGCGGCCGCTGGGCAGCTCCTGCAGCGCCTCGGCAATCTCGGCCAGCGGCACGCCCATGCGCTGGGCCACCCTGATGACGGCCACGCGCCGCAGCACGGCACGCGCATAGCGGCGCTGGTTGCCGGGCGTGCGCAGGCTCTCGATCAGCCCCTGGCGCTCGTAGAAATGCAGGGCCGAGACGGTGATGCCACTGCGCCGGGCCACTTCGCCCACGGAGAGGATGGCCGGCCCGTCATGGTCGGACGCGGTGACACCGGCAGAAGACAGATTCATGGCAGCAGAAAATAGGCGCAGGAAAAATAGGTCCAAGCAGGCCTGCATTTGACCTCAACTTTGGTTGAGGTTTCACACTGGCAAGCCTCACCGGTCCAGCCGGCGCACTTTCGGACTCCAGGCCCACCATGCAACACGACGCACTTCCAGCCGCCTCGGCACAGCCCGCCGCTTCCACGGCCCCGCAACTGCACCATCTGCAGCCCGCCGGCCTCTACGACGCCACGCCCAACGGCTACACCCATGTGGTCACCGTGCACGGGCCGGCGCAATGGGCCTTCGTCTCGGGCCAGGGCGGCGAGAACCAGGCGGGCGACTTGCCCGACAGCTTCGCGGCCCAGGCGCAGCAGGCCCTGTCCAACCTCAAGCTGGCGCTGCAGGCGGCGGGCGCGGACATGGGCCAGGTGGTCAAGCTGACCCTGCTCATCGTGGACCACTCGGAGGCCCGCTTCAACGACTGGCAGGCCGCCGTGCGCCTGCATTGGAGCGACGGTGCCCCCGGCGATGGCGCCCCCAGCAATACCCTGCCGCGCTTTCCGGCCTGCACCCTGATCCCCGTGCCCCGGCTGGCCCTGCCCGGCATGCTGATCGAGATCGATGCCGTGGCCGCACTGCCCGCCACCGCCCAGCCGGCGCGGCCGCCGCTGTGGGTCTGAGCCATCCGCTTGCCACCCATCAGCAGATACCACAGGCATTCGTCCGATGAACAGATCCTCCCCGGCCCCCGCCCTGCCCTCGCCGCCCATGCAGGCCACCGCCGCGCCCGTGCTGCCCCAGAGCACCCTGCTGCTCATGGCCACGGCCTGCGGCCTGTGCGCGGGCGCCAACTACTTCAACCAGCCGCTGCTGCACTCCATCGCCATGGACCTGGGCATCAGCGAGGCGCGTGCCTCGCTGACGGTGACCATGGCCCAGGTCTCCTATGCGCTGGGACTGCTGCTGCTCGTGCCCCTGGGCGACATGCTGGAACGCCGCCGCCTGGTGCTGGGCCTGATGCTGCTGGCCGCGCTGGGCATGCTGGCCAGCGGCATGGCGCACAGCTTTGCGCTGCTGGCGGCGGGCACGCTGATGACGGGGCTGTTCTCGGTCGCGGCCCAGGTGCTGGTGCCCATGGCGGCCAGCTTTGCGGCGCCCGGCGCCAGCGGGCGCGCCGTGGGCCTGGTCATGAGCGGGCTGCTGATCGGCATCCTGGCCTCGCGCAGCGTGGCCGGCGTGCTCTCGGACCTGGGCGGCTGGAATGCCGTGTACTGGGTCGGTGCCCTGGCCACGGCCGGCGTGGCCCTGCTGCTGCGGCGCGCGCTGCCGCTGGCGCAGCCGGCCCAGCGCATCGGCTATGGCGCGGTGATGCGCTCCCTGCTCACGCTGGCGCGCGAGCAGCCGCGCCTGCGCAGCCGGGCGCTGATCGGCGGCATGGGCTTTGCCACGGTGAGCGTGCTGTTCTCCACCATGGCGCTGCTGCTGGCCGGGCCGGGCTACGGGTTCGGCGATGCGCAGATCGGCCTCATCGGCCTGGTCGGCGTGGCCGGCGCCCTCATGGCCAACATGGCCGGCCGGCTGGCCGACCGGGGGCTGGAGCAGCGCACCACGCTGGCCGGCGGCCTGCTCATGCTGGCGGGCTGGGGGGCGCTGTGGCTGGGCGGCACCAGCCTGTGGTGGTTCCTGGCGGGGCTGCTCATCGTCGATGCTGCGCTGCAGGCCCTGCACATCAGCAACCAGAACGTGATCTACGCGCTGGCGCCTTCGGCGCGATCGCGCATCAATGCGGTCTACATGACGGGGTACTTCATCGGCGCCTCGCTGGGCTCGGCCGTGGGCTCGACGGTGTGGCTGCACTGGGGATGGACGGGTGCCAGCGTTGCAGGCCTGGCCCTGAGCCTGTGCACGCTGGCCGTGGTCGCCTGGGACAGAAGCCTGGCGCGCCAGGCCAAGGCACGGGCGTAGGGCATCGCACCAACCTGCGGCACGGCGGCGCAGGAATGCACCGCAAGCGTGCCACATTCCGCGCTGCGCATGGCAGCGCACGCACCAATCCGATGCGCCAGCGCACCAGCAGGGCGCAGCCACCACTGCACCGGATTGGCACGCTAAATGCATGACGGAAGGCCGTTACCACCCACACGCCCTGTACCGTCCGCCCCCCATGTCCGCAGCGCTACCGATCACCGCCGTGCCCACGTCCGCCTCGGGCTGGCAGGCCATGCTGGAGCTGCGCTTCGGGCACCGTGCCGGCCAGGGCAGCGTGCTTTCCCACGCACGCCACAGCGGCCCGCTGCGCGTGCAAAAACCGCTGCACCCCGAAGGCCCCGGCATCTGCCATGCCGTGCTGCTGCACCCGCCCGGCGGCGTGGCCGGCGGCGACCAGTTGCAGATCGATGTGACCGTGGAGCCCGGCGCCCACGCCCTGCTGACCACGCCAGGCGCCACGCGCTGGTACAAGTCCCAGGGCCGCCCGGCCGCGCAGCGCGTGCGGCTGCGCGTGGAAGAAGGCGCCATCCTGGAATGGCTGCCGCAGGAAAACATGCTGTTCGCCGGTGCCGACGCCACCATGGCGCTGGACCTGGAGCTTGCCCCGGGTGCGCGCGCCATCGGCTGGGACGCCACGGTGCTGGGCCGCTATGGCGCAGGCGAGCACTGGAACCATGCCGACGCACCGCCTGCGCGGCTGCAGCTTCACAACCGGCTGACCCATGCGGGCCTGCCACTGTGGCTGGAACAGGGCGAGCTGCACTGCGGCCATGCCCTGCTGTCCAGCCCGGTTGCCTGGGCAGGCTTGTCCATACAGGCCAGCCTCTGGGCCGTGGCACCGGAACCCCTGGCTTCCATGGAGCCATTGAGCGAGCAACTGGCCGCCAGCCTGCCCTGGAGCGACGAAGTGCGCGCCGGCGCCAGCCTGCTGGCCGGCCAGGGCGGCGCGCCCTCGGTGCTGCTGCTGCGCGTGCTGGCGCGGCGCATGGAGGCGGCACGGGCCGTGCTGCATGAAGGCTGGCGCCTGCTGCGCCCCGCACTGCTGGACATGCCTGCCCGCCCTCCCCGCCTCTGGGCCACCTGATCAACGGAGACTCATCCATGGAACTCACCCCGCGTGAAAAAGACAAGCTGCTGCTGTTCACCGCAGCCCTGGTGGCCGAGCGGCGCAAGGCGCGCGGCCTGAAGCTCAGCTACCCCGAGGCCGTGGCGCTGATCAGCGCTGCCGTGCTGGAGTGGGCGCGCGACGGCAGGACCGTGGCCGAGCTCATGCACCTGGGCACCACGGTGCTGACGCGCGCCGATGTGATGGAGGGCATCCCAGAAATGATCCCGGACATCCAGGTCGAAGCCACTTTCCCGGACGGCACCAAGCTGGTCACCGTTCATCACCCGATCGTTTGAGGAGATCCGCCATGTTCCATCCCCGCCTTCTGCTCGCCCCGGCCCTGCTGGCCGCCGCCACGGCTGCCAGCGCCCATACGGGGGCCGGCGCCCACCTGCATGCCGGCGACGGCGCCATGCAGGCCCTGATGGCCGGGCTGTCCCATCCCATTGCGGGCCTGGACCATCTGCTGGCCATGCTGGCGCTGGGCCTGTGGTGCGGGCTGATGCTCCAGCGCCAGTGGCTGCCGCCCGTGGCCTTTGCCGCATGCATGGCGCTGGGCCTGGCGCTGACGCAGACCCCGCTGGAGCTGCCGGCCGTCGAGCCCATGGTGGCTGCCTCACTGCTGGCCTTCGGCCTGCTGCTGGTGGCCCAGCGCCGCCTGCCCGTGGCCCTGGCCATGGTGCTGGCCGGCGCCTTCGCGCTGTTCCACGGATACGCGCATGGCGAGGTCTTCCCCCACGCGCTGCCCGCAGCCGTGTTCTGGGCCTACATGGCGGGCATGGTCGCCACCACGCTGGTGCTGCATGCGCTGGGCGTGGCCTTTGGCCGGGCCATGCGCGGCGGCACGGCATCGGCCTGGGCCGCACGCCTGGCCGGCGTGGCCGCCATGGGCTATGGCGCAGCAGCCCTGGCAGGCTGAGCGCGGGAGCCGCACATGACCGAGCGCATCACCCCCGGCGAACTGCTGGCCGAGCCCGGCGAGATCCTCCTGAACGCAGGCCGGCCCGTGCAGACCCTCACGGTCACCAACACCGGCGACCGGCCCGTGCAGGTGGGCTCGCACTTTCATTTCTTCGAGGTCAACGAGGCCCTGCACTTCGACCGCGCCGCCGCACGCGGCTGGCGGCTGAACATCGCGGCCGGCACGGCCGTGCGCTTCGAGCCCGGGCAGGAGCGCACCGTGGAACTCGTGGAAATCTCCGGCGACCGCATCATCTTCGGCTTCAACGCCAAGGTGATGGGCAGGCTTTGAAGTACCCCCTGAGCGGCTACGCCGCTTCCCCCTCTCTCGCTTCGCGGGAGGGGGACGACACCCTCGGTGCGGGGCGGCCCTTCCTCGGTGTCCCCGGGGTGGACCACGCCGGTTTTAAGTACAACGAGCAACGCATAGCGTCGTAGACAACAGAAAGGGAATGCTATGGCAAGCATCACGCGTCAGGCCTATGCCGAGATGTTCGGCCCCACCGTGGGCGACCGCCTGCGGCTGGCCGACACGGCCCTGGTCATCGAGATCGAGAAGGACCACACGATCTACGGCGAAGAGGTCAAGTTCGGCGGCGGCAAGGTCATCCGCGACGGCATGGGCCAGAGCCAGCGCATGGCCGCCGACTGCGCCGACACCGTCATCACCAATGCCGTGATCATCGACCACTGGGGCATCGTCAAGGCCGACATCGCCATCAAGAACGGGCTGATCGCAGGCATAGGCAAGGCCGGCAACCCGGACATGCAGCCGGGCGTGACCATCGTCATCGGCCCCGGCACGGAAATCATTGCGGGCGAGGGCATGATCGTCACGGCCGGCGGCATCGACACGCACATCCACTTCATCTGCCCGCAGCAGATCGACGAGGCGCTGACCAGCGGCGTGACCACCATGATCGGCGGCGGCACGGGCCCGGCCACGGGCACCTTCGCCACCACGGTCACGCCCGGCCCCTGGCACATGGAGCGCATGCTGCAGGCCGTGGACGGCTACCCCATGAACATCGGCCTGCTGGGCAAGGGCAACGCCAGCCAGGCCGCGCCGCTGCGCGAGCAGATCGCGGCAGGCGCCATCGGCCTGAAGCTGCACGAGGACTGGGGATCGACGCCCGCCGCCATCGACTGCTGCCTGGGCGTGGCCGACGAGACCGACACCCAGGTCGCCATCCACACCGACACGCTCAACGAGGGCGGCTTCGTCGAGGCCACGGTGGCCGCCTTCAAGGGCCGCACCATCCACACCTACCACACCGAAGGCGCGGGCGGCGGCCACGCGCCCGACATCATCAAGGTCTGCGGCGAGGCCAACGTGCTGCCCTCGTCCACCAACCCCACGCGGCCCTACACGGTGAACACGCTGGACGAGCACCTGGACATGCTCATGGTCTGCCACCACCTGGATGCCTCGATTGCCGAGGACATCGCCTTCGCCGAAAGCCGCATCCGCCGCGAGACCATCGCCGCCGAGGACGTGCTGCACGACCTGGGCGCCTTCTCCATGATCTCCAGCGACAGCCAGGCCATGGGCCGCGTGGGCGAGGTCGTGCTGCGCACCTGGCAGACCGCGCACAAGATGAAGGTCCAGCGCGGCAGCCTGCCGGGCGACAACGCGCGCCACGACAACTTCCGCGTCAAGCGCTACGTGGCCAAGTACACCATCAACCCCGCACGCACGCATGGCATCGCCCATGTCGTGGGCTCGGTCGAGGTCGGCAAGCTGGCAGACCTGGTGCTGTGGCGGCCTGCGTTCTTCGGCGTCAAGCCCAGCCTCATCCTCAAGGGCGGCAGCATCGCCAGCGCCGCCATGGGCGACCCCAACGCCAGCATCCCCACGCCCCAGCCCGTGCACTACCGCCCCATGTTCGCGGGCCAGGGCAGCGGCGTGGCGGCGGCCAGCCTCACCTTCGTCTCGCAGGCCGCCCAGCAGGCCGGCGTGGCCGACCGCTACGGTCTGCGCAAGCGCACCGTGGCCGTGGAAAACTGCCGCAGCGTCAGCAAGCGCGACATGGTGCACAACGACTGGCAGCCCGACATCAGCGTCGATCCCGAGACCTACCAGGTCGTGGCCGACGGCCAGCTGCTGACCTGCGAGCCCGCCACCGAGCTGCCGATGGCGCAGCGGTATTTTCTTTTTTAAGGGGGAGCAATGGGGTCAGCGGGGCAAGGGCGCACTGTGCTCACGTATCCAGAGGGCGAACCCGGCCTCGTCCAGTTCGCCTGCGGCCAAGGCCACCATGGTCAGCACACAGGACTCGTCACCCGCCGTCAATTCCCAGCCATTGAGATGGAGAAACAGCTCGGTCGCCACAAAGGCTGTGCGTTTATTGCCATCCGCAAAGGGATGGTTGCGCGCGATGCCAAAGCCATAGCTGGCTGCCAGCTCGGCCGCATCAGGCGCCCCATAAGCGGCCAGATGGCGTGGCCTGGCCAGGGCGGATGCCAGCAACCCGGCATCACGCACGCCCGCCGGGCCACCATGCTCGGTCAGTTGCTCTTCGTGAACAGCCAGCATGACGGCCTCGCTGAGCCAGACCCAAACCTGCATGTTCCCGGTCATTTCGCCAGCTCACGCAAAACACCACGCCGCTTTTTCATGATCAGGCGCGCTGCATCCATCTGCTGCCCGAAGTCCTCGTCATACGGAGAAAGCTTGATGCCACCGTCGGCAACCTCGGTCAGATACACCGTGTCGCCTTTGCCCAGGTTCAGCTTCGCCAGAATCTCCTTGGGCAGGATCAAGCCCACGGAATTGCCGACCTGGGTGAGTTTGAGAGTGGTCATGATGGAATCTCCAGGGAAGTCATTGACTTCGCAATGTTATAACGAACGTTAATACGAAACAATTCATGCTCACCGTCAACAAACACATGCCCCAGGGCGGCGGCCTTGCCGCCGTGCTGGTCAGGCGCGCCGCCACGCTGGAACTGGACTGGGACATGCGCCAGAAGAGCCGCTTTGCGGCCATCGATTCCACGGGGCGCGAGCTGGCCGTGGTGCTGGCGCGCGGCAGCGTGCTGCGCGGCGGCGATGTGCTGGTGGCCGAGGATGGCAGCCTGGTCGCCGTGCGCGCCGCGCCCCAGGCGGTGTTGCGCGTGACGGCGGCTACGCCGCTGGGCCTGCTGCGTGCGGCCTACCACCTGGGCAACCGGCATATCCCGGTGGAGGTCACGCCCACGCACCTGCACCTGGAACACGACCCCGTGCTGCACGACATGCTGCTGCGCCTGGGCGCGCAGGTGGCCCTGGTGGATGCGCCCTTCGAGCCCGAGGCCGGCGCCTATGGCGGCGGCCACCGCCACGGCCATGACGCCAGCTTTGCCGAAGACCAGGCGCTGGCGCAGAGCGTGTATGCGCTGCATGACCATGGGCACGCACACGGCCATTCACACGATCATTCCCACGGGCATGAACATGGCCACGAACACAGCCATGACCATGACCATGATCACAAAGGCTGCTGCGGACACGGGCACGGCCACGACCATCCGCATGGCTGACCTGTCGATACAGGGGCTGTGCGCCCTGCTGCACCTGGCATCGCCCCAGCTGCCCGTGGGCGGCTTCAGCTATTCGCAGGGGCTGGAGGCCGCCATCGAGCACGGCCTGGTCACTGACGCCGGCACGGCGCGCACCTGGATTTCCGATGCGCTGGTCCACGGCTTTGCACGCTGCGAGGCGCCGCTGTGGCTGCTGCTGCGCCGGGCCTGGAGCGAAGGCGACGAAGGGGCAGTGCACGAATGGAACCAATGGTTCATTGCCAGCCGCGACAGCCGCGAGGCCCGTGCCGAGACGCTGCAGATGGGCTGGTCGCTGCACAGCCTGCTGCGCTCCGTGCCCTGGGGCGGCGAGGCCTTTGCGCCCCGCATCGCACAACTGGGCGCGCTGGTGGACAACCCTGGCCTGGCCTATCCCACGGCCTTTGCCTGCGCCTGCGCCGCCGTGGATGCCGACGAGGACCATGCCCTGCTGGCCTATGGCTTTGCCTGGCTGGAGAACCAGGTGGCCGCCGCCATCAAGGCCGTGCCGCTGGGCCAGGTGGCGGGCCAGAGCCTGCTGCTGGCCCTGCATCCGCTGCTGGAGCAGGCCGTGGGCGAGGCACGCCGCCGCGCCAGCGAGGCGTCGCCCCGGCTGGACACCATGCTGCCCCAATGGAGCGTGCTGCAGGCGCGGCACGAACACCAGTACTCCCGGCTCTTCCGGTCCTGATCACTCACCCCAAGTCCACCATGAACACCCGCACCAAGAAACTCCCCCCGCTGCGCGTCGGCATCGGCGGCCCGGTCGGCTCCGGCAAGACCACGCTGCTGGAGATGCTGTGCAAGGCCATGCGCGCCCACTACGACCTGGTGGTCATCACCAACGACATCTACACCAAGGAAGACCAGCGCCTGCTGACGGTGGCCGAGGCCCTGCCGCCCGAGCGCATCATGGGCGTGGAGACCGGCGGCTGCCCGCACACGGCCATCCGCGAGGACGCCTCCATCAACCTCGAGGCCGTGGACCGCATGCTGCGCCAGTTCCCCGAGGCGGACATCGTCTTCATCGAAAGCGGCGGCGACAACCTGGCCGCCACCTTCAGCCCCGAGCTGTCGGACCTGACCATCTACGTGATCGACGTGGCCGGCGGCGAGAAGATTCCGCGCAAGGGCGGCCCCGGCATCACCAAGAGCGATCTGCTGGTGGTCAACAAGACCGACCTGGCGCCCTACGTGGGCGCCAACCTGTCCATCATGGAAGCCGACACGCAGCGCATGCGCGCCCACAAGCCCTATGTGATGGGCAGCGTGAAAAGCGGCAAGGGCCTGCGCGAGGTGATCGACTTCATCACCGAGCGCGGCCTGCTACCGCCCATGCCCGCTCAGGCCTGAAGTCGGCCGCGCACGGCCTTCAGCGCTGCGGCGTGCCGCTGGTGGCCTTGGCCTTGGGCAGGGTGGCCGCGCTGCTGGAAGACACCAGCGGGTGGCCGGTGGAGGTGGCCGCGCCATCGGTCTGGCGCCAGGCCGAGGGTTTGGGCGCCACCATGGGCTGGGGCGCGGCGGCAGGCGCCCGGCTGCGGTTCCAGGCCGGCAGCAGCACGCGGCGCACAAAGCCCATGTCCAGCGCCAGCCACAGCAGCACCGGGCACAGCGTGGGCACCATCAGCCCGCCCATCTGGTAGGCGTAGACGATGGCCTCCAGCTGCCATGTCTGTATGCCCAGCACGTTGAGGTCGAGCCGCGCCGCAAGGCACAGCTGCATCAGCACCTGCGAGACCACGCTGAAGGTCTGCAAGGGCAGCAGCGCCACATACCCCACCAGGATGCGCCACCACCGGCCCGGCCCCCAGGCCGCCAGCAGCATGGCCACCAGCACCGGCAGGCCGTAGCCGTAGCGGGCGGGATCGACCTCGACGATGGCCTCGGCGCGGCGCCAGCCGGTCTGCTCGTTGGAGACCTGGACCGAGGAATTGACGACCAGGTTGCGGGGCGTCTCCAGGTCCACGCGCTGCACCCAGCCGTTGGCGGCGTTCTCCAGCACCCACTTGCTCATGCCGGACACCGGCACGGCCAGCCAGCCAGCCGCCAGCGTCCAGGCCAGGGTCAGCACCACGATGCCGCCCATGGCCAGGGCCGCGAAGCGCGAGATGGGATTGCGTCCGATCATGGCCTGCTCCTCAGGCGGCCACGGCGGCAGAGGCAGCCGTGGCAGGCGGCAGCGGCGGCTGGCCGCCGTCATCGTGCGACGGCGCCTTGCGGCCGCTCCAGCGCACCCACAGCAGCCAGAACACCAGCACGTCCAGCATGATCAGCGCCTGCCAGAGGTACTCATGCGCGAAGTTGAAGGCCGTGGTGCTCCACTGGCCCAGGTAGAACAGGCTGATGACGCGCAGCACGTTGATGGCCTGCACGGCCACGAAGCCGGCCAGCAGGCCCACCAGCTTCTGGCGCCATGACGAGGGGAAGGCCATCACGGCGGCAAACAGCACGATGTAGGCCTCCAGGCCGTTGCAGCCGGCCTCGATGGAGACGCCGAAGCCCGTGGCCGTGTTCCACAGCACCTTGCCCGTGGCCGAGGCCGTGCTGTCGAACCAGGTCACCAGCGAGGCGCAGATGTGCGCCAGGAAGGCCGTCCAGGGCAGCACGATGTGCTGCTGCACCCAACTGAGCAGGTTCAGCCCGAACATCGTCAGCTGGATGGCCAGAAAGATCAGAAAGAAACGCAGCATGGCAGGTCTTGGAGTGTTGGTTGCCGGGCTTGCGACCTGGCGGTTGCGAAACAGTGTCCCTCTATAGGCTCGCATTATCTTCGGACCGCTCAAAGACGACAAAGGCCGGTGCGTGAATCACGCCACCGGCCCTTGTCGTCACGGGCGCATCACCGACGCTCGCGCCTGCGCATGGTCCCCAGCGCCATCAGCGCCAGCAGGGACGACATCAGCATCAGGCCCCACTGCGACAGCGTGGGAATGCTGGCCGTGCCGCCCGGCCCCGGCTTGAGCGGCGTGGTGGTCGTGCTCTTGTCGTTGTCGGGATTGCCGTCACCGGGCACCGAGACCGTTGCCGAGTTGACCAGCGGGCGGGCGCCCTTGTAGGGCTTGTCCAGCTTGGTCTCCAGCGTGAAGACGGCCGTGCCGCCCTGGGCCAGCTGCGGCACGCTGCAGGTCACGGTGCGCGTGCCGCTGGCATAGCTGCAGCCTGCCGAGGCCGAGACGAACTCCAGCCCGGCGGGCAACACGTCGGTCACCGAGCCGCCCGCGGGCGACTGCGGATCGCGGCCGTAGTTGGTGACGGTCAGCGTGTAGCTGGCCGTGTCGCCATCGTCCAGCGGGCCGGCGGGGCCCTGCTTGCCGATCCCCAGGTCCACGGCATTGCCCTGGCGGCTGGTGGAGGTCCGGTCGGTGGTGGTGTTGTTGACGATCACATCGCCGCCATTGCTCAGCCATTCCGTCTCGAAGGGCTTGACCGAGGCCTCGTGGTAGATGGTGCCGCCCGATGCCTTGTCGGGCAGGGTCTGTGCACGCATCTTGAACTTGATGGTCATGCTCTGGCCCGGCGCCAGCGAGGGGATGGTGCACTGCAGAGGCCCGCTGGTCGCGTTCAGCGCCGGCTGCACGCCGCACCAGGATGCGGAGGCGCCGGGAATGCCGGCCAGCGCCAGGCCGTTCTGGTAGCTGAAGGTGGCCGTGGAGCCCGATGCGGGGAACTTGTCGGTCACGACCACCTGGGTGGCGTAGGAGGGGCCGGAGTTGGTCACCGTGATGGTGTATTCGGTGTCCTCACCCAGCACCAGGCCGTCCGCCGTGTGGCGCATGCTGATGTTCACATCCAGCTCGGCACGCTTGAGCCGGGCCTTGGCCTCGGCCTGGTTGTTGGCCTTGGTCAGTTCCTCGGTGGCGGTGTCCACGGCGACCGTGTTGAGGATCTCCGTGTCAGCCGCCAGATCGCCGCGCGAGCGCATCTTGTAGGTCACGGTGTACTGCGCGCCTGTGGGCAGCGGATTGGCCCAGGCGCACTCCAGCGTTCCGCCCTGCACGCCATCGGTGGCAGCCGGAGTGCAGGTGCCGCCGCCGGAGACCGTGGGCGTGCCGATGAAGATGGCGTCTGCAGGCAGCACGTCCTTGAGCGTGACATTGGCGGCCGACGAGGGGCCGTAGTTGGGCACCGTGACCGTATAGGTCAGCGGCTCGCCCGCAGCCGCCACCTTGGGCGAGACCTGCTTTTGCGCTGCGATTTCCGCGATGGCCTGCACGGTGATGCTGGCCGTCGAGGAATCGTTGCCGGGATCGGCGTCATGGATGTCCAGAGACTGGGCCGAGGCCGCGTTGGCATAGGTGCCGGTGGTGGCGCGCTTGGGGCGGATCTTGACCTCGATCACCACCTCGGCCTCCGGGGCCATGGAGGTGATGTCGCAGGTCAGATCGCGCGTCTCGCTGTTGACGCCGCCCGAAGGAGTGCCGCAGCTGGCGTTGGCGCCGGAGACGATGCGGCTGGAGACAAAGCCGCCGCCCGGGTAGGTGTACGGCACGGGATTGCCGGCCTCGTCCACCGGGTTGCCGCCCACGATGCGCACGCCGTCGGTCTGCTTGACCAGGGACTGCAGCGCGTCGCGCACGCGGACATTCGTCACCGTCGTGCTGGCCGAGTGGTTCTTCACCACCAGCTGGTAGGTGACCTCCTCACCGCTCTTGATGGCAGCCGGCGGCACGGGGCTGACCACGCTCTTGACGATGCCCACATCCACCTTGTCGGCAGACACGGTGACGGTCGCGGAGGTGGTGGCCGATGCATTGTCCCGGCCGATCACGCCAGCGGAGGCGTTATTGGTGAAGTCCAGATGGCCCGAAGCCAGCGTGACCTTGGCCCTGACCGTGATCTGGCGGCTGGCGCCCACGGCCAGGCCCGCGGTCGAGGTGCAGCTCTGGGTGGCGCAGGTCCAGTCACCCGCGCCGGTGCCCGCACCGGACATGCTGACGATGGCCATGCGGCCGTCTGCGGGGTTGTCGGTCACGGTGATCTGCTGATTCGGCAGCACAGGCATGGGACCGTTGTTGGTCACCGTGATCGTGTACTGGAACTCCTGACCCGCCAGCACCGGGCGGCTGGGGCCGGCCTTGACGAGGCGCAGCCGCGCATCGTTGCTGAAGCTCACCGCCGCGCTATCGGTGTTGTTGGTCTTGTTGGGCTCGTTGAGTTCGGGTGGAACCCCGATCACGCCCTGATTGACCAGTTGCGCACCCGGCGTTCCACCCGCAGCCACGCTGGCCTTGAAGCGGATGGCCTGCATGTTGGCGTAGCCCGCCACCGGGTACTCGCCCGCATGGGTGCAGGTGACGGTGCCGCTGTTGTGGCCGCAGAGCCAGGGCGCCGTGCTGCCGTCGAAGCCCGTGAAGGTCACGCCGGCCGGCAGGGTGTCGGTGACGGTGAGATCGCGCGGCACGAGGGAGCCGCCTTCGCGGCGCGGCTGCAGCGTATAGGTGACCTCGGTCGCCTGCAGCGCATCCAGCACCGTGGGCGCCACCTGCTTGCGCAGCGAGACATCCACGAACTCGCTGCCGCTGGAGACCACGGCGGCGCTGGCGGTGTTGTTGCCGGACTGGCCGTCCGGCATCTCCGTGCTGGCGTCCTTGTAGCCCTTGACGCTGGCAGCGCCGGCAATGGTGCCGCTCATGTTGGCGATGGCCGGCACGGTGATGGCTGGCAGCACGGCGCCTGGCAGCACCGGGCCGCCGCGCGTGCAGTTGAGCTCGCCCGAGATCAGCGGATAGCCCGAGGCCGGCGTGCAGCTCCAGCCGCTGCCTGAGGGCACGCCCGTGACCACGGCGCCGTTGGGCACGGGGAAACGCACCACGGTACGGCCACCGGCGGGGACCTCGGACGGGCCCTTGTTCTGCACGTCGATGACGTACTGGAAGGCGCCGCCGTTGGCGACGCTGGCGGGAGCCGCCATCGCGATGGCCAGATCGGCGGCCTCGGTGGTGGTGAAGTTGCGGTCCAGCTGCGTGTTGTTCTGGTCGTTGTCGTAGTCGGGCGAGGCCATGCGCGCGCTGGCCACGGCGCGCCAGTTGGTGCCGACGGTCGGCAGGATGACCTCGAAGCCCACGGACTTGAAGCCATCGGCGGGCGCCAGGTTGCCGATGTTGCAGACCAGCGTGTTGTTGCCTGCGGTGAGCACCGTGCCGGCAGCCGGTGCCGTGCAGGTGATGCCGCCCGGGCTGCTGCTGTAGCCCTGGAACACGGCGCCCACGGGCAGCACCTCGGTCAGGGTGACGCCTACGGCGTCGGGACCGATGTTGTTGTGCCTGACCTTGGCCACATAGGTGAAGGTGCCGCCGGCAGGCCCTGCCGATGCGTCCTGTCCGTCATAGAGACCATCCTGGTTGACCAGGATGTCGGTATCGGCCGGCGCCGCCACGGCAGCCGCTGTTGCCAGCAAGCCGCCGGACAGCAGCGCACGCGCCAGCCAGCCCTTTCTCGTGAAAGCCATACAAACCTCTCTTTTGCTTCGTTGACAGCGCCGAATGCCGCAGGCACGGACGCACGGGGTGCCCGGCTGGAACAGCTCTGTCAAAAAGCCGACAACCGGACGCACCAAAGGGAGGCATGATGGTTCTTTATTACCAAAAGTAAATATGATATGGAATTTTTGACAAAAGTGAGTATTTAGAAGAATTTGTGAGTTTTTCGTGAGTCCACCGACGACTACCGGTTTTCCTCACGGATTGCAGACGTGAAAAAGCCGGTGGCAGCTTGGCTGGCACCGGCTTGGAAGGCTTGTCTGCCGCGCGCTGGCACGACAGTGAGCAGGCACTGAGGCCTATGGAATGCGCCTGGGCGATCCTTGTGAGGAACTCACGCGAGAAGAGCGTTCACGCGCTTGACGTAGGCGGCCGGGTCCTCGGGCATGCCGCCTTCGGCCAGCACGGCCTGGTCGAACAGGATGTTGGCCAGGTCATGGAAATGCACCGATCCGTCCAGCTTCTTGACCAGCGGATGCTCGGGGTTGACCTCCAGCACGGGGCGGGCGTCCGGCGCCTGCTGGCCGGCCTGCTTGAGCAGGCGCGCCAGCTGCAGGCTCATGCCGCCGTCCTGCACCACCAGGCAGGCCGGCGAGTCGACCAGGCGCGTGGACACGCGCACGTCCTCGGCCTTGTCCTTGAGCGCCTCCTTGAGCTTGGCCAGCAGGGGCTTGAAGGCTTCGGCCGCTTCCTCGGCGGCCTTCTTTTCCTCTTCGTCCTGCAGCTTGCCCAGGTCCACGGCGCCCTTGGCCACGGACTGCAGCGGTGTGCCGTCGAAGTCGGTCAGGTAGCCCATGGCCCATTCGTCCACGCGGTCGGCCATCAGCAGCACTTCGATGCCCTTCTTGCGGAAGACTTCGAGCTGCGGGCTGTTGCGCGCTGCCGTCAGGGAGTCGGCCGTGATGTAGTAGATCGCGTCCTGGCCTTCCTTCATGCGGGCCTTGTAGTCGGCCAGCGAGACCATGGCGTCTTCCTGGCTGGTGGAGGCAAAGCGCAGCAGCTTGGCGATGCGTTCCTTGTTGGCGAAGTCCTCGCCCAGGCCTTCCTTGAGCACGGCGCCGAACTCGGCGTAGAACTGGCTGTACTTGCCTTCCTTGGCCTTGTCCTCTTCGCTGACCACGTCGGTGACGCCGTCCGTGCCTTCGCCGGCCTCGTGGCGATCGTGCTTGGCCAGGTCTTCCAGCATGGACAGCACGCGCTTGGTGGAGCCGTCGCGGATCAGGCGCACGTCGCGGCTTTCCTGCAGCAGCTCGCGGCTGACGTTCAGCGGCAGGTCGGCCGAGTCGATCACGCCCTTGACAAAGCGCAGGTAGCCGGGCATCAGCGCCTCGGCGTCATCCATGATGAAGACGCGCTTGACGTAGAGCTTGACGCCGGCCTTCTTGTCGCGGTTGTAGAGATCGAACGGTGCCTTGGCCGGAATGAACAGCAGCTGCGTGTACTCGGTGTTGCCCTCCACGCGGTTGTGGCTCCAGGTCAGCGGGTTCTCGAAGTCGTGGCTGATGGCCTTGTAGAAGTCCTGGTACTGCTCGGCCGTGATGTCCTTCTTGGGACGCGTCCACAGCGCGCTGGCCTTGTTGATGGTCTCCCACTCGCCGGTCTTGACCATGGCGCCGGGCTGGTCGTTCTCGCCGTCCTTCCATTCCTCCTTCTCCATGAGGATGGGCAGGCTGATGTGGTCGGAGTACTTGCCGATGACCTGCTTGATCTTCCAGGCATTGAGGAACTCCTCGGCCTCGGGGCGCAGGTGCAGCGTGATGCTGGTGCCGCGCTGGGGGCGCTCGATCTGCTCGACCTCGAACTCGCCCGTGCCGCCGCTGGTCCAGCGCACGCCTTCGGAGGCCGGCAGGCCCGCGCGGCGTGTCTCCACGGTGATCTTGTCGGCCACGATGTAGCCCGAGTAAAAGCCCACGCCGAACTGGCCGATCAGCTGCGAGTCCGACTTCTGGTCGCCCGACAGCTTTTCCATGAAGGCCTTGGTGCCGCTCTTGGCGATGGTGCCCAGGTTGTCGATGGCTTCCTGCTCGCTCATGCCGATGCCGGTGTCGGCAATGGTCAGCGTCTTGGCGGCGGCGTCGAAGGACACGCGCACTTCCAGGTTGGGCTGGTCTTCATACAGCGCGGCATTGTTCAGCGCCTCGAAGCGCAGCTTGTCGCAGGCGTCCGATGCGTTGGAGACCAGCTCGCGCAGGAAGATCTCGGGGTTGGAATACAGCGAATGCGTGACCAGGTGCAGCAGCTGTGCAACTTCGGCCTGAAAAGAATGGGTTTGCTTGCTCATGCAGACAGTGTCCTATGTCCTATGGGTTCACAACAGGGAAAAAATCAGCCCTCATCTCGGGTCGGCGGATGCAATTTCAAGAGCCCGCCGCCCCTGTGGCAACGCAGGCTCTGGACGATTGTTCACTTTCTTGCCCTCTCGGCAGGCCAGGCGCAGCGCTATAACTGCGCCACTTTCCGCCATTCGGCGGGCAGTGCGCGCAGGGCCCGGGCGCAGCGGCGGGCCTGTTTCAGGAGATTTCCCATGCACAGCTCTGTTCAAAAATGGTCCGCAGAATTCCTCGGAACCCTGTGGCTGACCCTGGGCGGCTGCGGTGCGGCCGTGCTGGCCGCCGCCTTCCCGCAGGTGGGCATCGGCCTGGTCGGCGTCTCGCTGGCCTTCGGCCTGACGGTGGTCACCGGCGCCTATGCCTTCGGTCCCATCTCGGGCGGGCACTTCAACCCTGCCGTCTCCGTGGGCCTGGCCATGGGCGGGCGCTTTGCCTGGAGCGAGCTGCCGGGCTACGTCGTGTCCCAGGTGCTGGGCGCCATCACGGGCGCAGGCATTCTCTACGTGATCGCCACGGGCAAGGCCGGTGCCGACATCGGCGGCTTTGCCACCAACGGCTTCGGCACGCATTCGCCGGGCGGCTACGGCATGACGGCTGCCCTGGTCACCGAGGTGGTAATGACGGCCTTCTTCATCCTGGTCATCCTGGGCGCCACGGCCAAGCGCGCGGCAGCCGGCTTTGGCGGGCTGGCCATCGGCCTGTGCCTGACGCTGATCCACCTGATCTCGATTCCCGTGACCAACACCTCGGTCAATCCCGCGCGCAGCACGGGCCCGGCCCTGTTCGGTCCCGAGATCGCCGTCTCGCAACTGTGGCTGTTCTGGGTGGCCCCCATCGTGGGCGCGCTGATCGGCGCCGTGATCTACAAGGCCCTGCTGTCCAATCCGGCCGACGAGTAAGGCCAGGCACGGGCGCAGCAGGCGCCCCGCAGCAAACCCCGGCGGCTGGCGACAGCCGCTTTTTTTCGTCCGGCAGCAGCCGCGTTTTCATTGGACCTTTGGTGAAACACGGTTTTCGTTTGTTGCATGGCGGCAACGCGAAGGACTTTTACCCAGGGCAAACAGGCCAACTTTACGAAGCAGAAACCGAACACTAGTGATTCGCAATAACAATCCGCGGGCTTTCATCGGAGTGAACATGAGCAAAATCCAACAAATCCTCCCCCCCGCGAACCTCACCCAGCTGGCCCTTGCCGCTGCCCTGTGCCTTGCTGGCACCCCGGCCTTTGCGCAGGCCAGCACCACGCTGGGCACCGTGAACGTGACGTCTTCGACCGAAGCGCCCGTGAAGACCGACAACGCCTCCTCGGCCAAGTTCACGGCCCCGCTGGTGGACACGCCCAAGACGGTGCAGGTCATCAACGAGGAAATCATCAAGCAGACCGGCGCGACCAGCCTGCAGGAAGCCCTGCGGTCCACGCCCGGCATCACCTTCGGCAACGGCGAAGGCGGCAACCCCTCGGGTGACCAGCCCTTCATCCGCGGCATGGATGCCCAGGCCAGCACCTTCGTGGACGGCATGCGCGACATTGCGGCCGGTACGCGCGAAGTGTTCAACCTGGAATCGGTGGAGGTCATCAAGGGTGCCGATTCGGCCTATGCCGGCCGCGGCGGCGCTGGCGGCTCCATCAACCTGGTGACCAAGAAGGCCAGGAACGAGAACTTCATCAGCGGCGACGTGGGCCTGGGCACGGACAGCTACCGGCGCGCCACCATCGACGCCAACCGCGTGCTGGGCGAAGGCGTGGGCCTGCGCCTGAACGCCATGGTGCACGACGCCGACGTTCCCGGCCGCAGCGGCCCCGAGAACAAGCGCTGGGGCATCGCCCCCACGGTGACCTTCGGCATGGGCACGCCCACCGAGGTCTCGCTGTCCTGGCAGCACCTGCAGACCGACAACATTCCCGATGGCGGCGTGCCCTACCTGTACACCAGCACGGCGGCCGCCGGCCTGCCCGGCGGCAGCGTGGTGCGTCCCACCTACGGCAGCAACCGCGACAACTGGTACGGCCTGACCAGCCGCGACTACGAGAAGGAAAAGAGCGACCTGTTCACGGCCACCGTCGAGCACAAGTTCACCGACACGAACAAGTTCCGCAACAGCCTGCGCTACAGCAAGACCGAACAGGACTACCTGTGGACCCAGCCCGACGACAGCAAGGGCAATGTCGTCAATGGCTATGTGTTCCGCCGTGGCAATGCACGCGTGGCCGACATCAAGACGCTGCAGAACCTGTCGGAATTCACGGGCAAGGCACAGACCGGCAGCGTGGGCCACAGCTACGCCTTCGGCCTGGAGCTGTCCAAGGAAAAGGCCGAGTCCCGCACCGCCGCGCTGCAGACCACCAACACCACCTGCACGGCCGCCAGCCTGTGGTGCGCCTCGCTGAACAACCCGGACAGCAGCCCGCTGTGGAACCTGCCCGTGACCCTGGGCGACCCCAGCCACAACAAGATCGACACCGTGGCGCTGTACGGTTTCGACACGCTCAAGTTCAACGACCGGTGGCTGCTCAACGCCGGCCTGCGCCTGGACCACTACAAGCTCAGCGCCTCCGGCCCCGCCGGCCGCAACACGCCGGCCTATGACCTGAGCCGTTCGGACACGCTTTTCAACTACCAGCTGGGCCTGGTCTACAAGCCGGCCACCAACGGCAGCATCTACGCCAGCCTCGGCACCTCCTCGCGCCCCGGCGGCTCCATGCTGGGCAACGGCAACGAGGACCTGGGCATCTCCACCGACCAGCTGGCCAACCTGGCGCCCGAGAAGACCCGCTCGCTCGAGCTGGGCACCAAGTGGGACCTGATGGAAAAGCGCCTGGCGCTGACCGCCGCGCTGTTCCGCAACGACGTGACCAATGCGCGCATCACCGAAAACGGCGTCACCTACATGGGCGGCAACAAGGTGGTCAACGGCGTGGAGCTGGGCTTCACGGGCAGCGTGCTGCCGGGCCTGAGCGTCTTCGGCGGCTACACCTACATGGACAGCGAGCAGAAGAACGCAGGCGCAGGCAACGTGGCCAACGGCCAGCCCTTCCCCAACACGCCCAAGCACAGCTTCAGCCTGTGGACCAGCTACAAGCCCATGGCCAAGCTGACCGTGGGCCTGGGCATCTATGCCCAGAGCAGCGTGAACCAGAGCTACATCCGCTCCACCGTGGATGGCGGCATCGTCACCAAGGGCGCCAGCGGCTATGCGCGCTACGACGCCATGGTGGCCTACCAGATCGACCGCAACCTGACCGTGCAGCTGAACCTGTACAACCTGGGCGACAAGGTCTACTACAGCGGCGTGCGTTCGCCCCACTACGCGACCATGGCCGCAGGCCGCTCGGCCGTGGCCTCGCTCAAGTGGACGTACTGATCTGCTGATCGCCCCGGGCGAACGCGCAGCGGCTTGACGCTGCGCAGATCACCGCAAAGCCCCGCAGGCCATCGCCGCCTGCGGGGCTTTTTTGCGGGACACTCATTGATTCCGCCCCTGAGGACCGCCTGCCATGATGCTCCGCATACCCGCCCTGCTCAGACCCGACGAAGTGCGCCAGTGCCGCCAGGCGCTGGAGCAGGCCCCGTGGCAGGACGGCCGCGCCACGGCCGGCCCCCTGGCGGCCCAGGTCAAGGCCAACCTGCAGCTGCCGCTGGACAGCCAGGCCGGCCAGGCGATAGGCAACCTCATCCTCGACAGGCTGGGGGCCAGCGCGCTGTTCATGTCGGCCACGCTGCCGCTGAAGGTGCTGCCGCCGCGCTTCAACCGCTACGAAGGCGGCGGCACCTACGGCAACCACATAGACAATGCCATCTTCACCATCCCCGGCACGGCCATCAAGGTGCGCAGCGATGTCTCCACCACCGTATTCCTCAGCGAGCCCGACGAATACGAAGGCGGCGAGCTGGTCGTGGAAGACACCTTCGGCCACCAGAGCGTGAAGCTGGCCGCAGGCGACGCCATCGTCTACCCCGGCACCAGCCTGCACCGCGTCAACCCCGTCACGCGCGGCACGCGCTACGCCAGCTTTTTCTGGACCCACAGCCTCGTGGCCTCGGACGAGCAGCGCCGCCTCCTGTTCGACCTGGACCAGCAGATCCAGCAGTTGACGCTGCGCCACCCGGGCGACCCCGCCCTATCCGCGCTGTCCGGCACGTACCACAACCTGTTGCGGATGTGGTCGCAGGCCTAGTGGCACAGCCGCCAGGCAGCCGCATCAGAACCTGTAGCGGGCCGTGACCAGCACATTGCGCGGATCTCCATACACGCCCGTGCCGTACGAACCCAGGCCCGGCATATAGGTCTTGTCGAACAGGTTGTTGACGTTCAGCGTCACCGACCACTGGCGGTCCACGTCGTAGCGCGCCATCAGGCCCACCAGCGCATAGGCACGCTGGTCGGCGCGCGCGTAGGGAGCGGCGGACTGCTGGTAGTAGGTGAGGCTCTGCCAGGCCAGCGACCCGCCCACGGTCCACTGCGGGTTGAGACGGTAGCTGGTGCTGAGCTTGAACAGGTGGCGCGGCTGGTTGGTGTTGACCGCGCTGAGGATCACGTCGGGCTGGGCCGGCGCACGCGAAGTGCGGTAGGTGTAGCCGCCGTAGATGTTCCAGGCCGGCGTGATGCTGCCCGACACCTCCATCTCCACGCCCTTGCTGGTCACGCCGTCGATGGCCGCATAGACCTCTTCCCCGGATTGCGGGTTGGCGCTGACGTACTGCGCGGCATTGCGCTGCTGGATGTGGAACAGCGCCAGCGAGGCGTTGAGCCGGCCGTCCAGGAACTCGCCCTTGACGCCCACTTCGCGGCTGCGGCCCGTGAGCGGCGGAAGCGGGCTGCCGGCAGCGTCCTTGTAGTAGGTCTGCGGATTGAAGATATCGGTCTGGCTGGCGTACAGCGACAGCTGGCGGTTCAGGTCATACACCACGCCCGCATAGGGCACGGTCTTGTGCGCCACGCGCAGCGCGTTGTTCACGACGTAGCTTCCGTTCAGGCCCGTGGTGTCGTCCAGCATGTCGTACCAGCTCACGCGCGCACCCAGGATCACCGACAGATCGTCCGTGGGCCGCAGGCGCGCGGCGCCGAAGACACCCTTTTCCACGATGCGCGTCATGCGGTGGTTGCGCAGCTGGAAATCGGGCCGGGGCACCTGGCCGTCCCACTCGAAGTAGTTGCCCACGGGGCCGTAGGCATTGCTGTAGCCGGGCGCATGGCGGCGCTGGCGCGACCAGCTGGCGCCGAACGACAGCTCATGCTCGCGCCCGAACAGCTGCAACGGCCCGGACAGCGCCGCATTCACGGCCTGCGTGGTGGCATCGGTGGGAATCTTGTTGGACAGCATGTTGATGCCCAGGCCGCTGACCGGGTCCACCATGCCGTGGGCTGCCACGCCGACCTCCACGTCGCGCGACTGGCGCAGCCGGCTGGCAGACAGGTCCATCTTCCAGCCATTGCCGAAGCTGTGCTTGAGTTCGGCAAACACGTTGGTGCTGTCGTTGTCCCAGTACGACCAGCGCGCCGCAGGGTTGAGCGAGGTGGGGAAGTGCGTGCGGCTGCCATCCTTGAAGAACAGCGGGATGTGGCCGAAGCTGGCCCCGTCGGCGCGCGTCTGCATGTGGTCAATGCCCAGGCTGGCCACGGTGCCCGGGCCCAGGTCGGCCTCGATGATGCCGTACAGGCTGCGCACGTTGCGGCTGTAGTCGTCCACATGGGACCTGGCGTTCTGCGCCACGGCCACCACGCGGGCGCGCACGCGGCCGTCTTCGGTCAGCGGCGCGGAGATGTCGCCCACGCCGCGCAACCGGTCATGGCTGCCGATGGCCGCCTCGGCCGAGGCCTGGAAGGTCTTGGTGGGCCGCTTGCGCACCAGATTGACCACGGCCGACGGATAGCCCGCGCCCGTGAGCAGGCCTGTGGCGCCCTTGACCACCTCCACGCGGTCATAGATGGCGCTGTCGGCCAGCGAGGTCGTGTACTGGTTGGCCGAGTCCATGGTGTTGGGCACGCCATCGAACTGGAAATTCTCGATGGCATAGCCGCGCGAGTAGAAGGTGGTGCGCTCGCTGTCGTTGCGGCCCACGGTGATGCCGGGCGTCTTCTCCAGCACCTCGGGCAGGCTGGTCAGGCCCTGGTCGTCCATGAGCTGGCGCGTGACCACGCTGACCGACTGCGGCGTCTCGCGCTGCGACAGGCCCAGCCGTGTGGCCGTGCTGGACTGGCGCGTGGCGTAGGAGCCCGTGCCTTCGGAGACCGCGCTGCGCTCGGCAGCGGCCGTCACGTTGACCGTGGCCAGCGTGGCACCGGCGGCCGCCACGGGCGCCACCTGCTCCACGCGCCGCAGCGCATAGCCGCCGCCGGCCTGGCGCACGGCCTGCCAGGCGGTGCCGGCCAGCAGCGCCTCGAAGGCAGCCTCCACCGTGTAGCTGCCGCGCAGGCCCGCGCTGCGCTGTCCGGCCGTCTGCTCGGCCGTGAAGATCAGGGCCACGCCGGCCTGGGCGGCCGTGCTGCGCAAGGCGGCATCCAGCGGGCCGGCAGCGACGTCATAGCTGCGCTGGGCCTGGGCCAGCACGGCGGCGGGCATGAGCGCGATGGCCAGCGCCAGCGCGGGGCGGGGCATGAAAAGGGGTTGCATGGTCCTGGGTTCTCCCTGTGTTCCGATGTCGAAAATCAAAGCTCTCGGAAACAAGGAAGCGCGGCGCGGGAAATCGGGTCACCCCCGGCGCAAAAAAAGCGAAAAGGAAGAAAAAAGCCTCAGCCGCGCACCTGCGCAGGCTCCACCACCACCCACCAGCGCGTGCGCCAGCGCAGTTGCACGGGCAGCGCACCGGGCAGCATGGCCAGCACGGCGTCCGTGCCATCGATGCCGCCTTCGTCCAGCGGGAACACGCCTGAGAACCGCAGCCCGGCCACGGCCGGATCGGCGTGCAGCCAGCCGGGGCGGTAGCGGTTGAGCTCGGCCAGGAAGTCGTCCAGGCGCTGGTTGTCCACCCACAATTGGCCCCGGCTCCAGGCGTCGTCCGCGGGGCCGGCCGGCTGCACCGTGCCCCAGCCCGTGCGCGTGAAGTCCATGGCCTCGCCCGCCTGCAGGCGCCGTGCGGATGCGCCTGTGCCGGCCGGGCGCAGCTCCACGGCGCCCTCGAACACCGCCACGCGCGCACCTGCCTGGTTGCTGCGCACCATGAAGCGCGTGCCCAGGGCGCGCACGCGGCCGTGGGCGGTCTCCACCACAAAGGGCAGATCGCCCAGCGCACCTGCGGGATGACCGGTGGTGAACAGCGCCTCGCCGGCCAGCAGGCGCAGCCGGCGCTCGCTGCCGTCGAACTGCAAGGCCACAGCGCTGCCGGGGCCCAGCAGCATGTCCGTGCCGTCGGGCAGGCTCCAGCGGCGGCGCTGCGTGCCGGTGGAGTAGTCGGCCGCCATCTGCTGCCACTGAGGCGTGCGGCTGGCCAGCCAGCCCGCGCCCGCCGCCGTGCCCAGGCCCGCGAACAGGCCCAGCAGGCGCCGCCGCGCAGCCCGGGGAGCAGCGGACAGGCCGCGATAGCCCGCGCCACCGGCATTGAGCCCCGTCAGCGCGCCCGTGACGGCCTGCAGATGAGCCCAGGCGCGGCCATGGTCGGCGTCTTCATCGAGCCAGCGCTGCCAGCGCGCCCGGTCGGCGGCCGAGGCCTGGCCCGATTGCAGCAGCGCAAACCAGCCTGCCGCCGCCCGCGCCACGCCGGCCGGCAAGGGCCGGCCCAGCGCCTGGGGCGCCTGGATACTGCTGCCGGGTAGCGGCGTGGCGCTGGACAGGCGCCGAGGATCGGAAGGAGGCACCGGCGCCATCAGGACAGAGCCAGCACGAAGCAGCGCTCATAGCCCTGGGCCAGGTAGCGCTTGACGCTGGTCATGGACACGCCCAGGCGCGTGGCGATGTCCGCATAGCTCAGGCCTTCGAGGTGGGCCAGCAGGAAGGCCTCGCGCACCTTGGGCGCCAGCGCGTCCAGCGCCTGGTCCACGGCCTGCAGTGATTCGAGCGCGATCAGCCGCTCCTCGGGCGAGGGAGCCAGCTCGGCCGGCAGCAGGGCCAGGGTGTCGAGATAGGCGCGCTCCAGCAGCCGGCGCCGGTGCTGGCGGATCACAAGATGGCGGGCCACGGTGGCCAGGAAGGGGCGCGGCTGCTCGATGCGGCCGGCCATGCCCGAGGTGATCACGTTGACGAAAGTGTCGTGCGCGATATCGGAAGCCTCGAACACATTGCCCAGCCTGTGGCGCAGCCAGCCTTGCAGCCAGCCGTGGTGTTCGACATAGAGGGTGTGTACAGGATCGGCCGGTGCGCGCATGAAAAGACGGACGCGCCCCGGACTGGCGTGCCGCAGCGCTGAAGCTCGTTTGAGAATGGTTCGCATTCTAAACACGAGCTGTGCGCTCACTGAAACCGGCGCGGCCCAAGACCAGAGACACCAAGCAAGGGCCGCCCCGCCGCGAGGGTGTCGTCCCCCTCCCCCGCGAAGCGGGTAGAGAGGGGGAAGCGGCGCAAGCCGCTCAGGGGGTGCTAAAAGCCTTCGTGTGCACCCAGATAGCGCCACTGGCCCACAGGCAGGTTGCCCAGCGTCACGCGGCCGATGCGGATGCGCTTGAGGCCCACCACGCGCAGGCCCACCAGTTCGCACATGCGGCGGATCTGGCGCTTCTTGCCTTCGGTCAGCACGAAGCGCAGCTGCTCGGGGTTCTGCCAGTCCACCTTGGCGGGCTTGAGTTCCTCGCCGTCCAGCGACAGGCCATGGCACAGGCGTGCCAGCTGCTCGGCCGGGAACACGGATTGCACGTCGATGTCGCGGTCGCCGTAGGTCACGCGTACCAGGTACTCCTTGTCCATCTCCGAGTCTTCGCCAATGATCTGGCGCGCCACGCGGCCATCCTGGGTCATGACCAGCAGGCCCACGGAATCGATGTCCAGCCGGCCGCAGGGCGCCAGGCCCTTGAGCTGCGCGAAGTTGAAGCGCGTGCGGCTGGTGTCCTGGTTCCAGTGGTTCTGGGGAGTGACCAGGACCACGGCGGGCTCGTGGCCATCCTCGGCCTGTCCGCTGACGTAGCCCATGGGCTTGTGGATCAGGATGGTGACCTGCTGGTCCTGGCGGTCACGTGCCTCGCGCTCGACCGTGATGCGGTCGGCGGCCACCACGTTCTGGCCCATGACGGCGAGTTCGCCGTTGACGCGGACCCAGCCCTTGTCCACCCACTCGTCGGCCTCGCGGCGCGAGCACAGGCCCATGTCGGCCAGGCGCTTGTTGATGCGCACGGCGCCCGGAACCTGCTCCTGCACGGGCGCGGGGGCACGCTTGACGGGAATCTCGCGGCTGGCGCCACCGTCGGCGGGACGGTAGGTGCGGATGCCGCTGAGCGGACGGTAGGCGGGTTCGGCCTGGGCCGGCGCATCGCGGCGCGGGCCGCGGGCGTCATCACGGCGGGGACCCCGGGCGTCGTCACGGGGGCGATCACGGAAGCCGCCCTCCCGGGGGCCGTCACGTTGCCCATCACGCGGACGCTCGTCGCGCTGGCCATAGGGCCGGTCGCGGCGATCATCCGGGCGGGGCGGACGCGGGGGACGGGAGTCGCGCATGTCGCCCGCATGGCGCGTGTCACGCGCATCACGGGGATCGCGCTGCTCGCGCGGGGCACGGTTTTCGCCGCCGCCCTGGCCACGCCAGTCGCCACGCGGCTGGGAACGGTCCAGGTCCTCGGCACGGCCGAAACCGCTGCTGCGCGGGCGCTGATCACGGGCGTCGCCGCGGGGTGCCGCATCACGGGCATCGCCGCGAGGGCCTGCATCACGGCGGTCGGAGCGCTCGTAGCGTTCATTGCGCCCGCCGCGTTCATTGCGGTCATTGCGGTCGTTGCGCGGGCCGCGTGCGCCCGCAGATCTGCCTGCGCCACCAGAGGGGCGGCGGGCATCGCCAGCCGGCTCGGCCTGTGGCTTTTCGGGGCGGCGCAGCACAGGGCGCGCGGAGGGCGCTGCCGCCTCGTCGGCGCCGGGCCGGGACGGTTTGGAAGAAGTAGGGGATGACATTAGGCCGCCATTGTCGCGCGGCACGGCCTGCAGCGGCAGCGCCCTGCGGCCAATACGGGCATTGCGCTCGGCTATCGGCCCCGCGCTGCCCCGGCCTGCCGGGACCCCTGCGCGGCCCCGCAGCGAAGCGCCTGCACGAAGGACGGCACACCCGTTGTGCGAGCCCGATTCCCGTCCATGGCAATGCACCTGGCCCCCAGGCCCATCCCATTCGCTGTATCCGTCGCGATATGCATATTCATATGAATCCCCAATGAAAGATGGATCAGGATGAATCAACTCGCCACGAAAATTCGCCATCCGGCCAATGAGGAAATAACAGCCCATGGCATTGAATATGTAAAAAACTGTATTTCTCACGAGCGCATTCATTCATTTTCCATTGCAAACCAATCCATTGGGCTTGCCATTTCCCATGTATCTCCCCATAGAATGGCGCCCGTCCAGAGACAGGGGCCCTCTTTCGAGACAACAGCCCTGCGCGCAGCGCCCGCTGCGGCATCCAGACCATCACGCCCGGAATCCCGCCTCATTCAACAAGGAAAACCATGAGCGATACACCCAACCTATTGAATTCCATGCCCTTGAAAGAACAATTCAAGGCGCTGCTCATCACCAAAATGGACTTGACGGGAATCGAGTGGTCCGATATGGAGACCGCCATCGGCCCGAATGCCGACAAATACCGTCCGCTGTGGGAGCGCATGGTCGGCGGGAAAAAGGGATTCTTCGCCGCACTCAGTCCCTGCTGGACGGCCATTCCCTTCATGGGCGTGTCCTGGGCCATTGCCCGCCGCGTCTACGCCTATGCCGTGGTGGCCTTCATCACCCTGTTGATCATCAACCTGCTGATGCCCGGCACGGGCGGCGCCGGGCGCGTGCTCGGCATCGCGGTGGCCATCTCGTTCACGGTCAAGCGCACCTACCTGCAATGGCTGGTCACGCGCATACAGCAGATCAACCAGAGGGGCCTGGCGGGCGCTGCGCGCGAAGAGGCGCTGCGCCAGATCGGTGGCCTGGACCAGAAGAACGGCTGGATCTCCTTCGGCGTGCTGCTGGCCATCGGCATCGTGCTGGCCGCCTTCTGAAGCGCCAGGCCCACAGATCAGCGGTCCACGGGCAGCCGGTCGCACAGGGCCACCAACTGCGCCAACTGGGGGCCCACATCCCGGATCAGCGTGCGGGCCGGCATGCGCAGGCCCGGCACGGCGCAGTTGAACAGCAGCCGGCGCGACCCGTAGCGGATGCGCGAGGCCGCACCCACTGCGCACACGCCCAGGCCGGAGTCGCCCATGTTGACCGCGAAGCCCCGGGCGGCATAGTGCGCCAGGCTTTCGCTGGCGTTGTCCATGCAGCGCGCGTATTCCTCGGGCCGCTGGCTGCGCACGCGCCCCAGAAAGCGCTGCAGCTCGTCAGCGTCGAGCTGGGCCAGGCCGGCGCGGCCCATGGCGGTTTCCAGCACGCCGCGAACCGCGCCCACGCCGGGGCGCTTGAGCGTGCCCCCCTCCCAGGCGCAGGTATCCAGGTAGACCACATCCAGGTCCATGACCACGCCCACCGATACCGCCCCCTTCACGCGGTCGGCCAGGGCCTGCATGGGCAGGCGCAAAGGCCCCAGCAGCGGCGTGTTGATCACATAGGGGTAGCCCAGGGCGACGGCGGCCGGGCCGACGAAATAGCGGTCCAGCCGCTCGTCATGGTCCAGGTAGCCCATGGTCTGCAGGCTGCGGCACAGCCTGGACACGGTGGGGCGCGGCAGGCCCAGGCGGCGGGCCAGCTCGCTGTTGGCATGCGGGCGCGGGTCGCTGACGAAGCACTGCAGGATCATCAGCCCCTTGGCCAGCGTGCCCGCGAAATACGGGTCCTGCTCGCGGATGCGGCAGACATCCTGCGAGTCCCTGGGTTGGTGGGCAATGGGGGTGTGGGGCACGTGGCGATTGTGCGGACCACGGCCGCAAAGCCGCAACTGCATTTCAATATTTGAAACTGCATTGCAGCCCTGGTGCCCGCGCTTCCTACAGTGCGGCCCATGAGCCAAGCCCCCACCCCCCATCCCGCCGACGCCCGCCTGCAGGCGTTGATTGCAGACATCCGCCATTTCGTGCGCCACCGCTGGCATCCGCTGGAGGATCAGATCGAGCGCGATGACGAGATCCCGCCCGCCGTGGTCCAGGAACTGCGCGACAAGGGCTATTTCGGCTGGAGCATTCCCCAGGCCTACGGCGGCCTGGGCCTGAGCACCGAGGAACTGGTGCGCTGCGCCTTCGAGCTGTCCCAGGCCTCGGTGGCGCTGCGGGCCCGCGTGGGCACCAACACCGGCATTGGCTCGGAAGCCCTGGTGGCCGACGGCACCGAGGCGCAAAAGCAGCGCTGGCTGCCGCGCATGGCGCGCGGCGAGCTCACGGGTTGCCTGGCGCTGACCGAGCCGGACGCGGGCTCGGAGGCGAGCAACATCCAGACCACGGCGCGCCGCGAGGGCGACCACTATGTGCTCAACGGCAGCAAGCGCTTCATCACCAATGCGCCGCTGGCCGATGTGTTCACCGTCATCGCCCGCACCGGCGAAGGCAGCACGGGCAGCGAGGGGCTGACGGCCTTCTTCGTGGAGCGCTCGCCGGGCCTGGTGACAGGCCAGCCCTATCGCAAGATGGGCCAGGCGGGCTCGCCCGTGTCCGACGTGCATTTCCAGGACTGCCGCGTGCCGGCCGACCAGATCATCGGCGGGCGCGAGGGCCAGGGCTTCAAGACCGTGATGAAGGTGCTCAACAAGCAGCGCCTGCACCTGGCCGCGCTGTGCACGGGGCCGGCGATCCGCATGCTGGACCTGGCGCTGGCCCATGTGCGCCAGCGCGAGCAGTTCGGCCAGCCGGTGGCGAACTTCCAGCTGGTGCAGGCCATGCTGGCCGACAGCCGCACCGAGATCTTCGCGGCGCAATCCATGATCCTGGAGGCCGCCCGCGCCCGCGACCGGGGCGAGGACGTGGCGCTGTCCGCCTCCATGTGCAAGTACTTCGCCTCCGAGATGTGCGGCCGCGTGGCCGACCGCGCCGTGCAGATGTTCGGCGGCGCGGGCTATGTGGCCGACTTCAGCCCCATCGAGCGCTACTTCCGCGACGTGCGCCTGTTCCGCCTCTACGAAGGCACCAGCCAGATCCACCAGCTCAACATCGCCAAGCTCATGCTGCGCGAGAGCGCCTGACACCGGAGGCCCCCATGACACGCCCCCTCACCTCGAAGCACCTGGCCAACCTGGGCCTGCTGGCCGCGCTGTGTGCCTGCGCGCAGGCTGCCCAAGCGGCACAGACGGCCCAAGCGGCTTTTCCCGATCGGCCCGTGCGCGTGATCGTTCCCTTTCCCGCAGGCGGCAGCACCGACCTCGTGGCCCGAGCGCTGTCGGTGGAACTGGGCAAGGCCCTGGGACAGCCCGTGGTGGTGGAGAACAAGCCGGGCGCGGGCAGCCTGGTCGGCTCGGAACTCGTGGCCCGCGCCGCGCCCGACGGCTACACCCTGCTCATGGCAGGCCTGAGCAATGTCTTCCTGCCCCATGTGCACGCCAACCTCAAGTGGAATCCGCTGACCGACTACGAGTACATCGGCCTGGTGGCGGACCTGCCCAACGTCATCGCCGTCAACGCCAAGACCCCCTACCGCACGCTGGCCGAACTGGTGGCGGCCGACAAGGCCAGGCCCGGCACGCTGTCCTTCGGCTCGGCCGGCACGGCCACGCCCTCGCACCTGGTCTGCGAGATGGTCAACCACCGGCTCGGCACCAAGATGCAGCACCTGCCCTACAAGGGCAACGCCCCGGCCGTCAACGACCTCATGGCCGGCCACATCCCGGTGATGTGCAACAACCTGGGCGGCACCCTGCCCTACATGCAGGGCGGGCAGATCCGCATCCTGGCGCAGACCGGCAAGAGCCGCTCGCCCGCCGCGCCCGACATTCCCACCTTTGCCGAGCTGGGCGTGGCCGGGCTGGACACCGGCCTGTGGGTGGGCCTGGCCGCGCCCAAGGGCACGCCGCAGCAGATCGTGGCCACGCTCAACCAGGCGCTGGCCAAGGCCATGGCCTTGCCCGAGACACGCGACAAGCTGGCGCGCCTGGGCGCCACGCCGCTGCCCACGCAGGCGGCGGACTTCCACCAGCGCGTGGCCGAAGACCGCCGCGCCTGGGAGCCCGTGCTGAAGAACGTGGACCTGAAAGGCAACTGATGCAGCGCCAAGGCTATCCGCTGGAGGGTGTGCGCATCCTCGACATGGCCACGGTGCTGGCCGCCCCCTTCTCGGCCACCCTGTGCGGCGACCTGGGCGCCGACGTCGTCAAGCTGGAGCTGCCCGGCGGCGGCGACACGCTGCGCAGCCTGGCCCCCGTGCACGACGGCCACGCCGTGTTCTGGAAAACCGCCAACCGGGGCAAGCAGGGCATCTCGCTGGACGTGCGCAAGGCCGAGGGCCGCATGCTGTTCCTGCGGCTGATCGAGGATTTCGACGTGCTCGTGGAGAACTTCCGCACCGGCACGCTGGACCGCTGGGGGCTGGACCTGGCCACCTTGCATGCTCGCAACCCGCGCCTCATCGTGCTGCGCCTGACGGGCTTCGGCCAGACCGGCCCCTATGCGCGCCGGCCGGGCTTTGCGCGCATCTTCGAGGCCATGAGCGGCTTCGCCCACCTCACGGGCGAGGCGGGAGGCCCGCCCCAGCACATGAACTACCCGCTGGGCGATGCCGTGGCCGGGCTGTTTGGCGCCTTCTCCATCGCGGCCGCACTGGCCGAGCGCAATGCAAAGCCTCCAGGCGAACGGCGCGGCCTGGAGATCGACCTGTCGGCCACCGAAGCCATGCTGCGCCTGCTGGACCCGCTGGCGGCCGAGTACCAGCTGGGCGGACAGGCACGCAGCCGCACGGGATCGTGCGCGGGCTACACGGCGCCCTCCAACGTCTACCGCACGCGCGACGGCGCCTGGCTCACTGTGGTCGCCACGGGCGATGCCATCTTCGCGCGCCTGTGCCAGGCCATGGACCGCGCCGACCTGGCCGCCGACCCGCGCTTTGCGGACAACGCCGCGCGCATCCGCCACCTGCAGGCACTGGATGCGCTGATCGTGCAATGGTGCGCAGGCCTGGACTGCACCCAGGCCATGGCCGCGCTGGCCGCGCACGACATCCCGTTCAGCAAGGTCTGTTCGGCCCAGGACGTGCTGCAGGACCCGCATTTCGCGGCACGCGGCAGCTTCATCGCGCTGCCCGACCCCGACCTGGGCCCCCTCACCGCCCCCGCGCCCGTGCCACGCTTCACCGGCCGCCAGGCCCCTTCGCCCCGCAGCGGCCCGGCCACCGGCCAGGACAATGCACGCATCTATGCGGCATTGGGGCTGGATGCGCAGCAGCAGGAGAGGCTGCGGCGCGAGGGCGTGATCTGAAAATGTGCAGTGCTGGCGTCAGATGGCCAGCCGTGCGGCCAGCAGGTCCGCCTGCTCGGCGAACTTGCGGGGATGGGACGTGCGCAGCTGCGCCAGGTTCTGCACCTTCCATCGCACGCCGGGCAGGTGTTCGAGATGGGCGATGTCCAGCGCCGGCCAGTCGGGGGCTCCAGCGGCCAGCGACAGCAAAAAGCGCCGCTCACTGGCATCCAGCCCTTGCTGAAGCTCCCGCAGCAACCGCTCGCGTGCTGCGAGCAGAGATTGCAGCGACACAGGCTCGGCCGTCATGCCCCGGAAGTTGTTTTCGAAATCGTGCCGGACATCACGCAAGGGAGGAAACAGCACTTCGTGCAACGGCCGGTTGCTACAGGCCAGATAGACCACGAACGCGCGCCGGATGCCAGGAGTGATGCCGCCGTGCGCGAACAGCTGCATCACATCGAACAGATCACGCGGGTGCTGCCGATCCAGGGCGGCCACGAGCTTGCCGCCGTACACGTCCTCTGCGGAGACCACGGGAATCTCCAGGTCAGCCATCAGCACATCGCGCGCAGTTGGCGTGAGCGAGGCCTGCCGCACCGGCAGCACCGTGCCCCGCATGACATAGTTCACTTCGATCTTGACCTGCACGGGACCGCGGCGCACCAGCAGCTTGGTCTGGCCCGCTGCAGCCACCGGCGCATGGGTCTGGAAGCCCCGCTTCGTCAGACGTTCTGCCGCTTGCCGGATGGCCTCATTGATCCGTTGCAGCGCCTCATCGCGCGACGGCCTGTGGTCGGGAAACACCAGGTCCAGATCAACGGACAGACGCGGCATATCGCGCACGAACAGGTTGATCGCGGTTCCGCCCTTCAGCGCGAACGTGTCATCCACAAACACCAGCGGCGCGACCTGTGTCAACAGGCGCGCGGTATCGAGATAGGTCTGGTTCATGCCTTGAGCACCAACAGACCATCGGCTGATCGGGACACCCAGGGCCGGCCGCTGCCCGTGGGCAGCATGGCCGGATCGAGCCTTGCAGCCCAGGGCAGCGCCCCCTCGCGCCCGAGTTGAAGGCACAGGCGCACGGTCTTGACGCTGGTGCAGCGCTGCAGAAGTTCACGCAGCACATCGGCGCGCAGGCTGTACGCGCTCTCCACCAGCTCCCTGGCTTCCTGCAGCGGCTGGCGCACGCCCACATCGCTCAGAAGCTCCAGCAGTGCACGCTCCGGCGCCGAGACCTGGGCGGCACCGCTGCGTTGTTCGAAGGGCCCGACATGCAGCAAGGCACCGGGTTGCTCGTCGAACAGCCTCTTGCGGTGGTATTCAGCGGGAAAACGCTCGGTGAACCATGGCGGCAGCTGCCCGGCGGCCCAGCCATACAGCTGCAGCACCGGCTGCTGCGCCACATACTGGCGCATGCCGTACCAGTCCAGCGCCGACTTGCCCCCCACATGCAGGCCCTCCAGGCGGCGCTGCAGCACGCCCAGGCTCGGATGCAGGGCCAGACTGTCGTTGGGCCGGCAGAAGACCCCCCGCATCAGGCGCTTCAGCCAGCCCGCGCGCACGTAGTGGACAGCCAGGTCTGCGGAGATGCCCAGCCCTGCCAGATCCTGCGAGGTGATGGGTGTGCCCGCAGGCAGCTGCGTGTAGAGCGCGTTTAATTTGCTTGCCCCGGTCGTAGTCATGCTGCGATTCAAGCACTTATTCCAAACACGGGCAACTTTGATATTTCCTTCTAATCGTAGTTCTACTACGATTTTCAATACTTTTCAAAATTTCATGGCGACATGCATCGGTACTGGTCCATGCCGATGGGTACGGCGCCAAAGCGGACGCCGCGCATGCTCAGGCCGCCCGCCGCGCCGTCGCAAACAGCCCGCTGCGCAGCGCTTCCAGGTCGAGCACGCGCAGGCCGCCGTACTCCACGACGATGGCGTTTTCGCGCTGCAGCACGGACAGCGCCTCGTTGACGCGCTGGCGCGACAGGCCCACCAGGTAGGCCAGCTCCTGCTGGGTGATGCGCAGCACCTCGCCCACGCCCGGGTACAGCAGCGGGTGAAAGAGCGCGGCCAGGCTGCGGGCCACGCGCAGGTCGGGGTTGGTGAGGCGGTCGATTTCGCGGGCCGAGATGAACTGGCCCAGGCGCTCGTTGAGCTGGCTCATGACGAAGCGGTTGAAGCCGATGGAGTGGTCCAGCAGCCAGTGGAAGGTGTCGATGGGCAGGCCGGCGACCACGCTTTTGCGGATGGCCTGCACGTTGTAGCGGTAGGGCTCGCGCTTGACGGCCGTGCCCTCGCCGAACCAGCCGCCCGGAGGCAGGCCGGCCAGCGTCATGCTGGCGCCATCGGCGCCATCGGTGTTCATCTTGAGCAGGCCTTCGACCACGCCGAACCAGTAGGTGGGCGCGCGGCCGGTGCGGCAGACGTAGTCGCCGGACTGTGCGTCGCCGACGACCAGCGCCTTGTGCGCGCGCTCGCGCTCGGCGGGCTGGAGCAGGGCCAGCCAGGGAATGCCATCGAGTTCCTCGGGTCGGGGCGCACGGCGGCGCTGGTGCAGTGACAGTTCTTGGCTCATGGAGTCGCGGCGAGGGTGCGCGGATGAATCAACAAAACCACCCAAGCATTGCCCGAGGCCAGTGGCTGGCGTGAGCGGGATTTCCAGAAGGACGGCGACCCGCTGCGAACGGGCTGGAGCGCAAGCCCCCCAACGGGCAATGAGACCGTTTTGGCACCATTTGTTACGGCGCGTTTTCCCGATGATGAGTTTCCCGAAGATTGTCGTCAAACAGACACCACGGCGTCAAAGCCAGTCCTACGATGCAGTCCAAGCCGGTGGGTCTCAGCCTGGGCATTTGCACCACGCGGCCACCATCCACGAACAACCAAGGACATGGAATGACGACCACGTTCCCGCACCTGCTGCTCCAGCATGCTGCCCAGCGCCCACAGGCACCGGCGCTGCGCGAGAAGGAATACGGCATCTGGCAGACCTGGAGCTGGAGCGAGGCCGCGCAGACCGTGCGCCACATGGCCTGCGGCCTGGCGGCGCTGGGCCTGGCACGCGGCCAGAATCTGGCCTTCATCAGCGACAACCGGCCCCATGTCTACATGGGCTTCCTGGCCGTGCAGGCGCTGGGCGCCGTGCCGATCCCGCTGTACCAGGACGCGGTGGCGGCCGAGATGCGCTTCGTCATCGAGGATGCCGAGATCGACTTCGCCTTCGCCGAGAACCAGGAGCAGGTGGACAAGCTGCTGGAGGTGCGCGAGAGCGTCCGCGGCCTGGGCCACATCATCTATGACGACCCGCGCGGCCTGCGCCACTACGACCAGCCGGGGCTGATCAGCACCGAGGCGCTGCTGCAAAAGGGCAAGGAATGGGAGGCCGCCCACCCGGGCGCCTGGGATGCCATGCTGGCGGCGCTGTCGCCCGACGACGTGTCCGTCATCCTCTACACCTCGGGCACGACGGGCAAGCCCAAGGGCGTGTGCCAGACCCACCGCAGCTTTGGCGAGTCGGCACGCGGCGGTGTGCAGGTGGACCGCCTGGGCCCTGGCGACAACGTGATCTCCTACCTGCCTCCGGCCTGGGTGGGCGACCACCTGTTTTCCTTCGCGCAGTGGCTGGTGGCGGGCTTCACCATCAACTGCCCGGAGTCGGCCTCGACCGTATCCATCGACCTGCGCGAGATCGGCCCCAGCTACTACTTCGCGCCGCCGCGCATCTTCGAGGGCATGCTGACTTCGGTGTCCATCCGCATGGAGGATGCCGCGCCGTTCAAGCAGTGGATGTACGGCCGCGCCATGGCCGTGGCGCGGCGCGTGGGATCGGACATCCTGGACGGCAAGAAGGTGGGCGCGCTGGATCGCCTGAAGTACGCGCTGGGCGACCTGTGCATCTACGGCCCGCTGCGCAATGCCATGGGCCTGTCGCGCATCCGCGTGGCCTATACGGCGGGCGCGGCCATCGGGCCCGAGCTGTTCCGCTTCTTCCGCTCCATCGGCATCAATCTCAAGCAGCTCTACGGCCAGACCGAGACCTGCGCCTATGTGTGCATACAGCGCGACGGGCAGGTGGAACTGAGCAGCGTGGGCCAGGCCGCACCGGGCATCGAGCTGAAGATCGCCGACAACGGCGAGGTGCTGCTCAAGGGCGTGTCCGTGCTCAAGGAGTACTACAAGCGCCCCGATGCCACGGCCGAAGTGGTGGATGCCGACGGCTGGTTCCATACGGGCGATGCCGGCGTGATCGACGCCAGCGGCCAGCTGCGCATCATCGACCGCGCCAAGGACGTGGGCAAGACCAGCCGGGGTGCCATGTTCGCGCCCAACTACATCGAGAACAAGCTCAAGTTCTTCCCCCAGATCAAGGAGGCCGTGTGCTTCGGCCACGGTCGCGACCAGGTCTGCGCCTTCATCAACATCGACTACGAGGCCGTGGGCAACTGGGCCGAGCGCCAGGGCCTGCCCTACGGCGGCTATGTGGACCTGGCATCGAAGGCCAAGGTGCTGGAGATGGTGGCCGACTGCGTGGCCCAGGTGAACGCCGACCTGGCCGCCGAAGCCGGCATGGCCGACACGCAGGTGGCGCGCTTCCTGGTGCTGCACAAGGAGCTGGACCCCGACGACGACGAGCTGACCCGCACGCGCAAGGTGCGCCGCGGCTTCATCGCCGACAAGTACGGCGTGCTGGTTGATGCGCTGTACACGGGCAAGCGTGAGCAGTTCATCGAGACCCAGGTCAAGTTCGAGGACGGCCGCACCGGCAGCGTCAGCGCCACGCTGTCCATCATCGATGCCAAAACCCATTCGGTGGCTGCCACCGCCAGGGCCTGACCGGAGCCGCTGACATGACCCACAAGAAGATCGGCGATGTCATCCTCGACATCAAGAACATCAGCCTGCGCTTCGGCGGGGTGAAGGCGCTGACGGACATCTCGTTCGATGTGCGCGAGCACGAGATCCGCTCCATCATCGGCCCCAACGGCGCGGGCAAGAGCTCCATGCTCAACTGCATCAACGGCGTGTACACCCCGTCCGAGGGATCGATCACCTTCCGGGGCAAGACCTTCAGCCACATGAACAGCCGCCAGGTGGCCGAGATGGGCGTGGCGCGCACCTTCCAGAACCTGGCGCTGTTCAAGGGCATGAGCGTGATCGACAACATCATGACCGGCCGCAACCTGCAGATCAAAAGCGGCATCCTGATGCAGGCCCTGCGCCTGGGCCCGGCCCAGCGCGAGGAGATCCGCCACCGCGAGTTCGTCGAGCACATCATCGACTTCCTGGAGATCCAGGCCTACCGCAAGACCCCCGTGGGCCAGCTGCCCTACGGCCTGCAAAAGCGCGTGGACCTGGGCCGCGCCCTGGCCATGCAGCCGCAGGTGCTGCTGCTGGACGAGCCCATGGCCGGCATGAACGTGGAGGAAAAGCAGGACATGTGCCGCTTCATCCTCGATGTGAACGACGAGTTCGGCTCCACCATCGTGCTGATCGAGCACGACATGGGCGTGGTCATGGACATCAGCGACCGCGTCGTGGTGCTGGACTACGGCAAGAAGATCGGCGACGGCGCACCCGACGAGGTGCGCCAGAACGAAGACGTGATCCGCGCTTACCTTGGCACCAGCCACTGAGGGGACTGACATGGGATTTTTTCTGGAAACCTTGTTCGGCGGCCTCATGGTGGGCACGCTGTACGCGCTGATCGCCATCGGCTTCGTGCTGATCTTCAAGGCCTCGGGCGTGTTCAACTTCGCCCAGGGCGCGATGGTGCTGTTCTCGGCCCTGGCCATGGCGCGCTTTTCCGAGTGGATCCCGAAGTGGATCGGCATGGAGCCGGGCTGGTTCACCAACCTGCTGGCCATCTGCGTGTCGCTGGCCATCATGGTGGTCGTGGCCTGGGTGATCGAGCGGCTGGCGCTGCGCCACCTGGTCAACCAGGAGCCCATCACGCTCTTGATGGCCACGCTGGGCATCGCCTACCTGCTCGACGGACTGGGCCCGATGATCTTCGGCAGCGCCGTCTACAGCATCAACGTGGGCATGCCCAAGGACCCCATGTTCATCCTCGACGGCCTGTTCGAGGGCGGCGTGCTGCTGAGCCAGGAAGACCTGTATGCGGCCTGCATCGCCGCGCTGCTGGTGGCCGCGCTCAGCGTGTTCTTCCAGAAGACCAAGACCGGCCGCGCGCTGCGCGCCGTGGCCGACGACCACCAGGCGGCGCAGTCCATCGGCATCCCGCTGTCGCGCATCTGGGTCATCGTCTGGTCGGTGGCCGGCGGCGTGGCCCTGGTGGTGGGCATCATCTGGGGCTCCAAGCTGGGCGTGCAGTACTCGCTGTCGCTGGTGGCCCTGAAGGCCCTGCCCGTGGTGATCCTGGGCGGCCTGACCTCGCTGCCCGGCGCCATCATCGGCGGCCTGATCATCGGCGTGGGCGAGAAGCTCTCCGAGGTCTACCTGGGCCCCATGGTCGGCGGCGGCATCGAGACCTGGTTCGCCTACGGCCTGGCCCTGTGCTTCCTGCTCGTGCGGCCCCAGGGGCTGTTCGGCGACAAGATCATCGACCGCGTCTGAGACCGTATACGGAGAACTTGCACCATGTTTTATCGTGAGAACGGTCAATTCAAGACGACCTACGCATCCGACCAGCAGATCTTCGGCGTCGCCCAGGACCGCTGGGCCATCGTGGCGCTGCTGGCCGTCGCCTTCCTGGTGATTCCCTTCAGCGTCAGCGACTACACCTTCCAGGCCGTGCTGATCCCCTTCCTGATCATGTCGCTGGCGGCGCTGGGGCTGAACATCCTGGTCGGCTACTGCGGCCAGATCTCTCTGGGAACGGGCGCCTTCATGGCTGTGGGCGCCTATGCGGCCTACAACCTGCAGGTGCGTTTCGAGGGCATGCCGCTGCTGGTGGCCCTGATCGGCGGCGGCGTGCTGGCCATGGTCTTCGGCGTGATCTTCGGCCTGCCCAGCCTGCGCATCCGCGGCCTGTACCTGGCCGTGGCCACGCTGGCCGCCCAGTTCTTCGTGGACTGGCTGACCAGCCGCGCCGCCTGGGTGACGAACAACTCCTCCTCGGGCTCGGTGAGCGCGGGCCCGCTGTCCATCATGGGCTGGAAGATCGACACGCCCATGGAAAAGTACCTGCTGTGCCTGGGCATCCTGTGCCTGCTGGGCCTGGCCGCCAAGAACCTGGTGCGGGGCGCCATCGGCCGCGAATGGATGGCCATGCGCGACATGGACGTGGCCGCCAGCGTGATCGGCATCCGCCCGACCTACGCCAAGCTCAGCGCCTTTGCCGTGAGCAGCTTCATCGTCGGCGTGGCCGGCGCGCTGTGGGGCTTCGTACACCTGGGTGCCTGGGAGCCTGCGGCCTTCAGCCTGGACCGCTCGCTGCAGCTGCTGTTCATGATCATCATCGGCGGCCTGGGTTCGGTGGTCGGCAGCATCTTCGGCGCGGCCTTCTTCGTGCTGCTGCCGCTGCTGCTCACCCAGGTGCCTCACTGGCTGGGCCTGCCGCTGTCCACGGCCACGGCGACCTACCTGGAGCACATGATCTTCGGTGCGCTGATCGTGTTCTTCCTGATCGTGGAGCCGCACGGACTCGCGAAGCTGTGGGCAACGGCAAGGCAAAAGCTTCGCGTCTGGCCCTTCCCGCATTGATATGACACCCCCTGAGTCGCTTCGCGCCTTCCCCCTCTCTACTCGCTACGCGAGGGAGGGGGACGACACCCTCGGTGCGGGGCGGCCCTTCCTCGGTGTCCCTGACCTGGGGCTCGCCAGTTCCACAGATGGCGCCAGGAAACATGGAATGTTTGATTCTGATCGAGACAGGGCGCCACAGAGTGCCGGATAACCGGGGAATCTTCCCCAGCCAACTAGGAGACAACGTCATGATGTTCAAGAAAGTCGCCATCGCCGCCGCCACCGTCGCAGCCGGAATCGGCGGCCTCGTGGCCGCCCCCGCCGTCCAGGCCCAGGACCAGTTCGTGCCGCTGCTGGTCTACCGCACGGGCCAGTTCGCTCCGCTGGGCATTCCATGGGCCGATGGCAAGCAGGACTACATCAAGCTGGTCAACGCCAAGGGCGGCATCAATGGCGTGAAGATCGCCTACGAGGAATGCGAGACGGCCTACGACACGGCCAAGGGCGTGGAGTGCTATGAGCGCCTGAAGGGCAAGGGCGGCGGCGCGGCGGGCTTCGATCCGCAGTCCACCGGCATCACGTTCGCCGTGACGGACAAGGCGCCCGGCGACAAGATGCCCATCATCACCACGGGCTACGGCCTGTCGCAGTCGGCCGACGGCAAGGTCTTCGAGTGGAACTTCCCGCTGCTGGGCAACTACTGGACGGCGGCCGACTCCATCATCCAGGACATCCTCAAGAAGGAAAAGGGCAGCCTCAAGGGCAAGAAGATCGCCCTGGTCTACCACGACTCGCCCTATGGCAAGGAACCCATTCCGCTGCTGCAAAAGCGCGCCGCCAAGGAAGGCTTCGACCTCACGCTGCTGCCCGTGACGGCGCCCGGCGTGGAGCAGAAGTCCACCTGGCTGCAGATCCGCCAGCAGCGCCCCGACTACGTGCTGCTGTGGTCGGCCGGCGTGATGACGCCCACGGCCGTGCGCGAGGCGCAGGCCACCGGCTACCCGCGCGAGAAGATGTACTCCATCTGGTGGGCCGGCTCGGACCATGACGTGAAGGACATCGGCGCCGGCGCCAAGGGCTACAACACCGTGACCATCCACAACACGGCCGAGCACGACAAGGTGCACGACGAGGTCAAGGCCATGGTCTACGACAAGGGCCAGGGCACGGCCACCGACGCCAAGGAACTGGGCGCCATGGCCCATACGCGCGGCATGGTGATCTCCATGCTGCAGGTGGAGGCCATCCGCACGGCACAGGAAAAATACGGCAAGGGCAAGGTCATGACCTCCGAGCAGGTGCGCTGGGGCCTGGAGAACCTGAACCTCACGCAGGAGCGCCTCAACGAGCTGGGCTTCGGCAAGATCATCCGCCCCGTCAAGACCAGCTGCGACAACCACCTGGGCACCGACTGGTCGCGCATCGCCCAGTGGGATGGCGCCAAGTGGAAGGTGGTCTCCGACTGGTACCAGGCCGACAAGTCCATGGTCGAACCGCTGGTCAAGGAGTACGCGGACAAGTACGCCAAGGAAAAGAACGTAAAAGCTAGAACTTGCACCCCCTGAGGCGCTTGCGCGCCTTCCCCCTCTCTACCCGCTTCGCGGGGGAGGGGGACGACACCCTCGGTGCGGGGCGGCCCTTCCTCGGTGTCCCTGAGTTGGGGCATGCCCCGCGCAGAGATGCTTCGAGAGTTGCGGCCCCGCACTCCGCTTTCGTATCAACGCCCATGGACGACGCCATGACCACCGCACCCACCTCCGCCCCGGCCGCCAGCGATCCGCTGCTCGTGGTCAATGGCATCGAAGTCATCTACAACCATGTGATCCTGGTGCTCAAGGGCGTTTCGCTCCAAGTGCCGCGCGAGAGCATCGTGGCCATCCTGGGCGGCAACGGCGCGGGCAAGACCACCACGCTGCGCGCCATCTCCAACCTGCTCAAGGGCGAGCGCGGCGAGGTGACCAAGGGCACGATCGAGCTGGAGGGCGAGCGCATCGAAAGCCTCACGCCCTCCGAGCTGGTGCAGCGCGGCGTGGTCCAGGTCATGGAGGGGCGGCACTGCTTCGCCCACCTGACCATCGAGGAAAACCTCATGACCGGCAGCTACACGCGCACCGACAAGGGCGAGATCGCGGCCAACCTCGAGAAGGTCTACAACTACTTTCCGCGCCTGAAGACGCGCCGCACCTCGCAGGCCGCCTACACCTCGGGCGGCGAGCAGCAGATGTGCGCCATCGGCCGCGCGCTGATGGCCAACCCGCGCATGGTGCTGCTGGACGAACCCTCGATGGGCCTGGCCCCGCAGATCGTCGAGGAGGTGTTCAACATCGTCCGCGACCTCAACAGCAAGGAAAAGGTCACCTTCCTGCTGGCCGAGCAGAACACCAACATGGCGCTCAAGTACTCGGACTACGGCTACATCATGGAAAGCGGCCGCATCGTCATGGACGGCGCAGCCTCGGACCTGGCCAGCAACGAGGACGTCAAGGAGTTCTACCTGGGCGTGGGCGGCGGCGAGCGGAAAAGCTTCAAGGACGTGAAAAGCTACAAGCGCAGAAAACGTTGGCTTGCATGAATACCCCCTGAGTCGCTTCGCGCCTTCCCCCTGAAAGGGGGACGACACCCTCGGTGCGGGGCGGCCCTTCCTCGGTGTCTCTCGCCTGGGGCCGCGCCGGTTTCGCAGGCAACGGCGTTGCTGAATTTCTGGAATAAACCACTATCACTGGCCGGACTCCATCTGCCCTTTTCCACATACAGGACTAGCCATGAGTGCCTTCTACGACGCGCTGGAGACGCGCACCCCTGACGAACGCGAAGCAGCGCTGCTGGCCGCCCTGCCCCGACAGATCGCCCATGCGCAGCAACAGTCGGCTGCCTTCGCCCGGATCCTGGACGGCGTCGACGCCGCGCAGATCACCAGCCGCGAGGCCCTGGCCCGCCTGCCGGTGACGCGCAAGTACGAGCTGCTGCAGCGCCAGGCCGAGCAGCGGCCCGCGCAGATCTTCGGCGGCTTCAACGCCATCGGCCTGGGCCAGCCCATGCCGCGCCTGTTCTGCAGCCCCGGCCCCATCTACGAGCCCGAGAGCCGCCGCCCCGACTACTGGCGCATGGCGCGCGCGCTGCATGCCTCGGGCTTTCGGCCCGGCGAGCTGGTGCACAACTGCTTCAGCTACCACTTCGTGCCCGCGGGCTCGATGATGGAAAGCGGCGCCCATGCGCTGGGCTGCACGGTGTTCGCAGGCGGCACGGGCCAGACCGAGCAGCAGGTGCAGGCCATGGCCGACCTGCGTCCCGCCGGCTACGTGGGCACGCCCAGCTTCCTCAAGATCATTGTGGAAAAGTCCGTGGAGATGGGCCTGCCCATCCCGTCCGTGGCCAAGGCCATGGTCTCGGGCGAGGCCTTTCCGCCCTCGCTGCGCGACTGGCTGGCCGAGCGCGGCATCGCGGGCTACCAGTGCTACGCCACGGCCGACCTGGGCCTGATCGCCTACGAGACCGAAGCGCGCGAAGGCCTGGTGCTGGACGAGCAGGTCATCGTCGAGATCGTGCGCCCCGGCACGGGCGACCCCGTGGCGCCCGGCGAGGTGGGCGAACTGGTGATCACCACCTTCAACCCCGACTACCCGCTGATCCGCTTCGGCACGGGCGACCTCTCTGCCGTGCTGCCCGGCCAGTGCCCCACGGGCCGCACCAACGCACGCATCAAGGGCTGGATGGGACGCGCCGACCAGACCACCAAGGTGCGCGGCATGTTCGTGCACCCGGGCCAGATTGCCGACGTCGTGCGCCGCTTTCCGCAGGTGGGGCGCGCAAGGCTGGTGGTCACGGGCGAGATGGCCAATGACCAGATGCAGTTGCTGGTCGAAACCCGCGAGACCTCGCCGGGCCTGGCCCAGCAGCTGTCCGACGCGGTGCGCGAAGTGACCAAGCTGCGCGGCGACGTGCAGATGGTGCTGCCGGGCACGCTGCCCAATGACGGCAAGGTGATCGAAGACGCGAGGTCGTACAAGTAGCCACCGAGGCGCGGGGGACGGTGGCCGCGCCGCCGCGCAGCCGGCGCAATCCCTGAAAACATGACGCCTGTCAAGCCTCCAAGGGTTTGCACTAGATCAATGGCAAGGGAATCTGCTGCGGCGCAATAGAAACAATTCTTAAAATTCGTCTCCTCGTGCATTCGGTTTCTTTTGCGTGTTTGCCCTTTAGGGCGAAAACGCATCGCCCCCTATCATTTGCACGCCATTCACCTGGAGACACTATGAAAGCATTGTTCAAGATCGCAGCCATCGCCCTGGCAGCCGGCGCAGCCATTGGCGCTCATGCGCAGGACTATCCTGCCGCAGGCAAGACGATCACCCTCATCGTGCCGTTCACCGCAGGCGGCCCGACCGACAAGGTGGCCCGCGATCTGGCCGAGTCCATGCGCAAGCATCTGAACAATGCCACCATCGTGGTGGACAACGCCGACGGCGCCGGCAGCACCATCGGCACGGCCAAGGCTGCACGTGCCCGCCCTGACGGCTACACGCTGCTGATCAACCACATCGGCATGTCCACGATCCCGTCGCTGTACCGCAAGCTGTCGTTCAACGTGCTCAACGACTTCGAGTACGCCGGCATCATCAACGACGTGCCCATGACCCTGATCGGCCGCCCCAGCCTGCCGGCCAAGAACTTCGCCGAGGTCAAGGACTGGATCGGCAAGAACCAGGGCAAGGTCAACCTGGCCAATGCCGGCATCGGTTCCGCCTCCCACCTGTGCGGCCTGATGCTGCAGGCGGCCATGAAGACCGAAATGACGCCCGTGCCCTACAAGGGCGCCGCGCCGGCCATCGCCGACCTGATCGGCAACCAGGTCGACCTGCTGTGCGACCAGACCACCAACACCACGGGCCAGATCACGGCCAAGAAGGTCCAGGCCTATGCCGTGACCACGCCCAAGCGCCTGGTCATGCCCGCACTGAAGGACCTGCCGACGCTGGCCGAAGTGGGCGTGCCTGACTTCCAGGTCACCATCTGGCATGGCCTGTACGCGCCCAAGGGCACGCCGGCCGACGTCGTCAAGAAGGTCAACGAGGCCATGAAGGCCGCCCTCAAGGACCCCGAGTTCATCAAGCGCCAGGAAGCCCTGGGCGCCGTGATCGCCAGCGACGGCCGCATCGAACCCGAAGGCCACAAGAAGTTCGTCCAGGCCGAGATCGAGAAGTGGGGCAAGGTCATCAAGGCAGCCGGCACCTACGCCGACTGATCCCGAGGACCACCACCGCGACGGATCGCCCGGTTGCAACCACGATCAAGCCCGGCTTCGGCCGGGCTTTTTCGTTGGCGGGGACGGCGCGACAGCGGCGATGCAGGGTTCAGGGCGCCGGCCCGCGCAGCGCCATCACGGCCTGCCAGCTGCCGCCGCGCTGGCTTGCGTTGTAGAGGTTGCTCTGCGTGTTGCCGGGACCTTCGTAGTAGCTGCCGCGCATCAGGCATTGCGATCCCGAGGCCGTGCAGTGCACGAGCTCGACGCCGAACATCAGCGCCGGCCGGCCGCTGGCCCGGTCCAGCACCTGCTCGCCGCCCTTGCCCACGTCGCAGGCCGAAGCCGGCCGCACCTGGCTCTGGCCGCTGAGCAGGGCCAGCGTGCCGGCATCGGGGTCCAGCAGCGCCCATCCACGGCCGTTGCCTATGCAGTAGGCCGCCGCCTTGGGGCCGAGGTTGGAGGCGTTGTCCAGAAACAGCAGCGAATACACGGCCGCCGCCGCTCCCGGGGGCGCCTGCGGGCCGGTGGGCGCCTTGGGCCTGTCGGCGCAGGCGGCCAGCGCCAGCGTGGCGGCCAGCGCGCCCAGCCAGGGCAGGAATCGGGAGGAATGACGGAGGCGGTGCATGGAAGTCCTTTCTTTCTCGCAATCTGCGTGCGTGTTTAACACGGCGCGCGGCCCCTGCTGCGGCTCAGGCCGGGCCTTCGAGTTCGGCATGCCGCCGCTCGAACAGTTCAATGAGGTGGTCCGCCACGGCCCGCACCCGCCGCGAATGGGCAAGGTCGGCATGCATGGCAAGCCAGATGGGCTGATCGGCGCCCAGCTGCGGCTCCACGCAGACCAGCCCCGCCTGCCGCGCCAGGAAATGCGGCAGCACGGCCAGGCCCAGGCCCGCCTGGGCCGCGGCCAGCTGCGCGGACAGGGTGTTGGTCTCCAGCCGGCAGGGACGCCCGCGCAGGGCGCGCGCCATCCAGCGTGCGGCGGGCAGGTGGGCATGGCTGTCGTCCCAGCCGATGAAGGCGTCGCCTTCGAAGGGGTCCGGGCCGCTCCGGCCAGCGCGGCCAGCAACATGGCCGGCCGATCCGTACAAGCCGAAACCCAGCGTTCCCAGGCGCCGGATCGTGACGTGGCCGGCCTCGGGCTGGGTCATGCGCACGGCCAGGTCGGCATCGCGCCGGTGCAGGTTCAGCGTCTGCACGCCGCTGACCAGCTGCACGCGCAGCCCCGGATGGCGCGCGAACAACTGCGCCAGCGAGGGCACGATCAGCGGGTTGGCCAGGTTCTCTGCCGTGGCCAGCCGCACCACGCCCGCGACCTGCGCCTGGCTGTGCGCGGCATCGCCCAGGGCCTGGGCCGCCTGCTCCAGCGTCTCGGCCGGGGCCAGCAGCGCCTGGCCGTCGGCCGTGAGCCGATAGCCGCTCTGGTGGCGGCTGAACAGCGGCATGGCCAGCGCGGACTCCAGCCGGTCCAGCCGGCGCGAGACCGTGGCCACGCCCAGCCCCAGCGCGGCCGAGGCGCCGCTCAGGCTGCCGGCGCGGGCAATGGCCAGGAAGATGCGGGCGTCGTCCCACTGCAATGAAGTGCTCCTTGGTTTTCCTGGAAAGCCCTTGCGGAGAGCCTTTGTGGAAATGTTTTCCGGAAATGGAAGATCGAAGCGCGATTTTCTCAGTAGGCAAGCCCACCCCGGAAAACCATACTGGCCCCTTGTTTCAGCAAGAGGATATGCAATGCAACAACGCACACTTGGCCACGATCTGCAGGTATCCGCCCTGGGCCTGGGCTGCATGGGCATGAGCGAGTTCTATGGCCCGCGCGACGACGCCCTGGCGCTGCAGGCACTGGACCATGCCGTGGAGGCCGGCATCGACTTCCTGGACACGGCCGATGTCTACGGGCCGCACCACAACGAGGAGCTGATCGGCCGCTTCCTGGCATCGCGCCGCCCGCGCGTGAAGATCGCCACCAAGTTCGGCATCGTGCGCAAGGCCGGCGAGTACCGGCGCAGCATCGACAACAGCGCGCAGTACGCGCGGCAAAGCTGCGAGGACTCGCTGCGGCGCCTGGGCGTGGAGCGCATCGACCTGTACTACGTGCACCGCGTCGATGCCACGCGGCCCATCGAAGAGACCATGCAAGGCCTGGCGCGCCTGGTGCAGGAAGGCAAGATCGCCCGCATCGGCCTGTGCGAGGTCAGCGCAGCCACGCTGCGCCGCGCCCATGCCGTGCACCCGGTGGCGGCGGTGCAGACCGAGTATTCGCTGTGGACGCGCGAGGTGGAGGACGAGGTGCTGCCCGCCTGCCGCGAGCTGGGCGTGGGGCTGGTGGCCTATTCGCCGCTGGGGCGCGGCTTTCTCACGGGACGCTTTCATGGCGGCACGGCCTTCGAGCAGGGCGATTTCCGCGCCAGCCTGCCGCGCTTTCAGCCCGGCAACATCGACACCAACCAGGCCCTGGTGGGTGCCGTATCGGCCCTGGCGCAGCGCAAGGGCAGCACGCCTGCGCAGATCGCCCTGGCCTGGCTGCTGGCCCAGGGGCCGGACGTGGTGCCCATTCCGGGCACCCGGCGCATCGCCCATCTGCAGGACAACCTGGGCGCGCTGTGCGTGGCACTGACGCCCGGCGAGCTGGACGAGCTGCGGCGCGCCAGCGACGAGCTGCCCGTGGCCGGGCAGCGCTATACGGAGGAAGGCATGAAGGGCATCAACGCCTGACGGGCCAGCGGGGGCCGCCGGCTTACCAGGTGACGTCGCTGTTCTCGGCTGCGCTGCGGCGCAGCATGTCGATCATGGGCGCAGCGCGCTGGCGCAGGCTGACGGCATCGCGTGCGCCCGGTGCGGCATTGTCCTGGTCGCCATCCTGCGCATCCTCTTCCTGGTTGGCCTTGCGGCGGGCATCGTCATCGGCCACGGCGGCTTCCAGCGCATCGATGGCGGCCGGGATCTGCTGGACGGTGATGATGCCGCTGGCGCCGGGCGTCTTGCCGACGATCTCCAGGACCTGGCGGCCGTTGGATTCGAGCATGATGACGTCGGCCGTGGCACGGGACTTGAACTTGTAGAGCATGGCTATCCTTTTTCTGTGTGGCGTGTCATGCACTCAGCGGTACATGTACTCGCGGTTGAAAGCATAGTCCGATTGGGCTCCCACCATGGACCCCGACTGCAGCCGTCCGTCGGGATGCGTGCACAGCATCTGGTGCAGGGCGATCCAGCCGCGCTCGAAGCCCATGGCGCAACCCGCCAGATAGAGCCGGTAGGCGCGCAGCACCTTGGCGGCACCTTCGGCATCGGCATGCTGCTCAAGGATACGCTGCGCCTGCGGCAGCTGGGCTTCCAGTGCGTCGGACCAATTCCACAGCGTGCGTGCGTAGTGGGGCCGCAGGTTCTCCGTGTCCACCATTTCCAGCCCGCTGTGGCCGATGTCGTGCAGCACGCGGCTCACATGCATCAGCTCGCCGCCGGGGAAGATGTAGCGGTCGATGAACTCGCCCATGCCCGCACCCAGCTGGGTGTTGTCCACGCCGCCCGCGGTGATGCCGTGGATCAGCGCCATGCCGCCCGGGCGCAGCAGGCGGTGCACGGTCTGGAAGTACTCGGGCAGCTGGGCCTGGCCCACATGCTCGAACATGCCCACCGAGCCTATCTTGTCGAAGGGCTGGCCGGGCGCCAGCGCGCGGTAGTCCAGCAGTTGCATGTCCACCCTGCCCTGCAGGCCGCGCTCGGCAATCAGCTGCTGCACATGGCGGTGCTGGTTGTGCGAGAGCGTGATGCCCGTGGCCGTGACGCCGTAATGCTCGGCCGCCCACAGCAGCAGCGCGCCCCAGCCCGCGCCGATGTCCAGGAAACGCTCGCCGGGCCGCAGGTCCAGCTTGCGGCAGATGTGGTCGAGCTTGGCCTCCTGGGCCTGGGCCAGCGTCATCTGCGGATCGCGGAAGTAGGCGCAGGAATAGACGCGGCGCGGGTCCAGCCACAGGCCGTAGAAGTCGTCGGAGATGTCGTAGTGGAACTGGATCTGCTGGGCGTCGCGCGCCAGCGTGTGCGCGGCCATGGAGCGCATGCGGGCCATGGCATGCACCCACCAGTGCGATGTGCCGCGCACCGGATCGGATTGCAGCAGGCTGGCGGCCACCGCCATCACGTCGCGCATGCGGCCATCGATGCGTACCAGCCCCTCCACGATGGCACTGCCCAGTGTCCCTATCTGCCCGGCCGCCAGGCTGGCCATGGCCGCCATGGACTGGAAATGCAGCACCACCTGCGCATCCGCAGGACCGGCGCGCTGGCCGGACGGCAGGATCACGGCCACGGGAACAGGGAGAGACGCCAGCCGCGCCTCGATGGAGCTCAGCACTTGTGTCATGGCGTTCATTTTTGACAGCAAGCCGCACTGCGTCAATCGCAGCCTGGGCTGTGCATGGCGGGGCATGGCGCCCCGCCACAGAAGGGGCGATCAGGCGATCAGCTGCCTGTAGTCGCGCCGTGTCTGGTCACTCACCGAAGCAAGCACTTGCTCGAAGGGCGTCTTGTGCCGTGCGACCAGCCGCAGGGATGCCACGGCGCGCGATTTGCAAAACCAATGACAGGTGTACTGCATGAGCAACAGCTCGGCCGTCATCATGAAGGCGCGCGCACGGCGTTCGTCCTCGGTGGCGCTGTCGGCCACGCGCACGGAGGCAATGCCGCGCGCATGCAGCTGCATGGCGTCGCGCAGATCGAAGCCGGACGACGGGAACAGCCGGTCCAGATAGGACAGCGCCACGGGCAGCGTGCTCACGCGCGTGAGCTGCGGATCGGCCGAGGCCATTTCCTTGGCAAAGCGCTGGAACTGCTCGACCAGGCTGGTTTCGGTGTTGTCCAGCACGGTCCAGATCTGGGCGCGGCGCTGCTCGTCGTTCTCGCCCAGGGCGCGCAGATAGCCTTCGATCAGGCCGCCCATCAGCTTCTCGATCTGGAAACGCCCCAGATACTGGGCCAGCAGCAGGGTATGCCGGCGCTGCTCCTGCGTCTTGAGAAGGTAGATTGCGATGAAGACAATGATCGCCAGCGTGAAGAAGTCCATGAAAGCAGCAAGGGGGCCAAGGGTGCGTGAAGGCTTGAGTGTAGTCAGGCGCGGCCTGCCCGCGATTTTGGCGGGCATAGGCCTGCTGCTGGGCGGCTGTGCCAGCACAGGGGCCGGCGGCGACGGCCTGGGCTATTACTGGCAGAGCCTGCGCGGCCAGATACACCTGCTGCAGGCCAGCCGCCCCATTGACGACTGGCTGCAGGACGACAACCTGGCACCCGCGCTGCGCGAGCGCCTGCTTGCGGCCCAGCGCATGCGCAGCTTCGCCGTGCAACGGCTGGGCCTGCCCGACAACGCCAGCTACCGCCGCTACGCCGATCTGCAGCGGCCCTTTGCCGTGTGGAACGTGGTGGCCGCGCCGCCCGACAGCCTGGAGCTGCACCGCTGGTGCTTTCCCGTGGCCGGCTGCGTGGGCTACCGGGGCTACTTTTCCGAGGCAGACGCCGTGGCCCAGGCCCGGCTGCTGGCCGACCAGGGCCTGGAGTCCGGCAGCTACGGCGTGCCCGCCTATTCCACGCTGGGCTACCTGAACTGGCTGGGGGGCGATCCGCTGCTCAACACCTTCGTGGGCTGGGGCGAGGGCGAGTTCGCCGGCCTGCTGTTCCATGAGCTGGCCCACCAGGTGGTCTACGTGGCCGGCGATACCGCCTTCAACGAATCCTTTGCCACCACCGTGGAGCGCCTGGGCGCAACGCTGTGGCTGGCCACCGAGGCCGGCCCAGCCGCCCGCGCGCGCTGGGAGTCCAGCCAGCTGCGGCGTACGCAGTGGCGGGCACTGACCGGGCGCACGCGCCAGGCGCTGCAGCAGCTGTACCAGGACCCGCAGCGCGGCCCCGCCATGCAGCAGGCCAAGGCGCAGATCTACCAGCAGCTGCGCAGCGACTACGCTGCGCTGCGTGCGCAATGGCGCAGCGCCGATGCGGCCCTGCTGACCACCGATGCACAGCGCCAGCTCTACGAACGCCACCAGGCCCGGCTGGACCAATGGGTGGCCGATGCCAACAACGCCAGCTTCGGCGCGCTGGCCGCCTATGACGACTGGGTGCCGGCCTTCACCGCGCTGTGGCACCAGGCCCAGGCCCAAGCAAAGACCCAAGCTCCGGCCCAGGCCCAGCCCGGCAACGAGGCAATCCAGGGCTGGCAGCGTTTCTATGCCGAGGTGCGGCAGCTGGCCGCCCTGCCCGCAGCGCAGCGCAACGCCAGGCTGTGCAGGCACATGCCGGCCGATGCGCCCCTGCCGTCTGCCTGCGCCCCGGCTCAGGCCGGGGCGTCGGAATCTGCGGACGGATCGCGCCCCGGCAACTGAATGCGTGCCAGCAGGCCGCTGGAGCTGCCAGGCGGTGGCGACTGCAGCTGCAGGCTGCCGCCGTGCTGGGCCACGATCATGGACACGATGGACAGGCCCAGGCCATAGCCCGGCGATGCCAGTTCGCGCACGGCGCCCTGGGGCAGGCGCAGATCGTCCACATGGCGCACATGGCGCTCGCGCGCGGTGCCCAGCGCCACGGCGTCCATGCCCGGCCCCTCGTCGCGCACCTGGACGGTATGGCTGTCGCAGACTTCGAGCAGCACCTCCGAGCCATCGCTGTAGCGCAGCGCGTTCTCCACCAGGTTGCGCAAGGCAATGGCCAGCGTGTCCACGTCGCCCGCCACCGGCCCGCAGGGCTGCTCGGGCAGCACCACGTCCAGCCGCAGCTGGGTGGATTCGTCCTGCTGCCAGAACTCGGAGGCCACCATGCTGGCCAGCGTATCCAGCCGCACATCGTCCTGCGCCAGCGCCGAGCCCGAGGCCGCGCGCGACAGCTGCAGCAGCTTTTCCGTGCGCTGGCTCAGCCGCTCCAGCGCCTCGTGCGCGGCCCGCACGTCGGCGTTGTCCACGCCACGGTCCAGGGCCGTCTGCAAGCGCAGCGTGGCCACGGCCAGCGGCGTGCGCAGCTCGTGGGCCGCATTGGCGGCCATGGAGCGCTCCACCTGCAGCGCATGCGACAGGCGCTGCATCAGGTGGTTGATGCCCCGGCCCAGCCGCCACAGCTCGCGCGGCATGGCGTCCAGGTCCAGCGGCTCCAGGTTGGAGCCGCCGCGCTCGCTCAGCTGCAGCTGCATGTCGCGCAGCACGCGCAGGCGCCGCCGCGCGGTCACGCGCAGCGCCCAGCCCATGAGGGCGAGCATGACCACCATCACCGAGCCCAGCGCCAGCAGCGCCCGCTGCAGCGCCTCGCTGCGCTCGACCATCGGATCGGCCAGCATCAGGAACAGCGGCTGCCGGGGATGGGCCACCACATAGATGCGCCAGCCCTCGCGCTCGTAGAAGCCCTCGCGCATGGGCACGGCAAAGGCCGCCACGGGGGCGGCCTGGGTGCGCAGCAGCACGTTGCCGCGGCCGTCCTGCAGCTGGTAGACCAGATCCTCGGCCTCGTCGCCCGGCTGCGAGGCCACATGCGGGCGCTGCACGCCCTCGCGCGAGTGGTCTTCCTGTTCCAGCTGGTGCACGGCCACCTCCAGCAGGCGGTGGCCGCTGTCGATCATTTCCTGGTCGAAGTTGTGGTGCACGATGTGGCTGACATACCAGGCCAGCGCCAGCACGCAGGCCAGCCAGACGGCGGCCAGGGCCAGTGTCAGCTCGCGGGCCAGCTGGTCGGCCAGACGGGGCGGCAGCGCCAGGCTGTAGCGCTGCGGCTCATCCATGCTCGAGGGCCAGGCGGTAGCCGGTGCCGCGCACGGTCAGGATGCGGTCGCGCCCGAGCTTGCGGCGCAGCCGGCTGATGAACACTTCCAGCGTGTTGCTGTCGGCCTCGGCATCGAAGCCGTAGAGCGCATCGAGCAGATGCTCGCGCGCGTGCACACGCTGCGGCTGGGCCGTGAGCACGCGCAGCAGCGCCCATTCCTTGGGCGTGAGCAGCAGGGTGCGGCCGGCGTCGCGCACCATTTCACGGGCCAGGTCGATCTCCAGCGTGCCCATGCGCAGCACGGCGTCCTGCCCGGCCTGCATGCCACCGCCGCGCCGGCTCACGGCGCGCAGGCGGGCCAGCAGTTCCTCGGGGTCGTAGGGCTTGACCAGATAGTCGTCGGCGCCCGCGTCCAGCCCGCGGATGCGGTCGCTGACCTGGTCGCGGGCCGTCAGCACGATGGTGACGGGAGGCTGCGCCAGCCGGCGCAGCGTGGGCATGAGCGCCAGGCCGTCACCGTCGGCCAGGTGCAGGTCCAGCAGCACGGCCGCGTAGCTGGCACCGGCCAGGCAGGCGCGCGCCTGGGCCAGAGAAGGCACGCTGTCGATCAGAAAGGCCTTGGAGCGCAGATAGCTGCCCACCGCCTGGGCCAGGGCCTCATCGTCTTCGACCAGCAGGATTCGCATGGGAGGTTGGGCCTTCGCACATCAGGATGCGCACCGGATACGGACTGAACAAGCGTGGCGCAAGGGGGGGGGGCGGCAGGGGTTCAAGCTGAACGGAGTCTGAACGCGGGGTTCAGATGTTCTTAAGCTGCGAATTCTACGCTCGCGGCCATGTCAGAACGCCTGCTCGCCCGCCCCCCCTTTGCCGGCTCCTCCGGCACCGGCCAAGCCCCGGCCCCATCTTCTGCCCAGCCTGCCCAGGCGGCCCCCGCCAGCCTCGCGGCACGGCTGCGCACGGCCTGGACCGCACCGCGCTCGCCCCAGGCCGTGGCCCTGGTGCTGGCGCTGTGGCTGCTGGCCACCGCCAACTGGGCGCTGTGGCGGCGCCTGCCCCACCTGGAAGGCTATGACGGCAGCCTGGCCGCCCTGGTGCTGCGGCTGCTGCCCCTGGGCCTGGGCGGCCTGCTGCTGCTGCTGTCGCTGACGGCCTGGCCGCGCGGCATGAAGCCGCTGTGGATTGCCCTGCCCTGGATTGCCGGCGCGGCCCAGTACTTCATGACCGCCTACGGCACGGTGATGGACGGCGGCATGATCAACAACATCCTGCAGACCGACCTGCGCGAGAGCAGCGACCTGTTCAACCCCCAGCTGCTGCTGCAGCTGCTGCTGGTGGCCGGCCTGCCCACGGCCTGGCTGCTGCGGCTGCGCGTCATCCGCCCGCGCCGCGGCATGCAGACCGTGCTGCGCACGCTGGCGCTGCTGGCCGCCTCGGTGCTGCTGCTGGCGGCCTCGGTCTTTGTCTCGTACCGCGAGCTGGCGCCCGTGGTCCGCAACAACCTGTGGATGCGCCACATGCTCAATCCGGTCAGCCCGGTGCTGGCCTCGCTGGATGCGGTGCTCAAGCCCATCCTGCGGCCCAAGCGCCCGTTTGCCAGCATTGCGGCCGGCGCCACGCTGGGCGCCACCTATGCGGCCGAGCGCAAGCCGCCGCTGTTCGTCATCGTCGTGGGCGAGACGGCGCGCGCCGCCAACTGGGGCCTGAACGGCTATGCGCGCGACACCACGCCCGAGCTGGCCAGGCGCCAAGTGCTCAACTGGAGCAACGTGACCTCCTGCGGCACCAGCACGCGCGAATCCGTGCCCTGCATGTTCTCGCACCTGGGCCGCACGGGCTTCTACAAGAGCAAGGTGGACTACGACAACCTCGTGGACGTGCTGTACAACGCCGGCCTGGCCGTGCTGTGGCTGGACAACCAGGCCGGCTGCAAGGGCGTGTGCGACCGCATTCCCAACGCCAGCACGGCCGACCGCCTGGACACGCCCGACGGCAAGGCCCTGTGCTCCAGCGATGGAGAATGCCTGGACGGCATCCTGCTCAGCGGCATCGACGAACGCATCGCCGCGCTGCCGCGCGAGCGCCGCGAGCGCGGCGTGGTGCTGGTCATGCACCAGATGGGCAGCCACGGGCCGGCCTACTACAAGCGCTCCACGCCCGAGACCAAGGTCTTCCAGCCCGAATGCCTGACCAATGCGCTGTCCAGCTGCACGCGCGAGCAGGTGGTCAATGTCTACGACAACTCCATCCGCTACAACGACCATTTCCTGTCGCAGACCATCGACTGGCTGACGCGCCAGCAATCGCGCTACCAGACCGGCATGGTCTACATGTCCGACCACGGCGAGTCGCTGGGCGAGATGGGCATCTACCTGCACGGCATGCCCTACGCCATGGCGCCCGACGAGCAAAAGCACATTCCCATGATCGCCTGGCTGGGCAACCTGGGCCAGCGCACCGGCGTGTCAGAGCGCTGCGTGCGCGGCCAGCTGGACGCGCCGCTGTCGCACGACAACCTCTACCACACCACCCTGGGCCTGCTGGACGTGACCAGCCCCACCTACCAGAAGCCGCTGGACGCGCTGGCCGGCTGCCGCAGCTGAGCCGCCCGCGCAGGCGGCTCAGCCCTGTTGCCAGAAGCCCCGGTGCGGCGCCAGCATCTCCTCCTGCAGCGCAGGCACGGGCCCCACGACCTGCACGGCGCGCTGCCCGCGCGCGAAGACCTCGCGACAGGGCAGGGACAGCGTGGGGTTTTCGGGATGGTTGCCCGTCAGCGCCAGCAGCGCCGTTTCCTCGGCGCCGTAGAGCACGCGGCCTATGCCGGCCCAGTAGATGGTTCCGGCGCACATGGCGCAGGGCTCGAAGGTGGTGACCAGGGTGCACTGCGCCAGGTAGGCGCCCGGATAGTTGGCGGCGGCCGTGCGCGCCAGCGTGGACTCGGCATGGTTCACCGTGTCGATGTTGCCCTGCTCGGCCAGCACAGTCTCGCCGTCGGGCGCCAGCAGCAGCGCGCCAAAGGGATGGCGGCCCATGGCCATGGCCCGCTCGGCCACGGCGCCTGCGCGGCGCAGCTGGCGGGCCGCCTGTTCGTCGGTCAGGGGCGTCATGGAAGGTGTCGTCGCGGGTGCGGGCGTCATGGCCGGATTCTCCTTCACTCGCCCTGCGAGCCGCGCCGGGCCCAGCCCGTGGTGCGCTTTTCGATGGCGCTGAACAGCTCGTACATCACCATGGCCATGGCGCCCACCACGATGAGGCCGGCAAAGGCCAGGCCCATCTGCATGGACGAGCCGGCCGACACCAGCAGGTAGCCGATGCCTTCGTTGGCCGCCGTCATCTCGCTGACCGTGGTGCCCACGAAGGCCAGGGTGATCGCCACCTTCAGCGAGCCGTAGAAGTAGGGCATGGAGCGCGGCAGGCCGACCTTGATGAGCACGTCCCAGCGCCGGGCGCCCAGCACGCGCAGCACATCCTCCAGTTCGGGCTCCAGCGTGGCCAGGCCGGTGGCGATGTTGACCATGATGGGAAAGAAGCTGATCAGGAAGGCCGTGAGGATGGCCGGTCCCGCGCCGATGCCGAACCAGACCACCAGGATGGGCACGAAGGCCGCCTTGGGCAGTGCGTTGAAGGCGGTCATCAGCGGATAGAACGCCGCATAGGCCAGGCGCGAGGAGCCGATCAGAAAGCCCAGCAGCACGCCCACCACGATGGCGATGCCAAAGCCCGCCATGGTCACCCAGTAGGTGCGCCAGGCATGGGCGGCGATGATGCCGCTGAACTCGGCCAGCTGCCGGCCGATGGCCCAGGGGCTGGGGAAGATGAATTCCGAGACCTCGAAGGCCGAGCAGATGACCTGCCACAGCAGGATGACCGCCAGCAGCAGCACCCAGGGCGCCCAGCGTTCCGCGTATTTCTTGTGCATGTGAATCTCCCCCGTTCTATTGTTGGATGGCCGCGCCGGTCTTGCGCATGGCGCCGATGTGGCCGCGCAGCTCGTGCACGATGTCGGTGAATTCGCGCGTGTAGGTCAGCTCCAGCTCGCGCGGGCGCGGCAGCTCGATGTCGCGGCGCACCACGAAGCGGCCCGGGCTCTTGCTCATCACGTACACGGTGTCGGCCAGGAAGACGCTTTCGCGCAGGTCGTGCGTGACCAGGATGACGTTGAAGCGCTGCTCGGCCTGCAGGTCGCGCAGCACGCACCACAGCTCCTCGCGCGTGAAGGCGTCCAGCGCGCCGAAGGGCTCGTCCAGCAGCAGCATCTGGGGCTCGTGGATCAGCGCGCGGCAGATGCTGGCGCGCTGCTGCATGCCGCCCGACAGCTGCCAGGGGTACTTGTCCTCGTAGCCGCCCAGGCCCACCTTCTGCAGCAGGGCGCGCGCACGCGCCTCGTACTCCTTGCGCTTTTGGCGGAACTGCGAGCGGTGCGGCTCCACGATCTCCAGCGGCAGCAGCACGTTGTCCACCGTGGTGCGCCAGGGCAGCAGCGACGGCGCCTGGAAGGCCATGCCCGAGATCTTCAGCGGCCCGGTCACGCGCTCGCCGTTGACCATGACGCGGCCCATGGAGGGCATCTTCAGCCCCGTGGTCAGCTTCATGAAGGTGGACTTGCCGCAGCCCGATGGGCCGACGATGGCGATGAACTCGCCGCTCCGCACCTGCAGGTCGATGGCCTCGACCGCGAAGTGGTTGGCGCGCAGCAGCTCCTCGTTGTAGGCAAGCCAGACGTCGCGGAACTCGACGAAGAAGGCGTCGTCATCGCCGTGGGATGTGGAGGAATTCATGTCAGGCAGCAGGCAAGGGCCGTGCACGCCACCCGCTGGCGCACGCGCACGGTGTCAATCACTTTGTCGTCACTTCTTGGGCAGGATGTTCAGCTCGGCCGCAGACGGCAGGAAGCTGCCGTTCCAGACCTCGGCCGGGTTCACGCGCGTCTTGGTGGCGTAGACATCGGAGACCTGCGACGCCATCAGCGACAGCCGTGTGGGCACGACCTGGCCAAAGCCTTCGGCACGCGCGTCGGCGCTGTTGACCACGGTGTCGATGGCCAGTTGCAGGCGGCGCGTCTCCAGCTGGGTGTTGACGATGCCGTCGCGCTCCTTCACGTAGGCAATGGCCGCGCCCGGGTTGGCGATGACTTCCTTGGCCCCCTTGGCGAAGGCCTGCAGGAAGGCCTTGATGGCGGCCGGGTTCTCCTTGATCAGCTTCGGGCTGGCGATGATGGCGTTGCCGTACAGCTTCACGCCGAAGTCCGCATAGGGCATGACCACCACGTCGGCGGCCTTGATGCCCCGCGCCTCCAGGTTCAGCAGCGAGGTGAAGGTGAAGCCCGTGATGGCATCCACATCGCCGCGCACCAGCATGGTCTCGCGCAGCGGCGGGTCCATGGCCGTCCACTGCACGGTGCCGACCTGGTTGGCCTTGGCGAACAGCGGGAAGGCGCGGCGGCCCGCATCGAACACGGGCGCGCCCAGCTTCTTGCCGGTGAGGTCGGCCGTCTTGGCGATGCCGCTTTTCTTGAGCGCCATCACCGAGGCCGGCGTGTTGTTGTAGACCATCATCACGGCCACGGGCTTGTTGGGCATGTCCGGGTTGTTGGCCTGGAACTCCATCAGCGCCGCGATATCGGCAAAGCCCAGGTCATAGGCGCCCGAGGCCACGCGCTGCACCACGCCGCCCGAGCCGCTGCCGGCATCGACCGTGACATCCAGGCCCGCGTCCTTGAAGTAGCCCTTGGCCACCGGCTGCAGGAAGAAGGCGGCCGGCCCCTCGAAGCGCCAGTCCAGCTGGAACTTCAGCGGCGTGGCCGCGTGGGCCTGTGTATGGGCCGTTGCCAGGCCGGCGCTGGCGGACAGGGCCAGGACGGTGTGCAGGAACAGTCGTTTTTGCATGGTGGGCTTCCTCTCTGGTGGTCAAAAGAAACGGTGGGGACGGAACGGGGCCGGATCAGCTTTTCCAGGCGCCCTGGTGCGAAGCGGCGGCCTCGCCGATCAGCGCCGGGCCTATGCATTCGATGGCGTGGGACGAGGCGGCGAACACATCGCGGCAGGACAGCTCGGCATCCTTCTGGTCCAGGCGCTCGCCGCGGAATTCGCGCAGGCGCACGGCGTCTATGCCGTAGACCACGCGGCCTATGGCCGACCAGAAGATGGCGCCCGCGCACATCACGCAGGGCTCGGCCGATGAATACAAGGTGGCTGCGGACAGCGCCTCGCGGTCATGCAGGGGGCTGGCCAGGCGGATGGCCGACAGCTCGGCATGGGCCGTGCAGTCGCCGCTCTCGCCGTTGGCGTTGGAGGCCTCGGCCAGCACGCGGCCATCGGCGGCCACGATGAGCGCGCCGAAAGGGCGGTTGCCGCGTTTGCGCGCGCGGTCGGCCATGGCGATGGCGCGGCGCAGGTACAGGCCGTCGCGCTCGTCGAGCGAGGCCTCAAGGGGCAGTGAAACGGTGGCGTGGTCCATGTGCATTCCCTCAGGCCTTGGCCATGCGCGCGGCCAGCGGCGGCAGCAGGCTGCGGTTGAACAGCGCATCGGCCGACACGGGTGCCTTGAGGCCGAAGGCCTGGCTGACCTGCTCGGCCTGGCGGGCCAGCAGCTGCGGGTCGATGTCGCCCAGGCCGTGGCGCTGCGTATCGGGCGCGGCCAGGTATTGCGAGGTGATGGCCCAGCGCGCCAGTTCCAGCTTTTCATCCAGGATGGGCTCGCGCTGGCGCACGGCGGCCACGGCCAGCGCAGGCTGGGCCAGGCATTCGATGAGGGCGCGGTTGCTGGCGCGCAGGAATCCCGCCACCAGCGCCGGCTGCTCGGCCACCAGAGCGCTGGAGGCCAGGATGGCATTGCCGTACAGCTGCACGCCCGCATCGGTGTAGCGCAGCACCGACAGCTCCTCGGGCTTGATGCGTGCGAACAGCGACACGGCCGAGTCATGGAAATAGGTGGCCGCATCCACATCGCCGCGCACCACCACGTTGTCGCGCGCCGAGAACTCCGTCGTGGTCCAGGCGAACAGGTCGGCCGGCAGGTTCTGGCGCTGCGCGACCAGGGGCCAGACGCGGCGGGTGGACTCCACGGCGGCGGCGGCCACCTTCTTGCCCTTGAGGCTGGCGAACTCGCCCGTGATGCCCCGGTCCTTGCGGCCGATGATGGCGAACGGCGCGCGGTTGTAGTACTGGTAGACGGCCTGCACGCGCGCCGCGCCCGCGTTCTGCGCGTTGAACTCGATCAGCGAGCTGATGTCGCCCAGGCCCAGCTGGTAGGCGCCGCTGGCCACCCGCGTGATGGATGCCACCGAGCCCGAACCCACGTCGATGCTCACGTCCAGCCCCTCGTCGCGGTAGTAGCCCTTTTGCAGCGCCACGAAAAAGGGCGCGGTCTGCGAGGTCACGCGAAAGTCCAGCGTGAACTTCAGCGGTGTCAGCGCCTTGCCCTGGGCGAAGGCACCGGGCATCACGGCACTGGCAGCGGGAAGGGCGGCGGCGGCAAGGAAATGGCGGCGTTGCATGGTGGAACTCTCAGTCGCTATCAACATGGGGACCGGCCGCTGGCATGGGGCCGGGCGGCTGGCGTGACATGAGCAATTTCCGGGCAACGCGCACTGGGCGCGTGCTGAACGCTTCTACTCGTTCGTCCTTGTATGCAAAGTGCGTACCACCCCCTGAGTCGCTTCGCGCCTTCCCCCTCTCTCGCTGCGCGGGAGGGGGACGACACCCTCGGTGCGGGGCGGCCCTTCCTCGGCGTCACTGGGCTGGGCCGCGCCGGTTTTCGACGCGGCGTGCATGCATCAGATTGGTGCCAGACGGTTCCGATGCGGCGCGTGCACCAAGCTGCCCGGCCCTCTTGCACCACGATGGAACGCAGGCGGCCATGAACCGGCCTGCGCGGGCTGGCGCGCTGTTTGCTTGGGTGGTTGGCAAGAGTAGAAGCGTTCAGCTTGCCGGTCTGTGCCGGCGCGGGTCATTGCTCTTGAAGCGGGTGCGGGAGCGGCGTGGCTGCGACCTGTGCCCTGTCAGCCACTTCAAGAGCGACGGGCGGGACCGGTGTTTTTTTGCGCCGGCCGCTGCGTGCCTTGCCACTGCCTTTGCGGCAAAGGAAACAGACCATGAACATGCTTGCCAACTCCACCCTGCCTTCGGCACCGGCGTCAGATTACGCGCTGGGTGAACTCGCCAAGGAGGCCCGCATGGGCGGCCAGGGGCAGGAGACGCGCGCACGGGAGGTGCGGGTGATCGACATCTCCGACTTCGACCGCCGCAAGGCCGAGATCGCCGATGCGATCTGGCAGGCCTCGGTGGAGATCGGCTTCTTCCAGGTGTCGGGCCACGGTATTCCCCAGCCCGATATCGATGCGGCCTTCGGGCGTGCCGAGCAGTTGTTCGCGCTGCCGCGCGAGGTGAAGGCGCAGTGGCCGCTGTCGCGCAATGCGGGCTGGGAGCACAAGGCGCAGATCCGGCCTTCCACGCGCACGCCCGACCAGAAGGAGTCCTACCAGGTGACGCGCCCGCGCATGGCCGGCCTGTGGCCCACGCAGCAGGAGCTGCCGGGCTTTCAGCAGGTCACGCTGGACTTTGAGCGCCAGTGCTGGCAGGTGGGCATGCAGCTGCTGTCGTGCTTTGCGCACAAGCTGGGCTTTGATGCGGACTTCTTCACGCGCGCCCACGACCCTTCGGTGCCCGCCTACCAGAGCACGCTGCGCATGCTGCATTACTTCGCGGTCGATCCCGCGCTCAAGGATGAGCTGGGCCTGTGGCGCGCAGGCGCCCACACCGACTTCGACTGCCTGACCCTGCTGTTCCAGCGCGCGGGCCAGGGCGGCCTGCAGGTGCTGCCGGGCAAGGAGATGGAGGGCCAGCAATGGACGCCCGTGGACCCCGTGGAGGGCGTGATCACCTGCAACATCGGCGACATGCTCACGCGCTGGAGCGACGACCAGCTGCCCAGCAACTTCCACCGCGTGCGCAATCCCCTGCCCCATGAATACCAGGGCGCGCGCTACAGCCTGGCCTTCTTCTGCCAGGCCAACGAGGACGCGGTGATCGAGGGCCCGCAAAAGAAGTACCCGCCCATCACGGGCGCGGAGTACCTGCGCCAGCGCATCAGCGCGAACTTTTCCAACAAATATTGATCCCCCTGAGCGGCTGCGCCGCTTCCCCCTGAGGGGGACGACACCCTCGGTGCGGGGCTGCCCTTCCTCGGTGTCCCTGGGGTGGGCCGCGCCAGTTTCCAGCGCTCCACTCTTTGACATAGTGTGGTGTGGCCTGGCCGGAAACGACAAGGCCCCGGAGTCCGGGGCCTTGCCTGTGTCTGCGATCGGTGGTGGTGTTGATCAGCGCAGCGATTCGATCAGGTCGATGTACTGCTGCTTGGCATCGTCGGCCGAGGTGTCCTTGAGCTTTTCCCAGGCGTCCCACTTGGCGCGGCCGACCATGTCGGTGAAGCTGGGCTTCTTGGCCTCGTTGTCGCCTTCGGTGGCCTGCTTGTACAGCGCGTAGAGCTTGAGCAGCGTGGCGTTGTCGGGGCGCTCGCTGATCGAGGTGGAGTTCTTGACGGCGGCCTCGAAGGCGGCGTTCAGATCGGACATGGCGGGTCTCCTGGTGGGCGGTTCGTGTAGCGGCACAGTGTAGCCAAAAATGCAGGAATTTAGAACGACCGTGCTTTTTTTCACCGTCATCCGAACCGAGACCGGCCATGCCCCTCCTATGCTGCGCTGCACAGGTGCCCGGCCATGGGCCATAGGTCTGCCTCGCAAGGCACGGGGGCCGGCGCCTGGCCCCGGGCGCTGCCCGGTTGCAGGATGCGGCCGTGCTCCATCACGACCACGCGGTCGGCGACGGCGAAGGCCTGCTGGCGGTCTTGCGTCGCATAGACGGCCGTACAACCCAGGCTGCGCAGCAGCCGGGGAATTTCCTCGCACAGGCGCTCGCGCAGGTTGCCGTCGAGGCCGGACAGGGGTTCGTCCAGCAGCACCAGGCGCGGGCGCTCCACCACGGCGCAGGCCAGCGCCGCACGCTGCTGCTGGCCGCCCGACAGGCTGCCGGGAAGGCGCTCGCCCATGCCCTGCAGCCCGACCAGGCCCAGGGTCTGCTGCACCCGCTCGTGGATCTGCGCGCGAGGCAGGCCGCGCATTTCCAGCGCGAAGGCCACGTTGGCCTGCAGGCTCATATGGGGCCTGAGCGCATGGTCCTGGGGTACCAGGCCCAGCTCGCGCCGCTCGGGCGGCAGGGACTGCGAGGCGCTGGCCACGCACTGCCCGCCCATCCAGACTTCGCCGCGGCTGGGCTGCTCCAGCCCGGCCAGGATCTTGAGCAGGGTGGTCTTGCCGCAGCCCGAAGGACCCAGCAGGGCCAGCACCTCGCCGGGGGCGATCTGCAGACTGATGTCCTGGAGCACGGCGCGCTCGCCGTGGATGCGCTTGAGCTGCCGGGCTTGGACGGCCACGCCCTGCGCGGCGGCCGTGGAGGATTCGATGGAGGTCACAGGGACCGCATGCTAGGTGCGGTGTGTGACATGCCGGTGTCGGCCGGACCCCGCAAGGGCCTCAGCGCGTGGGCTCGCTCAGCCAGCGCTGGGCCAGCTTCACCCAGAACGTGGCGCCCTGCGGAATCAGCTGGTCGTTGAAGTCGTAGCTGGGGTTGTGCAGCGTGCAGGGACCGCCGCCGTGGCCGATGGCGCGGTGGTCGCCGTCGCCATTGGCGATGAAGCAGTAGGCGCCGGGCTTTTCCAGCAGCATGAAGGCGAAGTCCTCGGCGCCCATGGACGGCTCCTGGGGCAGCACATTGGCCTCGCCCACGAACTCGGCCATGACGCGGCGTGCGAACTCGGCCTCGGGCGCGGAGTTGATGGTGGGCGGGTAGTTGCGCACGAACTCGAACTCGCAGCGCGTGTCATGCGCCGCGCAGATGCTCTCGGCCAGGGTCTTCATGCGCCGCTCGATCAGGTCCAGCACCTCCAGCGTGAAGGTGCGCACCGTGCCCTGCAGCTCCACGCTGTCGGGCACCACGTTCGTGGCCTCGCCCGCGTGGACCATCGTGACCGAGACCACGCCCGCCTCGATGGGCTTGACGTTGCGGCTGACGATGGTCTGCAGGCCCAGGATGAGCTGGGCCGCCACGGGCAGCGGGTCGATCACCATGTGCGGCATGGCCGCGTGGCCGCCCTTGCCGCGCACGACGATGCGGAACTCGTTGCTGGACGCCATGGCCGGGCCCGGGCCCACGGCCATGGTGCCGGCCTTCATGCCCGGCCAGTTGTGCATGCCGAACACGGCCTGCATGGGGAACTGGGTGAACAGGCCGTCCTCGACCATCTCGCGCGCCCCGCCGCCGCCCTCTTCGGCCGGCTGGAAGATCAGGTGCACCGTGCCCTCGAAGCTGTCGCGGTGCGCGGCCAGGTACTGCGCGGCGGCCAGCAGCATGGCCACGTGGCCGTCATGTCCGCAGGCATGCATTTTTCCGGCGTGGCGGCTGGCGTGCTCGAAGGTGTTGAACTCCTGCATGGGCAGGGCGTCCATGTCGGCGCGCAGCCCGATGGCCCGGCCGCTGGCGCCGCCGTCACGGCCGTGGATGGTGCCCACCACGCCCGTGCGGCCCAGGCCGCGGTGCACGGCGATGCCCCATCCCTCCAATTGCCGGGCCACGAGGTCGGCAGTGCGGATCTCCTCGAAACACAGTTCGGGATGGGCATGTATGTCGCGGCGCAGCGCGGTGATCTCGGGTGCGCTGTCCAGCAGCTCCTGCAGCAAGGCCATGGGGGTTCTCCTTCTAGAGCGTGTTATGCACTTTTAAGTACCCGCGTTGGTTCTGCGCGCTGGTGATCGCAAGGCGCAGTGCGCCGCCAAGGCTCATGCCTTGGCAAGCGCTGCAACGCCGCGAGCGCCTGCGCGCAGAGCCAACCCTCCGGGAAAGCTGCAAGCCTACACCCGGACCTTGCCGTCGCCGGTCAGCATGGACAACTCCACGAAGCGCGGCTTGGCCGATTGCGGCTTGAAGGCCAGCGGGAAGCCGGCCACCTGCTGGCCGTGCATGGCATCGAGCGCCGCGACCAGGCCGTCGCGCGTGGGCTTGCCCGAGGCCGAGGCCTGGCGCAGCGCATCGGCGAACACGCGTGCCGCCAGATAGCCTTCCATGCTGGAGTAGTTGGGCGTCAGCTTGCCGCCGCCCTTCTGGATGGCCGCCAGGAAATCGCGCGTGATCTGGCGCGAGGTCTGGAAGGGCGAGGGCACGACCTGGGTGACGACCACCCCTTCGGCATCCTTGCCCAGCGTCTGCGCCAGTGCCTGCGAGCCGACGAAGGAGACGTTGTAGAACTGCCCGCCAAAGCCCGCCTGGCGCGCGGCGCGCACAAAGGCCGCGCTGGCCGAGTAGGTGACGATCTGCACGATGACATCGGCGCCCAGCGGCACCAGCGTCTTGACGGCGGCGGCCACATTGTTCGAGTTGCGCTCCACCGTGGCCGCGCCCACGGGCTCCAGCCCCTTGGCGGCCAGCGCCGCCTTGACGCCAGCCAGGCCCGATTCGCCATAGGCATCGTTCTGGTGCAGCACGGCCACCTTCTTCAGGCCCAGGCCCGTGAGGTGCCGCACCATCAGCGCCGTCTCGTCGGCATAGGAGGCGCGCACGTTGAAGACCAGTTGGGCCAGCTGGGGCTGGCGCAGCGCGTCGGCGCCCGTCAGCGGTGCGAACAGGGGCACGCGCGCCTTTTGCAGCAGCGGCAGCGCGGCCATGCTGGTGGAGGTGCCCACGTAGCCGAACAGGGCGAACACGTCGTCGGACAGGAAGCGCTGGGTATTGGCCGCGCAGCGCTCGGGCTCGTAACCGTCGTCCATCACGCGCAGTTCGATGTTGCGCCGGGCAATGCCCCCCTGCGCGTTGAGCTGCTCGAAGTACAGCTTGGCGCCTTCATGGAAGGGCTGGCCGATCTGTGCTGCAGACCCGGTCAACGGGCAGGACTGGCCCAGCACGATGGTGCCACCCGCGTCCTGGGCGCGCACTGCGCCGGTCCAGGTGGCGGCAGCCGCCGTGCTGGCTGCGATGAACTGTCTGCGGCTGAACGCCGTCTTGGGTCGGAGCATGAACTTGCCTGTTTTTGTCACTGGAATCGGCGCCGTTGCTGCGTGCAGCCGGCTGCAAGGGTCCGCATAATAAAGACAAGCGGCGATTGCGGCATGCAAGACCGGCACCGCCCCTTGCCCGTGACGGCCTTTTCCTGTTTTTCCGGCTTTCACGGTTCTTTCGCAAAGTCCCCACCCTGTCCGAGACCGCTGCCACCATGTCCTCCGCCACGCCCCCACTCCAGGCCACCTCACAGGTCCTGGGCGCCTGCCCCCATGACTGCCCCGATACCTGCTCGCTGGTGACCACGGTCGAAGACGGCATCGCCAAAAGAGTCCAGGGCAACCCCGACCATCCGCACACGGGCGGCGTGCTCTGCGCCAAGGTCAGCAAATACACCGAGCGCAGCTACCACCCCGAGCGTGTGCTCACCCCGCTGCGCCGCGTGGGCCCCAAGGGCTCCGGGCAGTTCGAGCCCGTGGGCTGGGACGAGGCGCTGGCCGACATCGCCGCCCGGCTGCACGCGCTGGCGGCGCGCGATCCCGAAACCATCCTGCCCTACAGCTACGCAGGCACCATGGGCCTGGTGCAGGGCGAGAGCATGGACCGGCGCTTCTTCCACCAGCTCGGCGCCTCGCTGCTGGACCGCACCATCTGCTCCAGCGCCGGGGGCGAGGCCCTGAACCTGACCTATGGCGGCAAGCTGGGCATGCGCGTGGAGCATTTCACCGAAAGCCGGCTCATCCTCATCTGGGGCAGCAACAGCATCGGCAGCAGCCTGCATTTCTGGCGCTATGCACTGGAGGCCAAGCGCAACGGCGCGCGCCTGGTGTGCATAGACCCGCGCAAGACCGAGACCGCCGACAAATGCCACGAGCACCTGCAGCTGCTGCCCGGCACCGATGCCGCCCTGGCGCTGGCCCTGATGCACGAGCTGATCACGCACGGCTGGCTGGACCATGACTACATCGCGCGCCACACGCTGGGCTGGGAGGAACTCAAGGCCCGCGCCCTGCAGTGGCCGCCCGAGCGCGCGGCCCAGGTCTGCGGCCTGCCCGTGGAGCAGATCCGCCAGCTGGCGCGCGACTATGGCACCACCACGCCCGCCGCCATCCGCCTGAACTACGGCGTGCAGCGCGCGCGCGGCGGCGGCAATGCCGTGCGCGCCATCGCCTGCCTGCCGGCCCTGGTGGGCGCCTGGCGCCACCGTGCCGGCGGCCTGCTGCTGTCCGCCTCGGGCGCCCTGCCCGCGCAGCGCGCCCGACTGCAGATGCCGCACCTGCTGGGCGAGCGCCGCCCGCGCACCATCAACATGAGCACCATCGGCGACGCCTTGCTGCACGAAGGCGGCAATGGCTTCGGCCCGCGCGTGGACGCCATCGTGGTCTACAACAGCAATCCCGTGGCCGTGGCGCCCGAGTCGGCCAAGGTCGTGGCCGGCTTTGCGCGCGAGAACCTGTTCACCGTGGTGCTGGAGCAGTTCATGACCGACACGGCCGACCTGGCCGACTACGTGCTGCCGGCCACCACGCAGATCGAGCACTGGGACATCCACGGCAGCTACGGGCATACCGACGTGCTGCTCAACCGCCCCGCCATCGCGCCGCTGGGCCAGGCGCGCAGCAACGGCCAGATCTTCCGCGACCTGGCCGCGCACATGGCGCGGCATGACGACGCCTTTGCCGCTGCCCATTTCCAGACGGGAGACGAGCAACTGTGCCGCGAAGCCTTCGAGGGCCGCGGCGTGGACTTCGACGAGCTGCTGGACAAGGGCTTTGCCACCCTGGCCCTGCCCGAGGCCCCCTTTGCCGAGGGCGGCTTTCCCACGCCCTCGGGCCGCTGCGAATTCACCAGCGCCGAGCTGGCGCGGCGCGGCATGGACCCGCTGCCCGACTACCTGCCCAACTACGAAACCGCCGAAACGGATGCGCGCTACCCGCTGGCCATGATCTCGCCGCCGGCACGCAACTTTCTCAACAGCAGCTTCGTCAACGTCAAGAGCCTGCGCACCATGGAAGGCCGCCCGCTGGTGGAGCTGCACCCCGACGACGCCGCCACGCGCGGCGTGGCCGAGGGCGACCGCGTGCGCGTCTTCAACGACCGGGGCAGCTACGAATGCCACGCAACCCTCAACGGCCGCGCGCGCCGTGGCGTGGTCAACGGCCTGGGCATCTGGTGGCGCAAGCACGGCGACAACGGCACCAATGTCAACGAGCTCACCCACCAGCGCCTGACCGACCTGGGCCGCGCGCCCAGCTTCTACGACTGCGCGGTACAGGTGCAGCGGCTGGCCTGAGCCCCGCCCCGGAGGCGGGCGATTCCTGCGCAATGGCGTCTGGCGCATCGGCACAATGGACCGCATTGCCACCACCGACAGGAGATGCCCATGCTGCAAACCGCCGTGGTCGCCGTGCGCGACCGTGCCCGGCTGCAGGAAATCGTCGGCGTGCTGCTGCGCTTCGGGCTGGCCGACCTGGTCGACACGCTGGGCCTGGCCCGCTTCGCGCCGCGCGGCAGCCAGCCCCATCCCGAGCATCCGCTGGATGCCAGCCGCCCCGAGCGCCTGCGCATGGCCCTCGAACACCTGGGCCCCAGCTTCGTCAAGCTGGGCCAGATCATGGCCACGCGCTCGGACCTGCTCGCGCCCGAATGGACGGCCGCCCTGCAGCAACTGCACAGCCACGCCGCCCCGCTGCCCTGGGAGACGGCCCAGCCATTGATCGAGCAGTCGCTGGGCCTGCCCGTGGAGCAGGTGTTCACGCATTTCGATCCCGTGCCGCTGGCCTCGGCCTCCATGGCCCAGGTTTACCGTGCGCGGCTGCCTGCGGCTGAAGACCGGGATGACCGGGATGACCGGGAAGGCCGGGAGGACGGCAGCGGCAGCGACAGCCCCCCTGCGGCCCGCGCTGCCGACATCGAAGTCGTGGTCAAGGTCCAGCGTCCCGGCCTGCGCCCCCAGATCGAAGCCGACCTGCGCCTGCTCGAGCACCTGGCGCTGCTGGCCCAGGAACAATGGCCGCAGCTGGCGCGCTACCGCCCGCGCGAGGTCACGCGCCAGCTGGGACAGGCGCTGCGCGAGGAACTGGATTTCACCGTCGAAGCCCACAACGGCGACGCCGTGGCACGGCACTTCGCGGCCCAGCCCGAGATCGTCGTGCCGGCCATCCACTGGGCATTGAGCGGGCCGCGCCTGCTGGTGCAGGACTTCGTGCCGGGCGTGCCAGCCTCGGCCGTGGGCGCGGACCCCGCGCTGGACGGCCCGCTGCTGGCGCGCCGTGGCGCCTGCGCGTTTTTGCAGATGGTGCTGCGCGACGGTCTGTTCCACGCCGACCCGCACCCGGGCAACCTGCTGGCCCTGCCCGGCAACCGCGTCGGCTTCATCGACTTCGGCATGGTCGGGCGGCTGTCTCCCCAGCGCCGCCGCCAGGTGCTGGGCCTGATGCGCGCCCTGGTCGAGGGCCAGGGCCGCAGCCTCTCGGGCGTGCTGCTGGAATGGGCGGCCGAAAGCGAAATGCCCGGCCGCGCCCCGCCCTCAGCCGCACGCATCGAGGCCGCCGTGGACCGCTTCGTGACCCGCCATGGCCCCGGCGCCAGCAACGGCCGCCTGGTCATGTCCCGCGCACTGCAGGACTTCATGGCCCTGGCCCGCGAAACCGGCGTGGCCCTGCCCGCCGACATGGCGCTGCTGCTCAAGGCCCTGATCACGGCCGACCAGGTGCTGCTGCAGCTGGACCCGCAATTCGACGTGGTGCAGACGGCCACGCCCCTGGTCAAGGCCCAGCTGCTGCAGCGCTACTCCCTGCGCAGCCTGGCGCGCCAGCGCCGCGCCGCCATGGCGCAATGGATGGACCTGGCCGACGACGCGCCGCACACCCTGCGGCTGGTGATGCAACGATTGCGCTCGGGCCGGCTGCAGGCCGACCTGGACATACGCCACATCGACCGCCTCTCCCAGGCCCTGGAACGCGCCGCCACCCGCCTGGCCCTGGCCGTGGTCTCCGGCGCCTTCATCCTGGGACTGGCCCCCGGCCTGCTGACCATGGGCCCGCGCCTGTGGGGCATCCCCCTCTTCGCCGCCCTGGGCGTGGCCGGCGCCGCCGCCAGCCTGGCCGTTCTGTTCACCACCATGCGCAGGCAGAAGGCGCTGGATTGATGGCTGGATTGATCGCTGGATTGGCGATCAGGAACGCCAAAAAAAAGCAGCACCAGCGCATCAGATCAAAGCCGGGCGCCGCCCCCAAAACCGCCACGGCCCAACCCAGAGACACCGAGGAAGGGCCGCCCCGCACCGAGGGTGTCGTCCCCCTCCGCGAAGCGAGAAGGGGGAAGCGGCGCAGCCGCTCAGGGGGTCAGTCCAATTTGACGCCCGCGCTCTTGATGATCGCCCCCCAGCGCTTGGATTCCGCGCGCGACATGGCCAGGAACTGCTCGGGCGTGCCGGGCAGCGCCTCCATGCCGAAGTCCTGCATGCGCTTGACCACGGCGGGGTTGGCCAGGGCCTTGTTGAGTTCGGCGTTCAGGCGCTGCACCACGGCGGGGGGCATCTTGGCAGGGCCCAGGATGCCCTGGAAGGCATAGACCTCGGTGTCGGGCACGCCGACCTCGGCCAGCGTGGGCAGCTCGGGCAGGCTGGGCACGCGCTTGCCCGTGCCGATGGCCAGGGCGCGCACCTTGCCCGACTGGATCACGGGCAGGCCCGAGGCCAGGTCCAGGAACATGCAGGGCACCTGGCCGCCCATCACGTCGGCCAGCGCGGGCGCCGCGCCGCGATAGGGGATGTGCGTCAGGAAGGTGCCCGTGCGGTTCTTGAACATCTCCATGGCCAGGTGGTGGGGCGAGCCGTTGCCGGGAGAGGCGTAGTTGACCTGACCCGGATGCGCCTTCACGTAGGCCAGGAATTCCTTGAAGGTCTTGGCCTCGAAGTTCGGGTTCACCACCAGCGCCATCGGGAAGCGGCTGATGCCGCCGATGTAGGTGAAGTCCTTTTCGGGGTTGAAGGACAGCTTGCTGAACAGGTGCTCGTTGTAGGCCAGCACGGCGTTGTCGGCCGACATGATGGTATAGCCGTCGGGCTTGGCCGTGGCCACGATCTGGGCGCCGATGTTGGTGGAGGCGCCGGGGCGGTTGTCCACCACGATGGTCTGGTTCAGCGTCTGGCGCATGGCCTCGGCCACGGTGCGCGCCAGCACGTCGGTGCCGCCGCCGGGCGGATAGGGCACGACCCAGCGGATGTTGCTGGCGGGCCAGTCCTGCGCCTGTGCAAAAGGCGCGGCCATGCCGGCGGATGAGGCCGCCACGGCGGCCAGGAATTGTCTACGGTCCATTGTTGTCTCCTGTGGGATGGGTGTGGATGGGTCCTGGCCGCGCCCTGTTGCTCTTGTTCATGGAGGCGGTGGCCGTGTGTTTCAGGGCGGGCTGGCTGCGGGGAACTCCACGCGCTGCACCTTGAAGCCCTGGGCCGCCAGCAGCGCCGGCAGGCCGCGCGTGCCCACCATGTGCAGGGCGCCCACGGCGGCGAACACGCTGCGGCCGGAACGGATCTGCCGCGCCACTTCGCGCGCCAGGCCGGGGTTGCGGCCATAGACCATGCGGTCGTAGTCGGCGCGCTCGGCGGCATTGGCCATGCAGTCGCACCAGTCGGGCAGGCTCTCCAGCAGGTGGATGCGGCCATCGGCCCAGACCTTCGCGATCAGTCCCAGCTTCTGGGCGGCGATGCCGCTTTCCAGCTGGCGCAGGCCGGACTCCACCGTCTCGGCCACGCGCGCGGGGTCGTCCGAGACCAGCTCGCGCAGTTGCAGCTCGGGCGTCTCCAGCGACAGCACGGGCTTGCCCAGGGCCAGCGCCACACCGGCCAGCGAGAAATCGATGCCATAGGACGCGTCCAGCCCCTCGCTGCGGCCGGCCAGCGACAACAGGGAGATCACCTGGGCGTCGGGGCGCAGCAGAGCCAGCTCGGGGCCGGCGCAGGCCAGGCGCCTTTGCTTCTCAAGCCGGCGCTGGAGATCGCCGCGCAGCGGCGGCGCATCGGGCCGCGCCTGCATGCCTGCGAACAAGACCTTCATGACCTCGGGATCGAGGATGTTCAGCTCCAGCGCCAGGCTGTCGGAGGCGCGCAGCGCGTCCGCCACCGTGGGGCCGGGCACGCTCCAGTCAAGCTTGGCCGCGTGCATGGTCCCGTAGAGCCAGCTGGTGCGGCCCCGGTGCTCGATGCGCCACAGCAGCCCACGGTCCTGCGCCTTGCGCTGCATGGCGCGGATCTCGTCCGGGCCGGGCATGCGCGCCTCGGGCGGGCAGGTGACGGGGTCCGCGGCCGGGGGCGCCGCGAATGCCGCGGCCAGCGGCGACAGCGCCAGCGCGGCCAGGCCGGCGCGCAGCGACCTGCCCGCCAGGCGCCACCAGGGTGCGCAGACGCGGCTCATTCGGCAGGCTCGACGATGTTCTGGTCGATGGCGCCGAAGATGCTCTGGCCGTCCTTGCCCTTCATCTCGATGCGGATGGTGTCGCCAAAGCGCATGAACTCGGTCTTGGGCGCGCCGTCCTGGATGGTCTCTATGCAGCGCTTCTCCGCAATGCAGCTGTAGCCCTTGGGCCACTCCATGCGCCGGTTCTTGCCCTTGCCGCTTTCCACGCCCTTGTTGCTCACGGTGCCGCTGCCCACGATGGAGCCGGCGCGCACATTGCGCGTCTTGCAGATATGGGCGATGAGCTGGCCGAAGTGAAAGCTCATGTCCTCGCCCGCATCGCACATGCCGACCTTGCGGCCGTTCCAGGTGGACTGCAGCGTCAGGTGCAGGCGGCCGCCCTTCCAGGCGTCGCCCAGCTCGTCCAGCGTCACGGCCACGGGGCTGAAGGAGGTGGCGGGCTTGGACTGGAAGAAGCCGAAGCCCTTGGACAGCTCATTGGGGATCAGGTTGCGCAGGCTCACGTCGTTGGCCAGCATGACCAGGCGCACGCCGCCCAGCGCACGCTCGGGCGTGGCGCCCATGGGCACGTCGGCGGTGATGACGGCGATCTCGGCCTCGAAGTCGATGCCCATGGACTCGCTGGGCACCACCACATCGTCGCAAGGGCCCAGGAAATCGTCGCTGCCGCCCTGGTACATCAGCGGGTCGGTGTAGAAATTGGCGGGCACCTCGGCGCCGCGCGCCTGGCGCACCAGCTCCACATGGTTGATGTAGGCCGAGCCATCGGCCCACTGGTAGGCGCGTGGCAGCGGCGCCATGCACTGGCGCGGATCGAAGGCAAAGGCATGGACCGCCTTGCCGCTGTTGAGCAGGTGGTACAGGTCCTGCAGCTGGGGCGCCATGTAGCTCCAGTCGTCGAGCACCTGCTGCAGGCGGCTCGCTATGCCGGTCGCATAATGGGCCTGGCTCAGGTCGCGTGACACCACGACCAGTTGCCCGTCCCGCGATCCGTCCTTGTATGTGGCAAGTTTCATGCTGCTCCCCCGTGCCGCCGCCGCGCGCCACGGCATCCGGGCAGCGGCCTGGACACCCATGGCGACGCAGCCACGAATTACGATAAGTTAAATTGATTTAACTAAACAAAACCAAATTCTATTGCAATGGACAAGGAACGCGCAGGGATTCAATCGGTCGAGGTCGGTTTTACATTGCTGGAGGCGCTGACGCGCGCCCGGGGCCCGCAGATGCTCAAGGACCTGGCGTCCGACGCCGGCATGAGCGCCGCCAAGGCGCACCGCTACCTCGTGAGCTTCCAGCGCATCGGCCTGGTCACCCAGGACGCGCGCACCTCCCGCTACGACCTGGGCCCGGCCTCGCTCAAGCTGGGCCTGGCATCGCTGGCGCGGCTGGATCCCGTGCGGCTGGCGCGCGAACGCATGCCCGCGCTCATGGAGCGCATCCACCACACGGCGGCCATCGCCGTCTGGGGCAACCACGGGCCGACCATCGTGCACTGGGAGGAAAGCGCGCAGTCGGTCACCGCCAACCTGCGCCTGGGCGACGTCATGCCCATGCTGGCCTCGGCCACCGGGCGCTGCTTCGCGGCCTGGCTGCCGCGCGAGGTCACGGCCCCGCTGCTGGAGCCCGAGGTGGACAAGGCCCGCCGCATCCAGCGCAAGGACCTGCCGCTCACCCCCGAGGCCATAGACGCCATGCTGGCCGAGGTGCGCGAGCGCGGCACCGCCCGCGTGGTCGATACCGTGCTGCCCGGCATCGTGGCGTTTTGCACGCCGGTCTTCGACTCCTCGGGCCATATCGTGCTGGGCCTGACCACGCTGGGCTCGATTGCCACTTTCGACCCCGAATACGGCGGCGCCATCGATGCGCCCCTGCGCGAGGCCTGCGTGCAGCTGTCCCAGGACCTGGGCTGGAATGCCTGAGATGAAGCTACACCCCCTGAGTCGCTTCGCGCCTTCCCCCTGGAAGGGGGACGACAGCCTCGCTGCGGGGCGGCGCGGCCGGCGTAGGCCCTTGCTCGCTGTCCCTGGCCTTGGGCCGCGCCGGTTTCATGGGCTGTGGGTGGCGCGCGGCACTATGGATAACTGACATGAGCCTGCGCCAGCGCGCCCTGCCCGCCCTCACCGCCGTGGTGCTGGGCGGCCATGCGCTGGCCCTGCTGGGCCTGCCGCTGTGGAACCAGGTATCGGCACCGCGCACCGAGGTGGCGGCCATGCAGACACGGGCGCTGTCCCTGCCCGAGCCACCTGCGCCCCCGCCTGCCGCCGCGCCCGAGACACCTGCGCCCGTACCCAAGCCGCAACCCCGCCCTCGCCCCAAGGTCCAGCGCCCGACACCCGCCGCGCCCACCGCACCCGTGGCCGAGCCGCTGGACACGCCCATCCGCGAAACCGTCGAACCCTTGCCGATGGCCGCAGCGCAGGAGCCTGACGCATCGGACGCCTCGGAAACCGCCAGTGCTGCTGCCGATGCAGGTGCCGGCAGCGAGCCAACCCCGGCCACACCGCCGGCGCCGCCCGCTCCCAAGCCCGAACCCGAAACACCGTCCGCTCCCTCGGCCGGCCCGGCCCAGGGCATGGCCATCACCTCGCCCGACGGCACGCCGCTGGCCTCCGACGCCCCCGTTCCCGTGCAACTGCCCGATCCCGCGCGGCTGTCGTTCGCCGTCACCGGCCAGGCCAAGCGCTTCAACTATTCGGCCAATGCCGAGCTGGTCTGGCGCCATGCCAACGGCCAGTACCAGGCCAGCCAGGAAGTCAGCCTGTTCCTGCTGGGCTCGCGCTCGCAGACCAGCGAGGGCCGCATCACCGACAGGGGACTGGAGCCCAGCCGCTTCAACGACAAGGCGCGCAAGGAGCAATCGGCGCAGCTGGCGTTCGACCAGAACCTGGCGCGCTTCAGCACGGGCGCGCCCGACGCGCCCATCGCGCCCGGCGCCCAGGACCGGCTCAGCGTGTTCCTGCAGCTGTCGGCCCTGCTGGCGGCGGCGCCGCAGCGCTACCCGGCGGGCACGCAGATCAGCTTCATCACCGTCAGCGCGCGGCGCGCCGACCGCTGGACCTTCCGCGTGGGCGAGACCGAGACGCTGGACCTGCCCTCGGGCAGCACGCAGGCGCTGCGCCTGGACAAGATCGCAGCGGCCGGCGATGACCAGCAGGCCTCGCTGTGGCTGGCGCCGTCCATGCAATACCTGCCCGTGCGCATCCGGCTGGCGCAGGACAACGGCGACTTCGCTGACCTGCAGCTCAAGAGCCGCCAGGCGCCATGACACAGGGGCCACCGGTGGGACACCGGTGATTTCCCGGTAGTCCTGCACTTGCAGCCACCGCCACCGCCCGCCTACCACAGCGCGGCCTGCGGCACACGCCGCAGCGCATGCCAATCCGTGGAATACTGCATGCAAGTGCCTGCGATAGATCGGGACCCCCACGGTCCTTGAAATCCGGCGCTTCGCAGCCATGTAGGCTGTGCGACGCCCGGCAACGGGCCAGAAAGGGAACACCATGCAAATGCTTTACGACTCCGAATCTTTTGTGGTGCTCCATCTGCGTCCCGACATGGATCCGGATGCAGCGGCCGGCGAAGCTGCGGTCGATGCCGCCCGCCAGCTGCCACGCCACGGCTTCGAAATCGTGGACAAGCGCTCGGGCAAGGAGGTCTACCTGGATGGATCCTGGGCCGAGATGTTCCAGAAGCAGATCATCGCCTGGCAGCAGGACGCCCCCACCGAGGAAGAGGTCGAGGACGCCCTGGAGCGCTACGCCGGCCTGGCCCAGCAGCCTGTCGTGGTCCACTGACAGCACACAGCGCACGGTCCCGTGAAGGGACTTCGCGCCAGGCCCGCCGCAGAGAACCTGCGGCGGGCCTTTTCTTTGGGCGCGGCCATTGCGCGCACCCTGGTGCTTTCACCGATCCGCAGGCTGCGCCTGCTGCCTAGAATCGCCGCACAGGTTCAAGATTTGAAGACCATCTGTGAGATGGTCTTGTCGCGCCTGTACGGTTTGCCGGCCTCTTGCAGAAACACAGGAGGCCAGCATGCAGACCAGCATCCACAGGGTTCGCGGCGTTCAGGATGTCATCGCCTACATCGACGCACGCCAGGGCATTTCAGGCCGCGCCGGCACCATCTGGTGGCTGGCCCTCGGCGGACTTTTCCTCGACGCATTCTCCAACTCCGCACTCAGCGTGGGCCTGGGCCCCATGACGCGCGACCAGCGGCTGACGCCGGCCGAAGTGGCCTGGATGACGTCGCTGGCCTCCTGGGTGTCCATCGCCTTCAATCCCATCGGCGGCTGGATGGCCGACCGCTGGGGCCGCATGCGCCCGCTGGTCATCGCCAAGGTGCTGGCCGTGGCCGGCGCGCTGCTGGTCAGCATGGCGCCCGACTACGCCACCATCCTCTTCGGACGCTTCTTCGTGGGCGCGGCCTATGGCATCGACTTCGCCATCGCCATGGCGGTGCTGGCCGAATTCACGCCCGCCCGCCTCAAGAGCCGGCTCAATGTCTGGCAGGGCATGTGGTACATGGCCGTGTGCAGCAACCTGGTGCTGGCGCTGTGGTTCCATTCCTGGGATGTGGGCGATTCGCTGTGGCGCTATTCGGTGGCCGCCACGGCGGTGTTCGGCCTGTTCATCCTGGGCATGCAGGCCGCGCTGCTGGTGGAAAGCCCGACCTGGCTGGCACGCAAGGAGCGGCTGGATGACGCCGCCCGCGCCATGACGCGCATCTACGGCGCACACGGCCAGCGCTTCGAGGCCGCGCCGCCCGCCGAACGCCTTCCCGTGCTCAACCCGGCGCGGCGCGGGCTGGCCAATGTGCTGCTGATCTTTCGCGGCATCTACCTGCCGCGCACGCTGCTGGCGGCTACGGTGCAGATAGGCCAGTCCATCCAATACTTTGCCGTGGGCTGGTACCTGCCGCTGATCAGCGCCTCGCTGTTCGGCAAGGACTTCCGCGAGGCCACGCTGGGCGCGCTGGTGTTCAACGTGTTCGGCATCGTCGGCGGCTTCCTGTCGCCCGTCATCGGGCGCAGGCTGGGCCTGCGGCGGGCCTCGGCCTTCGGCTTTGCGCTGGTGTTCCTGATGCTGCTGGTGCTGGGCCTGTTCAACGGCCGCATGCCGATCTGGCTGGCCGTGGCCGTGCCCTCGCTGTTCATCCTCTTTCATTCGGGCGGGCCCGGCGCCAACGGCAAGAGCCTGTCCACGCTGTCGTTCCGCAGCGAGCTGCGCGCGGGCGCCAATGGCGTGATCGGTGCGCTGGGCGCCATGGGCGCGGCGCTGGGGCTGCTGGTGTTCCCGCTGTTCCGCCAGCAGTACGGGCTGGAGAACACCTTCCTCATCCTGTCCGTGGTGCCGCTGCTGGCCAGCATCGTCTGCTTTTCCATCCGCTGGGACCCCACGCGCACCACGGTGAACCCCGACGACGAGCCCGGCGCGCCTCAGTTCGCGGACGACGCCGCCCCGCCCGCCAAGATCGCTCAAACCACCGCCTGAAAGAGAACACCCCATGCACCATGAAGCCGTGATCCTTTGCATCGACGAAGGCACCTCGGGCACGCGCGCCGCCGTCGTGGGGCGCGACGGGCAGGTGTCCGCCCAGGACTATCTGCCGCTGGAAATCCACTGCCCGCGCCCCGGCGTGGTCGAGCAGGACGCCGACCTGCTGCTGGAGCGCACGCTGGACGTGTGCCGCCGCGCCATCGCCCGCGCCCAGGGCAGCGGCCAGCAGATCGTGGCCCTGGCCATTGCCAACCAGCGCTGCTCGGCCGTGCTCTGGGACACGGCCACGGGCCGTTCGCTGGCGCCCATCATGGTCTGGCAGGACTCGCGCCACCGCGACGAACTGGCCCTGCTGGCCGGCGACTGGGATGCCCGGCTGATCCGTCACGCGGGCCGGCCCGTGGGCGTGCGTTCGCCCTACCTGTGGGCCGCGCACAAGCTGCGCGAATGCCCGGCCGTGGCCCAGGCCTGGCAGCAGCGCCGCCTGGCCTTCGGCACCATCGACTCCTGGCTGCTGTGGCATCTGTCGGATGCGCGCGCCGTGGTCACCACGCCCACCAATGTGACCTCGGGCAACGCCTATGCGCTGGGCGATCACCGCTACCTGCAGGACTGGTTGGACGCGCTGGAGTTTCCCGCCGAGTTGCTGCCCCGCCTGTGCGAGGACGTGCAGGACTTCGGCCGCACGCGCACCGAGCTGCTGGGCCTGGCCGTGCCCATCCTGGCCTGCGCGGGCGACCAGCATGCGGCCGCGGTGGGCCTGGGCTGCCTGGAGCGGGGCCAGGCGCTGTGCGTGCATGGCACGGGCAGCTTCGTCGATGTGCTCACGGGAACAAAGCTGCCCGCGCATGACGCGGCCCATGAAAGCTCGCTGACCATGACGGCGCGGCGCATGGACGGTGTCTCGCGCTATGCCATCGAGACCTATGTGCCCACCACGGGATCGGCGCTCAACTGGGTCTGCGAGAAGCTGCAGTGGTTCGACAACCCGCAGCAGATCAGCGCCCTGGCCCGCGAGGCCGAGACGCCGGCCGACCTGGTCTTCATCCCCGCGCTCACCGGCCTGCGCCTGCCGGCCATGGAGCCGGGCGCGCGGGCCTCGATCTCGGGCGTGTCCATGGCCACCTCGCGGCCGCAGCTGGCGCGCTCCATCCTCGAAGGCATTGCGCATTCCGTGGCCTCCTGCGTGCAGGCGGACGAGGCGGCCGCAGGCACCGAGGTGGGCGAGCTGCTGGTGGGCGGCGGCCTGTCGGGCAGCGATGCGCTGCTGCAGATCCAGGCCGACCTGGGCGGCCTGCCCGTGCGCCGCCTGGCCGATACCGACAAGGCCAGCCTGCGCGGCATCGCCTTCATGGCCGGCAGCGCAGGCCTGCTGTGGGACGGGCTGGAGCAGGCCTGCGCCACGCTGCGCACCGAAGCGGTCTTCACCCCGCGCATGGCCGCCGACGAGCGCGGCGAGCGCCGCCGCATCTGGCGCGCCCGCGTGGGCGACGAACTGGCCCGCGCCCGGGCCCCCGGCCGCAGCGCCGCCCTGGAGGGCTGCGCATGATGCAATGGCCCTTTGGCAAGGAGCGCAGGGACAGCGCCGCACTGACCCAGACCGCGCCGCTGCAGCTGCAGCGCGCGGACCAGCTGGCTCGGCTGGGTGACGAGGCATTCGACCTGCTGGTCATCGGCGGCGGCATCACCGGCGCCTATGCGGCGCTGGACGCCAGCCTGCGCGGCCTGCGCGTGGCGCTGGTGGAGAAGGACGACTTCGCCTCGGGCACCTCGTCCAAGTCCTCCAAGATGGTGCACGGCGGCCTGCGCTACATCGAACAGGGCAACCTGGGGCTGGTGCGGCACTCGCTGCTGGAGCGCCAGCGCCTGCGCCGCAATGCGCGCCACCTGGTGCAGCGCCTGCCCTTCCTGTTTCCCGTGATGGAGCGCGACGGCGTCTTCGACGCCCGCCTGGCCAAGGCCTTCGGCAGCCTGCTGTGGACCTACGACCTGGCCGGCGGCTGGCGCGAAGGCATCCTGCACCGCAAGCTCGGCAAGGCCGAGGTGCTGTCGCACTGCCCGACCTTCCGCGAAGAGCAGCTCCTGGGCGGCTACATGTACTTCGATGCGCGCGTGGACGATGCGCGGCTCACGCTGGCCGTGGCGCGCACGGCGGCCTTCCATGGCGCGGCCGTGCTCAACCATGCCCGGGCCACCGCCATCACGCGCAACGCCCACGGCGGCGTGGACGGCGCCATCGTCCAGGCCGATGGCCGCGAGATCACGGTGCGCGCGCGCAGCGTGGTCATGGCCACGGGCGTCTGGCTGCGCGACTGGGATGGCCGCAGGCCCGACCAGCAGGCGCAGCTGCACGTGCGCCCCGCCAAGGGCGTGCACGTGGCCATTCCCTGGCTGCGCATACGCAACGACTGCACCGTCACCATCCCCGTGCCGGGCCGCAGCCGGCGCGCCACCATCACGCGCTGGGGCGATGTCTCCTACCTGGGCACCACCGACGAGGACTATGCGGGCAGCCTGGACGACGTGCACTGCACGCGCGCCGAGCTGGACTTCCTGCTCGAAGGCGCGCGATCGGCGCTCAAGGTGGACCTGTCGCCCGAGGACGTGGTCGGCTCCATCGCCGGCTGCCGCCCCCTGGTCGGCCCGCCCGGCGGCAAGACCGTGGAGATGAAGCGCAACCACGAGATCCATGTGGCCGGCGACGGCCTGGTCACCATCGTCGGCGGCAAGCTCACCACCTCGCGCCACATGGCCGAGCAGACCGTGGACGCCGTGGAAAAGCTGCTGGGCCGGCGCACGCGCTGCACCACCGCCTCGGCCTTCCTGCTGGGCGCGGCCGGCTACGACGCCCAGGCCATCACGGCCACGGGCGGACTGTCGGCCCACCTGGGCGAGCGCTACGGCACGGAAGCGCGCTTCGTCAGCGACATCCTCGACGCGCATCCCGCGCTGGCCCGGCCCATCGTCGAGGGACTGCCCCACACCGAGGCCGAAGTCGTCTACGCCGCGCGCCACGAAATGGCGCGCACGGTGGAAGACGTGCTCTCGCGCCGCATGCGCGCCCGGCTCATGGCGCGCGATGCATCGGCCCGCGCCGCAGCGCGCGTGGGCGACATCCTGGCCCAGGAACTGGGGCTGGCACCTGCGCAGATAGCGCAGCAGATCCACGACTACCGCCGCGCCATGGAGCGCGAAAAACAGATTTTGATGGGAGACATCCAATGCTGAGCAAAGACGCAATCGCCCGCGGCTACAACCGCCGCAACTACGTGGTGGGCGCCCCCACGACCCCGGGCTGGGCGGCGCAGGCCGCACCCGCAGCCGACCGCCCTGCCTCCGAAGGTCCTGCCTGCGGCCTGCAGCACGAGCCCGTGGCCGTGCCCGAGGCCGTGCTCGCCGCGCTGCGCGCCGCCTGCGACCGCGTGCAGACCGAGCGCGCCGACATCGTTGCCGGCACGCGCGACTGGTGGGCCCGCACCATGGTGGCCGAGACCTCGGGCCACCCGGCCACGCCGCAGGCCGTCATCGCCCATGCATCCACCGTGGAGCAGGTGCAGGCCGTGATGCGCATTGCCGATGAACACGCCATTCCCGTCACCGTCTCGGCCGGGCGCAGCAACGTCACGGGCGCGGCCCTGCCCCTGCGCGGCGGCATCGTGCTGGACCTGTGCGAACTCAATCGCTTCATCGCCATGGACGAGCAAAGCCAGATCGTCGAGGTCGAGGCCGGCATGTTCGGCGACGTGTTCGAGGAAACCATCCAGCGCCGCCACGGCATGACCATGGGCCACTGGCCCTCGTCCTTCGGCATCAGCACCGTGGGCGGCTGGGTGGCCTGCCGGGGCGCGGGCCAGCTGTCCACGCGCTACGGAAAGATCGAGGACATGGTCCACGGCATGGACGTGGTGCTGGCCGATGGCCGCCTCGTCACCGTGGGCGGCTACGCGCGCGCGGCCATCGGGCCGGACCTGCAGCAGCTGTTCATCGGCTCGGAAGGCACGCTGGGCGTGATCGTGCGCATCCGCTTCAAGCTGCACCGCCTGCCCGACCACGGCCGTGCCATCGCCTATGGCTTTGCCAGCTTTGCCCAGGGCCTGGAGGCCTGCCGCCAGATCCTGCAGCAAGGCGCCAACCCCGCCGCGCTGCGGCTGTACGACGCGCTGGAAAGCGGCGTGCAATTCGGCCGCAGCGACCTCAACGTGCTGCTGATCGCCGACGAAGGCGCGCCCGAGATCGTCGATGCCGTCATGGCCATCTGCGAACGTGTGTGCGCACCCTTGGGAGAACGGCTCGACGGCGCCGCCACCCTGGAGCGCTGGCTGGACACGCGCTACCTGACCGGCAAGAGCGCCGAGGGCTTCAAGAAAGGCCCGGGCTTCGTCGCCGACACGCTGGAGATGTGCGGCCCCTGGAAAGACCTGCCGGCCATCTACGAGGAAGTGGTCGCCGCCCTGCAGGCCATCCCCGGCACCCTGGCCGGCTCGGCCCACCAGTCGCATGCCTATGTGGATGGCGCCTGCCTGTACTTTTCGCTGCGCGGCGAGGTGGCCGTGGACCAGCGTGCCCAGTGGTACCGCGCGGCCTGGGACGCGGCCAACGCCGTGCTGCTGCGCCACGGCGCCACGCTCAGCCACCACCACGGCGTGGGCCTGCTGCGCGCGCCCTACATGCGGCAATCGCTGGGCCCGGCCTTTGCGCTGCTGGAGGCCACCAAGCGCATGCTGGACCCCAAGAACCTGCTCAACCCCGGCAAGCTGGGGCTGGACCTCTGACATGGGCCGCCCGGACAACTCCCTGGGCGCGCGGCTGGCGCGCCGCCCCGTCATCGCCACCCTGTACGGGGCCGAGCAGATGGACGCGCTGCTGGCCAGCCAGGCCGAAGTCGCCATCGTCGCCAACATCGAACTGCGCCGGCTGCGCTCGGTGATCTCCACCATCACCGGGGCGGGCAAGATCGCCATCGTCAATATCGACAGCTGCGACGGCATCTCGCCCGACAAGGGCGGCGTGGACTACCTTGTGGACCTGGGCGCCAGCAGCCTGCTGTCCACGCGCGTGGCCACCATCCAGCGCGCCAACAAGGCCGGGCTGCTGACCATGCAAAAGGTCTTCGTCACCGACCGCTCCACCTGGCCGCGCAGCATCAAGGCCGTGGAGCAGAGCGACCCCAACCTCGTGCAGATCATGCCCGCCCCCATGCTGGCCCATATCACCGAGGCCGAGCGCCGCATCCTGCCGCCGCTCGTGGCCTCGGGCTTCGTCTGCAGCCAGGAGCAGGTCCAGCAGGCGCTGGCCGGTGGGGCGATTGCGGTATCGACCAGCGACAGTGGACTGTGGTGAGGCGGGCCCTAGGCCGTGCGCGACGCGGCCGGCCCGCGCGCCTCCACCCAGCGGAACAGCGGCGCCACCAGCAGCAGCACGGCGATCAGCCGGCAGACCTGGAAGGCCGTGACCACGGGCACGCCCAGCTGCAGCACCTTGGCGGTGATGGCCATCTCGGTGATGCCGCCCGGCGAGGTACCCAGCAGCAGCGTGACCCAGGGCAGGTCCACGGCCAGGTGCAGCAGCCAGGCAAAGCCCGCGCAGATCGCCATGAGCCCCACGGTGCCCACGGCCACGGAGCCCAGCCAGCGCGGCGCGGTGTGCAGGAATTCGCGCTTGAAGCGCACGCCCAGGCTGATGCCGATCACCAGCTGCGCCGCATTGACCAGGGCCTGGGGCACGGCCGACAGTTCCTGGCCGCACATGGTCAGCAGCATGGACACCAGCAGCGCGCCCAGGAACCAGGGGTTGGCGCGCCTGAGCCGGTCCATGGCCCAGGCGCCCAGGCCCGTGAGCACGGCCAGCAGCGCCAGCCCCGGCCATTCGACGATGCGGATGCTGGGCGGCGTCAGCCCCTCCAGCCCGTGCAGGCCACTCCACTGCAGCGCGAACGGAATGCTCACGGTGACGATGACCAGGCGCAGGCTGTGGCTGGCCGCCACCAGGTCGGTGCGCGCGTTCTCGCGCTCGGCCAGCAGCGTCATCTCCGACGCCGCACCAATGGCGCCAGCGAAATAGGTGGTGGCGCGCATCTCGCCCGCCGGTATCTGCGGCATGCGCGGCGCATGCACGCGGTACAGCCAGGCGCCGAAGCCCCAGCCCAGCAGCAGCGCCCAGACAATGGCCACGGCAATCGCCCACCACAGCCCCGCGATCAACTGCACCACGGCCGGCGTGAAGTACAGGCCCAGCGAGGCGCCGATGATCCACTGCCCGCCGTTGCGCAGCCGGCCCGAACTGGCCGTGGGCGCGCCCAGGATGGAGGCCAGCGAGGTGGCGATCAGCGGCCCCAGCATCCAGGGCAGCGGCGTGCGCAGCCACAGGCACAGCTGGGCGGCGGCAAGGGCGCCCAGCAGGGTCAGTGCGATGCGAAGCAGGAAAATGGGGCGGCGCTCGGGCATGGCAGGCGAGGCGGGGGCAGGTCCAAAGCCTGCGAGTATCGCCGCGCCGGCTCCCGCGCGCTGCCGGCGGCGCTATCTCCGTGACAGGTCCGCGCCCCGCCGCACCGCCATCTCGCGGCCCATGGCCGCCTGCGCTGCCTCTGGCAGCATGCCACGCGCCTGCGGGTAGGCCAGCCGCTCTTCATTCTCGACATGGCTGGCATAGCAGGCCGCGAAGCGTTCGAACACCTCCTCGTCAGCCGCGCCAAAGCCCTGGGACTGCCCCTCGGCCATGTCCAGCAGCGGCTGGCGCGCCAGCGCCCAGTCGGCACTCATCAGGCCGTGCTCGCGCTGCAGGCGCTGCACCAGGGCCACGGTCTGCGCATCGCCCTGCTCCAGCAGCGGCGGGAAGACATGCAGTTCCTCGTCCTCATGGTGCAGCGGCGCCGCCTGGTCGAAGTAGCGCAGGATGTCGCGCGCCGCCTGGCGTGCGCTGTCGTCGCAACCTTTGGTCCGGAGATGCACACGCAGCCGGTCCAGCAGCGCCAGCATGCGCAGCACGCGCTCGTGGCAGGCTTCGAGCATCTCGAAGGGCTGGTCGAAGCCCACGGCCGGTGCGCTCCAGCCTGGAAGCGTGGAGGTTCGCTGTGCAGGATCGTGGTTCATTTTTTGTCCAGCAAGACTCTCGACAAAGACAGGGTAGCGCAACGCCTGCGCTTCATCCCTGCCCGGCAGTCAGCCGCCGCAAGCCATCGCGGAATTTGCCAAAGCTTGGCGATTCATTGCGCTCCACATCCAGGTGCGGGCCTATGTTCCTGGCCCACTCATGCTTGATCTGCCCCGGCAACGGCCAGCCGGCATGTTTGATGGCGGCGTGGCCGCCCGGATGGATTGCGTCGGCCAGCAGTTCCCAGGTGCCGCAAACGCTGTCTTGCCGGTAGCGGGCCAGCACATCCTTTTTTGCTTTGGGGTAGGCGGCAATCAGCGCCTGGCGATCGCCGAGGTACCAAGCCTCCATCTCCTCGATGGCGAGGCGAAACAGGGTTCGGGGCGCGGGGTCACATTGCTGGAGTATCGCGTCCAGTTCGCCAAGAAATTGCCTGCAGTCGCGTGTGTCGCTGTCAAGAACCACCACGACGGCATCAATGCCGTGCGTCTTGCCATGCGCTCGCAGAATCCCCGGCAGCCTGTCAAGCAAGGTCATCTTGACGGGATCGCCTTTCTTGCCGAGTCCTTTGGGGATGCGGCCGATCCCCTTGAAATCGTGGATTCGCCAGGTGTGCGGCTGGCCTTGTTCGCCAATGATCTGCGGCAGCAACGTTTCGACCAGCCGTGCGCCTGAACCATCCTCCACCAGCACCTCGATATGCATGCTCACCTCGCGTCCAGGTAGTCGCTGTACCAGAGCCCCCCCAGAGGCAGGCCCTCTTCCACGAGGTTGCGAACCAGTTCAATGTCGGAGGCGCGGCGGATGGCAGAGAAGCCGTCCTCACCCTTCTCCAGAATCCAGACCTCCTTGGGCGAGAGCGCATCCACAAAGTAAGGCTGGTGCGTGGTGACAAAGACCTGCGGAGCCCCTTTCTTGCCGGTGGCGTGGCTGCGCAGTTCGTTGGCCAAGGCTTCCAGCAAGCGGTGATACAGGCCGTTCTCCGGTTCTTCTATGCAGATGAACGGTGGCGGCTCGGGGTCTTCCATCAACAGCAGGTAGGCGAAGATTTTCAAGGTGCCATCGGACATCTGGGACGCATAGAACGGATCGGCAAACGCACCGTCGTTGAATCTCAGCAGCACGCGCTTGTCGTCCGTGACCTTGGTGTCGATGCTCGTCACCCCGGGGATCTTGGTGGCGATGCGGTCCAGGATGACCTGGAAGCGCGCCTTGTGCTCGCGCTCCATGTACTGGACCACGTTACCGATGTTGTCGCCATGCACATTGAGGTGGCGCTGCACTCCCGCCGGCTGGATGGTCCGCGCGGCATCGGGGTGGAAATAGGACAGGTACCAGCCCTTGAGGAAGTCCCGAAAGCGCTTGATGCGCGGGTGCTCTTTCAGGGTTCCCAGCGTGGCAATGCCAAGTTGGCGCAGATCTGTCAGCTCAACGTCTTCCTGGGCACGGTCTTCTTCGTCGCTCTCTGCCTCGACTGCCTCTTCCCCGGCCCAGACCTTGCCAATCCCGTGATTCAAGCGCAGAAACGGATAAGGCCTGCCGTGCTTCTGGCCTTTGCGGCGCTGTTTCAGGACTTCGGATTCCACAAACGGCCGGCCGCTCGCATCCATGTTGATGGCCAGCTCGTAGGTGATGGGGCGCTCGCCCGGCCCCTCGCGGTAGTAGATGTCGAACTGAATCGCTTCATTGACGCCAAGAGCGCGCATGCGCTCGAAGCCACCGCGCAGCTTGTCGTCACAGGCGGTCTCCACATCCGTGTTCAGGCAGTCAGCCACAAAGCCAAAGGCATCGAACAGCGTGCTTTTGCCCACCCCGTTCTTGCCGATGACCACCGTGAAAGGGGTCAGCGGATCACCTTTTTGATCGGTCGAAAGCTTGCCCAGCGTGATGTCACGCAGCGCCTTGTAATTGCGGACCCTGAAACCTTCGATCTGTGCCATCTCAACAACCTCTCCCGCGAATGCGACATCACCGCCACGGCGACCTGTGCAAGCCATTCCACAAAGGACTGCAGATTATGGTGCACGGGGCCACGGTAACTTTCACCCGCAGCTCCCCAGGTTGCCGCAGGCCGTGCAGTACTCGCAGCCGTCCTTGCGGATCACGGCATGGGCGCCGCATTCCTCGCATTTGCGGCCGGCCATGACCATGGGGTCGGTGGCCAGGGCCTCGGGCTCGGGCAGCGGCGATGGGGCGGGCGGCGCGCCGCTGCCGCGCCGCGCCAGGATGCTCTGCACCGCATAGGCGATGGCGGCCACTTCGGAGTCGTGCCACATGGGCACGCGCGCGCCGTCTTCGCGCTGGTGGGTGCCCAGGCGCACGGGGCCCCGGTCCCAGGCCACCTTGCGCATGTCGCTGAGGGCGCGCTCCAGGAAGCCGCCGCGCGCGGCCAGTGACAGCAGGCGCATGCTGGAGGTCACCCATTGCTGGGACTCGCCGCTCTGGCCCACGGGCATGAAGAATTCGATGGCGCGGTCCACCGTGCGGCCATCGGGCAGGACCACGGGCAGGAAGGAGACGACCAGGTACAGGCGCTTGGGGCCTTGCTGGGTCCAGTACTCGATCTTCTCGGCCACGGCGTCCAGCGCGCCCTGCGGGCGGCTTTCTATCACGGTGCGCAGCGGGTCGGGTGCGGAAGCCGCCGCTCCCGCCGGCGCAGGGGAGGCCGGCTGTTCAGCAGATTCGGGCGCATGGGTCTCGAGCACGGCGCCCAGGATGGTGTTGGGCCGGTAGGTGGCCAGGCCCTTGAGGCCTGCCTTCCAGGCCTGGCGGTACAGGTCCTTGAAGTCCTCGTAGGGGTAGTCGGCGGCCACGTTGACGGTCTTGGAGATCGCCGTGTCCACGAAGGGCTGCACGGCCTGCATCATGGCGATGTGGCCGGCCGCAGGCATCTGCAGCGCGCTGACGAAGTACTCGGGCAGCTGCTGCACGTCGCCGCCCAGCGAGCGGTACAGGCGCCAGGCATGGTCCTCGACCGCGTACTCGGCGCTGCCGCCATCGGCCGTGCGTTTCTTGCGCTTGTAGGTCCAGGAGAACGGCGGCTCTATGCCGTTGGAGGCGTTGTCGGCAAAGGCCAGGCTGACCGTGCCCGTGGGCGCGATGGACAGCAGGTGGCTGTTGCGTATGCCGTGCGTGCGTATGCGCTGGCGCAGCGCCTCGGGCAGGCGGCTGGCGAAGGTGCCTTCGGCCAGGTAGCCATCGGCGTCGAACTTGGGGAAGGCCCCCTTCTCGCGCGCCAGCTCCACCGAGGCGCCATAGGCCGCATCGCGCATGCGCTCGGCAATGCGCGCGGCCATGGCCCGGCCCTCGGGCGCGTCGTAGCGCAGGCGCAGCATGGCCAGCGCATTGCCCATGCCGGTGAAGCCCACGCCGATGCGCCGCTTGGCCTCGCTTTCCTCGCGCTGCTGCGGCAGCGGCCACCAGGTCAGCTCCAGCACGTTGTCCAGCGCACGCACCTGCACGGCCACGGCGCGCTCGAAGGCCTCGAAGTCGAACGCAGGCTCGCCCGCGAAACCGAACGGATGGCGCACGAAGCGCGTGAGGATGACGGGGCCGAGGTCGCAGCATCCGTAGGAGGGAAGCGGCTGTTCGCCGCAGTTGTGCACATACAGGCCATTGGCGTCGAAGGCGTGGCAGTCTGCCACCGTGACGTCATAGACCATTTCCTCGCCGTCGCTCTCCAACGCCTGGACGGTGGCAGTGAAGCGCTCACGGTTCGGGGTGCGCCGGTACTGGGCCAGGGCCTGCTCCAGCCGTTCGGCCTTGTCGGTATCCGCAAGGCCTATGCGGTCGGCAAAGATGCCAAGGTTGTCGCCGCTGATGACCAGTTCATGCTGTGCCTGGGTTGCATAGTCGCGCTGGCCGCCTTTGCCGTCGGGCATAGCGCGCAGTTGGGCTGGCCGACGGTTCTCATAAATCGTCGACGCCATGCCCTGGCGCAGCAGCATGCGCTGCACGGTACGCAGCAACTCAGAATCGCTCTGGGACAGGCGCAGGCTCACGCCCTTGTCCTGTGTGCCCTGGACCGATCCATCGGCATCAAACAGGCCGCGCAGCAGCCCTGCGGAAAATGCAGAAGAGGCCGCTTCCATGGACTTGGTGATGCACTTGCGCCCTGGCTCCATCCCCATGCCAAGCGCCAGATCGCGCAATGCGGCACTGGCCATGCGCGACTCGCCACGTCCCGCCACTGGCCGCTGGAATCCACGGAAATCCGCGCGGTGGCGCAAGCTGGCTGCTGCAGCCTCAGCGGCCTGCATGATGCCTGCCGCGCCCGTGGCGGCATAGGCCACCGCACTGCCGGCGTTGCCTGCAACCTGGCGCAGCTCGGGCGCCCATACGCTGATCACGGCCTTGTCGGCCTTGAGGGTTCCATCGCCTATCAGCAGGCCCAACAGGTAGCCTTCGGCCTCGGTGCCCTGCCCATCCCAGCCTTGAAACGCACGGTGGTTGTGCAGCAGTACCTCATCGCCTGCCTGCAGTTGGGCGGCCGGAGTCCATTCAGCCTGCAACGCATAGCGCGTACGGCGAGCGACACGCCGCACCAGATGGTCTGCGGTCAGGCGCAGCACCTGGCCCTCGCGTGTGGTCAGCCGCAGCACCGGCTTGCGGCCGGTGGCAAAGAAGCCCGCGCTTTCGGTGGCATAAACCTGGCCGTCGACCACGGCGCCAAATGTCTTTCCGACGAGGTCTGCAACCTGGGCTGGTCCCGACTCGGTGAGTACCCAGGTATCTGCCGTGACGCAAGGATTCGTCGCCGCGATCTCCTCGCAGTAGCGCAGGTTGTTGTCGTCGTTGATGTGGTCCAGGAAGAGGATGCCGGGCTCGGCGAAGTCGTAGGCCGAGCGCATGATGGTGTCCCACAGCGTGCGGGCGGGCAGGGTCTGGTAGACCCACTGGCCGTCGGCGCGCTGGTGGGCACCCTGATCCAGCAGGGCGGTGCCGGGGCGGGCGCGGTGCACCAGGTGCCAGGGCTGGTCTTCGGCCACGGCCTGCATGAACGCGTCGCTGACGCCAACCGAGACGTTGAAGTTGTTCCAGCGGCCCGGCGTGCGCTTGGCGGTGATGAATTCGAGCACGTCGGGGTGGTCGATGCGCAGCACGCCCATCTGGGCGCCGCGCCGCGCGCCCGCGCTTTCCACGGTGGCGCAGGACTGGTCGAAGACGTTGATGTAGCTGCACGGGCCCGAGGCCAGCGAGGCGGTGGCGCGCACCTCGGCGCCGCGGGGGCGGATGCGCGAGAAGTCGTAGCCCACGCCGCCGCCGCGGCGCATGGTTTCGGCGGCTTCGCGCAGGGCTTCGTAGATGCCGGGGTAGCCGCCGTCGTCCACGCCCTGGATGCAGTCGCCCACGGGCTGCACGAAGCAGTTGATCAGCGTGGCCTGCAAGTCGGTGCCGGCCGCGCTCATGATGCGCCCCGCGCCTATGGCGCCGGCCTGCAGGTTGGCCAGGAACAGGGCCTCGCATTCGGCGCGGCGCGCCTCGGGCTCGACCGAGGCCAGGGCGCGGGCCACGCGGGCGTAGAGCTCGCCCACGCCGGTCTCGCCGTCCTTGAGATATTTCTCGCGCAGCACATCGAGGCTGATGGGCTGCAGATCCGCCGCGTCCTGCGCGCGGCCCAGGTTTTCGCGATGCATTGGCATGGCTCCCGTGTTGACTTGCCTGCCGCCGTCCCTGGCACTTGCTCGGGCCTCAGTCGACAAGCACTTGTCCATCATGCTCCACGTAGGGCGGGTACGGCCCGGTGCCGCTGTGCGGAGCTTGAGATGCCGCAACAAAGCGGCCGGTCTGGACATCGAAGACATGGACTTCGCCGTCTTCGATGACATAGTGCCACCCGTGCAGGCTGAGCTGCCCGGCCTCTACCCGCGATCGCACCATGGGATAGGCCATCAGCCGTTCGAGCTGCAGCACGACGGCGCGCTGCTCGGTGCGGCGCAGCGCCTCGGGGCCGCCCTGCACGGGCAGCACGGCCTCGCGGCCCAGGTCCAGCCAGCGCTGCAGGTTGCGCGCCTCGGGCGAGACTTCTCCATACAGGGCCTTGATGGCTCCGCAGTGGCTGTGGCCGCAGACCACGATGCGGCTGACCTGCAGGTTGAGCACGGCGAATTCGATGGCCGCCGCCGTGCCGTGGTGGCCGTGCGATCCGTCGTACGGCGGCACGAAGGCGCCCACGTTGCGCACCAGGAACAGCTCGCCCGGCGGCGCCCCCGTGAGCAGGTAGGGCACGAGGCGCGAGTCCGAGCAGCCGATGAACAGCGTAGTGGGGTGCTGACCCTCTTCGACCAGGGTGCGGAACTGCGCGCGGTACTGCGGGAAGGCGTGCTCGTGGAAGCGCCGCAGGCGCTGCAGCAGTTCGTCGTCGGGCATGGGCACTTCCCCGGCTATTGCACCAGCGGCGAGTCGGCCGCATTGATGCGCACGCCCACCACTTCGGACTGGCCGGCCAACATTTGCAGGTACTGGTGGAGCGCGCTCACCCAGGTCTGCTGGTGCAGGGCCTGGGCGACGGCCGGGCGCGCCTGCTGCCAGTCGGGCAGAACGCCCGCCTCGCGCGCGCAGACCTCGACCACGTGCAGGCCGAAGCGGCTGTGCACCAGGCGCGGCAGCACGCCGATTTCCTGGGAGGCAAAGACATCGCGCGCAAATTCGGGCGCGCAATCGCTGCGGCCCAGCCAGCCCAGTTCGCCGCCGTGCTGGCCGCTGGGGCAGTTGGACCATTGGCGCGCGGCCTCGGCAAAGCGCAGGCCGGCGTCGTCGGCGCAGCGCAGCTCGATCAGCAGGGCCTCGGCCCGCTGGGTGAGGGCGCGCACGTCCACGCCGGGCGTGACGGCAAACAGCACGTGGCGCAGGCGCACGCGCTCGCCCTGGGCGAAGCGCGCGGGGTTGGCATCGAAGTGGCGGCGGCAGGCGTCCTCGCCAGGCTCGGGCAGGTGCAGCGATTGCTCCAGCAGCTGCTCTATGGCCTGGGAGGCGCGCTCGCTGATGACGCCGTCGTCGCCGGCCGCATCATCGGCGCCCAGCAGGCCTTCGCGCTGGGCCGCCTGGCGCAGCAGCTCGGTGCAGGCGCGCTGGCGCAGTTCGCGCTCGGGCGGGCGCTGTCCGGGTGCGTGCAGCGGCGTGTTGTTGATGCGGGCCACCTCGGCACCGGCCTCGCCCGCGGGCTGGAAGGCCGGCACTTCGGGAATCGCCGGGAGATCCCCCATCGGGGCAGAAGAAGAAGAAGAAGAAGGGGCAGAAGACGCGCAGCCGCAGTGGCCGCCGCCCGATCCGTTGCATCCATGTTCCATGTCGATCTCCTCAATGGCCGGGCTTGGCGTCACGGCGTGCCGACGATGCGGGCGGGCCCAGGCGGCGCGAGCGCACCAGCTGGTAGGGGCGCAGCAGGTAGACCAGGGTGCCGAAGCCGCTCCAGACGTGGACCAGGCGCGTGAAGGGAAAGACCAGGAAGATGCTCATGCCCAGGAACATGTGGGCCTTGAACACCCAGCCGGCCTCGGCCAGCAGCTCGGCTGCGCCGCCACGGAAGGTGACGATGCGCTGCGCCCATTCGGCCAGGGCCATCATCATGGAGCCGTCCATGTGCTTTGCAGACAGCGGGATGGTGGCCAGGCCCAGCAGCAGCTGCAGCCACAGCAGCCAGAGGATGGCGATGTCGCTGAACCTGGAGTGGGCGCGGATGCGCACGTCCGACAGCCGGCGGTGCAGCAAGATGGTGAGGCCGATGAAGCCCAGCGTGCCCGCGATGCCGCCGCTGACCATGGCCAGCAGCTGCTTGGCGCCTGCGGCCATGAAGGGCTCGTAGACGAAGTGCGGCGTGAGCATGCCCACGGTGTGGCCGAAGAACAGGAACAGCACGCCGATGTGGAACAGGTTGCTGCCCCAGCGCAGGCTGCCGCTGCGCAGCAGCTGCGAGGAATCGCTCTTCCAGGTGTACTGGTCGCGGTCGAAGCGCAGCCAGCTGCCGATGAAGAACACGGCCAGGCAGATGTAGGGGTAGAGGCCGAAGAGCAGGTGGTCTATCCAGGAGGGGGTCATGTCAGGCTCCATTGGCGGGGTCCTTGGGCTTGGGGCGCCGCCGTGCGGCGCACGAAATGCACAGGCTGCTCGGCGCCGGGGCGCGATTGGCCCTGGCTGCTGCAGCCGTCGAAGGCGGCGGGTTCGGCCCAGGCCTCGTCCATGGCGGGCTCGGGGCGGATTTCCACGCGCTCGGCCCTGTGGCCGGTGATCTCCAGCACGGCCGCGATCACGCTGGCGTAGGGGCTGTCGCGCCGCACCAGCGCCGTGAACAGGGCGTTGAGGATGTGGGCCATCTCGCCCAGGAATTCACGGGCGATGGCCGGCGGCTGGGTGGAGGCGAACTCCACCACCACGGCCAGGTGGTCGGGCAGTTCGTCGGCCTCGAAGGCCAGGCCCGCGCGCTCGTAGGTCTGCTGCAGGTCGATCAGCGCCGGGCCCCGGTCGGCCGAGTCGCCGTGCACATGCTCGAACAGGTGCAGCGAGGTCTGGTGACCCCGGTCGAAGGTGTCCACGTAGCGGGCCTCGGCCTCGAAGGGGTCCATGGACTGCAGCTGCTCGGCCAGCTGCTGCAACTCGCGCAGCCGCGCGGGCGCCACGGATTGCTCCAGGCGCAGGGCGTCGATCAGGCCCGGCAGCAGGGCGCGCAGCTCGGCGCCGGGGTAGCCGATGAGGCAGGCCAGCGCGCGCAGCGTCAGGCGCACGGGGGAGGATGTGTTGTGATTGAACATGGCGGCAGTCCTCACATTTGCGCGCGGATGGGGATGGTGCGCGGCTTCTTGCCGCCGAACAGGCTGGCGTCGGTGCTGCCGTCGGAGCAGCCGTTGCCGAACGAGAAGCCGCAGCCGCCGCGCAAATCGAACGCGCTTTCGGCGTATTCGCGGTGGGCCGAGGGGATGACGAAGCGGTCCTCGTAGTTGGCGATCGCCATGGTCTGGTACATGTCCTCGACCTCGTCCACCGTCAGTCCCGCGTACTGGAGCACGGCCAGGTTCTGTTCCTGGTCCACGTGCTTGCTGCGCTGGTACGCGCGCATGGCCAGCATGCGCTCCAGCGCGCGCACCACGGGCGTGGTGTCGCCGGCGGTGAGCAGGTTGGCCAGGTACTGCACGGGGATGCGCAGCTGCGAGACATCGGGCAGGTCTCCATTGATGGGGCTGCGGCCGACACTGTCGAGATGCCCGGCGTTCGCCGCCGAGGTGATGGGCGACAGCGGCGGCACATACCAGACCATGGGCAGGGTGCGGTACTCGGGGTGCAGCGGCAGGGCCACCTTCCAGTCCACGGCCATCTTGTAGACGGGGCTGGACTGGGCCGCCTCGATCCAGGCGTCGGGGATGCCGTCGATGCGTGCCTGGCGGATGACCTCGGGGTCATTGGGGTCCAGGAAGATGTCCAGCTGCGCCTGGTAGAGGTCGCGGTCGCGCTCCACGCTGGCCGCCTCCTCGATGCGGTCGGCGTCGTACAGCAGCACGCCCAGGTAGCGGATGCGGCCCACGCAGGTTTCGGAGCAGACGGTGGGCTGGCCGGCCTCGATGCGCGGGTAGCAGAAGATGCATTTTTCGGCCTTGCCGCTTTGCCAGTTGTAGTAGATCTTCTTGTAGGGGCAGCCCGAGACGCACATGCGCCAGCCGCGGCACTTGTCCTGGTCGATGAGGACGATGCCGTCCTCCTCGCGCTTGTAGATCGAGCCCGAGGGGCAGGACGCCACGCAGGCCGGGTTCAGGCAGTGCTCGCACAGGCGCGGCAGGTACATCATGAAGGTGTTCTCGAACTGGCCGTAGATGTCCTTCTGGATCTGCTCGAAGTTCACGTCATGGCTGCGCTTGCTGAATTCGCCGCCCAGGATTTCCTCCCAGTTCGGACCCCATTCGATCTTCTCCATGCGCTGGCCCGAGATCAGGCTGCGCGCGCGCGCCGTGGGCGCGGCCTTGCTTTCCCTGGCCGACTGCAGGTGCTCGTAGTCGTAGGTGAAGGGTTCGTAGTAGTCGTCGATCTGGGGCAGGTTGGGGTTGGCGAAGATGCGCATCAACAGGCTCCACTTGCCGCCCTGGCGGGGCGCGATGGAGCCGTCCGTGCGGCGCATCCAGCCGCCGTTCCACTTGGCCTGGTTTTCCCACTCGCGCGGGTAGCCGATGCCGGGCTTGGTCTCGACGTTGTTGAACCAGGCGTATTCGACGCCGGGGCGGCTGGTCCAGACGTTCTTGCAGGTGACGGAGCAGGTGTGGCAGCCGATGCACTTGTCCAGGTTCAGCACCATGCCGATCTGTGCGCGGATTTTCATCGTGTTTCTCCTTGTTGTTCAGGCATGGGCGGCTGCGCCGGCCTCGGCTTCGTCGTCGAGCCAATCTATGCGGCGCATCTTGCGCACCAGGACGAACTCGTCGCGGTTGGTGCCGATGGTTCCGTAGTAGTTGAAGCCGTAGCTGTACTGCGCGTAGCCGCCGATCATGTGGGTGGGCTTGAGCACGATGCGCGTGACCGAGTTGTGGATGCCGCCGCGCGTGCCGGTGATCTCCGAGCCCGGCGTGTTGATGGTCTTCTCCTGCGCGTGGTACATCATCACCATGCCCGGCTTGACGCGCTGGCTGACCACGGCCCGCGCCGCGATGGCGCCGTTGGCGTTGTACAGCTCCACCCAGTCGTTGTCGGCGATGCCGGCGCTCTTGGCGTCGTCCTCGCTGAGCCAGACGATGGGGCCGCCACGCGCCAGCGTGAGCATCATCAGGTTGTCGCCATAGGTGGAGTGAATGCCCCACTTCTGGTGCGGCGTGATGAAGTTCAGCGCGATCTCGGGGTGGCCGTTGGGCTTTTGGCCCTGCACTTCCTGCAGCGCCTTCATGTGCACGGGCGGGCGGTAGCTGACGAAGCCTTCGCCGAAGTCGCGCATCCACGGATGGTCCTGGTAGAACTGCTGGCGGCCGGTGAGGGTGCGCCATGGGATCAGCTCATGCACGTTGGTGTAGCAGGCGTTGTAGCTGACCTTCTCGCTTTCCAGGCCCGACCAGGTGGGCGAGCTGATGATCTTGCGCGGCTGGGCCTGGATGTCGCGAAAGCGGATCTTCTCGTCCTCGCGGTGCAGGGCCAGGTGGGCGTGTTCGCGCCCCGTCTGCTTCGACAGCGCCTCCCAGGCCTTGACGGCCACGTGGCCGTTGGTCTCGGGCGCCAGCATCATCACCACCTCGGTGGCGTCGATGTCGGTGACGATGCGCGGGCGGCCCTGGCTCACGCCTTCCTCGCGCACCAGGCCGTTGAGCTCGCCCAGTTGCTCCACCTCGGTCTCGGTGTTCCAGCCGATGCCCTTGCCGCCGTTGCCCAGCCTGTCCATCAGCGGGCCCAGGGCCGTGAAGCGCTTGTAGAGGTTGGGATAGTCGCGCTCGACCACGGCAATCTGCGGCGCGGTCTTGCCGGGGATCAGGGCGCACTCGCCCTTCTTCCAGTCGCGCACGCCATCGGGCTGGGCCAGCTCGGCGGGGGTGTCGTGCATCAGCGGCGTGAGCACCACGTCCTTTTCCACGCCCAGGTGGCCCACGCAGACCTCGCTGAAGGACTTGGCGAAGCCCTTGTAGATCTCCCAGTCGCTCCTGGCCTGCCAGGCCGGGTCCACGGCCGCCGACAGCGGATGGATGAAGGGGTGCATGTCGCTGGTGTTGAGGTCGTTCTTCTCATACCAGGTGGCCGTGGGCAGGACGATGTCCGAGTACAGGCAGGTGGTGCTCATGCGGAAGTCCAGCGTGACCAGCAGGTCCAGCTTGCCCTCGGGCGCCTTGTCGTGCCAGCGCACTTCCTGCGGCTTGGCCGAATGGCCGGCGCCGGGCCGCCCCAAGCCGGCCGCCCCCTGGGGGGAGGCGCGCAGCGCATCGGGGGGGTCTTGTTCTCCAAGGTCTTTTCCTTGCACGCCATGGGTGGTGCCCAGCAGGTGCTTGAGGAAGTACTCGTGGCCCTTGCCCGAGCTGCCCAGGATGTTGGAGCGCCACACGAACATGTTGCGCGGCCAGTTGGCCGGGTGGTCGGGGTCCTCGCAGCTCATGGACAGCGAGCCGTCCTGCAGGGACTGCACCACGTGGTCCTTCACGTCCAGGCCCTGGGCCTGGGCGTCGCGCACCAGCTGCAGCGGGTTGGCCTGCAGCTGCGGCGCACTGGGCAGCCAGCCCATGCGCTCGGCGCGCACGTTGTAGTCGATCATGGCGCCGCCGTACTGGCTGCGGTCGGCCAGCGGGGACAGCACCTCTTCCACGCCCAGCTTCTCATAGCGCCACTGGTCGGTGTGGGCGTAGAAGAAGCTGGTGGAGTTCATCTGGCGCGGCGGGCGCAGCCAGTCCAGCGCAAAGGCCAGCGCGGTCCAGCCGGTCTGCGGGCGCAGCTTTTCCTGGCCCACGTAGTGCGCCCAGCCGCCGCCGCTCTGGCCTATGCAGCCGCACAGCATCAGCATGTTGATGATGCCGCGGTAGTTCATGTCGCAGTGGTACCAATGGTTCATGGCCGCGCCGATGATGACCATGGACTTGCCGCGCGTCTTCTCGGCGTTGTCGGCGAACTGGCGCGCAATGGCGATCACCTGGTCACGCGGCACGCCGGTGATCTTTTCCTGCCAGGCCGGGGTGTAGGGCGCATCGGCGTCATAGCCGCCATCAGCGCCCTCGCCTTCCAGACCGCGGTGGATGCCGTAGTTGCCCGCCAGCAGGTCGAACACGGTGGCCACGATGGCCTCCTCGCCGTCCAGCACCATGCGCGAGACGGGCACGCGGCGCAGAAGCACATCCGTGCCCTGCTCGTTGGCGTCGAAGCCCGGCGACTGCAGGCCGCCGAAGTAGGGGAAGGCCACGTCGGCCACTTCACTGTCCACGCCCTGGCCGTCCAGCACCGAGAGCTTGAGCTGCACGTCGTTGCCCGTGCGCGCCTCCTTGGATTCGAGGTTCCACAGGCCCTCGTCGGCGCGGCCGGCCTCGCCCCAGCGAAAGCCGATGGAGCCGTTGGGCAGGGCCACGCCGCCGTCCTCGCCGTAGGCCACGGTCTTCCACTCGGGGTTGCTGTCCTGGCCCAGGTGGCCGTCGAAGTCGCTGGCGCGCACATAGCGCTCGGGAACCAGGGCCGTGCGGCCGTCGGGCAGTTGCTGGCGCTTGAGGCGGATCAGCAGCGGCAGGTCGGTGTAGCGGCGCGCATAGTCCTCGAAATAGGCCGGGCGGCCGCGCTCGCCGAAGTAGAACTCCTTGAGGATGACGTGGCCCATGGCCATGGCCACGGCCGCGTCCGTGCCCTGCTTGGGGTGCATCCACAGGTCGGCCAGCTTGGCGACCTCGGAGTAGTCGGGCGTGACGGCCACGACCTTGGCGCCCTTGTAGCGGACCTCGGTGAAGAAGTGGGCGTCGGGGGTGCGCGTCTGGGGCACGTTGGAGCCCCAGGCGATGATGAAGTTGGAGTTGTACCAGTCGGCGCTCTCCGGCACGTCGGTCTGCTCGCCCCAGGTCTGGGGGCTGGCCGGCGGCAGGTCGCAGTACCAGTCGTAGAAGCTCATGCACACGCCGCCGATCAGGCTCAGGTAGCGGCTGCCTGCGGCATACGAGATCATGGACATGGCCGGAATCGGCGAGAAGCCGATGATGCGGTCCGGCCCGTGCTTCTTGATGGTGTAGACGTTGGCCGCCGCGATCATGCGGTTGACCTCGTCCCAGCTGCTGCGCACGAAGCCGCCCAGGCCGCGCTGCTTTTGCCACTCGCTGCGCGCATCCTCGTTCTCGACGATGGCGGCCCAGGCATCGACCGGGCTCCTGGCCACGGCCAGGGCAGCGCGCCAGTGCTTGAGCAGCCGGCCGCGCACCATGGGGTATTTGACGCGGTTGGCGCTGTACAGATACCAGCTGTAGCTGGCTCCGCGCGCGCAGCCGCGCGGCTCGTGGTTGGGCAGGTCGGCGCGCGTGCGCGGGTAGTCGGTCTGCTGGGTCTCCCAGGTCACGATGCCGCCCTTGACGTAGATCTTCCACGAGCACGAGCCCGTGCAGTTCACGCCGTGCGTGGAGCGCACCACCTTGTCATGCGCCCAGCGGTCGCGGTAGGCGTCTTCCCAGGTGCGGTCCTCGCCCGTCACCTGGCCATGGCCGTTGGAGAATTCCTGCCGGGGCAGGGAGAAGTAGGAAAGCTTGTCCAGAAAATGGCTCATCGCGGGACTCCTTGTTGTTCGTTGCGGTGCGTTGCTGTTCGGTGCAGTAGTGCTTGCAGCCCAGGGCTCAGCAGGGCATCTCGGCGTTCCTGCGCGCGTAGTACCACCAGGTCACGCCCACGCACAGCACATAGAAGGCGGCAAACACCCACAGCGCCAGCTCGGGCCCGCCCGTGGCGGCGATGGAGCTGCCGTAGCTCTTGGGGATGAAGAAGCCGCCGTAGGCTCCCAGCGCGCCCGCAAAGCCCAGGGCGGCCGCGCCTTCGGTATTGCCCTCCTTGAGGGCATGGGCCTGCGCTTGCTCGCTGGGATGGGCGCCCAGTTCGCTCTGCTTGAGCGCCAGGAAAATCGCCGGGATCATGCTGAAGGTCGATCCGTTGCCGATGCCCGTGGTCAGGAACAGCACCAGGAACATCAGGAAGAAGCCCATGAAGCTGCCCTCGGCGGGACCGAAGCCCAGCGCGTAGCCGCCGCTGCCCTTGGGCAGGAAATACAGCACGCCCACCACGGCCACGGCCATGACGAGGAAGTTCCAGAACGTCACGCGCGCGCCGCCCGCCTTGTCGGCCAGCCAGCCGCCAAAGGGCCGCGACAGCGCGCCCAGCAGCGGGCCCAGCCAGGCATAGGCCAGCGGATTGACCGCCGGGAACTGGCTCTTGATCAGCAGCGGAAAGCCGGCGGCAAAGCCGATGAACGAGCCGAAGGTGCCCAGGTACAGCAGGCACATCACCCAGTTGTGCTTGCGCCGGAAGATGGCGGCCTGGGCCGCGAAGCTGGCCTTGGCGTCGGCGATGTCATTCATGCCGAACCAGGCGGCCAGCGAGGCGATGGCGATCCACGGCACCCAGATGAAGGCCGCGTTCTGCGCCCAGACCCGGGTGGTCTCGCCGGCCTTGGTGATGGTCTGCGCATCGCCGCCGAAGACGCCGAAGATGCCGGCCGTGATCACCAGCGGGCTCAGGAACTGCACCACCGACACGCCCAGGTTGCCCAGGCCCGCGTTCACGCCCAGGGCCGAGCCCTTGCGCTCCTTGGGAAAGAAGAAGCTGATGTTGGCCATGCTGGAGCTGAAGTTGCCCCCGCCCAGGCCGCACAGCAGGGCCAGGATCAGCATGGTCGGATAGCCGGTGCTGGCGTCCTGCACGGCGTAGCCGATGCCGATGGCCGGGATCAGCAGCGAGGCCGTGGACAGCGCCGTCCAGCGGCGCCCGCCCATCAGCGGCACCATGAAGGAATAGAAGATGCGCAGCGTGGCGCCCGACAGCGCGGGCGCCGCCGCCAGCCAGAACAGCTGGTTGGTGGAGTAGGTGAAGCCCAGCGCGGGCAGGTTCACGGCCACCACGCTCCAGACCTGCCAGATGGCAAAGGCCAGGAACAGGGCGGGCACCGAGATCCAGAGGTTGATCCTGGCGATGGCCTCGCCCTCGCGCTCCCAGAACTGCCTGTCCTCGGGGCGCCAGAGGGTCAGCACGCTGCCGGGGCGGCTGCGCGCGGATGCCTTTGCGGCGGTCTTGGTGTTCGCATGCATGTGCAACTCCTGCGGTTCAGCGCGCGGCCGGCTGCACATCGCTGTGGCCGCCGTGGCTGTTGAGCACGTCGGTGCGGCGCACCTCGGTGAAATACATCCAGATCAGCGACACCCAGACCACGCCGTACAGCAGCATGAAGGCGCTGGAGCGGATGCCCGTCCAGTCCAGCAGCACACCGAACAGGATGGGCAGGATGAAGCCGCCCAGGCCGCCGGCCAGGCCCACGATGCCGCTGATGGCGCCGATGTTTCCGGGGTAGTCGTCGCTGATGTACTTGAAGACGCTGGCCTTGCCGAAGGCCATGGCAATGCCCAGCACGAACATCAGCGCGGTGAAGGCATAGACGTTCAGGCCCAGGTGAAAGCGGGTGCTGCCCTCGGTGGTGAGCACCGTGAAGTCGGTCTGCGGATAGGACAGCAGGAACAGGCAGATCCAGCACACCCACAGCACCCACCAGGTCACGCTGTGCGCGCCGTACTTGTCCGACAGCCAGCCGCCGATGGCGCGCAGCACGCCGCCCGGCAGAGAAAAGCAGGCCGCCAGCAGGGCCGCCACGCGGATGTCCAGGCCGTACTCGCCCACGTAGTACTGCACCATCCACAGGCTCAGCGCCACATAGCCGCCGAAGACGATGCTGTAGTACTGGCAGTACTTGAGCACGCGCGGGTCCTTGAGCGCCTTCAACTGGTCGCTGAAGCGCACGTTGCTGGGCACCAGGTGGGCCGGGTCGCTGTGGCTGAACAGCCAGAACAGCACCAGCGCGCCCAGCATGATGGCCGCATAGGCATGCGGCACGGCGGCCCAGCCGAAGGCCACCAGGATCACCGGCGCCACGAACTTGTTGACCGCCGCGCCCGAGTTGCCCGCGCCGTAGATGCCCATGGCCATGCCCTGGCGCTCCTTGGGAAACCAGCGCGCCACATAGGGCGTGCCCACCGAGAACGAGCCGCCCGCCAGGCCCACGAACAGGCCGATGGTCAGGAAGTGCCAGTACTCGGTGGCATAGCCCATCACCCAGATCGCGGGCACGGTGACGGCCATCAGCACCGCCATCACGATGCGCCCGCCGAAGCGGTCGGTCCAGATGCCCAGCGGCACGCGCACCAGCGAGCCCGTGAGCACGGGCATGGCCGTGAGCAGGCCGAACTGCGTGGCGTTCAGATCCAGCATCTTCTTGATGGGGATGCCGATGATGCCGAACATCATCCAGACCATGAAGCAGACCGTGAAGGCCAGGGTGCTGACGGCCAGGACCGACCAGGCCTGGCGGTCGTGGCGTGTGCCTGTGCCTGTGCTGGTGCTCTTTCGGGGGTCGCCCTGTGCGGTGGGCGCTGTGTTTGCCATTTTGTTTTCCTCGTGGGGGCTATGGCTTGCATGGTCCCGCGCGAGGGCTGCGCCGCACATCCGCCAGCCGTACGCTCGGACAAGGCGGAAGAACTAGGAGCGCGCAGGCGGGCCTAGTTCCAAAGAACTATCGAGGACAAAAAAGCTTGACGCAGATCAGGAGCGGCGGCCGAAGACCGATTTCGGGCTGCGCCCGTAGAACCGCGTGAACGCGGCACTGAAGTTCGACGGATGGGCATAGCCCACCTGCCAGCCGGCCTGGGCGACCTGGCAGCCGGTCTCCAGCAACGCCCAGGCGCGGCGCATGCGCAGCTCCAGCAGCAGGGCCTGGGGCGTGGTGCCGAAGACCGCGCGAAAGCCCTGCTTGAGCCGGTGCTCGCCCAGGCCCACGGCGGCGCTCAGGTAGGCCAGGGTCAGCGCGCGGTCCATCTGGGTGGACAGCAGTTCGCGCGCCTGCTCCAGCCGGGCCAGTTCGTCGGCCGACCAGCGCGGTGCCGCCCTGGCCGGCTGCGGCGCAGGCGCGAGATGCCGCAGCTCCAGCGCGGCCAGGCTCAGCATGGCGATGTGGCGGTCCAGCGCATCGGTGGGCTGGTGCCCGGGCGGCTGGGCCAGGCGCCGCGCCAGCGCCAGGCTGGCCGGCAGGCTGGCACGGTGGTCCAAGGGCCGCACGCCGGCCGCGCCGTCCACCTGCGTCAGCCGCCGCGAAAGCTCGGCCCCCAGGTAGCGGTCCAGCGCTGCACCCGACAGCAGCAGGCGCAGTTGGCGCACGGTCTGGCCTGCCGCATAGCGGCGCTCGCCCTGGCTGCCGCGAAAGGCTGCCAGCGTGGTCTGCCCTGCGCCGAAGCGCAGCGCCGCGCCCGTGCGCGCCACAAAGCCCGATTGCCCGGCCAGCCCCAGCGTGATGACCAGGGTGCGGCCCTGGTCCGAGGCATCGGCCTGCACGCTGTCCTCCACCAGGTCGCGCAGCGGGCAGTAGTGCGAGCGCGCCAGCACGATGCCGTCGCCCAGCGTGAAGCGCTCCGCATGGCAGTCGCCCAGCTCGGCGGGCAGGGCATGCCGCGTCCAGCCCGGTGCACAGGGCTGGGGCAAGGCAAGCGAGGAAGGGATGCGGGAGGTCATGGGAGAGGAATGGATGCGCGCTTCGCATAGGAAATGCTCCGGCGCGCATACGTTTTCAAATGATAGCGATTCTCATCTTCCCTAGCATCGGTCTCCAACGAGATTCCCTTTTGGAGAGGACGAGAAAACCATGGCATTCCCCCTTCGCTGGCCGGCCGCGCTGGCCCTGGCCCCCTTCACGGTGGCGGCCCAGGGCCAGGCGCCCGAAGCCACCCTGCCCGAGATCACGGTCACGGTGAACAAGCAGGCCGAGAGCCTGGACGCCGTGCCCGCCAGCGTCTCCGTCTTCGACGGCGCGGCGCTGGAGGCGGCCGGCGTGCGCGGGCTGGACGCGCTGTCCGCCCAGGTGCCGGGCTTTGTGTTCCAGGCCTTCGGCCAGTCGGGCGTGCAGCCGCCCGTGATGCGCGGGCTGACGGCCAACTTCGTGTCGTTCTCCTCGTCCACGCTGCTGCTGGTCGATGGCGTGCCCACGCTGATGGCCCAGGGCTTCGAGCACAACCTGCAGGGCGTGGACCGCGTGGAGGTGCTGCGCGGCCCGCAATCGACCTTGTACGGCCGCAATGCCGAAGCGGGCGTGGTCAGCATCGTCACGCGCCAGCCCGGCGACACGCCCTATGCATCGATCAGCGCCGAGGCCGGCAACCACGGCCAGCGCGCGGGCAGCTTCGAGCTGGGCCGCGCCCTGGTGCCGGGCCAGCTCTACATCGGCCTGTCGGGCGAGTGGCGCGCGCAGGACGGTTTCATACGCCAGCAGGCGACGGGAGCGCGCGTGGACGACCGCGAGCGCGCCAACGGCCGCCTGGCCCTGCGCTGGACGCCCACGGCCGAGACCGAGGCCACGCTGCGCTACGCCCAGCAGCGCTGGGACGACGGCGCCGCGCAATGGGGCAGCATTGCCGCGCCACGCGCCACGGTGAACTCGGGCACGGACAGCTGGAACCGCTCGCGCGGGCAGACGCTGTCGCTCGATGTCTCGCACCGCTTTGCCTCGGGCCTGCGGCTGCGCTCCATCGCCGCGCGCAATGTCTTCGACGACCGCGTGCTGCAGGACACGGACTTCCAGCGCGCCGACCTGCTCCACGTGCGGCGCGACTACCGCCTGGCCACGACCTCGCAGGAACTGCGCCTGGAGGGCGAGGCCGCGGGCCTGTGGAACGCGCGCTGGCTGGCCGGCCTGTACCTGGACCGCGACGACCATGACCTGCGCTACGAGCAAAAGCTGCCCGCCGCGCTGATGCGGCCCACGGCCGGACTCAAGGGCAGCACGGCGGCGCTGTTCACGCACTGGACCGTCCCGCTGTCCGAGCGCTGGACGCTGGCGGCCGGCGCGCGCGCGGAGCGCAACCGCGTGGAACTGGCCCCCGTGGGCGCGGCGGCGCGCAGCGACGACTGGTCGCGCTTGAGCCCCAAGCTCTCGCTGCAATACCAGTGGTCGCCCCAGGGCCAGGTCTACACCAGCCTCAGCGAGGGCTACCGCGCGGGCGGCTTCAACGTGTTCTCTCCGGCCATGGGCTATGCGGCCTACGAGCCAGAGACCGTGCGCGCCTGGGAGATCGGCACCAAGGGCCGGCTGCTGGGGCAGCGCCTGCGCTATGCGGCCTCGGTCTACACCCAGCAGGTGCGCGACATGCAGGTGCAGCAGATGGGCCTGCCGGGCGTGGTCTACATCACCAATGCGGCGCGGGCGCGCTCCAGGGGTGCGGACTTCGAGCTGGGCTATGTGTTCGGCGGCGGCTGGCAACTGCAGACCGCCCTGGGCCTGAACCGCACGCGCTTCGGCAGCTTCCGCGACGGCGCCGCCGTCTACGACGGCCACCGCAACCCGTTTGCGCCCGACATGACGGCCCATGTGGCGCTGCGCTACGACGCGCCCGGCCGCTGGTGGGCGCAGGCCGCCGTGCAGGGCACGGGCAAGGTCTACCTGGACGCCGCCAACGCCTACCGCCGCCCCGGCTACGGGCTGCTCAACCTGTCGGCCGGCTATGCCCAGGCGTCCTGGGAAATCGCCGCCTACCTGCGCAATGCCGCCAACCGCCGCTATGACGCCGTGGGCTACCTCAACGGCCAGGTCGTGGTCTACAGCCCGCCGCGCGAGTTCGGCGTGCGGCTGACCTGGCGCATGTGACTCCCTTTCGTGAAAAGGACCTTCCGATGAATACACCCCGCTGTGAATCCCCTACCCACGCCCCCTCCCACGCCCTGCAGCCGCTGTGGGACCTGGCCGCCGCCCAGGTGCAGGCCGAGGCCCTGGTGCTGGCGCTCGAATCGGGCGCCCTGGACCGGCTGGCCACGCCCCAGACGCCGGCCGAGCTGGCCCAGGCCCAGGGCTGGAACGAGGCCAATACCTCCCACTGGCTGGAATTGCTGTGGAGCATGGGCCTCCTGCGGCGCGGCCGGCACGAGCCCGTGAGCTACCTGCTGGCCACCGACGCGCTGCGCTACCTGCACAGCGCATCGCCCGAGTCCTGCGGCGCGGCCTGGCTGTTCCGCCTGCGCTCGCTGCGCCACTCCGCCACGCTGCTGCGCGGCCTGGTCGAGCACGGCCCTGCCGGGGACGGCTCGGCCTGCAGCGCCCCCTTGGCCACGGGCAATGCCGAAGGCTGGGCCGCCGCCGCGCGCGCCCAGATCGGCCAGGAGCAGCGTGCCGTCAGCGTGCCTGCTGCGCTGAACCTGCTGCAGCAGGTTCCCGAGGCAGGCGCCGCGCGCCGCATGCTGGACCTGGGCAGCGGCCCCGGCTGGATCGCGCTGGCCCTGCTGCGCCGGCAGCCCGCGCTGCAGGCCAGCGTCTTCGACTGGCCCGAGGCCGTGGCCGTGGCGGCGGACAACGCCCGCCAGTCCCGCCTGTCCGACCGCTTCACCGCCCTGGGCGGCAATCTGGCCACGGACAGCATAGGCAGCGGCTACGACCTGGTCTGGTGCTCGTCCGTGCTGCACTTCGTGCCCGATGCGGCAGCCGTGGTCGCCAAGGTGTTCGACGCGCTGGCGCCCGGCGGCGTCTTCGTCTGCGCCCATGCCGAGGTGGATGAGACGCCCGAAGCCGCCCTGCGCACCCTGCCCTACTACCTGCCCATGCGCCTGCTGGGCCGCAGCGTGACGCGGCGCGGCGAGCTGCAGGCGCTGCTGGCGCAGGCGGGTTTCGAGCGCATAGAACGCATCGAGTCGCGCGAGTTTCCGATGGCGCCGCTGGCCGTGCTCGTGGCGCGCAAGGCCGCGCCATGAAGGCCGCAGCTCCCCGCCCTGTCTGGCTGCTCCAGGCACTTTTCGGCTGGCTGCACCTGGCGCTCACCGCGCCCAGCGTCTACCTCTGGCTGGGCCTGCCCCTGGTCATGCGCCAGCATGGCTGGTCGGGCACGGCCATCGGCCTGTTCCAGCTGGCGGGGCTGCCCGCGCTGATCAAGTTCGCGCTGGCCGCGCCCGTGGAAGCGCGCAGCGCGAACGGCCAGCCGCGCTACCGCGCCTGGGCGCTGGCCCTGTGCCTGGCCTATGCGGCCGTGCTGCTAGCCCTGGGCTGGCAGCAGTTGCTGGCCGAGCGCCTGTGGCTGTTCGGCCTGGCCTTCGCGGCCGCGCTGGCCGCCACCTGGGCCGACATTCCCGTCAGCGCCCTGGCCATCCGCCTGCTGCCCGCGTCCGAGCGCATGCGCGCCGGGGGCGTGCGCGCAGCGGCGCTGTCGCTGGGCGCCATCGTGGGCGGCGGGATGATGCTGCTCATGCAGGCGAAATGGGGCTGGCGCGCGCCCTTCCTGTGCCTGGCCGGCGCACTGGCGCTGGGCGCCCTGCTGCTGGCCTGGGTGGTGCGCCATGAGCCGGGGGATGCGCCCTCGCCCCTGCTGCTGCCTGTGCCCAAAGCTGGACTGGCCGCCATGGTCCGCGGCTATCGCGCCCAGCCCGGCGCCTGGCGCTGGACCCTGGTGCTGGTCAGCTACTTCCCCTTCATCGGCGCGGCCTGGTTCTACCTCAAGCCGCTGATGCTGGACCACGGCTTCGCGCCCGCCCAGGCCGCCCTGCTGGCCGGCATGGGCGGCGGCGTGGTGGCTGCGCTGGCGGGCGCGGCCTCGCCCCTGCTCACGCGCCGCCTGGGCACCCGGCGCGCCCTGCCCCTGTATGCGGGCTGCAACGTGGCGGCGCTGGCGCTGCTGGCGGCCGTCATCGCAGCCGGCGCCCCGGCCCCGGGCCTGATCGCGGCCGTGGCCTGCGTGGCAGCAGCCATGGGCGCCTCCTCGGCCTGCGTCTTCGGACTGATGATGCAATTCGCCCGCCCGCGCTGGCAGGCCTTCGACTACGGCCTGCAGGCCAGCCTGTTCGCCGCCAGCCGCATGCTGGTGCCGCTGGCCGCCGGCGTGGCGCTGGACGCCATGGGCGCGGCAGCCATGCTCACCGGGCTGACCGTAGCGGCCGCGCTGGCCTGGGTGTGGGCGCTGCGGTGTGCGGGGGATGGGTGGGCTTCAGCCACGGCGTAGCCCGCTAATCCCGCTGCCGCTCCGACGCATACACCGCCGCCTGCACGCGCGAGCTCAGGCCCAGCTTGCGCAGGATGTGTTGCACATGGATCTTGACCGTGGTCTCGGCAATGTCCAGCGTGCGGGCGATTTCCTTGTTGCTGGCGCCTCGGGCGATCTGGACCAGCACCTCTTCCTCGCGCGGGGACAGCGGCGAGGCCGGGGCCTCGTCCGGCTCGGGCGCCTGGGGCTCGGGCGCGCCCTGGGACTGGAAGGCGGCCACCAGCTTGCCCATCATCTCGGGGCTGACCACGGGCTCGCCGCGCGCGGCGCGGCGCAGGGCTTCGGACAGCAGGTCGCCGTCGATGGTCTTGAGCAGATAGCCCTGGGCGCCGTTGCGCAGCGCGGCCGCCAGGTCCTGGCCGTCCTCGCTCACGGTGAGCATGACGACGCGGCTGCCGGGCGATGCGGCCCGCAGGCCCGCGATGGCATCGACGCCCAGCACGCCGGGCAGGTGGTTGTCCAGCAGGATGACCTGGGGCGCCAGCGCGGGTACCAGGCGCAGGGCCTCGCCCGCGTCGCCGGCCTCGCCGACCACGCGCAGGCCTGCGTCCTGGGCGATGAGGGCGATCAGGCCGCGGCGGAACAGCGTGTGGTCGTCGATGACGAAGACGGAGATGGGGCTGGAGAAGGACATGGGGCGGCTTTTTTCTTCCGGGAGCGTGTCACGCGTTCGAGGGGAGGGCCTGCGCCGGCGCCCCGGCCGAGGCCGACGGCGGCAGCTCGATCAGCACGCGCGTGCCCTCGCCGGGGCGGGAGTGGACATGGACCAGCGCCTGGGCCAGCAGGGCGCGCTCGCGCATGATGCCCAGGCCCACATGCAGCGAGTCCGGCGCCACGTCGGCGGGGACGAAGCCGCAGCCGTCGTCGCTGACCTCGAAGCGCCAGGGGTGGCGCCCCACGCGCAGCTGCACATGCCTGGCACCCGCGTGCTTGCGCACGTTGGACAGCGCCTCCTGCACCATGTGCAGCACCTGGATCTGCACATCGGGCGCCAGCGGCAGGCCCTGGCCCGTCATGCTCAGCGAGGTGGCAATGCCCGTCTGGTGCTCGAACTTGGACAGCGTGGCGCGCAGCGCGGCCTCGATGTCCTCGGCGCTGGTGCGCGTGCGGAAATGCACCAGCAGCTCGCGCACGTCGGCATAGCATTCGCGCACGCCCACTTCCAGCTCGCCCAGGCTGCGGTCGCGCGCCTCGTCGCGGCCCTTGGCCACGGCGTCGCGCAGCAGCTGGGTCTGGATCTTGAGAAAGGCCAGCGACTGGGCAATGGAGTCATGCAGCTCGCGCGCGATCAGGCCGCGCTCCTCGGCCACGGCGGCTTCGCGCTCCAGCGCCGTGGCGCGCAGGCTTTCCATGGCGCTGGCCAGGTGGCGCGCCATGGCGGACAGCAGGTCGCGCATGTCGTCCGTGAGCACCACGGTGGAGCGAAAGAACAGGTTGACCTCGCCCAGCAGGCGCTGCTGCAGTTGCACGGGGATGCTGACCACGGTCTCGAAGCCGGCCTCGCGGCAGTGGGGCAGCTGCAGGTCGCTGGCCTGGGTGATGGGGATCACGCGCAGCCGCGCCTGCTCGCGCGGCTGGCCGCACAGGCAGGCGCCCGTGTGCAGGCAGTGCTCCTGCACCGACATGGACTGGGGCAGGCCGTCGCCGGCCAGCAGCACGTAGCGCTCGTTGGCCTCGTCGGACCAGCGCACCGTGGCCGCATCGGCCTGGGCTGCCACACGGATCTGGCGCACGAACCCTTCGGCCAGGGCCTGGAGGCTGGCCGCCTCGGAGGCCTGCACGCTGACCGCGTACAGCGCCTGCAGCTGCTGGTGCTGCACGTTGAGGCTGGCGGTCTTCTCGCGCACCTTGTCCTCCAGCTCGGCGTGAGAGCTTTGCAGCGACTGGGCCATGAGGTTGAAGCCGGCCGCCAGCTGGCCGAACTCGTCGTCCACCTCCACGTTCATGCGCGTGTCCAGGTGTCCGCGCCGCATGCGCTCCAGCGCCGAGCGCAGCTGGCCCACGGGATGCAGCACCAGCCAGTAGCTGGTGGCCATGAAACTCACGGCCGCGATGATGGCCAGCGCCATCAGACACATCTGAAACAGGTGCAGGATGGCCGTCCAGCGCGAGAGCCGGTCTTCGATGGCTTCGACAAAGCCGTCCACCTCGCGCACGAAGGCATCGGCGCTGCCCATGATGGCCTGCGCATCGACATGGTCCTCGGCCTGCCACTGCGTGCGCAGCGCACTCCAGTCGCCGCGTATGCGCTCGTAGCGCGCGCTGACCGCATCGCTCCAGGGCACGAACAGCGGCCGCGACATGTCGCCGCTGCGCAGCAGGTCCAGGCTGGCGTCGAACTGCCGTGCGCGCTCCTGCCACTGCGCTGGCGCCTCGTTCTGGCGCGCCATGGCCATGCGCACCATGCTCATGCGCAGCCGCCCGGCCTCGTTCACGGCGGCCGCGCCGCCCTCCAGCTGCCAGGCCACCCACAGCGTGAAGCCGATCGATGCCACGGCCGCCAGCAGGCAGGCCGCGCCCATGAGCAGCAGCTTGGTCGAAAGCGAGGGCTTGCCATGCATGGTCGCACTGTAGCCACGGCGCATTTGCGCGTCTTGACCTGAATCAAGCGTCACCCGTTTGCGCCGTGCCCCCGCCCCGATTCCTAGGATCCTTTCAACTGCCCCCAATGCCCACAGGGCCTATGGGGGCCCCGGGCAAGGCCAGTGTTTAGCATGGGGCCATGCAAGTCCGCTCCATCCCCCGCCCCTTCATCCGCACCCCGCGCCTTGCCGGCCTGGCAGCGGCCGCATGGCTGGCGGCAGCCCTTGCCGGCTGCGCCAGCTCCTCCGCCCCGGCGCGGGACTGGACGCAGCAGTTGCAGCGCTGGTCAGACGCGCCCATCGTGCTGCTGGGCGAGCAGCACGATGCGGCGGCCCACCAGGCCTGGCAACAGGCCACGGTGCAGCAGCTGGCCACGCAGGAGCGCCTGGCCGCGCTGGTGATCGAGATGGCGCCGCGCACGGGCTCCACGGCCAGCCTGGCGCGCGATGCCTCCGAGGACGCTGTGCAGCAGGCCCTGCAATGGCAGGACGCCGCCTGGCCCTGGCCGCGCTACCGCGGCGTGGTCATGGCCGCCGTGCGCGCAGGCGTGCCCGTGCTGGGCGGCAACCTGCCCCGCGCCGACATGAAGCAGGCCATGCGCAACCAGAACCTGGACACCCACCTGCCGCCCGAAGCCTGGCAGCGCCAGCTCGACGCCATCCGCGAAGGCCACTGCGGCCTGCTGCCCGACACCCAGCTGGCGCCCATGGCCCGCATCCAGCTGGCCCGCGACGCCAGCATGGCCGAGGTGGCCAGGGCCGCAGTCAAGCCCGGCAAGACCGTGCTGTTAGTGGCCGGGCGCGGCCACGTGCTGCGCGGCGTGGGCATTCCCACCTGGCTGCCCGAGGCCGCAGGCGCCAAGGTGGCCGTGGCGCAGGCGGGGGAGACATCGGTGGCGCAGGCCTCGGATGTGGATTGGCTGCAGAAGACGGATGCCCTGCCCGCCAAGGACCACTGCGCCGAGCTGCGGGAGAAGTTCAGGAATCCGCCGGCGCCGCGGGCGGATGCGGGTCGGGTGGACTGAGCTTCACCCCTGCACGGCCCACATTCCCTCGTTGCCCGAGACCCACTCGCCGAACGCCTGCGCAGGCATGGGCTTGCTGCACAGATAGCCCTGGAAGAAGTCGCACCCCTTGCCGCGCAGGAATGCCAGCTGCTCGGCCGTCTCCACGCCCTCGGCCAGCACCTTCAGCCCCATGGCATGCCCCAGCGCGATCACCGACCCGCTGATGGCCATGTCGTCGGCGCTGTGCGGGATGTCGCGGATGAAGCCCTGGTCGATCTTGAGCAGGTCCAGCGGGAAGCGCTTGAGGTGGGCCAGCGAGGAATAACCGGTGCCGAAGTCGTCGATGGCCAGCCGCAGGCCCTGGGCGCGCAGACGGCGCATGACGGCCAGGGCCTCCTCGGGGCGCTCGGCCAGGGCGCTTTCGGTGATCTCCAGCTCCAGGCAGTGCGGGGCGAAGCCCGTGGCGGCCAGCGCGTCGGCGGTGGCACCGGCGATGTCGGTCAGCAGGAACTGGTGCAGCGAGACATTGACCGCGATGGTCATCTCCGGCAGGCCCTGATCGCGCCAGCGCTGGCCCTGGGCGCAGGCCTCGCGCAGCACCCACAGGCCCAGCGCGCCGATGACGCCCGAGCTTTCGGCCACGGGGATGAAGCGGGCCGGGGAGATGAGGCCCTCGTCCGGGTCCAGCCAGCGCACCAGGGCCTCGGCGCCCACCAGGCGGCCAGTGGCCAGGTCGATCTGGGGCTGGAAGTACAGGCGCAGGTGGCCCAGGTCTATGGCCTGCCGCAGCCGTGCCTCCATGGCCAGGCGCTCGCGCGCGGCCGAGGTCATGTCTTCCTCGAAGAAGCACCAGGCACGGCCGCTGCGCGACTTGGCGCCGTAGACGGCCGCATGCGCGCCCTGCAGCAGGTCCTGGGCATTGCCGGCATGGGAGGGGTACATGCAGATGCCCACGCTGACGCCGGCCATGACGGACAGGCCGTCCGGCGAGCTCCAGGGCTGGCCGGCCGCCGCGATCAGTTGCCGTGCACGGGCGATGGCGTCGCCGCGCTCGCTCATGCCCTTGCACAGCACGGCCAGTTCGTCACCGGCCATGCGACCTATGAGGTCCTGGGGACCCAGGGAATCGTGCACACGGGCGGCGATGTGGCGCAGCACCTGGTCGCCGATGGCGTGGCCGTAGCTGTCGTTGACGTCCTTGAAGCGATCGATGTTCAGCAGCATCACGGCCAGCGTGCCCTGCTCGGCGGCCGCCTCGGCCACGGCGTCTTCCAGCAGCGCTGTGAAGCGCACGCTGTTGGGCAGGCCAGTGAGCATGTCGCGGTGGGCCAGGAATTCGAGCTGGGCCTCGCGCGCCTTCTCGGCCGAGATGTCGGTGAACATGCACACGTAGTGCGTGACCTTGCCCTGTGCGTCCTTGACGGCGCTGAGCGACATGCGCTCGGGAAAGACCTCGCCGTTCTTGCGGCGGTTCCAGATTTCGCCCTGCCAGTGGCCCGTGGCCTGCATGCTGTCCCACATGGCCTCGTAGAAGGCCTTGTCGTGGCGGCCGGACTTGAACATGCGCGGGGTCTTGCCCAGCATCTCCTGCTCGGTATAGCCCAGCAGCCGCGTGAAGGCGCTGTTGACCGAGAGGATGCGGCTGCGCGCATCGGTGACGACCACGCCCTCCATGGTGTTGTCCACCACGGCGGCGGCCAGGCGCTGGCGTTCGTCGGCCTCCCGCCCGGCGGCCATCGCGGCATGGGCGGTGCGCTCTCCACGGCGCATGCGCCACAGCAGCCAGCCGCCGCCCACGGCCGTGACCAGCACCAGGGCCACCGAGGACAGCATGCGCCGCTGCGCTGCCGGCCCGGGCGGTATCTGCAGGTGCGCCAGCAGCCATTCCACGCCCCAGAGCCACAGCAGACCTGCGCACACATACAGGGTCAATGCGCCCCAGAGCGGTATTCGGGGCTGCTCTCCCTGATCTTGCATGTGATTCCTCAGAACGTTCCCAGAACGTGTGACTTGCGCAGGGTCGTGTGCATGCTGCGACAATTGCGCCGCTATGACCCAAGCCTATATTCTTACCCTTTCGTGCCCCGACCGGCTCGGTCTGGTACATGCCGTCTCGGGCTTCCTGCTCGAGCAAGGCGGCAACATCGAAGAGGCCGCGCAGTATAACGACCCGGCCACCGGACTGTTCTTCATGCGCGTGCAATTTGCCTGCAACGGCTGCGATCCCGCGGCTCTGAGGGCGGCCCTGGCCGACCTGGGCGGCCAGTACCAGATGAAGTGGCGCCTGCACACCAAGGCCGAAGCCATGAAGACCGTGCTCATGGTCAGCAAGGAAGGCCACTGCCTCAACGACCTGCTGTTTCGCTGGAAGAGTGGCCTGCTGCCGGTGGACATCCGCGCCATCATCAGCAACCACCGCGAGTTCTACCAGCTGGCGGCCAGCTACAACATTCCCTTCCACCACATCCCCGTCACGGCTGCCACCAAGGCCCAGGCCGAGGCAAAACAGTTCGAGATCATCGAGGCCGAAGGCGCCGAACTCGTGGTGCTGGCGCGCTACATGCAGGTGCTGTCCAACGACCTGTGCACCAAGCTGGCCGGCCGCGCGATCAACATCCACCACAGCTTCCTGCCCAGCTTCAAGGGCGCCAAGCCCTACTACCAGGCCCATGACCGCGGCGTGAAGCTGATCGGCGCCACGGCCCACTATGTGACGGCCGACCTGGACGAAGGCCCGATCATCGAGCAGGACGTGGCCCGCGCCGACCACACCGACACCGTGGAAGACCTCACGGCCCGCGGCCGCGACACCGAGAGCCAGGTGCTGGCCCGCGCCGTCAAGTGGCACAGCGAGCACCGCGTCATCCTCAACGGCCACAAGACCGTGGTCTTCCGCTGAAGCCGGCTCCCGGCCGCCCATGGCGAACGTGACCCTTGCCGCCGGCAGCGGCTTTGCCCCGCCCGGCAGCGGCGCCCGCCGCATCCCGCCCATACAGTGCCTGCTCACTTTCGAGGCGCTGGCGCGGCTGCGCAGCGTGACGCAGACGGCCGAGGAGCTGTGCGTCACGCCCAGCGCCGTCAGCCACCGCGTGCGCCAGCTCGAGCAGATCCTGGGCACGCGGCTGTTCGGCCGCTCGGACTTTTCGCTCACCACCGAAGGCAGCGCCTACCTGTCCCACGTGCGCGAGGGCCTGGGCGCGCTGCAGCGCTTTCCGGGCGAGGTGACGGCGCCGGGCCGCCGCAGGCTCAAGCTGGCGGTCACGCCCACCTTTGCGCGCGTGATCCTGATCCCGCGCCTGCGCCAGTTCACGGAAACCTATCCCGAGATCGACATCGCCCTGCAGGTCTCCATCCCGCTGCTGGACGTGGTGGCCGAGGATGCCGACCTGATGGTGCGCTTCGGCCCCGGCCACTACGCCGACGTGGAGCACATCGAACTGGCGCGCGACGTGGTCACGCCGCTGGCCTCGCCGGCCTTCATCCGCGAGCATGGCCCCTTCGAGCAGCCCCAGGACCTGGAAGGCATGCCCCTGCTGCGCAGCCCGCTGGAGCCCTGGCGCACCTGGTTCGGCGCCACCGGCCTGGACTGGCCCGAGCCGCACGAGGGCTCGCAGTTCAACGACATCGGCCTGATGTGCGATGCGGCCTCGGCCGGCATGGGCATTGCCCTGGTGCGCCACAAGCTGGGCGCACCCTGGATGGACAACGGCACCCTGGTGCGCCTGTTCGACCTGGACACGGCCAGCCCCCATGCCCACTACCTGTGCTGGCGCACCGGCACCATGGACCGCTGGGAATGCGCGGCCTTTGCTGAATGGTTGAAGAGGGCGATGGCCTGCTGAGGCGCCCACAACGGAATTCACGGATTTCGCGGATTTCACGCGCCGTTGCAATAAACATCAGCGCAGTCCCGCTGCACAAAGACGGCGGCATCGCCTAAAGTCAGGCCCCATGACTTCCGCCAGCTCCCCAGCCAGCCCTGCCCCCGGCGCCATGGCGTCGGCCGCCGCCGATGCCGCCCACCAGCAGCCCACGGCCTCCGAACGCGCACGGCGCCAGGCCGAGGTCGTGGCCGCGCTGGCCCGCCATGTGCCCGCGCATGCCCTGCTGTGGAACGCCGAGGACACCACCCCCTATGAATGCGACGGACTCACGGCCTACCGCCAGCGCCCCCTGGTGGTCTGCCTGCCCGAGACCGAGGCCCAGGTCCAGGCCGTGCTGCGCGCCTGCCACGCCATCCAGGTGCCCGTGATCGCACGCGGCGCGGGCACCGGGCTGTCAGGCGGCGCCCTGCCCCATCCCATGGGCGTGACGCTGTCGCTGGCCAAGTTCAACAAGATCCTCCAGGTCGATGCCGCCAGCCGCACGGCCATGGTGCAGTGCGGCGTGCGCAACCTGGCCATCAGCGAGGCTGCCGCGCCCTTCGGCCTGTACTACGCGCCCGATCCCAGCAGCCAGATCGCCTGCACCATCGGCGGCAACGTGGCCGAGAACTCGGGCGGCGTGCACTGCCTCAAGTACGGGCTGACCGTGCACAACGTGCTGAAGGTGCGCGGCTTCACGGTGGAGGGCGAGCCGGTGGAGTTCGGCTCCACGGCGCTGGACACGCCGGGCTTCGACCTGCTGGCCATCCTGGTCGGCAGCGAAGGCATGCTGGCCGTGACCACCGAAGTCACCGTGCGCCTGATCCCCAAGCCCCAGCTGGCGCGCTGCATCATGGCCAGCTTCGACGACGTGCGCAAGGCCGGCGACGCCGTGGCCGCCGTGATCGCGGCCGGCATCATCCCGGCCGGGCTGGAGATGATGGACAAGCCCATGACGGCCGCCGTCGAGGACTTCGTCAAGGCCGGCTACGACCTCACGGCCGAGGCCATCCTGCTGTGCGAGAGCGACGGCACGCCCGAGGAAGTCGAGGAAGAGATCGCCCACATGAGCGAAGTGCTGCGCGGCGCCGGCGCCACGGCCATCACGGTGAGCGAAAGCGAGGCCGAGCGCCTGCGCTTCTGGAGCGGGCGCAAGAACGCCTTTCCCGCCAGCGGGCGCATCAGCCCCGACTACATGTGCATGGACTCCACCATCCCGCGCAAGCGCCTGGCCGACATCCTGCTGGCCATCCAGGAGATGGAAAAGAAATACGGCCTGCGCTGCGCCAACGTCTTCCACGCGGGCGACGGCAACCTGCACCCGCTGATCCTGTTCGATGCCAACGACCCCGACGAGCTGCACCGCTGCGAGCTGTTCGGCGCCGACATCCTGGAGACCAGCGTGGCCATGGGCGGCACGGTCACGGGCGAGCATGGCGTGGGCGTGGAAAAGCTCAACTCCATGTGCACCCAGTTCACCACGGCCGAGAACGACCAGATGTTCGCGCTCAAGGCCGCCTTCGACCCGCAGGCCCTGCTCAACCCCGGCAAGGTGATTCCCACGCTCAACCGCTGTGCCGAATACGGAAAGATGCTGGTGCGCGGCGGCCAGATCTCACACCCGGACCTGCCGAGATTCTGAGGCGTGGTGCAACCGGCGTGGTGCAACGGGCGCGGTGCAACCGGCGACGTGCGGCGTGCAACAGGCGCCGTGCAGTCCTTCCCGCCCTCAGGGCTGCTGCAGGCAGCGCGCCCACAGTCCGTCAAGCGCCCGGGCCAATGCGCCTCCCTGGCGGGGCACGGCCTGGCCCTCGCCCAGGTCTTCGACCAGGGTGTCCAGCGGCATGGCTTCGGTCAGCGTGCGCACGCCGCACTCCATGGCCAGGGCCGTGTCCAGGTAGGCCACGCGTGCGCCGGCCACGCTCCAGCGCGTGAGCTCGCGCACGCGGCCCACCTGGCCCAGCCGCAGGCGCATGGCCTCCATGCGCGCGGCCAATGAGCGGCGTATGCGCTCGCCCGCCTCGGGGCGGTCTTCCTCCAGTCGGCGCAGCGCCGCCTCCTGCTGCTCCAGGGTGCGGTCCATCGCCTGCAAGGCCGCCTCGCGGCCCAGCCGGGCCTCGTCGTAGCGCGGCAGAGCCGCGCGCAGCCGCACCAGCGTCCGCTCCCGCTCGCGCGCATAGACATGCCCGGCCGCGCGCCCGGCCTGCGCACAGGCCTGGGCTGCCAGCACCAGGCGCTGCGGCGCGGCCTCGGCACTGAGGCTTTGCGGGCGGAAGCTGCCGCACTCCTTCATGTCCCCCAGCACACGCAGATCCTCCAGGTGCCGCTGCCTGTGGTCGGCATCCCTTTGCGCCTCCTGCGCGTGGCGCCGCAGCATCTCCTGCCGCTGCCGCTCCAGCACGAGCAGCTCACGCCATTCGCCACGCAACCGCGCCTCGAACCGGGCCTGTTCGCTTTCGGCGGCGCGCTGCAGTGGCCCGACCTCCTGGCGCAGACTGGCCTGCAGGTAGTCACGCACGCCTGCGCGCTCGCAGGCGTACTCGACGATGCGCCCGCCGCTGCCGTCTCCCACGCTGCGCCAGCTGCTGCGCGCGCAGGCCGACCTGTCCTGCAGCACCTGCCCTATCGACACGCCCGAGGCGGCGCCCCAGGGCGCAGCCCGCACGGTCAGCACCTCGCCATCGTCACCGCCGCAACCGCCCAGCAGCAGGGCCAGGCCCGCAGGCAGCAGCCACACTCGTTGCCAGCGCATGGGCCCTCCTGTGCTTGTGATTTCTGGTTGAGTCTTTGATGTTAACTATCAATCACATCGGATATGTGATTTTTCACAATACTCACTGCACAATCAGACTTATCCCATAGCGTGCCCGCATGCAGGATGCGAAGCAGCGGTTTGCGCAGAAATTACGTGATTCCCTGGAGGCCCGTGGCTATGAAGCCAAGCCCTCGGTGCTGGAGCGCGAATTCAACACACGCTTCTGGGGCAAGCCCATGTCGCAGCACGGCGTGCGTCTGTGGCTGCTGGGCAAGACCATGCCCAACACCAAGAAACTTGCTGCGCTGGCCGACTGGTTGCAGGTGCCGCTGGAGGAGTTCCTGCGCGCGCCGCAGCCGGCGCGTGAGGTGCGTGAGCCCAAGGGCAGCTGGTCCGCCGGCCTGGGCTACGAGGACAACGAGCTGTTCAAGATCTACCTGCGCCTTCCCGTACCCAAGCGCCGCCTGGCGCGCGACGTGATCCTGGCCATCGCACGCGCCCATGAGGCCGAGGAAGCGGAACGCGCCGCAGGCTCGTAGCCGCGCGGCGCGTCGGTCATCCCTTGATACGGCTGCCGCGGGGCAGCACTGCATCGCTCCGCACGTGCATCAACCACCCATGGCACGCTGGCGTGCATCGCGCTGGGCAGGTGTTTCGTTGATCAGTTCATTGATCACTTCCTGCCGCGTCTTGCCGCCACCGGTCTGCGGTGCAGGCGCCGGGTAGACGCCGGCATTGAAGCGCGAGGTGCCGCCCTGGCGCACGGCCGCCTCGGCCTCGGCCGTCACCTGGGCGCGCGTCTTGCTGCTCTTGAAATGTTCGGGATGGACGACGGCACCCGCCTCGTTGTTGGCCGGGTGGATGTACCCGGCCGCCGATGCCATGCCCGGCAGCAGCAGCGCTGCCGATGCGACCAGGCCGGCGATCAGGGTAGCGGGGGTGAAACGGCGTTGCGACATGGTGTGTCCCTTTCAAAGAACGTTGGTGATTCGTTCTCCCCACGCCCCGCAAGGCGGAACGCCGGGGAGAGGACTCCAATGTAGAAATCGCCCCCCCACGCCACCCCCACAGGATGGTGACATTGCTGTCATACAACCGACACAGATGACCGCGATGACCGAGACACTGCGGCGCCTCGGCGCTCGTCAGCCCCGGTACTGCGCACGCGCGCGGCCGGGCGCCAGAGGGTCCAGGCGCACGTCCAGCAGGCCCTCGGCATCGCCCGCGATGCGCGCCAGCGTCTGGCCGAAGGGATCGGCGAACTGGCTGCCTCCGCTGAAAGCGTAGCTGTCGCCAGGGCCCACGCGGTTGGCCATGGCGATGTAGCACTGGTTGTCCATCGCACGCACGGGCACGGCGTGGCGATGGATGTGGCCGTGGGGGTGCATCATCCCGTCCATCAGCACGATCAGGTCCACGCCCTGCGCACCCAGCGCGCGGGCCGGTGCCGCAAACTCGATGTCGAAGCAGATCAGCAGTCCCAGCCGCAGGCCGCGCCATTCGCATGTGGGCCAGCGCTCACCTGCCTCGAACACGCCCTGGTCCGAGTCGTAGAGCATGGTCTTGCGGTAGTGCAGCAGCACCTGCCCGTCGGCATCGATCAGCAGGCCGGCATTGAAGCGGCGGCCCTGGTCTGCTTCGGCCAGGCCGATGGCGACAGCCACGCCGGCTTGCCGCGCGGCCTCGCGCAGCGCGGTGGCCGAGGGGCCGTCCAGCGGCTCGGCCAGCTGCGCCACGTTGTCGGGCCGGGGAAATCCGCTGATGCAGGTTTCGGGAAAGACCAGCAGGTCGGCCTGCCCCGCGCTGGCCCTGATCGTCTTCAGCGTCATCGCCAGGTTGCCGGCAATGTCGCCGTCACGCAGACGGGGCTGGATGATGCGGATGCGGTGCTCCGTCATGGTGTGCGCTCCTTGGGATGCAAAGGGTGGCTGTCCTGCCGCGGCTGGCAACGGGCGGCCTCCTCGGCCTGCAGATCCAGGTTGCGGGCCAGCACCCAGTAAAGGCTGCCGGCGACGAGAATGCCCGGCAGCCAGGCGAAGTCCACGCCGCCCAGCCGCTGCGCAGCCCAGCCGATGAAGACCGCATGGCCATCGGTGGCGTCGTGGATGTGCATGAACGGCACCATGGCCGCAAAGCCGCCCAGATAGGCGCAGATGCCGCGCCAGCCCCAGGCGCCGTAGATGCCCTGTGGCGTGAAGAAATCAGCGATGGCGTAGCGGCCCTTGCGCACCAGGAAGTAGTCCACGAGGTTGACCGCCGTCCACGGCACCAGGAAGTACAGCAGCAGCGCCAGGAAGGAATGCAGCAAAGCCACGCCGCTGCCCTGGATGGACAGCACGCACGCGAGGATGCCGACGCTGATCGCCGCGATGGCAAAAATACGGGCGGCGCGCGTGGGCCGCATGCCGCCCAGCGAATCCGCCGCCGTGAGCACGGTCAGCGCCGCGCTGTACGTGTTCAACGCGATGATGGGCAGGAAGGCCACGACGGCCAGGGCAGGCAGCAGCCGGTCCGCGCCCGGGAACAGGCCGGGGCCGATCCGTCCCAGCGCCGCCAGCGCGTCGCCGGCCTGCAGCCGCTGCGCCATCCACGCACCCAGCCCGATCATCCAGGCTCCGGACAGCGAGGCGCCCAGGAAGATGGCCGCGATCAGGCGCCGGGGCTCAGTGTGGCGCGGCAGGTAGCGCGAATAGTCGGACACATAGGGCGCATAGGAGATGTTGTAGCTGGCCGCGATGGTGAACTGCGCGGCAAAGGCGCTCCATGCGAATCCTGGCAATGGCTCCGACCGACCGTGCAAGGCGGGCTCGCCCACGCCTGCCAGCAACGCCAGCGTGGCCAGCGCATACAGGGGCAGCACCAGCACCAGTGCATGGCGGAAGGCCTTGTGCATCACATCGTGGCCGCAGACCGCCAGCAAGGCGCCTGCCGCCACGGCCACGCAGGCCGTGGGCGCTGGCGGCAGGCCGAACACGGCCTGCATGCCCTGCATGATGAGCGAGACGTTGACGACGTTGAACCCCGTGAACACCAGCAGCGTGGCGCACAGCGGCAGGGTGACGCCGCGAAAGCCGAACTGCGCGCGCGACTGGATCATCTGCGGCAGCCCCAGCTGCGGCCCCTGCGCGCCGTGCAACGCCATGAACAGCGTGCCGAACATGATGCCCAGCGTCCCGGCCAGGGCGCTCCAGGGCGCCGAGAGCCCCAGCGACGGGCCGACGAAGCCGATGGAAAGCGTGAAGAAGTGGAAGTTGCCCAGGAACCAGAACGGCCCCTGGTCGGCGAGCCGCGCGTGGCGCTCGCTGTCGGGAATGCAGTCGATGGACCGGCTCTCCACGGCGATGCGGGCACGGCCGTGCTGTCCGCTGGCGGGGCTGTTCATGGCCTTGTCCCTCCCGTTGTCCTTGCTGTTGTGGGACGAATTCTAGGCAGGGGCTCGCAGCCGCTCCATGCCAAATGCGCGAGGTTCACATCGATGAAAGAAGATGTGTGGCCCGGGATATCCCGGGCATGAAGAAACCCGCGGCAGCCAGGCTGCAGCGGGTTCCAAAGTGGCCGCCCGGGTGCTGCCCGGGCGCCGCGTCACACGGCAGGTGCCGGCGCGGCGGGCACGGGGTCTGTGCCGCTGGCCTCCGACGGATCGTTGCGATGCACCAGGCGGTACAGCAGCGGCAGCACCAGCAGGGTCAGCAGCGTGGATGACAGGATGCCGCCGATCACCACCGTGGCCAGCGGCCGCTGCACCTCGGCGCCCGTGCCCGTGGCAATGGCCATGGGCACGAAGCCCAGCGAGGCCACCAGGGCCGTCATCAGCACGGGGCGCAGCCGGGTGAGCGCGCCCTCGGTCACGGCGTCGGGCACGCTGGCGCCCTGTTCGCGCAAGGTTCTGATCCAGGAGATCATGACCAGGCCGTTGAGCACGGCCACGCCCGACAGCGCGATGAAGCCCACCGCCGCCGAGATGGACAGCGGTATGTCGCGCAGCCACAGCGCCAGGATGCCGCCCGTGAGCGCGAACGGAATGCCCGTGAAGACCACCAGCCCGTCGCGCACATTGCCGAACATGGCGAACAGCAGCACGAAGACCATCAGCAAGGCCACGGGCACCACGATCTGCAGGCGGCGCGTGGCCGACTCCAGGTTCTCGAAGGTGCCGCCCCAGCGCGTCCAGTAGCCGGGCGGCAGCGACAGGCCCTGCAGCTTCTGCTGTGCCTCGCCCACGAAGGAGCCCATGTCGCGCCCGCGCACATTGGCGCTGACCACGATGCGGCGCTTGCCGTCTTCGCGGCTGACCTGGTTGGGGCCGGGCGCGGTCTCGAACGTGGCCACGGCCGACAGCGGCACGAAGCCGATGCGCCCGTCCGCCCCGCGCGGCAGGGCGATGGGCAGGCGGCTCAGGGCCTGCAGGTCGTTGCGCACGGCGTCCGGCAGGCGCACCTGGATGTCGAAGCGCTTGTCGCCCTCGAACACCGTGCCGGCCTCGGTGCCGCCCATGGCGGTGCTGATGGCGTCCTGCACATCGCCCATGTTCAGGCCGTAGCGCGAGGCCTTTTCGCGGTCGATCTGCACGGTGAGCATGGGCAGGCCCGTGGTCTGCTCGACCTTGACCTCGGAGGCGCCCGCGATCTGCTGCAGCATGCCGGCCACGGTCTGGGCGCTTTTTTCCAGCACGGCCATGTCGTCGCCGAAGATCTTCACGGCCACGTCGCTGCGCACGCCCGAGATCAGCTCGTTGAAGCGCAGCTGGATCGGCTGGGAGAACTCGTAGTTGTTGCCCGGGATGCGGTCCACCGACGCCTGTACGGCGGCCAGCAGCTCATCGCGCGGGCGCGCCGGGTCGGGCCACTCGCTGCGGGCTTTCAGCATGATGTAGCCGTCGGAGATGTTGGGCGGCATGGGGTCGGAGGCGATCTCGGCCGTGCCGGTGCGCGCGAACACGCGGTCGATCTCGGGGAACTCCTTCTTGAGCGCCTTCTCGATCTGCATCTGCATTTGCAGCGACTGCGTGAGGCTGGTGCCGGGGATGCGCAGCGCCTGGATGGCGAAGTCCCCCTCGTTGAGGTTGGGCGCGAACTCGCTGCCCAGGCGCGTGGCCAGCAGCAGGCTCAGCGCCACGGCCACGGCGGCGGCCGTGAGCACCACGGCGGGCGCGGCCATGACGCGCGCCAGCACGGGCGCATAGCCGCGGCGTGCCCAGCCCATGAGGCGGTTTTCCTTCTCGGCCACCTTGTCGCCCATGAACAGCGCAATCGCCGCCGGGATGAAGGTGATGGACAGCAGCATGGCGCCGGCCAGCGCGATGACCACCGTGAGCGCCATGGGATGGAACATCTTCCCCTCCACACCCGTGAGCGCGAAGATGGGCAGGTAGACCACCATGATGATGAGCTGGCCAAACAGCAGCGGGCGGCGCGCCTCCTTCGCGGCGGCGAAGACTTCATGGAAGCGTTCGCTGCGCGTCAGCGACCGTCCTCGCGCCTCCTGCGCATGGGCCAGGCGGCGCACGCAGTTCTCCACGATGACCACGGCGCCGTCGATGATGATGCCGAAGTCCAGCGCCCCCAGGCTCATGAGGTTGGCGCTGACCTTGTAGTGCACCATGCCCGTGAAGGTGAACAGCATGGACAGCGGGATGATCAGCGCCGTGATCAGCGCCGCGCGCAGGTTGCCCAGGAACAGGAAGAGGATGACCACCACCAGGGCCGCGCCCTCCACCAGGTTCTTCTTGACCGTGGCGATGGCCTTGTCCACCAGGTTGGTGCGGTCGTAGACGGTGATGGCCTTGACGCCCGGGGGCAGGCCCCGGTTGATCTCGGCCATGCGCTGGTCCACGGCGCGCGAGACGGTGCGGCTGTTCTCGCCGATCAGCATGAACACCGTGCCCAGCACCACCTCGCGGCCGTTGTCGGTGGCCGCGCCCGTGCGCAGCTCCTGGCCCAGCCCCACCTCGGCCAGATCGCGGATGCGGATGGGCTGGCCCTGGGCCGAGCCCACGATGACCTCGCGGATGTCGGCGATGCCGCCGACCTGGCCCGGCGCGCGGATCAGGTACTGCTCGCCCTGGCGCTCGATGTAGCCGGCGCCCACGTTGGCGTTGTTGCGCTGCAGGGCGGTGACGATGTCGGCCAGCGTGAAGCCGTAGGCGGCCAGCTTCTCGGGCGCGGGCGCCACCAGGTACTCCTTGGCGTAGCCGCCGATGGAGTTGATCTCGGTGACGCCGGGCACGTTGCGCAGCTGCGGCTTGATGACCCAGTCCTGGATCTCGCGCAGGTCCATGGGCGTGTAGGGCGTGCCGTCGGGCTTTTTCGCACCGTCCTCGGCCTCCACGGTCCACAGGTAGATCTCGCCCAGGCCCGTGGAGATGGGGCCCAGCGTGGGCGTGATGCCCGCAGGCAGGCTGTCGCGCGCCTGCTGTATGCGCTCGCCCACCAGCTGCCGCGCGAAGTAGATGTCCGTGCCGTCCTTGAACACCACGGTGACCTGGGACAGGCCGTAGCGCGACAGCGAGCGCGTCTGCTCCAGGTGGGGCAGGCCGGCCATCACCGTCTCTATGGGATAGGTGACGCGCTGCTCGGTCTCCAGCGGCGAGTAGCCGCTGGCCTGGGTGTTGATCTGCACCTGGACATTGGTGATGTCGGGCACGGCGTCGATGGGCAGGCGCTGGTAGTTGTAGATGCCCAGGCCCGCCATGGCCAGCACGGCCAGCAGGACCAGCCAGCGCTGCTCTATGGCGAATCGGATGATGCGTTCAAACATGGAGTTCTCCGTTCATGGCCGCATCAATGGGAGTGCTCGGCCGTGGCCTTGCCCAGCTCGGCCTTGAGCATGAAGCTGCCCTCGGCCACGTAGGATTGGCCGGGTTTCAGGCCTTCCAGCACCTCGGTGGTCTTGCCGTCGGCGCGGCCCACGCGTACCGGCTGGGCGCGAAAGCCCCCCTGCACGGGCACGAAGACCACGGTCTGCTGCTCCATCTTCTGCAGTGCCTGCGTGGCCACGGCCAGCGGCGCCTGCCGGGACGATGCCGTCAGCTCCACATTCACGAACAGGCCCGGGCGCCACACGCCGTCGGGGTTGGGCAGGGTGATGCGCGCGGGGGCCGTGCGCGTGTCCTGGCCGATCAGTGCGCCCACATAGGCCACCTCGCCCGTGGCCGAGGAGTCGAAGGCCGTGGCGCGCACCGTGGCCTTCTCGCCCACGCGCACGGCGGGCAGGTCGGGCGCGGCCACGCGCATCTCGGCCCAGACGCTGCGCAGGTCGGAGATGGTGAAGACCTGGGTGGTGTCCTGCACGGCCTCGCCCACGGACAGGTGCTTTTCCACGATCACGCCGTCAAACGGCGCGCGCAGCTCGAAGCGGTTGAGCCCGCCCGCACCACCGCCGGCACCGGCGCCCGTGGCGGCCAGCTTCTGCTGGGCGTTGGAGACGGCGATCTCGGCCTCGCGCAGTGCCTGGCGCGCCTGCAGGTAGTCCTGCTCGGCCGAGACCTTCTCCTCCCACAGCTGCTTTTCACGTGCGTAGGTGGTGCGGGCCAGCTCCAGGCGCTTGCTGGCGGCCAGCAGTTCGCTGCGCTGCTCGGAGACGGCGGCGCTGCTGAGCACGGCCAGCAGCTGGCCCTTCTTCACGTTCTGGCCCAGGTTGGCGGGAACGCTCTCGGCAATGCCGGCCACGCGCGGCACGACGTGGGCCGTGCGGTCTTCGTTGAAGCGGATCTCCCCGGGCAGCTGCAGCACGGAGCGCACGGTGGCCGGGCCGGCCTCGGCCAGGCGCACGCCGGCCGCCTGCATGCGCTGGGCGTCCATGGCGATCAGGCCTTCGTCGTCGCCATGGCCGGCTTCGGCGGCGGCTGCGGGTTTGGCTGCGGGCCTGGCCTCGGCTTTTTCCGCCTTGGAATCTTCATGGTGCTCATCGTCGGCATGGCCTTCGTCGTGCTTGTGGCCATCGGCTGCGGCTGCGGCTGCAGCGCCGTGGTGCTCGCCATCGGCATGGCCTGCGGCCTCGCTGTGGCCGTGGCCATGGCTGTCGGCCTTGGCGGCACCTGGCGGGCCGCTGCGCAGGATCAGCGTGGCGGCCAGCGCACCCACGGCCAGGATGACGGCAATGGCCACGAGGGTGCGGCGCGGTGCCAGGGGGGAGGAGGAGGGCTTGTTGTTCATGGTCTGGATGCAATCAGGTGGCTATCGGGGTCAGAGGCCGGCTTCTGTGCCGAGCAGGCGGTCGATGTCGGCGGCGGCGCGGTGCGTGGCCAGCAGCTGGTCCAGGTACTGGCTGCGCGCCTCGGACCAGGTGCGCTGCGCGTCCAGCACGTCCAGGTAGGCGAACTTGCCCAGCGCAAAGCCGCGCGAGGCCAGCTCGTAGGCCGTGCGCGCCGTGGGCAGCACCTCCTCGGCCAGCTGGCGCGCCTGCTCGCGGCTGGACTGCAGCAGCTCGCGCGCCTCGAACAGCTGGGCCTGCAGCTGAACGCGCGTGGCCAGCAACTGCTCCTCGGCCTGGTCGGCCAGGCGCAGGGCCTGCAGCTGGTTGCCCCGGTTGCTGTCGAGCACGGGCAGGGGCACGGAGACGCCGACCACGAGCTGGTTGCGCCCGACCTCGGTGGCGCGCTTGACGCCCAGGCTGACGGTGGGATCGGGCAGGCGGCGCGCACGCTCCAGCTCGGCCGTGGCGCGGCTTTGCTCCAGCGCCTGGCGCGCACGCAGCACGGCGGGAGCCTGTTCGATGCGCTGCTGCAGGGCTGCCAGTTCCGGCAGCTGGGGCAGCGCGTCCACGGCGCCCTCGGCCTGGCCGAAGGGGCGCACGCTCTCGCCCCACAGCGCCTGCAGCTGGCCGCGCGCCACGCGCAGGGCAGAGCGGGCCCGGGCCTGCTCCAGCAGGGCGCCGGACTCGGCCACGCGGGCCCGGGTCTCCTCCAGCGGCGCCACCTTGCCGGCCGCCACGCGCCGGGCCGCCGCCTCGCGCGCGCTGCTGGCGATCTCCAGCGTCTGCCCGGCCAGGACCACGCGCTGCTGCGCGGCCAGCACGCCGAAAAAGGCCGCGCCCACATCGGCGCGCAGCGCGGCCTCGGTCCCTGCCAGTTCAGCGCGGGCCAGGTCGCGGCCGCGCTCGGCCACGCGCATGCGGGCCTCGCGCTTGCCGCCCACTTCCAGGGTCTGGTTCAGCTGCACGGTCAGCGTGCGGGTGCTGCGGCGCGTGTCCTCCTGCGACCAGGCCAGCTCGGGATTGGGCCGGGCCTGGCTTTGCAGCACGGCCCCCTCCGTGGCGGCCAGCGCCTGGCGGGCCGCGCGCAGGCCGGGATTGCCGTCCAGCGCCAGGGCCAGTGCCTGCTGCAGGTCCAGCGGCGGGCCATCAGGAAGGGATGCGCCTGCAAAGGCGGGTGGCGCCACGGAATCGGCCGGTGGCTCGGCGGCCTGCACGACGCCGCAGGCGGCCAGCGCCGCCAGCACCCACGGTGCGAAGGCTGTCCTCGACGGAAAGGACGAAGGAAAAGACATACACGGGCTCCTTGCCCGCAGCGCGGATCAGGCGTGATCGCTTGGTCGATCAGGCCCCACGCCACAGGGCGCGCACGGACGAGGGCCGCTGCGCGCGAAGGGATTTCTGGAAAATGCCGGCCCGGGGCGAAACAGGGCGATGAACGCCGAATGCCTGGCCGGCGGCTGCAGGAGCGTCAGCCCTGCCAGCGGGGCCGGTCGGGACGCAGCAGCACGGCCGAGGCATGCCGGCGCAGCGGCTCGGCGAATTGCGCGGGCGGCGGGGCCACCGGCGCCGCCTGCCAGTGCTGTGTGGCAGCGGCCACCCAGGCGTGGCACATGGAGCAGTCCACGCTGAGCGAGGACTGCAGGCCCTGGTCGGCCTTTTGCGCAGGCGGGCCGGACTCGGCATCCGTGCCCGTGCCCGCATGGCGCTCGGCGCCCATGCCGTGCAGGCTCACGCCATGGACATGGTGGCCGAAGTGCCGGGTCTCATGCCCGTCGTGGCGGCACAGCGCAGCGGCCGCCATCCAGGTCCACTGGAACAGCAGCGCGATCACGAGGATGGCAAGGGCGGCAAGACGGGGCCGGGTCATGGAAGAGGGCATGGCAGAAGTGCGGGATTGTCGGGCATGGCGTTTGACCCCAATCGCGACTGCCCCATGCCGGCGAGTCTAGGGCGGCGCAGCGACCCGGCGCTGTCGGGCACATGACAAATTTGTCATCTCCGAAAACCCTTGCCTGCCCCGACAATGCTCGGCATGAAAGTCCTGGTCATCGAAGACGAAACCAAGCTGGCCGACTACCTCCGCAAGGGCCTGACCGAGGAGGGGTTCGTGGTCGATGTCGCGCACAACGGCATCGACGGACTGCACCTGGCCACCGAGCTGGCCTACGACCTCATCGTGCTCGACGGCATGCTGCCCGGCATCGACGGCCTGGCCGTGCTGGCGGCGCTGCGCCAGTCGCGCCAGACACCGGTGCTGATGCTGACGGCGCGCGGCCAGGTGGAGGACCGCGTGCGCGGCCTGCAAGGCGGCGCCGACGACTACCTGGTCAAGCCCTTCGCGTTCTCCGAACTGGTGGCGCGCATGCATGTGCTGCTGCGCCGCAGTGTCGGCACGGCGCATCCGGCGGCCGAGGCCACCATGCTGCGCATGGCCGACCTGGAGCTGGACCTGATACGCCGCCGCGCCACGCGCGCCGGCCAGCGCCTGGACCTGACGGCCAAGGAATTCAACCTGCTGAGCCTGCTGCTGCGCCGCCAGGGCGAGGTGCTGTCGCGCACCGAGCTGGCCTCCCAGGTCTGGGACATGAATTTCGACAGCGAGACCAATGTGGTCGAGGTGGCCGTGCGCCGCCTGCGCCTGAAGCTGGACCAGCCCTTCGCGCAGCCCCTGCTGCACACGGTGCGCGGCATGGGCTATGTGCTGGAGTCGCGCGCACCGTGAGCGCCGCCCCTGCCGCACCTCCCGCCGCCGACATTCCCCATCTGGGCCGGCGCCTGTCGCGCTGGCTGGCCCTGCAGACCATGCTGGGCCTGGGCCTGGTGTGCGCGGCCGTCTACGGGGTGGCATCGATGACGCTGGAGCAGCACCAGCACGAGACGCTGGACCTCAAGCAGCAGGCCGTGCTGCACCTGATGACCGAAAGCCGCAGCGCCCACAACGAGGCCGGTCTGGCCCACATGCTGGACGACTTTCTCACGGGTCTGGACGAGATGTCGCTGCGCATCACCGACCTGCAGGGCCGCGTGCTCTACGAACGCCTGCGCACACCCAAGAATCCCGGCCGCACGCTGCAGCGCAGCTTCGAGGTCGTGCTGGCCGACTCCGGCCAGCAGGCCCGTGCCCAGCTCACGCTGGACCGGGCCGAAGACGACCGGCAACTGTCCCTGCTGGCCTGGACGCTGGCCCTGGCTGCCGTGGGCGGCGCGCTGCTGGTGTCGCTGACCGGCATCTGGCTGGTGCGCCTGGGCCTGGCGCCGCTGCGACAGCTGACCGAGCAGACGCGCAAGCTGTCGGCCCAGGACCTGCAGCGGCGCCTGGACGACAGCGGACAGCCGCAGGAGTTGCGGCCGCTGATCGCGCAATTCAACGCCTTGCTGGAACGGCTGGCCGTGGCCTACCGGCAGATGGAGGCCTTCAACGCCGACGTGGCCCATGAACTGAACACGCCGCTGACCACGCTGATCAGCAGCTGCGAGCTGGCCCTGCGCAAGCCTCGCAGCGAGGCCGAGCTGCGCGAGGTGCTGGCCTCCAACCTGGAGGACCTGCGGCGCATGGCCGGCATCGTGGCCGACATGCTGTTTCTCTCCCAGGCCGACCGGGGCCAGGGCGCGCGCCTGGCGCCCTGGGCCAGCCTGGCCGCGCTGGCCCATGAGGTCATCGACTTCCACGAGGCCGCGCTGCAGGAGGCCGACCTGCAGGTCGTCGTCCAGGGCGACGCGGCCGCCGAGGTCGATGCGCGGCTGCTGCGCCGGGCGCTGTCCAACCTGCTGGGCAATGCCACACGCTATGCACAGCGCGGCTCCACCATCACCGTGCAGATCGGCGCGCGGCCCTGTACCCACCACGGGGGCGCCGGCGATGTGGCGCTGGCGGTGCTCAACCGGGGCCCGGCCATCGATCCCGTCCACCTGCCGCGCCTGTTCGACCGCTTCTACCGCGCCGACGCCGCGCGCAGCCAGGCCGACCGCAACCATGGCCTGGGCCTGGCCATCGTGGCCGCCATCGCGCGCATGCACGGCGGGCGCTGCTTTGCCGAGTCCGAGGGCGGCTTCACGCGCATCGGCCTGGAGCTGCCCGACAGCCCGAGCCCGCCGCGCGATTCCCCGGCCTGAACACAGGCACCGGAGCGGCGGCACAATGGCGCCCCATGACGCAAGACGCCCCCTCATCCTACGCAACGCTGCTGGCCGAAGGCAATGCCCTGGTGGCCCAGGCGCAGCGGGCCGCCACCCAGGATTTCGCCCAGGCCCGGGCGCTGTGGCAGCAGGCCGGCAAGCATTTCTATCTGGCCCATAAGGCCGACCCGGACCAGGCGGAAGCCGCGTTTCGCCTGGCCCAGGCCTGGATGGCCGAAGCCCATGCGCTGCAAAAGGAAGACTCGCCAGACGCCGTGGTGATGTGGCGCAACGCCGCCGCGCAATGCGAGCTGGCGTTCGACCTGGAGCCCGAGAACGGCCGCCTGGCCATGACGGCCGCCAGCTGCCACATGTTCGGCGGCCAGCATGACGCGGCCAAGGCCTGGCAGCAGATCGGCCAGCATCTGCTGCCGCCGGCGCCCGAAGGCGACGGCGCCTGAAGCCAGGCTACAGCGCGATCAGCTTGAACACGGCCCGCGCCGTGCACACGGCCTGGCCCGCGCTGTCCAGCACATCGCCCTCGCAGAACACGGTGCGCGCGCCTGCGCGCAGCACGCGGGCCTCGATCAGCAGGTCGGTGGTGGCCGAGGCGAGGAAATGCGTGCTCATCTCGATGGTCACCACGCCCAGCCCCAGCGGGTTGGACGAGCGCGCGGCCGCGCTCAGCGTGAAGTCCAGCGCGCTCATCAGCGCGCCGCCATGGCCATGCCCCCGGCTGTTGGCCAGGTGCGGGCGCATGGGCAGCCGCGTGCGCGCCAGGCCGGGCGCCAGGCTCACGGGCTCCAGGCCGATATGGGACATGAAGGGCACGTCGATGCCGAAGTAGCCGCGCGCCAGCGCGGCGGCCTCCAGGTCCGGGGTGGTGGAGATTCCAACGGCGTTCATCCGATCTCCGCAATCGCCTGGCCTTCGGCCACCGGCTCGCCCACGGCCACGAGCATGCGGCGCACGACGCCTGCCACCTCGCTTTCCACGGGAATCTCCATCTTCATGGACTCCACGATGATGAGGGTGTCGCCCAGGGCGACGGTGCCGCCTTCGGCGGCTTCCACAGCGGCCACGAGGCCGGCGATGGGGCTTGTGATCATGTTCGGGGTGGTGGTCATGGGTAGGGCTTTCAAAGGGGGGCCAGCACGCGCTGGGCGATGCCGGTGTCGATGCGCAGGTCCAGGAAATCGGCGTGGCCCAGGATGCGTTCGATGAAGGGGATGTTGGTCTTCACGCCCTCGATGCGGGTCTGCGCCAGTGCCTGGCGCAGCCGTGCGATGGCCTGGGCGCGGTCGCTGCCATGGGCCACGAGCTTGGCGACCATGGGGTCGTAGAAGGGCGTGACGCTGCAGCCCTGGGCATAGCCGGTCTCCACGCGCAGGCCTTCCCCCTGGGGCATCTCGAAGCGGTCCAGGCGCCCTGGCGAGGGCAGGAAGCGCACGGGGTCTTCGGCATAGATGCGCGCCTCGATGGCATGGCCGCTGGCCACGGGCTCGGCGGGCAGCACCTCCCGCATGCGCTCGCCGGCGGCCAGGCGGATCTGGGCCTCGACGATGTCGATGCCCGTGATCTCCTCGGTCACCGCATGCTCGACCTGCAGCCGCGTGTTCATCTCCAGGAAGACAAAGCCGTGCTGCGGCGTGTAGAGCATCTCCACGGTGCCGATCACGTCATAGCCCGTGCGCGCCAGCAGGCCGGCCAGCAGTTGCCGCATGTCGGCCAGGGCCTGCGCGGGAATGCCTGCGGGGCGGGCCTCTTCCACCACCTTCTGGTGGCGGCGCTGCACCGAGCAGTCGCGCTCGAACAGCACGCGCACCTCGCCATGGCGGTCGGCCAGCACCTGGAACTCGATGTGGCGCGGCGCCTCGATCAGCTTTTCCAGGTACAGCTCGGCCGTGCCGAAGTACTTGGCGGCCATGCCGCTGGCCTTGGACCAGGCGGCCTCCAGCTGCGGTGCATCGTGCGCGGGCAGCATGCCGATGCCGCCGCCCCCGCCTGCGGGCTTGACCAGCACGGGAAAGCCGATGCGCGCCGCCTCCGCCTGCGCCTCCTGCACGCTGTGCAGCACGGCCGAGCTGGCCGCCTGCGGCATGCCCTGGGCGGCCATGAAGGCCCGCGCCTGGGTCTTGTGGCCCAGCGTGCGTATCCAGTGCGGCGAGGGGCCGATGAAGCACAGGCCCTGGCGCTGCACGGCCTCGGCGAAGTCCGCGTTCTCGGAGAGAAAGCCGTAGCCCGGGTGCACGGCATCGGCGCCGGTCTCGCGCGCCACCTGCAGCAGCCGCGCCTGGTCCAGATAGCTTTGCGCGGCGGGCGCAGGGCCAATGCACACGGACTGGTCGGCCGCGCGCACATAGGGCAGGCTGGCATCGGCCTCGGAGTACACGGCCACGGATTCAAGGCCCATGCGCCGCAGCGTGCGGATCACGCGTGCGGCCACGGCGCCCCGGTTGGCGACCAGCACGCGGTGGATGGGGTGCGGGGCGCCGCTCATGCCGCCTCCGAGGACGCCGCTGGCGCGGCGGCCACGGCCACCACCGCATCGACGATGACCGGCGCCTGCGCGCCGCGCGCCACGAGCACGGGATTGGCATCGACCGACTGCACGCGCCCGCCCTGGGCCAGCATCCAGTCGCCCAGCCGCACCATCATGGCGGCCACGGCGTCCGGCTCCACGGCCGGCATGCCGCGCACGGCCGCAAAGGCCGGGGCGATGGACAGGCGCGCAAGGGCATCCAGCGCCTGCCGCGCACGGAAGGGGGCGACAAGGAACTGCACGTCCCTGAGCGCCTCCACCAGCACGCCGCCCTGGCCGACCATGACCACCACGCCGAACTCGGCATCCACATGGGCCCCCAGCGCCAGCTCGAAGTCGGCCTTGTGCTGGGCGCCCAGCAGCAGGCCGCCATCGGCCGCGCCCAGGCGGGCCAGCGTGGCGGCGAAGTCACCAAAGGCCTGCAGTGCCTGCTCCGCCTCGTGGATGTTGAGCCGCACCAGGCCATGCTCGGACTTGTGCGAGAGATCGGCGGACACGCCCTTGGCCACCAGGGGCCGTGGCAGGGACTCGATGGCGGCGCGCACCTCGTCCTCGCTCCTGCAGACCAGATGGCGCATCACCGGCAGGCCGGCGCGGGCGAGTTCGGACAGGCTGGAGGGCTCGTCAAGCGTGAGGGTGCGGGAGGCCGCCACCGGCACCGATGCCTCGGCAGACGGCACCTGTGCCTGCCTGCCACCGGCCTGCTCGGCCAGCAGCGCCAGGCCGCGCATGGCGGCGCGTTCGCTCCAGAAGGTGGGCACGCCCTGGTCCTGGAAGGCCTGGGCCACCCAGTCCTGGTTGACGCTGACCGCAATGGGCACGCCGGTATCGCGCGCAAAGCGGCTGGCCTGGCCCGCGAAGTCGGCGAAGTCATAGCCCTCGCCGCCGATCGGGAAGCCCACGTGAACGAGGTCCGCCGCACCGCTGCCCGACAAGGCCCGCAGCGTGTCGCCAAAGGTCTGCGGCCTGCCCAGCAGGGCCGTGGTCATGTCGATGGGATTGCGCGCCGTGACATAGGACGGCAGGGCCTGGGACAGGCCGTCCAGCGTGGCGGCATCGAACGGCTCCAGGGCCAGTCCGTATTCCTCGGCCGCGTCGGCCGACAGCACGCAGGTGGCGCCCGAATTGCTGATGCTGACCACGCGGCGACCGCGCGGCGCGGGCTGGGACAGGAACAGCGGCGCGTAGTCGATCAGCTCGCGGAAGTCGGCCAGGCGCGGTATGCCGTGCTGGCGCAGGAAGGCATCGGCCAGCGCGTCCTCGGCCGCCAGCGCGCCCGTGTGCGAGCTGGCCGTGGCCTGGCCTGCGCGCGTGCGGCCGGCCTTCACGGCCAGGATGGTGACGCCGCGCGCATGCGCCAGGCGCGCGGCCTCGGCCAGCCAGGCGCTTTGCCGCAGCGTCTCGATGTAGAGCACGACCAGGCGGATGCCTTCGTCCTCGACCACGGCGCGCACGGCCTCGGCGGCACAGACATCGGCCTCGTTGCCCGTGGACAGCATGTAGCGCACGCCGATGCCCGCGCGGCGCAGGCCGCCGTAGAGAATGGCCGCGCCCGCACCGCTCTGGCTGACGATGGCCACGGGGCCGTCGGCCGGCGCGTTCTCGTTGATCATGGTCGAGAAGTTGAGGATGGCGCCCGCGGCGAAGTTGGCCACGCCCTGGCAGTTGGGGCCGAACAGGCGCAGCCCGCCGCCTGGCGCCCGGCGCGCCCGCGCCACCAGGTCGGCCTGCTGCAGGCGACCGTCCTCGCCCAGCTCCGCAAAGCCGGACGAATAGATCACGGCCAGGCGCGCGCCCACGGCCACGCAGTCGTCGATGGCGGCGGCCACGTCCTCGCCGGGCAGGCTGATGACCACGGCATCGGGCGCCTCGGGCAGCGCGCGCAGCGAGGGGTAGGCAGCCAGGCCCTGGACCTCGGCGCGCTTGGGATTGACGGGCAGGATGCGGCCCGCGAAACCGTGGCGCCGCAGGTAATCGATGGGCCGGCCACCGGCCTTGATGGGGTTGTCGGAGGCGCCAAGGATGGCGACGGAGCGGGGGTTCAGTGCTTGCAACAGTGACATGCGTACCTCATCAATCCAGGGAAAGTGCTTCGCGCTGGATCACTTGCCCCCAGTCGGCCACTTCCTTGGCGATGCGCTGGCCGAACGGCGCGGGCGGCATCATCACGGGCTCGCCCTGGCTGCTGAGCACGGCGCGGATGCGTGCGTCCTGCAGCACGCCCCTGGAGGCCTCGTAGAGCCGGTTGACGATGGCCGGCGGCGTGCCCGCAGGCGCCAGCAGGCCGGCCCAGAAGGTGACGTCGAAATCGGCATAGCCGGCCTCGGCCATGGTGGGCACCTCGGGCAGCTGCTGCATGCGCCGGGGCGCGGTGACGGCCAGCGCCACGAGCTTGCCGCTGGCGATGTGGGGCAGCGCGCTCCAGGTGTCGAACTGCGTGTCCAGCTCGCCGCTGAGCACGGCCATCTGGGCCTGCGATGCGCTCTTGTAGGGCACATGCGTGGTCTTCACGCCCGTGCGGTTGCTCCAGGCCGCATAGGCCAGGTGGGCGATGTTGCCGGGGCCGGCAGAGCCGTAGCTGAGCTTGTCGGGATGGCCCTTGGCGAAGGCGATCACATCCTTGGCCGAGCGTATCTGGTGCTTCTGCGCCCACTCGGGGTTGACGGTGAGGATGAAGGGCGCATCCAGCACCATGGTGATGGGCGCGAAGTCCTTGGCGCGGTAGGTGATCTTCTTGTAGATCTGGGGGTTGATGGTGATGCTGCTGGAGTTGGTGACCAGCAGGGTGTAGCCGTCGGGCGCGGCGCGCGCCACCTCGCCCACGCCGATGGCGCCGTTGGCGCCCGGCTTGTTCTCCACCACCACGGGCTGGCCCAGCGACTTGCTCAGCGGCTCGGACAGCGCGCGTGCAATGGTGTCGGTGAACGAGCCTGCAGGAAAGCCGACCACGATGCGCACGGGGCGCGTGGGCCATTTGTCCTCCTGGGGGACCTGGGCCTGGGCCGCCGTCGCGGCGCACAGGGTCAGGCACGGCGCCAGGCACAGGGCCAGGGCGGTGCGGCGCGAGGGCGCGCGCGGTTGTCTGGTTGCCATTGCTTTGTCTCCTTGGGGTTTTTTATGCGTTCAGGGCCGCAGGCCGAACTGCGGCGCTCCGGCCTCGCGCAGCGGCGCGGCCAGTTCCACGAATTCGCTGAGCAGGGCGCGCGTGTCGCGCGGATCGATCACCTCGTCGATGCCGAAGGCCTCGGCCGTGCGGAAGGGCGAGGTCAGGCTGCGCACGCGCTGCTCGATCTCGGCGCGCTTTTGCACGGGGTCGTCGGCGCCTTCGATCTCGGCCTTGTAGGCCACCTCCAGCCCGCCCTCGATGGGCAGCGAGCCCCAGTTGGCCGAGGGCCAGGCATAGCGGAAGTTGAAGCGGCCCATGTGCTGGTGGCCGGCCGCCGCCACGCCGTAGGCGCGGCGGATGAGGATGCTGCACCAGGGAACGGTGGCCTGGTAGACGGCGGCCAGGGAGCGCACGCCGTAGCGCATGACGCCGGCCTTCTCGGCCTCCACGCCGATCTGGAAGCCCGCGATGTCCACCAGGTTGACCACGGGCAGGTGGAAGGTCTGGGCCATGTCCACGAAGCGCGTGAACTTCTCGGCCGAGGGGCCGTCCCAGCCGCCGCCGTAGAAGTACGGGTCGCTGGCCACCACGGCCACGGGCCAGCCGTCGATGCGCGCCAGCCCGGTGACGATGGCCCGGCCCCAGTGGCGGCCCGACTCCAGGAAGGAGCCCTCATCGACCAGGCATTCGACGATGGGCCGGATCTTGTAGACCTTGCGGCCATCGCGCGGAATGGCCGACAGCAGCCATTCGTCGCGGCGCCGCGGATCGTCCTGCGGCGCGGTGCGCGCAGGCAGCTCGTACACCGACGATGGCAGGTAGGACAGGAAGCGGCGCACGCGCTCGAAGGCCTCCTGCTCGGTGGCCACCTCGTCATCGACCACGCCGTTGCGCGTGTGCACCTGGCTGCCGCCCAGCTCGTTCTTGGTCACGTTCTGGCCGATGCGCGCCACCACGGGCGGGCCGGCATTGAACAGCTGGGCGGTCTCCTTGACCATCACCGAGTAGTGGCTGGAGGCCACGCGCGCCGCGCCCATGCCGGCCACCGAGCCCAGGGCCAGCGAGACCACGGGCACGGTGGACAGGTTCTGCACCACCTGGCTCCAGACCTTCATGGTGGGCACGCTGGTGTAGCCCTTGGTCTCGATATTGCGCACCGAGCCGCCGCCGCCCGTGCCGTCCACCAGGCGCACCATGGGCAGGCGCAGGTCGTGCGCCATCTTCTCGGCAAAGATCAGCTTGTCGCCCACGGCGCCGTCGTTGGCGCCGCCGCGCACCGTGAAATCGTCGCCCACCACGACCACGGGCCGCCCGCCCACGCGCGCCCGGCCCATGATGAGGTTGGAGGGCGTGAAGTCCGTCAGCCTGCCCAGGCTGTCGTACTGGCCCGAGCCGGTGAGCGAGCCCACCTCCACGAAGGACTGCGCGTCCGTGCAGGCCTCGATGCGCTCGCGCACCGTGAGCTTGCCGGCAGCCTTGTGCCGCGCCACCTTGTCCTCTCCGCCCAGTTTGGCCGCCAGTGCGCGGCGGTATGCGATCTCGTCCACTTCGGGTTGCCAGCTCATGTCGTCGTGTCTCCTTGTTCCTGTAAAGATGCACAAGGCGTGCCAGAACGCAGCGCGTTGAATTCAAAGGATTTTTTCCACAGCCGACCTACACATGTCCACATCAAGGACAACCTCGAAGACACGGGTTGGGCACTGTCTTCAATGGAGACACCACGGGGACAGACCCGTGGCCTGCGCGCCGCTAGAGTGCGTTCACCCCAGCCACTGCCCGCCATGCCCATGCCCAGCTCCCCCGACCACCGATTCGGCGTTCTCGTCTGGCGGCGCGACTCGCCCGAGCCCGTGGCGCGGCTGGGCCTGGCGCAGGAGCCGCTGCTGCATGCAGCCGTCACCGAGGCCCTGGCCCGCGCGCACGGCGACGGGCACAACCCCATCGGCCATGGCCAGCTGCTGCACGTGGAAACACCGGGCCCGCGCGGCACGGTGGCCCGCCATGTGGCCGTGGTGCTGGCCGATGCCGAGGGCGAGGTCGCCCTGCTGCGCCCGGCCGACGAGGCGGCGGCGCTGTTCGACATGGTGGCCAGCGTGCCCTTCGCCTTCGCCATCCTCAACATGTTCCTGACCAACCCGTACCAGGCGATCACGGTGGCCGACCATGAAGGGCTGATGCGCTACATCAGCCCCGTGCACGAGAAGTTCTTCGGCCTGGCGCCAGGCACGGCCGCAGGCCGGCGCGCGGAGGACGTGATCCCCAACTCGCGCCTGCCCCATGTGGCACGCAGCGGCCGGGCCGAGATCGGCGACCTGCAGCAGCTGGGGCCTGGCGTGAGCCGCATCGTCAACCGCATGCCGGTCTACGAGGGCGGCGCCGTGGTGGGCGCCGTGGGCCAGGTCAGCTTCAGCGGCGTGGAGGCACTCAACCGCATGCAGCAGCGGCTGAACCAGCTGCATGACGAGGTGCAGCACTACAAGCGCGAACTGAGCCAGTTGCGCGGCGGCACGCCCACGGCGCAGATGGTGGGCGCCAGTGCCCCCATGCAAAGGCTGGCCCGCGAGATCGACGCCGTGGCGCGGCTGGACGTGCCCGTGCTCATCCTGGGCGAGAGCGGCAGCGGCAAGGAGCTGGTGGCCCAGGCCCTGCATGCGCGCGGGCGCGATGCCGACGCGCCCCTGGTCAGCCTCAACCTCGCGGCGCTGCCGGCCACGCTGATCGAGTCCGAGCTGTTCGGCTACGAGGCCGGCGCCTTCACGGGCGGGCGCAGGCAGGGCCAGCCCGGCAAGCTGGAGCAGGCCGAGGGCGGCACCCTCTTCCTCGACGAAGTGGCCGACATTCCCATGGAGATCCAGGTCAAGCTGCTGCGCGTGCTGGAGGACCGCCAGGTGCAGCGCCTAGGCGCGCACAGCGGCCGGCAGGTGAACTTCCGCATCGTGGCCGCCACGCACCGCGACCTGCGCGGCCTCATCGACAGCGGCCGCTTCCGGCTGGACCTGTTCTACCGCCTCAGCGGCGTGGTGCTGCATGTGCCGGCCCTGCGCCAGCGCCTGGAGGACATCCCGGCCCTGGTGCAGCGCTTTGCCCAGTCGTTCTGCGAGCGCAACGGCATTGCGCTGCCCCGCATCGCGCCCGGCGTCATGCCCTACCTGGCCCGGCAGGCCTGGCCCGGCAATGTGCGCCAGCTGCGACAGCGCGTGGAAGAGGCCCTGGTGTTCTGCGACGGCCAGCTGCTGGGCGTGGACAACTTCGCGCGCCACGAGGACCCGCTGGCCGGCGCACGGCCTTCGCCCGTTGCCGAGCCCGGCCTGCCCGCCACCGGCGCCGTGGCCCCGCTCAAGGACCAGGAGCGCAACGCCATCCTCGACGCCATCGCACGCTGCGGCGGCAACAAGAAACTGGCCGCGCAGGAGCTGGGCATCTCGCGCTCCTATCTGTACAAGGTGCTGGGCGCGGCAAACCAGGGCTGATCCCTGCGGGCCCAGGGTCTGCAGGGGAATGAAGCAGCGGGCCGGCTGTGCCGTTGCCATACTAGGCGCCCCACATCCGCCCCACATCCGCGTACCCGCCGCCATCGGCCTCCTGAATGCAAGACACCCGAGACGCGCTCGAACAGCGCCAGATCCCCATCTACTTCGCCGCCGTGGCCCTGGCCGCAGTTGCCGCCTGGGCGCTGCCCGGCACAGGCGTGCTGGAGCGCGCCATCAACCCCGCGCTGGCACTGATGCTCTATGTGACCTTCTTGCAGGTGCCCTTGGCCGAGCTGCGGCGCGCCTTCGGCCAGGTGCGCTTCCTGGCGGCGCTGATGACGGCCAACTTCATCGTGGTGCCGCTGCTGGTCTGGGCCCTGCTGCAGTTCCTGCCCGCCGACCCCCTGCTGCGCCTGGGCGCGCTGCTGGTGCTGCTGGCGCCCTGCATCGACTACGTGGTCACCTTCTCCCACCTGGGACGCGCCGATGCGCGCCTGCTGCTGGCGGCCACGCCGGCCCTGCTGATCGCGCAGATGCTGGCCCTGCCCGGCTACCTGGGCCTGTTCCTGGGCGACGATGCGGCGCGGCTCGTGCAGGCGGGGCCTTTCCTGCATGCGTTCGTGTGGCTGATCGCCGTGCCGCTGGCCCTGGCCGCTGCCACCCAGTGGTGGGCGGCCCGCAGCCGGCGCGGCGCCAGCGCCTCGGCATGGCTGGGCCTGCTGCCCGTGCCGGCCACCGCGCTGGTGCTGTTCGTGGTGATCGCCTCCGTGCTGCCCCAACTGGGCCCGGCCACGCACGCGGCCTGGAGCGTGGTGCCCGTCTACGCGGCCTTTGCGGTGGCAGCGCCCGCGCTGGGCTGGCTGGTGGCGCGTGCCTTCCGGCTTCCAGCGCCCGCAGGCCGAGCGGTCGCGTTCAGCGCGGGCACGCGCAATTCGCTGGTCGTGCTGCCGCTGGCCCTGGCCGTGCCTGGCGCCATTCCCGTGCTGCCGGCCGTCATCGTCACGCAGACGCTGGTGGAGCTGCTGGCCGAGCTGGCCTATGTGCGCGTGATTGCGCTGTGGGGCCGGGACCGGGAGCCGGCCCTGGCCCGCGGTCAACGCGATGACGCAGCGCCATAGGCCTGGCGCAGCTGCGCCATGTTGTCCAGCAGCGCCGTCGGCCCGGCGCTGCCCATCAGGTACCAGCCCTTGGGATCGAGGAAGACGACCTGCCCCTTGCGGCCGGCCGCCGTGGCGTGGATCTGCGCGTTGTCGAACACCTTGCGCGAAGCCATGATCTCGCCGCCGCCTGCCGCCTGGCCCGTGGCCGTGTTGCGGTCGATGACGTAGATCCACTCGGGGTCCAGCCGCGCCACATCAGCGAAGCCGTAGGCGGTGCCGCGGGCTGGCAGTTGCGCAGCCGATAGCGCCGAGCGCGCACCGAACACATCGAACAGAAAGCCGAAGCGCGATCCCGGCGCCTGCGGCAGGAGCTTGTCGTTCACGGCCATCAGCAGCAGGCCCGGCGCGGCCTGCGAGGCCTGGGCACGCAGTCCCTGCAGCTCGGCCTGGATGCGCTGCACCAGCGCACGGCCCTGCGCCTGGCGGCCGAACAGCAGCGCCAGCGTGGCGATGTTGCGTTCGATATCGGCCAGCATGTGCTTGCCGCTGACGCTCAGGTCCAGCGTGGGCGCGATGCGTCCCAGCACCTCGGCCTTGCCGGCCGAGCGCCCGCCCACGACGATCAGGTCGGGCGCCAGCCGGCTCAGCGCCTCGTAGTCGGGCTCGAACAGCCCGCCCGCCGCAGGCCGCTGCGCGAAGCTGTCCAGGTACCGGGGCAGCTGCGCCCGGGGCACGCCTGCGACCGCCGACGCGGGCACGCCCAGCGCATGCAGTGCATCCAGCGCCCCCAGGTCATAAACCACCGCGCGCCGGGGTGCGCCGGGCAGGCTGGTCATTCCCCCGGCATGCCGCACGGACAGCGGGGCCGCCACCGCAGTCCCCAGGAACAAGGCCGGCAGGGCCAGCGCCGCCGCGCGGCGCGTGATATCGAAGGTCATGGCAAAGAATCCCAGGAAAAAATGAAAGGAGTTCCGGCCTCCGGAGGCGGGTGCCGCGCCGGGAAGCGGCGCGGCCCGATCCGCAGGCCACGGGCAGCGGCCGCCCTTGCGGCCGGGATGCCTAGAACTTCACGTTCATGCCGATCCAGTAGCGCCGGCCGTCCTGCACCGTGGCGTAGTCCTCGTAGTACACGTCCTTGTCGAACAGGTTGTAGATGCCTGCGTAGAAGGTCACGTCCTTGCTGTAGTTGTAGGAGCCGCCCATGTCGAACATGGCATAGCTGCCGGCCACCCAGGTGCGCGCCGAACGGCCGCCCGTGGGCTGGCTTTCCTTGCCCCGGTAGGACAGCTTGGCCCAGCCCGCCCATTGCTGCGAAGGCTTCCAGTTCAGCGCCAGGTTGAGCATGTGGCGCGGCAGCTGGCTCAGCGGCTGCCCCGCGAACTCGCCGCTCTTTTGCTCGGACTTGGTGAAGGTGTAGCTGCTGCTCAGGTCCAGCGTGCGCGCCAGCGGGGCCTTGAACGTGGCTTCGATGCCGCGCGTGATGGCCTTGTCGATATTGACGTTGGTGGTGGGCGTGTTGCCCGAGGAGTTGGCCGGTCCGCACTCGGGACAGGCGATGCGCGTGATCTTGTCGTTGAACTCGTTGTCGAACACCGTCAGGCCTGCCGACAGGCCGGCGCCGTTGTTGTAGAGCACGCCCAGTTCCTTGCTCAGCGAGGTTTCGGGCTTCAGGTCGGGGTTGCCGTAGATGTTGCCGCCGCGGCTGGACTGGCCCCAGTCGCCCAGGGTCTGGCGCAGCGAGGGCGCGCGAAAGCCGGTGGACACGCCGCCCTTGACGGTCCATTGCGCGTCGAGGTTCCACACGCCGTACAGGCGCGGGCTCCATTGCGATCCGCCCTTGCTGTCGTGGTCGTAGCGCAGGCCGCCGGTCAGGGCGAAGTTCTCGCGCAGGCGCCACTCGTCCTCGGCGAACCAGGCGTACTGCGTGCGATCGGCCGTGGTGCGCGCCGAGTCCGGCAGCGTATTGGTCGTCGTGTCGCGCAGGTCCTGCTGGTTGTAGTACACGCCCGTGGTCAGCAGGTGCTGGCGGCCCAGCGGCGCCACCCAGCTGCTGTTGAACACCGTGTTCCTGATGGTCATGTCGCGCGACAGGTTGCGCGTTTCCTCGCGCTGCAGATAGGTGTCGGAGGAAGCCCAGCCCCAGCGGCCCTTGTGCTGCAGCGAGTAGTTCTCGCGCTCGAACTTGCGGTCGCTGGGCGCATCGGTGGGCAGCAGGGTCATGCCAGGCGACGAAACGAAGTGCTGGCGCGAAGTGCCGATCTCGGCGATCAGGTCGTGGTCCTTGCTGGGGGTCAGCGCCAGGCGCAGGTTCAGCGAACGGTTGTCGCTCTTGTTGTAGCCCTGGTAGATGCGGTCCTGGTCGCGCTTGCCGTAGTTGCCGTACAGGCTCAGGCCCAGCAGGTCGGTCTTGATCGGGCCTGACAGGTAGAAGTTGGTCTGGTAGGCATCGCCCGAGGTGGAGCGCTCCTGCAGCGTGGCGTCGGCGCGCACCGAGCCATGCCAGTTCTTCGCCACCTTGCGCGTGATGACGTTGATCACGCCGCCCATGGCGTCCGAGCCGTACAGCGAGGACATGGGGCCGCGCACCACCTCGATGCGCTCGATGGCCTCCAGCGGCGGAATCCAGCTCTGGTCCGTGCCCGTGCTGCCGTTGGTCTGGGTCTCGCGCGTGCTCATGCGCTTGCCGTCCACCAGGATCAGGGTGTAGTTGGCGCCCATGCCGCGCAACGAGATGTCGTTGGAGTTGTTGTCCGAGGGCGTGAGGATCACGCCGGGCACATCGCGCAGGGCATCGTGCAGGTTGCGGTAGGCGCCCTGCTCCAGTTCCTGGCGCGTGATCACCGAGATCGAGGCCGGCGCCTGGCTGATCTCCTGCTCGAAGCCGCTGGCCGTCACGACCAGGGTTTCCAGCGCGGCCCCGTCTGCTGCCTGGGCCAGCGCGCTGCCCGAGGCCAGCAGGCCCAGGCAGGCGCCCAGCGCGGTGCGGCGCAGGGGAACGACGGTGGAGGGAAACGAAGCACGCAGGGAGGTGCAAAGGGCGGACAGGGCAAAGCCACGGCCCGCCGCGGGGGCTGTGCAGTTGTGCATGGGAAAGCTCGCAAGAAGAATCACGGACGGTCGAACGACCGGGGTGCGCATCCGCTCTGTTGTTTTTGATGAGTGCGAATCGTTCTTATTTTATTTTCCCGACGACAACGGCCTGGCCGACGGCAGCGCAGCTGCTGTTTTTCTTTACAAGCGCACCGATCTGTGAGCAATTCATTCAGGATGCTGAATGTTGCCTTGTTCATCAATGACATGCAGAGCCGCCAGTGCCCGGGCGCGTGCAGCGCCCGGCCCGATTCACGGCGTTCCGGCGAACACGGCGGCTTTGTAAAGTTGGCCCGATGTGGCCGGCAGGCAACATCCTGATACGAAGATCAGGACCACAGCCGCCCCGCATTGGAGACCAGGAACAGCAGCAGCCCCACGGCACCACCGACCACGGTGCCATTGATGCGGATGTACTGCAGGTCCTTGCCGATGTGCAGCTCGATCAGCTCGGACAGCTCGCGCGCATCCCAGCGCCGCACGGTGTCGGCGATGTGCTGGGCCAGGAACTGCGAGACATCGGGCGCCAGCGCCTGGGCCCAGCGCTTGAGGCGTTCGTTCATGGAGTGGCGCAGCGCCTCGTCATGCGCCAGCGACTGGCCCAGCCAGCGGCCCATGGCGGCGGTCTTGCGCGCCACCTGCGAATGCTCGTTGGCCAGGTCGGCCTGCAGCCTGGCGCGCAGGCCCAGCCACAGCGCCCGCAGGTAGCCGGCCAGCTTCTCGTCGTGCAGCAGGTAGTCGCGCAGGCGCTCGGCGCGATCGGCCATGGCCGGGTCGGACTGCAGCCGGTCAATCAGCCGCTGCACGGAGGCATCGAACGCCTTGCGCATGTGGTGCCCGGGATCGCTGGCGATGTCCTGCAGCAGGCTGTCCAGCGCCCCGGCGATGGCCGTGGCACCCTTGTCGCCGAGCCAGTCCGTAGGCAGCATCTTTTCCTTGAGCGGATGCTCGCGCTTGAGCCACAGCACGATGGTCCGGGCGATCAGCACATGGGTCTCGGATTCGCGCAGCACGCCGCTGACGCGCGCCAGCACATCGTCGAGCACGGCCTGGTGGCGCCCGTCCTGGGTCAGGCCCGACAGCAGGTCCGCCGCCGCGCGCGGCAGGTCCAGATGCTCCAGCAAGGCCTTGAACGAGTGCGAGAGAAAGCGCTCCACCTGCCGGTCCTGCACCATCTCCAGCGCCGCCAGCGCCAGCCGCGCCACCTGCCGCCCCAGCAGCGTGCTGTTGGCCGGTGAGGTCAGCCAGCCCGCCAGCACGCGCGCGGGATCGTGGCGCTCGATCAGCGCCACCAGCGAAGGCCCGTCCAGGAACTTGTCGCGCACGAAATTCGCCAGGTTCAGCCCGATGCGGTCCTTGTTGCGCGGAATGATGGCCGTGTGGCGCCCGACCACGGGCAGCGGAATGTGCCGGAACAGGGCAGACACCGCAAACCAGTCGGCCAGCGCGCCGACCAGCGAGGCCTCGGTCACGGCCTTGATGCAGGCCAGCCACAGCGGCACCTGCTGCCAGTGCGCTGCCGCCACCGACGAGGCCACGAAGCCCAGCGCCATGAGCAGCAGCAACGCCAGCGGCAGGCGCTTGGCCGACTTCAGTGTTTGACGTTGCTCTGGCGACAGCATGGAGCGCAGCATACGACGCCCGCCGGGCCCCGCGTGGCGATGCCTGCCGCCAATGCCTGTCAGCCAGCGCCTGACCCCGGATTGCGCGGACAATACCGGCTTTCTTCAGAACCCTCTTGCGAGAACAAGACCATGACTGACGCCAACGCATCCGCCGAGCGCCCCGCCCTGCCCGACCATCTGTCCATCGACCCGCGCAGCCCGCACCACGTGGCGGCCGTGTTCGAGCACGACATCGGCATCCGCTTCAACGGCAAGGAGCGGTTCGACGTGGAGGAGTATTGCGTGAGCGAGGGATGGATCAAGGTGCCCGCGGGCAAAACGGTGGATCGCAAGGGCAGGCCCTTGCTGATCAAGCTCAAGGGCACCGTGCAAGCCTTCTACCGCTGAGCCTTCGGACCTTGTCGCGCCTCTTGCCACAGAGGTGCTACAAGGGACGCGACAAGGGCGCGACAAAGGCATGCCAGGGGTGCGGCAGAGCCAGGAACCACCCAGGGCAGGCTCCGGCAAAGCCTACTGGAGCGCCTCGGCCGGCCCAAAAAACTCATACCGCACCTGCTCCTGCGGCACCCCCAGGGCCTTCAACGATTCCTTCACCGACCGCATGAACGGCCGAGGCCCCAGGAAGTAGACATCGGCATCCACGGCGGGCAGCCATTCACCCAGCTGGCGGGCGGTCAGCAGGCCCTGCGCATCGACCCCATCGCCCTCCTCCGCCCGGTCATAGCAGTAGTAACGGGTGAGCTGCGGATGCACGGCAGCCAGCGCATCCACATGCTCGCGGAAGGCATGCACCCCGCGCTCGCGTGCGCAGTGGATGAAGACCACGGGCCGCCGGGTCGGCAAGGCCGCGTCCAGCATGGGCAGGGTCGGCGTGATGCCCACGCCGCCGCTGATCAGCACCAGCGGGCGCTCGCCGGGCTGCAGCGTGAAGTGGCCTGCGGGCGGGAACAGCTGCAGCGTGTCGCCGACCCGGACCCGGTCGTGCAGGAAGTTGGAGACCTTGCCACCCGCCTCGCGCTTGACGCTGATGCGCAGGCTGCGCCCGTCTGCGGGTGCGGACAGGGAGTAGTTGCGCCGCTGCTCCTGGCCGTCCACCACCAGGCGCAGGCCGATGTACTGGCCGGGCTGGTGGGCGATCACGGGGCCGCCGTCGGCGGGCACCAGGTAGAAGGACGTGATCTCGGCGCTTTCCTGCACCTTGTCCTCCACCACGAAGGCGCGCTCGCCGCGCCAGCCGCCTTCGGCCGCCGCCGTGCGGTCATAGGCCTGGCGCTCGGCGCCGATCAGGATGTCGGCCAGCTGCTGGTAGGCGGCGCCCCAGGCAGCTATGACCTCGTCGGTGGCGATCTCGGCGCCCAGCACTTCGCGGATGGCGCGCAGCAGGCAGGTGCCGACGATGGGGTAGTGCTCGGGCTGCACCTGCAGCGCAACGTGCTTGTTGATGATCTGCGCGGGCAGGTCGCCCAGGGCGTCCAGCCGGTCGATGTGCCTGGCGTACATGAGCACGCTGTAGGCCAGGGCACGCGGCTGGGCGCCGCTTTGCTGGTGGGCCATGTTGAACAGGGCGCGCACCTCGGGGTACTCGCCCAGCATGGTTTGGTAGAAATGCGTGATCAGCGCTTCGCCGCCGGTTTCAAGCAGCGGAACGGTGGATTGGACGATGGCACGTTGGCGGTCGGTCAGCACGGGAAACTCCTTGGGTACGGGGACGGACATGCCCGGTGCGATGCCGGACATGCCTTGGCAAAGGCAAGGGCCGTGCCAGTCCCGCGACCCTTGAAGAACAAGGGCTTGGCGTTTCATGCGTCAATATGACTCCCGTCAAATCGAGTCCTTTTGACAGCCATCGCAGTCTTTATGACCACATCCACCGCCCTGCACGCCCTCACCCCTCTGGTGGCCGACCTGGCCCAGGACCTGCCTGAGCGCGAGCGCTTTCGCCGCCTGCTGGCAGCCCTGCGCGCCGTGCTGCCGGCCGATGCCGCCGCCCTGCTGCGCCTGGAAGGCGAGTGGCTGCGGCCCGTGGCCATCGATGGCCTGGTGCCCGATGCGCTGGGCCGGCGCTTTCGCATTGCCGAGCACCCGCGCTTCGCCCAGCTGCTGGCCGCGGGCCAGGCCATGCGCTTTGCGCCAGACAGCCCGCTGCCCGATCCCTATGACGGCCTGGTGGCCCAGGGCCACGGGCCGCTGGAGGTGCACGACTGCATGGGCTGCGTGCTGCAGACCGGCGGCCTGCCCTGGGGCCTGCTGACGCTGGACGCGCTGGACCCGGGGCGCTTTGCCGACCCGGCCGCGCTGGCGGCGCTGCAGGCCTTCAGCAACCTGGCGGCGGCCACCGTGACCACGGCCGAGCGGCTGCGCCGGTTGGCGCGCAGTGCGCGCGCCCTGCCCGCACCCGGCGCCGCCCCGGGGGGCGATTCATCGCGTCCGCTGATCGGCCAGAGCCCGGCCATGCGCGCGCTGCAAAAGGACATCGCCCTGGTCGCGGCCAGCGACCTCAATGTGCTGATCACGGGCGAGACCGGCACGGGCAAGGAACTGGTGGCCCAGGCCGTGCATGCCCAGTCGGCGCGCGCGGACCGGGCGCTGGTCAGCATCAACTGCGCGGCCCTGCCCGACAACCTGGTCGAAAGCGAGCTGTTCGGCCATGTGCGCGGAGCCTTCACGGGCGCGCTGTCCGAGCGCAGCGGCAAGTTCGAGCAGGCCGACCAGGGCACGCTGTTCCTGGACGAAGTGGGCGAGCTGTCCCTGCCCGTGCAGGCCAAGCTGCTGCGCGTGCTGCAAAGCGGCCAGCTGCAGCGTCTGGGTTCGGACCGCGAGCACCATGTGGACGTGCGCGTGATCGCCGCCACCAACCGTGACCTGGCCGCCGAAGTGGCGGCCGGCCGCATGCGCGCCGATTTCTTCCACCGCCTGAGCGTCTACCCGTTGCGCGTGCCCGCTCTGCGCGAGCGCGACAGCGACGTGCTGATGCTGGCCGGCTTCTTCCTCGAGGAAAACCGTTCCCGCCTGGGCCTGGGCGGACTGCGCCTGCACCCCGCTGCGCAATCGGCCTTGCTCGCCCAGGACTGGCCCGGTAATGTCCGGGAACTGGAGCACCTCATCAGCCGCGGCGTGCTGCGGGCGCTCAGCCGTGCGCCCTCCGGCACTCCGGCCGGTGGCCGGGCGCGCATGGTCACGCTGGGGCAGGCAGATCTCCAGGATGACGCTCAGCCCCCGGCGACGGCCACCCCGACCCTGCCCGTCCCACAGGCCGCATCGCCCGGCGCCAGCCCCCAAGGCCTGCGCGAAGCCGTGGAGAGCTACGAGCGCCACCTGATCGACGCCAGCCTGCAGCGCCACCACGGCAGCTGGGCCGCCGCCGCACGCGAGCTGCAGATGGACCGCGCCAACCTGCAGCGGCTGGCGCGGCGGCTGGGACTGGCATGAGGGGTCATGCGGCCGGCCTGCCGCCTTGAGACGAAGGCTTATTTAAGTCTGCTTAACTTGGCTCTCTCGTTATTTAAGAAAAACCGCATTTGCTTAAATAAGCGTCCGAAGCCATAGTCAGCCCATGCCCGATTCCCCTACCAGCCAGCGGCTTGGCCGCTTCATCGAGACATCCGCAGCGGGCGAAAAGGTGCGCGCCTTCGTGCCGCCACCGCTTCCGCCGGAGCCGGCCATCGATGTGCTCGTCCTCCTGGAAAAGCTCAGCCTTGCCGAGCGTGCGCTGGGACGGCTCGATGGCATCACCATGCTGCTGCCCCGCCAGGAGCTGTTCCTCTACATGTACGTGCGCAAGGAGGCCGTGCTTTCTTCGCAGATCGAGGGCACGCAATCGACGCTGTCGGACCTGCTGCGCTTCGAAGCCGAGGCCCAGGCGGGCCAGCCCATCGACGACATCCGCGAAGTTTCGAACTATGTGGACGCGATGATGTACGGACTGGAGCGCCTGCGGGACCTGCCGCTGTCACTGCGCCTGATCCGCGAGATGCATGGCCGGCTGCTGCAAAGCGGACGCGGCGGCACCAAGAGCCCCGGCGAGTTCCGGCGCTCGCAGAACTGGATTGGCGGCACGCGTCCAGGCAATGCCTTGTTCGTGCCGCCGCCCGTCAACGAGCTCGGCCCCTGCCTCGACGCATTTGAACGCTTCATGCACGAAGATGCTTCCCGCCTGCCCGCCCTCATCAAGGCGGGCCTGCTGCACGTGCAGTTCGAGACACTGCATCCGTTCCTCGATGGCAATGGCCGCATCGGCCGCCTGCTGGTCACGCTGTACCTCTGCATCAACGGCGTGCTGAACAAGCCGCTGCTCTACCTCAGCCTATTTCTCAAGACGCATCGGGCCGAGTACTACCGGCTGCTGCAGGAAGTGCGCGAGAACGGCAACTGGGAAGCCTGGCTCGACTTCTTTCTCACCGGCGTGGCACAGACCGCGAACCAGGCCTTCGAGGCCGCCACGCATATCGTCGACCTGTTCAGGCAGGACCGCGAACGCATCGCGACCGAAGGCGAACGCGCCAGCTCCACGCTGCGCATCCACGACCTGTTCCAGCTCAACCCCTTCCTGACGTCCAACCAGCTGGTCCGGCAGACGGGACTGTCCTCGCCCACCGTCAACACGGCGCTCGCCGACTTGCAGCGCCTGGGCATCATCGAGGAAGTGACCGGCCGCAAGCGAGGCCGGGTCTTCAGCTATCGGCGCTATCTTTCCGTGCTCAACGAGGGCACGGATCCGCTACCCCGGCCGGCCTGATCCCTGGCCTCACCGCCTGAGGGACTTCAGCCACCCATACCCGCTCACCAGCAGCACCCCTGCCAGCACCATCAGTGCCCCGGCCAGGAAGTTGGGCTCGATGGGCTCGCTGAGCAGCCAGGCACCGAAGACCACGCCGAAGATGGGCGTCATGAACGAGAACACGCCCAGGCGCGAGGCCAGGTATTGCGTGAGCAGCCAGAACCAGACCAGGAAGCTCACGAAGCAGACCAGCACGGACTGGAAGGCCAGGCCCGCCCAGGCCAGGGGCGTGGGCTCGAAGCGGGTCTGGCCCAGCAGGAAGGCGGCGGGCAGCAGCAGCGCAAAGCCGGTGGCCAGCTGGTAGAGCAGGGTCTGCGCGGCGGGCAGCGATGCCAGCCGCGTGGTGCGGATGGCCACCGTGGTGGCGCCCCAGGCCACGCCGGCGGCCAGCGCCAGCAGGTCGCCCAGCAGCATGGCGGCGCCGGCCGCCTTCGAAGGCTTGCCGCCGCCCAGGAAGGCCAGCGCAATGCCGGCAAAGGCCAGCACGATGCCCAGCCATTGCAGCGGCGCCAGGCGCTCCGAGGGCAGCTTCCAGTGCAGGCCCAGCGCCGCGAACACGGGAGCGGAATACAGGAAGACCACCACATGGGCGGCCGAGGTGTGGTTGATGCTCTCGCCCACCAGCAGGAATTCCAGCGCAAACAGCGTGCCCACGGCCAAGCCCGGGCGCCAGCTGCCGTCGCCCCACTGCACGCGCATGCCGCGCCAGCGCATGAACAGCCACACCAGCACGGCGCCCGCGCCCGAGCGCAGCGCGATCTGCAGCGTGGGCGCAATGGCATCGGCCGTGGCCTTGAGCAGGATCTGCTGCAGGCTCCAGATCAGGCACAGCATGAGCATCAGCGCGGCGGCGCGCGCGTCCAGCGGTTTGCGTGGGTCCACGACGTCTTCCTTTCAGCGACCGTGAAAAAGCCGGCCCGCAGGCCGGCTTCGCATCAGGCGGGGGATGGCCCGGCCAGCGGGCCGGCCATCACTTGATGCCCAGCAGTTCCACCTCGAAGTTCAGCGTGGCGTTGGGCGGGATCACGCTGCCCGCGCCACGGCTGCCGTAGGCGATGGAGGGCGGGCAGGTCAGCTTGGCCTTGCCGCCGACCTTCATCTTCTGCACGCCTTCGGTCCAGCAGGGAATCACGCCGGTCAGGGGGAACTCGATGGGCTGGCCGCGCGTGATGGAGCTGTCGAAGTCCTTGCCCGTGTCGGGGAAGTAGCCGCGGTAGTGCACGCGCACCGTGTCGCTGGCCTTGGGACTGGCGCCCGTGCCTTCCTTGAGGCTTTCATAGACCAGGCCGCTGGCCGTGGTGACGGGTTCAGCCGCATGGGCCGCCACGCCGGTCAGTGCGGCGAGCATCAGGCCGCAGGAGGCGGCCAGGGTGGTGAGGGTCTTGTTCATGAGGGCTCTTTCAATGCAATGTTTGCAGCGGGTTCGGTTCACGCCTTGGCGGGGACACCAATGTCGTCCAGCGCTTTGGCGATGTGGCCGACGGTGCGGTCCACGTTATGCCATTTTTCCAGGCCGAACAGGCCGATGCGGAAGGTCTTGAAGTCCGGGCCTTCGTCGCACTGCAGGGGCACGCCCGAGGCGGTCTGCAGGCCGGCTTCCATGAACTTCTTGCCGCTCTGGATGCCGGGGTCGGTGGTGTAGCTGACGACCACGCCGGGGGCCTTCCAGCCTTCGGCCGCCACGCTGGGAAAGCCGCGCGACTCCAGCAGGGCGCGCACCTTGGCGCCCAGGGCGATCTGCTCGTCGCGCACCTTGGCGAAGCCGTAGGCGCGCGTCTCCAGCATCACGTCGCGCAGGCGGACCAGGGCGTCGGTGGGCATGGTGGTGTGGTAGGCGTGCTGGCCTTTTTCGTAGCCCTCGGCGATCTGCATCCACTTCTTGAGGTCGCAGGAGAAGCTGGAGCTTTGCGTGTGCTCGATGGCTTCGCGCGCGCGCTGCGAGAGCATGACCATGGCGCAGCACGGCGAGCTGCTCCAGCCCTTTTGCGGCGCACTGATCAGCACGTCCACGCCGGTCTTTTCCATGTCCACCCACATGGCGCCCGAGGCCACGCAGTCCAGCACGAAGAGCGCACCCACCTCGTGCGCGGCATCGGCCACGGCGCGCAGGTAGCTATCGCTGAGGATGATGCCGCTGGCCGTCTCCACATGGGGCGCGAACACGACCTTGGGCTTCTCGGTGCGGATGGCGGCGGCCACGTCCTCGGCCGCGCAAGGCGCCCAGGGGTCCTGGCTGCCCGGGCCCTGGCGGCGGGCCTTGCAGACCACGGCGCCACCGCCCAGGCCGCCTTCCTCGAAGATCTGCGTCCAGCGGTAGCTGAACCAGCCGTTGCGCACGATGAGCACCTTTTCGCGATTGGCGAACTGGCGCGCCACGGCCTCCATGCCGAAGGTGCCGCTGCCCGGCACCAGCACGGCCGTGTGGGCGTGGTAGACCTCCTGCAGCGTGGTGAGGATGTCCTGCATCACGCCCGCGAAGCGCTTGGACATGTGGTTGAGCGCGCGGTCGGTGTAGACCACCGAGAATTCGAGCAGGCCGTCGGGATCGATATCGGGCAGAAGTCCGGGCATGGGAAGGTCTCCAGAGGCAGCGGGGCCCGCTTGAGCGGGCCCGCCATCGTGTTCGTCGAAAAGAGGATCAGCTTAGCACGCCGCCTGCAGCGTTTTCAGGGCCTACCAGGTGTCCACGAAGCCCGCCTGGGCGGGTGCCACGCGCGCCCCCGCCAGGCCGCGCGACAGCCAGGCGCGCGTGTCGGCGGGGTCGATGACGGCGTCGATCTCCAGCGTGCCGGCCATGTGCATGGCCTCGCCGTGGGCGTACTGCTGGGCCAGCAGCCGGTCGAACAGAGCGTTGCGTTCGGCGCCCTCGGGCAGGGCCTGCAGTTCCTTGCGAAAGCCCAGGCGCACGGCGCCTTCCAGACCCATGGCGCCGAACTCGCCCGTGGGCCAGGCCACGTTGAACACCGGCGCATGGAAGCTGCCCGCCGTCATGCCCATGGCCCCCAGGCCGTAGCCCTTGCGCAGCACCACGCTGAAATACGGCACGCGCAGCTTGGCCGCCGTGACGAACAGGCGGCTGACATGGCGCACCTGGGCGGTCTTCTCGATCTCGGGGCCGACCATGAAGCCCGGCGTGTCCACCAGGCTCACGATGGGCAGGCCATGGGCGTTGCACAGCTGCATGAAGCGCGCGGCCTTGTCGGCCGCATCGGCGTCGATGGCGCCGCCCAGGTGGGAGGGGTTGTTGGCCATCAGCCCCACGGGCCGGCCTTCGATGCGCGCCAGCGCCGTGTGGATGCCTGCGCCAAAGCCCGTGCGCAGCAGCAGCAGGCTGCCTTCGTCCACCAGATGCGCCATGGCCGCACGCGTGTCATAGGCACGCAGCCGGTTCTCGGGCACCACATGGCGCAGGGCGCGCGTGTCGGGCGCGGTCCACTCCGTGGTGCGGCCCTGGAAGAAGGACAGGTAGTGGCGCGCGGCGGCCACGGCCTGGGCCTCGTCCTCGACCAGCACGTCGATCACGCCATTGGCATGCTGGATGCCGCTGGGTCCTATCTCTTCAGGGCGGAACACGCCCAGGCCGCCACCCTCGATCATGGCTGGCCCGCCCATGCCGATGGTGCTGGCGCGCGTGGCGATGATGACGTCGCTGCAGCCCAGCAGGGCTGCATTGCCCGCAAAGCAGCGGCCGTGTGCAATGCCGATCACCGGCACCTGGCCCGACAGTGCCGCATAGGCCGCGAAGGTGTGCACATGCAGGCCGGCGACCACGGGCGTGTCGGTATCGCCGGGCCGCCCGCCGCCGCCTTCGGCGAACAGCACCACGGGCAGCTTCTGGGCCTGCGCAATGCCCAGCATGCGGTCGGTCTTGGCATGGTTGCGCGCGCCCTGGGTGCCGGCCAGCACGGTGGCGTCATAGGCCATGACGACGGCGCGCGAGCGCTCCTGGCCGAACTGCGCGCCGTTGATGGAGCCCATGCCCGTGACCATGCCGTCGGCCGGCGTGTTGGCGATCAGGTCGTCCATGCTGCGTCGGCGCGTCTGCGCGGCAATGGCCAGCGCGCCGTACTCGATGAAGCTGCCCTCATCGCAAAGATCGGCGATGTTCTCGCGCGCGCTGCGGCCGCCCTGGGCATGGCGTTTGGCCATGGCCTCGGGGCGGGCGGTGTCCAGCGTGAAGGCATGGCGGTCGATGACGCGGCGCAGGTCGGCGCGGATGTGGTCCGGGTCCTGGGCGATCTGCTGCGCGCGTGCGTCGGCCTGCACGCCTTCGGCGGCGGCCAGCACCAGCAGGGGCTGGTCCTGGGCCACATAGGCACCGGCCTCGGCCAGCCGTTGGGTGATGGTGCCGGCCTGCGGCGCCAGCAGAACATGCTCCATCTTCATGGCTTCGAGCACGCCCAGTTCGGTGCCTGCGGCTACGACATCGCCCACGGCCACGCTCCACTGCACGATGCGCGCGGGCATGGGGGCCGTGATGGCGCCTTGGGGGACGGGCGCGCCAGCAGCCTCGGCCGCCGCCGGAACCTCGGCGGCCACAGCCGTGCGGCGCGCGCCTTCGGCCAGCGCCTGGGCGTCCGCCACCAATTCGGGAAGGGCCTCTTCAAGCCAGCGTGTGTGCACGGCCTGCGATGCCATCTCGGGCCGGCCGGCCAGCGCCTGCAGCAGCGGCAGATTGGTGGCCAGCCCGTCGATGCGGCATTCGTCCAGTGCGCGGCGTGCGCGGCGCAGCACGTCTTCGAAGCGCGGCCCGCTGCTGTGCACGATGAGCTTGGCCAGCAGCGTGTCGTAGTGCGGCGAGGGGCTGGCGCCCGCCACCGCATGCGTGTCGATGCGGATGCCGGGCCCGGCCGGCCACTGCAGTGTGCCTATGCGCCCGCTGCCGGGGCGCGAATGGCCTGCGGCATCCAGCGTCTCGGCATTGATGCGCCACTGCATGGCATAGCCGCGCGGCGCGGGGGGGGTCCTGGCATCCAGGCCCAGCTCGCCCAGGTGATCGCCCGCCGCAATGCGGATCTGGGCCTGCACCAGGTCGATGCCGAAGACTTCCTCGGTGATGGTGTGCTCGACCTGCAGGCGCGGGTTGGCCTCGATGAACACATAGGGCAGGGAGTCGGAGGCGGCATCGACCAGGAATTCGAAGGTGCCCAGGCTCTCGTAGCCGATCTCGGCGGCCATGCGCAGCGCGTCGCGCGTGATGCGCTCGCGCAGCGGCTGCGCCAGGCTGGGGCTGGGCGCGATCTCGACCAGCTTCTGGAAGCGCCGCTGCAGCGTGCATTCGCGCTCGCCCAGCGCGATGGGGCCTGCGCCGCCATCGCCCAGGATCTGCACCTCGATATGGCGCGCGCCCGTCATCAGACGCTCCACATAGACACCGTCCACGCCGAAGGCGGCGCGCGCCTCGCTGCGGCAGCGCTCGTAGGCAGCGGGCAGGTCCTCGGCACGCGCCACGGCGCGCATGCCGCGCCCGCCGCCGCCGCCGATGGCCTTGACCATGATGCCGCTGGCGCCCCCGGCCTGCTGCGCCTCGAAGAAGGCCTGGGCCTGTTCCAGCGTGACGGCCTCGCTGCTGCCCAGCATCAGCGGCACGCCGCAGCGGCGTGCCAGATCGCGTGCGCGGGCCTTGTCGCCCAGCAGCGCCAGGTGCTCCGGCGCGGGACCGATGAAGCGCAGTCCCGCATCGGCACAGGCCTGGGCAAAGCCGGCGTTCTCGCTGAGAAAGCCGTAGCCCGGATGGATGCCGTCGCAGCCGTGCTCGCGCGCAATGCGCAGCAGGTGGGCGCCGTCCAGGTAGGCCGAGGGGCCGCTGGCGTCCAGGGGCACGGCTGCATCGGCAGCGGATACATGGGGCGCCTGCGCATCGTCTGCGGCAAAGACGGCCAGGCTCGGCACACCCAGCTCGCGCAACGCGCGCACGATGCGCAGCGCGATCTCGCCGCGGTTGGCAATCAGGATCTTCTGGAACATGGGTAAAAGGTCCGGTATCAATGGTCAACAGCGTTTGCAACTGGCGCCCTCAAATGCAAGGGGCACCGAGGAAGGGCCGCCCCGCACCGAAGGTGTCGTCCCCCTCCCCCGCGAAGCGGGTAGAGAGGGGGAAGGCGCGAAGCGACTCAGGAGGTGTCTTTCAACATCCTGCGCAGCACCTTGCCCGCGCCGGTGGCAGGCAACGCCTCGATGAAACGCACCTCGCGCGGCGCCTTGTAGCTGGCCATGTTCTCGCGCGACCACTGCACCAGGTCCTCCGCCGCGATCTGCTGGCCCGGCCGCGTGACGATGAAGGCGCGCACGACCTCTCCCTTTTGCGGGTCGGGCACGCCGATCACGGCGGCCTGGGCCACGGCCGGATGCTTGATGAGGATGGCCTCCACCTCCTCGGGGAAGACGCTGTAGCCCGAGACCTTGATCATTTCCTTGAAGCGGCCGATGAAGGTCAGGTAGCCCTCGGCGTCCAAGCGGCCCATGTCGCCCGTGTGGACCCAGCCGTTCTTCAGGGTCCTGGCCGTGGCCTCGGGCTTGTTCCAGTAGCCCTTGAAGTTGCCGGGGCCGCGGATGGTGATCTCGCCCACTTCGCCGGCCGGCAGGGGCTCGCCGGTCTCGGGGTCGATGATGCGCACCTCGTTGCCGGGCAGCGGCTTGCCGTGCGTGCCCCAGCGGATGGCATCGCCCGGCATGGTGGTGTCCATGGTGTGGGTCTCGCTGAGGCCGTAGGCCGCCTCGCTGGAGATGCAGTTCGGGGTGAAGCGCTTCCACTGCCGCGCCAGCTCCTCGGTGTAGGCGATGCCGAAGCTGGTCACCGTATTGCGGCGCAGCGCGGAAAAGTCCATGGCCTCCACGCCCGGCAGCTGCATCACGGCCACGTTCATGGGCGCGATGCTGTACCACCAGGTCACGCGGTAGCGCTCCAGGGCCTGGGCCACGGCCAGCGGGTCGAAGCGGTGCAGCAGCACGCAGGTGGCGCCGCTGTGCACGGGCATGTTCACGCCCATGGACATGCCGGCAATGTGATAGAGCGGCGCCACGGCCAGCAGCATGTCCCCGGCGTTCACGCCCGTGGCGCTGGAAGCGCCGGCCGTCTTGCTGGCCGCGTTGCCGTAGCTGAGCATGGCGCCCTTGGGCAGGCCCGTGGTGCCCGAGGTATAGGTCATCAGCGAGACATCGTCCATGGCGACATCGACGGGCACGGGCTTGGCGCCGCTGTGCATGACATCCCAGAACGATTCCACGCCCTCGGGCAGCGGCTGCACGGGGGCCTGCAGTTCGGGCGGCAGCGCCAGCGTGGCCGATTCAGGAAGCCAGTCGCCATAGCGCACGGCCAGCACATGCCTGAGCGCCGTGCTGGCGCGCACCTTGTCCACCACGGGCAGCAGCACATCGGCCGCGACGATGACGCGGGCCTGGAGGTCATCGAGCTGGTATTGCAGCTCATGCTCCTTGTTCAGCGGCCCGCAGGGGCAGACGATGGCGCCGACCTTCTGGATGCCGTAGTGCGCCACGATGTACTGCGGGCAGTTGTTCATGAACAGCGCCACGGGCTCGCCCCGGCCCACGCCCAGCGCCTGCAGCCGCGCGGCAAAGGCGTCGCTGGCCGCATCCACCTCGGCCCAGCTGATGTGGCGGCCATACCAGATGTAGGCGTCGCGGCCGGGGTGGTTGCGCGCATTGCGGCGCAGGGCCTCATGCAGGGGAATGAGGGTCTCGGAATCCGCCATGCTTGTCTCCTGGGTGTCTGGCCATCCCGGAACCAGTCCTAAGGGATAGCCTTGATTTGTTTTGGGGTCCAGCGGCTTGCCAATATATACCCGCTGGTAGAACATTGCTACCCATCGGTATAACCATCGCAGCCACCGACGCGACACGAGATTTCCCGCATGCCCAAGCCCCCTGTCACCCCGCGCGGCCGCCAGCGCCTTCCCACGGCCGGCTCCGATGAAAAGCGCGAACGCATCCTCAAGGCGGCCGAGGCCCTGTTCGACCGCAACGGCTACGCCAACACCACGATGGAGCAGATCGTCCAGGCCCTGGGCGTGACCAAACCCTTCGTCTACTACTACTTCCGCAACAAGCAGGAGATCTTCGAGACCCTGTGCTGGGCGCCCACCGAGGCCTGCTTCACGGTGCTGGACTTCGCAGCCGACGATCCGCGCGCCGCGCACGAGAAGGCCGTGGACGGCCTGCAGCGCCTGATCGCGGCCACCATTGCCCACTACCCTGCGGCCTTTTTTCCCTACCGCGAGCCCCAGGCGTTCAGCCCGGCGTACATGAAGGCCTCGCGCACGCTGGCGCGCCAGTTCTACCGTCAGTTCTGCGCGCTGCTCGAAGAAGGCCGCGCCAGCGGCCACCTGGACTTTCGCGAGACACGCATCACCGCCCAGGCCGCCTGCAGCCTGCCGGGCTTTCTCTACAACTGGTACCGCCCCGGCGGCCGCCTGGGCATGGCCGAGATGGTGGCCGAGCTGACCGAGCTGGCCAGCCGCGTGCTGGGCCTGCGCACGGCGCCAGCCACCGCGCCCGAAGCCATTGCCGCATCCCCCGCGAAAAAGACGCCTGCACGGCGCAGCCGGCCCCGGGCCGAGCCGCCCGGCAAGGACTGACGACCATTCCTTCGAGGAGACAAGACATGCCGATCCGCCGCCATTGCATCCGACGATATTCCCAGCCATCCATGGCACTCGCCGCCGCCCTGCTGTGCAGCACGGCCACCCACGCCCAGGGAACCGACAGCTTCAAGATCGCCTTCATCGACCCGCTGTCCGGCCCCTTCGTCAGCACGGGCGAGCTGATGCGCGACCACGTGCAGTACGCGGTCGAGGACGTGAACGCCAAGGGCGGTCTGTTCAACGGGGCGAAGCTGCAGCTGCTGCAGTTCGACAGCAAGCTCTCGGCCCAGGAAAGCCAGGCCGCGCTGCAGGCGGCCCTAGACCAGGGCGCGCGCGTGGTGGTGACCGGGGGATCGGGCTCGTCGGTGGTGGCAGCCCTGGTGCAGGCGGCCTCGCGCCACAACCAGCGCAATCCGGGCAAGGAGGTGCTGGTGCTCAACCACTCCTCCATCGACCCCGAGCTGACGGGCAAGGCCTGCAGCTTCTGGCATTTCATGTTCGATGCCAACACCGCCATGCGCATGCAGGCGATTGCCAGCTACATCAAGACCCAGCCCGGCATCCGCAAGGTCTACCTGCTCAACCAGGACTACGCCCACGGCAAGCAGTGGGCGGCCTACGGGCGCCAGATGGTGAGCGCGGCCCGGCCCGACATCCAGTTCACGGGCGAGATGCTGCACCCCATAGGCCGCGTCAAGGACTTCGCGCCCTACGTGGCCAAGATCAAGGAAACGGGTGCGGACTCGGTGATCACGGGCAACTGGGGGCAGGACCTGACCCTGCTGCTCAAGTCGGCGGCCGACTCGGGCTATGACCTGCGCTACTTCAACCACAGCGCCGGCGGCATGCCGGGCACGGTGACATCCTTCGCCCAGACCCGCATCGGCCAGCTGACCTGGGTGGCCGAATGGCACCCGGGCCAGGCCGGCCGCCCGCTGGCCGACGCCCGCGCCCAGGAATACAAGGCCCGCATGGGCAAGGACTTCCTGGCCCCGCGCATGGACCTGGTGCCGCGCATGCTGGCCGCCGCCATGGCCAAGGCACAGTCCACCGAACCTGTGAAGATCGCGCTGGCCCTGGAGGACCTGCAGATGGACACCGTGGTCGGCCCCGTGCGCATGCGCGGCAAGGACCACCAGTTGCTGCTGCCCCAGGTGGTCAACACCATCGCGCCCGTGGATGGCAAGCTGGTCAAGACCGGCTGGGAAGGCACGAACTACGGCTTTCGCACCGACGCCGTCTACACGCCCGAGCAGGTGGAGCTGCCCACGGACTGCCAGATGAAGCGGCCCGGCGGGCGCTGAGGCGGCCTGCCCCGCCAGCCAAGCCAGCTACGCCCCGCTCAATGCGGGGCGTAGTTTCGTTGGCCGAAGATGCCGCTGCCCACGCGCACCATGGTCGATCCGGCGGCCACGGCCGCTTCCAGGTCGCCCGTCATCCCCATGGATACCGTGTCGAAGCGCTCCAGCCCCGGCAGGCCGCTGGCGCGGATCTGCGTGAACACGGCCGTGGCGCGGGCATGCACCTCGCGCTGGGCCTCGAAGCCCGGCACATCGTCGGGAATGCTCATCACGCCGCGCAGCGCCAGGCGCGGCAGCTGCACGATGGCGGCGGCCAGCTCCAGCGCCTGCTGGGGCGCCACGCCGGCCTTGGTCTCGCCGCCATCCACGTTCAGCTGGATGCAGACCTGCAGCGGCGCCAGGCTTTCGGGGCGCTGGGCCGACAGGCGTTCGGCGATCTTCAGGCGGTCCACGGTCTGGGCCCAGTCGAAATGCTCGGCCACCAGGCGCGTCTTGTTGCTCTGGATGGGGCCTATGCAATGCCATTGCAGGGCCTCGCCGCCCGGCAGGCCCATGGCGCGCACGGCGGCGATCTTGTCCACGCCTTCCTGGATGTAGTTCTCGCCAAAGCTGCGCTCGCCGGCCAGCACGGCCTGGCGCACGGCGTCGGGGCCGAAGGTCTTGGAGACGGACAGCAACTGCACCGAGCCGGCCGCCCGGCCCGCCTGCGCGCAGGCCGAGGCAATCCGTTCGTGAATCTGTTGAAGCTTGTTTTCAATCGTCGTCATAATTGCCGCCAGCGTACCAAACGAGGGAGCGAACTCCGTGGACATCACCCAATTGCTGGCTTTCAGCGTCAAGAACAAGGCCTCCGACCTGCACCTGTCCGCGGGGCTTCCGCCGATGATCCGCGTGCACGGCGATGTGCGCCGCATCAATGTCGATCCGCTGGACCACAAGACGGTCCACGCCATGGTCTACGACATCATGAGCGACTCCCAGCGCAAGGCCTACGAGGAGTTCCTGGAGGTGGATTTCTCGTTCGAGATCGAGGGGCTGGCGCGCTTCCGTGTCAACGCCTTCAACCAGTACCGGGGCGCGGCCGCCGTCTTCCGGACCATTCCCAGCAAGATCCTGACGCTGGAGCAGCTCAACGCGCCGCGCATCTTCGCCGACCTGGCCCTGAAGCCGCGCGGCCTGGTGCTGGTGACCGGCCCCACGGGCTCGGGCAAGTCCACCACGCTGGCCGGCATGGTCAACCACCTCAACGAGACCGAGTACGGCCACATCCTGACGGTGGAGGACCCCATCGAATTCGTGCACGACTCCAAGAAGTGCCTGATCAACCAGCGCGAGGTCGGGCCGATGACACAGTCGTTCTCGGCCGCACTGCGCTCGGCGCTGCGCGAGGACCCGGACGCCATCCTGGTGGGCGAAATGCGTGACCTGGAAACCATCCGCCTGGCCATGACCGCAGCCGAGACGGGCCACCTGGTCTTCGGCACCCTGCACACCTCCAGCGCCGCCAAGACCATCGACCGCATCATCGACGTCTTCCCGGCCGAGGAAAAGGAGATGGTGCGCGCCATGCTTTCCGAATCGCTGCAGGCCGTGATCTCGCAGACGCTGTGCAAGACCAAGGACGGCCAGGGCCGCATCGCGGCCCACGAGATCATGCTGGGCACCAGCGCCATCCGCAACCTGATCCGCGAGGCCAAGGTGGCCCAGATGTACTCCACCATCCAGACGAGTCAGAATGTGGGCATGCAGACGCTGGACCAGAACCTGACCGATCTGGTGCGGCGCAACCTGATCAGCCCGGCCGAAGCGCGCGCCAAGGCCAAGATACCGGACAACTTCCCGGGCTGACCGCCACCGGCCCAGCCTCTCGCCACGCGCCATGAAAAGCATTTTCCGCAAGCTGCGAAGCGGCCAGGACCCTTCGGCCCCGGCCTCCGAGTCGGCCTTCTTCACGACCACGCTGGCGGCGCATGGCTTCATGGACCCGCACACGCCTCCCGTTCCCTGGGAGGCGCGCGCCATCGAGGTGGGCGCCACGCGGCTGCCGCGCGGCAGCGTCACCCAGCTGGAGCAGCTGTGGTCGCGCGACCGCTACCTGGGCCAGCTGGATGCGGCCAGCCTGCAGCGGCTCAGTGAATACTTCATCTACGCGGCCGTGGCACCGCAACGCGACGTGATCCGCCAGGAAGAGAACGGCAGCTTCATGGCGGTGGTGCTGTCCGGCCAGATCGCCGTGGAGCGCCAGCAGCCCTGGGGCGAGCGCATGCGCCTGGCGCAGACACGGCCCGGCGACATCCTCGGCGAGATGTCGCTGCTCGACGGCGGGCCGCGCTTTTCCAGCTGCACCACGCTGACCGACTGCGAGATCGGCGTGCTCAGCGCAGAGGCGCTGGACGAAATGATGGTCAAGGATGCCGCGCTGGCCGCCAAGCTGATGGCGCTGCTGGCGCGCAAGCTCTCGTTCCGGCTGCGTGCCATCAGCGTGCGCCTGGGCGAGGAGCAGCACACTTAGATGGCGAATGAGTCGGCGAATGAGTCGAATATGAGGACGCCTGGCCCATCCGGGCCGGACCGGACCACCTGCACATAACAAAACAACCTGCGCGCCACGACGGCGCGCAATGCCCGGGGGAATACGGCAATGGAAAGAGATCAGGCCACCAAGTTCATCAACGACCTGCTCAAGCTCATGGTCAGCCGCAACGGCAGCGACTTGTTCATCACGGCGGAATTCCCGCCGGCGATCAAGATCGACGGGCGCATCACCAAGGTGTCGCCGCAGCCGCTGTCGCCGGTGCACACGCTGACGCTGGCGCGCTCCGTCATGAGCGACAAGCAGATCGCCGATTTCGAGCGCACCAAGGAGTGCAACTTCGCCATCTCGCCGCCGGGCATAGGGCGCTTTCGCGTCAACGCCTTCATCCAGCAGGGCCGCGTGGGCATGGTGATGCGGACGATTCCGCTGGCCCTGCCCACCATCGACAGCCTGGGCGTACCCCAGGTGCTCAAGGAAGTGACCATGACCAAGCGCGGCCTGTGCATCCTGGTCGGCGCCACGGGCTCGGGCAAGTCCACCACGCTGGCCGCCATGGTGGACTGGCGCAACGAGAATTCCTACGGCCACATCGTGACCATCGAGGACCCCATCGAATTCGTGCACCCGCACAAGAACTGCGTGGTCACGCAGCGCGAGGTGGGCCTGGACACGGACAGCTGGGAAGCAGCGCTCAAGAACTCCCTGCGCCAGGCACCGGACGTGATCCTCATGGGCGAAATCCGGGACCGCGAGACCATGGAGCACGCCATCGCCTTCTCGGAAACCGGCCACCTGTGCCTGGCCACGCTGCACGCCAACAGCGCCAACCAGGCGCTGGACCGCATCGTCAACTTCTTCCCCGAAGAGCGCCGCCCGCAACTGCTGATGGACCTGTCGCTGAACCTGCGCGCCATGGTCTCCCAGCGCCTGCTGCCCAAGCAGGACAGCAAGGGGCGCGTGGCCGCCATCGAGGTGATGCTCAACTCGCCGCTGATCTCCGACCTGATCTTCAAGGGCGAAGTCACCGAGATCAAGGAGATCATGAAGAAAAGCCGCAACCTGGGCATGCAGACCTTCGACCAGGCGCTGTTCGACCTGTTCGAGTCCAACCTCATCACCTACGAGGATGCCCTGCGCAATGCGGACTCGGTCAACGACCTGCGGCTGCAGATCAAGCTGGGCAGCCAGCGCGCCAAGTCGCTGGACCTGGCGGCGGGCACCGAGCATTTCGCCATCGTCTGAACGCGCCTTCAGCGCGCCGAGCCGGGACACCGGCTCCTTCCAGGGCCGCACACCGCGCGCCCCTGCGCCACCCGCTCCCACCACCTCTCAGGAATCCCCCATGTCCGACTCCTCCATCGCCGCCCGCAGCTATGCGGCCATCGCTCCCCTCTCCGTAGCCTTCCTGGGGCTGGGCGTCATGGGCTATCCCATGGCCGGCCACCTGGCCACGGCAGGCCACCGCGTCACGGTCTACAACCGCACGCAGGCCAAGGCCCGCGCCTGGTGCGAGGAGTTCAACGGCGGCCATGCGGCCACGCCGCGCGAGGCCGTGGCCGGCGCCGACATCGTGTTCAGCTGCGTGGGCAATGACGATGACCTGCGCTCGGTCGTGCTGGGGCCGGACGGCGCCTTCGCGGGCATGCGCCGCGGCGCCATCTTTGCCGACCACACGACGGCATCGGCCGAAGTGGCGCGCGAGCTGCATGCGGCCGGGCTGGAGCTGGGCCTGCAGTTCATCGACGCGCCCGTCTCGGGCGGCCAGGCGGGCGCCCAGAACGGCCAGCTCACCGTGATGTGCGGCGGTGACGAGGCCGCCTTCGCCACCATGCAGCCCGTGGCCATGGCCTTCTCGCGCGCCTGCACGCTGATGGGCGACAGCGGCGCCGGCCAGCTCACCAAGATGGTCAACCAGATCTGCATCGCAGGCCTGGTCCAGGGCCTGTCCGAGGCCATCGCCTTCGGCCAGCACGCGGGCCTGGACATTCCCGCCGTGCTCGACGTCATCGGCAAGGGCGCAGCCCAGAGCTGGCAGATGGACAATCGCGGCCGCACCATGGCCGAAGGCAAGTTCGACTTCGGCTTTGCCGTGGACTGGATGCGCAAGGACCTGGGCCTGGTGCTGGCCGAGGCCCAGCGCAACGGCGCCCGCCTGCCCGTCACGGCCCTGGTGGACCAGTTCTATGCCGATGTGCAGCAGATGGGCGGCAGGCGCTGGGATACCTCCAGCCTCATCAAGAGGCTCACCCCCTGAGCGGCTTACGCCGCTTCCCCCTCTCTACTTGCTTCGCAAGGGAGGGGGACGACACCATCGCTGCGGGGCGGCCCTTGCTTGGTGTCCCTGGCTTTAGGCCCTGCCAGATTCAAGTGCTATGCCCTGAGGAACGAGATCTTCCTATGTCCAAAACAAAAAGCCGGAACATGTTCCGGCTTTTGCTTTCAGGCGGCAGTGATCATTTCACCGGGGTGACGGTGGCGCCCACGGGGGTGGACAGGCTGCTTTCCGTGGGGCTGGAGGGGGCGCGGGCTGCGGCGGCCTTGCCGGAGTCGTCGGTGACCACGGGTGCGGACTGCGGCTGCATGCGGGCCAGTTCGTCCTCGGAGATGACTTCCACCACGCGCACGACCTTGGTCACGTCGTTGATGCCGCGGGCGATCTCGGCGCCGCGCTTGGCTTCGCGCGGGGTGACGATGCCCATCAGGAAGACGACCTTGTTCTCGGTCACGACCTTGAAGGCCGAGGCCTGGATGTCCTTGGCGTCCAGCAGGCTGGCCTTGACCTGGGTGGTGATCAGGGTGTCCTTGGAACGCTGGCTCAGCGTGGAAGTGAAGGGCGCCACCACCACTTCGTTGAAGACATTGCGCACCGTGGGCTGCTCGCGCACGAGCTTCTCGATGGTCTGGCGGTCGGCCTCGTTGCCGGCCTCGCCGGTCAGCAGCACCTGGCGGTTGTAGCTGGTGACGTTGACATGGGCCTTGTCGCCCAGCACTTCGGAGATGCGGTTGTTGGCGCGCAGCTCGATGCCCTGGTCTTCCACCTGGGTGCCGGTGGTGCGGCGGTCCGCCACCGACATGCCGGCCATCACGGCGCTGCCGCCCACCAGGGCGACGCAGCCCGACAGGGCGGCGCCCAGGGACGCAACGGCGAGCACACCGCAGGCGGCGCGGGACCAACGGAACTTCATAGAGGCATCTCCTGTTCACCAAGTAACTGGGCATCCACGCCGTCGCACAGGCAGTGCAGCACCAGCGTATGGGTTTCGCGCACGCGCGCCGCACGGTCATGCGGCACGCAGATCAGAACATCGGTCTCGCGCACGCGGCCGGCCAGGGAACCGCCCGTGCGGCCGGTCAGCACCACGGCCATCATGTCGCGCTCATGGGCGGCATCCAGGGCCTCCAGCACGGCCACGTCGTTGCCCGTGGCGGACAGCACCAGCAGCAGGTCGCCGGGCTGGCCCAGGGCGCGTATCTGGCGCGCCAGGTACTGGGTGGCGTTGCCGCCCGAGCCCGTGGCGCCCACGGTGCCCAGCAGGCCGCCGTCGGACACCAGGGCCACGGCGGCCAGCTCGGGCCGGTCGCGCTCGAAACCGGCCACGCACAGGGCGGCGAAGAGCTGGGCGTCGCTGGCCGAGGCGCCAGCGCCGCAGGCCAGGACCTTGCCGCCGCTGGTCACGCAGGCCAGCATGGCCTGTACCGCTGACGCAATGGGCTGGCTCAGCGCCTGGGCGGCCTGGTATTTCAGGTCGGCGCTGTCGATGAAATGCTGTTGGATACGTTGCTCAAGCATGGAGGCCCGATGATAACTGCCGCCCTTGAAGTCTTTCGTAGCCAGGCGTTATTTGTGCTGCAGCGGTAACGGATCAGGCGCCTTCGGCGTCAAAGGCGGCCTGCAGCCACTGCACGGCGGACCCGGCGCCGGGCTCGACCAGCACCACGTCGAAGCGGCATGGCGGCGGCGCGGACCAGCGCATCAGGTAGTGGCGCGCCGCAAACACGATGCGCCGCTGCTTGGTGGCACCGATGCTGGCGCCGGCACCGCCGAAGGCGCGCGTGCCGCGGCTGCGCACCTCGACGAAGACCACGGTGCCGTCGCGCGCCTGCACGATGAGGTCGATCTCGCCGCCGCCGCGGCCCGGCGTCCGATAATTGCGCTCGACCAGACGCAGGCCGGCAGCCTGCAGATGGGCCAGCGCCGCGTCCTCGGCCTGCTGGCCCCGATGCCGGGTCGTGAGGGCAGACGGCCCCGCGCCTGCCGGCTTTTTCGCAAGGAAACCCATTGACTACCTCTTTCGCCACCGCGCTGGGCGCAGCCAAGGATGCTGCGGCATCCCAGCATTATCCGCAGGGCGCCCTCTACGTGGTGGCCACCCCCATAGGCAACCTGGCCGACATCAGCCTGCGCGCCCTGCATGTGCTGCAGCTGGTGGACTGCGTGGCCTGCGAGGACACGCGCCACACCCAGGGCCTGCTGCGCTCCTATGGACTGGACCGCCCCGGCAGCCAGCTGCTGGCCGTGCACCAGCACAACGAGGCCGAGGCGGCACAGCAGATCGTGGCCCGGCTGCAGCAGGGCCAGCGCATCGCCTATGTCAGCGACGCCGGCACACCCGGCGTCAGCGACCCCGGCGCACGCCTGTGCGCCGCCGTGCAGGCCGCGGGCCTGCGCTGCATTCCGCTGCCCGGCGCCAGCAGCATCACGGCCGCCATCAGCGTGGCCGGCGCGGTCACGCCTTCGCAGGGCGAGGGAGGTTTCGTCTTCGCGGGCTTTCTGCCCACCAAGTCGGCCGAGCGCCTGGCCGCCGTGCAGCAACTGGCGCTGCAGCCGCGCTGCACCGTGCTGCTGGAGGCGCCGCACCGCATTGCCGACCTGGCCGCCGCCCTGGCCACGCTGGGCGAGCGCCCGGTGACGCTGGCGCGCGAGATCACCAAGCAGTTCGAGGACATTGCCACCATGCCCGCCAGCGCGCTGCCGGCCTGGCTGCAGGCCGTGCCCCAGCGCAGCAAGGGCGAGTTCGCCGTGGTGCTGCACCCGGTGGCCCTGGGTGGCGATGAGGCCGACGCCGACGCCCTGCGCGTGCTGCGCCTGCTGCTGGCCGAGCTGCCCACCAAGACGGCCGTGCGCCTGGCCGCCGAGATCACGGGCGCACCGCGCAACCGCCTCTATGACGCCGCGCTGGCGATCAAGCAGGCCGCCGAGGAGGACCCGATAGAGGATTAAGCCCAAGGCGGCAGCACCACAGTGGCCTTCACCCTCAGGGACACCGAGCAAGGGCCTACGCCGGCCGCGCCGCCCCGCCGCGAGGGTGTCGCCGGTTGCCCGTACGCCCCCCGCGTAGCGAGAGGGGGCGCCGTGCAACGGGAAGCGGCGCAGCCGCTCAGGGGGACTTATGCATACGCCAGGCCGGTGGCCACGCCACCGAACAGGTCGCCCTCGACCTGCGGCACGCCGGGGAAGGCCTCGCGCAGCGCATCACGCAGCGTGCGCAGGGCCGACGAGCCGCCCGTGAGGTAGATGGCGTCCAGCGCCTGGGGCGCCACGCCGGCCAGGCGCAGGCAATCCTGGGCACAGGCCACGACCTGCTGCAGCGGGCCTTGCAGCTGCTCGTGCAGCACCTCGGGCGAGATGGCGGCGGACAGGCCCGATTCCAGCCAGCCCAGTTCGATGGGCGACTCGGCATGGCGCGTGGAAGCCTCGATCTTGGCCTGCTCCACGACGGCGGCCAGGCGGTGGCCTTCGCGCAGTTCCAGCACGTCCATCAGGCGCTTGTGCAGGCGCTGGTCGCTGTAGTCGGTGCGCAGGTTGCGCGCCTCGGCCAGGGCCTTGGGCGAGTACAGCCACTGGATCAGGTGCCAGGTCGAGAGGTCGAAGAACACGCGGCTGGGCACTTCGCGGCCGCTGGGGCCGGTGTGGCGGTAGCCCAGCAGCGGCATGATCTGGGCCAGGTTGAGCCGGTGGTCGAAGTCCGTGCCGCCGATGTGCACGCCGCTGGTGGCCAGGATGTCGTCGCGGCGGTCGCGGCGGCCGGCCTGCTCGGGCCCCAGGCGCACGACGGTGAAGTCGGAGGTACCGCCGCCGATGTCCACCACCAGCACCACGGATTCCTGCGTGAGGCGCTGCTCGTAGTCCAGCGCGGCGGCGATGGGCTCCATCTGGAAATCCACTTCGCCAAGGCCGGCGGCGCGCGCGGCGTCGGCCAGGGCCTGCTGGGCCTGGCGGTCGCGCTCGGGATGGTCATCCACGAAGTGCACGGGCCGGCCCAGCACCACGCGCTCGGGCAGGCGCCCGTCCAGCGAGGCACGCGCCCGGTCGGCCACGCGGCGAAGGAACAGTCCGATCACATCCTGGTAGCTGACCAGCTGGTCGTGCACGGCCGTCTTTTCCTGCAGCAGCGCGCTGCCCAGCAGGCTCTTGAGCGAGCGCATGAGCCGGCCCGGCTCGCCATCCAGGTACTGGGCCATGGCGTCGCGCCCGAAATGCGTGCTGTGCTCATCCGTATGGAAGAACAGCGCCGTGGGCATGCCGCAGGCATCGCCTTCCAGCGGCAGCAGGCGTGCGGGCTGGCCGGGCACGCGCCAGGCCATGGCGGAGTTGGAGGTACCGAAATCTATGCCCAGCGTGGCAGGAGAGGAAGCAGTCGTCATGGCAAGCGGCGCCGCGCCACGGCAGCCTGCGAAGGCTGCAGCGGCTGCAACGAAAACGCCCACCGGAGTGGGCATGGGTGTCAGCGGGGCGCCATTCTATCGCCCGCGCATTGCGCCTAGGCGGCAGCGGTTTCCCGGGGCAGGGAATCCTGGGCGAGCACGATGCGCACGCCATGCGTGGCGGCCTCGTCCAGTGCCCGTGCAGGCGCAGGCCGCCGCACGTCCAGCCCGATCGCATAAGGGCCTTCGCCGCGCATGGCCAGCCGGTGGCCCAGGGCGCCCGTGGCCACGCCCTGGGCTGGGGCAGACAGCACCAGCTCGGTGGCGCCCGGCCCCGTGCCCCGCAGCTTCAGCGAGGCGCGGTAGGCGCCGCCATCGGCCGACAGGCGGGCCTCGCCGATGTCGGCGCCCTCGCCCAGCAGCGCGCGCCAGCGCGCCAGGCTGGCCCGCAGGTCATGCACGGCCACGTGCAGCCGGGCCACGCCGGTGGCGCCGTTGGCATGCACGCGCGCATCGCCCTCAGGCACGCGCAGGGCGCGCGGCGTGAGGTCGCCGCAGAGAAAGGGCAGGTCCTGGCTGCGGGCGCGTGCATTGCGCCAGCGCAGTTGCGCGCCGTCGGGGCGCAGCCGGCCGCCTTCGTAGGGCGCCTCGTAGTCCAGCCCGCGCGCCTGGGCTGCGGCGACCACGGCGCCGGTCTCGGTGGGCAGCAGCGCGAAATCGACAATGCCCTCGCCATGGCGCTGCAGCTGCCGCCACCAGCGTTCCTCGGGCGCGGGCGCCCGCCAGGCGATGAGTTCGAAGTAGGCGCCGTCGGCAAACACCACCAGGGCGTTGTGCGTGGAGCGGCCCGGATGCTCGCCGCCGCGCAGCACGTTGAAGCCCAGCGCGGTGTAGTCGGCAATGGTGCGTTCCAGGTCCTGGACCGCGATGACGATGTGGTCGAGTGGCAGGGTCATGGCAGGGGTGCTTTCCGCACGGTGTTCAGGCCGCCAGGCGCGCGGCGGCGCTGGAGTCGGTGTGGCGCACTTCGGCGCGGATGTTCTGCGGATTGCGCAGCAGGTTGAGGATGGGGCAGGTGCGCTCCACGGCCTCGAACAGCGCATCGATCTCGGCGCGGCTGGCGGGCGAGTCGATGTGCACGGTGTAGCCGATCTCATGCGGCCAGATGGGCGTGGCCTCGTGGCCGGGCCTGCCGCCGCGCGGATCGATGATGCCCGTGACCTCGACCTCCAGGCTCTCCACCGGCACCTGGCGCTCGGCCGCCTGGATCAGAAAGATGTGGGTCACGCAGGTGCCCAGCACGCCCAGCTGCAGCTCGGGCGAGCTGGGGCCGAGGTTGTAGCCCGCGAAGTCGGGCGGGCTGTCGCTGATGACCTGGTGCTCGCGTATGCGCAGGCGGCGCACGCCGCTGCGGCCCTCGGCGCGCACATGGGCCTTGAGGTGGGCGGGCTGGGCCGTGCCGGCCGCGACGGCGGCGCTGCGGGCGAGCACGGCGGCGCGCTTTTCGGCGAGGTATTCGTTGAGATGGCTCATGGACGGGCTTTCGGTGAAGGAAGTACCAGCCCATTGTTGGGACCGCCGCATGCGCGGCAAACAAACGAATCCGTCTGCGCTTATACACTGGACAGATATGCGGGGCACCCATCCCTTAGTCGTTTTCCAAATAACGATGCAACTCGATATATGAGCGCAAATATTTGCCATCGATAGCATGAAAAACATGGAGCCGGTCCTGTGGCCGGCAGTCTTGTTTTTCAGCGCCCCAGCGGCGGCGAGGTACGAACGTGTTTTCCCAATCGAAGGCGGGTCAGGCGGCATGGAAGGCCGCGATAGCGGTATTGGCGGGCAGCAGCCTGCTGCTGGCGGCGTGCTCCAGGCAGGCCGATACGGCCCAGGCAGGCGCGGCTGCTGGCCCCGTGGAAGGTGGCACCCTGGTCTACCTGGAGCAGCAGGCCCATACCAACCTCTATCCGCCGGCCGGGGGCTTCTATCCCAACGGCGGCGTGCTCAACCAGATCACCGACAAGCTGACCTACCAGGACCCGAAGACGCTGGAGATCCAACCCTGGATCGCCGAGTCCTGGACCGTGAATGCCGACGCCACCGAGTACCGCTTCAAGCTGCGGCCCGGCGTCACCTTCTCCGACGGCACGCCGCTGGACGCAGCGGCCGTGGCGCGCAACTTCGACACCTACGGCCTGGGCAACAAGGCGCTCAAGCAGCCCGTGTCCGAGGTGATCAACAACTACGAGCGCAGCGAAGTGGTCGACCCACTGACGGTGAAGTTCTTCTTCAGGAAGCCTTCGCCGGGCTTCCTGCAGGGCACCTCGGTGATCGGTTCGGGCCTGGTCTCGCCGGCCACGCTGGACCGCCCCTTCGAGGAGCTGGGCGACGCCACGCGCATCATCGGCTCCGGCCCCTTCGTGGTGGCCAGCGAGACGCTGGGCAAGGAGCTGGTGCTCAAGGTGCGCAAGGACTACGCCTGGGGTCCCGCCAAGCTGGCCCACCAGGGCCGCGCGCGGCTGGACGAGGTGAAGTTCATCGTCACGCCCGAGGACAGCGTGCGCATCGGCGCGCTGCTGGCCGGCCAGGCCGGGCTGATCCGCCAGATCCAGGCCTACGACGAAAAGCGCGTCGAGGACCAGAAGTTCAGCATCTACGCCCCGCCTACGCGCGGCGTGAACAACAGCGTGGCCATCCGCCCCGACAACGCCCTGGTGGCCGACCTCAGGGTACGCCAGGCCCTGCTGCATGGCACCAACGCCAAGGAGATCGTGGAGACGCTGTTTTCGCCGCGCTATCCGCAGGCGCGCTCGGTGATTGCCTCCACGGCGGCCGGCTTCGTGGACCTGTCGGCCAAGCTGGCCTATGACGAGGCCAAGGCGAAACAGCTGCTGGACGAGGCCGGCTGGACGCTGGGCGCCAACGGCCTGCGCCAGAAGGACGGCCGCGATTTCGTGCTCTCCACCTACGAGTCCCTGCCCCAGCCGCAGAACAAGGAGACGCTGCAGCTGGTGGCCCAGCAGTGGGCCCGCCTGGGCATCAAGCTCAACGTGCTGTCGGGCGACGCGGGCAGCCGCGCCGTGGACACGCTGGACCCCGACAAGACCGGCGTGCTGCCCGGCATGGTGGGCCGCGCCGATCCCGACGTGATCAAGAGCAACTACTACCCGACCAACCGCAACGTGCTGCTGCAAAAAGGCGGCGTGAGCCAGAAGGTCAAGTCCTTCGAGGACACCAAGCTCAACGGCCTGTTCGACGCCATCGCGGCCGAGACCGATGCCGCCAGGCGCCTGGCGCTGGCCGGCGAAGTGCAGAACTACCTGATCGACCAGGCCTATGTGATCCCCATCTTCGAGGAACCCCAGGCCTTTGCGGGCGCAGGCTGGGTGCGTGACGTGGGCTTCGAGGCCGTGGGCCGGCCCAGCTTCTACAGCACCTGGCTGGCCAGGCGCTGACCGGAACGCTCCCTGAGGAACCGCTCCCATGCCGCGCCGCTATCTGCTCAACCGCATCGCACAGGCCGCCCTGGTGCTGTGGGCGGCCTTCACGGTCTCGTTCATCCTGCTGCAGCTGCTGCCGGGCGACGCCGTGCTGATCAAGTTCCTGAACCCCGAGCTGGGCCTGGGCCCGCAGGAGATTGCCGACATCCGCGCCGCCTACGGCTCGGACCAGCCCGTGTGGCAGCAGTACCTGCATACACTGGGCCAGTTCCTCACAGGCCATTTCGGCTATTCGCTGCAGGCCGGCGTGCCGGTGAGCCAGGGCCTGGCCACCAGCCTGCCGCCCACGCTCAAGCTCGCGGCCCTGGGCTTTGCCGCAGCCGCGCTGCTGGCCGTGGCGCTGGCGGCGGCCGCCAGCCTGGCGCCCTTTGCCTGGCTGCGCAACGCGCTGTATTCGCTGCCCTCGGTCTTTGTCTCGGTACCCGTGTTCTGGCTGGGGATCATGCTGATCCAGGTGGTGTCGTTCCGCCTGGGCTGGATCGCCGTGATCAATCCCGGCCCCTGGGAAGGGCTGGTGCTGCCCACGCTGACCCTGGCCGTGCCGATCTCGGCGCCGCTGGCCCAGGTGCTGCTGCGCAATATCGACGCCGTGCTGGCCCAGCCCTTCGTGGCCGTGGCGCGGGCCAAGGGCGCCTCGCGCCGCTGGGTGCTGCTGCGCCATGTGGCACGCAATGCCCTGCTGCCCACGCTGACCATTGCCGGCGTGCTGTTCGGCGAGCTGCTGGCCGGGGCCGTGGTGACGGAGGCCGTGTTCGGCCTCAACGGCCTGGGGACGCTGACCCAGCAGGCCGTGGGCAACCAGGACACGGCCGTGCTCCAGGCCGTGGTGGTCGTCTCGGCCGCCGCCTTCGTACTCATCAACCTCGCCGTGGACCTGCTGTACCCGCTGCTTGATCCGCGCCTGCGCCATTCCGTGGAGAACCGGCCATGAACACTGCCGTCCCCAGCGCTCTTTCCCCGGCCCTGGATGCCCAGGCCGCGCCCGCCACTCCTACTCCCATTCCCACGGCGCTGCCAGCGCCGTCCCTGGCCCCTGCGCCAGCCGCCCCGCGCCGCAGCTTCGCCTTGCCGGCCCGCCTGCAACCCCTGAAACGCCTGCCACCCACGCTGGCCCTGGCCTGGCTGGTGATTGCCGTGGCCGCGCTGTGGGCGCTGGCGCCCGGCTGGTTTGCCCACCAGAACCCGATCGCGGGCCAGGCCGGCCAGCAGCTGCTGGCGCCCGGCGCCGCGCACTGGCTGGGCACGGACGCGCTGGGGCGCGACCTGTGGGCGCGCGTGGTGCATGGCGCCGTGCATTCGCTGTCGGGCGCCTTCGTGGCCGTGGGCGTGGGCCTGGCCGTGGGCACGCTGATCGGCCTGCTGGCCGGGGCCACGGGCGGGCGCACGGAAGATGCGCTGATGCGCCTGGTCGATGTGCTGCTGGCCGTGCCTTCGCTGCTGCTGTCGCTGACCATCATCATCGTGCTGGGCTTTGGCACCATCAACGCGGCCATTGCCGTGGGCGTGGTCTCGGTGGCCAGCTTCGCGCGCCTGGTTCGCTCGGAGGTGGTGCGCGTGCGCCGCTCCGACTACGTGGAGGCCGCCTTTGGCAGCGGCGGGCGCTTTGCCGCCGTGCTGTGGCGCCATGTGCTGCCCAACTCGCTGACGTCGGTCATCGCCATGGCGGCGCTGCAGTTCGGCTCGGCGATCCTTGCGATTTCCACGCTGGGTTTTCTGGGCTACGGCGCGCCGCCGCCCACGCCCGAATGGGGGCTGCTGATCGCCGAAGGCCGCAACTACATCGCCACCGCCTGGTGGCTGACCACGGCGCCGGGCCTGATCGTGGTGGCCGTGGTGCTGGCGGCCAACCGCATCGCCACGGCCTTCGCACGGAGGCCTGCATGAGCGCCGCCATCGAGGAACGCATCCACGCCACACCAGCGGTGGCAACGACCGCTCCCGTGCTCGAAGTGCAGGACCTGGCCGTGGCCTACCGCGATGCCGCAGGCCAGGCGCAGCGCGTGGTGCACGGCGTGTCGTTTTCCGTGGCGCCGGGCGAGGTGGTGGCCCTGGTCGGCGAATCGGGCTCGGGCAAGACCACCACGGCCCAGGCCGTGATCGGCCTTTTGGCCGACAACGGCCACCGCGAGCACGGCAGCATCCGCCTGCAGGGCACCGAGGTCTCGGGCTGGCCGGCCGCACGCTGGAACGCCATCCGCGGCCGCGTGGTCAGCCTGGTGCCGCAAGACCCCACCATGTCGCTGAACCCCGTGCGCACGGTGGGCGACCAGGTGGGCGAGATCCTGCGCATCCACGGACTGCGCGACCGCACGGCCGTGCAGGCGCGCGTGCTGGAGCTGCTGGCCCGCGTGGGGCTGTCCCAGCCCGCGCTGCGCGCACGCCAGTATCCGCACGAACTGTCGGGCGGCATGCGCCAGCGCGTGCTGATCGCCATTGCGATTGCGCTGCGGCCCGCCCTCATCATTGCCGACGAGCCCACCAGCGCGCTGGACGTGACCGTGCAGCGGCGCATCCTGGACCTGATCGACGCGCTGCGCCGCGAGACCGGCACGGCCGTGCTGCTGGTCACGCATGACCTGGGCGTGGCGGCCGACCGCTCGCACCGCCTGGTCGTCATGCAGGGCGGCCGCATCCAGGAGCAGGGCCCCACGCTGGAGCTGCTGCGCAATCCGCAAAGCGCCTATACGCGGCGGCTGCTGGCCGATGCGCCTTCGCTGGCGCCCGCACCGCGCCGCACGCCCAGGCCCGCCACCACCGATGACTGGGCCATCGAGGTCGAGGACCTGGTGCATGAGTTCGCGGCCCCCGGCCATGCCTCGGCCCACGGGCGCGGCATCTTCCGCGCCGTGGACGGCGTGTCGCTGCGCGTGCGCCGGGGCAGCACGCATGCCATCGTGGGCGAGTCGGGCTCGGGCAAGACCACCACCATCCGCGCCATCGTGGGCCTGGGCCGGCCCACGGCGGGCCGCATCCGCATCGAAGGCACCGAGGTCACGGGCCTGCGCGGCGAGGCCCTGCGCCAGCTGCGCCGCCGCGTGCAGCTGGTCTACCAGAACCCGTTCAGCTCTCTGGACCCGCGCCAGAGCGTGTTCGACATCATCGAGGAGCCCCTGCTGAACTTCGACCCGCTGCCGGCCGATGAGCGCCGCCGGCGCGTGCACGACATGCTGGAGCGCGTGGGCCTGCCGGCCGCCGTGCTGCAGCGGCGCCCGCATGCGCTGTCGGGCGGCCAGCGCCAGCGCGTGGCGATTGCGCGCGCCCTGGTGCTGCAGCCGCAGGTGCTGGTGCTGGACGAGGCCGTATCGGCCCTGGACGTGACGGTGCAGGCGCAGATCCTGGCCCTGCTCGCCCAGCTGCAGCAGGACCTGGGGCTGACCTATCTCTTCATCTCGCACGACCTTGCCGTGGTGCGCCAGATCGCCGACACGGTATCGGTGCTGCGCGCGGGCCGGGTGGTGGACGCGGGCAGCGTGGAGGAGGTGTTCCAGCGCCCCACCAGCGACTACACACGCGAACTCATGGACGCCATTCCCGGCAAAAGGAGCATTGATTTTGTCCCTCACCCCGCCTGATACCAACCGTGGCCACGGCTCCCGCACCGGCCCGCGCCTGGGCTTCTTCAGCCGCCTGCTCGACGATGCGCCGGCCGGCGAGCGCTACCGCCTGGTGGCCGAGCAGATCGCCCATGCCGAGGCCCAGGGCTTCGACTCGGCCTGGGTAGCCCAGCACCATTTCCATGAAAGCGAGGGCGGCCTGCCCTCGCCCTTCGTCTTCCTGGCCCATGTGGCGGCGCGCACGCGGCGCATCCGCATCGGAACGGGCGTGATCACGCTGCCGCTGGAAAACGCGCTGCGCGTGGCCGAGGATGCGGCCGTGCTGGACCTGCTGACCGGCGGCCGCCTGGAAGTGGGCCTGGGCACGGGCGGCACGGCCGAATCCTTCGAGGCCTTTGGCGTGCAGGGCGCCGAGCGCGGCGCCGTCTTCGCGCGCAACTTCGGCGTGCTGCAGGACGCCTGGGCCGGGCGCGCGCTGGCCGGTGGCGTGCACCTGTACCCGGCCGCGCCGCAGCTGCTGGAGCGCGTCTGGCAGGCCACGTTCTCGGCCGAGGGCGGCGCGCGGGCCGGGGCCAACGGCGACGGCCTGATGCTGTCGCGCACCCAGCCACGGCCCGAAGGCGCGCCGCAGGCCACGCTGTCCGAGATCCAGAACCCCATCATCGACGCCTACCTCGCCCGCCTGCCCGCAGGGCGGGCGCCGCGCATCCTGGGCTCGCGCACGCTGTTCGTGGCCGACCGCCGAGACGAGGCGCTGCGCTGGGCCGAGGCCGGCCTGCGCCGCGTGGCCCGGCGCCATGCCGCCCAGCCCTCGCAGTGGGCGGCCCGCGTCGATCCGCAGGCGCCGCTGGCCGATCTCATCGCCGCCTACGACGTGCATGTGGGCACGCCCGACGAGGTCATCGCCTCGCTGCGCGCCGACACGGCGCTGGCGCGCGTGAGCGACATCGTCTTCCAGGTGCATTCCATCGACCCGCCGCACGACGCCATCCTGCGCTCCATCGAGCTGACGGCCGCCCATGTGGCGCCAGCCCTGGGCTGGCGCCGTGCAGATCTGCAGGCACCCTCTTCCCTCCCCGCAGCCCGGGCCGGACTGCTGCAAGCCGCATGACCATGAACACCACCGTACAGCCCCGTTTTCCGGACGACGTCATCGACCACCTCGCCGGCATCACCCCCGGCAGCGCCCTGGACCGCGTGCGCCGCCACCGCACCGAGGCGCGCACGCAGGCCCAGCAAAGCTTTGCCGCCCTGTTCACGCCCGCCGAGCCCGTGCCCGGCACGGTCTCGCTGCGCGAGCGGCTGGCCCTGGCCGCCTTCACGGCCGGGCTGCATGGCGAGCCGCGCAGCGCCGCCTTCTATGCGAAGGCGCTGGCGGCCGAAGATGCGGAACTGGCTGCCGCCGTGGCATCCGAAGTCGTGCGGGGCCGTGCACAAAGCCTTCAGCCCGGCAGCGGCCCGCACGGGCCGTACGGCCGCTACCCGGCAGGCCCGCTGAGCCGCGAGGACCAGAGCGGCCCCGCCTATGCCGTGGACCCGGCCCATGCCGCGCTGCTGGGCGCGCGCCTGGCCGCGGCGCTGGCCCATGCGCACCTGCTGGCCTACCACCCGCGCGACGCCAGCGCCGGGGCCCTGCAGGCGCTCCAACAGGCGGGCTGGAGCGAGACGGACATCGTCATCGTGTCCCAGCTGGCGTCCTTCCTGTCCTTCCAGATCCGCGTGGTCGCGGGGTTGCGCGTGCTGACTGCACGCCCCGCGTCCCCGGCAGCCCATCAACCCACCCTGCAAGCCCAGCCATGACCTCAACGAACTCCGCCGCTCCCCAGGTCTTCACCCAGGAACAGCTCGACTGGCTGCCATGGATTGAGCCGCTGGACGAAAGCGAGCTGACCGAACGCCACCATGCAGGCCTGGTCGATGCCTCACGCGCGCAGTCCCCCTACTTCCGCCTGCTGGCGCGCGACCCCGACACGCTGGGCGCACGCACGCGCACCGACAAGGACATCTTCTACAACCCCGACGCCGGCCTGCCGCGTGCCGAGCGGGAGCTGGCGGCCGCTGCCACCTCGCGCGCCAATGGCTGCATCTACTGCGCCTCGGTCCATGCGCGCTTTGCCACGCACTTCTCGCGCCGGGGCGGCGACGTGCAGCGCCTGCTCGACGAGGGTCCGGGCACGGACCTGGGGCCGCGCTGGAACGCCATCGTCACGGCGGCCGTGGCGCTGACCCAGACGCCGCCTGCGCTGGAGCCCGCCCACATCGATGCGCTGCGCGCCGCCGGCCTGGACGATGCCGCCATCTCCGATGTGCTGCACGGCACGGCCTTCTTCAACTGGGCCAACCGGCTCATGCTGTCGCTGGGCGAGCCACGGACCACCGCATGAGGGCTTTCGCCCTCACCACAGGCCCAGCAGCTTCCACCAGGCGCTGCCGACCACGGCAAAGACCAGCAGCTCGATCACGCACATGGCCGCGCCCACGCGCCACCAGTTGCCCAGCGTGACATAGCCGCTTCCGAAGATGATGGGCGAAGTGCCGGTGGCGTAGTGGGTCAGCGTCATCATGATGGCCGAGCCGGCCGTCATCATCAGCATGAAGGGCACGACATAGTCGGCCGGAATCAGCTGCGCGCCCACGGTCAGGAAGGCCAGCATCATGGCGCTGATGTGGGCCGTGGTGCTGGCGAACAGGTAATGCGAGAACACGAACACGCCCACCAGGATGGCCGCCACCGGCAGCCAGTCCAGACCGCTGGCGACGATGGCGTTCTTCATGCCCACCGCGAACCAGGACACCACGCCCAGCTTGTTGAGCTGCTCGGCCAGCATGACCAGGGCGCCGAACCACACCAGCGTGTCCCAGGCGCTTTTCTCGGACAGCACGTCATCCCAGTCGATGGTGCCCGTGATGATCAGCACGAACAGGCCCAGGAAGGCGACCACCGTCGGGTCCAGCGTGAAGGCAGGCCCGAACAGCATCTGCGGCACGTTGGCCCACAGCAGCAGCATCAGGCCGAAGGTGCCCAGCATCACGCGCTCCTTGCCCGACAGCGGCCCCATGCGGGCCATCTCGCTGCGCGCGTACTCCACGGCATTGGGCGTGGCCTTGAGTTCGGGAGGCGACAGCAGGTAGATCACCAGCGGCATCAGCAGCAGGCACAGCAGGCCCGGCAGCAGCATGTACAGCGCCCAGGTGGTCCAGCTCAGGTGCAGGGCCTGGCCCGTGGCCTTGGCCACGAAGTCCACCACCAGCGGATTGGGCGCCGTGGCGGTCAGGAACATGGCCGAGGTGATGGGATTGGCGTGGTAGTTGACCAGGGCCAGATAGGTGCCCACCTTGCCCTGCGTACCCTTGGCCGGGTCCGACTCGAAGGCATTGGCGATGGACTTCATGATGGGGTGCACGATACCGCCGCCGCGCGCCGTGTTGCTGGGCGTGAACGGTGCCAGCACCAGCTCGCAGATCGCCAGGCCGTAGCCGATGCCGATGGTCCGCTTGCCCAGCAGCGCGATGAACATCAGTCCGATGCGGTTGCCCAGCCCCGTCTTCTTGAGGCCGCGCGAGATCAGGATGGCCACCACGATCAACCAGATCAGCGGGCTGGAAAAGCTGCTCAGCGAATCGGTGACTGCGCCCTTGGACGAGCCTGACGTGACCTGGGACAGCGAGACGATCACGATGGCCATCAAGGCCATCACGCCAATGGGCATGACCTTGAGGATGATGGCCACGATGGTGGTCAGGAAAATGGCCACCAGCTGCCAGGCCTTGGGCGTCAGCCCCTCGGGCACGGGCACCAGCAGCAGCCCGAACAGCACGGCGGTGGCGATCAGCGCCGGCACCAGCCGGAACGGCACGGCCGACTTGAAGTAGCGGAACAGCGAGGCAATCTTCTCGAGCATGTGGATCCTTTGCGTTGCCGGAGCGGCGCCGAGAGAGCATGGCCTGCCGGGAGCAAAAGCCCACCAGCCTGCACGGGCACTGGCGGCCGCGCCGCATGACTGACATCATGATGCAGTGCAGCATGAGCCCGGCTTCCAGCGGGCGCCTGCGCCACCGAAGTTTGACAGGCATCAAGGCCGGGCCAGTAAACCTGGCGACCCAGGCCACCGAGCCCCGCTCACATGACAGCATCCCCAGACCGGGTGCCTTTCGCCCCGGTGTACCCATGCAGTGAAAAAAGGAGAAAAGCCGACATGCCAGCCAACCGATTCTTGCCCGAGGAATGGGAATGCCGGCTCCAGGAGATCGACCTGGAGATCGCCCGCCACGCCGTCATCTGCAAGATCCCGCTGCTGCAGGCCGGCGTGGTGGAGCGCGTGCTGGCCGATGACGCCAGCGTCTGCGGCGGCGACCACGAGGCCGCTTTCAAGACGCTGCGCGGCCTCTTGTACATGCACTACACCGAGCTGCTGCACATCAGCGAGGTGCTCAGCCCCGATGCCGCCCAGGAAATCGCCCACCGCGTGCGCCTGCGGCTGGGCCAGCGCATCGGCAACCAGCTGGGCGGCTGATGCCGGGCTGTCTGCCTGGCCTTTGCCCTGGCGCGAGGGCATGAAAAAAGGGCTACGACAGTTGTCGTAGCCCTTTTCAATTTGGTTGCGCGAGAAGGATTTGAACCTCCGACCTTTGGGTTATGAGCCCAACGAGCTACCAGACTGCTCCATCGCGCGGTATTCCAAAATTATAGCAGATTATTCAGCTGCCTTGGCTTCGGCGGCGCCTTCTTCAGCGCGCTCGACCAGTTCCACGAAGGCCATGGGGGCGTTGTCGCCCACGCGGAAGCCCATCTTCAGGATACGGGTGTAGCCACCAGGACGCTTTGCGAAGCGGGGGCCCAGCTCGTTGAAGAGCTTGGTCACGCTGTCGCGGTCGCGCAGGCGGTCGAATGCCAGGCGGCGGTTGGCAACGGTGTCGACCTTGGCCAGGGTGATCATGGGCTCGATCACGCGGCGCAGTTCCTTGGCCTTGGGAACGGTGGTCTTGATGGCTTCGTGCTCGATGAGCGAATTCATCATGTTCTTCAGCATCGCCAGGCGGTGCGAAGAGGTGCGATTGAGTTTGCGGAGGCCGTGACCGTGACGCATGGTGCTTTATTCCTAAAATATGTAATTAGGGCTTGCGCAAACAAGGATGCAAGCCTGGACCCGTTACCGGATCTGCAGCTTGCCTCAACCGAATTTGCGCAAGTTGTTGATTAATTCGGGCAGCCGTATCAGGTACTGCCCGAGGCACTGAGGCTCTCCAAAAAGGAGAGCCCGCAATTATAGTGCTTAGCGCTTTTCCAGGCCAGCAGGCGGCCAGTTCTCCAGCTTCATGCCCAGCGTCAGACCGCGGGAAGCCAGGACTTCCTTGATCTCGTTGAGCGACTTGCGACCCAGGTTGGGGGTCTTGAGCAGCTCGTTTTCGGTACGCTGGATCAGGTCGCCGATGTAGTAGATGTTCTCTGCCTTGAGGCAGTTGGCCGAACGCACGGTGAGTTCCAGCTCGTCCACGGGACGCAGCAAGATGGGATCAAAGGCGGTTGCGGCACCACGGCCACCGGCCGGAGCATCGAAGACGCTGGCGATATCGCCGCCGTCCAGCTGAGCGAACACGGCGAGCTGTTCCACCAGGATCTTGGCGGAGGCGCGCACGGCGTCCTCGGCAGTGATCGCACCATTGGTTTCGATCTCCACCACCAGCTTGTCGAGGTCGGTGCGTTGTTCAACGCGGGCCGATTCGACGGCGTAGCTCACGCGCTTGACGGGCGAGAACGAAGCGTCCAGCACGATACGGCCGATCGACTTCGTGGACTCGTCGCCATAGCGGCGCACATTGCCGGGCACATAGCCGCGGCCCTTCTCGACCTTGATCTGCATGTCCAGCTTGCCGCCTTGCGACAGGTTGGCGATGACATGATCAGGGTTGATGATTTCCACGTCGTGGGGCGTCTGGATGTCGCGCGCCGTCACGACGCCTTCGCCATCCTTGCGCAGGGAGAGCGTGACCTCGTCGCGGTTGTGCAGCTTGAACACCACACCCTTGAGGTTCAGCAGGATGTTGACCACATCTTCCTGGACACCGTCAATGGACGAGTACTCGTGCAACACACCAGCAATCGTCACTTCCGTCGCTGCGTAACCCACCATGGACGAGAGCAGGACACGGCGCAGGGCATTGCCCAGCGTATGGCCGTAGCCACGCTCAAACGGCTCCAGAACAACTTTGGCGCGATTGTGGCCAAGCTGCTCGACATTGATCGTCTTGGGCTTCAGCAAATTGGTTTGCATGCAGACTTCCTCTCAATACCCCCGGCTCGTTACACCGGTAAGGCTGGTGAAGCACCCCAGCGCGATGCCTCGCGGCTGGGGGACGGTTTTACAGAAATGTCGCTGCGCGGAATTAACGCGAGTACAACTCAACGATCAGGGATTCGTTGATGTCTGCACCGAACTCGTCGCGGTCAGGCGACTTCTTGAACGTGCCTTCAGCCTTGTCGGCCGACACTTCCACCCATGCGGGGAAACCGACTTGACCAGCCAGTTGCAGGGCTTCGACGATGCGGGCCTGCTTCTTGGACTTTTCACGCACGGCGACCACGTCACCCACCTTCACCATGTAGGAAGGGATGTTGACGGATTGGCCGTTGACCGTGATGGCCTTGTGCGACACCAGCTGACGCGCTTCCGAGCGGGTCGAGCCGAAGCCCATGCGGTACACCACGTTGTCCAGACGCGACTCCAGCAGCGACAGCAGATTGGCACCGGTGTTGCCCTTCTTCTTGTCGGCGGCTTCGAAGTAGCGGCGGAATTGCTTTTCCAGCACGCCGTACATGCGCTTGACCTTCTGCTTTTCACGCAGCTGCAGGCCGAAGTCGGAAGTACGCTGACCGGAAGTGCGGCCGTGCTGGCCGGGCTTGGTGTCGAACTTGGACTTGTCGGCGATCGAGCGACGTGCGCTCTTCAGGAACAGGTCAGTGCCTTCACGGCGGGAGAGTTTGGCCTTGGGGCCGATATAGCGTGCCACTTGATTTCCTTTGTGTCATCTGCCGTGCACAAGCACGGGAGCCGCCCGCGATGTTACACATCTGGGCGGCGGTGGGCTTGGTGAAAAAGCTTAGATACGACGGCGCTTTTGAGGGCGGCAGCCGTTGTGGGGAACCGGCGTCACGTCCGCGATGGAAGTGATGCGGATGCCCAGGGCGCCCAGGGCGCGAACCGAGGATTCACGGCCGGGACCGGGACCCTTGATTTCGACGTCCAGGTTCTTGATGCCCTGTTCGATGGCAGCACGACCAGCCACTTCCGAAGCCACCTGGGCAGCGAAGGGAGTCGACTTGCGCGAACCCTTGAAGCCCTGGCCACCCGACGAGGCCCACGACAGAGCGTTGCCTTGGCGGTCGGTGATGGTGATGATCGTGTTGTTGAACGAAGCGTGCACGTGGGCAATGCCGTCCGAAATGTTCTTACGGACTTTCTTGCGAACGCGCTGTGCAGCGTTGTTTGCGGGAGACTTAGCCATAGTGATCTTTCAATCTCTTTATTTCTTCAAAGCCGCGGCACCCTTGCGCGGACCCTTGCGGGTACGTGCATTCGTGCGGGTACGCTGACCACGCATGGGCAGGCCACGACGATGACGGAAACCGCGATAGCAACCGATGTCCATCAAACGCTTGATGTTCATCGTTGTTTCGCGACGCAGATCACCTTCCAGCGTCAGGGAAGTCAGCTGATCGCGGATCTTTTCCAGATCACCGTCAGTCAGTTCCTTGATTTTCTTGGAATATGCGATGCCAGCGGCTTCGCAGATCTTGCGTGCAGTGGTGCGACCGATCCCATAGATAGCGGTCAGGCCGATTTCAGCGTGCTGATGCGGCGGGATGTTAATGCCAGCGATACGTGCCATTATTCGTCCTCAAACTTTCCTATCAACCCTGGCGCTGCTTGTGGCGCTGGTCCGTGCAGATCACTCGCACCACACCCTTGCGGCGGATGATCTTGCAGTTACGGCAGATTTTTTTGACCGAAGCCGAAACTCTCATTTCATTCTCCTAAAACTCTACATCCGTTACGGCCTATCGACCGGGAAACATGCCCGCGATGGATAGATCGAATGGGCGTCTACTAACTCTTACTGGACCCGCCGGCACCGCCGGCCAGGCCCATCACTTAGTTCAATTGCCAAGTGTCGCTTTGAAGTTCGCCTTTTTGAGGAGCGATTCGTACTGTTGCGACATCATGTAGTTCTGCACCTGGGCCATGAAGTCCATGGTCACCACCACAATAATCAGCAGTGATGTACCACCGAAGTAGAACGGGACGTTGTACTTCAGGATCAGGAACTCGGGCAACAAGCACACGAATGTGATGTACACCGCACCAGCCAGGGTCAGGCGAACCAGGATCTTGTCAATGTAGCGGGCCGTCTGGTCACCGGGACGGATCCCGGGGATGAAGGCACCACTCTTCTTCAGGTTGTCGGCGGTTTCCCGGCTGTTGAACACCAGGGCCGTGTAGAAGAAGCAGAAGAAGATGATGGCGGTGGCGTAGAGCATCACATAGATCGGCTGACCGGGGGTCAGCGTGCTAGCAATGTCCTTCAGCCAGCGCATGGATTCCCCTGCACTGAACCAGTTCACAACGGTCGCCGGCAGCAAGATGATCGAGGAAGCGAAGATGGGAGGAATGACCCCCGCCATGTTCAGCTTCAGCGGCAAGTGCGAAGACTGACCGCCATACACCTTGTTACCCACCTGACGACGCGCATAGTTCACCAGGATCTTGCGCTGTCCCCGCTCGACAAACACGACGAAGTACGTCACGGCTGCCACCACGAGAACGATGAAGATCGCGGCCAGGATGCTCATGGCACCGGTGCGCACCAGCTCCAGCAGACCACCGATGGAGCTCGGCAGACCTGCGGCGATACCTCCAAAGATGAGGATCGAGATGCCGTTGCCCAGACCACGTTCCGTGATCTGTTCACCGAGCCACATCAGGAACATGGTGCCGGCCGTCAGGCTGACCACCGCCGTGAGGCGGAAGCCGAAACCGGGGCTCAGAACCAGACCTGCGGAGCTTTCCAGAGCCACGGCAATTCCCAGGGACTGAAAAATCGCCAGGCCCAGAGTGCCATAGCGGGTGTACTGGGTGATCTTGCGACGACCCGATTCACCTTCCTTTTTCAGCTGCTCGAATGTAGGGACCACGTAGGTCATGAGCTGCATGATGATCGATGCCGAGATGTACGGCATGATCCCCAGTGCGAACACCGTGAAGCGCGACAGCGCCCCACCCGAGAACATGTTGAACAGATTGAGAATGCCGCCCTGCTGGCCATTGAACAGCTGCTGCAGCTGCGCTGGATCGATGCCCGGCACGGGGATATGAGCCCCGATGCGGTAAACGACCAGCGCGAGCAACAGAAAAACCAGACGGCGGCGAAGATCGCCGAATTTTCCGGTTTTTGCAATTTGAGCTGCGCTAGTAGCCACGGATGTCTTCTTTCAGATCATTAATCAGGCGATGCTGCCGCCGGCAGCTTCGATGGCAGCCTTGGCGCCGGCGGTAGCGCCGATGCCGTTGAGCTTGACAGCCTTGCTGATTTCACCGCTCTTGATGATCTTGACCACCTTTGCGATTTCACCAACCAGACCGGCTTGCTTCAGAGCTGCCAGATCGACTTCGGCCAGGCCCAGCTGTTCCAGAGCGGACAGGGTCACTTCTGCGTTGAACTTCAGCAGATGCGACTTGAAGCCACGCTTGGGCAGACGGCGCTGCAGAGGCATTTGACCGCCTTCGAAGCCCACCTTGTGGTAGCCACCCGAACGCGACTTCTGGCCCTTGTGACCACGGCCGGCAGTCTTGCCCAGGCCGGAGCCGATGCCGCGGCCGACACGGCGCTTGGCATGCTTGGCACCTGCTGCAGGCTTGATGCTATTGAGTTCCATCATCAATCCTTTCAGAGGACTTTGACCAGATAGCTGATCTTGTTGATCATGCCGCGCACAGCAGGCGTGTCCTGCAGTTCGCTGATGCTATTCAGCTTGCGCAGGCCCAGGCCACGGACGGTGGCGCGGTGCGATTCCTTGGTGCCAATGGGGCTGCGCACCAGTTGCACCTTCACGGTTTGTTGCGTTGTCATGTGATTGACTCCGATCAGGCGGTGAAGATGTCTTCAACCGACTTGCCGCGCTTGGCTGCCACTTCCGAAGGGGTCGTGGAGTTCTTCAGAGCGTCAAAAGTCGCGCGGACCATGTTGTAGGGATTCGACGAGCCATGGCTCTTGGCCACGATGTCGGTGATGCCCAGCACTTCGAAGACGGCGCGCATCGGGCCGCCGGCGATGATGCCGGTACCCTTGGGAGCGGGGTTCAGCATCACGGATGCTGCGCCATGCTGACCCATCACGGTGTGATGGATCGAGCCGTTCTTCAGGGACACCTTGATCATGTTGCGACGGGATTCTTCCATCGCCTTTTGCACGGCTGCAGGCACTTCCTTGGACTTGCCCTTGCCCATGCCAACACGGCCATCACCGTCGCCAACCACGGTCAGTGCAGCGAAGCCGAGGATACGACCGCCCTTCACAACCTTGGTGACGCGGTTCACCGCGATCATTTTTTCGCGCAGACCGTCGTCACGACCTTCGTCTTGCACCTTGGGAGAAAACTTTGCCATTTCTATCCGCTCCGCTTAGAACTGCAGGCCGGCTTCACGAGCGGCTTCTGCCAAAGCCTTCACGCGGCCGTGGTATGCGAAACCAGCGCGATCGAAAGCCACTTTCTCCACGCCTGCAGCCTTGGCCTTCTCGGCAATGCGCTTGCCGATCAGCGTAGCGGCAGCCACGTTGCCACCCTTGCCGATGGCGCCCAGTTGGGTGCGCACTTCGGCTTCGGCAGTCGAGGCCGAAGCCAGCACCTTGGTGCCGTCTTCCGACACCACGCTTGCGTAGATGTGGAGGTTCGTACGGTTCACGCTCAGACGTGCCACGCCTTGCTGTGCAATGCGGATGCGGGTCTGGCGGGCACGACGGAGACGCTGCTCTTTCTTGGTCAACATAATGCAGCTCCTTACTTCTTCTTGGTCTCTTTGATCACGACCTTCTCATCCGAGTAACGGATGCCCTTGCCCTTGTAGGGCTCGGGAGGACGAACGGCACGGATCTCAGCAGCCAGTTGGCCAACGGCCTGGCGGTCAGCACCCTTGACCACGATTTCCGTGGGCGTGGGGGTGGCAACAGTGATGCCGGCCGGCATTTCGAAGTTCACCGGGTGCGAATAGCCGATCGCGAGGTTCAGCTTGGCGCCAGAGGCCGAAGCCTTGAAGCCCACGCCGACCAGCGACAGCTTCTTCTCGAAGCCCTTGCTCACGCCCACCACCATGTTGTTCACCAGCTGACGCATGGTGCCGCTCATGGCGTTGGCTTCGCGCGAGTCGTTGACGGGCTCGAAAGACAGCTTGCCTTCGTTGTTGGAGATCTTCACCAGAACGTTCTGGGCCAGCGACAGCGTGCCGCCGGTGCCCTTCACATTGATCTGGTCAGCCTTGATGGACACATCCACGCCTGCGGGGATGGCCACGGGAGTCTTTGCTACGCGAGACATTTCAGTATTTCTCCTTAATGTCCGTTAGGCCACGTAGCACAGCACTTCGCCGCCCACGCCGGTGGCGCGTGCCTTGCGATCCGTCATCACGCCCTTGGGAGTGGTGACGATGGCCACGCCCAGACCGTTCATGACCTGGGGGATTGCGTCGCGGCCCTTGTACACGCGCAGGCCGGGACGGCTCACGCGCTCGATGCGCTCGATCACCGGACGGCCGGCGTAGTACTTCAGGGTAATTTCGAGTTCGGACTTGCCAGCGTCGGTCTTCACTTGGAAGCCGTCGATGTAGCCTTCATCCTTCAGCACCTGGGCGATGGCAACCTTGACCTTGGAGGAAGGAGCCGTCACGGTGGTCTTGGAGACCATTTGTGCATTGCGGATGCGGGTCAGCAAGTCAGCGATGGGATCACTCATGCTCATGTTTAATCTCTCCTGCTTGCTTACCAGCTGGCCTTGGTGACACCGGGGATGTCGCCAGCGAAGGCCAGTTCACGGATCTTGGCGCGGCCCAGACCGAATTGACGGAAGGTGCCACGGGGACGACCCGTGATCTCGCAGCGGTTGCGCTGGCGAGTGGGGTTCGCGTTACGGGGCAGCTTCTGCAGGCCCAGGCGAGCGGCGTCGCGCTCTTCGTCGCTGCGCTTTGCGTCAGCGGCGATCGCCTTCAGTTCTGCGTACTTGGCAGCGTACTTGGCCGCCAGCTTTTCGCGCTTGAGTTCGCGCTGAATCAATGCAACTTTAGCCATGCGCCACCTCAGTTCTTGAAGGGGAAACGGAAAGCGGCGAGCAGTGCCTTGCACTCGTCGTCGGTCTTTGCCGTAGTCGTGATGCTGATGTTCAGACCACGCAGAGCGTCCACCTTGTCGTACTCGATTTCGGGGAAGATGATCTGTTCCTTGACGCCGACGTTGTAGTTGCCGCGACCGTCGAACGAACGGCCGGAGATACCACGGAAGTCACGCACGCGGGGCAGAGCCACGGTGACGAAACGATCCAGGAATTCATACATCTGAACGCCACGCAGGGTCACCATGCAGCCGATGGCCTGGCCTTCGCGGATCTTGAAGCCGGCGATAGCCTTCTTGGCCTTGGTCACCACGGGCTTCTGACCAGCAATCTTGGTCAGGTCGGCCACGGCGTTGTCCATCACCTTCTTGTCGGCCACGGCTTCGCTCACACCCATGTTCAGGGTGATCTTGGTCAGGCGGGGCACTTCCATGGTGGAGGTGTAGCCGAACTTTTCCTTCAGTTCAGCCGCGATCTTTTCGCGATACAGTTTTTGCAGTCGTGCCATGTGTTACCCCTTAGGCCGCCTTGATTTCGGCGCCGTTGGACTTGAACACGCGAACGCGCGTGCCGTCGGCTTGCACCTTGATGCCCACGCGATCGGCCTTGCCGGTCGCTGCATTGAAGATGGCCACGTTGGATTGGTGGATAGGCATGGCCTTTTCCACGATGCCGCCGGTGGTGCCCTTCATGGGGTTCGGCTTGACGTGCTTCTTCACCAGGTTGATGCCGTCGATCAGCAGGTGGGAGTCGTCCTTGCGAGCCGAGACCACGCCTTGCTTGCCCTTGTCACGGCCGGTCAGCACGATGACTTGGTCGCCCTTGCGAATCTTGTTCATGGTGCTTCCTTTAGAGAACTTCAGGTGCCAGGGACACGATCTTCATGAACTTTTCGTTGCGCAGTTCACGAGTCACGGGGCCAAAGATGCGGGTGCCGATAGGCTCCAGCTTGGCGTTCAGCAGCACGGCGGCATTGCCGTCGAACTTGACGAGCGAGCCATCAGCGCGGCGAATACCCTTCGCCGTGCGCACCACGACCGCGCTGTAGACCTCGCCTTTTTTGACGCGTCCACGCGGTGCAGCTTCCTTGATGCTCACCTTGATGATGTCACCAACACTCGCATAGCGACGATGAGAACCGCCCAGCACCTTGATGCACTGAACAGACTTCGCGCCGGTGTTGTCGGCAACCTCTAACCGAGATTCTGTTTGGATCATTTCAATATTCCCAACTTGCTCCAGCAAACACCCGACAGCCCCAGAGTCTTCTCAAGGGCCGCGAGCAGCCAGTCAGTCTTGGGCCCGTCGTCCACGCCGAAAACCATTTCTCGGCGCTTCCACTGGGCAGATAACTTCACGATTTTCACGTGAAGCATGGGATTGTCCCAGAAATTCCTTTGCGCGTCAAACCCTTAGCGACTTTTCCCGCCCCTGCCCGGCAGCGTTGCGCAACGCCCACAAGGGCGCCGGCAACCGAGGGGCCGCCCGGGCCTCCCGATCGGCCCATGCCACCGGAGACGCCCATAAAAAAGCCGAGCCACGCGGGCTCGGCAAAGGGTGGCAGACTCAACGCAATTGTTGGCTGCGGACGGACCGCACCGACGACGGCACAGACCGCGCAGCGGCTTTGGGGCCACCGCGTCGGGCTTGGGCGCGGCCCTTGCCCTGCGGAAAACGCACTTTCAAGCGCTTTCTTTTTGCTTCCCTCCCTCGTCAGCCTTGTGCTGGCTGCTGTTCACTGGCACTGAAGCTGGGCGCCATGAACCGCATTCTCATTCATAAAACCAATCGAGTACATATATTCATCAATTTTGACAATCATTTGTGGCGCAAGCGTCTTACGCAGAAAGCACAACGCCCTGCGTTGCAGGGCGTTGTGCATGGAGATGGACAGGATCAGGCAGGCAGGTACTGCGCCGCCAGCGGCATGAAGTCCGCCAGGCCGGCGTCGTGTCCCAGCTCCTCCTGGAGGATGGCCGCCACGCGCGGGGCCACTTCGGCGGCCTTGCGCGCATCGAGGAACAGCAGGCGGCTGCGGCGCGCCAGCACGTCTTCCACGGTGCGCGCGTATTCGAAGCGCGCGGCAAAGCGCACCATGGCTTCGTTCAGGCCGTCGGCCAGCCATTCGTCGTTGCCCGGCAACGCCTGCACCGCCGAGGCTTCCGTGCCGTAGGAATGCAGGCCCTGGATCTGGTTCATGCGGTGGTGCACGGCGGACTCGGCCGGGGCGCCGGCCAGCGGCAGGCGGGCCGTGACACCCCCGGGGCGGTACGGCAGGCGGCCGATGGCAAAGCATTCGGAGAGCACGTCTTCGGCCATGGCGCGGTAGGTGGTCCACTTGCCGCCCGTGACGGTCACCAGGCCGGTGCGGCTGGACATGACGGTGTGCTCGCGGCTGATCTTCTTGGTGTTTTCGCCATCGTCGTCCTGGGGCTTGACCAGCGGGCGCAGGCCCACCCACATGCTGCGCACGTCGGCCAGCGTGGGCTGGCGCGTGAGGTAGCGGCCTGCCTCGGTGAGGATGAAGTCCAGTTCTTCGGGGAAAGGCAGGGGTTCGCGCGCCAGGTCGTTGCGCGGCGTGTCGGTGGTGCCCAGGATGACCTTGCCCAGCCAGGGCACGGCAAAGAGCACGCGGCCGTCGGCCGTCTTGGGCACGAGCAGGGCATGGTCGCTGGGCAGGAAGTCGCGGTCCACGACCACGTGCACGCCCTGGCTGGGCGCGACCATGGGCTTGACGGGACGGCCCTGGGCCTCGGCGTCCTGCTGGCGAAACAGGTCCACCCAGGGGCCGGTGGCGTTGACCACGCACTTGGCGCGCAGCGTGAAGCGCTGGCCGGATTCCGAGTCTTCGCAGATCAGGCCGGCGACCTTGCCGCCTTCGTGCAGCAGTTCACGTGCGGGGCAGTAGTTGACCAGCAGCGCGCCTTTGGCAGCGGCCGTGCGGGCCAGCGCCAGCGCCAGGCGGGCATCGTCGAACTGGCCGTCCCAGTATTTGACGCCGCCCTTGAGGCCCTGCTGCCGCACGGTGGGCAGGCACTTCACGGTGCTGGAGCGCGAGAGGAATTCCGTGGCGCCCAGGCCGGCCTTGCCGGCCAGCGCGTCATACATCTTGAGGCCGATGCCATAGAACGGCGTGTCCAGCAGCTTGTAGGACGGCATGACGAAGGCCAGCGGCTGCGCCAGGTGGGGCGCGTTGTGCAGCAGCGTGGTGCGCTCATGCAGCGCTTCGCGCACCAGGGCGATGTTGCCCTGCGCCAGGTAGCGCACGCCACCATGGACCAGCTTGGTGGCACGCGAGGACGTGCCCTTGGCGAAGTCATGCGACTCCACCAGCACGACCTTGAACCCGCGCGCCGCCGCGTCCAGGGCCACGCCCAGGCCGGTGGCACCGCCGCCGATGATGGCCAGATCGTAGGTTTCAGGCTGGGCCAGGCGTTCCAGCAGGGCGGCGCGGCCGGTGGGCAGAGGGGAAGCAGCGAGGGACATGGATCTTCGACGAAGGAATGTGGGGCAAGTTAACAGGGCGCCATGTAGCCGCCATGTCAGCACCCGGGACGCCACGCCTGCGCCCAATGCGAAGGGGACGGAATCGGGTTTTCCGCTATTTTCGCTCGTTTTTGTATTTTTTTCTTCGCTATCTTTCGTTTCGTGTTTTTTGCAGTCAACGAATTTGGCGATAGGCCGGGAGACCAGCACAGGGCATGTTGTCCAAAGCCGACACGGCCCAACTCAGGGACGCCGAGCAAGAGCCGCCTCGCGGCGAGGGCGTCGTCCCCCTCCCTTGCGAAGCAAGTAGAGAGGGGGAAGGCGCGCAAGCGCCTCAGGGGGTGCTAACGCACCTTGCCGTTTTTCCAGGCATTGAGCAGCGTGTCATACGCAATCGTCTCGCCCTTGGGCTTTTCATTGGCCAGCTTCTTCCACGGCGCCTGCTTGTCGCTGAGCCACTTGGCCGGGTCGCCCTTGGGGTTGAGCTTGGGCGCGCAGTGCGCCATGCCGGCACGCTGCAGGCGGGACATGACCTGGTCCATTTCCTCGGCCAGGTTGTCCATGGCGCCCTGGGGCGTCTTCTCGCCGGTGACGGCCTGGGCCACGTTCTTCCACCACAGCTGGGCCAGCTTGGGGTAGTCGGGCACGTTGTTGCCGGTGGGCGTCCAGGCCACGCGGGCGGGGCTGCGGTAGAACTCGACCAGGCCGCCGAGCTTGGGCGCCATGTCCGTCATGGCCTTGGAGCGGATGTCGCTTTCGCGGATGGGCGTCAGGCCGACGATGGTCTTCTTGAGGCTGGTGGTCTTGGCGGTGACGAACTGCGCGTAGAGCCAGGCGGCGGCCGTGCGGTTGGCGTCATGGTCCTTGAAGAAGGTCCAGCTGCCCACGTCCTGGTAGCCGTTTTGCATGCCGTCCTTCCAGTACGGCCCGTTGGGGCCGGGCGCCATGCGCCATTTGGGCGTGCCGTCGGCATTGACCACGGGCAGGCCGGGCTTGGTCATGTCGGCCGTGAAGGCGGTGTACCAGAAGATCTGCTGCGCGATATGGCCCTGGGCCGGCACGGGGCCGGACTCGCCGAAGGTCATGCCCATGGCTTCCTTGGGCGCGTATTTCTTCATCCAGTCCACGTACTTGGTGAGCGCGAACACGGCGGCCGGCGAGTTGGTGGCGCCCCCGCGCGAGACCGAGGCGCCCACGGGCGTGCACTTGTCGTCGGCCACGCGGATGCCCCATTCATCGACGGGCATGCCGTTGGGAATGCCCTTGTCGGCCGCGCCGGCCATGGACAGCCAGGCATCGGTGAAGCGCCAGCCCAGCGAGGGGTCCTTCTTGCCGTAGTCCATGTGGCCGTAGACAGGCTTGCCGTCGATCTGCTTGACGTCGTTGGTGAAGAACTCGGCGATGTCCTCGTAGGCGCTCCAGTTCAGCGGCACACCCAGCTCGTAGCCGTACTTGGCCTTGAACTTGTCCTTGAGGTCCTTGCGCTCGAAGAGGTCGGCGCGGAACCAGTAGAGGTTGGCGAACTGCTGGTCGGGCAGCTGGTAGAGCTTGCCGTCGGGCGCGGTGGTGAAGCTGGTGCCGATGAAGTCCTTGATGTCCAGGCCCGGATTGGTGAAGTCCTTGCCGGCGCCGGCCATGTAGTCGGTCAGGCTCATGATGCGGCCGTAGCGGTAGTGCGTGCCGATCAGGTCGGAGTCGGAGATCCAGCCGTCATAGATGGACTTGCCCGACTGCATCGAGGTCTGCAGCTTCTCGACCACGTCGCCTTCCTGGATCAGGTCGTGCTTGACGGTGATGCCCGTGATCTCGGTGAAGGCCTTGGCCAGCGTCTTGCTCTCGTACTCGTGCGTGGTGATGGTCTCGGAGACCACGGCGATCTCCTTGACGCCCTTGGCCTGCAGCTTCTTGGCCGCCTCGATGAACCACTTCATCTCGGCCATCTGCTGGTCCTTGGACAGCGTGCTGGGCTGGAACTCCGCGTCGATCCACTTCTTGGCTTCCGCCTCTCCGGCCCAGGCCGCCTGCCCCGCCGCCAGCAGGGCCGCCGCGAGGGCGATGGTGTGAAGTCGTTGTTTCATCTGCCGTCTCCTAGATTCTTGCTGTCTCCCCGACATGCACATGCACCAGCGGGCCCCGGGGGAGCTTCGGACCCGGCTGTCGATAAATGGAATGAAGTGATCAGCCTTTGCGCATCACGACGGCCAGCACGAGCATGGACAGCACAAAACTGATCCACACCGAAGGCTCGGCCTCCAGCGAGAACCACTGCGCCATCTTCTCGCCCAGCCCCACCCAGGCCAGATTGACATAGGCCGCCAGCAGCAGCCCGATGAACAGCCGGTCCCCGCGCGTCGTCGCCATCGGCAGCCAGCCCTTGCGCATCACGGTCGGGCTGCGCAACTCCCACAGCGTCATGCCCACCAGCATCAGCACGATGCAACTGAAGAACACCGCCACCGGCAGCGTCCAGGCCATCCAGGAAAACATTGACGAGTCCTTTCAGAAACAAAAACCACTGCCCGTCGAAACTGGCGCGACCCCAAGCGAGGGACAGCAAGCAAGGGCCGCCCCGCCGCGAGGCTGTCGTCCCCCTCCCCCGCGAAGCGGGTAGAGAGGGGGAAGGCGCGCAAGCGCCTCAGGGGGTGCCTCACACCCTCCCCATTGCGAACCCCTTGGCGATGTAGTGCCGCACGAACCAGATCACGATGGCGCCCGGCACGATGGTCAGCACGCCCGCCGCCGCCAGCGTCGCCCAGTCCATGCCCGAGGCCGAGACGGTGCGCGTCATGGTCGCCACGATGGGCTTGGCGTTCACGCTGGTCAGCGTGCGCGCCAGCAGCAGTTCCACCCAGCTGAACATGAAGCAGAAGAAAGCCGCCACGCCCACGCCGGCCTTGATCAGCGGCAGGAAGATGGTGAGGAAAAAGCGCGGGAAGGAGTAGCCGTCGATATAGGCCGTCTCGTCGATCTCGCGCGGAATGCCGCTCATGAAACCCTCCAGGATCCAGACGGCCAGCGGCACGTTGAACAGCAGGTGGGCCAGGGCCACGGCGATGTGCGTGTCCATCAGGCCCACCGTGGTGTAGAGCTGGAAGAAGGGAAGCAGGAAGACGGCCGGCGGCGTCATGCGGTTGGTCAGCAGCCAGAAGAACACATGCTTGTCGCCCAGGAACTGGTAGCGCGAGAACGCATAGGCCGCCGGCAGCGCCACCGTCAGCGAGATCACGGTGTTGATGGCCACGTAGATCAGGCTGTTGATGTAGCCCGAGTACCAGGAGGCGTCGGTGAAGATGGTTTGGTAGTTGGCCCAGGTGAAATGCTGGGGCCACAGCGAGAAGCTCGACAGGATCTCCTCGTTGGTCTTGAAGCTCATGTTGACCATCCAGTAGATGGGCAGCACGGCGAACAGCAGGTAGGCGACGAGGAACAGCGTGCGCTTGTGGAAACGGCGGTCTTCAGTCATGTCCGGCCTCCCGCAGGGCCACCCCAAGGCAGGCCGAGCCCCCTCGAGGAGGCAGTGAACGAAGGGAGCGTGGGGATCATTCTTTTGCCCCTTCCTTGTCTGCCGTGCCCACGCGCTGCATCCAGTTGTAGAGGATGAAGCACAGCAGCAGGATGATGAGGAAATAGATCAGCGAGAAGGCCGCCGCCGGCCCCAGGTCGAACTGGCCCACGGCCTTTTGCGTCAGGTACTGCGACAGGAAGGTGGTCGCATTGCCGGGCCCGCCGCCCGTGAGCACGAAGGGCTCGGTATAGATCATGAAGCTGTCCATGAAGCGCAGCAGCACGGCGATCATCAGCACGCCGCGCATCTTGGGCAGCTGGATGTAGCGGAACACCGCGAACTTGCTGGCGCCGTCGATGCGCGCGGCCTGGTAGTAGGCGTCGGGAATGGAGCGCAGGCCCGCGTAGCACAGCAGGGCCACCAGCGGCGTCCAGTGCCAGACATCCATGACCAGCACGGTGAGCCAGGCATGGGTGGCATTGCCCGTGTAGTTGTAGTCCACGCCCAGCGTGTTGAGCGCCGCGCCCAGCAGGCCGATGTCGGCGCGGCCGTAGATCTGCCAGATGGTGCCGACCACGTTCCACGGAATCAGCAGCGACAGCGAGACCACGACCAGCACCGCCGAGGCCTTCCAGCCCTGGGCCGGCATGGACAGGGCCAGCGCGATGCCCAGCGGGATTTCCACCAGCAGCACGGCCAGCGAAAAGCCGATCTGGCGCAGCAGGGCCGAGTGCAGTTCCTCGTCGCGCATGACCTGGGCAAACCACTCCGTGCCCACGAACACGCGCCGGTCCGGACTGATGATGTCCTGCACCGAGTAGTTCACCACCGTCATCAGCGGGATGATGGCCGAGAAGGCCACGCAGATGATGACCGGCAGGATCAGCAGCCAGGCCTTCTGGTTGACGGGCTTGATGGTCTGGCTCATGCCTGCAGCTCCTCGTTGACGTAGTAGCAGGTGTGGGGGCCCTGCAATTGCACCCAGACGGTCTGCCCTGCGGCGGGCAGGAAGGCGTCGGCGCCGCAGCGCAGCTTGAGAAGCCGCTCGCCCAGGCGCGCCACCAGCAGCTGGTGCGTGCCCACGTCCTGCACGCGCTCCACCGTGCAGGCCACGGCGCCGGGCGCGTCGGCCGAGGCCAGTGCCAGGTACTCGGGGCGTATGCCCAGGCTCAGGGGCAGGCCGGGCGCCACGCCGGCCAGCGCTTCGGGCAGGGGCAGGTACTGGCCCTCGGCCAGCAGCCGGCCGCCGTCCTGCTGCAGCGGCACGAAGTTCATGCCCGGCGAGCCGATGAAGTGGCCGACGAAGGCGTGGCTGGGCCGCTCGAAAAGCTGGGCGGGCGTGCCCACCTGCACGGCGCGCCCGCGCGTCATGACCACAACGTGCTCGGCAAAGGTCAGGGCCTCCACCTGGTCGTGCGTCACATAGATCAGCGTGAGCCGCAGCTCATGGTGGATCTGCTTGAGCTTGCGGCGCAGCTGCCACTTGAGCTGGGGGTCGATCACCGTGAGTGGCTCGTCGAACAGCACGGCCGACACATCGGGCCGCACCAGGCCCCGGCCCAGCGAGATCTTCTGCTTGGCATCGGCCGACAGGCCCGCCGCGCGCTGGTCGAGCTGGCCGCTCATCTCCAGCATCTCGGCGATCTGGCCCACGCGGGCGCGGATGCGGTCGGCAGGCATGCGGCGGTTCTTCAGCGGAAAGGCCAGGTTCTCGGCCACGGTCATGGTGTCGTAGATCACCGGGAACTGGAACACCTGGGCTATGTTGCGCTCCTGGGGCGTGGCGCGCGTCATGTCCTTGCCGTCGAACAGCACGCGGCCCTGCGAGGGGACCAGCAGGCCCGACATGATGTTGAGCATGGTGGTCTTGCCGCAGCCCGAGGGACCCAGCAGCGCGTAGGCGCCGCCGTCCTCGAAAACCATGCTCAGCGGCAGCAGCGCATAGTCGCTGTCCTGCTGCGGGTTCGGCTTGTAGGAGTGGGCCAGATCGAGTTCTATGCGGGCCATCTCATCGTCCTCCGGGCCGCGCCGGCGCCAGCAGCAGCGCGCCGTCCGTGCCGAACACGTAGGCATGGGCCGGGTCCAGGTGCAGCGTGACCGCGCTGCCCAGGTCCAGGTGGTGCACGCCCGTAACCTGGGCCACCAGCTCGCCCCAGGGCGTGGTGGCATGCACGAAAGTGTCCGACCCCGAGATCTCGGCCAGTTCCACCACGCCTTGCAGCGCAACATCCCCGGGCCGGGCCTGCAGGCGCAGCGCGCTGGCGCGCAGGCCCAGGGTCAGGGGGCCGGCAGCGGCCAGGCCCACTGGCAGCGCCATGGGCAGCCGCGCGCCGCCGGGCAGCTCCAACCCGGTGTCCACGGCCTGCGCGGGCACCAGGTTCATGGGCGGATCGCTGAAGGCCCGCGCCACGCGCAGCGAATTGGGTCGGTGGAACACCTCCGCCGTGGGGCCGTACTGCAGCAGCTCCCCCTCGTGCAGCACGGCCGTGTGGCCGCCCAGCAGCAGGGCCTCGCCGGGCTCGGTGGTGGCGTAGACCACGGTGGAGCTGCCGGTGGCGAACAGCTGGGTCAGCTCCTCGCGCAGTTCCTCGCGCAGCTTGTAGTCGAGGTTGACCAGGGGCTCGTCCAGCAGCATCAGCGGAGCGCCCTTGGCCAGCGCCCTCGCCAGGGCCACGCGCTGCTGCTGGCCACCCGACAACTCGGCCGGATAGCGGTCCAGGAACATCTCTATGTGCAGCCGCTCGGCCAGGGCGCGCACGCGCTGCGCCACGTCGCGATCGCCGCGCAGCTTCAGCGGCGAGGCGATGTTGTCCGCCACCGTGAGCGAGGGATAGTTGATGAACTGCTGGTAGACCATGGCCACGTTGCGCTCGCGCACGGGCATGCCGGTCACATCGACGCCATCGACGCGCACCCGGCCTTCGGTGGGCACGTCCAGGCCGGCCATGATGCGCATCAGGCTGGTCTTGCCGGCCTGCGTGGCGCCCAGCAGCACGGTCACCGCGCGGCTTTCCAGTTCCAGGTGCATGGGGTGCAGCCAGGTCTGGCCGCCCACACGCTTGCTGATTCTCTCCAACACCAGTTCCACGACTGCCCTCTTTTGGCGAGGCCGCCACCGGGGCAGCATTTGAACAAGGAGAAAGGCGGGCCTCCAAAGCGCGTTTGAAGGCCCGAACGTCTTCATTTTTGTTCTTTCCGGATCGCAGCCCATCAACACATACCCTAGGTGCTGTTCCTTTTTCTTCGTTTTAAAGTTCCCCAGCCCACGGCTGGCCGCGTCAAATGCGCTATAAACCCGTCGCCCGGCCCGATTGACTGCCCGACCATCCACCCGTCCCCCCGATCGCCCCTCCGATGGATTTGCCGTGAACACCAACCCCCGCCAACTACAGCTGCTGGACGAAGTCCGCAGCCGCCAGTCCACCACGGTGGAGCAGCTGGCCGAGATCCTGGGCGTGACGCTTCAGACCGTGCGCCGCGACATTCAGAAGCTGGCAGATGCCGGGCTGATGGTGCGCTTTCACGGCGGCGTGCGCGTGCCCAGCGCCACGGTCGAGAACCTGGGCCACCCCCAGCGCCAGGTGCTGCATGCCGAAGGCAAGTCGCGCATTGCGCGCGCCGTGGCCGAGGCCATTCCCAACGGCTGCTCGCTGATCCTGAACATCGGCACCACCACCGAGGCCGTGGCCCAGGCCCTGCTCAAGCACCGGGGCCTGCGCGTGATCACCAACAACCTCAACGTGGCGGCCATCCTCAGCTCCAACGCCGACTGCGAGGTCATCGTGGCCGGCGGCGTGGTGCGCACGCGCGACCGGGGCATCGTGGGCGAGGCGGCCGTGGACTTCATACGCCAGTTCAAGGTGGACATCGCCCTGATCGGCATCTCGGCCATCGAGCCCGATGGCAGCCTGCGCGACTTCGACATGCGCGAGGTCAAGGTGGCCCAGACCATCATTGCCCAGTCGCGCGAGGTCTGGCTGGCCGCCGACCACAGCAAGTTCCACCGCCAGGCCATGGTGGAGCTGGCCCGCCTGGACCAGATCGACCGCCTGTTCACCGATACCGCGCCCCCTGCGCCCTTCGACGCACTGCTTCGCGAAGCCGAGGTGCAATGCGTGGTGGCGCAATAAGTTTTCCGCAGCCGCTGCGCCACCGCCCGCACAGGACACGCGCACCGGCCCTGCTTTTCCTGGATACCGCACCATGACCTATCTGCTTGCCCTGGACCAGGGCACCTCCAGCTCGCGCAGCATCGTCTTCGACACCCAGGGCCGCATCGTGGCCTCTGCCCAGCTGGAGCTGCCGCAGATCTATCCGCGCCCCGGCTGGGTGGAGCACGATCCGCGCGAGATCTGGCGCACCCAGCTGGCCACGGCGCGCGAGGCCCTGGCCAAGGCCGGGCTGGCGGCGGCCGACATCCGCGCCCTGGGCATCACCAACCAGCGCGAGACCACCGTGGTCTGGAACCGCGCCACGGGCCAGCCCCTGCACCACGCCATCGTCTGGCAGGACCGCCGCGCCGAGCCGCTGTGCGCCCAACTGCGCGAGGCCGGCCATGCCGACACCATCCAGGGCAAGACCGGCCTGCTGATCGACGCCTATTTCTCGGGCACCAAGCTGCGCTGGATCCTGGACAACGTCAACGGCGCGCGCACCGCCGCCGAGCGCGGCGAACTGGCCTTCGGCACCGTGGACAGCTGGCTGATCTGGCAGCTCACGGGCGGGCGCCGCCATGTGACCGATGTCTCCAACGCCAGCCGCACCATGCTGTTCAACGTCCACACCAACCAGTGGGACGACGATCTGCTGGCGCTGCTGGAGATTCCGCGCGCGCTGATGCCCGAGGTGCTGCCTTCCGCCGCCGATTTCGGCCGCACGGCAGCCGAGGTGCTGGGCGGCGAGATCGCCATCGGCGGCGTGGCCGGCGACCAGCAAAGCGCCCTCTTCGGCCAGGCCTGCTTTTCCGCCGGCATGGCCAAGAACACCTATGGCACGGGCTGCTTCATGCTCATGCACACGGGCGGCGTGTTCCAGACCTCTGCCAACGGCCTGCTGACCACCGCTGCGGCACAGCCCACCGCTGCGCCGGCCTATGCGCTGGAAGGCAGCGTCTTCGTGGGCGGCGCCGTGGTCCAGTGGCTGCGCGACGGGCTGCGCGCCATCGAGCACAGCGGCCAGGTGCAGCAACTGGCCGAGAGCGTGCCCGACTCGGGCGGCGTGATGATGGTGCCGGCCTTCACGGGACTGGGCGCCCCCTACTGGAAGCCCGATGCGCGCGGCACCATCACGGGCCTGACGCGCGGCACCACCATGGCCCACATTGCGCGGGCCGCGCTGGAATCCATCGCCTTCCAGAGCGCCGCCCTGCTGCTGGCCATGAGCCGCGACGCGGTGGCCAGCGGCGGCGCGCCGGTGAGCGAACTGCGCGTGGACGGCGGCGCCTGCGTCAACAACCTGCTCATGCAGTTCCAGGCCGACCTGCTGGGCATTCCCGTCGTGCGCCCGGCCTGCGTGGAGACCACGGCCCTGGGCGCGGCCTACCTGGCGGGCCTGTCCTCGGGCGTGTACCAGAGCACCGAGGAACTGTCGGCGCTGTGGAAGGCCGAGCGCCGCTTCGTGCCCACGCTGGACAAGCACCGCGCCGACGAGCTGATGGCGTGCTGGGAGCATGCGGTGGCCCAGACCGCGCTGGCGGCCTGAGGCTGACTGTCTTGCGCCGGCTTGCCAGCCTGGTTGCTTGCGGCCTGTGGCTGGCAGGCTGTGCCGCGCCACCGCAGGCGCTGCTGGTCCCGCAGCCCACCGCCTGCGCACGCCTGCAATGGCTGGGCAGCACCACGATTGCGCGCGATGAGCCCATCCATGGCGCCACCACCGGCGGCATCTCGGGCCTGGACTACGACGCGCAGCGCGGCGACTACGTGGCCATCAGCGATGACCGCTCGGCACGCGGGCACGCACGCTGGATGCGGCTGCGCGTGGAGCAGGTTCCTGCCGGGCAGCGCGCCGGCTCCAATCCCTGGCAGGCGCGGATCACCGAGCTGCACCCGCTGCGCGATACCCAGGGCCAGCGGCTGCTCCCGCGCCACGCTGCGCCCGCCACCCAGCCCGTGCCCGACCCCGAAGCCATCCGCCTGCTGCCGGACGGCGGCCTGCTGTGGACCGATGAAGGCGACCCGGGCCGGGGCTTTGGCACCTCGCTGGTGAGGACCGACGCCACGGGCCGCCAGATCGCGCGGTGGTTCTACGCATTCAAGGACAAGGACGGCAGGCCGGGCCTGCGCTCGAACTTCGGCTTCGAGGGGCTGGCCGTCACGCCGGACGGACAGCAGGCCTGGCTGGCCCTGGAGGCGCCGCTGCGCCAGGACGGCCCGCGCGCCAGCGCCGCCACGGCGGGCGCGCCCGTGCGCATCAGCCTGGTCAGCCTGGACGACGGCCGGCTGCTGCGCCAGATCGCCTACCAGCCCGATGCCGTGCCGGCCGCCAGCTGGGCCCTGCCCCAGCGCGAGGTCAACGGCATCAGCGAAATCCTGCCGGACGGTCCCGACCATCTGCTGGTACTGGAGCGCTCCTACAGCCCGGGCCACGGCTTTGGCGCGCGGCTGTACCGCATCGGCCTGCAAGCGCCCGATACGCTGGCCATGGACAGCTTCATGCGCAACCCGCCGCAGGTGGCAGCCAAGCAGCTGATTGCGGACCTGTCCACGGTTCAGCGCGGGCGGCTGGACAACATGGAGGCCATGTCCTGGGGCCCGCCGCTGCCCGATGGCACGCGCGTGCTGGTGTTCGCCAGCGACGACAACTTCAACCCGGCGCAGGCCAACCAGATCCTGGTCACCGCCTACCGGCCCTCGACGCCCTGCGCCCCCTGAAGGCGCTTCAGGGCGTGGCCTGCACCTGCTCCTGCGGCAGGTAGATGCGCGTCAGACCGCGCGCAATCGCCTCCACGATCTGCTCGCGCCGCAGGCCGATGTGCTCGGCCATCAGGCGCTCGCTGGCCTGGGCGTCGCGGTCGCTCAAGGCCTGCAGGATTTCCAGGTGCTCGTGCTGGGTGGAGGCGCGCCCCACGTTCTCCATGTCGATCCACCGGATGAAGCGGATGCGCTCGTTCAGGCTCACCAGCATGCGCCGCAGCTCGGCATTGCCAGCCATGTCGGCAATGCGCAGATGGAATCCCTCGTCCAGGTCCACCAGCTGCCGCACCGGCGTGTCGGAGGCCACGCGCTGGCTCTGCTCCAGATAGGCCCGCGCCTCGTCGATCTGGGCATCGGTGGCGCGCTCCACGGCCAAGCGCACGCATTCGCGCTCCACGGCCACGCGGGCCTCGTACAGGTCCAGTGACTCCTTCACGTCCAGCTCGCGCCGCATGTAGCCGCGGCTGGCGGGCAGCAGAAAACCGTCGGCCACCAGCCGCGTCAGTGCCTCGCGCACGGGCGTGCGGCTCACGCCCAGGCGCAGCGCCAGTTCGCTCTCGCTCAGGCGCTCGCCCGGTTTGAACTCGTAGGAAATGGCCATGTCACGCAGCGTGCTGTAGACGCTGGAGCCCCGTTCGTGGCGGATGTTGGAGATTTTCATGGCGCCATTGTGCCCTCTGGCGCTTTGGATACTTTTAAGTATACTGAAATGGATTCTTAAAAATCCCTCATCCAACCTGCCCGGAGACTCCCGACATGACCACCGCTTTCAATGGCGCCGACGCCATGGTCCGCATGCTTCAGCTCAACGGCGTCAAGCACATCTTCGGCCTGTGCGGCGACACCAGCCTGCCCTTCTACGACGCCATGGCGCGGCTGGACCACGGCATGGACCACATCCTCACGCGGGACGAGCGCAGCGCCGGCTACATGGCCGACGCCTATGCGCGCGTCACCGGCAAGGTGGGCGTGTGCGAAGGCCCCAGCGGCGGCGGCGCCACCTACCTGCTGCCCGGCCTGGCCGAGGCCAACGAGTCCTCGGTGCCCGTGCTGGGCATCACCTCGGACGTTTCCGTGGGCGCGCGTGGCAAGTTCCCGCTGACCGAACTGGACCAGCAGGCGCTGTACAGGCCGCTGACCAAGTGGAATACCACCATCGACCGCGTGGACCAGATTCCGCATGCCGTGCGCAGCGCCTTTCGCGCCATGACCACGGGCCGGCCCGGCGCCACCCATATCTGCCTGCCCTACGACGTGCAAAAGCACGCGCTGGATCCGGCCGATGTCTGGGCCCAGCCAGGGCATGACCACTATCCCGCCTACCGGTCCGCGCCCGATCCGGCGGCCGTGGCCGAGGCGGCCGACCGCCTGGTGGCGGCACGCTGCCCCGTGCTGATCTGCGGCGGCGGCGTGCTGATCGCGGGCGCCAGCGCCGCACTGGATGCGCTGGCCACCCTGCTCAACGCGCCCGTGTGCTCCAGCGTCAGCGGCCAGGGCAGTCTTGCCGGCAGCCATCCGCTCAATGCCGGCGTGGTGGGCACCAATGGCGGCGTCGAGGCCACGCGCGCCGTGGTGGCGCAGGCCGATCTGGTGATGTTCATCGGCGCACGCGCCGGCTCCACTACCACCGAGCACTGGCAGATGCCCTCGCGCAAGGTGACCATCGTCCATCTGGACGTGGACGCCATGACCATAGGCACCAACTACCGCACCGACGTGGCCCTGGTGGGCGACGCCCTGCTGGGCCTGCAGGCGCTGCACGCGGCCGTGCAGCAGCGCATCGCCCGCCGCCCCGTCGATGCCGCGGACGGCGCCGCGCTGGCGGCCACCGCGCGCGCCGCCAAGCAGGCCTTCTTCGCGCCGCTGGCCGCCTCGCTGGAGCGCCCCATCAAGCCCGAGCGCGTGGTGGACACGCTCAACCGCCTGCTGCCCGCGCGCGCCATCGTGGTGGCCGACCCCGGCACGCCCTGTCCCTACTTCACGGCCTATTTCGACGCGCCCCAGGCCGGCCGGCACTTCATCACCAACCGCGCGCACGGGGCGCTGGGCTTTGCCATGTCCGCCGGCTTTGGCGCAGCCATCGGCCAGCCCGATTCCGTGGTCGTCGCGGTCATGGGCGACGGCAGTTTCGGCTTCACCTGCGGCGAGCTGGAAACCATCGTGCGCCGCAACGTGCCGCTGAAGATGATCGTGTTCTCCAACAGCGTGTTCGGCTGGATCAAGGCCAGCCAGAAGTCCGGCTACGATGAACGCTACTTCTCCGTCGACTTCAACCGCACCCACCATGCCCGCGTGGCCGAGGCCTTCGGCGTCAAGGCATGGCGCGTGGAGGACCCGGCAGACCTCGAAGCCGCGCTCAAGGCTGCGCTGATGCACGACGGCCCGGCGCTGGTGGATGTGATCTCGCAAGAGCTCCAGGACACGGCCGTGCCGGTGAGCCAATGGATGGGTTGACGCCAGGCCCCACGCACAGACCCCCTCTCCCCTCTGCCCGTCAATGCGCTTGAAAAGGAGTTTCCATGCCCTGCCGCCCTTCACGCAGCCCTACACGCAGCCCTTCACGCCACCTTTACCGCCGCCAGCTGCTGCTGGCCATGGCCGCCGCATCCCTGCTGGGGCCGGCGGGCACGGCGTTCGCGCAGGGTGCCGCCCCGCTCAAGCTGGTCATCACCTTCCCGCCAGGGGGCAGCACCGACATCGCCGCGCGCATACTGCAGCCGCGCCTGGGCGAGGTGGCCGGGCGGTCGGTGATCGTCGAGAACCGCCCCGGCGCCGCCAGCCAGATCGCCACCCAGTACGTGGCCAAGTCGGCCCCGGACGGCAACACCCTGCTGTTCAGCTTCGACACCCATGCCATCAATCCCATCGCCAAGTCCCGGCTGCCCTACGACACCTTCAAGGACTTCACGGGCGTGTCGCTGGCGCTGCGCTTTCCGCTGGTGATCGGCGCCTCGGCCTCGGTGCCCGCCAAGGACCTGGCAGGCTTCCTGGAGCTGGCGCGCCGCAACCCGGGCAAATACAGCTACGCATCGACCGGCCTGGGGTCCATGAACCACCTGGTGATGGAAGACATCAAGCGCCGCTCGGGCACCTACGTGCTGCACGTGCCCTACGGCGGCGGCGGCCCGGCCGTGCAGGCCGTACTCGGCAATGTGTCCGACCTCACGCTGCTCAGCTACGCGGCGCTGCGCGGCCAGATTTCGGCGGGCAAGATCAAGCCGCTGGCGGTGACCGGCCTCAAGCGCCTGCCCGAGCTGCCCGACGTGCCCACCGTGGCCGAATCGGGCTTTGCGGGCTTCGAGGCCTATTCGTGGATCGGCGTGTTCGCGCCTTCCGCCACGCCGGCCGCCACGGTGCACAAGCTCACCGAAGACTTCCAGGCCACGCTGAACACGCCCGACATCCGCAGCAAGCTCATGCAGTCGGGCTTCGAAGTCATGGCCACGGACGGACCCGCCCTCGACCGCTGGGTGCGCCAGGAATATGAGCGCTGGGGCCGCTTCGTGCGGGACAACAAGATCCAGCTCGAAGACTGAGAATCCGGACGGCACCCCCTTACAACACAGGAGCATTCATGGCACTTCCGCTGGACCACATCGTCATCGCCGTGCAGGACCTCGAGGCCGCCGTGGCGGACTACCGCGCGCTGGGCTTCCAGGTCGTCATCGGCGGCCGCCATCCGGGCCGCACCTCGCACAACGCACTGGTCGTCTTTGCCGATGGCGCCTACCTGGAGATCATTGCCTGGACCGCCCCGGCGCCCGAAGAGCGCTGGTACCGCACGCTGCGCGACCATGGCGAAGGGCTGGTGGACTTCGCCCTGCTGCCCGGCAGCACCTCCCAGGCCCTGGCCGAGGCGCGCGGGCGGGGGCTGGACACCCTGGTCGGCCCCGTGGATGGAGGCCGCGTACGCCCCGACGGCGCGCAACTGCTGTGGCAGACGGCGCGCCACGCCACGCCCGACCTGCCCTTCCTGTGCGGCGACATCACGCCGCGCGCGCTGCGCGTGCCCGAAGGCAGCGTGCGCGAGCATCCCAACGGCGCGCTGGGCGTAGCCTCGCTGACCGTCGCCGTGCACGACCTGGAGGCCAGCCTGGACCGCTACCGGGCGCTGCTGGGCCCGGGCCTGCCGCTGGAGAAGCTGGACAACCAGGGCGCGCGGCTGGCATTGCCAGGCTTCGATCTGCTGCTGCAAGGCGCGCAGGCACTGGCGGCCTGCGACGCACTGCGCCAGCGCCTTGCCACGCGCGGAGAGGGCCCTTGCGCGCTCACCCTGCGCCAGCGGCCCGGCGCCCCGGCACAGCCCCTGGACCTGGCCGCCAGCCATGGCGTGGACATGCGCTGGCACGGTGGGAACACGCTCTAAACTCTTCGTTTTCCTTCTCCACCGCCACCAGCATGAACACCGTTTCCACAGCCTCCCCTGTCATCGCCTTCATCGGTGGCGGCAACATGGCCAGCGCCATCATCGGCGGACTGATCGGCCAGGGCCAATCCGCAGACCGCATCGTCGTCGTCGAACCCTTCGAGGCTGCACGCGATGCGCTGCGCACGAACTTCGGCATCACGGCCCATGCCGATGCCGCGGCCGCCGCCAGCGCGCTGGACGGTGCCGGCATCGTGGTCTGGGCCGTCAAGCCCCAGACCTTCAAGGAAGCCGCCCAGGCCGTGGCGCCGCACACCGCCCAGGCCCTGCACCTGAGCGTGGCCGCCGGCATTCCCACGGACGCCATCGCCCAGTGGCTGGGCACGGGCCGCATCGTGCGCGCCATGCCCAATACGCCTGCCCTGGTGGGCAAGGGCATGACGGGCCTGTTCGCCCGCGCCCAGGTCGATGCCGCAGGCAAGAGCGCCATCGAGCAGGTGGTGGCCACCACGGGCCAGTTCGTCTGGGTCGACCAGGAAGCGCACCTGGACGCCGTGACCGCCCTGTCGGGCTCGGGCCCGGCCTATGTCTTCCTGTTCCTGGAAGCCATGACACAGGCTGGCGTGGACATGGGCCTCACGGCCGAGCAGTCCTACCGCCTGGGCGTGGCCACCTTCCAGGGCGCCTCGGAGCTGGCCGCCCGCTCCAGCGAAAGCGCCGAGGCGCTGCGCCAGCGCGTCACCAGCAAGGGAGGCACCACCCACGCCGCCATCACGCACCTGCAGGCGCAGCAGGTGCCCGAGCATTTCGTGGCCGCCATGCGGGCGGCGGAAACACGGGCCAAGGAGCTGGCCGCAGAGTTCGGCCGCTGAGCCCGGCGCAGCGCGCCCAGGCACCATGCAAAAGGGAGGCACCGGCCTCCCTTCTTTTTTCAGCGCTGAGCCCTCAGCGCAGCGCAAACCCCAGCGCCACGCCCGCGAACAGGCTGGCACCGATCCAGTGGCTCTTGCTGAATGCCACGAAGCAGCCTTCGCGCGTGCGGTGGCGGATCAGGGTGAAGTGCCAGATCACCTGGGCCGCAGCCACGGCCAGGCCCAGCCAGAAAGGCCAGGCCAGGCCGAAGGGCGCCAACGCCCAGACCGTGAGCAGGCCGCAGAGCACGAAGAAACCCATGACGGCCACCACGTCGAAGCGGCCCAGGGTGATGGCCGAGGTCTTCATGCCGATCTTGAGGTCATCGTCACGGTCCACCATGGCGTATTCGGTGTCATAGGCCAGCACCAGGAACATGTTGGCCAACCACAGAATCCAGGCCGTGGCGGGCACCTGCCCCTGCACGGCGGCGAAGGCGATGACGATGCCGAAATTGAAGGCGATGCCCAGAAACGCCTGGGGCATGGCGAAGAAGCGCTTGGTGAACGGGTAGAGGATGGTGAACAGCACGGCGGGCACGGACCAGGCCACGGCCTCCCAGCGGGTGGTCAGCACCAGGCCCAGCGAGACCAGGGCCAGGGCCGCGCCCAGCAGCGCGGCCTCCTTCACCGAGACCAGTCCCGAGGTGATGGGGCGCTGCGTGGTGCGCTTGACGTGGCGGTCGAAGTCGCGGTCGGCGATGTCGTTGATGCAGCAGCCGGCGCTGCGCATCAGCACCGTGCCCAGCACGAAGACCACCAGCAGATGCCAGCCCGGAAACCCGCCCGCCGCCACCCACAGTGCGGCCAGCGTGGGCCAGACCAGGACCAGCCAGCCGGCCGGCCGGTTGAAGCGGACCAAGTCCAGGTAGAGCGACAGTTTGCTGCGCCGGGGCGCAGGCATGGGCGTAGAGGAGGAGGTAGGCATGGCGTCTGGGCGCCGATGGCGGCCGTGGGCCGACCATCGCACGCATCACATTCGAAAATGCCCGCATTGTCGCCGCTGGGCGGGCGGGCTCGGCGGCGCGCCTCAGCCGCGCCTGCCGGCAACGCGGGTTTGCGCCCACTCCACGGCACAGATCACCAGCGCCATCCAGGCCAGGCCCAGCAGCCAGCCAGCCAGCACATCGCTGGCATAGTGCACGCGCAGCACGACGCGGCTGGCGCCCACGCCCAGGGCAACGGCCAGGGCCGCCAGGCCCACGCACCAGCGCCAGGCAGGCCGCAGGTACGGCAGCAGCAGCCAGGCCAGCATCAGATAGAGCACGAAGGTGCCGGCGCTGTGGCCGCTGGGGAAGCTGAAGCCGCCCTCGGGCACCCAGCCGCCCACGGGGCGCGGGCGGCCCACGCTGGTCTTGATGGCGCGTATCCACAGGCCGACTCCCGCCGTGGCCACCACCCAGGCGGCCGCATGCAGCCAGTCGCGGCGCCACAGCAGCAGCGCCAGCACGGCAACAGACAGCGACACCATCCAGCCCACATGGCCCAGCTGGGTGAAGGCGACCACGGGGCGCACCCAGGCATCGGTGGCATGGCCAGCAAGCCACTGGTGCAGGGCATCGTCCAGCACCGGCCAGTCGGTGCAGGAGTCGCAGCCTGCGGGCTGGCCCAGGCCCAGCATGTCGCGCACCATCACGCCCAGGGCCAGCGTGGCCAGCAGGCCCGCCGCAACCAGGCCCTGCCATGCGGCGCGTGGCATCGGCAGGCCTGCATGGCGCAGCCGCGCGGCGGCGGGCAGGCGCAGGTAGAAAAAAAGGCCGCCCAAGGCGGCCAGTACCAGGCACAGGCCGCTCGTGGCGGCGTGTGCGTCAATCCAGGTCCGGAGCATGCGCGGTCATCACTCCCGGGCCGTGGCAGGTGCTTGGGACATGTGCAGCATCACTCTTCAAGCAGGGCACGCAGCATCCAGGCGGTCTGCTCATGCACGGTCAGGCGTTGGGTCAGCAGGTCGGCCGTGGGCTCGTCGCTGGCTTTGTCGGCCAGCGGGAAGAGGCTGCGCGCCGTGCGTGCCACGGCTTCATGGCCTGCCACCAGGATGCGCACCATCTCCAGGGCCTTGGGCGGATCGTGGGGCACGTCGGCCAGGCTGGTGAGCTTGCCGAAGTCGGCATAGGAGCCCGGTGCGAAATGGCCCAGGGCGCGGATGCGCTCGGCGATGGGATCAACGGCGTTCCACAGTTCCGTGTACTGCCCCATGAACATGGTGTGCAGTGTGTTGAACATCGGGCCCGTGACGTTCCAGTGGAAGTTGTGCGTTGTCAGATAGAGCGTGTAGGTGTCGGCCAGCAGGGCCGACAGGCCCTTGGAGATGGCGGCACGGTCCTTGTCGCTGATGCCGATGTGGATGGCGCTGGAGCGCACGGACACCGGTGCGACATCGGCCGTCGCTGCCTGCACGGTCTTGGCGGCCTGCACGGCCTCTGGCTTCTTTGCACCGGACTTGTCTTTGCTGGCATTTTTGGCCATGGGATCCCTTTCAACTTCGTACGGATGGAATATGCCCCGGGCAGACCGCCCGGAGACCGAAAGCAACGATAACGCAAGCGCGGTGGCCCTGGAGGCACGGCCCGCGCAGCGGTGCAGTCATCAGGACAGGCGTTTGACGCCGGGCAAGGCGCAGGCGTAAACCGCGTTGCGCAGGGCGGCGATGGCCTCGTAGCGCGTGAAGCTGCGGCGCCAGGCCAGGACCACGCGGCGCGTGGGCGGGGCCGAGCCGTCGTCCTCGAGGATGGGCAGGTAGCGGATGTGCGGCTCGTCGGTCTTGCGGCGGCGCGCCGTGGTCTCCAGCGCATCGGCGGGCACGGACAGGCGCGGCACCAGGGTCACGCCCATGCCGGCGGCCACCATGTGCTTGATGGTCTCCAGCGACGAACCTTCGAAGGTGCGGCGAATGCCTTCGGCATTGCTGGCATAGCGTGCGAACTCGGGGCAGACCTGGAGCACATGGTCGCGGAAGCAGTGGCCCGAGCCCAGCAGCAGCATGGTCTCGTTCTTGAGATCGCTGGTGGAGACATGGTCCTTCTGGGCCAGCGCATGGGTGCTGGGCACGGCAGCCATGAAGGGCTCGTCATACAGCGGCGCCAGCGCCAGGCCGGTGTCGGGGAAGGGCTCGGCGACGATGGCGCAGTCGATCTCGCCCGTGCGCAGCATCTCCAGCAGCTTGATGGTGTAGTTCTCCTGCAGCATCAGCGGCATCTGCGGCGTGCGCAGGATGGAGTTGCGCACCAGATCGGGCAGCAGGTAGGGGCCGATGGTGTAGATCACGCCCAGCGTGAGCACGCCCGACAGCGGGTCCTTGCCGCGCTTGGCGATTTCCTTGATCTCGGCGGCCTGCTCCAGCACGCTTTGCGCCTGCCGGATGATCTCCTCTCCCAGCGACGTGACCGACACTTCGCCGGCGCTGCGCTCGAAGAGCTTGACATCGAGCTCCTCCTCCAGCTTTTTGATCGCCACGGACAACGTGGGCTGGGACACATAACAGGCTTCGGCGGCGCGGCCAAAATGCTTTTCACGTGCCACGGCCACGATGTATTTGAGTTCGGTAAGTGTCATTGGCGAGCTGTGTCTGGGAGGGAACCTCGGGAAATACGATGGTCTTAGACCTGGAACCTGGGCCGAAACCTTTGTGTAACCAGGCCTTGCGGCCCGGTTGCCGGGGTGCTCCCCTCAAAAGTTCCTGTGCAGACTCTAGGATTTGTCCTATTTCGATTGTGCCAGTCCTCGTCCACGCATGACCACTGCGCGCTCCCCGACCTGCCGGCTTTTTGCATTTATCCACCTAGTGCAGCGGCCGGCGCATCCGGTCGCGCTGCTGCATGAGCTGGTCCATGCCTATCAATGCTGCCAGGCCTATGGCCACGATCACGGTAAAGACGGGAAGGTCCAAAGCGCTGATCACGGCAAAACCTTGCGGCCGAGCATACCGCTGTGTCTCGGAAATGCATACAAAGTCTGCTGCGGCCATGCCCGTGTAATGCATGGAGCATACTGCCGCCCCCATCACGGCAGCCGCCAGCGCCCGCATGCCCAGCGAGCCGGTGCGAAACGACAGCCAAAGAGCGGCGCTGGCCGCCACCACGGCAATGGCCACGGACAGCACCACGGTGGGAACGGACCAGACGATGAAGCCCGGAAAGCGCATGCCGTACATGCCCAGGTAATGCATGAAGGCCACGCCCAGGCCCAGCAGGGTGCCGGCGCCCAGCACGCGCAACCCGCTTTCGGGCCGCCGCGCGACAAAGGCCAGCGCCACCGAGGTCGCAGCGACGGCAGCCACCAGGGACACCAGGGTTTCGACCATGGAGTAGCCCGAGCCCATGCCCAGGTTCAGCGCCAGCATGCCCGTGAAATGCATGGACCACACGCCTATGCCGCCCAGCGCCGTGCCGGCCGCCAGCAGATTCAGCCAGCTGATTCCCGTGCGCCTGCGGATGCGCTGTGCCGCCGTGAGGGCCACGAAGGAGCCCAGCACGGCAATGCCATAGGACAGGGCCACCAGGCCCATGCGCCAGGAGGTCTCGACGAGTTCATTCGCTTGAACGGCTTCATTCATGTGGACGGCTCCTCATTCTCAGAAAGATGGGACAACACAAGAGTGATCACGGCCGTCCTCCCCGTGGGGAAGCGTGGGGAGGAGTGGCAGGCCATCCCCTCCCGGATGGACCTACCCTGTTTTTTGCGACTCAATGTACCAAAATGTCACAAATACTCAATGCCGTCGCCGCGCGCAGCTGTCACCGCCAGGACCGCATGAAGCGCTCCCTACCGACAGCTACAACGCACACGCAAACCTTGTCTGGCGCGGGCTGCAGGCCTGCGGAGCAGGCCGCCACCAGGCAGCGCCCGGGCGCGTAAAAATACGTAACAGGAACATCCCGCAAGCAGGGGCCGGCCCATCAGGCCTTGAGGAATTCGGCCTTGCCGCCCAACCAGCGGTCCACATGCCGCTGGGCCAGTTGCGGGTGCTGCTCCAGCATGCGAGGCGCAAGCTCGCGGGCCCAGTCGAGCAGCATCAGGTCCTGCTCCAGATCGGCAAAGCGCAGCATGGGAGCGCCTGATTGGCGCGCACCCAGGAATTCACCCGGACCGCGAATCTCCAGGTCGCGCCGCGCGATCTCGAAGCCGTCGTTGGTTTCGGCCATGGCACGCAGCCGGTCCTTGGCCGTCTCGCCCAGGCGGCCGCTGTCTCCCACCGAATACAGCAGCACGCAGGCCGAGGCCGCCGCCCCCCGCCCCACGCGCCCGCGCAGCTGGTGCAGCTGCGACAGGCCAAAGCGCTCCGCATGCTCGATCACCATGAGCGAGGCATTGGGCACATCGACGCCCACTTCGATCACGGTGGTGGAGACCAGCACGCCCATGACGCCGGCCGAGAACAGCTCCATCACCGCCTTCTTCTCGGCCGTGGGCATGCGCGAATGCAGCAGGCCGACCATGACATCGGGCAGCATCTCGCTGAGGTAGGCGTGGGTGGCCGTGGCGTTGGACAGGTCCAGCGCCTCGCTTTCCTCGATCAGCGGACACACCCAGTAGACCTGGCGCCCCTGGGCGACCTGGGCGCCGATGCGTTCGATGACTTCGTCCTTGCGGCTGTCGGCAATGAGCTTGGTGACGATGGGCGTACGCCCAGGCGGCAACTCGTCGATGGTGGAGACATCCAGGTCGGCGTAGTAGCTCATGGCCAGGGTGCGCGGGATCGGGGTGGCGCTCATCATCAGCAGATGGGGCTCCATGCCCGAGGCTGCGAGTTTCTGGCGCAGCGCCAGCCGCTGGGCCACGCCGAAGCGGTGCTGCTCGTCGATGACGGCCAGCGCCAGGTTCTTGAACTCCACCTGGTCCTGGATGACGGCATGCGTGCCCACCACCAGGGCCGCCTCGCCGCTGCGGACCAGCTCCAGCATGGCGGTGCGCTCCTTCTTCTTCTGCGCGCCGGCCAGCCAGGCCACGCGCTTGCCCAGCGGGGCCAGCAGCGGCTCCAGCCAGCCGACCAGCTTGCCGAAATGCTGCTCGGCCAGGATTTCGGTGGGCGCCATCAGCGCGCACTGCCAGCCGGCCTCGATGCAGGCCACGGCCGACAGCGCCGCCACCACCGTCTTGCCCGATCCCACATCGCCCTGCAGCAGCCGGTGCATGGGCATGCGGCGCTGCATGTCGGCGAGGATCTCGCCCACCACGCGCTGCTGGGCACCGGTCAGGCCAAAGGGCAACTGGTCGAGAAACTGGCGCGCCAGTCCCTGGGCGCTGTCCATGGGCAATGCGCGCAGCACGGGCGCCCTGAGCCGCGCGCGCTCGCGCTTGGCCTCGTATTGCGACAGTTGCTGGGCCAGCAGTTCCTCGGCCTTCAGGCGCTGCCAGGCCGGATGCGAATGGTCTTCCAGCGTGGCCAGGGCCACATCGGGCGTGGGATGGTGCAGGAACTGCAGCGCGTCACGCAGGCTGAACAGCGGCGGCAGCCCGCCGTTGCCGTGGAAATGGGCCACGGGCGGGTGCTCTCCTGCGGGCAGCGTATCGGAGAGGTCGGCCCGCAGCATGGCCGTGGCCGCTGCGCGGCGGATATAGGCCTGGGGCAGTCCTGCCGCCACCGGATAGACGGGCGTGAGCGCCGTGGGCAGATCCCCCCCGGCCGCGCGGAACGCGGGGTGCAGCATCTGCCGTCCCCAGAAGCCGCCCTTGACCTCGCCGCGTATGCGCAGCCGCGCGCCCACGGACAGGGTTTTCTGGTGCGAAGGGTAGAAGCTGAAGAAGGTCAGCACGCATTCGGCCGTGCCGTCGTCCACCGTGACCTTGAGCATGCGGCGAGGGCGCAGCTGCACTTCGCTGTGGGTGACCGTGGCCTCGATCTGCACCGTATCGCCTTCGCGCGCATTGCGCAGCGCGGTGATGCGGGTCTCGTCCTCATAGCGCAGCGGCAGGTGCAGCGCCAGGTCGATGTCGCGCACCAGTCCCATTTTCTGCAGCGCCTTCTGCGCGGGACTGGCGGCAGGCCTGGCAGCGGACTGTGCAGGCGTGGCGGCCTTGTCGCCCGAAGTGGCCGAGGCCTTGCCGGCCTTCCTGGCGCCGCCCTTGCCTGCGCCAGCCTTTGCCTTGCCGGCACGCGCGGCCTTGCCACCAGGGGCGTCGCGCCCCAGGTCGGGAAAGGCAGAGGAGACGTTCAGGGGCATGGGCTTTCCTGTTTCAGAACATGCGCGTTGGCTGGCAGCATAGTGTATGAATATACAGGTGTAGGCAACACGCCACGTTCATGCCGGCCGGCCCTGCCCAAAGCACCCTTGACGCCCCGGGTCTCTGGGGAAGCCGCTACCATGCACGCTGACGTTACGTAGTGTTACCCCGCCACCGAATGCCATGTTGAAGCGTATCAATGTCCAGCATGTCACTCTGGGCATGTTCCTGCACGAGTTCTGCGGCTCCTGGATGGAGCATCCCTTTTGGCGAACCCGTTTCCTGCTTCGCTCCGAGGCCGATCTCCAGCGTCTGCGCGCCACCTCCATCCAGGAGGTCTGGATCGATGTGCGCAAAGGCCTGGACGTGGGCGTGCAGGTGCCCTGCCTGCGCTTCGACCCGCAGGACGAGCTTCGCCACCAGATCCCCGACAACGCCCGCCCTGCGTCCGAGCAGAGCACGGCCCCCATCTCCACCGCCACCGAGCTGCGCCGCGCGGCCCAGACCTGCGCCCATGCCAGGCAATTGCTGAGCCGCCTGTTCAGCGATGCGCGGCTGGGCCGGCCCGTGGACGCCTCGGCCGCCGGACAGCTGGTGGACGATGTGACGGCCTCCGTGGCACGCAATCCCCATGCGCTGATCGGCCTGGCCCGCCTGAAGACCGCCGACGACTACACCTACATGCACAGCCTGGCCGTGTGCGCGCTGATGGTGGCCCTGGCCAAGCGCATGGGCCTGGACGACCACAGCCTGCGCAAGGCCGGCATGGCCGGCCTCATGCACGATCTGGGCAAGACCGCCATTCCGGTGACCGTGCTCAACAAGCCCGGCCCGCTGGACGACGCCGAATGGGCGCTGATGCGCGCCCATCCACGCCACGGCGAGCAGCTGCTGCGCCCGCTGGGCCTGGACGACGAGGTCATCGATGCCTGCCTGCACCACCATGAAAAGGTGGACGGCAGCGGCTACCCCGACGGGCTGCAGCAGGGCGACATCGGCCTGCTGGCGCGCATGACGGCGATCTGCGACGTCTACGATGCCATCACCTCGGACCGGCCCTACAAGAAGGGCTGGCCGCCTTCGGAGGCGCTGCGTCGCATGGCCGAGTGGAGTCCGCGCCATTTCGACAAGCGGCTGTTCGAGCAGTTCGTGCAGACCGTGGGCATCTACCCGCTGGGCTCGCTGGTGCGCCTGCATTCGCAGCGTCTGGCGGTGGTGGTCGATGCCTCGCCGGCCAGCCTGCTGGCGCCGCGCGTCAAGGTCTTCTATTCGCTGCGCCAGTCCTGCCGCATCACGCCGGAGATCGAGGACCTGTCCGAAAGCCAGGGCAACGACCGCATCATCGCGCGCGAAGACCCTGCGGACTGGGACTTCCCCGATCTGGAATCGCTGTGGCTGGAGTTCGAGCGCCAGCCCCAGGCCGCCATGGCCAGGTGATCGCCGGCAATTCCGGGGATGACCCCAGGGTTTGCGACAATTGCCAGCTTCCGTTCAACGAACTTGGAACGGGCCATGTCCGGCCCTCAAGCACTGCATGTCCTCCCTGTCCCGTGTGTTCTCGCTCAGCGATTTCGACTTCGAGCTTCCCGAGAAGCTGATTGCCCAGCATCCTGCCGCCCAGCGCAGTGCCTCGCGCCTGCTCGACGGCCGCGACGATGCCAACCCGCCCACCGACCGCATCTTCCACGAGCTGCCCGATCTGCTGCAGCCCGGCGACCTGCTGGTGTTCAACGACACGCGCGTGATCAAGGCGCGCATCTTCGGCGAGAAGGCCAGCGGCGGCCGGCTGGAGCTGCTGGTCGAGCGCGTACTGGAAGGCAACGACGTCGTGGCCCACATGCGCGTCAGCAAGAAGCCCCTGCCCGGCTCGAGCATCCACCTGTGCGGCGGCAAGAACGGTGGCGGCTTCGACGCCGTGCTGCGTGGCCGCTGGCCCGACGAGAACGGCCCGCTGTTCCACCTGAGCTTTGAAGGCCCGCGCGGCGAGACGCCCCATGAGCTGATGGAGCGCTTCGGCCATCTGCCGCTGCCGCCCTACATCGAGCGCCACCAGGAAACCGGCAACGACCCCGATGCCGCCGAAGACAGCGAGCGCTACCAGACCGTCTTCGCGGCCCGCCCCGGCGCCGTGGCCGCGCCCACGGCCGCACTGCACTTCGACGACGCCGTGCTGGCCCGCCTGGCCGAGCGCGGCATCGAACGCGCCAGCGTCACGCTGCACGTGGGCGCCGGCACCTTCCAGCCCGTGAAGACCGAGAACCTGGCCGACCACCAGATGCACAGCGAGTGGTACGAAATCCCGCTGGCCACCCTGGCCGCGCTGGAACGCTGCCGCCAGCGCGGCGGCCGCATCATCGCCGTGGGCACGACCACGGTGCGCACGCTGGAGTCCTGGGCCCAGACGGGCAACTTCTCAGGCGATACGCGCATCTTCATCACACCGGGCTTCGAGTACCAGGTGGTCGATCTGCTGATCACCAACTTCCACCTGCCCAAGAGCACGCTGATGATGCTGGTCAGCGCCTTCGCCGGCTACGAGCAGGTGATGGCGCTGTACCGCCATGCGATCGCGCAGGAGTACCGCTTCTTCAGCTATGGCGACTCCATGCTGTTGAAGAAGAAAAGCACCCCCTGAGCGGCCGGCTTAGGCCCTTGCTTGGTGTCCCTCGCCTCAGGCCGCGCCAAGCCCGAAACACCGCATGTTCAACCAAAGTAATGGCAAAGCCTGCGGCCCTTGACCTCGTGCACGCTGACGGGGATGCCGTAGAGGCTGCTGAGGACCTCGTCCTGCACGACCTCGGCCGGCGTGCCCGCCACGGCCAGGCGGCCGTCCTTGAGCGCGATGATGTGGTCGGCGTAGCAGGAGGCGAAGTTGATGTCGTGCAGCACCATGACCACGGTCTTGCCGCGCTCGGTGACGGCACGGCGCAGCAGGCCCATCATGCTGACGGCGTGGGCCATGTCCAGGTTGTTCAGCGGCTCGTCCAGCAGGATGAAAGGCGTGTCCTGGCACAGCACCATGGCGATGTAGGCGCGCTGGCGCTGGCCGCCTGACAACTCGTCGAGAAAGCGCTCGGCCAGCGGCGTGAGCTGCAGGTACTCCAGCGCCTCGTCCACATGGCGCACGTCCTCGGGGCCCAGCCGGCCCTTGCTGTGCGGAAAGCGGCCAAAGCCCACCAGGTCGCGCACCGTCAGGCGCAGCGCGCTCTGGTTGTCCTGGCGCAGGATGGCCATGATGCGCGCCAGCGCCTCGGTGGGCGTGGTGGCCACGTCGCGGCCAGCCACCAGCACCTGGCCTTCCGTGATCGGCATGAGGCGGCTGACCAGGGACAGCAGCGTGGATTTGCCGGCCCCGTTGGGGCCGATGATGGCCGTCAGCGCCCGCTCGGGCACGTTGAAGTTGAGCTCCTGCAGCACGGTCGTGCCGCCATGGCGCTTGAGCAGATCACGCACCTCGATCATTGGGTCCCCTTGCGCATGAGCAGCACGATGAAGACGATTCCACCCAGGAACTCCACCACGATGCTCAGCACGGTATTGAATTGAAAAAGCTGCTCCAGCAGCACCTGGCCGCCCATGAGCAGCACGCAGCCCCAGAGCACGGCCGCAGGCAGCACCCAGGCATGGCGGCGCGTGCCCATGGCGTGATACGCCATGTTGCTGACCAGCAGGCCGAAGAAGATGACAGGCCCGACCAGGGCCGTGGACACGGCCACCATGCAGGCCACCACGGCCAGCAGCCGCAGCACGCGGCCATCGTAGTCCAGGCCCAGGCCGATGGCGGCATCGCGCCCCAGCGAGATCACGTCCAGCACGTGGCGCTGGCGCCAGATCCAGGCGCTGCCCAGCGCGATCAGCAGCAGCGACGGCACCAGCAGCTGCAGGTTCACCGCGTTGAAATTGGCGAACATGCGGTCCTGCAGCGCCGTGAACTCATTGGGATCGAGCACGCGCATGGCCAGCCCCGCCAGGCTGCGAAAGAAGATGCCGCCCACCATGCCCACCAGCAGCATCAGGTGCAGGCTGCTGGCATGGCCCACGAAGAGCCAGCGCATCAGCAGCACGCTGAAGCCCACCATCAGCACGATGTTGAGCGCATAGCGCCCGACCTCGCCCATGGCGGACACGCCTGCCGCGCCCAACATCAGCACCATGGCCGCCTGCACGAACAGGTACAACGCATCCAGCCCCATCACCGAAGGCGTGAGGATGGTGTTGTGCGACACGGTCTGGAACACCACGGTGGACAGGCCGATGGCGCAGGCCACCAGCGCCATGGTCAGCACCTTGGCGCCCCGGTGCTCCAGCACGAAGGCCCAGTCGGTCCTGACGCCCACGGTCATGAAGGCCAGCAGGCACAGCAGCGCCAGCCCTCCCAGCAGCGCCAGGCGTCGGCCCCGGCCCCAACTGCGCGCAGACGGATCGGCGCAAGCAACGGATTGCGGCAGGCTGCTCATGCTCGGTCCTTGCGGCGGCGCAGGATGAGCGCCAGGAACAAGGCACTGCCCAGCACGCCCAGCACGGTGCCCACGGGGATTTCATAGGGCGCGATCAGCATGCGCCCGACCAGATCGCACAGCAGGGTCAGGCCCGCGCCGATCAGCGCCACCCACAGCACGCTGCGGCGGACGTTGTCACCCAGGACCAGGCGCACCACGTTGGGCACGATCAGTCCCACAAAGGGAAGGCTGCCGGCCGTGACCACCACGGCGGAAGTGGCCACGGCTACCACCACCAGCCCCTGCCAGACCAGGCGCCGGTAGTTCAGGCCCAGATTGGTGGCAAAGCTCTCGCCCAGGCCGGCGACGGTGAAGCGGTCGGCCGCCAGGCAGGCCAGGGCGGTGACACCCAGCGACAACCACAGCAACTCGTAGCGGCCCTGAACCACCAGCGAGAAATCGCCGTTGGACCAGGACTTGAGCGCCTGCATCATGTCGAACTGCAGCGCCAGAAAGCTGGCGGCTGCCTCCAGCACGCCGGCCAGCACCAGGCCGACCAGGGGCACCATCCACGACGAGCGCAGCCGGATGCGCGAGAGCACGGCCAGGAACAGCGCCGTGCCCAGCAGTGCCGCCACGGCCGAAATTCCCATCTTGGCCATCACCGGCCAGTGCGGCACCCAGAGGAACGCAGCCAGCATGCCCAGGCTGGCCGACTCCACCGTGCCCACGGTGGAAGGCTCCACGAAGTGGTTGCGCGCCAGCATCTGCATGAGCAGTCCGCAGACCGCCATGGACGCGCCGGCCAGCAACAGGGCCAGGGTGCGCGGCACGCGGCTGTAGACCAGCACCTGGCTGGCCAGGTCGTCCTCGCTGCGCGACCACAGCACGCTCCAGTGCATGTCGCCCGCGCCCACCATCAGGCTGGCCAGCGACAGCGCCAGCAGCAGGCCCAGCGCGAAAAGCCAGGCAAGGGCCTGGCGAGAGGGGCGTGACATGGGCACGGCGTGCGCGGTGGCGACAGGCGGGCTCAACGCTTTGGCGTCATGTGCGGGCAAAGGCATCCGACAGCTGCTGGATATTGGCCTTCAGCGCGCCCGGCCCGGCGTTGGACAGGGTGTACCAGTTGGCTGCGTTCAGATAGACCACCTGCTTGCCGCGCCAGGCCTTGGTGGCGCGCACCAGCGGGTTGTCCAGCAGTTGCTGGGCGGTCTTGCCATCCTGGCCGATGGCCACGTCGCGGTCGATGACGAACAGCCAGTCGGGATTGGTCTTGAGCAGGAACTCGAAGGAGACCACCTGCCCATGGCGCGCCACCGTCAGGTTGTCGATGGCCGGCTTCACGCCGAACACATCGTGCAGCATGCCGAAGCGCGAGCCCGGACCGTAGGCGCTGAGCTTGCCGCCCGAGGTCAGCAGCACCAGCCCCTTGCCCGCGTTCTGCGCCTTGCCATGCAGCGCGGCGATGGCCTGCTCCACGGCCCGGACCTCGGCCTCGGCCTTGTCCTGCAGGCCGTAGACGGCGCCCAGCGTGCGGATGTTGCGGTAGATATCGGCCATCTGGTGCTGGTCGCTGACGCTCAGGTCCAGCACGGGGGCGAAGCGCGACAGCTCCTTGTACTTGGCCTCGGAGCGGCCGCCCACGATGATGAGGTCGGGCGACAGCGCCTTGACGGCCTCGTAGTCGGGCTCGAACAGGCTGCCGATGCGTGCGTATTTCGCATCGGCATAGCGGGCCAGCAGCGGCGGCATCTTGAACTCGGGCACGCCACGCACCTCGCCGCCCAGCGCCTGCAGCGTGTCCAGCGCCGCCAGCTCGAACACCAGCACGCGCACGGGCTTGAAGGGCACCTGGACCTCGCCCTTGGCGTGCGGCACGGTCACGGTCTTGCCGACCGCTGCCGTCTGCGCATGGGCCATGGACAGTGCCAGAGGCAGCGTGACCAGCATGCCCGCGCCCTGGCCCATCGTCGCCAGGATGTGGCGCCGGGAATGATTTGCATTCAAGGTGTTCATTCTTTCAATGATTGCTGTATCGCCAGGAAGTTCAAACATTGGCCTTGGCGGCCTCAGGGAAGTGCGGGCGTGCTGTCCGGCGTGCGCTCGCAGGCCGGCAGGCCCTGGGCAAAGCGCCCGGGGTTGAGCAGGGCCACCAGGCCGCAGGCCAGCGATCCCTGCCATTGCAGGTAGTCATGGCTGGTTTCATGCTCGGCCTGCGTGACCTCGTAGCCCTTGGCGCGCAGCACGTCGGCCAGGTGGCGGTTGGTTTCCAAGATGCCGTCCTGCCCGCCGCGTGCACGCTCGTAGCGGCCTGCATCCAGATAGAAACGCACGGGCTGGCGCGGCTCCTGGGCATAGCGGCGCTGCACCCAGCCCGGCACCTCGCCGGCCGGCGACCACCAGAACGATCCCGACATGCTCAGCACATTGCCGAACCAGCGCGCATTGACCAGGCCCGCATAGGCCGAGGCCAGGCCGCCGAAGCTGGAGCCGCCGATCACCGTGCGCGCCGCAGGCTGGCCCAGGCCCTGCTCCCCCACCCAGGGCATCAGCTCCTCATCCAGAAAGCGCGCGAAGGCGGTGTTGGGCGGCAATTCCCTGCCGCGTGCCTGCGGGCTGGCGTTGTCCACCAGGACCACGGCCGTGGGCGGGATAAGGCCGTCGGCCATGAGGTTGTCGATGAGGGTGGGCGTGGACACCTGCTTTGCATAGGCATTGCCGTCGAACAGCACCAGCAGCGCCTCGGGCGCCTGGCCGCCCGCCGGGCGGTAGGTCCAGACATCGCGGCTGCTGCCCAGCACGCGGCTGGACAGGCGGTGCTGCACCAGCGCCCCCTGGGCCACGCCCGCGCGCGGCACCACCCAGGGCTGGGGCGGCGCCTTGGGCAGCTCCAGCACGGAGGCGCCCTGGAAGACATCGATGAAGCCGCCCTCGGGCGGCTGCGGGAAGGTCTTGGGATTGAGCGGATCGCGCTGCGCCGTGGCCAGCAGAGCGCGGCGCTGCTCCATGGCCGAGCCTTCGATCAGCGGCACATCGGGCGCCAGCCGGTAGCTGAGCCTGGCGTTGTCCGCCATGCGGAAGCTGGCCCACCAGACATCGCTGCCGGGCAGATGCTGCAGCGGATCATGGTTGCCGGCCGGGCTGCCGAACAGGCGCACGCCCTGCATGCCCGCACGCGGCTGGCCGCGCCACAGGAAGGTGACCAGGGAGTGCCCCTCGGACAGAGGCTCGACCATGGGTGTTCCTTCCTCCTGCACGCGCCGCCAGAAGGCGTCGGCAGCCACACCAGCCCCCGCGCCGCGCTGGATTGCCTGCGCCAGAGCCCGCAGCCGCGGGCTTTGCAGTGCCGGAGGCTCGGAGGTGGCCGAGGCCTTGTTGCCGGCAGGCGCCAGGCTGGAGGTCAGCCGCAGCGCGAAGCGCCCCGCTTCTTGCGCCTCACCGCCGGAACGGGGGTCAGCCAGGGCCACACGCCTGGCCACCAGCCGCTGCCGTCCGGCTCCCTCCGTGACCCACATCAGCGACTGCGCGCCGCCATCGGCCCGCGCCAGGCGGCGCAGGTGCCGGCCCTGGACATCCTCCAGGTCCAGGGCCACGCCCTGCCCCTCGAATTCACCCTGGACCACGTGGCCGGCGGGCAGATCGACGCGCCAGGACTCGCGCCCACCGGCAGCCAGGACCCCTGTGGCCGCCTGGCCCGGCGCCAGCGTGCCCGACCGTGCGGCCAGGGCCTGCCGTGATGCGGCTGCCGTCATGTCTTCAGCGGCATGGACGGCTGCGCCCAGCAGGCACAGCAGCGAGGCGGCCAGGCACAGGCCTTGTCGTGCAGCTTGTGCCATGGCGTCAGAAGTCCACCGTGGCCGAGACACGCACCGTGCGCGGGCCGCCCGTGGTGGCGAAGTTGTCGTTGAAACTGCCGGCCCAGTAGGACTTGTCGAACAGGTTCTCCACCGTGGCGCGGAAGGTGACGGGTTTGGCCGCGATGCGGGTGGCATAGCGCGCGCCCACGTCCACGCGGGTCCAGCTGGGCATCTTCAGCGTGTTGGCCGAATTCACCCATTGCGCGCCCGTGTAGATCAGGCGGCCGGTGAGCGTGGCGCCCGGCAGCGCGGGCACATCCCACTCGCCGCCCAGGTTGGCCGTCCAGCGCGGCACGCCGTAGACGCCGTAGCCGTCGCGCGCGCCGCCCTGGGTCTTGCTCTGGATGGCCTGCGTATAGGCCAGGCCGCCCAGCACGCGCGTGCCGCGCAGCGGCTCGCCGAACACATTCCACTCCAGGCCCCGGTTGCGCTGCTCGCCATCCATCAGCAGGCGGTTGGTCGCAGTCTCCACCACGGACGAAGGCCGCTCGATCTGAAACAGCGAGACCGTCTGCGTGAAATCACCCGTGCGCCACTTGGCGCCGATCTCGAACTGCTTGGTCTTGTAGGGCGCGAACACTTCGCCGGCATTGGCGTAGGTGGTGCCGACGATGGAGCCCGCGCTCAGGCCCTGCACATGGTTGGCGTACAGCGAGACCGTATCGCCCCAGGGCTTGACCACCAGGCCCAGCGCGGGCGAGATGGCATGTTCGTCATAGCGCGCCATCTTCTGGTTCACGCGCTGCAGACGCGCGCCCACGGTGAGCTGTACGGTGTCGCCACCCCAGCTCAGCGTGTCGGCCAGGGCCAGGCTGCTGAGCACGTCGTCGCGCTCCTGCTTGATGGCGCCGTAGGGGCCGGCCAGCGTGATGGGCGCAGGGTCGTAGATGTTGGTGATGTAGCTGGCGCTGGTGGCCACGGCCGCGCGGCCGCCCTTCTGGTTCATCCAGTTCACGGAGGCGACCAGCAGATGGTTCACGCTGCCCGTGCGCAGGCGCCCGCGCACGCCGAACTCGGCCGCCATGCTGTCGGTGTAGCCGTACTGGTTGTAGGTCTGACCCACGGCCGAGCCGTCGCCCTGGGCGCGCAGCACCACGCGCGTGCCGTTGAGCATGCCGTCATAGGAATGCTTGCCGCTGCCCACCGAGCCGAACAGCGTCCAGTCCGCCCCCAGGTCCACCGAGCCGCGCAGCATCAGCGCATCGCTTTGCTGCTGGGCACGTATGCCCGGGAAGAGATTGGTCTTGGCGTCGGGCGCTGCAATCACCTGCTTGAGGTTCTGCATGCTGACCATCATCGGGCTGCCGTCACGGATGTTGGAGCGGTAGCTGTAGGCATCCAGGCCCAGCGTGAATCCGTCGCCCTGGTAGTCGAGCGCCAGTGCGCCCAGGCCATGGCGGCGGTTCTGGCCGTCGATCTCGGTATCGCCGCCCGAGGTGCTGCCGTTGATGCGTATGCCCAGGCGGCGTTCCGGGCCGAAGCGGCGCGACACATCGGCCTGCAGGCCCAGCTGCGAGGAGCTGCTGAGCATGGTGGTCACGCGCGTGAGGTCCCGGGCCAGCGGGCGCTTGGTCACCAGGTTGATGGTGCCGCCCACGGCGCCGCCCGGCGTCATGCCGCTCAGCAGCGCACCCGGGCCCTTGAGCACTTCCACGCGCTCGATCATCTCGGTGGGCACATGGCCATCGGGCGCCAGGCCGTACAGGCCGTTGAAGCCCAGTTCCGAGGCATTCACACCCAGGCCGCGGATGGTGAAGTTCTCGTAGGCGTGGCCGGTGTTGGTGGTGAAGCGCACGGAGGGGTCGTTTTCCAGCACCGACATCAGCGTGGTCGCGTGCTGGTCGGCAATGCCTTCGGCCGTGTAGGAGGTGATGTTGAACGGCGTATCCATCACATCGCGCTGGCCCAGCACGCCCAGGCCCGCGCCCTTGGCCACCTGGCCGCCCGGCGCCACGGTGGGCAGTGCCTGGGGATCGGTGGTGCTGCGCACCGTGATCTCGCCCAGTTCGGCGTCGGCCGCCCAGGAGGCGGCGGGCAAAGCGGCAGCGGCAACCATGGCGCAGACACGGGCGATGGTGCCCAGGCCGTGGAACGGTGAAACGGGGGCGAAGGGGCTGACAGCGCCTGCGCGCGGCAGGCCGGTGCGGGAACGAGAGGACATCCGGGAGGGCTTTCAAGGCGGAAGAAAATGCGCCGCATCCAGGCCCGCAGCCCGTCGGGACACAGGCCGGATACGGCATCTGCCCGAATTATAGAAAATGAGAATTATTCTTATTTGAGAAAACAACGACAACGCACCGCGCGCAAACATGGGCGCACGGTCCGCAAACAATCCCGGGGAAAACAGTGGGGCCCAGGCAACAGGCCGCCGGCAACAGGCAGCCGGACGCCACGACGGCGCAGACCGCTAGAAGGTGTCGCCGCGTTCCATGGCGCGGCGGTGGCGCTGCACGAATTCCTGGTAGGTGTCGATGCCGCGCAGCTGCAAGATGGCATTGCGCACGGCCGCCTCCACCAGCACGGCGATGTTGCGGCCCGCCACCACCTGGATCACCACCTTGCGCACGGGCACGCCGAGCACATCCTGCGTCAGCGGCTCGGCTGGCAGCCGCTCGTATTCGCGCTCCATGGTTTCCTTGCGCACCAGGTGCACGATGAGCTTGAGACGCATCTTGCGGCGCACGGCCGTCTCGCCAAAGATGGCGCGGATATCGAGCAGGCCGATGCCGCGCACCTCCAGCAGGTTCTGCAGCAGCTCGGGGCACTTGCCTTCGATCGTGGTCTGGTTGATGCGGTACAGGTCCACGGCATCGTCGGCCACCAGGCCGTTGCCGCGCGTCACCAGCTCCAGCCCCAGCTCGCTCTTGCCCAGGCCCGATTCGCCCGTGATCAGCACGCCCATGCCCAGGATGTCCATGAACACGCCATGCATGGTCGTGCGGTCGGCGAAATGCTTGGCCAGGTAGGCACGCAGCACATCGATCACGAAGGCCGACTGCTCGCGCGTGGCGAACATGGGAATGTGGGCGCGCTCGCACATGGACAGCAGCGCCTCGGGCGCCGTCTGGCCATCGGCCAGCACCAGCACGGGCGGCTCCAGCGTGACGATGCGTGCCACGCGGCGCTGGCAGTCCTGCGGCGTGGCGTTGGTCAGATAGGCGATCTCACGCTCGCCCAGCACCTGCAGCCGGTAGGGATGGATGTAGTTCAGGTAGCCGACGAGATCGGCGCCCGAGCGCGCCGAGCGCACGGCCATCTCGTCGAAGCGGCGCTCCGAGGCCCCCAGGCCCGCCACCCACTCCCAGCGCAGGCTGGAGCGGAACTCCTCGAAAAGGACGTCGGCGCTGATGGCACTGGGTCTCATGGCAAGGCCCGTGAAAAGGGGAAGACGAAAGTCTAGACCAGCGGGGCGGCGGAAGACTGCCAGCCGGCAATCATTCCATGCAGCCGGGCCGCATCGCCGCAGGACTTCAGCCGCTCGCGCAGCTGGCTGTCGCTGAGCAGTTCGGCGATTTCAGAAAGGATTTCCAGATGCTTTTGCGTCGCCGCTTCGGGCACCAGCAAAAAAATCAGCAGGCCCACGGGCTGCTCATCGGGCGCATCGAAGCCAATGGGATGGTCCAGCTGGAACACGGCTGCCATCGGAGCGGTCAGCCCCTTGATGCGACCGTGGGGAATGGCCACGCCATGGCCCAGCCCCGTCGAGCCCAGGCGTTCACGCGCGAAGAGGCTGTCGGTGATGAGTGCGCGGGACAGGCCATGCAGGCTCTCGAATAGCAGACCTGCTTCTTCGAAAGCGCGCTTTTTGCTGGTGACGTCGACGCTCACGAGCACTTGAGCGGCGGGCAGGATGGAGGCAAGACGGTTCATGGTTCGGGAAACAATTATGCACCGCAGTGCCGGAAACCGTGGGGAAACCCTGACCCCCATCAAAAACCGCCCCGAAGGGCGGTGGTCATGCGTGGCACATCAGCCACAAAAACGCAGGTATTGTAAGCGCCCGCACAGGGCCGGCGCCTTACCTGTCACCCGACTGACGCCAGGGTCAGTCCAGCATCATCGAGCCGCTTGGCCGTGCCGTAGCGGCTGCCCTGCTGGCGGGTCTTGTAGCGCACCACGAGGCGGTCCAGCTTGTCAGCCAGCGCGTCGACGGCGGCATAAAGGTCGAAGTGAGAGGTTTCGACAAAGAGATCCTGGCCCTTGACGCGCAGCGTGCAACCGGCACGTTGGCGCTTTTCCTTCTCCTTCTGGTTATGAACGGTCAGCAAGACCTTGACATCCACCACCTGGTCAAAGTGTCGAAGAATGCGTTCGAGCTTGGCCATGACGTAACTGCGCAGCGAGGGAGTGACCTCCAGGTGATGCCCACTAATCGTCAGATTCATATCTAAACACTCCTTGCTCTGGATGGAAACAGCCCGGTCCACCGGGGGACGATCCGCCGGGACAGGTGCTTGCAGGCCGGAATGCGCATTCGTTTGCTTGCGAATCCACTATGCGCCCGGGTCGGGTCAAAAGCAACGCCGCAAGCCGATAGCGCAGGACGGTGCAGGGCCTTGGAGGCGGGTTTTGCGCGCCATGCGATTGGGCGCACAATCGGCGGGTTTGCCAGGCTGCGCCCCTGGGGTGGGGGTGGCCACAGGCCGTCCGTCACCGTGAGGCGCCGTTGGGTAGAATCGCGCTCCTGCGCGTGCCGCTTGCAGCCCTCCGGCCCCTGCAGCCTCTTTGCCAGATTGCCCCTTGCCTCACATGACCACCCAGTCCCGTCCCTCCGCCCTGCACACTTCCAACATTGCCTCGCTGCCGCTGCTCGCGCGCGGCAAGGTGCGCGACAACTATGCCGTGGGCGATGACCGCATCCTGATGGTGGCCTCGGACCGCCTCTCGGCCTTTGACGTGATCATGGGCGAGCCCATCCCCGGCAAGGGCGAGCTGCTGACGCAGATGGCGCTGTTCTGGTTCGACAAACTCGGCCACATCTGCCCCAACCACCTGACCGGCGAAGCGCCCGAATCCGTGGTCACGCCCGCCGAAGTGCCCCAGGTCACGGGCCGCTCCATGCTGGTCAAGCGCCTCAAGCCCGTGCTGATCGAGGCCGTGGTGCGCGGCTACCTGGCCGGCAGCGGCTGGAAGGAATACCAGGAATCGCGCTCGGTCTGCGGCGTTCCCCTGCCCGAAGGCCTGACCAACGCCGCCAAGCTGCCCGAGCCCATCTACACGCCGGCCGCCAAGGCCGAGATGGGCGACCATGACGAGAACATCACCTACGAGCGCACGGTGGAGATGGTCGGCGAGAAGCTGGCCTCCCAGATCCGCGATACAGCCATCCGCATCTACAAGGAAGCCGCCGCCATCGCCCTCGAAAAGGGCATGATCATTGCCGACACCAAGTTCGAATTCGGCCTGGACGAAAACGGCGAACTGGTGCTGATGGACGAGGTGCTCACGCCCGACAGCTCGCGCTACTGGCCCGTGGAAGGCTATGCCCAGGCGCTGGCCAAGGGCGAGAACCCGCCCAGCTACGACAAGCAGTTCGTGCGCGACTGGCTGGAGCAGGCCCAGGTCAACGGCAAGCCCTGGGACAAGAGCGCCCCGGCGCCCCGCCTGCCCCAGGAGGTGACCGAGAAGACGGCCGCCAAGTACCGCGAAGCGCTGCAGCGCCTGACGGCCTGAGCTGCAGCCTGCCTGTCCCCGCAAAAGAGAGCTTCGGCTCTCTTTTTCATTGCGCGGGCCCGTTTCTGCAGCCGGTCACGTTGGCGTCACCGACACTGCCACAATGCTTGTTCCCTCTGACTTTTTTCGAAGGAGCAAGCACATGGCCGGCAAGAAGATTCTGATGATCTGCGGAGACTACTGCGAGGACTACGAAACCATGGTCCCGTTCCAGGCCCTGCAGGCCGTGGGACACACGGTGCACGCGGTCTGCCCCGACAAGAAGGCGGGGGACCACATCAAGACGGCCATCCATGATTTCGAGGGCGCCCAGACCTACAGCGAAAAGCCCGGCCACAACTTCACGCTCAACGCCAGCTTCGCCGACATCAAGCCCGAGCAGTACGACGCCCTGGTGATCCCCGGCGGACGCGGCCCCGAATACCTGCGCAACTACGATGCCGTGCGCGCCGCCGTGCGCCACTTCTTCGACAACAACAAGCCCGTGGCCGCCGTCTGCCATGGCGCCCAGCTGCTGGCCGGCGCCGGCGTGCTCAAGGGCCGCACCTGCTCGGCCTACCCGGCCTGCCGTGCCGAGGTCGAACTGGCCGGCGGCACCTACGCCGACATCGGCGTGGACCAGGCGCACACCGAAGGCAATCTGGTCAGCGCCCCCGCCTGGCCGGCCCATCCGGCCTGGATCGCACAGTTCCTGTCCCTGCTGGGCACGCGCATCAGCCACGGCTGAGCACGCAGCCGCCGTTGGCGCCGGGCGGATCAACCGCCCCAGCGCACCAGCACGATGCCGCCGAACACCAGGGCCGAGGCCAGCATGCGCACGCGGCCCAGGCGCTCGCGCATCAGCCAGGCGGCAATCCAGCCTGCAAACAGCACGCTGCTTTCACGCAGTGCAGACACAAGCCCCATGGGCGCCTGCGACAGCGCCCAGGTCGCCATCCAGCTGGCGCTCAGCTGCATGGCGGCGGCCAGGGCACACAGGCGCCAGGTGCGTGCATCGGCGCGCAGCACGGCGGGGCCGCGCCGCCAGGCAACGATCAGCACCGTGGCCAGGCCATCGCCCAGCGTGAGCAGGGCCGCATAGAGCAGCGCGGAGCCGGATGCGCGCGCACCCAGCCCGTCGATGACCGTGTAGCAGGCAATCATGGCGCCCGTGGCCAGCGCATAGCCGCTGCCGCCATAACCGCTGGCCGCGCCGCTGCGCAACGACAGCGCCAGCACGCCCAGCGACAGGCACAGCACGCCGGCCAGCCCGGTCGCGCCCGGCCACTCTCCGGCCAGCAGCGCCGCGCCCAGCGTCACGAACAGCGGCGCACTGCCGCGTGCCACCGGGTAGACCACGCCGAACTCGCCATGCTGGTAGGCCCGCGGCAGCACGAAGTGGTAGACGGTGTGCACGGCCACCGAGGCCGCCAGCCACCCCCAGACCGATGCATCCCACAGCGCCGCCGCACGCCAGTCCAGCCAGGGCAGCACCAGCAGCGACCACAGGCTGGCCAGCCCCGTGGTCAGCGCCATGGCGACCATCTTGTCGCCGCCCAGCTTGATGGCGCTGTTCCATCCCGCATTCATCAGCGCGGCCCCCAGGGCCGCGGCCAGCACCGCGTTGCTCAATTCCATTCCATGGCCTCGTTCCTGATACGGGACGGGATGATGGATTCACATCCAGATTAGATAAAGTCGAATCTTCGGAACCTTATCTTCAGGAAACCTGATGCGACGCCTGAACCTCGACCAGCTCCAGACCCTGGTGGCCGTGGCCGACCTGGGTACCCTGGCCGCCGCCGCCCAGGCCCTGCACCTGTCGCCGCCTGCCGTCAGCCTGCACATCCAGGAGCTGGAAGCGCGCCTGGACACACCGCTGCTGGTGCGCGGCAAGCGCCAGGCGCAGCTGACGCCTGCGGGCGAACTGCTGGCCGAAGGCGGACGCAGCCTGCTGGCAGACAGCGAATCCCTGCTGCGCCAGGTGCGCAAGCGTGCCGAGGGCTTTGGCGCCAGCGTGCGCATAGGCGCCTCGGCCGGCGTCAGCCCCCTGCTGCTGCCCGAACTGCTGCAATGGCTGGCCGAGCACGCACCAAGCGTGGAGCTGCGCCTGGAAGTCGTGAGCTCGGCCCAGGCCATGCAGCGCCTGGCGGCCGGCAGCCTGGACCTGGCCCTGGTCGGTCTGCCCCAGCCCGTGGCTGCGGGGCTCGAGGTGCTGGCCTGGCGCAACGACCCCATGGAGCTGTTCGCGCCGCCGCAGATGCCGCTGCCCGACCAGATCACGCCCGAATGGCTCAACGCCCAGCCCTGGATAGGCTTTGCCGCCGGCACCCAGATGCACCGCCTGCTGTCGCAATGGTTTGCCCAGGCCGGCCTGCTGCCCCAGCCGCGCATGGAGATCAGTTATCCCGAAGGCATACGCGCCCTGGTCGCCGCAGGCCACGGTCCCACCGTCCTGCCACGCGAGGAGCCCATGGACGCCGTCAGCCGCACCCTTCAGCAGCGCGAGCTGAGTCCCGCCCTGACACGCCCGCTGGGTCTGGCCTGCCGCAGCGCCTCGCAGCAAGACCCGGCCGTGCAGGCCGTGGTGCGCGGGTTGATGCGATTTGCCGACACTCTTTGATCGCGGCAGCCCAGCCCTCGAAATCCCATAGTCGGGGCCTATGACATCGGACAAAATGCCTCCCCACATCATTGAGAGGGAGTGCAATGCTAGTTGGAATCGATCTGGGCACCACCAATAGCCTGATCAGCATTTATCGCGATGGCAAGACCGAACTCATACCCAATTCGCTGGGCCATTTCCTGACTCCGTCGGCCATCAGCATTTCGGACGATGGTGCCATTCTGGTGGGCCTGGCGGCCCGGGAACGTGTTACCACGCATCCCCAACAATCGGCCATGGCGTTCAAACGCTGGATGGGCACGGACCACACGGTTGTGCTGGGGCCCAAGCGTCTGCGCGCCGAGGAGTTGAGCGCGCTGGTCATTGGCGCACTGGTGGCGGATGCGCAAGCCTATCTGGGCGAACCCGTGACCGAGGCAGTCATTACCGTGCCGGCCTATTTCAACGATGTGCAGCGCAAAGCCACGCAGGCGGCTGGCCAATTGGCAGGTATCAAGGTGGAACGGCTGCTCAACGAGCCCACGGCAGCCGGCCTCGCCTATGGCCTGCAGGAAAGGCCGGATCACTCGACCTTTCTGGTGTTCGATCTGGGCGGCGGCACCTTTGACGTTTCCGTGCTCGAGTACTTCGAAGGCGTGGTGGAAGTGCGCGCCAGCGCCGGGGACACGCGCCTGGGCGGCGAGGACTTCGCGCAGGTATTGGTGGATTGGTTCATTGAGCAGACGCCTGCCCTGCGCAGCGTTCCGCGGGAGACCCTGTCTTCGGACGGGGGGCTCTGGCATGCCGCTGAACAGGCCAAACGCGACCTCAGCGAGAGCGAGTCGACTGAAATGCGGTTTACCTACCAGGAGACGCCGCATGCATTGACGCTCAGCCGTGCCGACTATGAAAACCGCTGCGCAGACCTGCTGCAGCGACTGCGCAGGCCGCTGGAACGCGCCATGCTCGATGCGCAATTGGACATCGCCAATCTGGATGAAGTGGTACTGGTCGGGGGCGCCAGCCGCATGCCCATGGTCCGCCAGTTGGTCACGCGCCTGTTCGGCCGACTGCCGCTGCGCACCATCCATCCCGATGAAACGATTGCACACGGCGCAGCCATTCAGGCCGGCCTCAAATCACGCAATGCCGCACTCAGCGAAATCGTGTTGACCGATGTGATGCCTTATTCGCTGGGAGTCGTGAGTTCGGAAAATATCGATGGACGGCATTACAGCGACCGCTTTTCACCCATCATCGAACGCAATACGCCGGTGCCGGTATCGCGTGTCCAGACCTACAGCACCGTTCAGGATGGACAGACGCGCATCGTCATCGACGTGCGCCAGGGCGAGTCACCCATTGGCACAGAGAACCTGAAACTCGGCGATCTGGAGGTCGAGATACCGGCGAAGGGACGCGGCGAGATCAGCATCAATATCCGCTTCACCTATGACGTCAATGGTCTGCTCGAAGTGGAAGGGCATATTCCGGCAACCGGCCAGACCACCAGCACGCTGATCAAGCGCAGCGATCATGTCCTGAGCGACGAGCAGATCCAGGAGGCCCTGCTCAAGCTGCGCGCACTCAAGATCCATCCGCGCGACAAACAGGAAAACGCTTATCTGGTCGCCCGGGCCAAGCGGCTGTACGAAGACAGGCTGGGCCCTGCGCGACAGGACATAGGTCACGCGCTGGCGCGTTTCGAAGCCATTCTCGACAGCCAGGACGAGCAGCAGATCCGCCAGTGGCGCGGCGAGTTCAGGAAGTACCTGGACAGCATCGACAAGGGCTTCGTGCTATGAGCTTCTGGCAAGTACTGGGCATTGAAGCCACGACCGACCTGCCGGCCATCAAGAAGGCCTACGCATCCAGGCTCAAGCACACGCGGCCCGATGACGATGCGGCCGCCTATCAATCACTGCGCGAGGCCTATGACCTGGCCCTGCAGCACGCCAGGCGACCGGCCACGGGCGATACGCAGATGCCGAGCATGGCTGCAGTTGAGCAGGTATCCAGTGCCAGGTCTGCGCAGCAGGAACAAGAGCCTGCACCGCTGTCGGAGCCGGTCCCGGGCCCCGGGACTCAACCTCTGCCCGGCAACACGGACGCAGCAGAACCCCAGGCACAGGAAGCCGCCTTCATCCCGCCCAGGGATCTGGCGCACGAAACGCTCAACTACCTCAAACAGGCAGGGCCTGATGCACTGCTGAACGGCTGGCCCAATCTGCGGCGGGAGCTGGACAAGCTGCCCCTGTCACAGCGTCCTGACGCCTGCAACTGGTTTGCGCAGTTGGTGATCGAGGTGCCCGAGCTTCCGCCGGCATTTGCGCGCGCCCTGTCGGAGTATTTCGCCTGGGAGACGGATTTCCGCGCCTGGCAATGGATGGGGCATGCCCGCGCCACCGCCTTGCGGGAGCAACTGGACCAACTGGAATCCCGTTTCTACCCCGATCCTGCCTTCAGGCAGTACTACGGCCAAATCGCGCTGTTCGGGCAACTGGTGCAGCAGCTTGCAAAGTGGCGCATCTACCTGCTGGCGATGCTCGCCCCCAGCCGGTTTGCCCGCCTATGGAACGAACTCAGCCCGGGGCAGCGCTATGCGCTCGGCGTCCCGAAGCCGCCGCTGCATTCACTTGCCGACCACGCCATGGAAATGGGCTGCGCCTTCCGGACTGCCCTGGTGGTCTTTCTCTCGTCCGTGCTGATGTCCTGGAGCGAATATGCCCATGAGCCCTGGTGGGTCCGACTCATGGCGGTGCTCCTCATCGGGTATGGCACGTTCGTGATGGCCGGCTACGCCTACCGCGGGGTGCTGCACGTCAAGCACGCCCAGCACGCGGCACTGTGGAAGGGGCGACTCAGCCGCAACAGGATGCTGGCGATGGTCTGGACTGCCGTGGCGCTCATGGTGACGGCGACGGCCATTTTCGGCATATGGGAGGCCCGCATGTGGCCCGTGCTCTTCACCTCGGTGGACAGCACGCCGCTGCTCTTCGTGGCCGTGATGCTGGTGCTGGTTGCCTACTGGCTGGCGCTGCTGCCCGCCAGCCCGGCTGGCAAGGCCTTGCCGCCTCTGCTGCTGTGGTGCGCCCTGGCCGTGCAGGCCCTGCCATGGTTCAAGGGCATGCCCTGGACCGGAGCCCTGGTCGGCGCAACCTGGTTTCTGGTCTGTGCCATCGCGTACACGCTGCACGGTGACCGCATGGAGCAGGCATGGCATGGATTCAGGCAGTCGGTCGTTCTGCGCAAGCAGCAGCGGCGCAGTTCGAGCCTGCAGGAAATACTCGTACTCTCGCTGGCATTGCTGCGCCGCACAATCGCACTGCCCTACCGGCTGATGGTGCTGGGCTCGGAACAATCCCCCCATTTCTTGGCTGCTGTACTTTGCATGTCGATGGTGGCCATCGTCCCCGAATATCGTGCGTGGCAGATCCCTCTGACGGCCTGTGCCATGGCCGCTGTATCCCTGTTCAGCAGTCTCTGCTTCGACAACGCAGCGACCGCCCTGATACCCGACCAGCCGAAGTCCGCCTGGCGCGGCTGGCTCGGCTTGGCGATGCTGGGCCTGTGGCTGATCTGGGCCGGGATGTACTGGCGCGATCCCGCTGCGATCCACGCACTCCTTGGCGGTGCGCCGCACAAGGAGGCCGCGGGGTCACCTTTCCTGGACGCCATCGTCTTTTATCTGGTGCCGCTGCTGCCCCTGTTTCTCAACCAGGGCTGGTTCCAGTTCCAGAGGATCAAGCCTGCGAACACCTGAATCGCAGGCTCAGGCGGGCAGCAGCCCGTCTCCTGCCAGCCCGGCCTCTTGCAGCACCCACGCACGCAGCGCCTCGATGGCCGGCTGGCCCTGGCTGCGCCGGGGGTACAGCAGGTGGTAGGCATAGGCCGGGCCCAGGCCCACGGCGATGTCGAACAGGCGCACCAGGCGGCCACGGGCCAGGTCTTCGGCCACCAGGTCCTGCTCGACCAGGCCCACGGCGCCGCCGTCCAGCACGGCCTGCACGACATGGCTGGAGTCGGTGAATGCGATGCAGCGGCCTGCGTCCAGGCCCTCCACGCCGGCCGCCGCCATCCACATCGGCCAGTTCGGCCAGACCTGGCCGTCCACCATGCAGTCCACGTGGCACAGCGTGTGGCCCAGCAGGTCGGCGGGGCTGGCCAGCGGCGGGCCGGACTGCAGCAGGGCGGGGCTGCAGACGGGGATGACCCTGGCGTCGAACAGGCGCACCGCCAGGGTGTGCGGATCACGGCCGGTGCCGAAGCGGATGGCGGCGTCGATGTCATCGGCGTCGAAGTCGCGCACCTCGTCGCTGATGTCAAAGCTCAGTTCGATCTGCGGATGCGCGGCGCGAAAGCGCGGCAGCCGGGGCAGCAGCCACTGCGTGGCAAAGCGCGCGCCCAGCGACAGGCGCAGCCGCGTCTCGCCCCGGGCCAGCTGGCGCGCCCGGCCGGTGGCGCGCCGCAGCAGGCCCAGCGCCTCGGCCGTGGCCTCCAGCAGCACGCTGCCTGCGGGCGTGAGCTGCATGCTGCGGCTATTGCGCGTGAAGAGGACGAGGCCCAGCTGTTCCTCCATCTCCTTGATCTGGTGACTGACCGCCGCCGGGGTCAGCCCCAGTTCGTCGGCCGCACGCGTGAAGTTCAAGTGGCGCCCTGCGGCCTCGAAGCTGCGCAGGGCGCGCGTGCCGGGTGGAAGCTGGCGCATGGATCTTCAAATCTTTCTTGATGGAGCATCGAATACTACTTGCTTCCTCTTTTGGAACCGCCATCGAACAATCAAGAAAACTTGTTGATGGATGAATCCATGGAAACCGCCTCTTTCTTCACCAGCCTTATCGATGGGCAGCCCGCTACGGCGGCCGAACTCGCCGCCCTGGCCTTTGCCGGCCATGCCCATTTCACGGCCATGCAGGTGCGCGGCGGCAGGCTGCGCGGGCTGGACCTGCATCTGCAGCGCTTGCGCCAGGCCTCGCTGGAGCTGTACGGCCAGGCCTTGTCCGATGACCATGTCCAGGCACAGCTGCGGAAGGCGCTTGCCAACGGCCCGCAGGATGTGTCGCTGACCGCCACGGTGTACTCGCCTGCCGGTGAATTCACGGCCGCCGATGCGCGGCCGCGCATGCTGGTGCGGACCTCGGCACCCGCCTCGGGCCCTGCCGGGCCCTTGAGCCTGGCGCTGTTCGAGCATGAACGCATGCTGCCCCACCTCAAGCATGTGGGCGAGGTGGCGAAGACGCATCTGCTGCGTCGCGCCGTAGCCCAGGGCTTTGACGATGCCGCCTTTGCCGATCGCCACGGCCGTATTGGCGAGGCCACCATCTGGAACCTGGCCTTCTGGGATGGAGATGCCGTGGTCTGGCCGCGCGCCCAGGTGCTGCCGGGCACGACCGAGTCCATGCTGCGGCGCCAGCTGCAGCGCCTGGGCGTGGCGCAGCGCGAGGCCGTGCTGACCCTGGCCGACCTGCCATCCCTGGCCGGCGCCGTGGTGATGAATTCATGGTCCCCCGGCATTGCGGTCAGGCGCCTGGCCGATGTGCATCTGCCGGATGCGCCCGGCTTCGTGCAGTTGCTGCACCGCGCGCATGCGGCCGAGGAGCCGGTTGCACCCTGAGCCCTCGCCATGAAAAAAGGGAGCCGCAAGGCTCCCGTCTCTTCACCGGCGCGCGGCCGGACTCAGTTCAGCGCCATGCTGAGCTTGCGGCGGTAGCCGTTGACCAGCTGCGTGGCCTCGTCCTGCTCGGCCGCGCCCTTGCCCAGCAGCTCGATGCCGCCGCTGCTCTTGCCGGGGATGGCGTCCTGCTTCTTGGGCTTCGGGGGTGTGAGCAGCTCCAGGATGCCCACATAGAGCTTGCGCGCGGCCTGGCCGTTCCATTCCTTGTCGCGCATGATGATTTCCAGCAGCTCGTCCATGCTGGCTGCCCACTGGCCTTCGGCGGCCAGGGCCTGGGCCTTGCCGAAGCGGGTGTCGAAGTCGCGCTTGTTCTGTGCGATGACGGCATCGAACTGGGCAAACTCCCAGTTGCCGCGATCGTCGTTGTGCACGAAGAGCATGCACTGCAGCCATTGGTTGAGCGCCTCGAAGCGTGTGGGCTGGGGAATGCGCTTGAGCGGCTCGGTCAGCAGGGCGCCGGCCTCTTCGTAGCCGCCCGTGGCGATCAGCAGGCGCACGTAGTCGAAGCGCGCATCGTCATTGGCCGGGTCGGCGGCCAGGGCGTCGGCCAGCTTTTGCAGGGCGGCCTGCGTGTCGCCGGCTTCCAGCAGCTGGTGGGCCTCGTCGGCTTCGGCCTCGGCCGCCAGCTCGCCTTCGGAGGGCAGGTGCTTGTCCAGGAACTCGCGCAGCTTGCCTTCGGGCTGGGCGCCCATGAAGCCGTCCACGGGCCGGCCGCCCATCATCAGGATGCAGGTCGGGATGGAGCGGATGCCGAACATGCCGGCCAGCTGCTGCTCCTGGTCGGAATCGATCTTGACCAGCTTGAAGCGGCCTTCGTAGGCCACTTCCAGCTTTTCCAGGATGGGGCCCAGCGTCTTGCACGGGCCGCACCAGGGCGCCCAGAAGTCGACGAGCACCGGCACCTGCATGGAGGCGGCGACGACTTCGGCTTCGAAATTCTCAATGGTGACATCAATCATGTGATCAGACCCTGTGGCAAGGCGCGCGGCCAGGGCGCGCGAACTGTGGCGGTTCGGAGTTCGGCGGCCGGATGCCTCCGATGCGGACCGTGTGATTCTCCAGCAATTCCAAGGCCCAGGGCGTGAACGCCATGGACGGCAACCACCCCAGTTGGGAGCCGGCTGCGTGCATTTCAAGCCGCCCGGCCGGGGACGAGGCGCGGCAGCGCTGGGCTATATTGGCGCGCTGAGCCGCCATTGCGGCCTGCCATCAACACAATGAGGGAGGGCTCGCCTTGATCAAGGTTTCGCAGCTGGTGTTCGAGTACCCGGGCCACCGCGCGCTGGACGGCGTCAGCGTCCATATCGCCGCAGGCACCGTCACGGCCCTGGTGGGGCCCAACGGCGCCGGAAAATCCACGCTGATGCGCTGCATCGCCGGGCTGGACCAGCCGCTGTCGGGCCAGGTCGAGGTGCATGGCATTGCCGTGCAGGAGCAGCCCCGCGAAGTGCACCGGCACCTGGGCTATCTGTCGGATTTCTTCGGCCTCTATGACCGCCTGAGCGTGCGGCGCTGCCTGCAGTACGCAGCCCTGTCCATGGGCGTGCCCCCGTCCGAGGCGCCGCAGCGCGTGGCGCACGTGGCCGGGCAGCTGGGCCTGGCCGATCTGCTGGAGCGCCTGCCCACCGAGCTGTCTCGCGGCCAGCGCCAGCGCGTGGCCATCGGCCAGGCCATCGTCCACCAGCCGCGCGTGCTGCTGCTGGACGAGCCGGCCAGCGGCCTGGACCCCGAGGCACGCGCCAGCCTGTCCCGGCTGATGCGTGCGCTGCAGGCCCAGGGCATGACCCTGATCGTCTCCAGCCACATCCTCAGCGAACTGGACGAGTACTGCACCCACATCCTGAGCCTGCGCGGCGGCCGCGTGGAAAGCCACGAGGCCCTGCACGGCGGCATCAAGGCACCTGCCGCCGGCGGCGATGCGCCGCTGGCACTGTACGCACTGGAGCTGGCGCCGCCCCCGGGTGCCTCGGCCGGGTCGCTGGCACGGCAGCTGCACCTGGTCCTTCCCGACACCCCTGTGCCGCCGCCCGATGACCAGGGCCTGGTGCATCTGCAGCTGTGGCTGCCCACCCTGCCGCGCGAGCGCGCCGATCTGCTGGCCCGCCTGGTCGGTACCGGCCTGCCCGTGGCCAGCCTGGCCCCGATGCGCGAGCGCCTGCAGGACCGCTATGCGCGCGGCCTGCAGAACGCAGCAACCCCCACCCCTGCGGAGCAGCCATGACGCACAACCCCGAATTCCAGCGCCAGCTCTGGCTCAACTGGCGGCCGTCCCAGCTGGGCTGGAGCCTGCTGCTCACCGCCTTGCTGCTGGCCACGCCAATGGCCCTGGTCCAGCCCGACCGCCGCTTGCACACGCTGCTGATCGCCGCCCTGGTCGGCATGTGGATCGCCGCGGCCGGCCTGGGCAGCGTGCTGGCCGGGCGCGGCCTCAACGAGGAAGCGCGCCAGCACACCTGGGACTGGCAGCGCCTGTCAGCCCTCACGCCCTGGCAGATGGCCTGGGGCAAGCTGCTGGGCGCCCCGCTGCCGGCCTGGCTGTACATGCTGTGGTGCGCGCTGGCCGTGCTGGCCACCTCGGCAGGCCAGCCGGGCGGGCTGGCCTGGGGCGTGCACGCCGTGCTGCAGGCCGCGCTGTGGGGCCTGGCCCTGCAGGCCTGGAGCATGCACTCCGTGCTCATGGGCTGGGGGCCGAAGGAGCAACCCGCGCGCCGCATCCGCTTCGTGCTGGTGCCGCTGCTGTTCGTGATGGTGCTGCCCGGCCCCATCCTGGGCCGGTTGACCGAGCAGCTGGGCCGCGAGGAAGGCCGCCCTGTGCTGTGGTGGTCCGTACCGCTGCACGGGCGCGGCGCCATCTACCTGTTCGGCGCCATCGCGCTGGGGCTGGGCCTGCTGGCCCTGTGGCGGCTGCTGTGCACGCGGCTGGATGTGCGCACCCTGCCCTGGGCCTGGCCGCTGGGCCTGTGCGTGGCGGGCCTGGCCTTTGGCGGCATGCACCTCGATGCAATGCAGTTGCAGGGCCCCGGCCCGGCCTCCTTCTTCGCATGGACCACGGGGCTGGCGCTGGCGGGCACGGCCTATGTCTGCCTGCACGGCATGGACGAAGGCCTGCGCAGCTGGCGCCAGGTGCAATGGTGCGTGTTGCAGGGGCGCTGGCGTGGCGCGCTCGAGGCCCTGCCGCTGTGGCCCGTGAGCTGGCTGCTGGCCGTGCTGGCCTGTGCGCTGTGGCTGCTGTGGCCCGCAGGCGGCCAGCCCATCCTGCCCGGTACAGCCCAGTTGGCGGCACTGGCAACGGCGCAGTTGCTGCGTGATGCCGCGCTGGCCACGGGCTTTTCCCTGCTGGCCGGGCGCATCAAGTCGCCGCTGGCCGCGTTCGCCGTCACCTGGCTGCTGGTCAACATCGTGCTGCCGCTGCTGGCCTTTGGCCTGGCCGGGGCCGATGCCGCCATGCTGGCCCAGCCGCTGGCAGCCGGCCTGACCAAGCCCGTCACCAGCGGCATGTGGCTGTCGCTGGCCGTGCAGGTGGGGCTGGCCCTGGCCTGGCTGGCCCATGTGTTTCGCCAGCGTGTGCTGGGTTTTGCGCGCGAGCAGCACACGGCTGTGCGGTGATTTGCAGGGGGATGCGGGCCGATCCGGACTAAAAAAGTAAAATCGCGGGTTCCACTAGGCCGGGCCGCAGGCGCCCTCACGACATGAACTCCATCCAGATCGGTGTGGTCATGGGCTCCAGCAGCGACTGGGAGACCATGCAGCACGCAGTTGCCATTCTTCAGCAATTTGGCATCGCCCATGAAGCCCAGGTCGTCTCGGCCCACCGCATGCCCGACGACATGTTCGCCTATGCCGAAGCCGCCGCCGGCCGGGGCCTGAAGGCCATCATCGCGGGCGCCGGCGGCGCCGCCCACCTGCCCGGCATGATCGCCGCCAAGACCGTGGTGCCCGTGCTCGGCGTGCCGGTGGCCAGCCGCCACCTGCAGGGCGTGGACTCGCTGCACTCCATCGTGCAGATGCCCAAGGGCGTGCCCGTGGCCACCTTTGCCATCGGCGCGGCCGGCGCGGCCAATGCGGCCCTGTTCGCCGTGGCCCTGCTGGCCAATGAGGACCCGGCCCTGCGGGCGAAGCTCGAAGCCTTCCGCGCCGAGCAGACCGCCGCCGCGCGTGCCATGACGCTTCCCTCGGTGGCCGCATGAGCGCCGCTGAAGTGATCCTGCCCGGCGCCACCCTGGGCGTTCTGGGCGGCGGCCAGCTCGGCCGCATGTTCGTGCAGTCGGCCCAGGCCATGGGCTATTTCACGGCCGTGCTCGACGCCGACCCGACCAGCCCCGCGGGCCTGGTGAGCCACCACCACATACGCACCGGCTACGAAGACCCGCAGGGCCTGGCCGAGCTGGCGCGCCTGGCGGCCGCCGTCACCACCGAATTCGAGAACGTGCCCGCCGCGGCGCTGAACCTGCTGGCCGCCCAGCGGCCGGTCTCGCCGGCTGGCTCCTCCGTGGCCATTGCCCAGGACCGTGCCCAGGAGAAGGCCCACTTCGTGCGCTGCGGCGTGCCCTGCGCGCCCTATGCGGTGATCGAGACGCCGGCCCAGCTGGCGGCCGTGCACGCCAGCCTGCTGCCCGGCATCCTCAAGACCGCGCGCATGGGCTACGACGGCAAGGGCCAGGTGCGCGTGAAGAACGCCGCCGAGCTGGCCACCGCCTGGGAGCAACTGGGCCGCGTGGCCTGCGTGCTGGAAAAAATGCTGCCGCTGGCCCATGAATGCTCGGTCATCGTGGCGCGCGGCCGTGACGGCTCCATGGTCAACCTGCCCGTGCAGCGCAACCTGCACCGCGAGGGCATCCTCTCCGTCACCGAGGTCTACGAAGGCAACCTGCCACAGGCCCAGGTCGAGCAGGCGCTGGCCGCCGCACGTTCCGTGGCCGACGGCCTGGCCTACGTGGGCGTGCTGTGCGTCGAATTCTTCGTGCTGCAGGACGGCATGCTCGTGGTCAACGAGATCGCGCCGCGCCCGCACAACAGCGGCCACTACAGCCAGAACGCCTGCGATGTCTCGCAGTTCGAGCTGCAGGTGCGCTGCATGACCGGCCTGCCGCTGACGCAGCCGCGCCAGCACAGCCCGTCCATCATGCTGAACCTGCTGGGCGACCTGTGGTTCAAGGACGGCGAACAGGCCCAGGCGCCGGCCTGGGACCAGGTCCTGGCCCTGCCCGGCTGCCACCTGCACCTGTACGGCAAGCACGACGCCAAGCGCGGCCGCAAGATGGGCCACCTGAACGTCACCGGCCCCACGCCCGAGGCCGTGCGCTCCACCGCCCTGCAGGCCGCTGCCATCCTGGGTATAGAGCCGTTCTGAAGGCCCGCGCGATGATTCTTGATGGAACGCTGGCGGCCTCTGTCCAAGCCGCCGCACAGGCGCTGCAGCGCGGCGAACTGCTGGGCCTGCCCACGGAAACCGTCTACGGCCTGGCGGCCGATGCCGACAACGACGCGGCCGTCGCGCAGATCTTCACTGCCAAGGGCCGGCCGCCCAACCATCCGCTCATCGTGCATGTGGCCGACAGCGGCGCCATCACGCGCTACGCACGTGAAGTGCCGCTGTTCGCGCAGCAGCTGATCGACGCCTTCTGGCCCGGCCCGCTGACCCTGATCCTGCCGCGCCTGCCCCAGGCCGCCCGCGCCTCGACCGGCGGCCAGGACAGCGTGGGCCTGCGCTGCCCCTCCCACCCCGGCGCCCATGCCGTGCTGGCCGCCTGCCAGCAGTTGCAGCCGCCCGTCTGGGGTGTGTCGGCGCCCAGCGCCAACAAGTTCGGCCGCGTCAGCCCCACCACGGCGGCCCATGTGGCCGACGAGTTCGGCGACGCGCTGCTGGTGCTGGACGGCGGCGCCTGCGAAGTGGGGATTGAATCGACCATCGTGGACTGCACGCGCGGCGTGCCCGTGCTGCTGCGCCCCGGCGCCATCACGCGCGACGACATCGAGCGCGCCTGCGGCCAGCGCCCGCTGTCCAAGGAAGAGCTGCAGGAGAACACCCCACGCGCCTCCGGTACCCTGCTGGCCCACTACGCGCCCAACGCCAAGGTCCGGCTCATGGATGCAAGGCAGCTGCAGGCCGGGCTGGACGTGCTGGGCGCCGACGCCCGGAACCTGGCCGTCTACCACCGCGCACCGCTGCGCACCGCCTCGCGCGCCGTCACGCTTCGCGCCATGCCCGCCGACGCCGCCGCCACCGCGCGCGAGCTGTTCGGCGCCCTGCGCGACTTCGACGAGATCGGCGCCCAGCTGATCTGGATCGAGACCCCGCCCGACACGCCGGACTGGGAAGGCGTGCGCGACCGGCTGCTGCGCGCGGCGGCGGCCGGCTGACACCAGCACCCTCTTCTAAGGCTTGCGGGACGGTTCGTACGCCAGCTCCATCCGGTAGGCCAGCGCCAGGAACAGCGACTGCGCCAGGGTCAGCGTGCTGGTCAGGGAGCGAAAGCCGAAGGTGGCTGCGTCCTGGGCCAGCAGGGTGACGGTGGCGCGGGATGCCAGGGGGCTGAGCTGGCTGTCGGTCAGCGCCAGCAGGCGCGCGCCGCGTGCCAGGGCCGCGTCCACCACCTCCAGCGTTTCGGGCGCATAGGGCTCGAAGGAGACGGCCAGCATCACGTCGCCGGGCGACAGCGCGCGCAGCTCGCCCTTTTGCATGGCGCCCAGGCCGTGCAGCCAGTGCACGGGCTTTTCGGTGTGCTGCAGCGCATAGGCCAGGTAGGCGCCCACGGGGAAGGCGCGGCGCGAGGCGGCCAGCCACAGCGAGGGGGCATCCAGCATGAGGTCCACCGCCGCCTCGAACTGCTCGGGCGGCAGGCCGCGCTGCAGGGCCTGCAGGCTTTCGATGCTGCCTTCGATGACCTCGTGCGCCAGGCGCGCGCTGCTGCGTGGCTCGTTGCCCGAGGCGATCAGGCCCCGGATGCGGTCCTGGTAGTCATGCTGGGCCGAGAGCTGGCGCGCCGCATCGGCGCGGAACAGCGCCTGCAGTTCCGAGTACCCCGAGAACCCGAAATGCTTGGCAAAGCGCACCACGGCAGAAGGCTGCACACCGCACTGTTCGGCCGTGGCCTGGATGCCGTCGAAGGCCAGGCGGTCGCCCTGCATCTCCACATGCCGGCCTATGGCCTTGAGCTGGCGGCTCAGTGCCTCGAAGCCCTGGCGCAGCACGTCCAGGAAGGCAGCGCGGTCGGCGTAAGGGCCGCAGGCCGCAGTGGCGCCCGCATCGGCCAGTGTTTTTCTATTTTTCATATTTGTGGAAAATATTTTCTATTTCGATCTATGATCGCACGAACGCAACGATTATGGGGAGGCCCGCACGCCCCGGGCCCCTCGCAACGCACGGGCCTATGACCATGAGCATGCTGAACTTTCCCTCCGACCGTCCGCTGGACGTGGCCTGCCTGGGCCGTCTGGCCGTGGACCTGTACGCGCAGCAGATAGGCTGCAGCCTGGAAGAGGCCAGCAGCTTTGCCAAGTACCTGGGCGGCTCCTCCGGCAACATGGCCTTCGGCACGGCGCGCCTGGGGCTGCGCTCGGCCATGATTTCGCGCGTGGGCAATGAGCACAACGGCCGCTTCCTGGTCGAGACGCTGCAGCGCGAGGGCTGCGACACCAGCCAGGTGCAGGTCGATGCCCGGCGCCTGACCGGCATGGTGCTGCTGGGCATCAAGGACCAGGAGACCTTCCCCCTGCTGTTCGCCCGCGAGGACTGCGCCGACATGGCGCTGGACGCCGCAGCCATCAGCGAGGAATTCCTGGCCCGCTGCCGCTGCCTGGCCATCACGGGCACCCACCTGAGCGCGCCCGGCGTGCTGGCCGCCAGCCGCAGGGCGCTGGAGATCGCGGGCCGCCACGGACTGGTGCGCGTGCTGGACATCGACTACCGGCCCGTGCTGTGGGGCCTGACCGGACGGGGCGACGGCGAGACACGCTATGTCGCCAGCGCCGAGGTCAGCCGCAGGCTGCAGGCCGAGCTGGGCCCGTTCGAACTCATCATCGGCACCGAGGAGGAATGGCTGATCGCCGGCGGCGTGGAGGGTGACCTGATCGCCAGCCTGCGCCGCGTGCGCGAATGCAGCCGCGCCGTCTTCGTGGTCAAGCGCGGGCCGCTGGGCTGCTCGCTGATCGAAGGCGCGGTGCCCGATGCCATCGACCAGGCGCCCACGGTGCCGGGCGAACGCGTGGAAGTGCTCAATGTGCTGGGCGCGGGCGATGCCTTTGCCTCCGGCCTTCTGTCGGGACTGCTGCGCGGCAAGAGCCTGGCCGAATCTGCGGCGATTGCCAACGCCTGCGGCGCCATCGTGGTCTCGCGCCATGGCTGCGCGCCGGCCATGCCCACGCAGGCCGAGCTGGCGCACTGGTTCTCGGGCCACCGCCATCCGCGTCCCGACCAGGACCCCGAGCTGTCCCACCTGCACCGCGTCAGCCGCGCGCGGCCGCAGTGGCCCGCGCTGTGCGTGCTGGCCTATGACCACCGCAGCCAGTTCGACGATCTGGCGCGCGAGGCCGGCGCAGCGCCCGCGCGGCTGCGCCCGCTCAAGCGGCTGATCAACGAGGTGGTCGCCCAGGTCGAGCGCGACCCGGGCAATGCGGGCCGCATGGGCGTGCTGATCGACGGCCGGCACGACCTGGGCGAGGCTGCGCTGCACGACGCCACGGGACGCGGCTGGTGGATAGGCCGGCCCATCGAGCTGCCGGGCTCGCGCCCGCTGCGCTTCGACGGCACGGACTCGCTGGCTTCCGAGCTGCTGCACTGGCCGCAAAGCCATACCGTCAAATGCCTGGTTTTCTACCACCCCGACGACACGCCCGCACTGCGCGCCGAGCAGGATGCCTGGCTGCAGCAGGTCTGGACCGCCACGCGCGCCAGCGGCCATGAGCTGCTGCTGGAAGTGATCCCGCCAAAGGACACGCTGGCGCCCGACGACCGGGGCGAGGCCGTGCTGCGCGCCATACGCCATTTCTACGACCTGGGCCTCAGGCCCGAATGGTGGAAGGTCGGCACCATGGCGCGCGAGAACTGGGAGGCACTGGACGCCCTGGTGAACGATCGCGACCCGTGGTGCCGGGGCGCCGTGATCCTGGGCCTGTCCCAGCCCGTGGAGCAACTGGTGCAGGGCTTTGCCCAGGCGCGGGCGCCCGTGGTCAAGGGTTTCATGATCGGCCGCAGCGTCTGGGCCGGCCCGGCCCTGCAGTGGCTGCGCAACGAGCTGGACGACGCCGCGCTGCGCGATGCCGTCGCCGCCAACTTCCGTGCGCTGATCGCCGGCTGGGATGCCAGCCGCGTGGAAACCTCCCAGGACATCACCGAAGGAGCTGCAGCATGAGCCTGCTCGTCAAGGCCGCGCCCGGCCGCATCGTCACCGACATCACGCCGGCCAGTGCGGGCTGGAAGCACATCCACTTCAAGGCCCTGAGGCTGCAGGCAGGCGAGCAGGAGGAGTTGTCCACGGGATCGCTTGAATACTGCATCACCGTGCTCACCGGCCAGGTGGATTTGCAGGTCGGCAGCCAGGCGTTCAGCGCCCTGGGCAGCCGCGCCAGCGTGTTCGAGGAGAGTGCGCCCACGGCCGTGTACGTGCCGCCCGGCCAAAGCCTGCGCATCACGGCGCGCAGCCCAGCCGACGTTGCCTTGAGCGCCGCACCCGCCACGGGCCGCCATGCCACGCGCGTGATCGCGCCCGAAAGCATGCGCCGCAGCGTGCGAGGCCAGGGCAGCAACACGCGCCATGTCTGCGACATCCTGCCCGAGACCGAGGCGGCCGAGTCCCTGCTGGTGGTCGAGGTCATCACGCCGGCGGGCAACTCGTCCAGCTACCCGCCGCACAAGCACGACAGCGCCGACCCCGCCGCGCCGGACGCCGAGACCGTGCTGGAGGAAACCTACTTCCACCTGCTCAACCCCAGCCAGGGCTTTGCCTTCCAGCGCGTCTACACCGATGACCGCAGCATCGACCAGGCCATGGCGGTGGAGCATCGCGACACCGTGATGGTGCCGCGCGGCTACCACCCCTGCGTGGCCCCGCACGGCTACGACCTCTACTACCTCAACACCATGGCCGGGCCCGAGCGGCGCTGGGCCTTTCGCAACGACCCCGCGCATGAATGGATGCTGCGGCCGCGCTGACGCACGGCGCAACAGACACCCATAAAAACCACCGGAGACAAAAAATGCTGTTCAACCCAATGGCCCTGCACCGCCAGGCCTGGCTTTCCTGCGCCCTGCTGACGCTGGGCATGGGCACCGCCCAGGCGCAATCCACCCCAGCCCCGTCCTCCCAGGGTGCGCCAGCCTGGCCCACCCAGCCCGTCAAATGGGTGGTGCCCTACGCACCGGGCGGCACCACAGACGTGATCGCGCGCCAGCTGGCCGTGCAGATGGGCAAGGACCTGGGCCAGCCCGTGGTCGTGGACAACCGTCCCGGCGCGGCCAGCATCATCGGCGCCACGCTGATCGCACGCGCCCCGGCCGATGGCTACACGCTGGGCACGGCCGACTCGGGCACGCTGGCCTTCAACCCCGCCATGTATGCGCGCCTGAGCTATGACGCGGGCAAGGATTTCAGCTACATCGGCGGCCTGGGCCGCATGCCGCTGGTGCTGGCCGTGCATCCGTCCTTCCCTGCGAAGAACGTGCAGGAATTCCTGGCCATGGCGCGCAAGGAGCCGGGCGGCATCTCCTCGGCCTCGTCGGGGCCGGGCTCGCCGCTGCACGTGGCGCTGGAGCTGTTCAAGCAGCGCACGGGCACCCAGATCCTGCACGTGGCCTACAAGGGCTCGGCCCCGGCGCTGCAGGACCTCATGGCCGGCCAGATCCAGTCCATGTTCGTGGACCTGCCGCCCAGCATCTCGGCCATCCGCGCGGGCAAGCTGCGCTTGCTGGCCGTGGCCACGCCCCAGCGCCTGCCCATCCTGCCCGACGTACCCACCATGGCCGAGGCCGGCGTGCCCGGTTTCGAAGCCTATGCCTGGCAGGGCTTCGTCGGCCCCGCCCACCTGAGCCCTGCACTCACCGAGCGCCTGAACAGGAGCCTGGCCACAGCCCTGCGCCACCCCGAAACGCGTGCCAAGCTCGAAGAGATCGGCATACAGCCCATGGAGATGACGCCGCAGCAGTTCGCAGGCTTCGTGCGCTCGGAACAGGCGCTGTGGAGCGGCGTGATCAAGGCGGCCCAAATCAAAATGGATTGAAGCGCAGCAGCGACAAAAGACACTTAGAACAGATTCCGGAGACAACATGACCACCGCATCCCGCCGCCATTTCATCCGCTCACTCGGCGCCCTGGCCGCAGCGCCCGTCCTGCCCGCCGTGGCACAAGCGCCTGCCGGCGCCTGGCCCCAGCGCCCCATCGAACTCATCGTGCCCTTCGCTGCCGGCGGCGGCACCGACGTGCTGGCACGCGCGCTGGCCGAGGTGGCGCGCAAGCACCTGCCGCAGGACCTGATCGTGCTCAACCGCGCAGGCGCCAGCGGCGCCGTGGGCTGGACCGAGCTGGCCAATGCCCGGCCGGACGGCTACAAGATCGGCATCATCACCGTCGAGCTGACCATGATCCCGCACATGGGGCTGACCAAGATCAGCTCCGACGCCCTGCTGCCCGTGGCCCGCCTGAACGCCGACCCCGCCACCATCGCCGTGCGTGCCGACTCGCCCTATCGCAGCATCGAGGAACTGATCGCCGCCGCGCGCAAGGACGAGGCAGCGGTGCGCATCGGCAATGCCGGCCCGGGCTCGCTGGGCCACCTGGCCGCCGCCGCGCTGCAGGACAAGGCGGGCGTGAAGTTCAACCACGCGCCCTACCGCGGCGCCAACCCCGCCGTGCTCGACCTGCTGGGCGGCCACATCGAGGCCGTGGCCGTCACGCCCGTGGAGGTGGCCACCTATGTGGCGGCCGGCAAGATCCGCCCGCTGGCCATCATGGCCGAGCAGCGCATACAGGCCGGCTGGGAAGCCGTGCCCACGCTCAAGGAGCGCGGCATCGACCTGCTCATCGGCGGCTGGCGCGGCCTGGCCGTGCCCCGCAACACGCCCGACGCCGTGGTCCAGACCCTGCGCAAGGCCATGACCCAGACCCTCAAGGACCCCGTCCTGCGCGAAACCATGGCCAAGCAGAACATGGGCGAGGGCTACCTGGACCAGCCCGAATTCAAGGCCGTGATCGACCGCGACAACGCGGTGTTCAAGCAGTTGGTGGACAAGCTGGGGATCAAGGCCTGAGGGCTCGCCCTCAGCGGATGAACCCCGCCGCAAACGACTCCCGCAGAAAGTCCACGAACACCGCCACCGCGCGCGGCACGTGGCTGGCGTAGGGGCGGATGGCGAACAGCTGTTCGCCGAAGGCGTCGACGGGCCGCCAGCCGGGCAGGACTTCGCTCAGGTGGCCGGAGGCCAGGCCTGATTGCGCGCTGAAGTCCGGAACCAGGGCGATGCCCAGGCCGGCCAGTGCCGCGTCGCGCAGGATTTCGCTGTTGTTGGCGGCAAAGCCGCCGGTCACGGGAACGACGACGCGCACGCCGTCCACGCCGGCGTCGCGGGGAACGAAGCTCCAGGCCGGGGCACCCTGGGTGCGCGGATAGTGCAGGCAGTGGTGCGCGGCCAGGTCCTGCGGCGTGGACGGGGTGCCGTGCGCGGCCAGGTAGTCCGCGCTGGCCACGAGCAGCGAGCGCGTGGGCGCCAGCGCCCAGGCCACATGGGTTTCGGGCGGCGCCGTGACGTGGCGTATGGCCAGATCAAACCCTTCCAGCGCCAGCGAGCGTATCTGGTCCGATAGGTCCAGCTCCAGCCGAATCTGCGGATGGGCACGCAGGAAGGCCGGCAGGCGCGGCATGAGTTGCTGGCGCGAAAAGGCCAGCGGCGCCGTCACGCGCAGCAGGCCGCGCGGTGCGGCAGCCAGGTCGCGCACGCCGGAGAAGCTGTGGGCAATGTGCTCGAAGGCACCGCGCGTGTCGTCCACCAGGCGCTGGCCCGCTTCGGTCAGGCGCACGCTGCGCGTGGTGCGGGTGACCAGGGCGATGCCGGCTGCACGCTCCAGTTCGGCCACGCGCTGGCTCATGGCCGCCTTGCTCACGCCCAAACGCGCGGCGGCCGAGGTGAAGCTGCCCTGCTGCTCCAGCACGACCAGCCAGTGCAGGTGGCTCCACAAGGCCTCGGCCTTGGCATCGGGTTTTTCATTTGCCATACATGGATTGTTCAGCAAATTGAACAATCAATTCAAGCGCAGCGCCTAGGCAGGCAGAAAGCGCACTTCTAGACTGCCTGGCATGAACACCGCAAACACCTCCTTCGCTTCCATCGTCCACTACGTCAACGGCCAGCGCACGGCAGGTGCCAGCGACCGCGGGCAGGACGTGACCAACCCGGCCACCGGCCAGGTCACGGGCCGCGTGGCCCTGGCCTCGCGCGCCGATGTCGATGCCGCCGTGGCGGCGGCCAAGGCGGCCTTCCCGAAGTGGGCCGATACGCCGCCCATCCGCCGTGCACGCGTGCTGCTGCGCTTCCTGGAGTTGCTCAACCAGCACAAGGACGAGCTGGCCCATGCGATCACGGCCGAGCACGGCAAGGTCTTCACCGATGCGCAGGGCGAAGTCAGCCGCGGCATCGACATCGTGGAATTCGCCTGCGGCATTCCGCAGCTGCTCAAGGGCGATTTCACCGACCAGGTCTCCACCGGCATCGACAACTGGACGCTGCGCCAGCCCCTGGGCGTGGTCACGGGCATCACGCCCTTCAATTTCCCGGTGATGGTGCCGATGTGGATGTTCCCGGTGGCCATTGCGGCGGGAAATACCTTCGTGCTCAAGCCCAGCCCCATCGATCCCACGCCGTCGCTGCTGATCGCCGACCTGCTCAAGCAGGCGGGCTTGCCTGACGGCGTGTTCAACGTGGTGCAGGGCGACAAGGAGGCGGTGGACGCGCTGATCGAGCATCCCGACGTGAAGGCGGTGAGCTTCGTGGGCTCCACGCCCATTGCCAACTACATCTACGAGACGGGCGCGCGCCACGGCAAGCGCGTGCAGGCCCTGGGCGGCGCCAAGAACCACATGGTGGTCATGCCCGATGCCGATATCGAGCAGGCCGTGGACGCGCTGATCGGCGCCGGCTACGGCTCGGCCGGCGAGCGCTGCATGGCCATCAGCGTGGCCGTGCTCGTGGGCGACGTGGCCGACCAGCTGCTGCCGCGCCTGATCGAGCGCACCAAGGCGCTGAAGGTGCTGGACGGCGAGGACCTGGCCGCGGAAATGGGCCCCATCGTGACCCGCGCCGCACACGAGCGCATCAGCGGCTACATCGACCTGGGCGTCAAGGAAGGCGCGCAGTTGCTGGTCGATGGCCGGGGCTTCGACGGCAAGGCGGCCGGCGCCTCCACAGGCACGGACACCTCGGGCGGCTTCTGGCTGGGCGGCACACTGTTCGACCATGTCACGCCCGACATGCGCATCTACAAGGAAGAGATCTTCGGCCCCGTGCTGGCCGTGGTGCGCGCCAAGGACTTCGCCGAGGCCGTGCAGCTGGTCAACGACCATGAGTTCGGCAACGGCGTGGCCTGCTTCACGCGCGACGGCAATGTGGCGCGCGAGTTCGGCCGCCGCATCGAGGTCGGCATGGTCGGCATCAACGTGCCGATTCCCGTTCCCATGGCCTGGCACGGCTTCGGCGGCTGGAAGCGCAGCCTGTTCGGCGACATGCACGCCTATGGCGAGGAAGGCGTGCGCTTCTATACCCGCCAAAAGAGCATCATGCAGCGCTGGCCCGAGAGCACGCCCAAGGGCGCGGAATTCGTGATGCCCACGGCCAAGTAGGCGCAGTCCCCCTCCATGAAAAAACCAGCCCGCGGGCTGGTTTTTCTTTGGGGACTGCGACCTGTCAGAAGCGGTATCCGATGCCGATGGCGTAGACGTTCGGATTGAGCTTGAGCGACACGCTCTGGCCCGAGGACAGGTGCGCCGTGGTCTTCAGGAAGCTCTTGTAGTAGGCCACGTCCAGGAACCAGCGCTCGTTGAAGTTGTAGACGAAGCCGATCTGGGGCGTCAGGCCCCATTTGCTGTCCACCGAGGCCGTGGTCGGGTTGGCCAGCGTGCCGCCGGTCAGGCCGTTGAGGGAGGCCGTGGTGCGCTCGCCGAAGAACTTGGCATAGGTCACGCCCAGGCCCAGGTAGGGGCGGAAGGCGGAGTTGGCCTCGCCGAAGCGGTACTGCGCGAACACGGTGGCGGGCAGCACCTTGGTGCGGCCCAGCTTGCCCGTGCCGGAGATGGCGCCATTGCCCACGAAGTCATGCTTGAACGGCAGGCCCATGGGCACGTCGATGGCCCAGTTGTTGGTGACCATGTAGGTCACGCCGCCCGTGAGCTGGCTGTTGGCCTTCACGTCCACGCGGGTGTCGGGGAAGCTGGGTGTGCTCAGCCAGCCGCTGCTGGTCTGGGGATCGATGCGCGTGGCGCCCAGGCGCACGCTCCAGGTGCCGGCGGACTGGGCGGTGGCGGCCATGCAGGCCGTGGCCATGGCCACGGCGGCGGTGATGCGCAGGAATGTCTTCATGGATGTGTCTCCTCGTGCTGCATGACTGCGATCACAGCCAGCCGGCACGGGCCAGGGTGCGGGAGGCCAGCTGGCTCATCTGCTGATGGCCATAGGGCGTGGGGTGGAAGCTGTCGGCAAAGGCATAGCTCTTCCACCAGTTGGCGCTGGTCTCGCCCACGGGAATGGAGGCGGACAGCGCGGCCTCGGTGCAGGTCGGGAAGCTGTAGGTGGGCAGGCCGTCGGCGCCCGCGCCGGTGGCAGGGCAGGCCGCCTTTTTCACGTTGGTGTAGGCGTACTGGGCGGGGTCGGCCATCTGCTGGCGGAACTCGCTGTAGAAATCGATGATGGCCACGCGGCTCTCGCCCGCGAAGCCGGTGGCAACCTGCTGGTTGAAGGCCTTGACCCAGCCGTCGAACACGGTCTCCAGCTGGGCGGCGGCGGCCGAGCCCTGCTGCTGGGCCACCGACTGCAGTACCAGCTGGAAGCGCGGCGTCAGCGTGATGGCCGGCACGTTGAGGATGGCCACGCGCGTGGCGCCCTTGCCCAGCACATTCGCCTGAATGGTGGACACATAGCCCTTGGCCAGGTTCTGCATGTACAGGCCGCCGGCCTGGGCCATGCCGGCCTGGCCCTGCTGCAGCAGCGCACCCAGCGTGGCCGCGTCGATCTTGGTGGACAGCAGCGCCTTGAAGTTGGCGCCCTGGTCCCTGGAAGCGGCCAGGAAGGCGCCGATCACGTCGGCCGCGTCATTGGCGCCGCCGTCGATCACGGCCAGGTCATCGGCCGTGAAGCCCGCCGCGCCGGCCAGCAGGATCTGCTGCGTGATGGAGATGGGCGCCGTGGGCGCGCTGGTGTAGTTGATGCGGCCGCCGCCCACGGCGTAGTTGTTGCACGAGGTGTTGGGCGTGAAGGCCGTGCCGTTGAAGCGCGGGCACAGGGAGATGTTGTACAGGCCCGCCACGCGCTCGGCCCAGACCTGGTTGGAGCCGGCGCCTGTCAGCGTGGCGTTCTGCACGGTGAACTTGTAGCCGAAGGTGCCGCTGTCGGAGAGGCTGTCGCCCATCACCTTGACGGAGGTGATCTTGGCACGGGGGGTGGTGTCGGCGCCGCTGCCGCCACCGCAAGCGGCCAGCAGGCCGGCCGTGGCCAGGGAGGCCGCGAGGATTCGATAACGATTTGCCAAGGTGTGATCTCCGTGAAGTGTTGTGAATAGCACGACCGTGCTTTTTTTGGTGATTGCCATCGTAGCGACAGTCGCACCTTGGCGACACCGGGCAAGTACCGATAGGAATCGCGGGCCGACCGGGCATTTCGCACGCGGGCGAATAGACGATAAATACCGGTCTGGCGCCCGCAGGCAGGACAAGGCCCTTGCCGGGCAGGAGGCGGAAACACAACGGAAAGGGCCTGCAAAAGCAGGCCCTGGAACAGGAGCGCAGGCGGCGTATCAGCGGTCGTGCGCCGTCCAGTCCACCAGCGCATCCCAGGCCGCGCGCGCGGCGGCCGCATTGGCGTGGTTGGCCATGGCCACCAGCACGTACCGGCGGCCGCTGGCGCCATCCACATAGCCGGCCAGGGCCGAGGCATCGCGCAGCGTGCCGGTCTTCAGGTGCGCCATGCCCTGGACGCGGCTGAGGCTGCGGCGCAGCGTGCCATCGACGCCGACGATGGGCATGGAGGCCACGAACTCCGGCATCACGGGCGAGGCCCAGGCCTGCTGCAGCATGCGGCCCAGGCCGGAGGCCGTGATGCGCGCCTCGCGGCTCAGGCCCGCGCCGTTGTCGGCCACGGGCTGCTCGGCCGCACCCCAGCGCGCCTGCCACCACTGGCCCAGCACCTGGCGCGAGGCCTCGAAGCTGGCCACGCCGGTGCGCTGCATGCCCATGGTCAGGAACACCTGCTGGGCCATGACGTTGTTGCTGTATTTGTTGATGTCCCGCACCACCTCGGCCAGCGAGGGCGATTCGCTCTGGAAGGCCGGCTGCAGGCCGACCGGCACGCGGCCGTCGCGCACGGTGCCCGTGAGCTTGCCGCCCAGCTCGCGCCACATGCCCTCGATGGCGCGCGCCGCGAAGGCCTCGGGCTGGGCCGGCGCCAGCGACCAGCTCTTGTCGCCGCAGCTGGCCGGGAACGTGCCGGCAAAGGCGATGCGCAACGGGTCGGCCATGTCCAGCTGCAGCCGGGCGCGCCAGTCGCCGCACTCGCTGCCTGCCGGCGCCAGGGGCACGGTTTCCTGTTGCTGGATTCCGGCCAGCGGCGGATCGTATTGCAGCCGCGCCACGCCCGCCGCGGCGTCGGGCACAAAGCCGACCGTCACGGCCTTGTAGTTGACCAGCAGGGCGTCGGGCGCGACGTTGTAGGGGCGCCAGGGCTCGTTGTCGAAGGTGGAGGGATCGTGGGCGGGGACGGAGAACGCGCTGCGGTCCAGCACGATGTCGCCCACGATGACCTTGATGCCCATGCCCTGCAGGCGGCGCAGCATCAGCCACAGCCGCTCCATCACGAGCTTGGGATCGCCCTGGCCCTGGATGTACAGCGGCCCGCGCAGCACGCCGTCCTGCACCGGCCCGCCCAGGAAGACGGGCGTGCGCCAGACATGGGCAGGACCCAGCTGGTCCAGCGCCGCATAGGTGGTGACCAGCTTCATCACCGAGGCCGGGTTCATGGCCACATGGCTTTGCCAGTCCAGGCGCGGAGCGGCCCGGCCATCGACCTCGACCACCAGGGCCGAGACCGCGTCGCGCGGCAGCTTGGCGCGCGCAAGCGCCGCCTCCACGGCCGGGGGCAGCCGGCTTTCGCGTGCAGTCTTGGTGGACAGCGAGGCCGGCGAGGTGGGCGCATCTGCCTGGGCGCTTGCCACGCCGGGCAGGACGGACGCCGCCAGCAGCGCGGCCGCCAGGCCCCGGCGGGAAAGCGGCAATCCAAGAGAGAAGGCGGAGGAAATCGAGGAAATAAGGGAAGAAGACGTCGAAAGATGCAACATGGCCGGCAAGTCTACGCCGGTCATTGCAGCCCTGCCGGGCGCGGGACGGGCGGGGCACCGATAATCCTGCACTTGCTGCGGCACCGCCGCCTGCCCCAAGCCATGAATCTTCTTGCCCTAGACACCAGTACCGACACCCTCTCCATCGCCGTGCAGCGCGGCGATGCCGTCTGGGAACACAGCGGCCCCGGCGGCCCGCAGACCTCGACCGAGCTGATCCCCGCCATCCTGGCCCTCATGGCCCAGGCCGGACTGGAGTTCGCCGAGCTGCGGGCCATCGTCTTCGGCCGGGGTCCGGGCTCGTTCACGGGCCTGCGCACGGCGTGCTCCGTGGCCCAGGGCCTGGCCTTTGCCGCCCGCGTGCCCGTGCTGCCCATGGACAGCCTGCTGGCCGTGGCCGAGCAGGCGCGCATGCAATACGGCTGCACCGACCTCATCGCCGTGATCGATGCGCGCATGAACGAGGTCTACCACGCCGCCTACCACTGGGCCGATGGCCGCTGGAACGACATCGGCGAGCAAAGCGGCGACTTCGGCCTGTGCGCGCCCGAGGCCCTGCAGTTGCCGCCCGGCACCGTGGTGGCCGGCAACGCCCTGGCCGCCTATGGCGAGCGCCTGGCGCCCCAGGCCAGCCATGTGGCTGCGCTGCCCACGGCCGCCGCCATGCTGCGCCTGGCCCCTGCGATGCTGGCGGCCGACCGCGCCCTGCCGGCCGACCAGGCCCTGCCGCGCTACATCCGCGATAAAGTCGCGCAGACCACGGCCGAGCGCGAGGCTGCCAAGGCGGCAGCCGCGCTTGCTTCACCCGTGCAGACCACAGAGACCCCTCCTGCCCAGGCATGAGCACGCACACGCCACAGCCCTCGCGGCCGCTGCCGCCCCTGACCGACGCCTTGGCGTCGGAGCGGGACAGCGTGCGCTTCGAGCCGCTGAACGTGCTGTGGCTGGACACGCTGCTGCCCGTGGAGCAGCAGGCCTATTCCCATCCCTGGACGCGCGGCAACTTCATCGACGCCATGGCGGCCGGCTATGAAACCCAGCTGCTGGTGGATGCCCAGGGCGGGCTGGTCGGCTACTTCGTCGCCATGATCGTGCTCGACGAGGTGCACCTGCTCAACATCACCGTGGCCCCGGCGCGCCAGCGCCAGGGCTGGGCCCGCATCCTGCTGGACGCCCTGGCCCTGTGGTCGCGCCAGCGCCAGGCCCAATGGATCTGGCTGGAAGTGCGCGAGAGCAATGTCCGCGCACGCAGCATCTACGCCGCGCATGGCTACCAGGAGGTGGGCCTGCGCAAGAACTACTACCCCATGCACGACGGCCCGCGCGAGCATGCCGTGCTCATGAGCCTCAAGCTATGGCCCTGAATCTAGACACCCGCCAGCGGGCCATGCTGCATGCCATGGGCATCACTGTCTGGCTGCCCGAACCCGAGACCGCGCCCGCCGTGCTGTCCGAGGCCCTGGCTGCGCCCGCCGATGCGCCTGCAGCGGCGCCCCTGGCGGATCCGCCGGCGGCCCGCCCCGTTCCGCCGCCCGTGCAGGAGGCGCCCCTCCCGGCGCCTGATGCACCGGCGCCTGCTGCATCGTCGCCTGTCGCCGCGCCAACGCCCGCACGCGTTCAGGTGCCTGTTCAGGCGCCGGTCCAGGCGCCACCGCCTCCCGCACCCGTGCACGCCTCTCCCGCACCCGTCATCCCCGAACGCGAACGCCCGCCGCGCCGCTACGTGCAGCAGCCCGTGGCCGGCGCACCGGGCCTGGGCTGGCGGCTGGGCCCCGTGCGTCCCGTGTATGCGGCAACGCCGCCGGCCGGTGATGGCGGCGAAGGCGGCTGGCTGATCCTGCTGGAGCCGCCGGCCAACTCCCTGCCGCTGCCGCCCGCCCGGCGCCCCGGCCCCGACTGCGCGCGCACCGCGCTGGAAGGCGACGCGGCCCGGCTGCTGGACAACATGCTGCGCGCGCTGAACCTGCAGGACCATCCGCGCCTGTACAGCGCCGCCCTGCACCGCGTGCAGCCTCCGGCCGAAGGCCAGGAGGCGCCCGAGGTCCCGGCCCTGCAACCGTCGCTGGAGGCACTGCTGCGCGATCTGCGCCCGGCCTGCGTGCTGGTGCTGGGCCTGGCCACGGCGCGCGCCGTGCTGGGGCGCCAGGAGGCCCTGGGCCGCCTGCGCGCCGAGCCGCACCGCATCGCCGGTGTGCCGGCCGTGGTCAGCTACGACCCCAACTATCTGCTGCGCGCCCCCCAGGCCAAGGCCGGCGCCTGGGCCGACCTGTGCCATGCCCAGGCTTTTGTGACAGGCCGCCAGATGCCCCCTGGAGCCGCTTCCGAATAGCGCGGCCGGCCCGCATGCTGCAGCGCAACGCTGCATAATCCGATGCTTTGCATCTTGGAGAAAGCTCCGTGGAAACCTACCCCAGTTGGTAGCTTTCAACTCCCGGTTGGCCTGTGGGGTTGAAAGCACCCCCGATACCCCGCACGCCTGAGAAGAACACCTGGAGTGAGCCTATGCTCAACATCTTTACGCTGGCCAATGGCCGCCTGGTTCAAGAAGAGATCGAGTCGCTGGAGGAGCTGTCCCGCTTCAAGCCGATCTGGGTGGACCTGGAGTCGCCCACGGTCGAGGAAAAGCGCTGGATCAAGCAGCACTACGAGTTGTCCATCCCCGAAGATGCGATGGACGACGACATCGAGGAATCGGCCCGCTTCTACGAAGAAGACAACGGCGAGCTGCACATCCGCAGCGACTTCCTGATCGACGATGACGAGGACCCCCGCTCCGTGCGCGTGGCCTTCATCGTCAACGAGCACAACAAGAACCTGCGCAGCTGCGGCGTGCTGTTCTCCATCCATGACGAGGACGTGCCGGTCTTCCGGCTGCTGCGCATGCGCGCGCGCCGCGCGCCGGGCCTGATCGACGAGGCCAAGGACGTGCTGCTCAAGCTGTTCGACGCCGACGCCGAGTACTCGGCCGATACGCTCGAAGGCATCTACGACGACCTGGAGAAGGCCAGCAAGATGGTGCTGTCCGGCGACGTGACCGACGACGTGGCCCGCGAAGTGCTGGGCGCCATCGCGCGCCAGGAAGACCTGAACGGCCGCATCCGCCGCAACGTCATGGACACGCGCCGCGCCGTCAGCTTCATGATGCGTTCCAAGATGCTCAATGCCGAGCAGTTCGAGGAAGCGCGCCAGATCCTGCGCGACATCGAATCGCTGGACAGCCACACGGCCTTCCTCTTCGACAAGATCAACTTCCTGATGGATGCCACCGTCGGCTTCATCAACATCAACCAGAACAAGATCATCAAGATCTTCTCGGTGGCCAGCGTGGCCCTGCTGCCGCCCACGCTGATCGCCAGCGTCTACGGCATGAACTTCCGCTTCATGCCCGAGCTGGAGTGGGAGTTCGGCTACGTCTACGTCATCGCGCTCATGGTGCTCAGCGCCGTCGGGCCCATGCTGTATTTCCGCAAGCGCGGCTGGCTGAAGTAGCGGCAGCCGGCCCCCTCGGGCCGGGCTTTCTTCAGGCCAGCGCCACGGCCTCGATTTCCACCTTCAACCCGAAATGCAGCGCCCCCGTGGGCACCACGGCGCGCGCGGGCCGGTGCGTGCCGACCCAGTCGGCATAGAGGCGGTCGAAGGCCGGCCAGTGCGCCATGTCGTCCAGGTACACGCGCACCTGCAGCAGCCGCGGCACGCCGCTGCCGGCCAGCTCCAGCGCCGCTGCCAGATTGGCCAGCGCCTGGCGCGCCTGGTCCTCGAAGCTGGCATCCACCAGGCGCGTGCCGTCGGGCCGTATGGGCAGCTGCCCTGACACGAAGACCAGCCCCTGGCCCATGGCCGTGTGGCTGTAGTGGCCGCCCGGCGCAGGCAGGTTCGGCGATGCATGGCGCAGATCGATCCCGTTTTCACCAGCCATGGAGCCGCTCCCAGGTTTGCACCGAGCCATCTGCCCCCAGCGCCTGGTAGGCCGGGAACTGCGCGCCCGTGGCGCAGGCATGGTTGGGCAGGATGCGCAGCCGCGTGCCCAGGGGAAAGCGGGCGGCGATGTCGGCCTCTATCGCGCCATCAGCGCGCGCCAGGATGCCGTGCTCCTGGTTGGCGCCGGTCAGCACGAAGCCCGGCATCACCTCGCCATGCAGGTCGCAGACCTGGCCGTAGCCGAAGTCCTGCCGCTGTTTCGCCGTGCCCCGGTCGCGGCTCATGGCCATCCAGCCTGCGTCCACGATGGCCCAGCCCTTGTCGGCCTGGTGGCCGATCACGGTGGCCAGCACCGACAGCGCCACGTCCTCGGCCGTGCACACGCCGATGTTGCGCATCACCAGGTCGAAGAACACATAGACGCCTGCGCGCACCTCGGTCACGCCGTCCAGCCGGCATGCCGCCAGCGCGGTGGGCGTGGAGCCCACGCTGACCACGGGGCACGGCAGGCCGGCCGCGCGCAGGGCTTCGGCGGCCTGCACGCAGCCGGCGCGCTCGCGCTCGGCCAGCGCCTGCAGCGCCTCGGGCGTGTCCAGCTCGTAGCTGGAGCCGGCATGCGTGAGCACGCCGCCCAGGCGCATGCCGCCGTCGTGCAGCGTGCGGCCAATGGCCAGCAGCAGCGGCGCATCTTCGGCGCCCACGCCGGAGCGGTGGCCGTCGGTGTCGATCTCTATCCATACCTCGAAGGCCTCGCCCTGTTCGCGGCCGAACGCGGCAATGGCCTGGGCCGCCGCCACGCTGTCCACGATGAGCTTGAGATCGCAGCCGCGCCGGCGCAGTTGCAGGGCCTGCGGCAGGCGGTGCGGCGCCATGCTGACTGCATAGAGGATGTCGGTGGTGCCAGCGGCAAAGAACTGCTCGGCCTCCTTCAGGGTGGAGACCGTGATGCCCGAGGCCCCGGCCGCGCGCTGCGCGGCGGCCACGGGCACGCTCTTGCTGGTCTTCACATGGGGGCGCAGGCGCACGCCCTGCGCGTCCATGCGCTGCTGCATGCGGTGGATGTTGCGCTGCATGCGTGCGAGGTCGATCACGGCAGCGGGCGTGTCCAGGGTCAGTAGTGTGTCTTGCATGGTGTTTCTCTCTCCATCGTCAATCCAGGTATTGGCCTTTGGCCTTGAGGGCAGGCACGTCGTTGCGCAGTCCCTGTTCGATCAAGGCGGAGACCGTGGCCGGCACGGCCTGCTCGGGCGACGGCAGCTCCACCCCCAGCGCGGCCATCTGTGCGCGCAGGCCCGCATCGCCCATGGCGTGCTGCAGCGACCGCGTCAGCCGCGCGAGCACCGCCGGCGGCGTGCCGCGTGGTGCGAAGATCGCGTTCCATGAGCGCGCCTGCAGGGGGTGGCCGGCCTCGGCGCTGGCCGCCGTGCCCGGCAGCTGAGCCAGGCGCTGTGTTCCCAGCACCGCAATCGCCTTGATGCGGCCGCCCGCGATCTGCGGCAGCGCCGTCGTCGTCTGGTCGCACATGAAATCGGTCTGTCCGCCCATGAGATCGTTCATGGCAGGCGCGATCCCGCGATAGGGAACATGGGTGGGGCTTTGGCCCAGCGCCGACAGCAGCAGCACGCACCCATAGTGCGATATCGAGCCCACGCCGGCGCTGCCATAGGAGGCTGCGGCCTGGTTGCGCTTGAGCCACTCGGCGAACTGGCGCAGATCGGAGGCCGGCAGATTGGCACGCGCCAGCAGCAGCATGGGCGCCGCGCCCGCAGGTCCCACAGGGGCGAAGTCGGCCACGGGGTCATAGGGCAGCTTGCGGTACAAGGCCACATTGACCACATGCGTGCCTATGCCGCCAAAGGACAGGGTGTAGCCGTCGGCGGCGGCCTTGCGCGCCTGGTTCAGGCCGATGGTTCCATTGGCGCCACCCAGGTTCTCGATCACCAGGGGTTGGCCCAGATGCTCCCCCATCTTCTGAGCCACGGCACGGGCCAGCGCATCGCTGGGGCCTCCCGGGGGAAACGGCACGACCAGCGTGACCGGCCTGGCCGGAAAGGCAGCGCCGGCCTGCGCCAGGGCTCCCTGGCTCCACGCCATGGCACAGACGATGGACAGGACCGGGAATGCGGACACAAGGGACAACGGCAGGGCTGGACGCAGCTGCATGGCAGGCTCCTCACAAGGGTGGACAGAAAAGGACGGCGGGCACAGCACCGGCTGCACCCTCGGGGTTCAGCCCTGCTGCGGGGAAAAGTCCCTGAGCCAGGGCAGTGCCGGCGCCAGCGTGGGTGCTTCGGCCTCGGCCTGCGGCGCGCCCGTGGGCCGCGACAGGCCCACGCGGTTGTGCCAGAAGGTACGCAGGCCCACGGCCGAGGTGCCGAACAGGTCATAGCCCGATCCGGCCACGAAGGCGGCCTGGCCCGCAGGCAGCCCCAGCCGGTCCAGCGCCAGCTGGTAGGGCCGGGGGTCGGGCTTGTAGAAGCCTGCTGCTTCCGAGGTCACCACCACATCCCAATCCACTCCCAGCAGCGCGGCGGCACGTTGACCCAGGCGCTCGGAGCAATTGGTCACCACGGCCAGGCGGCAGTGCGGGCGCAGGGCGGCCAGCAGCTCGCGTGCGCCATCCCAGGGCTGCAGCTGCTCCCATTGCGCCTCCAGCCTGTCGGCCACCGCCTCGGGCAGGCCCCGGTTGCGGGCCGCCGTGCGCACCAGATCCTCATAGGGCTGGTAGGCGCCGCAGCCATAGGTCAGACGCAGGTATTCGGCGCGCCAGTCGCGCCCGGCAGCCTCGCTGCCGGCGGCCGCATTCCAGACGGTCCAGGAGTCCAGCAAGGCGGTCAGCAGGTCGAAGAGCACGGCCCGGGGCCATGCGGCAGAGGTGGGGTATGGGGTGTTCATGCCTTGGCACTGTACGGACCAAGACCATGGTCGTGGTTAAATCCGCCGTCATCAATCGTTAAGGCAAATTGAATGATTGCCATCGAAGACCTGCAGCTTGCCGCCGCCTTGCTGCGCGAAAGCTCGCTGAGCGCGGCGGCCCGTGCGCTTGCCGTGACACCGCCTGCACTGTCCATGCGCCTGCGCCGACTGGAGGCCGAACTGGGCCTGTCCCTGGCCAACCGCAGCGCGCGGCGCCTGGCGCTGACACCCGAGGGCGAGCGCTTTGCCCGCGAGGCCGTGCGGCTGCTGGGCCAGATCGAGGAGTTGCGCGACTCGCTGCACGGCGATGCCCGCCAGCTGGGCGGCACGCTGCGCTTGGCCGCACCCTTCGGCTACGGGCGCAGCCGGCTGGCCCCGGCCCTGGTGCCCTTCACGCGCCAGCACCCGCAACTGAAACTGCAGCTGGACCTGCGCGAAACGCCTTTCCCCGACCGCCACGATGCCGATGCCGTGGTCCACATCGGCACGGTGCGCGACTCCTCCTGGGTGGCGCGCGAGCTGGCTGCCAACGACCGCTGGCTGTGCGCCAGCCCCGACTACCTGCGCCGCCATGGCACGCCCGCCACGCCGCGCGAGCTGTTGGAGCACGCCTGCATCTGCATCCGCGAGAACGAGGAGGATGTGACGCTGTGGCACCTGCGCCCCGCCGCAAGCCGGCGTGCCGTGGACGGCCAGACCCTGCGTGTGACGCCGTCCTATGTGACCAACGATGGCGGCGTGGCCCGCCACTGGGCCGAACAGGGCCTGGGCCTGGTGCTGCGTTCGCAATGGGACATGGCACCGGCCATTGCCGAGGGCCGGCTGGTGCGCGTGCTGCCCGACTGGCATTTCGGCAGCGCGCCCGTCACCCTGCTGGTGCCCACGCGCAAGGGACGCACGGCGCGCGTGCAGGCCCTGGTGACGTTTCTGGAGCAGTGCGCCGCAGCGGGCGCGCTGTAGTGCAGGTCAGGCCGTGCGCGCGGACGTATCCCGGGCATCGCTGGCACCGTGGGTGCCCTGGCCGCGCTCGCGCAGCCACAGCACCAGGCCGCAGACCATGACCACCAGCTGCGTGCCCACCAGCAGGCCGAAGCCGGCAACGAAACCGCCGCCGGCCGAATGCGATGTCCAGCCGATGACGGCCCCCATGAGCGCGGGCATGAAGCCCGCCACCAGGGTCGCCGTGCCGTTGACGACGCCGTAGGCGCTGGCCACATGCTCGGGCCGCGCGCAGTACTGCACGGTGCTGGGGATGGCCGGGCTCATCAGGCCCCAGCAGAAGTTGGCGGCGATCAGGCAGTAGGCCGCCGCGTAGCGGTCTTCCATGTGGATGGCCAGCCAGATGGCCAGCGCCAGGCCCAGGCTGCCGCCGACGAAGATCAGCGGCACCTGGCGGCGCGGCAGGCGGTCGATGACGATGCCGCCGACCAGCACGGCCAATACCGTGGCGTACTGCGGCAGCGAGGCCAGCCAGCCCATCTCGCGCAGCGAAAAGCCGCGCGACTCCAGGTAGGCCGGCAGCCAGTTGCTGCTGCCCCAGAGGTAGGAGAAGAAGGCCGCCGACAGCACGGCCACCAGCACCAGATAGCGCGTGTGCATGGCGCCGCGCACGATCTGGCCGACCTGGCCCACCGCCTCGCCCAGCGAGCGCGGGCGCGGCATGCCGGTGTCCACGCGGGGCATGCGGATGAAGGCCAGCACCAGCGGAATGCCGATGGCCACATTGATCAGGCCCAGCACGTGGAACGAGGTCTGCCAGTCATGGCCGGCCACCAGGTAGCCGATCAGCGGATAGCCCACCGCCAGCCCCAGTCCCGTGCCCATGTTCACGAAGGAGTTGGGCAGGCCGTTCTCGTGGCTCTGGAAATGCGCCTTGATGTAGCTGCCCGCCAGCGAGTACAGCGGTCCTTCGGAGATGCCCAGCAGGATGCGCGAGGCCAGCAGCAGGCCATAGCTGTTCATGGCCGGGGACAGAAAGGACACGGCGCCCCACAGCAGCAGGCCGACCACCAGGCTTCGGCGCACGCCGAAGAGCGCCGCGCAAAACGGCGTCAACACGAAGGAAGAAACGCCGTAGCCCACCATGAAGGCCGTGGCCAGCAGGCCCTGGCGCGTGCGGTCGTCGTGCGTCAGCCCGATGTGGTCCAGAAATCCCTGGTCGAGGATGAGGATCGAAAGGTTGATCCGGTCCACATAGGAGATGGCGACGATGATGAAGAGGCTGATCACCCCCCACCAGCGGGCCGCACGCATATCTTTCATGGCAAGTCTCTATCGCCCGATGGGCTGTATCAGAAGAAGTGGCGCACGCCCACCTCGAAGCCGGAGGAGCGGCCGCCCAGCGTGGTGCCCGGGGCCGACAGGCCCTGCACGCCGATGGACTTGGCCGCGCCGTCCTTGTTCTTGAGGAAGGCCACCGTGCCGTAGACCTGGGTGCGCTTGGACAGGTTGTGCCCGTAGCCCACGCTGATCTTGTTCCAGTCGGCATTGCTGCCGTCGGTGTTGTAGTGGCCGTAGGAGGCCTTGAACTCGCCCATGCCCACGGGCGCGGTCACGCCCAGCTGCAGGGCGGTGACCTTGAGGGCGCCGCGCTTTTCGCTGGCCCACAGCAGCATGGGCTTGGCCACGCCGAAGTCCCAGCTCAGGCCCACGTTGCTGGCCGTGAGGTTGGTCGCATCGCTGTCGCCATAGAACTTGCCCGTGGCCAGTGCGCCGTTGAAGGGGCCCTGGCGGTAGCCGAAGCGCAGGCCGCGGTAGTCGCCCTGGTTCTTGTTGGGTGCGCTGCGCGCCTGCTCGCCCATGGCCACCTGCACCTGGCCGTAGAAGCCGCCCAGGTTCTGCGGCAGGAAGTAGCTGACCGCGTTGCTGATCTGGATGGGCGCGCCGCCCGTGGCCGTGCCCGTGCCGGGAATGCCCAGCATGGTGAAGCCCATGGTGCCGCCCACGCCGTTGGTGAGGAAGGGGTCGAAGATCAGCGTGCTCAGGAAGGTGGCCGAGTCATCGCGGCCCAGGCGCACTTCGCCGAAGTCGCCCGACAGGCTCACGGTGGAGCGGCGGTTGAAGCTCAGGCCGCCACCGCTGGCCTTGCCCGAGCCGCTGTCCACGTCCATGCCCGCCTCCAGCCAGAAGCCAGCGCGCAGGCCGCCGCCCAGCTCTTCCGTGCCGCGAAAGCCGAGGCGACTGATGTTGGCGCCGCCCGTGGACAGGCCGGTCTTGGACGGGCCGGAGCCGTTCAGGTGCGTGACGCCGACATCGACGACGCCGAAGATCTCGACCTTGGACTGCGCCGAAGCGGCACTGGGCAAGGACGCCAGGCAGGCTAGCGCCACGCCCAGCATGGGCGTATGGATGGTTTTCATGGGGTTGTCTCCTCTGGGGTGGTGGCTTGGGGGGCTTGGGGGGCTTGGGGGTGGTGGGTTGTTGCCGTGCAGGTCTGATTGCCTGCTCAGATATCGAGCACTAAACGTTCGCTCTTGCAGCCGGAAACGCAGACCATCATCACTTTGTTGCTGGCCTTTTCCTTGGGGCTGAGCACCGAGTCGCGGTGGTCCGGAATGCCTTCGAGCACGCGCGTCTCGCAGGAGCCGCAGACACCTTCGCAGCAGCTGTGGTCCATCTGGATGCCGGCATCCAGCAGGGTGTCGAGCAGCGACTTCTCGGGCGTGATCTCGATGAAGCGGCCGCTGCGCTTGAGTTCCACCGTGTAGTTGCTGCGCGCATCGTCGGCGGCCTTGACCTCCACGGGCGTGAAGCGCTCGATGTGGGCGTTGGCGTGGCCCAGCTCGGCGCAGAACTTCTCGAAGGCGTCCAGCATGGGCGTGGGGCCGCAGGCGTAGTGGTGCGTGCCCGCGTCGGGCTGGCGTTGGGCCAGCAGCGCGCGCAGGTCGGGCGGGCCGCCGGCCTCGCTGTCGAAGTGCAGGTGCAGCGGCATGCCCAGCGCCTGCAGCTCTTCCAGGAAGGCCGCGCCCTTGCGCTCGCGGGCGAAGTACAGCATCTCGAACGAGCGGCCCTGGCCCTTGAGGCGGCGTGCCATGCACAGCAGCGGCGTGATGCCGATGCCGCCGGCCACCAGCACGGTGTGCGCGGCGCTTTCGTCCAGCGCGAAATGGTTGCGCGGCTCGGAGATGGTGATGGGCATTCCCACGCGCAGCGACTCGTGCACGCAGCGCGAGCCACCGCGGCTGGCGCGGTCGCGCAGCACGCCGACCACGTAGCGGTGGCGCTCCTCGCTGGGGTTGCTCAGCGAGTAGCTGCGCACCAGGCCGTTGGGCAGGTGCAGATCGATGTGCGAGCCCGGCGTGAAGGCGGGAAGCTCCCCGCCCGCCACGGGCCGCAGGTCCACGCTGATGGTGTCCTGGGCCTCGAAGCGCAGCGTGTGCACGAAGGCCTGGAGGTTGGTGCTCATGATGCGGCGCCTTCGTCGATCTGCTCCTGGGCCAGGCGGCGCAGGTGGCGGCGCAGGCGCACTAGGCCGATGTCGTGCTGGTAGAGGTTCTCGCGCTCGTTGGCGTCCAGCTCCATCTGCTCCATCATGATCCGGTCCTGCTCCAGCACGGCCCAGTGGCGCGCCTCCAGGCGGTTGCGGTACAGGAAGCGCCAGGTGTCGCGCATCCAGCCCTGCACCTTGCGGCAGCGCCAGAAGAACACGGAGCACAGGTCGGCGCTGATGGGCGTGACGCAGGCCACGATGGCGAAGTTGCCGCCGGGGCCGCCGGTCTTGGGGTACGGAATCTCCAGGCGCATCCAGTGCACGCCCGTGCTGCCCCACTCGGTCCAGTCGAAGTTCACGCCGCGCTGGCCCACCTTCTCGAAGACGAAGCCGTCATCGGTCTCGCGCACCTGGAACGTGGCCTTGCTGTCACCCTCGGCCATGGAGTGCGACTGCTTGTGCAGGAAGGTGCCGTGCATGGGGTCCATGACGTTGTCCAGCGCATAGCGGTAGTCGCTGCGCCACTCGGCATAGCACAGGAAGTTGGAGTACTCGGGCGAGGTCAGCTCCTCGGGCAGCGTGAACTCGGGCGCCTCGTCAACGGCCTTGTCGCTGTTGTAGAGAAAGATGGCGCCATGGGCCTCGCGCGCATGGAAGGCCAGCGCCGCGCGCGAGCCTTCGAGCTTGCAGCCGGGGCTGCCGGGCACCTTGGTCACGGTGCCGTCGCAGCGCACTTCCACGCCGTGGTAGGGGCAGGCCAGGCGGTCGCCCAGGATCACGCCCTGCGACAGCGGCGCGCCGCGGTGCGGGCAATGGTCTTCCAGCGCGTGGACCTGGCCGGCGGCATCGCGCCACAGCGCGATCTTGCGGCCGAAGCGGCGCACGGACACGGGCTGGGTCTTCACGAAGTCCGAGGGGCAGACCGCGTACCAGAGGTTCTTCAGGCCTTTGTTGAGCAGGCCGTCCACCGGATCGATGGTGATGGTTTGTACGTTCATGGGGCTCTCCAGTCCTGCTCGGTATCAATAGCCCAGCCGCGCCATCAGCGCCTGGAAGCTGTCTTCGGTCCAGGCCTCGCCGTTCTCGCCGGAGGGGCCGCTGCGGTTGAGGTAGGCCACCAGTTCGGGCAGGGTCTGCACGCCTTCGCCGAAGGCGCGTTCGATGGAATCGCCCAGCAGGTCTTCCATCAGGGTGGGGGCACGTTCGCGCGCCTGGTGCGGCTCGAGATAGCGATCAGCGGCCATGGTTCTCTCCTTCGAAAACTGTCTTGTGTGGGGGGTGCTCAATCAGCCCTGATATCCAGGTCTTTGATGAGCTTGCCGAAGCGGTTGAAGTCCGCTGCATTGGTCTTCTCAAGCCTCGCGGGATCGCCGCCTGCGGGCAGCGCGCCGAAGGTGGCCATCTTGGAGACCACGTCGGGCATCTTCAGGATCTCGTTGAGGTGCGTGTTCAGCAGCTTCACGGTCTCGGGCGACATGCCCTTGGGGCCGAACAGGCCCTGCCATGCGGACACTTCCACATCCTTGACGCCCAGCTCGGCCAGGGTGGGCACATTGGGGGCCAGCGCGCTGCGCTGGCTGTCGGCCACGGCCAGGGCGGCGACCTTGCCGCCGACGTAGGGCGCGATCGGTCCCCAGGTCATGAAGGTCGTGGGCACATGGCCGCCGATCAGGTCGTTGACGGCAGGTGCCACGCCCTTGTAGGGAATGTGGGCGATGCGCGTGCCGGCGGCGCGGTTGAACATCTCGCCCAGGATGTGCATGGGCGAGCCGCTGCCGGGGCTGGCGTAGGTCAGGCCGTCGCGCTTGCCCTGGGCGATCAGGGTCTTCATGTCCTTGATGCCCGAGGCCTGGTTGGTGGCCACGAACATGGGCTGCACGCTGGTCTGCACGATGGGCGTGAAGCCGTGCAGCACGTCGTAGCTGGAGCCCGAGGCCGTCTTGAGCACGAACTGCGCGATGGCGAAGGTATTGGGCGCCAGCAGCAGCGTGTAGCCGTCCGGCGAGGCCTTGGCCACATGCACGCTGCCGATGGTGCCGCTGGCGCCGGGGCGGTTGTCCACCAGCACGGGCTGGCCCAGGCGCGTGGACAGCTTCTCGGCATACAGGCGCGCCATGGCATCGGTGTCGCCACCGGCCGGATAGGCCACGATGATGGTGATGGGCTTGGCCGGATAGGCCTGGGCCATCGCGGTGCCGGACAGCGTGGCTGCAGCCAGGAATGCAGCGGCAAGAGAAACCTGGCGACGTGTCTTGTTCATGGTGGGGGGCCGTGGGGTGGTTGGGTTGTGGGGGTAGGCCGTCAGGCGCGGTCTCAATGCCGCTTGTCGGTGATGAATTTCCCGTCGCTGGTACCCACGCCCTTTTGGCGCCGGGTGTTGCCGTCGATGCCGCCATCGATGGCCCATTCTGCAAACACCGTGGGGCCGGGCTCGAACTCGCGGGGCTGCCAGTCGGCGGTGAGCTGGTCCTCGTCGGCGTAGTACTCGACCAGGGCGCCGGCCGGATTGCGGAAGTACCAGAAATAGGCCGAGGACACGGGATGGCGGCCCGGGCCCAGCTGGGTGTCCCAGCCGCAGCGCGAGATGTGCATGCCGCCGCCGAAGACCTCGTGGATGTCGCGCACCGTGAAGGCCACGTGGTTCAGGCCCGCGTCCTTGGCGGGGCGCTGCAGCAGGAAGATGTCGTGGTGGCCGCCGTCGGGCGCGCAGCGCAGGAAGGCACCGCGCTCGGGGTAGCGGTCCGAGGCCGCGAAGCCGAAGTTGTCCACGTAGAAGCGCTCGCAGGCCTGCACGTCCTTGACGAAGAACACCACATGGCCGACCTCGATGGGCTGGGCGCGTTCGTAGGCCGGGCTGGCCTGGTTGACGCGGTCCTTGCGGTTCCAGGTGTTGTAGGCGGCGCCTTGCACATCCACATCACGCTTTTGCGTGACCTGCAGGCGCACGGACAGGCCGTTGGGGTCGGTGCAGCCTATGCGCCCCTGGCCCTGTGTGAAGCCCGGCAGCGCGGCAATGCGGCTGGCGTACAGCGCAAGGTCCGCCTCGCTTTCCACACCCCAGACCACCTCGCGCAGCGTGGGGCCGGCCTCGATGGCGGGCGGCAGATCGGGATGGTCCACGGCGGCCACGATCACGCGGCAGCCGTTGAGGGTCTCGAACACCAGCCGGTCGTCCGCTTCCTGCACCAGCGCCAGGCCCCAGTCCAGGAAGAAGCGGCGGCAGGTGGCCAGGTCGTCCGCGCCGTAGGTGATTTCGTCTATGCCCAGTACGCTCATGTCGATTCCCTTTCAGTTCGCCCAGGCCAAAGGCTGGTCGTTCAAGCCCCAGTACATGCTCTTTTGCTCCATGTACTGCTGTATGCCCAGCCGTCCCTTCTCGCGGCCCAGGCCGCTGTCGCGCCAGCCGCCGAAGGGCGTGGAGATGGAGAACTGCTTGTAGGTGTTGATCCAGACGGTGCCGGCCTGCACGGCGCGGCCAATGCGCCAGGCGCTCTTGTAGTCGCGCGTCCAGATGCCGGCGGCCAGCGCGTAGACGCTGTCGTTGGCCTGGGCGAGCAGGTCGTCCTCGTTGTCGAAGGGCATGGCCACGAGCACGGGGCCGAAGATTTCCTGCTGGCAGATCTGCCAGTCGTTCTTCACGCCGTCGATGATGGTGGGGCGGTAGTAGTAGCCGCGCTCGAACTGCGCGCCCTCGGGCCGCTGGCCGCCCGTGAGCAGCCGGCCGCCCTCGGACAGGCCCAGGGCCACATAGCTCTCTATGGATTCGCGGTGCTTGGCGGTGATCAGCGGCCCCATCTGCGTACGCTCGTCGGCCGGGTCGCCCACCTGCAGCGCAGCGGCCTTGGCCGTCAGGCGCTGCATGAATTCGGCATGCAGGCTGCGCGCCACGAACAGGCGCGAGCCCGCGATGCACGACTCGCCCGAGGAGCTGAAGATGCCGTAGAGCACGCCGTTGACGGCATGGTCGATGTCGGCATCGGCCAGCACCATGGTGGCCGACTTGCCGCCCAGCTCCAGCGAGACCGGCATCATCTTGTCGGCCGCGATGTGGGCGATGTGCTTGCCCGTGGACGTGCCGCCCGTGAACGACACGCGCTTGACCAGCGGATGCTTGGTGATGGCGTCGCCGATCACCGAGCCCCGGCCCGGCAGCACGCTGACCAGGCCCTTGGGCACGCCGGCCTCTTCGCAGATCTTCGCCAGCTCCAGCGCCAGCAGCGGCGTGGCCTCGGCGGGCTTGACGACCACGGCGTTGCCGGCGGCCAGCGCGGGCGCCAGCTTTTGCGCCTCGCTGGCGATCGGCGAGTTCCACGGCGTGATGGCCGCCACCACGCCCATGGGCTCGTACACGCTCATGGTCATGAAGTCGCCGCGCGAGGGCGTGATGGTTTCCTCCATGGTCTCGCAGGCCGCTGCAAAGAACTGGAAGGTGGCGGCGGCGCTGGCCACCAGCATGCGTGTTTCCTTGATGGGCTTGCCGTTGTCCAGGCGCTGCAGCTGGGCCAGGGGCTCGGCGCGCTCGCGGATCAGCTGGGCCACGCGGTGCAGCACGGCCGCGCGCTCATGGGGCTTTTTCTGGGCCCAGCCGCTGGTGCGGAAGGCGTGGTCGGCCTTCTGGATGGCCTCTTCCACATCCTCCAGGCTGGGCGCGCGCAGGCGGCCCACCACTTCGCCGGTGGCGGGATAGAGCGTGGTGGATTCGCCACCGCCGCCCAGGCGCCATTCGCCGGCGATATTGATGGGGAGCAGTTCCAGGTTCGACATGGTGAGCCTCTCTCGTTCGTTCGAATCCAGCCGCCTCAGGCGGCCTTGGACGCCGTGCTGGTGGCCGGGATCTGGTCCAGCTTGTTCACGGGCGGGCCAGAGAACGTGGCCTTGAAATTGCCGATGGCACGCATGTCGATCTCCAGCAGGAAGGGGCCCTTCTTCGTCCAGGCCGACTGCAGCACCGCCGGCAGCTCTTTGAGGTCTTGCACGCGGGCATGGGGCAGCTGGATGGAGGCGCACAGCTGCGCGTAGTCGGGCGTGTGCAGCTCCACATAGCAGCGGCGGCCGCCGTAGGAGGCGTCCTGGATGTTCTGGATCACGCCGTAGCGCTGGTCGTTCATCAGCACGATCAGGGTGTCGCACTCTTCCTGTACCAGCGTGGCCAGCTCGCCCAGGTTCAGGATGAAGCCGCCATCGCCCGCCAGGCCCAGCGTCTTGCGGCCCGAGCCGCTGACCGCCGCGCCCACGGCCGCGCCGATGGCCATGGGCATGCCCATGCCGATGCCGCCGCCCGTGGCGTGCACACCCGCGTTGGGCTCGAAAAAGCGCAGCTCGCGGTTGCCCCAGGTGCTGTTGGAGACGGTCACGTCGCGCACCCAGTTGAAGTTGCGGCCCACGGCCTTTTGCAGCTCCTGCACCAGCACGCTGTACGGGCCCAGGCCGTCGCGCATGGTGGCCACGGCCTCGTCGTGCACCTGGCGCAGGTCGGCCAGCAGCTCGGGGTCGGCCTTGTAGCCGCGCGCCTCCAGCCGGTCGGCCAGGCCCGTCAGCGCCAGGGCCGAGTCGCCGCAGACAAAGCCGTCATCGGCATAGCAGCGGCCCTGCTGGGCGGCGTCCACATCGATGCGCAGCAGCGGGCGCGGCAGCTTCAGTTCGTACTTCAACGTTTCGTTGCTGCGCAGGCGCGTGCCTACGGCCAGCATGGCGTCGCAGCGCTGGTAGAAGGCCTCCACGGGCTTTTGGATGTTGTAGGCGCCCAGCGAGGCCGGATCGTCCTCGGCCACGATGCCGCGGCCCTGGCCCGTGCTGACGATGCCGAAGCCCAGCGCCTTCAGGCGCTGCACGGCAGCGACTGCGTGGCGTGCGCCGCCACCCAGCCACAGCAGCGGGCGGCGTGCCTTGGCCAGCGTGTCGGCCAGCGCATCCAGCGATGCCTCGCTGGGAGCCAGCACGGCCACCGGCAGCGGCGACAGGTCGGCCGGCATGTCGATCACGGTCTGCTGGATGTCGATGGGAATCTCAACGCTCACCGGGCCGGTCGGCGCGGTCATGGCGGCCTGCACGGCGGCCTTCAGGGTGGACAGGCAGGTCTCGGCGCTGCGCACGCGGAACGCCGCCTTGGACACGGCGCCCAGCATGGTCAGCTGGTCGGGCGCCTCGTGGATGTACGACAGCTTCTGGTCCAGGTACTGCGTCTCGATCTGGCCCGTGATGTGCAGCAGCGGCGTGCCGGCCGTATAGGCCTCCACCAGGCTGCCCGCAATGTTGCCGGCGGCCGGGCCGGTGCTGGTGATGCACACGCCCAGGCTGGAGGTGGAACGCGCGCAGGCATCGGCCATGTTGCCGGCGCCGGCCTCGCCGCGCGCCATCACGAAGCGGACCCTGCCGCGCGCATGCATCGCGTCCAGGATGGGCATGTTGTGGATGGAGATCACCCCGAACGCGGCCTGCACGCCGCAGTGTTCGAGGAACTGGGCCACAACGGCGCCGACGGTGATTTTGGATGCGGAAGAAGTCATGTTCTGCTTTGAATCGGGTGAAGGGGCTGGAGCACTACGCTTGCCGTGCAAGACCACCGGAGACGTCGATGTGGCTGCCGGTCGTGTAGGAGGACAGGGGCGTGGCGAGATAGAAGATGGCGCGCGCGGCCTCGTCGGGCGAGCCCAGGCGGCCCAGCGGAATGGACTTCTTGCGGGCGAGGTCGGCGCTCCAGGCGTTCCAGTCCTGGCTGCGGTCCTCGCGCGCCTCGAAGCGGCGGCGCCACTGGCCGGACTCGATCAGGCCGACCAGGATGCCGTTGACGCGCACGCCCTTGGGCGCGAACTCGGTGGCCATGGAGCGCACCAGGTTCTTGAGGCCGGCGCGCGCGGCCGAGGTGGCCACCATGTGCGGCTCGGGCTGCGAGGCCAGCAGCGAATTGACGCAGACGATGGCCGGCTCAGCCGTGCGCTCGAGCTGCGGCAAAAAGGCGCGCGTGGGATGCAGCACCGAGAAGAACTTCAGGTGCAGCTCCTCGGTCCAGGCCGCATCGTCGGTGCTGGCAAACGTCGAGACCCGGCCCTGGCCCGCGTTGTTCACGAGGATGGAGGCCGGACCCAGCGCAGCCTCGCTGTCACGCGCGAACTGCTGCACCTGGGCGGCGTCGAGCACGTCGCAGGCCTGGGCGAACAGGCGGGCCTCGGGATGGCGTCCGCGCAGTTGCTGCACGGCCTGATCCAGGCGTTCGGCGCTGCGCCCGCACAGGGCGACACGCGCGCCCTGCGACAGCAGCAGATCGACCGTGGCCAGGCCAATGCCCGAAGAGCCGCCGGTGACGACGGCCGTGGTGTCCTTGAGTTGGGAATCAAACATGGCCGCCTCCTGCGCGCCGGGAATTGAGGGAAAGCAGCTGTGCCGTCTGCGTTTGCGTCTGCGCTTGCGGGCGGTAGTTCAGCAGCTCGGACAGCTCGGCCGCCGCGTCGCAGACGCCGGCGATCAGGGTCTCGGCACGGCCCTCCTCCACATGGGGCGCGGGAACCGTCGTACCCAGCGCCGCCACCACGCGGCCGCTGTGGTCGCGCACGGGGGCGGCGATGGTGCAGATAGAGCTTTCGTAGAAGCCCTCGCTGAACACATGGCCGCGCTCGCGGTCGGCCTCGACCAGGTTGAACAGGTCCAGCACCGTGCGCGGCGTCTTGGGCGTGTGCGCTTCCAGGTGCTCCTCGGGATAGAGCGCGCGCAGCTCGGGCAGGGACAGGTCGGCCAGCAGCACGCGGCCCAGGGCCGTGGCATGGGCGGGCAGGCGCGTGCCCACACGCACCGAACTGGTCAGCGGCGTGGGTGGCGTGACCTTGGCCACATAGACGATGGAGCGGCCATCACGCACCACGATGTTGCAGGGGTAGCGGATCTCGCCGCACAGCCGTGCGATCACGGGCTGGCCCAGCTCGGTCAGGTCCATGGACGACAGGAACTCGAAGCCCAGGCGCAGCACGGACAGGCCCAGCCGGTAGTCATTGCTGCCCTCGGCACGCTGCAGAAAGCCCATGGCCTCCAGCGTGTTGAGCATGCGGAACACCGTGGCGCGCGGCAGCTGCAGGCGGCGGGCCAGCTCGGGCGCGCCCAGCGTGGCATTGCCGCGCCCGAACTCCTGCAGCAGGCGCAGGCCGCGCTCCAGCGCGGGCACCATGTACTTGTCGGTGCCGTTGTCCGCGCTGTCGGCGCTCTCGGCATTCCCGGAAGAGGGGGTGTCGGTCATGGCGAAACCCCTTCAATTCATGACGAAGCCGCCGTTGACGGGCAGCACCTGCCCCGTCACGAAGCGCGCGCCATCGGACAGCGCATAGGCCACGGCGCCCGACACATCCTCGGGCCGCTGCTCGCGCTGCAGCGCGCGCTGGTCGATGTACAGGCGGTGGCGGTGCTCGGGCACGTATTCCGTGGCCTCCACCAGCACCAGGCCCGGCGCCACGGCGTTGATGGTGATGCCGTCGGCGCCCAGCTCGCGCGCCATGGAACGCGTCATGGCCATCACCGCGCCCTTGCTGGCCACATAGGCCATCAGGTTGGGGGCGCCCCACATCGCGGTATCGGACGCCAGGTTCACGATGGCGCCCCGGCCGCTGTCACGCAGCGCGGCGCGGCAGGCGCGCGTCATCAGCCACACGCCGCGCACGTTCACGTTCATCACCTGGTCCCACTTGTCCAGATCGATGTCGTCCATGCCCTTGCCGCCCGAATCGGTCACGGCCGCGTTGTTCACCAGGCCGTCCAGCCCGCCCAGCGCCTGCACGGCCTGCTGCGCGCAGCGCTCTATCGACTCCGGATTGCCGGCATCCAGCCCGAAGCCATGGGCCTCGAAGCCCTGCGCACGCAGCCGGGCCACGGACTCGGCCAGCAGCTCCTCGCGCAGATCGGCCATGGCGACACGCGCGCCCTGCTCGCAAAAGGCCTTGGCGAACGCAAAGCCCAGGCCGCGCGCCGAGCCTGTGACGAGGATGCGGCGGCCGGCAAGCTGGCCTGTGGAGGGCGTGGTGTTCATGGCGTACCTCAATCGAAGGGGGTTTGTGTCTGTTTCAAATTTGAAATGACACTTTTTTCTTGAAACAAGCGTGAGTTTAGGACTGATGGTTCGGGGTGGGATTGGGGAAAACACGGAGACGTGTGGGAAATGGATGACAGAGGTGTGTCTGGGTGTGTTTTGGATGGGGGCGTTTTTATGGCTTGCGAGGACATGCCCGCCCTGCGGGCGCGTTCATACGGGGAGTGGGGTGCGGGCCGTCGCTTCGCTCGGCCTGGGGTTTGAGGCGGGGTTGTGGAATGCCTCTATGATTTCGGTGGCCCCCTGTTCCGGGGCTGGTGCTTGAAAACACCATCAACACACAGCGGCAGAGCCTCCCCGAAAGTGAGGCCTCGTCACGTCTGAACACTTGGACAGTGGGCATCGCACCCGCACGTCCACACGGTTTTGGATGGGATGGGGCTACCCGCAAGGCTGCCCGCACGTCTGTGTGCGTGTTTTCAACATCCCATCCACCCTTTCTGCGCTTGAAAACGCAGGTCGGGTGTTTCCGTCTCGCACAGGAGTACGAAAACATGAACGATCAGCGCACCGCTCTTCCCACGCGCGCCAGCTTCGAGCAACTGGCTCGCACCATCACCGACACCAATGGATGGGTACAGGAAGGCTGCAACGAAATACGGGCCCTGGCCCAACTTGCATTGGCCAGCCTCCATGCCCCAGAAGACTTGCGACGTCCGCAAGCCATGGCTCACGCACTGCGCGCCATCCGCGACGGCGCTGAGTCACTGGCCGACTATGTGCAAGGCGAAGCCAGAAGCGTAGGTTGCGACCCCACTCAAAGCCCATAGCCGCGAGGGCGGCCACATCCGGCCGAGCGCAGCGAAGGGGTCGCAGGCATTCGGGTTGCCGTCTTTGACCTGACCTTTCTTGGCGCATCAAGATGGGCCATCGGCTGCCAGGCCAGGAACCAGGCATCGAAACCAAGCAATCGCAGTGGCAGGAATTCCCCTCGCGTCCAGCGTCAAGGCTTTGGCCTCCGATGACACACGGGCTACACGGTCATCAGCAACGACACGCAGCAAAATAGTACTTTTTTAGATACACTTTTCCGATGGAAGAGCCCATTCTTTCCGTTGTCTTCTACCGGTCCGATGCCGGCAAGGAGCCCGTGCGTGACTGGCTTCTTGAACTTACGGTGGAAGACCGCAAAGCCATCGGCGCCGATATCAAGACTGTCCAATACAACTGGCCTCTGGGCATGCCCGTAGTACGCAAGATGGAGCCAGGACTGTGGGAGGTGCGGTGCAGCATTGGCGATGGCATCGCACGTGTCCTATTCACGGCCCAGAATGGAAAAATGGTTCTGCTGCATGGCTTCATCAAGAAGTCGGCCAAGACCCCCGCGCCGGATCTGACAACTGCCAGAAACCGGCTCAAGAAGCTGAGGAATACACCATGAACAAACATCTAGGCAGCAATTTCGATGACTTCCTCGAAGAAGAAGGCCTGCTTGAGGAGGCCACAGCTATCGCAGTGAAGCGGGTGATTTCCTCGCAATTCGCACAGGCGATGAAAGCCCAGAAAGTCAGCAAGACCGAGATGGCGACACGCATGCGCACCAGCCGCATGGTGGTGAACCGCCTGCTGGACGAAAACGACACCGGCGTCACCCTGGCCACGTTGGCCCGCGCCAGCGTGGCGCTTGGCACGGCTTTGCACTTTGAACTGGACGATGCGACGGTTTTCCAGGCATCAGCGGCATAAAAGCACGACCGCTCAGCGCTGCGCCGACAGCCGCCGCAAAAACCCATCCACCACCCGCAACGCATACCGACTCGCCACCACCCTCACAAACTCCGCAAAGTCCACATGCGCACTGTCATCCGCCCGATCGGAAACAGTCCGCATGGCCGCAAACGGCACGCCATAGTCCAGGCAGGCCTGCGCCACGGCGGCGCCTTCCATCTCCACCGCCAGCACCTCATGCCCTGCAGCACGCAGGCCCAGCGCCAGGGCGCAAGAAGCGCCCGCCGTGCCCACGAACTGGTCACCGCTGGCAATCAGCCCCTGGTGCGCGCGCGGCGCCGTGGTGGCGTGGGCGGCGCGCAGGTCTTCGCCCGCCTCGGCCACGCAGGCCTGGGCGGCCGCCAGCAGCGCGGCGGTCATTTCAGGGTCGCAGGGCAGGCGCGTGCGTCCGTAGCCGGGCATTTCCCAGCGCGGGAAGATGGGCGAGGCGTCCAGGTCGTGCTGCAGGTATTCGTCGGCCACGACCACATCGCCCACGCGCACGCCTTCGCCCAGGCCGCCGGCGACGCCGGTGAAGGCGATGCGGCGCGCGCCGAAGCGCTCGATCAGCGCCGTGGCCGTGGTGGCGGCCGCCACCTTGCCTATGCCCGACAGCGCGCAGACCACGTCGTGCCCGTGCAGGCGCCCGCGCCAGAACATGCGGCCGGCGTGGGCCGTGCCCTGGGCGTCGGACAGGGCATGGACCAGGCCTTCCTGTTCCTGCGGCAGGGCACTGAGGATGGCGATGGTCATGGTGGCTTCTCTTTCAACGGCACAGGGAAAAAGCAAAGGCGGCCCGGGGGCCGCCTGCGGGGCGAAAGCGCCCATTGTGCCGCGAGCCTGTGCCCGGCGCGGCTCAGATGGCAATGGCCGTGGCCTGGTTGAGCACGGCGCGCACCACGCTGTAGACGGTGAGGGCCGAGGTCTTGGGGTTGGCCGCCAGCGGCTTGCCGCGCATGGTCAATTCCATGGACCCGAAGGCGCCGCGCGCGGCCACATGGTGCACGTTCTCGTCCACGCCCGGGTCGGCGTACAGGCGCACCGTGGTGCGGTCCAGGCCCATGCCGGCCAGCGACAGGGTGGCGGCCACGTTGGCGTTCTTGGGGTAGAGCTGGGCGGCCTCGCGTGCGCTGCCTTCGAAGATGCAGAAGGCTTCCTGGAGGCTGGCGAGGTCGCAGCGCTGTTCTGCGGGCGTGCCGGTCCAGGCCAGGGGCGGCTTGCGGCCGGTGTAGACCACTTCGTCCAGGCCGCCGATGCGCGCAGCGGCCAGCGCATCCACGCCGCCGATGGCACCCGACAGCAATTGCACCTGGGTGCCTCCGGCCTCGGCCGCCGCCTGCACGGCCTCGGCCATGCCCGGGGCGCTGAGTGCGCCGATGGAGGCCACGACGGCAGGAATGCCGCGCCGCAGGGCGGGCAGCACATGCTCCTCGATGGCGGCATGGCCCGCGCACTCCACGATGAGGTCGGGCCGGTCTTCGGCCGCCAGCGAAGGCACGGCACGCGCCTGGGGCGCATGCAGGGCCAGGGTGGCGCGCACGGCGTCGGTCACTTCCGGCACAAGCACCCAGCCCACCTGCACGGCGGCATGTCCCTTGAGCAGTTCGAGCACGCTGGCGCCAATCGCACCGCAGCCAATCACAGCAATCTTCATCGTCATATCTTTCTGGGAAGGAATGCGCTGGCGGCCGGTGTGCCCACCATCCGTTCAGCGCAGAAAACCGGGATGCTGGGTGCGCAGGTGGCCGGCCAGCTCATCGGCGGCGGCACGTACCTGCTCCACCCAGTCGGCCATGCGGCCGGGAGCGATTTCGGTGAAGGCCACGGCCATGCCCAGGCCCGCCACGATGCGCCCCTGCGCATCGCGCACGGGCGCGGCGATACTGGAGACGCCGGGCTCGTAGAAGCCCTCGCCCATGGCGTAGCCGCGTTCATGGTCCTGCTGCAGCAACTGCAGCAACTGCTCCACGCTGCGCGGCGTGCTTTCCGAGAACTGGGGCAGTTCGCTGCCGCCGAACAGGGCGCGCAGCTGGTCCACGTCCATGTCCTGCAGCAGTGCCCGGCCCAGCACGGTGGCATGGGCCGGCAGCCGCGAGCCCACGCGCACGGCGCCCTGGAAGGCGCCGGCCGGCGCGATGCGCGCCACGTAGACCACCGAGGTGCCGTCCAGCAGCGCCAGGTTGGTGGTGAAGCCCAGCCGGTCGCACAGCGACTGCAGCACGGGCTCGGCCAGCTGGGCCAGCGGCTGGGTGGACAGGTAGTCGTAGCCCAGGCGCAGCACGGCCAGGCCCAGCCGGTATTCGGTGCCCGAGCGTTGCAGATACCCCATGCCCTCCAGCGTCGTCAGCATCCGGAACACCGTGGACCGGGGCAGCGCCAGGGTGCGCGCCAGGTCGGGCGCGCTCCACACGGGCTGCGAAGGCGTGAAGCAGGCCAGCAGGCGCAGGCCGCGCTCCAGCGCGGGGACGGTGTAGCGGTCGTTGTCGTTCGAGAGGGTTTCGGAGGTATCGCTCATCGCAATTCGGGCAGGTAGGCCATCAGGTCAGCAGGGTGGCCAGCCTCTGTGCGACATCCGCAGGTTGTTCGACGACAGAGGCATGGCCGGCTGCCGCAAGCGTAACGTACCGCGCCCCCAGTCTTGCGGCCCAGGCCGCGCAGGCGGCCGGCGGCGTGACCACGTCGTGCTCTCCCACCCAGACCTCGACCGGCATGGCAAGGCGCCCCGCCGCCTGCCCCAGGTCGCTGCCGCACAGCAGCTCCACGGCCTGGGCGTAGCCTGCGGCATGCAGGCGCGCCGTGTTCCAGCGCACCCATTGGCGCACGGGCTCGGGCGCGGCGGGCGAGACCAGGCGCTGGTCGATGGCGGCAGCCAGGCCTTCGATGCCTTTTTCCTGCAGGGCCGCAAGACGGCCCTGGCGTACCTTGGCCTGCTGCTCGCCCATGCCGGGTGCGCCATAGCCGCCAGCGGGGCTGATCAGCACCAGTTGCTGCACGCGCCCGGCACCGGCCTGCACCGCCCAGGGCGTGCCCATGAGCGCACCCAGCGAGTGACCCACCAGCAGGCAGCGGCGCACGCCCAGCGCCTGCAGCGACTGCTCCAGCACGCGGGCGTAGTCGGCGCCCGTGGGCGCGGCGGGTGTCAGCGGCGTGGAGCGGCCATAGCCGGGCGCGCCCCAGGCCAGCACACGCGTGCGCGGCGCCAGCGCCAGGGCCACGTCCATCCAGGACGCGGCGCCCGAGCTGATGCCGTGCAGCATCACCACGGCAAAGTCCGAGGCCGTGTCGCCGGCCTCGCGCCAGGCGACCTGGGCGCCCCCGGGCAGGGCGATGAGGTGTTCGGGAAACTGCGCCTGAAGGCGCTGCTCCATGCATGCTGTTACCGAGGGGGTCATTTCAGTTATCCATGGCGATGGCATGGCCCTTCAGCCATGAGACTGGCACGATCCCCGCCAGGGACAGCAAGCGAGGGCCTGCGCCGGCTGCACCGCCCCGCCGCGAGGCTGTCGTCCCCCTTTCAAGGGGGAAGGCGCGAAGCGCCTCAGGGGGTGCTCCATTTCTAGCCTAGCGTTTGATTTTTGCCAGAGGGTGCTCGGGCGGGTATGTGGGCGTGATGGGCTTCTTGGCACCCAGCATCACGCACATCAGCGCGTCTTCGTCGCCGATGTTGATTTCCTCGCGGTACACGCCGGGCGGCACGGAGACCACGTCGCGGTCGGTCAGGATGGTCTCGAAGCGCTGGCCGTCCTTCTCCAGCACGAGCTTGAGCTTGCCGCGGATCAGGAAGAAGACTTCCTCCACATCGGTATGCAGGTGCGATGGGCCTTCATTGCCGGCCGGGATGACCATGGTGGAGAAGGTGAAGTGCTCGGCCGGAATGGTGTTGCTGTCCGCAGCCACGCCCGTGCCGCCCGTGCCGATGTAGCGCATCTGGCCACGGCGGTACTTGGGATCGAAGTCGGCCTGGAACTTCAGCGCGTCGAAGTCGTACTTGCGCGTGGAAAACCGCGCCACGCGCGATTCCATCCATTGTTCGAAGCTGGAGCCTTCGGGCTGGTCCCAGGTGCGGGGCGTGTTCTGAGCGGATTCGGACATGTGTCTCTCCATCAACGTCGGTGGATCATGGCGGGGAAGGCGCCATTTGTTTTATCCATGAATCACAGTTCATGGGGTAAAACAATTATAGGAAGATTGATCGCACGCAACAAGGGCCACACGCGCAGCGGCATGTGGCCCCTTTGCTGCCCCGTCCGTTAGGGAACAGCGATGCGGGTGCAACAGCGATGGCCGTGCCTCAGGCAGCCATGCTGCGCCGCCCAGGCCGAAAGCCCGCATGGCTGGCCGGCCAGACCACGGACAGGCAGGCCAGTGCCAACACCGCCAGCGCCCAGGGCAAGGCGCGGGCACCCAGCCAGCCCAGCAGCAGTCCGCCGGCCACGCCGCCGCTCGCCACGGCCAGGTTGAAGACCGTCACCAGCATGGACTGGGCCACGTCGGCGCCCTCGCCTGCCGCGTCGGCCAGCGCGGTCTGCAGCAGCGTGGGCGCGCCGCCAAAGCTCAGGCCCCAGGCCGCAACGCCGATCAGAACGGCCACGGCCGACTGCCCGGCCAGGCCCAGCACCAACGCAGACACGGCGAACAAGGCCAGGCTCAGCACGGTGAGTGCGCGCAGCCAGCGGTCCACCAGCAGGCCCGTGAGCCAGATGCCGGCAATGGCCGCAAGGCCGAACAGCAGCAGCACCCCATCCACCCTTTGCCCCAGACCCGCCGAAGCCAGGAAGGGCGCGATGAAGGTGTAGAGCATGTTGTGGGCCAGCATCCAGCCGAACAGCGCCAGCAGCACGGGGCGCACGCCGGGCATGAGCAGGATGCGCGCCACGGGCAGGCGCTGCTGCGCCGTCTGCCCGGCGTAATCCGGCACACCCAGCCGCACCCAGGCCAGCAGCAGCAGGCATAGCGCCGACAGCGCCCAGAACACGCCGCGCCAGTCGAACAGGCTGCCCAGCCAGGCGCCCAGCGGCACGCCGGCCGCCAGGGCCAACGGCTGGCCCACGCCCGCCACGGCCAGTGCACGCCCCTGCAGATGCGGCGGCACCATGCGCCGCGCATAGCCGGCCACCAGCCCCCAGATCACGCCCGCAGCCATGCCTGCGGCAAAGCGCGCGGCCAGGGTCAGGCCGTAGTGGCCGGACAACGCGGTGAGGCTGTTGAACAGCAGCAGCCCGCCCACCGCCGCCATGAACAGCGGCCGGCGCCTGAGCCCGCGCGTGGCGGCCACGACGGGAATGGCGGCCAGTACCGAACCCAGCGCGTACAGCGTGACCATCTGGCCGGCCATGGCTTCGGACACTGCCAGGCCCGTGCCGATCTGCGGCAGCAGGCCGGCCGGCAGGGCCTCGGTCATGATGGCCAGAAAGCCTGCCATCGCCAGGGCCAGCAGCCTGCCCAGCGGCAGGCCCGTGTCGCCGGAGGTGTCCATGTGCTGGTTCATTGCCTTTTCCTCGCTGCGCATCTCAGGCATGGGAGGCTGGATGGGATGCCAGGTGGGATGCCGCCATGTCCTTGTCGCCATGCCCGGCGGCCAGCGCGCGCTCGAAGCGGCGCAGCCCGGCCTGGGCGCCATCCAGCAGCAGGCCTGCGCCGGCGGCGGCATCGGCCACCAGTTGCGCGTCCTTGACGGCATTGGCCACGGTGAAGCTGGCGTCGTAGCGGCCTGACAGCATGGCAGCGGCCTTGGCCTGGAAGAAGCCGCTGTCCATGGGCCCGCCCGTGACGGCATCGACCACCAGGGCCGGCTCTATGTCCAGCCCCTTGGCCAGCGCCAGGCTTTCGGCCAGGCCATGCGTGAGTGCGAAGGCCCAGTGGTTGAGCGCCAGCTTGAGCCGGCTGGCGGCGCCTGCCTGCTGCGCAATCCACAGGCTGCGTTTGCCAATGGCATCGAACACCGGCTGCACCTGGCCGCGCTGCGCCAGCGGGCCTGCGGCCAGGATGACCAGCTGGCCCTGCTCGGCCGGCTGGCGCGTGCCCTGCACGGGGCAGTCGTAGAACACCAGGCCATGCCGATCGGCGAATTGCGCCAGCGGCGCGATGGCGTCCACACCCACCGTGCTCAGTTGCAGCCACAGTGTGCCCGGCTGCAATGCGGGCGCTGCGGCCTGCATGGCCTGCAGCACGGCCGGCCCGTCCTTGAGCACAGTGACGACGATGCGGGCGCCACGCACGGCGTCGGCCGCGTCGCCACAGGCCTGAACGCCGTCGGCCGCAAGGGCCTGGGCCTTGGCGGCCGTCCGGTTCCAGGCCCGGACGGTGAAGCCCTTGCGTTGCAGGTTGCGCGCGACGGGCGCACCGATCAGGCCCGTGCCGAGCACCGCAATGGTGGTTTGAAGGTTTGAATGCATGGGAACTCCAGGGTGATGAGAGAGTGAAACAGACAAGGAAAACTGAGATCCGGATTACTGGAACGATCATTCCAATTCAAGGAAAATAAAAACCCGCAACGGCACGACATGCGCGCGGCGGGTGGCGGGTGGCCGGCTATTGCGCCTGCAGCGCCATGTCGACCACGTCGACCACATCCATCAGGCACTGGCGGCGCTGCGGCGCGCTGCTGCCCTTGCCCAGCACGCGCAGGCCTTGCACGGTGTTCAGGACGAAGCGCGCCAGGGCACGCGGCTTTTTGCTGTCGGTGATGTCGCCTTCCTGCTGGCCGCGCAGGATGAGCTTTTCCAGCGCCTTTTGCAGGCGCTGGAAGTTGCCGGCCACCCTCTCGGCCACGGCCTCGTCATGGCCGGCCAGCTCCAGCGCGGCATTGGCGACCAGGCAGCCCCGGCGCCCGGCATCGCTCAATTCGTCCTGCACGATGCGCAGCAGCAGCTGCCGCACCAGGTCCCGGGCGCGTCCCGGGCCGGACAGCAGTTCCACGTTGGAGGTGGTCACGGCCTCATAGCGGCGCAGCGCATGCTGGAACAGCCCCTGCTTGTTCTCGAAGGTGCCGTACAGGCTGCTGCGCGACAGGCCCGTGCCGTCCACCAGGTCCTGCACCGAGGTGGCCGCGTAGCCGCGCTGCCAGAACACCTGCATGGCGGCGTCTGCGATGTCATCGGGGTCGAAGTCCTTGGTGCGCATGGTGGCTCATTGAATTGGAACGATCATTCCATTCAATGTAGGCGGCCGTTTAGCGGCTGTCAAGATTGCGCCAAAGGGCCTTCACTCGCAGGGAATTTCCAGCCCGACCTTCACGCGGTCCAGCGCCACGATGGTCTTGAACCATTTGACGTTGGGGTTCTCGGCGAACAGGCGCCGCGCCAGCGCCTCGTACTCCTGCATGGTGGCCACGGTGAGGACGAGCACGAAGTCCACCTCGCCCGTGACGTAGTAGCACTGCTGGACCTCGGGCACGGCGAAGTGCGATTTCATGGCGTTGAGCGCATCGATGCTGGTGCGCTCGGTCATGACCTCCACGATGATGGTGATGGGCCGGCCCACGCGCGTGGGGTCCACGGTGGCGGCCTGGCCGGTGATCACGCCTTCGGCCTGCATGCGCTTGAGGCGGCGCTGCACGGCGGCCGTGGACAGGTTGACCTGCTCGGCCAGCAGGCGCAGCGGTACCGTGCTGTCGCGCTGGACGATGGCCAGGATGGCGCGGTCGAAGCCGTCGAGGTCGGCCAGGTGTGCAGGGTGGGCGGTGTGCTTGGTCATGGGACGCGAGGACTTTTGGAGGGTGAGAAATTTTCTCGCAAACACCCTCAATTCAGAGACCAAAAAACAGGTGCCGCGAAATAGTATTTCGTCGTTTTCCGCATCCTTTGCATGCGGACCTGCCTGCCGAGAAAGCCCCCCATGGCCACCCTGCTCCACCTGTCTCCCGTGTTTCTTGTGATGTCCATGCTCATGGTCTTGCGCCGCCCGCCTGTGCAGGCGGCCATGGCCGGGGCGGCGCTGGTCGCCCTGCTGTGGCTGGTCGATGCCTGGATGGCGACGGGCACCGCCGCTTCCGGCGCCGCCCTGGCCGCAGCGCGCGACACGGGTGTGCTGTTCCTGAGCACGGCCTTCGTGATCGTGCCGGGCCTGGGCTTTGTGATCCTCATCGAACGCATGGGCGTGAACCAGGCGCTGAGCCAGTGGGTGCGCTCGCTGGGCCTGGGGCCGGCCGATCAGGTGGTGTTCATCGTGCTGGGCCTGGCGCCGCTGCTGGAGGCGATGACGGGTTTTGGCGTGTCGCTGATCGCCACCGTGCCGCTGCTGCTGAGCCTGTTCGAGCGGCGCGCCGCGCTGCGCATGGCGCTGGCGGGCATGGCCATCATGCCCTGGGGCACGCTGGGCCTGGCCACGGTGATCGGAGCCTCGCTGGCCCATGTGGATGCGGCCGCGCTGGCCGCTGTGTCCTCGCTGACCAGCGCGCCGGTGTTCCTGGTGCTGGGCGCCCTGTCCCTGCACCTGGCAGGCGAGCGCGGTGCGCGGGCCTGGCTGCTGCTGGGCGGCTTTGGCCTGCTGTTCGTGGGCGTGCTGCATGGCATCAGCCGCTGGCTGGGTCCCGAGGTGGCGGGCGTGGGCGCGGGCTTTGCAGTGGCGCTGGGCATGCTGGTACGCGCACTGCTGCTGCGCGGAACGGCCCAGGCGGCACCCGGCTGGCCGCGACAGGCCTGGCCGTATCTGGCGCTCGCCCTTGCCATCGTGCTGCTCAAGCTGCTGGCCCTGGCCACGCAGTGGGACCAGCGCTGGATCGTGCAGGGCGCCCAGGTGGCCTGGAAGCCTCTGGCCTCCCCGGGCGTGGCGCTGACCCTGGTGCTGGCCCTGCTGCTGGCGCGCGGGGCCGGCCGTGGCGTTGCCCTGGCTGGTGCCCTGGCCGCCCGCGCCAAGCGCCCGCTGCTGACCATCTTCTTCTTCCTGGCGATGTCCCAGATGATGGTCAAGGCCGGTTTCCTGTCCGGCCTGGTGCAGATGCTGTCCGAGCTGGCGCCTGCGGCCCTGGCGCCGATCGTGGCCGCCTTCGGTGCGCTGGCCGGCTACATGACGGGCTCCAACGTGGGCGGCAACGCGATCTTCATGCCCGCCATCGCCCTGCTGCCCGAGTCCTCGCGCCTGCTGCTGGCCGCCGTGCACAACAGCGCCGCCGGGCATGCGGCGCTGGGCTCTTTGTCCATCGTGATGCTGGTGCTGGGCCTGGCACGGACCACCGCGCAGGAAGAAGGCGAGCTGGTGCGCTTCGGCTTTGCGCTGGCCTGCCTCAATGCGGCGGCCGTGGCGCTGGCGGCGCTGGTCCTGGCGGGTCCGGGCGTGTTCTGAAGACGTGTTCCCTCCCAATGAAAAGAGGCGCCGCAGCGCCTCTTTGCAAACACGGCAAGCCGCCCGCGTTACTTGCTGTCGCGCAGCTCCCGGCGCAGGATCTTGCCAACCGGGGTCTTGGGCAGTTCGGTGCGGAACTCGATCACGCGGGGCCGCTTGTAGCCCGTGAGGTTGTCGTGGCAGAAGTCGCGCACGGCCTGTTCGGTGAGGCTGTCGTCCTTGCGCACGATGACCAGCTTGACGGCCTCGCCGGTCTTCTCGTCGGGCACGCCGACCACGGCGCATTCGAGCACGCCGGGGCAGTTGGAGACCACGTCTTCCACTTCATTGGGATAGACGTTGAAGCCGCTGACCAGGACCATGTCCTTCTTGCGGTCCACGATCTTGAAGTAGCCGCGCTCGTCCATGGTGCCGATGTCGCCGGTGCGAAAGTAGCCGTCGGCGGTGAAGACCTTGGCGGTTTCGTCGGGGCGCTGCCAGTAGGCGGCCATGACCTGCGGGCCCTTGATGGCGACCTCGCCGCGCTCGCCGATGGTGGTCACGTCGTTTCCTTCGTCATCGACGAGCTTCATCCAGGTGCTGGGCAGGGGCACGCCGATGGTGCCCGAGAACTCGGTGGAGGTGACGGGGTTGCAGCTGACCGAGGGACTGGTCTCCGACAGGCCGTAGCCCTCGCAGATGGGGCAGCCGGTCTTTTGCAGCCACAGCTGGGCCACGGCGCTTTGCACCGCCATGCCGCCGCCGACCGAGACCTTCAGGTGCGACCAGTCCACGGTGTTGAAGTCCGGGTGGTTGGCCAGGCCGTTGAACAGCGTGCTCACGGCCGGGAAGCTGTGAAAGCGCTGCGTGGATAGCTCCTTGAGCGTGGCCTTGAGGTCGCGCGGATTGGGAATCAGGATGGTTTTGCCGCCCGTGCGCATGGACAGCATCATGTTCACCGTGAAGGCGAAGATGTGGTACAGCGGCAGCGCGCAGATGCTGGTGGGCTGCTCGCCGGCCGGCACCTTGCCCATGGCGGGCTGGTTCCAGGCCTCGGACTGCAGCACGTTGGCGATGATGTTGCTGTGCAGCAGCACCGCGCCCTTGCTCACGCCCGTGGTGCCGCCCGTGTACTGCAGCAGGGCCATGTCGGAGGCCTGCAGCTGCGGCGCCTGGAAGGGCGAGCGCATGCCCTTGGCCAGCGCGTCGTTGAAGCGCACGGCCCCCGGCAGCGAGAACGGCGGCACCAGCTTCTTGACCTTGCGCACCACGTAATTGACGATGGCGCCCTTGAGCATGCCCAGCTGGTCGCCCATGGTGCACAGCACCATGTGCTGCACGGGCGTGGCGGCCTTGCAGGCCTGCAGCGTGTGGGCGAAGTTCTCGATGATGACGATGGCCTTGGCGCCCGAGTCCTTGAGCTGGTGCTCCAGCTCGCGCGCCGTGTACAGCGGGTTGACGTTGACCACCACGAAACCGGCGCGCAGCACGGCGGCCACGGCCACGGGGTACTGGGGCACGTTGGGCATCATCAGCGCCACGCGGTCGCCGCGCGCCAGGCCCAGGCTCTGCAGATAGGCAGCGAAGGCGCGGCTTTGCGCATCGACCTGGGAGTAGGTCAGCTCCTTGCCCATGAAGGAATAGGCCACACGGTCCGCGTAGCGGCTGAAGGCCTCCTCCATCAGGGCCACCAGCGAAGGGTATTGGGAGGGATCGATGTCGGCGGGCACACCTGCCGGATAGGCACCCAGCCATGGGCGGTCACTCATGCTGCTTGTCTCCTGGTTGTCTCGACTAATCGTGCATTCTCATAAAAAGCACGGTCGTTCGATACTGTGATAACCCTAGTACTACCCCTAGGGTCCGCATTGCGTTGCTCCAGGTCAAAGCTCGCCGGGCCGCCCAGGCCCTCCGTCACGATCGCGGTTCAATCCCAGGCCGGAGCCAGCCCGTCTGGGCTGACCTGGCGGTCGCCGCGCTCCAGCGCGGCGATGCGCTGCATGTCTTCGGCGCCCAGCACCAGCTGGCAGCTGTCCAGGTTGGCCTGCAGGTGGGCGCGCCGGGTGGACGAGGGAATGACGGCATAGCCCATGGCCATGGCCCAGGCCAGCGCCACCTGGGCGGGCGTGGCGCCGTGGGCGGCGGCGATGTCGGCCAGCACGGGATCGGCCAGCAGCTTGCCGTAGCCCAGCGTCATGTACGAGGTGGTGTGAATGCCCTGCTGGCGTGCGAAGTCGGTGACGGCACGGTTTTGCAGATAGGGGCTCAGTTCGATCTGGTTGGTGGCGATGTTCGTGGCGCCCACGGCGGCGATGGACTGCTGCAGCAGCGCGATGTTGAAGTTGGACACGCCGATGTGGCGCGTCAGCCCCTGCTCCCTGGCGCGCATGAGGGCGCCCAGGCTGTCCTCCAGCGGCACGCTGCGCGAAAGCCAGTGGATCAGCGTCAGCTCCACATGGTCGGTGCGCAGGGCTTCAAGGCTGCGCTCCAGGCTGGGGATCAGCGCGTCGGCGGACAGGTTCTCGGTCCAGATCTTGGTGGTGAGGAACAGCTGATCGCGCGGTACGGCGCTGGCGGCGATGGCGGCCCCCACATCGGCCTCGTTGCCGTAGATCTGGGCGGTGTCGATGGCGCGGTAGCCCACTTCCAGGGCCTGGCCCACGGAGTGGCGCACCACCTCATCCTTGAGGCGGAAGGTACCCAGGCCGAAGGCGGGCACCACGGAAGCGAGAGAGGCAGTCGATGTCATGCAGGTCTTTCAAAAAGGCAAAAAAGGCGCGGAACAACGCCTCGAAGACTGCAGTCTGGCGCGTTCACGCTTGCAGATAAAGCCTGGTATCGACAGAAAATATTTGACGCTGCAGCAACAATTGCGCCAAGCTGGCATCCCATGAAAACCACGCTGGACGAACTGCAGGCCTTTCGCGCCGTGATCGACTGCGGCAGCATCACGGCGGCGGCCGAGCAGTTGGGACAGACCACCTCTGGCATCAGCCGCAGCCTGTCGCGCCTGGAGAAAAAGCTGGCCACCACCTTGGTGCGGCGCACCACGCGCAGCCTGGAGCTGACCGAGGAAGGCGCGCGCTTCCTGGCCCGCACGCGCGAGGTGCTGCAGGCCCTGGACGCGGCCGAGGAGGAACTGGCCGCGCGCCGTGAGGCGCCGGCCGGGCTGCTGCGCGTCAACGCGGCCTCGCCCTTCATGCTGCATGCCATCGTGCCGCTGGTGGGTGAGTTCCGCGCGCTCTATCCGCTGATCACGCTGGAGCTGAACACCGATGACCTGCACATCGACCTGCTGGCCCAGCGCACCGACATCGCCATCCGCATCGGCGAGCTGCGCGACTCCACGCTGCATGCGCGACTGCTGTGCCACAGCCTGCTGCGCGTGCTGGCCAGCCCCGCCTACCTGCAGGCCCATGGCCCCGTGGCGAGCGTGGCCGCGCTGGCGCGCCACCAGCGCATCGGCAACAGCCAGGTGCCGGGCCTGAACCACTGGCCGCTGCGCACGCCCGAGGGCGGCGACCGCTGGGATGCCGCGCCCCAGCTCACGGCCTCCAGCGGCGAGACCATGCGCCAGCTGGCCCTGGCCGGCCAGGGCGTGGTCTGCCTGGCCGACTTCATGACCGTGCGAGACCGCGCCCAGGGCGAGCTGGTGCAGGTGCTGGCGCGCGAGACCGTGCAGCAGCGCCAGCCCATCCACGCCGTCTACTACCGCAACACGGCGCTGGCCGCGCGCATCACGGCCTTCCTGGACTTTCTCGCGCAGCGCATGGCGCAGTCCTGAGGGCCCTGTGACGTCCGCCTGAACGGCCTGAACGGCTTGATCGGCCCGTTCGGCTTGTGCATGCAGGGCGCATGCATATGCGTTTTGCTTCGTTGCCGCAGGGCTGGCGGCTTTACAGAATCCGGGATTCGCCGCAGCAGGCATGGGCCGGCTGCGGCCGGAGACCGTCTTGCCCCACCTGATCGAAAGCTTTGCCGACATGGCGCCCTTCGTGGCCCTGCGGCGCGACCTGCATGCCCACCCCGAGCTGGGCTTCGAGGAACACCGCACCGCGGCCATCGTGGCCGAACGCCTGGCCGCCTGGGGCGTGGAGGTGCACACCGGCCTGGCCGGCACGGGCGTGGTGGGCGTGGTGCACGGCAGGCATACGGACGCACGCCATGGCACGCGCACCATCGGCCTGCGCGCCGACCTGGATGCGCTGCCGCTGCAGGAAGAAAACCGGTTCGCCCACCGCTCGCAGCACGCAGGCCGCATGCATGCCTGCGGCCATGACGGCCACACCACCATGCTGCTGGCCGCGGCCTGGCATCTGGCGCGCACGCGCGACTTCGCGGGCACGGTGCACCTGATCTTTCAGCCGGCCGAAGAGATGGGCAAGGCCGGCGCACGCAGGATGATCGACGAAGGCCTGTTCGAGCGCTTTCCCTGCGATGCGGTCTTCGCACTGCACAACTTCGCGCTGGACCGCGTGGGCAGCTTCGCGCTCAACCCGGGCGCGCTCATGGCCTCCAGCAACACCTTCCGCATCGCGCTGCATGGGCAGGGCACGCATGCCTCGCTGCCGCACACGGGCACCGATCCGGTGGCCGCCACCATTGACCTGGCCCAGCAGCTGCAGACCCTGGTCGCGCGCCATGTGGATTCGCGCGAACGCGCACTGCTGGCGGTCACGCAGATCCAGGGCTCGGACGCGCCCAACGTGATTCCCGACAGCGCCTGGGTGGGCGGCACGGTGCGCACCTTCTCCGTGGCGGCGCTGGACATCCTCGAAGCCGCCCTGCGCCGCCAGGCCGAGCACACGGCCCTGGCCCATGGCTGCCGAGCCGAGATCCATTTCCGGCGCGCCTCTCCGCCCCTGGTCAACCACGCGGCCGAGACCGCCTTCGCCGCCGCCGTGATGCGCGAGATCGCGGGCGACGACGCCGTGGACACGCAGTTCCCCGGCGTGCTGGCGGCCGAGGACTTCGCCCACATGCTGCAGGCGCGGCCCGGCTGCTACGCCTTCATCGGCAACGGCCAGGGCGATCACCGACTGCCCGGCCATGGCGACGGCCCCTGCCTGATCCACAACCGCTCCTACGACTTCAACGACGACATCCTTGCCATCGGCGCCAGCTACTTCGTGCGGCTGGTGGAGCGGTGGCTTGCTGTCCCCCAGGAAACTTCCCCATGAAAACCTCTCATCCTTCTCCCGTCACCCGCCGTGTTCTGCTGGCAGCAGCCCTGGCCTTGGGACTGGCCCCGGCCGTGCATGCCGAACGCGTGATCCGCATCGTCGTGCCCTTCGGCGCAGGCGCCACGCAGGACACGGTGGCACGCACTTTCAGCAATGAACTGGGCCAGGCCCTGGGCGCCACCGTGGTGGTGGAAAACCGGGCGGGCGCGGGTGGCAGCCTGGGCACGGCCCAGGTGGCCAAGTCCGCGCCGGACGGCAACACCCTGGTGCTGGCTGCGGCCAGCCACAACCTGGCCGGCCATCTGTACGCGAAGCTGCCCTATGACCCGCTCAAGGACTTCGTGGGTGTGTCCTTCCTGGGCCGCACGGGCTATGTGGTGGGCGTGCCGGCCGCCTCGGGCGTGCAGACCCTGGGCGAGCTGCTGCAGCGCGCCAGGGCCCAGCCGGGCCAGCTCAACTATGCGTCGGCCGGCAATGGCAGCGCCTCGCACCTGGCCTCGGCCTCGCTGGCCGCGCAGGCGGGCATCAAGCTGCAGCACATCCCCATGAAATCCACGGGCGACGCCACGACCGAACTGCTGGCTGGCCGCGTGCAGCTGGTCACGGGCGCCACCATCGGCATGCTGGCCTTCCAGAAGGACCCGCGCGTCAAACTGCTGGCCTACTCGGGCCAGCAACGGTCGCGCTTCCTGCCCGATCTGCCCACGGTGGCCGAGTCCGGCGTGCCCGGCTATGCCTTCGACTCCTGGCTGGGCCTGCTGGCACCGGCCGGCACGCCGCCCGCCGAAGTGGAGCGCATCAACACCGCCGTGCGCAAGGTGCTGGCCGAGCCCGTGGTCCAGGAGCGACTGGCCCGCGTGGGCGTGGAAGCGGCCACCCTGCCGGCCGCCGAATTCCAGCGCCTGCTCAAGGACGACTGGGAAGCGTCCGGGCGCATCGTCAAGGCGGCCGACGTGCGCATCGAATAGTCACCCAGGCCGTCACAGCAGCTTGGTGCCCAGCGGCACCTCGCGGTCGGGCACGCACAGCGCGACCTCGCCGTTCTCGTTGTGGAATCCCGTGACCAGGCATTCCGAGCGCATGGGACCGATCTGCTTGCTGGGAAAGTTCAGCACGGCCACCACCTGGCGGCCTATCAGTTCCTCGGGCCGGTACAGCGCCGTGATCTGGGCGCTGGACTTGCGCAGGCCCAGTTCGGAGCCGAAATCGACTTGCAGCACATAGGCCGGGCGGCGCGCCTCCTTGAACACCTGGGCGTCCACGATGCGGCCCACGCGCAGCTCCACCTTGAGGAAGTCGTCAAAGCCAATGGTCTCGTGCAATGCGGATGAAGTAGTCATGCGGCCATGATGCCGCGCCGCCGGTGCCGGCTTTGTCGAGCAACGCTTGCAGTGCCGGGGCACACTGTCCGCCATGAAAAAGGCCGGCATCGCGTCCGATGCCGGCCTGGTGCGAGGCCCTTCGACAGGCCCCGCAGCGGTTCACGCCAGGATTACTTGGCGGCGACCACGCGCACCATTTCCAGGCACTTGTTGGAGTAGCCCCACTCGTTGTCGTACCAGGACACGACCTTCACGAAGGTCTTGTCCAGGGCGATGCCGGCTTCGGCATCGAACACCGAGGTGCAGGACTCGCCGCGGAAGTCCGTGGCCACGACCTTGTCTTCGGTGTAGCCCAGCACGCCCTTGAGCGCGCCTTGCGACTGGGCCTTCATTTCGGCGCAGATCTCTTCGTAGCTGGCTTCGCTGTTCAGCTCCACCGTCAGGTCCACCACCGACACGTCGGAGGTGGGCACGCGGAAGGACATGCCGGTCAGCTTCTTGTTGAGCTCGGGAATCACCACGCCCACGGCCTTGGCTGCGCCCGTGCTGGAGGGAATGATGTTTTCCAGGATGCCGCGGCCGCCGCGCCAGTCCTTGTTGCTGGGGCCGTCCACGGTCTTTTGGGTGGCGGTGGCAGCGTGCACGGTGGTCATCAGGCCGCGCTTGATGCCCCACTTGTCGTTGAGCACCTTGGCCACGGGAGCCAGGCAGTTGGTGGTGCAGGAGGCGTTGGAGATCACGTCCTGGCCAGCGTAGGTCTTGCAGTTCACGCCGAAGACGAACATCGGGGTGCTGTCCTTGGAAGGCGCGGACATGATGACCTTCTTGGCGCCGGCAGCCAGGTGCTTGCGTGCGGTCTCGTCGGTCAGGAACAGGCCGGTGGCCTCGATCACGATGTCGGCGCCGACTTCGTTCCACTTCAGGTTGGCGGGGTCGCGCTCCTGCGTCAGGCGGATGGTCTTGCCGTTGACGATCAGGTTGGAGCCCTCCACCGAGACCTCACCCTTGAAGCGGCCGTGCACGCTGTCGTACTTGAGCATGTAGGCCAGGTAGTCGGGCTCGAGCAGGTCGTTGATGCCCACGACTTCGATGTCGCTGAAGTTCTGCACGGCAGCGCGGAACACCATGCGGCCGATGCGGCCGAAGCCGTTGATACCGATCTTGATCGTCATATTTGCCTCTTGGATTGACGGATTGCGAAAAACGGAAAAACTGAAACGGTGAGGGCCAGGCCGGGCCTGGCGGGCGGCAAAAAGGGGCCACAGGCCCCTTCTCGCAGCTTTACTTGCCGGCGCGCTGCAGCGCAGCCTGCACGGTGTCGGCCACGTTCTCGGCCGTGAAGCCGAAGTGCTTGAACAGCACGGGCGCGGGGGCCGATTCGCCGTAGGTGTCGATGCCGACGACAGCGGCGCAGCCGTACTTCCACCAGAAGTCGGTCACGCCCATTTCCACGGCGATGCGCGGCAGGTTGGCCGGCAACACCTGGCTCTTGTACCTGGCGTCCTGCTTGTCGAAGGTGGTGGTGCTGGGCATGGAGACCACGCGCACGGCGACCTTGCGCTCGGCCAGCAGCTTCTGGGCGGCCAGGGCCAGCTGCACTTCGGAGCCGGTGGCGATGATGACGGCCTGGGCCTTCTTGTTCAGGCCGACGGCCTTGGGCTCGGACAGCACGTAGGCGCCGCAGGCGATGTCGTCCAGCGCGTCTTCGGTCTTGGCTGCGTAGGCCAGGTTCTGGCGCGACAGCAGCAGGGCCGTGGGCTTGTTCTTCTGGCTCAGGGCCACGGTCCAGGCGACGGCGGTTTCCGTGGTGTCGGCAGGGCGCCAGACATCCAGGCCCGGGATCAGGCGCAGAGAGGCGGCGTGCTCGATGGACTGGTGGGTCGGGCCGTCTTCGCCCAGGCCGATGGAGTCGTGCGTGAAGACATGGACCACGCGCTGCTTCATCAGCGCGGCCATGCGGATGGCGTTGCGGCTGTAGTCGCTGAAGGTCAGGAAGGTGCCTGCGTAGGGGATGTAGCCGCCATGCAGGGCGATGCCGTTCATGATGGCGGCCATGCCGAACTCGCGCACACCGTAGTTGATGTGGCGGCCGATCTTGCCGTCTTCGGTCAGGACCACGGCACCCTTGTCGTCCACGCGCAGCGAAGGCGTGCTCTTGGTGTTGGTCAGGTTGGAGCCGGTCAGGTCGGCCGAGCCGCCCAGCAGTTCGGGCAGGGCTGCGGTCAGGCCTTCCAGGGCCAGCTGGCTGGCCTTGCGGCTGGCCACGGTGGCGCCTGCGTCATGCGCGTCGGAGGCGATCTGCGCGGCGATCTCGCCGAAGTTGGCGGGCAGGTCACCGGCCATGCGGCGCTTGAATTCGGCAGCCAGTTCGGGGAAGGCCTTGGCGTAGGCGGCGAACTTCTTGTTCCAGGCCGCTTCGGCCTTGGCGCCGGCGGCCTTGGCATCCCAGTCGCCGTAGACGCTGGCGGGGATGTCGAAGGGACCGTGCTCCCAGCCCAGGGCCGCGCGGGTCAGCGCGATTTCCTCGGCGCCCAGGGGCTCGCCGTGGGCCTTGGCCGTGTCCTGGCGGTTGGGCGAGCCCTTGCCGATGCTGGTCTTGCAGCAGATCAGCGTGGGCTTGTCGCTGCTCTTCTTGGCGGCAGCGATGGCGGCATCGATGGCCTGCACGTTGTGGCCGTCCACGTCGCGCACCACGTTCCAGCCATAGGCTTCGAAGCGGGCGGGCGTGTTGTCGATGAACCAGGGGGCGACCTTGCCGTCGATGGAGATGCCGTTGTCGTCGTACAGCGCCACCAGCTTGCCCAGCTTCCAGGCGCCGGCCAGGGCCGCGGCCTCGTGGCTGATGCCTTCCATCAGGCAGCCGTCACCCAGGAACACGTAGGTGTGGTGGTCGACGATGGCGTGGCCTGCGCGGTTGAACTCGGCGGCCAGCAGCTTTTCGGCCAGCGCGAAGCCCACGGCATTGGTGATGCCCTGGCCCAGCGGGCCGGTGGTGGTTTCCACGCCGGGGGTGATGCCCACTTCGGGGTGGCCGGCCGTCTTGCTGTGCAGCTGGCGGAAGTTCTTGAGTTCGTCGATCGGCAGCGCGTAGCCCGTGAGGTGCAGCAGCGCGTAGATCAGCATGGAGCCGTGGCCGTTGGACAGGATGAAGCGGTCACGGTCAGCCCATTGCGGGTTGACGGGGTTGTGCTTGAGGTGACGGCTCCACAGTGCCACGGCCATGTCGGCCATGCCCATGGGGGCGCCGGGGTGGCCGGAGTTGGCTTGTTGAACGGCATCCATTGCGAGTGCGCGGATCGCATTCGCCATTTGTTGAGTGTTGGCCATCAGGGCGCTCCGTGAAGGAGGGGGTAATCAGAGTAAGCCGGCTATTTTAAAGGACGCGGGTTTTCGGCTCCCGCGCGCGGGGCAATGGCCGCTGGCAATGGTCTACAGTTGCGCTCCATGACCGCCTCGCCCATCCAGCCGTTCCCTGCCGCCAAGGCGCTTTTCCTCACCGAGCAGCCACCGGCTATGCTGCTGGCCGCAGGTCGTGGCGAGCGCATGCGGCCGCTGACCGACACCTGCCCCAAGCCGCTGCTGCAGGTGCAGGGCCGGCCACTGCTGCAGCACCACCTGCAGGCCCTTGCGCAGGCCGGCGTGCGCCGCGCCGTGGTCAACACGGGCTGGCTGGGCGAGCAGATTCCCGCGCGCTTCGGGGCGCGCTTCGCGCCCGACACAGGTGGCGAGCCGCTGCATCTGGCCTATTCCCCCGAGCCCGAGCAGGCGCTGGAGACCGCAGGAGGCATTGCGCGCGCGTTGCCGCTTCTGGACACGGTGTTCTGGCTGGCGGCCGGCGATGTCTACGCGCCCGACTTTGATTTCCCGTTCGAGGCGGCCCGCGAATTTGCCGCCAGCGGACGGCTGGCCCATCTGTGGCTGGTGCCCAACCCCGAGCACCATCGGCGTGGCGACTTCGGCGTGGACGAACTGGGCCTGGCCTGCGACTGGCCCGAGGGCGATGCCCGCCCGCGCCAGACCTACGGCACGATCGCACTGCTGCGCGCCGAGCTGTTTGCCGCGCCCTGGTGCGACATCCCGCCCGGCAACCCCGACGGTTGGCGCGTGCCGCTGGTGGCGCTGCTGCGCCGGGCGATGGCCGCCGGCCAGGTGAGCGCCAGCCTGTATACCGGGCGCTGGACCGATGTGGGCACGCCCGAGCGGCTGCAGCGGCTCAACACGCCAGCCGCCTGAGACGTCGGACTGACACGCCGGCCTGGCACGTTGGCCTGGGGCGCCCGCTGGTGACTTCGGCGCCCGGGCAGGCGAAGGCGCTCCGTGTTAGCGTCGCCGGTTCGGCGCAGCGGCGCGCCAGAAAGCCTTTCGATGAGCGTGATCCAGTATGTGATGTTCCTGGCCCTGGTGGGCCTGGCGACGTTTTGCCAGAACCTGACGGGCTTTGCCTTCGGGCTGATCTTCGTGGGCGTGGCCGGTGCCACGCACCTGATGGGCATTGGCGATGCGGCCAACGTGGCCTGCCTGCTGTCCGTGGTCAACGGCGTGGCCTACCTGCGCGCCCACCGCCAAGTGCCGCAGTGGACGCTGCTCAAGCCCATGCTGATCAGCAGCGTCATCGGCGTGATCGGCGGCGTGCTGCTGCTGCAGTGGCTCAGCGGCAATGCGCTGAGCGGGCTGCGCATGCTGCTGGGCCTGGCCATCGTGGCCTGCGCGCTGTTGCTGTTGCTGCAAAAGCAGGTCAACGCGCAGGTGTCGGGGCCGGTGTCGCTGTGGGTGGCCGGTGTGGCCTCGGGGCTGCTGGGCGGGCTGTTTGCCACGCCGGGCCCGCCCATGGTCTACCACCTGTACCGCCAGCCGCTGGACCGCCTGGTGGTGCGCCAGTGCCTGTTTGCCATGTTCCTCACCTGCGCGCTGCTGCGCCTGGCGATGGTGGCCTGGGAGGGCGAGATCACCGCCAGCGTGCTGCTGGCCGCAGCCCTGGCCTTTCCCGTGGTGACGGTGGTGACCTGGCTGCACATGCGCCATCCGCCCGCCCTGCCCAAGCGGCTGGTCGAATGGATGGTCTGCCTGCTGCTGGTGCTGTCGGGCACCAGCCTGCTGGTGTCGGGCTGGAACGCCAGCCACCCCCAGCCCGTGGTGCCCGATGACGAGATGGCCATGGCCGTACCCCAGCGGTCCCAGGCTGCGGCCCCCGCGCCGCGCTGACAACAAAAAAGCCCGCCGGGCGGACCGGCGGGCTTTTTTTGAAGGGGGAAGGAACCGATCAGTTCACGACCTGCTGCAGCGAACCGGCAGCGTACTTGGCGGCCATCTGCTCCAGCGTGTAGCCCTTGATCTTGGCGCCCTGGCCTTCGCAGCCGAACTCGATGTAGCGGGCCTTGCAGATCTGCTTGGCGGCTTCGCGGGCAGGCTTGAGCCATTCGCGGGCATCGAACTTCTCGGGGTTCTCGGCCAGGAACTTGCGCACGGCGCCGGTCATCGCCAGGCGGATGTCGGTGTCAATGTTGATCTTGCGCACGCCGTGCTTGATGGCTTCCTGGATTTCCTCGACGGGCACGCCGTAGGTTTCCTTCATGGCGCCGCCGTACTGGCGGATGATTTCCAGCAGTTCCTGGGGCACGGAGGAGGAGCCGTGCATGACCAGGTGGGTGTTGGGCAGGCGCGCGTGGATTTCCTTGACGCGCTGGATGGACAGGATGTCGCCCGTGGGCTTGCGCGTGAACTTGTAGGCGCCGTGGCTGGTGCCGATGGCAATGGCCAGCGCGTCCAGCTGCGTGGCCTTGACGAACTGGGCCGCTTCCTCGGGGTCGGTCAGCAGGGCCGAGTGGTCGAGCACGCCTTCGGCACCCACGCCGTCTTCCTCGCCGGCCATGCCGGTTTCCAGCGAGCCCAGGCAGCCGAGTTCACCTTCGACGGTGGCGCCCAGCTTGTGGGCCATTTCCACGACCTTGCGGGTCACGTCCACGTTGTATTCGAAGGAGGAAGGCGTCTTGCCGTCTTCCATCAGCGAGCCGTCCATCATCACCGAGCCGAAGCCCAGGTTCAGCGCGCCCTGGCAGATGGCGGGCGAGGTGCCGTGGTCCTGGTGCATGACCAGGGGGATGTGGGGATACTGCTCGGCGGCGGCCTGGATCAGGTGCTTGATGAAGGGCTCGCCGGCGTACTTGCGGGCGCCTGCGCTGGCCTGCAGGATGACGGGCGCGCCCACTTCGTCGGCGGCCGACATCACGGCTTGCACCTGCTCCAGGTTGTTGACGTTGAAGGCGGGAAGACCGTAGCCGTTTTCGGCAGCGTGGTCCAGCAGTTCGCGCATCGAAACGAGAGGCATGTGTAGGGTCCGTATCAAGTTGTTGAGAGGGGGATGCCCCTGCCGCATGGCGGCCGCCGCTGCGTCATGGGTTCGCTGCGGGGCTGCGGCCGGGGGATCGCGGCAGTAACCGCTTGGTAACTGGCGATTTTAACCAGCTGCCGCCAACCCTGTCCCGGGCATTCCCATGCGGTAGCAGGTCGTGAAGCCTTCGGGCGGCGCGGCCTCGCCAAAGCTTCCCTGGTGGGCGCGCAGCACGCGCGCCACGATCTCGTGGCCCAGGTGCAGGCTGTCCACGGGCGCTGCCGCGCGCTCTGCGCCGTCACGGCGGCCGTCGCTACGGCGGCCGTCATCGCAGACCTGCAGCCAGACCTCGCCATCCGGCCCCTGCCCGGCCTGCACCTCGATCTGCGTGCCGTGCGGTGTGTGCTTGAGGGCGTTTTCCACCAGGTTGCGCAGCGCCAGCTCCAGCAGCACGGCATTGCCCATCACGCCCAGTGCCTCAGGCGCCTGCACGGACAGGCTGCAGCCGCGCGGCCAGGCCGCCTGCGCATGGGCGGCCACCACCTGACGGGCCAGCGCGGCCAGGTCCACGGGCACGGGCGGGTCGGCCAGCATGGCGCGTCCTGCGCGCGCCAGTGCCAGCAGCTGGCTGAGCACATGGCCGGCGTGCAGCGCGTCCTGGCCTATACGCGCCAGCGCGGCGCGCTGGGCCGGGGCATCCATGGCGCCGGCCGGCGCATCGCCCAGGGCACGCGCCTGCAAGGCGATGGAGGCCAGCGGCGTGCGCAGTTCATGGGCCACTTCGTTGGCCAGGCTGCGCTCGCGTTCCAGCGCCTCCTGCTGGCGGTCCAGCAAGGTGTTGATGGAGTTCACCACGGGCATGAATTCCCGCAGCGCGTGGCGGTGCGAGACGCGCTCGGCCTGGGCCAGGTCCAGGCGCTCGACCTCGCGCGAGAGTTCGTTGAGCGGCCGCATGCCGCGTCGAATGGCCAGCCCCAGCGCCAGCGCGACCACAGGCAAAAGCCACAGGCCCGGCTCGATCATCTGGCCCGCGATGTCGTCGGCCAGTTCGTCGCGCTCCTGCAGCTCGATCATCACGCTGACCTTGCGTGCATGGTCGCGGCTCCATTGGGTGAAGCTGCGCCAGGCCCGATGCTCGGGACCCAGGCGCAGGGTGGCAAAGCCCTGCTCGGTGTCGAAGGCGGGCTCGGGCGCATCGCCCGTGCGCGAGATCAGCCGCCCCGCGCCATCCCACAGGGCCACGCTCAGCGACTGCTGGTAGTCGTGGGCCATGAGGCCGGGGGGCTCATGCACGGGCGTGGCTGCTCCCTGGCCTACGGCGCCTGCGACTTCCAGGTTGAGCACCAGCGCAGCGACGCCGGCCAGGTGGCCGTCGGTCAGCTCGTCTGCCTCGTGCACGCCGGTCTGGTAGCCCAGTGCCACGAAGCTGGCCCAGACCACGACCAGCGCGCCCAGCATCCAGGCCATCAGATGCCAGATCAGCGAGGGGCGGCGCTGCTGCGCGGTGCTCATGGGTTCTCCGCAGGAAGAAAGTAGCCCACGCCGCGCATGGTGACGATGCTGGCATTGCCCAGTTTCTTGCGCAGGTGGTGGATATGGACCTCGACGGCATTGCTTTCCACGGCCGTGCCCCAGCTGTAGAGATGTTCCTCGATCTGCTGGCGCGAGAGCACGCGCCCGCGCGCCTGCAGCAGCACCCAGAGCACGGAGAACTCGCGCGGCGACATCTCCACCAGCTTTCCGTCGCGGCGCACGGTGCGCGCGGCCGGATCGACCTCCAGCTCGCCATGGCGGATCACGGGTGCCGCCTGCCCGCCTGCGCGGCGCAGCATGGCGCGCAGCCGCGCCTCCAGCTCGTCGATGTCGAAGGGCTTGACCAGGTAGTCATCGGCACCCAGGTCCAGCCCGGCGATGCGCTCGCGCACCTGGTCGCGCGCGGTGAGGATGAGCACGGGCGTGTTGGGGTCCGGCAGGGCGTGGCTGTCGCCACCCGGGCGGCGCGGGCTCCGCAGGCGGCGCAGGATTTCGCTGCCATCGCCGTCGGGCAGGCCCAGGTCCAGCAGCACGGCGTCGAAGCGCTCCATCTCCAGCGCATGCCAGGCATCGGCCACGGTGGAGCAGACGTCGACCGCATAGCGGCGCTGTTGCAGATTGGCCTGCAGGCCTGCGGCAATGCCCGCGTTGTCTTCGACGACCAGTATTCGCATGCGCGCATTGTGCAATGGCCGCTGCCGGCTGCGGCGCCAGACGATGGCCGCACGCCGGGGCATGCGTTAAGACGGGTTTAAGCCGCGCTTCTCATGCTGCCGGCCATGCCGACACCCGACCCCCGAGATTTCTCCGCCGCCCCCGCGCAGGGCCCCTCCTTCAAAAGCACCCTGCTGTGGACCCTGGCGGCCCTGGCCGTGGTCCTGGCCTGGGATGCCGGCGCCCTGGACCTGGCCATGGCCCGCTGGTTCGGCGACGCCGATGGCTTTGCGCTGCGTTCGGACTGGTTCTTCGTGAACATCGCCCACGAAGGCGCACGCCGCCTGGCCTGGCTGGTGGTGCTGGGCCTGACGCTGTGCGTCTGGCGGCCCATCGGCCCGCTGCGCCTGCTGCCTCACGGGCGGCGCGTGCAGCTGGTGGCGGGCATCTTGCTGTCGCTGGCCCTGATCTCGCTGCTCAAGTACACCAGCGCGACCAGCTGCCCCTGGGACCTGGCCGAGTTCGGCGGCGTGGCGCGCCATGTCTCGCACTGGTCGCTGGGCCTGGCCGACGGCGGGCCGGGCCGCTGCTTTCCCGCAGGACACGCCTCTGCAGGCTTCGCCTTTCTGGCCGGCTATTTCGCGCTGCGCCGCCATGCACCCCGCGCAGCCTGGATCTGGCTGGCCGTCTCGCTGGCCGCAGGCCTGTCGATGGGCCTGGCCCAGCAGATGCGCGGCGCCCATTTCATGAGCCACACGCTGTGGACCGGCTGGCTGTGCTGGACGGCGGGCTGGCTCTTCGACCTGGCGGTCACGCGTGCGCTGCGCACCCGGGACAGCGCGCCTGACTCCCTGTGGCCCGCCGCCAGCCTTCCGCCTTCCACTCCCTGATCAAGCGTTGCCATGCTGCCCCTGGACCCCGCCCTGTTCACGCTGCTGAACGCCAACGCGCAAACGCCCGCCATCTCGATCGAGGCGGCGCGCGCCATCTCGTCCTGGCTTCCCTCGCTGTGCGCCGTTCCCGTGATGGTCGGGTTGCTGCGCGGCTCGCCCGCCCTGCGCCGCACCCTGGTGCTGGCCCTGCTGTCCATGCTGGCCGCCTGGGCCGTGGCACGGCTGATCCGCTGGAGCTTCCCGGCGCCGCGTCCTGCCCAGCTGGGCATGGGCGTGCAATGGGTGGAACACGCGCTGCGGTCCAGCTTTCCGAGCATGCACGCCACGGGCGCCTTTGCCCTGGCCCAGGCGCTGACCCTGGGCTGCACGCGCCACCGCCGCTGGGTCATGGTGTCCGCCTGGTCGCTGGCCCTGGGCATGGGCTGGAGCCGCGTGCACCTGGGCGTGCACTTCCCGTCCGATGTGGTCGGCGGTGCCATCGTGGGCATCTGCAGCGCCACCCTGGTCTGGCATGCTGCGCTGTGGCGCCGCCTTGCCGTCATGCCCAACCTGCTGCCCTACAACGCACGAACCCACTCAGGCAGGCCCCAATAGACCATGGCGAAGGCATAGCGCACCGCACATAAAACTGGCGCACCCCAGAACGAGGGACACCGAGCAAGGGCCGCCCCGCCGCGAGGGTGTCGTCCCCCCCCCCCGCGTAGCGAGAGGGGGAAGGCGCGAAGCGCCTCAGGGGGTTAGTTCACACGACATATCTTCAGCATGTTCGTGCCACCGGGCTGGCCCATGGGCTCGCCGCAGGTGATGGCGTAAACATCGCCGCTTTGCACGATGTTGCGCGCGCGCAGATGGCCTTCGGCCTGGTCCAGCGCGGTGTCGCGGTCGGCGCTGGTGTCCATAAGCAGGGGGCGCACGTTGCGGTACATGGCCATCTTGCGCTGCGTGGAGATCTTGGGCGTGAGCGCGTAGATGGGGATGTGGATGCGGTGGCGGCTCATCCACAGCGCGGTGGAGCCGCTGTCCGTCATGGCGACGATGGCCTTGGCGCCCAGGTGGTGGGCCGTGAACAGCGCGCCGATGGCGATCGACTGGTCGATGCGCGAGAACTGGCGGCCGGTGAACTCGGCATCGCTGTCCGGGTCTTCGGCCGCTTCCGCGGCGGCGCAGATCTTGGCCATTTCCTGCACGGTCTCCAGCGGGTACCTGCCGGCGGCGGTCTCGGCGCTGAGCATGACGGCGTCTGTGCCGTCCAGCACGGCGTTGGCCACGTCGCTGACCTCGGCGCGCGTGGGCACGGGGTTGGTGATCATGCTTTCCATCATCTGCGTGGCGGTGATCACGAACTTGTCCATGTCGCGCGCCATGCGGATCATCTTCTTTTGCAGCGCGGGCACGGCCGCGTTGCCCACTTCCACGGCCAGGTCGCCGCGCGCCACCATGATGCCGTCGGAGACATGCAGGATCTCTTCCAGGCGCGGAATGGCCTCGGCGCGCTCGATCTTGGCGATCAGGCCGGGCTTGTGGCCGTACTGGGCCGCAGCCACGTTGCACAGCTGGCGCGCCATTTCCATGTCGGTGGCGTTCTTGGGAAAGCTCACGGCCACGTAGTCGGCCTGGAAGCTCATGGCGGTCTTGATGTCCTCCATGTCCTTGGCCGTCAGCGCCGGGGCCGTCAGGCCGCCGCCCTGCTTGTTGATGCCCTTGTTGTTGGACAGTTCGCCGCCGAGCTTGACGGTGGTGTGCACCTCGTCGCCGCGCACATGGTCCACGGTGAGCACGATCAGGCCGTCGTTGAGCAGCAGCACGTCGCCGGGCTTCACGTCGCGCGGCAGTTCCTTGTAGTCCAGGCCCACGCCGTTGATGTCGCCGGGCTCGGTGCGCGATGCGTCGAGCACGAAGCGCGCGCCGGGCTCCAGCATGACCTTGCCTTCGGCGAACTTGCCGACGCGGATCTTGGGGCCCTGCAGGTCGGCCATGATGGCCACCTCGCGGCCTGCGCGCTGGGCCGCCTCGCGCACCATGGTGGCGCGGTCGATGTGGTCCTGCGCCTTGCCGTGGCTGAAATTCAGGCGCACCACGTTGACGCCTTCGCGCACCATCTGTTCCAGCAGTTGCGGGTCGCTGGAAGCGGGGCCCAGGGTGGCGACGATCTTGGTGGCACGGCTCACTTGCATGGAATGTCTCTCGCTCAGGGTTTGTAATCGGGTTTCAATTCTCACACGAATGCGGTTACATGAAGGCAACATTCCGGCATGCGGTGCGGGCCTGAAGACCCCGCGTCCTGAGCCTGCGCAAGGGGGCGGCCGGATGCCGTTGCCATCGCCGAACACTGCGGTGCACTGCCTTTGCCGCTATTGCTTTTGATGCTGCACGGCAGCATTCCCGGCAAAGGCGCTGTGCCATGCCGGCCTCCTGTGAAAGCAGTTTTGCCCGCCGCGTTCGCAATGCCTGCTGCACCGCACCGCAGGACACCACAGAATCAGACTGGTCCACATTGACGCGGCCCGCCCCTGCTTCCTAGCATCGCCTTCATATTCCTGTGGTCCACCCGGCCCGCAGGCCGCAGCCAGAACATACGGTTCCCCTTGGTTTCGCATGCTCAGCCAGTCCATCCACAGCTTTGCCATGCCACCAGGAAATCCACCATGCTTGACCGCAGACGCTTTGTTCTGACCACCCTGGCCTCCCCGGCGCTGACCGCCTGCGGCGCGGGTGGCGATGTTGCCGCCAACCGCTATGTCCAGACTCCCCTGCTCGCCAGCCATGCGCGCTACGGCGCGCGCTTCACGCAGCCCGGCTTCGTCAACGGCTGGGGCATCGCCATCCGCCCGGCCGGCGCGGGAGGCCATTTCTGGATTGGCGGCGGGGGCACGTCCTGGCAGTTCATCGGTGACGTGGCTCGCTCGGCCGATCCCGGGATGCGCGCCCTGCACCAGGACGGCCTGCGCGAAGTGGCCGTTCCGCGCTCCGATGCCCTGACCGGCGATGACAGTGCCGGCAAAGTCACCGGCGTGGTCTACAACGGTGCGCCCCTGGACTCGCAGCTGCTGCGGATCCGGCAGCAGCCTGCCGCCGGACGCCTGCTCGAGGGCTCGGCCCGCTTCGTCTTCGTGACCGACAGCGGCAGCGTCAGCGCCTGGACGGAGCGCGATGCGCAGACGGGCGCCATCGTCCGGGTGGATGGCCCTGCGGTGGAAATGTTCAATGGCGCCGACCAGGGCATGGCTTTCTTCGGGGCCGCCATCCACACGGGCCGCTGGGACCGCGTGTGGATGGCCGACTTCGGCGCCCGGCCCCAGATCCGCACGCTGGACGCGCAGTGGCAACTGGTGCCCACCCAGGGCTTCGCCAACCCGTTCGCATCAGGCGCGGCAGGCGAGGCCCGGCCCGGTGATCCGGTGCCCTTCAACATCCAGGTCGTCAACGACGGCCGCCGCGACCGCGTGTTCGTGCTCTATGCGATCAGCCAGCCCGACCCGGACGATCCCCTGGCGTTCCATGCCGGCGAGGAGGATGCGGTGGACGCAGCCGCAGAAGCGGCCAGCGGCAACCGGCCTGCGCGCGGCAGGCTGGCCGAGTTCGACCTCGACGGCCGCCTGCTGCGCATGTATGAGGACGATGGACGCCTGAATGCGCCCTGGGGCGTGGCCATCGCTCCTGACGGCTTCGGCGCACTGGCGGGGCACCTGCTGGTCGGCAACTTCGGGGGAGCAGGCCGCATCTGTGCCTTCGACCTGTCCACGGGCCGCTATGTGGACGATCTGCGCGACGCGCAGGACCGCCCCGTGGCCATCCCCGGCCTGTGGGCCCTGCAGTTCGGCAACGGCGTGGCCCTGGGCGACAGCGACGCGCTCTACTTCGCCGCCGGCCCCGAGGACGAGACCGAGGGCCTGTTCGGCTCGCTGAGGCTTCTGTGACGCTTCATCCTGGCGGTGTCATTGCGCAGACCCCAGGCCTCACACCAGCCCGTGCGAGAGCAGGTAGGTGATGGCATGGGCCACCATGGCCGCCTCCAGGCCATAGCGCCAGAACAGGAAGCCGCCCACGGCGCCGTGGACGACCTCGAACAGCAGCAACTGCAGCACCAGCGCGTCCGACAGGCCGCCCCAGGTGCTCCAGGCCAGGGCCAGCTGCAGCATGCCCCACAGCAGGGCCGACAGCATGACGGACCACCAGCCCAGCGTCCATCCCGGGCGGCGGTCTGTGCGCCCGCTCAGCCGCCACAGCAGCCACATCACCAGCGTCATGCCGCCCAGCCGCATCACCAGCTCGGCCGTGATGCCCGCGTACAGCATCTTGGCGCCCAGCGGCATGGCGTAGACGGGGTCGATCAGGGTCAGGTCGTCGGGCCAGGCCAGGGCCAGGGTCACCAGCCAGGCCGCGCCGACCACGCCGCCGGCCAGCCCCGGCAGCGTGAGGTAGCGCACGGCGCGCTGGGGCGAACGCCCGGCCACCCAGGTGGTCAGCAGCGGTGCGGACAGGCCCAGCCGCGGCCCCAGCCACACGCCCACGCCCACGGGCAGGGCCAGCAGCGCGGCCATCACGCCAATGCCGATGAGCGGCGTGACCAGCGGCTCCACGGGCAGGCCCAGCATGCGCATCCAGTCGGGCAGCACGAACCAGGCCATGGCCGCCACGCCGGGCAGCCCCAGCAGCCAGAGCACCGTGAAGATGCGCCAGCTCAGCCGGGGCAGTGCGGGTGCGGCATAGGCCGATGGGGCGGGCATGAGAGTGGACACGGGGCCGGTGGTGGGCAGGCTGGCGTTGTCAGTCACGCATCAAGGCTTCTATCTCGTCGGGCTCCACGGGCACGCCGCGCGTGATCAACTCGCAGCCGGTCTCGGTGACGATGGCATCGTCCTCGATGCGGATGCCGATGTTGTGGAACTGCTCGGGCACGCCGGCCGCAGGGCGCACGTAGATGCCCGGCTCGATGGTGGTGCACATTCCCGGACGCAGGATGCGGCTGGGGCGGTTGGTGATGGTCTCGCCCGACAGCGGGTCCTTGCGCTCGTGCGACTGGCCCAGCTCCGAAGGCTCCACATAGCTGCCGCAGTCATGCACGTCCATGCCCAGCCAGTGGCCGGTGCGGTGCATGTAGAACTGGAAGAAGGCGCGCTGCTCGATCACGTCCTGGGCATTGCCATAGACCTTTTTGTCCAGCAGGCCCAGATCCAGCATGCCCTGCGCCAGCACGGCCACGGTGGCGTCGTGCGGATCGTTGAAGCGCGCGCCGGCCCGCGTGGCCGCCACGGCAGCCTTCTGGCTTTCCAGCACCAGCTCGTAGAGCGCGCGCTGCGGGCCGGTGAAGCGGCCATCGGCGGGGAAGGTGCGCGTGATGTCGCTGGCGTAGCCGTCGAGCTCGCAGCCGGCGTCGATCAGCACCAGTTCGCCCGCGCGCACGGGGGCCTTGTCGGCCTGGTAGTGCAGCACGCAGGCATTGGCGCCGGCGGCCACGATGGAGCCGTAGGCCACGTACTGCGAGCCCTGCTGGCGGAATTCATGCAGCAGCTCGGCATCCAGGTGGTATTCACGCACTTCCTGGCCTGCGCGCAGCATGCGCGCCGAGCGCTGCATGGCGCGGATATGGGCCTGGGCGCTGATGGCGGCGGCGCGGCGCATGATGTCCTGCTCGTGGGCGTCCTTGACCAGGCGCATCTCGTCCAGCAGCGTGCACAGGTCGCCCTGCTCGGACGGGCACAGCGCGCCAAAGCGCACGCGTGCGCGCACCTGGCCCAGCCAGCCTTCCACGCGCACGGCCAGCCCTTCATGCGTGGCGAACGGATACCAGAGGCGGCCCCGGTTCTCCAGCAGGCGGGGCAGGCGCGTATCGATCTCGGCGCTGGAGAACGCCTGGCTCACGCCCAGCGTGGCCACGGCAGCCTCGGGGCCCAGGCGGATGCCGTCCCAGATTTCGCGCTCCAGGTCCTTGGGCTGGCAAAACAGCACGCTGGTGCCATCGGCGGCCAGTACCAGGCAGGCATTGGGCTCGGCAAAGCCGGTCAGGTAATAGAAATAGCTGTCGTGGCGGTACAGATAGCCGGTGTCCCGGTTGCGCTGGCGCTCGGGAGCGGTGGGAATGATGGCGATGCCGCCGGCGCCCAACTGGGCGGCCAAGCGTGCGCGGCGTTGGGCATAAACAGATGTCATGCAGCTATCGTACTGCCGTCCGGGGTTCTCCACAGTCCCCGGAACAGGGGAAGGAGGGGGGGCAGCCGGCCGGCGTCAGGTGGACTTCAGCGCAGACACCGTCACTGCCCCAGGGCGCGCCGATTCCAGGGCGCCTTCATCAGCATGCGCGCCAGCCCGCAAAAGCCGGTGGCACCAGCCACGATCAGACCGCAGCCCACGAAGGCCGAAAGCAGGTGCCACCACGGTGAAACCGTGGCACCGAGCACGGCGCCCAGCAGAGCCAGCCCGCCCGCACCCAGTTGCACCTGGCGCTGCAGCTCCAGCGGCTGGCGGCTGTCTTGCAGCACGGGCAGGCCTTCGGCCTTCCAGGCGTCCAGGCCTCCGTCGAGCACATGGCCGGCACAGCCGGGCGGCAAGGCAGCCGCCAGGGCCTGGGCGTTGAGCCGCGTGCGGTTGCCGGAGCGGCAGTGAAAGACCACGGCGGCCGGCGCATTGCCCCAGGCCTGGGCGCCCAGACGCTCCATGGGCATGCTGCGGGCGCCTGCCATGCGTTCGCGCGCATGTTCGTCGGGCGCGCGGATGTCGATGAGCCAGGCGCCTTGCGCCTGCAACTGGCGGGCGGCCTGGGCCGAGATGAGGGGAAGGGACATGGGACGACTCCTGGGGTGGGGGTTTTCAGGGACAGAAGATGCTCTTGAGTGCCGCCACCAGCTTTTGCGCATCGGGATCGGCGATGCGGTAGTACAGGGTCTGCGACTCGCGGCGGTAGGCGACCAGGCCCTCCTCGCGCATGCGCGCCAGATGCTGGGACAGGGCCGACTGGCTCAGCGGGATGCGCTCCAGCAGCCCGCCCACCGACAGCTCGCCATGCTCGATCAGCAGGCACAGCACCAGCAGGCGCCTCTCGTTGCCCACGGCGCGCAGCAGGGCGGCGGCGCGCGCCGCACCCTGCTGCAGGAAAGCCTGTTCGGAGGAGAGGATGGGTTGGTTCATGATTAAGAAAAATCTAATTTAGCAAATTCTAATATACTTGCCGGCAGGCTGCACTGGAGCCATCGACAAAGGAGTGCTTTCATGACCTCGCCGCTGCGCATCGCGCCATTCTTCGACGAAGCCACCCATACCGTGTCCTACCTGGTCTGGGATGCGAACACGGGCGAGGCCGCCGCCATCGACCCCGTGCTCGACTACGACCATGCCAGCGGCCAGGCCCACACCGGCTCGGCCGATGCCGTGCTGGCCGCCGCGCAGGCCCAGGGCCTGCGCCTGCGCTGGATCCTGGAAACCCATGCGCATGCCGACCACCTCAGCGCGGCCCCGTACCTGCGCGAGCGCACAGGCGCCCCGATCGCCGTGGGCGAGCACATCCGCGAGGTGCAGCGCATCTTCCGCCCCGTCTTCAACCTGCCCGCGCCCGCCGGGGAGCCGCCTTTCGACCGACTGCTGGCAGACGGCGACAGCCTGCCCCTGGGCGGGCTGCGCATCGAGGTGCTGCACACGCCCGGCCATACGCCCGCCTGCGTGTCCTACCGCATCGAGGATGCGGTCTTCGTGGGCGATACGCTGTTCATGCCCGACTACGGCACGGCGCGCGCCGACTTTCCGGGCGGCGATGCGTGCACGCTGTTCCGCTCCATCCAGCGCCTGCTGGCCCTGCCGCCCGCAACACGCCTGTTCATGTGCCATGACTACAAGGCGCCGGGCCGCGACCGCCATGCCTGGGAAACCACCGTGGCCGACCAACGTGCCGGCAACGTGCATGTGCACGCGGGCGTGGACGAGGCCAGCTTCGTGGCCATGCGCAACCGGCGCGACGCCACGCTGTCGGCGCCCGCCCTGCTGCTGCCCGCCATCCAGGTCAACATGCACGCAGGCCATTGGCCCGAGGCCGAGGCCAACGGCGTGCACTACCTCAAAATTCCGCTGCGCATGAAGCATCGGCCCCAGGCAGCGGACGCGAAGCAGGCGTAGAGTCGTCCGTTGGCTCCGCCACCCCTCTTGCGACACCCCCAGGACAAAGGACTTTCCATGATCCACAGCGCCCATGCCACCAGCACGGACACCCCCTATCGCGTCACGCTTGGCGACCCCCAAGGCCACAACTGGCATGTGGACGAGCCCGCGGACAAGGGCGGCGGCGACACGGCGCCCAACCCCCTGCAGCTGCTGCTGTCGGCCCTGGGCGCCTGCACCACGGTCACGCTGCAGATGTATGCGGCGCGCAAGCAGTGGAAGCTGGAGCAGGTGGATGTGCAATTGCGCCTGAACCCCGAAGGCACGCCGGCCAGCGGCAATCTGATCGAACGCCAGATCACCCTGCAAGGCGACCTGGACGACGAACAGCGCCAGCGCCTGCTGCAGGTGGCCGAGGCCTGCCCCGTGCACAAGCTGCTGGCCGGCGAAGTGCACATCCAGACCGCGCTGCAGTTGCCCGCCTGAGCGAAGGACTGGCCACCATGCAAAAGGCCCTGCGGCAGGTATGCCGCAGGGCCTTCGGAGTGGACGGGGACATGGCCGGCGTCAGGCTTCGCTGACCTCGATCTCCCCCGTATCGACATAGAGTTCGAACTCCCGCTTGGCCAGCGACACGGTGATCGGCTGATCCTCCTGGGTCCAGGACAGCACATAGCTTCCGATGGCCGTGGCCACCTGCACACGGGTGCCACGCGGAATGTCTTCCAGTTGGCCGTCGCCTACCCGGTGCTGCACATTGCCGGTGACCGTGGCTTCGAATTTCTCGGGGAATCGCTGGACTTCCACGGCGCTCTGGACCGCCTCTTCAGCGGCTTCGGCGTGCGTCTGTACGGATGTATTCATGGCGTTTTCTCCTGTAAGAGTGAGGCCGGCGCCCGCCAAAAGGACGGGCGCCGGGCCGTTCCTCGAATGTAAACAATGTTCCTGAGAATGCGCTGTCAGCGAACAGGCCCAATATCTGCGATCCTGGTTTGCCTGCTGCGCCGAGCTGCACGACACTGGTGGCCTCCCCCACGAACCAGGCCGATCCGCCTATGTCCGACACGTCCCCACCCAACTCCCAGCCCCAGCACCTTCCCACCCGCACCGCCGACGTGGGCGGCATTCCCATCCAGCGCGCCATTCCGCAGCGCGCCCTGCGCAAGGTCGGTGCCTGGTGCTTTCTCGACCACGCCGGCCCCGCCGATCCCGCGCCGCCCGGCATGCAGGTCGGCCCGCATCCCCATATCGGCCTGCAGACCTTCACCTGGATGATCCGCGGCGAAGTGCTGCACCGCGACAGCCTGGGCAACACCCAGATCATCCGGCCCGGACAGGTCAATCTGATGACGGCAGGCCACGGCATCGCCCATTCCGAGGAAAGCCAGACGCCCTCGCACATCCACGCCGCCCAGCTGTGGATTGCGCTGCCCGAATCGCACCGCAACGGTCCGCCCCGCTTCCAGCACTACCCCGAGCTGCCCAGAACCACGGTGGGGGACTTCACGGCCACGGTGCTGGCCGGCGAGGCGCTGGGCCTGACGTCGCCCGCCGAGGTGCACACGCCCCTGATGAGCGTGGACCTGCATGCGGACAGCGCACGCAGCGCCAATGCCGTCGCCACGTTGCCGCTGCGCGCCGATTTCGAGCATGCCGTGCTCAGCCTGGAAGGCGACGTGCGCGTGAACGGCCAGCCGCTGCCGGTGGAGGAATTGCTCTACCTGCCCCTGGGCACGCCCTCGGTCGCCATCGAAGCGGCGCCCGGCAGCCGCCTGCTGGTCATTGGCGGCGAGCCCATGGATGAAGCCATCTTGCTGTGGTGGAACTTCGTGGCGCGCACGGGAGAGGAAATCGCCGAGGCCCGCGCGCAGTGGGAGGCCGAGACCCGGCAGCCCGCCACTGCGGCGCGCCGCTTCGGACCGCCGCTGGCTTCGCCCCTGGCGCCGCTGCATGCGCCTTCGCTGGACGGCGTGGTGCTGCGCGCCTCGTGCTGAAACGCGCCGTACCGCAGTCTTCGCGGCGATCGCCGCCCCAGCAAAAAGGCGCCCCGAAAGGGGCGCCTTGCCGTTGATGTTGCGGGAGTTTCGAGGGTCAGGCCGGGCTGGCCGCATCCACCTCGGTGCCATCTTCCACGCCGCGCACGCTCTCGCGGCCATGCTTGTCCTTGAGCTTGCCCAGATCGGTTTCCACCGCCCGCTTCAGCTTATCGATGGCGGCATTGAAGGCGTCCTTGACCTTCTCGGCCTCGGCGTTCACGGCGATCGGCGGGCGTCCATTGGCCCGGGTCTCCAGAACGCAGCGCTTGCCGGGAGCCCCCGAGGTCTTGAGCGCATCGACACCCGTGAGGAACACCTCCACGCGCACCACATAGTCCTTCAATCTCGCCAGCTTGGCGTTGATTTCTTCCTGCGCCCATTGCGCCAAGGACTCGCCACCCTGGATCGAATCGTCGGCATGAACCTGAACTTGCATGCATATCCTCCTAGTCGCCAAAAGCCGCACCACCGGCGCGGCGGGGTTGTCGGGGCCATTGATGAACTGGCGAAACCATCGTAACGCCATGCGGGCTGCCTGCACAGCAAGTCGCACCCTGCGTCGTCAGGTTTTTCGCACTGCAGCATCCGCAGTCCCCACCCTGCCTACAGGCTACACCCAGAGGGGCGACGCCGGGTTCAGCGCGCTGAAGAAGCTTGAGATGCCTCAAGACAACTCTTGCATTCACCTACACCTATTTGCGGTGATGGCCCTGCGCCGGTCGCGGGCGTTCAACCCCTTCCTACAGGTCGCAGGCACGATTGGGCTTACAACGTGACCATCAGGACTTTCCCCTTGCCCACCACCCCATGAGCCCACTTGCCTCACGCCGCCTCAAGATCGGCCTTTCGGCCTGTTTCTCCCATGCGGACCCGCAGCGTCCGCTTTTCACGGGCAAGACGCTGCAGTACGTGGAGCAATCGATAGCGCACTGGATCATGTCGGCCGGCGCCATGGTGGTGATGGTGCCCTGCCCCACAGGCGAGACCGCACGCGGCGACGTGACGCTGGAGCACTACGCCGAATGGCTGGATGGGGTGGTCATGCACGGCGGCGCCGATGTCTGGCCCGGCAGCTATGGCGAGGAACCCATGCGTCCCGAATGGCTGGGCGACCGCGTGCGCGATCTCTACGACCTGGCCGTGGTCGAGGCGTTTTCCCAGGCCGGCAAGCCCATCTTCGGCGTCTGCCGCGGTCTGCAGCTGATCAACGTGGCCTTCGGCGGAACGCTCTACCAGGACATCGAGACCCAGGTGCCCGGCTCGCAGCTGCACCGCAATCCCACCGAGTACGACCGCCACTACCACGACATCGCCATCGTGCCCGGCAGCCGGCTGGAGGCGCTGTATCCCACGCTGGACCGCGCACGCGTGAACAGCATCCACCACCAGGGCATCAAGGACGTGGCGCCAGAGTTCGATGTCGAAGCCTGGAGCCTGCCCGACCGCATTCCCGAGGCCATCTTCCGCAAGCCCGGCACGCTCAAGAGCTATATCGCGGCCACGCAGTGGCACCCCGAATTCCAGTTCCGCAACCCCGACACCAGCACGCTGGATGACAGCGTGCTGCTGCGCGACTTCCTGGCCGCCTGCTCACGCGCCCGCGTGAGCCCGGCCGTGAGCCACAGCCCCTTCCAGATCCGCAACCGCGCAGCGCGCCTGCTGCGCCGCGCCTTGCTTCGCAGGCATTGACGGCCCGGCGCCGCCAAGCGCCTGCGCCACCACTTGCTGCAACTGCCCGCGCAGCCACGCATGGGCGGGATCGGCCTGGTGGCGCGCGTGCCAGATCATGAACATGGGCAGCGGCGGGCAGTCCACGGGCACCGCAACGCTGGCCAGCGATGACAGGGCCGTGCGGCCCAGCAGCGATGGCGCCGTCGCCAGCAGCGGCGTGCCGCGCACAAAGGCGGCCAGCGCCGCAAAGCCCGGCACGCGCACGGCAAAGCGGCGCTCCAGCCCGCGCGCCTGCAGTTGCAGGTCCAGGTCCAGCGCCTGGCGGTCGGCATAGGCCACGGTGGCGTGGTCGGCCTGCAGATAGTCGGCCAGGCTGGCCGGCGGCTGTCGCACGGCGCTGTCATAGAAGACTGCGTACTCATCGCTGAACAGGCGCTTTTGCACGATGTCCGTGGCATCGGGCGGGCGCGGGCTGATGGCCAGCAGGCAGGCGTCCGAGCGCAGCAGTCCGGCATCGGGCGCGCCGCTGTCGATCACGCGCAGCACCGTCCGGGGCGCGGCTGAGCGCAGGCGCCGGGCCAGTGCGGGCAGCAGCAGCTCGCGCTGCAGGTCGTTGGCGGCAATGGTGATCTCGGCACGCCAGTGCGCGGGGTCAAAGCTGGGCCCCTGGCCGAACTGCTGCATCTGCCGCAGCAGCTCGCGCGCAGGGCCCTGCAGCGCCAGTGCATGGGCCGTGGGCGCAATGCCCCGCCCCTGCCGCACGAACAATCGGTCGCCCGTGATGGCGCGCAGCTTGTCCAGCAGATGGCTGACGGCCGATTGCGTCACGCCCATGCGCTGCGCCGCCGCCGTGACGCTGCCGGTCTCCAGCACGGCCAGCAGCAGTTGCAGCAGCCTGCCATCGAGCTGCGATCCATCGATTTGTCTCATGCATTCCATGATTGGCCGCCGCTTTATCTTTGGCAACGCGGGCCGGACACTGCCGCTGATCCAACGCAAATACCGGAGACAAAACATGGCCGATCAGCCGCAGATTCCCGGCACCACCCTGTTCGACGGCAGGCAGGCCCGCAAGGGCTATGCGCTCAACAGCATGTGCTTTTCCTTCAACGAGCTGACCAACCGCCAGGCCTTCCTGGCCGACGAGGAGGCCTATATGCGCAGCTACGGGCTGAACCAGGAGCAGGCCGATGCCGTGCGCGCGCGCAACGTGCTGCAGATGATCGCGGCAGGCGGCAACGCCTACTACCTGGCCAAGCTGGCCGGCATCTTCCACCTGGACATGCAGGACATAGGCGCCCAGCAGACCGGCATGACCAAGGCCGAATTCCAGGCCCTGCTGCGCTCGCACGCCTGAGCCCCGCCACAGACCATACGCAAGACACAGTACAGGAGACACCCACCATGGCACATCTCATCGGCGGCCTCGGCACCTCGCACATTCCCGCCATCGGCAACGCCATCCACAAGGGCCTGCAGAACGAGCCGTACTGGAAGCCCTTCTTCGACGGCTTTCCGCCCATCCGCGAATGGCTGGCCGCCCAGCGCCCCGACGTGGTGGTGGTGTTCTACAACGACCACGGCCTGAACTTCTTCCTCGACAAGATGCCCACCTTCGCCGTGGGCGCGGCCGAGCGCTACTGCAACGCCGACGAAGGCTGGGGCATTCCCACGCTGGCACCGCTGCGCGGCCACGCGGAGCTGTCATGGCACCTGATCGAGTCCCTGGTGGGGGAGGACTTCGATGTGGTCAGCTGCCAGGAGATGCTGGTGGACCACGCCTGCACGCTGCCGCTCAAGCTGTTCTGGCCCGAGGGCGACTGCCCGGTGGCCGTCGTGCCGGTGTGCATCAATACCGTGCAGTTCCCGCTGCCCTCGGCGCGCCGCTGCTATGCGCTGGGCCAGGCCGTGGGCCGGGCGATTGCGCGCTGGAACAGCGACCAGCGCGTGGCCGTCATTGCCTCAGGGGGCCTGTCGCACCAGCTCGATGGCGAGCGCGCGGGCTTCATCAACAAGGCCTTCGACCTGCAGTTCCTTGAAAGCATGGCCACCAATCCCGAATGGGCCACGCAGTTCAGCGTGCATGAACTCGTGGAAAAGACCGGCACCCAGGGCGTGGAACTGCTGATGTGGCTGGCCATGCGCGGCGCCCTGTCCGCGGCTGCGCCCGGCGTGCGCCGCGTGCACGGCAACTACCACATACCGATCTCCAACACCGCCACGGCGCTGCTGGCGCTGGAGGCGGTCTAGTCGGAAATACAAAGGCCGCCGGCATGCCAGGCGGCCTTTGTGCTCTGCGTAGCCGTGCGGACCGGGTGTACCCGGCCCTGCCTCTCAATGGTGGTGGCCGTGGCCGCCGTGCACGTGGCGGTGCTCGATTTCCTCGGGCTTGGCCGCGCGCACTTCGGTGACCTTGCAGGCAAAGTGCAGCGCCATGCCGGCCAGCGGGTGGTTGCCGTCCAGCAGCACCACGGGGCCCTTGATCTTGACCACGTGGTAGATCTGGGGCTGACCCTGGTCATCCGTGCCGCGCAGCTGGCCGCCGACCTTCACGCCGGGCGGGAACTCGCCCTTGGGGATGGTGCGGGTCAGGCTCTCGTCGCGCGCGCCGAAGGCGTCTTCCACGGCCAGGTCCACGGTCAGCGTGTCGCCCACGGCCTTGCCGTCCAGGGCGGCTTCCACCTTGGCGAAGATGTTGTCGTAGCCGCCATGCAGATAGGCCACATCGCCCTTGTCGAGCAGCTTGCCCAGCTTGTCGGTGATCTTGTAGTTGATGGTGACGGCGGTGTCTTTGGTGATGTTCATGGCAAAGGCCTTGGAAAACCGCAGCGCAAAAGGCGCGCCGCGCAAAGCCGCCATTGTCGGCGACCTGGGGCATTCCAGCGTCGGGACCGCGGGTTCACCGGCTGCCCAGCCTCAGCCCAGGCACTCGCGCGCGCATTCGAGCAGGCTGCGCGCCCAGCGCGCGCGGGCCGAGGTGTTCAGCCACAGCAGGCCGACCTTGCGCGCGTCGGCAGGCCGGGGGCCCTCGCCGCCGGCCTGATCGGGCAGCGCCAGCACGCGCACGTCGCGGCCCTGGGAGAGCACGGGGCCGATGTCGGGCACCAGGCCCACGCCCAGCCCTTGGTCCACCATCATGGCCACCGCCAGCACCGAGTTCAGCTCCATGCGCTCCAGCGGCGCAATGCCCTGGGAGCGCAGATAGCGGTCGGCCAGCCGGCCACCGGCCAGGGAGCGGTCGTAGCGCACCAGGGGCCGGGTGCGCAGCAGGGCCAGCGGGTCCTGCTGCGCGTCGCGAGCACGGCACAGCACGACCAATGGCTCCTGGCGCAGCTCGGCCCAGCACACGGTCTTGGGCAGGTCGAACGAGGGTTGCAGGCAGATCAGCACGTCCAGCTCGGACTGGACCAGGGCCGTGTACAGCTCGGGCGTGAGGCCGGCGCGCACGCTGATGCGCACCTCGGCGTGGCGCGCCACGAAGGCCCGCATCACGGCGGGCACAAAGCCGTGCAGCGCCGTGTTCACGGTGCCCAGCCGCAGCTCGCCGCCGTCCGCGTCCGAGGCCACCCATTCGCGCAAGCCCTCGAAGTCCTGCAGCAGCTGGCGGCCGCGCTCGAACAGCCGCTCGCCCGCCTCGGTGGCGCGCACGCTGCGGCCATGGCGCACCAGCAGCGGCGCACCCAGCTCGCCTTCCAGTACGCGCATCTGCTGGGCAATGGCCGAGGGGCTCAGATCCAGTTGGCGAGCGGCTTCGGACATGGAGCCGGCGTCCACCACTCTCAAGAAATTGTGTATGTATCTCACGTCCATTTCACACATTTTCTTGAATCACAACGCAGATGCAACTGCTGTTTTCCCAGGCTGCGCTGCACCACACTGCGTGACAACGACTATTCCAGGAGACAGACGCATGGATTCCCGGCCCACCGCTCAAACCTCTCAAACCGCTCAAGCCTCTCAGACCTCTTTGCCGCGCCGGATGTGGCTGTCCACCGCCGCCGCCGCGCTGGCCGCCTATGCGCTGCCGGCCTGGGCCCAAAAGCGCGGCAGCCGCCTGGTGGTGCCGTTTGCGCCGGGCGGCGGCAACGATGTGTTCGCGCGGCAGATGGCGCATGGCCTCAACGAGTCCTTCGGCTACGGGATGATCGTGGAGAACAAGGCCGGCGCGGGCGGCAATCTGGGCACGGAAGCCGTGGTGCGTGCGGCCGGCGACGGCAGCACCTGGCTGCTGGGCCATACGGGCACGGTGTCCATCAATCCCTCGCTGTATCCGGGCCTCAAGTTCAATGCGGCCACCGATCTGCAGCCGGTGGCCATGTTCGCCTCGTCGGCCCTGCTGCTGGTGGTGCCGGCTTCCTCGCCCGTGCGCAGCGTGGCCGATCTGGCCGAGCAGATGCGCAAGCGCAGCGGCGAGATGAACTACGCCTCCAGCGGCTCGGGCACGGGCGGCCACCTGACGGGCGAGATGTTCGCCCACGCGCTGGGCGCCAAGGCCATCCATGTGCCGTACAAAGGCACGGCCCCGTCGCTGACCGACCTGGTGGGCGGCAATGTGGACTTCAGCTTTGGCGTGATTCCCGCGGCCATGGCCCTGGTGAAGGCCGGCAAGCTGCGCGCCCTGGCCGTGACTGGCGCCAAACGCCAGCCCCAGCTGCCCGACGTGCCCACGGTGGCCGAGTCCGGCGTGCGTGCGCTGGCCGACTTCGAGAGCTCGCTGACCTACGGCATCCTCGCGCCCAGGGGCACGCCTGCCGAGACGGTGCGCGCGCTGGGGCGCGACATCCTCAAGGTGGCGTCTGCCGAGTCCTTCCAGTCGCGCCTGGGCATCGAGGGCGCCGTGCCGCTGCTGGGCGATGGTGCGCAGTACGCGGCCCGCATCCAGGTGGAGAGCGCCAAGTGGGCCGCCGTGATCAAGGCCTCGGGCGCCACGGCCTGAGACCGGCAAGGACAGCATGTCATTGGTGAAGGACTATCTGGGCCCGGCCGACAGCGGCCAATGGTTTGCAGACGCGCGCTGGCTGGACGCGCTGCTGCGCTTCGAGAGCGCGCTGGCCCAAGCCCAGGCCGACTGCGGCCTGGTGCCGCGCCCGGCCGCCGAGGCCATAGCGCGCGCCTGCGCGCAGGCGCCGCTCACGTGCGAAGGCGTGGTGAAGCAGGCACGCGCCAGCGGCGCGCTGGGCCTGGCCGTGGTGCGGCCGCTGCAGCAGTGGCTGCAGGCCCACGCCCCCGAAGGCTTGCCCTGGCTGCACTGGGGCGCGACCACGCAGGACGCCGTGGACACGGCGCAGGCCCTGCTCACACAGCAGGCCCTGCAGGCGCTGCTGGCCGAGCTGGACGCGCTGCAGTCCGCACTGCAGGCCCTGGCCCGCACGCACGCGGCCACGCCCATGCTGGCGCGCAGCCTGCTGCAGCCCGCGCAGATCACCAGCTTCGGATTCAAGTGCGCGCAGTCGGCTGCCGCCGTGGGCCGCAGCATCGAACAGTTTGAAAGGCTTGCCACCGCTGCGCTGTGCGTGCAATTGGGCGGCGCCGTGGGCAATGGCGCGGTGCTGGGAAGCCACCGTGCCGAGGTGGAGCAGGCACTGGCCCGGCGCCTGGGCCTGTCGGCCTGCGGCCGCAGCTGGCATACGCAGCGTGACGACTGGATGCGCCTGGCCATGGAAGCGGCTGTGTGCGGCGGCAGCCTGGCCAAGCTGGCCCGGGACTGGTCGCTGATGGCGCAGTACGAGGTGGGCGAGATCGCCGAGGCGCCGCGCGGCAGCACCTCCAGCGCCATGCCGCACAAGCGCAATCCCGTGCACCTGATGCAGGCGGTGGCACAGGCCCAGGCCATCCCCCAACTCGCGGCCCTGCTGCTGGGCTGCATGGCCCAGGCCCATGAACGCGCGCTGGGCGAGTGGCAGGCCGAGGTCGCGCACTGGCCCGACCTGTGGCGCCATGTGCATGGCGCCGCCGCCGCATTGCGCCAGGCCGCGCAGTCGCTGCAGGTGCTTCCGCAGCGCATGCTGGGCCATGTGCGGGGCCTGCACGGACTGGTGTTTTCAGAGGCCTGCGTGCACGCCATGGCGCCCTGGACAGGCAAGCCCGAGGCCCTGGCCGCCGTGGAGCTGCTGGCCCCGCAGGCGCTGGAGCAGGGGCGCGAGCTGCGCCTGCTGCTGGCCGAATGGGCCGCGCCCCGGCTGGACGCAGCAGCCCTGCAAGCGCTGCAAGATGCGCTGGCCCGGGCCTGCGACCCGGCACGCGCCGTGCAGGCATCGCATGATGCGTGCCTGGCGCTGCTGGCAGCGCCGCAGACCCACGCCCACGCCAATGCCCATTCCCATGCCTGACACAGGAACCCCCGCCATGACCGAACCTTCCGCCGACGCCCTGCAGCGCGGCCTTGCCAACCGCCGCCGCGTGCTGGGTGATGAATGGGTGGACCAATCCGTGGCGCGCGCCAACGAACTGAATGTGGAGTTCCAGCGCATGATCACGGCCTATGCCTGGGACGGCATCTGGAGCCGCCCCGGCCTGGAGCGCCGCACGCGCCGCATCATGGTGCTGGCCATCACGGCCTCCATGGGCCGCTGGGAAGAGTTCGAGCTGCACATCCGCACAGGGCTGCTGGCCGACCCGGCCGATGCCGAGGCCGCGCCGCTGGACCTGGACACCATCCGCGAAGTGCTGCTGCAGACCGCCGTCTATGCCGGCGTGCCCGCAGGCAACACCGGCATGGCCATCACGCTGAAGATCCTCAAGGAGCTGGGGCGCACGCCCGCGCCGGCCAGCTTTCATCCACCCTCAGACACGGCCTGACGCGGCCTGACCGGACTCAGGCGGCCGGCGGCTGTTCCTCGGCCGCAGCGCCCGGGTAGCGCGCAAAGCGCCGGTTCTCTGCGCCATGCACCGGGTCCTGCTCGGCCCAGGGCCATCCGCCGAACTGGGTGCGCCGGTAGTCCTGCATGGCCTGCATGATTTCCTGCTGCGTGTTCATCACGAAGGGGCCGTACTGCGCCACGCTCTCGCCAATGGGGCGGCCTTGCAGCACCAGGCATTCCACGGCGTCGGCGCCGCTGTTGTGCAGCTCCCAGTCCTGCGTGGCATCCACATGCAGGGCCGCATGCTGTGCCAGCGCCGTGGGCCCGACCTGCAGTGCCTGGCCTGCAAAGAAATACAGCATGCGTTGCGTGTCCGCACCGGCTGCGCGCGGCAGCGTCCAGCGTGCGCCGGGCTCCAGGCGCAGCGTCCAGATGGCCACGTCGCCCTCGGGTTGCGAGGCCCAGGATTCGGGCGGCGGAGGCAGGGCGGCCGCCGTGCCGGGCAGGCTGCCTGCGACCACGGTGACCACGGTCCTGCGGCCTGCGGCGTCTGCGTGCTCCAGGCGCGGGATGCGCTCATTCCAGAACATGGTGAAGTGCGGCGCCACCATCTTGGAGCGCGCAGGCAGGTTCAGCCAGATCTGGAACAGCTCCAGCGGATTGGGCGCGTCGCTGTTGAGCAGCGGGAACATCTCCGAATGCTGGATTCCCTTGCCGGCCGTCAGCCACTGCACGTCGCCGCCGCCAAAGCGCGCGGCCGCGCCCAGCGAATCGGAATGGTCGATCAGGCCCTTGCGCACCAGGGTCACGGTCTCGAAGCCGCGGTGCGGGTGGCCGGGAAAGCCGGGCACGCCATCGCCGTGGTACATCGAAAACCCGTTCTTGCGGCTGAAGTCGCTGCCCATCTGGCGGCCTTCCAGGTCCACGGCCCGCACGCCCAGGCGGCCATCGCCGGGCGGATAGGCATCGTCATGGTGGGCGCAGAACAGGAAGGGGTCCATGGTGGGCCACAGCGGGCCCAGCGGCTGGCTCTGGAGGATGGGGGTGGTTGCGGTCATCGTGGCGGCTCCTGCGAGGCTTGCAGCGGCATGAGGAAAGGGGACGCTGCATTCTCGGATACATGCGGCCCGAGCGCCCGCTTTGAAAGCCACCATGGCTGGAACAGTGCGGCCCAGGAATGCAACGCCGGACCGCCTCTGCCGGCGGGCGCATGCACCCACTCAGTTCTCAGTTGCGCGGCGGCGTCACCAGGCCCTTTTGCACGGCCGGGCGCGCCACGAAGGCGGCCAGCACGCGCTGCAGCTCTGGAAAGCGCTCCCAGCCCAGCAGTTCGGCCGCGTTGTAGCCCTGCTCCACCACCATGTTGCGCACCCAGGGCCACAGGGCGATGTCGGCAATGGTGAACTGCTCGCCCATCACCCAGGCGCGGCCTGCGAGGCGGCGCTCCAGCACACCCAGCAGGCGCACGGACTCGTTCACGTAGCGGTCGCGCGGGCGCTTGTCCTCGAAGTCCTTGCCCGCGAATTTGTGGAAGAACCCCAGCTGGCCGAACATGGGGCCGACGCCACCCATCTGGAACATCAGCCACTGCAGCGTTTCATAGCGCGCGGCCGGGTCGGCGGGCAGCAGCGGGCTGCCGGACTTCTCGGCCAGGTAGACCAGGATGGCGCCCGACTCGAACAGCGCCAGCGGCTTTCCGCCCGGACCCTGCGGGTCCAGGATGGCCGGGATCTTGTTGTTGGGAAAGGTGTCCACGAACTCGGGCGAGAGCTGGTCATTGCTCTCGAAGCCCACGCGGTGCGCCTCATACGGCAGGCCCATCTCCTCCAGAGCGATCGACACCTTGACGCCGTTGGGCGTGGGCAGGGAATACAGCTGGATGCGGTCCGGCTGCGTGGCCGGCCACTTGCGCGTGACGGAAAAGGCGGAAAGCGGATTCTGTGGAGTCATGGGGCACCTTGAAGGCTGGACGGGTTCGCCAAGAAATCGATGGCCGCTGCATCGTAGCGTTCGGCGCCCAGCCATGCTTGGCACGCCAAATAATGGCGGCCCGACCCTGCCGCCGGGTCATGACCACCCACGCAGATTGCATGGCCAGTCTCCGCGCTCGCCGCCATGCACCGGCTACCGAGGCGCTCGGATGGAGGCGCACGGCTGAACCGAGCACCGCCCGCACGGCGCAGCTCTCAGCGCGGCGCGACGGGCTTCTGGACCAGGGCCACGCTCAGGCCGTCCGGCGTCACCGTGATGGCGCCGGGCTCCATGTTCAGAGAGTCCATCAGGGCCAGGTCCTTGTCCTGCAGCTGGTAGAGCACGAGCTGGCCCAGCGCCTGCTCGGCCAGGGCGCTGGCGTAGGTGGTGATCATGTCGCTCATGGCGGGGGCCAGGTCGTTGATGACCAGGCTGTTGACCTTGATCTGGTGGGCGCGCAGCGTGCGGTCCGTGGGCTCGTAGCGCAGCGCGAAGTCCAGGTTCAGATGGCCGCCATAGGCTTGCTTGAGCACGGGTCCCGACAGATCGGCCTGCAACACCGCATTGAGCGCGTTGCGCTCGGGCAGCAATCCCAGCACCGGCGAATGCAGCTTGAGCTGCAGCATGCCGGCCACGGGGAATTGCCGTGGAAAGCGCTGGGCCACCACCTCCTGCAGCCTTTGCCGCGAAATCGAGACATTTCCAGGCCCGGACTTTCCCGAACATCCGGTCGCAGCCAAGCTGCAGCCCGCGGCCAGGACCATCAACAAAAAGCGGCGATTCATCACGACAGCACAAGCCCCAGAAAGCCCGACACGAAACCCTGAAGCGCCATGCATGCCATACGCATGGCGCTATGTTTTTTGAGATCGGCATTGTCCCGCCAGGGGCTATTCCCTGTCCCTGCAGTGGGTGTTGCCCGGCACCTGCGCGAAGGCGCTTCACAGCGAGCGCCCATCAGACATAGGCAGTACCGCCACCCGTACGGAAACATCACCCAATCCTTCTGGCCGGCCCTCCCGCCCGCCCAGCTTTGCCGCGGCCTTGGGCACGGCCCTCCACCGGCGCATGAATCTATTCATATATTCATTCATTGATTTGCATAAATCATTGATTTTCAATAAATTATCCCCTATTTTTATTCATTCATGAAATGATTCCCATGGCCTTGGAAGACCTCTCCACCCAGGTACTGGCGGCACTGCGCCGCCAGGGCGGTGCGCTGGCGGCGCGCGAGCTGCAGCAGATGCTGGGCGTGAGCCAGCCCACCGTGTCGCGCGCGCTGGCGCCGCTGATCCGGTCGGGCCAGGTGCGCAAGGTGGGTGCGGCGCGCACGCAGCGCTATGTGCTGCCGCGCCAGGTGACGGGCGTGGGCGCCGAGGTGGCCATCATGCGCGTGGATACCGAAGGCCACGCATCGCCCTTCGGCCGCATGATCGCGCTGCACGGCGGCGGCTTCTGGGTGGACGAGGCCGATGGCCTCAGCGAGCAGCACGACGGCCTGCCCTGGTTCCTGGACGACATGCGGCCCCAGGGCTTCATCGGCCGCACGTTTGCGCACAGCCATCCCGAACTGCAGTTGGGCGGCGACCCGCGCCAATGGGGCGAGGACGACGTGCTGCGCGCCCTGGCCCGCTTCGGCGAGGACCTGCCGGGCAACCTCATCGTGGGCGAAGCCGCGTTCGAGCGCTTCCACACCCTGCCCGCCCGCGCGCTGCGCGCCGAGTCGCCGGCCGAGTATCCGCGCCTGGCCATGCAGGCCATGCAGGGCACGCATCCGGGCTCGTCGGCGGGCGGCGAGCAGCCCAAGTTCTGCTGCACCACGGCCGGGCGCAGCGTCATCGTCAAGTTCTCCCCGGCAGGCGACGCCCCGGCCGAGCAGCGCATACGCGACCTGCTGGTCTGCGAGCATCTGGCGCTGCAGACCCTGGCCGAAGACGGCCTGCCCGCCGCGCGCACGCGGCTGTTCATTGATGGCGGCCGGGCCTTTCTCGAATCGGAGCGCTTCGATCGCAGCCAGCCCGAGCCGGGCTGCGCACCGCCGCCGGACCGCAACCCCGGACGCATAGGCATGGTCTCCCTGCAGGTGCTCAATGCCCAGTACGTGGGCGAGGTGGACAACTGGGCCGCCACGGCCAGCCGCCTGGCGGCGCGTGGCCTCATCACCGAGACCGATGCGCGCAGCCTGCGCCTGCTCGAGGCCTACGGCCAACTCATCGCCAACACCGACCGGCACTACGGCAACATCTCCTTCGTGCTGCCGCAGCCGCAGGGCGACTGGGCGCTGTCGCCCACCTACGACATGCTGCCCATGCTCTACATGCCCATCAATGGCGAGATCGTGGAGCGCGACTTCAGCGCCCAGCCCCCGCGCCCCACGGCCGCCACGCTGGCCGAATGGCCGCGCGCCCAGGCACTGGCGCGGCGCTTCTGGCGGGCCGTGGCGCAGGATGCGCGCATCTCCGGGGAATTCCGTAGTATTGCCGAAAGCAATCTTGATGCCCTTGCCGCTTGATTTTCAAGCACCTCCAATGGAATCAATGACACCACCTGTTGATAACCAATAGAAATCCTCTTGAAAAATCTGTGCATATTGGCTGGAAAAACCTCTGCGCAAACTGTTATCCATCTGCGGAGAACCGGCCATCCACAGCCTCGGCCCGCCACCGCCTGCACAATCGAAGCTTTCCTCATCCGACCAGACACGGGCCCCCGATGACCAGCATTGCACCCTCCTCCGCCGCAGACCCCCGCATTGCCGACGTGCTCGGCTACTGGCTGGGCTCCACCCGCCCCGACAATGCAAGCGCCCTGGCCTGCAAGAACCTGTGGTTCATCAAGTCCGAGGCCACCGACAACCAGATCCGCGAGCGCTTCGGTGCCCTGGTCGAAGACGCGCTGGCCGGCCGACTCGACGCCTGGGCCGGCACGGCGCTGGGCAGGCTGGCGCTGATCGTGCTGCTGGACCAGTTCACGCGCAACCTGTTCCGGGGCACGGCGCGCAGCTTTGCGGGCGACCCGCAGGCGCTGCAGCTGGCGCTGGACGGCATCGCCCAGGGCCATGACCGGCATGCCGACCTGCCCGCCGTGGCCCGCATCTTCTGCTACCTGCCGCTGGAGCATGCCGAGGACCTGGCCCTGCAGGACCGCAGCGTGGCCGCCTTCCAGGCACTGGCCGACCAGGCCGGTGACACTGGCGGCGAGGGCGTGCGCGAGTTCCTGGCCGGCACGCTGGACTACGCCCACCGGCACCGCGACGTCATCGTGCGCTATGGCCGCTTTCCGCACCGCAATGCCATCCTGGGCCGCACCAGCACGCCCGAGGAACTGCAGTACCTGTCCCAGCCCGGCGCAGGGTTCTGAGAGCGCAGCGGATCTCCTTCACCCACAAAAAAAGGGAACGTGCCAACGTTCCCTTTTTTGCTTTCGGCGCCCTGCCGGCATTCAGGCCGGCTGCGCCTGCGGCTGGCGCTCGCCGCCCTTGCGCTCGCCATCACGCATGCGCAGCGCCCAGCGCTCGATGGTGTAGAAGGACAGCGCCGACAGCACCACCGAGATCGCCAGGCCCAGCACCACGACCACGGGCCACGAGAAGTCGGCGCGCAGATAGCGCACCACCGGGTAGTGCCAGAGATAGACGCCATAGGACAGGCGTCCCAGCTTCACCAGCATGGGCGACGACAGCATGTCGTAGACCAGGCCCGAGCCCTGGCTCACCGCCACCAGCAGCACAACGGCCGCGCACTCCACCACGGTGATGCCCCAGACCATGGCGTCCTGGTTGTCCCATTGCAGCGCCATCAACAGCGGCACGGCCAGCGGCACCCACATGGCGTGGTGCATGCGCGCCTTCAGCGCAGCGATGAAGTCCGGGCGCTCGATCATCAGCGCCGCCAGCAGCGCACCGGCGAACAGGCCCGAGGCGCGGGTGTCGAAGCGGAAGAAGATCTCATAGAAGTGCTGACCCTGGTCCACCCAGTACACGCGCCACAGCCAGCTCAGCGCCCACAGCAGGGCAATGGGGCGCCACAGGCGGCCCGGCTTGGAAAAGCGCAGCAGCAGCACCAGCAGCGGCGGCCAGATCAGGTAGAAGTGCTCCTCCACCGACAGCGACCACATGTGCAGCAGCGTGTCCGGGCTGTCGAAGAAGGCGATGCCGTAGTCGGCCAGATAGAGGATGGAGACCAGCGCATCGGAGTAGATGTCGTTCAGGTCCGGCCACAGCATGGGCGCGAAGATGCAGTACGCGGCCAGAAACAGGGCCAGCGCCGGCATCAGGCGGAAGAAGCGGCGGCGGTAAAAGCGCCAGAAGCCGATGCGGCCCTCGGAATCGTTCTCCATCAGCAGCAGCGAAGTGATCAGATAGCCGCTGAGCACGAAAAACAGGTCGACCCCGAAGAACGCGCCATCAAACAGAGGCGCATGGGAGTGCGACAAGATCACCAACAGGATCGCCACGCCCCGCAGCCCGTCAAGGGCGGGGTTGTAGCGCAGTTTGAAATCCTTGACCACCAAAACCGGACACCTTTCCAACGCCGGAGCAATGGGCCCCGAGCCATGAACAAACCCCAAGAAAATGGAGCACGCGGCCATGGCGCAGCCGGCCCCGAAGGGTGCAACGCATGGTCCAGCGCGATAAGAGAGACGGCACGTCCCAAGGTTCCCGGCGGATGCGGTGAACAGCAATCCGCGTGCCGCGGTGCGCCCTGAGGATGCGGGCCACCTCGACGGGCAGCCCTGCGTGCACGAACAAGCCCCGCTTGAGCGGGGCCAGGCCGATGAATTTCAGCGAAATCCAATTCTAGCCATCACCGCCCGGGGACGAGGTTCGATGGACATTCAGCCCGGGATCCTATGCCCCCGCCCTGCCGTCCACTCGCCTTTCTTCGCACGCCGCGAGTATGGGAGGCGCCCTGCAGCCAGAACGTAACAGGAGGTTTGTGCTGGCGCCGCTGCACCCTGGCCCATTCCACCCCGTGAAGCCGCCGGCGCACACCGGGCAGGGGCGATGGATGTGCCGTCAACAATTTGGAACAAAACGACGCCAATCCCAATGAACACAAGCATTCACCGCTATCGTTTTTATTCTTCAGGCGTACAGCGGGATGAGACGGCGTCCTGCAGACCCCGGTGCGCGGCACTGTCTGCCTGAACCGGCTGCTGGCTCTTGGCGCGCAGATAGTGCTCGGTGAACAGCGCCAGGTAGCTCTCCAGCGCGCGGCCCGCGCGCCGGTCGCCCGCATCGCCCGTCAGCTCCAGGCACAGGGCGGCCACCTCGCTGGTGCAGAAGTGGTCTTCGCGCTGGGAGCGGCGCAGGCGGTACTGCGAGACCTGATCCGGGTGCAGGCTCAGCACCGGAAAGCGGTCCAGGTAAGGGCTCTTGCGGAACATCTTGCGCGCCTCGGGCCAGGTCGCATCCAGCAGGATGAACAGCGGGCGCCGCTCCTGGCCCGGCACGACCGCGGCCTGGGGCACCGGCAGCGTGTGCACCACGCGCTGCGGCGGCTGTACGAACTCACCGGGAAACACCACATAGGGCTGCCACTGCGGATCGGCAAGCAGCGCCAGCAGGCCCGCATCGGCCTCGGTGCGCGCCCAGCCGAAGGCGTGCGTCTGCTCCACCACATCGGCGATCAGCCAGCCCGTGTTGCTGGGCTTGAGCGGCTCTGCATCGTGCATCAGCAGGCAAAAGCCTGCCCGCGTCGGCAGCATGGGCCGCAGCGCGCAGATGCAGTGCGAAGGCCGCAGCCGGCAACCCTCGCAGCGCTCGCCGCGCGGCCCGCCGCGCGACAGGAACGGCCGCGTGCTGCGCGCCAGCCGCTGCGTGCGCAGGCGCGACACCGCATGCGGCGCCACGCCCGAATCCACGCCACGCAAATAGGACAGGGGCACCGGAGACGCCGGAGCCTGGTCAGGCAGCTCCATGCTCATCCCACGCTTTCCAGCTCGAACAGCGGCAGCTCGGCGCGGCGGCTCAGCCACACGCCGCCGCCCAGTTCCTTGAAATGCTCGGCCAGCCCGCGCCGGTACAGATCGGCCCGGTGGCGGAACAGGCGCGGATCGGTCAGATCCTCATCGATCACGCCGCGTTCGTAATCCTCGCGCGCCACTGCCTCCACATACAGACCGCCTCGGCTCAACCGCCCCAGATTGGCCAGCGCGCGCTTGAGATCCGGCGGGCTCAGATAGGGCAGCACGCCCTGGCAGATCACCAGATCGAAGGGCTCTGCAGGATCATGCGCCGCATAGTCCACCACCGAGCCGCGCTCCCAACCGAAGCGTCCGCACAGGTACTCGCTGAACTCCACGCCGTGGTAGCTGGCACCGGGGAAGTGGCGCTGCACCGCCTCGCGCCACAGACCGATACCACAGCCCACATCCAGCACGCGGCGCACCGGCACCCGCACATAGTTCAGATAGGAACACACGAAAGCGCCCAGCCGGTTCACATGCTCGGTGTCGACCACGCTGGTCTTCTTGTCGAAGTAGTAGCGCTGGTAGTACGCCTCGTCGAACCACTGGTCACTTGCTGATTGCACGCATTCTCCTTGGGGGGTGAGCGCCCGGTGGGCGCGTTCGGGCGGGAGTATGGCGCAGAGGGGTTTGTATATGCCGGGATGCGGTATTCGCTCAGGCCTTCGGCGGCCGATGCAACAGACACAGCTTGTTGCCATCCAGATCCCGCACATAGGCCAAGTACAGCCGGCCACCGGGCGAAGCCTCGCGCCAGCCGGGCGGGTCCTCGCAGGTCACGCCGCCGGCTGCCACGGCGGCAGCATGGGCCGCGTCGGCCTGCTCGGGCGACTGCGTCGCAAAGCCGATGGTCGCGCCATTGCCGTGGCAGGCAGCCTCGCCGTTGATCGGTGTGGAAATGGCAAACGTGCCGCCCGCGCTGCGGTAGAAATAGCGGTTCTTGTTGGCCATGCCCGGCGCAACGCCGAGCGCGCCCAGGAATGCGTCGTAGAACTGCTTGGATTTTTCGAGGTCGTTGACCCCGACCATGACGTGGCTGAACATGCCTGTGTCTCCTTGGTTGATGCGAACCGGGATGTTAGCTGCGGCACGCCGTCCTGCTGTCACCCATGCGCGCCAGCGACCATACTGTCGCCCCCGCCACAGCCGGCGGACATTGCACCGATATCGCGATACCGAAACCATGCGCCTTCTTCACACTTCCGACTGGCACCTGGGCCAGCACTTCATGGGCAAGAGCCGCCAGGCCGAGCACGCTGCGCTCATCGACTGGCTGCTGGAGCAGGTCGATGCCCAGGCGGTGGATGCCGTGCTGATCGCAGGCGATATCTTCGACACCGGCGCGCCGCCCAGCTATGCGCGCGAGCTGTACAGCCAGCTGGTGGTGCGCCTGCATGCGGCGGGCGTGGCCCTGTTGCTGCTGGGCGGCAACCACGACTCCGTGGCCACGCTGGCAGAGAACCGCGAGCTGCTGGCCTGCCTGGACACCACCGTGGTTGCCGCCGTGGGCGAGACGGCCAGCCACGTGGTCGAGCTGCCGCTGCGGCGCCGGCCGGGGCAGCCGGCCGCGCCCGGCTGCATCGTCTGCGCCTTGCCCTTCATGCGCCCGCGCGACCTGGTGCTGAGCCAGCCCGGCCAAAGCGCCGAGCAAAAGCAGCAGGCGCTGCAGGCCGCCATCGAGTCCTGCTACCGCAGCGTGCACGACGCCGCCATGGCGCGCCGTGACGCGCTGGCCGCCGCATCCGGTCAGCGCCTGCCCATCATCGCCACGGGCCATCTCACCACCGTGGGCGCCAGCAGCAGCGAGTCCGTGCGAGAGATCTACGTGGGATCGCTGGATGCCTTCCCCACCTCGGCCTTTCCGCCCGCCGACTACGTGGCCCTGGGCCACATCCACCAGCCGCAGAAAGTGGGCGGCCTGGAGCACATCCGCTACAGCGGCTCACCCATTGCGCTGAGCTTTGACGAGGCCCGCCAGTCCAAGCAGATGCTGCTGGTGGACCTGGGCCCCGAAGGGCTGCAGGCCGTCACGCCGCTGCCCGTTCCCTGCTTTCAGCCCATGGCCTCGGTGGCAGGCAGCCTGGCCGCCTTGCCGGATCTGATGCGCGCCACCGCCCAGGCCGGCAGCCCTGCACGGCCCGTGTGGCTGGAAGTGGTGGTGGAGCAGGACGACTACCTGCCCCAGCTCAGCGACCGCGTGCAGGCCCTGGCCGATGAGCTGCCGGTGGAGCTGCTGCGCGTGCGGCGCCAGCGCGGCCGGGCGGTGGCCGGCATGGCCGCCGCCGCCGGCGAGTCGCTGCACGAGATCAGCCCCGCCGACGTCTTCGAGCGCCGCCTGGCGCTGGAAACACTGGAGCCCGGCCTGGCCCAGGCACTCACCCGGCGCTACCAGGAAGTGGTGGCCGGGCTTGATGCGCCCCAGCCAGGCGCCGGCGAACACGGCGAGGAGGCCCGCGCATGAAGATCCTTACGCTGCGGCTCAAGAACCTCAACTCGCTCAAGGGCGAATGGCGCATCGACTTCACGCAGGCGCCGTTCGCGGGCAACGGCCTGTTCGCCATCACCGGGGCCACGGGCGCGGGCAAGTCCACCCTGCTCGATGCCATCTGCCTGGCGCTGTACCACCAGACACCCAGGCTGAACAACATCTCGGCATCGGCCAACGACCTCATGACGCGCCACACGGCCGACTGTCTGGCCGAGGTCGAATTCGAGGTCAAGGGGCAGGTCTACCGCGCCTTCTGGAGCCAGCGCCGCGCACGCGACAGGCTCGATGGCGCACTGCAGGCGCCCAAGGTGGAACTGGCCCGGGGCGACGGCAGCATCCTCAGCAGCCAGACGCGCGACAAGCTGGAGCAGACCGCCGCCATCACGGGCCTGGACTTCGATCGCTTCACCAAGTCCATGCTGCTGGCCCAGGGCGGCTTTGCGGCTTTTCTGCAAGCCAATGCCAATGAGCGCGCCGGCCTGCTGGAAGAGCTGACAGGCACCGAGATCTACGGCCTCATCTCGCAGAAAGTCTTCGAACGCGCCCGCGATGCGCGCCAGCGCCTGGACCAGCTCAAGGCCCAGGCCGATGGCGTGGAGTTGCTGACGCCCGAGGCGCGCGATGCCCTGCAGGCCCAGGCCGACAGCCTGGTGACGGAGCAGGCCACGCTGCAGGCCGACTACCTGCGCACCCAGGCCCAGCACCAATGGCAGCAGCAACTGGCCCAGGCCACCCAGACACTGCAGGCCGCCCGCACCGGCTGCGCAGACGCCGCCCAGGCACTGGAGCAGGCCGCGCCCGAACTGGAAAGACTGGCCAACGACGAGCCTGCTCAAGCACTGCAGCCGCTGCACCAGGCCTGGCAGCGCAGCGCCGCCGCCTGCGATGAAAGCCGCCAGCAACTGCAGCAACTGCGGGAGCACGAACAGCAAACCCAGGCCCGGCTGCTGCTGCAGCACCGCCATGCCCAGGCCCTGTCCGCCCGCCTGGCCCAGGCCGCGCAAGACACCCTGGCCCGCCAGCAGGCCGAGCACCAAACGCTGGAACAGTTCTGCACCCACCATGCCGCCCATGCCCTGCTGGGCGAGCGACTGGGCAGCTGGCGCCAGCAGTTCAAGCTGCGCGCCAGCCAGCAACAGCAGGCTGCCCACCAGCAGCAGGCCCTGCGCAAGCTGGATGCCGAACAGGCCCGCATGGCGCAAAGCGCCGAAGCCGGCGCGGCCCAGGTCCAGGCCTCCACCGACGCCCAGGCCCGCGCCAGCGCCGCACTCCAGCACGCGCAGGACGAACAGGCGCAGCGCCTTCAAGGCAGCGGCGGCATGGCCGAGCTGCGCGCGCGCGAGCAGGCAGAGCAGGACCGCCTGCACCTGTGGCGCCAGGCAGAAACCCAGGCCGCGCAGCGCCGCGAACTTGCGCGCCAGCAAGCTGCGCTGGAGCAGGAATTGCGCGATGGAGAGGCACAGGCGCGGGCGCAGGACACATCGCTGCAAGCCCTGCGGCAGCAGTACAAGAGCGTCAAGGAACAGGTCGCGGACAAGCAGACCCTGCTCCTGCAGGAGCAGCGCATCCAAAGCCTGTCCGAGCACCGCCACGCCCTGCAGCCCGGCCAGCCCTGCCCGCTGTGCGGCGCGCACGAGCACCCGGCCGTGGCCGCCTACGAAGCGCTGGACGCCTCGGCCACCGAAGCCGCGCTGCGCCGCAAGCAGGATGAACTCGACGCCCTGCAAACCCAGGGCGAAACCGCCCGCGCCACGCTGGCCGCCACCACGGCCGCGCAGGCTGCGCGCCAGCGCCAGGCCGACGAACTGGAACAGGACATCGCACGCTGGCACGACACATGGAACGACACATGGCAGGGCCTCGCGCAACCCCTGCAACTCGCGCCAGACAGTTGGCAACAGGCCGACACCCTCGCCGCATCGGCCCAGGCCTGCGCCCGCCAGCTGGACACGCTCAAGCGCGCCGTGCAGGCCGCCGAGCAAGGCGAGCAGGCCGTGCAACAGGCCAAGGACGCCGCCCAGCACAGCCGCCAGTCACTGCAGACCGCGCAAGGCCAGCTTGCGCTGCAGCAGCAGGCCCTGGCCGACCACAGCGCACGCCGCGAAGAACTGCAGCAATCCATCGCCGGCCTGCAGGCCGAAGCCCAGGCGCTGAACGCGCAGTTGCAGGCTTCACTCGGCGAGGCCGGCCACACGGTGCCCGACGACGCCCAGCCCTGGCTTGAAGCGCGCGAAGCCGAATGGCAGCACTGGCAACAGGCGCGGCACGACCTGCAGCAACTGGCCCAATCCATGGCCTTGCAGCGCAAGGAATGCGAGGCTGCCGAGGCCGATGCGCAGCGCTGGAAAAAACAGTGGGAAACACAGTGGAAAACACAGTGGCAGGCGCAGAGAACGGCGCAGCACCATCCCGCCGATACGGCTGTGGCAGAGCCGCCTTCCCTGCCCTTGCCGCCCGTGGAACAGCTGCCGCAGGCCCTGGCCGAATGCGCCAGCGACATCGCCGCTCTCACGCGGCAGCAGGATGCCCTGCAAGGCCAGCAGCAACAGGCCCAGGCCACGCTGGCCCGCCAGCGCGAGGAAGCGGCCCAGGCCGAATCCGCATGGCAGGCCGCCCTGGCCGCCAGCCCCTTTGCCGACGAACCCACCTACCTGCAGGCCCTGCTGCCCGCACCCGAACGCCAGCGCTTGGTCGCGCTGCGCCAGCAACTGCAGGCGGCACAACAGCGCGCTGCCACCCTGCTCGAAGCCGCACAGCGCGAGCACGCGCAACTGCAGGCCCAGGCCCTGACCGAGGCGGCGCCCGAAGAAATCCAGGCCCGCCTGCAAACGCTGGAGGAACGCCGCAACGCACTCAGCGAACAACTGGGCGGCGTCCGCACCCAGCTGGCCGACGACCAGCGCCGCCGCCAGGGCCAGCAGGCCCTGTTCGAGCGCATTGCGGCCCAGGCCAGCGACAGCGAGCTGTGGCAGCACCTGGACGGCCTCATCGGCTCGGCCAAGGGGGACAAATACCGGCGCTTTGCCCAAGGCCTCACGCTGGACCACCTGCTGCACCTGGCCAACCTCCACCTGTCGCGCCTGCACGGCCGCTACCTGCTGCGCCGCAAGCCCGAGGGCGAGCTGGAACTGGACATCGTCGACAGCTGGCAGGGCGACACCCCGCGCGACACGCGCACGCTATCGGGCGGCGAGGCCTTCCTCGTCAGCCTGGCCCTGGCACTGGCCCTATCGGACCTGGTCAGCCACAAGACCTCCATCGACTCCCTGTTCCTCGACGAAGGCTTTGGCACGCTCGATGCCGACACGCTGGAGATCGCGCTTGACGCACTCGACCGGCTCAACGACAGCGGCAAGATGATCGGCATCATCAGCCACGTAGAGGCGCTCAAGGAGCGCATCGCCGTGCAGGTGCGGGTGGAGAAAGGCGGTGGCGTGGGGCATTCGAGGCTGGTGGTTTCTTCGTGATGCGGAACTGTCACCAAACTGCCGCCCAACGCCTGCACCATCCTGCGGGCGCGGCCTGCCTGGCCGCCGTTCACTCCTTTTCAAGGACCTCTCCATGCAAGTGCGCTTTCCCAATCCCTTCGGCCTGGCCCTGCCCGACGCCCAGGCGGTGCGCGAATACCAGGCCGAGCAAGGCTTCTCCGACGCCTACGCGCAGTTCCTGATCACGCAGAACGGCCTGGACTTCGACCGGCTCGAAGCGGCGCCCGACCGCGAGGACTACCTGCAGGCCGACGACGAGACCGGCGACAACCACGCCTGGCTGCGCACCCTGCACCACTTCCGCGCAGGCTCGGAGCACTGCGACGTGGAGGACCACCAGCGCGAGAACCTGTTTGCCGCGCACTTCATGGTCATTGGCCATGACCCCGGCGGCAACCCCTTCGTGGAAGTGCTGCACGGCGCCTTCAAGGGCCGCATCGGCAGCCTGGACCATGAGCTGTTTGCGGGCTGCGAGGACCTGGAGCAGTTCCTCGAAGAAATGGAACTGAGCGGCTTTTCCGCCGCCAGCGTGGACGAGCAGACCGACATGCTTTGCGACGAAGACCAGGGCCTGATCTGGTTCCACGCCAGCAGCATGGACAGCTTCTTGCAGCAATGCGTGTTCTGCGACGAGGACGGCTCGGGCTTCGTGGTGGACGAGCCGGGGCTGGACGAGGATTGAGCCACGGGGCGGGCCTTGCCCGCAACCTGGCAGACAGCCAGAAGGCGTTGAAGCAGGCCGAGGCACAAACGGCCAGCGCGCTGGAGCAGTGCGATATGGATATCAGTGGAACTTCACCGGCTGCACCCCCCGGTGCTTGGTCCTGACCACCACGGTGCCCGCAATCTTGTCGTGCCAGCCCTGCTTGCGCGGGTCAAAGGCCACCCAGATCAGCCCCAGACACAGCGGGATGATGGACACGAAATAGGCCAGGTAGCGAATGATGGCCTGCCGTGTGCTCATGTCCGCGCCGGTCTGCGCGTCCACGATCCTGGCGGCGATGAGCATCTTGCCCGGCGTGGCCTGTTTCTTGATCCAGAAGATGACGACGGCAATGGCAGGCAGCACCCAGGAGATGACGAAATCGGCCGGGCCGTGCAACAGTTTTTCGGACTCCAGGTATTCCCATCCGTAGATGGAGATCAGGGCCGGCAGCATGAGCACGAGCAGGATCACGGTGTCGATCAGCGCGGCGCCGGTGCGGGCCCAGAAGCCTACGTATTCGAGATCGTCATCCTGCATGGTGCGCCCTGGTTGGCATATGGGGCTGCCAGTGTGCCACCTCGGTGCCCCGCCAGAAATGCCGCGCAAGGCCAGGGCCCGCGCGGCAGGGTTGCGGCGGCCTGTCGGTCGAACTATCGATCAAATACCGCCTGCAGGTCCTTCTGCCCCGTCACGCCGGACTGCAGCGCCAGCATCAGCAGGATCCGCGCCTTGGGCGCGCGCAGGTCGTCGGCCATGACGGCGCCGGCCTCGAACGAGGTCTTGCCGCCGCCCTCGAAGCCGTAGCTGGGCATGACGCGGCCGTTGTGCACGCGCGTGCTGACGACCACGGGCACGTTCTCGCCGATGGCGTACTTGGCGGCATCGAGCATGGCGACGTTCATGTTGCCCATGCCCAGGGCGTCGATGACGATGCCCTTGACGCCCCGGTCCACCGCCTGGCGCACGGCCTGGCCGTTGGCGCCGCCGTACATGGGGAAGATTTCCACCTCGGGCATGGTCTGCGCCTGGATGGGCAGGTGCTGGCGGCGCGCGGGGGCGGAGGCGAAGCTGACGCGGTCCGGGTAGACCTCGCCCAGAAAGCCGAATTCACCCGAGCGGAAGGTCTCCACGTTGGCCGTGTGTGTCTTGGTAACGTAGCGCGCGGCGTTGATCTGGTTGTTCATGGCCAGCATGGCGCCCTTGTCGCGCGCCTTGGGGTCCACGGCGATGCGCACGGCGTTGAGCAGGTTGCGCGGGCCGTCGAAGTCGGACACCGAGGCATTGCGCTGCGCGCCGATGAGCACGACGGGCTTGGACGACTGCACGGTCAGGTCCAGCCAGAAGGCGGTTTCCTCCAGCGTGTCCGTGCCGTGCGAGACGATGGCGCCAGCCACCTCAGGGCGGGCCAGCGCGGCCTGTACGGCCTGGGTAAGCTGCACCCAGCGGGCCGGGTCCATGTAGTCGGAGGGCACGTTGGACAGGTTGTTGACCTGGATGCGCGCGTACTTGCCCACGTCGGGCACGGTGGCCAGCAGGTCGTCGCCCGAGATCGCGGGCACGGGCGCGTTCTTGACCGGGTCGATCTTCATGGCAATGGTGCCGCCCGTGGCAATGAACTGGACCACGGGCTTGTCCTGGGCGGCGGCGCTGGTAGCAATCATGGGCAGGGTGCAGGCAGTGAGCAGGGCGAGGGCGGTGCGGCGGAAGGCTTTCACGGGTGTTGTCTCCTTGTTGTGATGTCAAGGAGCATGCTAACCATGGCGTGCGGCCGGCCCGCGCTGCCGGCCCTGCGTGAAACCCCGATGGACAGGCGCGATCAGCGCGCATCAACGCGCATCAACGCATCAAAGCGCCAGCGCGGCCTCGATGTCCGTGGACAGCTTGGCCGGCGCATCCTGCGGCGCATAGCGGCGGATGACCTGGCCGTCGCGGCCGACGAGGAATTTGGTGAAGTTCCACTTGATGGCCTTGGTGCCCAGCACGCCCGGCGCCTCGGCCGTGAGCCAGCGGTACAGCGGGTGGGCATTGGCGCCGTTGACGTCGATCTTGCCCATGAGCGGGAAGCGCACGCCAAAGTTCAGGTCGCAGAAATTGGCGATTTCCGATTCGCTGCCCTTTTCCTGGGAACCGAACTGGTTGCACGGAAAGCCCAGCACCACCAGGCCGCGCTCGCCGTACTGCTCATGCAGCGCCTGCAGTCCCGCGTACTGCGGCGTGAAGCCGCAGGCGCTGGCGGTGTTGACGATGAGCAGCACCTTGCCACGGTAGTCCGACAGGGGAACGGCCTGGCCCGTGATAGAGGTGGCCTCGAAGTCGTAGGCCGAGCGGGGCGCGGCGGCGGTGTCATTCATGCGGGTGCTCCTGAAGTGGAGCATCCATGGTAGCGCCGGGACACCCGGGGGCGCGCTGGCCGGGCATGGGGATGCGGACTTGTCTCACAGACAGCAGGCGGCCAAAAACTTACCTTGGAAGGCAACAGGCGGGCACAGCGGCCCGCCTGGTCCCGTTTCGCTGGCAGGTGTTTACAAGCCGCATAGGCGCATGCCTGCCGTAGTTTCCGTCCCACGATGAAGAGACCACCTGTATGAACGCCAACAGCACCCCCACGAAGCAAGCCAAATCCAACCCCGGCAACGGCCACCTGGCGCTGGACCCCAAGGCCCTGGAGGCTGCCAAGCGCAGCCTGGACGATGGCGCCGTGACCCCGCATTTCGGGCCCTGGCGCGAGGACATCATCAAGCTGCTCAATGACTCGCTGGCCACCGAGCTGGTGTGCGTGATGCGCTACAAGCGCCATCACTTCACCGCCGTGGGTCTGGCCTCGCCGGCCATCGCCGACGAGTTCCTGGTCCATGCCAACGAGGAAATGGCCCACGCCGACAAGCTGGCCCAGCGCATCGTGCAGTTGGGCGGCGAGCCCGACTTCAACCCCCAGACGCTGACCCAGCGCAGCCATGCCGACTACAACGGCGAGACGGACCTGAATGCCATGATCCGCACCAACCTGATCGCCGAGCGCGTGGCCATCGAGGCCTACAGCCAGATGATCGACCTGATCGGCGACAAGGACCCCACCACGCGCCGGCTGATCGAATCCATCCTGGAGCAGGAGCAGGAGCATGCGGACGAGCTGTCCGACTGGCTGGAGAAATAAGCACTTCCCGCCAGTACACGCCAGCCCGACAATACCGGGGCTTGGCCCATAGGCAAGGCACCCCGCGCGAGCGGGGTGCCGTTTTTTTGGGCATTCTCTAGCCTTCGCGGAATGGTCCCGCCCTATCGGCCCTGATGTCCTGTCATCAGGGCCGTCTTGCAATATGCGCTTTTCTTTCAATGACTTGAAGCTGCCCGACGCTGTGCTCGCAGCCTGGCAAAGGCTGCTGGCCAGCCGCATCGGCCAGCGCGTGGCGGCCCTGCCCTGGTGGCACCGCTGGCCCACCCGGCGCGAATGGCTGCTGTTCGCCGCTGCGCTGCCGCTGCTGTTCGCGCTGTATGTGCTGGCCCTGATCCCGTTCACGCCCGGCATCCGCGACATACGCAAGGCCAAGCTGGAGCAGCCAGCCCAGATCATGAGCGCGGATGGCAAGCAGCTCGCGCAGTTCAAGCGCAGCAACCGGCAGTGGGTGAAGCTCGACGAGATGTCGCCCTCGGTGATCAAGGCGCTGATCGCCACCGAGGACCACCGCTTCTACGAGCACCACGGCATGGACTGGCGCCGCACGCTGGGCTCGGTGGTGCACACGCTGCGCGGCGATCCGCAGGGCGGCTCCACCCTCACCCAGCAGCTCGCACGCAACCTGTACCCGACCGAAATCGGCCGCGCGCCCACGCTCAACCGCAAGCTCAAGGAGGCGATCACGGCCTTCAAGATCGAGGCGCTCTACACCAAGGACGAGATCCTCGAGACCTATCTGAACACCGTGCCCTTCCTCTACAACGCCTTCGGCATAGAGATGGCGGCGCGCACCTATTTCGACAAACCGGCCGCGCGGCTGACGGTGCTGGAAAGCGCCACGCTGGTGGGCATGCTCAAGGGCACGAGCTACTACAACCCCGTGCTCAACCCCGACCGCGCGCTGTACCGCCGCAACACGGTGCTGTCGCAAATGGTCAAGCGCGGCGTGCTGCAGGAGGCCGAGTTCGCCCAGCTCAAGAAGCGTCCCATGCGCATCAACTTCGAGCGCCAGGAAGAGCCCCTGGGCATGGCGCCGCACTTCGCGCAGCATCTGCGCAAGTGGCTGATCGACTGGGCCGACCGCAACGACTACAACATCTACACCGATGGCCTGGTGGTGTACACCACCATCGACTCGCGCCTGCAGAACTGGGCCAACCAGGCCGTGGCGCGCCAGACGCGCACGCTGCAGGGCGTGGCCAATGGCGCCTGGAGCCAGCGCGACGGCTGGAATGCCGCCAACCCGCTGGTGCAGCAACTCGTGCGAGAGACCCCCGCCTGGCGTGCCGCGCGCAAACGCGCGGACAGCCAAGGCAAGGACAAGGCAACGGACAAGGCAACGGACAAGGACAGCGAGGAAGATACCCTCAAGGCCCTGCTGGCCGACAAGGCCTTCATGAAGCAGCTGCGCGAGGACAAGACCCGCGTGCAGGCAGGCTTCGTGGCGCTGAACCCGGCCACCTCCGAAGTGCTGGCATGGGTAGGCAGCCGCGACTTCACGCAGGACGCCTACGACCACGTGCAGCAGGCACGGCGCCAGCCCGGCTCCACCTTCAAGCCCTTTGTCTATGGCGCCGCGCTGCAGCAGGGCGCCACCCCCGACGACAAGCGCGTGGACAGCCCCGTGGAAATCCAGCTGGCCGGCGGCGAAGTCTGGCGCCCCACCGACGCCACGCCCCCCACGGGCCGCGAGATGACGCTGCGCGACGCCCTGGCCTACTCCAAGAACACCATCACCGCCGAAGTCATGCAGTCCGTGGGCCCCGCCCGCGTGGCACGCCTGGCCCGCGCCCTGGGCGTGCGCCAGAGCCCGCTGGACGAGGTTCCCGCCCTGGCCCTGGGCAGCAGCCCGGTGTCACTGCTGGAGATGGTCAACGCCTATGCCAGCCTGGCACACGGTGGCCGCTGGCTGCCACCCATGATGGTCACGCGCATCGAGGACGCCGACGGCAAGGTCATCGCCGAATTCAGCCCGCCCAAGCCCGAGCGCGCGCTGGACGAAGACCACGCCTACGCCCTGGTGGACATGCTGCGCGCCGTGGTGGACAAAGGCACGGCCGTGGCCGTGCGCCAGCGCTACGGCATCCACGCCGACGTGGCCGGCAAGACCGGCACCACCCAGGGCAATGCCGATGGCTGGTTCATCCTCATGCACCCGGAAATCGTCACCGGCGCCTGGGCCGGCTTCAACGACGCGCGCATCACCCTGCGCAGCGACCGCTGGGGCCAGGGCTCGCGCAGCGCCCTGCCCATGGTGGGAGACTTCATGTCCCGCGCCCTGCGCAGCCCCGTCATCGACGCCAAGGCCCGCTTCGAGCCACCCGAACAAAGCCACTGGTGGTCCGACATGGTCGGCCGCCTGCGCGAACGCATGCAGGGCTGGTGGCCCGACCAGCAGCCGCCCGCACAGCCCGGCCAACCCGCCACCCCGGAGCCGGCTCCGGCCCCTGAACCCGCACCCGAGCCCACGGAGCCACCCGGCCCGGGCCTGTCGCCCGGCGAGGAAATCATAGAAAGCACCCCCGCCCTGCCCGCCCCCAGCATCCCCCTCACCCAGGGCACGCTGGGCCCCACGGACCAGCGCGCAGTGCAGGAAGCCACCCCCACCACACCCGCCCTGCCCGGCGGCGAAGACGCCCCCGCAGGCACCGGCGTGGTGATCACGCCGATCCAGCCCTGACCCGGTTGGCTGTTGGCTGTTGGCTGTTGGCTGTTGGCTGTTGGCTGTCGCCAGCCTCCCCCTTCTGCCCACGCCTGCGTTGGGCGGGATGCGGGGCGGCAAGCCTGCCGAAGGACAGGCTTGCTTCGTTGTCTAGCTCGCCGTGATGTTTGAGTGAAGCGCGCAGCGCGCAACGAGTTTCACGGCGCACCCCGCATCCCGCACAACGCAGGTCGCCCGCAGCGAAGCGAAGGGTCGTGGGCAGTGGGGCGCGCTTCTTTGCCTACTTTCTTATCGCGCGATAAGAAAGTAGGTCGGCCGCCGGGCCGAAACCCGGCCTCGAAAAACAACCACTCGGCAGGGACAAATCCGGCGAAAGAATCAAAGCACAAACCAAGTCACCGCGAAGTCCGCGTATGACTCACATTGGCATCCACAGTCCCAAACACCGTCACCCCACTGGCACTGGACGCCTGGCTCCCCGCAACATCCCCAGGCACCCCGCCCGCACAACCAGCCAGCCCCACACTCAGGGCCACCAGCACCATCGCGGCCAGCTCACGCATGCCGTATTTCATCGCAATCTCCTTGAACTCCGGCGCAACCGACCGGCACAGCCCATGTTAGCCGCGCCACCCTGCCGCCCCGTGAGCGAAGGTAATCACCCTTCGAGGTAAAGCGCGGCCAGCCGCTCGCGTGCCGCACTGTCGATGCCCAGCGCATCCCGCAGATACCCTTCCATCCCCCCGAAGTCGGCCCGCACCATGTCGGTGGCGGCCGCAAGGTAGGAGGCCTGCACGCGCCACAGCACATCCATCACTTCGGCTGGCATGGGGGCGAAGGTGGTGGCGGGCCGCTGGTAGAGCTGGTTGGTCAGCAGGTAGTCCTGCATCACGGTGTCCTCGTCCACGCCCAGCGCGGTGAGCAGCAAGGCGGCAGCCCAGCCCGTGCGGTCCTTGCCGGCCGTGCAGTGGAAGACCAGCGGATCCTGGCTGTCCAGCAGCAGCTGGAACAACTGTGCAAAGCGCGGTGCGTAGGCGTGCACGAAGCTGCGGTAGGTGTCCTGCATCAGCTCCTCGGCATGGGCGGCCGTGAGGTCGTTGCCTGCGGCGATCAGGGCACTGGCGCGCTGCACCACGGTGGGCTCGACGATGAGCGCATGGCGGGCAATGCCCGGCCATTCGTAGGCCAGGTGGGCGCTTTCCATCTTGCCCCGGAAGTCCGCGCTGCGCGCGAGCTTCAGGCCCTGCAGCACGTCCAGGTCCGCTGCGCTGAGGCCGGCCAGGTGGTCGGCACGGAACAGCGTGCGCCAGCGCACGCGCCGGCCATCCAGGCCCGCGTAGCCACCGAGGTCTCGGAAGTTGGAGGCGCCGTCCAGGCGGATGGAGCGCGAGGGCGCCGGGGAGGAAACAGCGGCGGCAGCCGCTGCCGGGGTGAGCATTTCGGTATCCATGCCCGCTAGATTAGCCCAAGCATGTGTTGCCCCCATGTCAGGCCGGCGACCCGCTGGTGTAGAGTTCAAACACTGCCCTCAAAACTGGCGCGCCCCAAAGCCAGGGACACCGAAGAAGGGCCTAAGCCGGCCGCGCCGCCCCGCACCGAGGGTGTCGTCCCCCTCCCTCGCGGAGCGAGTAGAGAGGGGGAAGGCGCGTAAGCGCCTCAGGGGGTGAGATGTTTCCCCACGATGCCGGCCAGCTCGAACATGTTCACGCTGTCCTTGCCGAAGACGGGCCGCAGCTTGTCATCGGCGCGGATGACGCGCTTGTCCTTGGGGTCCTGCAGGTTCTGGGCCTTGACGTATTCCCACAGCTTCTTGACCACTTCGGTACGCGCCACCGTGCCTTCGCCGATGACGGCGGCCAGGGCCGCGCTGGGCTGCAGCGTGCCGGCCGCCGGCTTGCGCGCGGTCTTGGTGGCCGTCTTAGCCGTGGTCTTGGCCGCGGCCTTCTTGGCAGGCGCCTTCTTGGCCGGCGCGCTCTTGGCGGCCGCCGTCTTGCGCGGCGGGTATTTGCTGTCGCGCTGCTCGAACTCGAAGTTGACCTTGCCGGCCGCGCCATCCCAGACCAGGAAGGCCTTGAAGCTGCGGCGCGTGCGGTTGGAGACGAACTTGTCCAGCAGGTCGGTCTTGCCGGTCTGCAGCAGCTTTTGCATCTGCTCGCGCTCTATGGGCTGCTGCAGGATGATCTGGCCGCTCTTGAAGTCGCAGCTGGGCGTGGCCTGGGCCAGCGTGGGCACGGCCTTGGCGCAGACGTAGTTGCTGCCGTGCTCGAAGACGGGCGCGCCGCACTTGGGGCAGGGGCCCAGCGATTGCTGGCTGGCAAAGTCCACCAGCTCGCCCGTGTCTTCGGAGGCGGCGTCGTCGCCAAAGTCGAACTCGAGCTTGTAGTTGCCGCCTTCCTCATCGCGCACGATGGTGACTTCGGCCACGAAGGGCCAGCCTGCCTTGGAGCGAAAGCCGTCCAGCGGGCCCAGGCGGCGGTCGCGCAGCAGTTGCTCGGCCTCGGCCGTCTCGAAGGTGCGGCCTGCAGGCGACTTGGTGAACGAGAAGCCGCAGCCCGCGCCCTGGCCGTCGCTGCCCGTGCAGCCGTAGCGGCGGTAGTTCTCCTTGACCACGCCGCCGCAGTTGGGGCAAGGCGTGGACAGGGTGGCGTAGTCGCCGGGCACGGTGTCTCGGTCGTATTCCTTGGCCTTCTTGACCAGCTTTTCCGTCATGGCCTGGATCTGCTGCATGAAGGCATCGCGCGAGAGCTGGCCCTTTTCCATCTGCGCCAGCTTGTACTCCCATTCGCCGGTGAGGTCGGCGCGCGAGAGTTCTTCCACGCCCAGGCCGCGCAGCAGGGTCATGAGCTGGAAGGCCTTGGCCGTGGGAATCAGCTCGCGGCCTTCGCGCAGCATGTACTTTTCGGTCAGCAGGCCTTCGATGATGGCCGCGCGCGTGGCAGGCGTGCCCAGGCCCTTTTCCTGCATGGCCTCGCGCAGCTCGTCGTCCTCCACCTGCTTGCCCGCGCTTTCCATGGCGCCCAGCAGCGTGGCTTCGGAGTAGCGCGCGGGCGGCTTGGTCTTGAGGCCCTTGGGATCGACCTGGCCGGCGCGCGGCTGCTCGCCGGGCTGCACCGCGACCAGGGGCTGGCCCTTGTCGCCGTCCTTGCCGCCTTCGACCTCGTTGGCGGCCTCCTTGCCGTAGATGGCCAGCCAACCGGGCTTGACCAGGATCTTGCCTTCGGTCTTGAAGCTGTGCTGCTCGACCTTGCTGATGCGCGTGGTCACCTGGTGCTCGGCACTCGGGAAGAACACGGCCATGAAGCGGCGCACGACGAGGTCATAGAGCTTTTGCTCGGCCTCGGACAGGCCGCTGGGCGCCTGCGTGGTCGGGATGATGGCAAAGTGATCCGACACCTTGCTGTTGTCGAAGATGCGCTTGGTCGGGCGCACATAGTTCTCGTCCAGCGCCTGCTGGGCAAAGGGCGCCAGGTGGCGCATGCCGCTGCCGGCCAGCATGGCGAAGGTCTGGTGCGCCACGGGCACGTAGTCCTCGGGCAGGGCGCGCGAGTCGGTACGCGGGTAGGTCAGGGCCTTGTGGCGCTCGTACAGGCTTTGCGCCAGCGCCAGCGTGGTCTTGGCCGAGAAGCCGAACTTGCCGTTGGCCTCGCGCTGCAGGCTGGTCAGGTCGAACAGCAGCGGGCTGGCCTGGGACGTGGGCTTGGACTCCTCGGTGACCTGGGCCGGCTTGCCGCGCACGGCGTCGGCGATGGCCTGGGCGTCGCGCTGGTTCCAGATGCGGTCGGCGCGGGCTTCCGCATCCTCGCTCTTCTTCCATTGGGGATCGAACCACTTGCCCAGGTACTGGCCGGCCTGCGCGTCGAAGGCGGCATGCACTTCCCAGTAGTCGCGGCTGACGAACTTGCGGATCTTTTCCTCGCGCTCCACCACCAGGGACAGCGTGGGCGTCTGCACGCGGCCCACGGTGGTCAGGAAGAAGCCGCCGTCGCGCGAATTGAAGGCCGTCATGGCGCGCGTGCCGTTGATGCCCACCAGCCAGTCGGCCTCGGAGCGGCTGCGCGCCGCGCTGGCAAGGCCCTGCATCTGGCTGTCGCTGCGCAGGTTCTGGAAGCCGTCGCGGATGGCCTGCGGCGTCATGGACTGCAGCCACAGGCGCTTGACCGGCTTGCCCAGACCCTTGCCGTCCGGCTTGGCACCTGCAGCGTACTGCTCGATCAGGCGGAAGATCAGCTCACCCTCGCGGCCCGCGTCGCAGGCGTTGATGAGTTCGGTGACGTCCTTGCGCTTGGCCAGCTTGACCACGGCATTGAGCCGGCTCTTGGTCTTGTCCACGGGCTTGAGGTCGAAATACGGCGGGATCACCGGCAGGTTGGCAAAACTCCATTTGCCGCGCTTGACGTCGAATTCCTCGGGCGCCTGGATTTCCACCAGGTGGCCCACGGCGCTGGTCACGACGTAGTGTTCGCTCTCGAAGTATTCATCGTGCTTGTCGAATTTGCCCGCCACCGGAGTCAACGCGCGGACGATGTCCTGCGCGACCGAAGGCTTCTCAGCAATCACCAGGGTCTTTGTCATTGTGTGTACTCGTCATTCCCCGCAGGAGCTGCATGTCGCATGCCTGCGCTTCTACAATCCATGGCTCACGCGTGTACGTACGTGTACGCGCACGCGCATGTGTGCCTATTCAAGTTATCAGAGAAAACATGCCCCGCACAGCTTTGGCCCCTTCCGGCGGCCGCCGTATCCAGACCCGCCGCTCGGGTGTCCATGGCAAGGGCGTCTTCGCCGTGCAGGATCTTGCCGAAGGCGAGGTCCTTGTCGAGTACGTAGGGGAAATCGTCAGCTGGCAGGAAGCCCAGGACAGGCACCCGCACGACCCCAGCCAGCCCAACCATACCTTCTACTTCCACATCGACGAAGACCGCGTGATCGATGCCAACTACGGCGGCAATTCCTCGCGCTGGATCAACCACAGCTGCGCGCCCAACTGCTACACCGACGAGCGCGATGGCCGCATCTTCATCGTCGCACTGCGCAACATCGCCGCCGGCGAGGAGCTGAGCTACGACTACGGCCTGATCATCGACGAACCCTACACCAGGAAGCTGAAGGCCGAGTATCCCTGCTGGTGCGGTGCGGCCACCTGCCGCGGCACGCTGCTGGCGCCCAAGCGCGGCTGGCGCCCGCCCATGCCCGGCGATGCGTTGCCGGCCGGCGCAAAGCCGAAATCGGAAAAGTCTGAAAAGGCAAAGCGGCCCCAAAAACAGCAGGCCCAAGCGCCAAAGCCTTTGGGCAAACCCACCCAAAAGCCGAAGAAGAAATCCGGCACATCCTCGACAAAGGCGGGCGCATGATGGCTTCGTCCCCCATCCACTGGCCTGCGGAGTCGCTGTGGCAGGCCATCGAGCCGCAACTGCCGGGCTTTTCCGTGGAGATCGTGCCCAGCATCGGCTCGACCAATACCGAGCTGATGGCACGCGCCCGCGATGGCCGCAACGAACCCGTGCTGCTGGTGACCGAAGTGCAGACCGCCGGCCGGGGCCGGCTGGGCCGCCAGTGGACCAGCGGCGTGGGCGATTCGCTGACCTTCTCGCTGGGCATGCCGCTGGCGCCTGCCGACTGGTCCGGCCTGTCGCTGGCCGTGGGCCTGAGCGTGGCGCAAAGCCTGCAGCCGCAATTGCCCGCCCCGGGCTCGCAGCGCCCGTGCATCGGCCTCAAATGGCCCAACGACCTGTGGATCGACGGCGACCGCAAGCTCGGCGGCATCCTGATCGAGACCGCCAGCTTTGTCGGCAGCGCCGCGCATGAGCCCGGCACGCCGCGCTACGTGGTCGTGGGCATCGGCCTGAATGTGCGCCCCCGCCCCGGCGACGGCATGCGCACGCCGCCGGCCAGCCTGCTGGAACTGGACGAGCGCCTGGACGCGCCCACCGCCCTGGCCTGCGTGCTGCCGGGACTGGTGTCCGACATCCAGGCCTTTGCCGCCCAGGGCTTTGCGCCGCTGGTGGACCGCTTTGCACAGCGCGACCTGCTGCGCGGGCGCGCCGTCAATCTCAGCGACGGCGAAAGCGGCATGGCCGAAGGCGTGGGCCGCGATGGCGCGCTGCTGGTGCGCACGGCGCGCGGCCTGCAGGCCATCACCAGCTCGGAAATCAGCGTGCGGCCGGCTGCTGTAGGCTAGAGCGATTGATGCACTAGGCCCGCCGAGAAACGACATGCTGCGAATTGCCTTTCTGCTGCTGGTGCTGGCCAATGCCGGCTACTACCTCTGGAGCCACGGCCAGCTCCAGGCCCTGGGCCTGGCCCCCCCGTCCACGACCGAGCCCGAACGCCTGGCCCAGCAGGTGCGCCCCGAGGCGCTGAGCCTGCTGAGCGTGGACAACGCATCCACCACGCCCTCGCCGGCCGCCGCCGCCCCGTCCACGCCAGCGCCGGCCGCCACCCCGGCAGGCGGCGAGGAGCCCGCCCCTGCACCCAGGCCCGCCCAGGCCGCAGGCCAGCCCACCAGCTGCCTGGTGGCCACGGGCATCGAAGACCGCCATGCCGAGGCGCTGCGCCGCGGCCTCATCGCCCAGGTCGCCAGCGACCAATGGGACCTGAGCAGCACGCACCAGCCGGGCCGCTGGATGGTTTACATGGGCAAGTTCCCCGACGCCGAATTCCTGGAACGCAAGCGCGCCGAACTGCGCGCCCGCAAGATCGATTTCGACCGTGCGGGCGGCGCGCTGGAGCCGGGCCTGTCGCTGGGCCGCTTTTCCACCGAGGAAGCGGCCACGCGCGAGCTGACCAACTTCGCGCGCCAGGGCGTGCGCACGGCCCGCGTGGTGCAGGAGCGCCCCGACATCACGCTCTACACCCTGCGCCTGCCCCAGGCCACGGCCGCACTGCGCAGCCAGGTCGAGGCCATGGGCGGCAAGGCCTTCGAGGGCAAGCCGTTCAAACCCTGCTGAACCCGTTGGGCACGCCATGCGAAAAGGCCCGCGATCACAGGATCGCGGGCCTTTTTCATTTCAGCCGCCGCGGGTCAGAGCGCGCGCGGGTCGGTGGCCATGAGCTGCTCGACCAATACCTTCAGATCGGTGGTCAGGCGCAGGTAGCCGGCCTGGTCCAGTTCCAGGGTCTGCTCGTTCATGTAGAGCTTGCGGTTGATCTCGATCTGGATGCTGTGGCGGTGCTCGGCAGGCTTGCCGTAGCGGCGCACCAGCTCCACGCCCTTGTAGGGATGGTTGTAGTCCACGCTGTAGCCGCGCTCGCGCAGGAAGGCGCAGATGCGCTCGGACAGCGCGGGGCTGGCCGTGCTGCCGTCGCGGTCGCCGATGACGAAGTCGGCATGCACCAGGCCCGGGTGCAGCGTGGCATGGCTGGCGGCGACGGAAGGCATGGAATGGCAGTTGATGTGGATGCTGTAGCCATGGCGCGCATGGGCGGCGTCAATGGCGCGCTCCACGGCGGCGTGGTAGGGCTTCCAGCAGCGCTCGATGCGCTGCAGCAGCTCGGAGGCCGGCAACTGGCGGTCGTAGATGGGCACGCCCTCGTCGGTGAACTTCCAGATCAGGCCCTTGCCCAGGCGAACCTTCTGCAGCACGACCTGGTCGGTGGTGACGGGCAGCGGCCAGTCGCCTTCGATCATGGTGGTGTCGATCTCGGTGGTGTCGCGGTTGGCATCCAGGTAGATGCGCGGGAAATGCGCCTCCACCCAGCCCACGCCCATGCCTGGCGCAAAGGCATAGATCTTCTCCACATGCGTGTCCTCGGCCTGGCGCAGCGTGGCCAGCGGCAGGCAGGAGCCGAAGTCCTGCGGGTAGACCGTGCCGCTGTGCGGCGAGTCCAGCACCACGGCGCTGGTGCCGGCCACGCTGGTCACAATGGGCTGCGCGGCATCGGCCGCGCCGGAGCCTGCCGCGCCGGGCAGGGATTGCAGGAAGTTCTGACTGATCAGTCGCAGGACGGGATGCATGAGGAAGTGGTCTATCTCGGTTACGCATTGCACCGCTGCGCTGCGGCCAGCCCGCCATGAAACTGGCGCGTCCCAGGCCAGGGACGCCGAGCAAGGGCCGCCCCGCAGCGAGGGCGTCGTCCCCCTCCCGCGAAGCGAGAGAGGGGAAGGCGCGAAGCGCCTCAGGGGGAGCCTTTAATCCAGCTGGATCTGGGCCGTGGCGGCAATCTTCTTCATCTTGGCCACTTCGCTGGCGATCTGCTTGGTGAAAGCATCGCTGCTGGTGCCGGAGATGTACAGGCCCTGGGCAGCCATGCGCTTTTGCACGGCCGGGTCCTTGAGCGCGGCCGCGATGGCCTTTTGCACGCGGGCGATCTGCTCGGGCGGCGTGCTCTTGGGGGCCACGAGGCCGAACCAGGAAGGATCGTTCAGGTCGGCGTGGCCGGCTTCGGCATAGGTCTGCACATCGGGCAGCACGTCCAGGCGCTCATGCCAGGACACGGCCAGGGCCTTGACCTTGCCGCCCTTGATGTGGGGCAGCGAGGACGCGACCTGGTCGAAATACACGGGCACCTGGCCGCCGAGCACGTCGTTGATGGCCGGGCCTGCACCACGGTAGGGAATGTGCTGCATCTCGGTGCCCGTGCTCTTCATGAACTGGGCGCCCCACATGTGGCCGATGGTGCCGTTGCCGGGCGTGGCGAAGCTGACCTTGCCGGGGTTGGCCTTCAGGTACTTCACGAACTCGGCAAAGTTGTTGGCAGGCACCAGCTTGGGGTTGATCACGATCACGCCGGGCGCCTTGACGATCTCGGTCACGCCGACAAAGTCGTTGATGGCGTCGTAGGGCAGCTTCTTGAACACGGCGGGGTTCACGCCATGGGTGGACAGCGTGGCAATCCCGAAGGTCACGCCGTCGGTGGCACGTGCCACTTCGGCCATGCCGATGGAGCCGCCGGCGCCGGCCTTGTTCTCGATCACCACCGCCTGGCCGCCCAGCAGCTTGGGCAGCACGTCCTGCATGTTGCGCGGGACCATGTCGGTGGAGCCACCGGCAGGGAACGGAACGACGATGCGCAGGGGACGGGTGGTTTCCTGGGCGAAGGACATTCCAGGAACGACAGAAGAAGCGGCGATGGAAGCAAGGAAATGGCGTCGTTGCATAGGATCTTTCTTACAAACAAGGTCAGATTAAAAGAAATCTGCTCACAAAAAAAGCAAATACTGTGCCTGTTAATATTCCGAACAGGAATAGTTTCATCATATCCCTGTCATGAGTTTGCGCCGCCTCAACCCGCCCATACATCTGCTGCGCGCCTTCTCCACCGTGGTGCGCTTCGGAGGTGTCTCGCGCGCGGCCGAAGCCTTGCACTTGACGCAAAGCGCAGTCAGCAAGCAGATCCAGGAGCTGGAGAAGTGGGTGGGCGTGCCGCTGTTCGAACGCGAGCGCAAGCGCTTGAGCCTGACGCCTGCGGGCGAACGCTACGAGCGCGCCGTGCGCGCCCTGCTGGGCCAGCTGGAGGCGGCCACCCTCGAACTCATCACCAGCGATGACAGCCGAGGCGCGCTGCACCTGTCATCGCTGCCGACTTTCGCGGCCAAGTGGCTGATCCCCAGGCTGCCCCAGTTTCAGCAGCGCTATCCACAGATCACGCTGCACTTTGTACCCTACGTACACAGCTACCAATTTGACAGTCCGGGTCTGGACTGCGCGATTTTGTTCGGGGACGGGCATTGGAGCGGCGCGCACGCCCACTATCTGGTGGGCCGCCAGGTGGCGCTGATCGCACCGCCACATGGCACGGGCCCCGAGGCGCGCATCACCACGCCCCAGGACGTGGCGCGCTGCACGCGGCTGCGCCACGTGACCATTGCCGACGCCTGGGCGCGCTGGAGCGAGGCCCACGGCATCCACGGCATCAGCCCGCTGGCGGGCCCGCAGTTCGACCAGTTCCAGACCATCATTCGCGCCGTGATGGCGGGCATGGGCATCGCACTGGTGCCACGCTGCCTGGTGCTCGACGAGCTTGCCGCCGGCCTGGTGAACGAGCCCCTGCCCCAGCACGGCTACCAGAGCGCCCTGGGCTACTGGCTGTGTTATCCGGCCGACCGTGCCAACCATGGCACGCTGGGCATCTTCCGCAACTGGTTGGTGGACCATGCGGCGCAGACACCGGGACGGGTGGCGATGGCCCCTGTAGCCCCCGATGCCCCTGCGGCAGCCGGTCAGGCGCCACCTATGCCGCAGGCTTAGGCGGCGGCGGCGAGCGCAGTGCCGTGAAGCGCACGCTGAAGCGTGCGCCCGGTGGCTGCTGGCCCGGATGCGCATCCTCCAGCACCACCTGCCCGCCATGCTGGCGCGCAATCTCCAGCACGATGGGCAGGCCCAGGCCCGAGCCATCGGCCTCCGAGCCCAGCACGCGGTAGAACGGCTGGAACACCAGCTCGCGCTCGGCCTCGGGCACGCCCGGCCCCGAATCCTCCACCTGCAGCAGCAGGACCTGACCAAAAGGATCGGCCAGCACACGCACGGTGACCATGCCCGGCCGGCTGCTGGTGGAAGGCGTGTAGTTGATGGCGTTGTCCACGAGGTTGCGCACCAGCTCGGTCAGCAGCGTGGCATTGCCCTGCAGCCAGACGCCGGCAGCCGAGGACTCGGCGCCGTCATAGCCCAGGTCCACATGCTTGTCCATGGCGCGCGGCAGGCAGTCGCGCACCACGTCGGTGACGATGCGCACCAGGCTGCACGGCTGCATGGCCAGGCCCCGCCCCAGGCCCGCGCTCTCGGCACGCGCCAGCGCCAGCAACTGGTTGACGGTGTGCGTGGCACGGATGCTGGAGCGCGCGATCTGGGCCAGGGACTGCCGCAGCTCGCCCGTACTCACGCCTTCGCGCTGGGCCAGTTCGGCCTGCATGCGCAGCCCGGCCAGCGGCGTCTTGAGCTGGTGGGCCGCGTCGGCCAGGAAGCGCTTTTGCGTGGCCAGCGAGTCGCCCAGGCGGCCCAGCAGGTCATTGACCGAATCCACCAGCGGCACGACTTCCAGCGGCACGTCCTTGTGGTTGATGGGCGAAAGGTCCTCGGGCCGGCGCGCGCGGATGCGCTCCTCCAGCCGGTGCAGCGGCTTGATGCCGCGCGCCAGCGCCAGCCACACCAGCAGCGCGGCCAGCGGCAGGATGACGAACTGCGGCAGCATCACGCCCTTGATGATTTCCGTGGCCAGCACGCTGCGCTTTTCGCGCGTCTCGGCCACCTGAACCAGGGCCTGCGGTTCGCCCGGCAGGGGCATGCGCACCCAGACATGGGCCACGCGCAGATCGATGCCGCGAAATTCCGCATCGCGCAGCTGCACGGTGCCGCCGGACGGCAAGCCTGGAGGCGCCGCGCCAGTCAGAGCCTCGTCGGGCTCGGGCGGCGGCGGCAGGTCGCGCTCGCCGGCTAGGTATTCGCCCTTCACGCCCAGCACCTGGAAATACACGGTGTCCGACTCGTCGGCACGCAGGATCTCGCTGGCCGACTGCGGCAGGTTGAACAGCACCTTGCCGTGCTGCACCATCACCAGCTGGGCCAGCGCCTGGGCGTTGTATTCCAGCGCGCGGTCGAAGGGTTTGTTGGCCAGGCCCTGGGCCACCAGCCAGGTCAGCGCCAGGCTCACGGGCCACAGCAGCAGCAGCGGCGTGAGCATCCAGTCAAGGATCTCGCCGAACAGGGAGCGCTGTTCACGCTGGAAGATTTTCATCGGCGGGCAGCCCCTTACGACGGGTTCACGGCCCCGCGGCAACCACCACTATGCGCAGGCAAGCCAACCCGGGCCTGACAGCCACGGCAGCGGCCTCAGGACGCGATCTTCTCAAGGCAGTAGCCCAGGCCGCGCACGGTGGCGATGCGGATGGGGCCGCGCTCTATCTTCTTGCGCAGCCGGTGGATGTAGACCTCGATGGCGTTGTTGCTGACTTCGTCGCCCCACTCGCACAGGCGCTCGACCAACTGGTCCTTGCTGACCAGCCGGCCGGCCCGCTGCAGCAGCACTTCCAGCAGGCCCAGCTCGCGCGCCGACAGCTCGACCATCTTGCCGTCGATGGTGGCCACGCGGCCGGCCTGGTCGTAGACCAGCGGGCCGTGCTTGATGGTGCTGCTGGCGCCGCCCATACCGCGCCGCGTGAGGGCGCGCACGCGCGCCTCCAGCTCGGACAGCGCAAACGGCTTGGCCATGTAGTCGTCGGCACCGTAGTCCAGCCCCTGCACGCGCTCTTCCACGCTGTCGGCCGCCGTGAGGATGAGCACCGGCAGCGCATCGCCGCGGCCGCGCAGCTTCTTGAGCACTTCGAGCCCGTGCATCTTGGGCAGGCCCAGGTCCAGGATGAGCAGGTCGAATTCGCTGCTGGTCATCAGCGCGGTGTCGGCCTCGCTGCCATTGGCCACATGGCTGACCACGGCGCCCGAGCCGCGCAGGCTGCGCAGCAGGCCATCGGCCAGGACCTGGTCGTCTTCGGCAATCAGAATGCGCATGGGGGATGTCTCCTGTAATGCAGGCGCGCTCTGGGAGTTGGAAATGCGCGCCTTTAATTCCCAGGATTCTAGGATGCGCCCCGCAGCGCGGGCAGGGACCTTACCCGAGTGAGCCGCCGCCCGCGTAGGCCTCCAGCCCCAGCGCCACCACAGTGGCGATGTCGTCGCCGACTTCCTCGCGGAATTCGGCCTCGGCCTGGGAGACGGCGTCATGGAAAGCCTGCAGCCAGGCCAGGCCCGCTGGCGTGAAGCGGATGCGGCGCGCGCGCGCATCGCGCTCGTCGCTCTCGCGCGTGACCAGGCCCCAGGCCTCGCACTGGGTCACCAGGTCGCCCATGGACTGCTTGGTCATGCCTGCGCGCTCTGCCAGGTCCGTCAGCCGGTCGCCAGCCAGCGACAGATGCCGCGTGATGTGGATATGGGCCGCCCCCACCTTGTCGCGCGCAGCGAGGTTGGACAGTGCCAGCGGCACCTCCACATCGCGCGCCATGAGCTGCAGCACACGCGCGTCGAACCGCCGCATGGCATGGCCGAGCAGGCGGCCCAGGTGGGTCTGGCGCCAGGCGTCGGCGGGCGGCGTGACGGGGGAAAGCTCACTCATGGATGCATTGTGGAGGCAAATCCAACAAGTCAGGAAAACTGACTAAAAACACCAACAAATCAAGACAGCAAGCCCATAAACTACTGTTCAAGCATCCAGCTTGAATGCAAATACAGAGCTGAATCCATACCCAACCCAGGAGTCCGCATGAACACCGCCGTCACCACCGCCAACAGTGAAAAAGCCAAGGCCCTGCAGGCCGCACTCGCCCAGATCGAAAAGCAGTTCGGCAAGGGCACGATCATGCGCCTGGGTGAAGGCGAAGCCATCCAGGACATCCAGGTCGTCTCCACCGGCTCGCTGGGCCTGGACATCGCCCTGGGTGTGGGCGGCCTGCCCCGTGGCCGCGTGATCGAGATCTACGGCCCTGAATCCTCGGGCAAGACCACGCTGACGCTGCAGGTCATCGCCGAAATGCAAAAGCAGGGTGGCACCTGCGCCTTCATCGACGCAGAACACGCGCTGGACACCAGCTATGCCCAGAAGCTGGGCGTGAACCTCAACGAAGTGCTGATCAGCCAGCCCGACACCGGCGAGCAGGCCCTGGAAATCGTGGACAGCCTGGTGCGCTCGGGCGCCGTGGACATGATCGTCGTGGACTCGGTGGCCGCACTGACCCCCCGCGCCGAAATCGAAGGCGAGATGGGCGACCAGCTGCCCGGCCTGCAGGCCCGCCTGATGAGCCAGGCGCTGCGCAAGCTGACCTCCACCATCAAGAAGACCAATTGCATGGTCATCTTCATCAACCAGATCCGCATGAAGATCGGCGTGATGTTCGGCAGCCCCGAAACCACCACGGGCGGCAATGCGCTGAAGTTCTACGCCTCGGTCCGCCTGGACATCCGCCGCACCGGCACCATCAAGAAGGGCGACGAAGCCATCGGCAACGAAACCAAGGTCAAGGTCGTCAAGAACAAGGTCTCGCCCCCGTTCAAGACCGCCGAGTTCGACATCCTCTTCGGCGAAGGCATCTCGCGCGAAGGTGAAATCCTGGACATGGGCGTCAACGCCAAGATCCTCGACAAGTCGGGGGCCTGGTACGCCTACAACGGCGAAAAGATCGGCCAGGGTCGCGACAACGCCCGCGAATTCCTGCGCGAGAACAGCGACCTGGCCGTGGAGATCGAGAACAAGGTGCGCGACAGCCTGGGCATTGCCCTGCTGCCCACGGCCGGCGGCGATGCGCCCGAAGCCAAGGCCGCCAAGGGCGCCAAGGCCAAGGCCGACAAGGACGGCGTGATCGAAGCCTGAGCGCCCAGACCCCTCACAGCAGGCGCCGCGGCGCCTGCGCACACTGTGTTTGCCATCTTGGCGCAGGCTCACGTCTGCGCCTTTTTTATCGCCGGGACGCCCCAAGGCAAAAAAGCGGCCCCCTTGGGGGGCAGCGGACCTTGCGCAGCAAGGGGAGCGTGGGGGCCTTTTTTATTCGGGATGATTCAGGAGACATTGCCGCATGGGATTCGCCAAGCTGTCGCTCAAGGGCCGGGCGCTCAAGCTGCTGGGCCAGCGCGAACATTCACGGCTGGAGCTGGAACGCAAGCTCGCCCCCCATGTGGAGGAAGGCGAGGACCTGGGCGCCATGCTCGACGCGCTGGAGCAGCGCGGCTTCATCAGCGCCGAGCGCGTGGCCGAGTCCGTGCTGCATCGCAAGGCCGCGCGCTTTGGCACATCGCGCGTGGTGCAGGAGCTGCGCAGCAAGGGGCTGGACGATGGCCTGGTGCGCGCCGCCGCAGAACAATTGCGCGCCACCGAACTGCAGCGCGCCCATGCCGTATGGCGCCAGCGCTTCGGCACACCGCCGGCCACCCCGCAGGAACGCCTCAAGCAGATGCGCTTTCTGGCCGCGCGCGGCTTTGGCGGAGAAATAGCGAGCAAGGTGCTGCGCGGGCGCAGCGAAGACTGGGATGACGGAGCTGCAGACGAAGGCAACTAATCCACGCGCCGGGTTGCGCCCCAGCACACCAGCGACCCCACGGTCACCAGCGCCACGCCCTGCCAGAAGCCCCAGCCCGGCTGCACCTGCAGCCAGGCACTGGCCAGCAAGGCAGAGAACACGGGAGTGAAGTACGAGGCCGCCGCCATCACGGCCAGATGCCCGTGCTGTATGCCGTGCTCCCAGCAGCTGTAGCCCATGGCCGTGAGCCCGCCCACGGCCAGCAGCTGCAGCACCACGGTGCCTGACCAGTGCATGCCGCCTTCGCCACCCAGCCACAACCACTTGATCCACAGCGCCAGCGCAGTCCAGATCAGGAACAACCCCACGGCATTGTGCCCCCCACCCCAGCGCCGAGCAGCCAGCGAATAGCAGGGCCACAGCAGGGCCGCGCCAAAGGCGAGTCCATAGGCCAGCGGATTGGCCAGCATGTGGTCTGCCATGTCATGCATCTGCAGGGACTCGCCGCCCAGCACGCGCGTCAGCCCCCACAGGCACAGCAGCACGCCGGGCCACAGCCACCAGCGCGCATGCTGCTGGCGCAGCAGCACCGCCAAGACGATGGTCAGGCTGGGCCACAGGTAGTTGATCAGCCCCAGCTCCAGTGCCTGAGCGCGGTCCTGCGCCAGACCGATCGCCAGCGACAGACAGATTTCATAGACCGCAAACAGCAGCCCGCAGCCCCAGAAATAGGCCGGGTGCATGGTTCGCCATTGCGAAGGCCTGGGCAGGCCGCGCACGGCGGCCACGCAGATGGCGCTGACCGTATAGAGCATGGCAGCGCCGCCCACGGCGCCCAGCGGCTCGGCCACCGAGCGCATCAGGCCCACGGTGCAGCTCCAGCACACCACGGCCAGCAGGCCGATGGCGGTGGCCCGGCCTGCGGCTGCAGGGGAACTGCTGTGCGCTGAAGACATGGAAAAGGCTGCGCGCGGCAGGTCAGTGCGGCTGCAGCACCTGGCGCAGCGAGCGGTAAAGCGCGTCCGAGCCGTGCGCGCGGTTATCCGCATCGAAGGAGAACTCGTTGCTGGACTGCGTGCCGGTCGCGTCCTCGGGCCGCGCCTCCATGAAGAAGGACAGGAAGCGCGCGCCCTGGCGGCGGTGCATGGTCAGCACTTTCTCCAGCCGCTGCGGCGACAGTGCCACCAGCGGATGGAACTCCGTCACGCCATAGGCCGTGTGGCCATAGCGGCGCAGCATCTGGCCGACCAGCGGCCCATAGGTGTCTTCGCCATACAGGCTGACACCCAGGGACAGCCCCGGCATACGTTGCAGGCTGCGCTCCACGGCGTAGCGGCTGGCGTCCCAGCTCGGATTCGCATGGGGGTTGAGCTGGTGGGCAAAGCGAGGCACCCGGCCCAGGCAGCCGTGCCCGATGTGCTCGGAAAAGCCCTGGATGTAATCGGCCACCTGCTGCTCGCGAAAATCGTTCCAGTCCGTCACCAGCGGGTTGTAGAACAGCGCCAGCCGGTCCTGCGGGCTGTCCACCCAGAACTCCACACCATCGGGCAGCTTGCCGAAGTCAGGCAAGGCCTCGGCGGCATGGGGCCTGGGCTCGCCCTGGTGGCGGTCCATCACGGCGATCTGGCGCGTGGCCAGCAGGCCCAGGCTGCGCCCGCCGGCCTGCAGCACCACGTCGATGCGGTGCAGGCCCTCGCCCAGCGCCGGATAGCGGATGTCGGCACGCCAGCCCACATCGGGCGTGAGGAAATCAGGCTTGGCCTGGGCCACATCCTGGCGGTGCATGTGCACGGGGGCGTGCGAGTAAGGGCGCCCGTCCACGAAGACGGCCACGGCCAGTTGCTTTTGCAGCTTCGCGTCGGGCGAGTGGACCCAGCCGGACACCGGGACCGTGCCAGCCGCATAGCTGTCGATGTGCTGGAAGAAGTTCTGCAGCGGCTCGCTGCGGATGTTGCGCGACGGAGGCTCCACCGCATCGAAGCTGGCGAACTCCGACTTCAGATGGGCATTGAGCCGCGCAATGTCGCCATAGCGCTGGCGCAGGAATGCATGGAAGCCCGCCACGGATGCAGGGCTGTAGTCGGTGACCGCATAGCCTTCGGCCGCGAACCCCATGCCGGCCTCGAAACCCGGGAACAGCTGGTGCGTCTCGCCCAGCACGGTGAGCGCACGCAGCGGATGCATGGCGGCATCGCCCGCAGCGCACATGCGCTCGGCCAGGGCATCGACCACCAGCTTGCGCACGCGCGTGATTTCATTGTCCTGCCGCGCAACCGACCACGGGAAGATGCGCGCGCCCAGATAGGTGTCCAGCGGCAGCGGTCCCTTGGGCGTCCAGGCCAGATTGGCGGGATCGGCGGCCAGGCGCTCCTCGGCCTGGGAGTGGACCTCGAAATGCGTGGCGAACAGGTAGAGCACCACGGGCCGCTGCGCCTGCGCCACCGTGCGCACCACACGGTCCAGCGCCTCGCCCCGGACTTCCCAGGCCCGGCCGTTCCACTGCACATAGCGCAGCAGAGGCACGCTGAGCGTATAGCCCAGCTCCAGCCCCTCGCCCTGCGGCCGGCCCAAGCGCTGCAGCGTGGCTTTCACCATTTCCGCGGCCGAGCCCTGAGGGCCCAGGCAACTGGCAGGCACCTGCTGGAATTCCTTGGGAAAATCCTCGCGCAGCCCGTCCTGCACCAGGCAGGCTTCCATATTGCCCAGCAGCGGACTCAGCAGCAGGCGCGATGAGGAAGGCAATGCCGGCCGCAGCTTCCAGGCGAACACAACGATCAGCAGACACAGCACGGCCAGGGCCAGGACATGGCCCCAGACCGGACCGCGCCGGCCCGGCAAGGACGGGGGCGCGGGGGGCCTCACAGGCCCAGCATGATCTGCAGGTTCTGCACGGCGGCGCCGCTGGCGCCCTTGCCCAGGTTGTCCAGACGGGCGATCAGCACGGCCTGGCGGTACTGCTCATTGGCGAATACACGCAACTCCAGCTTGTTCGTGTCGGTCAGCGTATCGGCAGCCAGCTTCATGTCTTCGGTGGGCGGCAGCACCGACACCCATTGCTCGGGCGTGTTGGTCGCCGCGTAGTGGGCGGCCAGCGCATCGTGCAGATCGGCGGCCTTGGGCGCGCCCGGCAGCAGGTCCAGATGCAGGGGCAGTTGCACCAGCATCCCCTGGCGGAAATTGCCCACGGCAGGAATGAAGACCGGGCGGCGCGTCATGCCCGTGTAGTGCAGGATTTCGGGAATGTGCTTGTGCGACAGGCCCAGCGCATAGGCCTCGTAAGGCGCGGCCGTGCCGGCCTCGTAGGCTTCGATCATGCTGCGGCCGCCGCCCGAGTAGCCGGACACCGAGGGCAGGCTCAGCGGGTAGTCGGCTGGAATGAGGCCTGCCGCCACCAGCGGGTGCAGCAGTGCGATGGCGCCCGTGGCATAGCAGCCGGGGTTGGCCACGCGCGTGGCAGCCTTGACGGCGTCCAGCTGGCCCTTGCGCAGCTCGGGAAAGCCGTAGACCCAGCCCGGCGCCACGCGGTGGGCGGTGGAGGCATCGATGATCTTGATGGCGCGGCTGGTCTCGGCCTCGATGGCGTCGACCATGGCCACGGTTTCGCGCGCAGCGTCGTCATGCAGGCACAGGATGACCAGGTCCACGCCGGCGATCAGCGCACGCTTGGCAGCAGGATCCTTTCGCAGCTCGGGCGCAATGCTGACCAGCTCCACGCCGGACAGATCGACCAGACGCTCACGGATCTGCAGCCCTGTCGTGCCTGCTTCGCCATCGATAAAGACTTTTGCCATCGCTGTATTTCTCCTGCTGCGCGGCCCTCCTGGAGCCGCTGCGGCACCATTGCCGCGTTCCAGCTGCGGATTCTCACCGAAACCGGGTCCCCCTGCGCCCGTTGTCGCAAAACGGTTGGCAGCGGCGATCCAGGGCCGCTGACATGCGCCTGTTACAAACGGCGGGCAGGGCCGTCTGCAGATCCTCTATAAGACAAAAGAGCTGTGGCGTCTGGAGGAAATGTCGGGAAACCGTCTTTTCCCTGACATATCAATGCATTGCACAGTTCCTGACATGCTGCTTGGCCCGCAGGAAATTGTGGATTCTGCGCATGGGGGCGTGTCGGATGGCGCAGTGCAGCATGGTACATTCGGCGATTGCCAGGTCACTCCGCCTTGAGGCAGCACCCCAGGGCTACCGGGTCAATCCCCCCCTATTTGTTTGAGAGAGACATCATGAAGATTCATGAATACCAAGGCAAGGACATCTTGCGTCAGTTTGGTGTGCCTGTACCTCGCGGTATCCCTGCGTTCACAGTGCAAGAGGCCGTCGAGGCCGCCCAAAAGCTCGGCGGCCCTGTGTGGGTCGTGAAGGCCCAGATCCACGCTGGTGGTCGCGGCAAGGGCGGCGGCGTGAAGGTTGCCAAGAGCATCGACGACGTCAAGGCACTGGCTGGCCAGATCCTGGGCATGCAGCTGGTAACGCACCAGACCGGCCCCGAAGGCCAGAAGGTCCGCCGCCTGTACATCGAAGACGGCGCCGACATCCAGAAGGAATACTACCTGTCGTGCGTGACCGACCGCGCCACGCAGAAGGTGGCCTTCATCGCTTCCAGCGAAGGCGGCATGGACATCGAGGAAGTGGCCCACTCCACGCCCGAGAAGATCATCACCATCTTCGTCGATCCCCTGGTCGGTCTGACCCAGGCCCAGGGCGAAGAGCTGGCCAAGGGCATCGGCATGCCTGCCGACTCCACTGCCCAGTTCATCGACATCTGCCAGAAGCTCTACAAGTGCTACATGGACACGGATGCCTCGCTGGTCGAAATCAACCCCCTGAACCGTGACAGCAAGGGCAATGTCATTGCCCTGGACGCCAAGTTCAACTTCGACGCCAACGCCCTGTTCCGCCTGCCCGAAATCGTGGCACTGCGCGACCTGGACGAAGAAGATCCCGCCGAAGTCGAAGCCTCCAAGTTCGATCTGGCCTACATCTCGCTGGACGGCAACATCGGCTGCCTGGTCAACGGTGCCGGCCTGGCCATGGCCACCATGGACACCATCAAGCTGTTCGGCGGCGAGCCGGCCAACTTCCTGGACGTGGGCGGCGGCGCCACCCCCGAGAAGGTCACCGAAGCCTTCAAGATCATGCTGAAGAACCCCAAGGTCGAAGGCATTCTGGTCAACATCTTCGGCGGCATCATGAAGTGCGACACCATCGCCACCGGCGTGATCACTGCCTGCAAGGCCGTGAACCTGCAAGTGCCCCTGGTCGTGCGTATGAAGGGCACGAACGAAGAACTGGGCAAGAAGATGCTGGCCGAGTCCGGCCTGCCCATCATCAGCGCCGACACCATGGCCGAAGCGGCCACGAAGATCGTCGAAGCCGTCAAGTAAGCAGGCCCGGAGAACACACCATGTCTATCTACATCAATAAAGACACCAAGGTCATCACCCAAGGCATCACGGGCAAGACGGGCCAGTTCCACACGGAAAAATGCATCGAGTACGCGAACGGCAAGAACTGCTTCGTGGCCGGTGTGAACCCCAAGAAGGCCGGCGAAAAGATCTTCGACGTGCCAATTTACGCCTCCGTCAAGGAAGCCGCACAAGGCACGGGCGCCACGGTCTCGGTGATCTACGTTCCCCCCGCAGGCGCTGCCGCCGCGATCTGGGAAGCCGTGGAAGCCGACCTGGACCTGGCCATCTGCATCACCGAAGGCATTCCCGTCCGTGACATGCTGGAAGTCCGCAACAAGATGCGCGCCAAGGAAGCTGCAGGCGGCAAGCGCACCCTGCTGCTGGGCCCCAACTGCCCCGGCCTGATCACGCCCGACGAGATCAAGATCGGCATCATGCCCGGCCACATCCACAAGAAGGGCCGCGTCGGCGTGGTCAGCCGCTCCGGCACGCTGACCTACGAAGCCGTGGCTCAGCTGACCGAACTGGGCATTGGCCAGTCGTCGGCCGTGGGCATCGGCGGTGACCCGATCAACGGCCTCAAGCACATCGACGTGATGAAGGCCTTCAACGACGATCCCGACACCGACGCCGTCATCATGATCGGCGAAATCGGCGGTCCCGACGAAGCCGAAGCTGCCCGCTGGTGCAAGGACAACATGAAGAAGCCGATCGTCGGCTTCATCGCTGGTGTCACCGCCCCTCCCGGCAAGCGCATGGGCCACGCCGGCGCGCTGATCTCCGGCGGCGCCGACACGGCCGACGCCAAGCTGGCCATCATGGAAGAGTGCGGTTTCGTCATCACCCGCAATCCCTCCGAAATGGGCCGCCTGCTCAAGGGCCTGATCTAAGCGGCACCGGTTCTGCGTGACATCCAGGGTTCGCCCCAGGAAGAAATTACGCAGAATTACGAATCGGTAAGGCGGCAAGTCCGCCCTACACTGACGACTCCAAAAAAGAAAAAGCGCCAGAGGCTACCGCCCTGGCGCTTTTCAACTCATAACAGCGGAGAAACCATGGAATACCTGCAAAGCGCCGATTTCTGGATCGGCCTGTTGAAGATCGTCTGGATCAACATCATCCTGTCTGGCGACAACGCCGTCGTCATCGCCCTCGCAGCACGCTCGCTGCCTCCCGCACAGCAAAAGAAAGCCGTCATGTTCGGCTCCGGCGCCGCCGTGGTGCTGCGGATCATCCTGACCGTGGTCGCGGCAAAGCTGCTGGAGCTGTCGTTCCTGCAGATCGTGGGCGGCTGCCTGCTGCTGTGGATCGGCCTGCAGCTGCTGACCGGCGAAGAAGATGATGAAGGCGAATCCAAGGGCCATGGCAGCATGATGGTCGCCATCCGCACCATCCTGATCGCCGACCTGGTGATGAGCCTGGACAACGTGATCGCCGTGGCCGCCACTGCGCAGGGCAACATGGTCCTGCTGATCCTGGGCCTGGCCATCAGCATCCCGCTGGTGATCTTCGGCTCCACGCTGATGATCAAGCTCATGGAGCGCTTCCCCGTCATCATCACGCTGGGCGCCGCCCTGATCGGCTGGGTCGGCGGAGAAACCATCGTCAACGACCGCCTGCTGCACGGCTACGCCATCAGCCACCCCTGGCTGCACTATGTGGCGGCCGCAGCCGGCGCCGTGCTGGTCGTGGGCATTGGCAAGTTCCTGCAGGCGCGCTCAGGCGCAAAGCACGCAGCCCAGGCCTGACGCTGCCGCAGGCAGCACCTTCGCCGCATCACGAACGCACTGCCCCGGCAGTGCGTTTTTGCTTTGTGAGGACCCATCTTGATGTGGCGTCAAGCTGACGAGCCGTTGCGCCCGCGCATTCCGGGCACTTGCGCGCACTGTTTTCATTTACGCTGTGCACCGGTCTTCACCATTGCATCTGCACACCAGGGACTGATGGCACCACCGCCGAATCCGTCCTTTGCCACCATGCCCAGCGCCCCCAAAATCCCGGACCAACCCACCCGGCAGCAAGCTCCTGCCCAGTACTGCGCCATGGTTGCACGCACCGATGTGGGCCGGCGCCGTGACAACAACGAGGACGCCGTCACCATCCACCCCAGCGCCCAGCCCTGGCCCATTGCCGTGCTGGCCGATGGCATGGGCGGCTACAACGCCGGCGAAGTCGCCAGCGCCATGGCCATCAGCCTGGTATCCGTGGCGCTGCAAAGCACCACCACCGAGGCGCCCGTGGCCAACACGCCGCAGGCCCGCCAGGAATTGCAGCAGTCACTTGCCAATGCCCTGAACCTGGCCAACGCCGCCATCCTCACCGCCGCCCAGGAAACACCCGGCTGCCGCGGCATGGGCACCACCGTCATCGCAGCCGCTTTGCTGCCCGGCCTGCTGATGCTGGCCCACCTCGGCGACTCGCGGGCCTATGGATGGCGCGATGGCCAACTGCTGCGCCTGACCCGGGACCACACCTGGCTCCAGGAAGAAATCGATGCAGGCCGCATCCAGGACCACGAAGCCCGGCAGTCCGGCCTGGGCCACCTGCTCACCCAGGCCCTGGGCGTGACCCAGGACGTCACACCCGACTTCAATGAATGGCCGCTGCAGCCTGGCGACCGCATCCTGCTGTGCTCCGACGGCCTTACCGACATGCTCGATGACGACGCCATTGCCGCCCTGTTCAAGCAGTCCAGCCCGCTGCCCGTGCTGCTGACCTCGCTGCTCACGGCCGCCAATGAAGCAGGCGGAAACGACAACATCAGCGCAGCGCTCATCGAACTCCAGGCCAACCCGCCCTCTGCCGCCTGCGCTGCCATCGATTGAGCCCAGACAGAGCGCAGGGATCGACGGCAGAACCCATCCGATGGACGCGCTTGCGTGCACAAAAACCCCAGGTTCCAATTGTCAAAAATGATTGCGCACCCAACAATCGGTCAAAGACAAGCCATAGCCTGTATCAAATACGATGACGGACTCCGGCGTGCCCGGGCCGCAGACATAATAGTTGGATAGACCCCAGCTCCGGATCACCCAGTGCAGTGCAAGCCGGGCATAACAAAGGAATTTTGAGCATGCCGACCCTGGTCATCTCCATCGACGGCGCCGTCATCAAGGAAGTGCAGCTGACCAAGGAGCGCACCACGCTGGGACGCCGCCCCTACAACGACATCGTCATCGACAACCTCGCGGTCAGCGGGGAGCATGCCGTGCTCAGCATCGTCGACGGTGCCGTCATCATCGAAGACCTGCGCAGCACCAATGGCACCTATGTCAACGGCCAGCCCATACTGCGCCAGACCCTGAACCACGGCGACCTGCTGGACATCGGCAAGTACAAGATCCGCTTCGTGCAGCAGCAGGTCAGCGCCTCCTCGCGCTCGGCACTGGCGGCCATTGCCGCAGCAGTGGAGGCAACCCGCCCAGCCCCCTTGGCGGAAGACCTGCCATCGCAGTTCAGCACCCAGACCCCCTCAGGCTTCGACCACACCCTGCCGCCTTCGATGGCCGGCCTGGCCACACGCCAGGCTGCCATCCGCATGCTCAACGGCAACGCCGCTGGCCGCGAAGTCCCGCTGGTCAAAGTCGTCACCACCCTGGGCAAGCCCGGCGTGGCCGTCGCCTCCATCACCCAGAAGCACCACGGCTTCGTGCTCGCCCAGCTGGAAGGTGACGCCCTCAGCCTCAAGCTCAACGGCCAGGAAATTGGCCGCCGCCCCATGCCACTGCAGCACGGAGACACGGTGGAGCTGGCAGGCACGCAGATGCAGTTCCTGGTGGCGTGAGGGACCGGCTCGACCCCGCCGACAAACTTCGCGTGACGTCTGTAGCAAGCGCACGATCTCTGACAAAAACGTCACAACAAGTGGATCAATTTGTCAGAGAATGGCGTCCAACCGTGTCAGTTGCAACCAAACCATACATAGACTTGGACCTTGGCCCCCTGGAGCGACTGGCACGGCTCTTGCTCAGTAGAGCATGCAATCAACCCCTATGAGGAGAAGTTCATGAAGCGTTCCATCCAGCAAGGTTTTACCTTGATCGAATTGATGATCGTTGTGGCGATCATCGGCATTTTGGCAGCCGTTGCGCTGCCGGCTTATCAGGATTACACGGTGCGAGCGCGTGTGTCTGAAGGCCTCAGCTTGGCTACCGCAGCAAAAACAGCTGTATCTGAAACCTTCGCAAATGCTGCAACCGGCGCAGTAGTTGCTTACGCTGGAAAAGGCGCACAGGCTGCTCCTGCCGCAGGAAAAATAACCTATGGATACGAATACACGGAAGGCACAATTGTTGAGAGCATTGCAATTGGCGAAATTAAAGATGTTACCGCACCGGCGGCCAATGAAGGCCAAGTAACTGTTACTTTCCAGTCAACTGGTGCTGCAGGCGCAGCTATGCTTAAGGCCAAGGCTGCCGCAAATAAGCTGATCCTCACACCTGGCTCTGGCAAGGTTGACAATACAGCTACTCCTGCGGGCCTCTTGGTTCAAGGCGCACCAGTAGTCTGGGGTTGCGGTGTACCTGATCTTGCAGTCTTTAAATTTGTTCCTGCTAGCTGCCGCTTTGTCAAGGCCGCTGCTGCACCATAAACCTGCATAGCCGCCAATTTAAAAGAGCACCTAGGTGCTCTTTTTTAATTATCAATATAAACAATGAACACATTCAGGGCAAAGGCTGCATTTAAGGCATTTGCAATTCATTTTTTGGTAAGTGCTACAATTCTATTAATACTCTATTGTTACATTTTACAACAATGGTACCCCTATCCTTTTGGAACTCTTTCCAGCGGGTGGAACCTTCTTTTAATTCTGGCGGTTGTCGATTTAACGTCCGGCCCACTTCTTACAGCACTAATCTACAACCCACATAAACCCTCAAGAGAATTGGCACTAGATTTATTCCTAATTGCTCTACTTCAAACAGGCGCCCTAATCTATGGACTATTTATCATTAGCCAAGCACGCCCAGTAGTTCTCGCGTTCGAGGTGGATCGTTTCACAGCGGTTTCCCTAAATCAAATTGAATTAGAAGATCTGAGAAAAGCGCCCGCCGAGCTGCGATCACCATCGTGGTCTGGTCCACAGCTAATTGGTACACGCATGCCACGCACGGGCAACGAAACCCTGCATAGCATAGAAATGTCTCTGCAAGGCACAGAACCCAGTCTCCGGCCTGATTGGTGGCAAGATTATGAAGAGAGTCGATCGCTTGTAAAAAGACAAATGAAGCCTCTAGAGAAACTTCATTCGCGAGTTGACCAAAAACAAAAAAATATTATAAATAAATCTGTACACAGTGCAGCTCTTCCGTTGAAAGAGATATTTTACCTCCCGTTAACCAGCCACAAATTCGCAGATCAATGGATTATCCTTTTAAATGACAAAGCCAGTATTATTGGCTATGCAAATATAGATGGATTTCAATAGTTTACTAATTTTCCTTTCTCATACTCCTCGGATTTCCCCCCCTTCTTCTTCATGACCTTCACCCCCTCCATCACCATGGACTTGTCCACCGCCTTGCACATGTCATAGACCGTGAGCAGTGCCACCTGCACAGCGGTGAGAGCCTCCATCTCGACCCCGGTAGGCCCCACTGTCTCCACGGTAGCCACACAACGAACGGAAGATACATCTGACAACAGATCAAACTCCACCGCCACACGCGTCAGCGCCAGTGGATGGCACAGCGGAATCAGGTCACTGGTCTTCTTGGCCGCCATGATGCCGGCGATGCGCGCGATGCCCAGCACGTCGCCCTTCTTGGCCGTGCCGCTCTGGATGATGGCCAGGGTTTCGGGCTGCATGGTGATGCGGCCCTCGGCGACCGCGATGCGGTGGGTTGCGGGCTTGGCGCCGACATCGACCATGTGGGCCTGGCCCTGGGCATCGAAGTGGGTGAGGGAAGACATGGAAACTCCTGAAAATGCACGGGCCGGTCTACGCCAGTCCCGACACGCTGGTCAGTCCTGCCATGAACGTTCGGCGAACCGAGGCATCATAGTGGGGTGTTCCACCGCCCCGTGACTATGCACGGGCCCGGCCCCTTGGTTCTTACCTGCCCATGCGCCCATCACGCCTGAAGACACGTATCGCCGTCGGCCTGCAGCTGCTGGCGGCCTCTCTCACCATCGCAACGCATGCACCCGCACAGGCCCAGTTGCGCCTGCCCACTCTGGGCGATGGCGCAGCCACGACGACCAGTGACGAGCGGCGCCTGGGTGACCGCATCATCCGCTCGCTGTACCGCGATCCGGACTACATCGACGATGCGGTACTGCAGGAGTATGTGGAAGGCATCTGGCAGCACCTGGTCGATGCGGCGCGCACGCGGGGCGAGCTGTCGGACGAGCTGGAAGAGCGCTTTGCCTGGGAGATCCTGCTGGGGCGGGACCGCTCGGTCAACGCCTTTGCGCTGCCCGGCGGCTATCTGGGAGTGCACCTGGGACTGATCGGAGTGGTCAGCACGCGCGACGAGCTGGCGTCGGTGCTGGCGCATGAGCTGAGCCACGTCACGCAGCGCCACATTGCGCGGCTCATTGCCCAGCAGGGCAAGCAGACGCCGCTGATGATCGGATCGATGATCCTGGGCGCCCTGGCCGCCAGCCGCAGCCCCGATGCCGCCATGGCGATGATGATGGGCGGCCAGGCGCTGGCCGTGCAGAACCAGCTGAACTTCTCTCGCGACATGGAGCGCGAGGCCGATCGCATGGGTTATGGCTTGATGGCGCCTGCGGGCTTTGCGCCGCAGGGCTTTGTCACCATGTTCGACAAGCTGCAGCAGGCCAATCGGCTCAATGACAACGGCAGCTGGCCCTATCTGCGCAGCCATCCGCTGACCACGGAGCGCATGGCCGACATGCATTCACGCCTGCCGCGCGGCGTTGCGCCCGCGCCCGCCCCTTCCCTGGAACACGTGATGATGGCCGCACGGGCCCGCGTGCTGTCGCGCCCGGGCGTGGACGTGCTGCGCCAGTGGGCCGAGCTGCCGCGCTCCACCAGCTTTGGCAGCCAAACCCCGACCCAGCAGGTGGCACAGTTGTATGCCGCCACGCTGAGCGCCGTGCAATTGCGCGATTGGGCCGAGGCGCGGGAAATGTCCGAGCGCCTTCAAGCGGCCACGGCCGCCGATCCCGGCGCCCTGCGGCAGGCCAAGCTGCTGCAGGCCGAACTGGAGCTGACAGCCGGCAAGCCCGGCGCCGCGTTGCAGGCGTTGCCACCGCTCTACCTGCCTGCAGCCGCACCTGCCCAGGCTAGTCCCACGGTATCCGTCCCCGCCAAGACAACGGAAAGCGGCCCCAGCCTGGCCACCGTCAATGTGGTCGAAAACCGCGCCGTGCGCAGGCCGGAATTGCTGATGCGCACGCAGATCCTGCTGCGCGAGCAGGGCGCCGCCAGCATGGCAGGCCCGCTGCAGACCTGGGTGACGGACCACCCGCGCGATGCCAGCGCCTGGCAACTGCTGGCCCAGGTTCAGCGCTCTCAGGGCCAGGAGCTGCGCGCGCTGCGCGCCGAGGCCGAGGCCCAGGTCGCGCACTACGACTATGCGGCCGCGGTGGATCGCTTCAAGGCAGCGCAGGAACTGGCCCGCAAGGGCGGGCCCAAGGTGGATTTCATCGAAGCCTCCATCGTGGACACGCGGCTGCGTGCCGTGGAGGAGCTGCTAAGGGAACAGGCGCGCGAGAAGTGACTCGATGGCCAGGCCCAGCAGCGAGTAGATGAGCGCGCCCAGCATGGCCGCCCAAAAGCCCGCGACATGAAAGCCGCTGAGCAGGCCCGAGGCTGCCCAGAACATCAGTCCGTTGACCACGAAGAGAAACAGCCCGACCGTCACGATGGTCACGGGCAGCGTCAGCACCACGAGGATGGGCCGCAGCACCGCGTTGAGCAGGCCGATGACCAGCGCCGCGATCATGGCCGAGCTGAAGCTGTTGACCTGCACGCCACCATAGAGATAGGCCACGACCAGCAGGGCACCGGCGCTGAGCAGCCATTTGATCAGGATTTTCATGCGGGCAGCATAGCAGCAGCCAGCAGATCCGGGTTGAGGCGGCGCACTGGGAACCGTGGACCGGAGAACTCCATGAAAAACGGCATCCCGTTTTCCGGGATGCCGTCCTGACAGTGATCGCCTGACCAGAGCAGCCAGGCAGATGCCAGCCTTTAGACCATCGCTTCCTCGAACACCAGGCCCATCAGCGCGCCGATGGCCGCCAGCGTTCCCGGAAGATTCCAGCGCCGGCCCAGCGGGGCTGCAGGCGCCACGGCTGGGGCCGTGGCTTCCTGCTTGGGGCGGCGCGCATCGACGATCTGGGCCGCGCCATGCTCCTGCTGGAGCTGGGCCACCAGTTCGGCCAGCGGCCCCTTGGCCAGCACCGGCGTGATTCGGCCTGCACTGTCACCGAACACCGGCAGCAACTGGGCAAACAGCTTGTCGGCCCACTTGCCGCGCCAGCTTTCGCGTGCGCTGTGGCTCACCCATTTGCTGACACGGTGGGTTATGCGCGGTGCGCAGGCCACCAGCAACCAGTGCGAGGACTGGGCCTGCGGCGAGGCGGCCAGGGCCTGGACCAGAGGCAGAGCGTAGGAAGCGTCATCCACGTAGACGATGATGGGGTTCAAAGCAAGTCCTTGTCGAACTGGGTTTGCGGGGTGGGACAGGCGGGCGGTCAAAGCCGCCCTTGCACTGGATTGTCGCGAATCGGCGCGGGAGGCCAGACAGGCCAACCCGGCGCCAACCTCAACTTTTCAGGAAATCAAGCTCCGTGGGCATCCGCCTTGGGAGCAGGACGGCGCGAAGCGATGTACTTGCCCAGTGCCAGCACCAGCAGGGCTCCGAACACGCTGGCACCGTACTTGAGCATGTCGGTCTGGGGCAGCTTGACCATCCAGTCCCACTTCTCCGTATTGGCGAAGACGGGGTCGGTGACCAGCATGCCGCCGGCAATCCAGCCCAGCAGCATGCCGCCGGCCACTATGATGATGGGGAAGCGCTCCATCAGCTTGATCACGAGCTGCGAGCCCCAGACGATGATGGGGATGGAGATCAACAGACCCAGCACGACCAGCAGCAGTTGGTGTTCGCCCGAGCTCTGTGCGGCGCCGGCGATGGCGATCACGTTGTCCACGCTCATCACCAGGTCGGCGACGATGATGGTCTTGATGGCCGCCAGCAGCTTGTCGCTGCCCTGGATGTTGTCATGGCCATCTTCATCAGGCGCAATCAGCTTGATACCGATCCACACCAGCAGCAGTGCTCCGACAAACTTCAGGAAGGGCAGCGCCAGCAGCGTCATCGCGAAGGCGATCAGGATGACGCGCAGGATGATGGCGCCAGCCGTGCCCCAGATGATGCCCTTCTTGCGCTGCGCGGGCGGCAGCTTGCGGCAGGCCAGCGCGATCACGACCGCGTTGTCCCCGCCCAGCAGGATGTCGATGATGATGATTTGGCCCAGGGCCACCCAGAACGGGGCGTGAGTCAGAAAGTCCAAGTCCATAAGGTCCTCGCTGTTGAGTACGGCCGGCGGGAACTCCTCCCTCCTGGAGAAACACCCACCAGCACAGAAAGACCGATGCGACGACACAGCGCCTACCCGGGCAAGGACATGCCTGGCTCAGGGGAGAACACCTTGATCGACCGTCATCAGGTCCATCAAAGGTCTTGCTCGGCTGCGGTATGCACCGCAGCCCGGAAGGCCGGAAGCTTGCGCTTCGTATTGACGACCATTCCGATGCCGGTGCGGTGGCTTTGCAGCCACCCCTGCCGGCAGAGAGCTACTCCCCTTCGAACCTGCGGATTGCAACACAAAGCCGCTGCGGCACGCAAGTGAAAAAACCCTTCAATTCCACGGAAAGCACAAGCAACACATCCCGTACTCCTTTTATACATCTGCCCCCAACGCTTCACTATTCATAGCAACCCTGAAGCTGATGGAGTGTTGCAGCAGTGCCCGACCGAGGACTGGCATGCGCCTTATCATCGCTGCCCCTTCCCCTTGCCCGTCCATGACTGCACTGCACATCACCGATATCGAAGCCGCCATCAACTACTGGCGAGAGCGCCACCCGTCCCCGGATGGTGTGCTGCTGCAGCCCGAAGTACGGGCTCTGGCCGAGGTGTACGCGCTGATGATCTTCTGGCATGAGACCGAAGTGCAGGTTGAGGGCTTTCCCTCGCACGCCATGGCAGCCTGGCTGGCCTGGTACGACACGACCCCCGATACGCCCTGCATCGCCATCTGCTCCACCAGCCAGGGCGACGAGAAATGCAAGGGTTGTGGCCGCAGCTTCGACGAAGTGCAGATGTGGACCGCCATGGAGCCACCACAGAAGCGCGCCGTATGGCGCAGGATCACGACAGAAGGCGACTCCTGGCGCTTTACCCGCTATGCAGAGCGTGCGGCCGAGCGCGCGGACATATCGCGCAAACCCGGCTGATTGCCGTATATCGCACCGAACCAGTGCGATGTTGCAGGCGGCCTAACATCAGTCCCCATGCTGCAGACCGCCGCTTCCAGCCACCGCCGCCCCCGCCCCTGCATGCGCCTCACGGCAAGTGATGCGGGGAGCACGCGCGTGCCGGCCGGCAAGGCCTGGCCTGCCACGGCCGCTCGCCTGCGCGAGCGCGATGCAGCGCGGCTGAACATCGGCCCCAGACAGGCCGCACGGTCTTGATGCGCTGCCCTGCGCGGAACCGGGCAGCGTCGCTTCACTGAATCCGCTCTTCTTGCGCCGCCTTCACCTTGAAACTGAAGGCGGTTGGGTTTTCACGCGTCTGCCGGGCCACAAGGCCTGCCGACAAAGCGAGCTTTGCCGTGACCTGTCTAGCCTTTGCCCCAGCCGGGCCCTCGTTTTCCTCCCTCTGGCGCCATCTGCGTGATGCCGTGGCGCATCGCGCCTCGGCCCGCTTGCGGCCGCACCACGTCACCGAACTGCGCATCGACGTGATGCAGCCGCTGGTGGAGGGCGAGCTCGAAGCCATTCATGAGCGCCTGTACCAGCCCGGCAACAAGCTGCACGGCCTGGAGCGACGTCCGCTTCACGATCCGCAGTTCCAGCTGCACTGGCGGGAGGCCGACGGCGAATGGTTTGCCTACGTGGAGGATATGGAGCGGCGCTGCCTGGCCGGCTACACGGTGTTCAATCGCCTGGTCGAAGTGGACAAGCGCACCGACCGCCGCGTGCGCTCGCCCCATTCGCGCTTTGCGCCGGACTACCAGCGGCGCGGCATCGCCAGCGCCGTCTACCGCAGCGTGCTCGATACGGGCACCTGCCTCGTCAGCGGCGCACGCCAGTCGCCGGGTGCCCACGGCCTGTGGAACCATCTGGCGCGCAGCTATGACGGCCGCTATGTGGGCATCACGGAGAGCAAGTCGCTGATCCATCTGGGCTGCAATGTGCCCGACGATGTCATGGACCGGCTGTCCACTCGCCGCATGCTGCTGGGCGCGGGCTGGACGGTGGAGTCCTTCGCCCAGGCCGTCCGGATGCAGTTGCCTGACTGAGACAGTGGCTTGCTTGGGCCAGTGCCCGGCTACTTCCAGCGCAGCGGCTCGATGAAGACCGTGCCCAGATTGCTGCTGAGCGTCAATGCGCCTTCCTGGATGGTGGCCTGCAGTTGCATGCTGCGCTCGGCCAGCTCCGCCAGCGACTGGGAGGTTTCGGAGGGAATCCGCCAGACCTGCAGCTTGTTCAGTCGTGCCAGCTTGCCTTCCAGGCCTTTCCACCAGACTTCCGCCGCATGGTGGAAGGCGTAGAGCACTACGGCATCGGACTTGTTGCATGCCTTGGCGATGGGCTTTTCCTCGGGCTGGCCGACCTCGATCCACAGGCGCTTGGCTCCCGTGAAGTCGGTCAGCGAGACATCGGGATCCTCGGGATCGGACAGGCCCGCGCCAAAGGCCAGCGTGCCGTCGCCGTTGCACATGTCGCTGAGCTGGTGGGCATTGAGGGCCAGGGCCACAAGGCGCACCATCATGCGCTCGTCCGTTTCGCTGGGATGGCGAGCCAGGGTCAGCGCATGGTCGGCGTAGTAGCCGTGGTCAATGTCGGCGATGGACAGGTTCGCCTTGAAGATGGTGGATTTGAGGGCCATGAGACAGGTAGTTCGGCAGGTGAGGGTCAGCCCGTCACATGCGACGAAGGGATTTTGGGAGCACCCGAAGCGGGCCGGGCAGGCTTGAAGGTCAGTGCCTGCTTTTCCAGCAAATGCCAGGACAGCACGGCCAGCAGGCCCGTGCCGGCCACGGTGCAGGCCAGAGCTGCGCCATAGCCGAGCCGGTCCGCGAAATGCCAGACCACCAGCTGCTGCACGGGAAAAGCGTAAATGTACAGGCCGTAAGAGAAATCGCCGAAATGCCCTGCATGCTTGAGAAGGGGCGTGGATGCCGATCCTGCCACCACGGAAAAAACTGCAAGCGCCAGCAAAGGTGCCTGGCCCGCAATGATCGCCGGGCCTTTGAAGTAGAGGACGGCAAGCAGCAGCAGCATTGCAGTCATCGCCAACGGGCGGCGCTCTATCCACAGATGGCGCCAGCAGGCCAGCGTCGCGCCCAGCGCGAACACCATGCCGTATTGCAGTCCGAACGACCAGGCAGGCATGGCAGCACCCGGCGCTGGGCTGTAGTGCCACTGCATGCCCAAAAGCAGCGCAAGAAATGCCAGGGGAGCAACCCAGGGCCAGCGCATCACACCCAGGGCTCCGGCTGCAGCAAGGAAGGCATAGCAGCCCACTTCCAGCGGGATGGTCCACAAGGGGCCATTGACCGATGAAGCCAGCACGTTGCCATCAAATACGCCCGGCAGCGCAAACTGTGTGTCCAGCCACAGGTTGCGCAGATAGTCCCACGTCAATGGATGCGCGAGATAGGCCTTCAAGGGCAAGGTGGTGACCAAGGGCCCGAGCACGAAAGCGCAGAGCAGGACGGCTGCGATGAGGCCGGGCCAGATACGCAGTGCCCGGCGCGCCGCAAAGCGCCCCAGATGCGGGTCAGCCAGCCAGGACAAGGTGACGAGATAGCCACTGATGGCAAAGAAGATGACCACGCCCAGCGCCCCGGGCTCGTTGTGCAGGAGCTGGGGAACCGGCAAGCCCATGACCGCGAACTGATGGCTCCAGATGACCAGCAGTGCGGCCAGCAGTCTCAGCGCGTCGAAATTGTTGGATCGCGCCGAAGTGCCGGCACCATGGGCCTGCATCAACTCAGACGCGGCGCGCCAGCTCGGCCGCCTTGCCCACATAGGAGGCAGGCGTCATGGCCAGCAGGCGGTCCTTGTCGGCCTGGGGGATTTCCAGGCCGTTGATCAGGCGGTGCAGGTCTTCGGCCTGCACGGTCTTGCCGCGCGTGACTTCCTTGAGCTTTTCGTAGGCGCCCTGCACGCCGTAGCGGCGCATCACGGTCTGGATGGGCTCGGCCAGGACTTCCCAGGCGTTGTCCAGGTCTTCCTGCAGGCGCTCTTCGTTGAGTTCGAGCTTGTTCAGGCCGGTCATCAGCGAGCTGTAGGCCAACGTGGCATAGCCCATGGCCACGCCGATGTTGCGCAGCACGGTCGAATCGGTCAGGTCACGCTGCCAGCGCGAGATGGGCAGCTTTTCGGCCAGGTGCTTGAGCAGGGCGTTGGCCAGGCCCAGGTTGCCTTCGGCATTCTCGAAGTCGATGGGGTTGACCTTGTGCGGCATGGTCGAGGAGCCGATCTCGCCGGCCTTCAGGCGCTGCTTGAAGTAGCCCAGGGACACATAGCCCCAGACATCGCGCGAGAAGTCGATGAGGATGGTGTTGGCGCGCGCGATGGCGTCGAACAGCTCGGCCATGTAGTCATGCGGTTCGATCTGGATCGAGTAGGGCTGGAAGCTCAGGCCCAGACCCTGGGGCTCGGGCGACTCGATCACGTTCTTGCTGAAGGCTTCCCAGTCGAACTCGGGCCAGGCGGAAAGGTGGGCGTTGTAGTTGCCGACGGCGCCGTTCATCTTGGCCAGGAGCTTGACCTCGGCGATGCGGGCAGAGGCCTTTTCCAGGCGCACCAGCACGTTGGCGATTTCCTTGCCCACGGTGGTGGGGCTGGCGGTCTGGCCGTGCGTGCGGCTGAGCATGGGCACGGCAGCATAGGCATGGGCCATCTCGCGCAGCTTGGCCGTGATGCCGGAGATTGCGGGCAGCAGCACGCTGTCGCGGCCGGCACGCAGTTGCAGCGCGTGGCTGGTGTTGTTGATGTCTTCGCTGGTGCATGCAAAGTGCACGAATTCGGCGGCCTTGAGCAGCTCGGGACGGCCGTCGAACTTGCCCTTGATCCAGTACTCCACGGCCTTGACGTCGTGGTTGGTGGTCTTTTCGATGTCCTTGATGGCCACGGCATCGGCCTCGGAGAAGTTCTTCACCAGGTCCTGCAGATAGACGCGCGCGCCTTCGGACAGGGGCTTGAACTCGGCAAAGCCGGCATCCGACAGGGCGATGAACCAGGTCACCTCCACCTGCACGCGGCGGTGCATGTATCCCATCTCGCTCATGATCGGGCGCAGAGGAGACAGTTTGGCGGCGTAGCGGCCGTCGAGCGGGGACAGGGCGGAGATGTGCGGCAGATTCATGGGCCGTGATTGTAGGTGCGCGCGGCAAAAACGGGGGCCGAGGGGGAGATCGTCGGGCAGCGCATAGAATCTGCTGCCCGCCCATGGGCCGCCTCTTCGCCACGGAAAATTGCCATGAAACTGATAGGTTCCTCCACCAGCGCCTACGTACGCAAGGTACGCGTCGTACTGGCAGAGAAAAGGCTCGACTATCAGTTCGTCGAGGAAAACCCCTGGAGCCGCGAGCTGTCGCCCGGCACCGGCAACCCGCTGGGCAAGGTGCCGCGCCTGGTCATGGACGGCAGCGATGCCATGTTCGACTCGCGCGTGATCGTCGAATATCTGGACACACTTTCCCCGGTAGGCAAGCTGATCCCCGGCACGGGGCGCGAGCGCGCCGAGATCAAGACCTGGGAAGCACTGGCCGATGGCCTGCTGGATGCCGGGGCGCTGGCCCGCCTCGAAGCCACCTGGGATGGCCGCAGCGAAGAACAGCGCTGCCAGGCCTGGATAGACCGCCAGCTTGCCAAGGTGCGGGCTGCACTGAACGTGATGTCCCAGGGGCTGGGCGACAAGCCGTATTGCTGCGGCATCCACTTCACCCTGGCCGACGTGTGCGTGGGCTGCGCCCTGGGCTGGCTGGACTTTCGCTTTCCCGAGCTGGACTGGCGCGCCGACCACCCCAATCTGGCCGCACTGCAGGCCAAGCTGGCCGAGCGTGCCAGTTTTGCAGCCACGCGCCCTCCCCAGCCCTGACGCCGCACCAGCCCGGGAATGCAAAAAGGCCACCCGATGGGTGGCCTTTTTGCTGGCATAAAAAAGTTGCGAAGCATCCCGAAACGAATAAAGAGAGGGAGGGAGGAGAAGCGCTTCGGGCGGAACAGTTCAGGACTGTGGCCCCAGAGGCTTCGCAACGTGAAATTCGGTCTGGATACTCTCTCTCAACAAGCTGTTCAATAGATGAGCTACTTTTGCAGAAGTTCCAGGGGTCGTGGGCAGGAAAAATGTAACATTTTGAGGATGCCCGCGATCCTGCTGTAGGCCAATTTCCACGGATGCTGAAGTGAAGGCGTTCGCAGCCGCAAGCCGCCTTCTTTGCGTTCACATCGTCAAGCCGCAACGGCGTTGGCGAAAACCGCATCCCACAAGGCCTTGACGGGCGCACTCAGCGGCTCGGCCTGCCCTGGCACCAGCTGTGCCGAGCGCTCATCCAGCCGTGCCACGTGCTGCAGGCGGCGCAGCTCGCGGTAGGCCCGGGCCGCCTGCTGGCCTACGCCGGCCGGGATCAATCCTGCCTGTTCGGCGCGCTGCAGCAACGCGATATTGCCGAGGTTGGCCATCAGTTCCGGGTGCGAGGCCGATTGCGAGAGCACGAGGTACTGGACCGCGAATTCCACATCGACCATGCCGCCCGGGCTGTGCTTGACATCGAACAGGCCGCCGCGCACCGGATGGGCGCCGCGCACGCGTTCGCGCATGGCGACGATTTCGTCGCGCAGCGCCGAGGCGTCGCGAGGCGCGGTGATCACAGCCTCGCGCACGGCATCGAAGCGGGCCTGCAGATCGTCGCTGCCCAGCACGAAGCGCGCCCGCGTCATGGCCTGGTGCTCCCAGGTCCACGCCGTGTTGCTGCCGCGCTGCTGCTGGTAGTTGGCATAGGAGGCGAAGCTGGTCACCAGCAGGCCCGAGTTGCCGTTGGGGCGCAGCGCGGTGTCGATCTCGAACAGGTCGCCCTCGCCCGTCTTGACGGCCAGCCAGTTGATGAGCTTGCGCACAAAGGCGGCATAGATCTCGGAGGCGTGTTCGTCTTCGTCATCGAAGACGAAGACGATGTCCAAGTCGCTGCCGTAGCCCAGCTCCTTTCCGCCCAGCTTGCCGTAGCCGATGATGGCGAACTGCGGCGACTCGCGGTGGCGGTTCTTGAGCCGGCTCCAGCACCAGCTGGCCGTCACCCGCAGCACGCAGTCGGCCAGTGCGCTGAGATCGTCCGCCACCTGCTCGACCGTGATGCGGCCTTCGATATCGCGCGCCAGCGTGCGAAAGACCTCGGCATGGTGGGCGCGGCGCAGCAGGTTCAGCAGGGTTTCGTCATCGTCCTCGCCCGTGGCCTGCAGCGCGGCCAGGCGCAGGGCCAGCTCATGCTCGAAGTCCATGGGCGAGAAACGCTCGCCCAGCATGGCTTCGTTGGCCAGCTCGTCGATCACGCCCGGGTGCTGCTGCAGGTAGCGCGCGGGCCAGCGTGCCGCGCCCAGCAGGTCCAGCAGCCGCTCGTGCACGGCGGGGCGCTCCAGCAGCAGGGCCAGATAGCTTTCACGGCGCAGCAGCGGCTCCAGCCAGTTCAGAAAGCGCAGCGCGGCGTCTTCGGGCACGCTGCGCTCGGCCACCCATTGCGCCGTGCGCTGCACGAGTCGAAACAGCCGGCCGCGCGCCTCGTCGCGCAGGTTGGCGATGCGGGCATTGCCGCGCCAGTCGGCCACATGGGCGGCCAGGGCTGGCGGCAACTGCTCCATGAGGCCGTCTATCTCGCGCGGCGTGCCCTGGGCGGGGCTGCGCGCGCCGTTGCAACGGCCCGAGCCACACTGGGGCTGGGCCGAGCCGCCCAGCAGGGTGTCGAATTCCTCGGCCACCTTTTCGCGATGGGCATCGAGCTGGTGCAAAAAGGCGCAGGCATCGGCAAAGCCCATGGTGCGCGCAATCCATTCCAGGTCATCGTCGCGGGTGGGCAGCACATGGGTCTGCTGGTCGTCCAGGTACTGGATACGGTGCTCGACACGGCGCAAAAAGGTGTAGGCCGAGCCCAGGGCGTCGGCCACTTCCTGGCTCATGAGGCCGGCGCGCGCCAGGCGGCCCAGCGCCTCCAGCGTGGGGCGGCAGCGCAGTTCGGGGAACTGGCCGCCACGCACCACCTGCAGCAGCTGCACGGTGAATTCGATCTCGCGGATGCCGCCGCGCGAGAGCTTGACGTCATTGGAGCGGCCCGGATGGCCCGCGCTGCGCCGCGCCGCATGCTCGCGGATCTGGCGGTGCAGCGAGCGCAGCGCATCAAAGACCGCGTAGTCCAGGTAGCGGCGAAAGACAAAGGGCAGGACCACGGCGCGCAGCGCCTGCACCTGCTGGGAGCGCACGCAGTCCATGGGCGCCACGACGCGGCTCTTGAGCCAGGCAAAGCGCTCCCACTCGCGTCCATGGGTCTGCAGATACTCCTCCAGCGAGGCCAGCGAGACGGCCGAAGGCCCCGAGTTCCCGTTGGGACGCAGCGCCAGGTCCACGCGGAAGACAAAGCCGTGCTCGGTGGTGTCGCCGATCAGGCCGTAGATGCCCTTGACCACGCGCGCGAAGTACTCGTGGTTGGAGATCACCCCGCGCCCATCGGGCAGGCCGGCGGTGTCGCCGTCCTGCTCGTAGACGTAGATCAGGTCGATGTCGCTGGAGACGTTGAGCTCGCGTGCGCCCAGCTTGCCCATGCCGATGATCCACAGCTGCACTGGCCGGCCGTCGGGGCCTTGGGGCGCGCCATGGCGCGCGTCGAGCTCAGCGCGCGCCTGGATGCAGGCGCGCTCCAGCGCCAGCTCGGCCAGCTCGGTCACGGCGCGCGTGACCACGGCCAGCGGCGCCTGCTGCTCGCAGTCGAGCACCATGGTGCGCTCCATGACCAGCTGGCGCAGCACACGCAGCGCAGCCGACAGATCCAGGCCACGCTCCAGCAGTGCCGCCAGGGCCTGCTCCATGGACGCGCGCTCGGGCGGACCCGGCGGCAAAAGGCTCAGCTCGTCGCCATAGCGACGGTGCAGCCGTTGGTGAAAACGGGAATAGGCGGCCTGTGCGGGGACATTCAAGGCCGTACCTGCCATTGCGTGAACTGAGGATTGCATACGGAACGCGAAAGAAGCGGCCACTCACGCGCAGAGGGATTGCAGCAACCCTTGGTTACCGCCCAGGCCCTGAGGGCGCCGGTCATAATTCCCGTCATAGCTGATGCCGCCGATGATCGAACCGAAACCGCACCCCACACGCCTGACCCGTTGGATGGCCGGCCTTGCGCGGTGGTCACTGGGGCTGGTCCTGGCCTTCTGGCTGGTCCTCGCCTTCGTGTGGGGGGTGCTCCATGGCTGGATTGTGCCGCGAATCGGCGAATGGCGTCCTCAGCTGGAATCCCTGGCCTCACGCACGCTGGGCCTACCGGTTCGCATAGGCAGCATCACGGCCCGCAGCGAGGGATTGGTCCCCCGCTTCGAGCTGGGCGACGTGGTGGTGCAAGACCCCGAACATTCGGCAGACGCCCTGCGCCTGCCCAGCGTGGTGGTCGCCGTTTCGGCACGCTCGCTGATGCGCCTGGGCGTGGAACAGATCTACATAGACCGTCCTGAACTCGTGGTGCGCCGCGCGGCCGATGGCCGAGTCTTCGTGGCCGGCATCGAGATCAGCCCTTCGGCCGGCGGGGACAATGCCGCCGCCGACTGGCTGTTTTCGCAAACCGAACTGGCGCTGCGCGGCGGCAGCCTGCTGTGGTTGGACGAACTGCGCCAGGCTCCGCCGCTGGCCTTGCGCGATGTGGACCTGGTGCTGCGCAACAAGGGCTGGGGCCACGGACTGCGCCTGGATGCCACGCCGCCCGAAGGCTGGGGCGAGCGCTTCATGCTGACCGGCCTGTTCCGCGAGCCGCTGCTGTCCACGCACGAGGGCAACTGGCGCCGCTGGAGCGGCCAGGCCCATGCGATGTTCACGCGGATCGACCTGTCCCAGCTCGGCCAGTACATAGACACCTCTGGCTTGCGCCTGCAGCAGGGCCGGGGCGCGCTGCGCGCCTGGATAGACCTGCGCCAGGGCCAGCCCGTGGGCGCCATGGCCGACGTGGCCGTGAACGCGCTGCAGCTGCAGTGGCGCGAAGACCTGCAGCCGCTGAAGCTGCAGGCCCTGACGGGCAGGCTGAGCGTGCAACACCAGGACGGCTGGCGCTTCGCTGCGCAGAACCTGGAATTTTCCACGGGCGACGGCCTGCACTGGCCGGCTGGCAATCTGCGCGCGCGCTACAACCCCGCCGGCGCCAGCACGCAGGGGGCGCTGGGTGAGCACGGCGAGTTCCAGGCCGATGGCATTGACCTGGCCATCCTCGCCCAGCTGGGCCAGCGCCTGCCGCTTCCAGAGCAGGTGCAGCAGCACCTGGCCGATCTGGCACCGGCCGGCCGCCTGCACCAGTTCCAGGGAAGCTGGCGCGGCCCGCTGGAGTCCTTGCAGCAGTACAAGGCCAGTGGCGAACTGCAGCAACTGTCGATCAACGGCGTGGCATCGTCCGAAGGCCCCGCGGCGCCGGGCATGCCCGGCCTCAAGGGCCTGAACGCGCGCTTCTCGCTGGACCAGGACGGCGGCCAGACCCAGCTGGAGATGGAGGGCACACAGCAGCGGCCGGCGTCGCTGTCGTTCCCCGGCGTGTTCGAGGAGCCCGAGATCCCGCTGCACCGCCTGCAGGCCAGCCTGCGCTGGCAACTGCGCGGCCAGGCCATCAGCGTGCAGGTGCCCAGCCTGCGCTTTGCCAATGACGACACCGAAGGCGAGGCCCGCGCGCAATGGCATACCGGCGACGGCAGCGACAGGCAGCCGCGCTTTCCCGGCGTGCTGGACCTGCAGGGCCAGCTGCGCAACGCCGACGGCACGCGCGTGCACCGCTACCTGCCGCTGGAGATTCCCGCCGACGCGCGCCACTATGTGCGCGAGGCCATACACGCCGGGCGCGCGAGCACGGTGAACTTCAAGGTGCGCGGCAACCTGGACCACGTACCGGCCGACAAGCCCAGCCAGGGCGAGTTCCACATCGCGGCCAAGCTGCATGACGTGCACTATGAATATGTGCCGCCCCATCTGCTCACGCATGGCGAGGCGCCCTGGCCGGCCCTGGTCGATCTGTCCGGCGAGCTGGTGTTTGACCGCTCCTCCATGGCCGTGCGCAATGCGCGCGGCCAGTTCGCCGGCTATCCGCAGCTGCAGATGCGCGACATCCAGGCCAGCATTCCCAACCTGGCCCACACCGAGGTGGCCGTCACCGCCAAGGGCCAGGGCCCGCTGGCCGACATGCTGGGGGTGGTGAAGACCTCGGCCCTGTCGGCGCTGACCGGGCACGTGCTGGACGGCAGCGAGGCCACGGGCGCCGCGCAACTGGCCCTGCAACTGCAATTGCCCATCGACCATCTGGACCGCAGCAAGGTGTCCGGGCAGGTCACGCTGGCGGGCAACTCGCTGCAGCTCGATGACGAGACACCGCACCTGAGCCAGCTGCGTGGCGCAGTCAAATTCTCCGACACCGGCTTCTCGCTGGTGGGCTTGCAGGCGCGGGCCCTGGGCGGTGAACTGCGTGCCGATGGCGGCATGCAGGCGCTGGCGCGCAATGCGCCAGCCACCGAATCGTCCGTCAAGGTGCGGGTGCAGGGCACGGCCACGGCACAGGGGCTGCGCGATGCCAGGGAACTGGGCTGGGTGGCCGACCTGGCCCGCCATGCCGAGGGCCAGTCGCCCTATTCCCTGCTGCTGAAGGTGCGCCGTGGCACGCCCGAAATCCAGGTCCAGTCCAGCCTGCAGGGCATGCGCATCAACCTGCCGGCTCCGCTGGGCAAGGCCGCCGAGTCCATCCAGCCGTTGGCCGTGAGCCACCAGCTCGCGCCCGCCAGCTTCGCCGCGCCCGATGCCCCGCTGCGCGACCAGATCAGCGTGCAACTGGGCGACACGGGCTCGGTCTTCTATGAGCGCGACATCAGTGGCAAGCACAGCCGCGTGCTGCACGGCAGCATCCTCATCGGCCAGGAAGCGGGCACCGCCCCCACTTCGGGCCAGGGCGTGCAGGCCCACGTGCAGTTGCCGCTCTTCAATATCGACGACTGGCTGGCGCTGGCGCCGCAGTCCAACGGCACCAGGCCAGAGCCCGCCGACGCCGCCACGGACCCTGCGCGCGAATACCTTCCCGATCGGCTGAGCCTGCGCGTCAAGCAACTGCAGGCCAAGGGGCGGCAGCTGCACGATGTGGTGGCGGGCATTTCGCGCGATGGTGGCTCGTGGCACAGCAACCTCACCTCCCAGGAGCTGGATGGCTATGTGGGCTTTCGCGAAGGCACGGACGCCCAGCCCGAAGGGCAACTGGTCGCCCGGCTGTCCCGCCTGACGGTGCCGGAGGCCAAGTCCGAACGCGTGGACGCCCTGTTCAACGAAGGGCCGCGCCAGCTGCCGGCGCTGCAGATCGTGGTGGACGACATGCACCTGTCGGGCCATGCGCTGGGCCGCCTGGAGGTCGAGGCCCGCAACCGCCCCGTGCCCGGCAACGCGGCGGCACGCGAATGGCAGCTGTCGCGCTTCAACATTTCCACGCCCGAGGCCACGCTGACGGCCAACGGCCAGTGGCGCCTGCCCCAGGGGCAGTCCGAGCATCCGGGGCGCAGCCAGCTGCAGTTCCAGCTGGACCTGCGCGACGTGGGCAAGCTGCTCACGCGCTTTGACATGCCTGGCGTGGTGGGCAATGGCAAGGGGAGCCTGCAGGGCTCGGCGGGATGGACGGGCTCGCCCATCACGCCCGATTTCCGCAGCCTCTCGGGCTCCATGCACCTGGATGTGCAGACCGGCCAGTTCCTCAAGGCCGAACCGGGCCTGGCCAAGCTGCTGAGCGTGCTCAGCCTGCAGGCGCTGCCACGCCGGCTGACGCTGGATTTCCGCGATGTCTTCAGCAACGGCTTTGCCTTCGACTTCATGCGCGGTGATGTGCAGATCACCGATGGCGTGGCGCGCACCAACAACATGCAGATGAAGGGCGTCAACGCCGCCGTGCTGATGGAAGGCACGGCAGACCTGGTCCAGGAGACGCAGAATCTGCACGTGGTGGTGGTGCCCGAGATCAACGCGATGACTGCCTCCCTGGTGGCCACGGCCATCAACCCCGTGATCGGCCTGGGCAGCTTTCTGGCGCAGGTGCTGCTGCGGGGCCCGCTGATTGCGGCAGCCACCAAGGAATTCCGCATCGACGGCAGCTGGGATGATCCCCAGGTCACTGCCTTGCCGCGCCGCCGGGCCGCAACGCCCTCTGACACACCGTCGCGCACGCCCTCCACCGCCACCGAGTCAGCCCCTTCAGGAGAGAACCCATGAAAATCGCAGCCCTGCAAATGGTGTCGGAACCCGATGTGCGCGCCAACCTCGACCAGGCCATGGCCCTGCTGCGCCAGGCGCGCGAGCAGGGCGCCGAACTCGCGGCCCTGCCCGAATACTTCTGTGCCATGGGCCTGCGCGATACCGACAAGCTGGCCTACCGCGAGAGCTTCGGCCAAGGCCCCATCCAGGACTTCCTGGGCCGCGCCGCGCGCGAGCTGCAGCTGTGGATCGTCGGCGGCACCCTGCCCCTGGTGGCCGATGACGATGCCCACGTGCTCAACAGCTCGCTGGTGTTCTCGCCCCAGGGCGAATGCGTGGCGCGCTACGACAAGATCCACCTGTTCCACTACGACAACGGCCGCGAGCGCTACACAGAGGCCGCCGTGGTCCAGGCCGGCCACACGCCCGTGACCTGCGACATCACCTCGCGCGAGGGCGAGTCCTGGCGCCTGGGCCTGAGCGTGTGCTACGACCTGCGCTTTCCCGAGCTGTACCGCCGGCTGGCCGAGCAGGGTGCCGACCTGCTGCTGGTGCCCGCCGCCTTCACCCACATCACGGGCCTGGCCCACTGGGAGGTGCTGCTGCGCGCCCGTGCCATCGAAAACCAGGCCTACCTGCTGGCGCCCGCCCAGGGCGGCCACCATGAGAACGGCCGCCGCACCTGGGGCCACAGCCTGCTGGCCGACCCCTGGGGCATGGTGCTGGCGCAGCAGGCCGAGGGTGCCGGTGTGGTGCTGGGCGAGATCAAGCGCGAGCGCCTGGCGCATGTGCGCCGCCAGTTGCCGGCCCTGGAGCACCGCGTCCTGTGAATCCGCTGCACCTGTCCACGCCCGCCCCTGCCGAAGGCCGCTGGCCCTGGCGCCGCTGGCGCACTGCCTGGCGGCGCTGGTCGCTGTGGAGCCTGCTGGTCGCTTTGGTGGCCAGCATGCTCATCACCATGGTCTGGCTGGCCGGACGCTATGAGGCCTCCCAGGTCCAGGACAAGCTGGAGCGCGACACCGCCAATGCCGTGGCCGACATACGCGCCGCCCTCAACCGCAACCTGCAGGACCTGCAGGCGCTGAACGCGCCCGACAACGACCCTGCCGAGTGGAAGACCCGCGCCGCCGAGCTGCTGCAGGTGCGCCGCGAGCTGATGCGCATCGAATGGCGCGATGCGGGCCTGCAGATCCGCTCCCATGCCGAGACGCCCTACCGCAACGTGCAGTGGGAAGACCAGCTGCGCACGCAAAACACCCATCCGGAGGCCGTGCTGACCTGCACCCACGCGCGCCGCCTCAACGGCCCGGCCTACTCGCCCAGCTACTTCCAGCTGCTGGCCGAAGGCCTGGGCACGGAGATGATGGAGGTCTGCCTGCCATTGACGCAAAGCGGCCACATCATCGGCTTTGTCATCGGCACCTACAGCCTGCAAAGCCTGCTGATCACCCAGGTCAGCAAGAACCTGCCGCGCACCCAGGAAGTGTCCTTCACCGAGCCGGACGGCACGCGCCTGGCCCTGCTGGGCGCCTCCTGGCGCGGCACGCGCATGTTCACGGCGCAGCAGCTGCTGGACCTGCCGGGCAGCACCCTGGTGCTGCGCATGGACAGCTGGCACCGCGCGCCCAGCGTATTCCCCAACGTGCTCACGGCCCTGGTGACGCTGATGTCCATCGCCCTGGTGTCCGTGGTCGCCGTGCTGGTGCGCGACAACCGCCGACGCCTGCGCGCCGAGCGCGATCTGGGCGATGCGCTGGCCTTTCGCAAGGCCATGGAGGACTCGCTGGTCACGGGCCTGCGCGCGCGCGATCTGCAGGGCCGCATCAGCTATGTGAACCCGGCCTTCTGCAGCATGGTGGGCTTCACGGCCGAGGAACTGCTGGGACTGAGCATTGCGCCCTACTGGCCGCCCGAGCGCGCCGAGATCTACGCGCGCCGGCGCGACAGCCGCCTGTCCGGCAACGCCCCGCCGCCGCGCGAAGGCCATGAAAGCATCTTCATGCGCAAGGACGGAACGCGCTTTCCGGTGTTGATCTTCGAGGCGCCGCTGATCAATGCCCAGGGCCAGCACACCGGCTGGATGAGTGCCTTCATCGACATCAGCGAGCAAAAGCGCATGGAAGAGATCTCACGCGCCTCGCAGGAGCGCCTGCAGGCCACGGCCCGCCTGGCCACGGTGGGCGAGATGGCCTCGCTGCTGAGCCATGAACTCACCCAGCCGCTGGTGGCCATCTCCAGCTACGCCACGGGATCGCTGAACATGCTGGGGAGCGACGATGGCACGGGCACGGGCACGGGCACGGACACGGGCACAGGTGCAGGTGCGGGCAGCGCCATCTCGGACCATGAAGCCCGGCTGCGCCAGCAACTGCAGGACCTGCGCATGGCCATGGAGCGCATCAGCTTCCAGGCCGACCGCGCAGGCCGCGTGATCAAGAGCGTGCGCGATTTCGTGCGGCGGCGCGACCAGTCCCGCGAAGTCATAGGCGCCGCCGAACTCATAGACGCCGTGCTGCCGCTGATCAGCCTGCAGGCACGCAACCTGGGCGTGCGCGTGACCACCGACATCGAGCCCGGCCTCCCGCCCGTGCTGTGCGATCCGACCATGATCGAGCAGGTGCTGCTCAACCTGGCGCGCAACGGCATGCAGGCCATGGACTCGCCCGAGACCATGGAGCGCGAGCTGCAGCTGCGCGTGCGCCGTGCGGCCGCCAGCACGCGCCGCAGCTGGGTGGAGTTCGCCGTCATCGACTGCGGCACCGGCATTCCCCAGCATGTGGCGGAGCAACTGTTCACGCCCTTTTTCACCACGCGCAACGAGGGCATGGGCCTGGGCCTGAGCCTGTGCCGTACCGTGGTCGAGCAGCATGGCGGCCACCTGCAGCACAGCCCCCACAGCCCGCGCGGGACCGTCTTCGCCTTCACGCTGCCGGCGCACAGCCCTGCGCAGGTGCAGGCATAGATGGCACCAATGGAACAAATGGAACAATAGGCCCATGGAACCTGTACCCGACGCCACCGTCTACATCGTCGACGACGACACCGATGTCCGCGAAGCGCTCGCCTGGCTGCTGCGCTCGCGCCGCCTGCTCAGCGAATGCTATGACAGCGCAGAGGCCTTCGACGCCATGCTGCAGTCGCGCCCACCGCCACGCAATCCCTGCTGCCTGCTGCTGGACATGCGCATGGGCGGCATGAGCGGGCTGGCGCTGTTCAACCTCATGCTGGAACGCAACCAGATCGCAGGCATGCCCGTGATCTTCCTGACCGGCCATGCCGACGTGCCCACGGCCGTGGACACCGTCAAGCGCGGCGCCTTCGACTTCTGCGAGAAGCCTTTCTCGGACAATGCCCTCGTGGACCGCATCGAACAGGCGCTGGAACTGTCGGCCCAGCACCAGGCCGAAACCCGTGCGCGCGAAGCCGTGCGTGCACGCTTCAACGAGCTGACGGAGCGCGAGCGTGACGTGATGCGCCTGGTGGTCGAGGGCATTCCCAACAAGCTCATCGCCGACCAGCTGGACATCAGCGTGCGCACCGTCGAGGTCCACCGCGCGCGCGTCTTCGACAAGATGCAGGTCAAGTCGGCCGTTGAACTGGCCAACCTGCTGCGCACGCACGGCTGACTCCTTCAGAAATACGTGGCGATCACGTCCACCACGTCATAGCGGTCATTGACGACGGCCAACTGCCGCCATTTGTCAAAGGTCAGGCAGGGGTGGGAGATGTCGAAGGCCAGCATGTCGCCTATGCGCAGGCCATCGTCCTCGGCCACCTTCAGGAAAGCATGCTGGTCCATCATGGCCGTGACCTCCCAATGCGGTGGCGCCGCCACGGGCGCGGCATCGCCGGGGCGGTAGCGCAGCGCGGGCCGGGGAGGCACAGCCTCGAAGGCGGTATCGCGCTTGCCCAGCGCCACGATGGCGCGGCCGGGCTCGGGCAGCGACTGCACATAGGCCCAGACCTGCAGCGCAGGCTGCAGGCTGGCACGCATCTGCTGCGCCACGGGATTGGTCTGGTCGATGCGCCGCTGCGCTGCCTGGTAGATGCCCGCGTCATGCGTGAGATAGCAGCCCGGGCGCAGCACCAGATCCAGCGGACCGCCGATGTCGGCCTTGCCGAACTCCTGGGCCACCACGTCATACCAGGCCGAGCCGGCGCCAGTGAGCACGGCCGGGCTGCGCTGCAGCCGGCCCTCGCCCGCCAGCCGCTGGAGCCAGTCCACGGCGCGCCGCAGCAGGGTGCGGATGGGTTCTTCTTCCTTGAGCACGCCCTCGTAGACCTCGATCCCGGCCAGTCGCACGCCGGCACCGGCCCGGGCCAGCGCGTCCAGCAGCGGCTGCATCTGCGCATCGGAGCGAACGCCCGTGCGCCCGCCGGGCGGGCCCAGTTCGATCAGCACCTGCACGGACCGGCCCGCTGCGCCAAAAAAGGCGGCCAGCTGCTCGACCTGCTCGGCACAATCGACCAGGCAGAAGAACTCGAAGCCGGGATCGGCCAGCAGCTCGGCCACGGCCGCCATGTTGCGCCGGCCGATCAACTGGTTGGCCATGAGCACGCGGTGCACGCCATGGGCATGGGCCACGCACGTCTGCTGAGCGGTGGCCAGCGTGATGCCCCAGGCGCCCGCGTCGATCTGCTGGCGGAACAGGCGGGGCGCCATGGTCGTCTTTCCGTGGGGCGCGAGCTGGGCGCCGTAGGCATCCACAAAGCGCTGCATCCAGGCCAGGTTGTGCGACAGGCGCGACTGCGACAGCACGGCCACAGGCAAACTCAAGTCTTCCCGCAGCAGATTCCAGCCCTGCGCGGCAGCGTCCCGCGGCGCGCAGGGGGCGGACAGCGCGCCCAGGCCCTTGTCGAGCGGGCTGACCACGTCGGCCGCGCCCGCTGTGCTTGCTTCACTCATACGACTCCCCATTGATGGATGGGAGCCAGCATAGGGCAATGCCGGTGCCCGCCCACGCAAAAACGCCCCGCGTTGCGGGGCGTTGCATCTGGCACAGAGCCCGGGTCAGCGGGGCTGCTGGTACTGGGGCTGGTATTGAGGCTGCTGGTACTGCGGCTGCTGTTGATACTGAGGCTGCTGGTGCTGCTGCGGGATCTCGCCCACGAAGATCTCCACGCGGCGGTTCATGGCACGGCCGCTGGCCGAGTCGTTGGAAGCCACGGGCTGGTGCGAGCCACGGCCTTCGGTGGCGATGCGGGCGCCCGAGACGCCTCGCATGGTCAGGTAGTTGCGCGTGCTGTTGGCGCGGTCGAGCGAAAGCGGATTGTTGATGGCGTCAGAGCCAGTGCTGTCCGTGTGGCCGATGATGCGCACCTCGGCATTGGGGTTGTTGCGCAGGCCCTCGGCGAAGCGGTCCAGGATGGGAGCGAAGTTGCCCTTGATGTCGGAACGGTTGGTATCGAACGAGATGTCGCTGGGAATGTCGAGCTTGAGCTGGTTGTCGGCCGTCTGGCTCACGTTCACGCCCGTACCCTGGGTGGCCTGCTCCATCTCGCGCTTTTGCTTTTCCATGTTCTGCGACCAGATGTAGGTGCCCAGTGCGCCCACGCCAGCGCCGATCACGGCACCCGTGCCGGCCCTGCCGCCGGTGACGGCGCCCAGCACGGCGCCAGCTGCAGCGCCCACGCCAGCGCCCGTGGCCGTGCGGCGCTGGGTGTCGCTCATGTTCGCGCAGCCGGAGATGAACAGTGCGGCCGCCGTTGCGGCGGCCAGAACGATGTGCTTGCGCATTGGAAACTCCTTTTGAATCTTGGGAACGCACCGTGCGGTAGCGCCAGGGTCCCCATTATGGAAAGCAGGCTGCGCACAGCCTATCAGTGCGGGCAGGGCATACCCGTAGGACGGCGCCCGCTCCGCGAGGCCGCCTCCACGGCCGTCACGGGCCGCTGCGATCCTGCCCGGGAGAGGGTTTGTCTGGAGACGGATGCGAATCCCGTGGCGTGTCCACGGGCAACTCGCCCTTGCGGCGTCCGGAGAACATGGTCCACCACACAATAGCGACCAGAATCACCAAGGCCAGCAGTGCTTCGAGCAAAATCAACCCCATGAATTTCCACCTCCTGCGCCATGCCGCGATGGCGCTGATTGTAGGGACGCTGGTCGCCTGCACGACCACCACCAAGCCGGTCTACGACCCCTCGCCCGTACCCGATCTGCAGCCGGGCGGCTCTCCCGCCGTCACGCCCAGGCCCCCGCTGGTCACCAACACGCCCACCAAGAGCCGCTGGATCGCGGCCGACTGGAGCGAATTGCCCGGCCTGCAGGAGGACGCGCTGCACGAAGCCTGGAATGCGTGGCTCAAGAACTGCGAACGACCCAGTTCGGTCTTCGCAGGCCTGTGCCGCGATGTGCGCCAGCTGAGCATCGCCACGGGCGACGAGCAGCGCGCCTGGCTCATGGCCAATCTGCAACCCTACCGCATCGAGGCGCTGGGCGGCGGCCCGGACGGCATGCTGACCGCCTACTACGAGCCGCTTTTCGAGGCGCGGCGCCTGCCCGGCGACGGATTCAACGTGCCCCTGTACAAGACGCCGGCCGGCGCCGGCTTCGGCAGCCGCAAGCCCTGGTTCTCGCGCCAGCAGATCGAGACCCTGCCAGAGGCCCAGGCGGCCCTGGCAGGCCGCGCCATCGCCTGGCTGCGCGACCCGGTCGATGCGATGGTGCTGCACATCCAGGGATCGGGGCGCCTGAACATCACCGAGCCCACGGGCGCGCAACGCACGATCCGCGTCGCCTTTGCGGGCACCAATGACCAGCCCTACAAGAGCGTGGGCCGCTGGCTGCTGGACCAGGGACTGGTGCGCGACGCCACCTGGCCCGGCATCAGCGCCTGGGTGGCCGCCAACCCCGGCCGCGTCAATGAAATGCTGTGGAGCAACCCGCGCTACGTCTTCTTCCGTGAGGAGCCGCTGGAAGGCCTGGACCTGCAGTTCGGCCCCAAGGGCGCCCAGGGCGTGGCCCTGACGCCAGGCCGCTCCATCGCCGTGGACAAGCAGAGCATCCCCTACGGCACACCGGTCTGGCTGTCCACATCCGGGCCCACCGTGGCGCTGAACCGCCTGGTCTTCGCCCAGGACACGGGCAGCGCCATCGTCGGCGCCGTGCGCGCCGACTACTTCATGGGCTGGGGCCCCGAAGCCGGCGACCTGGCAGGCCGCATCAAGCAGAACCTGCGCCTGTGGGCCTTCTGGCCGCGCGCCCTGGCGAGCCAGGCACCGCACTTGAGGTGACCCCCTGAGCGGCTACGCCGCTTCCTCCCGCTTTGGGGTGCGCCGGTTTTATCCTTTGCGCCAAGGCTCGCCCCGCATGGCACAAGACCAGCGCAGACACACCTCTATCCACTGTCCCTCGCTCTGGCGCGGCCCAACGCCAGGGGCGCCGAGCAAGAGCCGCCTCGCTGCGAGGGCGCCGTCCCCCTCTGGGGGAAGGCGCGCAGCGCCTCAGGGGGTATCGAAGTACCTCGTGACGCGCGGCGGTTCCTTGCCCTTGTGATACGCCAGCTTGCGGTCGCGCAGCGCCACGTCGGCGGCGGTGACGCGGTCGAAGCGGCGAAGGTGCTCGGTCCATGACTCGTCGATGATCTGCTCCACGTAGCGCTCCGGGTGGCTCATGCTGTGCAGCAGGCTCCAGCCCAGCGCGCCCTGGCGCATGCGGCTGCGGCGGCTTTCCTGCATGAGGGCGCGGAAGGCCTCGGCCTGGGTGGGGTCGATCTGGTACTCGATGGTGACGACCACGCGGCCGGCTTCGGGGATGTTGACCTCGGGGCGCTGGAAGGCCTTGGAGGGGCTCAGGTCCTCCTCGATCTGGCGGTCGCGCACCAGGCGCTGCACCAGCAGCATGCAGGCCACGCCGCTGGCGGCGGCCACCATGAGGCTGCCGCGCACGCCCACCATGCTGGCCACCTGTCCCCAGAGCGCGGCGCCTGCCGCCGTGCCGCCCATGATGGACATCTGGTAGATGGACATGCCGCGCGCCCGCACCCAGTTGGGCAGGGCCATCTGGGCCGAAACGCCCAGCACGTTGGCCGTGGAGATCAGCGCCATGCCGGCCAGCATCATGGCCGGCACCGCCATGTAGACATTGGGCGACAGGGCCACGGCCAGCGTGGCCAGCGCATGCACGGCAGAGCCCGACCGGATCAGCCTTTCCTTGGACATGGCCTGGCGCAGGCGCGGCAGGAACATGGCGCCCACGATGGCGCCCGCCCCCATGGAGGCCAGCAGCAGCGTGAAGGTCTCAGCGCCGCCCCCGCCTTCGGTCGGGCCGTGCAGGCGCTGGGCCACCAGGGGCAGCAGGGCCATCACCGCCGTGCACTGCAGGAAGAAACACACCGTGCGCGCCAGCACCGCATGCATGCGCGGCGACTCGCGCACGAACTGCAGGCCCACGCGCATGGCCGAGGGCAGGCGCTCGCGGCCCAGCGGGTTGGCCACGTGGCGGCGCTTCCAGCGGATCAGCACGATGCCCGAGATGACGGACAGCACGGCGTTCAGCACGAACACCCAGGCACTGCCCAGGCTGGCGATGATGGCGCCCGCCACCAGGGGTCCGATGATGCGCGAGGCGTTCATGGCCACCGCGTTCAGCGCCATGGCCGAGGGCAGGTGGTGCTTGGGCACGAGTTCGGGAATCAATGCCGAGAACACGGGCCAGCGCATGGCCAGGCCGATGCCGTTGGCAAAGGTCAGCACCAGCAGCCAGTGCGCCGTCATCCGGCCCGAGAGCACGAACAGGCACAGCACCAGAGCCACGGCCGCCACCCAGAACTGGGTGACGATGAAGTAGCGGCGCCGGTCCAGGATGTCGGCCAGCGCACCGCTGGGCAGGCCCAGCAGGAAGACGGGCAGCGTGGAGGCCGATTGCACCAGGGCCACGAGCACGGGCGAGGTGGTCAGCGAGGTCATGAGCCAGGCCGCCGCCACATCGTTCATCCACATGCAGGTGTTGGCCGCCATCCAGATCAGCCACAGCATGCGGAAGGTGGGGCCGGACAGCGGCGCCCAGACGCCCTGCTGGGCCTGGGCCGTCTTCTGGCCTTCGGCCTCGGCGGCCGCCCTGTCGGCAGCGGCCATGCCGGACGGGTCCTCGAGCAGGGTGCCCGGCGCCCCCGCGCCCGAGGGCTCGGCCGGGGGCTGGGTGGAAGGCTCGGTTTCTGAGGCGGGTGGCTGGGCGGGGTCTGGTGTTGATTGTTCTGCGGCCATGTGTCCCGATTCTCGGGCCAAACGCAGGGTGGCGCCAGAAATGGTTGCCTTACTAATAACCACGACCACCGCCTTGTACGACAACCGTTTTTCGCTCCTGTTACAGGAGCACACTGTCGCTTCGGCGCGACCTTCATAGGCCAGTCCGCCGGCCTGCGGCTACTGGCCCGGCAGTCCCTGGCCCGCCATGGGTCCCAGCTGGGACAGCGGCAGCGCATGGCTGGACTTGATCTCGCCCAGCGAGAAACTGGTCTGCATGTCCTTCACGTTGGGCAGGTTCAGCAGCGTGTTGCGCGCGAACTGCGCAAAGCTGTCCAGGTCGCGCGCCACCACCTGCAGCTCGAAGGTGCCGGTGCCGCTGATGTAGTGGCAGGTGACCACCTCGGGCAGCTTGCGGATGGCGTCCTCCATCTCCAGCGTCAGCGTGCCGGCCGTGCGCACGGCGTCCAGCCGCACGAAGGCCAGCACGCCCAGGCCGATCTTGTGGCGGTCGATGTCGGCGTGGTAGCCGCGGATGAAGCCCGCTTCTTCCAGCGCCCGCACACGGCGCCAGCAGGGCGCGGCCGACAGGCCCACGCGCTGGGCCAGCTCGGCATTGGTCAAGCGTGCGTCGGCCTGCAGGTGGCCGAGGATGGCAATGTCGAATTTGTCCAAAGTTTGCACAAAACACCGTTTTCAAGAAAGATCCTTGCTCAGGATACTTGAAACAGCGCAAAGAAAGCAAAGACCTATCAGACGAGCACGAATACACTGAAAAAAGGCGATTTGGTTCAGACAACGAGTGCCGTGCATGCCTCTTTCCCGTTCCGGGCAGGACATGACAGGGCACCGACCATCGATGGAGACAAGCCATGAATGCCCCACTGCCCGAAGACGTGCGCCGCGCCCTGGAGACGGTCACCCTCGACGACAAATACGCTCTGCAGCACGGCCGTGCATTCATGAGCGGAGTCCAGGCCCTTGTGCGCCTGCCCATGCTGCAGCGCCAGCGCGACGCTGCAGCGGGCCTGAACACCGCAGGCTTCATCAGCGGCTACCGGGGCTCCCCGCTGGGCGGCTATGACCAGGCGCTATGGGCCGCGAAAAAGCACCTCGAATCCAACAACATCGTCTTCCAGCCCGGCGTCAATGAAGAGCTGGGCGCCACGGCCGTCTGGGGCACGCAGCAGCTGGATCTCTATCCCGAGACCAAGAAGTTCGACGGCGTCTTCGGCCTGTGGTACGGCAAGGGCCCGGGCGTGGACCGCTGCTCCGACGTGTTCAAGCACGCCAACATGGCGGGCACCGCCCGGCACGGCGGCGTGATCGCGCTGGCCGGCGACGACCACATCAGCAAGAGCAGCACGGCCGCCCACCAGAGCGACCACATCTTCAAGGCCTGCGGCACGCCGGTGTTCTTTCCCAGCAATGTGCAGGACATCCTGGACATGGGCCTGCATGCCTTTGCCATGAGCCGCTTCTCGGGCCTGTGGTCGGGCATGAAGACCATCCAGGAGGTGGTCGAGTCCTCGGCCAGCGTGTCGGTGGAGCCAGACCGCGTGAACATCATCCTGCCCGAGGACTTCCAGATGCCGCCCGGCGGCCTGCACATCCGCTGGCCCGATGCGCCGCTGGAGCAGGAGCAGCGGCTGATGAACTACAAGTGGTATGCGGCCCTGGCCTATGTGCGCGCCAACCGGCTCAACCACAACGTGATCGAGGGCCCCAACGACCGCTTCGGCCTGATCGCCAGCGGAAAGGCCTACAACGACATGCGCCAGGCCCTGGCCGACCTGGGCCTGGACGACGACACCTGCCGCCAGCTGGGCATACGCGTGCACAAGGTCAACGTGGTCTGGCCGCTGGAGGCCACCATCACGCGCGACTTCGCGCGCGGCCTGCAGGAAATCCTGGTGGTGGAGGAAAAGCGCCAGGTCATCGAATACCAGATCAAGGAAGAGCTGTACAACTGGCGCTCCGACGTGCGGCCCAACGTGGTCGGCAAGTTCAGCGATGAGCACGGCGGCGAATGGTCGGTGCCCAATCCCAGCCAGGACTGGCTGCTGCGCCCCAATGCGGACCTGACGCCGGCCCTCATCGCGCGCGCCATCGTCCAGCGCCTGACCAAGATCGGCGTGCCCGAACACATCGCCCAGCGCATGCACGAGCGCATTGCCGTGCTGGACGCCCGCGAGGCCGCGCTCAAGGTCGCCCAGAGCCAGCCCACGGGCGACCGCGTGCCATGGTTTTGCAGCGGCTGTCCGCACAACACCAGCACCCGCGTGCCCGAGGGCAGCCGCGCCGTGGCCGGCATCGGCTGCCACTACATGACGGTGTGGATGGACCGCTCCACCAGCACCTTCACGCAGATGGGTGGCGAGGGCGTGACCTGGGTGGGCCAGGCGCCCTTCACCAAGGACGCCCATGTCTTCGCCAACCTGGGCGACGGCACCTACTTCCACAGCGGCCTGCTGGCGATACGCCAGAGCATCGCGGCCGGCGTGAACATCACCTACAAGCTGCTGTACAACGACGCCGTGGCCATGACGGGCGGCCAGCGCGTGGGCGAGCGGCCCGAGGGCCACTCGGTGCTGCAGATCATGAACAGCCTCAAGTCCGAGGGCGTGGCCAAACTGGTCATCGTCACCGACGAACCCGCCAAGTACGACGGCGTGCCGCTGGCCGAGGGCGTGACCGTGCACCACCGCGACGAACTGGACCGCATCCAGCGCGAGTTCCGCACCCTCAAGGGCTGCACGGCCATCATCTACGACCAGACCTGCGCCACCGAAAAGCGCCGCCGCCGTAAACGCGGCACGCTGGCCACGCCCGACAAGACCGTGGTGATCAACGAATTGGTCTGCGAAGGCTGCGGCGACTGCTCGGTGCAGTCCAACTGCCTGTCGGTCGAGCCGGTGGAGACCGAGTTCGGCCGCAAGCGCCGCATCAACCAGAACACCTGCAACAAGGACTACTCCTGCGTGAAGGGCTTTTGCCCCAGCTTCGTCACCATCGAAGGCGGCCAGCTCAAGAAGCCCAAGAAGGAGAAAAAGGGCGACCTGTCCGTGCTGCCCGCCATCCCGGAGCCCGTGCTGCCGGTGGCCGAGCAGGCCTGGGGCATCGTCGTGGCCGGCGTCGGCGGCACGGGCGTGATCACCATCGGCTCGCTGCTGGGCATGGCGGCCCACCTGGAGGGCAAGGGCGTGATCACCCAGGACGCGGCCGGCCTGGCGCAAAAGGGCGGCTCCACCTGGAGCCACATCCAGATCGCCAACCGTCCCGAGGCCATCTACACCACCAAGGTGGACATGGCCAAGGCCGACCTGGTGATCGGCTGCGACCCCATCGTCACGGCCACGCCGACCACCATGTCCGTGATGCAGCCGGGCCGCACCTTCGTGGCGCTCAACAGCCACGGCTCGCCCACGGCAGCCTTCGTCACCAACCCTGACTGGCAGGCACCGGACGACCGCTGCGCCAGCGCACTGGCCCAGGCCGTGGGCCCCGAGCTGCTGGGCAGCTTCGACGCCGAGCAGGTGGCCGTGCAGCTGCTGGGCGACAGCATCTACACCAACCCGCTGATCCTGGGCTACGCCTGGCAAACGGGCCGCGTGCCGCTGTCGCATGCGGCGCTGATGCGCGCCATCGAACTCAACGGCGTGCAGGCCGACAACAACAAGGCCGCCTTCGAGTGGGGCCGCCGCTGCGCCCATGACCTGGCTGCCGTGCGCGCCCTGTTCCAGACGGCCCAGGTGATCCAGTTCGTCAAGAAGCCTTCGCTGACCGAGATGGTGGCCAAGCGCGTGGACTTCCTCACGGCCTACCAGAACGCCGCCTATGCGGCCGAGTACCAGGCCTTCGTGGACAAGGTCCATGCCGCCGAGCGCGCCGTGGCGGGCTCGGGCACGCGCCTGTCGCAAGCCGTGGCCCGCTATCTGTTCAAACTCATGGCCTACAAGGATGAGTACGAGGTCGCGCGCCTGCACACCGATGCGGCCTTCAGCCAGCGCATCGCCAGCATGTTCGAGGGCGACTACCGCGTGGTCCACCACCTGGCGCCGCCGTCGTCGGCCGCCAAGGATGAGCAGGGCCATCTGGTCAAGAAGTCCTACGGTCCCTGGATGCGCAAGGCCATGCAGGTGCTGGCGAAGATGAAGGGCCTGCGCGGCACGGCGCTGGACCCCTTCGGCCGCACGCAGGAGCGCCGCACCGAGCGCGCACTGATCCAGGAATACCGCCAGTGCATAGAAGGACTGCTGTCCGAGCTCACGCCCGAGCGCCTGGCGCTGGCCGTGGAGATCGCCAGCATTCCCGAGGACATCCGCGGCTACGGCCACGTCAAGGAGCGCAACCTGGCTGCGGCCCGCACCAAGTGGAAGGCGCTGATGGCACGCTGGAACGCCCCGTCACGGGGCGCAGGCAGCACGGGACAGCCCGCAGTCGGCGTGGCCTGAAACCACACGGACAGCCCCGCCACAGGGGCGTCCTGTAAGATCGCGGCCGCCGCCCGTACCGTGAGGTGCGGGCGGCGCGGTTGCCTCCGGGGCCGCTTCAAGTGCCGTCACGCCGGGCGCAAAAACCACGAAAAACCGCGCTCCGCCCCTTTAAAAACGGCAGATGGCCGCCAGTTGCAGCCATCGTCGCCGAAAAACCCGCAGCAGCCAGATCCTGGCAGCCCATGTGGGTCAGGGCTGACGCATACAATGCTCCGTTCTCCTGCGCGGGCCCGTGCATATCGGCGTGCGCAGCGACCCTTTTTCGACCTTCCAATCCTGGAGTCTTGCCCGTGTTTATTTCTTCCGCTTTTGCCCAGACCGCACCCGCAGCAGCAGCCTCCGGTGGCGACTTCATGTCGCAGTTGATGGGCATGGCGCCTCTGGCGCTGATGTTCGTGGTGCTGTACTTCGTGATGATCCGTCCGCAGATGAAGCGCCAGAAGGAGCATCGCTCCATGATCGAGGCACTGGCCAAGGGTGACGAAGTGGCAACGGCCGGCGGCATCATCGGCCGCGTGACGCGCATGTCCGAGCAATTCCTGCACATCGAGATCGCCTCGGGTGTGGAAGTCCAGATCCAGCGCAGCGCCGTCGTCCAGGTGCTGCCCAAGGACACGCTGAAGTAAGCGCTGTCCCTGTCTTGCGGGTGTGCGGACCGCGCAGGCGGCAGCACACCCTTTTGTGCGTTGCTGTCTACAAAGAGCGAAGAGCGCGATCATGAACCGATATCCGGTCTGGAAGTACGCGATCATCGTGATCGCGCTGCTGGTAGGGGTGCTCTACACCCTGCCCAATTTTTTCGGTGAGGCGCCTGCGGTGCAGGTCTCCTCGGCCAAGGCCACCATCAAGGTGGACAACGCCGTGCTGCAGAAAGTCGAAGAGGCCTTGAAGGCTGCCGATGTCAAGCCCGACGTCCTGTCCATCGAAGGCACCTCGGTGCGCGCGCGCTTCAACACGCCCGACGAGCAGCTCAAGGCCAAGGACGTGATCCAGAAGGCCCTGATCCCCGATGCCAACGACCCGGCCTACATCGTGGCCCTGAACCTGGTGTCGCGCTCGCCGCAATGGCTCACGGCCGTCGGCGCCAAGCCCATGTACCTGGGGCTGGATCTGCGCGGTGGCGTGCACTTCATGCTGCAGGTGGACATGGCTGCCGCCCTGACCAAGAAGGCCGACTCCTTTGCCGGCGACCTGCGCAGCTCGCTGCGCGACAAGAACATCCGCCACGGCGGCGTCTCGCGCAACGGCAACACCGTCGAGATCCGCGTGCGCGACGAAGCCATGCTCACGGCCGCGCGCAACCTGGTCTCCGACCAGTTCCCCGATCTGGCGGCCACCTCCGAGCCGGATGGCGCAGGCTTCAAGCTGCTGGCCTCCATCAAGCCCGAAGCCCTGCGCAAGGTGCAGGAGCAGGCGCTCAAGCAGAACATCGTCACCCTGCACAACCGTATCAACGAGCTGGGCGTGGCCGAGCCCGTGATCCAGCAGCAGGGCCTGGACCGCATCATCGTGCAACTGCCCGGCGTGCAGGACACGGCCAAGGCCAAGGACATCCTGGGTCGCACGGCCACGCTGGAAGTGCGCCTGGTCGACGAATCCTCCGAGGCGCGCGGCGCCGAACTGGGTTCGGGCCCCGTGCCCTTCGGCTCCGAGCGATACCTGGACCGCAACGCTCAGGCCGTGATCGTGCAAAAGCAGGTCGTGCTGACCGGCGAGAACCTCACCGACGCACAGCCCGGCTTCGACAGCCAGACCCAGGAGCCCACGGTCAACCTGGTGCTGGATGCCAAGGGCGCACGCATCTTCAAGGACATCACGCGCGAGAACGTGGGCAAGCGCATGGCCATCATCCTGTTCGAAAAGGGCAAGGGCGAGGTCGTGACGGCTCCCGTGATCCGCACCGAGATCGGCGGCGGACGCGTGCAGATCTCGGGCCGCATGACCACGGCGGAAGCCAACGACACGGCCCTGCTGCTGCGCGCCGGCTCGCTGGCCGCGCCCATGGAGATCATCGAGGAATACACCATCGGCCCCAGCCTGGGCGCCGACAACATCAACCGCGGCATCCACTCCGTGGTCTGGGGCCTGGTGGCCATCGCGGCCTTCATGTGCGTGTACTACCTGCTGTTCGGCGTGATCTCCACGGTGGCCCTGTCGGTCAACGTGCTGCTGCTGCTGGCCATCCTGTCCATGCTGCAGGCCACGCTGACCCTGCCCGGCATCGCCGCCATGGCGCTGGCGCTGGGCGTGGCCATCGACTCCAACGTGCTGATCAACGAGCGCATCCGCGAGGAACTGCGCGGCGGCGCCTCGCCGCAGGCGGCCATCCATGCGGGCTACGAGAACGCCTGGCACACCATCCTGGACTCGAACGTGACCACGCTGATCGCGGGCCTGGCGCTGCTGGCCTTCGGCTCCGGCCCGGTGCGCGGTTTCGCCGTGGTGCACTGCATCGGCATCCTGACCAGCATGTTCTCGGCCGTGTTCTTCTCGCGCGGCCTGGTCAACCTCTGGTACGGCCGCCGCAAGAAGCTCAAGAGCATTTCCATCGGCCAGGTCTGGAAGCCTGAAGACACCAGCCAGCTGCGCTCGGTGACGGCCAAGGGATCCAGCGTCGCCGATTCCGGCGCCAACAACTGAAAGGGGGAAGACCATGGAGTTCTTCCGCATCCGCAAAGACATCCCCTTCATGAAGTACGCGTTGATCCTCAACGCGGTGTCCTTCATCACCTTCGCGCTGGCCGTGTTCTTCCTGCTCACCCGCGGCCTGCACCTGTCCGTGGAATTCACGGGCGGCACCGTGATGGAGGTGGCCTATACCCAGCCCGCCAACATCGCCAAGGTGCGCGACACGGTCGCCGGCCTCGGCTACGCCGATGTCACGGTGCAGAACTTCGGCACATCGCGCGACGTGATGATCCGCCTGCCCGTGCAAAAGGACGTGACCTCGGCCCAGCAAAGCGAGCAAGTACTCACGGCACTCAAGAAGGAAGACGCCGAAGTCACGCTGCGCCGCACCGAGTTCGTGGGCCCGCAGGTGGGTGACGAGCTCATGCACAACGGTCTGATGGCCCTGGGCTTCGTGGTGCTGGGCATCGTGATCTACCTGGCCATGCGCTTCGAGTGGAAGTTCGGCGTGGCCGCCGTGATCGCCAACCTGCACGACGTGATCATCATCCTGGGCTTCTTCGCGTTCTTCCAATGGGAGTTCTCGCTGTCGGTGCTGGCCGGCGTGCTGGCCGTGCTGGGCTACTCGGTCAACGAGTCGGTCGTGATCTTCGACCGTATCCGCGAAGCCTTCCGCAAGTTCCGCAAGCTCAGCACCACCGAGGTGATCGACCACGCCATCACCAGCACCATGAGCCGCACCATCATCACCCACGCCTCCACCGAGGCCATGGTGCTGTCCATGTTCTTCTTCGGCGGTCCCAGCCTGCACTACTTCGCGCTGGCGCTGACCATCGGCATCCTGTTCGGCATCTATTCCTCGGTCTTCGTGGCCGCCGCCATCGCCATGTGGCTGGGCGTCAAGCGCGAGGATCTGATCAAGGCGCCCAAGGCTTCCACGGACCCCAACGATCCCAACGCCGGCGCCACTGTGTAAGCGAATGTTCTAGCTCCAGACCGGCTTACACTCGCGGGCATGCCCTCCCTGCCCACCCCTTCCAACGCGCCTGCTGGCCCCCAGTCCTCCCTGGGCCAGCAGGCGCGTTTGCATTGGGTGCGAGGACTGTGCAAGGGCCTGCCCGGCGTGGCCCAGCAGCTGCTGGCGCAGATGGAGCAACAGGCCCAGGCCGTGGGCACGCAGCGCGAAATGCAGGAGCGGCGTGAAGCCTGGGGCAACTACCGCCAGCACCAGAGCGCCTGGCTGAACGCCAGCATGCAGGCCCTGCAAGGCGCGCTGCAGCCGGCCAAAGCCGCGCCTGCCGCCGTGCCGCAGCGCGGCGCGCTGCAGTTCGAGTTGCTCAGCGACGATGTGGTGGAGAACAAGATCCTGGCCTCCCGCATGGCCCTGGCCATGGGAGAGACCGCAGCGCCGGCCTTCGACACGCTGCGTCTGCGCATGCAGTTCATCGAGGGCCGCGAGCTGCCCTCGGACGACATCCTGCGTACCGAAACCGTGTGCCGGCACCTGGTCGAGCAATGGCTGGCCACGGGCCTGCAGCGCCGTGATCTGCAGCGCGTGCTGGACCTGCTGCAGACGGCCCTGGCGCCCGTGCTGGTGACCGAGTACCAGGCCGCCCATGTGCTGCTGGACGGCCAGGGCGTCACCCGCTCGCAGGACGTGGCCATGCGCGTGCGGCGCACCGAGGCAGGCAACTCCACGCGCGCCATGGGCCTGGGCCAGACCGCCGCGCCACCTGCTGCGGCCTCGCAGCATGCCACTGCATCACAGCATTCCTCGGCCTATGCGCCCACGCAGATGGGCGGCGTGCCCGGCGCTGCCGCCTACCCGCCCGACACTGCGGCGCCCCCCCATGGCCAGATGCCGGCGATGCCCGCCATGCCCGTAGGCCTGACAACCCTTTCGCGCGCACGCCACCGCGCCCAGGAAGTCGTGGGCCAGTTGCGCCGCCTGCTCATGCAGCCGGGCGTGGGCGTGCAGGGCCTGGTGCCCGGTGTGGGCGCAGGCATGCCCCAGGCGCCCGCATCGGCCGCGCTGACCCAGGCCTTGCTGGAGCAGCGCGTGGTGGCCCAGACGCAGTACCAGCAGATGCTGGCCCAGGGCCTGACCACGCTGCACATCGATGTCAGCCCGGCTGCCATCGGCCAGCTGGTCGGGCAGGTGCGCGAACGTTCGGCCGACCTCAAGCGCAAGGCCACCACCTCGGGCGAAAAGGCCACCATCGAGATCGTGGCCCTGATGTTCCAGGCCATCCTGACCGAGGACCGCATTCCGCCCTCGGTGCGGGTCTGGTTTGCCCGGCTGCAGGTGCCGGTGCTGCGCGTGGCACTGGCCGAGCCGGAATTCTTCAGCAACCTGCGCCATCCGGCCCGGCTGCTGATCGACCGCCTGGGCTCCTGCGTGATGGGATTCGACGCCTCCAGCATCAGCGGCAGCGCGCTGGAGTCCGAGATCCGGCGCATCGTCCAGGTCATCGAGCAATACCCCGAAACGGGCCAGAAAGTGTTCGTGCTGGTGCTGCGCGAGTTCGAGGATTTCCTGGCGCGCTACCTGACCCAGTCGCAGGACAAGGCCAAGATCGTCACCGTGGCCCAGCAGGTGGAGCAAAAGGAAACCCTGGCCATCCAATACACGATCGAGCTGCGCCACCTGCTCACCGACATGCCGGTGCGCAAGGAGATCCGCGAGTTCCTGTTCAAGACCTGGACCGAGGTGCTGGCCCTGGCCGCCGTGCGCCACGGTGCCAAGGACGCGCGCACCATGCGCTTCAAGCAGGCCGCCAGCGAACTGGTCTGGGCCGCCAGCGCCAAGCCCACGCGCCAGGAACGCTCGCGCGTGATCCAGACGCTGCCGACGCTTTTGCAGACCCTGCGCGAAGGACTGGCCCTGATCGGTGTCACGGGCGACGCCCAGTCCACGCGCATCAAGCTGGTCACCGACACGCTGGCCGAGGCCTTTGTCTCCAAGACCGCGACCATCGCCCCGGCCCGCATCGAGGCCATGGCGCAGCGGCTGGCCCATCTGGAGCAGTACATCAATGAAGACGGCATGCTCGACGAGGACATGCCGCTGTCGCCCGAGAACATCGAGATGATCCTGGGCGTGGACACGGCCGGCCTCAACGTCATCCCGAGCACGAACACGGCCGTGGAGCCGGTGATGCTGGAATGGGCGGCCTCTCTGGAGACGGGCCGCTGGTTCACCCTGGACCACAACGGCGCGCGCATCCAGGTGCAATACACCTGGCGCAGCCGCCGCAAGCAACTGCACCTGTTCGCCGCGCTCGATGGCACCTGCCACCTGCTGCAGCTGCGGCGCATGGCCTCCTACCTGCAGTCCGGCCTGCTGGCCGTGCATGATGAGGAGGCGCTCACCGTGCGCGCGACGCGGGATGCGCTGCAGAAGATTCAGGCGAACCCTGAAAGGCTAAGCTCCCACTGAGGCGCTACGCGCCTTCCCCCGGGGCACGGCGCCTCTCTACCCGCTTCGCGGGGGAGGGGGACGATGCCCTCGGCTAGGCGCCCCACCGCGAGGCGGCTCTTGCTCGGCATCTCCCGCTTGGGGACGCGCCAGTTTTTGAGATCAGGCCTGGGCCAGGCGCTGGAACAGGCCGCCGGGCAGGCGTTCCACGCGGCCGTCCAGTTCCAGCTCCAGCAGGCGGGCCTGCAGGGCTGCGGCGTCCATGCCTGTGCGGTCCATGAGTTCGTCCAGCGACAGCGGGTCGTGGGCCAGGGCGCACAGGGTGGCGTCGCTCTCAGGGTCCTGGGCGGACTGGACAGCTGCCGCTGCCGGTACAGGCTTGGGAAGCGGCAGGCGCGCGGCCGTGCCCTGCAGCTCATCGAGCACGTCCTGCGCCGTTTCCACGAGCTTGGCGCCCTGGCGCAGCAGCGCATGGCAGCCGCGCGACTGGGGCGCGTGGATGGAGCCAGGAATGGCAAAGACTTCGCGGCCCTGTTCGCTGGCCAGCCTGGCCGTGATCAGCGAGCCCGACTGCAGGGCCGCCTCGACCACCAGCGTGCCCTGGGACAGGCCCGCGATGATGCGGTTGCGCTGCGGAAAGTGCGCGGCCATGGGGCCGGTGCCCAGCGGATATTCGCTGACGATCAGCCCGTGGCTGGCCACTTCGCGGGCCAGGGCGGCATGGCGCCGCGGGTAGACCTGGTCCAGGCCCGTGCCGACGACGGCAATGGTGACGGGAGCAGCCAGTCCGCCCAGGCGTGGCGCCGCGCGCAGCGCGCCTTCATGGGCCGCGCCATCCACGCCTTGGGCCAGTCCGGAGACGATGCACAGGCCGGCCTCGGCCAGCGCCTGCGCCATGGCACGCGCGTTGGCCGCGCCCTGGACCGTCGGCCCGCGGCTACCGACCATGGCCAGGGACTGTGGATAGGGGAACCAGGGGCCAGAACCTGTCATGCAGCGCTCGCTGCCCTGCACATGCAGCAGCAGCGGCGGATCTTCGGTCTGCAGCAGCGCCTGCGGATACTGGGGATGGCCCAGCGCAAGCACGGCATGCAACTGCCCGGAAGCGGGCTGGTCCAGCCATTGCGCCGTGGCCGCCACAAGCTGGTCCAGGCGCTGGGGCACGGTCTGCAGGGCATGGGCCTGTGCGGCGGTCACCAGTCCGTGCCAGGCGGACGGCGGGCCGCTCCAGATGTCCTGCGCACCACCGCAGGCCGCCAACAGACGCCGGGCCGTGGTGCGGCCCACTCCGGGCGTCAGCAGCAGCCGGAGCCAGGCAGAGAGTTCGTCAGGAGCCAACCGGTCCGTGGACTGCAGGGCGGCCGCCATGGCGCTGCCGGCAGGCCGTGGTGGCTCAAGGAGCCGGCGAGGTCAGGCTGTCGCCGACCTCGACACCGCGCCGCGCCTCCAGGATCAGCGCGTAGGAGACGCGATCGAAGGTCCGGAACACCATGGCATGGCCGTTGTGTTCGTCGGGCAGTTGCACCTCTTCCTTTTTCTCGCCCGTCTTGTCCACGATGCGTGCGCCGCGGCGGATCAGCTCCAGCACCGTGCCCACGTCCATGCCGTCCTGCGTGCCCTTGTTGATGGCAATGACCTGGTTGTTGGCCGCCCAGCGCACGGCCTGATCACCGTACAGGGAAACCACATGGGCCTTCACTGCCTGTTGCGGCGCGTGGGGCGCGTAGTTCATGTAGGTGCGCTCGGGCGCGGGCAGCAGGCGGTCGCCGGCGCGCATTTCGGTCTTGGAACGCGACAGGTCCACCGTGGCGGGAGAGTTCTGCTGGTGCTTTTCGCCCTTGCTGTCGACGATCTCCAGCGTGGTCTCGCCCTCGATGAGATCGGCCAGGCCCAGGTACTTGGCCTCATAGCCCAGCACCTCGCCGGAGATGGGGTCCTTGAGCGCCACGGCATCGCGGAAGACGCGGTACTGGCGCGGCAGGCCGTCGCCCTTGCGCAGCGGCGCCTCGGCCATGCCGCGTGCATAGGCGCGGTCGCCGCTGGCCATGAGCACGCGCTCGTCCGTGGTGGCGATCAGGCGTGGCGCGCGCAGCAGCGTTTCGGCATCGACGACCAGGGGCTCGGCCAGGAAGGGCTCGATCAGATGGGGCTGCAGCGTGGGCAGGGCCGCCTGGGCCAGGGATTCGCTGCGCGTGCTCGGAGTGATGCGGACCACGCCGGGCTCGCCGCCATCGCCCATGGGGCGGGCCGTGCTCAGGCGGGCGTAGCCGTCACGCTTGTCCAGGTGCAGCACCTGGCCCGGATAGATGAGATGGGGGTTGGCGATGGCCTGCATGTTCATGCCCCACAGCTCGGGCCAGCGCCAGGGACGGCGCAGGAACATGCCGGAGATGCCCCACAGCGTGTCGCCGCGCTTGACGGTGTAGCTGTCGGGCGCATCGGGCGCCAGCTCACCCACGGGAACGCCCTGCTGCGCCACCTGCTGGGCTGCCGAGCGCTGCGATGGCGTCACCGGATACTGCTGCGCGTGGGCCGCCGCACACGCGGCGATCAGGGCCGAGGCAACAGTCCAGGTACGAGCTGTGGCGAATGCAGTCATGGAATTCCTCTTCTTGTGTCTGACACAGCGTCCCTCCTAGGCACTGCGGCACGGCCGATCTTGTCATGAACGGCCATACAGGTCTTACAAATCAGCAAAGATTCTGCGTGCAAGGCCATGAGAGGGCAACGCTTATTGCGTCGTCCCGCTGCGCCCAGGCAGAAAAGTGGCGAAAATAACGACATTCACCGACCACGCCATGTCCATTCTGCCCATTCTTTGCTATCCCGACCCCCGCCTGCACACCGTCGCCAAGCCGGTCGCCAAGGTCGATGACCGCATTCGCCAACTGGTCCAGGACATGTACGCCACCATGTATGACGCCCAGGGCGTGGGACTGGCCGCCACCCAGGTGAATGTGCATGAACGCGTGGTCGTGGTCGATGTCTCCGAAGGCCGCGACGAGCCCTTTGCGCTGATCAACCCCGAGCTGCTCTGGGCCAGCGACGAGAAGCAATTGGGCGAGGAAGGCTGTCTGTCCGTGCCCGGCATCTACGACGGTGTCGAACGCTCCACGGCCATCAAGGTCAAGGCGCTGGACGAGAACGGCAACGAACGCATCATCGAGGCCGAAGGCTTCAAGGCCATCTGCATCCAGCACGAGATGGACCACCTGATGGGCAAGGTCTTCGTCGAATACCTGTCGCCGCTCAAGCGCAACCGCATCAAGACCAAGCTGCTCAAGCAGCAGAAACAGGCAGAACGCGCATGACCCGCCTGCCAGCGCCTCGCTTCATGCCGCGCTGGAAGATGGACGGCGCGGGCCTCGTTGCCTGGGCGCTGCTGGCCCTGTCCCTGCTGCTGGTCGGCTGCACCGTACCCGAGTGGCAAAAGCCCGGCACGCCACGGGCCGACATCGAGCGCTCCATGGGCCGCCCGACCCTGAGCCTGCCGCTGGACGGCGGCGGCACGCGCCTGGTCTACAGCTGGCAGCCTGCAGGCCAGCAGGTCTACCACATGGATTTCGACGCCAGCCAGCGCCTGGTGCGCGTGGAGCAGGCGCTCACCATCGAACGCTTCCACGCCCTGCGCAATGGCGAGGACACCCGGGAAAGCGTACGCCAGCTCTTCGGCCCGCCTGCGCTGATCGAGAGGGTCTACAGTTTCAACGGCGACATCTGGACCTACCGTATCCTGGAAAATGGCATTCGCCGCCAGGCCCATGTGCATATCGACCCCGCCGGCGTGGTGCGCCGCGTGATGTTCACCGACGAAGTGTTCAATGACGACGATCGGCGTTGAGCCTGCACACCGTCCCCACCGTCCCTACTGGATTGCATGAGAGTCATTTTTGCCGGCACGCCCGAGTTCGCGCGCGTTGCCCTTGAACGCCTGCTCGCCGCGGGCTTCACCGTCCCCCTGGTGCTGACCCAGCCCGACCGTCCTGCCGGGCGCGGCATGAAGCTGCAGGCCTCGCCCGTCAAGCAGTGCGCGCTGGAGCATGGCATTGCCGTGGCCCAGCCGCGCAGCCTGCGCCTGGACGGCAAATACCCCGAAGAGGCCGCCGCCGCCCGCGCCGCCATCGAAGCGGCCCAGGCCGATGTCATGGTCGTGGCCGCCTACGGGCTGATCCTGCCGCAGTGGGTGCTCGATACGCCTCCGCGCGGCTGCCTGAACATCCACGCCAGCCTGCTGCCGCGCTGGCGCGGCGCCGCCCCCATCCACCGCGCCATCGAGGCCGGTGATGCCGAGACCGGCGTCACCATCATGCAGATGGATGCGGGCCTGGACACGGGCGACATGTGCCTGATCGAGCGCCTGCCCATCACCGCCGACGACACCACGGCCAGCCTGCACGACAAGCTGGCCGACCTGGGCGGGCGCCTCATCGTCGAGGCGCTGGAGATGAGCGCCTGCGGCGGCCTGCCGCGCACGCCCCAGCCTGCCGAAGGCGTGAACTACGCGCACAAGATCGAAAAGGCCGAAAGCCAGATCGACTGGCGCCAGGATGCCGAGGCCATTGCCCGGCGCCTGCGCGCCTTCAACCCCTTCCCAGGTGGCGCCACGCAGTACGGCGATGAAGCCATCAAGGTCTGGGAGGCTCACGCCGACCCCGCCGCCGCCGTGGCGGCGGCAGTGCCTGGCACCGTGCTGTCCGCAGGCGCCGACGGCGTGCGCGTGGCCTGCGGCCAGGGCGTGCTGTGCATGACGCTGCTGCAGCGCGCGGGCGGCAAGCGGCTGGCGGCGGGCGATTTCCTGCGCGGCTTCGATCTGCCTGAAGGAGCCATCCTGGACGGTGCTGCCAGCGGCGGCACGCCATGAACCTGCAGCCCCTGGTGGAGCGCGCACGCGGCATTGCGCGCGATCCCGCCTTCATGACCGGCGTGCGCGACATGTCGGGCACGGCGCTGGGCATCGGCGCCTGGGGCCTGGTCACGGGCGTGGCCATGATCAAGAGCGGCATGTCCCTGCCCCTGGCGCTGTTCATGGGCCTGCTGGTCTATGCCGGCAGTGCCCAGCTGGCCGTGCTGCCGCTGATGGCCGTGGGCGCGCCCATGTGGGTGGTCTGGTTCACGGCCATCTGCGTGAACCTGCGCTTCGTCATCCTCAGCAGCATGTGGCGCAGCTACTTTGCCCACCTGCGCCTGCGCCACCGCCTGGCCATCGCCTATTTCAGCGGCGACGTGATCTTCGTGGGCTTCATGAAGCGCTACCCCGATGCCCGGCCCCAGCCCGAGCAGCTGCCCTATTTCTGGGGTGCCGCATCGACCAACTGGCTGGCCTGGCAGATCCCGTCCACGCTGGGCATCCTGCTGGCCGAACAGGTGCCCCTGTCCTGGGGACTGGGCTTTGCGGGCGTGCTGGCCCTGATGGGCGTGCTGCTGTCCATGCTCAACGACCGTGCCACCTGGGTGGCAGGCGTGGTTGCGGCCAGCGCGGCCGTGGCGGCCTTTGCGCTGCCGCTCAAGCTCAATATCCTCGTGGCCATCGCTGCAGCCGTGGCCGCAGGCCTGCTGGCGGAAACGCTGCAGCAGCGCCTGCGCGCACTGCAGGCGCCTGAAAAAGGGGAGCCAGGCCCGGTGATTCTCCCGCCCGATACAGCCCATGGCGAGCGCCATGCCCGGCTGCCGCTGGACGAAGACGCCCGGCCCGTGCAAACCAAGGAAAAGGAAACGCTCTGATGGATCTGTCCTGGCTGTGGCCCTGGCTGGCCTGCGTGGGCCTGGCGGCCATCACGCTGTTCACACGCGCCTTCTTCCTGATTCCCGAGCGCGAGGTGCCCTTGCCGCAATGGCTCAAGCGCGGCCTCAAGTACGCGCCGCTGGCGGCCCTGGCGGCCGTGATTGCGCCCGAGATCGTGATGACCAACGGCCGGCTGATCTCCACCGTGGTCGATGCGCGCCTGCCGGCCCTGGCTTGCGCGGTCATGTATTTTTTTTACAAGCGCAGCATCATGGGAACGATCGCGCTTGGCATGGCGGTCTATCTGCCACTGCATATCGGCCTGGGCTGGTAGGCGCAGCGCGGCCGAGAGCGGCCGAGAGCGCCCGGCTCCCCGGCTGAAACCGGATTACAGGCGGCTCCCGATGCCCCGGATCGCCGGTGCGCCCGCCCGCTGCCGGGGCGGGCACGCCGCCTACAATGGCCGCGCTTTACCTCTTTTTCGTTTCAAATCCATGGCGATCGCCACCGATCGCAACGCCGCCGTCATGAACATTCTCCGTTTCTCCGATCTGTGCGCCCAGGGCAAGGCCCAGGGCCAGCGCGTCTTCATCCGCGCCGACCTCAACGTGCCCCTGAACGATGCTGGCGAGATCACCGAGGACACGCGCGTGCGCGCCTCCGTGCCCGCCATCGAGATGGCACTGAAGGCCGGCGCCGCCGTGATGGTGACCAGCCACCTGGGCCGTCCCACCGAAGGCGAGTTCAAGCCCGCCGATTCGCTGGCGCCCGTGGCCCGCCGCCTGGGCGAGCTGCTGGGCCGCGAAGTGCCCCTGGTCGCCGACTGGGTGGACGGCGTGCAGGTGGCGCCCGGCCAGGTCGTGCTGCTGGAGAACTGCCGCGTGAACGTGGGCGAGAAGAAGAACAAGGAAGAACTGGCCCGCAAGCTGGCCGCGCTGTGCGACATCTTCGTGCACGACGCCTTCGGCACTGCCCACCGTGCCGAGGGAACCACCTACGGTATCGCCCAGTTCGCGCCCATTGCCTGCGCGGGACCGCTGCTGTCGGCCGAGATCGACGCCATCACCAAGGCCCTGGCCAACCCGCGCCGCCCGCTGGCCGCCATCGTGGCCGGCTCCAAGGTGTCAACCAAGCTGACCATCCTGCAGTCGCTGGCCAAGAACGTGGACCAGCTCATCGTGGGCGGCGGCATTGCCAACACCTTCATGCTGGCTGCGGGCCTGAAGATCGGCAAGAGCCTGGCCGAGGCCGACCTGGTCGGCGAGGCCCGCGCCGTGATCGACGCCATGGCCGCACGCGGCGCCGAGGTGCCGATTCCCACCGACGTGGTGGTCTCCAAGACCTTTGCGGCCGACGCGCCCGCCACCGTCAAGAAGGCCACCGAAGTGGCTGACGACGACATGATCCTGGACATCGGCCCCGAGACCGCCGCCCGCCTGGCCGAGCAACTGCGCAAGGCCGGCACCATCGTCTGGAACGGCCCCATGGGCGTGTTCGAGTTCGACCAGTTCGCCAACGGCACCAAGGTCGTGGCACAGGCGATTGCCGAGTCCGACGCCTTCAGCATCGCCGGTGGCGGCGATACCCTGGCCGCCATCGCCAAGTACGGCATCGAGGACCAGGTCGGCTACATCTCCACGGGCGGCGGCGCCTTCCTGGAGGTGCTGGAAGGCAAGACCCTGCCTGCCTTCGAGATCCTGCAAAAGCGCGCCAACGGCTGAGCACGGCAACATCCGGATACGGGGCACTTTCTTGTCAGTGCCTCGCGGCGAAGCCACAATTGACACTTTGCGCAGCTGCAGCAATCCGCCGCAGCGCGCCCCCGCACCGAGGAGAAATCCATGCGATCGTTCAAATCCGCCGGCGGCCTGGCCCTGGCGGGCCTCTGCCTGGCCCTGGCGGGCTGCGTCAATGCACCGATGACCAGCTACTTCGAAGCCACGGCCCAGCCCAAGATCGGCGCTGCCGGCCACTGGGACTCCGTGGCCAACGATGTCGTCGCCAAGACGCTGGAGACACTGCAAAAGACCGGCATCGAGCGCACCACGCCGGTCCACGTGGCCCTGCCGGCCGAGCCCAGCCCGTTCGACAAGGGTTTTCGTGAGCTGATCATCACCAAGCTCGTGCAAAGCGGCGTGACCGTCATGCTGCAGCCGGCCCAGGCCCAGCTGCAGGTGAGCTACGGCGCCCAGGTCGTGCGCCATGGCAAGCGCCTGCCCAACCCCGAACTCGTGCTGACGACGACGGTGGTGCGCAACAACCAGTACCTGGCGCGCAAGACCGACGTCTACTACCTCGAAAAGAGCGACGCCGTGCTGTTCACGGCCGAGGACGAGCGCCCCGAATTCCCCACCAAGAACCTGAAGGTGGTGGGCCAATGACGCTGCGCACGCCCCTCCTGCCGGCCGCGCTGGCTGCGGCAGCCCTGCTGTCCGCCTGCGCCGTGCCCGCCCCCGCGCCTTCGCCCGAGTTCTCGGCCGCACGCCGTGGCGAGCCCACCTACCAGTCGGCCGCAGCCAACCCCTTCATCGCCAGCAGCCGCGCTGCCGTGGACGAGCTGGTCAAGGGCCTGAACACCGAGGAACTGGGCGAGGCACCCGTGCTCGTGGCCACCGTGGTCAACGTCAACGACCTGACGCGCTCGGCCCCGCTGGGCCGCACGCTCAGCGAGCTGTACGCCTCCCAGCTGTCCGCCAAGGGCTACAACGTCAAGGAGCTGAAGCTGCGCGGCGATGTGTACGTCAAGGAAGGCACGGGCGAGCTGCTGCTGTCGCGCGAGATCAAGGACATCGCCCGCAACCACAATGCGGCCCTGGTCCTGGTGGGCACGTACTCGGCGGCTGCCAAGTACACCTATGTGAGCCTGAAGCTGGTTCGCACCGACGACAGCCGCATCGTGCGCAGCCACGACTACGCGCTGCCCAACAACATCGACATCCAGCGCCTGCTGGGCGCCCCGGCCACGGCGCAACGCTGAGGCCCTGCAGCCTGACTGCGCCCGCGTGCGCAGTCAGGCTGCGTCTTCTTCTCCCGACCTTCCCCTGCTTGCCCTCAGCGGCCACGCGCCGGCCACAGCACCGAGGCGATGGCCACCACCATCAGCGCCACGGCCGTCCAGTCCTGCCAGTGCAGCTCCTCGCCCAGCCACCAGGCGCCGCTGAACACGCCCAGCACGGGGATCATCATCACGCTCAGCGTGGACGCCACGGGCGGCAGGCTGCGCGCCAGGAAGAACCAGACCGTCTGGCCAAAGCCCAGCACCAGCACGCCGTTGAAGACGATGGCGCCCGTGGCCTGGGCATCGGGCCAGTGCCACAGGTGGCGCTCGAAGACGAAGGCCAGCACCGTGAGCGTCAGCGCGGTCAGCGCCACCATCCACAGCGTCATCGTCAGCAGGGGCACGGGCACCTCGGCGCGGCGCAGCTTCTGCGTGCCGAAGGCCCAGCTCAGCGCGGCGGCCAGCATCAGGCCCACGCCGATGGGGCGGCTGCCCAGGGCGCCGACCTCGTGCCACAGCAGCAGGAGCACGCCCGCCAAGGCCGCCGCCACACCCGCCCAGGCACGCGGCGCCAGCCGGTCATGGAAGAACAGGCTGCCCAGCACGGCCGAGAAGATGGGCATGGTGTAGCCCAGGATGGCCGCCCGCCCGCTGGACAGCATGGGGATGGCAATGATGATCAGGCTGTTCCACAGCACCATGTTGAACAGCGTCAGCTGCGCCAGCCGGGGCCAACAGGCGCGCGGCACGGCCAGCGGCAGGCGGCGCCAGACCACGAAGGCTGCCAGGATGGGCAGCCCCACCCACATCGAGGCCATGCGGAAACTCAGCGGCGGGAAATGCTGCACGCCCAGCTTCATCACCGGCCAGTTGATGCCCCAGATCAGGGTCAGCGCGATCAGCAAAAGGATTTGTCGGGCGGTGAAGGCAGGCATAGGCCGCCGATTGTGCCCATGGGCCGCCAAACCCGCTGGATGCCCGGCGACAGGCCCCGGGAAGGGCCGATCGCTAAAATCGCGCCCCATGACCTTTCTCGACATGCTGCGCAATGCCACCGCCCAGAACCAATCCATGCTGTGCGTGGGCCTGGACCCCGAACCCAGCCGCTTTCCTGCGGCCATGCGCGGCGATGCAAGCAAAATCTACGAATTCTGCGCCGCCATCGTCGAGGCCACGGCCGATCTGGTGAACTCCTTCAAGCCCCAGATCGCCTACTTCGCGGCCCACCGCGCCGAAGAGCAGCTGGAAAAGCTCATGGCCCACATGCGCGCCGTCGCGCCCCATGTGCCCATCATCCTGGACGCCAAGCGCGGCGACATCGGCTCCACCGCCGAGCAATACGCCAAGGAAGCCTTCGAGCGCTACGGCGCCGACGCCGTCACCCTGTCGCCCTTCATGGGCTTCGACTCCATCACGCCCTACCTGCAGTACGAGGGCAAGGGCGCCTTCCTGCTGTGCCGCACCTCCAACCCCGGCGGCGACGACCTGCAGGCGCAGCGCCTGGCCGACCTGCCGGGCCAGCCCCACCTGTTCGAGCATGTGGCGCGCCTGGCGCAAGGCCCCTGGAACACCAACGGCCAGCTCGGCCTGGTGGTGGGCGCCACGCGCCCGCAGGAGATCGAGCGCGTGCGTGAATTCGCGCCCTCGCTGCCGCTGCTGATTCCCGGCGTGGGTGCCCAGGGGGGCGATGCCGTGGCCACGGTCAAGGCGGCGCGCATCGGCGGCGGCCCCATCATCATCAATTCCTCGCGTGCGGTGCTCTATGCATCGCAGGGCGACGACTTCGCTGCCGCCGCGCGCACCGCCGCCCAGGCCACGCGCCAGACGCTGCAAGACGCAGCCGCTGCCTGAGACGGCAGGGAAGCCCGGCCATGCAAGGCAAATGGCTGGAAGACTTCCTGCTGCTGGCCCAGGAGCGCAGCTTCACGCGCGCGGCCGAGCTGCGCCATGTCACCCATCCGGCCTTCGGGCGGCGCATCCGCGCGCTGGAGGCCTGGGCCGGCACGCCCCTGGTCGAGCCCGGCGGCGGCCCCGTGCGGCTGACGCCGGCCGGCGAAGCCTTCCGCGATACGGCCGAGCAACTGGTGCGCACGCTGGCCCAGTCGCATGACGAACTGCAGGCCGTGGCCGGGCGCCAGGCCCGCGTGATCACCCTGGCCACGGGGCGCACGCTGGCGCGCACCATCGTGGCCGACTGGCTGACGCGCCACGGCAGCGTGCTGCAGACGGCCGAGCTGCGCGTGGTCACACGCACGCTGGACGAGACCGTGGCCATGCTGCAGCGCGGCGAAGTCAGCTTCACGCTGGTCTACCACCACGCCGCCATTGGCGTGCGCCTGGACGGTCGCCAGTTCAGCTACCTGACGGTGATGCAGGACAGGCTGGTGCCCGTGGCCCGCGCCGATGCCCGGGGCCGCCCGCTGTACGAGCTGTCGGCCAGCCACCAGCCCGTCGCTCCCGTGCCCTACCTGGCCTTCTCGCACAGCATGGCCCTGGGCCGGCTGGTGGAAGACCACCTGGCCCGGCATCCGCTGGCGCCGCGCCTGCGCCGCTGCGTGGACTGCGACTCGGCCGACGCCCACTACGAATACGTGCTGCGCGGCCTGGGCCTGGCCTGGATGCCGTGGTCCATGGTGCGCGGCGACTGCCAGGCCGGCCGCCTGGCCGTGGCCGGCGACCCGGGCCTGGAAGTGCACTTCGACGTGCGCCTGTACCGTCCCAAGCGCCACCTGGGCCCCGCGGCCGAGCAGTTCTGGAGCGACATCACGGGCGCCTGACGGGTGCATGCATGCGCCCTCCTGGTGCAAACCCGCACCGCGCTGTGGAACAAGCGGGTTTTGGTGCTGCAATGGCTCCGCCTCGTGCCGAATCAGCACCAAATGCCTGGGTAGTCCTTCGCACAATCAATCCCATACATTTCAGGAATAACCCCATGCCCAGCAACTCCCTCCTGCGCCGCACCGCCCTGGCCTGCGGCCTGCTGATCGCCGCCACCGGCAGCGCCTTCGCCGACGACGCCGCCAGCTACCCCAACCGCGCCATCACCATGATCGTGGGCTACCCCGCCGGCGGCAGCACCGACCTGGTGGGCCGCTTCGTGGCCGATGGCCTGGCCTCGCGCCTGGGCCAGCCCGTGGTGGTGGAAAACCTGGGCGGCGCAGGCGGCGCCATCGGCGCGCAAAAGGCCGTCAAGGCCACGCCCGACGGCTACACGCTGTTCGTGGGTGCCAACAACGAGCTGGCCATCGCCCGGCTGATCAACAAGAGCATCAAGTACTCCATCGGCGACTTCACGCCCATCGGCATGATCGGCTCCCAGCCCATGGTGCTGGTGGCCTCGCAGAAGGCCGGCGTGAAGACCGCCGCAGAGTTCAGCGCCCTGGTGGCCAAGAACCCGGGCAAGTTCAGCTACGGCAGCTCGGGCGTGGGCACGGCACTGCACCTGGCCGGCGAGATGGTCAAGGAGCAGGGCAAGCTGCACATGACCCACATCCCCTACCGGGGCGTGGCGCCCCTGACCACGGACCTGGTGGGCAACAACATCGAGTTCGGCATGTTCGTGCTGTCCTCGGGCCTGCCCCAGATCCGCGCGGGCAAGGTCATCGCCCTGGGCACGACGGAGGCCAAGCGCTCGGCCATCACGCCCGACATCCCGGCCCTGTCCGAGCTGCCCCAGTACAAGAACGTGGACATCAACGTCTGGTTCGCGCTGATGGCGCCCAAGGGCCTGCCCGCACCCGTGGCCGCCAAGGTCAAGAAGGCGCTGGACGAGACCATGGCCTCGCCCGAGTTCCGCAAGAAGATGGAAGAGTCGGGCTCGGTCGTGGCCGATCCCAAGACCGATGCCGGCAAGTACATCAACGCCGAGATCGCCAAGTACACAAAAATCGTCCAATTTGCCCACATCGAGAACTGAGCCAGCCATGGACGCTTTGCGATTTGACCTTCCCCTGCCCGACCTGAGCGCCTGGCGCGCGGGCAATACCGGTACCGAGGGCGTGTGGCAATTCGACTCGGGACGCCCGGGCCGCCACGTGATGATTTCCGCGCTGGTGCACGGCAACGAGATCTGCGGCGCCTGGGCCGTGTCCGGGCTGCTTCAGGCCCTGCACAACGGCCTGGCGCTGGACAACGGCCGCCTGACCCTGGTGCTGGCCAACCTCGATGCCTTCGACCGCTTCGACGCGGCCAGCCACGATGCCTCGCGCTTCGTGGACGAGGACATGAACCGCCAGTGGATAGACGCACGCATCGACGAGGGCAGCACCCGCGAACGCCGCCGAGCCGCCGCGCTGCGCCCCTTCGTGCAGCAGGCCGACTGGCTGCTGGACCTGCATTCCATGCACGAACCCTCGGCCCCGCTGCTGCTGACCGGCATGCAGCCGCGCAACCGCGATCTGGCACGCCAGATGGGCGCGCCGGCGAACATCGTCGTGGATGCCGGCCACAAGGACGGCACGCGGCTGCGCGACTACGGGCGCTTCGGCCTGCCCGACGCCGAGGCCGGCGACTCGCGCTCGCTCCTGATCGAATGCGGCTTCCACGGCGATCTGGCCAGCCGCGACGTGGCGCACGACCAGTGCCTGCGTTTCCTCGAAGTGGCCGCCATCTTCGACAACGGCGCGCTGCACGCCGCCCTGCCCGGCTGGAAGCAGGCCGACGCACCGGCCCAGTGGGCGCTGGAAGTCACGGCGCCCGTGGTGGCCAAGAGCAGCGGCTTTCGCTTCACGGCGCCGTTCACGGGACTGGAGCGCTTCGAGAAGGCCGGCACGGTGATCGGCGACAACGATGGCGAGCCGGTGATCACGCCCTATGGCGACTGCGTGCTGGTCATGCCCTCGGTGCGCCAGGCGCGCGCGGGCGTGACCGTGGTGCGCTTTGCGCGGCGCTCGCCGCTCTGAGCGGCACGCTTCAACCGAACCTCAGCCGCGCTGGCAGCGCGCAGGCGACAGCCGTTCAGGCTGCACGCCCTGCGCGGCCAGGCGCGCATCCAGCGGCTCGCCGCGCAGCAGGTTGCGCGCCAGCAGGCTGTAGCCGAAGGCGCTCTGTATGCCGTAGCCGCCCTGGGCGGCCACCCAGAAAAAGCCCGGCAGCGGCACGGGCGAGGCATCCCAGCCAATGGCCATCTCGCCGTCGGCCACGAAGCTGCGCAGACCGGCCCAGGTGTGGGAGGGGCGGCGGATCTGCAGCGTGGTCACTTCCTCGATGCGCCAGATGCCCGTGGCCACGTCCAGTTCCTCGGGCGCCACGTCCTGCGGCGCCACGGGGTCGGCGTTGGCGGGCGAGCCCAGCAGCTGGCCTGCATCGGGCTTGAAGTAAAAGCCCTCGTCGGCGCTGATCACGGCGGGCCAGTGCGCGGCGTCCATGCCTTCGGGCACGGCAAAGGTGAAGGCACTGCGCCGCTTGGGCACCAGGCCGATGGGCGCTGCGCCCGCCAGTGCGCCCAGCGCATCGGCCCAGGCGCCGGCCGCGTTGACCACGCAGCGCGCGCGCACCTGGCTGCCGTCGGTCAGGTCCACGGTCCAGACACCGCCGTCCTGCGCCAGCGCGCGGACCTCGGCGCTGCAGCGCAGCTCGCCGCCGCACTGGCGCAGGCCGCGCAGGAAGCCCTGGTGCAGGCCATGCACGTCGATGTCGCGCGCGCCGTCGTCCGCAAAGCCATCGACCAGCAGCGCGGTATTCAGGCAGGGCACCAGGGCCTTGAGTTCATCGGGGCCCAGGCGCCGCGCCTGGGGCGAGTGCAGGAGCGCCTCGGCATGGGCGGCATCGAGCAGGTCCTTCTGCGCGGCCGTGCCCACATAGAGCACGCCGCGCGGCGCCAGGATGGGCGCCTGCACAAAGCCCTGCGGCGGCTGCTCGTAGAAGGCGCGGCTGGCGCGCGTCAGCGCCTGGACCTGCAGCGGGCCATAGTGCTCCTCATACAGCGCGGCCGAGCGGCCCGTGCTGTGGTAGCCGGGCTGGGATTCGCGCTCCAGCACCAGCACCGAGGCGCCGCCATCGCGCGCCAGCTGCCAGGCCACCGAGGCACCGGCCATGCCCGCGCCCACCACCACGAAATCAAGGATGCTGCTGTCCATGACCGGCCTCACTGTGCTTTCCGGCGACCAGCCTTGGCCGCTGCAGGAGCCGACACCGACGCTGCCTCCAGATAGGGCCGCAGGTAGCGCCCCGTATGGCTGGCCGGGTTGGCCGCCACGTCCTCGGGCGTGCCCGTGGCCACCACCTGGCCGCCGCCCGAGCCGCCTTCGGGGCCCATGTCGATGATCCAGTCGGCCGTCTTGATCACGTCCAGGTTGTGTTCGATGACCACGATGGTGTTGCCCGCATCGCGCAGCTGCTGCAGCACCTTGAGCAGCAGGGCGATGTCGGCGAAGTGCAGGCCCGTCGTGGGCTCGTCCAGGATGTAGAGCGTACGACCCGTGTCGCGCTTGGACAGCTCCTGGGCCAGCTTGACGCGCTGCGCCTCGCCGCCCGACAGCGTGGTCGCGCTCTGGCCCAGCCGGATATAGGACAGGCCCACGTCCAGCAGGGTCTGCAGCTTGCGGGCGATGGTGGGCACGTCCTTGAAGAAGGCATGGGCGTCCTCCACCGTCATCTCCAGGATCTGGGAGATGTTGCGGCCCTTCCACTGCACCTCCAGCGTCTCGCGGTTGTAGCGCTGGCCGTTGCAGATGTCGCAGGGCACGTAGACATCGGGCAGGAAGTGCATCTCCACCTTGACCACGCCGTCGCCCTGGCAGGCCTCGCAGCGGCCGCCGGCCACGTTGAAGGAGAAGCGCCCGGGGCCGTAGCCGCGCTCCTTGGCGGTGTTGGTCTCGGCCATCAGGTCGCGGATGGGCGTGAACAGGCCCGTGTAGGTGGCCGGGTTGCTGCGCGGCGTGCGGCCTATGGGCGACTGGTCCACATTGATGACCTTGTCGAAATAGCCCATGCCGATGATGTCGTCGTGCGGCGCGGCCTCGCCGCCGGCACGGTGGATCTGGCGCGCGGCCTCGGTATAGAGCGTGTCGTTGACCAGGGTGCTCTTGCCCGAGCCCGAGACGCCGGTCACGCAGGTCAGCAGGCCCACGGGAAAGTCCGCCGTCACGCCCTTGAGGTTGTGGCCGCGTGCGCCCACCACGCGCAGGGCCTGCAGTTGCGGCGCAGCCGCACCGGCCTCGGCCGGATGCTGGCCCGCGCGTGCGGGGAAGCCCTTGGCAGGAGACCGGACCTCGCCCTCGGCCGGCGCCTCGACCACGGGCTGCCAGGGCGTGCGCCGCGCAGGCACTTCGATGCGCTGGGTGCCCGCCAGGTAGCGGCCCGTGGGCGAATCGGGGTTGGCGCGCACCTCTTCGTAGCTGCCCTGGGCCATGACGCGGCCGCCATGCACGCCCGCGCCCGGCCCCAGGTCGATGATCTGGTCGGCCGCGCGCATCATGTCCTCGTCGTGCTCGACCACGATGACGCTGTTGCCGATGTCGCGCAGGTGCTGCAGCGTGCCGATGAGCTTGTCGTTGTCGCGCTGGTGCAGTCCGATGCTGGGCTCGTCCAGCACATACATCACGCCCGTCAGGCCGCTGCCGATCTGGCTGGCCAGGCGGATGCGCTGGGCCTCGCCGCCGGACAGCGTGTCGGCCCCGCGCTCCAGGCTCAGGTAGCTCAGGCCCACGTCGTTGAGGAACAGCAGGCGCGAGGCGATCTCGCGCACCACCTTGCCCGCGATCTCCGCCTTGGCGCCCGACAGCTGCAGGGACGCGCACCAGGCATGGGCCTCGGCCAGCGTGGCGTGGCCCACCTCGTAGATGGCGCGGGCCTGCTTGCCCTCGCCGATGCGCACGAAGCGCGCCTCGCGGCGCAGCCGCGTGCCGCCGCAGTCGGGGCAGACGGCGACGCTGCGCAGCCGCGCCAGGTCGTCGCGCACCACGCTGGACTCGGTCTCGCGCCAGCGCCGCGTGATGTTGGGGATGATGCCCTCGAAGGGATGGCTCTTGACCAGGGTCTCGCCCTTGCGCGCGCCGCTGTCGAAGACATAGGTGAAGGGCATTTCCTCCTCGCCCGAGCCCCACAGCATCACGTTGCGCACCTTCTCGGGCAGCTCCTCGAAGGGCAGCTCCACATCGGCGCCATAGTGGCGCGCCACGCTCTCCAGCATGGAGAAGTAGTAGCCGTTGCGCCGGTCCCAGCCCTTGACGGCGCCGCTGGCCAGGCTCAGCGTGGGAAAGGCCACCACGCGCTCGGGATCGAAGGACTCCGTGCAGCCCAGGCCGTCGCAGCCCGGGCAGGCGCCCATGGGCGAGTTGAACGAGAACAGGCGCGGCTCCAGCTCGGGCAGCGAATAGCTGCACAGCGGGCAGGCGAACTTGGCGCTGAAGAGGTGCTCCTTGCCGCTGTCCATCTCCAGGGCGATCACGCGGCCGCCGGCGTCGGCGCCGCCCGCGCGCAGAGCGGCCTCGAAGCTCTCGGCCAGGCGCTGCTGGGCGTCGGCACGCACCTTGAGGCGGTCGATCACCACGTCGATGTCGTGGCGCTCGTTCTTCTCCAGCGCGGGCAGGGAATGGGACTCGTGGATCTTGCCGTCGATGCGAAAGCGCACATAGCCCTGGGCCTGCATCTGCGCGAACAGCTCGGCGAACTCGCCCTTCTTGTTGCGCGCCAGCGGCCCCAGCACCATGAGGCGCGTGTCCTCGGGCAGGGCCAGGGCCGCATCCACCATCTGGCTGATGGTCTGGGACTGCAGCGGCAGGTTGTGGTCGGGGCAGTAGGGCGTGCCGGCGCGTGCGAACAGCAGGCGCAGGTAGTCGTTGATCTCGGTCACCGTGCCCACGGTGGAGCGCGGGTTGTGGCTGGTGGCCTTCTGCTCGATGCTGATGGCGGGCGACAGGCCCTCGATCAGGTCCACATCGGGCTTGTCCAGCCGCCCCAGGAACTGGCGCGCATAGGCCGACAGGCTCTCCACATAGCGGCGCTGGCCCTCGGCGTACAGGGTGTCGAAGGCCAGGCTGGACTTGCCCGAGCCCGACAGCCCGGTGATCACCACCAGCCGGTTGCGCGGAATGTCCAGGTCGATGTTCTTGAGGTTGTGCGTGCGCGCACCGCGGATGGCGATGCGTGACTGCGCCAGCGCCTGGCCGAGGTAGCGGCCGTCGGGCTGGGAGCGGGAGTCGGCGGCCCGGTCCAGGCCGCCGTCTTCGGAAATCGTGTGGGAACCAGGCATCGGGAAAACCCCTGCGAAGGCGAACCCGCCATGATAGGTCAGAACCCGTGCCACCGCATGGCGGCTCGGTCTGCGGGGCGGCTGGGCCTTCTGCGGCGCCCCTTCACAAAACTGTCTTGCACTGCCTTGCATAACCCAGCCACCCCGCAGCGCCGGCCTATGGGCGAGAATGGCGGATTGCTTGCCCCCACAACAGTGCACCCCGTGCTCGATTCCCCCACACCCGTCCACGGCGCCCAGGCGCCAGCCCCCTCCTCGGCCGCATCGGGCCGCATGACCTCGCAGGAACGCCGTTCCAGCGCCAGCCTGGCGCTGATCTTTGCGCTGCGCATGCTGGGCCTGTTCCTGGTGCTGCCGGTGTTCGCGCTGGAGGCGCGCAAATACCCGGGCGGGGATGATCCGGCCATGATCGGCCTGGCCATGGGCCTGTACGGGCTCACCCAGGCCGTGTTCCAGCTGCCCCTGGGCCTGGCTTCGGACCGCTTCGGGCGCAAGCGCGTCATCGTCGCCGGGCTGCTGGTCTTTGCGGCGGGCAGCCTGCTGGCGGCCACGGCCGACTCGCTGCTGGGCCTGATGTGGGGCCGCGGCCTGCAGGGCGCGGGCGCCGTCTCGGCCGCCGTGACCGCGCTGCTGGCCGACCTCACGCGCGACAGCGTGCGCACCAAGGCCATGGCCATGGTGGGCGGCAGCATCGGCCTCATGTTCGCGCTGGCCCTGGTGCTCAGTCCCCTGCTGGCGGCCTGGGGCGGGCTGCCCGGCATCTTCGGCCTGACCTGCGCCCTGGCGCTGGCGGGCATTGCCGTCGTGCTCTGGGTCGTCCCGCCCGAGCCCGCGCGCCACGCCGACCAGCCGCGCGGCCGCATGGCCGAGCTGTGGCGCCATGGCGACCTGGTGCGCCTGAACCTGGGCGTCTTCGTGCTGCACACCGTGCAGATGTCCATGTGGGTGGCCGTGCCCGCCATGCTGGTGCAGGCAGGCCTGGACAAGCAGGCGCACTGGCATGTCTACCTGCCGGCCGTGGTGCTGTCCTTCGCCGCCATGGGCGGCCTGTTCGCCATGGAGCGGCGCGGGCGCCTGCGCGCGGCCCTGCTGGGCGCCATCGCCCTGATCACCCTCGTGCAGATCGGCCTGGGCCTGCTGGCGGCCGGCGGCACGCAGCCGCCGCTGTGGGCCATGGCCGTGCTGATGTTTGTGTTCTTCTGCGGCTTCAACGCGCTGGAGGCCACCCAGCCCAGCCTGGTCTCGCGCATGGCGCCGGCTCCGCTGCGCGGCGCGGCGCTGGGCGCCTACAACACGCTGCAATCGCTGGGCCTGTTCGCAGGCGGCGCGCTGGGCGGCGCCGTCGCCAAATGGGCCGGCATGCCGGGCCTGTTCACCCTGACGAGCGTCCTGGCCGTGCTGTGGCTGGTCGTCACCTGGCCGCTGCGCCCCGTGGGCCGCCACAGCTGAACGGCAGTTTTCCGACGGTTACAAACTGCTGCAGCCAGCCGCTGCACCGGCATATCCGCCCCCTGCCAACGGCGGACGGCTTGCGGCACAATGGCGCGTCTGGCCCGGGATCCATCCTTCTATGCCCGGGCCACTTCTCTCTGTAAAGGTATTTCACTCATGGCATCCGTCAACAAGGTCATCATCGTCGGCAACCTCGGGCGCGACCCCGAAATGCGCACCTTCCCGAGTGGCGACCAGGTGGCCAACGTGACCATCGCCACCACCGACCGCTGGCGCGACAAGAACACGGGCGAGAACAAGGAAGCCACCGAGTGGCACCGCGTGGTCTTCAACGGCCGCCTGGCCGAAATCGTGGGCCAGTACCTGCGCAAGGGCAGCCAGGTCTATGTCGAAGGCAGCCTGCGCACGCGCAAGTGGACCGACCAGGCCTCCGGCCAGGAACGCTACGCCACCGAAATCCGCGCCGACACCATGCAGATGCTGGGCAGCCGCCAAGGCGGCGGCGGTGGCCAGCAAGGCGGCGGCTATGGCGATGAAGGCTATGGCGACAGCGGCTACGACGCCCCTCCCCAGCAGCAACAGCGCCGCCCGGCCCCTGCCCCCATGGCAGCGCCCGCACCGCGCCAGGCCCCTGCCCAGCGCCCCGCTCCCGCACCCATGGCACCCCCGCCGCAGCGCGCGGCCTCGGGCTTTGACGACATGGATGACGACATTCCGTTCTGATTCGGACCATCAAGGTTCTTGAGCATCCAGACCCGCTTTCCCCGGAAAGCGGGTTTTGTTTTTCCAGGCGCCCGACGACAAATCCCATGCTCCTGCCGCGTGCCAGAACCCTGTTGTGGAGTCTTGTCCTGTGCCTGCCGCTGGCCGTGTTCGGCTGGCTGGCTGCAACCCTATGCCTGATCTCGCAGGAGGACTACACGCCCGAGCCCGGCAGCTTCACCTACTACATCGGCATCTCGTCCCTGGTGCGCCATGCGCCGCTGGTGGGCGCGCTGGGCAAGGCGGAGTACTTCGGCACCGTGGGCGACGGCAACAAGCCGCCACACGGCCTGGTGTCCTATGACGTGGAGTTCGCAAGCATTGGCCCCGCCACGCACGCCTTCGATGCCTACCTGCTCGGCAAAGGCTATTCCCGGAGTGCGGACGACGAAACGCCCGGCCCCTCCTACGGCATGGGGCGGCGCGTTCGCCATGCCAGGTACACGGCGTCTTCGGGCCAAGTCGTCTACGTGGAAGTGGTGCAGGCCTCATCGGCCGAGCAAGGCCCTGTGCGCTACCGCGCCACCATGGCGCACTACGACTGATTGCGGCCAGGGGTCCATCCCGCGGCAGGCAGCACCCCCTCGTACAATCGCGCCCGTGATTTCAATCCACCGGCACCGTCAACCCGAGGCTCGCCAAGCGCGCAGCCGCGATGCCGCACGCCTTCACAGCTTCACGCTGGCCCGCATCGCGCGCGGCTCGCAGAGCCGGCGCTCGGGCTGCACCCGCCTGGCGCCGCCGTAGCACGGCCGAACCGTACAAGCCGCCAGGTTGTTTCGGGCATCGCCCGACGCCCGGCATGTTCATTCCCGTCTACAAAATCCTGCCCCGCCCTGTCACATCCAGCGCGGCGGGGCTGGCCATTTCCATGTCGAAACACCCCCATCCCTTTCGCGCCGAGTGGGCGCCCAGCATTCCGCGCGAGCTCATGGCCGGCGCCGTGGCCACCTTTGCGCTGATCCCCGAGGTCATCGCCTTTTCCTTCGTGGCTGGCGTCGATCCCGCCGTCGGGCTGTTCGCCTCCTTCATCATCAGCATCGTCATCGCCTTCACGGGCGCGCGCCCGGCCATGGTGTCGGCGGCTGCGGGCTCGGTCGCCCTGGTGGCCGCTCCGCTGGTGCATGCCCATGGCGTGCAGTATCTTTTTGCGGCCGGCATTCTTGCGGGGGCCGTGCAGATCCTGTTCGGCCTGCTGCGCCTGGGCGTGCTGATGCGCTATGTGTCGGGCTCGGTGCGCACGGGCTTCGTCAATGCGCTGGCCATCCTGATCTTCTCGGCCCAGATGCCGCACCTGATCGGCGCCAATGCCGCCACCTGGGCCATGGTGGGCGCCGGCCTGCTGATCATCTACGGCCTGCCCCGGCTGACCACGGCCGTGCCCTCGCCCCTGGTCTGCATCGTGGTGCTGACGGTGGCGGCGAATTGGCTGGACCTGCCCTTGAAGACGGTCGCCGACCTGGGCCTGCTGCCGGACGGCCTGCCCAGCTTCGGGCTGCCGCAGGTGCCTTGGTCGCTGGAGACGCTGCGCCTGATCGCCCTGCCCGCGCTGGCGATCGCCATGGTGGGATTGCTGGAGTCCATGATGACGGCCAGCGTGGTCGATGAACTCACGGACACGCCCAGCTCCAAGAACCGCGAGTGCAGCGGCATCGGCGTGGCCAACATCGCGGCCAGCCTGTTCGGCGGCATTGCCGGCTGCGCCATGATCGGCCAGACCGTGGGCAATGTGCGCTACGGCGGCCGGGGCCGGCTGTCCACGCTGTTCGCGGGCGCCTTCCTGCTCATCCTGATGGTGCTGCTCAAGCCCTGGGTGTCGCAGGTGCCGGTGGCGGCGCTGGTGGCCATCATGGTGATGGTGTCGGCCTCCACGCTGGACTGGGGATCGGCCCGCGCCCTGCTCAGGCACCCCAAGCTGTCCAGCGCCGTGATGCTGGCCACCGTGGTGGTCACCGTGGCCACGGACAACCTGGCCGCCGGCGTGGGCGTCGGCGTGCTGCTCAGCGGGGTGTTCTTCACCTTCAAGGTCTCAAGGCTGCTGTCCGTCGAGAAGACGCAGGACGGCGCAGGCCTGACCTACCGCGTCTCGGGCCAGGTCTTCTTTGCCTCGGCCGATCAGTTGGTCGATGCCTTCGACGTGCGGGACATCGAAGGCCGGCCCGTGCGCATCGAACTGACCAACGCCCATTTCTGGGACATCACGGCCGTCAATGCGCTGGATAAGGTCTGCCAGCGCCTGCGCAAGCACGGCAGCACGGTCGAGGTGACGGGCCTGAACGAACACGGCCGGGCACTGGTGTCGCGGCTGGATATCGGCATCGAGTAGGAAACCTGCCCCGGGCATGGTTTCCCTGCGCTGGCAGACCGCTTGCTTTCCTGGGGCAGACGCGGTCTGCTCTTTCGCAAAGAGAAATCCGTCAAATATCGAATGGGTCATTCAGAAAATTCTCTATTTCAAAGAGTTACTCTTTTGAAATAAAGATTTCAGCCCGCTCATTTAGGATCTGGACCGCTGTCACCTCCCCGAACCCGTTCCATCTCTTCCATGCGACTCAGATCCGTTATCTTGGGCCTTGTCCTCCTGGTCTTTGCCGCATCCGCATCCTGGTTGGCCGTGTATGGGTTTCTCATCTCCCAGGAGGACTACTCGCCTGAGCGGGGATCGCTCAGATATTACGTAGGCATCTCTTCCCTGATACGCAATGCGCCAGCGACAGGGACGATGGCGCAGCCCACCTACTTCGGCTCCGTCGGTGATGGCAACAAGCCCCCGCAGTCCGAGATGACCTTCGAGACCAGCGCCAAGGACATCACCGAGGCCACTGCGGCCCTCACCAGCTACCTGCGCCAGAAGGATTTCCACCAGAGATCCATCGAAGCCGAAAATGCCGCCGCATCGTTTGTCCCCGAGGGAGAGCGCCTTGTCCAATACGCGCAATACGCGTCATCGGCCGGCGAAGTTGCCGTACTGGCGGTCACCCAGGCAATCGCAACAGGCCTGTGCAAGGTCACGCTCACCCATTACGACTGAACATGTCCAGCAGATCCCACATACCCCGAAGACTCATCTATACCTGCAACTGCGGATGGATTGACCTGGGCCACCTCCAATCGGTCGAGAGCCACCGCAATCGCTACGCCAGCGCGGCCTATCTCTGGAAAGACATACTGCATGAGCGCGGCATCGGGATTCCCGGTCACTCCGACAGCCATCTGATTCAATACAAGCAATCCATGGGGCGCTTTGGCCTGACCCAGGAATTTGCCAAGTTCTATCTCGTCAAGAAAGGCCTGTCTCTTTCAGCGAAGCGCTCCGTGGCCCTGGCCATATTCATGGAGGTTTCCATGGGCTTCGAGAGCCTGCAGGCATCCATGTCGCTCCTCACAGACAGTGGATTCAGCCAGGAAGACCTGGTTTCCAACCTGATTGGCTTCTACATGGTCGTGCACGGGGCACTGGACTGGAAGAATCTGTGCAAGCCGGTTTCCACCGAGGCATCGCTGGCCGTCTGGGATGCCAACGGTCCCGTGGGAAGCCATAAAAACAAAGTCTTCCAGCCGCAGTTCCACGCCTGCGAGGAATGCAAGAGCAAGCACCATGTGCAGCTGCCGCGCTTTCCTTCCGCGTTTCAGTCCATACAGCCCGCATCCAAGGGTCTGCATTTCATCGAAGCATCTGATGGGCTGCCAGTGCCAAAGCACATGCTTTCGACACTGTTTCCCTGAGTCTTCCTGCCCTGCTCCAGAACGCAGGCGCCCTCACCGCTCATCGAACGACAGCACCACGCGCTCGGTCAGCGGATGCGCCTGGCAGGTCAGGACAAAGCCGCAGGCGACCTCATTCTTGTCGAGGGCGAAGTTGCGCTCCATGCGCACCTCGCCCTCGACCACCTTGGCGCGGCAGGTGCCGCAGACGCCCGAGGTGCAGGAATAGGGCACTTCCAGCCCGGCCGAGGAGGCCGCATCCAGGATGCTGGCCTGGCCGCGCGTAAAGGGGATCTCGCGCGAGAGGCCGTCGCGCACCAGGGTGATGCGGGCGGTGGCGGCGTCGCCGGGCTGGGCCTCGTGCACCACGGCGCCCACCGTGCCCTGGCCTGCGGCCGGCAGGGCCACGCCGAAGCGCTCGATGTGGATGCGCTCCTCGGGCACGCCGGCGGCCAGCAGGGCGGCCTCGGCCTCGTCGTTCATCTGGAAGGGTCCGCAGATGTAGACATGGTCGATGTGCGCGGCCGGCACCACGCCCTGCAGGAATTCGGCGATCTTGGTTCGGTCCATCACGCCCATGTTCAGCGGCAGGTCGGTGTGTTCGTCCGAGAACACATGCTGCAGCGACAGCCGCGACATGTAGCGGTTCTTGAGGTCCTCGATCTCCTCCTTGAACATGGTGGACTGCAGCTGGCGGTTGCCGTAGATCAGCGTGAAGCGGCTGGCGGGCTCGCGCGCCAGCACGGTCTTCATGATGGACAGGATGGGCGTGATGCCGCTGCCGCCGGCGATGCCCACATGGTGGCGCGCGGCCCCGGGCTCGATGGGCACGAAGAAGCGGCCCTGGGGCGCCATGACCTGCAGCGTGTCGCCGGGGCGCAGATGCTCGTTGATCCAGTTGGAGAACTGGCCACCGCGCACCTTGCGCACGCCCACGCGCAGCTCGCCGTCATCCATGCCTGCGCAGATGGAGTAGCTGCGGCGCAGGTCCTGGCCGTCGATCTGGTGGCGCAGCGTCAGGTACTGGCCCTGGGTGAAGCCGAAGACCTCGCGCAGCGCGGGCGGCACGTCGAAGGAGACGACCACGGCCTCGGCCGTGTCGGGCGCAATGCTGCGCACGCGCAGCGGGTGGAACATCGTGGTCGTGGTCATATCGGCTTGAAGTGTTCGAAGGGTTCGCGGCAGTCCAGGCAGCGGTGCAGGGCCTTGCAGGCCGTGGCGCCGAAGGCCGACAGCCGCTCGGTGTGCACGCTGCCGCAGTGCGGGCAGGCAATGGGCTCGGGCGCGGCAATGCCCTGGCGGCGGCGCACCAGGCGGATGGGCGAGGTGCCTTCCGGCAGGCCGGAGTCGCCGCAGCGCCCTGGGGGCGCGATGCCGTACTCGCGCAGCTTGCGCCGGCCGTCGTCGCTGATCCAGTCCGTGGTCCAGGCCGGGGCGCGGCGCAGCACGGCACGCGCAGGGCCCAGGCCGGCGGCCTCGATGGCCTCGAGCACGCTGCGCTCTATGACCTCGGTGGCCGGGCAGCCCGAGTAGGTGGGCGTGAGCACGATCTCCATGCCCTGGCCTTCGGGCAGGGCATGGACCTCGCGCACGATGCCCAGCTCGCAGACCGAGATCACGGGCACCTCGGGATCGGGCACGTCCTGCAGCGCGGCCCAGGCCAGGCGCTCGCGCTCGGCCGAGGCGGATGTGACGGCCACCAGCCGTGCGGCAGCCATCACCACACCCCGCCCGGATAGGCGCGCTGCAGGTGCTGCATCTCGGCCAGGATGAAGCCCATGTGCTCGCTGTGCACGCCGTTGCGGCCCGTGCTGCGGAAGGCGGATTCGGCCGGCATGTCCAGCGTGGCCTCCTGCAGCAGGGCGGCCATTTCGGCCTGCCAGGGTTCGCGCAGCTCGGACCAGGCCGGGCCCAGGCCGCTGGCGCGTGCGGCGGTGTCCGTGGCGTCGTCGGTGAACAGCTCGGCCGCATAGCGCCACAGCTGGGCCAGGGCCGCCTCCATGCGCTGGCGCGATTCCTCGGTGCCGTCGCCCAGGCGCACCACCCAGTCGCCCGCGTGCTGCTCGTGGTAGCGCGCCTCCTTGAGCGCCTTGGCGGCAATGGCGGCCAGCTCGGCGTCGCTGGAGTGCACCAGACGCTCCCACATCAGGCGCAGCCAGGTGGCAGCCATGGCGTTGCGCAGCACGGTGAAGGCGAAGTCGCCGCGCGGCAGCTCGGCCAGCGTGGCGTTGAAGTAGTCGCGCTCGTCGCGCAGAAAGGCCAACTGGTCCTCGTCGTGCGCGCGGCCTTCAAGCTGGCCGGCGCGGGTCAACAGGGCTCGTGCCTGGCCGACCAGGTCCAGCGCCATGTTGGTCATGGCGATGTCCTCTTCGAGGATGGGCGCGTGGCCGCACCACTGGCCCAGGCGCTGGGCCAGGATCAGGCAGGTATCGCCCAGGCGCAGCAGGTACTGCACCTCGGGGCGGGCGTCGATGGCGATGGAGGAGGCGGAGGCGGTCATGGCTGCACCCCGCTCACATGTGGTCCACCGAGGGCGGCAGCTGGTAGAAGGTCGGATGGCGGTAGACCTTGTCCTGCGCCGGGTCGAAGAACATGTCCTTGTCGCCGGGGTCGCTGGCCACGATCTGGTCCGAGCGCACCACCCAGACGCTCACGCCCTCCTGGCGCCGCGTGTAGACATCGCGCGCCATCTGCAGCGCCATCTGCGGGTCGGCCGCATGCAGGCTGCCGCAGTGCTTGTGGTCCAGGCCGGCCTTGCTGCGGACGAAGACTTCCCACAGCGGCCATTCGTTGGTGATGTTCTGTTCGACGGTGGTCATGCGGCCTCCTTGCGGGTCTGGTTTCTCTGTGTCTGCTTGCGGGCATGGGCCAGGGCGGCCTCGCGCACCCAGGCGCCTTCGTCCCAGGCCTTGACGCGTGCGCCCAGGCGCTCGCGGTTGCAGGGGCCGTCTCCGGCGATCACGCGCCAGAACTCGTCCCAGTCGATGGGGCCATGGTCATGGGCCTGGCGGGCCTCGTTCCATTTCAGGTCGGGGTCTGGCAGGGTGACGCCCAGCACCTTGGCCTGGTCCACCGTGGCGTCGATGAACTTCTGGCGCAGCGCGTCGTTGGAGATGCGCTTGATGCCCCAGCGCATGGACTGCGCGCTGTTGGGCGACTGGTCGTCGGGCGGGCCGAACATCATGATGGACGGCCACCACCAGCGGTTGACGGCGTCCTGCACCATGGCCTTCTGCGCCTCGGTGCCCTGCTGCATCATGGTCAGCAGCGCCTCGTAGCCCTGGCGCTGGTGAAAGCTCTCCTCGCGGCAAATGCGCACCATGGCGCGCGCATAGGGCGCATAGGAGCAGCGGCAGATGGGCACCTGGTTCATGATGGCCGCGCCATCCACCAGCCAGCCGATGGTGCCCATGTCGGCCCAGGTCAGCGTGGGGTAGTTGAAGATGGAGCTGTACTTGGCCTTGCCCGTGTGCAGCGCGTGCAGCATCTGGTCGCGGCTGCTGCCCAGCGTCTCGGCGGCCGCGTAGAGGTACAGGCCATGGCCGCCCTCGTCCTGCACCTTGGCCAGCAGGATGGCCTTGCGCTTGAGGGTGGGCGCGCGGCTGATCCAGTTGCCCTCGGGCAGCATGCCGACGATCTCGCTGTGCGCATGCTGGCTGATCTGGCGCAGCAGCGTCTTGCGGTAGTTGTCGGGCATCCAGTCCTTGGCCTCGATGAATTCGCCGGCATCGATGCGCTCGTCAAAGCGCTGCTGCAGGCGCATTTCGTCGGCCGAGCGCACGGCCTTGCCGCCATCGCCCGCTTCCTTGCCCATGGTGTCCATGGCCTGGGTATACATGTGCGATCTCCTTCAGTGAAATGGTTGACGACGGCCGGCGGTGCCTCAACGCGGCCGCTTGTCGTACACGCGCCGGGCCTTGCCGGTCTGCGTGCGCTCGATGGTGTCGGGATCGAAGACGCGCACCGCCGTGGAAATGCCCACCAGGGTCTTGATGCGCTGCTGCACCCACTGCGCGATCTCGCCGCGCTCGGCATCGCCCAGGCCGCGCCGCTGCGGCTGCAGCTCGCAGTGCACCTCGACGGTGTCCAGCAGGCCTTCACGGCTGATGTGCATCTGGTACAGGCCCGTGAGGCTGGCATTGGCCAGCACGATTTCCTCGATCTGGGTCGGAAACACGTTGACGCCGCGGATGATCATCATGTCGTCGCTGCGCCCCACGATCTTGCCCATGCGCCGGAAGCTGCGCGAAGTCGGCGCCAGCAGCCGCGTCAGGTCCCGCGTGCGGTAGCGAATGATGGGCATGGCTTCCTTGCTCAACGACGTGAAGACCAGCTCACCCTCGCTGCCGTCGGGCAGCACCTCGCCCGTATCCGGGTCGATGATCTCGGGATAGAAATGGTCTTCCCAGATCACCGGTCCGTCCTTGCTCTCCACGCATTCGCTGGCCACGCCTGGGCCCATGACTTCGGACAGGCCGTAGATGTCCACGGCATCCAGCCCCGCCTTGCCCTCGATCTCGCGGCGCATGGCCTCGGTCCAGGGCTCGGCGCCGAAGATGCCGATCTTCAAGGAGCTTGCGCGCGGGTCCAGGCCCTGGCGCTGCATCTCCTCCACGATCACCTGCATGTAGCTGGGCGTGACCATGATGATGTCGGGCCGGAAATCCTGGATCAGCTGCACCTGCTTTTCGGTCTGCCCGCCTGACATGGGCACCACGGTGCAGCCCGCGCGCTCGGCACCGTAGTGCGCGCCCAGGCCGCCCGTGAACAGGCCGTAGCCGTAGGCCACATGCACCATGTCGCCGGGCCGCCCGCCCGCCGCGCGGATGGAGCGCGCCACCAGGTTGGCCCAGTTGTCGATGTCATTCAACGTGTAGCCCACGACCGTGGGCTTGCCCGTGGTGCCCGAGGAGGCATGCACGCGCGCCACCTTCTGGCGCGGCACGGCGAACATGCCGAACGGGTAGTTCTCGCGCAGGTCCTTCTTGGTGGTGAAGGGAAAGCGGGCCAGGTCGGACAGCGTGCGCAGGTCGGACGGGTGCACGCCCTTCTCGTCGAAGGCGCGGCGGTAGTGCGGCACATGGTCGTAGGCATGCTGCAGCGACCAGCGCAGGCGCTGCAGCTGCAACGAGGCGATCTCGTCACGGCTGGCGGTTTCGATGGGGTCGAGTTCGCCGGGGGCGGGGCGCAGGTCTTTGTTCATCGGGGTTCTGGCGTCGTGAGGCAAGGGGTTCAGAATAATTGACCGACCGGACGGTAGGATTATAAGATGCAGCTTTCTTGAGCAACAAGGCTTGTTGTCCGGTACTAACCCTGATAGCGACGCCACATTCCAAACCAGGAGACATCCCATGCCCGCCCACGCCCTCTACGAACGCCACCGCCCCCTGCTCGACGACGCGCTGCAGGCCCTGTCCCGCCGGGGCCACTGGTCGCCCTTCCCCGAAGCGCCCTCGCCCAAGGTGTATGGCGAGACCGCGCAGGCCCAGGGCCACGCCGCCGTGCAGGCGCTGTTCGGCAAGGACTATCCGCTGCGCCAGCCCGGTGAACGCGCCCGCGTGGTCACCGAGCAATCGCCCTATGGCGTGGCCCTGGACATCCGCTACCCCGAGTGCGATGCCCAGGCACTGGTGGATGCCGCCCAGGCGGCCGAGCCTGCGTGGCAGGCGCTGGGACCCCAGGGCCGCACCGGCGTGTTGCTGGAGGCGCTGACGCGCATCCACCAGCGCAGCTTCGAGATCGCGCATGCCGTGATGCTGACCACGGGCCAGGGCGCGATGATGGCCTTCCAGGCCGGCGGCCCCCATGCCCAGGACCGCGCCCTGGAAGCCATTGCCGTGGCCTGGAAGGCCATGGCCGACGTGCCTGCCGAGGCCGTCTGGGAAAAGCCCCAGGGCAAGCATGCGCCCGCGGTGCTGCACAAGCGCTTCGAGATCGTGGGGCGTGGCGTGGCCCTGGTCATCGGCTGCGCCACCTTCCCGACCTGGAACACCTACCCGGGCCTGTTCGCCGCGCTGGCCACGGGCAACCCCGTGATCGTCAAGCCCCACCCCAACGCCGTGCTGCCGGCCGCGCTCACCGTGAGCGTGCTGCGCGATGTGCTGACCGAGCAGGGCCTGGACCCCAACCTCGTCACCCTGGCCGTGAGCGACAAGCCCGAATTGACCCAGGCCCTGGCCACGCACGCCGCCGTGGCCTCCATCGACTTCACCGGCGGCAATGCCTTCGGCCAGTGGCTGCAGTCCAACGCGCCGCAGGCACGCCTGTATGCCGAGATGGCCGGCGTGAACCTGGTGGTGATCGAGTCCACCGATGCCTACGCAGGCATGCTGCGCAATCTGGCCCTGTCACTGTCGCTGTACAGCGGCCAGATGTGCACCACCACGCAGAACCTGCTGGTTCCGGCCGGCGGCATAGAGACTGACCAGGGCCACAAGAGCTTCGAGCAGGTCGGCGCCGATCTGGCCGCCGCCATCGACCAGTTGCTGGCCGATCCCAAGGTGGCCTTCACCGTGCTGGGCGCCATAGGCTCTGCCCAGACCGTGGAGCGCGTGGAACAGGCCGCCACCGTGGGCCGCGCCGTGCGCGCCTCGCAAAAGCTCACCCATCCCGAATACCCGCAGGCCGAGGTGCGCACGCCCGCGCTGCGTGCGCTGGACGTGGCGGACGCCGCCATCTACGAGCGCGAATGCTTCGGCCCCGTCTCCTACCTGGTGGCCGTACCCTCGGCCCAGGCCGCGCGCGAGCTGGCCGAGCGCAGCGTGCGCGCGCATGGCGCGATGACGCTGGGCCTGTACTCCACGGATGCGGCCTTTGTCGATGCCGTGGCGGCCTCGGCGCTGCGCTCGCGCGTGGCCCTGTCCATCAACCTCACGCAGGGCGTGATGGTCAACCAGTCGGCCGGTTTTTCCGACTTCCACGCCACGGGCGGCAATCCCGCGGCCAATGCCAGCTACACCACGCTGGCCTTCGTGGCCGACCGCTTCGTGGTCGTGCAGCGCCGGTGGTAAGGGACCGGGCCGAGCCTAGGCCTGGCGGGCCTTGCGCGGCTTCTTGGCGTCCGGCACGCTGACCGCGCGCACGCCGCCGAAGAACAGCTGGGACACCATGGTGCCAATGGCGTCATGGTCCAGCGTGCCGCCCGGCTTGAGCCAGGTGAAGGTCCAGTTGATCATGCCGAACAGCAGCATGGCCAGGGGCTTGCCCAGGGCGCTGTCGGCGGGCTCGCCGCGCACCTGGGCAATGGTCTGCGCAAAGGCCGCGACCACGCGGCGCTCCACGTCCAGGATGCGCTGCTGGTCTTCCTCGCGCAGGAAGCGCACGTCCTCGGTCAGCACGCGGTGGGCATTCTGGGCCTGGGCGTACTCCTGGCCGAAGCCGCGGATCAGCGCATGCAGGCGCTGCTCGGGATCGGCATGGGCCTGCAGGGTGTCGTTGACCAGGGCTTCGAGGCGCAGCACATGCTCTTCGGCAATGCGCACGGCCAGGTCGTGCTTGTCGAGCACATAGTGGTAGAGCGTGGCCTTGGAGACGCCGCAGGCCGCAGCCACCTCGTTCATGGAGGTGCCCGCATAGCCGCGCTGCGCGAACAGCTGGGCGGCGTGGGAGAGGATCATTTCACGCTGGCCATCGTAGCCAGCAGGGTCACGTACGCGTGCCATGCGGCGGCGTCCTTTCGGTAGGTGTCGTTGCCAGGGTCCGCCCGTGCGGCCCGGGCCGGAATTATGGACGGTGCAGCGGCGCGCGCCCCCGCGATTACCAGTTTTCAGGGATATGCAAAGATGCGGGCTTCGCCCACAGTCGGGCGGCCATCCTGCCCCTTTTTACGCCCGCCGCTGCGCACGCCTTTTCCATGCCCGCCCACCTGCTTGTCCCAGAGTCCACGCTTCCGGCCCCGGTGCTGGTGGTGGAGGACGAGCCGCTGATCCGCCAGCGGCTGCAGTCCGTGCTGGGCCAGCTGGGCTACACGCCCGATGCCCTGCTGTTCGCAGGCTCCCTGGCCCAGGCCCGCGCCTGCCTGGCCGAGCCCGTGGCGCTGGCCCTGGTGGACCTGGGCCTGCCCGACGGCAGCGGCATCGACCTGATCGCCGAGATGCGCAGCGCAGACCCGGCCGTGGGCATCCTGGTGATCTCGGCCTGGAGCACGGAGGACGCCATCCTCGCGGCGCTGCGCGCAGGCGCCACCGGCTATGTGCTCAAGGAACGCGACGACCTGGAAGTGTCGCTGTCCATCCGCAGCGTGCTGCGCGGCGGCGCCCCCATCGACCCCTTTATCGCGCGCCGCGTGATCGCCGAGCTGCAGGGCGCGGCACCCGCCACGGCGGAAAGCGGCGGCACCGAGTCCACGCTGAGCGCGCGCGAAAGCCAGATCCTGCGCCTGGTGGCCGATGGCCTGACCAACCGCGAGATCGCCGAGCAGCTGCACCTGTCGCGCTACACGGTGGAATGCCACATCAAGCACATCTACCGCAAGCTGGCCGTGTCCTCGCGCACGCGCGCCGTCAACACGGCACGCGTGCGCGGACTGCTGGGCTGACGGCCATGGGCGGGTGGCGCCGGTGGTTCGGCCCGGTGCGGTGCCTGGCACTGGGCCTGGCGGTCCTCCTGTGCAGTACCTGCGCCTTGGCCCAGGCCTGCCTGCCGCAGATCCTGTCCATCCAGTCCGCCAAGGCCGCAGGCCTGGGACCGCCGCCCATCGCCAGCGCGGTACGCGACTGGCACAACGTGACCCTGCCCGACCACTGGCTGGACCGCTGGCCCGGCTACAGCGGCGCCGTCTGGTACCGCATCGACTGGCAGCGCGGCTGCGCTCACCCCGCTGCCGCCGCTGCCACCGCTCCCACCGCCGCCGATCCCGTGGCGCTGGCCCTGCACTCCATGGTCATGGCCGGCGAGGTCTTCGTGAACGGCGACCTGCTGTGGCGCGACCGGCACCTGGTCGAGCCCCTGTCGCGCAGCTGGAACATGCCGCGCTTTTGGCTGCTGCCCGAATCCGCCCTGCATGCGGGCACCAACAGCGTGTGGATACGCGTGCACGGCCTGGCCGAGCAGACGCCCGGCCTGGGCGAGGTGCGCCTGGGCGAGCCCGAGGCGCTGCGCCAGTGGCACGCGCAGACCTGGTGGAACCAGCGCACGCTGTTTGCCATGAACATCGTGGTCTCGCTGGTGCTGGGCGTGCTGTTCGCCTTTGCCTGGCTGCAGCGGCGCGCCAGCAAGGCCTTTGGCTGGTACGCGCTCAATGCCTTCTGCTGGGCGCTGTTCCTGGCCAATATCCTGGCCACCGAGGCCTGGCCCTTCCCCGACACCCTGGCCGTGGCACGCGGCAACCTGCTGGTCTTTTTGCTGTTCGGCCAGAGCTTTTGCCTGTTCACCTGGCGCTTCGGCAGGCTGCACCTGCCCCGGCTGGAAAAGCTGCTGTGGGCGCTGACGCTGGCCGGCATGGCCGCCGCCATCTTCGCGCCCTGGTCGCTGGTGGACGGCGTGCTGCACATTGGCCTGGTGTACTTCGGCATCTGCGTGGCCGTGTCGCTGCACTTTCCGCTGCACGCCTGGCGCACGCGCGAGCCAGGCCACCTGGTCTACGCGGCCTGCCTGCTGGTCTTCCTGTGCGCGGGCCTGCACGACATGCTGGCGCTCAAGAAGGTGATCGGCCCCGCCACGCCCTGGATGCCCTATACCGCGCCGCTGACCATGCTGGCCCTGTCCATGGTGCTGGGCCGGCAGTTCGTGCTCAGCATGCGCCGCATCGAACAGTTCAACCAGGAGCTGACCGACAGCGTAGCGCGTGCCTGCGACGAGCTCGGCGGCACGCTGGCGCGCGAGCATGCGCTGGCGCTCAGCCACTCGCGGCTGCAGGAACGGATGCAGCTGGCGCACGACCTGCACGACAGCCTGGGCGGCTCCCTGGTGCGCTCCATCGCCATGGTGGAGCAGGCGGGCACCCCCATGCACAACCGCCAGTTCCTGTCCGTGCTCAAGCTGCTGCGCGACGACCTGCGCCAGATGATCGACAGCGGCACCAGCGTCTCCGTCACCGTGCCGGACACGCCCCAGGCCTGGATCGCGCCGCTGCGCCACCGCTTTGCCAGCCTGTTCGACGCGCTGGACATGCAGTCCGACTGGCAGGTGCCGGCCGCCTGGCCGCAGCCGCCCGGTGCGCTGCAGTGCCTGGCGCTGACGCGCGTGCTGGAGGAAGCGCTGGCCAATGTGATCAAGCACAGCCGCGCCCAGTGCGTGCAGGTGCAGCTGCAGTGGCCCGAGCAGCATTGGCTGATGCTGCGCATCACCGACGACGGAGCAGGCTTTGACGTGGCCGCCGTGCAGCAGGCCGGCATGGGCGTGGGCCTGCGCAGCATGCAGGCGCGCCTGCAGCGCCTGGGCGGCCATCTGGACATGGACTCAGAACCCGGCGCCACCCTGCTGGCCGCCTGGCTGCCCGTGCCCGGCGATCACCTGCACGAAGGCACGGAGCAGGCCACCCTCAGCGCGAAAAGCGCCCTATCCCCGCACTGACGCCGGCCGGCGTCAGCACATCGTCGAAATACTCCAGCGTGAGCTGGTTGCCGTCGAACGTGGCCTTGGACAGGCTGCCCGGCGAATCGCCCTCGGGCACGAAGCTGAAGACCTCACCATCCCAGTGGCTGAGCAGCATGCGCTGCGAACCCAGGCTGACCTGCAGTCCACCGCCGCCCGTCTGCAGGCTGACCTGGGCCGGCCCGTAGAAGCGGTTGGCGTAGCTGCCCACATAGGCGCCCAGCGGCCGGGGCGGTCGGGGGAAAGGGGGCCGGGTCTTGCCTGCCAGCTCGCCATGCGGCTGCATGATGGGTGCCAGCCGCTTGGTCCAGATGCTCTCCCAGTCCTGGCGCTGGCGGCCCCATTCGACCTGGTCCAGGAACTGCGAGACCACGATCTCGGGCACGCCGATGGGCATGCCGTTGGTCAGCACCACGATGCCCAGCTTGAGCTCGGGCATGACGGTGAAGCTGGTCGCGCTGCCCGTGCCGAAGGCACCCGAGTGGCTGTAGGTGGTGCGCCCCGCCTCGGACACGCCCACGTTGAAGCCGAAGCCGTAGTAGCGCGCAGGCTCGCCGTTGCCGGCCGGCGACTGCAGCATCTGCGGCGACAGCGCCGTGCGCAGCGCCTGCGCATCGACCACCTGGCGGCCCTCGAAGCGGCCCTCGTCCAGCAGCATGGTCATCCAGCGCGCCATGTCGCGCACCGTGGAGCTGACGCCGCCGGCGGCCGACTGCGCATCGGGCCGGCGCACGGGCCCCGCCTGCCACACGCCGTTGACGCGCAGGTGGCCGGCCGCGCGGTTGGCGCGCGCCTCGAAATCGGCAAACAGCGAGCTGGTCTGCGTCATGCCCAGCGGGCCGTAGACGGCCTGCTGCGACAGCGCGGCCCAGGACTGGCCCGCGATGGCGGCCACGGCCTCGGCGCCCGTGGTCAGGCCGAAGTTGCTGTAGGCGTACTGGGTGCCCACGGGCCGCAGCGGCAGATAGCGCAGGCGCTCCAGGATCTGGCGCTGGCTGAAGCCCAGTTCCTCCAGCGCATCGCCGGCCTGGCCGGGCAGGCCCGAGCGGTGGGCATACATGTCGCCCACGGTGATGCGCTGGGCGGCATCTGCGTCCTCCAGCGTCCACCAGGGCAGGCCCTGCTGCACGCGCGTGTCCCAGGACACGCGGCGCTGGCCCACCTGCTGCGCCACCACGGTGGCGCCCACGGACTTGGAGACGGAGGCGAGCTGGAACACCGTGTCCGCATCCACGGCCAGCGACGAGCCCAGACGGCGCACGCCCATGCCCTGGGCATAGACCAGGCGCCCATCATGCACGACCGCCACGGCCACGCCGGGCACGCCCGTGCGCCGCATCTGCGCGCGCACCTGGCCGTCGAGCTGATCGAGCGCACGCTTGACGCGGTCCGTCACGGGCGGATCGATGGGGTCGCCCCAGGACACCTCGCCGTTGCATCCGGCCGTGGCCACGGCGCCCAGGGCCGCTCCCAGAAAATGCCGGCGCGCAAGAATCGATGAAGCCATGGGGTCTCCTGTGGTGCTGTCGTGAAGAACAAAAGGAAAAAGAAAAAGGGGCGGTTGTGCCGCCCCCCGTGACGATAGCAAAACGCGACGGGCCGCATCCTGCCCGGCATCAATGCCGCGTCAGTGCTGCATCAGTGCTGCATCACTGCGGATCCACCGCCGCGATGATGCCGCCGCCCAGGCACACGTCGCCGTCGTAGAGCACGGCCGACTGGCCGGGCGTGACGGCCCATTGCGGCTCGGGAAAATCCAGCCGGAAGCCCTCGGGCGTGGCGCCCGAGATCAGGGCCGGCGAGTCGGGCTGGCGGTAGCGCGTCTTGGAGCCGTAGGCCTTGCCCTCGGCGGGCGCGTGGCCGGCCACCCAGCTGACCTGGTCGGCCAGCAGCGACTGCGACAGCAGCCAGGGATGGTCATGGCCCTGCACCACGCGCAGCGTGTTGGTGTCCAGCTCCTTGCGCGCCACGAACCAGGGCTCATGGTCGCCGCCGCCGCGCGGTGCGCCCTTTTCCTTGACGCCGCCGATGCCCAGGCCCGAGCGCTGGCCCAGCGTGTAGAACGACAGGCCCACATGCTTGCCCAGCTTGCGGTTGCGGTCGTCGAGGATGTTGCCGGGCTCCTTGCTGATGTAGCGGTTCAGGAAGTCGCGGAACGGCCGCTCGCCGATGAAGCAGATGCCCGTGGAGTCCTTCTTCTTCGCGTTGGGCAGGCCGATCTCCTCGGCAATGCGGCGCACCTCGGTCTTCCTCAGCTCGCCCACGGGGAACATGGACCTGGACAGCTGGGCCTGGTTGAGGCGGTGCAGGAAGTAGCTCTGGTCCTTGGCCGGGTCCAGCCCCTTGAGCAGCTCGAACAGCTGCGTGCCGGGGTTCTGGCGCACGCGGGCGTAGTGGCCCGTGGCGATCTTCTCGGCGCCCAGGCGCATGGCGTGGTCCAGGAAGGCCTTGAACTTGATCTCGGCATTGCACAGCACATCGGGGTTGGGCGTGCGGCCGGCCTGGTACTCGCGCAGGAACTCGGCGAAGACGCGGTCCTTGTACTCGGAGGCGAAGTTCACATGCTCGATCTCGATGCCGACCACGTCGGCCACGGCGGCGGCATCGACGAAATCGACATTGGACGAGCAGTATTCGCTGTCGTCGTCATCTTCCCAGTTCTTCATGAAGATGCCGACCACTTCATGGCCCTGTTGCTTGAGGAGATGGGCCGTGACAGCGGAGTCCACACCGCCCGACAGGCCCACCACGACGCGGTGTTTAGTCATGGCATCGATTATCCCAGCGCCCTTCAAAGGCTGCGCGCCACGGGCTTTGCAGCCCTGCGCCAGCAGGAATAATGGCCCTCCTGCCCCCTAGGAAACGCCCGCATGCGCTACGACCTGACCGATCTGAAGCTGTTCATGGCCATCGCCCAGGCCGGCAATCTCTCGCGTGCCAGCCAGGCGCGGCACCTGACGCCCTCGGCCGCCAGCCAGCGTCTGCGCAACCTGGAGCAGGCCCTGGGCTGCCAGCTGTTCACGCGCGAGCACAAGGGCATGCGGCTGACCGAGGAAGGCCACGCCATGCTCGAGCATGCGCGCGGCGTGTTCGCCGCCATCGACGGCATGGAGGCCGAGGCCGCCCTGCTGGGCAGCAGCCTGCAGGGCAAGGCAACGCTGGCGGCCAACAGCTCCTCGCTGCACGGCTTCATCGGCCCGCACATCGGCGAGTTCCTGACCGCCTTTCCCGAGGTGAACCTCACCCTGGTGGAGCAGACCAGCGAGACGATTGCCGCCAGCGTGGCCGAGGGCGAGGCCGACCTGGGCGTCTACGCGGGCGAGCCCATGGCGGGCGCCGTGGCCTGCGAGACCTTTGCGCTGGACCGCCTGGTGGTGATCGCCCCGCCCGGCCATCCGCTGGTGCCCCAGCCGGTCGAGAGGCAAGAGGACGGCGAAGGCCCTTCCTGCCGGTTCTTCGACACCCTGTCCCATGCCTTCGTGGGCATGGCGCTGACCAGCAGCAACTACGCCTTTCTGCGCGAGCTGGCCAAGCGCCATGGCCGGCCGCTGCGCTGCCGCATCCACGTGGACGATTTCACCTCCATCGTGCGGCTGGTCTCGCAGGGCGTGGGCCTGGCCATCATTCCGCACAGCATCTACCGCAGGCTCGGCACCGCGCATGCGGTGGCCTGCCTGCCGCTGGAGGAAACCTGGGCACGGCGCCCGCTGCAGCTGGTGCGCTCCAGCGAACGGCCGCTGACGCCCACCGCGCAGCGGCTGCGCAGCTTTCTGAAAGGGCTGGCCGACAAGGCCTAGCCCGGCCCGGCCTGGGTTCAGTGCTGGGCCTGGGCCTTGGCCTGCTTGCGCTCCAGGAAGGCATTCATGTGGTGCTGCGGCTCGCCCGTGTTGAAGGCCGCGCCGAACTCGGCCACGCTGTCGGTGATGGCCGAGTCCACGCCCATGCCCTCCCAGCGGCGCAGCAGGCGCTTTTGCTGGCGCAGCGCCTCGATGCCGATCCCGCCCAGCCCCTCGGCAATCTGCGCGATGCGCGCATCGAGCTGGTCGCCGGGCACGCATTCGTTGAGCAGGCCCCAGCGCTCGGCCTGCAGGGCACCTATGTTCTCGCCCGTGAGCAGCAGCCAGCTGGCGCGCGTGCCGCCGATCTGCGCGGGCATCATGGCCGCGTGGATCACCGAGGGAATGCCGACCTTGACCTCGGGCATGCCCACCACGGCATCATCGGCCGCGATGCGCAGGTCGGCCGCCATGGCCAGCTCCAGCCCGCCGCCCAGCGTATGGCCCTGCAACCGGGCGATCACGGGCACGGGGAAATGCCGCACCGCGTTGCACAGGTCGCGCAGCCCGCTGATGAAGGCGCGTGCCGAGGCGGCGTTGAGCGACGCCATCTCGCGGATGTCGGCCCCCGCCACGAAGGCGCGCGTGCCCGATCCGCGCAGCACCAGGCAGTGCAGATCGGGGCGCTCGGCCAGCTCGGCCAATTGCGCGGTCAGCGCGCGGATCACGGGCGTGCCCAGGATGTTCAGCGGCCCGCCGCCCGTGATGGTGAGCACGGCGGTCTGCGGGGTGGGAAAGGTCACTTGTGCATGCACGGCAGATCTCCTCAAAGTTTCTCGAAACCGATGTCGCGGATCAGCTGGGACCAGGCGCGGTTGGAGCGCTCCACCGTCTGCCTGAACTGCGCAGGCTCCTGGAAGTCCACGACGGCGCCCTGCTGCTCTATGGTCTTGATCAGCTCGGGCTTTTGCAAGGTCTTGCGCATGGCTTCGCTGAGCCTGGCAAGAATGGCGGGATCGAGCCTGGCAGGCGCGCCCAGGCCGTACCAGGACATGTCGTTCATGGGCTTGAGACCGGCCTCGGCATAGGTGGGCACGCCGGGCAGGGCCGGCAGGCGCACGGGGCTGGACACGGCCAGCGCACGCAGCTGGCCGCCTGCGATCAGCGCGCCCGAGGACGGCATGTTGTCGAACACCACATCGAGCTGCCCCGCCATCAGGTCGTTCAGCGCCGGCCCCAGGCCCTTGTAGGGCACATGGGTGAGGGTGGTGCCCGTGGTGCTGCCGAACAGCGCACCGCTCAGGTGGCTGAGCCCGCCATTGCCCGAGGAGCCGTAGTTGAGCTTGCCCGGCGCGGCGCGCGCCGCGTCGCTGACGTCCCTGGCGCTCTTGTAGGCCGAGCCTGCGCTGACCACCATCACGCCCGGCACGTTGGCGATGTTGGTGATGGGGGTGAAGTCCTTCACCGGGTCATACGCGGGCTTGGCGTAGACGTTGGGGTTCACGGCATGCGAGCTCTCCACCATCATCACCAGGGTGTAGCCGTCGGCCGGCTGCTTGGCCGCATAGGCCGAACCCGTGCTGCCGCCCGCGCCGGGGCGGTTTTCCACCACCACGGCCTGGCCCAGCGTCTCGCCCAGGTAGCGCGCCGCCACGCGCGCGATCACATCGGTGGCGCCGCCCACCGCATAGGGCACGACCAGGCGTACGGGCCGCTCGGGATAGCTTCCTGCCCCTGCCGCCCCCGCTGCCCCTGCTGCATATGCCAGCGGCATCCCCGCCAGCGCGGCGGCTGCCACGGCGGCCTTCAGTGCTTTCATGCGTTTCGTCATCCTTGTCTCCTTCTTGGCTTGTCGATGTCTAGGGATTCAGAGGTCCTGCGGCGCCGCACCGAGCACGGGCGGCGGCGGCACCTGGGCGCCGCTGCCGGCCGGCACCATGGGGTTGCGCACCAGCTTCAGCGTGCCCAGCTGCGGGTGCTCCACCGTCTGCAGCATCTGGCGGTGCCGGACCTGCGGATGGGCGAAGACCTGTTCCATGGTGTTGATGCAGCCCCAGGGCACCTGGGCGGTGTCCAGCGCATCGGTCAGGGCCTGCAGCGGCCCGCGGCCCAGCGCCGCGCGCAGCAGCGGGCGCAGCTGCGCCATGCCGGTCAGGCGCGCGGCATTGGTGGCAAAGCGCGCGTCCAGGTGCCAGTCCGTGCCCAGCACGGAGCACAGGGCGGCGAACTGCCCGTCATTGCCGATGGCCAGGATGAAGTGGCCGTCTTCGCAGGCAAACACCTCGTAGGGCGCGCAATTGGGATGGGCGTTGCCCGTGCGGCGCGGGTTCTCGCCGCTGACCAGGTAGTTGGCCGCCTGGTTGGCATTCATGGCCACGGCCACGTCCAGCAGCGCCAGGTCGATGTGCTGGCCGCGCCCCGTGCGCTGGCGCTGCACCACGGCCGCCAGCACGGCGCTGGTGGCATACATGCCCGTCATCAGGTCCACCACGGCCACGCCCGTGCGCAGCGGGCCCGCTCCCTCCTCGCCATCGGCCACGCCCGTGTAGCCCATGAGGCCGCCCAGCCCCTGGAACACATAGTCGTAGCCGGGCTTGTGCGCAAACGGGCCGCTCTGGCCGAAGCCCGTGATCGACAGGTAGATCAGCCCGGGGTTGATGGCGGCCAGCGCCGCGTAGTCCAGCCCGTGGCGCGCCAGCGCGCCGGCCTTGTAGTTTTCCACCAGCACGTCGGCATCGCGGATCTGGCGCAGCAGCCAGGCATGCGAGGCCGGCTCGGTGAAGTCCAGCGCCACCGACTGCTTGCCGCGGTTGCAGGACAGGAAGTAGGCCGACACGGCCTCGCCACCGGGCGCCTGCACGAAGGGCGGGCCCCAGGCGCGCGTGTCGTCGCCCGTGCCGGGACGCTCGATCTTGAGCACCGATGCGCCCAGGTCGGCAAGGTTCTGGGTGCACCAGGGTCCCGCCAGGATGCGGGACAGGTCCACCACGCGCAGGCCGTCGAGGGCGCTGGACAGTCCATGGGTTTGTTGCATGGACTCCATGCTCGCGGCATGGCGCGCGGTGGTCCATCGGTCATTGCTTCACGCAGCGTTCGCGGAAACTGCATGCCCCGCGTAGGGGATGGCCTCCTCCACCGTTTCCCAGATGAACCGGCCCGACGGGCTTTGCTGCTCCTCCACCACATGCGCCACCAGCCCGGCCGCCCGCGAGATGACGGCAAAGCCGCGCATCACGGCTGTGGGCACGCCGATCTCGCCCAGCAGGGCGGCCACGGCCCCCGTGGCATTGATGGTGATGGGCCGGCCCGCCGCGGCGTCCACGGCGGCGGACAGGGTTTCGAGCGCGCGGATTCTGCTGCCCGCCAGTTCGGGTTCGGCGCGGCCCATGTCCAGCAGCTTGTAGGCGCGCGGGTCCACGGGCTTGTGCAGGTGGTGGCCGAAGCCGGGCACGGGGCTTTTCAACGCCTTGTGGTGCTGGGCGATGGCGCGGGCCTCGGCCTCGGGGTCGGCGGCGGCGGCAATGCGGTCGAGCAGCGCGGCGCAGTTCTCCATGGTGCCCACGAAGGAGCTGCCCACGGCCAGCAGGCCGGCCGAGACGGCGCCCTGCAGGTTCTCGGGCGCGCTCATGTAGATGAGGCGCGTGGCGATGGCGCTGGGCGTGAGGCCATGCTCCATGAGCACGATGAGCACCACATCGGCGATGCGCAGGTCCACGGGGCGCGGCGTGCGGCCCAGGATCTGCATCAGCATCACCTCGGTGAAGGTCTTCTTGCCCATCAGGTCCTCGACCAGGTCGGCATCGCGGTAATGCAGGCTGGTGAGGGTGTGGGTGCACAGGCGGGTGACGGGGGGTTGGTGCGTGGCCATGGCCAGGGTCTCCTTGTGATGGTGTTCGGGATCAACGGGGCGCCAGCGCAAGCTCGCGCACGGCCGTCTTGAGCAGCTTGCCCACGGGCGAGCGCGGCAGGCTGGCGTGAAAGTGGATGCGCTTGGGTGTCTGCACGGGGCCCAGGCGCTGGCGCACGAAGGCGATCAGCTCGGCCTCGTCCGGGCGCTGGTCGGGGCGCAGTTCGGCGCGCAATTGCACGGCGGCCTGCACGGCCTCGCCCCAGTGGTCGTCGGGGATGCCGAAGACCACGCACTCGTGCACGGCCGGATGCTGGCCCAGGGCGTTTTCCACATCCACGGGATAGACGTTGAAGCCGCCCGTGATGACCAGGTCCTTCAGGCGGTCCTTGAGGTGCAGGTAGCCCTGCGCATCGATCAGGCCCCGGTCCCCCGTGTGCAGCCAGCCGTTCACCAGGGTCTCGGCCGTCTTGTCTGGCAGGCGCCAGTAGCCGCTCATCAGCAGATCGCCGCGCGCCACGACCTCGCCCACCTCGCCCCGGGGCAGCAGGCGGCCGTCGGGCGCCATGATGGCCAGGTCGCTGAACCAGGTGGTCCGGCCCACGGAGGTCCACAGGCCTTCGTCCTCGAAGTCCTCGGGCCGCATGGCCGTGAGGATCTGCGGCGCCTCGGTCTGGCCATAGGTGGTGGCCAGCACGGGGCCGAAGAAGGCGCGCACCTGGCGGATTTTCTCGGGCGGCATGGCGGCGCCGCCGTAGATGAGGCGGCGCAGGCCGGGGAAGTCCGCACGGCTGGCGCCCGGCAGCGCCATCAGCATGTAGATCAGGGTGGGCGGCATGAAGCACACGGTGCCGCCGCGCAGGGCAAAGGCGCTGCGCACGGCCTCGGCACCCGCACCGTCGAGCAGCACATGGCAGCCGCCCTGCGCCAGGATGGGCAGCAGGTAGGTGGACGTGCCATGCGTGATGGGCGCGGCCATGACGTAGCGGTCATGTTCATCGAACCCCCAGGCCTGGATCTGGTTGGCAATGCCGGCCATCCAGGCGCGGCAGGGCTGCATCACGCCCTTGGGCAGGCCCGTGGTGCCGCCCGTGAACTTGATGGCCTGGATGGCATCGGCGGGCAGTTCGGGTGTCACAGGCAAAGCGCCGGTCTGCGCCTGCTCCAGGGCCGCCGTGCCCTCGCCCAGCATCAGGTGGATGCCCGGCGCCCCTTGCACCAGTGCAGCGCCGCCCGCATCGCACAGCACGATGGAGGGCTCGGTGGCATCGATGATGCGGCGCACCTCGGACTGCGTGCTCTTGGGATTGAGCGGCACCCAGACCTTGCCGCTGGCCATCACCGCCAGCAGGGCGGCGATATGGTCTGCGCTGTTGCCCGCGCAGATGCCCACGCGGCTTTGCACGGCAGGCTCCAGCGCCTGCAGGCCGGCCGCCAGCGCGGCCACCTTGCGGGCCAGCGCGTCATAGCGGATGCAGCCGCCCGGTGCGTCGATGGCGATGCGCTGCGGCCAGCGCTCGGCCGCGCGCCAGAAAAAATCAATGGGTTGCATGGGGGTCGTCTCCTCGTGGTGCGGTTGTGTTGAGCTTGTGCCGAACGTGTGTCGAACTACTGGGCGGTGGCGCCCGAGGCCTTGACCACCTCGCGCCAGCGCTTGATCTCCGACGCCGCAAAGCTGCGCATCTGCGCCGGGGTGCCGGGCTCGGGCGTGGCGGCCATCTCGCCCAGGCGCTGGCGCAGCTCGGGTGCGGCCAGGGCGGTGTTCAGGGCATGGTTCAGGCGCTCGATCACGGCGGGCGGCGTGCCCGCAGGGGCGGCCAGGCCGAACCACGACTGCACGTCGAAGCCCGCATAGCCCGACTCCGCCAGCGTGGGCACATCGGGCAGCAGCGCCGAGCGCCGGGCGCTGGTGATGGCGATCGCGCGCAGCTTGCCTGCCTGCACATGGGGCAGGGCCGAGGGCGCGTTGTCGAACATGGAATCCACCTGCCCGCCCAGCAGGTCGGTGATGGCCGGTGCGCTGCCCCGGTAGGGCACGTGCAGCATGCGCAGGCCCGAGAGCTGCCGGAACATCTCGCCCGACAGGTGGATCGACGAGCCGCTGCCCGACGAGGCGAAGCTGATGCCCTGCGCACTCTGCCGGGCATGGCGCACATAGTCGGCCACGTTCTGTATGGGCAGGCGCGGGTTGACCACGAGGATGTTGGGAATCTTGGCGATCAGGCCGATGGGCTCGAAGTCCTTGACCGGGTCATAGCCGAGCCGGGGGTAGAGCGAGGCATTGATGGTGTTGGCAATGGTGTAGACATACAGCGTGTAGCCGTCCGCAGGCGCCCGCGCCACGGCCTCGGCGCCCACATTGCTGTTGGCGCCCGTGCGGTTGTCCACCACCACGCTCTGGCCCAGCTGCTCGCCCATCCGGGCGGCCACCAGGCGTGCGATCACGTCGGTGGCGCCACCGGCCGCATAGCCCACCACGAGCCGCACGGGCCGGGCCGGCCAGGACGCCGGCTGCGCCAGCACGGGTGCGGGCGCCAACGCCACGGTCGCGACGGTCGCGGCGGCCATGCCGGCCAGTGCGCAGGTGAAGGAACAGGCCAGCAGGCGCCGGCGCGCCCACGGATTGAAACGGGCAGGGGTTGTCATGTCTTGTCTCCAGGTGATCGTTCTGATGTCCGCTGATGTCTGCCTGTGTGGGCTTTCGACGGCCTGCGGCACACTGCGCGCTGCACGCAGGCCCTTTTCTGCCCTGCCTGCAATCACCGGGAAATTCTTTTCCATGGCTTCGCGCAGCACCAATCCAAACGTCCGGCCAGCGGACATTCCAGTCTCCGCCGACGATGCCGGCAGCCGCACGCTGCGCCGTGGCCTGCAGGTGCTGGACGCCGTGCTGGCCGCAGGCCGCGAGGGCCTGCGCGTCGCTGACCTGTGCCGCGCCACGGGGCTGGAGCGCGCCACGGTGTACCGCCTGCTGTCCACCCTGGTGGACAGCGGCTATGTGGCGCACAGGGGGCGCTTCGGCTATGCGGCCGGCCACCGGCTGGCGGCCACGGCCGCCAGCGCGGGCCAGCCCAACATGGCCGTGCGGCTGCAGCCCGTGCTGGAGCGCGTGAGCGCGGGCTGCGCGGACGCGGCCTTCGCCATCGTGCGCGAAGGCGCGGCATCGCACTGCATCGCCCGCCATGTGGGCACGCATCCGGTGCAGATCCTGGTGATCCAGGTGGGCACGCGCCAGCCGCTGGGCGTGGGAGCGGCGGGACTGGCCCTGCTGGCCGCCCTGCCCGATGCCGAGGTGCAGGCCGCGATGGTGGCCAACGCGCCCGTGCTGGAGCAGTACGGCGGCATGACGCTCGAGCGCATGGCCCTGCTGGTGAAGGCCACGCGCCAGCGCGGCTGGTCCGTCATCGGCAACCACGCCACGCGCGGCGTGCTGGCCGTGGGCATGGCGGTGCGCAATGCCGAAGGCGAGCCCGTGGCCGCCGTCAGCGTGGCCTCCACGCTGGAGCGCATGCCCGGCGAGCGCCAGAAGCTGATTGCGCGCTCGATAGGCGAAGCCCTGGCGGCCCTGCTGCCGCGCGGCATCTGAGGCCAAGCCCCGGTCTGCACCGACAATCGGCGCTGCACACCACAAGCGCCGCCCCCATGGAACTGAGACAACTCCGCTACTTCGTCCGCATCGTCGAACTGGGCTCCATGAGCCGCGCCGCCCTGGACCTGGACATGGTCCAGTCCGCGCTGAGCCAGCAGGTCAGCCGCCTGGAAAGCGAGCTGTCCACCCGGCTGCTGCAGCGCACGCCGCGCGGCGTGGTGCCCACCGAGGCGGGCGTGGCCTTCTTCCGCGAGGCCCAGCTCACGTTGCGCCATGCCGAGCAGGCCGTGCGCAGCGCGCAGCAGGCGCGGCTGTCGGGCTCGGTCAGCGTGGGCCTGGCGCCCACCACCTCGGCCATGCTGGGCCTGCCCATGATGCAGGCCATGCGCGCGCGCTACCCCGATGTGCGCCTGCACATGGTGGAAGGCATGTCCGGCCACCTGACCGACATGCTCAATGCGCGCGCGCTGGACATGGCCGTGCTGTTCGACGCCCGCCTGCACGGCGGTCAGGCCCGCGCAGGCGGGCGGCGCTGGCAGGTGCACCCGCTGATCGAGGAAGAGCTGTTCCTGATCCGCGCGCGTGGCCACCACCCCGAGCCGCTGCCGCCGCAGATGGCGCTGGCCGACCTGGCCGGCGAATCGCTGATCCTGCCCACGGGCCTGCACGGCCTGCGCAGCACGCTGGACACGGCCTTCTCGCAGGCGCGCTTCACGCCGCATCTGGTGCTGGAGGTGGATTCGCTGTCCATGGTCATGGCGGCCGTGGATGCGGGCCTGGGCAGCACGGTGCAGCCCTGGGCCTCCATGGGCCGCTATGCCGATGCCGCGCAGCGCTTCGAGTGGTCGCGTATCACGGACAAAGATGCCCTGCGCACCAACTTGCTGTGCAGCCTTTCCGAGGATGAGCTGTCGCCCGCCGCCCTGGCCGCGCGCGTGGTGCTGATCGACTGCGTGCGCCAGCTGCTGCGCGGCGGTGCCTGGGCCGGCACGGCCCTCATCCATCACGAAGACTGATACCCCCATGCCGGCGGGCCCCTGCCCGCCGCGCGGCGTTCTCCCTACATTCGCAATCCCCACGATGGCGAATGCAAGGAGAACTCCATGGACCCCGATGTCCTGGTCATAGGCGGCGGCAATGCCGCCCTGTGCGCGGCCCTGATGGCGCGCGAGGCAGGCCGCAGCGTGCTGCTGCTGGAGGCGGCGCCGCGCGACTGGCGCGGCGGCAATTCCGGCCACACGCGCAACCTGCGCTGCATGCACGACACGCCCCAGGACGTGCTGGTCGAGGCCTACCCCGAGGAGGAGTTCTGGCAGGACCTGCTCAAGGTCACGGGCGGCATCACCAACGAGCACCTGGCGCGCATGGTGATCCGCGCCTCCTCCACCTGCCGCGACTGGATGCGCCGCCACGGCGTGCATTTCCAGCCGCCGCTGTCGGGAGCCCTGCACGTGGCGCGCACCAATGCCTTCTTCATGGGCGGCGGCAAGGCCCTGGTCAATGCCTACTACCGCAGCGCCGAACGGCTGGGCGTGCAGGTGCGCTACGCGTCGCCCGTGGACCGGCTGGAGATCGAGGGCGGCGAGTTCAGGGCCGCCTGGGTGGGCGAGCAGCGCATCACCGCAAAGACCTGCGTGCTGGCGGCGGGCGGCTTCGAGTCCAACCGCGAGTGGCTGCGCGAGGCCTGGGGGCAGAACGCGCGCGGCGAGTGGCCGTCCGACAACTTCCTGATCCGCGGCACGGCCTTCAACCGCGGCGTGCTGCTGCGCCACCTGCTCGAAGACCATGGCGCCGACCGCATCGGCGACCCCACCCAGGCCCACATGGTGGCCATCGATGCGCGCGCGCCGCTGTACGACGGCGGCATCTGCACGCGCATCGACTGCGTCTCGCTGGGCGTGGTGGTCAACCGCGAGGCCGAGCGCTTCTACGACGAGGGCGAGGACTTCTGGCCCAAGCGCTATGCCATCTGGGGCCGCCTGGTGGCCCAGCAGCCGGGCCAGACCGCCTGGTCCGTGATCGACGCCAAGGCCATTGGCCGCTTCATGCCGCCGGTCTTCCCGGGCGTGCGCGCCGACTCCCTGCCCGAGCTGGCACGCAAGCTGGGCCTGGACGAGGAACGCTTCATGCAGACCCTGGATGCCTACAACGGCGCCTGCCGCGTCGGCCACTTCGACCACACGGCGCTGGACGACTGCCACACCGAGGGCCTGGTGCCCGCCAAGACCCACTGGGCCCGCCCCATCGACACGGCGCCCTTCTACGGCTACCAGCTGCGCCCCGGCGTGACCTTCACCTACCTGGGCCTGGAGACCGACGACACGGCGGCCGTGCGCTTTGCCGGCCAGCCCAGCACCAGCCTGTTCGTGGCCGGCGAAATGATGGCCGGCAACGTGCTGGGCAAGGGCTATACGGCCGGCGTGGGCATGTCCATCGGCACGGCCTTCGGCCGCATCGCGGGCCGCAACGCGGCCCTGGCCGCCACGGGCCACCCCGCCGTGCGCGGCGCAGTGACAGAGAAGGCTTGACCGAGATGCAGACCCTGAACGCCCTGGCCCAAGAAGCCCAGGACCTGGCCGCCGGCCGGGTCATTCCCATCCTGCCGGTCTCCACCGAAACTGCCGCCGAAGGCGAGGTGGCGCGTGCCCTGCAGATCTGCAACGCCTGCCGCTACTGCGAAGGCTTTTGCGCGGTCTTCCCGGCCATGACGCGGCGCCTGGAGTTCGGCAAGGCTGATGTGCACTACCTGGCCAACCTGTGCCACAACTGCGGCGCCTGCCTGCATGCCTGCCAGTACGCGCCGCCGCATGAATTCGCCATCAACATCCCCAAGGCCATGGCCGAGGTGCGCGGCCAGACCTATGCCGACTACGCCTGGCCGCCCGCCCTGGGGCGCCTGTACCAGAGGAACGGGCTCACGCTGTCGCTGGCCCTGGCCGCAGGCCTGTCGCTGTTCCTGGTGCTGGCCGTGGCCCTGCAGGGCGGCCTGGGCCGGCTGTGGGGCGCCGACCTGGGCGCCAACTTCTACAACCTGTTCCCGCACAACCTGCTGGTGGGCATCTTCGCGCCCGTGTTCCTGTTCGTGGTGCTGGCGCTGGCCATGGGCGTGCGCCGCTTCTGGAAGGACGTCAAGCCCGCCACCGGCGGCGTGGACGTGGGCACGCCGGCGGCGGCCGAGGCCGCGCACGACGTGCTGCGCCTCAAATACCTGGACGGCGGCCACGGCGAGGGCTGCCACAACGAGGACGATGCCTACACCCTGAGCCGCAGGCGTTTTCACCACCTGACCTTCTACGGATTCATGCTGTGCTTTGCGGCCACGGCGCTGGCCACGGTCTACCACTACGTGTTCGGCTGGGCCGCGCCCTACGAATTCCCCAGCCTGCCCAAGCTGCTGGGCGCCGTGGGCGGCACCAGCCTCATGCTGGGCACCGCAGGCCTGTGGCACCTGAACCGCAGGCGCCACCCGCTGCATGGCGACGCGCGCCAGAAACCCATGGACCTGGGCTTCATCGCCCTGCTGTTCCTGGTCGCGGCCAGCGGCATGGCGCTGTGGCTGGGCCGCGGCACGCCGGCCCTGGCCCTGCTGCTGTGCCTGCACCTGGGCGCGGTGATCGCCCTGTTCGCCACCCTGCCCTACGGCAAGTTCGCGCACGGCGTGTTCCGCACGGCATCCCTGCTGCGCCACAACACCGAAAAGCGCCAGCCCAGCCCCATCGGGCTGGGCGCCGACTAGCCGCATCCGCCCCGATTCCCAGCCAATGACGGAGACAACCCCATGATGAACAAGCGCAACTTCCTGCACGCCAGCGCCCTGGCCGCCTCCCTGCTCGCACTGGCCGCGAGCGCGCAGGCCCAGGACTTTCCTCCCAAAAAGCCCGTGTCCCTGGTCGTGGGCTTCGCCGCCGGCGGCGCCGCAGATGCGGCCGCGCGCCTGATCGCCAAGAAGCTGGGCGAGAACATCGGCCAGAGCGTGGTGGTGGAGAACAAGGGCGGCGCGGGCGGCAACATCGCCCACCAGCAGGTGGCCAATGCGGCGGCCGACGGCTCGGTGCTGCTGTTCGGCTCGGTGGGGCCGCTGACCATTGCGCCGCACCTGATGAAGCTGCCCTACGACCCCTTCAAGGACCTGGCGCCCATCTCGGGCGGCGTGAACTTTCCCAACGTGCTGGTGGTGCACAAGGGCGCGGGCGTGAAGACCCTGGCCGAGTTCGTGGCCAAGGCCAGGAAGAACCCGGGCACGGTGGACTACGCCTCGACGGGCGCGGGCTCGGCCTCCCACCTGGCAGGCGAGCTGTTCAACCAGCGCGCGGGCATCGACATGGTGCACGTGCCCTACAAGGGCGGCGCGCCCGCGCTGCAGGACCTGCTGGGCGAGCGCGTGACCAGCTACTTCGCAGCGCCGCCCACGGCCCTGCCCCACATCGAGGCCGGCAAGCTGATCCCGCTGGCCACCACGGGCCTCACGCGCCCGGCGTACATGCCCGACATCCCCACGGTGGCCGAAGCCGGCTATCCCGGCTTCGAGGCACTGAACTGGTATGCCTTCGTGGCACCGGGCAAGACGCCCAAGCCGATGCTGGACCGCTGGAACACCGAGATCGTCAAGGTACTCAATGACCCCGGCGTCAAGGACGCGCTGAACAAGCACGGCCTCACCCCCCAGCCCACCACGCGCGCCGAGTTCGCGGCCTTCATGAAGAAGGAGTACGAGCAGTGGGGCAGGCTGGTGAAGGAGCGAAAGCTCTCGGCGGAGTGAGTGGCTTGCAGGCGTTCAGAGCTTGATCGGCTTGCGTGCCACGGGCGCTGCAAAGCCCGCGCACAGGCGGTTCCAGACATTGATGCTGCCGATGGCATAGGTCAGCTCCACCATCTCGCGCTCGCTGAAATGCGGGCGCAGCGCCTCGAAGTCCTGCTGCTCGGGATGGGCCTGGCTCAGTCGCGTGCAGCGCTCGGCCCAATTCAGGGCGGCGCGCTCGCGCCCGTCGTAGAAATCCACCTCGGGCCAGGTGACGATGCTGTTGATGCGCTGCAGGTCCTCGCCCCGGGACAGCAGTTCGCGCGTGTGCATGTCCACGCAGAAGGCGCAGCCGTTGATCTGCGAGACGCGCAGGAACACCAGCTCCAGCAGCTGGATGCCCAGGCTGGACTCGTGCAGCAGCGCGTTGATGCCGGCCTGGGCCTTGTACAGCTCGGGGGCGACGGCCTGGAAGTTCAGGCGCGGCGTGGGGGCGGCAAGAGGACGGGCGCCGGTGGCAGCGGAAGACGAAGCGGTCATGGAAAACACTCCTTGAGGGATGTAGCAGCCGGCCGGAATGGCTGGCCCATACCTTCAAGACGCGCGGGGCGTGCGCGTTGTGACAGCGTGGGTGAAAATTCTTTCGCAGCCCCTATCCTCCTTTTCGCCGGCTGCCCCTCAATCCGCCACGATGCGCCGCTCCGTGGCGATCTTGCGGTACAGGGCGTTCTCGGCCGCGATCTCGCGCGCGAACTCCTCGGGACGGTTGCCGATCACGCGCGAGCCAGTGTCCTCGATCTGGCGGCGCACCTCGGGGCTGGCCAGCGCGCGCTGGGCGGCCGCATGCAGGCGCGCCACGATCTCGGGCGACAGCCCCTTGGGGCCGTAGATGCCATAGAAGGCGCTGCGGTTGACCGGCTCCAGCCCCAGCTCCTTGAAGGTGGGCACCTGGGGCAGCTGGGCCAGGCGCTCGGGCGCGGCCACCGCCAGCGCGGTGAGCCGGCCCGCCTTGATGAAGGGCAGGGCCGAGGGCAAGTTGTCGAAGACGATGGGCACCTGGCCCGCCACCGCATCGTTGAGCGCCGGGCCCGATCCCCGGTAAGGCACATGCGTGAGCGACAGCCCCGAGCGGCTGGACATCAGCTCCATCAGCATGTGGCCTATGGAGCCCGTGCCCGCCGTGCCGTAGGCATGCTTGCCGGGGTTCTTCTTCACCTCCTCCACGAAGGCCGCAAAGCTCTGCGCCTTGAAGCCCGGATGCACGGCCAGCACATTGGGCGTGGCCGCAATGTTGGTGATGGGCGTGAAATCGGTGAGCGGGTTGTAGGGCAGGCGCGGGTTGATGGCCGCATTGGTGGCCGTGGTGGACACGGTGGCCACGCCCAGCGTGTAGCCGTCGGGCTGGGCACGCGCGGCCTCGTGCGCGCCGATGGCGCCTCCGCCGCCGCCCTTGTTGTCCACCACCAGCGGCTGGCCCAGGGCCTCGGCCATGCGCGGCGCGATCGCGCGCGCCACGATGTCGGTGGTGCCGCCGGCCGCAAACGGCACGATCAGGCGCACCGGGCGCGTGGGATAGGCGCCGGCATCGGCCGCCATGGCGCCCGGTGCGGCGCCTGCGGCCAGCAGCAGGGCGCACAGGCTGCGGCGTGAAGTGAAGTGGTTCATGGGATGTCTCCTGGGAATGGCTGTGTTTTGAATGGACGGTGGAGGTTTCTGTCAGGCCGATGCGCGGCGCACGATGTGCGAGCGGTCCAGCGCGCCGCAGGAGGAGGCGCCCAGCATGGCCAGGTTGCGGTCCACCTCGTCGCGCAGCAGGCCGATGGCGTGCAGCACGCCGGCCTCGCCGCCCACGGCGGCGGCATAGTTGAAGGGCCGGCCCACCAGCACCATGCGCGCGCCCAGCGCAACGGCCTTGAGCACATCGGAGCCGCGCCTGAAGCCCCCGTCGATCAGCACGGGATAGTCCGGCCCCAGGGCCGCCACCACGTCCTCAAGAATGCGCATGGCCGACACCGCGCCGTCGAGCTGCCGCCCGCCATGGTTGGACAGCACGATGCCGTCGGCCCCCACGCGCCGGGCCTGCAGCGCGTCCTCCACGCTGAGCACGCCCTTGATGACCAGCGGCCCCTTCCAGCGGCGGCGGATGGCCTCGATGTGGTGCCAGCTCAGGTGGTCGCGTGCCGAAAAATCGCGCATCACGCTGGACGACATGATGGGCGCGCCGCGCGTGGCAAAGGAGTTCTCGAAATGCGGCATGCCGTGGCGCAGCAGCGTGCGCAGGAAGGTGCCGGCCACCCAGCCCGGGCGCACCATGCCGTCCCAGGCCAGGCGCAGGCTGGGCTTGAGCGGCGTGGAAAAGCCGGTGCGGATGTTGTTCTCGCGGTTGGCGGAGATCGGTATGTCCACCGTCACCACCAGGGTGCGAAAGCCTGCGCGCTCCACGCGGTCGATCAGCGCGTCGATGCGGGCCTGGTCCCCGGGGATATAGGCCTGGAACCAGGTGGCCGGGCTCTCGCGCGCCACCTCCTCCATGGGGATCAGCGAGGTGCCGCTCATCACCGACACAATGCCCGCGCGCTGGGCCGCGCGCGCCAGCACCAGGTCGCCCCGGTAGGTGGACAGCGCATTGATGCCCATGGGCGCAATGCCGAAGGGGCTGGCATAGCGCTCGCCGAACAGCTCCACGGCCTGCGAGCGCTGCGACACATCGGCCAGCACGCGCGTGGTCAGGCCCCATTCGCCGAACACCTCGCGGTTGTCGCGCAGCGAGGCGTTGTCCTCTGCCGCCCCGGCGATGTAGCCGAAGATGGGCCGGGGCAGCCTGCGGCGCGCGGCCTCCTCGAAATCATGCAGCGACAGCATGCGGCGCAGCACGGCCGGGGCGCGCGGCGCTGGCAGGGCGGATGCCGAAGGCGTGGAGGCAGAGGCAGAGGCAGAGGAGGAAGCGATGGCGGCCATGGTGCGGACCTCGGAATGTTCAGGAACCGGCGCCACTGTAGGCCGCGCATCCATTGAATGAAAGTGGATTATTTAGAATGCACTTGTTCGCTTTTTTGCCAATGACAAACACATGTCCACACCCTCGGTCAAGCAGCTCGAAGCCTTCTGGTGGGCCGCCACCTGCAGCAACTTCGCCACGGCAGCGCAGCGCGTGCACCTGTCCGTGTCCTCGCTGTCCAAGCGCATCACGGAACTGGAGTCCGCGCTGGGCCAGCCGCTGTTCGACCGCAGCGGCCACCGCGCCGTGCTCACCGACGCCGGCCAGCGCCTGCTGCCCGCCGCGCTGGAGGTGCTCAACGCCATGGCCGCACTGGGCCAGGCCCTGGACACGCGCGAGGCGCTGGCCGGGCATTGCCGCTTCGGCGTGGGCGACCTGTCGGCGCTGACCTGGCTGCCGGCCTTCGTGGCCGCCGCGCGCCAGGCCCATCCGCAGCTGGTGCTGGAGCCCCATGTGGACGTGGGCGGCGTGCTGGAGCAGCGCCTGGACGACGGCGAACTGGACTTTGCCGTCATCGCGGGCCGCTCCTCGCGCAGCAGCCTGCTGTCCCGCCCCGTGGGCGCCGCACGCTTTGCCTGGGCCGTGGCCCCCGGCCTGGCAGGCGCGGGCCGCCTGGGCGCCACGGCCCTGCTGCAGCGTCATGCGCTGGTCACCCTGCCCCCGCAGGCCGGCACCACGCGCCTGCTGGACGACTGGCTGCTCGCCCAGGGCGCCAGCGTGCGCGAGCGCATCCTGTGCAACAGCTGGGGCGCCGTGGCCGGCATGCTGCGCGCCGGCCTGGGCGTGGGCTTCCTGCCCACCGGCTGGATCGCCGCCCTGGGCCTGCGCGCCGTCGGGGGCGCCCATCCCAAAGCCGCCCTCGCTCCCCTGCACTACGCCTTCCAATGGCGGCGCGGCGACGCCCGCGCCCTGATCCCGGCCATGCAGCAACTGGCGCAGGCGCAGGTGGATTTCACGGTGATGCCGGGGTTGGTGGGTGCAGGGCGATGAAGGCCAATGGATCCAGACGCAATACCCTTGATCGCGTTGATGCGATACAACATGCGTCAAGGTCGGCGCACTCCAGAATCAAAGGGCGAGCGCGGTTGTGACCAAGGGCAGGAGGTGAGCAGCGCCACTGCGCTGGCTGTCGGCAACTCCTGCACAAACAACATGAAAGGAGGAGAGGGTGGATAGTCTTGACGAGGCGGAGGCTCGCCAGATACTGTCAGAACGTCACTATTGCGACGACGCCGAGGCCGACGATTGGAAGTTACTGGACAAGCCACAGGGAGCGTTCAACTTTGAACAGGGCTTGGTAACGGACAGCGGCAAGGGGACAGGCCTTGTGGTCCAGTTGAACTTCTATCGCTCTTCGGATACTGGGCTCATCACCCTGAAGATGAGTGTGTTCCGTCACATGAAGAAGCAGCCCAAGGCAAGGGTTTACCAATTGCAGATCACGACGAAAAGCTACAACCCCGACAATTGGCACGATCAAGCGCATGAGCATCTGGGAGATGCACGAAACCCTGTTCCAGAGTGGAAGTCATGGCGGACTTTCCATGATGTTTTCGCATTTTTCTGTCAACGCACCAACATCGAATTCAGGCCCGCACTTGAGGATCCAGAACAGCTGAGGCTCCAACCATGATCTGCCAGAACCTTCTCAACCTGACCGGGTTTGCGTACCAGCCCATCAACGAGCAAGGCACGCTTGCAAGGATCAACACGCCCTTCTGTTTTGCCGATGGCGACCCCGTGCCTGTGTATGTGCAGAGTTTCGACAACGACGTACATCGGTTTTTCGACGATGGCCAGACCGTCCTGCACTTCATTGGCAGAGGGATGAATTTCTCGTCAGGGCACAAGCTGAGGTTCCTCAGCAACCTGGCGAGCAAACACGGGGCCTCACTCAATGCCAAGGGCGTCATAGAGATCCTGTCAACGGACTCGTCGTCCGCCGACGCCTTTGCACGGTACATCTCCTGCCTTGTAGCCATCACCCATTGGGAGATGGAGCACCAGGGCGTGGACGCCGATGGATCGGCATTTGCCACGGAGGTAGCACAAGCCCTGCTCCAAAGGTACCCCGGCAAGGAGCTGCAACTTAGGCCCGAATACCTTGGAAGCTCGGGCAAGCGGCATGAGTTGGACTTCAAGATGGAAGGCTCTGGGTATCTGGCCGTCAAGCCAACGCAGCAGTCTGCGGCTCCCGCCCTCTACAAGCTGGTGGATATCACCAACCGGCAAACCAATGACGGAGAAAACATCGTGGTCGTGATCGATGACAGATTCGACAAACAGGCCGCCAAAAACACCCAGCAAGTCTTCAGAAGCATCGTCAGCGACGTGATCCACTTCAGCAAGCTTGTCCCTGCAGACCCTGCAAGCGCTGCGATCGTGCACTGAGCAGGCAAAAGCCCTGAGCCTATGGCAGGGGACTCAAAATCCCCCACTCCACCAACTGCGGCCGCACCTGCACCACCTGCCCCGCGCGCAGGCCGTCCCCATCGATGGCGCGGAAGGCCTCGGCCATCAGGCCTTCGACGTTCTGGCGCACCATGTGCACCGGAAAGCGCAGGCATTCGGCATAGGGGTCCCAGTCGTAGCTGCCAAAGCTGCATTGCGCCAGTTCCGCATCGGGCAGTCCACGCAGGAAGCGGATGGCGCCTTGCAGCGTGATGCCCGATGAGAACAGCAGCGCGCGCGGCAGGCCGCCCAGGCGCTGGTAGAGCGCTGCCATGGCAAGGCGGGCCGCTTCGGGGTCGTAGCCGCAGCAGACGATGTGCTCGTCCGCCACCGGCGTGTGGGGCGCCAGGGCTTCGCGAAAACCGGCCAGGCGCTGCTCGGTGGCGTACTCCTTGCGGACGCCACCCAGAAAGCAGACGGCGTCCTGCGGCGCACCTGCCGGGGGCCTGGAGCGCGCCAGCAGCAGGCGCGTGAGTTCGGCCGCACCCCAGCGGTTGTCGCTGGTGACGGAGGGCGCCTTTTTCCCGGGCAGATCCACGTTGACATGGCGCACGCCGGCCTGGCGGCATTCGGCGCTGATGGCGTCGGGCCGGGTGGCGCCCGTGACGATGAGGTGCTCCACGCGAAAGGCGATCAGCGAGCGCACGGTCTCCACCTCCAGCGCGCCGTCGCGCAGCGTGCTGACCACCAGCGGGCACAGGCCGCGCGCGTGGGCCAGGCGCTCGAAGGCCTGGGACAGCGCGCCGAAGAATCGGTCCTCATGCGTGGGAATCACCATGCCGATCAGCCCCGAGCGCTGGCGGCGCAGGCCGCTGGCCTGGCGGTTCACGGCAAAGCTGTGTTCCTGGGCGAGCTGCTGCACGCGGCGCGCGGTCTCCTCGCTGATGCGCCGCGACTGCCAGCTGCCGTTGAGGATGGCGCTGACCGTCGAGGCCGAGGTGCCGGCCAGTTCGGCCAGGTCGTAGATGGTGGAGGTTCGGGGGCGGTTCACGGTGCTCTGCAGGGGTTGGGACGGGAGCGCTCGGCGGCCATCGTAGCCGCTGCGGCAGCGATTCGGGCGGACCGGAGCCGGCACGCAGCAGCGGCCCGGGAAATCCCGCATCGGCAATGAAAGTCCATCTGTCTATAGTTTGCACAATCGATTGTGCAAAACAGAGGGAGGAGCGCCATGTTCCATGGATTCAGCCGGTTCTCGAGGGCACTGTTGGCCTGCACCCTGGCGGTGCTGGCAGGCGCGGCCGGTGCCGAGGATGTGTCGGTGGTGGCCAAGGTCGGGGGCATTCCGTGGTTCAACGCCATGGAGACCGGTATCCGCAAGGCAGGCCGCGAGCTGGGCATCTCCAGCGGCATGGTCGGCCCCACCGAGGCCGATGCGGCCCAGCAGGTGCGCGCGGTCGAGGACCTGATCGCGCGCCGCAGCAAGGTCATCGCCGTGGTGCCCAACGATGCCAGGGCGCTGGAGCCCGTGTTCCGGCGTGCGCGCAGCGCAGGCATCAAGGTGCTCACGCACGAGTCGCCCGACCAGAAGGGCGCCGACTGGAACATCGAGCTGAGCAGCGTCGCGGGCTTTGGCGAGCGCCACATGGACAGCCTGGGCAAGGCCATGGGTGGCGAAGGCAAGTACGTGGTCTTCGTGGGCTCGCTGACCGTGCCGCTGCACAACGCCTGGGCCGATGCGGCCATCGCCCACCAGAAAAAGCTGTGGCCGAAGATGCAGCTGGTGTCCGAGCGCTTCGGCGTGGCCGAGAGCCTGGACGACTCCTACCGCAGCGCCCAGGACCTGATGCGCGCCCACCCCGACCTCAAGGGCTTTCTGGCCTTCGGCAGCCAGGGCCCCATTGGCGCGGGCCGCGCGGTGGCCGATGCGCGCAAAGCCGAGCGCATTGCCGTGGTGGGCTCGTTCTCGCCGGGCCAGGGCGCCAAGCTGGTGCGCGACGGCGTGATCCGCGAGGGCTTCATCTGGAACCCCGCGCTGGCCGGCGAGGTGATCGTGCATGTGGGCAAGATGCTGATCGACGGCCGCGAGCCCACGGACGGCATGGAGATACCGGGCCTGGGCAAGGTCCAGGTGGACCGCGAGCGCCGCAACATTCAGGGCCAGAAGCTGGAGCCGATCAACCGGCAGACCATAGACCGGCTGGTCGGCCTGGGCCTGTGAGCCGCGCGCTGCCATGGATGCCACCACAACGGCACTGGTCCGCATGCAGGCGGTCACCGTGCGCTTTGGCGACGCCACCGCACTGCATGCGCTGGACTGGGACGTGATGCCCGGCGAGGTGCACTGCCTGATGGGCAGCAACGGCAGCGGCAAGAGCACGGCGATCAAGGTGCTCAGCGGCGTGCACGCGCCGCAGCCGGGCGCGCGCATCGACATCGGCGGACAGACGGTGCAGCGGCTGGACCCGGCGCTGGCCAAGTCCCTGGGCATCCAGGTGATCTACCAGGACCTGTCGCTGTTTCCCAACCTGAGCGTGGCCGAGAACATCGCCTTCGACCAGGCCATGGGCCGCTGGTGGGCGCCCGTGCGCCGCAGGCGCCAGCGCGAGGCGGCCCAGGCCGTGTTGCGGCGCCTGGGCATTGCGCTGCCGCTGGATGCGCGGGTGGGCGACCTGCCCATTGCGGGCCGCCAGCTTGTGGCCATCTGCCGGGGCATGGCGGCCCGGGCCAGGCTGCTGTTCATGGATGAGCCCACGGCCTCGCTCACGCGTGCCGAGGTCGATGCGCTGCTGGCCGTGGTGCGCCGGCTCCAGGCCGATGGCATGGCCATCGTCTTCGTGAGCCACAAGCTGGACGAGGTCATGGAGATCGCCGACCGCGTCACCGTGCTGCGCGACGGGCGCAAGCTCGGCACCTGGCCCGCCGAACAGTTGTCGGGCAGGCAACTGGCCACGCTGATGACCGGGCAGGAAGTGGATGAGCGACTGCATGCGCGCGACATGTCCGCCGCGCCCGCGCTGCTGGAAGTGCGCGGCCTGGGCCGCGACGGCGACTACGAGGACGTGAGCTTCGACGTGCGCGAGGGCGAGATCCTGGGCCTGACCGGGCTGCTGGGCGCCGGCCGCACCGAGCTGGCCCTGGGCCTGTTCGGCATGCGCCGGCCCGATCGCGGCAGCATCCGCCTGGGCGGCCGCACGCTGGCGCTGCGCAGCAACCGCGATGCCATGGCGGCGGGCATTGCCTATGTGCCCGAGGACCGCCAGTCCCTCGGCCTGAACCTGCGCCAGTCCGTGCAGGACAACCTGGTGCTGGCCATGCTGCCGCGCCTGTCCGGCCCGCTGGGCTGGCTGCCCGCCCGCCGCCGCGCCGCCACCGCAGCCCAGTGGCGCGACCGCCTGCACATGCGCCTGCCCGCGCTGGACGCACCCGTGCACCAGCTGTCCGGCGGCAATGCCCAGCGCGTGGTGCTGGCGCGCTGGCTGGCGACCGCGCCACGCCTGCTGATTCTCGACTCGCCCACCGTGGGCGTGGACATCGGCAACCGGCAGGGCATCTTCGAGATCGTGCACGGGCTCGCCGCACAGGGCATGGCGGTGATCGTCATCTCGGACGAGGTGGCCGAGGTCCATGCCCACTGCGACCGCGTGCTGCACATGCGCGGCGGGCGCATGGCCGGCGAGTTCGTGCCGGGGGTGCATTCCGAAAGCCGGATCGAGGAGGCCGTCCATGCCTGAACACGCACACGCGCTGCTGCACCACCCCGTGGCCCGGCTGGGCCTGGCCATTGCCGCCATGGCCCTGCTGTTCGGCACCCTGGCGCCGGGCTTCTGGACGCTGGGCAACTGGATGGACGTGGCCGAGGGCGCATCGGTCACCGCCATCATGGCCGTGGGCCTGCTGGTGGTGCTGGTCGCGGGCGGCATCGACATCTCCTTTGCCGCCACGGCCACGGTGGCGCAGTACCTTGCGGCCCTCGCGGCCACACGCCTGGGCTGGGCACCGGCGGCCAGCATCGCGCTGGGCCTGGCCACGGGACTGGCGCTGGGGGCATTCAACGCCCTGCTCATCCACCGCCTGCGCGCCACCTCCATCATCATCACCATCTCCACGCTGAACCTGTACTTCGCGCTGCTGATGCATGGCACGGGCGGCCGGTCCATCTACGACCTGCCGTCGTGGTGGAGCGATTCCGTGGTGCTGGCCCGCTTCGCGGGCGCCGATGGCGCAGACCCCGTGCGCCTGACCCTGCCCATCGTCGTGGCCGGCGCAGCCGCCGTGCTGACCGCGCTGCTGCTGGGCCGCAGCGCGCTGGGGCGGCGCCTGTACGCCTTCGGCGGCAACCCCGAGGCCGCGCACCGCATGGGCATCGGGCTGGGCGCCATCCAGGGCGTGGCCTATGGCTGGCTCGGCATGATGGCGGCCATCGCAGGCCTGGTGCAGGCGCACCGCGTGGGCGAGTCGGTGCCCAACGCCCTGGTCGGCACGGAGCTGTTCGTGCTCGCGGCCGCCGTGTTGGGCGGCGCCAGCCTGTTCGGCGGCACGGGCAGCGTGGGCGGTGTGCTGATGGGCGTGCTGCTGCTGGCCGTGCTGCGCAACGGGCTGAACCTGATGGGCGTGTCGCCGTATTTCTTCCAGGTGCTGCTGGGCGCCGTGGTGCTGGCCTGCGCGGCCGCAACGGGACTGCGGCGCACGCAGCGAAGAACCCGGCAGTGCAGCACTGACGCCACTCCTGCAGCGCCTTTGGCGGGGGCCGCGCCATGAACCGCAGCACTGGCGCGCCGCTGGGCCTGATCGCGCTGCTGGCGCTGCTGTGCGCCGTGTTCACGCTGCTGCTGCCCGGCAGCTTCGCCACCCTGGGCACGCTGCAATCGGTACTGCTGCAGATCCCCGAGCTGGGCCTGCTGGCACTGGCGCAGATGCTGCCGCTGGTCAGTGGCGGCATCAACCTGGCCGTGGTCGCCAGCGCCAACATGGCGGGCCTGGCCATGGCCTGGGTGCTGGTGGGAGGCCTGTCGGCGCTGGGCCTGGACCTGTCGGGCCATGAGGGCCTGCTCATCGCCGCAGCACTGACCGTGGGCGCCCTCGCCAGCCTGCTGGTGGGGCTGGCCAGCGGCTGGCTGGTGGCGCGCGTCAACGCCCATCCCATCCTCGTCACGCTGGGCACCATGTCGCTGATCAACGGCCTGTGCGTCTGGCTCACGCGCGGCAAGCCCATTGCAGGCTTTCCCGATGCCTTCCAGGCCCTGGGCTCGGCCCAGTGGCTGGGCCTGCCGCTGCCGTTCTGGATCTTCGCGGCCGCGTGCCTGCTGGTGGGCCTGTACCTGGGCAGCACACGCCACGGGCTGGCCATCCGCATGGTCGGCTCCAATGCCGAGGCCACGCGCCATGCGGGCATCGACACGCGCCGCGTGCTGATCGGCGTCTACACCCTGTCCACGCTGCTGTGCTGGATCGCCGCCGTGCTGATGATGGCGCGCTTCAACTCGGCCAGCGCGGGCTACGCCCAGTCCTACCTGCTGGTCACGGTGCTTGCGGCCATCCTGGGCGGCACCGATCCCATGGGCGGCTTCGGCCGGGTGTCGGGGCTGTTCGTCGCACTGCTCATCCTGCAGGTGCTGTCCAGCGGGGTGAACCTGCTGGGCGCCAATGCCCAGCTCACGCAGGCCCTGTGGGGCGCCACCATGATCGCCGCCGTGGCCGCGCGCCACCTGCTCGCGCGCTGGCGGGGCCGTGCCCGGGCACCCGCCGACCCCTCCCCTTCACTCTCTCGCAGAGTCCACCCGGAGCCCCTATGAACCCCCTCGGCATCCACGCCCTTGTCTGGGCCGGCGACCTGTCGCCGGCCTCCACCCGCCATGTGATCGAGCAGACGCGCCAGGCCGGTTACGACCTGGTCGAGCTGTCCCTGCACGGCCCCCGGCTCATGGACCTGGCGCTCACGCGTGATCTGCTGCAGGAGCATGGCCTGGGCGTGGGCTGCTCGCGGGGCCTGACCTTCGAGGCCGATGTCTCCAGCGAAGACCCCGCCGTGGTCGCGCGTGGCCTGGCGCTGCTGCAAGAGGGCGTGGACATCACGGCGCGCCTGGGCGGGCGCTACTTTGGCGGCATCCTCTACGGCGCCATGGCGAAATACGGCCACCCCTGCACGCCACGGGGCCGGCGCAACGCGATCGAGGCCGTGCGGCGCATTGCAGACTTCGCGGGCGAGCGCGGCGTCACGCTGGGCCTGGAGGTGGTCAACCGCTACGAAAGCAATCTGCTGAACACGGCCGCGCAGGCGCTGGAGTTCATCGACGAAGTCGGCCAGCCCCATGTCTGCGTGCACCTGGACACCTACCACATGAACATCGAGGAAGCCGACCTCGCCGCGCCCGTGCTGGCCTGCGGACAGCGGCTGGGCTATGTGCACATCGGCGAGAACCACCGCGGCTACCTGGGCGCGGGCCACATCGACTTCGCGCAGTTCTTCGGTGCCCTCGCGCAGATCGGCTACCAGGGCACCGTCACCTTCGAGAGCTTCTCGTCGGCCATCGTCAACGAGCAGCTGTCGAACGCGCTGGCCATCTGGCGCCCGATGTGGGAAGACGGCATGGACCTGGCCCTGCACGCACGCGGCTTCATGGCAGACGGGCTGGCCAGCGCGCAGCAGGCACGCGCATGACGGCCATCCTGCCGCCCGAAGCCCTGGCGCGTGCATTTGCGCTGGCGCGCTCCGGCCCCCGCCGCCTGCTGGGCCTGGCGGGCCCGCCCGGCGCAGGCAAGAGCACGGCCTGCGCCGCCCTGCTGCAGGCGCTGGGCCCGCTGGCGGCGGCCGTACCCATGGACGGCTTCCACCTGGCGCAGTCCGCGCTGCAGCGCCTGGGCCGCGCGCAGCGCAAGGGCGCACCCGACACCTTCGACTCGGCCGGATACATGGCCCTGCTGCGCCGCCTGCACGCGCCCGTAGCCGGTGAAACGGTCTACGCCCCCGAATTCCGGCGCGCCATCGAGGAGCCCATTGCAGGCGCCATCGCCATCGCGCCCGGCGTGCCCCTGGTCATCACCGAAGGCAACTACCTGCTGATGGAGGAACAGGATGCGCCGGGCACGCACTGGCATGCCGTGCGCGCGCTGCTGGACGAGGTCTGGTACGTGGACATGGACGACCGCCTTCGCATCGAACGCCTGACCCGCCGCCACGAACTCCACGGCCGCAGCCCCCAGGCCGCACGCGACTGGGTGGCGCAGGTGGACGAGCCCAATGCGCGCCGCATTGCGGCAACGCGGGGGCGGGCGGATTGGGTGTTGCGCTGGGGGTGAGCGGGGGAGGCAGCGTACAGGCCGTTATTCGAATCGCGTGGGCAGACCTTGCAAGCCCTTAGTGGGCCATGGATTCAATACGCGGCAAGTCGGCGGCTGAGCATGTCGCGCAGACGGGGCAGGCTCAGAACCCAACCCCGCCTGACCACATCTTCCGATGGCAGTCTTTCTTCTGGATGCAAGGCGAAATATCGCTCGCTGGCCTGCATCAGGCTCGCAGATTCCTGGGGGAATCGTGAACGGACGATCATGGCGGCCAGGCGAAACACGTTGGCTTCGCGCTGGTCCTGGGCGGGCTGCGCACGCTCCCGGGCGACGAAGGAGCAGCGCGATAGCAGCGCCGATTCATCATCTCTGGCCGTCATTGCATCCACCTCCGTTCGCACCATGGCATCAAGATTTCGATGCCATGACTCTAAAGCGAACTCGATCTGCGCGGCAGGCCTTGGGGCTTTCGCGGGCTCAGAACGCCACCACGCCCCCGTCCTTGCGCGGGTCCGATCCGCCGATGTAGTGGTCGCCGTCGCGCAGCACCAGCTGCGCGCCGCCGAAGGCGAAGACGCCATGGCCTTCCTCGATCGTGACTTCGTGGCCGCGTGCGCGCAGGGCGGCGACAACCTCGGCGTCGAAGGCGGGCTCCACGGCCACGCCCTTGCCGCCCGTCACGCGCCAGCGCGGTGCGTCGGCGGCGGCCTGGGGGTTCTGGCCGTAGCGCAGCACGCGCAGGGCCATCTGCAGGTGGCCCTGGCTCTGCATGGGGCCGCCCATGACGCCGAAGGCCATCTGGGGCGTGCCGTCGGCGTTCATCGCAAAGGCCGGGATGATGGTGTGCGAGGGGCGCTTGCGTGGCGCGACCTCGTTGGCATGGCCGGCTTGCGTGGTGAAGCCGTGGCCGCGGTTTTGCAGGCTGATGCCGGTGCCCGGCACGACCACGCCCGAGCCGAAGCCCATGTAGTTGGACTGGATGAACGAGACCATCATGCCGCTGGCATCGGCCGCCGCCAGGTAGACCGTGCCGCCCGGGCGCGGTGCGCCGTAGGTGGGCGCGCTGGCGCGCTCGCGGTCAATGAGCGCCGCGCGTTCGCGCAGGTAGCCGGCGTCCAGCAGATGGGCGGATTCGACGCGCATGTGGTCGCCGTCGGCGTTGTATTCGTGCAGGTCGGCCAGGGCCAGCTTCATGGCCTCGACCTGCAGGTGCACGGACTCCACGCCGTCCAGCGGCTCGGCGCCCACGCCCAGTGCATCCAGCATGCCCAGCGCCATCAGCGCGGCAATGCCCTGGCCGTTGGGCGGGATCTCGTGGATCACCGAATCGCCAAAGGTCTGCGACACCGTGCCGACCCAGTCGGCCTGGTGGGCGGCCAGGTCGGCCTCGGTCATGGCGCCGCCGCAGGCCTTGGCGTGCTCGGCCATCGAGCGCGCCAGTGCGCCACGGTAGAAGGACTCGCCCTTGGTGGCGGCGATCTCCTCCAGCGTGCGCGCATGGGCTTCGCTGCGGAACACCTCGCCCGCCTTGGGGGCCTTGCCATCGGGCAGGAAGCACTCGGCAAAACCGGGCTGGTCGCCGAGCTTGGCGCCGCCCAGCGCCCACAGCGTGGCGATGGTGGGCGAGACCGCAAAGCCGTCACGCGCATAGCGGATGGCGGGCTGGGCCAGTTGCTCGAACGGCAGCTTGCCGAAGCGGCGCGACAGCTCCACCCAGGCCGAGACGGCACCGGGCACGGTGACGGCGTTCCAGCCCTTCTCGGGAATGCCGCCCAGCGCGGCGAAGTACTCGGGCGTCCAGGCTTCGGGCGAGCGGCCCGAGGCATTGAGGCCGTGCAATTCCTTGCCGTCCCACAGGATGCAGAAGGCATCGCTGCCCAGGCCACAGCCCGTGGGCTCGACCACGGTCAGCGCCATGGCCGTGGCAATGGCCGCATCCACCGCATTGCCGCCAGCCAGCAGCATGGACAGGCCGGCCTGCGCGGCCAGCGGCTGCGAGGTGGAGACCATGTTGCGGCCCAGCACCGAAGAGCGGTGCGAGGCGTAGGGAAGTGTCCAGTCCGTAACAGTGCTTGTCATATCAATTTCCATAGCGCCAACGCGCCACCGATAGCTTGAGGAACCGCAGGCACGGCCCAGCTCAGGGACGCCAAGCAAGGGCCTACGCCGGCCGCGCCACCCCGCAGCAAGGGCGTCGTCCCCCTCCCGCAGGAGAGGGGGAAGCGGCAAAGCCGCTCAGGGGGTGCTTCACTCAATCCAATGTGATTTTGTTGTCTTTGATGACCTGTGCCCAGCGCGCGCTGTCGGCCTGCACCATGGCGGCGAACTGCTCGGGCGTGCGCGGCGATGCGGCTTCCACGCCCTGCCTGGCCAGGCTGGCCACCACCTCGGGATTCTGGATGGCCTTGTTGAAGGCCTGATTGATCCGCGCCACCAGCTCGGGCTTCATGCCGGCCGGGCCATAGACGCCGAACCAGGTGACCGAAGAATAGCCAGGCAGGCCGGACTCGGCCACCGTGGGCAGGTCGGGCGCCAGCGCGCTGCGCTTGTCGCCGGTCACGGCCAGCGCGCGCAGGCGGCCGCTGGCCACATGGGGCATGCCGGTAGGAATGGAGTCGAACAGCAGGTGCACCTGGCCTGCGGACAGGTCGGTGATGGACTGCGCCGTGCCCTTGTAGGGCACATGGGTCAGCTGCAGGCCCGCGCGCGCCGCGAAGGCCGCCGCGTTCAGGTGGACGATGGTCCCGTTGCCGCTGCTGGCGTAGTTGAGGGCGCCCGGATGGGCCTTGGCGTAGGCGACCAGTTCCTTGACGCTGCGCGCGGGCAGAGAAGGCGTGACCAGCAGGATACTGGCCGCCCCGCCGATCTCGGCAATCGGCGTGAAATCCTTGTCGGCCTTGTAGGCCAGACGGGTCATCAGGTGTGGCGAGATGGCATGCGTGCTGCTGGTGGTGAACAGCAGCGTGTAGCCGTCCGGCGAGGCCTTGGCCGCCTCGCCCGTGCCGATGGTGCCGCCCGCGCCGGGGCGGTTGTCGATGACCAGTTGCTGGCCCAGGTCCTGGGACATGCGCTGCGCCACCACGCGCGCCACGAGGTCGGTGGCGCCGCTGGCCGGAAAGGGCACGACCAGGCGCACCGGATGCGAGGGCCAGGACGCCTGGCCCTGTGCCACGGCGGGCAGAGCGATGGCGCCAGCCAGGGCACAGGCTGCAGCCACGATGGCGCGGCGTGGAAGTAAAACGCTGGGCAATGCCTTCATGGGCACACTCCTGGACAGGGGTTGGACGGCTGCAGCCGCTGCTCCCCAGCAACGCCGCAACAGGCCATCGTAGAACCCTCGCCCCTTTGCCGCCATCAGCAAATTTGCAAACCTGCGTTGCCTCTGCGGCAAATTGATGACAATCGGGGCGACATGCCCGACGCCCGCCACCTTCTCCTGCAGGACACCGCGCTGCGCTACTTCCATGAAGTGGCGCAATGCGGATCGCTGACCGAGGCATCGGCGCGGCTGCATGTGGCGGCCTCGGCCATCAGCCGCCAGATCGCCGCACTGGAGGGGCTGCTGGGCACGCCGCTGTTCGAACGCCACCCGCGCGGCATGGTGCTCAATGCGGCCGGGGAGATCCTGGCCGACCATGTGCGCCGCGCCGGCCTGGATGCCGAGCGCGCGCTGGGCGAGATCGAGGCCCTGCAGGGGCTGCGCAGCGGCCGCGTGCGCATCGCCAGTTCAGACGCCTTTGCCAACGAGTTCCTGCCGCGCCTGTGCGCAGCGTTCCAGCGCGCGCATGCCGGCATCGTCTTCGAGGTGATGGTGCTGCCCACGCCTGCCGTGCCAGAGGCCGTGCGCAGCGGCACGGCCGACATCGGCCTGTGCTTCAGCCGCGCGCCCGAAAAAGGCATTGCCGTGGCCTGCCGCGTGGCCGCGCCGCTGGTGGCCCTGGTCGCCCCCGGCCATGCGCTGGCGCAGGCGCGGCGCCTGTCGCTGGCCCAGCTGGTGCGCCATCCGCTGGCGCTCACGCCGGCCGACACGGCCGTGCGCCAGCTGCTGGACGCCGCCTGCAGCCGCCAGGGCCTGATGCTGATGCCGGTGATGGAGAGCAACCACGGCAAGACCCTGCTGAACTTTGCAGCCCAGGGCGCCGCCGTGGCCGTGGCCAGCGAGATCGCCGCGCGCCACATGGTGGCCACGGGCGCACTGGTGGCCGTGGCGCTCAGCGACCGGGGCATGGACCTGCGCGACATCGAGGTGCAGACCCTGGCCGGCCGCACGCTGCCGCATGCGGCGCAGTCCTTCCTGGAAATGCTGCAGCTGCGGTTGCCCGGTCCCTGGTAACCGGAGGACACGGCGGGCAGCGGGCAGCGCCCGCCAGGCACCACCCACACAAGGCCGGCCAGAAAAGAGACCACAGTCCGACCAGGGATGCAGGGACAAAACTCGGAAAGCTCCGATTTTTACGGCCCTGCAGACCCGCGATTCATCCATCGCCCTTGCTCGATCCGCTCAGGCTGGGAGCGGATTGGGCACGAATCGGATAGGACAACTCTGATTCTGACCCAGCCGATTCTGATTCTCCAGCGCGACCGGACAGCCAGCCGCCGGCGCCATTCCTATCATCCGCAGCTCTGTCGTCGGGCTTCCCCTTGCGGGATTCCTGGACTCCCGTTCCTGAATGAATTCATGGACAACCCGGCCATCGCCGGACCTACAAAGAAGAGGCAAGGCATGTACACGAACCAGACCGGAGGGCGCAGGCGGCAATTGCAGCGGGAGGCACAGCATGGATGAGCGAACCGAGCTGACCTTCATGCTGCATGGCCTGCCGGACCGCGACGCCAAGCTGTTCCGCTCCTATGTGCTGATGGTGAATCACCGCACACGGCACCGCTGGACGTGGCGTGAATCCCAGGCGGACATGACGGTGGTGCATGGCGAACTGGCCCAAGCGCCTGCCGCCCCGCCCGCGCTGACGCTGCGCGTGGGAGGGCCACCCAGGGGAGTCTTCCCTGCGGGTGGCCACCTGGGCATGCCCCTGCGCGCCGAGGCGCTGGAGGAATGCCTCAACACCATGGGCGCACGCATCCTGTCGGTGCACGGCAAACCGGCCAGCGCCAAGGCACACGCCAGCGGCCTGCACACGCAGCATCAGCTGATGCTGCTGCAGCTGCGGCGCTGGCCGTCGCCGCAACTGCTGACGAGATCCCACCATATCCGCCTGGCCACCTTGCTGACAGGCCAGCCCACGACGATGCAGACCCTGTGCCAGCGCTCGGGCCTGTCGCCCGAGATCTGCGCCGGTTTTCTGAACGAGCTGGACGCCGCCGGCCTGCTGCGCTGGGCCTCGGCCCGCCCGCCCGCCGCACCGTACCCCGGCAACCCTGCGCCGGACAGGGGTGTGCTCGAACGCATACGCCTTCGCCTGGCCCGGTTTGCAGGAGCGCGCCCATGAGCGAACTCAAGATCCTGATTTCCGGCCCCCCAGGCGCAGGCAAGACCACGGCCATCCGCTGCGTCAGCGAGATCGCCCCCGTGAGCACCGACGTGCGCAACACCGATGACACCCTGGACAAGGCGCTGACGACGGCCGGCATGGACTATGGCGAGCTGACCCTGGACAACGGCGAGAAGCTGTACCTCTACGGCACGCCCGGGCAGGAGCGCTTTGACTTCATGTGGCGCATCCTCTCGCGCGGCGCGCTGGGCGTGATCTTGCTGATCGACAACAGCCGCTCCGATCCGCTGGCCGACCTGGATATCTATGTCCAGGGCCTGTCCGATGTCTTGCGCAGCACGGCATGCGTGGTGGCGGTATGCCGCATGCAGGAGTACACAGCGCCTGATCTGGACAGCTTTGCCGTGCACCTGCAATCGCGCGGCCTGCTGTGCCCCGTGGTGCCGGCCGATGTGCGCAACCCCCAGCAGGTGGTGGCCCTGATCGAGCTGTTGCTGCTGCAGATCGAAGCCCTTGCCCAGGAGAAGTCCCATGAAGAATGACGCTGCCTTGAAGGCTGCAGCCCAGGCGGCGGTGCAGTCGCTGATGAGCAGGTTGCACGGCGTGCGTGGCTGCGTGGTCAGCACCGAGGACGGCTTCGAGGTGGCCGCCCGTGCGCAAGGCCAGGGCAGCACGGCGCGGCTGTCGGCCATGGCCAGCTCGATGGCGGCGCTGGGCATGATCGCCGGCGAGGAGAACCAGCTCGGGCATTGCGCCAACGTGGTGGTCGAGGCGGCCGAGGGCTTCATCGTCATGCTGCAGGCACAGCGCCCGGGCCTGACGCTGGTCATCAGCGTGGTGGCCTCGCGCGAGGCCGTTCTGGGCCAGGTTCTCTATGTCTCGCGCGAGGCCGTGCGGACACTGGAACAAGCGTGATGGCAAAGGCAGGCAAGGGCTGCTCCTATGCATCCGGCAAGAAGGCACCGCGAAGGTGCAGAACATTTTCGCAACACAAGGGAGTTAGGAAAACAATGGCCAATATCAAGCAAACCATGGATGAACTGATGCGCTGCGACGGCGCCATGTGCGCTGCACTGGTGGACTACAACAGCGGCATGATCCTGGGGCAGGACGGCTCGGGCGTGGACCTGGAGCTGGCTGCCGCCGGCAACACCGAACTGGTGCGCGCCAAACTCAAAACCATGCGCTCGCTGGGCCTGGAAGACACCATCGAGGACATCCTCATCACGCTGAGCAGGCAGTACCACATCCTGCGCCCCTCCACCCACCACGAGGGCCTGTTCCTGTACCTGGTGCTCGACAAGGCCAAGGCCAATCTCGCGCTGGCGCGCCGCAAGGTGCAGGACGTGGAGAATGCGCTGGTGGTCTGAACAACAGCCCTTGACTGGCTGCGCCGCTCAGAACCGCTCGGCGCACAGCGCCTGCCATTGCAGGATCTCGATCTCGCCGCGCTGCACCCGGATGAGGCCCCGCGCCTGCAGGCCCTGCAGCAGCACGTTGGTGGTCTGGCGCGAGATCGACAGCATGCGCGCCAGCTGCTCCTGCGTGATATCCAGGCGCGGCCGGGCCGGCACATCGTCCAGCCGCTCGCCGTAGCCACGCGCCATGGCCACCAGGCGGCGCGCCAGGCGCTGTGGTGCGGGCATCAGGGCCAGGTCCTCCAGCGCCGCGAAGGCCGCGCGCATGCGCCCCGACATCAGCACGCCCAGGTCATGCCAGTGCGCAGGATGCTGCTGCAGCCAGTCCAGCAGCGGCTGGCGCGGCACCTGCAGCACCTCGCTGGGCTCCATGGCGTGGGCATCATGGGTGCGCGGCGAGCCGTCGAACAGCGCGATCTCGCCAAACCAGGTGGCCGGGCCCATGCGCGTGAGCAGGGCCTCGCGCGCCTGCTCGCTCTGGCCGCCCACACCGGAGAAACCGACGCTGCCGCGGACCACGGCGAACAAACCGCCCTCCAGCGCATCGCCGCGCAGGAACAGGGCTTCGCCCGCCTCCAGGCGGCGGGGCTGGGCCAGGGCCAGCAGCAAATCGGCAAACTGCGGCGCCAATGCGCTGAACCAGCGGCCGGCGCGCAGCGTGGGCAGGTAGGAAGAGGCGAGGGAAGCTTGCATGGAAAGGGATGTCGGGTGGCTGACAGACACAGCCGGCGGGCCTGCGTATTTTCGCCGCTGACATCGAACACATGCCAGGAGACCTTCCCATGCAAGCCTCACACCCCCTGCCCCGCGCGCTGGCGCGCCCTTGCCGCCTGCTGGCCTGCCTGGCCGCCGCCGCCCTGCTGAGCGCCTGCGCAGGCAGCAGCCTGCCGGTCTCCGACATGGCCCGGCCACAAGCAGCCAGCGCGGCCACGCGCGCGGCCCAGCAGGCTGCGCTGGCGCAGCAGCCTCAGGATGACGCCCAGGCCATGGAGGACGCGCAACGCGGCCTGATCGCCTCGGCGGATGCGCTGTTGGTGCGCAATGCCCAGGGCCGGCCCATCTGGGGCATGCAGGCCTATGCATTCCTGCAGCAGGACCAGGCGCCCGACACCGTGCACCCCGCGCTGTGGCGCCAGGCCCAGCGCAACCGCGTCAGCGGCCTGTTCCATGTGACGGACAGGCTCTACCAGGTGCGCGGCCTGGACCTGTCGAACATGAGCATCATCGAGGGCGAGACCGGCCTGATCGTGGTCGATCCGCTGATGTACACCGAGACCGCCCAGGCCGCCATGGACCTGTACTACCAGCACCGACCGCGCAAGCCCGTGGTGGCCGTCGTCTACTCGCACAGCCATGTGGACCATTTCGGCGGCGTGCGCGGCGTGGTGCGCCAGGAAGAGGTGGATGCAGGCCGCGTCCAGGTCATCGCCCCGGCGGGCTTCATGGCCGAGGCCGTGGGCGAGAACGTGATCGCCGGCCATGCCATGGGCCGGCGCGCGCTCTACCAGTTCGGCATGCTGCTGCCGCGCGATGCCAGGGGACAGGTGGACGCAGGGCTGGGCAAGGCGGGTGCGCCCGGCACCATGGGGCTGATCGCGCCCACGCGCGTGATCGACAAGCCGCGCGAGACCCTGCGCATCGACGGCGTGGACATCGAATTCACGCTCACGCCCGGGGCCGAGGCGCCGGCCGAGATGATCATGTACTACCCCCAGCTCAAGGTGCTGAACATGGCCGAGATCGCCGTGCATACCCAGCACAACCTGCTGCCGCTGCGCGGCGCCCAGGTGCGTGACGCGCTGGGCTGGTCCCGCCACCTGAACGACGCCCTGCACGCCTATGGCGGCAAGGCCGAGATCCTGATCGCCCAGCACCACTGGCCGGTCTGGGGCCAGCCCCGGCTGCAGCGCATGCTGGCCGGCCAGCGCGACACCTACAAATACCTGCACGACCAGACCGTGCGCCTCATGAACCACGGCTACGTGGGCTCGGAGATCGCCGAGATGCTGAAGATGCCCGAATCCCTGGCCCGCGACGGCGCCACACATGCCTTCTACGGCCACCTGCGCCACAACATACGCGCCATCTACCAGCACTACCTGGGCTACTACGAAGGCAACCCGGCCCAACTGGAGGCGCTGCCGCCCGTGCCCGCGGCGCGCAAGACCGTGGAGTACATGGGTGGCGCCGACGCCGTGCTGCGCCGTGCGCAGGCCGACTACGAGCGCGGCGAATACCGCTGGGTGGCGCAGATCGCCTCGCAGCTGGTCTTTGCCGACCCGGCCAACCAGGCCGCGCGCCGCCTGGCCGCCAATGCCTATGAACAGCTGGGCTACCAGATGGAATCGGCCACGGCCCGCAACGCCTTCCTGCAGGGCGCGGCGGAGCTGCGCCAGGGCGTGCCCCAACTGCCCAGGCCCGGCAGCGCCGCGCGCGACCTGGTGCGCAGCCTGCCGCTGGAGATGTTCTTCGACTACCTGGGCGTGCGGCTGGACGCCGGCAAGGCCGCAGGCCAGCGCATCGTGCTCAACTGGACCTTCACCGACACCGGCGAGCAGCGCAGCCTGAACCTGGAGAACAGCGCCCTCACCCAGAGCCCGGGCCTTGCGCCCGCCGCCCACGCGAGCCTGCGCCTGACGCGCGCCACGCTGGACGCCATTGCAGGCCAGGAGACCACGATGGCCGAGGCCATCAAGAGCGGCCAGCTGCGCATCGAGGGCGACGCCTCCAATGTGACGGCGCTCATGTCCATGCTGGACCGCTTCGACAGCGTGTTCCCCATCGTGGAGCCACGCCCCGAGCGGGCCGCTCAGTAGCCGTGCTGGGCGCGGAAGTCGCGCGCCTTGCCGAAGTGCCCGTTGCCGATGAAGGGCACGGGCGGGCGCAGCGCCGACAGAGGCGAGGGATGGTTGCTGGTCAGCACCAGATGGCCCCGGTCGCCCGGAATGAAGGCGCGCTTGGACTGCGCATGGCTGCCCCAGAGCATGAAGACCACGGGGCGCGTGCCCTGGGCGATGTGCCGGATCACCGCATCGGTCAGCAGCTCCCATCCCTTGCCCGAGTGACTGGCCGCCTGGCCTTCCTCCACCGTGAGACAGGTGTTGAGCAGCAGCACGCCGTTCCTGGCCCACTTGACCAGGCTGCCGCCCGGGTTGGGGAACGGCGGGAAGGGCACGCCCAGGTCACGCTGCATCTCCTTGAAGATGTTCTGCAGCGAGGGCGGCATGCGCACGCCCGGCGCCACCGAGAACGACAGGCCTTCGGCCTGCCCCCGGCCGTGGTAGGGGTCCTGCCCCAGGATGACCACGCGCACCTCATCGGGCGGTGTCAGCTCCAGCGCGCGCAGCGGCTGGGGCGGAAAGATCACGGCGCCGGCTTCCAGGCGCTGGTGCAGAAAGGTCAGCAGCTGCTGGCCCGTGGCACCCGCGAAGAAGTCCTCGACCAGGGGCTGCCAGTCGGGCGCAACGGGCCAGTCGGCGGGATCGGCGGATTGGAGTTGGTCGGCTTGCGCCGGGGCGATTGCGTCGTCTTGAAGGGCCATGGCGGATGGGGGCACCGCCGCCACATGCCGAGGCAGCAGCCTCCCTCAATAAAGTACAGCTGAAATGCATGGGCGCAAGCGCCATGCCTGTTGGATCACGGCAAGCATACCTTTGCCTGCGGCGGGGAGGTACGTCCGCCTCCAATGGTTCCCCAAAGACAGACAATGGTTACACGGAAAAACATACGAAAAACCTTGAGTCAGCCCAATGCTTTACCTAGAATTTCGTGTAAATGACCGCAAACTGCACTCTACAACTGCACCAGGAAGTGCTCGAATACATCAAACGCGACATTGCCAACCTGGCCCTGGGCAACAAGGACAACCACGCGCGCAACACCGCCGTGCAGCGCGGTTTCGACGGCCGCATCGCGCTCACGCCCCTGTACGACTTTGCGCCCATGTATCTCCACCCGGACGGCATTGCCCGACGCATCCGCTGGCGGGATGAACAGGGCGGCCGGCCCGATTGGGGCCGTGTGCTGGATAGCGTCTGTGCGCTGGCCGCGCAGCTCCCTCGAAAACGCCGGGGCACGCAGTCGGATCCGTTGCAGCGCGATCCACTGGTGAAAGGCCTCAAGGCCATGATTCCCGCGCTGGAGCGCATCGCCGCAGACGGTCTGGCGCTAGGGCTGGAGCCCGAGGTTCTCGGCCACCTGCGTCCCGCCCTCCTGGCACGTGCGCAGGAGCTCGCTGCGCTGCGCTGAAGACCATGGACAAGCGTTTCACCCCCATTCCCATTGCCCAGCAGCTGGAGCTGCGCAGGCAGGCTATTGACGATGTGCTGGCCCACCCCGAATGGTCTTTGCCGCAGGCCGTGCGGCATCTGAAGAAGACCATGCGGCTGACCACGGCCGAGATGGCCAAGCTTTGCGGCGTTTCCTATAGAACGCTGCAGGACATCGAGCAGGAGCGCAGCGAAGGCAGCGTGCAGACCATGAACCGCATCTTGGCCATGCTGGGGCTCAAGCTCGGGGTGGTGCGCATCGTGCGGACCCCGGATTCACCGGCCGGCCCGCACAACGACGCGTCTTAGGCAAACAGCTTGGCCAGCGCCTCTCCCGGCTCCTTGGCGCGCATGAAGGCCTCGCCCACCAGGAAGCTGTGGATGCCGGCATCGCGCATGGCCTTGACGTCCTCGCGGCTGCCGATGCCCGACTCGGTGACCAGCAGGCGGTCGGCGGGCACGTTCTTTTGCAGGTCCAGCGTGGTCTGGATGCTGACCTCGAAGCTGCGCAGGTTGCGGTTGTTGATGCCCACCAGCGGGGTCTTGAGGCGCAGGGCGCGGTCCAGCTCGGCGCCGTCGTGCACCTCGACCAGCACGGCCATGTCCAGGCTGTGGGCGATCTGTTCCATCTCGGCCATCTGCGCGTCGTCCAGGCAGGCGGCGATCAGCAGCACGCAGTCGGCGCCCATGGCCCGCGATTCGTAGATCTGGTAGGGATCGACCATGAAGTCCTTGCGCAGCACGGGCAGGTGGCAGCTGGCGCGCGCCTGCTTGAGATAGTCCACGCTGCCCTGGAAGAACTGCTTGTCGGTCAGCACCGAGAGGCAGGCGGCGCTGACGCCCTTGCCGTCGCCATCGGCATAGCTTTGCGCGATGTCGGCGGGGATGAAGTCCTCGCGGATCACGCCCTTGCTGGGGCTGGCCTTCTTGATCTCGGCGATCACGCCGGCTTGGCCGGCGGCGATCTTGGCGCGCAGCGCGCCCACGAAGTCGCGCGTGAGCACGCGGCTTTCGGCGTCGCGGCGCATGTCCGCGAAGGGCATGCGCTTCTGGGCGGCGGCCACTTCCTGCACTTTCACGTCGCAGATTTGCTTGAGGATGTCGGACACGTTGCTTTCCTTGGTTTCTTGTATTCGGTGGTCGATGGGGGCTGCGCGGCTCAGGCCGTCAGCCGGGCCGTGTAGGCCACGAGTTCGTTGAGCTTGGCCAGGGCCGCGCCGCTGTCCAGCGCCGCCTGGGCGCGGGCCATGCCGTCCTCGATGCTGGAGGCCACGTTGGCCGCATACAGGGCGGCACCCGCGTTCAGGCAGACGATGTCGCGCGCGGCACTCTTCTCGCCATGGAGCACGCCCAGCAGCATGGCCTTGGATTCCTCGGGATTGTCCACCTTGAAGGCGCGCGTGCCCACCATGCGCAGGCCGAAGTCCTCGGGATGGATCTCGTACTCGCGCACCACGCCGTCCTTGAGCTCGCCCACCAGGGTGCCCGCGCCCAGGCTGATCTCGTCCAGGCCGTCGCGGCCATAGACCACGATGGCGTGCTCGGCGCCCAGGCGCTGCAGCGCGCGCACCTGGATGCCGACCAGGTCCTCGTGGAACACGCCCATGAGGATGTTGGGCGCGCTGGCCGGATTGGTGAGCGGGCCCAGGATGTTGAAGATGGTGCGCACGCCCAGCTCCTTGCGCACGGGCGCCACGTTCTTCATGGCCGGGTGGTGGTTGGGCGCGAACATGAAGCCGATGCCCACGTCGGCGATGCTGCGCGCGATCTGCTCGGGGCTGAGCTGGATGTTGACGCCCAGCGCCTCCATGGCGTCGGCACTGCCGCTCTTGCTGCTGACGCTGCGCCCGCCGTGCTTGCTGACCTTGCCGCCCGCCGCCGCGATCACGAAGATGGAGCAGGTGGAGATGTTGAAGGTGTTGGCACCGTCGCCGCCTGTGCCCACGATGTCCACCAGGTGGCGCTTGTCCTCCACATGGACCTTGTTGGAGAACTCGCGCATGACCTCGGCCGCGGCCGTGATCTCGCCGATGGTCTCCTTCTTCACGCGCAGGCCGGTGACGATGGCCGCCGTCATCACGGGCGACAGCTCGCCGCGCATGATCAGGCGCATCAGGTGCAGCATCTCGTCGTGGAAGATTTCGCGGTGCTCGATGGTGCGCTGCAGCGCTTCCTGGGGGGTGATCTGGGTCATTGCGGTGTCTCGGTTGGGTGCCGGCCTGCTCAGGCCTTCTGTTCCAGGAAATTCTTGAGCATGGCGTGGCCATGCTCGGTGAGGATGCTCTCGGGGTGGAATTGCACGCCCTCGATGGCCAGGCTGGTGTGGCGCACGCCCTGGATCTCGCCGTCCTCGCTGGTGGCCGTGATCTCCAGGCATTCGGGCAGGCTGGAGCGCGCAATGGCCAGCGAGTGGTAGCGATTGACCGTGAACTGCTCGGGCAGGTCGGCGAACACGCCCTTGCGGTCGGTGGTGATGACGCTGGTCTTGCCATGCATCTGCTGGCCCGCGCGCACGATGTCGCCGCCGAAGGCCGCGCCAATGCTCTGGTGGCCCAGGCACACGCCCAGGATGGGCAGGCGGCCTGCAAAGTGCTGGATGGCCGCCACGGAAATACCGGCCTCGGCCGGCGAGCAGGGGCCGGGCGAGATCACCAGGCGGTCGATCTTCTCGCGCTCGACCAGGGCGATCACCTCGTCCAGCGTGGCCTCGTCATTGCGCACCACGGTGACATCGGCACCCAGCTCGCCGAAGTACTGGACGATGTTGTAGGTGAAGCTGTCGTAGTTGTCGATCATCAGCAGTCTGGTCATACCGGCTCCTGGGTCTCAAAGGGAAAAACGGGTGGCGCGGGCATGCCGCAGCGAAGGCTGGCGCGGGAATGCGCGCAATGCTGCCTGGGTCTGGAAGGGGGAATCTGAGGGCATCTGGGCAATCTCCTGGGTTCTGGGAGCCGCCGTGCCGGGGAGCCATCTGCTGGGTGAGCCTTGCTGCCGTCACGGCGGCAAGGCGCGGTACGCAACCGCAACGACGTGCCGCTTCCTTATTGGAAGCGCCACCACTGTGCAACGATGATCGAAACGGGCGTACCGTTCATGGCTGTCTTGGATCGAGAGTTCAGGTGTCTGGAAGACGGGAATGCAGCAGGCTGCATGGCGGAGCATGCTAACACAGGGTCCGCGCAGCGTGGCGGGACGACCCTGCGGGCGCCTCACTTCAGGAAATCCGGCTGGTCGAACTTCTGCTTCAAAAAGCGCCCGTTGGCCAGCAGCGCCTGCGCATCGCTGGCCGCCACATGGGCCACCACCTGCTGCATCTGCCCGGCCAGCAGCGCCAGCTGCTCGGTCAGCAGTTGCCTGGCCGTCTTGCCGTCCTGCACGGGCTGGGTGACACGGAACAGCGGCGGCAGCGCCGCATAGTGCGACAGCGTGGCGGGCAGGTACTGCAGCACCGTCTCGCGCACGGTGAACAGGCCGTCGTTGAAGACCGGGCCGGCGTCGGCCAGCGAGGGCAGCACCTCGTGCACCGAGCCGCGCACGCTGTCCAGGTGCTTTTGCATCTCGGGCGTGAGCATCGGACGGGCCTTTTGCACCAGCTCGTCGATGCGTTCGCGGATGTCCTCGGCGCTCCAGTGCTGCTGCAGCGCCCGCTCGAAGCTGGCGCCCGCGGGCTGCAGGGCCCAGCCCAGCAGCAGGCCCGCGACGTACAGGCCCAGCGTGATCCAGCCCCAGCCGGCGCCGATCACGCCGGCAAACAGCAGCACCGGCCCCAGCAGGGCCAGCGCCAGGCCGGCGAGGTTGCCGTTGCCGTAGAAGAAAAGCTGCAGGCGGCGCATCAGGCGGGTCCGATCGGTGGCGGCGCTGTCACTGGTAGCCCCGGATTTCCTTGAACACCAGCGGCAGTCCGCTCTTGCCGGTGTTGCGCGCATCGAAGGCGCGCCCGCCCGTCAGCGCGGCCAGGGCCTGCATTTCGCCGGTCTGCGCCTCGCCAAAGATGATGGGAAAGACGCGCACCAGCGGCGCGCCGCCGTCGCGCGCCATGCGCTGCTCGCGCTCGAATGCGGCCCAGTCGCGGCCCGCCGTGTTGGCGCCATCGGTCAGCAGCACGATGCTGACGAAGCGCTCGGGATCGGCCCGCAGTTCCTGGCGTGCCTGCTGCTGGGCCAGCGTGAGCGCGTCGTAGATGGCCGTTCCGCCGTCGGCCACCAGGCTGTCGGCATAGGCCAGCACCTGGGCGCTTGCGGCCTGCAGGTCGCCCGCCGCGAACTGCACGCGCGCGGGCTGGCCGACCAGGCCCGAGAACGGAATCAGCAGCACGCGCTCGCGTGCCTGGAAGGCGGCATAGCGCTGGCTGGCGGCCGATGCCTCGGCGCCAGACAGCAGCTTGAGCGCCTCCTTCATCTGCGCCAGCCGCGCACCCTTCATGGAGCCGCTCACGTCCAGCACGAAGATGCTGGTGGCCGGGCGGCGCAGATCGCTCTGGTAGGCCGAGAGCACGGCATCGATCACCTCCAGCCGGTTCGGAAAGCTCAACTCCACCACGGGCGCCGTGGGCAGCGCCGGGCTGGCCTGTGCCTCGGGGCTGGCGGGGCGCAACTGGGCCTGGCGCAGCGGCTGGCCCTGGAAGGCGGGGGCCTTGAACTGGGCGACCAGCCGGTCATAGTCTGCGCGCCGCGCAGCGTTGAGCAGCATCAGCGGATAGTCGGCCGAGATCACGCCGTCGCGCGGGTAGACCAGGGTGAGCCGGTCGGCGGCGGGCAGCTTCTCGTTCAGGCGCAGGATCACGGCCTCGTAGTTGACCAGCGCATCGACGGCACCGGGCTCGCGCTCGAAGGCCTCGGCCAGCCAGCCGGAGCTGCCGGCGGTGAGCTTCTGACCCGACAGGAAGTCCTTGAGCACCTTGGCATTGACCTCCCTGGCGTCCAGGTCCTCGGTCTTGCCGGCCACGGCCGAGGCCACGGCGAACAGCGCGCTCATGCCGGTGTTGGAGCTGGCCGGATTGGTCATGCCGTAGCGCAGCCGGCCCTGGACGGCAGCGCGTGCGATGTCGGCCCAGGTGGGCGGTGCCTTGTCCCAGCCCAGCTTTTGCAGCACGGGGGCCTTCACGCCCAGGGCCACGCGCGAGTAGAAAAGCTTTTCACGCGCCAGCGGCTTGTTCGCCAGCGCCAGCGCGGGATAGGCGCCATTGGGCGGCAGGATGGCGTCGTACTGCTCGCCCGCATTGATGCGCTCGACCATCTCCAGCGTGCCCGCATAGCTGAGCTTGAGCGGCACGCCCGCCGCCGTGGCGGCCTGCTCCAGCGCGGGCGCCACGTCCTTGAGCTCGGAGCCGGCCAGCACGGTGAATGCACCCTGGGGAGCGGCGGACGGATCGGACTTGGCGGCGGCCTGCGGCGCGGTTTCGGGCGACTTGCCGCAGCCAGCCAGGGCCAGCGCAAGGCCCAGCAGCCACCAGGCCGCCAGGCGCCGGAACATGCTCACAGCACCACCTCGCCGGCGGGCGCCTGCAGCGCCTCGCGCACGTCCTCGCGGCGGCTCTTTTCCAGATAGGCGCGGGACTTGTCCACCTCCTGCGACAGCGTGTCCACCGTGGTCTGCATGGAGGCCAGGGCCTTGACCTTGAAGTCGGCCATGGCGTCCATGGTCTGGTAGATGTTGCCGAAGGCCTGCTGCAGCCTGGCGATGTCGATGGTGCTGCCGGCCGCCTGCTCGTGGATCTTGCCGCTTTGCTCGCGCAGCAGCTCGCTGGTGCCGGCGATCAGGTTGCCCGTGGTGGTGTTCAGCGCCGTGATCTGGTCCAGCACCAGCTTCTGGTTGGCCAGCGCCTGCGCCACGATGACGGCCGTGCGCAGGGCGGAGACCGTGGTGGTGGTCGCGCGGTCCACGCCCTTGGCCAGTTCGAGGTTGTTCTTGCGCACCAGGTCCAGTGCCAGGTAGCCCTGCACGTTCACCGCCATCTGGGTGAGCAGGTCGGTGACCTTCTGGCGTGCGTAGAACAGCATGTCCTCGCGCACCACGCGGGCCTTTTCCGGGTCGCTGGCGTCCAGCTGCGCCGCCTTGGCATCCAGCGCCGCGTCCAGCTTCTTGCCGATGTGGATGTATTTCTCCAGCCGCTCCATCAGGCCCCACAGGTTGGCCTTTTCCTGCTCGATGGCGGCGTTGTCGCGCAGCAGCTCGTCCTTGCCGCGCTTGAGGCTGTCGATGATGGCGTTCAGGTGGCTCTGGCTGGACTGGAACTTGTCGAAGTAGTCCACCAGCCTGTTGCCCATGGGGATCAGGCCCAGCAGCTTGCGCGGCTTGAACAGGTCGTCCTGGCGCGAGGGGTCCAGCGCCTCCACCTGGCGGCGCAGGTCGATCAGGCCCTGGCCGATCTGGCTGCCCTGGTCGAACAGGCCGTTGTTCAGCGTCTTGACGGGGCGCTCCAGCATGCGGTTGGAGACGGCGGCAGCGGCCTGCACCTCCTTGTTGCCCATGCCGTGGATGCGCTCGACCGCGCCCTTGAAGGCGGGCGACTGGCTGTCGTTGGCGGTGATGTCGTCGATGAACTGCGCCACCTGCGCGTCCAGCTGCTGCACTTCCTCGGCCTTGAGGCGGACCTTGCCGCTGGCCGACTCGATGGGCACGGGCAGGGCGGGCGCAGGCGGCTCCAGCACGAAATCCTGCTCCTGTGCAGGCACGGCCACGGCGGCGCTGGCCGTGGTGGTCTGGGGGGTGTTGCTCATCGGTTGCTCCTGGAACGTTCGGTCATTTGAAGCGCTGCTCCATGTCCACGATCATTCGCTCCAGCCACTCCTGGCTGGGCGGTTCGATCACATCCACCAGCTGCGCGGGCGCCTGCACGCCCTGCCCGGCCCAGCGCTCGGGCCCGTGCGTGTCGCCGCCGGTGCGAAAGCCGTATTCCTGCGCCAATGCGCGCAGTTGCGGATCGGATTCGAGCAGCTGGCCCACGCGATCGCCCGCAGGCGTGTAGGGCACGAGCACATGCTTGGAATACAGCGTGGGCTGCGGGTAGAGCATCACCATCTCGCCGCTCCTGCGCTGCGGGTGGCGCAGCAGGAACTCCACCAGCTGCGATTCATAGGCCACCAGCAGCGGCGCCTTGCCCATGCCCAGGGCCAGGTAGTCCTCGAACGGCCCGGCCGACGAGCTTTCCTGGAAGCCCTGGCGCAGAAACAGCGGCGCCACCTGCGGCATCACGCGCTCCAGGTCGGCCGGGCTCTGCACCACCTGCTGGCCGTTGAGCACATAGCTGGCCAGCGCCAGGTACATGGCCGCGCTGTTGGAGCTGCGCACATCGGTGCTGGCGGGCAGCACGGCCTTGCCGGTGGCAAAGGCGCCGGAGGCCTTCAGGTCACGCCAGCGCGTGCCCTTGCCGGCCATGGCCAGCAGGGCCGGCAGATCGGTCACGTAGTGGAAGTCGCCCTGCTTTTGCGCAACGCCATTGGCGATCAGGATCTCGGCAATGGGCCGCCAGCTGGCGAACACGATGGGCGTGTAGAACGGCGTGTAGACCGTGCCGGCCCTGGCCGCCGCCTTGAGCTGGGCTGCAGCCGGCGCCCCCGAGGGAAAGCCGAAGTCGTACTGCTTGGGGTCGTAGCTGTTGGCAATGCTGCGCGAGCCGGCCTTTTGCACCGTCACCGTCACGCCGTGGCGCGCCAGCACGTCGCGCACGCGCTCGTCCTGGAAGAAGGCTTCCTTCTCGGAGCCGATCAGGCCGCGCGCCGTCACGGCCTGCTGCTGCGCCCGCTGCGCCTGGCGGTCCTGCACCAGGGCCGTGCGCGAGTACCAGACGCCGCCGCCCACGGCCGCCAGCAGCAGCGCCGCCAGCCCCGCCGCCAAAGCACGGCGCGCGTTCATTGAGTGGCTCCGCCCTGGATGACGGCAAGATGAAATTCGGTCATGAACGCGCGGGCCGTTGTCATGTCTTGTTCAAAAAAACTTCTTATACGGAAGTTTTGTGACACAACGACGACACGCAGCCCGGCCCGCGCCCCTGCACGCGGTCAGCCCCCCGCAGACACTACTTCACCGCGATCCGCTCCGTGAAGCTGCGCCCGCTGGGCGTCTCGCGTTGCTGGCGCACGCGGTGGTCCACGAGCTGCTCCCAGGTCTGCATCTGGCGCTCGTCCGTCTTGCGCAGCGCGCCGGCAACCCGGTTGTCGGCCGTCTCGATCAGCGTGGTGATGCTGCTGCGGTCCTGCACCTTGATCAGATCGTAGTTGCCCGACTGCGGGTCCAGCATGCCGCGATTGCGCGCCTTCCTGGCATGGGCGTCCAGCGACTCGGTCACCACCTGGGCGATGGACTCGCCCGCCGAGCCCCTGGACTGCCGGGTGGTCTTCTGGCCGACCTGGTAGGCGGCCCGGCCGTCCTCGGTCACGGCGCCGAACTCATTGGTCTTTTCGTAGTCACCGCTGAAGCTGGCCTGGAAATCGGCCAGGCCGCTTTGCGTGGCCTGCACGGCCCGCTCCAGCCCGGACAGCGCAGCCAGCCGGGCCGGCGCCGCAGGGGACTGCGCGCTGTGCAGCTGGGTGAAGGCGCTCTTGAACAGGTCCACCAGGTTCGCGTCCGCGCGCCCGCGCTGCGCGGCCACATCGAAGCGCTTCAGATGCTGGTCCAGCGCGGCCTGGCGCTGCGACGCGCTGGCGCCTGCGGGGGCGTCGGACTCCAGGTTGACGGCCAGCTCGCCGGCCGCGCCCTTCATGGCCACCGATCTGCCATCGGCGCCCACATGCAGGCTGAACGAGGACAGGGGCTGCGAAGGCTTGGGGTTCTTGATGTCCAGGTCCAGGCCGGACAGCACGCTGCGGTCGAAGTCCATCAGCTTGCCCAGTTCCAGCTGGGGCTTGCCCGGCTTTCCCAGGCCTTCCAGCGCTTCGTCCAGCCCGTCGGCCAGCTGGGCAATGGCCGCGCTCTCGGCCTGGCTCAAGGTGCCGGAACTCTTGACCTCGACCCGCAGCCCGCTGCTGCTGCCCGCTTCGCTGCCGTCGTTCGTGGCAATCCGCAGCTCCACGGTCTGGCCCGATTGCGTGCGGATCTTCAGGCTCACGGTGGCAGCGCCCACGGACACATCGCTCAGTGCGGACTTGTCCAGGGCCTGCGCATCCGCGCTGCCTGCGACGGAGTCGGCCGCCGTGGGCGCCTGGTACTCCGCAACCGTCTGCTGGTAGTCCGACGGCGCGGCCGCAAAGCGCGACAGCAGGGCGCCGCCCAGGCCGCGCCAGCGGTCGGCCAGGCTGGCCGACGGGCCCAGGCCCAGGTTGCGCGCCATCAGGGTGCTGATGTCGTCCCTGTCTTGCGAGGCCCAGGCCCGGGTCAGCCTGAACTGGCCCAGTTCCACGGGCTGCGGTTTGGCATAGATGACGCTGGACCCTGCGGACTGGCCCAGCGTGACCTGCGTGCCCGGGTCGGCGGGTGCAGCAGCTGCCGTGGTCGCTGACGACCTCACGGACACCGTGGGCCGCATGCCCGCTGCGCTGGCGGCAAAGCTGGCGCCGGTGGATGAAATGCTGGTCATGGATTGAACATCTTCCTTCGGTCTTGTCCCGACTGAATGGCGGCCCAGGCCTTTGCAGGCCGGGGATTTTCTCTGTCCACGGACCATCGGCAGATTTCCGGTTTTCTTTACCTCCCATGCACCAATATGGTGTGAATACCTTGTATTCATTGAAATCCGGCCAATACAGAGAATGCTCGGCTGTTGGCGCAAAAAGACACCATTGCTCTACTGGGCACAGCAACCGGCGGCAAGCGGCATTCTCCCCGTGAGGCAGCCCTCTTTGACCTGAGTCAAGACTATGGAGTGAACTGCATCGATATAACGAAACGGCATCGCCAAAATCGGTCGCTGCAGTGCAACATAGATAGAATGAAAAAGACCAGGAGACGATATTGGCATGCAAACCTTTGATTTGCATGCATCAAAACAAGCTATCAAAAGCTTCGTAGTCACAGGAAATACAAACATTCGCCGTGGCGCATATGTCGGCAACGCCGCGCCATGCCCCGTGATTCCTGACGAAGCCGCCCCAAGGCGGCCTGTTTCCCGGCAGACCTTCTGATCTGGAGCATTCGAGATGACGCTATTGGCTGGCAAAAAAGGCCTGATCGTCGGCATCGCCAACCGCGACAGCATTGCCTGGGCCTGTGCCCGGGCCATGCATGCGGCGGGCGCCGAGATCGGCGCGACCTGGCAGAACGACAAGGCCCGGGCGCATGTGGAGCCCCTGCTCGACGAGATCGGTGCCGAGCTGCGCATGCCGCTGGACGTGGGCGACGACGAGCAGATGCGCGCGCTGTTCGATGCCGCCGCCGTGCGCTGGGGCCGGCTGGACTTCGTGCTGCACGCCGTGGCCTACGCCCCGCGCAAGGACCTGCAGGGCCGCGTGGTAGACAGCTCCCGCGAGGGCTTTGCGCTGGCCATGGACATCTCCTGCCACTCCTTCATCCGCATGGCCCACCTGGCCGAGCCGCTGATGGCGGCCAGCGGCGGCAGCCTCATGACGCTGAGCTACCTGGGCGCCAGCGAGGTCATGCCGCACTACGGAATCATGGGCCCGGTCAAGGCCGCGCTGGAGTCCACCACGCGCTACCTGGCGGCCGAGCTCGGCCCCTCGCGCATCCGCGTCAATGCCGTCTCGCCCGGGCCCATCGCCACGCGCGCGGCCTCGGGCATTGCCGCGTTCGATGAACTCGTGGCCGACAGCGTGCGCCGCTCACCCATTGCCGGCGAATTGCAGCCCGACGACGTGGGGCCGCTGTGCGCCTTCCTGGCCTCGGACGGGGCGCGCGCCATCACGGGCTGCACGCTGTATGTCGATGGCGGCCACCACATCCTCAACTAGCGGCTGCCGCACCGGCGCCCCGCAGCACTGCAGATGACCCTCCCATTCCCCCGAACCGCCGCCGCCGCGCTGGCAGCCGCACTGGCCGCCGCCCTGGCGGGATGTGCCTCCCTGGCGCCGCCGCACGAGCCGCCGCCCCTGCCCACGCCCGAGGCCTGGCCTGCCCATCTGCAGGCGGGCGCCCAGGGTGTCGCCGCCGCCGGCCTGCCCTGGCGCGACTACTTCACCGACCCCGTGCTGCGCCAGCTCATCGCCACCGCGCTGGAGCACAACCGCGACCTGCGCGTGGCCGCGCTGCGCGCCGAAGAGGCGCGCGCGGCCTTCCAGATCCAGCGCTCCGAGCTGTTCCCGGCCATTGGCGTGGGCGGCCAGGCCGCACGGGCGCGCGTGCCGGGCGACCTCAACCTCTCGGGCCGCTCCGTGGTCAGCGGCGAGTACCGCGCCGAGGTCGGCTTCAGCAGCTGGGAGCTGGACCTGTGGGGCCGCGTGCGCAGCCTCAAGGACGCGGCCCTGCAGACCTGGCTGGCCAGCGATGCGGGCCGCCACGCCGTGCAGACCGCGCTGATCGCCCAGGTGGCCGACGGCTACCTGGGCCTGCGCGAGCTGGACGAGCGCGTGGCCATTGCGCGCGAGACGCTGGCCACGCGCCAGGAATCCTTTCGCATCTTCACGCGCCGCGAGGCCGTGGGCGCCAGCTCGCGCCTGCAGCTGGCCCAGGTCCAGACCCTGCTGACCCAGGCGCAGGCCCTGCTGGCCCAGCTGGAGCTGGCACGCGCGCAGCAGCTGCACGCCCTGGCCCAGCTGGTCGGCGCCCACCCGGGCCCGCTGCCCGCCGCCGCACCCTTTGACGACGCCCTGGTGCTGGCCGAGCTGCGGCCGGGCCTGCCCTCGGAACTGCTCACGGCGCGGCCCGACATTGCCGCGGCCGAGCACCAGCTGCGCGCGGCCCGGGCCCAGATCGGCGCGGCGCGCGCCGCCTTCTTCCCGCGCATTGCGCTCACGGCCCGCTGGGGCACGGCCAGCGCCGAACTCGACGGCCTGTTCGACGGCGGCAGCCGCGCCTGGGCCTTCGTGCCCACGGTGTCCCTGCCCATCTTCGACGGCGGCCGGCGCCGCGCCAACCTGGAGCTGGGCGAGATCCGCAGCGACATGGCCGTGGCCCAGTACGAGAAAGCCATCCAGACCGCCTTCCGCGAGGTGGCCGACGGCCTGGCCGCACGCCGCTGGCTGTCCGAACAGATCACCGTGCAGCGCACCGCCGTGCAGGCCCAGGCCGAGCGCGCGCGGCTGGCGCAGCTGCGCTACGACAACGGCTCGGCCGCCTACCTGGAGGTGCTGGACGCCCAGCGCGACCTGCTGGCCGCACGCCAGCAACTGGTGCAGGCGCGGCGCGCCCTGCTGTCCAGCCAGGTGGGCCTGTATGCCGCCCTGGGCGGCGGCAGCGGCGCCGAACCTGCCGCGCTGCCCGCCACCGTGCCGGCCACGCCTGCCGATCCCCCGAATTCCTGAAGCCTCCGGACCCGCCCATGGACAAGAACACCTCTCTGAAGAACAAGATCGTGCCGATCGCCGCCGTGGCGGTCCTGGCCCTCGTGGCCTGGTGGGCCTGGAAGACCTTCACGCCCAAGGGCCCGGGCGAGGGCTTCGTCGGCAGCAACGGCCGGGTCGAGGCCACCGAGATCGACATCTCCACCAAGCTGCCCGGCCGCGTGGAGGAAATCCTGGTGCGCGAGGGCGACTTCGTGCAGGCCGGCCAGCCCGTGGCGCGCATGCAGATCGACACCCTGCGCGCCCAGCGCCAGGAAGCCGACGCCATGCGCCAGCAGGCCGAGCACAGCGTGGCCGCGGCCGAGGCCCAGGTCACCCTGCGCCGCAGCGACCTGGCCGCCGCCCAGGCCCTGATCGTGCAGCGCGAGACCGAGGTGGACGCTGCGCAGCGCCGCTTCAAGCGCTCGGAAACGCTGGCGCGCGAGGGTGCCTCTTCGGTTCAGGAGCTCGATGACGACCGCGCCCGCGTGCGCGGCAGCGAGGCGGCGCTGGCCGCCACGCGCGCCCAGGCCGCCGCCGCCCAGGCCGCCGTGAAGGCGGCCGAGGCCCAGGTGGTCGGCGTGCGCTCCCAGGTGCAGGCGGCCACGGCCACGGTGGCGCGCGTGCAGGCCGACATCGACGACGGCGTGCTCAAGGCCCCGCGCGACGGCCGCGTGCAGCTGCGCGTGGCCCAGCCCGGCGAGGTGCTGAGCGCAGGCGGGCGCGTGCTCAACCTGCTGGACCTGTCCGATGTCTACATGACCTTCTTCGTGCCCGAGACCGCCGCCGGCCGCATCGCCCTGGGCAGCGAGGTGCGCCTGGTGCTGGACGCCGCGCCCGAGTACGTGATCCCGGCCCGCGTCTCCTTCGTCGCCAGCCAGGCCCAGTTCACGCCCAAGACCGTGGAGACCGCCAGCGAGCGCCAGAAGCTGATGTTCCGCGTGCGCGCCCAGATCCCGCCGGAGCTGCTGCGCCGCCATCTGGAACAGGTCAAGACCGGCGTGCCCGGCATGGCCTGGCTGCGCACCGATGCCAGCCATGAGTGGCCCGCCAACCTGGCCATCAAGCTGCCAGCCCAGCCCGCGCAATGAGCGAGAGCACGACGCCCCACGCCAGCGGCTGGGTCGTGCGCCTGAAGGGCGTGCACCAGCGCTATGGCCAGGTCGAGGCGCTGGCGGGCATAGATCTGGACATTCCCGAAGGCCGCATGGTCGGCCTGATCGGGCCGGACGGCGTGGGCAAGTCCAGCCTCATGGCGCTGATCTCCGGGGCGCGCAAGATCCAGGAAGGCAGCGTCGAGGTGCTGGGCGGCGACATGGCCCAGCGCCGGCACCGCGAGGCCGTCTGCCCGCGCGTGGCCTACATGCCGCAGGGCCTGGGGCGCAACCTCTATCCCACGCTGTCGGTGGAGGAGAACCTGCAGTTCTTCGCGCGCCTGTTCGGCCATGACGCGGCCGAGCGGCGCCGGCGCATCGACGATCTCACCCAGGCCACGGGCCTGCGCAAATTCCTGGAGCGGCCGGCCGGCAAGCTGTCGGGCGGCATGAAGCAGAAGCTGGGCCTGTGCTGCGCGCTGATCCACGACCCCGACCTGCTCATTCTTGACGAGCCCACCACGGGCGTGGACCCGCTGGCGCGCGCCCAGTTCTGGGACCTGATCGCGCGCATCCGCCGCCAGCGCCCCGGCATGAGCGTGCTGGTGGCCACGGCCTACATGGACGAGGCCCAGCGCTTCGACTGGCTGGTGGCCATGGACGAGGGCCGCGTGCTGGCCACGGGCACGCCGGCCGAGCTGCTGCAGCGCACGGACAGCCGCTCGCTGGAAGAGGCCTTCATCGCCCTGCTGCCCGAAGAGAAAAAGCGCGGCCATGCGCCCGTCACCATTGCACCCCTGCCCGAGGGTGGCGAGGACGACATCGCCATCGAGGCCAGGGACCTGACCATGCGATTTGGCGACTTCGTCGCCGTGGACCATGTGTCCTTCCGCATCCGCCGCGGCGAGATCTTCGGCTTCCTGGGCTCCAACGGCTGCGGCAAGAGCACCACCATGAAGATGCTGACCGGCCTGCTGCCGGCCAGCGAGGGCCAGGCCTGGCTGTTCGGCCAGCCCGTGGACCCGCGCGACATCGACACGCGCCGCCGCGTGGGCTACATGACCCAGGCGTTCTCGCTGTACGGCGAGCTGACCGTGCACCAGAACCTGGTGCTGCATGCGCGCCTGTTCGGCGTGCCAGAGGCGGACATTCCCGCGCGCGTGTCCGAGATGCTGCAGCGCTTTGACCTGCAGGCCGCGCAGCACAGCCTGCCGGCCGCCCTGCCGCTGGGCATGCGCCAGCGCCTGTCGCTGGCCGTGGCCATGGTGCACAAGCCCGAGCTGCTCATCCTGGACGAGCCCACCTCGGGCGTGGACCCCGTGGCGCGCGACGGCTTCTGGCGCCTGCTGGTGGAGCTGTCGCGGCGCGACCGCGTGACCATCTTCATCTCCACCCACTTCATGAACGAGGCCGAGCGCTGCGACCGCATGTCCATGATGCATGCGGGCAAGGTGCTGGACAGCGACACGCCCGCGCGCCTGGTGGCCAAGCGCGGCGCGGCCACGCTGGAGGAAGCCTTCATCGGCTACCTGGTCGAGGCCGGTGGCGGCGAGGCCCCGGCCGCCGAGGAACCGGCCGCGCCTGCCGCCCCCGCTGCCGTGGAAACGCACACTGCGCGCCGCCGCCATTTCAGCGCCCAGCGCATGCTCAGCTATGTCTGGCGCGAAGCGCTGGAGCTGCAGCGCGACCCGGTGCGCGCCACGCTGGCCCTGGTGGGCTCGCTGATCCTGATGTTCGTGATGGGCTACGGCATCAGCCTGGACGTGGAGGACCTGCGCTTTGCCGTGCTGGACCGCGACCAGACCACCATCAGCCGCAGCTATGCGATGAGCCTGTCGGGCTCGCGCTACTTCATCGAGCAGCCGCCGCTGACCGACTACGACGCACTGGACCGCCGCATGCGCAGCGGCGAGCTGACCCTGGCCATCGAGATCCCCCCGGGCTTTGCGCGCGATGTGCTGCGCGGCGGCTCCGTGCAGGTGGGCGCCTGGTTCGACGGCGCCATGCCCACGCGCGCCGAGACCGTGCGCGGCTACCTGCAGGGCATCCACCAGCACTGGCTGACCGAGCAGGCGCGCGAGCGCCTGGGCGTGGCGCCGGCCGGCCTCATCGACATCCAGACGCGCTTTCGCTACAACCCCGACGTGCGCAGCCTGCCGGCCATGGTGCCGGCCGTCATGCCCCTGCTGCTGCTGCTTTTGCCCGCCATGCTGACGGCGCTGGCCGTGGTGCGCGAGAAGGAAAGCGGCTCCATCACCAACCTCTACGTCACGCCGGTCACGCGCACCGAATTCCTGCTGGGCAAGCAACTGCCCTATGTGGTGCTGGCCATGCTGAACTTCCTGCTGATGTGCCTGATGGCCGTCACCCTGTTCGGCGTGCCCGTGACGGGCAGCTTTGCCACGCTGGCCCTGGCGGCGCTGATCTTCAGCGGCGCCTCCACGGGCTTCGGCCTGCTGGCCTCCACGCTGACGCGCAGCCAGATCGCCTCGATGTTCCTGGTGCTGATCGGCACGCTGATCCCCACCACGCAGTTCGCAGGCCTGGTCGACCCCGTGTCCTCGCTGGAGGGCGTGGGCCGCGCCATCGGCGAGGTCTATCCGGCCAGCCACATGATCGCCATCAGCCGCGGCGTGTTCAGCAAGGCGCTGGGCTTTCGGGAGCTGGCCGGCTCGTTCGGGCCGCTGCTGCTGTCCGTGCCGGCGATCCTGGGCCTGGCCATTGCGCTGACCAGAAAGCAGGAGAACTGACATGCGCACCCGCCTTTTCTCCAACATCTACCGGCTGGGCGTCAAGGAGCTGTGGAGCCTGTGGCGCGACCCCGTGCTGCTGGTGCTCATCGCCTATGTGTTCACGGTCTCCATCTACACGGCGGCCACGGCCATGCCCGAGAGCCTGCACAACGCGCCCATCGCCATCGTGGACGAGGACGGCTCGCCGCTGTCGCAGCGCATCGCGGGCGCCTTCTATCCGCCGCAGTTCGCGCCGCCGGCCATGATCGACCGCACGCAGATGGACCCGGGCATGGACTCGGGCACCTACACCTTCGTGCTCAACATCCCGCCCAACTTCCAGCGCGACGTGCTGGCGGGCCGCGCGCCCGAGCTGCAGCTGAACGTGGACGCCACGCGCATGAGCCAGGCCTTCACGGGCAACAGCTATGTGCAGCAGATCGTCTCGGCCGAGGTCAGCGAGTTCGTGCGGCGCTTTCGGGGCGCCACCGCCCTGCCCGTGGACCTGGTGGTGCGCGCGCGCTTCAATCCCGCGCTGGACAAGGTCTGGTTCGGCGGGCTGATGCAGATCATCAACAACGTGACCATGCTGTCCATCATCCTCACGGGCGCGGCGCTGATCCGCGAGCGCGAGCACGGCACGGTGGAGCACCTGCTGGTCATGCCGGTGACACCGACCGAGATCATGCTGGCCAAGATATGGTCCATGGGACTGGTCGTGCTGGTCACCGCCTTTGCCTCGCTCAACCTCGTGGTGCGCGGCGCCCTGGGCGTTCCCATCGAAGGCTCTCAGCCGCTGTTCCTGGCAGGGGCCGCGCTGTGCCTGTTCGCCACAACGTCGCTGGGGATCTTCCTTGCCACGCTGGCGCGCAACATGCCACAGTTCGGCATGCTGCTGGTGCTCGTGCTGCTGCCGCTGCAGCTGCTGTCGGGCGCCATGACGCCGCGCGAAAGCATGCCGCAGCTGGTGCAGACCATCATGCTGGCCGCGCCGACCACCCACTTTGTCGAGCTGTCGCAGGCCATCCTCTACCGCGGAGCGGGGCTGGACGTGGTCTGGAAGCCCTTTCTCGCACTGGCCGCCATCGGCTCCGTGCTGTTCGCCCTCACGCTCGCCCGCTTTCGCAAGACCATCGGCCAGATGGCCTGAGTTTCGTTCCGCCGCCAAGGCATCTTTCCACGTCAACCAGCAAGGAGTTCCATATGAGCGCACAGACCATTCCCCTCCATCTGCTCAAGGCCCAGCTCGAACTGCAGCTGCACCTGAGCCGGCTGCTGCAGGAAAGCGGCCAGCAATGGCTGGAGCATGCCGCACGCAACGGCCCCGAGCGCATCGCCGAGACCGGCAACGAGATCGAGGGCGTGCAGCAGACCAGCAGCTGGCAGGAGCTGGCCACCCTGCCCGCCCAGGCCTTCTGGCGCCACGCCCACCTGCGCATGGGCCATGCCCAGGCCCTGGCCCAGACCGCCATGGCCAGCCAGATGACCCTGGCCCAGGGCGTGCAGCAGGCCGTGCACGACTGGCAGCAGCAGGTGGCAGCCACGCTGAGCGGCGGCGCCCAGGGCGCGGCCGACACCGCCGTGCCCTGGAGCGACCTGCTGGCGCGCTGGACCTCGGCCGTGCAGTCCATGGCCCAGTCCGTGACCCCATCCGTCACCCCGCCCGACCATGCGGCGCAGCAGCCCATTGCAGCGGCTGCCGCCGAAACGGCCCGGGACGCTGCCGCCCACGGCTGAAGAGCCCAGGGGCTGACACAAGCCGCACGGTCCCGCAGGCGCGGGGCCGTTTGGCGGCCATTCACACGCAATCTGCAAGCAGGGGGCAGGACATGCCCGTTAAAGGAGTGGGCCAGATGAACGAGCACCTCGATAGCCACGGCACCGTGGACGTGGGGGCACTGTGGGGCGATCCGCTGAAGCTGCCCCAGGCAGCTGCACAGTACGCCACCGATGCCTGGCAGCGCACGCTGCTGTATGCCGACATCCGGCGCCAGCGCGGCAACCAGTACCGCGCCCACCTGGCCGAGGAAGTGCCCAATGTGCTGAGCTTCCAGGCCGAGATCGTGATGTCGGGCCTGGAGCTGCCGCGTCCCGTCAACTACGGGCTGGCACGCATCGCGCCCATGGAGGGCACGGTCATCGACCCGGCCAAGCGCCCCTTCATCGTCGTCGATCCGCGCGCGGGCCACGGCCCGGGCATCGGCGGCTTCAAGCCCGACAGCGAGATCGGCGCCGCCCTCAAGGCCGGCCATCCCTGCTACTTCGTGGGCTTCCTGCCCGACCCCGTGCCCGGCCAGACCGTCGAGGACGTGATGCGCGCCGAGGCCGAATTCGTGCGCAAGGTCGCCGAGCTTCACCCCGAGAGCCGGGGCAAGCCCGCCGTCATCGGCAACTGCCAGGCCGGCTGGCAGATCCTCATGACGGCCGCCGTCTGGCCCGAGCTGTTCGGGCCCATCATCGTGGCCGGCGCGCCGCTGTCGTACTGGGCCGGAGACAACCCCATGCGCTACGGCGGCGGCCTCATGGGCGGCAGCTGGGTGACGGCACTGACCAGCGACCTGGGCGCGGGCCGCTTCGACGGCGCATGGCTGGTGCAGAACTTCGAGAACCTCAACCCGGCCAACACGCTGTGGGAAAAGCAGTACCAGGTCTATGCCGACGTGGACACCGAGGGGCCGCGCTACCTGGGCTTCGAGAAGTACTGGGGCGGCCATGTCTTCCTGGAAGGCCGCGAGATGCAGTACATCGTGGACAACCTGTTCATCGGCAACCGGCTGGCCACGGCCGAGCTGACGACCTCGGACGGCGTGCGCATCGACCTGCGCAACATCCGCTCGCCCATCGTGGTGTTCTGCTCGCATGGCGACAACATCACGCCGCCGGGCCAGGCCCTGGGCTGGATCACCGACCTGTACCGCGACGACGAGGACATTGCCGCCCACGACCAGACCATCGTCTTCGCCACGCACGACAGCATCGGCCACCTGGGCATCTTTGTCTCGGGCGCCGTGGGCCGCAAGGAGCACCGCGAGTTCGCGGCGCACATCGACATCATCGACCTGCTGCCCGCCGGCATCTACCGCGCCGAGATCGCCGACCGCCCCGCCGGCGTGCCGCCGCAGGAGCTGACCGACGCCGCCTACCTGATGAAGATCCGCCGCAGCGACCTGGCCGAGGTGCGCGACATCGTCCGGCCCGACCCCGAAAGCGAGCGCCACTTTGCCGCCGCCGCCCGCGTCTCCGAAATCAACCTCGCCCTGTACCGCAACACCGTGCAGCCCTGGGTGCAGGCACTGTCCACGCCGTTGTCGGCGCGCTGGCTGCAGGCCATGCATCCGCTGCGCGTGGGCTATGAATACTGGTCGGACTCCCACCCGCTGGCCCCTGCCGTGGCCCAGGCCGCCGAGCAGGCGCGCGAGGACCGCCACCCCGTCGAGCCCGACAACCCCTTCCTGAAGGCGCAGCAGGCCATGTCGCAGGCCGTGGTGCATATGCTGGACACCTACCGCGACCAGCGCGACGCCATGCAGGCGCGGCTGTTCCACGCCATCTATGGCTCGCCCCTGGTGCAGGCCCTGGCCGGCCAAAGCCGCCAGGACGACGGCCCGCCGCGCCCGCACCCGGGCGAATCGCCCGAGCACTGCCAGTACATGTGCCAGGAACTGGCGCGGCTGCACGAAAGCGTGGCCCAGGGCGGGCTGTACGAGGCCGTCATCCGCGCCCTGTTCCATGTGCTGCGCGCACGCGGCGAGGCCGATGAGCGCCACTTCCGCCACGCCTGGCGGCTGCTGCAGGATCACCTGGGCGGCGTGCCGCCCGACATGGCGCAGTTCCGCCGCATCGTGCGCCGCCAGGCCCTGCTGATGCAGCGCGAGCCCGACGCCGCCATGGCCGCCATCACCCAGTTGCTGGCCGTCTCGTCGGCGGCCGACATCCGCTGGGGCATGACCACGGTGGACGAACTGGCCAACCAGGGCGGCAACCTCAGCGATGCCGAGCACCAGCGCCTGCTGCAGGCCATGGCGCATTTCGTGCAAGCGCTGGAGGTGGCGCAGGCCAGGGAGGCACCCAAGGAAGCGGCCCCACCCGAAGCCCCGGCCGCCAGGCCCACCCCGCGCGCACCGGCCAGCCGCGCGCACACAGGTACCCGAAAGAAGCGATGAACCTCTCCACTGCCTCCGATGCGGCCCTGCCGCCCGAAGACCTGGCCCTGCTGCGCAACCACAGCTTCGACGAGCTGGACGTGGGCGACAGCGCCAGCCTGGAACGCACGCTGAGCACCCAGGACCTGCGCCTGTTCGCCGCCCTGTCGGGCGCGGCCGTGGCCGACGGCGCTGGTGCCGGTGCCGGTGCTGGCACGGTTGCCGGCGCCGACGATGACGACACGGCCCTGATCGCCCATGGCATGTGGGGCGGCATGCTGCTGGCCTCGGTGCTGGGCACGCGCCTGCCCGGCCCCGGCACCGCCCTGGTCGGCCAGACGCTGCGCTTTCTGGCGCCGCTGGCCGCAGGCGACCGGTTGACCGTGCGCGTGGAGGTGCTGGCCAAGCAGGCCGAGCAGCGCCAGGTCACGCTGGCCGTGGCCTGCACCAACCAGCATGGCGCCGCCGTGATCGAGGGCCAGGCCACCGTGCATGCGCCTGCGCGCCACATCGAGCGCCAGCGCACCAGCCTGCCCGAGATCCGCCTGGAGGCCGGTGGACGCGACGGCCTGCAGCGCCTGCTGGCCCATGTGGCCGGCCTGCCGCCCATCCGCGTGGCCGTGGTCCATCCCTGCGACGAGACCAGCCTCTCGGCCGCGCTGGACGCGCGCCGCGAAGGCCTGATCGACCCCGTGCTGGTGGCCCCGCGCGCGCGGCTGGAGGCCGTGGCGGCCGAGCACGGGCTGGACCTGGGCGGCCTGCGCATCGAGGACGTGCCGCACAGCCACGCCGCCGCCACGCGTGGCGCCGAGCTGGCCGCCTGCGGCGAGGTCGAGGCCATCATGAAAGGCAGCCTGCACACGGACGAACTCATGGCCGAGGTCGTGGCCGCCGCCGCCGGCCTGCGCACCAAGCGCCGCGTCAGCCACTGCTTCGTGCTGCAGACGCCGCACTACCCGCGCCCCTTCATCGTGACCGATGCGGCCATCAACCTCGCGCCCGACCTGCAGCAAAAGGCCGACATCGTGCGCAATGCCATCGCCCTGGCCCATGCCATCGGCGTGCCCGAGCCCAAGGTCGCCATCCTGGCCGCCGTGGAGACCGTGAGCCCGCACATGCCGGCCACGCTGGACGCCGCCGCGCTGTGCAAGATGGCCGACCGGGGCCAGATCGCGGGCGGCGTGCTCGACGGGCCGCTGGCCTTCGACAACGCCGTGTCCATGGCCGCCGCGCGCACCAAGGGCATCGATTCGCCCGTGGCGGGCCAGGCCGACATCCTGGTCGTGCCCGACCTGGAAAGCGGCAACATGCTGGCCAAGCAGCTCATGTACATGGGCGAGGCGGCCAGCGCCGGCATCGTCATGGGCGCCAAGGTGCCCGTGATCCTGACCAGCCGCGCCGACAGCCGCGCCTCGCGCATTGCCTCCTGCGCCATCGCCCTGCTGCTGGCCCACCGCTACCGGAACTCGCCGCCATGATCCCTGCCCACACCGCATCCTCCCCCGCCCGCGAACTGGTCGTGGTGCTCAACTGCGGCTCGTCCAGCATCAAGTTCGCCGTCTTCGACGGTGCCCAGCGCCCGCTGCCGCGCAAGCCGCTGTGGAACGGCAAGGTCCAGGGCATAGGCGGGCCCGCGCCCGACTTCGGCGAGAGCGGCGTGCCGCCCTTTGCCATCACCCTGGACACAGCCCACCCCTACCGCGCCGCGCTGCAGCTGATCCGCGAGCGCATCACCGCGCGCCTGGCGCAGCTGGACGGCGCCCGCGTGGCCGCCATCGCCCACCGCGTGGTGCACGGCGGCAGCCGCTACTTCGAGCCCGTGCGCGTCGATGCCGGCGTGCTGGCCGACCTCAAGGCCTTCATCCCGCTGGCGCCACTGCACCAGCCCTTTGCGCTGGAGGCCATGGACATCCTGCTGCGCGAGCGGCCCGAACTGGTGCAGGTGGCCTGCTTCGACACCGCCTTCCACCACACGCTGCCCAAGGTCGAGCAACTGCTGCCCCTGCCGCATGCGGCCTGGGAACGCGGGCTGCGCCGCTACGGCTTCCACGGCCTGTCCTACGAATACATGGCCACCGCCCTGCCCGAGCGCCATGGCGACCTGGCGCGCGGGCGCACCCTGGTGGCCCACCTGGGCAGCGGCGCCAGCCTGTGCGCCATGCAGGGCCTGCAAAGCGTGGCGACGACCATGGGGTTCTCGGCGCTGGATGGCCTGATGATGGGCACGCGCACCGGCGCGCTGGACCCCGGCGCCGTGATCTACCTGATGGAAATCGAAAAGCTCAGCCTGCAGGAAGTGGGCCGCATCCTGTACCACGAGTCCGGCCTGCTGGGCGTCTCGGGCACCTCGTCCGAGCCGCGCGTGCTGCTGCCGCTGGAGTCAGGCATCGATGCCCAGGCCGAGCGCGCCCGCGATGCGCTGGCCCTGTACGTGCGGCGCATCGTGCGCGAGATCGGCGCCCTGGTCGCCGTGCTGGGCGGCCTGGACCTGCTGGTGTTCACCGCAGGCGTGGGCGAGCACAGCGCCGAGATACGGCGGCGCGTGTGCGAGGGCCTGGGCTTTCTGGGCCTGCGGCTGGACGCCGAGGCCAATGCGCGCGATGCGGCCGTGATCTCGGCCACCGGCAGCGCCGTCACCGTGGGCGTGGAGCCCACGAACGAGGAATGGGTGGCGGCGCGCCATGCGCTGCGCTGGCTGCCGGGCAACGCGATCCCCGCATGAGTGTGAACAGGCCCTAGGAACGATCGTCCTGCGCACCGCCTTCGCGCAGCCGCGCGAACTCGCGGTGCTCGTAGGCAATGCATTCCTCCATGAGGTGGCGGTACACCGCCTCCATCATGTCGGGCTGGCCGCCCTCGGCGGCCGTGCGCTCGCGCACGCGGCGCACGATGGCCTCGATGCGGCCCTCGTCGCGCACCTGGGCCGCATCGGCCTTGATGCGCGCGGCCTGCTGCATGTAGCCCATGCGCGTGACCAGCAGCGGCACCAGCACATCGTCCAGCGCATCCACATTGCGGCGCACATCCAGCATGTCGGTGCAGTGCTGCACCAGGTCGATGGCCTGCTTGGCGCGGTCCGTGCTCATTCCAGTCCTTCCTCCACCAGCTCGGCCGCGCGCATCAGTGCGCGCGCCTTGTGCTCGGTCTCTTTCCATTCCATCTCGGGCACGGAATCGGCCACCACGCCGGCGGCGGCCTGCACATAGAGCGTGCCGTCCTTGATCACGCCCGTGCGGATGGCAATGGCCAGGTCCATGTCGCCCGCAAAGCTCAGGTAGCCGCAGGCGCCGCCGTAGATGCCGCGCTTGGTCGGCTCCAGCTGATCGATGATCTCCATGGCATGCACCTTGGGCGCACCCGTCAGCGTGCCGGCCGGGAAGGTGGCCTTGAACACATCCATGTTGTCCATGCCGTCGCGCAGAATGCCCTCCACGTTGCTGACGATGTGCATCACGTGGCTGTAGCGCTCCACGGCAAAGGCCTCGGTCACCTTCACGCTGCCCGTCTTGGCGATGCGGCCGATGTCGTTGCGCGCCAGGTCGATCAGCATCACATGCTCGGCGCGTTCCTTGGGGTCGGCCACCAGCTCCTTTTCGGTGGCCTTGTCGGCCTCGGGCGTGGCGCCGCGCGGGCGCGTGCCGGCCAGCGGGCGGATGGTGACCTTCTGGCCCTCGTCCGTGTTCTCCTGGCGCACCAGGATCTCGGGGCTGGCGCCCACCACATGGAAATCGCCCAGGTGGTAGTAGTACATGTAGGGGCTGGGATTGAGCGATCGCAGCGCGCGGTACAGGCTCAAGGGGCTGGCCGTGAAGCGCTTGTGGATGCGCTGGCCCACCTGCACCTGCATGAAGTCGCCCGCGGCGATCAGCTCCTTGGCCTTCTCCACGGCCGCCAGGTAGTCTTCCTTGGCAAAGCTGCGCTGGGCCGGGTGGCTCTCGCCGGCCTTGATCTGCGGCGCGCTGACCGAGTAGCGCAGCAGATCCTTCAACTGCCGCAGCCGCTTCTTGGCGCGCGTATAGGCCTCGCTCTCGCCGGGGTTGGCATAGACGATCAGGTACAGCTTGCCCGACAGGTTGTCGATCACCGCCACCTCCTCGCACTGCAGCAGCAGGATGTCGGGGCAGTTGAGCGTATCGGGCGGGCAGGAATCTTCCAGCTTCTTCTCGATGTAGCGCACGGCGTCGTAGCCGAAGTAGCCGGCCAGCCCGCCGCAAAAACGCGGCAGCCCCGGGCGCAGCGCCACCTTGAAGCGCTTTTGGTAGGCAGCGATGAAATCCAGCGGATTGCCCTTGGCCGTCTCCACCACCTGGCCATCGGTCACCACCTCGGTGCATGCCGCATCGCCGAAGCCGCTGGCGCGCAGCAGCGTGCGTGCAGGCAGGCCGATGAAGCTGTAGCGCCCGAAGCGCTCGCCGCCCACCACGGACTCCAGCAAAAAGCTGTGCTTGCCGTCACCGCCCGCATGGGCCAGCTTGAGGTAGAGGGACAGGGGGGTTTCGAGATCCGCAAACGCCTCGACCATCAGAGGGATGCGGTTGTAGCCCTGCGCAGCAAGGCTCTTGAATTCGAGTTCGGTGATCACGGGGGAAGGCTCCGGATTGCGTGGCGCTGGCAGACCTGGTGTGGGTGCGGGCTGCGTATGGATTGCGCCGATTCATTCAATTGGCCCGTAGGGCCTCGGGTGCACGCCGGGTCGCGCCCCGGGTGCTTCAGCTGTTCAGTTGGACAGGCTTGCGCCAGGGCCAGGCTCCCCGGTCTCCACAACCTGCAATGAACATGCGATGAATGAACATAGCGGGCAAGTGTAGCGCAGACGCGGCGGGGTACAAGTGCGGGCCGGCGCCTTGCGGGGGCGCCGCAGGGGCCTGCCATGGCCACAATTGACACCCTGGTCAGCCTGACCAACAATGGCAGCACAACCTGACCAGAAAGGTCGATCATGCCGTCCCATTTCTCCGCCCACAACGACGCTGCCTTGACCGAGGGCGAACGCGACCCGCTGAACCGCGCCCTGCGGGACCTGAGCCATCAGGTCGGATCGGCCATGCCGCGCAACACCACGCCCATGCCGATCTCGGTCTTCAAGGCGCAGTACGGCGCGGTGCTCAAACAGGCCGATCACGACGGGGTGGCCCTCATCTCCCAGGGCCGCAAGCGCTACGTGATCGTCAGCGAGGAGCACATGGTGGCTCTGTCCGCCAACGAACGCGCCCCCCGCACGGTGGCCGACATCTGCCGGTCCCTGCCGCTGCCGCGCCAGGCCGTGGATCTGTCCGCTGCGCAGATGTCCGGGGCGCGCGGCGATATCGACGTACCCGCCCGGCGCGCGCCATGAGCCGCTACCTGCTGGGCCCCCGCTGCCTGCTGTGGATGGCGAACCAGGAGCCAGCGACCCTGCAGTGGTTCTCCACCATCCGGCCGCTGGACTGCATCGTCAGCGACCTGTCCATGGCCATCGCCAAGGCGGCCGTGGCCGAGGCATTCCACGACCTGCGTGACCGCAACGAGTGGTTCTCCCTGCTCGATGCGCTGTATGCCAACCTGCGGGCCGAAGGCGCCTCCATGCTGACCAGCGTGGACAACAAGGTGCTGGAGCGCTTCATCGAATGGCGCAACTTCGCGCCGCTGGACAGCCAGGGCCCGCAGGGCACGGCGCCCCTGGCGCAGGACCTGCGGCTGCTCATCGCCACGGCCGACCTGCTCAAGGTCTGCTACACCGAGCCCGCCAACCTCTACCTGACGCAGGCCGCAGCCCGGGGCGTTGCCGTGCACGCGCTGTGATGGACTTCGACGTACCGCCCCTGTCCAGCGCGGTGCGCCAGGGCCTGCGCCGGCGCCGGGTCGTCCTGAGCCTGTCGGGCGGCGGCTATCGCGGCCTCTTCAGCGCCCATGTGCTGGAGCGCATCCACCGCGAATTCGGCAACGGCGACCTGCTGGAGAAAGTGGACCTGTTCGCCGGCACCTCCATCGGCGCCATCATCGCCACCGCCCTGGCCAGCGGCTGCCAGCCCGCCCGCATCAAGCAACTGCTGCTGGACCACGGCCCCGCCATCTTTCCCTCCAAATGGCTGCCCGGCCTGCGCCAGGCCATGGGCAAGGCGCTCTATGACAGCGCCCCGCTGCGCGCAGCGATCAAGGAGGCCATGCCGCAAGCGGAGCAGTCCGCCCTGGGGCAACTGCAGGTGCCGCTGCTGCTGCCCGCCGTGAACTGGAATTCATCGCAGCTGCACCTGCTGGCCAGCGGCGCCCTGCCCGACAGGGACCGGCTGGGCCTGACGCTGATGGACGCCATGCTGGCCTCATCGGCCGCCCCCACCTACTTTCCCGCGCACGCCGCAGCAGGCCATGTCTTCGTGGACGGCGGACTCGCCGCCAACGCGCCCGACCTGCTGGCCCTGCAGGCCGCCCGCCAGCTCTGGGGGCCAGCGGCCGACATCGTGATGATCAGCGTAGGCACCGCCAACCCCCAGCAGGGCCAGGACCCCGTGGCCATGCCCCGGCGCGGGCTGACCCTGGTCAAGCCCCTGCTGGACCTGGTCATGGCCGCCCAGGAAGTCCAGGCCGTCAAGGCGGCCCGCCAGGAACTGGGCACCAGCAGCTACCTGCGCCTGAACTTCACGCAGCCCGCAGCCCAGCAAAAGCGCCTGGGCCTGGACATCGCCAATGCCGACAGCACCCGGCTGCTGCAGGCCCTGGGCGACGAATGCATCGCCGCCCTCACGGAGCAGGAAAAGACGCTGCTGAAGAACGTCCTGGGCTGAAACGCCGGGCCAAGCGAAGCGAAGGCCCGACAGGGCTTGCAAAGAGAATCAGCGCTCAAACGCCGCCGAAGCCGCAGCCATCCGCCGCAGATACGCCGGATCCTCCTGCAGGCAATGCACGTAGCTCACCTCGTCCTCAACCAGCTCCTCCATCCGCTGCGCAGCCCCGCAAATGGCCTGCAGCGCATTGGCCACCACCTCCAGATTGCGATGGCCCTCGGGTCGCTCCAGCCAGGCCAGCGCCAGCTGGCCCAGCGAGTACACCTCGCTGCTGCCTTGCAGCGTCAGCCGGCCGATCTCGGTCACGGCATGGCTCAACTGCTGCGGCGTGGGCTGGGTCAGGGTTGTGGAAGCGGTACTCATGGCGCAACCCCTCCCACGGCAGACGCGCCAGCATGGGGCGCTTGATGGGTGGAGGGGAAGGCAGAAATGGAAATGCCGTACATGATTTCGTACTCCTTTGCGAGAGAACAAAACCACCGGCCCGTGTTCTTACGCACAGACAGGTGGACGGGATGTTAAGAACACGTGCAAAGCCGTGCGGACGCCCTTGCGGGTAGCCCCATCCCGCCCGTAACCGCAGGGACGTGGGCATGCACCCACGATCCGACAATTCAGACGTGACAAGGCCTCGCTCACGGGGAGGCCGCACCGCTTTACACGCAGGTGTTCTTACGCACCAGCCCCTGAACAGGGGGCCGCCGCAATGATAGAGGCTTTCAAGACGGCAAACGCCCCAGCGCTCCAGGCCGAGCGAAGCGAAGGCCCGAACCCACTCCCCGTATGGCCGCGCCTGCGCCGGGCTGCCTGCGGGGTTGCAGTCCTGCCGAAGGACAGGACTGCTTCGTCATCTGACTCGCCGTGATTGTTTGAACGTAGCGCGCAGCGCGAAGTGAGTTTCACGGCGAACCCCGCAACCACCACGGCGCAGGTTGCCCCGCAGCGAAGCGAAGGGGTCGCGGACATCCGGGCGCTTTTCTTTGCTCACTTTCTTGTAGCGAGACAAGAAAGTGAGTCGGCCGCCGGGCCGAAACCCGGCCTCGAAAAGAAACGCCCCGACAGGGGCTTACAGACAGAATCAGCGCGGAAACGCCGCCAAAGCAGCGCCATCCATCGGCCCGCGAAAACCCTGTTGCCACCCCCACCCGATCCCCACAACATGTCGCCCGGACGTAACAAACCGCAACCGGGCCACAGCCCCCGCGCAGGAGACACCATGACCGCCTTGCCCCGCTGGATGAAGACAGCCGCCCTGGCCATGGCGCTGGCGATGCCGCTGGCCGCCACTGCCCAGGAGCCGCCGCGCACCGTCGCGGGCGTGGCCTATCCCGCCCAGGCCGGGGTGGGCGGCCAGACGCTGCAGCTCAATGGCGCGGGCATTCGCTACAAGGCCATCTTCAAGGTCTACACGGCGGGCCTGTACCTGGAAAAGCCGGCCGCCAGCCTGCAGGAGATCGCGGCCCTGCCCGGCCCCAAGCGCGTGAGCGTGACCATGCTGCGCGAGATCGATTCGGCCGAGTTGGGCAAGCTGTTCGCGCGCGGCATCGAGGACAACATGGAGCGCGCCCGCTTCTCGCGCCTGGTGCCCGGCGTGCTGCGCATGAGCGACATCTTCACGCAGCACAAGAAGCTGCTGCCGGGCGAGAACTTCTCGGTGGACTGGGTGCCGGGCCAGGGCGCCCAGGTCTTCGTCAAGGGTCAGGCGCAGGGCGCGCCCTTCCAGGAGCCCGAGTTCTTCCAGGCGCTGCTGGGCATCTGGCTGGGCCCGCACCCGGCCGACGATCAGCTCAAGAAGGCATTGCTGGGCGGTTGAACGGCTGCGCGGGCTCCTGCACGGGCCCGGCAAAGCGCGCCTGGATCTCCAGCCCCGTGGCACCGGGCAGGGCCGTGAGCGTCCAGCCGTGGGCGCGCGCAATCTCCAGGCAGATGGGCAGGCCCAGGCCCGCACCCAGGTCGCGCCGCTCGCTGCTGCGCCAAAAGCGCTCGAAGATGCGCGGCAGGTCCTCGGGCGGCACGCCACGGCCCTGGTCCAGCACCGAAAAGCCCAGGCCGCAGGCCTTCACGGTGACGGTGGCGCCCTGCGGGCTGTGCTGCACGGCGTTCTCGATCAGGTTCTTGAGCAGCACGAACAGCGCGCCCCGGTCGGCACGCCAGGCAGGCGAGCCGTCCTTGACCTCGCAGTGGATGTGCACGCCGCATTTTTCGGAGGCGCGGGCCATGAAGTCGCAGACCTCGCCAATGATGTCGGCCGGCGCAATGTCTTCCATGCGGTAGCGCTGGTGTTCGCAGACCTCGGCCAGGTGCAGCAGCTGCTGGACCTGGCGCGCCATGTGGTCCACGTCCTTGAGCAGCTCGGGGCTGCGCCGGTCCTCGGGCTCCAGCTCGATCTGCACGCGCATCAGGGCCAGCGGCGTCTTGAGCTCATGCGCGGCCATGGACAGGAATTCCTGCTGGTTCCGGAAGCCGGCCTGCAGCCGGTCCAGCACGTGGTTGAAGGCCTCGACCAGGGGCGCGAACTCGCGCGGCAGATCCTTGGGCTGCAGGCGCGTGCCCAGCGTCTGCGGGGTGATGCGCTGGGCATCCTGCGCGGCCACGCCCAGCGGCCTGAGCATGCGCTGCAGCGTGCGGTGCGTGGAGAACAGGAACACGACCAGGAAAACCACGCCGATGGCCACCATGCCGCGCCACAGCGCGGGCAGGCCCACCGATTCGCGCAGCCAGTCCACCATGCGGTCGCTGACGGCTATCTGCACGTGCCACGTCGTGCCGTCGTGGACCAGCGTGGCCGTGCCCGCGCGCATGACCACGCCGCCGCGCTCGTAGGCAAAGGCCTTGAGCTCGGGGTCGAAGCCCCGGCCGGTCTGCGTCAGCGGCTGCATTTCGCCGTTGGGGGCGAAGACCACGCGGCCGCGGGCGTCGGTGATGCGCAGCTGCATTTCCTCGCCCAGGCTGGTCAGCATCCAGGCCTTGAGTTCACGCTCGCTGAACCCCTGGGGCACGCCCTTGGCATCGAAGCTCACCCACTCGGCCAGCTTCTCGGCCGCATGCCCCATGCCGCGCTGCAGCGCATAGCTGTCGAAGGGCTTGGCGACGAGGATCACCAGCGCGCCCACCAGCAGCGCGCTGAACACCATGCTCAACCCATAGACGGCCAGCAGCCGCGAGCGCAGGCTACCGGGCCAGCAAAGGTTCGCGAAGCGCATAGCCCTGACCCCGGATGTTGACGATTTCCATGCACGAGCCGGCCGCGGCCAGCTTGCGGCGCAGCCGGTGCAGGGCCACATCGAGGGCGTTGGGCGTGACCACGCTGCTCATGCCCCAGGCCGCCGCCTCCAGCGTGGAGCGGCGCACCGTGGCGCCGGCCTTGCGCACCAGGCTGAGCATGATCTGCAGCTCCGCCGGCGGCAGCGCGATGGCCGAGCCCGCGCAGTGCATGCAGGCCTGCTGCGGGCTGATGCTGATGTCGCCCAGCTGCGGCGCCAGCTCCTGCACCAGGGCCGGGCGGCGCAGCAGGGCGCGCACGCGGGCGATCAGTTCTTCCATAGGAAAGGGCTTGGTCAGGTAGTCGTCGGCACCGGCCTCCAGGCCGCCCACGCGGTCGCTGAGCGCGTCACGGGCCGTGAGCATCAGGCAGGGCGTGGAGCGGCCCGCGGCGCGCAGGCGCTGCACCAGTTGCAGGCCGTCGCCATCGGGCAGGCCGCGGTCGATGACGATGACGCCGTAGTCGATGTCCTGCAGGGCCAGCCAGGCCGTGGAGATCTGGTGGAAGACGTCGGTCTCTATGCCGGAGTTGGCCAGCGAGCGGCTGACCAGCGTGGCCAGCCTGGCATGGTCCTCAATTAATGCGATGCGATTCATGGTTTCCGTCGTTGCCGCACAGGGACAGCAAATGCTCCCTGATCCCGGTGATGCGCTGCGGCGCCATGGGCTCGACCAGCACATGGATGACCCACAGGTCCTCGACCATGGCGCGGCATTGCAGGGCAATGTCCTCGGACACCAGATCGTCGGCGCAGGCCGCGTCCACGAAATCAAACCATATGTTCTGGAATCTTGCGCGGGTCAGCAACTGTGCGGCCGTCTTCTGGCCGCGCTGGCGGGACAGGGCATGGTCGCAGACGCAGCGGATATAGGCGCGCAGGTGGCGTGCGGGGCCTGGCGGCTCCTCGGCCAGCGCCTGCAGCAGGTCCTCGCGGAACTTGAGGATAAGCAACTCGAAGATCGTCTCCAGCCGCACGGCACGGTGCTGGCTGCATTCTTGGAAGCGCGAACCCAGGGAATACGCCTGGCCCGCCGCCTGGATACCTATCACGTCCTGGTAGATGGAGGCTTGCATTGCGATGGCACGTTCTGTCGTTTCAGGCTCCGTCGGTCCGCCGCGAGAGCGGCAAACCTGCGGGGAAAACGGCCATGCTCCCCGATTGCGTCTTACTGGCGACTTACCGGCCCCTGAATCTGCCCCATTACACCGGGAATATGCAGGCGGCCGGGTTGATCAATATTGGCTCAAATATCTTCCTGCCAGCCAGCAACATACCTGACCAGCGCCCACTGTGCCAGCCACAGTGCCATATATCCAAATGTCTCCACCAGCTCCTCCAGCACGATCACCTGATAATCAAACCATTGCTGCAGGACAATGAAACCATGACCTTCCGCATTGGTGGATATCACCATGGCCGCGACAAATGTCGCCAGGCTGAATATCGGCAGCGCCTTCTCGCGCACCAGGCGCTTGATGACCTTGTTCCAGACACCGTGGCGCACAAACCAATAGCAGCACAGCAGCAGCATGGCACCCACCACCCATTTGACGGCGGGCCGGTACCACAGCACCTGGGAGCTGATCACCGGCCCCCACTTGCCAGCCTCCAGGCTGGGCAGGAAAGCCGCGCCCCAGGCCAGTTCACGCCCCAGAAAAGCCAGCCAGAACAGGGAGGCGATCCACCACAGTGGCGCTGCAAAGGAGCCCTTTTGCCGCCGCGCCGCAACCAGGGCCGCCACCATGCCCAGCAGCAGGGTCACGGCCTGGATATTCTCCAGGAATCCATTTTCCCAGCTCAGGCTTTGCGGCAATACAAAGCTCAGGGGAAAGCTCAATATCAGCCCTGCCAACAAAGCCCAATTCCAAAGCCGCAGCAAGGAATCATCATGGTATTTGGACGCGGATATTCTTGTTTTTGAAAGGGAAGCAGTCATTTTGATACAGGGCGTCTGGCGCTTTATCTGTTGATATGGTTTTTTTCAAGCACGCAATATCCCGGAAATACTTACCAGGAAGCCGGAAAAATGGCGGGCGCACGGGCCTTCCCGCCGTTTTTCATTACAGCAGACTTGCCACCAGATTGCAGCACTGTGTCAAATTTGCCCTGCCGGGCGCGCAGTTGCCACCGCAGCCCGGCCAGGGCGGGCCGGGCTCAGGCGACGCGGACCGCGCGCGGGGGCAGCGCCGCCAGGGGCGCGGGCTGCACCAGATCGCGGTAGTAGTTGGGCAACGCGAACAGTGCGGGGTGCACTTCGGCGTTGTAGTAGCGCAGGTCGGGCAGGCGGCGCTCGGCCAGGCGCTGGCGCAGCTGGGCGGGGGGCAGCGCCGCCGCGTCCAGCGTGTCGGAGGCCACGGCCAGGCCCCAGTAGGCGCCGTACAGGGGGATGTACAGGCCGTAGCAGCGCACGATGGCAAAGCGCTCGCGCAGGCTGGCCACCAGCCGCACCACCTGCTCGCCATGGAAGACGGGGCTGCCCAGGTGCAGCACCAGGGCGCCGCCCGGCGCCAGCACGCGCTTCATGCGCGCCAGGGCCTGGTCGGAGTACAGCGCGCTGGCAGGCGTGTCGGGGTCGGTGAGGTCCATCAGGGCGAGGTCGAAGCGTTCTTCGGTGCGCTCCACCATGGCCATGCCGTCGCCTATGCGCAGCTGCAGGCGCGGGTCATCGAACACGCCGCGGTGCACCTGCTGCAGGTGCGTGCGCGCGGCCTGGACCACGGCCTCGTCCAGCTCGGCCACCACCACCTGCTCCATGGACGGGTGCTTGAGCAGTTCCTCGGCTGCGCCGCCATCGCCGCCGCCCAGGATCAGCGCCTTGCGCGGCGCCGGGTGGGCCAGGGCAGCGGGGTGGACCAGGGCCTCGTGGTAGAAGAATTCCTCGCCTTCGGAGGTCATGAAGCGGCCATCCAGTCGCAGCACCTTGCCGAACTGCGGCGTGTGCAGCAGCTCCAGCTCCTGATGGGGCGTCTGCACGGTTTCGCGCCGCGTGGCGCGCCAGCCAAAGCGCGCATGGGGCGTGAGCGCCTCCAGCGCCCAATCGCCCTCATCGGCCGCCGCCGTGGCCTGGGCGCCGGGACCGATGTCGCCGCGCATCAGATGCTGGCGCACCACGCGGCCCGGCGCGTAGGCGGCGATCACGCCCTCCATCAGCGCGCGGGCCTTGCCCGAGTTGTCGGCGGAGAAGTTGCAGACGTAGACATCGACGGTGACGCAGCCGGTCTCGGGCCAGGTGTGTATGGCCAGGTGCGATTCGGCCAGCAGCACGGTGCCGGTGACGCCGCCGGGCTGCCCCTGGTAATCAGGGAACTTGACCCAGCGGTCCTCCACCAGGGTCAGGCCGGCCTGCGCGGTCTGTGCGCGGCACAGGGCGGCGATGGCATCGGCGTCGAGCATATGGCGCTCGTCGCCCTGGCATTGGTAGAGATCGGCGGTCAGGTGCAGTCCGTGCATGTCGCGTGCTTCCTCCTTGTCTGTGGCCGGATCGCGGCCAGGATGGCAAAGCAGACGACTCTAGCAAAAACATAAATCGCACCGTCAAAGTGCGTTAACCATCGCCAAATCCCATTCTTTTTCCAACAATTTTGGAGGCTGCGCGTCTCAGGCCAGTTCGGTCAGCGCATCAACGAAGCCATCGGCATCGACCTGGCGCACGGGCTGGCCGTGGTTGTAGCCGTAGCTCACCAGCACCACGGGGCAGCCCGCGGCGCGCGCGGCCTGGGCGTCGTTGCTGGAGTCGCCCAGCATCAGCGTGCGCGCGGGGGAGGTGCCCAGGGCCTCGCAGGTCTTGAGCAGGGGCAACGGGTCGGGCTTCTTGCGCTCAAAGGAATCGCCGCCGAAGACCTGTTCGAACAGCGGTGCCAGGCCTTTTTGCTCCAGCAGCGGCCGGGCGAAGGACAGCGGCTTGTTGGTCAGGCAGGCCAGCCGCAGGCCGCGTGCGCGCAATGCCTGCAGGCCTTCGAGCACGCCCGGGTAGACATCGGCGAACTGGCCGTTGAGCTGCAGGTAGTGGTGCTCGTAGCGCTGCCAGGCCTGGCCGTAGATGGCATCCACGTCGGCCGCGCCCACATGGGCCAGCACCGATCGGATCAGGTGCTCCGAGCCCTTGCCCACCATGTTCTCTATGGCCTGCGGGGCGATGGCCGGCAGTTGCAGGTCCGCCAGCATGCGGTTGAGGGCTTCGGCGAAGTCGCCCAGGGTGTTGACCATGGTGCCGTCGAGATCGACGATGGCGGCATCCAGCTGCTGTGGGTTCAACGGAATGAAGTTTGAAATCATGAAATGGGGGTGTCGAAAGCCGGGGGCTGCCTGCGCAGGAACAGCGTCGAAAATATCAGAACTTGCGCGGGCCCTGGGACTTGGGCCTTGCGTCCCCTGGCAGCCCCTGCATGGCCGTGGCCCCGTATCCCGGTGTGCCGCGATGCGGTCCGACGAGCGCCAGGGCCGCACGCAAGGGGGAGGTTGATCAGAACGACACCCAGTCGTCCTGCTCCTGCGCTTGCTTATGCACGGGCTGCACGGCGCGGGCAGCCTGGCGTGCGGGGAGCGCCGCTGTCGCGGGGGCCGGCTTGCGCGCCCGCACCGTCGGTTGCGGGAGCGGCGGGGTTGAGGAAAGCTGCGCCGCATGGCCTCCCAGCTGGAAGATCGACACGGCCTGCACCAGCTGCTGTGCCTGGAGCTCGGTCAGCCAGGCCTTGACGTCGGTGTGTGCTGAGGTGAGAGCGCCTTTCTCCGCCTCCAGGTCTGCGGGCGATATGAAAATTTGCGGTGTACGAGCGGAAGACCGGGGCGTGCCGGAGCACATGGCTCAGCTAGCAGCGCAGTCCGGCAGGGCTGCCGTGGCCGTCGCCAGGAGCTTGTCGGCATCGATCAGCAGCAGCGAGCGCTCATTGAGCACGCCCATGGCCAGCAGGCAGTCATTGACCAGGCCCCCGCCCATGGCGGGCACGGCGCGCAGGTCCTGCGGCATGAGCGTCACCACGTCGGTGACCCCCTCCACCACCATGCCCGTCACTCCGCCAGGCAGGCGCAGCATGATGGTCACGGTGCAGGCGTCATATGGCTTGGGCGCAAGCCCCAGCCTGAGCCGCAGATCGATGACGGGAATGACCTCCCCGCGCAGTTCCAGCACGCCGTTGAAGTAGGCGGGGCCATTGGCAATGCGCATGGGCGACTCGTAGGACCGGATCTCCTGCACTTGCAGCAGGTCGATGCCGAACTCCTCATCGTCCACAAGGAAGGAAAGCCATTGCCTGGCGGTGTCGGTTGTCAGTGTAGGTGGCATCTTCATCACTCCAATCAAATTTATTTGATGAATTTGATAAAAATTTAACAGAGAGAAAAGAACAGCACAACTGGTTGTTACATTTGTGTTGTGCTCAGTCTTTGGTGCGAGCGATGAGTGCAAGATTTCTCGTGTAGCCGGTGGCTACTCCCGATAGATTGTCACTAAGAGTAAAGAGGAGCCGACTGTTCCACCAAGCGAGGCTTTGGATGAAGAGCGGGGTGAAGCGATAAATATGCTTCCGTAAGCCAAATTTAAGCTTGCCAAATGATCATTTGAATCAGATTGATCAAATTCTCTTCACCTACTCTTAGGAGACACGCATGTTCCTTCGACTTCTTTCCATTCGCACACGGCTCATTGCTGCCTTCACACTGCTTCTGCTGCTGCTGAGTACGGTTGCGGCCATCGGCTCACTGCAGATCGCCCGGGTCCAGTTCAATGCCAACGACCTGGGCACCAACTGGCTGCCTGCCACTAATGCGCTGGCCTCGATCCGGGCCACGGCCAATGAAGCCCGCCGCGCCACCCTTCGCCATGTGATTGAGGAGTCTGTAACTGGCAAGCAGGCTCAGGAAGAGGCGCTGGCGAAGGCCGAGAAAGCTCTTGCGTCGGAGTTCTCCACCTACGAAAAGCTCATTTCCTCCCCGGAGGAAAAGAAGCTGTACGACAAGATGCGCGTAATTTGGGACGCCGTCGTACTGGAGGATAGGAAGGTACAGGAGCTGTCCAAGGCCGGGGCTGAGCAGTCTGCTCAGGCGCGTGACAAAGCCACAGGATCTGCGACCCAGGCCTTCACAGAGTTCATGGATGTCGTTGGCCAGGACATCGCGCTGAACCAGGAGGGCGGGCGCAAGGCCACCGAGCAGGCCGAGAAGGACTACCACCTGGCGCTGTACCTGCTCGGCGGGCTGGCCACGCTGGCGGTGTCCCTGGGCGCCGTGCTGGCCTGGGCCATCACGCGCTCGATCACCGAGCCCCTGCACATGGCGGTCTCGGTGGCGGACACCGTGGCGCGGGGCGACCTCACGGCCAGCATCGTGGTGCAGGGCCGGGATGAGCCCGCCCGGCTGCTGGGCGCGATGCGCGACATGAACGGCAAGCTTCGCGAGATCATGGCAAGCATTCGCCTCAGCAGCGACAGCATTGCGACGGGATCGAGCGAGATCGCCTCCGGCAGCCTGGACCTGAGCCAGCGCACGGAGCAGCAGGCCAGCAACCTCGAGGAGACGGCCGCATCGATGGAGGAGCTCACGGCCACGGTGCGCACGAATGCGGACACGGCCCAGCAGGCCAGCAAGGTGGCTTCGGCCGCGTCGGCCTCGGCTGCCGAGGGAGGCCAGTCCGTGGCCCTGGTGGTGCATACCATGCAGGACATCTCGCAGGCCTCGCGCAAGATCGCCGAGATCACGAACGTCATCGACGCCATTGCCTTCCAGACCAATATCCTGGCGCTCAACGCTGCCGTGGAGGCCGCGCGGGCCGGCGAACAGGGCCGGGGCTTCGCGGTGGTCGCCAGCGAGGTGCGCGCGCTGGCCCAGCGCTCGGGCACGGCGGCCCGCGAGATCAAGGAGCTGATCGGTGCCAACCTGGAAAAGGTCGAGCAAGGCACCCAGGTGGCCACCCGGGCTGGCGAGCAGATGGGCCGCATCGTGGAGCAGGTGCGCAGCGTGGACACCATGATCGGCGAGATCTCCAGCGCATCGGCCGAGCAGGCGGTAGGCATCCGGCAGGTCGGCGAGGCGGTGAGCCAGCTGGACCAGATGACGCAGCAGAACGCGGCGCTGGTCGAGCAAAGCTCGGCCGCTGCGGGCAGCCTGGAGCAGCAGGCCGCTTCTCTGGCGCAGATCGTCTCCACATTCAGGATGCACCCCGAGCATGGGGCAAGCCACCCCGCCGCGCCGCGTGCCGCCAACGTCCAGGCCATGGGGCCCAGGCAAGCGCTGCCGGCCATTCAGGCACGCGTATCGCCGGCCCGTGCGCAACCGCAGGTCAAGGAGGAGGAATGGGCGGCCTTCTGACCTGGATCCGTACAGAAGCAAGGAAATGGCGGCAAGATGACGTATTCATGTGAACCGTTGCGGGGCCCTTGTTCATGATCAAGCGCATCAGTGTGCGGCAGCTGCGGCTGGGCATGTTTCTGGAGAGCTTTTGCGGCAGCTGGATGGAGCATCCGTTCTGGCGCAGCCGCTTCAGGCTGGAAGACCCTGCCGACCTGGCGAGGATCCTGCACGCCCCCATCCAGGAAGTGTGGATCGATACCGCCAAGGGCCTGGATGTCGCGCAAGACGAGCCGTCTTGCTCGCGCGAGCAGGTGGACACCGTGATCGACGCCCAACTGTCCGAGATCTCGCAACTGGCCGAGTTGGAGTGCGAGCTGCGGCCCGTTGCCTTCGATGAGGAGGTGAAGCGGGCCGCCCGGATCTGCCGCCAGTCCAGGCAGGCGATCACCGCCATGTTCCGCGAGGCGCGCATGGGCAGGGAGATCAACCAGGACGAGGCCCGCTCCGTGGTCGCCGAGGTGTCCGAGTCGATCATCCGCAATCCGTGCGCCTTGGTCAGCATCGCCCGGCTCAAGAGCAGCGACGACTACACCTACATGCACTCGGTGGCGGTCTGCGCCTTGATGATCGTGCTGGCACGCCAGCTCGACCTGCCACCGCAGCAGGTGCGCCAGGCGGGCTATGCGGGGCTGCTGCACGATATTGGAAAGATGGCGATCCCCGCCCCCATCCTGAACAAGCCGGGGCGCCTGACCGACAGGGAGTTTGCCGAGGTCCGCGAGCATCCGGCGCGAGGCCTGGAGCTGCTCCTGGCCGGCGGCGTCGATGATCCGGTGGTGCTGGACGTCTGCCTTCACCATCATGAGAAGGTGGATGGCACAGGCTACCCCCACGGGCTGCGCGGCGAGGACATCAGCCTGTTCGCGAAGATGGGCGCGGTCTGCGATGTCTACGACGCCATCACCTCGGACCGCCCCTACAAGCGTGGCTGGGACCCTGCCGAGGCGGTGCACAAGATGGCCGAATGGAGCGCCGGGCACTTCGACAAGACCGTATTCCAGGCCTTCGTCAAAAGCATAGGCATCTACCCGGTGGGCTCTTTGGTGCGGCTGACAACGGGCAGGCTGGGGGTGGTCGTGGACCCTGGCCGCCAGTCCCTGACCTGTCCGCAGGTCAAGGTGTTCTATTCCACGGCCAGCGGCATGCGGATGGCACCGGAGACCGTGGACCTGGCCCGGCCCGGGTGCCAGGAGAAGATAGCCAGCCGGGAAGACCCCGCGAAATGGGGCTTCACCGACCTCGATGCCCTGTGGAAAGACCCGGCCTGGGAACGGGCCACATAAAGGCGGGGCTGCCGGCTCCCGCACAGGGGCAAAAGACCTGTTCCCGGCCTGGCAACAGATTTGATAGATAAATTCAATAAAATTTGATTGAATTGATATTTATGATTCACATGCCAGCCCACACCTTTGTTGCGGCATGAAAGATCTCCCCATGCAAAAGATACTGATCGCCGAGGACCATGCCGACATCCGCAAGCTGCTGCGCATGACACTGGAATTCAGCGACTTTGACGTCATAGAGGCTTGCGATGGCGACGAGGCCTGGGCGATGGCCGAGAGGCTCAGGCCCGACATCGTCCTGCTTGACATCATGATGCCGGGCACGCTCGACGGCCTGGAGGTGTGCAGCCGCATCAAGCGCTCCTACGAGCTTCTGCATACGCAGGTCATCCTGCTGACGGCCCGGGGCAGCGCCGAGGACCGCAAGGCGGGCCTGCTGGCCGGAGCCGACGAATACCTGGTCAAGCCCTTCAGCACCCTGAAGCTGCTGGAGACGATCGAAAAGCTCGAGAGGATCGACTGATGGCCCAGTACCAGACCGCCTCCCCCCGGGAGCCATCGCGACGTTTCGATCCTGCGGCCGTGGAGCAGATGGAGCAGCTCATCCAGGACTTCGGCCGCATGTACCGCGAGCGCAACGATCTGCTCAAGGAAGTGACACGCGCGCACCACGAGACCCTGCTGCGCCTGGCCATGGCCGCCGAGTTCAAGGACGACGACACCGGCTCGCACATCATCCGCATCGGCTACCTGTCGGAGGCCTTGGCCCTGCGCCTGGGCTGCCGCATCGAATTCGCCAGCCTGCTGCGCAAGGCGGCCCCGATGCATGACATCGGCAAGGTCGGCATTCCGGACACCATCCTCAAGAAGCAGGGCCCGCTGGATGCGCAGGAGCGCCTGGTCATGAACCGGCATGCCGAGATCGGCGCGCATCTGCTGGGCCAGTCGCGCATCCCGGTGTTCCAGATGGCGGCCGAAATCGCCGCCAGCCACCACGAACGCTTCGACGGCAAGGGCTACCCGCGGGGATTGGCAGGCGAGGACATCCCGCTGTCGGCGCGCATCACCTCCATCGTCGATATCTTCGACGCGCTCACCATGGACCGGGTGTACCGGCCGGCATTCGGGCGAGCACGGGCCCTGGAGATGATCGCGGCGGAACGGGGCAAGGCCCTGGATCCCGGCATCGTCGACGCGTTCATGGACAACATCGAAGAGCTGGATGCGCTGCGCCTGGCGCTGACCCGGCAGTCCCCGTCCTTCACCGATCTGATCGACACACCCTGAAAGCCCGCCATGCATCCATCATCGACATGTTTCGGCGCACCGTCCCCAAGGCGCGTGCTGGCACGCCTGGCAGCCGTTGCCGGATTGCTGCTGTGTCTGGTGCCATGGTCCGGCTCTGCCGCAGCTGGCGAGGTGCTGGAGCGGATTGCATCCACGGGCGCCCTGCGTGTGTGCATATGGCCCGACTACTACGGCATCACCTTCCGCGACCCGCGCACGGGCCGGCTGACGGGCGTGGATGCAGAGCTGTCGGCGGAGCTGGCCAGGGAGCTGGGCGTACGGCTGCAGTATGTGGATTCCTCCTTTCCCAGGCTGATACCTGACCTGCTGGAGTCGCGCTGCGATGTCGCCATGTTCGCCGTGGGCATACTCCCCCAGCGGCAAAAGCAGCTGCGCTTCACGCAGCCCTATCTGAACAGCGACATCTACGGCGTCACCACCAAGAGCAATCAGGCCGTGCAGTCCTGGGCGGACATCGACCAGCCCGGCGTGCAGGTCGCCGTGCAGCGCGGCACCTTCATGGAGCCCGTGATGCGCGAGACGCTCAAGCATGCGCAGATCGTGTCCATCGAGCCGCCCCAGACCCGCGAGAAGGAGCTCATGGCAGGGCGCGTGGATGTGTTCATGACCGACTACCCCTACAGCCGCCGGCTGCTCGACAGCTCCGACTGGGCCCGGTTGATCGCACCGCCCAAGCCGTTCCACGTGCTTCCCTACGGCTATGCAACCAGTCCTGCCGACGCCCAGTGGCTGGCGCGCCTGGACCAGTTCGTCTCCGACATCCGGCGAGACGGCCGCCTGGCCCGGGCAGCGCGCAACCACGGGCTGAGCGCCATCGTCGCGCCTTGAACCCTCCGATGGAGCGCCTTCATCATGTCTGGCCGAGCCGGCACGCATCATTTTCTGGGGGCCAGGCGCAGCGCCCACCTCAAGGCATTGGTGCTGACCTTTGCCCTGTGCGTGCTTGCCGGGCTGGTGCTGTTCGTCTGGAGCCAGCTGCATGCCGAGGCCGAGCAGAGCAAGGCCCAGGCGGCGTTGCTGGCCCGTGTGCTGCAGGATCAGACGAACAAGACCTTCGAGACCGGCGAGGTCGCCCTGGCAAGCCTGGCCAACAACCCGGTCATCCTGTCCGCCGACAGCCCCGGCGCAGCGCGCGAGGCGGCCTTGGCGCAAGTGGTCGGCCAGTTGCCGGTTCTGCGCAGCATGGCGCTGCTCGATGGCAAAGGACGCATCCTGGCGAGCACGCAAGCGGGCGAGGCCGGCCTGCAGATCGAGCTGCACAAGCTGCTGCCTGACAGGGCATCGGCTCCGGTCCCGGGCAAGGTCCAGCTGGGACGCCTGGTCACCGGCCGCAGCCTCTCCTCCCTGGCAGCGGTCCCGCATGCGACACCGCGGGGCGTCCGCTACCTGCCCCAGATCCTCGCATTCAAGCGCGACAACGGCGCACCGGCCGTGCTGGTGGCCCTGATCAATCCTGATGCCTTGGCCAACTTCTACCAGTCCACGCTGGAGTCCCTCAGCTACGAGGCCATGCTGCTGAGCTACGACGGCCAGACGCTGGCCAGCACGAATGCGGGCACCGGCGTGCAGGCGACCGCCGTGCTGCAGACACCGCTGTTCCGGCAATGGCTGCCGCACAGCGAATTCGGCTCCTACGTCGGCGCCGGCATGCTCGGCTCCCATGAGGTCGTGTCCTTTCGCACCGTGCGCAACTGGCCTCTGCTGCTGGTGGTGGAGGAGCCCTACTCGGAGGTGGTCGCGCGCTGGCGCGACAAGGCATTCGCCTTCTTCGTTGCCGGCCTTGCGCTTCTTGCCCTGGTGCTGGGCCTGAGCGGGTCGGTGCTCAAGACCCGCAGGGTCCAGAAGTCGTCCCAGCAGTCCATGGAAAAGGCCCAGGCGCGCCTGGCCCGCAGCGAGCATGAGATGGCCGTGCTCATGCGCAGCGTGCAGGAGCTGATCTTTCGCACCGACATCCAGGGCCGGCTGACCTTCGTGAACGCACGCTGGGAGCAATGGACCGGGCAGCCCAGCGTCGAGGCGCTGGGGCAGCCGCTGGAAGGCATCGCGCGCGAAGCCTGCAGGCCGCAGATCCATGCCCTGCTCGACCCCCAGGCCAAGCTGGCCCTGCGCAACTGCCAGGCCATGTTCCAGCTGCCGGGCCACCGGGAAATACTCTGCGACATCGCCGTCGTCCCCCTGCTGCGCGACGGCCGGCTCGTGGGCTTCGCGGGCAGCGCCGTGGACGTGACGGCC